>Ga0209344_10000002_pt1 | contig 1284232 bp, 1132 predicted proteins | sample Cruoilmetagenom6_FD_187293 | JGI IMG/M metagenome (GOLD analysis project Ga0209344, IMG submission 187293) | Oil polluted marine microbial communities from Coal Oil Point, Santa Barbara, California, USA - Santa Barbara Oil Seep Sample 6 (SPAdes)... | ecosystem: Environmental > Aquatic >... | reverse complement strand
AGGCGGTGAAGCCCCCGCATCCAATCAGTAGCTCTACCTCTATAAAACTATAAATCAACGCTGCACCTAAATGCATTTCGGGGAGTACGAGCTATTTCCGAGTTTGATTGGCCTTTCACCCCTACCCTCAGGTCATCCCAAGACTTTTCAACGTCAACGGGTTCGGTCCTCCACTTTGGGTTAACAAAGCTTCAACCTGCCCAAGGGTAGATCACACGGTTTCGCGTCTACCACTACCAACTATAGCGCCCTATTAAGACTCGCTTTCGCTACGGCTCCGATTCTTAAAATCTTAACCTTGCTGGCAACGGTAACTCGTAGGCTCATTATGCAAAAGGCACGCCGTCACCCCAAAGGGCTCCGACCGCTTGTAAGCGTATGGTTTCAGGGTCTATTTCACTCCTTTATTCAAGGTTCTTTTCACCTTTCCCTCACGGTACTGGTTCACTATCGGTCTCTCAGTAGTATTTAGCCTTAGCGGATGGTCCCGCTGGATTCATACAGGGTTTCACGTGCCCCGCACTACTCAGGATACCACTATCTTCATTCTCTTTACCTATACCGGGCTGTCACCGTCTATGGCCAAGCTTTCCAACTTGTTCTAGTTCATACAATGTCAAATGTCGTGGTCCTACAACCCCATACCGTCCGTAAACGATATGGTTTGGGCTATTGCGCGTTCGCTCGCCGCTACTAGCGCAATCACTATTGTTTTCTCTTCCTCCGGGTACTTAGATGTTTCAGTTCTCCGGGTTTGCCTCCTTGCGGATACTATACCTTCAGTATAGTGGGTTGCCCCATTCGGATATCTGCGGATCGATTTGTGTGTGCCAATCCCCGCAGCTTTTCGCAGCTTATCACGTCCTTCTTCGCCTCTGAGAGCCTAGGCATCCCCCATACGCCCTTAAAAAGCTTATGTCTTTTACCTAATTTGCTCTTTACTATTTCTAGTAAATTAATTTAATATATTTGTATTCTGTTCTTATAATAAGATACAGAGTTCTCTCGTATTCTTTATTTCTTCAATATGTCAATGAACTTTTTTCCTCGTTAACGATAAATCTCTAATGATCTTATAAACTATAAATGCTTGCGCACCCTGGTTGCTTATAAAAACTATCTTTAATCCATCTTAAGGAATCGTGGAGAATATCGGAGTCGAACCGATGACCTCCTGCGTGCAAGGCAGGCGCTCTAGCCAGCTGAGCTAATCCCCCGTCTTTTAATGATCAGTTAACCAGTTATTAGTTAACAGTACTTATAACGGCTACTCAACCTCTAAAATTTCCTTTCAGTAATTGTTAATGAACTTTGTCTCAAGTTAATACCTAAAACCTAACAGCGTTTTTACACGTTGTAGTCTCAGGCAGACTCGAACTGCCGACCTCTACATTATCAGTGTAGCGCTCTAACCAGCTGAGCTATGAGACTGCATTTAAAATATAAATTGACAGTAATTAAGACCTTATAAAACTCATTATGAGTTCCTAAGTCGATCTAGTATTGCGCTTGTACTTATAGTACTTGCTCTAGAAAGGAGGTGTTCCAGCCGCACCTTCCGGTACGGCTACCTTGTTACGACTTAGCCCCAGTTACCAGTTTTACCCTAGGCCGCTCCTTACGGTAACGGACTTCAGGTACCCCCAGCTTCCATGGCTTGACGGGCGGTGTGTACAAGGCCCGGGAACGTATTCACCGGATCATGGCTGATATCCGATTACTAGCGATTCCAGCTTCACGCAGTCGAGTTGCAGACTGCGATCCGAACTGTGATAGGGTTTGAAGATTCGCTCCTTCTCGCGAAGTGGCTGCTCTCTGTCCCTACCATTGTAGCACGTGTGTGGCCCAGGACGTAAGGGCCGTGATGATTTGACGTCATCCCCACCTTCCTCACGGTTTGCACCGGCAGTCTGGCTAGAGTTCCCGACTTGACTCGCTGGCAACTAACCACAGGGGTTGCGCTCGTTATAGGACTTAACCTGACACCTCACGGCACGAGCTGACGACAACCATGCAGCACCTTGTAATCTGTCCGAAGAAAAATCTGTTTCCAAATCTGTCAGACTACATTTAAGCCCTGGTAAGGTTCCTCGCGTATCATCGAATTAAACCACATGCTCCACCGCTTGTGCGGGCCCCCGTCAATTCCTTTGAGTTTCATTCTTGCGAACGTACTCCCCAGGTGGGTTACTTATCACTTTCGCTTAGCCACTCAGTCTCAATCGACCAAACAGCTAGTAACCATCGTTTACGGCGTAGACTACCAGGGTATCTAATCCTGTTCGCTACCTACGCTTTCGTCCATCAGCGTCAGTACATTATTAGTGATCTGCCTTCGCAATCGGTATTCTGAGTGATATCTATGCATTTCACCGCTACACCACTCATTCTAACCACTTCATAATGACTCAAGACCAACAGTATCAATGGCAATTCTACAGTTGAGCTGCAGACTTTCACCACTGACTTATTAGTCCGCCTACGGACCCTTTAAACCCAATGATTCCGGATAACGCTTGGATCCTCCGTATTACCGCGGCTGCTGGCACGGAGTTAGCCGATCCTTATTCGTAGAGTACCGTCAATTCCCTTCACGAAGGGAGGTTTCTTCCTCTATAAAAGCAGTTTACAACCCATAGGGCAGTCTTCCTGCACGCGGCATGGCTGGATCAGAGTTGCCTCCATTGTCCAATATTCCTCACTGCTGCCTCCCGTAGGAGTCTGGTCCGTGTCTCAGTACCAGTGTGGGGGATCTCCCTCTCAGGACCCCTACCTATCGAAGTCTTGGTAAGCCGTTACCTTACCAACAAACTAATAGGACGCATACTCATCTATTACCACCGTGGTTTTAATTGAAATAAGATGCCTTATCTCAATACTATGGGGGGTTAATCCAAATTTCTTCGGGCTATACCCCAGTAATAGGCAGATTGTATACGCGTTACGCACCCGTGCGCCACTCGTCAGCCAGAGCAAGCTCTGCTGTTACCGTTCGACTTGCATGTGTTAGGCCTGCCGCTAGCGTTCATCCTGAGCCAGGATCAAACTCTTCATCGTTGTTTTTTAAATATATTTACAATACCTTTAAATATCAACTGGAATTTTTAATTACTAAAATTTGCATTCTAGTAAAGACTCAAAACTTATTCTATAAAGCCTTAATTTTTTTTATTCGTCTTTCGTTTAACTTGCGTTAATCGAAAATACACTGTCAATTCAATACTTCAATGAACTTTTTAAAAGTTATTCTCACAACTTTTCTTGCTAAAATAAAAGGAATCGAACCTCTTCTCCTCTCGCCCAACCAAGGGATTTTATTTTTGTTATTTTAAGAACTCTTAACACTTGTTGTGTTAGCGGCTGCAAATGTAAAACCTTTTTTTCTTTCTGGCAAATAAAAAATGAAATAATTTATTTTTTATTTTTTAAAAGCTAATCTTACAACGAACACACTCAACTCTATTTCGCTAAGCGGACGCAAAACTAATACTTATTTTTAATTAAACAAGCCTTTTTTTGAAAATTAATTTTTTTTTATTTTTAACTCTCAAAAACAATCCTTAAAACTCAATGAACTACCGCGCTAAGCGGGGTGCAAATATACAACCCTTTTTCCCTAATCAACAAACAAAATCGCAACTTTTATTTAATATTCTCTTAATACATTGAAAATGAAAAGTGTGTAAGTGAAAATTTATTAGCTAACATTAATATGCATTCTTAAAACCATCTCTAAAGTTGGAAAATAGACCTACAAAAAGAAATTCCACACTAAACCAAAACGAACAACAAAATCTCTATAAGGGTATGATGGAGCTGCATAATCACTATTTCCTGTGAAAATTCTAGTCATGTTTTCTAACTTAAAAAATATTCTAGTCTGCTTTACTTTCGCATTAAAGAAATAGTCTACACTATATTGATTATCTAATTGAAATGAGTTTTGCACTACATAATCCCCCAAAATAGGATCGTATGCATTAGGATTAAATTTAGTGAAATAGTTAAAAGTAAAACCAGTTTGTAGAAAGAGGGCCTTATTAAATAGGTAATCTTCATAATAAAGAGAGTTTCTTGTAACAAAATCTGGAACTCGAAACACTTCTTCCCCACTACTTACGTGTTGATACATCAAGGTATTATCTAGCTTAAAGCGATTGTAGGCAAATACCTTATTTACTTTTAATTTTAAATAATCAATTTTTTGACTGTATTGAAACGGTTTAACCAACGTATCTGCACTACTTTCTTCGTCTGGGTTATCTGTAAAACCAAAATAAGTATGATTATTAATCTGAGCAAATAAGACTTCCGCGTTAAGCAACTTCTCAGACTTTAAAGCTATTTTGATTTTTTGTTCTTCGATATTCTCAAAATCATTGCTCCAATTATAATTTACGTAATCACTTTGAAATAAGAGGTAATTAAAATCTGGTGTTCTACTTGTTGTTTGGATGCTTGCCGACAGTCTGTTTTCTTTATCTAAACTATAACCTGCTTCTCCGTATAAATTAGATCCTGTGTACTCTCCGTTAACATTTGCCTCTATATTACCATATACGTCAAATCCTTGAATTCTATTTTGATATTCTGCCCCAGCTGAGATTATATCTTCTTGAATACGATTAGGAATAATGCTGTTATCTAAAATGAGTTTTGATTGGTAACCGTAATTAAGGTTATAATGCTTGGCCCTAACACTTAGCTTTCCTAAAATTTTATTTTCATATATACCTTTAAGGGTATTAGATACGTTTTGATATTCTGCTTCATCTCTTAAACCTGATGTTTCAAAGGCTTCACCAAAGCCTGCAAACGCGACACTTTGATTGAAATGATATTCTTTATCTGTAAAATTTAGTGTATGCTCTAATTTTACAGAGTTAGTAGACAAAGAATCTTTTGGAGCTACTATTGCATAATCGTGTTTTAAGAAAAAACGTTTAGCTAACAAGATGGATTCAGCATCTTGAAAATTAACTTCTAATAAGTTTCGCTCACTAAAATCATCTGCTCCAGATTGGTATTGAAGATTGGCTAATGTTGTTAAGCCTCCATTTTCTTCGGTAGATAAGTCTTGGGATACAAAATGGGTTTTTAATTGATAGCGTTTATTCTTTGAATGGTAACTTCCGCCAAAGCGAAAACTACCTTGACTGGTTAAATTGTTTTGGTATTTCCCTAAAGACCTTAATCCTTTATAAGCAATAAAGAAATTAACTTGTGGACTTATATTGGAAGTAAAAAAAGCATCGAGATTTTGTCCTTGTTCAAAAGTGGTTTTAAAAAATAATTCAGTTAAAGGTGTTGGTACATTATAATAGAATATATCGTCTACCTCTAAATAGGGATATTGCTTTGCAGCTACACCAATACCTGGAACCAAATTATCATCATCTAATTGATAAGCTAACTTGGTATAGGATTGCCCTACGTTGGAATACGGTAAAAGTTCGAAATTATCTTTTCTTAAATAATTAAACTTATAGTCTTTATATATAGTAAGTGTAGTATCTACAAAAGTGGTATCATTTTTTACTGAAATGATTTTATAATCTGTAATAGGAGGTTTCTCTCGGTTATCGACAACAGTTTTATTATCGCCAAGTTGATTAGAGCTTGTACTCCCATCGTTATTTAACCTTAAGTCTTGGGCTAAGGTGATTATAGGTAGTACTAATAGTATTAAAAATAGAGTCTTTTTCATGGAGCACTTTAAGACCACAAAAGTATAATTTTTTTAATCAATTTAATTTATCTTAAAAAGATAGCTATATACTGTCTTTTAAATATGATAACTTTGTCGTTATGTTAGACCTTCAGTTTACAGATGATAAAGTTGAATGCGGCACAGACGAAGCTGGTAGAGGTTGCTTGGCAGGTCCTGTGACTGCTGCTGCTGTAATTTTAAAAAAAGATTTTTCTAGTTTAATTTTAAACGATAGCAAAAAACTGTCCCTAAAAAACAGAAATCTTTTAAAAATACTCATTAAAGAGAAAGCCGTTAGTTATGGAGTAGCTCATGTGATGATGAAAGAGATTGATAAAATCAACATTTTAAATGCTTCAATTAAAGCTATGCATTTATCTATTGATTCTCTTTCAGTAAAACCTGAGTTTATTTCCGTTGACGGAAATAAATTTCACCCATATCCAGATATCGACCATGCTTGTGTTATTAAAGGGGACGGCAAATATTTAAATATAGCCGCAGCATCTATCTTAGCAAAAACAGCTAGAGATGCTTTTATGGAGGAAATTCATGAGGAATATCCTATGTACAATTGGAAAAAAAATAAAGGATATCCTACTAAAGAACATCGGGAAGCCATAGAAAAATACGGTATTACAAAGTATCATCGCAAAAGCTTTAAATTACTTCCTACACAGCTTTCTTTAGAAATCCCAAACCCATAAATCACATATTTTTATATTTGTTTAACAGACTAGATTATTAAAAATATATACATTTATCCTACAATCGTCTTTATGAAAAAACTACTTCTACTTTTTATATGTATCTCCTTTTGGTCTTGCGAAGAAGAAGAAAAAAAACCTTCAGATCTTCTTAATTTTGTACCTCCAAATACAGCTGCTATTTTAAGTACAGATAATTTAGAAGAGTTTAGTAAAGAACTTCAGGATAACTCTTACCTATCAAAAAACAAAGAATTCCCTTTATTTTCATTCTTTAGCAATGAGTTTACCAACTTAGAATACATTAGTATAAATGATAAAAGTTTACTTTGCTTTAGTAAAATTGGTAGAAAAGAGGTAGCACTAACTTTAATTAGTAAAGAAACCCCCAAAATTAAAGACCTCTCTAAAATTGCTAATAAAAAAGTAGAGAGCTATACGTATGACGAGATTACTGTAAAACATTATACCTTAGAAAATGTAGAAGCTTATGTTGCTAACCTAGCTTCTTTGCACGTGGTTAGCACATCTAAATTAGTATTAGAAAATATCATAAGAATATATAATGAGCCCATTCCTATAGATCCTACATTAAAAAAAATATATGGGGTCGCAAATGATTCTCATGCTTCTCTATTCTTTAATTATGATGGTGTGGTAGATATCTATCAAGATTATAGCGTTAAGTCTACTGGTAACTTTCAAAATTTTACAGATTGGAGCGTAGTAGATATTGATGTAAGCACCAATGCCATAGAATTACACGGAGTTACACAATCTAACCCTTCAGAAAAAAGAATACTTTCTTTATTTAAAAATATAGACCCGTTAAAAAGTACTATAGCCGAAGTAGTTCCTTTAAATGCTACGGGATATATGAGTTTTACCTATGATAGTTTTGAAAAACTAGAGGAAAATTTAAAAGAGTATCACCAAAAAGTAATCACAGAAAACCCTCAAGCTGCACTTTTTCAATCGGCTCAAGAAATTGGTATTATTTATCAGCAAGAAAAACCTGTTGTAGTTCTAAATTCGATAGATGCCACCATTACAGAAAATGCCCTTATAGCCAATCAACAAGTATTTGAAGAATTTAGAGGTATACCCATTTATACTTATGACCAGCCTAAAAGTTTTTCACAAACTTTCAGTCCGTTAATTCGTATTCAGCAATTAAAGTACTACACAGTTTTAGATCATTATTTCGCTTTCGCGGAAACCTCTAGTGCACTAGAAAATATGATCTCCAATTATCAAAACCGAACCACTTGGAGTTCACAGAAATCTTTTCAGAGCACGTTAAGTAAGCTAAGTGATGAATCAAGTTTATTGATGGTTGGATTTAATGAGCAGTTTTACAAAGCATTAAATACTTCCGTAAAGGAAAATATGCAAGATGCAGTAAAAAACCTAAAGGTTAATGACTATGAAAGCTTTGCTGTTCAATTTATATATGATAAAAACTTTGCTCACATTCATGCGATCACTCAAAAGGCAGATGCACAAGAAACCACCGTTGGTAGTAAGCAAATTTCTAGCATTAAAACAGAAAAGAATATTCAAGGAACTCCTTTTCTATTTACCAATTGGCGAAATAAGCAAAAACAAATTATAGTACAAACGCAAGATAATTTCATTAAAGCATATAATAGTCAAGGACAATTAAGTTGGAAAAAAGAACTTGACGGAAATATTATTGGAACCCCTCAAGAAATAGATATCTACAATAATGGTAGAATTCAGCTTGCCTTTACCACTCCGCATAAATTTTACATTATCGACAGAAATGGAAACAGTGTAAAACCATTTCCTATCGATTTTAAATCGCCCATCACACAAGCGTTGGCTGTTTTTGACTACTCTAACAATAGTAAATATAGATTTGTAATTGTACAAGACAACAAAATAAGTATGTGGAATAAGGAAGGGAAACAAGTAAAAGGTTTTAAGTTTTCTAAAACAACCTCAACCGTTACACAAACTCCAAAACACATAAGAATAGGTTCTAAAGATTATATCGTTGTTCCTGAAGAAAATGAAACGCTACATATTTTAGATCGTGTAGGTGATGCACGAGTAAAAGTAAAAGAGAAGATAGATTTTTCGAGCAATGAATGGTATTTATATCAAAATAAATTTACTTCTACTGATCTTGACGGAAACTTAATTCAAATTAGCGAAAGCGGGAAAACAAGTAAAGAAAATAAATCTTTTACTGAAACTCACCGAATAGATGCTACCACAAACTCTTTAGTAAGCCTTTCTGAAAATGAACTTGTTATTAAAGGAAAAAAAGTGAATTTAGATTTTGGCCTTTATACAGCTCCAAAATTATTTTACATTCATAATAAAATTTATGTTGCCATAACCGATACTCAAGCGAGTAAAGTATATGTTTTTGACAGTCAAGCTGAATTGCTTCCTGGTTTTCCAGTATATGGAAATTCAGAAATTGAAATAGAAAATATTGATGCTAAAGGAAGTTTAGAATTTATCGTAAAAGGAGAAGATGATAGTGTTCTCCTTTATTCGCTCAACTAAAGTGATTCTCTTTCAACAGTTACCACTTTTGACCCTTGATGCAAAGTTTTATGAACAGGACATTTATTAGCAATAGCGATAAGTCTTTTTCGTTGCTTTTCGTCAAGCTCGCCATTCATCACTATGTGTCGAGTAAACACATCTTTTAAAACTTCCTCTTCTACTTCTTCTTTGGTATGAGAGATATGAACTTCTACTTTTTGTAAATCCCATTCTTTTCTTTTAGCATAAAGCTGAAGTGTCATAGATGTACAAGCGGCAAGTCCTGCCGCAACCAGCTCATAAGGATTAGGGCCATAATCATTACCTCCTATATCTATGGGTTCATCGGCTACCATATAGTGACTACCTACTTTCATTTGTGTAAGAAAATTATCCTCTTTAGACAAGCTAGAGACTACCTCATCTTTAGTAGATAATTTTGCTTGCTGCGGAATCTCAACATAGCGAGAGGCCCAACCTGCAATTACTTTTCCTACATATAAAGAATCTTTTTTATTGGACAGTAAATGATCTGCTCCATCTAACGAAACAAAACTTTTAGGGTGAAATGCGGCTTTGTAGATTTCTTCTGCATTATTGATGGAAACTGTAGCATCTTGTGGTGAATGCAATACAAGAATTGCCTTTTTCTGCTTCGCTACAAGATCTAATAAAGATTGATTTTCTAGATCATTTAGAAACTGTTTCTTAATGGTAAATGGTCTTCCGCTAAGTAAAACATTCGCCACCCCATTTTGTGAAATTTCCTCTACGCTGTCTTGCAGTAATTTTTTAACATGAACTGGCTCACTTGGCGCTCCAATGGTTGCTATAGCCGTTATGCTTTCTATTTCGTTTGCTGCAAAATATACTGCTGCCCCGCCTAAAGAATGGCCAACTAATAGTGTTGGTGCTTTGTAGTTTTCTTTTAGAAAATCTGCTGCAGCTATTAAATCTTGAACATTACCAGAAAAATTGGTTTCTGCAAACTCTCCATCACTTTCGCCTAAACCTGTAAAATCAAAACTAAGAACACCAAACCCTTGACTGGTTAAAGCATTGCTTACATTTTTTATGGCAAGCAAATTTTTAGTACAGGTAAAGCAATGCGCAAAAATCACAAAATTATGAGGATCTTGATCTAAAGGAAGTGCTATTTTACCTACTAATTGCTGATTTTGATGATTTTTGAAAGTTACTTTTCCAGGTTTCATATTTTCTAGTCTAAGTTTTACTTATAAGAAGTCGAAATAAAAACTGTATCCTATCAATATTACAAACCTTTCTCTAGTTAGTTTGTAACTCTGCTTCAAATAAAGCGCTAAAATGTTTAAGGAGTTTTTCTTTTACTTCAAGCATTGAAACTTCATTTTTCCCTAACTCAACATTTAAAGAGGTGACTGCTTTTCCTTTTATACCACAAGGAATAATATGATCAAAGTAGCCTAAATTAGTATTTACATTGAGTGCAAAACCATGCATGGTTACCCACCTGCTTGCACGAACTCCCATAGCACAAATTTTGCGTGCAAATGGTGTTCCTACATCTAACCAAACTCCTGTTTCTCCTTTGCTTCTTTCTGCTTTTAAGCCGTATTCCGCTAAGGTTAAAATTACCATTTCTTCAAGAAGGCGTAAATATTTATGAATGTCGGTAAAGAAATTTTCTAAATCTAAAATAGGGTAACCTACAATTTGTCCAGGGCCATGATAGGTGATGTCTCCTCCTCTATTAATTTTATAAAAGGTTGCATTTTTATGCGCTAATTGTTCTTGGCTTAGTAATAAATTACTCAAATCTCCGCTCTTACCTAAAGTATAGACATGAGGGTGTTCTACAATAAGCAATGTATTTTTGGTATGTTCTTGAGCGTCTTCTCTTCGGTTTCTAACCTTTGTATTTAAGATCTCTTGAAAAATTTCTTGTTGATATTCCCAAGTTTCTTTGTAATCTCTTAACCCTAATTCTTGAAGCTGAACCAAGTTATTTTTCATGAAGCAAGTCTTACTTAATTTAAAAAGCAAAGGTACGATTATTCATCGTACCTTTTAAAAACTTCAAGTAAATACAGACTTAATAAATTATGATCTTTTGTAGTGTTGTTTGACTTTCGCCTTGTATTTGCAAGAAGTATGTCCCTTTGATTAAATTAGAAATATCTAAAGTATAAATATTTTGAGCTTTATAAAAAGAAGAAGATTGTACTTTCTGTCCTATTATATTATACGCTTCTATTTTATTAATCGAATAATAATTATTTGAACTCACATAAATTTTTCCGTTCGCCGGATTTGGATACACATCTAATTCTACATTATCTATAATATTAACAGCTAAAGTTACATTAGATTCTAAATAATCTGGTGTTCCACTATTATCGGTATCATCATCGGTAGGGTCTCCATTATTATTATAATCTTCATCGGCAGTTAACAATCCATCATCATCGTCATCATTATCTTCAAAATTTCTTAGTCCGTCGCCATCGGTATCATCATCATTTAGGTTTCCATTACCGTCTAAATCTTCTACTGCTGTGCCTACCAAATCATTATCTATATCAATAGTACAATCTATAACTATTAAATTAAAAGTAGTCATAGAAACACAACCTGAAGTGGCATTAGTTACAGTAACGTAAATGGTTTGTGGCTGGTGTGTATTTGTAAACGCTGAAGGGTTTGCTATTTCATTAACTCCAGCATCTGCATCAGCTTGACTGAGAAAAAAAGATACATCGAACATACTAGGATTTTGAGTGCCTAACACTACTGATGAATTAAGAGTTAAGTCAAATATGGCAAAGCCTCCTCCAATATCACAATAAATTAAATCGGGAGTTGGGTTGGCTATGGGAGCATGATTAATGATTAGATTTAATGTAGAAATTGCGCTATTAGTGGTTGAAATCTCTTCTACGCGAGAAAATAACACGTCTCCATTTAACCCTGTATAAGGTGAAGAAATCGCATTTACTCCATTTGCAGCGTCTGCTTGTGAAAAATGATAAGTAACAATAAATAGATTTGGCGATTGAGCACCTAACACATCTGCATCTGCCATAGTCAAATCAAAAGTAGCAGATCCAGTGATACTACCACTGCAAACTGCTAATGTTGCTGGATTTGCAGTTTGAGCAAAAACTTGAATTTGAATACCTATAAATAATAATAGTAGTAGTTTTTTCATCATAAAGGTTTTAAGGTTAGTTTAAATAGAACAATCCTTTTTAAGAATATCCTACTTTTCTCTAAAAGCTTCTTTTGCTTTTTTTGATTGCTAAAAAGTTTGTAATTATCTTTGCGGCTTCATTTAAATAGAAACTATGCAATTATCTGAACAAGAACTTGTACGTAGAGAAAAACTAGCTTCTCTAAGAAAATTAGGCATCAACCCATATCCGGCAGATTTGTATCCGGTCAACCATACTTCCGTAAAGATAAAACAGGAGTTTGAGGAAGGCAAAAAGGTGATTATTGCAGGGAGATTAATGTCTAGAAGAATACAAGGAAAAGCTTCTTTTGCAGAATTACAAGATTCTCAAGGACGCATTCAGGTATATTTTAATCGAGATGAAATTTGTACTGGCGATGATAAAACCCAATATAACGACGTTTACAAGAAATTACTCGATATTGGTGATTTTATCGGAATTGAAGGAGAGCTTTTTAATACACAAGTAGGTGAAAAGACTGTAATGGTTAAGAAGTTTGTTTTACTTAGCAAAGCTTTAAAGCCTTTACCTTTACCTAAAGTAGATAAAGAAGGTAAGGAATTTGATAAGTTTAACGATCCAGAAATGCGTTACCGTCAACGTTATGCAGATTTGGCTGTTAACCCTAAAGTGAAAGATATTTTTGTAAAGCGCACCAAGTTGTTTACCGCAATGCGAAATTTCTTTAATGACAAAGGTTATTTTGAAGTAGAAACACCTATCCTACAATCTATTCCTGGTGGAGCAGCAGCAAGGCCTTTTGTAACGCATCATAACGCTTTAGATATTCCATTATATCTAAGAATTGCCAATGAGTTGTATTTAAAGAGATTGATTGTTGGTGGTTTTGATGGGGTTTATGAGTTTTCTAAAAACTTTAGAAACGAAGGAATGGACAGAACCCATAATCCAGAATTTACCGCTATGGAAATCTATGTAGCTTACAAAGACTACAATTGGATGATGGACTTTACGGAAAAATTACTTGAGCATTGTGCTACTTCCGTTAACGGAACTACTGAAGCTACTTTTGGAGAACATAATATTAATTTCAAAGCTCCATATAAAAGAGTAACGATGACCGATTCTATTAAAGAATTTACCGGTTTTGATATTACTGGAAAATCTGAAGAAGAACTTCGGGCAGCGGCTTTAGAAATGGGATTAGAAGTAGATGAGACCATGGGTAAAGGAAAGTTGATCGATGAGATATTTGGAGAAAAATGTGAAGGCAATTACATACAGCCTACCTTTATTACAGATTATCCAAAAGAAATGAGTCCGCTTTGCAAAGAGCACCGAGATAATCCAGATTTAACAGAGCGTTTTGAGTTAATGGTCTGCGGAAAAGAAATTGCCAATGCCTATTCTGAGTTGAACGACCCTATTGACCAACGTGAGCGTTTTGAAGAACAATTAAAATTAGCTGAAAAAGGAGACGATGAGGCTACAGAGTTTATAGATCAAGATTTCTTACGTGCTTTAGAGTACGGAATGCCTCCTACTTCTGGTTTAGGAATTGGAATGGATAGATTGATCATGTTTTTAACCAACAATCCTTCTATACAAGAAGTATTATTCTTCCCACAAATGCGCCCAGAACGTAAAAAAGTAGAATTAAGCGAAGAAGAAAAAACTATTCTAGATTTGCTTAAAAAGGAGTCTCCACAAGAATTGGAAAGTTTAAAAAATGCTTCTGGTTTAAGTAATAAAAAATGGGACAAAGCCACTAAGGGCTTAAGAAAACATAAGCTTGCTAGCGTAAACAAAACCGATGAAGGATTGTTTATAGCCTTAGAGAAATAATAGAATTTTACCCTGAGCTTAATTAAAGGGTATTTTATAAAAGAAAAAAAGGAATCATTCTTTACGGAATGATTCCTTTTTTTGTTAGTTTCTATTGTTACATTTTTTTTCTTTTAATCTCAAAGACTTTCTCATTTCCATAATACAAATCAAACAGTTGGTTTTTATGATGTCTTTTCACCGCAAATCTAAAATAGACTTTCATCTTATTTTTATAGGTAATAGGACTATAATATATTTCAGCTTTTACTGCTTTTCTTTTACTTCCAAAATTTGTTTCGTGCAGAACGTTTTGATACCCCTCTAAACTATAATCTTTAAAACTATCATGAACTTCTGGATTATAAAAAATTCTTTCTCTAGTGGGTCTTAAATTATAAACATTATGCTCTTTATTTTCCCAAGCGATTTCTGTGACATATCTCTTTCCACCATCTATTCCACTAGCAGTATAAACTAAGGGTATACAATCTATCATTCTATATCTTAATTTATTTTGATGATCAACGATAGAAAATTTGTTAACATCAATGTCCTCATCCTTATTCTTAGCTATTTTACACATAATGGCAAAAAAATCTAAAGATTTATCTTCTAGAGAAATCCAAATAGGATTGTCGCTAAAAGTTATGTTATGACCTCCAATAACTGCAAGTTTTTTAATGTCAAACTCAGGGAATTGTTTTTCTTGACTATAAAAATTGGATGTACTAAAAAGAGCTAAAAAAATAAAACAAAAAAATTTCATAAGTTTCTTATAAGATTAATAGAGTACTAAATATTTTTTACATCTTAAAGAAATTAAAATAAAAAACGACTCTAAATAATTATTTAGAGCCGTTTACAAACATCAAAACAGAACTTATTTAAAGTTCTGTTTTGGTGTTTTATTTATCTTCTCTATCAATCCATTTTATATCTCTTGTGTTTTTCTGTACCGCAATAGCACTAAACAAAGCCAAGGTAAACGACATGCCGTAAAAACCTTTTTCGCTCAATTCTAAATCGGCGTTCCAAAGTCCTATTATTAATAACAAAATAGAAGCAATGGTGGTTACCCAACTAATACCGTAATAGACATCGGTTACAGGAATATCCTCTTGTTTATCTCTCACGCTTTTTTGTACTGATATCACAGAAAACAGTCCGAATAAAAGGATTGTAAAATAATAGCCTTTTTCATTAAGTAGCATCTCTGCATTCCATAATCCAATACAAAAGGATATCATTCCTATAAATAAAGCCGACCAAGAAGCAGATACAAATGCTCCTGTAGGTTTTCCGTTAAACGGATTTCTTTTGGTTTTCTTTAATTCTACTTGTTCATTTTTAAAATCTGTTTGCATTTCCATAATTCAATGTTTTTGAGGTTTGTACTTACAAAGATGCGAGAAGTTTCAACCTACAGCTAATCTAAATTTTATAAATTCTTACGATTCAAATAAAATAAAAATTTAAGTATGTTCTAACTTTACTAGTATATTAGCACATTTAACTTACGATTAAATTATGTTATTAATTAATTTAGTAGAAGCTCTAAGCGCTGAAGAGCAACAAAAAGTTCTTAAATTTTTAAAAGACAACAATCAACGTGGTGATGCAAAAAACATTTTATTGTTTAATTATATCCGTAAAGGAAAAACAGATCGTTTAGATGAAAGAATTTACGGTAAACCATCCAAAAATGCATTTTATGCGCTCTGTAACCGACTTCAAGAAAATATAATTGAAGTTGTTGCTGCGCACAGTTTTTCGGGAGAAACATCTGAAGAAATCACATGTTTAAAATTATTATTAGCCAGTCGTATATTTTTTGAAAAGCAAGTTTTTCCTTTAGCAGTAAAAACGCTACAACGTTCAGAAGATTTGGCTAAAGAATTTGAGTTATATAGTATTCTTAATGAAGTTTATCATACCAAAATACAATACGCGAAACACCAAAAAAGCAAGTCTTTATCTGATCTTTTTATTGAAGCCAACAAAAACTTAGCATCTTTTAATAACGAGTTTCAGCTCAACATGGCTTATGCCGAAATAGAAACAGGACTTAAAAAGAATCCGCTTCAGAACTCGAAAAAGCTAGTTGAAAATGTGTTTTCAAAATTTCATATTAAAGCAGAAGACACCCTTACTTATAAATCTTTATTCCAGCTACTCAGTATTTTATCCGTAGCAGCAAAACAACAAAGTGATTATTTTGATATTTTAGAGTATTCTACTACACTCTTTAGCATCGTAAAAAAGAAGTCTCACCTTATAGAAAAACATGAATATTATTATCTACACATGCTAAGCTTGATGGCTAATATTTATTTTAGAACTAAGAATTTTAAAAAATCACTTCTACTTATAGCAGAATTAAAAGAGAAATCTCAAGACAATAAATTTGGTGATATTTTTCAGGAAGATTTAATTTTACTTAAAGCACTCGACCTTATTTACACCAATCAACTTGAAAACGCTATAATAACTTTAGAAGATTCTAATCTTAAAAGTCCTAACCTCAACCTCACCTTAGCGGTTTGTTTTATTCTTCAACAAAAGCATCAAAAAGCTTATCATTTATTAAAAGAATTTCAGCATAGCGATCACTGGTACGAGAAAAAAGTAGATTTATTGTGGGTAATTAAAAAGAATGTGATTCAAATTATTATTCTTATAGAGTTGGATAAAGTAGATTTAGTATATCAACACTTTCATTCTTTCTATAAACGCTTTGGCAACCGACTTAAAACTTTAGGTGAAGATCGAATTCTTCAATTTACACAATTAATAAAAGCTTATTACGATAATCCCGAGCAAGATAGATCTTCAAAATTAAAACGTCAATTAGAAAATAGTTTTTTAGATGCTTCAAAAAAACCTGCCGATATTTTGATGTTAGGGTTTTATGCTTGGATAAAATCGAAAATAGAAAAAGAAGATGTCTATCGGGTACTTTTAAATATTTTAGACTCTTCATCTCATCCTAACCAACTAAATAAATTGAAGTATTAACAAGAAAAGCCTTTTCTAGAAATTAAATTCTTAAAAAGGCTTATTTTTTCTATGAATAAGATTCTCTAGAAGAGCCCTCCAAGACCACCGCCACCTTTTTTATTTCCTCCTAAAAATTTTCCGGCAACATCATCCAGCATACTACCATCACCATCTGCATCTAATAAAGTTTCTAACATAGACGCATCTTTATCTCCGCTTGTTCCCATCGCAGAACCTAATAAAGATGTCAAACCACCACCACTATTTTGTTTTTGTTTTCCCAGAAAGCCCATAACCAAAGGCATCGCCATTTTAATGATTTTCCCAACTGATGAAGCATCTACTCCTGTCATTTTACTAATGTTTGCTGTTAAGGCAGATTCTTTTCCACCGCCCAGAACATTTCCTAAAATTCCAGCTCCTTTACTTAATAAACCGCTGTTATCTCCACCTAACATTCCGCTAAGGTTATTTAAAATAGAACCATCGTGTTCTTCAGACTCTAATGCTTTATTAAGATTCTCTTCTCCTTCTTTGGTATTAGCGTTAGATTTCATAGCGCCTAATATGGCGGGCAAAGCCATAGAAAGAACCGAACCTGTTTTTTCTTTAGAAACGCCTGCTTCATTGCTTGCTCCATTGATTAAATTTTGACCTGCTTCTGTTTTTAATAAATCTAAAATTGATGCCATTATATATTTTGTTTAAGTTGCGATAACAAGTTAATTAATTTATATGAGATTACGTATTTTTATTTTTCATGGCTTTACAGACTAAAGAAAATAGAAACACTAAGTTTTTTTATAGTAAATTAGATGCATAACTTATCTGTGTTTTTATCAAGCAAGCTAACTATATGTTCCCTCAAGAACTTCCTAAACAACGACATTGGTTAATATCTTATTTAGAGGTAGGGAAACTTCTTTATTTTTCTTTATTCTTATTTGTTTTAGAATCTTATATATATGGGTACTTTTTATATAAAGCTTTACAAAATACCTCCGTTTTATTCTCTGTATTCTGGCTAGTAAGCTTTCTATTTTCTTTTGTACATATTTTCTTGGTTCTTATGGATGGTTGGTCACGTTACCAAAATTATAAACGAGTAAAAGATCTATTTTACATTTACGGATTTAATACTAAAACAGCGAATCATTACAAAGGATCAAAATGTCAAAGAAGTGCTATCATTACCGCCTCTAAAGAATTAGGACTAAAAGAAAAAGCGGTGTCATTTTATAAACGACAAGGGATTAAGTGGTATTACTTTATTCCGTTGTTTATGATTAAAGACCCTTTTTTTATAATAAAGCGTAGTTTTTGGTCGAGAACATTTATGGAAAAAAAGTATGTATCAAAATTTGATTTCCGTAAAATAAAACAACAACAAAGTATTAATCATCTAAAAGTTAATCTAGAGGAAAATATAATTCTTAACAAAGAGTTAAACCATTATTATTTTTTTCGGTCAAACAAGTAAGTACCACTTAAATCAACTATATATTCATGAATAAATCATTATTATTTAAAACTTGTCTTATCGGAATAAGCCTTTCGTTAAGCAGTTGTGCTATTTTTCAAAAAAAACAAGCTCCGCAAGCTAAAGCCGAAACCTCTAAGAAAGGAGACATTAAAGATTACAAAAAGGTAATTACCAAAGATGCAAAATCTGACAAAGGATTATTTACCGTGCATCAACTAGACAAAAAGTATTTTTACGAAATTCCAGATACACTTTTTAACCGTGAAATGTTAATGGTGACAAGAATTGCTAAAACTGCAAACGGACTGGGGTTTGGGGGAGGAAAACAAAACACTCAAGTACTTCGCTGGCAAAAAAAAGGCGATGATGTTTTACTTAGAGTAGTTTCTCACGAAGTGGTAGCTGCAGATTCTCTTCCTGTTCATGAAGCGGTGGTCAACTCTAATTTTGAGCCTATTTTATATTCTTTTCCTATTAAAGCATTCCATAAAGACTCTATCAATAATAATACGGTAATTGAAGTAACCGATTTATATAAGAAAGATATTGCTGCACTTGGTTTTCCACAATCAAGAAGAAAAAACTATAAAATATCTCGTTTAGATGACGATAGATCATACATTGATACAATTAGAAGTTTCCCTAAAAACATTGAGGTAAGACACGTAAAAACTTACAACGCTTCGCAACCACCATCAAATAGTGCTACGGGTTCTATTTCTTTAGAATTTAGCAACTCTATGATATTGCTACCAAAAACTCCAATGAAAAGGCGTTATTTCGATGAGCGTGTGGGCTGGTTTGCAAGAAGTCAAACCGATTATGGTTTAAGCGCACAAAAAAGTAAAGAGGTTACCTATTTAGACCGTTGGAAATTAGAAGTAAAAGAAGAAGACAAGCAAAAGTTTTTAAATGGTGAATTAGTAGAGCCAAAAAAACAAATTGTCTATTATATAGATAGAGCGACTCCAAAGCAATGGGTTCCTTACATTAAACAAGGGATTGAAGATTGGCAAGTTGCCTTTGAAGCTGCAGGTTTTAAAAATGCGATTATTGCTAAAGAAGCTCCAAGCAAAGAAGAAGATCCAGATTGGAGTCCAGAAGATGTTAGATATTCTGTAGTTAGGTATTTAGCTTCTCCTATTCCTAATGCAAATGGACCCCACGTTAGTGATCCACGTTCGGGAGAAATTTTAGAATCAGATATTAACTGGTATCACAATGTAATGACTTTATTGAGAAACTGGTTTTTTGTACAAACCGCAGCCATCAATGAGGACGCTCGTGGTGTAGAATTTAAAGATGAGGTGATGGGAAGACTTATCCGCTTTGTTTCTTCACATGAAGTAGGTCATACTTTAGGTTTACCACACAATATGGGAAGTAGTGTTGCCTATAAGGTAGAAGATTTACGTAACCCAGAATTCACTAAAAAATATGGAACCGCTCCATCTATTATGGATTACGCACGTTTCAATTATATCGCTCAACCAGGAGATGGTGATGTTGCTTTAATGCCAAATATTGGTATTTACGATAAGTATTCTATTAATTGGGGTTACCGACCTATTTTAGATAAATCTGCAAAAGAAGAGAAACCTATTTTAGATGAATGGATTTTAGAACACGCAGGAAACCCAATGTATCGTTTCGGAAGTCAACAAAGCGGTAGTACTATCGACCCAAGTTCTCAAACCGAAGATTTAGGAGATGATAGCATGTTAGCTAGTGAGTATGGTATTAAAAATCTTAAAAGAATCGTGCCTAATCTTATAGAGTGGACTGCAGAAGACGGTAAAGACTATCAAGATCTAGATGATTTATATAAACAAATATTAAGTCAGTATAATAGATATATGGGTCATGTAACTGCTAATATTGGAGGTGTATATGAGCATTACAAAACTTACGATCAAGAAGGAGCGGTTTATACTCACGTTGACACGGAAAAACAAAAAAGAGCTATGAGCTTTTTACAAGATCAATTGTTTACCACACCAGAGTGGTTATTAGATGCATCTATATTTAATAAAATTGAATTTGACGGAAGCGTGGAGCGTTTAAGAAGCTACCAAGTAAGAACATTAAATAATATTCTAGACTTTGGAAGAATGGCAAGGTTAATTGAAAATGAAACCATCAATGAAAATGCTTATGGTTTATTAGATATGATGAGCGATTTAAGATCTGGAGTATTTAGTGAACTTTCTAGAGGAAATACAATAGATATCTATAGAAGAAACCTTCAAAGAGCTTATGTAGATAGAATGGCTTATTTAATGAAAGAAAAGCAAAAATCAATTCCTGCAAAATATAGAAATTGGATTAATCATAGTGATATTAATGTAGAGCAAAGTGATATTCGTCCTGTAGTAAGAGCAGAACTTAATAATCTGAAAAGAGAAGTACAACGTGCTATTGGTAGAACATCAGATAAAATGAGTAGATACCACTTACAAGATTTAGTAGAAAGAATAGATATTATTTTAGATCCTAGAGGATAAGATAATTCCAACTATTAATTATCATTTAAAAGCCGACTTACAAGTCGGTTTTTTTTATGTTTTGTTGGTAATAAAATGCCGGTAATAATAAAATTAAGAAGAGTGGCTGAATTAAAAATCGACGCACATAAAATAAAAACATATAGTTTTCCGCTTTAAGCGGAGAAAGAAGATAGTTGAATAGACCTATTAAAATAATAAAACTTCCTGCATAAAATAACCCCGAAAACTTTAAAATACTCTTCTTTGAAAATGCTAGATATAATATGATTAATGATAAAAGCGTATTGATAAAGAATCTGGCAGAGGTCAAACTCATCAACTTCCATTTCTCCAATACAGGCGGTTCTGCCTGGGTAAAGTTAGATCTAAAAAAATCTACCAAAGGATCATGAAAAAGAACTTCTTCAAATAAGCGTACGCTCACTAGGAGAATTAAACAACCTATTCCTAAAACCCATTTAATGATTTTCATGTGTTAACTTTTTTTCTCTCCGTACTCATTCGCACCCAAATCATCCAAAGCAAGAAAACGACTCCGTAGATAAATCCAGGAAAAACAATGTCATGTAAAAAAGAAGCATATTCTGGATACTCATGAATTCCTATACAAAGCAAGCCTACTCTAATAATATTTAGAGCATAAATAAGCGTGGCACCCGAAAATGCAAAAAGAAAAGTTTTTTTAAAATTAGTATGAAAAGCTATAATAAAAGCAACAAAAAGAATCACAACACTTATAGCATTACAACCTTCTACAATTCTAGCAACATAGTTGTCGTTTACAATAAACTTCATAGATAAATCATTGGGATGAGGAGCAATACGCACATCATACCCTAAGCTTTCTACTACATATTTGCTCTGTTTAGTCACCAAATGGGTAATATATTCTGGATAGTATTCATGAGAAGAAAAATGAGTCAAGTAGTATTGATAGCCTAAGGCCAAGATCACATAAGAGCCGCCAAACAAAAGAAGAAACTTTACAACGGCCTTATTTTTTTTTATAAGTTCTATCAAGGGAATAACTTTTAATACAAATTTATAGAATTAGAAATTCACTAAGCGATATTTTATAAATACTTTTGCGTAAAAAATTGAAAATGACCTTACAAGAAATTCAAATTAAAGCTACAGAGCTTATTCAAAACGACCAATTATCGATTAATCACCGTCTTAACGAAGTGTGTTCTCTTTTAAAAGAAAATATCTCTTACTACAATTGGGTAGGTTTTTACTTTAAAAATGGTGATAAACGCGAGCTAAAATTAAGAGCTTATGCAGGAGAACCAACCGAACATACCATTATCCCTTTTGGAAAAGGAATTTGCGGTCAGGTAGCCGAATCTAATGCCAACTTTGTAGTTCCTAATGTACAAGAACAAGACAATTACATTTCATGCAATATCAATGTGAAGAGTGAAATCGTAATTCCTCTATTTGTAAATGGTGAAAATATAGGACAGATTGATATTGATTCGAATACCCCAGATCCTTTCACTAAAGAAGATGAAACTTTCTTAGAGAACATCAATAAAGAGGTTGCCAATATTTTAGGTTAATTTTTGGGCGTTCCCTACGGGTCGGGCTTTCGCTACTCGCTTTTTGTTTTTATCAAAACAAAAGAGCTTAGACAAACCGCTCAATCCCTAACGCAAAAACTACGCTATATAAAATAAGTCTGATGCTATACCATCACTTAAAAATTTTCCTTTTTGAGTGATGGTATAATTATTTTCATTCTTTTTTATAAGTCCTTTTTCTATAAAAACAGGAAGCTCTTTTTGTAAATAATTCACATATTTATTTCCAAAAAGTTCTTCTATTTCCAATAAGTTAATTCCCCACATCGTTCGTAAACGTGTCATTATATATTCATTGTACGCATCATTACTAGATAAGGTTTCTTTTTCTATAGGAAGTTGATTTTCTTCGATGGCCTTTATGTATTTAGGATTGTTAGATACATTCCAACTTCTCACCCCTTGATGATAACCGTGTGCCGACGGACCTATTCCTAAGTAAGATTCTCCCATCCAATAAGCTGTATTGTTTTTTGAAAAGTAGTCAGGTTTTCCAAAATTTGAAAATTCATAGTTGACAAAACCTGCCGAACTCATTACTTCTTGCAAAATTTTAAAATGTGCGGCAGCAAGCGCATCATCTACAGGAGCTACTTTTCCTTTTTCTATCATTTTTTTGAGAGCTGTTTTAGGCTCAACCGTTAATGCATAACTAGAAATATGAGGAACCTCTAAAGATAGAGCAATATCGAGATTTTGTTGCCAACGTTCATTACTCATACGAGGTATTCCGTAAATGAGATCTATAGAAATATTATCAAAAAACTTCTTCGCTTCCCGAATAGAAGTTAACGCCTCCTCATGATTATGAGCCCGATTCATAAGTTGTAAATCTTCTTCAAAAAAAGACTGCACTCCTATACTTAACCTGTTGATTGGAGTTTGTGATAATTCCTGAATTTTCTCTAGAGATAAATCATCTGGATTTGCTTCTAAAGTTATTTCCGCGTTAAGCGAAACATCATAATTCTTATAAATCGTATCGAGTAAAACCTTAATTTGATCTTTGGTTAGCAAACTTGGCGTACCTCCACCAAAATAAATAGTCTTTACTTCCTCTTTAATTTCTTCTTTGCGGAGCAAAATTTCTTTATGAATAGCTGCTACCATTTGGGGCTGCTTATTTAACCCTGTAGAGAAATGGAAGTCACAATAATGACAAGCTTGTTTGCAAAATGGAATATGTATATAAATACCTGCCATTAGCTCTTTTTATTTTTTTCTTCTATCCATAGAGACATGTACTTTGTACTTTGTAAGGTATGATGCATTAACATAGATCCCATAAAATTTTGTTGCCTATGTTTTTCTAAACGCTCTTGTAAACGCCTAATTGTATCGAAAAAATGAGAGCTAAAATTTTCTTTTTGAAATCGGTTCTGAATCACTTTAAAACCATTCTGCTGAGCTTTATTCCATCTTTTTTCTCGCGTATACAGCATAAATGCGGCATCGGCAATTTCTTGATCATTGTTAGAAATTTCTCCGTTCCAAGGGTAAATCCCACATATACCTTCAGCTCCTATAGTAGTAGTTACACTGGGAGTACCTGTAAGCATAGCATCGATAAACTTCCCTTTAATTCCTGCTCCAAATCGTAGAGGCGCCAGTAATACCTTATATTTCTCTATAGTACTTAATGCCTCGGTGGCTCTCCCTCTTATAAAGAACTTCTCTTTTTTATTATGTAATTGTTCTACTTTTTGGGTAGCATAAGCCCCGTAAATGTGCAACTCTGCTTTTGGCAATTGCTTTCTAATAATAGGCCAAATGTTTTGTTTTAAATATAGCACGGCATCCCAATTAGGATCGTGTAAAAAATTACCTATGAAAATAAAATTTTCGCGTTCTTCAAAGTTAGTTAGCTCGGTTGAAGGAGAGGTACGCTCTTGAGGTACTAAAAACGGAATATAGAGTAAAAGATCTCTATCTATTTTAAATTTTTCGGTTAACAAATCTCTTTCTGCTTCAGAAATAATTAAGGTGAGATCACAACGTAGAATACTGGCAATTTCTCTTTTGGCTTCCTTAGAAAACAAATCGGTTTTGGTTAACACCCTATTTTTTTTAGCAGCCTCATAACGAGCTTTTCTAAAAAAGTGTAAATCTTCGGTATCTAAAATACGAAAAGCATTAGGACATTGCTCTGCTACTCGCCATCCAAATTGCTCTTCCATCATAAAGCGATCAAACATTACTATAGAAGGATTAAGCTCTTTTAACCAGCTATCAAACTCACTTTTATTGGCTTCAATCTGTACTTGTTCTATCCCCATTTCCTCTAAATTAACTGCATATTCAGAAAATCTAGCAGGACAGGCATAAGTTATTTGGTAGTCTTTTTCTAAAAATAGATCTATGAGTTGCATCATTCTACTCCCTGCCGCCGAAGAAGCAGGCTCTGGCCAAATGTAACCTATGATAAGAAGTTGCTTCATTTTATGTTTTTTTTCACAGTTAACAACAAAAATATACCTTATATTATTTGTAGCTTTATCGCACTAATTAATATTCTATCATGCCACCGAGCAAAGAAAATCAAATTAATCCAGAAAAATGGGTAGATCGTTACTCTGATTTTCTTTTTAATTATACCATAACACGGGTAAACAATAGAGATATTGCTAAAGACCTTATTTCTGAAACTTTTCTTGCCGGATTAAAATCTATGAAGAATTTTAAAGGGGAAGCCACCGAACGTACTTGGTTAGTTTCCATTTTAAAACGCAAGATTATTGATTATTACCGTAAAATAAATTCTAATAAAGGAAAAGCTGAAGTTAAGATAAACTATAATAACGAAGGCGATGATGGGGATTGGTTAGAGGAACAGGTTGCTGATCACGATGATGTTACTGCTGAAGATACTTTAATGAATGATGAGCTAAAAAGCACTATATTTAATTGTCTTTCTTCCCTCCCAGAACAACAAGCAAAAGTCTTTAAAATGAAAACCATTGACAATTACGATACCGAAGTAATTTGTAATGATTTAAATATTAGTCCGTCTAATTTATGGGTAATTATACATAGAGCCAGAAAAAAAATGGCGGATTGTATGGAAGACAAATGGTTATAATATGAGTACATCAAACAATTTACGACATTCACTCTGTGAAAAATATGGAGTATTCTGTGATAAATGTCAATATGACGAGGCAAGTATTTGGGAAAAACTCAAATTAAAATTCCATTTAATTATGTGTGGAGAATGCCGAAAATATTCTCAAAAAAACACTCAGCTTAGCGAAGTAATTAAAAATGCGAAGCTTAGTAATTTAACCCCAGAAGAACAAGAGAGTTTTAAAATGCTACTTCAAAAGCAAATGCAAAATTCAAGTTCTAAAAATTCATAAGTCTTTCCTACCACTTTATATACCCTATTCCTAATTCTAATAAAAACCATATTATAGGAACTGCTTCTACATAAAAAGAAGCATAAAATTCACGCTGCTGCTTTCTTGCTAACTTTATAAAAATTGCGCTTAAAATCCCAATAAGGATTACTGGTAATATCTTTATAAATTCCAATTCACTTAAAATTCCTTGCATAGCTATTACCAATACTATTAGCGAATAACCTATTCTTTTCACTTGCTTTACCCCTACCAACTGAGGCAAAGTACCTAAACCATCATCATCAAATTTTAGATCTCTTATCTCAAAAGGAATGGTGATCGAAATCACAAATAAAAAAACTTGAAGCCACTTTACCCATACTTTATATTCTAAAAAAGCAACCTCATCTATTAGAGGCAGTAAAACACAAACTCCTGCCCAAACAAAAGCGATGATAAAAATTTTTGTTCCTTTTAAGTTTCTTAGGTTCTTCTGCTTTGGTAAAAAAGGTATAGCATACAAGGTGGTACAAAAACCCAAAAAGCCAGTGAGAATTAAAAAATTAGTAGATTGAAGAGAAAAAAAGTAAAGCAAACCTAAAAATGCGAATAATGAAAAAACCTGAATCATTTTCAAATTCTTTGTAAGGCTGTAATGATGCAATTTTGCAATCCCTGCATATTTCACAAAATTATAGCCAGAAATAGTCCCTAAAAACACGAAAAGAAGAATATTAATATTAAACACTCCTAGAAAACTTAAGCTTGTTACTGCTGTTAAAGCAGTAACCGCCAAAGCTACGTGAATACTACTGTTGATGTAAAAGTTGATCGCTTTTTTAAAGAGGTTCATAATTCAAAAATAAAGCTTTAAAATGACACCTTAACTATGCCTTTTAAAGTATACTGATAAGCTACAGAATTAACATTGTTTTCTTTAGAAAAAATGTACTTTTGCAAACCACAAACACAACTATATTTTTTAATACATGAACACAGATTCTTTTGCATTAAGACATATTGGTCCCAGACCAGAAAACATAGCAGAAATGCTAAAAACTGTAGGAGTAGATTCTTTAGATCAATTGATCTACGAAACCATTCCAGACAATATAAGGTTACAAAAAGACCTAGATTTAAACGAAGCTTTAAGCGAGCAAGAATATTTGGAGCACATTACCAAACTTGCTGCTAAAAATAAAATGTTTAAAACCTATATAGGTTTAGGATACCACCAATCTATTACTCCTCCTGTAGTTCAGCGAAACGTATTAGAAAATCCAGGATGGTATACAGCTTATACTCCTTACCAAGCAGAAATTGCTCAAGGTAGATTAGAAGCGCTTCTTAACTTTCAAACCATGGTGGCCGATCTTACCGGAATGGAGTTGGCAAACGCTTCACTTTTAGATGAAGCTACCGCTGCTGCGGAAGCCATGACACTCTTGTTTGCGGTTAGAGATCGTGAACAAAAGAAAAGAAAAGCGGTAAAGTTTTTTGTTTCTGAAGAGATTTTACCACAAACACTTTCTTTATTACAAACCAGAGCCAATCCATTAGAGATTGAATTAGTTGTAGGAAACCACGAAGAATTTAATTTCTCTGAAGATTTCTTTGGAGCCATTCTTCAGTATCCAGGAACCAGCGGAAGGGTTTACAATTACGCTCCGTTTATCGCTCAAGCTAAACAAGCAGGAATTAAAATTGCTGTCGCTGCAGATATTTTAAGCCTAGTAAAACTACAAGCTCCAGGTAACTTTGGTGTAGATGTAGTCGTAGGTACCACGCAACGTTTTGGTATTCCATTAGGTTATGGAGGACCACACGCAGCATATTTTGCAACCAAAGAAGAATATAAAAGAAATATCCCAGGAAGAATTATTGGGGTAACTAAAGATCTTGACGGAAATGTAGCCTTAAGAATGGCTTTACAAACACGCGAGCAACATATAAAAAGAGATAAAGCCACTTCAAATATTTGTACTGCACAAGTATTACTAGCTGTAATGGCTTCTATGTACGGTGTTTATCACGGGCCAAAAGGTTTACAATATATAGCCAATAAAGTTCACCGCTCTGCAGCCGAACTTACCGATGCTCTAGAACAATTAGGCTACTACCAAGAAAACGACTATTATTTTGACACAATTCGTATTAAAGCGAATGCTGCCAAAATAAAAGAAGTGGCCGAAGCTAGCGAAATTAATTTTTATTACCCAGAAGAAGATACGGTTTCTATTAGCTTAAACGAAGCAACTAGCTTAACCGATCTTAACAATATTATTGCTGTTTTTGCTCACGTAGCAGGAAAAGCTTCTATCAAAGTTACTTCTTTAGAGAAAGATATTATCGATAAAGAAAATGTAGCGAGAGATAGTGATTTTATGACGAATGAAGTATTTAATAAATACCATTCTGAAACTGAATTGATGCGTTACATCAAAAAATTAGAGCGTAAAGATTTATCTTTAAATCACTCTATGATTTCTTTAGGATCTTGTACAATGAAGCTAAATGCTGCAGCAGAAATGCTTCCGTTAAGCTACCCTCAATGGGGAAACATTCATCCTTTTGTACCCATTGATCAAGCACAAGGTTACCAAGAAGTACTAAAAAAATTAGAAGACCAGTTAACTGAAATTACTGGTTTTGCTGCAACCTCACTTCAGCCCAACTCCGGTGCTCAAGGAGAATTTGCAGGATTAATGGCAATTAGAGCTTACCACGAATCTCGCGGAGATCATCACAGAAATATTTGTTTAATTCCTTCTTCCGCTCACGGTACCAATCCGGCAAGTGCAGTAATGGCAGGAATGAAAGTGATCGTAACCAAAGCAAATGAATCTGGAAGTATTGATGTAGAAGATTTAAAAGAAAAAGCTTTAAAACATAAAGATAATCTTTCGGCAGTTATGATTACTTACCCATCCACACACGGGGTGTATGAATCTGCGATAAAAGAAATTACACAAATCGTTCACGATAACGGCGGACAAGTTTATATGGATGGTGCAAATATGAATGCGCAAGTGGGCTTAACCAATCCAGGAAATATTGGCGCAGATGTTTGTCACCTTAATTTACATAAAACCTTTGCTATTCCTCACGGAGGTGGAGGCCCAGGTGTTGGACCAATTTGTGTTGCAGAGCAATTAGTTCCATTTTTACCAGGAAACCCAATCATTAAAACGGGAGGAGAAAACGCTATAAATGCAATTTCTGCCGCACCATGGGGCTCTTCTTTAGTATGCCTTATTTCTTATGCCTACATTACCATGTTAGGTCCTAAAGGATTAAAATCTAGTACAGAGCATGCTATATTAAATGCAAATTATATTAAAAATCGTTTAGAAGGTCATTTCACTACGTTGTACTCTGGAGAAAGAGGAAGAGCAGCACATGAGATGATTATCGACTGCAGACCTTTTAAAGAAAAAGGAATTGAAGTAGTAGATATTGCGAAGCGCCTTATTGACTATGGTTTCCATTCTCCTACTGTTTCTTTTCCAGTAGCAGGAACAATGATGATAGAACCAACAGAGAGCGAAAGCAAAGAAGAATTAGATCGTTTTTGCGATGCTTTAATTTCTATTAGAGAAGAGATTAAAACGGTTGTAAAAGAAGAACCTAACAATGTTCTTAAAAATGCTCCGCATACATTAAAAATGCTTACTTCTAGTGACTGGGACTTTCCTTATACTAGAGAAAAAGCAGCTTATCCTTTACCATATGTGTCAGATAATAAATTTTGGCCATCAGTAAGACGTGTAGATGATGCTTATGGAGATCGTAACCTTATGTGTACCTGTGCACCAATGGAAGAATATATGTAAACTCTTATTTATTAAAATAGAAAAGCCTGTAAATTAATTATGGGCTTTTTTATTTTTATAAGTTTTAAACATTCATTGACTCTTAAAAACTAAATATTTTATCATTTCAATAAAAAAGTAAAATATTTTAAAGCTTAAATTATCATACTTGTATTTTAGTAGATAAAAATTTATTAATTCAACATTTTGAAGTTTTTTTCAACAATTAAAGTCTTCTTTAAGGTTTCTTAATTTTTAATAAAATATTCTTTAGGATATAAAGAAATGACTACATTGTACCAATATTTAGATCTATGGCTGAAGTAATTATAGGGGTTGGAAGCTATATCCCTCAAACAAAAATCATCAATTCTCATTTTTTGAATCATCGTTTTTTAAATGAAGATGGTTCTGCCATTAATGATACTAACGATAATATAATTAGAAAATTTCAAGCCATCACGGGTATAGATGAACGGTTATACGCACCAGAAGGTGTTACCGCATCTAACATGGCAAGCATCGCAGCTCAAAAAGCTATAGAAGATGCTAAAATTGATCCTGAAACGCTAGATTATATAATTGTCGCCCATAATTTTGGCGACATGCAAGATAAAAATGTTCAAGGAGATACCGTTCCTAGTTTAGCGACCCGAGTGAAATATGAATTGAAAATTAAAAACCCTAATTGTGTAGGTTACGATTTACTTTTTGGTTGTCCAGGTTGGCTCGAAGGAATGATTCATGCAAGAGCATTTATAAAATCGGGAATGGCCAAACGCATTTTGGTTATTGGTACAGAAACCTTATCTAGAGTGGTAGATGATCACGACCGCGATAGTATGATTTTTAGTGATGGTGCAGGCGCTACCATAATAGAATATAAAAATAGCGAAGATGTAGGTATTATCGCACACAAATCGGCTACATACGCTTCCGCGGAAGCAAACTATTTAACTTTTGATGGTTCTTACAATAAAGAAAATTTGCAGCCTACCAAGTATATTAAAATGAGTGGAAGGAAAATCTACAATTTTGCACTTACCAAAGTTCCAGCTGCTATGAAAGCTTGTTTAGATGAAAGTGGATATACTATTAAAGATGTGAAAAAATTATTAATTCATCAAGCTAACGAAAAAATGGATCAAGCTATTTGCGATCGGTTTTATCAACTTTTTGATGTTCCTGCCCCTAAAAATGTCATGCCTATGAGCATTCAAAAATTAGGAAATAGCTCGGTGGCTACTTTGCCTACTTTATTAGATTTGGTCACAAGAAAACAACTCAAAGATCAATCAATAGAGAAAGGAGATGTAGTACTCTTTGCGAGTGTTGGAGCAGGTATGAACATTAACGCTGCTGTTTACAAATTTTAAGCTTACACCATTGTACGAGAAGAATTTTCCGCATAAGCGATACCAAGAAACCCTAGATTTTTTAGAAAAACATATCTCGAAAGATTCTCAACTTTTAGATTTAGGGGTTGAAAACCCGTTAACGGAACATCTTAAAACTATTGGGTACAAAGTCGAGAATACAAAAGGGGAAGATTTAGATCTTGATTTTTCATCAGTTATTCATTCTAACGCAGATGTGGTTACCGCTTTTGAAATATTTGAACATCTTATCGCTCCCTTTAACGTGTTACGAGAAATTAAAGCTGACAAACTTGTAACTAGCATTCCATTAAGTTTATGGTTTTCTCCTGCTTACAGAAGCAAAACCGATACATGGGATCGTCATTATCATGAGTTTGAAGATTGGCAATTCGATTGGTTATTAGAAAAAGCAGGTTGGAAAATAATCGACTCTAAAAAGTGGACGAACCCTGTGAATAAAATTGGTATAAGACCTTTACTTAGAAAAATAACTCCACGTTATTATATTGTCTACGCCGAAAGAGTATCATAAATGGAGATTTACATCATTATCCCCGCTCATAATGAAGCTGCGTTTATAGGCAAAACTCTGCAGTCTCTAACAAAGCAAACACTTCTTCCTAAAAAAATAATGGTGGTTAACGACCACTCTACCGATAATACCGAAAATATTTTAAAAGCTTTCGCTGAAAAATATAGTTTTATAGACTACATCAACATTTCCTCTAGCGAAGAACATTTACCTGGCAGCAAAGTAATTAATGCTTTTCATAAAGGTCTTGAGAAGTTAGATGACAATTACGATGTGCTATGTAAATTTGATGCCGATCTTATTTTCCCTAATAATTATCTAGCCCATATTTCAAAGGCTTTTCTTGAAAATCCTAAAATTGGAATGGCTGGTGGAGTCTGTTTGATTCCACACAAAAATGAATGGAAATTAGAATCCTTAACCAATAAAGATCATCTTAGAGGTGCTTTAAAAGCATATACAAAAGAGTGTTTTGACAAAATTAACGGACTTAAAAATGTGATGGGTTGGGACACCGTTGATGAACTGCTGGCAAAGTATCATGGATTTGAAATAAATGTTTCTTCAGACCTACGGGTAAAACATTTGCGCCCTACTGGAAAAACCTATCATGCCAAAGCTCGTTATAAACAAGGTGAAGCTTTTTATAAGATGCGATACGGGTTTTCAATTACTTGTATTGCCGCCCTTAAATTGGCGTTGAAAAAGCAACAACCTCGCTTGTTTATTGACTACATCAAGGGGTTTCTTATCTCAAAAAAAAATAACCTTCCTTTTATGGTCTCTCCCGAAGAAGGGAAATGGATAAGAGCTTACCGCTGGAAAAAGATGAAGCAGAAGCTCTTTTAATTTCCGTTTATTATTTCTTTTCTAAAACTTCTTGAATTACCTCTCCCGTTACGGCATTAGGAAATGCGATTCCTAATAAAGCTGAAATGGTTGGCGCAATATCTGTTATTTCTGTTTTTGCATAGGTTTGTCCTTTTTGTATTCCCATACCATAAAAAATTAAGGGCACGTGGGTATCATAGGTCATAGAACTACCGTGAGTACTTCCCACTTCTGAATAGGATATAAAAGCTGGATCATACAAGAAAATTACATCTCCGCTTCTTTGTTGATGAAATCCATTTTCTACAAAGTGTTTTAACTTGTTGTTGCTATTCATAGCTTCCACTTCTCCGCGGGTATATACCTTATAAAGATGAGGCTGACCAATTAAAAAGTCTTTTAGATGATTAGCTAAATCTGTAGCTTTAATGTTTTTCTCTTTCAGTACCTCTTTATCGAAAAAGATCTGATTATTAGAAACATTTTTAATGAGATCTAAAATACCGTATTCTTCTCCTAAAAATTGATTCACTTTTTCTTTCAACGCTTTACTATTCATATAACCCGCAGGAATCCTTTTGCTCTTCAAGTAATTAGGAACGTGAACGGCACCGTGATCGGCAGTTAAAAATAAAGTGTAATTACCTTTACCTACTTTTTCATCTAAATTTTTAATCAATCGTGCAATGTCTTCATCTAAACGCACATAATTATCCTGAACTTCTTTTGAATTGACACCAAAACTATGACCTATATAATCTGGACTAGAATAACTTAGCGTTAAAAAATCGGTGAATTCATCTTGTCCTAACTGCTCTCCATCGATGGCAGCAAGAGCAAAATCGGTTGAAATATTATTTCCGTATGGTGTAGATTTTAGAATATCGTAACCTCCATTTTCTACGCTTAATTCTCTTAAGTCATAAGGGAATGTTGCTGTTTCTTTTCCGCGAAAGCGATGTTCAAAATCATTTTCATCAGCTCCACTTTCTACATAGGTGGTGATATCTTTTAAAGTATTCCAAGGCTTTAAATAACTTTCTACTTTACCTGAAGCATTAAAATCTTTCACCCATTGCGGTAAATCATTTCTATAAAATGAACTGGTTATAAATGCACCTTTATCTTTTCCATAAAACCAATAGGCTGCATTTGCTGTATGACCAGCAGGTAAAATTGCTCCACGATCTTTTAAAGCTACTCCAATTGTTTTTCCTCTAAATTGGGTGTGTAAACGATTTTGATCTGATACCGTTGTAGTTTGCATTCTCCAAGGAGACATTTGCCCTGCAGTAGTTTCGGCCCCAATCGTTTCTCGTGTATCATCTTGTGCACAATACACATATTCGTTAGAAAACTTATCATACCAACTGTTAGAAATAATACCATGATTTTTAGGTGAAGTACCCGTATAAATAGAAGCGTGACCAGGACCCGTATAAGTGGGCACGTAATTGTAATGATTATTATTACAAGTAAACCCTTCCCCAACTAATTTTTTAAAACCGTCTTCGCGGAAGTGATCCCAAAAACGGGTAAGGTAATCGTAACGCATTTGGTCTACCACTACTCCAACTACCAATTTTGGTTGTTGAGAAAGCGGATTAGTAGATGTAGAATCTATACCGACCGTAGTCAAATTATTTTGGTCTAATTTTGATGTTTTACACTGATAAAAAAGTGCGGTTAAAACTATTAAGAGAGCTATTTTTTTCATGAGTTTTCGTTAAAAACACAAAAATACACATGTTAAAAGGATTTAAAATTAATTGTAAGTTAAATACTTTTGTTTTTGGGTATTCTATTTTAGATTTACAAAAAATATATTTGAATGAGGTACCTTCACGATATTGGTGAGTATTTTATAATGTTAAAAGACATCTTTAGAAGGATGACAAAACCTTCGGTGCTTAGAACATTAATCTTTAAAGAAGTTGATGATCTTATTATCAACTCTATGGGTATTGTTATATTCATATCATTCTTTATTGGTGGAGTTGTTACAATTCAAACAGCTTTAAACTTAAACAATCCTTTAATCCCAAAAAGTTTAATTGGTTTTACGGCAAGACAATCTATTATTTTAGAATTTGCTCCTACTTTTATTTCTATCATTATGGCAGGAAAAGTAGGCTCTTACATTACTTCTAGTATAGGAACTATGCGTGTAACCGAACAAATTGATGCCTTAGAAGTCATGGGTATTAACTCACTAAATTATCTAGTGTTGCCCAAAATCGTAGCTATGTTATTATATCCTTTTGTTATTTCTATCGCTATGTTCGTAGGGATTGGAGGAGCATATATGGCTGGTGTAATGGGAGGATTTGTAGCGAGTGATCAATTTTTAGAAGGTTTACAAAACGATTTTATACCTTTTCATTTAGCTTATGCTTTTATAAAAAGTTTCATCTTTGCTCTTATTTTAGCGACCGTACCTTCTTATCATGGTTATTATATGAAAGGAGGAGCCTTAGAAGTAGGACAAGCTAGTACCACCTCCTTTGTGTGGACTAGTGTTATTTTGATTATCGCCAATTATGTACTCACTCAATTATTACTAAGCTAATGATAAAAGTAAAAAATTTACATAAAAGCTTTAGCGGAGAAGAAATTCTAAAAGGTATAGATACTGAATTCATTCAAGGAAAAACCAATCTTATTATTGGTCAATCTGGAGCTGGAAAAACAGTGTTTTTAAAGTGCTTATTAGGACTAATACTTCCTACCGACGGTACAATTGAATATGATGGTAAAGCCTATTCTACTTTAGATAAAGAGCAGCAAAGAGAACTTAGAAAGAAAATGGGAATGGTTTTTCAAGGTAGCGCCTTGTTTGACTCTATGAGTGTTGCCGAAAATGTGATGTTTCCCTTAAAAATGTTCACCAAACAACGTAAAGAACAAAGAATGGAACGCGTTAGAGAAGTTCTTGATCGTGTAGACCTACTTAAAGTAGATAATAAGTTCCCTTCTGAAATTAGTGGAGGAATGCAAAAAAGAGTTGCTATTGCTAGAGCCATTGTAAATAAACCTCAATATCTTTTTTGTGATGAACCTAACTCAGGTTTAGATCCTAAAACTGCAATTTTAATTGACAATCTTATTCACGAAATCACTAAAGAGAACAACATTACCACCGTGATAAACACCCATGATATGAACTCGGTGTTAGAAATTGGCGAAAATATAGTCTTCTTAAAAGATGGTAGATTAGAATGGCAAGGAGATAAAAGCATTATCTATAAGACCGATAATGAGTCTTTAACCAGTTTTGTTTACTCTTCAGATTTGTTTCAAAAAGTTAGAAAAGCGCAATTACAAGGTCTTTAAAGTTATTTAACTTTTAGCTTTCGCTGATTTTTTAGGTGAAACTTTCTCTATACTCGATTGCATAGAAATAGTATCCAAACTCAATTTAAACTGAAGCCATCTTTTTAACTTAACCTCATCTTTAACTCTCTTTTCTTTAGTTATACTATCATTCCAGACTACATTAAATTCTGGGATAGTATCAACTTTATTAAAATCTGAAATTATTTTTTGGGCATAACCAAAGGCCCGAATGTCTTCATAATTTAACTGGGCTTCTTTGCTAATTTGCTGAAACGGAATTTCATTCTTACTAAATCTAGCTAATTTAGATACCTCATCTTCCAAATAAGCAATACGCTCATCTTTATTGAGAATACTTAAGGAGTCTCGTCTTTTAAACTCTTTCATATACTCTAACTGATCGTAAGATTCTGTATTCTCATTTTGAAGAATAATAAGTGAAGTATTTTTTAAATTAGGATACCTTTTCATTTTCTCCCTCCATAAGCTTATGACAGAATTAGGAATTTCTTTTCCTAAGAAAGACACTTCAATTTTAGGATCGTTTCCACCATCAAAAGTAGCAATCGTCGAATTTTTTTGAAGAAAAGATTCTTTATAAATCATCAATTCTTCCTCTACAAATTCTTGGGCATCTTGCTTAAAGTAAGATTCCTTTAGCATATTGTAAAACAAATAAATACTAGGAACCATAACAATAATCGCAATCGCCGAAGCCATTTGGGCAATAAACCTTCTTCGCTTAGAATTGGCATATTTCACCAATGGAAAGCCTAATAATTTAGAAACTACAAAGGTTGAAAGTGCAATAAAAGTTGCATTAATAGAAAATAAGTAAAGAGCTCCACCAGCATCCGACCAGCTGCCTTGAGCCAAACCATAACCTACAGTACACAAAGGTGGCATTAAAGCGGTAGCAATCGCAACCCCAAAGATTACACTCGCTATCGTCCCCTTTTTAGTTTTAGCTACAATAAGTGCCAAACCACCAAAAATAGCTACGAGAACATCTAAAATAGTAGGATATGTTCTTGCTTCTAATTCGGCATTACTTCCGTTTAACGGAGAAATTAAAAAATACAAGAATGCGGTAAGCACACTCAAAACCACCATCACTCCTAAATTAATAAGAGAACGCCTAAGCATATCTACATCATTAATAGCAACAGATAGTCCCATCCCCACGATTGGTCCCATAAGAGGGGAGATTAACATCGCTCCAATCACTACGGCAGTACTACTTACATTTAGCCCTATTGATGCGACAAAAATAGAGAAGATAAGAATCCAAGCATTATGCCCCTTAAAGGTAATGTCTTTCTTTACAGCTTCTATAGTAGAATCCCTATCGGTATCTGTTCTTATATCTAACAGATCTTTTAGAAACTGTTTGAGGCTATTGAAAGTTCCCTTTAAATCTCGTTTAACGATTTCTTTTTGACTTTCCTCTGCAGGGTTGGTATGTGTATCGTTTTCTTCCAAGTACTAAATTAAATAAGTTCGTCTCCAAATTTTTCCTTTACGGAATTTCTCAACACTTTAATTTCTTGTTCGTCTTTCTTAGGACAAATAAGTAGAACCTCTTCATTTTCTACCACAATATAATCATTTAGATCTTTAAGCACTACTGTTTTTCCTTTAGTAGTTCTTATGATATTTCCTGTAGAATTTTCAATGTAGGATTGAGCATTAACGACTACGTTTTTAGCTTCGTCCTTTTCTAATTTATCGTAAAGAGAACCCCAAGATCCTAAATCGTTCCAATCAAATTTTGCGGGTAAGACGGAGACGTGTTCAGATTTTTCCATAATCCCATAATCAATAGATATATTCTCTGACTTGGAATAATTCTCTTCTATAAATTGCTTTTCGGTAGCGGTGTTATAATCATTAATTCCTTCCGCGAAAAGCGAATACATATCTGGCAAACAGTTTTGAAAAGCAGCAGTAATTGCCTTTACACTCCAAATAAAAATACCTGCATTCCACACATAATTTCCTTGTTGTAAAAAAGATTTTGCTGTCGCATAATTTGGCTTCTCTGTAAAATTAGTTACCTTTTTTATAGGTGTCGCCTCCTGTTCTTGATATTGAATATATCCATAACCGGTATGAGGAAATGTAGGTTGAATCCCTAAGGTCATTAACAACTTTTGATCTCTTTGACAAGCATCAAAAGTGGTTTGTACATTCTCAATAAAAGCATCTTCATCTTCTATCCAATGATCTGAAGGAGCTACGATCATTACTGCATCTGGATTCTCTTTTTGAACCTTTAGAGAAGATAGTAAAATACAAGGCGCGGTATTATTCATAGAAGGTTCTAAAACAATTTGATGATCTTGTACTTTTGGTAATTGCTCTCTAATTAAGTCATCATACAATTCGTTAGTTAAAATATATATATTTTCTGCAGGAATTAGTTTTTCTAATCTAGAAAAAGTTTTTTGAATAAGCGTTTCTCCCGTTCCTAACATATCGTGAAATTGCTTAGGATAGCTTTTCTTACTTACTGGCCAAAAACGAGAACCTACGCCTCCTGCCATTAATACTGCAAAATAATTTTTATTATCCATCAATTTCAAACTTTTATTAATTCTACTTGAGCATTAGGCTGAAAAATGTAAACTTTTCCACTTTCCATTTCTAAGCACTCATAGCGCTTCACTCTTTTTTTTCCTTTCTTAAATATTTTCCCATTAGGGATTCTAAAAGTGCTTCCCATAGGAATTTCAAATATATAGTTTTTATCGCTAGTGGGATCGTATTCTTTTAATGCTACAGATAAAACAGCATCGGTATCGCTGCTCGCAGTTGGGTTTTTAAAATGTCTTGCTAATAATGGTAATAACCTTGACGGAAATATAGACGGATTCAACAAAGGCAGCATTAATTGTTGAAAGGTATGCTTCCATTCCTTTCCATGGGGCTTTATAAATCTTCCATATTTTTGAAACGCTACTAAATGAGCAATCTCGTGAACCAAAGTGATTAAAAACCTATACTTATTTAAATTAGCATTGATGGTAATTTGATGCACTTGACCCATCTGGCGATAGTCACCGTGACGCGTTTTGCGTTCATTTACGATCTTTAAATGAATTGCATGATTTTCGATTAACTGAAACAAAGGCTGTACAGCTCGCTCTGGAAGATATTTAGCTAACACCTGCTGCATGAATCTATTTAAGGAGTAGAATTAGAAACCTGAAGCATTTTACCATTGTAATATTTATTTCCGTTAAGGGAAAAATCTGCTATATATTGGGCCATTTCTTTAGCAGAAGTTGGCGCTTCATAACCAGGAAATGCTTCTTGTAACATTTCGGTTTGTACCGCTCCTAAAGCTAACACATTAAAACTAGGACCGTTTTCTTTGTATTCTTCAGCAAGTAACTCGGTAAGATTAATCACGGCCGCTTTACTTGAACTATAAGCCGATAATCCTGCAAATTTCATACTTCCTTGTACTCCGCCCATACTACTTATGGTCACTACATGTCCGTTTTTCGACATTTTACCTACCAATTGTTGTGAAAGCTGAAAAACACCAAATACATTGGTTTGATAAACAGTCATCAACTCTGTGGCTGAAATTTCTTCGAAAGGTTTATTCACTAAGCTTCCTGCATTATGAATTAGCACATCTAAACTTCCACCCCATTCTTTCTCCACAAACTCGCTTACTTTATGAAGATCTTCTTCTTTATTTAAGTTAAATGAAAAGCTATGAATATGAGCATGCTGTAAATCTTTAACCGGTTTTTCGTTCCGCGAAAGCGCTAAAATTTCGTGGCCTTCATCAGCAAGAATTTGCACTAGTTCTAAACCTATTCCTCTACTTGTACCTGTAACAATTATTCTTCTTTTACTCATTCTTTTATTTTAACTGTATCGTTTTTTCATTTTCATTAGCTAATGCTTCGATTCCTATCACCACTTCTTTTAATAAGTTTTCCATATGTGTGGTGTCTAAAAATTCCATTTCATCATCTACATGGTGATAGTAAGGATAGTTAGAAAAATCGAATGTACACAACGTCTGTGCAGGAACATTTAGTTCTTCATAAAAAGGATAATTATCACTTCGTTTAAACAGCTGAAAAGATTTTGCTTTTTCAAAAAAACCAAAGGTATTTTTCCCGGTTTCTTCATTAAAGCGCTCGGCTAAAGTAGAATTTTCAAAGCCTGTGAGGTAAGCCAGATAATCTTGATGTAGCAGCGGAACCCCGATCATCTCAAAATTAAGCATAAAATAGACAGGTGCTTTTTCTTCTTTTAGTCGCTTTGCTAAATGCTTAGAACCTAAAAGTCCCATCTCTTCAGCTGAAAAAAGCACAAACATGAAACTTCTTTTCGTTTCTTTACTCGCAAAATACTTAGCCATTTCTAAAACCGCTACACTACCTGCCGCATTATCATTCGCCCCATTGGCAATGGAATCGTTATCTACAATTCTCTTACTTTGTGTCTCTACACCAATATGATCGTAATGAGCCCCCAACATAATAATCTCATTTTTTAATTGAGGATCTGTTCCTTCTTTAAAAGCAACCATATTGTATCCTGTTTTTCCTTTTACCTCAAAACTATCTCGGTAACTTTCAAAATAAGGTTTTAATTGGTAGTTTTTAAAAATATCTTCTGCATAAGAAGCTGCCGCATCTATCCCTTCGCTACCAGTATTTCTTCCTTTTAGTTCATCTGAACTTAAAAATTGAAGTGATTTTTTAATTTCAGCTTCTTGGAAATTGTAATTTTTAGAAGATGTAGATGAATCCACTTTTTCCTTTCCTTGATGCTGTCCACAAGCCGAAATCGCAACGAAAACGATTATATATACTATTTTTCTCATAAGGCTAAAGATAAAAAAATCCCGCTTTTTAGAGCGGGATTTTTAAGGTTTTATAAAACAGTAATGTGGGTTAGGCCAACATGGTTACTGGATTTTCTAAATAACGTTTTAAAGTTTCTAAGAATTTTGCTCCTGTAGCACCATCTACGGTTCTATGATCACAAGCCAAAGTTACTTTCATCGTATTACCAACCACAATTTGTCCATCTTTCACTACTGGCTTTTCTACAATAGCACCAACAGATAAAATAGCTGAATTAGGCTGATTAATGATACTGGTAAACTCTGTAATTCCAAACATCCCTAAGTTAGAAACGGTAAAAGTACTTCCTTCCATTTCTTTAGGTTGCAACTTTTTATTACGCGCCTTTCCTGCGAGATCTTTTACATTTCCTCCAATTTGAGTCATACTCATTTGGTCGGCAAAATTAAGTACTGGCACCACCAAGCCTTCATCTACAGCCACAGCTACTCCTATATGAATATGCTTAGCAATTTTAGTAGCATCACCTGTCCATTGCGAGTTCACTTGTGGATGTTTTCTTAAAGCAATTGCAGAAGCTTTGATCACCATATCATTGTAAGATACTTTAGTATCTGGGATCGCATTAATTTGCTTACGAGAAAGTATAGCGTTTTCCATATTCACTTCTACCGTTAAGTAGTAGTGTGGTGCTGTAAATTTAGATTCTCCTAAACGTTTAGCAATGGTTTTACGCATTTGAGAATTTTTAATCTCCTCAAAACTCTCTTCTCCTGCTGGCATATAAGCCTCGACCTTACTTCCACTTTCGGTTTTAGTAGCAGGTTCTGATTTTGCTTTCGCGGAAGCTTCTTGCTGTTGTGGCTTATGGTTTTCAATATCTTTTTTAACGATACGACCGTTTTCACCAGAGCCTTTTACCTTCCCTAAATCAATACCTTTATCGGCAGCCATTTTTTTAGCTAATGGAGAAGCAAAAATTCTGTCTCCACTTTCATCTTCGTGTTGCACCTCTGAAGATTCTTTCTCTTCAGAATCACTTTTAGATTCTTTAGCTGAATTGTCTTTTTTACTGCTTGAAGATTTTTGAGCACCTCCACTGTTATTGTTGAGAACAGCAGAAACATCAGTCCCTTCTGGCCCTATAACAGCTAAAACGGAATCAACTGCAGCAGTTTCTCCTTCGGTTACACCAATGTGAAGTAAAGTTCCTTCATAGAAAGACTCAAACTCCATGGTAGCTTTATCAGTTTCTATTTCGGCTAAAATATCTCCTTCTTCTACCTGATCTCCTTCTTGCTTTAACCAAGTTGCCACGGTACCTTCTTCCATGGTGTCACTTAATCGAGGCATTTTTATAACCTCTACACCTTCTGGAATTTCATTAGCGTCGTCATCATCTGATTCATCTTCAGATTCTTCTGTCGCTTCTGATTTATCGTTTTCTTTTTCAGATTCCTCTTCCTTTTTAGAAGATTCTTTATCGTCTTTCTTTTCCTCTTTTTTATCCGCTTTAGCAGAATCATCACCATTGATCAAATCTGAAATATCTTCTCCTTCTTCTCCTATAATTGCTAACAATTGATCTACCGGAGCGGTATCACCTTCTGCCACCCCAATATGAAGTAAGACTCCCTCATGAAAAGACTCAAACTCCATGGTAGCTTTATCGGTTTCAATCTCAGCAAGAATATCTCCTTCTTCAACTTTGTCACCTTCTTGCTTAAGCCATTGTGCCACCGTACCTTCTTCCATGGTGTCACTTAATCGAGGCATTTTAATTACTTCTGCCATAAGAATTATATTTTATGAGGAGTGAAAGGGTAATCTTCTTGTTCGTAAACCGCATCGTACATCAAACTCGTTGATGGATATTCAGATTCATCTGCGAATTTCTCACATTCGCTTACTAAATCTTTTACGCGTTTATCGATCGTTTTTATTTCTTCATCGGTTGCCCAATCGTTCTCTTTAATTTTATCTAAAACTTGAGTAATAGGATCAATTTTTTGATATTCCTTTACCTCATCTTTAGTTCTATATTTTTGAGCATCACTCATAGAGTGACCTCTATAACGATAAGTTTTTAAGTCTAAGAAAGTAGGTCCTCCTCCAGTTCTAGCTCTTTCAATAGCTTCATCCATCGCTTCTGCTACTTTTTCTGGATTCATCGCATCTACAGGTCCGCAAGGCATTTCATAACCTAAACCTAACTTCCAGATATCTTCGTGATTAGAAGTTCTCTTTACGGAAGTTCCCATAGCATAACCATTGTTTTCTACACAGAAAACTACTGGTAATTTCCAATTCATCGCCATATTGAAGGCTTCGTGTAAAGTACCTTGTCTTGCAGCTCCATCTCCAAAAAAGGTTAGCGTTACATTATCTCTCTTAAAGTATTTATCTCCAAAAGCCATTCCTGCACCTAAAGGAATTTGACCACCTACAATACCATGACCACCATAAAAACGGTGTTCTTTAGAAAAAATATGCATAGAACCTCCCAAACCTTGAGATGTTCCTGTTTTTTTTCCGTAAAGCTCTGCCATTACTCTTCTAGGATCTACGCCCATACCAATAGGTTGAACGTGATTACGGTAAGCGGTAATCATCCTATCTTTCTCTAAGTCCATCGCATGTAAAGCACCAGCCAAAATTGCTTCTTGACCATTATATAAGTGCAAAAATCCACGTACTTTTTGTTGAATATATACTTGCGCTAGCTTGTCTTCAAACTTGCGCCAAAACAACATATCTTCATACCATTTAAGGTAAGTTTCTTTGGTGATTTCTCTCATGAAAATTTAATTTTATCGCTAAGCCATTTTTAGCGAGAAGCAAAAATAATATAATAACTACTAAAGGAAAAACACTTTAGCGCTTTATAATTTAAAATTACAAAAAACTTGCATCAAAAGCCAAGGGTAAGAGGTCTAACAACGCTTTTGCTTTGATTACATTTCCTTTTTCTCCCATAAAATAAATTTCTATAGGCTGTTGTTGCTTTACCTCATATTCTGCTATAGCTTGCCTACAAGCCCCACAAGGAGGTGTAGGTTGTGTAATTACCTTTTGTGGTGACTTTACACATATAGCCATAGAATTAATTTTTTTGTCAGGATATTGAGAACCCGCATAGTAAATTGCTGTACGCTCTGCACATAAACCTGATGGGTATGCGGCATTTTCTTGGTTACTTCCCGTTACTATTGTATTGTCGTCGAGTCGTAAAGCTGCTCCCACTAAAAAATTAGAATAAGGAGCATAAGCTTTGCCTCTTATTTTTTGAGCATCTATCATTAAGGCTTGAGCATCTTTTGGTAATTCATCAATCGATTCAAAAACCTGAACGGTCGTTATAATTTTCTTTTCTTTCATTACACTTTTTTAGGCGGAACAATATAAAGCAAAAAAATGCCGAATTGTAATTCGGCATTTTAAAACTATCTTAAAGAATGTTATTAATATTCACTGTAATCTTCTCCAAAATTGAACGATAAACTAAATCTTAAAGTTCCTTCTAATGGATTAGCAACTGCTTTTGAAGTTGAAAATAAGTAAGAAACATCTATTTGTGTAATTGAATATTTAAAACCTGCTCCTAAGGTTAAGAATTTTCTAAATCCTTTTTCTTCACTTTCATTAAAATACCCTAAACGAAAAGCAAAACTATCTTCATACCAATACTCTGCTCCTAACGACCAAGTAATTTCTTTTAGCTCTTCACTAAATCCATCTGGTGCATCTCCCCAAGAAGAGAAAACTGCCCCAAAAGAACTTTCATTATACCAATCATCTTCAGCATTAATTAAATTATCTCCATTAGAATCGCTCGGTGTTGGCACTAATAATTTATTAAATTCTCCATAAGCTCCAATAGTATTAGAAGCATCTAGAATAAAATCGAATCCTGCTCCAGCTTTAAAATTAGTCGGAATAAAATTTTCTGAACCAGCATCATCATATTTAAGTTTTGGACCAATATTAGAAATATTAACTCCCCCTCTCCAACGACCGTTGAAATCGCTATAAGCAATTTCTTCACTTTGGTAAAAAGCAGAAATATCTACTCCAAAAGAATTAGCAGCACTTGCATCTCCATTAATCCCTGGTATTTTTAAATCTGAACGAATATAACGCCCTGTTACTGCCATCGAAATCTCTTCTCCTAGACGCAAGGCATAAGAAACATCAAGACCTAATTCATTAGGCTCAACTACTCTTGGTGCTTGATCTGGTGTTTCTCTTAACTCGATTTCACCTTGACCAAAATAACGCAAACTAGCAGATACTGCACTACGTTCACTAAAGCGATTATAGTAAGTTAATACTCCTAAATTAATATCGGTTACTAACTCTCTTAAATAAGGAACGTAAGAAAGTCCCACCCCTTGTTGTTTTTCCGCGAAAGCATATTTTGCTGGATTCCATTGTTGAGAGTAAGCATCTACCGGTGTAGCCACCCCTTGATCCCCTAAACCAGACGCTCGAGCATCTCCAGAGATTAACAAAAACGGAACACCTGTAGTAATTACTCGGTCTGAAATACCAGGGGCTTCAGTTTCACTTTGTGCGTTTGCTTTGTAACTAAATAATGTAATAGCTCCTAAAAGGAATATTGTTATCTTTTTCATATGATTTCTTAAATGTTTGCAAATATATAGTTTTATTCGAGTTATAGAATAACCAGCTTTTCAAATTTCTCTACTTTCTTATTGGTTAGCATAGATTTAACCGTTAATTTATAAATATACACTCCTTTTCCTATCGCATCTCCAAAGTCATCTTTTCCATTCCAGGTGATTTCTCTAGATAAAAACCCTTTCGTATTTATTTGTTGGTTTCTCGTCCAAACCACTTTACCGGTAACGGTAAATACCTGTACTTGCACATCTAATAGCTCAAAAGGTCTGTTGTGGTTAAACCAAAACTCTGTATAATTATGGAATGGATTAGGATAATTTAAAACGTTGGTGATTTTTAAATCTTCATCTCCCGCAACCACAAATTGAATTTCTGCTGTGCTAGAATTATTATAAACATCCCAGGCTTTAAAAGTAAGTGTATGTAACCCCTCTTCTAAATCTCTCAATTTATAATTTACATTTCCGCGCATATAATCATCGAGCTCGGTTTCATAATAATCATTGACCACAAAAGGGTTTGTCTCATCGCCATCCAATATTGCTACCAAATCGTGACCTATACCACTGGCCGTATTTATTCCATTTTCATCTTCTAACTTTGCTAATAAAAATGGTGATGAGTTAGTCACTCCGCCAGACACAAAACTTTCATCATTCATATAAAGTTTTATTTGAGGTCCTATATTATCCTCTGGAGCATCTTCATTAATACCCCCTACTAAAATGTCATTATTATACCCTTTATTATCCTCTAACTCATTTTCTTTTTCAGCATAAAAGCTAATTCGACCATTCCCTACAGGAATTGCTATGTCTTTTGGGACTACAAAATCGAATTCAAATTTACCGTTGGTTACCGAGGCTCTTCCCCTAAAAATAATTTCACCTAACGTAGTGAAATCCATAACTAAAAGGTTATTATTACTATCGGATGCACCATCATTTCCTAAAGTTTGCCTGTCTATTCTTTTATCAAAAATTATGGTAGATAATTCTCCATTATAATTAGTCAAAACCCCACCTCCTGGATTTACCACCTCTCCAGCTACTTTAACGTAATCTAATGCTTTAAGTGTATCAATAGATTGCGAAATAGGCACATCATTTATAGCTGTTAAATTAATTTGAGGATCTGGCAGTTGAAGTTTCATCGCAGGGTCGCCCATATAAAAAATAACCCTTCCCCCTCCTCCAAGAGTATTTTTTCCTTTTCTTACGGCTTCAGCAATACTGTCGTCTCCTCCACTATAATTAAATAAGAAAGGAGCAAAATCATTATTGAAAGTCACCCCTGTAGTTACACCTATAGAACGGGTCGTGGTCACCATCGCTACCGACCCCCCTTTTTCTTTAAAAAGATTTACCTCTCCTGGGGAAAGCCTTAACGGATTATCAAAACGTGTGAAATCACAGGTTACAGTTATAAATAGGTTGTATTTATTTTCATTCTGCCAACTTTCTATATCTTGAATAGTAACCAGACGTTCTGAAGCTAATCCATTTTCGTTCCCATGACCCAAATAATTAATTACACTTGTACCCACCTCTACGGCATTCGCTATTTCCTCATTTACCTGAGGGTACCTAAAGCCACCCGAGCTAGAAACTTGCTCATAAGCATCACTATGTATTTTCTTTACATTAATAAAAGGTTTATTTGCGGAAATATCATCCCCCAAAGCATCTAATTGCACCTGTAAGCCATATCCCCCAGAACCCGATTCATCGGCATCATCTGAAATCAAGACAAAATTATTACGCCAACTCCCATAGGACTCTGCATCCTCGTAACCTATAATTTTATCTACCCATATTTTTCCAAGCTCCGGTGTATCCGCTAAAATTCTTCCTACGGCAATATCTAATTTATCCTGGGAGATCATATTACCTTCTTGAGGATCCATCATCCCAAAAAAATCATCTGATGCCGCTGAAGATGTACTCACTCCAAGACTATATAAATTTTGAAATGTAGGTACAATATTATTGTTATTCTCTAATCTATTTTTATAATCTACGGATGCATCGCCAAAAAGTCCTAAATATTTAATACGCTTAGCCGGACTAGAAGCATTGTCATATATATACTTTACAAAATTCCGAATAGCTCCAATATCTTGTTTACCTGAATTAAATTCTGTATAAATATCATCCACCAACACTACTTTTACCGCTAACCCATCACGATCTTTACGGAATTGAGCTAAACGATTAGCTTGATTCAATAAATCTTGATTAGTCACAATCAAATAATCTAAATCTTGAAAATTACCTTGACTATCTCTAAACACATTTCCTTTTAAGTTAACATTTGCTACAGATGCATCTGCTTCTTTAAGCGGGGTATATAAGTCGTTATCTGAAATAGCGATATATTCTCTTCGCTCCCCCATCATCGCTTTAAAACTTAAGGTGCTGGTATTTTGCGAATTAGAAATAGACCTTACATTATCTCTGTTTGTAATATCCCAAATTTGTGAAATAGACCCCGTATTTTGAATTACATACTCCCCAATTCCCGAGGTAGTCGCTGCATCATTATAAGTAAATTGCATCTGGGTGTTGTCTGCAATTAGTGAGCGTTTAGTCTGAACCCGTAAATAATCTAAATAAGCTAAACTAGAAGGGTTCCCCGAATTATTATAAACTAAATCTACCGTAATTTCGTCCCCACTTACATTTATTACTTCATTAATAGCAGAACTTCTTCCGTAAATATCATCACTAATCGTAGAAAAATTTAGATCAGTTAAACTTTGACCGTTAACTGAAACATTCATCGTGGTAGGACTTTCAGAAGCCGCAACCACATTACCTATAATTTGTACGGGTTCTGAAGATACAAGATTCTTAAATGTAAACTCATACGATTTCTCATTCTCGACATCAAAGCGATCTCCAAACCATTTTCTTCCGGCTTTAGCTATACTATATTCATCAACTTCATGTACTTGTTCTTCATCAAAAGTATTAATGCTAACTTGCGCACTACCTGTAGGTTCTATGTAACTAGAAACCCTTAATCCATTATTTCCGCCAGAGGTTATATAATAGTAAGAGCGATCTGCATACAAATTTTGAGTAGTTTCATTTTCACTACTCCACTTATTATGTACCGCCGTTGCATAAAGTAAAATATAATCGTTTCCATCAAAACTTCCGTCTTCTCCCCCTATAACCTGAATAGAGATTTGCGGAATATCATAAAATTCATTTTCATTATTTCTTAACGGAAGCATTTCTCCGCCGTGACCGTATATCTTTATAGAGTTAGGATTAGATAAATCAACCCCTAGACTATTTAAAAAGGTTTTAGAAAGTTTATACACTCCTGTTTTAGGCACATAGAATCTAGCCCATTCCCCAGAAGCTAGAACAGAATTAGATATCGAGGGCGTGTTGGAAACAGATGAAGGCCGACCAGACAACTTAGTGTAAGAAATCGTAATAGAAGAAATTCGTTTTATTTGACCGTTTAGATTCACTAAAGGATTTACAGAAGCTACAAAATAACTATCATCTCTAGCTATAGAATTTATAAGCTTCACTTTTGGAACGGACGGGATTAATTTCTTATCTATCCTATTCAAATCTATTTTTTCATTAGACTCATAGGATACACTTTTAACTTGATAGTTATTAATAGATCCATTTTCTTTCCATTGAAAATCGTAAATCATTTGCTTCGCGACATCATCAATTGAAAAATTTGATTTTTCTTGAAAATCATCTGGTATTAAAATAGTTCTTTCTTGGGCAGAAACTGCTATAGTACCAATCAAAAATAAAATGTAGAAATACTTCATCATCAAATTAAACGTTAAATATATTATTGTAGTATATTTACAGCTTTCAAAAATATATTAAATAATCAACATACGATTCTTAAGCTTTAGGCGTTTATCTATTTAAGAATTACGCAAAAAAAAGTAATATATCTGCTAAATTTTCAAAACAAACTTGTTAATTTCACGTTAATTACTATATTGCAAGCCCAAAATATTTACAAACTTACTGTGATATGAGATTAAAAACTGTTTTTAAATCAATCTTTTTAATTGCTATAACTGCTTCTTTTACGGCATGTAACAACTCTGAAGATTACAAAGACAATTCCCGTGCAACCGGATGGAGGCTCGATGGAAAAGATGGTAATTTAAAATACAAAACCGACTATGACGAGCAAGAAACCGGACCTGGTTTAGTATTCGTAGAAGGAGGAACTTTTACAATGGGTAAAGTTCAAGATGATGTAATGCATGATTGGAACAACACGCCAACGCAACAGCACGTACAGTCTTTTTATATGGACGAAACAGAGGTAACTAACCGTATGTATCTTCAATATTTAGATTGGTTAAAGTACACTTTCGACCCAACCGAAGAAAAATATAGAAATATTTATTACGGTGCTTTACCAGATACGTTAGTATGGAGAAATAGATTAGGTTATAATGAAACTATGACCAATAATTACCTTCGTCACCCAGCCTACCAAAACTATCCTGTTGTAGGTGTAAACTGGATCCAAGCTACAGAATTTAGTAAGTGGAGAACAGACCGTGTTAATGAAATGGTTTTGGAGGAGAAAGGTTATACAGCAAAGGGAGCAAGATTTAAAGCTGACCCTGCTTCAACTTTCAACTCAGAAACTTACATCAATGCTCCGTCTAAAGTTTATGGAGGTAACGATTCTTTAACTAAAGGAGGAAGAGCTTCAGCAAGACTTGTAGAGGTTGTAGATCAAGATTCTACTCACAACTATGTACAACGTAAAGATGGTGTATTATTACCAGCTTACAGACTACCAACCGAGGCAGAGTGGGAATACGCAGCCTTAGGAATGTCTTCAGTAAGAGAGTACAACAAATATAGAGGTAGAAAAAAATATCCTTGGGATGGACAATACACTAGAGATGGTGGTCGAAGAAAAAGAGGAGATCAGCTAGCTAACTTTAAGCAAGGTGATGGAGATTACGGTGGAATCGCTGGATGGTCTGATGATGGAGCAGATATTACTGCTGAAATCAAATCTTACTCTCCAAACGATTTTGGAATCTACGATATGGCAGGTAATGTTGCCGAGTGGGTTGCCGATGTTTACCGACCAATTGTAGATGATGAGTTTAATGACTTTAACTACTATAGAGGTAACGTTTATACTAAAAATGCGATCAATAAAGATGGTACGGTGAAAATTGTACAATCAGATAGCATTATTTTTGACACATTAAGCAATGGTAGTATTATTGCAAGAGCTCTACCTGGAGAAATCGCACAAGAACCAGTAACTTCAGAAGACACGTACTTAAGGACTCAATTCTCAGAAAGTGACAATAGAGACTTTAGAGATGGTGACCTTAGCTCAAGTAGAGATTACTCTGAAAGTGACAAGACCAGAATGTACAACTCTCCTCAACATAAAGTAAATGTACAAAAAGACAGTACTGGTAACGCTACTGGATTAGACAGACAATATGATACAGACGCTAACAGAACTACCTTAATTGATAATGAAGTTAGAGTTTATAAAGGAGGTTCTTGGAGAGATCGAGCTTATTGGTTAGATCCTGCACAAAGAAGATATTTCCCACAAGATATGGCTACAGATTATATCGGGTTTAGAAATGCAATGTCTAGAGTAGGTTCTAAATCTCAAAAAGGGAAAAGAGCTAGAGACTAATTATATTATTTACACATATCACAAAAAAGCCCTTTCCTCACGAAAGGGCTTTTTTTTACATTTCATTCTATGAATATTTCTAAACTACATCAAATATTTTTAGACAGCACAGGAATTTCTACCGATACCCGCTCTCTAAACAAGAACAATTTATTTTTCGCTTTAAGCGGAAGTCAATTCAACGGAAACAAATTTGCAAAACAAGCTCTTGATAAAGGTGCGACTAAAGCAATTATAGATGATAAAGATTTTGAAAACGAAAATACCATCCTGGTAGATGATTGCCTTGAAGCATTACAAGCTCTAGCACATTATCATCGTAACTACCTCAAACTAAAAATTATTGCCATAACAGGTAGTAACGGAAAGACAACCACAAAAGAGCTAACCACAGCAGTTCTTCAAAAAAAATATCGGGTAGCTGCCACCAAAGGAAACCTAAATAACCATATAGGCGTGCCCCTCACCCTTCTCTCGATGACCAAAGAAACAGAAATAGGAATTGTAGAAATGGGCGCAAATCATCAAGGAGAAATAAGAGATTTATGTAAAATTGCTGAACCAAATTTTGGCTATATCACTAATTTTGGGAAAGCTCATTTAGAAGGTTTTGGAGGAATTGAAGGTGTAATTAAAGGGAAAAGTGAACTATACAATTATCTAATTTCTAATGAAGGAACAATATTCATTAATACCGATGATAAAATTCAAGTAGAGAAATGTAATTCCTACCAAAACACCATTAGCTTTGGAGAAATGAAAGAAGCTAATTACACCATTAGCAACCATTCCCACAACCATACAGCTTCCATTTCGCACGATAATAAAATTATCTGCTCTCAGCTCACTGGTAAATACAATAGCGCTAATATGGCTGCAGCTACAGCAATCGGACTATATTTTAAGGTAGAGTTTAACTCGATTAAAGAAGCGATAGAGAATTACGTTTCAAGCAACAATAGATCACAAGTTATTGAAACCGACCATAACACTATCATTTTAGATGCGTATAATGCCAATCCTACTAGTATGGCGTTATCTATAGAAAACTTGAATGACCTACCCTCAAAACAAAAAACGATTATTTTAGGCGATATGTTTGAAGTCGGCCCAACTTCAGGCAAAGAACATCAACATATTGTAAATCTTTTAGAAAATCTAGATTTCCATTTAGCCATAGTTTGCGGTGAAAACTTCTACAAAACTCACACCGATAAAGTCATTTCCTTTAAAGAATTTAGCGATATGAAATTATACCTATCTAAACAATCACTAGAAAACAATACTATCCTCATAAAAGGATCCCGTGGAATGCAACTAGAAAGACTCTTAGAGCTATGGACATAAAAAAAGGCTTCCTAATTTAGGAAGCCTTTTTTATTGTGTGGGCGCGAAGGGATTCGAACCCCTGACCCCTTGGGTGTAAACCAAGTGCTCTGAACCAACTGAGCTACGCGCCCGTGCATTATAGTAGATTAAAAAAACCTGAAGCAAACTCCAGGTTTAGTGGGCGCTGAGGGATTCGAACCCCCGACCCCTTGGGTGTAAACCAAGTGCTCTGAACCAACTGAGCTAAGCGCCCGCATATAATGCGAGTGCAAATATAATACATTTTAGAGATATCACAAGAAAAAAAATAAAACTTTTAAATTATTTCTGCTACTGTAAATGTACTTCCTCCTACATAAATAACTTCTTCAAAACCAGCATCTGCTTTAGCATCATTTAATGCCTCTGTAACAGAAGTGTACATTCTTCCTTCTAGACCTAAAGCTGCAGCCTTGCTTGCTAATACTTCTACTTCCATTCCTCTTATCACATTTGGCTGGCAAAAATAATAAATAGCGTCTGTTGGAAACATAGGAAGAAGTTGATCTAAATCTTTATCATTTACAAAGCCTAAAACCATGTGAAGCTTTTTAGGTTGTAATTTTTTTAACTGACGCAGGACTATTTCTAAACCTTCCTTGTTATGTGCTGTATCTGCAATGACCTTAGGTTGATTTTGCAATAACTCCCATCTACCTCTTAATCCTGTATTCTTAACCACATTAGCCAACCCATCTTGAAGGTTTTCGGTAGATAAATTCCAACCTTGATCTCTTAGTTGACGGACTGCTACAGCTACGGTTTGCTTATTACTTTCTTGATAATCTCCTCTTAAATCAGATTCTAGATTTACTTTCTCTTCATCTTCAGCTAATACGATTGGTGCTTTCACTTCGTTTGCTTTTTGAATAAAAACATCTTTTGATTCTGCTGAAGTTTCTCCAATAACTACAGGAGTCTCTTTTTTAATGATTCCAGCTTTTTCAGTAGCAATTTGACTAATTGTATTTCCTAGAAACTGGGTATGATCCATTCCTATGTTCGTAATGATGGAAAGTTCGGGGTTTATAATATTAGTACTATCTAATCTTCCGCCAAGGCCTACTTCTATAATAGCAATATCTACATTTTCTTGACTAAAATAATCAAAAGCCATCCCTACAGTCATTTCAAAAAAAGAAAGGTGTTGTTGTTCCAAAAACTCTCGGTGTGTTGCTATAAAATCTACCACAAATTCTTTACGAATCTCTTTGCCGTTAATCTTAATTCGTTCGGTAAAATCTTTAAGATGCGGAGAAGTATATAAACCCACTTTATAACCTGCTCCTTGTAAAACTGAAGCGAGCATATGACTTGTAGAACCTTTCCCATTGGTTCCTCCTACATGAATGCTTTTAAAATTATTTTGTGGTTGTTGTAAAACTTCCGCGAAAGCGAGAATATTGGTAAGGTCTTTTTTAAAGGCTGATTTTCCTTGGCGTTGGTACATAGGTAGCTGCCCAAACATCCAAGTTAAGGTTTCTTGGTAAGTCATAAAATTGTTACTCAGAAAGTTTAAACTCGTATTCGATATAACCCGTTTGCTTTACAGGGGCGTTGGCATCACTATTAAACTTAGTCGCCAAAGCTGCACGTTTTGCAGGCTCCATAAGACAGGGTGCAGTATTGGTTGTTCCCCGAGAACCAGCGACGGCGTTAATCACTTTTCCCTGTTGGTTCACTTCAATTTTTACTACAACTACACCAGACTCATTGCAGTCTTGTTGAAATTTTTCTTTATTTAAAGGTTTTCTACCTCCTAGACGGTAATTTCCATCTCCATCCAGACCTTTTCCTTTTCCGTAGTACGAACTTGCATTAGGATCTCCATTGGGATCTCCTTTATCTCCAGCCTGATTATCATTCCCTTCTCCTCCATTGGCTTTTCCATTCTTTTCCGGACCGTTAAGAATACTATTTAAAGCATCTGAAGTTGACTTTTCGGGTTGAGGATCTGGTGCTTTCTCTGGTTCTTTTTCCTTTTGAGGTTTTACCTCTTTTACTGGGTCTTGAACTTTCTTTTCCTTTTGAGATTTATCTTTTTTCGGCTCTTTTTCTTTTTCAATTACAGGAGCTTCTTCGGTATCTTGCGTAGCCACTTCTTCCTCTGAAGGAGTACTCATTTCTTCTTGAGGCTCGTTAGGTGGTGTTGTATTTTGCTGGGGTGCCGATTTTATAGGCTCTGTAGGTTGAACATCACCTGAACCAACATTACTCGTTCCAAAATTAATCGCAATCCCATTTTCTGGTGGCGGATCTAAATAAGTGAAACCAAAAAACAATAACAATAAAATAAGACCCACTGATATTACCGTAGTAATGATAGCGGACTTCTTCTCGTATTTGGTTTCTAGTAAACTCATATTTATGGCTTTACAGCTAAAACTACTTTATATTTATTTCTTTTGGCGATATCCATCACGCTTACGGCATTTTGAATAGGCACACTTTCTTCTGCGCGTAAAATAATGGTAGGATCTTCTTCTCCCGATAATCTTTTTTGCAACTCTAGCTCCAATTGATCACTAGATACTTGATCTGAATTGATAAAAATTTCTAAGTCTTTATTAATGCTTACCGCTAAACTTTGCACATTACTTGTCTTCCCTTTTGCTTTGGGAAGAATAAGATCTAAAGCCTCTGGTGTAATTACCGGAGATGTTAACATAAAAAAGATAAGCAAGAGAAAAACGATATCTGTCATAGAAGACATGCTAAACTCAGGACTCACTTTGTTTCTTCCTCTTAAGTTCATATTATGCTGGTTCGTTTAGTAAATCTAGAAAATCGACTGCAGTAGCTTCCATTTGATGCACTACTTTATCGGTTTTCACTACTAAGTGGTTATACCCAATATAAGCAACGATTCCTACAATTAGTCCGGCAACTGTAGTTGTCATAGCGGTATAAATCCCTTCTGCTAACGACCCCATTTCGGCTTGACCGCTGCTGGTAGCCAATTCGTGGAAAGCTAAAACCATACCAATTACAGTTCCTAAGAATCCTATCATAGGTGCAGCACCAGCAATGGTAGCCAAAACACTTACGTTTTTCTCTAATTTATACACTTCTAACCTTCCTGCATTCTCTATAGCGGTATTGATATCCTCTAACGGACTACCAATACGTGATATTCCTTTAGCCGTAAGTCTAGCTACAGGGGAATTTTCTTGAGCACAACGTATTTTTGCACCTTCAATATTGCCTGTTGCCACATTATCTTTAATTTGATGCATAAAATTAGCATCTGTTTTTGATGCTGCTTTTACCGCAAAAAGACGTTCGAAATAAATATAAATTGCAGCAACAAAAAGAACAAAAAGAATAGAAATAATAATCGTACCCCCTAAGCCTCCACTAAAAAGTAAATCCATAAAAGAAAGTGTCTTTTCCTCTACGACAGTCTCTCCATTTTGAGCAGCAGCTTCTGCAGTTTCTTGTAAAGTAATCGCCAACATAAGTTTTTTATTAAGTATCTAAATTAGTAACGAAAAAAAGGATTATAAATTATATTAATAGTTAAAGCTAAGTTATAATTTTCTTTTACAGAAAAAATAACACGCCTAAATAACCAATAATACTCAACACAATGGTATAAGGTAATGCCATTTTTACCATTTTACCGTAGCTCAAATTAATAAGCGGTGCTAAAGAGCTAGTTAACAAAAATAAAAATGCAGCCTGACCATTGGGTGTAGCTACACTTGGCAAGTTAGTTCCTGTATTGATCGCTATTGCTAAACGACGAAATTGATCGGCAGAAATTTGACCTGCATCAAAAGCGTTTTTCACTTCTCCTATATATACCGTCGCCACAAACACATTATCACTTATCATCGATAAAATACCATTTGCTACATAAAATACTACTGGCTGATGATCGGGTTCTAAAGATAAAGCCCAATTAATAATGGGGTGAAATAAATGCTGATCATGAATCATAGCTACAATCACAAAAAAGACCACAATTAAACCTGTAAACGGTAAAGCTTCTTCAAAGGCTTTACCTAAGCTATGTTCTTCAACAATTCCCATAAAAGCGGTTTGGATAACGATAAGCCCCAAACCTATAAAACCGACAGGTGCGATATGAAATGCAAGTCCGAAAATGAGAAATACCGCTGAAATCGCTTGGATTATAAGTCCGTATTTTTGCGAAGGGGTACGATTTCTATCTTTTTCTAAGGTATAATTTTCTATAATAGTTCTTGCTGGCCGAGGTAGTTTTCTTCCAAAACCAAAAGTTTTTGTAGTTTCTAAAAATATAGTGGTGAACATTCCCGCTACTAAAACAGGAAGAGTAATAGGCGCCATATGAACAAAAAAGGCAACAAAGTCCCAGCCCATCTTTTCACCAATCAATAAATTTTGCGGTTCTCCCACTAAGGTACAAACTCCTCCTAAAGCTGTACCCACTACGCCATGCATAATAAGGCTTCGCAAAAATGCTCTAAATTCTTCAAGGGTTTCCCCACTCAACTCTTTACGGTCTAATATACCGCTCGCATTATAGTCGGTGTCGGCAGATTGGATTTTATGGTAAATCCCATAAAATCCAACTGCAACACTTATAAGAACAGCCGTGACAGTCAAAGCATCTAAAAATGCAGATAGAACCGCAGATAAGGTTAAAAACAAAAGCGACAAAATCACTTTTGATTTCACTTTTATAAATACCTTACTAAAAATATACATGAGTAAAGGTTTCATAAAGTAGATCCCAGCCACCATGAACATCAATAGAAAAATGACTTCAAAATTTTGAATCACTTCTACTTTTGCAGCTTCTGGGGAAGTTAATCTAAGTACCAATATTTCTATCGCTAATAATCCACCCGATTGCAGAGGGTAACATTTTAAAGCCATAGCGAGTGTAAAAATAAACTCTGCTATAAAAAACCAAGCAGTAAGGGTTGGCCCTAAAATGTAAAGCGAAAAAACATTAAAAATGAGAAAGAAAACTATGGTATACTTAAACCATACAGGGCTACTCCCCAAGAAATTTTTTAACATGACGATAAGATTGAAACGATAAGCCCAAGGCTTACACCAATTGTTTTAAAGCTATTTCAAAAGCTGTTTTACTAATATTCGTTTTATCGCTATTATGATCGAATGTATTTTGAATAGCATTTTTGATCGTCATAGAAGTATCATTAAAGATAGCCTCATCGGTCATTTGCACTTTTCTCTCCATAAAGTAAGCAAAAACTCTTGCCATACCACAGTTAGAAATAAAGTCTGGAATTAAACTTACACGCTCATCGGTGTATTCCATAATATTCCCAAAGAAAATTTCCTTATCAGCAAAGGGCACATTCGCACCACAAGAAATCACTTCTAATCCACTCTCTATCATAGATGAAATTTGCTCTTTGGTAATTAATCGAGATGCTGCACAAGGCGCAAAAATCTCTGTATCTAAATTCCAAATTTTTTCATTGATTTCCGTAAACGGAATCATTTGATCTGAGACTAGAGTATTCCCATCTTTATTTAAGAAAAGTTGCTTAATTTCTTCAAAAGAGAAACCTTCTTCATTAATCAATCCGCCGTCTCTATCGATAATCCCAACTACTTTTGCTCCCATTTGAGCTAAGTAATAAGCTGCCGCAGATCCCACATTTCCAAATCCTTGCACCACTGCACGCTTTCCTTTTACTTCACCACCGTAGATCTCATAATAATGTCTTACACCTTCCGCTACTCCGTATCCTGTAATCATATCGGCAACGGTGTATTTTCTTGATACATCTGGTGAGAAATCGGTATTTTCTAATACTTTGATTACACCCTGACGTAATTGTCCGATTCTATTAATCTTGTCGGCTTCAGTAGGTTGAAAATGTCCTGAAAAAACACCTTCTTGAGGATGCCATACTCCACAGCTTTCTGTGATAGGAATTACTTCATGAATTTCATCTACATTTAAATCTCCTCCCGTTCCGTAATAACTCTTCAGTAAAGGAGAAACGGCTTTATACCATCTTTCTAAAACACCTTTTTTTCTAGGATCATGCGGATTAAAATTGATACCAGATTTTGCACCACCAATTGTGGGTCCAGATACGGTAAATTTCACCTCCATGGTTTTAGCTAACGACAATACTTCGTTCATATCCAAACCTTCACGCATACGGGTTCCCCCTCCAGCTGCTCCGCCTCGTAATGAGTTAATTACCGTCCAACCTTCTGCCTCAGTTTCAGAGTCTTTCCAGTTAAAAACAATTTCTGGTTGTTTATTTTCGTAGAGTTTAAGTAGTTCTTTCATAAGTAGGTTAATTTTTTGCTCCGCAAATATAAACAAACCAAAATGTTAAGAAGACTTTAACGCTTAGAAATTTAAGGAAGAAGCACCTTGCCTGAAGAATGGTTTTTTGAAGCTCCAGTAACCGATTTAAGGACATTTACTTCCTTCTCCAGTTTTAGCACTCCTAAAAAACCAAAGATTAAAGCTTCTTTAAACTCTACAATTTCTTTAGAAGGGATGATCACTTCTACGACACTCATCGATTTTAAAAATTCAATAAGTGTTTTATTATATGCTCCACCACCAGTAACCAATACTTTTTTAGAGGAGTCCTTTGCTAAATTATTGGCTATTTGCTGAGCTACATGATAGGTAAAAGTGGTTATTTTATGAGGTATAGAAATATGAATCTCTTCCAACAAAGGCATTATATCTTTTACCACCCACTCTACTCCCAACGATTTAGGTGGTGATTTTTGATAAAAACTTAGTTCATTCAATTTTCTCAACAAGTCCTGATCTATTTCCCCCGAAGCGGCTATCCTTCCATCTTCATCATAATCTACACCCATCTTTTGAGATAACACATTAAGTACTGTATTTACAGCACAAATATCATAAGCTAAACGACTTCCATTTTCTTCTAACGAAATATTCGCAAAACCACCTAAGTTTAAGCAATAATCAAATTCCGTAAAGAGCATTTGATCTCCTATAGGAACTAACGGCGCTCCTTGTCCGCCTAACGCTACATCTTCTACCCTAAAATCACACACTACTCGCACTCCTATTTTTTGGGCTATTACGGGTAAATTTCCTATTTGAATAGTGATTCCCGCCTCAGGTTGATGCAAAACCGTATGACCATGAGAGCAAACAGCTTCTAAACTGCTCATAGAAATGCTATGCCGGCTTAAAAATGAAGAAATAACCGCAGCCAGTTCATCGGTATAAGCAGTATCTAGATGAGTTATTTCTTCTCTAGATAACCGTGAGGCTTGAGCTAATCTACCTTTCCATTCCTTAGAGTAAGCTAAGGTTTCTGCCAAGATGATATTAAAATCCCAGCCTTCTTTAGATTTTACAAAATCTATAAGCGCTAGGTCAATTCCGTCTAAAGAGGTACCCGACATGACACCTACTACCCGATAAGTTAAGTTTTCCATATCCGTAAAATTAAAGGTATTTGATTGAATTTTTAAACTCGAAGAAGTATATTTGCCACGTTTTATTAAATTTAAATCAACATCCAATGGATTTTAAGTTAACAGAAGAGCATTTAATGATAAGAGATGCTGCAAGAGATTTTGCTAAAAATGAGTTACTTCCTGGAGTAATTGAAAGAGATGAGAAACAGGAGTTCCCTACCGAGCAAGTAAAAAAGATGGGGGAGTTAGGTTTTTTAGGAATGATGGTATCGCCAGAGTATGGCGGCGGCGGGATGGACACAGTCTCTTATGTCTTAGCCATGGAAGAAATTTCTAAAATAGATGCTTCTTGCTCTGTTATAGTTTCTGTCAACAACTCATTGGTTTGCTGGGGACTTGAAACTTACGGTAATGAAGAGCAAAAGAAAAAATACCTTACCAAGTTAGCTACAGGAGAATCTATTGGGGCTTTTTGTTTAAGTGAACCAGAAGCAGGTAGTGATGCTACATCGCAAAGAACTACAGCGATAGATAAAGGTGATCACTATATCCTTAACGGAACAAAAAACTGGATCACCAATGGTAATAGCGCAGATTATTATTTAGTCATTGCCCAAACCGATAGAGAAAAAAAGCACAAAGGAATCAATGCCTTTATCGTTGAAAAAGGAATGGAAGGTTTTGAAGTAGGTCCTAAAGAACAAAAATTAGGAATCCGTGGAAGCGACACCCATACCCTTAATTTTAACGATGTTAAAGTACCAAAAGAGAATCGTATAGGAGAAGATGGTTTTGGCTTTAAATTCGCTATGAAAACCCTTTCAGGAGGTAGAATTGGGATTGCCGCACAAGCTTTAGGAATAGCAAGTGGAGCTTACGAATTAGCCAGAGATTATTCTAAAATTAGAAAAGCTTTTGGAACAGAAATTTGCAACCATCAAGCTATCGCCTTTAAATTAGCTGATATGCATACTCAAATTTCAGCAGCAAGACATTTGGTAATGAAAGCTGCTTGGGACAAAGACCAAGGGAACAATTATGATATGAGTGGCGCTATGGCCAAACTTTACGCTTCTCAAGTTGCTATGGATACGACTGTGGAAGCCGTACAAGTACACGGGGGTAATGGTTATGTAAAAGAATACCATGTAGAACGCTTAATGCGAGATGCAAAAATTACTCAGATCTATGAAGGAACTTCAGAAATTCAAAAAATTGTAATTTCTAGAGGTCTTTTAAAGGACTAGTAATTACACTTATTTATTTACAAAAACCTCATCATCACGATGGGGTTTTTTTTTAACGTATTCTAAAAAAATTGCAACCCTCTCTACAGTTCAACTAATCAATTAACCCTTTAAACGAAAAACCTTGAAAAGATAGTTTTTAAGGTTTAAGAACTTATACATTTAGCGCTAATTACTTAAAAAAGAGTTCTAACCAATTTTATTTGAATGAAAAAAGTTTACTTTGCGCTGAGTTTAATTTTATTTATCTCTAGCTATTCTTACAGTCAAATTACAGGAATTTATACTGATTACCAAGGTTTCTGGGAATCCAATTCTGGGAGCATTAACCCAGTAGAACCCGATAACTCCCATCTTTTATTAGCTTTTAAATTTGGCACAAAAACATACTCAACAGGTGTAAATGATGCTGCTTTAACTGCAAACGGTGTAACTGGATTTATCGCAGATAATTTTAGAGGACTTCCACTTTCAGGATTACCTTCTAGTGCCACTGGAGGATCTTATTTTGTGGGCTTAGGTCAACTTTACGACGGATTAGATAACGCAATGGACAACGACCCTAGCAACCCTTTTAGCCCTATCACTTCTGACGCAGATCTAGCTTACTTCCTAACCGATGGAGATAAAGGGCTTGACTTAGGAACAGGTATTGCTAATACACCAACTGGACAAGAGGTTCGCTTTGATTTAAGTAGCAATAAAATTACCTCAGCCGATATTAGTGACGGTATTCCAGACATCGTGGTTTCTAATATAGCTAACCCTAGCGGTAGTAACAATGATAATTTAAAATTTATTGATGGCTCGGGAGCCACAGTAGGAAACCCAGTTAGTATCAATATGAGCAGCAGCTCTACCAGCCCAATAGTTGGAAGCTGGTTAGTAGATTTTTATAACTTTAACAGTACTTCTGGAGGAGGTGGTTATGTAAAAACCCAAAGAAATTTACGTTTTTTACCGATTGAATTATCTCAATTTGGTATTACAACTACAAATTCTTCTCAAGTAGTCGCTCTTATTTATACCGCAGGAGGAACATCTGACCCCGCATTTATTGCTTACAATGAACAATCTATAGGTGTAGCGAGTAAGCTTGCTATCTTAGCTCAACCTACAGATTCTGAATGTGACGGAACGATGAATTCTAATTTTCAAGTAGAAGTTCAAGATTTTAATGGAGCCTTTATTCCACAAGCTGGTTTCCCTATAACTGCGTCAATATATTCAGGTCCTGGTGAACTTTTAGGGATGACCAAAAAATTAACGGATGCAACAGGAAAAGTAATCTTTGATAATTTAGAATTTGAAATTGGAGGAGATCACAAAATTATATTTGAAAGCTCTAGTTTAGAACCTGCTATCACTACCAATATTGCTCAAAAACCTTCTTGTGGAGATACCACTTGGACAGGAGCTGTAAATAGTGACTGGAACAATCCAAGCAATTGGAAGAATGGCGTACCTAATGCCAATGTTAATGTATTTATTCCTCAACACAATACACCAGACCCTATCCCTAACTACCCTATTTTAAATATAGATGCTGGAGTTAAGAATTTAACAATGAGTCCAGGAGCTTCGATTAATCTTAACGGATTTTTATTTGCTATCGAAGGATTAGTAACTCAAATTGGAGGAAATAGTTTTCTAGACGGTAGCACACCAGGATCCAATTTATATTTTTCTGGAGGTTCTGCACAATCAATAGATAGCGGACTTCTCAATGGAAATCTAGCTCAACTAACTATTGAAAACTCGGCTGGAGTTGCCCTTAATACCACACTATCTATATCAGAAGTATTAAAAATAAAACAAGGGAATTTTAATACAAACGACAACCTTACATTAGTATGCGATTTCGCTCAGTTAGGAGCTGCTCAAGTTGATCGTGTTGAAGGTTCTATATCTGGTGAAATGACCATCGAACAATGTTTCCCAGCACGAAGAGCGTTTAGACTTGTATCTTCACCTGTTACCACGTCTAATTCAATACGAGCCAATTGGCAAGAAGGTGCCTCTGGCTACCTAGACAACCCTAACCCTGGATATGGAACCCATATAACCGGACTTGGACCTAACCCAAATACTACTGCTGACGGGACGAACGGTTTTGACTATAACACAAGTGGAAATTCATCTTTATTCACGTTTGATAATACTAACGCTAGCTGGAGTGCTATCCCAAGCACCTTGGCACCCTTAAACGCAGGTAACCCTTATCGTTTATTTGTTAGAGGAGATAGAAGTATTAATGTTTTAAATAACTCAGCTACCCCAGAAGATACAAAAATAAGAGCTACGGGGGATATCCAAACAGGCACAGTAACCTTAACCAATTTTAATGCTAGTGAAGGAGCCTATAATTTCTTTGGAAATCCTTATGCCGCTGCTGTAGATATGAGAAAAGTCTTTAACAACCCACTAACACTTAACACTACTAGAAGTTACTATATTTATGACCCTAACTTAGGAGGAAGTCCGACGGTTGGTCAACCTGGAGGAAGAGGTGCTTTTGTCGCTATAGATTTAGATGATTTATCAAGTTCTGTTTTACAAGGAGCATCAGGAACTTCTGAAGCAAATCGTTTCTTACAACCTATGCAAGCTGCATTCTTTATTACAAGTAATGAATCTGTAGCTCCACAATTGGTATTTAGAGAAAGTGATAAAAATGTTGAAGCAACGGCTACCGATGTTTTCAGACCCGCTTCATTAAATTATAATAGTATTGCGATCAATCTTTATACTCAAGAAGCATTTACTAATCAACAAAGTCCATCAGACGGCTTAAGAATTAGTTTCGCGCCTCAGTTTGATAACGCTGTTAATTATAGTGATACTCCTAAAATGGGTAATTTAGATGAAAACATAGCGCGATTAGACAATCAAAACTACCTAGCGATTGAAAAAAGAGAGTTACCTACTGAAAATGAAGAACTACCTTTATTTATTAATCAATACCGTTATGATGACTACGTATTAAGTATTAATTTAAATGAAGCTTTTGAACATAAGCTATATTTAGATGATGCCTACCTTCAAACTTCTACTTTACTAGGAACAGGAAACAACGCTATTGCTTATCAAGTAGACGCCTCTATTCCTGCAAGTATATCAGGTACAAGATTTACATTGAGATTTGGAGAAGCTAATTTAAATACTGATACTCAACAAACAGCAGACTTTTACATTTACCCCAATCCAATATCAAACAATACACTGCATATTGAATTACCACAAGCTTACAGCAGTAACAAACTTAACGTGGATATGTTCAATGTAATGGGGCAAAAAGTCCTAAGCAAAACTGTAAACACTACAGGGAAAAGCAAAATTTCACTTAGTAATTTAGCTCTTCCTTCTGGTATTTACTATTTAACGATTACCAATAATGAGAATGGCGTTCAACACACTACTAAAGTTATTAACCCTTAAAAAAGATTATATGAAGCGCTATAAACAACTTATATATATAACACCGTTATTCGTCTTTTTATCTTTTACTAATGTAGCATCTGCTCAACAAATAATAGGATTTATGGATGACGTAGATGATGAGACACCCGCAGCTCCAATAGATTTACTTATCTATACAGGCTTAGCCGCGGGTGCTGCTTTAGGAGTCAAACGATTAAAAAAATAATGAAAAAAAGGTGCTATTTGAATAGCACCTTTTTTTTACTATAATCCTAAGAATCTTACGTTTAATCGAAAATACTAAATAAGCATTTAGCAAGAAGTTCTAGCGCTATAAATTTGTGCTATACATCAACGATTTAAGTTATGCTAAAACATTACATTCTCAAACTTCTTTTAGTCTTATTAATCACATTTTATTCTATAACGTCTTCTGCTCAATGTGCAGATGCTAATACAGATCCTTCACCAGGTAGCTTTGTACAAGATCAATGGACAGCTTATGTCTACCAGTTCAATACTTACAATGCAACTAATTTTGATTATTCTAATTACAGAGGCTATTATATCGATTCTGGATATGGAATTAATAACCTAAATATAGATTCAGATACCTATTGGGCAACCAATTCTAATCCTAAAAATCCTACGAACACTAGTTATGAAGGCTGTAGCGTAACCGACAATAATCATTTAGTTTCTTACAAACGAAAAGGTTTCCCTTCTGGAAACTATATTATCAACCTAGCAGGACAAAATGGAGAAAGTGGGCACGATGATTCTGCTAAATTAATTATCGACGGAACAGAGGTTTGGAGTCATAATGGATGTTGTGATACTCATTACGGAGTTTGGTCTGGATCGCTAGACAATACATCAAAAATTGAATTTGTATGGTCTGAAAATGCTGGAAATTCATATGGAAGACTTCAAATCGTTGAAGATACCACAGTCCCAGATCCAGAAACTTTCGGAAATAATGAGTGGGTTGTAGCTGTTTTTGACGGAAATAATTTTCAAGAATATGCTGGAACTTACACACATACTGGTTTAGATTTTAACACGTCTACCTTATGGGGAACATCCAGCAATCCTTCTACTGCTCCTGGTTATGTTGGAACATCTGTTGAAAACGAAAATCACTCTTATATTTATAGAAGAGAAGGCTTTCCTTGCGGATACTATCAACTTGATATTCCAAGACATGACGATGACGTTGTATTAACGATTGACGGTGTAGATGTTTATCAACTCAATGATTGGGACACCAACGTAGCTACACCTAATGTATGGGAAGGGTTTTTAGGCACAAACTCTCAAATTGAATTTAGCATAAGAGAGTTTTCTGGAGCATCTATTGGAGCCTTAGCATTCAATTATTTATTCGGTCCTGATAATGACCCTAATGAATTTGTGTGGACAGGTTCGGTAGACACCAATCCTGCACTATCAGGAAACTGGTGTAGCGGATTGCCTAGCGCGAATGGAACTTCAGATATTTTAGTTCCCGCTAATGTTCCCAACTACCCTAGCCTTCCTTTAACAGCTTCTATCCATGAGCTAACTATTAAGGAAGGAGCTCAAGTAGACCTAACTTCTAATAACACGCTTAGCCTTACAGGAGATTTAAACAACTATGGAAGTATTCCCGCTGGAGCAACTAACCTAGAGTTTGCTGGAGCAACACAACAAACCATAAACGGAAATTCTTTTGAAACAGAAAATCTGACTATTGATCAAGGAAGCGATCTTGTAATTAACTTAGCCACCGATGAAATGTTAAGAATTAATGCTATACTTTCAGTTGAAAATGGTACCCTAGAAACTAATGATCAATTAACATTAGCCTGCAGATTTGATGACCTTACTCAAAGAGTAGCACAAATTGACGATCTTAGCAATGGGAGTATTACAGGGGAGGTTATAACAGAACAATGTATTCCTGCCACTAGAGCTTTTCGCTTTCTAACTTCTACTGTAACTAGCACAAATACGATTCGAGAGGATTGGCAAGAAGACCCCCTTAACTATACTCATAACCCTAACCCTGGATACGGAACTCACATTACCGGAGTAAATGGTGCTGCTGATGGGACTAATGGTTTTGACTATACACCTTCAGGTAATCCAAGCATGTATATTTTCAATAATATTACTTCTAAATGGGAGAAAATGCCTAACACCGATAACACCTCTTTAATAGCAGGAGTGCCTTATCGTCTTATGGTAAGAGGAAATCGTTCGACCGATATTACTTCTAACCTTAGCCTTCCATCGAATACTATTTTACGTGCTCAAGGGAACATTACCAGTGGTACAGTTACGATGAACAATTTTAACAATGTGTCTGGGAGTGCTAATTTCTTCGGAAATCCTTATCCCGCGGCTATTGATATGAGTTTAGTATTAAAAAACAATATTAACACCACCAATTTTCAATCAGACTATTACATTTGGGACCCAACTATTGGTGGAGCTAACGGACGTGGAGCATATGTTACGATAGATATGGATGATAATTCTGCTACAGCAGGATCAGATGCTAATCAATTTCTACAACCAGGACAAGCAGCATTCTTATTAACAGGATTAGCGAATACACCCCCTCAATTAAACATTGAAGAAAGCTTTAAAAATGTAAATGCAAATCAAACCACTGTATTTAGACCTCAAGCTGCTTTACCTTCTATGGAATTGACTTTATTTCCAACCCAAGCATATATAAACCAAGAAACGGCATCAGACGGATTAAAAATAAAATTTGATAGCAACTATCAAAATAATGCTAGCGCAGAAGATGCACCTAAATTTTTCAATCTAGATGAAACTTTTGCAAGCAAAGCTGGTAGTGATTATTTAGCTATTAACCGTCGTGATTTCCCATTAGATCAAGAGAGTATTCCATTATATTTAGCAGGACACGTTTCTACTCAATACACTTTAAAAATACAAACCAATCAATTACCATCCTATGATATTTATCTCGTAGATCATTATTTACTAAGTGAAACTAAAATAACTTCTAGTACTTTTATTCATCAGTTTAATGTTGATACAGAAATAGATGAAAGTATCAATTCTGAGCGATTTGAATTGAAATTTGTGACCAATAATTTAACAAGCCAACAACTGGAATTGAAGAAACTACAAGTATATCCTAATCCGATTACTGAAGGTTTAATAAACATAGAAATCCCAACAAATTTCTCTAGTGATTTAGAATTCATTATTTACAATATCGCCGGACAAGCTGTTTATGCTAACCAAAAAACAATAGACTCAAATAGAAAGGTAAGATTGTCAAACCTTCAATTAAGCACAGGGATTTATATATTAGAAGTAATTGATTCTAAAAGTGAGAAAAAACTTAGTCAGAAATTAATTATTCAATAATCGAAATCTGCTATATTCAAAGTGTTTTCACCTACTTAAACATAGTTCCCACAACTCATATAAAAAACCATTATTACCAAAACCCTAAGCTTAGAAAAATACTAGCCTTAGGGTTTTTTCATTTCACGTCTTAAGCAATGGTCATTTAGCCGAAAAACATACACCTTAATCGAATAATTAAGAGAAGCTTATTTGATTTAAAGTATTGCTTTTAAATTTGTTAGAGATTATTATTAGAAAGTAAAATTTACAATTTATGAAAAATAGAAAATCTTTTTTAATCGCTTTCGCCATAGTAGGTCTAAGTTTATTTCCTACGACAGTTCAAGCTCAACTTCCAGGTTTTATGGATGATGTAGATGATGAAACTGCAATTGCACCAGCTGCACCTATAGATGGATTTATAAGTCTTGCTATCCTTATGGGTGGAATTATAGGATACAGAAAATTAAAGGACGATAAGAATCAACATTAACTAATCTACTTTATTATGAAAAAAAATTACTTTCATTTCATTTCCATGATAATATGTATGATTTTCTGCAGTTTTACCAGTTTATCATTAGCACAAAATGGTCCAGGAGGAGTAGGCTCAGATACCGATAATCCTTTTTGGTTTATCGCCAACACCTTAAGTTCTACAACCGCTAATAACACTACGGTTTCTGTGTTTCCTAACGTAGGTGGTAATACCTTAAATGCTACCCAGAGCATTTCTAATCGTCGTCCTACCTTTCTAACTAATCAATTAAATGGTTTTCCAGTATTGAGTTTTGATGGGAATGACTACTTAGAAATTGCTGATAATAATGTCATCAATCAAGGAGGTCCATATTCTGACAGAACTCTTGTCATGGCTGTTCGCACTGGCGCTAATGTAACAAATCGTCAAGTTATCTATGAGGAAGGGGGTTCCATACGTGGATTAAATATCTATATCGACGGAGGGTCCCTTTATGTAGGGGCTTATAATTTGAATAATGATGATTCAGATACCGCATGGGGGTTTACTTCTGCTAGTACTACGATCACAGCAAATACAAATTATATTATATCTTTTAAATACTCTGGAAATTCTAGTAATACAGGTACTATCGAATCCTACATTAATGGAGTATCATTTGGAAATCTTACAGGAATAGGTCGACTTTTTAATCATAACGAAGCTATTTTAGGAGCTCAAGTAAATGATACTTATTATCATACTGGATCTGTTAGTGGAGATGGCTCTTATTTTACTGGCCGAATTGCAGAGTTTATTTTTTATAGTAAATCACTAAATAACCCAGAGCTTTATAGTGTAGAAAATTATTTATCTTCTAAATACAATATTAGTTTAGGAGCAAATGATGTTTACCCATATGATGCTCCTGCTGAAAATGATTTTGATTTTCATTTTATTGGGATAGGGAAGCAAAATGCAACCCAACAGCATATAACTTCTTCTGAGGGAACTGGAATTCTGAGAGTTGCTCAAAACACTTCTCTTTCTAATAATGAATTTTTAGCTATTGCTGCAGACGAATTTAACTATACTGCTTTAGAAACTCCTTCTTACGGTTGTTCTAACTCTAACAAATCAATGTATAGACTTACCAGTAATTGGCGTGCAACAAAATCTGGAACATTCAGTACCGTAGACTTCTCATTACTCATCGATAATTTTAATGAGAATATAGGAGACAATTCTGAAGTTGTCATGTTTGTAAGCAATAATATTTCATTTACCGGTGCTACCATAATTAACGCTACTTCTATCAGTGGTGGAATTGCTACATTCAATAATGTAAGTATAGCCAATGGTGACTTTTTAAGTTTCGGAATTGCGCAATCCAACCCTAATACTGTGTTACCTGGGGGAGTTTCTACTTCATTAAACACCCGTTTCTGGTATCAAGCAGAAGATCTAAACTTAGCTTCTAACGATAAAGTAAGCTCTTGGATAAATCAAGGACAAAACGGTTTAGCGCTTGAACAAACTACAGGAAATAGGCAACCCCTCTTTTTAGAAAATCAAATGAATGGCTTCCCAGCGGTACAATTTGATGGTAATAATGATCAACTTATCATTCCTAATAATGCAGAGTTAAATACTTCTGAACCTTATTCTAATCGTACGTTTAGTATGGTTTTTAATTCTGGCTCAAACATTACAAATACTCAAATGCTTTATGAAGAAGGAGGAAACACAAGAAATCTTCAGTTTTTCATAAAAGATGGAAAATTACATTTTGGGGGGTTTAACAACGCCAATGACGGAGCAGGGTCTCCTTGGACTTACACTTCCTATAGTACTCCTATCGTTAGTAATACCAATTATGTATTAAGTTATGTATATAATGGAAATTCTTCCACAACAGGAAGTATTCGATGCTATTTAAATGGGGTGTTAGCAGGTACGATATCTAATATTGGATTTTTATATGCCCACACGGGAGATATTACTTTAGGAGGACATACCGATAACATTACAGTAGATGGAAGTAATAGCACAGGAGATTATTTTGAAGGAAGTATTGCAGAGTTTTTAATTCAAGATATTTCTTTAAATACAGTACAAGTAAGAGTTCTACATAATTACTATGCTTCTAAGTACAACTTAAATTTAAACAATAACGATTTTTTTGTTTATGACAGTACTGTTGAAGGTGATTTTGATTATAACTTGGTAGGTATCTACAGAACTACTGCAGAGAATAAAAATGTTTCTCAAATAGGAACAGGAATTATCAATATTACCAATCCTTCATCATTAGGCACCAATGAGCACTTATTAATTGCGGCTAATCGACAAGGTAGCCCCGTGTTAGACGCTGCTGATATCGACTGTTCCACGACAGGTATTGATAACCAAAAATTAGCAACGATCTGGCGTGTAGACGAAGGAGGAGATGTAGGAACTGTAGATTTAGACTTTTTAATAGATCAAATTAACCTTAGTTCAGCTTACTATAATTCTATTGAATTGATAATTGCTGATAATCCAAGTTTTACCACTCCTACGGTAGTATCTGGTACTATCAACTGTAGTAATATGAGTTTTTCAGGGGTAAATTTAGACGATGGAGATTATTTTACTTTACGTTACAAGGATGTGCAACCTATAACTTGGGATGGGACTAATTATGCTAATGGATCGGGTATTGGTGGTGCTCCAAATAACAATGATCAAGGAAGAAAACTTGTAGTTCTTAGTGCTGGAGCAGCTATTACAGAAAATGCTTCGGTGGGATGTATTCATATTGCTTCTGGTGCAGGTGCTAGTTTTGATGCAGGGATTGAATTTTCCATACAAGGTGATATTTATAACTTAGGAAGTATTGATGGCTCAGAAGCGAGCTTTAGGTTGAATGGTAATACTACACAGACTTTTTCTAACAACGGTTTTTCTATGGGAGAATTTGAACTTAACAACCCTTCAGGGGTAACTGTTGCTTTAGCTATTGATGAATTTCTATTTATCGATGAGGTGCTGCGCATTAACCAAGGAAGCTTAACCACTGGCGATCAAGTTTATTTAAGATGTGATTTCACTAACGGGCCTGCTCAAATTGACCGTGTGCTAGGAACAATTACAGGAGGTATCACTACCGAACAGTGTTTCCCAGCTAAAAGAGCCTTTAGATTAATTACCTCTTCAGTAGATTCGGGAGAGAGTATTCATACCAACTGGCAAGAGGCTGCTACTTCTTATAACAGTAATCCTAATTCTGGTTACGGTACACATATTACTGGTGTAGATACTAGTTCTGATCAAACCAATGGTTTTGATTACACTCCATCTGGAAATCCTTCTATGTACACTTATGATAATGGTTTATCTCAATGGCAAAAAATTAATAATACTGATAACACCAATTTAGTGGCAGGAGTACCTTACCGATTGCTTGTTCGAGGAGATCGCTCTATTGATGTGACTTCTAATAGTGCCTTTCCAACAAAGACTAGATTAAGAAATATCGGAAGTGTGATCACTGGCGATATTATTCAAACTAACTTTAACTCAGCCAGTGGAGCTGCTAACTTTTTTGGAAATCCCTACCACGCAGCAGTAGATATGAATTTGATTATGACAAATGCAGCAACAAATAATGTTGCGCCTAACTTCTATTATGTATACGATCCCGACTTAGGAGGTTCTCCTACTCCAGGTACTCCTGGAGGTCGCGGTGGGTACGTCACGATAGATTTGTCTGATGGCTCTAATAATAATGCAAGTTCAGATGCAAATCAGTATCTACAGCCTATGCAAGCAGCATTCTTTCTTACTGGAAATGCAGGAACAACACCTTTCTTAGCTTTTAAGGAAGCTAATAAAGCTGTCGATGCAGCATCTACTCAAGTCTTTAGGCCTACACTCGCGATGAGTAAAGAAATCAACATACAATTATTTACTCAAGAAGCTTTTACTAACCAACAAACATCGTCTGATGGATTAAGAATCAAGTTTTCTGCTCAAGCTAACAATGCTATTGACGCCCAGGATGCTCCTAAGTTCTTTAATCTAGATGAAAATTTGGCACGTATTGATCAAGGAAATTATATAACTATAGAAAACAGAGCACTGCCTTATGAGGGAGAAGTATTGCCGTTGTTTACGTATCAATACCGCTACCAAGATTATGTTTTACAGGTAGATTTAACTGATGCTTTTAATTATGAGGTATATCTAGAAGACGCCTATTTACAAACTTCTACTTTACTCTCTACAGGAACACAATACGTTAACTTCCAAGTTGATGCTTCTATTCCTGCAAGTATAGCCACCGATAGATTTAGTTTGAGTTTTGGCAAATCTTTAAATACCAATTCAAATACAGCTCAAGGAATTCAAGTATACCCTAATCCGGTAACGGGGAACCAAGTATACCTTCAACTCCCTCAACATCATGGAAATCGTTTAGAGCTTAAAGTTTATAATGTATTAGGACAGCAAATATTTGAAAAAATAGTATCTCCTAACGCAGAGAAAACGCTTCAAATCAATTCAATTCCATTTTCAGCTAGCGGAATGTACTTTTTGAAAATGATTGACCTTGAAAATGATCATAGCTATGAAATAAAACTTATCAAGACTTAATTCTATAGAAGAATATTTTATTAAAAAAGCTGAACTATCTTATTATAGTTCAGCTTTTTTATTTTAAGTCTTGTAGGCTTTGCTTTACCTAGTAAGACAAACTATAAGAATGTTTAGAAAAGAATATGGAATATCAGCCAACTTTCTATGTACAGTAAAGTAATGTAGTATTTGCTATAGTCAAAGAAAAAATCTATCAAGGTTACAGAAAGATTCTGGTTTAAGGTTTAGCAAATAACATCCTAATACCAGTCAGCATGGTATTTTTCTTTTCCAAGATAAATATAGACACCAATGCCCACAAATAAATTTGCTCCGTTTTCGGAATTCCCTTGGATATCTAATACCTCACCATCATACCCATACCATTGCCCTATTTGATAGGAATAAGTAAGATCTCCTCCTAGCGCTAAATGAGGTGAAATATTAAAAAGCAAACTTCCTCCTAGTAGTAAATTACCCATACGATCATAATTGGAAACATTATTGGGAGATGCGAGTGATATCCCCGGCCCTGCATGTACTTGAAAGTTGACATATTCTTTGATATAATATGGGAAATTAAAAATATGATTAAGACTAGCCACCCCTTCCAAAGAAAATCGATGGAAACTTAAACCTGCGTTTTGATTGCCATAACCTTGATAAGTGTAAGTTCCCATTAAACCGAATTTTTGATTGAGCATATACCTTCCCCCTACTTGAAAATTCTCAAAGGAAATGAATTCAGACCTAGAGATTCTCTCTACGGGAGAAAGTGGGATTGAGGCTCCATATTTTAGATCTAAAGAAAGCTGATTGTATTGTTGTTGTGCTTGAAGAAACACACCAAATCCGAGGAAAATAATCAATAAGAATAAGCGCATATTTGCAAATTTTTCAAATATACTCTTTAAACTTAATATCTATTCTATTAAATCTTTCTTAAGAAAACCATGTTTTAGGTATTTGGAATTCAATAAAAATGACTATTTTACTACCTGAAGCTATTTTTTCTGTTAAAGTTGCTATAAAATGAAAGCTAATTATTTAAAATTGTGTGAAATTTAAACAGCTAACTATTTAACAATTAAAATTGTATTTCTTTTTTTAGATTAAAAACTGTTATATATTTGTCAGCAAAACGAAATGTAAAATCATTACATTAATCATTATGAAAAAAATTACTTTTTTATTATCGTGTATCTTGGCATCTTCTATGATCCAAGCACAAGAAACTGAATATAATCACTGGTCTATCGAAGCTGGGGTTAATATGAGTGAGCCAGGAACAGGCTACAGTGATGATGGCGCTCCAGCCTTGTACAATTCTTCTTTAACCGGTTCTATAGGTGGAGAATTGGGGGTACGCTATATGATCAACGAGAAATTTGGATTCAAATTAGGAGGTATGTATTCTCAAATTACAGAAGGGGATAATAGTCTTCCTTTTGAAACTACTTACTATAGAGCAAACCTAGAGGGAGTGGTTAACTTAGGGTCTATCTTAGGTTTTAGAGAATGGACACAACGTTTTAATCTTTTAGGACACGCTGGAGCAGGTGTAGCTAACATCAAATTAGGAGATGATGCTGCTTTCGCAGATGAAGATGATTTTAGTGCTATGTTGATGGTAGGAGTAACACCACAGATCAGAATCTCAGACCATATTGCATTTTATGCAGATATGACCCTTTCTGGTAACTTATCTCAAAGGTATACTTGGGATGGAAACCGTGCAGATAATGGTGATCGATACTTTGATGGTAACATCGCAACTTTTTCTGCAGGGATTCAGATCTACTTAGGTAAAAAAGAAAAGCATGCTGATTGGGTAGATATGACGACAAGAAAAGAATTAACTCAAGAAATTGATTCTTTATCAAACCGTATCGCTGAAATTGAAACCAACATGATCGATAGTGATCAAGATGGAGTACCTAATTATTTAGATCGTGAACCAAACACTATGAACGGTGTAGCTACAGATACTAAAGGGGTGGCTGTAGATAAAAACAATAACGGAGTTCCTGATGAAATTGAAGGTTCTTTAGACAAGCGTTATGCTAAAGCAAACTCTACAAACGGAGCTGCGAATGCCGGACTTAATGTAAAAACTTTAATTAACGAAGGTTATGTAAATGTTTACTTTGAGTTCAATAGCACGAAACCAGAAACCTATTCTTATGAAGCTATCAATTACTTAGTGAAGTATATGAATAACAATCCTTCAGCTCAAGCTGAATTGATTGGGTATGCAGATGAGATTGGAAATGCTACTTACAACATGCAACTTTCAGAGAAGCGTGCTAAAAAAGTACACGATATCTTAGTAGCCTCAGGAGTTTCAGAAAATCGTTTAGAACATAGAGGAGAAGGAATTGACGACTCTGTGGATAAATCTTCTAAAGAAGCTCGTCAGTTAGTAAGAAGAGTAACTTTTAGATTGAAATAATTCCCCCAATCACTTATATCATTGAAAAAGGCTATCCAAATGGATAGCCTTTTTTGTTTTCAGTAAAATGAGATTGAATTTGGCAAGTATTAAAAGTACAAATTACTCATGAAAAACCAAAATCAAGCCCTCTTCATGAATAAAAATTATTTCCTTTTCTAATCGTATGTAGAGAACTATAATTTTAGGAAATTGTTTGCTGTTTTTATCTAGCTATACTAAAAAATAGATAGGTTCTAATAAAACCTAAATTAGCTTACTCTAATTTTATAGGCTCACCTAATTAGTATATTTAGTTTTGATCTTTTAGAAACGCTACAATACGTGCACAAGCTTTCCCATCTCCATAAGGGTTATGCTTTCCACTCATTTCTTTATATCGTTCTTTATTATCTAATAGAGAAAGCGTTTCTTCTACAATCTTAGCCGTTTCTGTACCTACTAAAATCACAGTTCCAGCTTCTACTGCTTCTGGGCGTTCTGTATTATTTCTCATCACCAAGACTGGTTTCCCTAAACTTGGGGCTTCTTCCTGCACTCCCCCACTGTCTGTGATAATTAATTTTGACTGGTTCATTAACCAGACAAAAGCGGGATAGCCTAAAGGATCAATTAAATGAATGTTGGAAACCGCTCCTAAAATTTCATTTACAGGCCCTTTCACCTTAGGATTTAAATGTACAGGATATACAATTTGAATTTCAGGCTTTTTATTAGCGATTTCTTTTAAAGCCGAACAAATATTTACAAAACCTTGACCGTGATTTTCTCTTCGATGTCCAGTGACGAGAATGAGCTCTTTCTTGCTAGAAACTATAGATTTTAAATGAGTAATTTCCTCATTCTCTAAATATTTTACACGTTCAGAACTTTCTAGTAAAGCATCAATCACTGTATTACCTGTAATGCTTATTTTTGATTCTTTAATATTTTCTAAGAGCAGATTCTCTTTAGACTGCTGAGTAGGTGCAAAATGATAATCTGTTACCCTTCCCGTAATTTGTCGATTCATCTCTTCAGGAAAAGGAGAGTTTTTATTCCACGTTCTTAATCCTGCCTCTATATGACATACTTTAGCTCCGCTATAGAAACTAGCAATAGCTGTAGCCATAGTGGTAGTCGTATCTCCGTGAACAAAAACATAGTGAGGTTGATATTCTTCTAACACAGTTTTTAATTCCGTGATAATATCAGCCGTTAATTGGTGTAGATTTTGATTCGGTTTCATCAAGTCCAAATCATAATCGGGTACAATCTCAAAAAAGTCTAAAACTTGATCTAACATTTCTCGGTGTTGAGCCGTCACACAGACTTTAGTCTCAAAATCTTGATGATTTTTTTGTAGTTCTTTGACTAAAGGCGCCATCTTTATGGCTTCAGGACGTGTTCCAAATACTAATAAATTCTTCTTTTTCATGAGATGATTTTAAAAATTTAAAGGTACTTATTTAAAATTAACCTATCAACAAAAGTATAATCTAGAAACCGCCTCCTTAAATACTAGATTTGAGTTTACAATAGCTTTTGTATTTGATTTTCTAGAGCACAAAAAATCCGATAAGAATGATTGCTTTACCTACGAACCTACTATGGTTTTCCAAAGAATTTGAATGTCTAAACCAAAGGAATAATTTTCGATGTACTCCTTATTTAACTTTATCTTTTCAGGCCAAATCACTTCTCTGTTATAAGTTACAGGATCCTTTTGTTGAGCCAGTAATTCCTCCTCTTGCTTAAAATTTAAAGTGGCTAAACCCGTAATTCCAGGTAACAAGGATAAAATTTCTCGGTCTTGACCCTGAAGCTGATCTGCAAATCCTGCTACATCGGGTCTCGGTCCCACCAGGCTCATTTCACCTTTTAACACATTCCAAAGCTGAGGAAGCTCATCAATTTTAAATTTCCGAAGCCATTTTCCAATACTGGTAATTCTGGGATCATCCTTTGTCGTGACGGAGTTGATAGGTCCGCTGCCCTCTCTCATGGTCTTAAGTTTATAGATTTTAAAAGGAAGCCCATGCCTGCCAATGCGATAGGGAGCGTAAATACCTGAAGTGCGACTACTAATGACAATAGCTAAAAAACTTACAAAAATTAAAGGGAAGGTGAAGACCAATCCCACAAAGGAAAATATAATATCAAAACCTCTTTTATTAAGCCGTTCTCTTTTAGTTAACACTTTCTTTTCCTTTTATAGCCTTTCAAAATTACGGAATTAAATTAAAGTTGAAATGAGCTATCAGATTTAATTACTTCATAGGAATTAGAAAACGTAAACCTCTTGTAAATAGTATTTTTTTCAAATGTATTGATACTTCTTATTTTTCGTAAGTTTATATCAGCGCTAAAATTCCAAAATAAACTTTTTAGGCTAACTTGGTAATAAATAACTCACGGAACGTATCTAATTCTTTTTTGTATTTCAAATCTGTTCTTGAAGCAAAGTATAAGGTATTCTCCGTTTTTACTCTTCCTTCCCATAATAAATCAATCTCTTGCCCCTTCAACTCCTTTTTGCATAAAAAATCGGGTACTACGGCTAGGCCTCTGTTATGAGATAAACACCTGATGATAGAGGTGATACTGGGAAGAATATAATTAGGCTTAAAGGAGGGTTTCTGTTTAAAATTTTCAAACCAGAAACGCCTAAAATGCTCCATTTCGTTAGAAGAACTATACCATACGTGTTGCAGTAACTCTTTTTCTAAAGCCTTAAAGTCTTGAGATTCTAGATGTTTTTTTTTGTGTTGTATCGGTCTGGTTTCCCGCTATCAATACGATTCTTTCTTTAGAAAAGGATATATATTCTACCAATGATTTTTTATCCTTTTGTTGATGTGGGGTAATGACTAAATCTAAAATCCCTTGATTTAAGTCATGAATTAAATCGGTATGCGCCCCAAACCGAGCTAACAGATCAAAGTTTAGATGGGGAATTTCGGGTTCAATCACAAGTTGAAACATTTCAGAACACATGCCAATATGAAGGGAAGGATTTTTTTCTTGAGTTGTTTTTTTAAAATGCTGTTCTACCTTTTCTAATTGACTTAACGCATCGGCGATAGGAACATAGAGTAATTTTCCATCCTCGGTAGGAATCATTTTTCTTGAGGTACGTTCAAATAATTTTTTACCTACGTAAGCTTCCAAAGCATTTAAGTGCACGCTTACCCCAGGCTGAGAAGCAAATAAGGCCGTCGATGCCTTGGTCAAAGTCCCCTTCTCAAAAATTTCTTTAAAAGTTCTATACCACTCTAAATTCACCATTAATATTAAAATTATAATACAAAGGTATGATTTGTATTATTTTTACAATACATAAATCCATGATAGTATTGCACTTCTAAATCTATAAACTATGAAAAATATATTTATAATAATGGAAGCCATCCTTTCGCACATTCAGGAGGTAGGTTTAACGAAACGCTATTTCATCAAACTCAAACGCATTTAAAAGCTATGGAAGGCTTTCAGGTAAAAACTACTCAAGTGAGGGAAGCTTATGATATTAAAGAAGAAGTTGAAAAATTTGTTTGGGCAGATCTGATCATTTACCACACCCCCATCTGGTGGTTTCAACTACCGTTTGGATTTAAGCAATACTTAGATGAGGTCTTTACGGAAGGACACCAAAACGGAATTTATAAAAGTGATGGAAGAAGTAGAACTAACCCTCATCTCAATTATGGCACTGGAGGAATGATGCAGGGTAAAAATATATACTGACTACCAGTTGGAATGCACCTCAAACCGCTTTTTCTTTAGCTGATGGATTTTTTGAACAACATTCAGTGGATGAAGGAGTGATGTTTGGCTTTCATAAGATGAATGCATTTACTGGTATGCAATTCTTAGCCAGCCATCATTTTTATGATATGGAAAAAAATGACGATGTTCCTTTAGAGCTTAAAAATTACAAAAGCTTTCTAACACAGCTTACTAAAAAAAGGGTTTTTAATAACTGTAGCGTTCAAAGACTAGAGTAACTCGACAACCCTATGATTTTCAGTAAAGCAAAGTTTGTGCATATTGCAAGGTGTTTTTTGTGAAGTAGACCTAAAAAAAACGGATCAAACACTTTCCGTTTGATCCGTTTTTATAAATTGAGTATCCATTTATTTAAACTCCACAATATCTGCCGTTACATAGCATTTTGTTGTAGAAATAATCCCTAAAAAGCTCGAATATTTAAAATTGACCGTCGTGTTGGCTAAGGTCTGAGCATCTTGTAAGGTATAGTTTTCGAGCATGTTCTGCTTTGCTTCATCTACAATTGCTTCTCTATTCATTCCACCAATACCAAGCACATAAGTTGCCTGAGATTTACCTTGAAGGTCTCTTTTTACGTAACTATAGTTATTTGAACTTAAGGAAGCTGAATTATTCATAAAGCCCGTAAGACCTGCTGCACAACTTGAAAATAAAACGCTAATACACATCATTAAGGAAATTCGTAATAGTAATTTTTTCATGAAATTAGATTTAGTGATTAATTGACTTTAATTGTTTTATAAAGCCAAATTAAAGGAGATGCAATTGAATTGCCTTACGGTTTTTCGTACTCCCATTAAATCTCTCAAAAGAATTATCAAATTATTCTTGTATAAACATATATTGACTTTTATATATCTAACAGCTCCGTTTATTGGTTAAGATTTGTACTAATCAAGTTTCTTGTCCGTTTACGGAAACACATAAGCCCAAACTTATACTCCTACAATAAGAAGATACCTATAGGTCAATCTATTATGAGTTACATTCCTATGTCTTAAAAATCCCATAAGAATTCCTCCTAATTAGCTAACCATTTCAGATGGTGTGAAAAGGTTACTTTTTCAATATTTTGGAAATAAATATATGTTTTTCTGTAGATAATTTCATGAGATATATTCCACTGCTTAAATGGGACATATCTGTTTTTAAATCTTTTCCTTGTGTATGGTTGGTCGTTAGCATTAATTTTCCGTTGAGGTCATAGAGTTCTAGCAAAATATGGTGATAGGTAGAATTTAAGCTTATAATCAGTTTATCCATCACTGGGTTAGGGTAAATTTCTATTTGCTCTAATAAGGCATCTTTATTTTCTAGGTGAGCAATCGATATTGTTTTAGTCATTGTATCCCATTTGCCACATTTATATACCGTTAAAGATACATTATAATCCCCGACAGCTCCATACGAATGAATTGGGTGTAGGTCTGTAGAAGTATTTCCATCCCCAAAATCCCACAGTAAACTGTCAAAATCATCACTCGTATTGGTAAATGTTATTTGATTCCCATTTACCACCTCCGAATAATCTGCCTTTGCAGGGTTCACCGTAAAATCCCAAGTCGGCATTTGATCGAAAACTATATTTTTAGTAGCCATTTTAATCCTATCGGCATCCAGAGTAGACAAACTAGAGTTCCAATTAATTCCTAGAGGATCTTTTTTATAAATCATCGTATAAAACACACAAGCTGCGGCATAAGAACCCTCAAGAGAAGGGTGTGAACCATCACCAGCATACAAATCTATAGTGGGATAGTGTGTTCTAATATACCTCCAGACGGCTCCTACAGGAGCCACCTCAGCTTCATTGGCGGCCGCCATAAAATTGTAGGTATTTTTAATAGCATCATCCATCCCTTCATAAGTACATACCCAAGGAGCATTGCCACAATTGCTACTATCTCCATTTTCTCTTCCCCAAGTCATATAGAACATGGGTTGAGTACATTCATTATTTGCTCTAATGGCATTGCTTAAAGTAGCCGCATAGGGATAGAGTTCGGTTTGCATTTGCGCATTAGACCAAGAAGTCTCCTGACTTTGGGCTTGTAAGACCACATAATCCCAAGCCTGCGCATTAATTTTATTTAAGGTGGTTGTATGGGTGGCGTGATTCATCAATCGATAGCCTCCAGGCGTATTCGAGTCACATACCAAGACATCCCCCATATCTATAGCAATATTTTGAACGAGTAAGGGTAAATTGTTGACCCCGGTATAACTATTCCCTATAAAGAGTACCTTTTTAGTAGCTTGCCCTTGAACGGTAAAAACAGATAAGAAAATGAGTACAGAGGTAACAAAAGCATATTTCATTTTAGTTGTATTTATAAATACCTATAGGCATGGTTAATTATAGTGGAGGAACCTTAAAGAAGTAAATTTAGTAAAAATAGTTTTTATATATCTATCGCATTGATTTAGGTCTTCCCTAGTCTTTTAATGTAATCGTCCTTTAGGTAATTCTCTTTTTAAAGTCAAACTTTACTAATTTTCTATAACATCTTAAAACATTCATCCTATAGCATAGTTCACTTTCTAATAGGATTAGATAATCAACTAAAGCCAGTGATTTAATCTTTTTCACTCATTAAACGTACCACTCGGTTATACATGATTTCTGATAAATTCCATTGGTAACCATCAAAATCGACTGTATTGGTCAACTGAATTACTACCGCATCCTTAGCTTTATGGTATTTAGCTATCGTTTGGTATCCTGGAATCAACCCCGTATGTTCATATTTATAAATCGAGGAGTATATATCCTGTTCTTTTTTATTCTTAAAAACCGTCCCCTCATTAAGTGCTCGTATAAATTTACCTAGATCTTCTGCTGTGGCTAACATAAGGCCATGGTCCTCTGTTTTCAAGTCCTTTTTATAACCCACATAATAACCACTCATAACTTCTTCTATAGGAACATCTTTAATAGAACCATAGGTATGATGAAGCTCTAAAGGTTCTAAGATATTTTTTTTAATGTAATGAAATTTATCTTGTCCCGTTACTTTTTCAATAAGATGAGAAAGCAACAAATAATTGGTGTTACTATACTCATAAGCCGTATCGGGTTTAAAATGAGCAGGTAAATCTAGCACCAAATGGAGTCTTTCCTCATCGGTTTGTTTAGGGTGCGCCCAATAGTTTTGAATTCGGGTATAATCAGGAATTCCGCTTCTATGTTGAAGCATCATTTTGAGCGTGATTTTATCGGCATTCTCGATTCGCCCTTTTAATTCTGGAAAATAATCAGTAAGACTTTCATCTAAAGTTACATGCCCGCTATTCACTAATTTTGCCATAGCCACAGCGGTATAGAGTTTACCTACACTCGCAATTTTAAATAATGAATGCGGATCGGTAGGTGTTTTGGTTGCTCTATTTTTATAACCTGAAGTATAAAATTTGGGAGGTTTGCCCTTTTCATCAATATAAACTATTATACCATCAAACCCATAATCTGCGGCCTTATCGACTTGTTCGTGAATGGTATTGGGAGTTGGAGTGACCCAAGCTATTACCAAAGGCCATGGAACAAAGAACAAGGAAGCTATGCTACCTAGAATAAATAGAAAACGTAATATTTTTTTTGTCATAGTATTTATAAACGAGAGAATAAGCCTAACTTTGGTACTATAGGTTATCTATTTTGTCCATGGTTCTTTATCAGCCAGGTCTGTTATTTCTTTACCATCATATACGCTTAAACCTTTCCAGGTACTCAACCAAATCTGCCCCTTACGATCTTCAAAAATATGTTGAATAGTATTGGTTGCCAGTCCGTCTTGGACAGTAAATTGAGTGAAATTCTTGCCATCATAGCGATAAACCCCATGGTTTTCAGCAGAAAACCACACATTACCTTTTTTATCTTCCATAAAATTATAGGCTTCTAATCCCTCAATTCTATTTTCCTTGGTATAGTTGTAAAAAGTATTGCCATCATATTTACTTACTCCTCCGTTAAAAGTCCCTATCCATATATTTCCTTTGGTATCTTCAAAAATATCAAATGTCTGATTATCCGTTAAGCCATTACTTTCTGTCCATTGTTTAAAATGAGCATCTTTATAAGTGTAAATTCCATTTCCATCCACCACAAACAACATCGTTCCGTTTCTATCTTGCAAAATCTTAAAAGCCAATTGATCGTTTAACATAGGCTCAGGGTTTTTCACTGTAGATTTAGGAAGTTCAAACAGGGTAAAATTCTTACCATCAAACTGATATACACCTTTAGTAGTACCCAACCACAGAAGTCCTTTTTCATCGATAGTCAAGCCCCAAACTTCATTATTAGGTAATCCTTCATTTGCTGAATAAACTTTAAATTTCTCTCCGTCAAATTTTATAAGACCATTAGAAGTACCCAACCAAATATTGCCCTTTTTATCTTCAACTATACCTCTTACAGCCCCAACATCTTTATTGAAATCTTCACTGATCTCAAATTGCTGGAGGGAGTTATTGTCGTATCGAATGACTCCGTTCCCATTGGTACCCAACCAAAAGTTCCCTTGACTATCTTGATATATTTTTCTTACAAACTCAGTTACCCTTCCATTTAAATCTGCGTGCTTTCTATCGGAAGCTATATCCTCTTGATAAATTAATGGAATTTGACCTTGCTTGGAAATATGCGGCGGCTCCGGAGTGCTTTTTTGAGGGGTTTGACTATTACATCCTCCTAAAAGAATTGTCCCCATGAAGTAAGCTAGAAATAAAATTGCTTTTGCTTTATACATAACTTCTGTGATTTATTTAAGATTGTCGTTAAGGGTTTTGGGGTGAAATGAGAAGACAAAAGGAGCCAATTCGAACCCAAAGTTTCTGTTTTTTTACTCTAAATTGCAATTTCCACTTGCCCATTTTACGGTAGATTCTATCCCTTTTTCTCATATTATAAGCTACTATATTATTTTATGTAGGGGGTTCAAAAGCATGAGTGATAACCCTTGTTAAAGATACATTTAATTTTTCTATATATTCCTTTTTCTCAAGCAGTTGGTCGATATGTGCTTCAAATGTCTTGGTATTATTTAAATTCGGAAAGGATATTTTTTTCTTTGCTATTGAATTTGAAATCAAAATATTGAAGTAATTATAATATAATATGATTTTTTGCAAGTTATCCGTTTCACGGATTTCGAAACCTATTTTTTTAGCGGTTCTTTTATTGATGATGTAGCTTGTCCCCCGAATTATTAGTTTTTTATCAGTCTTATAGTTTGCCATAAGGCGTAACAATCCTTCTACATACTGTTGAAGTATAAAATTTGTTCTCTCTTTTGCCTTCATGTGTTTATCGAGGACATAATAGTAATCAAATAAAGTCCCTCCATGAATTTTAAGGGTACCGTTTTTAGGTTTTTCAGCTATAAATAGAGAAGAATAATAAATGATTTTCTCACTTTTTTTTAAAGATGGCATATCAAAAAAAGGTGCTATTATAGATAAGCCTATGGCAAAGGTTAAAATCCCTATCAGATAGATTTCAGCATAAATGGAGATAATTATAGAAGCTGTAATCACTAACATAAAACCCAAAGCGATTCCCCTTAAGATCCTGTTTTGTTCTTTTCTACCCTTGTTGTAAAACCTGTGCTTCAATTTTTTTTTAAATTTGTTTTTTACCTACCTTATAAAATTAATGTAGGTAATCAGTAATCAATCTTCTTTGTTGCCACTTCTCTCAGTAATGAATTATTCTAATTGGTCAATACCAATTTTATAGATATTTCCAAAACCGTTTTGTGTACGATGAGCGAATGCTTTTAATGCCTCGATACTTTCTAATTTTTTAGGCTCGTTGATTTTTCTTTCACTGGTAAAATAAAAATTACCGGACTTCCAATCTACAAACGGACAATAATCCAATCGATCTGAATTAATGATCGCTCCTAAGTTTTTAGATGCGGACCATTTCCCTAAACTATCTTTTCTACTTATATACAAATCTCCACCCCCAAACCCATCTGGTCTACCAAATGAACTAAAAATGATCAGGTTTTCATCCGGACTTACATAAGCATTAAATTCATAAGATGCAGTGTTGATTTCTTTAGGCAATGCTTTAGGAGCTTGAAATTTACCGGCTATCCACTCAGATTTAAAAATGTCTTCTTTTCCCATTCCGTTATCTTTTGTCGCGGTAAAAAATAGATTCCCCGCATCGCTTAAAGACGGAAAAAACTCATCCCCTTTAGTATTAATAATTGAATCTAAGGCGACGGGCTTAGACCATCCCGTTTGGGTACGATCACTATACCAAATATTGTAATCCTTTCTAGAAGCATCCCCATAAATAGGTCTGTTAGACGCGAAATACAATCTATCTCCCTGTTTCGTATAGAAAGGTTCTATATCTTGATACTCGCCCGATATGTTTAAAATTTGTGGACTTGTCCACTTTCCTTGAACTCGCTTTAGATATACAAGATTTCTTTTCTCTTGTTTGTAATCGCCCAGGGTATAGATCACCTCATCACTTTGAGGCGATACGGCAAAATCTCTTTCGTATAATGAGGTTGATATTATATTTTCACCTAACAATGTTAGACCTTCTGCTGTGGTTTTAATGTCTATTAGACCATCGTGAGATGATCGTGTGTGGGTCTGACAGTTCAGCAACAATAATACTAAAAGCAGGCTTGTGTATTTTATTTTATTCAATTCTTCAGGTATATTTTTTTCAAAAACCTAATAAAGTATTTGGATATGTTTAATACCTTACTAAAACCATCACAAATTTCCCTCTTTAGTTATTTAAAACACCACAAAAATCTAAAACGACTTGGTTTTCATTTAAGCTTACCTCTTTAAACTCTTGATGTGCAACTAAGAAAGCAACAATATCAGCTTTTTCTAGAGCTTCTTGATAAGAGGTGATTTTAAATACCTGATGGATTTCAATATTAGGTTCTACAATATAATAATTTTCATCTTGTGCGTCTTGTAATACTTTTTGCACAATATATTTTGCAGGGGACTCTCTTAAATCATCAATATTAGGTTTAAAAGCTAAGCCCATTAAAGCAATAGACGGCTTTCTTCCGTGTTTGAGCTGGAAGTCATGCTTCGCTGTTTTGATTTGCTCGGCACACCAAAAGCTTTTATAGTTATTGATTTCTCTCGCTTTTCCAATAATCTGCGACTCCATTGGAAACTCTGAAGTGATAAAGTAAGGATCTACAGCAATGCAATGGCCGCCTACCCCACATCCTGGTTGTAAGATATTTACTCGAGGGTGTTTATTTGCTAAATGAATTAGCTCCCATACATTGATATCCGCTTTAGCGCAAATTAATGACAACTCATTCGCAAAAGCAATTTGCACATCCCGACTTGAATTTTCGGTCAGTTTACACATTTCTGCGGTACGGGCATTGGTAGCGTGTAATTCTCCTTTTACGAATGCACGGTAGAAATCGATTGCCTTTTGAGTACTTGCCTCATCCACTCCTCCAATCACTCGGTCGTTATGAACGAGCTCGTGCATCACATTTCCAGGTAGCACACGTTCAGGGCAGTAAGCGATATGAATTTCACCTTCCAGTTCAGGACGATCCGTATAGATCAATTTCATCATTTTTTCGGTAGTCCCTACCGGGGAAGTGGATTCGATAATATATAGGTCGCCTTTCTTCAATAGTGGAATTACCGCTTTAGTAGCAGCTTCTACATACGAAATATCAGGTTCGTGGTTTCCTTTAAAAGGGGTAGGCACTACAATCAAATAGGTGTCTGCCTCCCTAGGTTGGGTGTCGGCTTTAAAAAAACCTTCCTCTACCGCTTTAGCTAGGATCCCCTCCAAATCGGGCTCCACAATATGGATTTTCCCTTGATTAAGGGTTTCTACAACTTTTGGATTGATATCTACTCCCCAAACCTGTACTTGATTGGAGGCAATTAAAGCGGAAGTAGGTAGGCCTATATAACCTAGCCCTATGGTGGTAACTGCTGGTGTCAATGTCTTTATTTTTAATTCAGGCTGCTAAGATATAAGCTTTTGAATGAACTAAAAGTGAATTTAATTATTAATTTTAAGCCTCAAGAACCGATCAAGACTGGTTTCTAGATACTTGTACCTATTTTATTAAAACCGACAAGCAAATAGAATCTTATTAATTATGAAGACATCTCGCTTGAAGACTTACAATGCAATAATTAATTAGGCAATTCACAACTTAACTTCTATGTTCCAAATAAAACTTAATATATTTATAAAAAAATAGTTATGATAAAATCTCTAACAGGTTTTCTCTTTTTACTCTGCTGTAGCATCTATGCTCAGCAAGACATTACAGAACAAGAATTAAAACAACATATTGAATACCTAACTTCCGACGACTTAAAAGGACGATACCCTGGGACACCTGAAAATGATAGTATCGTCGATTATTTGGTTGATAATTTTAAATCGAATGGCATACAGACATTAATACAAGGGTTTCCTGCTGTAATGAGAAAGGATAGCAGTTCGGTTACTACTTGGAATGTTTTAGGATTCCTAGAAGGTAAAAATCCTCTTCTTAGAGAAGAGGTAGTGATTTTAGGAGCACATTATGATCATTTGGGAACAAAGGGGGATCACATCTATAACGGAGCAGACGATAATGCTAGCGGAACTGCTGCTTTATTAGAAATCGCAGAAAAACTAAAAGCCAACGAACACCTGCTTCAACGCAGTGTTATTTTTATAGCTTTTGGTGCCGAGGAACAAGGTCTATTAGGAAGCAAATTTTTTGTTGAAAACCCCATTGTACCCTTAAAAAATATTGTCCTTATGGTCAATATGGATATGCTAGGTCATTTAAACGAACAAAAGCATGTATATATGGGTGGTGCAGGGACTTTTCCTGGAGGTGTAGAACTCATGAAAAATCTAGGAGAGCGTCTTCAATTAAATCCGATTGTACACGCAGGTTCTGTAGGCGGCTCCGATCACGTTTCTTTCTATCAAAAAAAGATTTCAGTTTTAGGTCTACATACTGGAGGTCACGACCATTATCATCAACCCACTGATACCATCGAAAAGCTCTACATCCCGGGGATAGTTCAGGTTTCTAATTATATTTATCAAACGTTAATACATGTTGCATCTTCAGATAAAAAAAATGGGATTTATTAAGCAAGAGTAAATATCAACATACCTATTTTTAAACAAAATTAAGTTAAAAAACCTTTATCTATAACTTAGAAATAAGGGTTTTTTATTACATAATAGCTTCTCGCTTACGCGGAATTATTTTGTATTAAATTATTTTTTGCGCTATATTTTTAGCTGCTTTTTATATTTTTACCAAAAGTCTTGCGTTAGGGATTGATACTTTGTCTGAGCTCTTTTTAAGATTCCTGCCTTAGCAGGAATTAGAAAAGCGAGTGTTGAAAGTCCGCCCGAACGCCCAAAATACTATTCATGAAACAATATCACGATTTACTTCAACACGTTTTAGAACACGGTAATGAAAAAGGAGACCGCACAGGGACAGGAACTAAAAGTGTTTTTGGCTACCAAATGCGTTTTGATTTGAGTGAAGGATTCCCCATGGTGACCACCAAAAAACTTCATCTAAAATCGATTGTTCATGAGCTTTTATGGTTTTTAAAAGGAGACACCAACATAAAATACTTACAAGAGAATGGAGTACGAATTTGGAATGAATGGGCAGATAAAAACGGAGATTTAGGTCCGGTTTACGGTCATCAATGGCGCAATTGGAACAGCGAAGAGATTGATCAAATTAAAGATATTGTAGAGACTCTGAAGAAAAATCCTAACAGCAGAAGGATGTTGGTTTCTGCGTGGAATCCTAGCGTCATGCCAGATACATCGGTCTCATTTGATGAAAATGTGGCTAACGGAAAAGCGGCTTTACCACCTTGTCATGCCTTTTTTCAGTTTTATGTAGCCAACGGTAAATTGTCTTGTCAACTTTATCAACGAAGCGCCGATATTTTTCTTGGCGTTCCTTTCAATATTGCTTCTTATGCATTGTTTACCATGATGATGGCGCAAGTGTGCGGCTATGAAGCGGGAGATTTCATTCATACCTTTGGTGATGCTCACATTTATAATAACCACCAAGAGCAAGTAGAATTACAGCTTTCTCGAGAGCCCAGAGAACTTCCTAAAATGCTTATTAATCCAGAAGTGAAAGATATCTTTGGCTTTGTTTTTGAAGATTTCACCTTAGAAAACTACCAACCACATCCGCATATTAAAGCTAAAGTTGCGGTTTAAAACCAATGATTATGAAAAAATATATCTTTATTTTAACCTTAATTCTTACCTCATCGTTTGGGTTTTCTCAAACTGTATCAGGCAACAAAGTATCTTCTAAAGAAGTAGCTCCCGTCTGGCCAGGGTGCGAGGAAAGTAGTCAAAAATCAAATTGCTTTAATCAAATGCTAGCCAAGCATATTCAGCAAAATTTTAAATTTCCGAAAGGTTATAGTGCCGAAGATAAAGGCACACGAGTAATTGTAAGTTTTGTAGTAGATGAGACAGGAAAAACCAAAATTCTTGAAACTACGGGCGGAAGAAAGCTTTTACAAAAAGAAGCCGAAAGAAATATTCTTGCTATTCCAAAAATGAAACCGGGTCATCTTAACGGAAAAGCTCGAGCTATAAAATATAAAGTGCCTTTTACTTTTTAAACTCATAACCTTCCCATTTGGAAGGTTTTTTTTTGGCGTTAACATACCTTAAAGATTTTCGTATTTAAAATTGTGTAACTTTGATATGAGTTGCACAAAAACACTCATTATGAAAATACGCCAAGATCTTTTGGAGGAATTAATAGCTACTCGAAATGCTACAGAAACGCTTTGCAAGCCCTTGCAAATTGAAGATTATGTAGTGCAACCCGTAGAATTCGTTTCTCCACCAAAATGGCATTTGGGACATACCACTTGGTTTTTTGAAGAGTTTGTTTTAAAAGAAAACGCTCCCGATTACCAATTGTTTCATAAAGATTTTGCTTTTGTATTCAACAGCTACTATGAAAGTGTGGGCGAAAAGGTTATTAGAACCAATAGAGGAAATTTATCTCGCCCTGGCGTAGAAAAAATCTATGCGTACCGTGCGTATGTAACTCAAGCTTTAATAGATTTTTTAGAAAAAAATGAGATTACTAAAGAATTAGAAGATATCATTGAAATTGGGGTTCATCATGAAAAGCAGCATCAAGAACTCTTAATAACCGACATTAAATATATTTTAGGCAATAACCCTTTACTACCTGCTTACAGCAACAATTTTGAAGAGAATGAAATTGATAATCACAACCAAGAATGGTTAAACATTCCTAAGGGTTTATACACGATTGGTCACAGTAATACGCACGAGTTTTGTTATGATAACGAGCGAGGCGTGCATCAAGTTTACATCCATGATTTCTTTATTTCTAACAAACTTGTTACTAATGAAGAATATGTAGAATTTATCGAAGCTGGCGGATATGAAAATGTGCTACTATGGCATGCAGAAGCATGGGACTGGCTTCAACAAGAAAACATTAAAGCTCCTGCCTATTGGCATCGCATAGAAGGCAAGTGGTATCAATATACTCTTGGCGGATTAATTCCGTTAACGGAAAAAGCTCCGCTTACCCATATTTCTTATTATGAAGCTTTTGCCTTTGCTCAATGGAAAGAAATGCGCCTCCCAACAGAGTTTGAATGGGAAGCCGCTCAACATAAATTTCATTGGGGAAAACGTTGGGAATGGACCGAAAGTGCTTATTCCCCCTACCCCAATTACAAAAAGCCAGATGGAGCTCTAGGAGAATACAATGGTAAATTTATGGTGAACCAAAAAGTATTAAGAGGCGGCTCTATTGCAACGGCAAAAAATCACACTAGAATCACCTATAGAAATTTCTTTCATCCGCATTTAAGATGGCAGTTTAACGGATTAAGACTGGCCAAATAATTTCCTACCTATCACTATGAAAAAAGAAAATACGACTACATATACTTCAGACTTTGCCCAAGATGTGCACGAAGGTCTTACTCAATATCCCAAATATTTATCTTCAAAATTTATTTATGATGAAAAAGGAGATAAATTATTTCAGGACATTATGAATATGCCTGAATATTACTTGACCAATTGTGAGTTTAATATCCTTAAAAAACATACTTCGCTTATCGCGGGTTATTTTAATGGAGAAAAAGGTTTCGATTTGATCGAATTAGGAGCTGGTGATGGCAAGAAAACGAAAATCTTATTACAACACCTCGTAGATAAAAATTATGATTTTAAATATTCTCCCGTAGATATAAGTCAGCATATTTTAGATGATTTAGAACACTCACTGCAAAAGGAAATCCCTGAAGTTTCAGTAGAAACTCTACAAGGTTCTTATTTTAAGGTTTTAGAAAATTTAGCCGATTATAATACGCGCAAAAAAACGATTATGGTTTTAGGTTCTAATATTGGCAACCTGATGCATGATAAAGCGATTGAATTTCTTAAAAACATTCAAGTGGCTATGAGTGATGAAGACATGTTATTTATGGGCTTTGACCAAAAGAAAAACCCAGAGACCATTCTCAATGCTTACAATGACCCTGCAGGAATAACCGAACGCTTTAATAAAAATCTTTTAGTAAGAATTAATAACGAATTAGATGCCAATTTTAAAGTTGATAACTTTAAACATTGGGAAACTTATGATCCCGAAACGGGGACCGCAAAAAGTTTTCTGGTGAGTTTAAAAGAACAAGAAGTAGCGATTAATGAGCTCAACATAAACATTAATTTTAAAGCTTGGGAAACCATACATACCGAAATCTCTCAAAAATATGACGACGAAGTCGTAGAATGGCTCGCCGATGAGGCCGGACTTAAAGTCATCGAATTCTTTACTGACGATAAAGGTTTTTATAAAAATTATATTTTTAAGAAGAAGTAGAAATTTAAAAAAAGCCAGATTTTAATTAATCTGGCTCTTTTTTTTATAATGTAATCAATCTTTAAAAGATAGTATCTCCACTCTTTATTTGTTTTATATCAATTTTTTTACACTTATTATTTAATATCGATTTCTCTATTAATAATTTTAAGCTATCTGTAACATAATAATGATTAGCATTTTTACACTTAATTTCATACAATGTATTCTCTTCTAAGTTTGGATTAAAAACTACTGAACCATTTGATAATTTACGATAGATTTTTTTATCTACTAATCCTTTACATACTTCTTGGCAGGAAAGTAAATTATCCTTAGTGGATCGCACATCTACTTTACAAGATATAATTAGAATGAATGCAATCAAAGTACCATATTTCATGTCTTAAGGTTTTACTAAAATTACATTCTTCACCGGACACAGTCTAGCGCTAGCTGAAGAAATTTAATGCTAAGACAAGCACTAGCTTGATTTTTTAATAATTGTTTATTTTTTCTATAATATAAAACTCCTTTTGCCTAAAACTATATTTTCTATAGCAAATTTTTAGCTTCTTATTTAAGAATTTGTCTAAATTATTAAGAATATTAGAGTCTTTAAACTCTCTGTAATCTACAGTATAATTAAGTTTTTTATTATTATGTAGGTCTGTAAAATAAATTGCACCTGAAAAAACGGTCTCATTTACATTATAGTAACTTGACAAAAGTTCAACAAGATCATAATCAAGTGAAGATTTACCAAAATCTTTAAAAATAACTTCCTTTTCTTCCAGTTTATCTGAAACTTCTATGTTTTGACATTGTACATTAAAACTAATAAATACCAGTATTATATAGAAATTTAAAAATACTCTCATAATTTTAACTTTTGCTTAAAGCTCTTCCTATTGTAACATAAAAAGAATAAATAAAATATTTTACAGCATCACTTCCAATTTCATCATTAAATACCTGTATATGATGTAAGCCTTCCATACTGGAATAATAGAAAAAATCATTCCAGTTAAAGTAAAATTCAGGAAAATTTGGATTATTAGTAATTAAAATCTCTGACTTTTGAGAAAAAGCAAAATTGCTTACAAAATATAATACTATTAACATATGGTATTTCATACTATTTTACCTTCTTAAAATATTTACCAACACTTCTAAATCTTCCAACGTATTGTAATAATGAAAGCTAACTCTAATCCCGTTACCGCGTTGGGAGCAAATAATTCCATTTTGAGTAAGCTGATGAAATAGTTTTTTGTCGCCTTTTATATTAAAAATAGTAGCGTGTTTTTCTCGTTTTATTACACAATCTTCTAACAAACCTAATTGGGTAAATTGTTTTTTCGCTTCCGCGGAAAGCGTTTGGAGTTGTTTTTCTATTGCTTGTCTTCCTATTTTTTCTTGCAATTCTAAAGCTACTTTTATGCTTCCTATAGTGGTATAATTAAGATGACCGGGTTCTAATCTTCCTGTTAGTGTAAGTCCGTTTTCTTTGTATTTGCCTATATGAGATCCAAAACCTTCCGTTTTTGGGGAGATTCTTTGTTCGGCTTCTTTGCTAAACATAAAAAAACCATTTCCAAAACCAGCGTTGAGCCATTTATAAGCACTTGCTCCCAATACATCTATTCCAGATGTTGCAAAATTAAATTCCTCGGTCCCTACATATTGTGTGCCATCGGCGATGATGAGCAATTGAGGAAATTTCTTTTTAAGTTCTTGCAGAAAAGAAAAGTCAATTTTAATTCCGTTAAGGTATTGTACCAGACTTAGTGCTAAAACTTGAGAGTTTTCAGCTTCAATTTTTTGTAAGATATTCTGTTCTAGATGTTCGTTAATCTTAGTATAATGAATTTTAAAATTTCTAGCTTCTACCGCTAAATTAACAGAAGGGTAATCGTTTTCTAATAGCAAGAAAGAAGTATCTTTAGGTAAGCCTTCTAAAATGGTATTGAATCCAAAAGTGAAATTAGGAACCAATGCTATTCTAGCTGCTTCAGCTGTAAAAAACTGTGCAAGCTTTTCTCTTGTTTCTGCTAAAGTTTTTGCTTCTTTATCTCTATTTAAACTTCCTTGCGTTAATAAGTCTATATTTTTATCTTGCTGATAATCAAGAGCCTCTATTGACAATAATCCTGTTGCCGCAGTATTTAGGTAGGTATAATGTTCTATAAGCGGGAAGTGTTTTCTTAAATTATTCATAAGCTTGAAATAAATGCTTCAAAAATGTTAAATTTGAATACTACTAATTTACAGTTATTATGAGTTCTACACATACAAAATCTTCTAAAATAGATCCGCAGCAGCGATCACTTATTGAAAATGCTCAACGAAGAATTAAGCAAAAGAAAAAACTTACGGCTCATTTTGTAGTTTTCTTAGCCGGCTCTATCCTTTTTATTATTCTCAATTTAGTATTAAAGTTTGGAGAAAATTTTAATCCATTTAACACAAAATGGTTTGTATGGGCAATTTTAGCTTGGTTTTTCTTTTTACTGATTCATTTTATCAACGTTTTTCTTATCAATACTTTTATGGGAAAAGAGTGGGAAGAAAAGCAATTAGAAAAACTCGTAGAAAAACAACAGTTAAAAATTGAGCAGCTACAGCAAAAAGTAGATAAAGAACATCCTTTACCTCAAGGTCGTTTTCAAGATGACTCTGATTTTAAGAAACCCGATAACCCTTTAATCAATTCTTAATATGCTTACGATAATTGCTGCAGCAGGAGAAAATAATGAATTAGGAAAGGATAATGACTTGGTTTGGCACCTACCCGATGATTTTAAGCGATTTAAAAAATTGACGACTGGACATTGCATTATTATGGGAAGAAAAACATTTGAATCTTTTCCCAAACCGCTTCCTAACCGAACCCATATTGTTCTTACTCGAGATAAAGAATATCAGCCTCAAGGTTGTACAGTAGTTCACCACATAGACGACGCATTGGCTTTTGCCAGTTACGATGAGCAGCCGTTTATTATTGGTGGAGGAGAAATATATGAATTGGCATTGCCTTTTGTTCAAAAAATTGAGCTGACGCGGGTACACGGCAATTTTGAGGTGGATACCTATTTTCCCGATTTTGATAAAAGTAAATGGAAATTAACAGAAGAGGTTTTTCACGAAAAAGATGAAAAGCACGACTATGCGTTCACCTACTTCACTTACCTTAGAAAATAAGATTGATTACCAATTCTCTTTTACATACTATTGCTGAAAAGGAAAAATTTGAAGTTTCTAATATTCAGCAGCTGTATGGTGGAGATATCAATGAAGTTTTTCACGTAAGCACCTCTAAGGGTGAAAAGGTTATCAAACTTAACTCAAATACTCATCTACCTCATTTATTTGAGCGAGAGAAAGAAGGTTTAGAAGCTCTTAGCTCTACGCATACATTTATTATTCCTCAAATAGAAAGTTTAGGAGACTTAGAAAACAGTTCTTATCTTGTTATGAACTATATACCTTTAGAGGCAGTCACCCAAGATCACTGGGAATTCTTTTCTGAAAACTTGGCTCTTTTGCATCAACAAACACAAGAATATTTTGGCTTCTCTAATGATAATTATATAGGTTCTTTACCCCAAATCAATGCGCCTATTTATCAAAATGCGATCGATTTTTACAGAGAATTGAGATTGATACCGCAATTACAAATGGCTAAACAAAATGGTTTCACGTTTAAAAATGGAGATAGGTTTTTAAAAAATTTAGAAAACTTAATTCCTAAAGAAGCTCCAGCATTAATTCACGGAGACTTGTGGAATGGAAATTTTATCACCACAACCCAAAACCAAATTGCGCTTATAGACCCTGCTACGTATTTTGGCATTAGAGAAATTGATTTAGCTATGATGCAATTATTTGGTGGTTTTCCCGATGTGGTTTTTAAAAGTTATGAGAAACATTTTCCGCTAGAAAAAAATTGGAGGGAGCGCCAACCTATATTTCAACTCTATTTTTTATTGGTTCACTTAAATATTTTTGGAAGTTCTTACTTTCCTCGTTGCCAAGAAATCATTAGTCGGTTTTCTTAATCTCATTCACAAAGCTTAACATTATTACTATATTTTTTAGTATTTCCTTGACGGAAACATTTGATCTACAGCCTTACCTTTAAGAAAAAACTATTGACATGAGTACTGAAAACAAAAACAGTGAAGAAGCTTTAAAGAAGCTAAAAGAAATGACCAGTAATATAGAAACCAGTATGATGATTACCAATTTAGGAGATCATCCCTTAGATGCTGTTCCTATGACGCAAAAGAAAATTGACGACCAAGGAAATATCTGGTTCTTAAGTCCGGGTGATAGCGAACACAACAAAAACATTAGTAAGGATAGTAAAACACAATTATTATACAGTGATCCTTCCGATAAGCAATTTATAAGTGTTTACGGTGATGCTGAGATCGTATTAAAGCAAGAAATTTTAGAAGAATTGTATTCAGATATTTCTGATAACTGGTTTAGCGGAGTTAATGATCCGAATCTAACCGCTATTAAATTTATACCTAAAGAAGCTTATTATTGGGATACTAAGTCTAATAAATATATTAGTTTCTTAAAAATGGGATTTGCAAGTCTTACTGGAAATCAGCAAGATGTAGGAGAAAAAGGCAAACTGAATCTATAGAATTTAGGTTGAGGTTTTGCTCCAAATGAGGTTTAGGTACAGTTATTGTACTTAAACCTTTTTTATTACATTTGTTTTTCATCTAAAAAAAACAATTATGAAAGCATTTATATATCCTGGGCAAGGAGCGCAATTTTCTGGAATGGGATTAGACCTCTATGAAAAATACCCTCAAGCTCAAGAAATGTTTAATGAAGCGAACAAAATATTAGATTTTTCAATTACTGATGTTATGTTTGAAGGAACCGCAGAGCAATTAAAAGAAACTAAAGTTACTCAGCCTGCTATCTTTCTTCATTCTGTAATATTACATACGATATTAGGAGATCTTGCTCAACCAGATATGGTTGCGGGTCATTCTTTAGGAGAATTTTCTGCTCTAGTAGCTAATAAGACTTTAAAATTTGAAGATGCCCTTAGATTGGTTTCTCAAAGAGCTTTAGCGATGCAAAAAGCCTGCGAACTACAAGAATCTACCATGGCTGCAGTTTTAGGTCTTGAAGATGAATTGGTAGAAGCTGTTTGTGCAGAAACTGAAGGTGTTGTCGTGGCTGCAAATTACAACTGTCCTGGACAATTAGTGATTTCGGGAGAAGTAGCTGCTATAGATAGAGCTTGCGAAGAATTAAAAAAACGCGGAGCAAAAAGAGCTCTAAAACTTCCTGTTGGTGGAGCTTTTCATTCGCCGTTAATGGAACCTGCTAGAGAAGAATTAGCAAAAGCTATAGAAAACACAAGCTTTAGTGAACCTATTTGCCCCATTTATCAAAATGTAAGCACTTTTGCTGTGAGTTCTCCTGAAGAAATTAAGAAAAATTTAATATTTCAATTGACTGCACCTGTAAAATGGACCCATAGTGTAAAAAATATGATTGCAGATGGCGCGACTTCTTTTACCGAGGTTGGTCCTGGCAAAGTTCTACAAGGTTTAGTAAAAAAAGTAGATAGGACTATGGTTACGACCAGTCCTCAATTATAACAAACACAATTTTATGCAAAAACTATTCTCTCTATTCGTTTTCTTATTTACTGGTATTATCTTCTCTCAAACTCCTATTCATTCATTTGAAAGGATTAAAGAAGCTCAAAGTAATTTTTTTCAACTCGATAGAGAGAATATTTTTCTCCATCTTAATAAAACCAAATTTGTACCGCAAGAGGGAGTTTGGTTTACAGCCTATTCTTATAGCAGTAAAAATCTATTACCCCATTCATTAACTACCAATTTACAAGTCAAGCTATTTGATGAAAGTGGTAAAGAAGTCGCTTCTAAAGTTATTTTTATATACGAAGGCGTTGGGGAAGGTTTCTTTGATATTACCGAACTGGGTTTGACTCCTGGTATATATCAAATTAAAGCTTCAACAAATTATATGAAAAACTTTAGAGAAGATTTAGCTTTTCATGAAACCATAGAAATTCTAGGTAATAACGCTTCCGCGGAAAACTCTTCTTCCGTAAAAAAGGCTTACGATTTGCAGGTATTACCGGAAGGCGGACATTTTTTGGCCCATGTGAACAACAGCGTAGGTGTTAAACTTATTGATCAAGATGGAAAAGGAGTTGAATTTTTAGAAGCAGAACTTAAAAACAGCAAAAACGAAACAGTTGCCAATTTCAAATCAAATTCATTTGGTTTGGCTAAATTTAATTTCATTCCTACGGTGGGAGAAAAATATAAAGTAGTTGTATACCTCGCTAATAAAAATAAAATAACTTCTCCATTACCTCCTATAAATGCAAAGGGAGTATCATTATCGGTTAATAACCTTCATCCCACACAAGTTATTTTATCGATTCAAACCAATACGGAAACTTTAAAAGAAATTCAGCAAAAACCTTATACGGTCTTGGTACATCAAAATGGAAATATGAATGCGATGGAATTTCTTTTTCCCGACAACAATACCCAAGTAATCTTACCTATTAAAAAATCGTCCTTAAACCCTGGGGTTAATACAATTACTATATTTAATGAAGAGAAACAGCCTATTTTAGAGCGATTAGTTTATAAAGAAATAACAGCTAAGAGAATAGACGCGTCTGTTTCTCTAAAGAAAAATCATATCGATTCTTTAGAATATGAAGTACAACTTAAAGATAACATAAAGAAAGGAAGTTTAAGTATTTCAGTTTTGCCATCGGCTACCAAATCTTATACCTCCACCCAAAGTATAGCTTCTGCTTTCTTTCTAGAGCCTTATTTAAAAGGACAGGTAGAAAATGCATCTTATTATTTTGATAAGGAAAATCCGCGACAGCGATTTTATGATTTAGATTTACTTTTACTTACGCAAGGTTGGAGTAAATATGAGTGGAATGATGTTTTTAACCATCCTCCAAAAAGTTTATACAAGTCTGAGGTTGGATTTTCCCTTAATGGAAAGATAAACAACTACAACCCTAAAAAAATTGATCAAATTTATGTAAAATCTAATCATTCTGGATTATTTGAAGTTATAGAACTTGATAATACAGGAAAGTTCACATTAGACAGTTTATTCGTTATTAAGACTGACTCATTATACATAGGCTCAATAAAGAAAAGAAATAATAAAATTAAGAAACCACAATTATCTATTAATACCTTGCCTAATTCTACAGTAGAGAATATTTCTAGAATTAATTTGCAGAATACTATAATTGATGAAGAGAAAATTCAATTACGCTCAAACCTAGAATATTTAATTAGTAACGATATAGAAGAAGTTCTTGATTCAGTAACTCTATATGGCGATAACCTAAAAAGAATTAAATCTTTATCGCACATTAATCCTTTCGAAGACTTTACACTTATTGATAAAGATGATTATTTATCTTATCCTTTTATATTAGATTATATTAGAAAAAAGAATTTTGAGGTTCATAGAAAACCAGGTTCGATAACCATTTATTCTAGACGAATACACTCTTTCATGAAAAATAAACCCACCCTAGTTTTTTTAGATAATGCAGAAATTAGCGGTGATTTTTTAGACCTTTTAACGAGTATTAGGACTGAAGATGTAGAATCAATTACTGTAAATATGAGTGGAGCTGGTTATGGCTCTAGAGGTACAGGAGGAGTGATAAGAATTATCACAAAGAAAACTTTTAATACTATTGACTATAATAAACCTTATTACCAAAAAACTCAAACTTATTTTACCAAAAATGGATTTTCTTCTAACAAATCTTTTTACGCTCCTAAATACAGTACGTTCTCCAGTGAAACTTTTCAACATTATGGAGTAATTCATTGGGTTCCTTCATTAAAATTTGAAGATCAAACTATAAATAGCTTTAAGTTTTTAAATACACTAACTAAAGAACTTACTTTCTATATAGAAGGACTTACACAAGACGGAAATATAATTTCAGAAAAAATTAAAGTACAACCTTAATTATAAAAATCCAATAAATAAAAAAAGAGGCTTTTTTAAAAAGCCTCTTTTTTTATTTGTCTATTCTAATCTCTAGTCTTTCCCTACAAAATCATTCACCATTTTGGCGATATAACGTATTTGATCTTCATCTAATTCGGTATGCATAGGTAAGGCGATTACTTCTTTCACTAATTGGTTGGTTACTTTGAAATCTGCTTCGTTATAACGTTCCGCATCAGCGTAAGCTTTTTGAGCATGCAAGGGGATTGGATAATAAATACCACAAGGAATATTATTTTCTTGTAAGTGTTTTACTAAAGCATCTCGCTTTCCATTCATAATACGCAAGGTGTATTGATGAAATACATGGGTGTCACAATCACTAACCACCTCTGGAGTGATGATGTTCTTATTACTATCAAAAGCGGTACTGTATTTGAAAGCTGCTTCTTTTCTAGCTTCATTATAAATATCTAATCTAGGTAATTTTGCTCTTAACACTGCTGCCTGCAAACTATCTAACCTAGAATTTACTCCTACCACATCGTGGTGGTATCTTTCGTACATCCCGTGGTTAACAATTCCTCTAATGGTATGAGCCAATTCATCATCGTTGGTAAAAAGAGCTCCTCCATCTCCATAACACCCTAAATTTTTGCTAGGAAAAAATGATGTTGTTCCTACATCACCAATCGTTCCAGTTCTTTTAATGCTTTTATCGCTAGATCTATAATTAGCTCCTATCGCTTGTGCATTATCTTCAATCACAAAAAGATTATGAGCTTTAGCAATTCTCATTACTTCATCCATATTAGCACTTTGCCCGAATAAATGTACAGGGACAATTGCTTTAGTCTTAGATGTAATTGCTTTCTCTATAGCTTTAGGATCTATATTGTAGGTATGAGGCTCTACATCTACCAATACTGGCGTTAAGTTTAAAAGTGCGATAACCTCTACTGTGGCAGCAAAAGTAAAATCTACTGTAATTACTTCGTCTCCTGGTTTTAAACCAAGTCCCATCATAGCAATTTGTAAAGCATCTGTACCGTTAGCACAAGGTATAACGTGCTTTACTTCTAAATACTCTTCTAATTCTTTTTGAAATTGATGTACTTCGGGACCATTAATAAAAGAGGTGTTCTGTATAATCTCCTGCATAGACGCGTCTACCTGCTCTTTTATTTCTTCGTATTGACCTTTAAGGTCAACCATTTGAATTTTTTTCATGAACTACAATATCTTTTCGCAAAAGTACAAAATATAGCCACTACCCCCAATTTGTTTTTCTTAAGAATAACGTATTTTAGCAAAAAAATAGACTTTGAAGTTTTTATATCGTTTTTTTATTTCAATTATCCAATTTTCTTTACCGTTGTTAAAGGTGATTAGCCCAAAAATGAAATTGTTCGTAGAAGGTAGAAAAAACGTTTTTCAGCAAATTCAGCGTAAGCTATCGGCTAAAAAAGAGCATAAAAGAATCTGGATTCATACAGCATCATTAGGCGAATATGAACAAGCTGTTCCTATTATAGAAGGAATTTTAGCACATAACCCAACAAGTGAAATTATTATTAGTTTCTTTTCTCCCTCGGGCTATGAAATAAAAAAAAATAATCCCTATGCGAAACTCACTACCTATCTTCCCTTAGATACCAAAACCAATGCTAAAAAATTTATAGAAGCCATTCAGCCCGATATCGCTCTATTTATTAAATATGAAATTTGGCCTAATTACCTTAATCAATTAAAAAAAAGAGAGACACCCACTTATTTAGTTTCGGCAAATTTTAGAAAAAATCAATTTTTATTTCATCCTCTTGGAGGGTTTATGTTTGAAGCTTTAAAAAGCTTTAAACACATTTTTGTTCAACATCAAGATTCTTTACACCTTTTAAAAGACAAAGGAATTCATCATGTTAGCGTCAGTGGTGACACTCGTTTTGATCGTGTTTATCAACAATTACAAATGCAAAACAAGCTCGCTTTCGCAGAAGAATTTAAGCAACAGAAACTATGTATGGTTTGCGGAAGCACTTGGCCAGAAGATGAAACTCTTTTACTAGAGGTAATACATAAAAACCCCGAATTGAAGTTTATAATCGCACCCCATGAAGTAGAAAAAAAGCGAATTCATTCTTTAACGGAAAAGCTGAAGACTTCGTACATTTTACATTCTCAACTTCAAAAATCGAGTTTAAGGGACAAGCAGGTACTTGTTATAGATAATATTGGTTTGCTTTCTAGACTTTACGCTTATGCGGATATTGCCTATGTGGGTGGCGCTGCAGGGAACACGGGTTTACACAATATTTTAGAACCCGCCACATTTGGTGTACCTATCATAATAGGAGAAAATCATAAGAAATTCCCAGAGGCAGATCTACTCATAAAAGAAAAAGCGTTATTCAGTGTGACTGATTCTCCAGCTCTTCAGACTATAGTTAAAAAATTAGTTATGGATACTGAATTTAGAATTGACACAGGTAAGAATTCTTTCCGATTCATCGAGAAAAATAGAGGTGCAAAAAATAGAATTATGATGGAAATTAAAGAAAAAATCTTTTAAAACACACAGTATCTACCTCATAAAGAATCATTTTAATTAAAAATTTAATAAAATTTTATTAGAGTTTTCTATTTTAGTATTGTTAAAATATATAATTTAGCCCCAACATTAACCATAACAATTAGCAACAAATGAAAAAATCATTTTTAGCATTAAGCTTTTTAACTTTCGCACTTGTATTTAGTTCTTGTAGAGAAGAAAAGAAATCTGAAGAACAAGTAAAAGAAGTTGAAGTAGTAAAAGAAGTTGAGGTAGAAGCTAAAGAAGACAAAGGAATCTTAGAACGTACTGCAGAAAAAGTAGACGACGAGGTAAATAAAGAAGTAAATCAAGAAATTGAAAAAATCGGAGACGATAATTAAATTTAATACTAATACACAAAACCAAAAATTATGAAGAAATCAGTAATAATGCTAGCTATGTTATTTGCATTTTCAACAGCATTCACTTCTTGTAGAGAAGAAAACAAAAAAGAAGAAGTTGAAATGAACATGGACGAAGCTGAAAACGAAATGGACGAAGCAGGTAACGATATGGAAGATGCTGCAAACGATGCAGGAAATGCCATTGAAGATGCTGCTGAAGACACTGGAGACGCAATTGAAAACGCTGCCAATGAAACTGGTGAAGCTGTAGACAATGCTGCTCAAGAAGTAGAAGACGAAGTTGAAGGTAACGACGACATGTAATCTTTTTCTTTAGTGAAATAGAAAATCCCTTCCCTTACAGGAGGGGATTTTTATTTGTAATTATTTGAATAAAACATTCCGTGTATGTGGGACGAGGCTATTAAAGCAATAAAAGACAACAATACTGTCTGGATAAAAGAAAATCGAATCGATTTCCAACACTATTTTCAAAGAGAAAACTGTCATCCGCAAGGAAAACTTTCTGCTTTAGCTTTAGAAAAACATTACAAAGCTAAACTCTTTAAAATGTTTTTAGGTAAAAACTATAATGGCCTTGCTTTAAGCTTAGACGAAGGTGCCAAATGGATAGAAAATGCTTCCTTTCTTGACGGAAACTGGGGCTGGTTATTGGGTATTGGTGTCGGTGGAGCCTATTTCGCCGATTATTGTGATAAAAAAAGCGCACAAACCTATTTTTCTCCTAAAAATGCTTTAGTCACTGGAAGCGGAAAACCTTCTGGCAAGCTAACCTCTCTACCCAATGGTTATGCATTAAGTGGTAGTTGGAAATACTGTAGTGGCTCTGAGCAAGCTTCATTATTTACTGCAGTTACAATTAAAGAAGAAAAACCTATTGCTGTTATTATTCCCAGCAAATCAGTTATAATTAAAAAAGATTGGAATGCCATAGGATTGCCTTTAACCTGTAGTCATTCTATAGAAACCCAAGAAGCCTTTATTCCTAATAATCATTTATTTGATTTATCTACAAACCCTAGATATAACGAATATCCCATATCCACTTATCCTTTTATGGATTTTGCAATAGCTTGTTTTACTCCGGTTATTATAGGAATTACTAAGAATCTTTTTGAAGATATTTCTGAGTTTGTATCCAGTAAAGAGGAAATCTGGAAAAATCATCAACCAGAACGTTATGAGGTTATCAGTGTCAGAATCTTAGAAATCAAAACCCACTTAGAAAACACTTCGTCTCAATTTTATCATACATTAAAGAAGAGTTGGCAAAACCATTTAGAAGAACAACCAAATTTAGGAAGCGACTTATCATCAATTGCGAAAAAACTTGCTGATTACTGCTACGAGGAATCTTTTCAAATCATCCCTTTGTTGGGAATGGCAGCTATAGAGAATGACACACCTATTCAGAGACAGTTTAAAAATCTACAAACCGCTTACCAACACATGATATTTAGAAATTTCTCTTAACTATCAATCTACTTTCTGTAATTTTTATAGTAAATAGATTTTGAACATGGTGATTATAACTACCTTTTCTGATCTAAATTGATGAATTCATTTACATTTTAAAAATGTTTTCTAATTGACCTAAAAGGTTATATTTGCGCGCTTATTTACTTTTCAAAAAAGTAAATAACAGTATTTATAATTCATTATTTTTTATCAATTATTCAATTTTATCATGCACAAAAATCTACTATCAACAATAATTGCAGGCCTACTATTTGCATTAACTACACAAACTCAACACGAGCTTAAACTTGGTATAAATGCAGGTTTAAACTATCCCGATGTAAGAGGAAATAATAATGCTAAGTATCAAAATTTTAAAATGAGCTACTTAGTTGGTATTTCTTTAGATTATTATCTAACTGAGAATTTATCTATTAAAACAAATGTCAATTATGAGCAAAAATTAGAAAAATTTCGCACTATATTCCTTAATAATCAAGTGGAAGTAATTGATGAAGAATATTACACCCAAACTTATAAATACATCAATCTGCCTCTATTATTAAAATATGAGCTTTTCAATTCTGCTTTTTTTATAAATGGAGGACCGTTTATTAATTACTTAATAGCTCAGCCTGATGACAGTGAGTATAGAACAGAAAAAAAGAATTTAGATTTTGGTTTCTCTGCCGGTATTGGCACTAATATCTCTATTAACGAGAAAAATAATCTTTGCATAGAAATACGAAATGATTTAGGTCTAATAGACACAGGAGGACTTCCTAAATTTGTAGATGGCACATTGCAAACAAATACCATAAAACTAATTATCGGATGGAATTTAGGTATTTAAAATTCTGCTTTTAGGTTACCATCTAGAATGCTAAAAATAAGTTCATGTATACTGCCCTAATAATCTTATAGTTTGTGTCTTCTAGCATAATAACAGTAAAATAATAAGCTCATCTCTTTTAACCTAAACTTACCTTATTAACTCCACTATGAAAAAACTACTACTTTTAATATTCATAATTTTTTCCTCAAATCTTATAAATGCTCAACAAACATTTTCTCATGCTATAGGTGCTACTGGCTTTTTAGGCACAAGAAATGCAAACTTACATGCTGTGGGAATAACTTATTCTCCAAGACTTAATATCATTAAAACTGGAGAATCTTCCACTATATCTGTTGGTACTAACTTGGGAATTGGATATAATTTGAAAAATAATTTTACTGATAAAAATCCAATTACATTTCATATACCCATAAGCATCGACTTTAATTTTGGTCTTGCCAGCACAAAAGACTCATTTACAAAAAATAAATCTGGTGGTTTTTTGGGTATAGGATATAGCTTTGAACAAGCCGGCTTAAGTCTTGACGAAAACAATATAGAAGAAGACACTTTAATTAAAGAAAACATTAATGGTCCTATTGTAAATTTAGGATACCGATTTAAAATTGACTCTCAAGCATTTGGAATACGGGCTTCTTATTTATATGGTACAGGTGATTTTGAAGGTGGTTATTTAACCTCTCTAACCTTACAATATATTTTTGATTAAATTAATTCTATAAACCAAAAAAGCCTTGAAAATCAAAAGATTAACAAGGCTTTGAGTACTCGGGACGGGACTTGAACCCGTACGAACTAATGTTCATTGGATTTTAAGTCCAACGTGTCTACCAATTCCACCACCCGAGCCAATATGTTTTTATAAAGTATATAAATAACTAGTAGACTCTGAGCGAAAAACGGGATTCGAACCCGCGACCTCCACCTTGGCAAGGTGGCGCTCTACCAACTGAGCTATTTTCGCGTAATCTGTAAATGAACGTGCAATCGTGATTGCGGATGCAAATTTAATCCTTTTTTTAGCTTTTCAAAGAAAAATCGAAAGAAAATTTATTTTTTTTCTGTTTTAGACTGCTTCACTCCTAGCATTCGCTTAATTTCATTTAATTTCATCAACGCTTCTACTGGTGTAAGTGTATCAATATCAATATGTAATATATCTTCTTTTATTTCTTCTAATAAAGGATCATCTAATTTAAAAAAACTTAGTTGAGGTTCTTTTTCTGTAGCTTTTTTTACTTGATTACTTAAACCTTCTTCTCCATGAGACTTTTCTAGCTTTTTCAATATCTTATTTGCCCTATGTAAAACTTGTTGTGGCATACCTGCCATCTTAGCCACATGAATTCCAAAACTATGTTCGCTACCACCCGGAGTGAGTTTTCTTAAAAACAACACATTATCTTTTAGTTCTTTTACAGAAACATTATAATTTTTAATCCGTGTAAACGTTTGTGTCATTTCATTTAATTCGTGATAGTGGGTGGCAAATAGAGTTTTTGCTTTAGAAGGATGTTCGTGTAAATATTCGCTTATCGCCCAAGCAATCGAAATACCGTCATAAGTACTTGTTCCTCTTCCTATTTCATCGAGCAGTATTAAGCTTCTTTCCGATAAGTTATTAAGAATATTGGCGGTTTCGTTCATTTCTACCATAAAAGTAGATTCTCCCAGTGAAATATTGTCACTTGCTCCCACTCTGGTAAAAATTTTATCTACTAAACCTATTTCGGCCGCTTTTGCTGGCACAAAACTACCCATTTGAGCTAACAATACAATTAATGCTGTTTGCCTTAAGATAGCCGACTTACCACTCATATTAGGACCCGTAATCATGATAATTTGCTGCTCGGCTCTATCTAAACTTACATTATTAGAAACATACAACTCACCCGCTGGCAATTGTTTTTCAATTACAGGGTGTCTGCCTTCTTCAATGTATAAATCGTGCCCCAGATTTATCGTAGGTTCACAGTAGTTTTCTTCTAATGCCAATTGTGCAAAACTTTGCAAGCAGTCTAAACGCGCTACAAGAGAAGCATTTTTTTGAATCACTTCTATATAATCGGCCATCCAAAGCACCATTTTATAAAAAATTTCTTGCTCTAAAGCATAAATTTTCTCTTCAGCTCCTAAAATCTTGGCTTCGTATTCTTTTAGCTCTTCGGTAATGTAACGTTCGGCATTCACTAAAGTTTGTTTTCTCACCCAACTTTCGGGCACCTTGTCTTTATGAGAATTTCGTACTTCTATATAATACCCAAAAACATTATTACTAGCTATCTTTAAACTCGTAATTCCTGTCGCTTCCACCTCACGCGCAAGCATCTTATCTAAATAATCTTTCCCAGAAAATGCCAATTGTCGCAGCTCGTCCAGCTCTTGAGAAAACCCTGTAGCAATCGCATTACCTTTATTAATATTTACTGGAGCTTCCTCGTGTAAAGACTCTTCTATCTTTTTACGAAGCAAATCACAACTGTGTAAATTTTCTGAAATAACCTGCAAAGCTTCTGCTTCGCTCGATGCGGAAAGTTCCTTAATAGGAAGAATCGCATCTAATGATTTTTTTAACTGAACTACTTCTCGCGGACTTATTTTTTGAGTGGCGACCTTAGAAATTAAACGTTCTAAATCTCCAATTTTATTTATTTGCTCTTGTATTTCTTTTCGCTGCTGCGGATTTTTAATAAAATATTTTACCACAGCATGTCTTGCTTCAATCTTTTCTTTATTCTTTAACGGAAGTGCCAACCAACGCTTTAATAATCTTCCTCCCATAGCAGAAAGTGTTTTATCTATCACATCTAAAAGCGTCACGGCTTGTAAAGCGTTTCCTTGATAAAGTTCTAGATTGCGAATGGTAAACCTATCCATCCACACATACTCTTCTTCGGCAATTCTCGATAAGGAAGAAATATGTTGCAATTGTTTATGCTGAGTTTCGGCTAAATAATGCAAAACCGCACCAGAGGCTATAATTCCTTCCGGTAAACGATCTACACCAAAACCTTTTAAGTTTTTCGTTTGAAAATGGTTGGTTAGCGTCTCATCTGCATAATCGGGTTGAAAAATCCAATCTTCGAGATAAAAGGTATGAAAATTCTCTCCCCATAATTCCGTAAAGTTTTTTCTATTCTTTTTCGGAATTAAAACTTCACTAGGCTGGAAGTTCTGTAAAAGCTTATCAATATGTTCTGCATCGCCTTGAGCAGTTAAAAATTCTCCTGTAGAAACGTCTAAGAATGAAATTCCGTAAAGTTTTTTTCCAAATTGTACTGCAGCCAAAAAGTTATTGCTTTTACTCTGTAACACCTCATCGTTCAACGAAACGCCAGGAGTTACCAATTCGGTTACCCCTCGTTTTACAATTTTTTTGGTTTGTTTAGGATCTTCTAGTTGATCGCAAATTGCTACCCGCTGCCCAGCTTTTACCAGTTTAGGCAAATAATTATTTAAAGAATGATGGGGAAAGCCAGCCAATTCGAGTTTTTCGCCACCGTTATTTCTATTGGTAAGTACAATATTTAAAATTCTCGCTGCTTTAATAGCATCTTCCCCAAAGGTTTCATAAAAATCGCCCACCCGAAACAACAACATCGCATCGGGATATTTAGCCTTAATGGCGTTATATTGTTTCATTAATGGCGTTACTTTGGGAGCTTTTTTTGCAGTCAAAATTTTTCTTTTTTAATCAAGAAGTAAAAATAAGAATTCTATGTTTCACAGAAGACGTAAAATGCTTTCCTGTTTATAAGTTTTCATTATTTTCGCAGTTATGAAAAATAGAAAATTAAAAAACAGCGAACTTGACAGAAAATCTATTGAAGATTTTAAAGAAGCTAAAAAAACTCCGTTAATCGTTATCTTAGACAATATTAGAAGTCTTAATAATATTGGATCTGTTTTTAGAACTGCCGATGCTTTTTTGATTGAAAAAATTTTTCTTTGCGGAATTACCGCCACCCCACCTCATAAAGACATTCAAAAAACTGCTTTGGGCGCCACCGATACTGTGGTGTGGGAGCATCAAGAAAACACCGAAGACGTGATCAAAGAACTCCGTGAAAAGGGAGTGAAAATTTTGAGCATCGAACAAGCTGAAGATGCTGTAATGCTAAATGATTTTTCTCCTAAAAACGATGAAACCTATGCTATTGTTTTTGGTAATGAAGTGAAAGGAGTACAGCAAAGTGTCGTTTCAGCGAGTGATTATGTTATTGAAATTCCCCAATACGGAAGTAAACACTCTTTAAACATTTCGGTAAGTGCTGGTGTAATTATGTGGGATCTATTTGCAAAGATGAAGTCTTAGCTTTTTATCTCTTCCAAAATTTTTAAATAATCCTCTCGGTGTTCTACAAAATCTAAGTGAGATATATCAATGATTTTTACATTAAGATGTTGCTGATTTTTAATAAAATTTAGATAGCCTTTATTAATATTTTCTAAGTAATCTGCAGGAATTTTTTGTTCGTAACTTCTACCTCGTTTTTTTATATTCTCTAGTAAACGCTCTGTGTTTTGGTAGAGATACACGTATAAATCTGGCTTTGCCAAATCTTTATACATAATATCAAAAAGCTTTTTATAAAGATTAAACTCTTCTTGTTGCAAAGTTACTTTAGCAAAAATGAGGGATTTATAAATATCGTAATCGCCCACCATAAAATCACTAAACAAATCGTACTGTGAAATATCATCGAGCAATTGCTGGTAGCGATCTGCTAAAAAAGACATTTCTAAAGGAAAAGCATAACGGTGTTGATCTTTATAAAATTTAGGTAAAAAGGGATTGTCTTTAAACCGCTCGCAAATAAGTTTTGCCTGATAGTCTTCAGCAATCATAGTGGCTAAACTCGTCTTACCAGCTCCTATATTGCCTTCTATAGCTATATATTTATAATGGTTAAGACTTAGAGTTTTTACTTTCAGTTTTTCAGAAGAAATTTTAATTTGACTTGCGGACAATTCACCTTTTAATTGTTGAATGCTTTTTTGAGATTGAGGATGAATCGTTTCTGCTGCTATTTCCGTTAAGGGAAAAAGGACAAAATCTCGTTGATGCAAATGAGCGTGAGGAATTTCTAAATCTTTTTCGCTTATCAACTCATTTCCGTAAAGAAGAATGTCTAAATCTAATGTTCTATTTTGATAGCCATTGGTAGAACGTTGTCTTCCATACAGGTTTTCGATATCTAGCAAATGTTGAAGAACCTTTTTAGCCGAAAATCTAGTTTTTACAGCTAGGCAAGCATTAAAAAAATCTTGACCTTCAAAACCAAATGCCGCAGTTTCATAAATGGAAGAAATCTGTACGACATCTCCAATTTTTTCTTGAATTGCATCTACTGCTAATTGTAAGTATTGATGTCTATCTCCTTGATTACTTCCTAAAGCAATGTATGTTAGTGTGGATTTTTTCAAAAATTTAACAGAATGGGTTCTACAATTTCACAGCAAATTAAGCAAAACAAATTTACATACTCCTAAATTTGCCGTTTAGAGATATTAACAAATTTAGTTTAATTGAAAGGGAGCAAAAAGTTATTGGCCTATAAAGTGTACTTTATTTTGGGCGCACTATTTATATCGGCTTTAGTGGTTTCTAACTTAATATTTAAAAAATTTTTCTATTGGGATTTTTTCGGTATTCATCGTTTTGAAATTTCTGTAGGTATTTTACCTTACCCTATTACGTTTCTTATCACCGATCTCATAAGTGAAATTTACGGAAAGAAAAAAGCTAACCAAGTTGTCATTGCAGGAATTTTCGCTTCTGTATTTTCATTATTTATTATTTACGTAGCCGCACAAGTACCTGCTACAGCCTGGTCACCTATAGACGACAACTTATTTAATACGGTGTTTGGTTCTACCGCAATTGCTGTAATGGCATCGATGATGGCTTATTTATTAGCTCAATTGGTAGACATACAATTGTACCATTTTTGGAAGAAATTAACCCAAGGAAAACATTTATGGTTACGTAACAATTTTTCTACGTTTTTGTCTCAATTTGTAGATACCTTTGTGGTACTACTATTGCTATGTAGTTTTAATGAAATTGAATGGGATTTGTTTGGTGTTTTACTATTAAGCGGCTTTTTATTTAAAGTATTAATAGCATTGCTAGACACTCCTTTTTTATACTTAGCAGTATATATTTTTAGAAAGAAATTTAACTTAAAATCAACTCAAGAATTAAGCATAGAGTAATTATGAAAAAAGCGTTAAAAATAATCGGAATTGTCCTCGGGGTTTTAATCATCCTTATTTTCTTGGCTCCTATTCTTTTTAAAGGACCAATTGAAAAAGCAATAAAAAAATCGATCAATAATAATGTAAATGCTACTGTAAGCTGGGAAGAGCTAGATTTAAGTCTATATAAAAGTTTCCCCGATGCTCTAGTAACTTTAAAAAACCTTAGTGTTATTAATAAAGAACCTTTTGCAGGAGACACATTGGCTTCTGGAGAAGAAATTAAATTAAGCATGGATATTCCTCAACTGTTTAAAAGCGGTGATGAACCTTTAAGTATTAATGAGCTTATTTTAAATACGGCTTATGTAAATATAAAGGTAGATTCTTTGGGGAATGCTAATTACGATATTGCCAAAAAAACTCCCCCAACTTCCACTCAAGATACTGCTAGCACTGGCGGACTTTCTTTAGATGTTCAACACTATGAGATTAACAACACCAGAATTAACTATTTAGACGAAAAAACCAAAACGTTTTTAAAAATTTCTGAGTTTAATCATGAAGGAACAGGAGATTTTTCTGCGGCAACAACAAAACTAGAAACTACTTCAGAAGGAATTATTTCTTTTGAGTTAGATAGCATCAATTACCTTAAAGATCACAAATTAAAATTAGATGCCGACTTTGAACTCGATTTAGAAAACCAAAAATATACTTTCTTAGAAAACGAAGCTTACATCAATCAGTTGCCATTAACCTTTAATGGATTTGTGAAAATTAACGAGAATAACAACGAGATAGATTTAACGTTTAAAACTCCATCATCAGACTTTAAAAATTTCTTGGCGGTAATACCAGAAACCTATGCTAAAAATCTAGATGGTGTTGAAACCACAGGGGATTTTATGCTTAACGGAAGTGTTAAAGGTATTGTAGATGAAACTCATATTCCTCAATTAGATATTTCGGTAAAAAGTGATAACGCTTCTTTTAAATACGCAGAATTACCTAAACGCGTTGAGAATATACGTTTAGATGCTGTTCTTAAAAATGAAACAGGCCTTGTTGAAGACACCTACCTGAACTTAGATCAGCTAAATTTTCAAATAGATCAAGATGTATTTTCTGCTAAAGGAAATTTTAAAAATCTTACCGAAAATATGTTGGTTAATCTTGCTGTGAATGGAACTTTAAACCTTGCCAATCTTAAAAAAGCTTATCCTATCGATTTAGAGATGGATTTAAACGGTATTCTTAAAGCTAATTTCACTACTAACTTTGATATGAACTCTATTGAAAGAGAACAATATCAAAATGTAAAAAGTAACGGTAAAGCCAGTATCACCAACTTTAAATACGTCTCTCCCGAGATTCCTAATGATGTAAATATTGCTAAAGCCAGCCTTAATTTTAACACCACAAAAGTTGCTTTAGAAGAAATGCAGATAAAATCTGGACAAACCGATGCTAATATTTCGGGGTCTTTAGAGAATCTAATGGGTTACTTATTTTCAGATCAAGATTTAAAAGGTAGATTTAATGTACAGTCTAATACTTTTTCATTAAACGATTTCATGGTCGCTTCCGCGGAAGCAAAAACCGAAACGACTCAAGAAAATAAAGTTAGTTCTACCAGCAAAGAAGAGGCTATAAAAATCCCTTCTTTCTTAGATGCCCGATTAGATTTCACCGCTAACAAGGTTTTATATGACGATCTTATTTTAACTAACGTAAAAGGAGCGGTTATTATTAAAGATGAAACCGCAAAATTAGAAAATGTAACTTCTAATATTTTTGGAGGAAATATAGGAATTAGCGGGAATGTATCTACTAAAAATACTACTCCAACTTTTGATATGAATCTTGGATTGAAGAGTATAGATATTGTACAATCTTTTAACGGATTAGAAATCATACAAACTATGGCTCCGCTAGCTAAAGCGCTTCAAGGAGATTTAAACACAACGATTAATCTTAAAGGGAGTTTAAATAATGACTTTACACCCATCATCGCAAGTTTAGCAGGAGATGCTTTTGCTCAAATTTTAGATGCAAAAGTAAATTCTGAAAAAACACCTTTACTATCTAAACTCGATGGAAGGTTAGATTTTATCAATTTAGATAATTTAGATTTAAAGAACCTACAAACCAATTTATCCTTTAGTGATGGTAAAGTCAACGTAAAACCTTTTGATTTTAATATTAAAGGAATAAACATTACTGCTGGAGGTTCACACAGTTTTGAAAATGTAATGGATTATACCTTATCATTAGATATTCCTGCTAAATATCTTGGTTCTAGTGTTGGTGGGGAAATCGCAAAATTAAGTGCATCAGACCTAGAGACTATGACCGTAGCTTTACCTATTGGCTTAAGTGGAACTTTTACTAGTCCTAACATAAATGTAAATACTAAACAAGCTGTACAAGAGTTGACACAGCAAATTATTGCTACTCAAAAAGATAAAGCAATAGACAAAACTAAAGATAAAATAAAAGATTTATTAGGTGGTGGTAAAGAAGAGACAACAAATACGACTACTAAAGATACAACCACAACACAACCAAAAGATAAAGAGGATAAAATTAAAGAAGCCGCAGGCAATGTCCTTAAAGATCTTTTTGGAAAAGGAAAAGATAAAAAATAAAACCCTTGGTTAGCGCTTTTTTGCTAACTTACATAAAAAACAGTTTTACTATATGAGACAACTAAAAATTACCAAGCAAGTAACCAATAGAGAATCGGTTTCTTTAGACAAGTACTTGCAAGATATTGGTAAAGTAGATTTGATTACTGCTGAAGAAGAGGTAGAACTGGCTCAAAAAATTAGAGAAGGAGATCAAATAGCTTTAGACAAACTAACTACAGCAAATCTTCGTTTTGTGGTTTCGGTTGCCAAACAATATCAAAATCAAGGGCTTACCTTACCCGATTTAATTAATGAAGGTAATGTAGGTTTGGTTAAAGCTGCTAAAAGGTTTGACGAAACTAGAGGTTTTAAATTTATTTCTTATGCCGTTTGGTGGATACGTCAATCTATATTACAAGCTTTAGCAGAACAAAGTAGAATTGTGCGCTTACCGCTAAATAAAATCGGTTCTATTAACAAGATTAATAAAGCTTTCTCTCATTTAGAGCAAACCAACCAAAGGCCACCAACAGCTGAAGAGATTGCTAAAGAATTAGATTTGAGTATTAGTGTCGTAAGACAATCTTTAAAAAACTCTGGAAGACATTTATCTATGGATGCTCCTTTAAGAGAAGGAGAAACCTCTAGTTTATATGATGTTGTGAATAGCGGAGATTCGCCCAACCCAGATCAATCTTTAATGCATGATTCTTTAACTATAGAAATCACTAGAGCTTTAGATACTTTATCTACACGTGAGGCAGATGTAATTAAATTATTTTATGGCTTAGGGAATCACCAAGCTATGAGTTTGGAAGAAATTGGAGAAACCTTTGGCCTTACTAGAGAACGTGTTAGACAGATACGAGAGAAAGGGATACGAAAACTGAAAGATTCATCGAAAAATAAAATCTTGAGAAATTATTTAGGATAATTTCGTAAATAATTCATTTTTACTTCATTTATAGATATTTATTTATATCTTTGCACCTCAATTTTTTTGCAAAACTATTTGTTTTCAATTATTGGACGCGATACTTGAAGTATCATTATAAAATTTAATATTAAAAAAACACTATATGCTAATTGTAAAAGTAAAAGACGGTGAAAAGATAGAGCGTGCTTTAAAACGTTTAAAAAGAAAGTATCGTGATACTAAAACGCTTCAGAAATTAAGAGATAACAAACATTTCACAAAACCATCTGTGGAGAAAAGAAGACAAATTCAAAAAGCTTCTTATATTCAGCATTTAAGAGATCAAGAAGATATATAATAGGCTTTCGCTTATTTATAATATAAAAAAGGTTCGATAAATTTTATCGAACCTTTTTCTATTTGTACTCATTAGCAAATTAGTTTATCTCTAATCTCACATAAAGCCCTTCATTGCTACGTATATTAAATACGGTATTATCTTCAAAGATTAAATATTGCCCTTTAACCCCTTTAAGCACGCCGCTATAATCTAACTTCTTTTGAAGGTTTAAACTTTTAAGCTTCGTTGGGTAAGATAAAACAGGAAAATTAATTTCTGTTTCTTTATTATTTTTTAAGATATAAGGCCCAACTTCTTCAGGTAAAAACTCTACTAATTTATTTCTAGTTTCTTCTAAGTTTACATCCTCAATTTCATTTTTAAGCATGGTTCGCCAATTAGTTTTATCGGCTACATGATCTTTAAGAGCTACCTCGGCAATTCCGGCAAGGTATCGATTAGGAACTTCTAAAATCTCTAAGGCCTCGTGAGCTCCTTGATCTATCCAACGAGTAGGAACTTGAGTCTTTCTGGTTACCCCTACTTTTACATTACTAGAATTTGCTAAATAAACAATATGTGGCTGAAGCTGAACTCTTTTTTCATATTCTAGATCTCTATCTTCTTTATCTAAATGAGCGGTGCTGAGTTCTGGTTTCATAATCCAATCTCCTGCCTGTGGGATTTCATAAAAACAGTCATAACAAAATCCCTGTCTAAAAATTTTCTTGTCTTTACCACAATTAAGACATTGAAATTTTGAGAATGATAAACTTATTTTTTGATCTAAAATTTGATTTAGATGAAGAAAATCGTTTTCAAATACTAAGTAGTATTGAACTTTTTCTTTTAATTCGGTAGGCATTTTTTTTAGTACTCCTTCAAATAGCATATTTTTTTTATTTTTACTAAGAAAGTGATTCTATCAACTTTTAAGTTTTATTTTTATAACTTTCAATAAAGGTTTAAATATACACGATTAATGCCAATTCCTATTGTAAATTCAATTGCTTCCTGGTTCTTAAAGAAAAGAATCCATCAAATGGAGCTATTCATAAAATACCCACATGAAGTTCAAAGTGAGATTTTGCATCAGTTAATCGAAAAATCAAAACACACACTTATAGGACAAAAATACGATTTCGCTAGCATACGTAATTACGCTACATTTAAGGAAAGAGTACCTATTCAATCGTACGAAGATATAGAGCCTTTAATAGAAAGAAGTCGTCGAGGTGAAAACAACATATTTTGGCCTACTCCTATAAAATGGTTTGCAAAATCTAGCGGAACCACCAATGCGAAAAGCAAATTTATACCTGTAAGTCCGGAGTCTTTAGAAGACTGTCACTATGCTGCAAGTAAAGATTTGCTATGTCTTTATTTAAATAACAATGAGAACTCTCAACTGTTTACTGGAAAGAGTTTGCGCTTAGGCGGAAGTAAAGAATTGTACAGAGAAAACGGGACGGTATTCGGAGATTTATCGGCTATTCTTATTGACAATATGCCATTTTGGGCTACCTACAGCTCTACTCCCAACAACGAAATATCATTGATGAGTGATTTTGAAGCCAAAATGCAGGCTGTTGTCAAAAGTACTATTCAAGAGAATGTCACCAGCTTAGCTGGAGTTCCTTCTTGGATGCTAGTGCTTCTTAACAATGTGATGCAATACACCCAAAAAGCAAGTTTACAAGAGGTGTGGCCAGATTTGGAAGTCTATTTTCACGGTGGTGTAAGTTTTGAACCTTATCAAGAACAATATCATAATTTAATTTCTAAGCCTAATTTTAAATATTACGAGACCTACAATGCTTCAGAAGGTTTTTTTGCCGTCCAAGATAGGAATGATAGCAAAGAGCTTTTACTCATGTTAGACTACGGTATTTTCTATGAGTTTATCCCGATGGACAGCTATGGTTCTTTAGAAGAAAAAGTAATTCCGTTAAGCGAAGTAGAAATCGGTGTTAATTACGCGATTATCATTACTACCAATGCGGGTCTATGGCGTTATAAAATAGGAGACACGGTTAGATTTACCTCTACTTATCCATACCGCGTAAAAGTTACGGGGAGAACCAAACACCATATTAATGTTTTTGGAGAGGAACTCATTATTGAAAATGCAGAACAAGCGCTAAAAAAAGCAACTAAATTAACCGCCTGCGAAATTGTAGATTATACGGCTGGACCTATTTTTATGGAAGGTAAAAATAAAGGCGCCCACGAATGGATTATCGAGTTTAAAACTCCGCCTGAAAATCTTCACCATTTTGAACGTTGCTTAGATGAAACTTTGCAAACCCTTAATAGCGACTACGAAGCTAAAAGAAAAAATAACGTGACTCTTAATATGCTTAAAGTACATATCGCTAAAGAACAATTATTCTATACGTGGTCTAAGCAAAACAATAAACTTGGCGGACAGCATAAAATCCCTAGGCTTTCAAATAAGAGACATTATCTAGAGGAGTTGTTAGAGATTAATAAGCATTTATAACATTTAACTTCATTAAAATATACCCCTACTTCTACTTGAGAGTTTTTAATTAATAGATGTTTCAAGTAACTACCTCAATGACGCTCCCCATACTTCAGAAGTATGATACTGAAATTTCAAAATTTACACGATAACCTTTTCCATACATAAAAAACCTCCTAACTATTTTAGAATAAAAATAGTTAGAAGGTTTTTTAAAAGTCTTTACGGAATTACAAACCTACCACGCAGCGGTAATTTTATCTGCCGCAGCGATAGTTTTATCAAGATCTGCGTATGATAAAGCTTCAGATATAAACCAGGTTTCAAAAGCACTTGGAGCAATGTAAATACCTTCTTCTAACATTCCGTGGAAGAATTTCTTGAAGTATTCATTATTTCCTAAAGCGGCACTTTCAAAATCTACCACAGGGGTTTCTGAAAAATGAACAGATATCATCGATCCTATTTGATTGATTGTAAATGCAACTCCGTTTTTCGTTAGTACTTTATTTAATCCTTCTTTAAGGTAAACGGTTTTCTCATCGATACTTTTAAAGATTTTAGGGTGGCCGTGAAGTTCGGTAAGCATTGCCAAACCTGCTGCCATCGCTAAAGGATTTCCGCTAAGGGTTCCTGCCTGATACACCGGACCGATAGGCGCTAGATAATCCATAATTTCTTTTCTGGCGGCAAAAGCTCCTACTGGAAGTCCGCCTCCTATAACTTTACCAAATGCTACAATATCTGCATTTACATTTAGTCGCTGTTGTGCTCCTCCTTCCGCTTGACGGAAACCAGTCATTACTTCATCAAAAATAAGCAAGATCTCATGCTCGTTACACAATTCACGAAGTCCTTCTAAAAAGCCTTCTTGTGGAGGAATACACCCCATATTACCAGCAACTGGCTCTAAAATGATACAAGCAACCTCGTTTTTATTAGCGGCAATTAACTCTTCTACACTCAACAAGTTATTGAATTGAGCGAGTAAAGTATCTTTTGCAGTCCCTTTAGTAACTCCTGGACTATTAGGTGTACCAAAAGTAACCGCTCCGCTCCCAGCCTGAATAAGAAAAGAATCGCTGTGACCGTGGTAACAACCTGCGAATTTGATAATTTTATCTTTCCCCGTAAAACCTCTTGCCAATCTAACTGCACTCATACAAGCCTCTGTCCCGCTATTCACCATTCTAATTTGGTCTATATTGGGAACCATTGTCGTGGCTAGCTTGGCGATTTGAGTTTCTATTTCGGTGGGAGTTCCAAAAGAAGTACCTTTTTTAGTTTTTTCAATAATAGCATCAATTACAGGTTGGTGAGCGTGACCCAAAATCATAGGCCCCCAAGAATTGATGTAGTCTATGTATTCTCGTCCGTCTTCATCATAGATGTAAGCTCCCTTTGCTTCTTTAATAAAAATAGGATCTCCTCCTACCGCACTAAAGGCTCTTACTGGTGAATTTACTCCACCCGGAATATATTTTTTTGCTTCTTGAAAAAGTTGACTGCTTCTTTGATACAACATAAAGTGTATTTCTTTTAAAGTGTTTTTACATAAAGTTTTTGACCTATTGATAAGCCATCACTTTTTAATTTATTGATAGATTTTAATTCTTCTACAGTAAGATTATAACGTTGAGAAATGCTATATAAAGTATCTCCTTTCTTTACTGTATAACGAATACTTGTGTAATCTACTTTGGTCTCTTTAGAAGGATTTCCTTCTCTACTACCATTTCCTAAAACCTCGTCATCAAAACGTTGCAATTGGTATCTTTCTATAATACTAATAAGTTTTACTGGGTAGCGAGGATCTGTAGCATATCCAGCTTTTTTAAGACCATACGCCCATCCTTTATAATCATCTTTTTTAAGATTAAAAAGTGAAGAATATCTTCTTCTATCTTTTAAAAATAAGGAGTGATCTCTAAAGCTATATTTAGGGTCTTTATATTTTCTAAAACACTCTTGGTAGGTATCATCATCATGGTATACCTTTTCCCCTTCCCAACCATTACATTTTATACCAAAATGGTTGTTAGACTTTAAAGTAAGCTCACCTCTTCCTGCGCTAGACTCTAGTATTCCTTGTGCAATGGTTATACTTGCTGGAATTCCGTAAAGAGACATTTCATCTTTTGCTATTTGAGCATAATTATAAATGTAACGCTCATTATTATCTTCAAAAACGGGTACTGTATTTTCTTTAGTTTTTTCTGAAGAATCTATTGGAGTAGTATTGGAGTTGGGAGTTACAGCTTTATCATTCTCATTGTGATTATAATTCGAATTTTCATTCGTAATGATAACTTTCTCTCTCTTATCTTTATTAGATTTAACGACATTCTTTTTACTTCCACACGAACTTACGATAAGACCCGCTGATAACAATAAAATAAGAATTTTTCCTTTCATGCTTAACTAATAATTTGTGGTAAATTTTTACGTACCAATTTTTTATTTATTCCAGAAATTCCTTGTAAACCTCCTGTATGAACCGCTAAAATACGTGTATTTTTAGAAAATTCACCTTTTTCAATCATATCCAAAATACCATACATCATTTTCCCTGTGTAAATAGGGTCTAAAAGTACATTATATTCAGACTTAAACTTATTTATAAAATCTATTAAACCCTTATCTACCTTAGCATAACCACCAAAATGATAATCTATTATAATCTCCCAGTTATTTTTTTTTACGTGACTGGCTACTTCCTCTTTTAAGAAATCCCCTTTGAGTGCAGAAAAGCCTAAGATTTTTTGATGATCAGAAGAAGAGTTAATAATTCCAGCTATGGTTCCTCCCGTTCCTACTGGGCAACAGATGACATCAAAATTTTCATCTTCTTTAGTTAAAATTTCTTCGCAACCCTTAATTGCAAAGTTGTTTGTTCCACCTTCAGGAACTAAATAGAAGTCTCCAAACTTATTTTTTAAGCGCTCAATAAATAAAGTATTTTCTTTATCTCGATAAGACTCCCTATCAATAAAATGCAGTTGCATTCCCATTGCTTTGGCATTTCTTAAAGTTTCATTTTCAGAAAGTGTTTTTTCTAAGTTCTCTCCTCCCAATTCCTCTCCTCTAATAATTCCAATAGAATTTAAATCATTTAATTTCGCTGCTGCGGAAGTAGCCAAAATATGGTTAGAAAAAGCTCCTCCAAAAGTAAGTATTGTTTTCTTGCTTTGTTCTTTTGCTTGCTGAAGGTTATATTTTAGCTTTCTAAACTTATTCCCTGACACTAAAGGATGTATTAAGTCTTCTCGTTTTAAATAGAGATCAATCCCAAATCTTTCATCTTTAAAAATGAAATCATTGTCGGAAATAAAGCTTTTTTTTATCATAAAGAAATCTTAAATATGTTTTTTCAACACCCATAAAAAATCAATTAATCTAACTAAATGATTTTTAATCTGATTTTTAAAGTTTTTTTTTCATGTCGATTTACTTAATAATATCCTTGCATTTTTAAATGACAAACCCCCTAAAAAGAAATTACGTTATGTATTTGATTAAAAAAGATACTAATGTAATTTAAGCTTCAAAATTATGAATTTTAAAATTCTACCCTTACTGTTCTTTATTTTTATTTTTAGATTAAATGCACAAGTTGGTATTAATACAACAACACCAAATGGTCAACTTGACATATTCTCTACTGAATATGGGGTTTTAATACCCAGAGTAGAACTTACGGCAATAAATATTGCAAGTCCTATATTAAATCCAGAGACTCAAAATAATTCTTTATCTAATTCAACTTTAGTATATAATATTAATACTACTAACGGAAATAATGGTGTTAGCCCAGGCTTTTATTATTGGGAAACTAACCAATGGATAAGAATTAATAGCGGAAACATTGATAACATTTATACTACCGACGGCAGTTTACCCGAAAACAGAGTAATTAGTCAAGGAGTAAACACTTTAGAGTTATCTGGTATTACAGGAAGAAACGCGTTTATATTAAGACGAACAAATAATAGCGAAACCACAGGTTTAGCATTTAGAAATAGTGGTAGTTTTTACGATGCCTCAATTTACATGGGAGACCAAGCAAGTTCTGGTCTTATTTTTGCCACAGGAGGAAATGCTAGTGATGTTAATGACGTTACAACAACTATGGTTTTAAATAACGATAACTCATTAACCTTTAGTGACTATGGCAGCACTAACCATAATGATAATAATCCTGCTAAATTACTGGGGGTAGATACAAATGGAAATGTAGTACAAAGTGATGTTAGAGAGGATTGGAGTATCACTGGTAATTCAGGCATTAATGAAAATAACAACTTTTTAGGTACTACTAACTCACGAGACTTACGTATAAGAACAAATAACACGTTACGTGCGACCTTTCAATCAAATGGTCAAGTTTCGATAAATGCTAATAACAATCCCGAATCAGATGATCTATTCTTTGTTCAAGCGAGCGGGACTTTTAGTGATGCAATTACAGGTTATACTACAAATGGTATTGGTGTACATGGCGAAGATTCTGACGATGGTATAGGCGTGCTAGGAAGAAGTGAAAATGACCGTGGGGTTCTCGCTGAACATACAGGCACTGGACAAGGATATGGTATTTGGGCTCAGAGCAATGGAACAACAGGCAGAGCTATATTTGGAATAAATTATGCTACAACTGGCTTAAATTATGGCGTAAGATCATTTACAAGTTCTTGGCAAGGAGTCGGGGTCTTCGGTACCAGAAACAATAATGGGGGTGCCGATAGTGGATTCGGGGGCTTATTTCAAAACGGATTAGGTTATACTGGCCAACTGCAAAACGTTTCTGATAAAAAATTAAAAAAGGATATTTCTAAAATAACTTCTGCATTGACCAAGATTAAAAGTTTAAACCCAGTTCAATATAATTTTAAAATAGAAGAGTATAAAGGATTAGGCTTAAATAAAGATTTAGAATACGGCTTTTTAGCCCAAGAACTACAGGAAGTTTTGCCTAACTTGGTAAACGAAAAAGTTGTTCCTTACTTAACCGACACAAATTTTGAAGAAGGAAAAGATCCTGAAGAGAAGAAATTAAATTTGTTAATGGTCAATTATATTCAGATCATCCCAATTCTTACCAAGGCGATGCAAGAACAACAAGAGACCATCGAAAGCCAAGAAGAAAGAATTGCTAAACTAGAACAGCAAGTACAGCAACTCTTAAATAAGTAAAAGTTTTCAATTAATTACATCAAACCTTCCCTCTTTAGGAAGGTTTTTTTATTTCCATATTTCCAAAATTTATTGCTTATTTTTGGGAACTATATGAGTAAAAGAATACCCCTAGAAGAAGGTGATTATTACCTTACTCCAGAAGGATATAAATGTTTTACCGAGCAGTACCATTTAAAACGTGGTTATTGCTGTAAAAGTGGTTGCAGACATTGTCCTTACGGTTATGATAAAAAAACAGATAGTTTCAAAAACTAGCGAATGAAACATTTAGTATTACAATTTAAAATTGCTATTTCTACCCGTCGACATCGCGTTGACATTCGTTATCCTTAGTGAATTAATTTTCACCGAAAATTAATCATTCAACTCATCAAATCGATAATCAAGATGTTAGATTTTAAACAAACTATATTACAAGGTATTCCTAACGAATTGCCACAAAAAAAAGAATACGATACCTCAATTAATCACGCTCCAAAGCGCAAAGACATTCTTTCTACTGAAGAAAAAAAATTAGCTCTCCAAAACGCATTACGCTATTTTGAGCCTCAACATCACGCCACTTTACTCCCAGAGTTTAAAGAAGAACTTAATACTTACGGAAGAATTTATATGTATCGCTTTCTCCCAGATTATAAAATATATGCTCGTCCTATTGAAGAGTATCCTGGAAAGAGTGAACAAGCCAAAGCGATCATGCTTATGATTCAAAATAATTTGGATCACGCTGTGGCTCAACACCCTCATGAATTGATCACCTATGGAGGAAACGGTGCTGTTTTTCAAAACTGGGCACAATACACATTAGTGATGAAGTATTTAGCTGAAATGACCGATGAACAAACTTTAGTAGTTTATAGCGGTCATCCTATGGGTTTATTTCCTTCTCACAAAGATGCTCCAAGAGTTGTAGTTACTAATGGAATGATGATCCCTAACTATTCTCAACCAGATGATTGGGAGAAATTCAACGCTTTAGGGGTGACTCAATACGGACAAATGACTGCAGGAAGTTATATGTATATCGGTCCGCAAGGAATTGTTCATGGCACTACCATCACTGTCCTTAACGGATTTAGAAAAATAAAAAAGGAACCTAAAGGCGGACTTTTTGTTACCTCAGGTCTTGGTGGGATGAGTGGAGCTCAACCTAAAGCAGGAGATATTGCTGGTTGTGTTACGGTCTGCGCCGAAATTAATCCTAAAGCTACCAAAACTCGTCATTCACAAGGTTGGGTAAAAGAGGTTATTAGCGATTTAGATCAACTTGCTCAGCGTGTTAGAGAAGCTAAAAAAAATAAAGAAACTGTTTCTATAGGTTATGATGGGAATATCGTAGAAGTATGGGAAAAATTTGATGAAGAAAATATTCATATCGACTTAGGAAGTGACCAAACTTCTTTACACAACCCTTGGGCTGGTGGTTACTATCCCGTTGGTTTGACTTATGAAGAGTCTAATGAATTGATGGCTAACCAACCTGAAAAATTTAAGGCTGCAGTTCAAAAAAGTTTGATACGTCAAGTAGAAGCTATAAATAAACATACCGCTAAAGGCACCTACTTTTTTGATTATGGGAATGCTTTTTTGTTAGAATCTTCTAGAGCTGGAGCCGATATTTTTGCAGAAAATGGTAAAGATTTTAAATACCCAAGTTACGTGCAAGACATTATGGGACCTATGTGTTTCGATTATGGTTTTGGTCCGTTTAGATGGGTTTGCGCTTCAGGAAAAGTCGAAGATTTAGCAAAAACCGATAAAATTGCTACTCAGGTTTTAGAAGAGTTAAAACAAAAAGCTCCAAAAGAAATTCAGCAGCAAATGCAGGATAATATCACCTGGATAAAAGGCGCTCAAGAAAATAAGCTCGTGGTAGGTTCTCAAGCTCGTATTCTTTACGCTGATGCGGAAGGAAGAATGAAAATAGCTGAAGCTTTTAATAATGCTATTGATAAGGGAGAAATAGGCTACGTAGTATTAGGCCGAGATCATCACGATGTTTCGGGAACAGATTCCCCTTACCGTGAAACCTCTAATATTTATGATGGAAGCCAATTTACAGCAGATATGGCGATACAAAACGTAATAGGTGATAGTTTTAGAGGCGCTACTTGGGTAAGTATACACAATGGTGGTGGCGTTGGCTGGGGTGAAGTGATGAACGGTGGCTTTGGTATGGTACTTGATGGTAGTAGAGAAGCCGATAGGCGTTTAAAGTCTATGCTTTTTTGGGACGTTAATAATGGTATTTCTAGACGTTCTTGGGCTCGTAACGACGAAGCCATTTTTGCTATTAAAAGAGCTATGGAAATTGAACCTAATTTAAAAGTTACTTTACCTCATAAAGTAGATTCGGCATTATTAGATGATTAATTTGCGTTAGGGATTGAGCGGTTTGTTGAAGCTCTTTTGGTTTTTTCGCCAAAAAGCGACTAGCGAAAGCCCGCCCGAACGCCCTAAAAACAAATGATTATGAAAAGATCTCAACTTTTAATTCCCGTTTTAGCTTCAATAATGTTGCTTGTGACCTCTTGCAGTAGTGTAAAAGTAGCTACAGATTATGATGATGCTGTAGATTTTAATCAATATCAATCTTTTGCTTTTTACAAACCAGGAATTGATAAAGCAGAAATATCTGATCTTGATAAAAAAAGAATTTTAAGAGCTATTGAAACCGAATTAACCAAACAAGGTTTTGCTAAGTCCAGCAATCCTGATATGTTGGTTAGCATTTTCACTAAAACCAATACGAATGTTGATATTTACCGAAACAATTTTGGTTACGGTTACGGTTGGGGATGGACACCGTATTACTGGAGAGGAGCAGGAAGAGAAACAGTGAGCACCTCTACAGAAGGGACTTTGTATATAGATTTAATTGATGCTCAAAAGAAAGAGTTGGTTTGGCAAGGCATGGGAACTGGTGTTTTATCGCAAGACCGTGAGGCTAAAATTGAACGAATTAATGAGATTGTGATGAAAATCATGGAGAAATACCCTCCAAATAAAACTAAATAATTATTAAACCGACTTTCGAGTCGGTTTTTTTATAGGTATTTGGTAAATGCCCAAAGCTTTCTTTGGTTACTTAAATAGTTTAAGTTCTTCTCGTTTAGGTAAGCTTCACGCTCAAAAGAAATATTTAAATAGGCTTCTCTCCTGTTTCTATAATGCAAAAGTCTTATAAGATATTCCAAACTGTACCACAGCAAAAACGGCAATAGTAAAAGTTCTTTTTGTTGTTGTAAATGTATGCGTTCGTGATTGACAAACACTTTATCTTGACGAAGTGAATCTCTCTTTATAAATATAAAAGGAAACAGTGCTAAACCTCTAAATCCTTTTGCTAGAATATATTTTCCTGAAATAAAAAGCATAAAAAAACCCGCATTAAAGCGGGTTTAAGATAGTCATTTTAGCTTAAGAAACAATTTCCCAGTTTTTTGCACTTTGTTGTGCTTGCTGAATTTTATCTCTTTGCTGAGTCAAAACATCTTTAGTCGTTGCAGGTAGATTTGACTTATTAATTACTTCATTGTATTCTTCGATAGCGCTTTGCTCCCCTCGCTGAACTTCTTCCATTACATTTTCTTCTTTATCACTAGTGACAGCCGATTTAAGATCCATCCAAGCTCTGTGCATACTACCTTTTACACTTCCACCTTTATCTACCTCTCCGTCAAAGGCTTTAATTTCAGATTTAATCTGGTGTCCAAAATCATAACGCAATTGCGCTTGTTCTTCTAAAAACTGCTTCATACGTGTGTTTTGCACCTTATCTGCAGCATCTTTATATCCTTTTTCTGCGTCGTAATTCTTTTCTAATAATTGGTTAAGATTATTAGCTATTTCTTTTTTAAATTCCATAGTTATAAGTTTTTAGGTTAATTTTTATCTAATTTACTATTTGTAAAGCATCCTTAAATGACAATTAACACTGCATTATCATCAACTTAACGTAGATTAACTTTTTTAATATCTAATTATATGTTTTTTAAGAAACTAAATATCAGTAATTTGAAAGAACGGTTTAGAATATTTCTATTCATTATCATTTGTCCTAGCCTTATTCTAATAAGCCTATTCTCATGTGATACAAAACCGGCTTCTGCTCAAATTTTCGATAAGGAAAGCCAAGAAAAAATTATTGACGAGTATTTAAATAATTGCGCTAAAAATTACAGCTATAGCTTTGAGATGAATAAATGGCAAGAATGCTTAGATAAAGGGCTAGAGAAAGACTCGACCATAGCTTATCTATGGCAACAAAAAGCCATGCCTTTATTTAAAGCTCGTAAATATGAAGCGGGTATGGTTTTTCTTGATAAGGCTGTAAAATATGATGAAAAAAAATGGCTCGCTTATCGCGGATTTATAAAATGTATTTTCGCAAAAACCTATAAAAGTGCTATAGCAGATTTTGAAAAAATTAAATCAATAGAAGGGAATTCTTTTGTTATGGATCATACCTACAACTTTCACATTGCTCTTTCCTACTTGCAATTAAATGAATTTGAAAAAGCTGAAAAAATCTTCGCTAAAGATATAAAAGAACAAGTAGCTCATTGGGGTGAAGATGGCTATCACCATCTTGACTTGTTTTATTATGGAATCTCTTTATATGAACAACAAAAATGGGAGAAAGCGATAATACAGTTTAACAAAGCTTTAGAAAAGTATCCTAAATTTACTGAACCTATGATTTACAAAGCTTTTGCTATGTCTCATATAGATAAGTATTCTCAAGAAGAAATTAAATCTCTTGTTATAGAGGCCAAAGAAAACAAGAATTTAGGAAATACAATAAACGAAGACAACGCTGTGTATGAAATGTATCCTTATCAAATTAGGGTGCATTAATTCAATAAAAAAGCACCTTCATTAGAAGGTGCTTTTTTACTTAAAGGGGGCAAATTCGTTAATCGTCGTTTATAGAATCATCTGTAAGGTCTCGTTGATAAGTTTCCGGAACAAAGAAAGCATTTACTATTATAGCAATAACTACAATTGCCACGGGATAAATTAACCCTATATAAGGTGCCATGACTGCACTTACGATAAATGAAGTCTTAATAAGTTCGGTTACAAAAGTAGTAGCTCCACCTACCAAGCCGTTACCCATATTTTGGGCAAATCCCATACTGGTATAACGAATATTGGTAGGGAATAACTCTAACATAAACGCTCCTAAAGGTCCGTAAGTTGCAGCTCCTGCTACCGATAATAAAAAGCTTATTCCCATTAATTGAAGGGTTGCACTGGCGCTAATTTCATGAATTTCTGTAAGACCATCAGGGTTTCCAATTTCCATAAATAGATAGAAGGCCGTAGGTATAAGGATTAAACTAGCAATTAATCCTCCTAGAAGCACTTTTTTCCTTCCTATTTTATCACTTAAATGTCCAAAATATTGGTAGAAATAAGCACTACAAAACGTAACGACTGTAGTAATTAATAAAACGGTGGTTTCTGGCAATAAAACTGCTCGTTGTAAAAAGAAAAGAGTTACAAATAAACTGGTTTGCATCACGGTACTTTGTGCTGCATTACCTCCAAAAATAGCTTTGAATATTAATGCAATGTTTCCTTTAGCTTTAAAAGCATCTTTTACTGGAGATTTACTTGTTTTTCCTTGTTTTTTTAACTCTTCAAAAACTGGACTTTCATGTAACTTCTTTCTTGCAAAATAACTTAAGACTACTAAAACAGAACTTAATAAAAATGGAATACGCCATCCGTAACTAATAAAGTCTTCAGCACTCATAGAGCTTCGCACTAAATACACTACCAACAAACAAATTAATAAACCTAAAGGCACAGTTGCTTGGATAAATCCTGTATAAAATCCTCTTCTATTTTTAGGCGCGTGTTCTGCCACATAGATAACCGCACCTGCATATTCTCCACTAATAGCAAGGCCTTGTAAAAGTCTAAATACTAATAATAAAATTGGTGCTGCCCAACCAATGCTAGCAAAAGAGGGAATACAACCTATTAAAAAAGTAGAAGCTCCCATAATAATTAAGGAAAGTAAAAAAGAATATTTTCTACCAATTCTGTCTCCTATACTTCCAAATATTAAAGATCCTATAGGTCTGATCATAAAAGAAGAAGCAACAACAGCTAAGGTTTCTAGAAAATGTGAACCATCGGCTGCAAAAAAGTTAACTGATAATGTACTTGCCATAATAATGGCTAAAAACATATCATACCATTCGATTAAAGTTCCCGCAGAAGAAGCAATAATTACGGTTAAAATATCATTTTTTTCTTCCTTTACGGAAGGAGTAATTTCATTCGTTGTTGTCATAGTTTAATAAGTTTAGTAGTTGATAAGGGTTAAAATGTAAAGAATGTGGCTAAATGAAAACGATTATTATTAACGGTAACTTCATTCCCGCTACCAGTTCCATCGATTTGAGCATCTCCCCACTCAGCAGCGGTATGTTCTATTTCGAATCTAAATTTTATAGATTTATTAAGTTTAAAGTCTATTCTAGGAACTACACGGTAAAGTTGGTTAATAGACCTTCCACCTTCTGAAGCTGAAACCGCTCCCCACGCAGAGGTTACTCCATAAGTTGTAGCTACTGCTCCTTCTACAGGATCACTTACACCGTTGTTATTTACAAGTCCTGCATACAACCCTAAAGCAATTTTTTTATTTGTTAACTGCTGAAAATCTATCCAAGCGCTTTGGGTATTCATTGGCTTAAAAACATCTACTTGGTCTGGTCTACTATAACCCACGTACCCCCCTAACATTACTAATGAAGATGCATTTTGCGCAAAAGTATAGGCGGCACTAACCTTTAATGGTTTGGTTGTTAAGGCTGCATAAGCCATCGTAGTAAAACTTTCTACTCTTTCATTAGATTTTTGAATAGCTTCTCCCGAACTTAATTGAGGTTTTAAATTTTCATATTGTTGAGCTATTCCTGCTACAAATTTTTCAGATTTATACTGTAACTGAAGATGTAAAGAAGGCATCCCACTATTTCTATAAGCCGTATTATCTGGAGTGAAATCTCGCTGTGAAATGGTTGCAGCCATCACTTTAAATTTAGAATTTAATTGTTGAGTTAGTCTTATTTGCGGGTTTCTATTGAGTGCGAATATGGGAGATCCTGTACTATAGTTTACCACATTAGGTAAACATTCTAATACTACCATAGGATGCCAATATTGACCTAAACCTAATTGAGTAGTTTCCCAATCTAGCATAATATAAGCATGGCGAAGTCTAAACTGATTAATGCCTCCTTCACTGGAGCCAAAAAATTCTCCCTCTAAAATTCCAGAGGTCTTTGCGTTCAGCACGTCTGGACCTTTTAATTTAATACCAGCTCTAGAAAGAACAGACAACATATGAAATTGTGAGGCATCATTAATATCTTCTCCATTAATGTCTAATTGTTCATCTCTAGGATATAGAGGAACTAGATTTTCTCCTGCTCCAATAACTTGACGTGTATCGTAAAAAGCATCATGTCTTATAAAACCATAAAAATCGATATCGATTTTATCATCATCTACTAAGGGTTGAGTGGCTGGTTTAGCAATAGTGTCTTCTTTCTTTTCTAGATTAGATTTGGTCTGAGCTACACCCATTGAAAAGACAAAAAAGGTTACACCAAATACATAGGGTTTTAGGTTAATAAACTTCATAAAGTAATTAATTAGGTTAAAAAAACTACTAACAAACGTTCGTTAGATTAACAAATGTAATATTTTAAACGAATTATTTTGTTAAAATGATTGTTTTTTAAAGAATTAATTAAATTAAACTCAGTTTTACCTAGTTAAAAGTACGAATGTGATGTTTGTTATTTCGAATTAAAGTCACTTCAAATGAATAATTTATAATAACTTAAATACTGAATTTTTTGCTTAAATTAAATCACTAATGATTTGATATTATGATATAAATCAGAAAGTTGAATAAGATAAATTTCAAAAAAAATCTCTAAAAAAATATAAGAAGTAGAACTAACTGTGTTGCTGAAGGATGATTAAAATCAACACAGTCAATTTTTTATTATGGCATTAAAAAAATTAAAGTAAATAATGAGATTGCCTTAATCATCTATTTTTGATAAAGAGTTTTTAGTTACTCCCTCTTGATAAATAGCACGTTTAGGAATTGGAATTTCTATCCCTTCTGCATCTAAGGCTTTTTTAACGGCTTCTAATTGTTCCCAGAAAGCAGGCCAATAATCAATAGATTCTACCCAACAGCGAGCCACTACTTTCAAGTCGTAATCTCCTATTTCATCGAGCCAGACATCTGGCGCAGGAGATTCTATTACTTTGGGATGTTTTTTTAGTGTAGATATAATGATTTCTCTTATTGAGTCTATATTCACTTCATAAGAAAATTTAAGTTTTAAATCTATTCTTCGGTATTTTTCCATCGTGCGGTTATCTACATCACTGTTGGATAAATTCCCGTTAGGCATGGTAATAATTCTACCGTCAAAAGTTTTAATTCTTGTGTACAAGATATCTATCTTTTGAACAAAACCTAAATTAGCATTAGCATAAATTAAATCTCCAACTTTAAAAGGCTTAAAAACTAAAATAAGTACTCCACCTGCAAAATTAGACAAGCTACCTTGTAAGGCTAAACCAATAGCAATTCCCGCTGCACCAAAAATGGCTAAGAAAGAAGCTGTCTCGATCCCTAAAATAGAACCAAGTATAAAAAACAAAAACCCATACAGAAGAAATACAGATAAACTTTCTACAAAACTTCGCAGGGAGAGTTCCGTATGAGATTTTTCTAAAATCCGTTTTAATACTCGCATGAGTATTTTTATAGCAAATACACCTAGTACTAATATTATTATAGCAAATAGGGCTTTAGGACCAATGGCTATTAAATAGTCTATACACTTTTCTTGAAGTTCATACCAAAATTCTTTATTCATTTTAGTCTAATTTTTTTTAAGAAAAATGTTTTTGCGTGAGGGATTGAAGCGGCATCCTTTTTTGCGTTTTTACAGTACAAAATGAACGCGAAAAAGATATAGTGTAAAGCCCGACCCCGCTTTTTTTTGCGGGGTCACGCCCATAATTTAATAATTTAGCAATTCTTCTATTTTATTTTTTACTTTCTCTGTTGAAGGAATCATCGTTTGTTCTAATGTAGAATTAAGTGGGATCGCCGGCATATTTTCTGAACCTATAGTCATAACAGGAGCGTCTAAATACTTAAAGCATTCTTCTTGAATTTTACCCGATAATGCTCTGGCAAATGTATTGTTTGAAGGTTCTTCGGTAACGACTAAACATTTTCCGTTTTTCTTTACGGATTTCATAATCGTTTCTTCATCTAGAGGAACGAGCGTTCTTAAATCTACAATCTCTATTCTATCTTGCATCCCTAATTCTTCTGAAGCATTCATAGCCCAATGCACTCCCATTCCATAGGTAATGATAGAAATCGTTTCTTCTTCTTCTTGTTTCCAAATTTCTTGTAAGACCCAGGCTTTCCCAAATGGCAATACATAATCTTCACTAGGCTCTACAGAGGTGGCTCCTTTTGTTCCAGGAACTTTACTCCAGTACAATCCTTTATGTTCAAAAATAACTACTGGATTAGGATCATAATATGCTGCTTTCATCAAACCTTTTAAGTCGGCTCCGTTACTTGGATATGCTATTTTAAGTCCGCGAATATTAGTAATGACACTTTCTACGGATGAAGAATGGTAAGGACCACCACTACCATACGCTCCAATTGGCACACGTAATACCATAGAAACCGGCCATTTACCATTAGATAAATAACAGCTTCTACTTACTTCTGTAAATAATTGATTGAGTCCTGGCCAGATATAATCGGCAAACTGAACTTCTACAATAGGTTTTAATCCTACGGCAGACATTCCCACGGTTGAGCCTACAATAAATGCTTCTTGTATTGGGGTATTAAATACGCGGTTATCACCGAATTTTTGTGCTAAGGTTGCTGCTTCTCTAAATACACCACCCAATCTTCCTCCTACATCTTGACCATAAAGTAAGCAATCTTTATGCTTCTTCATTAACTCTTCAATAGCAAAAAGTGCACAATCTACCATCACTACTTTCTCTGCTCCTTCCGGAGAACGAGTTCCTTGTTCTTCGGTAATGGTAGTCGGGGCGAAATCGTGCGTAAATAAATCTTCTGGTTGAGGATCTTCTGCTTGTAAAACTTCTTGGTAATCTTCTTTTACTTTTACTCGCGCTAATGCTTCAATTGCTTCTAATTCATCTTCCGTAAAGCCATTTTTTGCTAAATGATTTTTCATTTTAGGAAATGGATCTCTACTTCTGGCTTCCTCTAAATCGTCTCTGTAAAACTCCATCCTTACTCCAGAGGTATGGTGATTTAATAAAGGAACTTTGGCATGAATCAACATTGGGCGACGTTCTTTACGAATCGTATCAATGCAGTTTTGAACGGTGTTATAACTCTCGTCAAAGTCGGTTCCGTCAATTGAGATCGCTTCTAATCCGTTAAACCCTCTTGCATATTCTGCAGCATTTTGAGCTCTGGTTTCTGCTTCATTTGCTGAAATATCCCATCCGTTATCTTGTACAACATAAAGAATTGGTAAGCTTTTTAAAACTGCCATTTGAAAAGCTTCTGCAATTTCTCCTTCGGTTACACAAGCATCTCCTAAAGAACAAACCACCACAGGTTTATCTTCCCCAACGGGTAATCCTTCGGTTTCTTTATACCACATTCCCATTGCGGTCCCCGTTGCCGGAATGGCTTGCATTCCTGTTGCCGAACTTTGATGCGGAATTTTTGGTTTGTCTTCATCGTTTAAGCTAGGGTGAGAATAATAGGTTCTTCCTCCCGAAAACGGATCATCTTTTTTTGCTAACAATTGAAGCATTAGATCTTTAGGTTCCATCCCTATAGACAACAAAATAGAGTCATCTCTATAATAAGGAAATACATAATCGCAAGGCTTTAACTGCATCCCAACTGCAATTTGTATAATTTCGTGCCCTCTAGAAGTAGCGTGCACATATTTTGAAACTACTTTAAAATTTTCTTCATACAATTCGGTCATCGACTTCGCTGTACAAAGGTTTTTAAATGCTTTTTTATATAATTCTTTGCTTATCATTACAATTTTGAATTTTTAATGATGAATTTTTAATTAGACTTTGTATTAATTGTTTTTACAATTGCTGTTAGCAGCCTAATCAACTCATTACAATCGTTTATATAACTTGACAAATCTATGTCTAAGTTCACTAATTCACTCTGTTTTAATAATTGAAGCCAATAGATTGTTTCTCTAGCTTCCTTACTTGAAATTGTGAGTTTATGTACAAAATCTGCTCGGCTTACACCCGCTTCAGATTCAGCAACGTTAGCTCCTATACTTGTCCCACTTCTGAGAATCTGTTTAGAAATAACATACTCTTTTTCTGACTGAAGAATTTTATACAATTCAATAATCTTTAATGCAAAATCGAAACTCTTATTCTTGACGATATTTTCTTTCATTAAAAATTAAAAATTCAACATTAATAATTAGGGCGATCAAAATCTTCAAAATAATCGGCTACACGGCGTAAAAAACTTCCGCCAAGAAAACCGTCTACTACCCGATGATCAAAAGAAAGTGACAAATACATCATACTTCTTATTTCAATTTTATCACCGTCTTCATATTCCATTACCTCTGCTCTTTTCTTAATGATTCCCGTAGCTAAAATGGCAACTTCAGGCTGGTTGATAATAGGTGTCCCCATTAAACTCCCAAAAGTACCCACGTTAGATATCGTAAAGGTACTACCACTGGTTTCATCGTGCTTTAGCTTGTTATTTCTAGCCTTATCTGCAAGATCATTTACATTGGCTGCAATTTCTTGAAGTGATTTTTTATCTGCATTATTTACAACAGGAACAATCAAATTTCCGCTTGGTAATGCGGTGGCCATCCCTATATTAATGTCTTCTTTTACAATGATATTTTTTCCGTCTACGGAAACATTTATCATTGGGAAATCTTTTACTGCTTTCGCTACTGCCTCTACAAAAAGCGGAGTAAAGGTTAAGCGTTCTCCATATTTCTCCTGAAAAGCTTTTTTATTGGCATTTCTCCAATTCACCATTTCGGTTAAATCGGCTTCTACATAAGCGGTAACGTGTGGTGAGGTATGTTTAGAATATACCATATGATCTGCAATCATTTGGCGCATTCTATCCATCTCTACGATTTTCCCTTTTCCCTTATCTAGCTTTAAATCTGGCACTTGAAACCCTGTTTGTTCTGGCACAGGCTGTGCGAATTGGGCGGGACGACCTTCTTCTATATATTTGAAAACATCACTCTTTTTTAATCGACCCTCATGTCCTGTTGCAGGAATACGAGCTAATTCTTCAAAACTGATGTGGTAATCTTTTGCAATTTGCTGAATAAGCGGAGAAAAATAAGTATTCTGATTCTCATTAAGCGTATAGCTTTTGTTGGAAGAAGAAGAGATTTTTTGCTTTTTCAGTACTGATTTTGCAGGATTAATATTCGCTTTTTTAGGGCTTTGCTTTTCTTCTTTCTTGTCGGAAGAAGAAGTGGTTGCTACAGATTGATCACTAGAAGCTTCAATAATAGCAAGCACTTGACCTACCTTCACCACCTCATCTGGATGTACTAATATTTCTTTAATAATTCCGTTTACGGGAGCAGAAACTTCTGAATCTACTTTATCTGTGGCTACTTCTAAAACCGTTTCATCTTGTTGGACTTGATCTCCTTCTGAAACTGACCAATTAATAATAGTTGCTTCAGAAATACTTTCACCCATTTTGGGTAATACGAGTTCTATATTTGGCATAAAATATTCTTATGAACAATGATTATTGCTAACTTCACAAAAATAACATTTTATGCCTATTTTTTATAGAAATTACAAAGTAATAACTAAATAGTTTCTCTTATTTTAACAGTTAAGTCTGTACTTATTTCTCTATTCCTGAAAAAATAAATTGAAGCATTTCACTCTCAAATTGTGAGAGGTCTATTTTTGATACATTGTCGTATAAATCTTGATTATAAATCCATCTTAGAGAAGACAAAATATTATTCAGCATTATCTCTGTATTGGCGTTTCTAACCACATCTAATTCTTTAGCTTCTACTATCAAATCTCTAAAGGTATCTTGATAATATTTTCTGATTTCTAAAAATTCAGCTTTAGAAGGTTCTTCCAAATGTTTCCAATCCTGAAGAATTAAATAAGTGGTATCTTGATTATTTACAGAGACGTTTATATGCATTTTTATTGCCTCTTTCAATCTTTCTTCTTTACGGAATTTAGAGCTCGCAATATTTTTAATTCCTGCATCAAATTTGTAAGCAATAGAGAGTAAAAGGTCTTGTAAGATATCTTGTTTAGATTTGATATGATTGTAAAGACTCGCAGCTTCAATACCGTTTCTTACAGCTATATCTTTCATAGAAGTTGCACTATATCCTTTTTCTACAAAAAGTTTTGCTGCTTCTTCCAAGACCAATTCTCTTTTGCTTTTTTTCATAAATTTTATGTGTTTCTTAAATCTATAATCCTTTGCATTTTACCACCTTCACTTTTAGGTATTTTCCCGTAAGGTTTCAAGCTAAGTTTCATGCTTAAACCTACGGAATCTTTTATATTTTTTTGAAGCTTTTTGGTTAAAAATGTTAATTTTTCATGAGAAAATGATTCATTGAGCTCATAATCACTTGGTAATCTGCACTCTTTTTGAAAAGCTTCACAAGTTTCTACACGAACTTCCACACAATCCATTAAACCTTCTTTAGTGACCACAAGTTGATAATTAGGAGCTAACTCTTCATAATCTTTAAAAACATCTTCCACTTGAGTGTGAAATAAATTTACCCCTCTTATAATAAGCATATCATCTGCTCTACCTTTAATCTGTCCCATTTTAATATGGGTTCTAGATTTACTTTCTTCATAAGAAAGGCTGCAAATATCGTTTGTCCAATATCGTAAAAACGGCATAGCTTCTTTTGTGAGCGTTGTAAATACCAATACTCCTTCCTCGCCGTATGATAAAGGTTCGCCTGTATGTTTGTCTACAATTTCTGGGTAAAAATGATCTTCCCAAATATAACTTCCTGTCCCTTGCTCATCATATGCTTCTTGAGAAACACCTGGCCCCATCACTTCACTTAAACCATATATATTGGTAGCTTTAACTCCCAATGAGTTTTCTATATCTTGACGAATACTATCGGTCCAAGGTTCTGCTCCCAATACGGCATATTTTAAGTTAATATCTTCTTTTGTCATACCGCGTTTCTCCAATTCGTAAGCGATGGTTTGAGCGTAAGAAGGAGTACAACATATAACCTCTGACTGAAAATCTTTTAATAAATTAATCTGGCGATCTGTCATTCCTCCCGAAACAGGAATTACTCCCATTCCTAATTTTTCAGCACCATAATGTAATCCTATACCTCCTGTAAATAAACCATAACCATAACTGTTATGCATTTTCATTCCGGGTTGAGCTCCTGCTGTCGCTAAAGACCTAGCCACCACTTCCGAAAAGACATCTAGATCATTTTTAGTGTAAGCCACTACGGTAGGTTTTCCGGTGGTTCCACTAGAGCAGTGAATTCGAGCTAAATCTTTTTCTGGTAACGTTAAAAAGCCAAAGGGGTATTGATCTCTCAAATCGGTTTTCTTCGTAAAAGGTAGTTTATGAATATCATTTATAGACTGAATATCTTTCGGGGATACGCCATGTTTATCTAAACTGTTCTTATAAAAAGGAACTTTCTCATATACTTTGTTTATTAAATTCACTAAACGCTCACTTTGTAGCTTTCTTAGTTCTTTTATAGGTAAGGTTTCTATCGTTGGGTTATACATAATTACTTATTTTAAAAATACAAACTAACATTCGTTAGTAAAATTACATAATAAAATCAAATCTGCAAGATTTAACCACTTTATTTGTCGTTAAAACAACATAACAGCTGTTAAAACTACAATTTAACAATAAACATAAACAATTTTAGAGAAATTGAAATAGCTGTTAAGGTGAAAGAATAAATCAGAAATAGAGATAAAAAGTAGTATTTTGCAATCTGTTTCAATTAAATATAATACGTATGAAAATTATTAGAATTTTACTCTTTTTATTTGCCCTACCCATGTTTTCTCAACAAGGAGGAATGTGGATTCCTTCTCTATTAGAAGGCATGAACGAAGGCGAAATGCAAACCTTAGGCATGCAAATGACTGCCGAAGACATTTATAGTGTTAACCAAAGTAGTTTAAAAGATGCCGTACCGCATTTTAATGGAGGCTGTACTTCTGAAGTAATATCACCAAAAGGTTTATTACTAACCAATCACCACTGTGGTTACGGTCAGATTCAATCACATTCTTCTGTAGAAAATGATTATTTAGCTGATGGATTTTGGGCCAAAAACCTATCTGATGAATTAGCGAATCCTGGAATGACAGTGACCTTTATAGTAGAAATTAAAGATGTTACCACTCAGGTTTTAAAAAATACCGAAAACGCTTCTTCAGAAGAAGAAAAGCAACAAATTATTGCACAAAATAAGCAAAGCGTTATCGCTTCTTCACCTAAAGAAGAATGGCAAACGAATCGTATAAGCACATTTTATGACGGTAATCAATTTATGCTTTTTAAAGTAGAGACATTTAAAGACATTCGTTTAGTTGGTGCTCCTCCTTCATCTATTGGTAAGTTTGGATCTGATACCGATAACTGGATGTGGCCAAGACATACAGGAGATTTTTCTTTATTCAGAATTTATGCCGATAAAAATAATCGTCCAGCTGAATACAGCGAAAACAACGTTCCATATACACCAAAACACTACTTACCAGTAAGTTTAGATGGTGTTGCCGAAGATGATTTTACCCTAGTTTTTGGTTTCCCTGGAACAACAGATGAGTATTTACCGGCCGTAGCTGTAGAACAATTGGTAGAAACTATCAACCCAGCAAGAATAGGCCTTCGCGAAGTAGCCTTAAAAGAGCAAGATGCCTTTATGCGTAAAGACCAGCAAATCAAGATACAGTATGCGTCTAAATATGCACGTATTGCCAATTATTACAAAAAATGGATTGGAGAAAGCCAAGGTTTAAAAAAGACTGATGCTGTTGGAATTAAAAGAAATCAAGAAAAGCAATTTACGCAACGTGTTAAAGCGAAAGGTTTAGAAAAAGAATACGGTTCCCTTTTAACAGATTTTGATAATGCTTACGCGGAATTTGAAGATTACAACCTTGCATATAATTTATTTTCAGAAGCTTTTATTCGTAACGTTGAATTATTAAAAAACGGATTTCAATTATACCAACTAGAACAAGTATTAGAAGCTAGAGGTGAACAATCGTTTAATGACCGTAAAGCAAATATATTAGAAGATTTTAAAGCTTCTTATAAAGATTACAGTGCACAAGTAGATGAGAAAGTTTTTGAGAAAGTAATCGAATTCTATGCTCAAAACACACCAAAAGAATTTTTATCTCAAGAATTTATTAAAAAGGATAAGTCTCAACTCACCAAAGAAATTTATAATAATTCTGCCTTAACAACTTACAGCAAACTAGAAGAACTTTTAGAAGGTTCTAGTGAAAAAGTAATAGAAAAATTAAATAAGGATGAAGGGTATCAATTGGTAAAAGAACTATCAAAAGAATTTTTTGAGAATGTATTGCCTAACTATCGTAGCAAAAAATTAGAAATTGATGCGCTGCAAAAGACATATATGAAAGCTTTATTAGAGCTTAGTCCTAAAGATGCGAGACTTTTCCCTAATGCCAACGGAACTTTACGAGTTACTTACGGACAAGTAAAAGGATACAGTCCTAAAGATGCTGTAAGGTATAAGCCTGTTAGTTATCTAGAAGGAGTAAGAGAAAAGTATGTACCAGGAGATTATGAGTTTGATGTACCTCAGAAACTGCTAGATCTAATCGATAATAAAGACTATGGTCAATATGCAGAAAATGGTAAAATGCCTGTGAATTTTATAGGAACTAATCATACCACCGGAGGAAATTCTGGAAGTCCTGTTATCGATGCACAAGGAAACCTTATAGGTCTTAATTTTGACCGTGTTTGGGAAGGGACAATGAGTGATATTTATTACGACCCAAGTATTTCTAGAAACATTATGGTTGATGCGCGTTACATTTTATTTATCATAGATAAGTATGCTGGTGCAACTCATTTAATAGATGAAATGAAATTGGTTCACCCTAAACAAAATAATAATTCCGATAAGAAAAAAAGAAAAAGAAAGTAAACAAGACTATTTCTAAACAAAAAGACCGATGCTTCTATAGCATCGGTCTTTTTTATACCAAGAGTCTCAAAATTACAATTCTCTTTTTTCGGCAATTTTATCTACAATAATAGCTATAGCACCATCTCCAGTAATATTAGCTGCTGTCCCAAAACTGTCCATGGCAATATAAAGCGCTATCATTAGAGCTTGTGCTTCGGCATCAAAGCCAAGCATAGACTGAAGAATTCCTATAGCAGCCATAATTGCGCCCCCAGGAACACCAGGAGCCGCCACCATCGCGATTCCTAACATCATCACAAAGCCTGCAAACATTCCAAAATTAAAATCTAATCCTTGCATTAACATTAAGGCTACCGCACAAGCTACGATTTTCATCGTACTTCCTGCCAAATGTATAGTAGCTCCCAACGGAATAACAAAATTAGCCACCTTAGGTGAAACTCCATTTAACTCTACCTGTTTTAATGTAACCGGAATAGTAGCCGCAGAGGACTGTGTTCCCAAGGCAGTAAAATAAGCAGGAATCATATTAAGTAAAGCCTTTATCGGATTTTTCTTTGCTATCGCTCCAGCAATCAAATACTGAATAAGTATCAACAAAATATGCATAATAAATATCACTCCTATAATCTTTACAAAAACACCCAATACAGAAGCCACCTGTCCTTTAAAGGCTATCGCAGAAAAGATGCTTAATATGTAAATTGGCAACAATGGGATAATTACTTTTTCTATTAACATCATAATAATCTTTTGAAAATCAAAAGTCACTTTCTTTAAGGTACTTTCTCCCAAAGGAGCCAAACCTAAGCCTACAAGAAACGCCAAAACTAAAGCAGACATTACATCTAAAATTGGAGGTATATTAATTGAAAAATACGGAGATAACTCACGAGCTGCATTTTCTACACTTGCTACAGATTGCGGATCTATAAAAGAAGGAAAAATCCCCGAGGCAATAAAATAGGTAGAAAAACCAGAAAATAAAGTAGATGCATACGCAATGACAGCGGTAATAATCAATAATTTTTTAGCTCCTTTCCCTAAATCGCCAATTGCCGGCATAATTAATCCGAGGATAATTAGTGGAATTGCAAAGCCTAAAAACTCACTAAAAAAATGATTAAAAGTATTAAAAACTCGGTTTACAGATTCGGGCAAATACAGGCCAAAAACTATTCCAAGAATAATAGCTATAAATACTTTAAACAGTAGATTATTGATAATCTTTTTAAACATAATATGCAGTTAAAATTAATAAGAAAGCTCAACAAAGATATTACCTTAGCTACTTCTATACCTGTTAAAACCGCACTATTTTATGTCTTTAGAAATTATACCTGCTCAAAAAAAACATGCTTCAGCTTCTGCGGAATTAATTTTAGATGCTATGGAAGAATTGATATATTTCTATTTGGGTGAAGAAAATAAACCAGAAGCCCTCCGTTTTTTAACTGATCAATTTTTATTAGAGGACAGCCTGTATAGTTATAAGCACACTCAAATAGCTATTTTAAGAGAAAAACTTGTTGGTGTTCTTATTGCTTACGACTCCAGTAGACATCAAAGACTTCAGCAAATACTGAAAAATTACCTTGAAGAAAACTATAATTTTAAAGATGATTTAACTCCAGAAACGGAAGCTGGAGAGTTCTATGTAGATACCATAAGTATAAACCCTTCTTTTCGTGGACAAAAAATTGGGAGCGAATTGCTTAAACATGCTGAAAAATTAGCATTAAAGCAAAAACACTCCCAAATAGGTTTGTTGGTAGACTTAGAGAATCCAAATGCTAAACGCTTGTATGAACGTATAGGTTATCAAGTAGTTAAACCTATAAGCTTAGGTAAACACGCTTACGAACATTTACAAAAACAGCTATATTAATGATCTTTCTTCATCTCTTGTAAAGTCTTGTAAAAATCTTCTTGTACAGGTCTATTTTTAGGAATTTCCCTTAGAGGCTCTACTTCTTTCAAGCTTTTGTGACAATCGGTTGGGAGTTGTTGGTAAAGTTTTGTTCCAGCAGTTTTCCATGCAATCATATCATCAGAAACTTCTTTGATCACCTTTGCAGGATTTCCTACAACCAAACTCCTTGACGGAATTTTAGTTTCGGCTTTCACAAAAGCCATAGCACCAACGATAGATTCATCGCCAATTTCGGCATCATCCATAATCACAGTATTCATTCCGATAAGACAATTTTCACCTAAATTAGATCCATGAATTATGGCTCCGTGTCCTACGTGAGCACCTTTTTTTAATACGATGCTCTTCCCTGGAAACATATGTACCGTGCAATTCTCTTGTACATTTACCCCGTCTTCTAATATAATTTCGCCCCAATCGCCGCGAATTGCAGCACCCGGACCAATATAGCAGTCTTTTCCAATTATTACATTCCCCGTAACGGCCGCTAACGGATGCACAAAACTGCTTTCGTGTACTACAGGAATATGGCCTTTAAAAGAATAAATCATAAGTATAAATAATAAATTTTAAATGTAGAATGATAAAGTTTAAACCGTTTTGAATTTTAAATTTTTCGGTTTTACAGTTTATCATTTTATTTTATTTAAACTTCTTAAGTTTCTCTTTAGTGAAAGAAGACAATACTAGACGACCGCTAATTTTTGCGCGTTCGTTTAAAAGTTCATCCCAATCTTCAGTGCCTCTCCAAAACATTTGTTTCATTTCTTTTACTGCCTCTGGGTTGTAGCCACATAAATTCTGAGCAAATTCAGCTATAGCTTCATCTAATTCTTCGGTAGAATCGTACACTTTGGTAAATAATCCTTTTTGCATGGCCCATTCTGGAGAATAAAATGAATTCGCATCAATTGCAATTTGTGACATTCCGCTTACACCTAATTTACGCTGAACCGCAGGACCCACCACAAACGGACCTATACCAATATTTAACTCACTTAATTTAATGGCAGCAAATTTAGTCGCCATACAATAATCCATGGCACTCGCTAAACCAACTCCGCCTCCTACAGTTTTTCCTTGTACGCGACCAATGATAAATTTAGGACACTTACGCATCGCATTAATTACATTAGCAAATCCCATAAAGAATTTTTCTCCTTCTACTTCGTCTTTTATATTGATGAGTTCTTTAAAGCTAGCTCCTGCACAAAAAGTACGCTCTCCACCAGATTTTAAAATAATAACCAATACCTCATCATTTTTTCCTGTTTCAGTAATCGTATCGGCTAATTTAGCTAAGATATCACCTGGCAAACTGTTGTGCGCTGGGTGAAAAAACTCTATGGTAGCTACTTGATCTTGTATACTTTGTTTTACATAGGGTTGTGTCATAATCGTAATATTTTATAGGAAAGCTGAAAAGAGATAATCTCTTTTCAGCTTTATTGATTTTTATTAATTAAAGTAATTCAAATTGAGAAAAATGATGGTTAAGGTGCTTACGCTCTAATAATCCCCACTCATATTTGGTTAATTCTCCAAAAACAGCATTTTTTAGAGTCGCATTAGGATTTCTTTTAAAGAACTCTATATATTCTTTACGTGACTCCTTCAATTTTTCTTTGGCCTCATTCAAACTTGAATGTTTCAATTCAAAAAGTTCTCCTTCTTTGTATAACGGAAAATTATAATTTTTTGGCATCTTTTTGTAGTTCCATAACGTAGCACGAGTATCGTCTAAGTACTTTTCTGGAGTAGCGATTTCGAAATCTTGAATTTCTCCCGAGGCAATACGGTAACTGGTTTCTAAATGCTCTACCATGTGTTGCGGACTCATTTCTCCCCAAGCCGGCTTTTGATTTTCCTCTAACTTTGCAATTGAGTTTTCAAAAACCTCATCGGTGATTTCCGTAAAGGTAGTTTGCTTCTTTTGCACCATGGTTAAAATAGTAGCGATACAAACTAAGGCTTCTTTTTCTTCGGCTTCCGTTTCTGGAATTTTCCCATCGGTTACATTGGTATCAAAAACCTCTACAAACCATTTTACAATTCCGCTAGGTAATTCTTGTCCTTTTTGCTCTCTGTCTACTTTTTCTTTACACGTTAATCTCACATGAATAGTATCATTGTGATAAAGCGGACGTAAGAATCTTATTTCTTCTAAACCATAATTTGCCGCTACTGGACCTTTGTTAGGATACACAAATAATCCCGCTGCTGCGGAAATAATAAAATATCCGTGTGCTGTTCTCTGCTCAAAAATACTTCCGTCAAGAGACGTAATATCGGTATGAGCGTAGAAATGATCCCAAGTAAGGTTTCCAAAATTTACGATATCGGTATCGGTGATGGTTCTATTGTGTGTTTTAAGTGACATTCCTGGCTGAATATCTTCCCAATGGTATGCAAATGGATGCTTTTCTGCTTCCTTATAATCTGCATTGGGTTGATAAATCCCCGTGATTTCCGTTAATGTAGTCGGTGAACCTTGAATGGCACAACGTTGTAAATAATGTTTAATACCACGCATACCGCCCATTTCTTCTCCGCCACCAGCACGACCTGGACCACCGTGAATTAAGTTAGGTAATGGTGAACCGTGACCTGTACTTTGCTTCGCACTTTCTCTATTCAGCACTAAGATTCTCCCGTGATGCGTAGCTGCATTTACCGTATATTCTTTAGCAATTTTATCATCGTTTGTGGTGATAGAACTTACTAACGATCCTTTCCCCATTCTAGATAATTCAATCGCATCTTCTAGATTTTTATAAGGCATCAATGTGCTTACAGGTCCGAATGCCTCGGTAACGTGAGCTGTTTCGTTTGCTAACGGATCGTTTTCACGTAATAAAATAGGCTTCATAAATGCTCCTTTTTCAAAATCGGCACCTACTGCTTTTCCTGTTTCGAAATCTCCATAAACGATATCGGCAGATTTTGCTATTTCATTTACGCTATTTTTAACGGCTTCTAATTGTTTTCTATCAATTAAAGTTCCCATTCTTACCTCTTTTAAACGAGGATCTCCATAGGTTACCTTATCTAAGGCTTTCCCTAATGAAATTTGAACGTCTTCTATTAAATTTTCTGGAACAATGATTCGACGAATAGCGGTACATTTTTGTCCACATTTAGTGGTCATTTCATTACGCACTTCTTTGATAAATAAATCAAATTCTGGAGTACCTGGTGTTGCATCTTCTCCTAAAATAGAAGCATTTAATGAATCTGCTTCCATCGTAAATGGAACAGATTCTTCAATTAACCTAGGATGTATTTTTAGTTTTCTCCCCGTTGCAGCTGAACCTGTAAAAGTTACTACATCTTGAGATTCTACCGTATCTAAAATATCTCTTTTTGTTCCACTAATTAACTGTAAAGCACCTTCAGGTAAGATTCCTGAATCGATAATTACTTTTACCACTACTTCAGTTAAATAAGCACTTTGCGGAGCTGGTAGTACAACGGCTGGCATACCCGCCATCCAATTGACTGCACACTTCTCTAACATTCCCCAAACTGGGAAATTAAACGCATTAATATGTACTGCAACTCCCTGTCGTGGTACCATAATATGATGCGCCATAAATCTTCCTCCACGTGATAAATCTATAGGATCTCCTTCTACATGATAAGGCTGGTTGGGAAATAATTTACGCAGAGATGCATTAGAAAACAAGTTTCCAAATCCACCTTCAATATCTACCCAACTATCTATTTTGGTAGCTCCAGTTTTAAAGCTTACATCATAAAAAGAACGTTTGTGTTTTTGAAGGTGAAAGGCTAATTTTTTAAGCATTAAACCACGCTCTTGAAACGTCATTTTTCTTAATGCTCCACCCTTTGTTCTTCCGTATTGTAAAACTTCTGGAACATCTATTCCTTCGGTAGTGACATTCGTAAAATGCTCTCCAGTGACTGAATCTAAAATAGGAGTTCCTTCTCCTTTTCCATCGATCCAGCTTCCCTGTATATAGTGTTGTGTTTTCATATTTATTTTATTTTGCTGTCAACCACTCGACTCCGTTTGAGGTGACATTCAGCATCATATTAAATTTTTAGATTTCCTACTTGGTAGAAACATTTTCAATTACAGCAGCATAACCTTGACCTACACCTACACACATAGTTACCAATGCATATTTTTTACCAGTCATTTTTAACTCTAAAGCTGCAGAATAAGCTAACCTTGCTCCTGTAACTCCAAGCGGGTGACCAATAGCAATAGCACCGCCGTTAGGATTTAATCTAGGATCATTATCTTTTAAACCCCAAGCTCTCACACAAGCTAAAGCCTGAGCTGCAAAAGCTTCATTTAATTCGATTACATCCATATCTTTTATGGTCAACCCTGCTTTTTCCAAGGCTTTATTAGAAGCTTCTACCGGACCAATCCCCATAACTCTAGGCTCTACACCTACTACTGCTGAACTTAAAATTTTCGCCATTGGTCTTAAACCATATTCTTTTACAGCTTTTTCTGAAGCGATAATAGTGGCAGCTGCTCCGTCATTTAATCCTGAAGAGTTCCCTGCAGTTACGCTTCCGTCTTTACGGAAAGCAGGACGAAGTTTACCTAAAATTTCTTTAGTAGTCGTTGGTTTTACAAACTCATCTTTACTAAACTGAATAGGATCTTTTTTTCTTTGCGGAATTTCTACCGTAACGATTTCTTTAGCTAAACGTCCATTTTCTTGGGCTTTGGTAGCTTTCATTTGACTCCAATAAGCAAAAGCATCTTGATCTTCTCTCGATATATTATATTTATCTACTAAGTTCTCTGCAGTCATTCCCATCCCATCGGTACCATACATGTCGTGCATTTTTGGATTTACAAAACGCCAACCAAAACTGGTATCATACATTTTAGCATCATTCCCATAAGCACTAGAAGGTTTCGCAATAGCGTACGGGCCGCGTGTCATATGTTCTACTCCACCGCTAATAAATACATCTCCGTCTCCTGCTTTTATCGCACGATTGGCATGAATAATTGCCGAAAGGCCGCTACTACATAATCTATTCACTGTTTCTCCAGGAACACTGTGTGGCAAGCCTGCCAAAAGCGAACACATGCGGGCAACATTACGATTGTCTTCTCCCGCCTGATTGGCACAACCTAAAATAACATCCGCGTATGCGTCTTGAGGAATATTCGGGTTTCTTTTAACGATTTCTTTAATCACTAAAGCTCCTAAATCGTCTGCTCTAACTGGAGAGAGCGTCCCTTTATAATTTGCTATTGGTGTTCTTACACCATCGATAATATATGCATTCATAAATAATCTATTTTTAATTAACGGAGTAAAGCTGAAAACGTATCATGTTGTTTTAATTCTCCCGACTGGTAACCTTTTAAAAACCAATCGATGCGTTGCTGAGAAGTTCCGTGCGTAAAAGAATCGGGATTTACGTGCCCTTGCATTCTTTTTTGAATCGCATCGTCTCCTACAGCATTTGCTGCACTTAACGCTTCTTCTATATCTCCTTGTTCTAAATATTCTTGGTTATAATGAGCCCATAAACCTGCATAAAAATCTGCTTGTAGCTCTAAAGCTACAGAAAGTTTATTGGCTTCGGTTTGATTCATTCCTTTTTGCGCCTGTCTTACTTTTTGGGAAGTTCCTAGTAGAGTTTGAACGTGGTGTCCTACTTCGTGAGCGGTTACGTAAGCCATAGCAAAATCTCCTTTTTTAGCTCCAAAACGTGTATAAAGTTCATTGAAAAAGGCCAAATCCATATACACATTTTTATCTGCAGGACAATAAAATGGTCCCGTTGCCGATGTTGCGCTTCCACAAGCAGTTTGTACCGCCTCTGTAAATAATATCATTTCTGGCTCTTCGTAATCTCCCAAGTTATTTTCAATAAAAACTTGATTCCATACATCTTCTGTATCCGCTAAAACGGTTGCCATAAAATCTCCTAATTCTTTTTCTTTTGCCGTAAGTTCTCTTTCTCTAACTTGTTCAGTTTGCTGACCTTTATTAAATTCATTAAGTATAGGCGCTACAGCTTGACCTGTTTCCCCTCCAAAAATTTGTAAGAGAATAACTATAATACCAATTACTCCACCGCCAGCGACTAGTTTCCCTTTAGAACTCATCCCACGTCGATCGTCTAAATTGTCACTTTTTCTTCTTCCTTTCCATTTCATAGCAATTGGATTTAGTCAAGTAAATCTAAAATTGTTAATATTAATTTTTAAGTAATTATAAAATTATTCCCATTCAGCGCTGGTTCTATATACTACACCTTTAAAAAGAGCTACTAAATCATCTTGTTTTTTGACTTCTACATTATAAAAACCAAGTTTATTTTTTAGGCTTTTCACTTCAGATTCTGCCGTAATGATGTCTCCTGCTTCCAAAGCTTCGATATGATTGATACTACATTCTATAGAAACTGCTTTTCTTCCGTGAGTGTTCGAGGCAAATCCAAATGCTGTGTCTGCTAAAGAGAATGTAATTCCGCCGTGAGCTTTTTTCATACTATTCAGCATATCTTCTCTTATTGTCATCTGCACTTTGCAATAACCTTCTTTTACTTCTACAATCTCGATCCCTAACCATTGACTAAAAGCATCGAGCTCAAGCATTTTTTTTGGAATATCTACTGAGTTCAAAAGTTTTTGAGTTTCTGAGTTATCTTTCATTTATTCTCTTTTTAAGATAATTTTTATAAGAAGTAATCATCTTAGATATTTCTGTAACTTTCTGTCTATTTTCTTCGTTTTCTACTTCAGAAATATAGTTTCTTCTTACCGCTTTCGTAGTACATACGATAAATTCGTGAGCACTATCCCAAGCCATTTGTAAATATCAATTAAAATTAGGATGAGTACTTGATGACCCTTCCGCGATATTTAAAGCTATTGAGTCTGCTGCACGAATAAACTGTGAAGCTAATCGATAAGTTTCTTCTTTAGGAAATTTATTGATTTGAGTATAAACAATATCACCAAAATCTAATGCCTTTTGATACATTGACAATTCTTCGAATTTGAAATGATATTTACTATTCATTGTGTTTAATTTATTCTGAATCTCAAAAACTCAATAACTAAGAAACTTGAAAAGTTTCACTTTCTTTGTTCATTTTTCTTAATAACGGACTACAACGGTAACGATCTTCATGGTACTCATTGTAGAGCGTATCTAATTTTTCAACACACCAATTAATCCCTTTTTCATTTGCCCAAGCTAAAAGTCCTTTAGGATAATTTACTCCTTTAGTCATAGCTAAATCAATATCTTTTGCAGTCGCTATGTTTAAGAAAAGTGCATCTGCCGCTTCATTAATTAGCATTACTAATACTCGGTCTAAAATTTGCTTTCCTAAATCTTCATCTTTAGTTGGAGCTGTTTTCTTAGCGTTCTCTCCATAATCGTAAAACCCTTTTCCTGTCTTTCTCCCAAGATATCCAGCTTCTGCTAATCGTTTTTGTGTAAAAGATGGCTTATAACGAGGATCATAATAAAATTCTTTAAAAACCGTTTCGGTAACCGTATAATTTACATCGTGACCTATAAAATCCATCAATTGAAATGGTCCCATTTTAAATCCGCCAAATTCTCTTAGAGCCCAATCTATCGTAGCAAAGTCTGCTTTACCTTCTTCATAAATTCTTAGAGCTTCTCCGTAAAACGGACGAGCAACGCGATTTACAATAAAACCAGGGGTATCTTTAGCAAGAACGCCCACCTTTTTCCAGTCAGCTATAATTTGAACTACCTTATCTTTAACTTCTTCTGAAGTTTGAATAGCCGGAATAATCTCTACCAAAGGCATCAATGGTGCTGGATTGAAAAAATGAACACCTATTACACGCTCAGGTTTTTCTAACGAAGCTGCGATTGACGCGATAGAAAGTGAAGATGTATTAGAAGCGATGATGGCCTCTTGCGACTGGTAACTTTCTAATTCTTGAAACACTTTACGTTTAATTTCAAGATTCTCAACAATCGCTTCTATAGTTAAATCAGCATCAGCTAAATCTTTTAAAGAATTCACATAGCTAATATTCGCTTGAATTCTATTTTTTTCGGTTTCATCAATTCTTTCTTTCTCGATTAACCTATTTAAAACTTTATCTAATTGAGCTTTACTTTTATCTAGGGCTTCTTGTTTGGTATCGTACACATTTACGGTGCAACATGCAGTTGCTGCTACTTGAGCAATTCCGCTTCCCATAGTTCCGCAACCTATAATTCCTACGGTCATAAATTTTAAATTTTAAATTCTAAATTTTAAATTCTAAAAGTTTCACTTGTTTAAGTTTTTCACTTTTATATTTAAAATTTTACATTTTTTCGGTTTATTATTTTACTTCCCTTTAAACTCTGGTTTTCTTTTTTCTACGAAAGCCGTGACTCCTTCTTTATAATCTTCTGTAGAAGCTGCTTCGATTTGAAATTTACTTTCTAAAGACAACTGTTCATCTAGATTATTATTCATGGACTGATTAAAGGCTTCTTTAATTAAACCTAAAGCTTTAGTAGGCATGTTGGCTAACTTTAAAGCTAATTTCTCGCTTTCTTCCGTAAAGGTTTCTACTGAAAAATACTTGTAAATCATTCCTAGCCTTTCTGCCTCTTGTGCTTCAATTTTATCTCCTAACATCGCTAAAGCGGAAGCTTTTTGAAAACCTATTAATCTTGGCAAAAAGAAAGTTCCAGCACTATCTGGTATTAATCCTATTTTACTAAAGGCTTGAATAAAGGCTGCATTTTCTGAAGCTACCACAACATCACAAGCTAAAGCAATATTAGCTCCTGCTCCAGCTGCTACACCATTTACCGCAGCAACGATAGGTTTTGGAGTTTCACGAATTAACTGTATCACTGGATTGTAATGTTCTTCTAAAATGGCTTTAAAACCCGGATTTAATTCGGGGTCTGTCACCTCTTTTAAATCTTGCCCTGCACAAAATGCTTTTCCGTTTCCTGTTAGTAATATCGCTCTTACCTCATCGTTGGTAGCTACATCTTTTAAAACATCTTGCAAAGCCAAAGCCATTTCACGGTTAAAGCTATTAAATACTTCTGGTCTATTTAAGGTGATATATGCCACCTTATTTTTTATTTCAAAACTTATTGTGTTGCTCATGAAAATTATAAATTATAAACGCTAAATATAAAAGACTGAAATTCTCTCGTTGAATTATTCCATTTTTAAATTTTCCGTTATTTTATTTTAGATTTCTTTATTTTTTGAAGTTTTTATACTAGTGGTAAAAATCGCTACAAGCTCCTTTATTTCCTTAATTATAAATTCAAATTTTTGATGATCTTTAATTAAATCAGCCTCATTTAAAATTTCTAAGTTTACTTGTGTTTCCCTCAACTCTTTTAAAGAAAGTTTCATTTTATGAATAAAATCTTTTCTTGATTCTGCACTTTGCGCTTCACCATAATTTAGCGCTGCAGAAGAAGCCGACCCAATTAATTGTTTGGTTAAATGTTCTGCTGCGTAATTTTTATGAAGCTCCTGAACATTTTTTATTATTTCAGCAGAAAAAATAACTAAACGTTTTTGTAAATCGTATTTATATTTCTTCTCCATAACAACCAATTGATAATCAACTTAAATTTTTACATTTTAAATTTTGCTGTTTTTCGGTTTTTTAAATCAAACATTTAAAATAATCGAAAGGCTCCTCGCAGTTATCACATTTAAAAAGTGCTTTACAAGCCGTTGATCCAAACTGACTTACCAGATGGGTATTGGTAGATTTACATTGCGGGCATTTGACAATTTTTTCTTCTCCTAACAAAGCTTTCTTATCTGCCGATTCTTCTAAAGGAGCTGCGATTCCATAATCTTCTAAAGCTTTTCTACCACGCTCAGTGATCCAATTTGTACTCCAAGCTGGTGCCAATATTAAATCTACTTTTGCTTCGTAGCCCTCTTTCGCTAAAGCGGAAACAATATCGTCGCCAATTACATCCATCGCTGGACAACCGCTATAGGTGGGAGTAATTTTAATAGTTGCTTTATTGCCTTCTAAAATTGCTTCTCTAACCACCCCTAAATCTAAAATAGAAAGTACAGGAATTTCTGGATCTGGCACTTGTCTAAGTATCGGTTCCAAAACTTTATTAATATGTACTTTCTCTTCTGTCATTGCTGAAATTATAAATATTAAATGTAAAAGGATAAAGTAAAAAAGTCTTCTTTCTACTGAGTATACACTTTTACATTTTAAATTTTTCGGTTTTTTATTTTACCTTTTACCATTTCATACCTGGATAGGTACGTTGCATATATTGCATATCACTTAACAAGAATCCCATATGCTCTGAATGGATTCCTTCTTTACCTCCTTTTTGGAAATATTTTAATTCAGGTACTTCTAACGTAGCGATTTCTAGAATTGCGCTCACATTTTTGTAATACACTTCTTTAAGCAATTTTACATCTACGGCAATCCCCTCTTTAATCATTGCTTCATCTGCTTCTGTAGTATGAAAAAGCTCATCTGTAAAACGCCATAGATCATTCATTGCTTTTTGAATTCGCTGTTTACTTTCTTCTGTTCCATCACCTAAACGTTTAATCCAGTCTGAAGAAAAACGTTTGTGATAGCTCACTTCTTTAATGCTTTTTTTCGCAATTGCCACTAAGGTTTCATCTTTAGATTTTTGCATTTCTGTCATTAACAACATATGAAAATGATCAAACAAAAATTGTCTAGCTATGGTATATGCAAAATCTGTATTAGGTTGTTCTACCAACAAAACATTTAAGTATTCTCTTTCTGTACGTAAAAATGCCAAATCATCTTCGGTAATATCATCTTCAGAAAGTTGAGCAGCATATTGAAAATAACTACGTACTTGACCAAATAAATCTAAAGAAATATTAGTCAAAGCGATGTCTACCTCCAAACTAGGCGCATGCCCTGTTAGCTCTCCTAACCGCTGACCTAAAATCAAAGAGTTATCTGCTATTCCGTAAAGGTATTTTATGAAATTATTATTCATTTTTATTAATTTTCAAACAGAAAAATTTAAAATGTAAAACGCTAAAGTTCAAAATCTGAATAGCGAAAACACTTCTAAATTTTACATTTATTATTTTTCATTTCAAATTTGTGACTTACATATGTTTTACCTCATCTGGCAAATCATAAAATGTAGGGTGTCTATATACTTTATCTTGTGCTGGTTCAAACAATTCACCATTATGATCAGGATTAGAAGCAGTAATATTGCTAGACTCTACTACCCAAATACTCACACCTTCACTTCTTCTTGTGTAAACATCTCTCGCATTTTCTAAAGCCATTTCTGCATCTGCAGCATGAAGACTTCCAAAATGACGGTGTTCTAATCCGTTTTTACTTCTTACAAAAATCTCCCACAAAGGCCATTCTTTTTTATTTTCTTCCATATCTGTTATATCTTATTCTTAAGTATTTAGTAATTAGAATTGAGTAGTGAGTTATTTATTTAGTGATTTTATTTACGCGTAATTCATCTTTTGAACTTCTATAATCTCTTTAAGAATAGATTCAACATCTTCCTTTGGAACGTGTTTAAGTTTATAAGATAAAATTAGTTGTGTAAAAAGCTCATAAGCTGAACCATTTGCAATACTTAGAAAATTTTTAAATTCACCATTTGTATTTCTTCCAGCCCCTTCAGCAACGTTTGATGGAACTGAAACTGCACATCTTCTAATTTGACTTGTTAAGCCATACCTTTCTTCACTAGGAAAGTTTGCTGAAAGACGATATACTTTTTCAGTAATTTCCATCGCCTTATTCCAAACTTTTAAATCTTTTAAAACGTACAGCCTAGCGCTAATTACTAAATACTCTTTACTTAATTCTTAATTATCCTGCTTGTTTTACTTTTCTTTCTAATTGTTTTTCCGCGTAAGCTAAAGCTGCATCACGCACCCATCCTCCATTTTCCCACGCATTTACTCGTGTTTGCAAACGCTCTTTATTACAAGGCCCGTGACCTTTTACTACTTGCCAAAATTCATCCCAGTTGATTTCACCAAAATCATAATGACCTGTTTCTTCATTCCATTTTAAATCTTCATCTGGAACGGTGATTCCTAAGATATCTGCCTGCGGAACGGTTTGATCAATAAATTGCTGACGTAATTCATCATTAGTTTTACGTTTCAACTTCCACTTCATAGATTGCTCTGTGTGTGTAGAAGCATCATCTGTAGGCCCCAACATCATTAATGAAGGCCACCACCAACGGTTAAGTGCATCTTGAGCCATTTGTTTTTGCTCTTCAGTTCCATTACAAAGCGTTAGCATAATTTCGTAACCTTGACGCTGATGGAAACTTTCTTCCTTACAAACTCTCACCATAGCACGTGCATACGGCCCAAAAGAGGTACTACAAAGCGGTACTTGATTGATAATTGCTGCTCCATCTACCAACCATCCAATAGCTCCAATATCTGCCCACGTAATGGTAGGATAATTGAAAATACTAGAATATTTAGCTTTTCCAGAGTGTAGTTGTTCATACAACTCATCTCTAGAAATCCCTAAAGTTTCTGTAGCGCTATATAAATATAAACCGTGTCCAGCTTCATCTTGCACTTTTGCCAATAAAGCTACTTTTCTTCTTAAAGATGGTGCGCGAGTTATCCAATTTCCCTCAGGAAGCATTCCCACAATTTCAGAATGTGCGTGTTGCGACATTTGGCGAATATGGGTTTTCCTATATTTCTCTGGCATCCAATCTTTAGGCTCTATCTTTTCATCTCGAGCAATTTTTGCTTCGAAAATTTCTTCTAAATTCTTTACTTCTTTCTCACTCATAATTCATTTCTTTTTTTGTTGAAAGCTTAAAGCTGAAATGATTCTCTATCACTTTCAACTTGAAACTCATAAACAGATTTTAAACGTCAAAATCTACTTTTACTTTATCTGATGTTGGAACTGCCTGACAGCTCAACACTAAATTTTGTTGTACTTCTTTTTCTTCTAAAGCGTAATTCACTTTCATTTCTACATCTCCTTCTAACACCTCACATTTACAGGTACTGCAAACACCCCCTTTACAAGCGAAAGGCAAATCTGCTCCAGCTCCTAAAGCGGCATCTAAAATATTATCATATTCTTTAGTCATCGTAAATTGAAACTCTTTTCCTCCATCTACAATAGTCACCTCTGTTCCTTCTACATTTTGTTTAGAAAGCCTTTCTGCGCGCTGAATGTCTTCTTCAGATAATCCTGTTACAAATAATTCAAAATGCACCATTTCTTTAGGCAGACCAGCTTTAATTAAATAATCTCCTACGTAATTGACCATTTTTTCTGGTCCGCATAAGAACACTTCACTTGTATCTGGAACGTCAATAAAAGTCTGTGTAAGCACATCCATCTTTTCATCATCAAACCTACCGTTAAAAAGCTCTATATCTCTTCTTTCTTTAGTTAGGAAATAATAAATCTCCAACCTCCCGAAATACTTATTACGAAGTTGCTCCAACTCCTCTTTAAAGATAATAGATTTTGCAGTTTTATTTACATAAAACAACTTACAAGTAGATTTAGGCTCCGCAGCTAAATGTGACTTAACCATAGAAAGAACGGGGGTTATCCCGCTTCCTGCCGCAAAAAACAAATAGTTTTTAGACAACTCTGGATTTACTTTCACACCAAATTTTCCGCTTGGCGCCATTACTTCCAGCATATCTCCCGCTTTTAAAGTATGGTTTACATAGCTAGAGAAAATACCTTCAGGTATTTCTTTTACTGCTACTTTCCATTCTTCATCGTAAGGACTAGAACACAAAGAATAAGATCTTCTTACATCTTCTCCATTTATTTCTTTTCTCAAAGTTAAATGCTGCCCTTGACTGAATTTAAATTCTTCTCTTAAATCTTGAGGTACATTAAAAGTAATAACAGTACAATCGTGTGTTTCTTTATGTAAATCCTGAACTGTTAATTGATGAAATTTTGCCATTATATAAATTAGTTACCTAACAAAACTAACACTTGTTAGTTTAAATTGCAAATCAAAGTTGTTAAAGTTTGATTATTAGCTCTTAACAATTCCGTAAAGCAGAGTTTTGGGCAGATCTTGCTGTAAAGTAGCCACTTGAATGCTTGTTTTTTTAGCATACCAAATATGTAAAGTCCGTAGAGTTGTTAATACAGAGAAAACCACGATTTCCAAATCGATATCTTTTAATTCCCCTTCATCTTTACCTTGCTGAAGTATTTGCCTAAACTTACTTTCATATTCATTTCGTAAGTTTAAATAACGCTGTTTGTATTCATCTTCTAAATGAATCCAATCATTATTCATACACGCTAAATGGTGTGTATATTTTAAGGTAATCTCAATGTGGTTTTGAATAATAGCCTCTAACTTTTTTATACTACTTAATTTATCTAAATAAATGGTATTGATGTGCTGTGTAAACTCCTCAGCAACTTTAAGAATTATCAATCCTAAGATCTCTTGCTTAGAAGAAATATGGTTGTACAAACTTGCTGCTTTTATTCCCATTTCTGCAGCTAAATCTCTCATAGAAATAGCATTATAGCCTCTTTCTTTAAAAAGACGGGATGCAGTAGTGATTATTTCCTGTTTTCTGGTTAGACTCATAGCCAAGCAATATACTAATTATCTTTAACAGCTTTTTCTTCCATTTAAAAATTTAAAGCTTAAAAAACTCACAAATCCTTTACCTCATTCATATTTTGAAGAAAGGAATTACTAATTTGGTCGGTTTTAAGTATTTAATTCATGGAAACTAATCACATACAAGAAAACGAGCTTATAAGTAAGCTCCCTCCGCATTTAAAACAATTCATAAAGCCACAAAATTATGAGCATTACACCCCTATCAATCAAGCGGTGTGGCGATATGTTATGCGTAAAAATGTAGATTATCTTAGTAAAGTTGCTCATGAATCTTATTTAGAAGGATTAGAAAAAACAGGGATTTCTATAGATGAAATTCCTAGTATGTACGGGATGAACCGTATTTTAAAAGAAATTGGCTGGGCAGCGGTTGCCGTAGACGGATTTATTCCGCCTAATGCCTTTATGGAATTTCAAGCGTACAAAGTATTGGTTATCGCTTCAGAAATTCGCCAATTAGAAAATATAGAATACACTCCCGCTCCAGATATTATTCACGAAGGTGCAGGACATGCGCCCATTATTGCAAGTCCCGATTATGCAGAATATTTAAGACGTTTTGGAGCTATTGGTAGTAAAGCTATTGCCTCGGCTTACGATATGGATCTTTACCATGCCGTACGAGATCTTTCCATTATAAAAGAGGCTGATCACGCTTCCGCGGAAGCGATACAAGAAGCAGAACAACGAGTAGACACTTTACAGAACAAAAAAGTTGAACCTTCTGAAATTGCTTTAATTAGAAATTTACACTGGTGGACCGTAGAATATGGTTTGGTGGGCAGTTTAGAAAATCCCAAAATTTATGGTGCAGGCTTGCTAAGTTCTATTGGCGAAAGCAAAAGTTGTTTATTGCCAGAGGTAAAGAAAATACCTTATTCTATAGATGCTGCAACGCAAGATTTTGACATTACCAAACCTCAACCTCAACTTTTTGTAACGCCAGATTTTGCTTACTTAGCAGAAGTTTTAGAAGAATTTGCCGATAAAATGGCCGTGAGAAAAGGAGGATATAAAGGCTTACAAAAATTGATTGATTCTAATTCTTTAGGAACTATCGAATTAAGTACCGGTATTCAAATTTCTGGGAATTTTACCAAAATGATCACCAATGAAGATCATGAAGTGGTTTACTTTGAAACCAAAGGAGAAACAGCACTTGCCAACAAAGATAAAGAACTCATTGGCCACGGTATACAAACCCATGCTAACGGATTTAGATCTCCGATAGGAAAATTAAAAGGTATCAATCTCGCTATTGAAAACATGGGCCCACGAGATTTAAAGGCTTATAATTTTTACGACAATAAACGAATTGAATTTACTTTTGAGAGCGGAATTGTAGTAGAAGGTTTAAACGTTACCGGAATTAGAAACCTAAGGGGAGAATTAATTTTAATTCAGTTTACAGACTGTACCGTAACTTATAAAAATGAAGTTTTATTTTCTCCTGAAGAAGGTGATTTTTATATGGCTGTAGGTTCGCAAATTACTTCTGCTTTTGCTGGAGCTGCAGACCCTTATTCTTTTGAAGCTTTAATTCATGAATTGTCTACATCTTTAGATAAGAAAGAAAAAAGCGACAAAGAAATTAAACTAGAACAACTTTATCAACAGGTAAGAACTTTAAGACAGAACACTATAGATAAAGGGGTTTTAGAAGAAATTTTTATTCAGCTTAAAGCTGAACACCTACAAGATTGGTTATTGTCTTTAGAATTATACGAACTTGCAGAACAAAATAAAATGGAAAGTTTCGCTAACGACATACGTCAACATTTAGAAAAACTTAAAATTTCACGTCCTAAAATTGCGCATTTAATTGAAGACGGTTTAGAATTGATACATTCTTAAAGTAAAATCTCTAATTCTTTTTCAGATTGAATAGGTTGTTTGTGATACTCTAAAGTCCACCCCAAACTATTGGTTAAAATAAAAAGTTTTTGAAGCTCTGAAACAAGTCGGTTTTCTGCATTTTGCATAACAACCGACTTTTCTATTTTCTCTTTTATTTGCTTTGTCACCCTTTTTTTAATCACATTATAATCATCGGCTTTAAACTGATTAAGGTAATCTTGCGTCACATCGTAAAAATCGAATTCGGGGTAAATATTTAATTCGGGTTCAGGTATTTTTGTGATACGAAGAACTTTATCTTCTGTTAGCACTTTATATTGCATTTGCGCCAAATCATAAGCAACAGTAGCTTTGGTGTTTACTGCTAAAATAGCTTTCTTTTTGGCCGTAATTCCTAAAAAAACATTTTCTGTATTCTTGTAAGTGAAAATTTGAGCGTAAGAACTTTCCGTAACTACTAATTTACTCACGTTTTTCACTTCTTTTTCTATAAGGGCCGAAGTTTGTGCTAGCTCAGTTTTATTGTCTTTTTTATCTACAAAATATTGATAACCAAAAAATATAATAATCGTTACCACTACTCCTAAAACAAATTTTTTCATAGACTAATTTTTCTCTAAAATACGTTATTTTGCGTTAGGGATAGCAGCGGTTACCCTGCAGCATTTTGAAAAAATGTGAAGCGTAATAGCGAATAGCCCGACCCGAGTGTGCGAGGGAAACGCCCTGCAAACCTCCATTATTTTAAAAATTTATAAAAGGAAACTTTTCAATTAGTGTCTTCTTACTTACTTCTAATTTGTTTAAAAATTTTTGATGTGCTTCACTTTCTTGGTTAAAGGCTTTATGCAACATTCCTTTTTGAATTTTATCGATCTCTTGCATCGTTTGCTGTGTTGATTGAGTCAAGCGGGTTTCAACAAAACGCTGCCAAATATAATCGATAGCTAAATCGCTAGGATGCAACATATCTTGCGCGTAAAAACGATAATCTCGCAACTCATCCATCATAATTTCATAAGAGGGAAAATAAGACGCTTTCTTTACGGAAGCAATACTTTGATGCACCGCTGTAATTAAAGCCGATTTACTTTGCTGATTTTCTACAAAACCATCTTTAATATGACGCACAGGAGAAACTGTAAAAATAAATGCTGCGGAAGGATTTATTTGCTTAATAAGCTCAATAGTGTGCTGAATGCTATCTTGAAGTTTTTCAGCTAAAATTAATTTTTTATCAAATTCTCGTTGCGGAATTTTGTGACAATTGGCAACAAATTTTTGAGTGTCTTTTAATTGATAAACCAAAGCCGTCCCGTATGTTATTATTATATGAGAAGCTTCTTTTAGCTTTTTATACGTTTGCTGAAGCGCTTTATTAAGTGTTTCCAAAAGTTGGATTTTATCTGGAGAACTCAACCGAGAGTGAGCATCAAAACAATGCCATTGTTCGTTATGAAAAATTAAATCTTTTTCGGTATAAACAAATTGATTTACCGCCTTATCCACTAAATTCTCAATCGCAAAAGGATGAAAAAGAATTCCAAACGGATTTTGAAGCTGTCTAAACTTGAAATAAGTAAACTTCTCGCCTATATTTTCTGAAAAACAAGATCCTAGCAACACCAGTTTAGAGGTGTAATCTATTTTAGGTTCTTGCTCCTGAATGGGTATTTTGGTTCGAAACTGCATAAAAAAATGATAAATGTAAAAGTAACAATTTAGACTTTTACATTTATCATTCTATAAAGATCATTTTATTTTTAAGCAATGTAGTTTTTAGCTTCGGTTAAAGCAATTTTAATTCCCTCAGGGTTTTTACCGCCTGCAGTAGCAAAAAACGCTTGACCACCACCACCACCTTGGATGTGTTTTCCTAATTCGCGAACCATTTGGCCTGCGTTTAACCCTTTTTCTTCGGCTAAGTTTTTATCGATATAAATAGAAAGTAGAGCTTTCCCGTTTTGTTGAGATCCTAAGACCATAAATAGGTTTTCTACTTCACCACCTAACTGAAAAGATAAATCTTTCATAGCTCCAGCGTCTAAATCTACTTCTTTAGCTAAAAACTGCACTCCATTTACTTCTGTTAAAGCAGCTTTTAAATCTCCCTTTACATTCCCTGCCTTTTCTTTCTTTAATTGCTCTATTTCCTTTTTAAGCTGCGTGTTTTCTTCTTGTAAATCACTTACTATTTTTAAAGGATTTTTAGTGTTTTTCACTAAACTCTTTAGCTCGTTAAAGCTTTCACTTTGCTGAGTTAAAAAGTCTTTTGCAGCATCGCCAGTTATCGCTTCTATACGTCTTACTCCAGAAGCAACGGCTCCTTCAGATAAGATTTTAAAATGCCAAATATCTGTGGTATTTGGTACGTGAGTTCCGCCGCATAATTCCATCGATTCTCCAAAACGAATAGTTCTTACTGCATCTCCATATTTTTCTCCAAACAATGCAATTGCTCCTTCTTCAATCGCCTGATCGTAAGCTATATTACGTTGTTCTTGTAAAGGCAATTGCTCCCGAATACGAGCATTTACAAAATTTTCTACTTGCTTTAATTCTTCTGAAGTAACTTTACTGAAATGTGAAAAATCGAAACGTAAATATCCGCTATGAACCATAGAGCCTTTTTGTTCTACGTGTGTTCCTAGGATATTTCTCAATGCTTGGTGCATTAAATGCGTTGCAGAATGGTTGGCTGCAGATCGTTTACGTTGTTTTTCATCTACAACCGCTCTAAATTTACCCGTTAAATCTACAGGTAACGTTTTTGTAATATGAATGATAAGGTTGTTTTCTTTTTTAGTATCAATAACATAAGTAACGTTTCCGTTAGCAGCTTCTAAATATCCCTTATCACCTACTTGCCCACCTCCTTCTGGATAAAACGGCGTTAGATTAAAAACCAATTGATATAATTCTCCTTGTTTTTTACTTTCTACTTTTCTATACTTTGCAATTTTAACATTGGCTTCTAAATGATCGTATCCAATAAATTCTTCTTCCTCATCCTCAAATAAAATTTGCCAATCGTCTGCTTTCATTTGTGCAGCCGAACGAGAACGCTCTTTTTGTTTTTGCAATTCAGCCTCGAAGGTTGCTTGATCTAAGCTTAAACCTTTTTCCTCTAAAATCAATGCAGTCAAATCTATAGGAAATCCATAGGTATCATAAAGTTCAAACGCTTTTTTACCCGATACTTCTCCTCCTTTAGTGCTTTCTATAATGCTATCTAACAAAATTAATCCCTGATCTAAAGTTCTTAAAAAAGAATTCTCTTCTTCCTTAATCACATTTTCGCACAAGTTTTTTTGCTTTTTAAGTTCTGGGAAAGCTTCTCCCATTTGCTTACTTAAAGTTGCGACTAATTTGTAAATAAAAGGTTCTTTGGTATTTAAAAACGTAAATCCGTAACGAATAGCACGACGTAAAATACGTCTAATCACATATCCCGCTCCATTATTACTTGGTAATTGTCCATCGGCTATAGCAAAAGAGACCGCTCGTACGTGGTCGGCAATTACACGAATAGCAATATCTATTTCTTCAGATTTACCATAAGTAGAATTGGTAATGGCTTGTATTTCTCTAATAAGAGGTGTAAAAACATCGGTATCATAATTAGACTGCGTTCCTTGCATCACCATACATAAACGCTCAAAGCCCATGCCTGTATCAATATGCTTATTAGGAAGCTCTACTAATTTCCCAGTAGCCATTCTATTGAACTGAATAAATACTAAGTTCCAAATTTCAACCACTAAAGGATGATCTTTATTCACTAGATCTTTACCTGGTATTTTAGCTTTTTCTTCCTCAGAACGAATATCGATATGAATTTCAGAAGCCGGTCCGCAAGGTCCTTGATCTCCCATCTCCCAAAAATTATCTTTTTTGTTTCCTAACAAAATACGCTCTTCTGGCACAATAGCTTTCCACAGATCGAAAGCTTCTTGGTCTAAGCCTAATCCATCTTCTTTATCACCTTCAAAAACGGTCACATATAAGTTTTCTGGAGTAATTACAAACTCTTTGGTTAATAACTCCCAAGCCCACTCTATGGCTTCTTTTTTAAAGTAATCGCCAAAGCTCCAGTTCCCTAACATCTCAAACATGGTATGATGATAGGTATCTTTACCTACTTCTTCCAAATCATTATGCTTACCGCTAACGCGTAAACACTTTTGAGTATCTGTAGCTCTTGTACTTTTTGGAGTGGCATTCCCTAAAAAATATTCCTTAAATTGATTCATCCCTGCATTGGTAAACATAAGCGTAGGGTCATCTTTAATGACCATAGGTGCAGAAGGAACTATTTCATGTTTTTTAGATTCAAAAAAAGCTAAAAATTTAGAACGGATTTCTTGTGATTTCATATACTTACCTTAATGGGATAAACGTTATAATTATGTTACTAGTGAAACAATTTCTATCTTTGTTCGTCTTTCTAAGCATAACACTTAGTTACAAGTCGCAAAAATAGTATAATTTAGAAGAATGTCGAAGGTTAAATATTATTACGATAGCGAAACGCTTTCTTATCAAAAAATAGAAAGGAAAAAAGGACGCCGATTAGGCTTTATAGCCCTTGCTATTGCAGGAACTTTCCTTGCCGGATTTTTATTATTATTGGTATATATTAACTTACCACAAATTGAAACTCCCAAAGAAAAAGCAATGAAAAGGGAGCTCAACCATATGGAGCTTCAATACCAAGTGCTCAACAAGAAAATGGCTCAGGCTCAAAAAGTACTCTCTGAAGTAGAAAATAGAGATAACAATATTTATCGGGTTTATTTTGAAGCCAACCCTATTCCCGAAGAACAACGTAAAGCCGGATTTGGAGGTATTAATCGCTATAAAAATTTAGAAGGTTACGATAATTCGGATTTGATTATCGAGACCAACAAAAAGATGGATATCTTACAAAAGCAAATTGTAGTACAATCAAAATCGCTAGATGAAATTGCTCTTTTAGCAGAAAAGAAAGAAAAACTTTTAACTGCTATACCTGCCATTCAACCAGTAAAAAATGAAAATTTAACCCGAATGGCATCTGGTTACGGAATGCGTATGCACCCTATTCTAAAATATAGAAAAATGCATAATGGGATGGATTTTACAGCAAAAACAGGAACAGAGGTTTATGCAACGGGAGACGCTGTAGTAAAAAAAGCTTCTAGATCTACCGGTTTTGGTAATCTTATTGTTTTAGATCATGGTTTTGGTTATGAAACCTATTACGCTCACTTGAGTAAATTTGATGTCCGTAAAGGTCAAAAAATTAAAAGAGGAGAAGTAATTGGAGAAGTAGGTAGTACAGGACTTTCAACAGCGCCTCACTTACATTATGAAGTACATAAAAATGGCAGAGTTATTAATCCTATTAATTTTTATCATGGTGATTTAACTGCCGAAGAATATGACATTATGCTTAACCAATCCAATTTAGAAAATCAATCATTAGATTAATGAAAGCCAACTTACCAGACAAACTATATTACGGCATTGGCGAAGTGGCTAGAGCATTTAATGTAAACACCTCACTAATTAGATTTTGGGAAAAGGAATTTGATGTCATCCAGCCTAAAAAAAATGCAAAAGGAAATAGAAAATTTACTCCGCAAGACATCAAAAATTTAGAGTTTATTTATCACTTAGTAAAAGAAAGAGGTTTTACTTTAGAAGGTGCAAAAACGCACTTAAAAGAAGAAGGTAAAAAGACCCTTCATAACTACGATATTATTCGTAAATTAGAATCTATTAAATTAGAATTAACCAAAATAAAAAATCACATTTAACACACCTTACTTATGAAAAAGTGGCTTATTCCATTAATTATTATCGTTGTTCTTGGCTTCATTGCATTTAGCTTTTTTGGCGGAGTTAACAACACTGCTGTGGAACATGAAGAAAATGCAAAAACTGCATGGGCAAATGTAGAAAGCGCCTATCAACGTAGAAATGATCTTATTGGTAACCTGGTTAATACGGTTAAAGGAGCAGCAGATTTTGAAAGAGAAACCTTAACTGCTGTTATAGAAGCTCGTTCTAAAGCTACATCGGTAAACGTAGATGCTAACAACTTATCTCCAGAAGCTATTAATAAATTTCAAAACGCTCAAGGCGGATTAACATCTGCGCTTTCTCGTTTATTAGTGAGTGTAGAACGTTACCCAGAATTAAAAGCCAATCAAAACTTTTTGAATTTACAATCTCAATTAGAAGGCACAGAAAATCGCATCAATGTAGAAAGAAACCGTTACAACGAAGCGGTGAAAGAATACAATACGTACATTAGAAAATTCCCTAATAATATGGTAGTTGGAATGTTTGGATTTGAAAAAATGTCTCCTTTCTCTGCCGATGCTGGAGCTGAAAATGCACCTACTGTAGAATTTTAAATTAAGACCTATGTCAATTAACCTCATTACTCCAGAAGATGAAAAAGAAATTGTTTCGGCTATACAAGAAGCCGAAAAAAACACCTCTGGAGAGATAAGGGTGCATATAGAAAAAGAATGTAAAGAAGACGTTTTTAGCAGAGCTAAAAACGTCTTTGAATTTTTAAAAATGCACGAAACCGAACTTAAAAACGGAGTACTTTTTTACGTCTCTACCCAAGATCATCATTTTTACATTCTTGGCGATAAAGGAATTAATGATGTCGTAGAAAAAGATTTTTGGGAAAGCACCAAAGAAATCGTGATTTCAAATTTTAAAAATGGGAATTACAAAGAAGGTTTGGTTGAAGGTATTTTAAAAGCAGGAGAACAACTAAAGAAGTTTTTTCCTTATCAAACAGATGACATCAACGAATTGTCTGACGAAATTTCACGTGGTTAATGATACAGTTTAAAAAACAATCCTCTCTACTTTACCTTACGCTTCTTTTTATAGGTTTTTTTCTTAGTTACGCTTCCGCGGAAGCGCAATTAAATATTCCTCAGAAACCAAAAGAACAAACCAGTGTTTATGATGCTGCCAATGTACTTAATGAAAGTCAAGAAAGCAGATTAGAGCAAAAACTAATCCGCTACGCCGATACTACTTCTACACAAATTGTTATCGCAACGATTAAAAGCCTTAACGGAGAATATATTGGCACCTATGCTGCAGAATGGGCTCACGCTTGGGGGATTGGACAAAGCAATAAAGACAACGGCTTATTAATACTACTTTCTGAAGGAGACCGAAAAATTTGGATGACCACCGGCTACGGACTAGAACAGTATTTAACCGATTTTAGAAGTAAAGAAATTATAGATCAGATTATTACACCAGAGTTTAAACGAGGTGATTACTATGCTGGTTTAGATAAAGGAACAACAGCGGTATTTCAAGTCCTTAACGGAACTTTTAAAGGAGCTCCCAAACGTAAATCCTCTACTGGAGGAAAATCATTTCCGTTTTTCTTTATAGCTTTTATAGTTTTTGTCATCATCATTTCATTTATAAAAAATAAAAGAGGTGGCGGTAAAAATGGCGGAAAGCGCAGTGGCGCAGATACTCTTTTAGATGTACTTATTTTAAGTAGTCTAGGTCGTGGCTTTGGAGGCGGCTCATCTGGAGGAGGCTTTGGAAGCGGTGGCGGTTTTGGAGGCGGCGGCTTTGGAGGTGGCTTCGGCGGCGGCGGTTTTGGAGGCGGTGGTGCTGGTGGTAGCTGGTAAAGTCGTACTATGTTGAGTTATGACAAACTATGGACATATAAATGTCGTTAAAAAGTCGATTTTTGTCGTCATCTTTTTCGAGTCTAATGTTTATTTTTATAACAGATTTAAATTAGATATGCATCATGAATTCACTCGCAACAAAACTTAAAGAAGCTCGAAAAAGCAAAGGCTTAACTCAAGAAGAACTCGCAGAACAATCTCAAGTTAACCTAAGAACTATTCAAAGAATTGAAAATAGTGAAAGTGAACCAAGAGGAAAAACCCTCAGCTTAATTTGTAATACCCTACAATTAGATTTAGAACAGTTACTTTCTGTAGAAAATTCAGAAAAAAAGAAAAATATAGGTCCTAAAATCGCACAAGGATTTTTCTTACTAGCATTAAACTTTATCCTAATCGGTATTATTGGTTATTTAACTTTTGACTCAAATGCTAATACAAATAGTCTTTTCGGAGGGGTTTTAATTAGTTTTCTTTTACCTCTTTTTATCGTTCTCTATACAAGAGAAATGGGTGCTGTAGAAAGATTATTAAAATTTGGTTTAGGATATGTAAGTTATTTTCTATTAGTATTAACTAGCCACGGCTTCTCAACTGGATTTAAAACAGGGCTATTTCCTTGTTTATTATTGAGTTTAACCCTGTTATATTTTGGCAGAATTTTACTACATAGAAAACAGGTAGCTTAAAATATAAAAGCCCAATTATTAAATTAATAATTGGGCTTTTATACAAGAATAGAAATTAATTAAAACCTACCACCTCTCCTTTTATTTGGGTCTTTACCTCCAAACTTACTTAGTTTATAAGTAAAGCTAAACATCACATATTGTTCTAAAACCAATTGTTGGGTATCCTGTACAAAATCGTCCCCTGTGGTTCTACTGGTAGAAATATTTTGATCTAAGACATCAAATACCTTTACTTTAAAAATCCCATCATCTCCCATAATTTTATATCCTAAGCTCATATTCCATAATACAAAATCATTTTTAAAGCCTGGTGCTATATTTCCTAAATGTTGATAAGATATATCGTTTCCAAAAACAAAGTTTTTAGGCCAATAAGAAGTAAGCTCTAATCCCACATTATGGTTTACATAATTTTGGTCTCTCGTATTATTTAAACTGTATTTAGCATTTATAAAACTAATATCATAAGAAGGCTCGATGGTTAAAATATCTACTATATCATATTGTACTCCTAAATTTGGGCTTACACTATAACGATTAGAATCGAATTTAACCCCATTAGAAAAACCTAAATCTTTACTCATATTACCGTAAACTCCTGCATCAATTTTAATGGTATTTTTACTCTCTAACGTAATCGTTTTATCTAAGCTTGCTCCTGCAAATAAACTATAAGCTCCATCTACATTAGTATATGAAGTCGTTCTTACCAAATCTTGATTGGTAGTTGTGATAGATACCACCTGATCATTCGTTAAGTCTCCTCCTAAATATGCATAAAACCCAGAGCGAGTTTTAAAGTCATAGTTATTAAAGTTCATATAGATATTATGTTGTAAAGAAGGATCTAAATTAGGATTCCCTGTGACAATATTTAATGGGTTTGTAGTATTGGTTACAGGCTGTAATTGGGTAATAGAAGGTACGTTTCTTGAATTTCTATAATTAAAATAAATAGATTTCGTTTTATTTAATTTATATCTAAAATATGCTCTCGAATAAAAATTATTGTATGTATTATCAAAAGAAGTTTCAGTAAATAAATCTTCATTTTTTAATCTTACATTTTCCAAACCTCCCGATATACTTGCTCTTAATTTATCATCTCTATAGACTAAACCAATATTAGGTCTATGGTTAAATGTTTCTGAATTAAAATCATTACTTAACGTATCTACGAGTACATCATATTCTCCCGTAAGATCATTTTTCTCATAAATTAAACGTTCACTTTCATCATTAGATTTGGTATAACTATAAGAAACATCTAAAGATAATTTTTCACTTAACGGAAGTCTTGTATTTGCTCTCACACTATATTCATCTTTTCTACTATTTTGATTAATAAATTGATCCTGAATATCGGTATCAGTTAAATTACCCGCATCATCATAAATCTCTCTTGATGAAAAATAAACGTTCTCTTCTTCTGATGTATTATTAGTATTATCAAAACCAAGACTTACAAAACCGCCTTTAGTTCCAAACTTTCGAGAAACATTTAAATTGTTAGAGAAATTAGTACTCAACAGCTCCGTATATTGTTCGGTTTCTGCGGTGTTAATAGGAGTTCCATCCTCCTCAAAAGAGCTGGTATTAGAATTACTTTTTACAAAACCGTCATTTACAGTTATATTAGGGCGAAAAGAAATCCGCGTAAGCGTATCGGGCTCAAATTCGAATCCAAAACGAGCTCTGTGGTTATCATTTTTCCTGTCGGAAGAAGAAGTAGAATTATTAAAATAAGTTCTATCTGGAAGAATGTTTTCTCTTTCAACCTCGGTTCTAGTTTTGGTATCACCACGGTTAAAGAAGTAGTTCGCAGAAAGCTCTGTCTCATCGCTCCATTCGTTCACAAAACTCACTCCGCCATTATCAGATTTGGTGATTCCGCCACCACCGGAACCAAAGCTATTACCGTTAATGCTAAAGTTACCGTTACTGTTTCTCGTGATCGCGTACGCATTTCTTCCCATGGCATCAAAGACCTCATCGAACGTAAAACCCGAAGAGTTGATATTGTTAGAACTTGCTAATACACTTACTCTTAAATCGTCTTTAAAATAATTACCAATTCCGCTAAGTTCGTAACGTTCATCGGTTCCTCCACCGGCTGTAAGACGAGCAAAATAACCTTTGTTTTTATCTTCGTCTATGGTAATGTTAATCGTTTTATTTTCTGAATCTCCTTCTTTTCCCGTAAATTCTTCTGATTTTGTTTTAGTATCTACCACCTGAATTTTATTAATAATTTCTTTAGGTAAATTCTTGGTGGCAATTTTAGGATCATCCCCAAAAAACTCTTTTCCGTTCACTAAAATTCTAGATACTGGTTTACCGTTAACGGTAATCGCACCATCTTTATCTACCGCCACACCAGGTAATTTCTTAAGTACTTCTTCTAAGTTAGCATCTGCTTTGGTTTTAAAAGAAGCTGCATTAAATTCTAAGGTATCGGTTTTAATAGAAACTGGAGCTTTTGTTCCTTGTACGACCACTTCACCTAAAGTATTGTCGGCCAACTGTAAGGTAATGGTTCCTGTATTTATGGCTCTATTTTGTGAAAGTTGATAGCGTTTTTTATAAGTCTGAAATCCTGTAAAAGATATAAAAAGGTTCACTTCATCTACATCGGTTGAGCCTTCAACTATAAAATTTCCATCAACATCAGAAATGGTGTAGTCTACCAAAGAGCTATCTTTTACTGCTTCTACATAAATAGTAGCCGACTCTAACGCGACGTTTTCACTATCAATAATTTTTCCTTGAATCTTGTAATCTTGCGCTTCCGCGGAAGCGAAAATGAATAAAAAACCCAGCAATAAAAACTGAGCGAGAACATTTTTAAATAGCATAAATTGAGTTTTAACCGTTAGTCTTCTTCTAATAGACTTAAAAAAAGCTTAAAAGTTTCATTGAATAGGTAAATTTTTTCTCAAATATTAATTTTTTACTCCAATAAAAAAGGAGATAGGTAAAGTTTACTCATCTCCTTTATATAAATTTAATCAAATGTAAGTCTTACTTCTTTCTCATATAAACAGAGATAGGAACTCCGTTAAAATCAAATTTTTCTCTTAATTTATTTTCTAAAAATCGCTTATAAGGATCTCTAACGTATTGGGGTAAATTACAGAAAAATGCAAATTGAGGTTGCGGTGTTGGCAACTGAGTAATGAATTTAATCTTTACATATTTACCTTTATAAGCTGGCGGCGGATAATTTTCTATTAACGGAAGTAAGGTATCATTAAGCACACTGGTCTTGATTTTTTTACTTCTATTTTTGTATACCTCAACGGCTGTTTCTATCGCTTTAAAAATACGTTGTTTGTTAAGTACAGAGATGAAAACAATAGGCACATCTGTAAAAGGTTCTATTTCTCTTCTAATTTTAGCTTCAAACTCTTTCATGGTATTGGTTTCTTTTTCTAACAAATCCCATTTATTCACTAAAATCACAACTCCTTTTCGGTTACGTTGCGCTAACCAAAAGATGTTTTGTACCTGTCCGTCAAATCCACGTGTAGCATCTACGACAAGCAAACAAACATCGGCGTGTTCTATTGCTCGAACGCTTCGCATTACCGAGTAAAACTCAATATCTTCTTTTACTTTAGTTTTTCGACGAATTCCTGCAGTATCTACCAAGTTAAACTCAAACCCGAATCTATTATATTTGGTATCTATTGAGTCTCTGGTCGTTCCTGCTATATCGGTAACGATGTAACGTTCTTCCCCAATTAATGCATTGATAAAAGAAGATTTCCCTGCGTTTGGTCTACCTACAACGGCAAATCTTGGTAATTCATCTTCTTCTACTTCTTCTTTTTCTGGTAAAGCTTCCACTACGGCATCTAATAAATCTCCCGTACCACTACCATTTATTCCAGCAATGGTATAATACTCTCCCAAACCAAGAGAATAAAACTCCATAGCTTGCTCTGTACGTGCACCATTATCTACCTTATTTACTGCTAAAAATACAGGCTTTTTTACTTTTCTCAATAGCTGAGCAACGTCTTCATCCATAGGACTAATTCCGCTTTCTACATCAACCATAAAAATAATAACATCGGCTTCATCTATAGCCAACACTACTTGTTTATCTATTTCTGCTTCAAATGCATCATCACTACCAATAGCATAACCTCCAGTATCAATTACTGAAAACTCTCTACCATTCCAGTCAGATTTCCCATAATGACGGTCTCTAGTAACACCACTCACAGCATCAACTATAGCTTCTCTTCTTTGAATTAATCTATTAAAAAAAGTAGATTTTCCTACATTTGGTCTTCCTACAATGGCTACTATATTTCCCATAATCTTTCTTTTAGGCTGCAAAAGTACATGTTAAATCGTATAAAGTATACCTTTGACTTTTAATTATTAACGTGAAGTGTTTTTAAGTTCTGCAGAGAGAACATCTTTTGTGATCTTAACGAGTTTAAATCTTAAGTAATATAATTTAGACATTTTCGATTCTTTTATATCTTCTTGAGAATTATCTAAAGTTAAATTGTCTAATTCTTCTCTCGTAATTTCACTGTTTTGATTTCTCAAAACTTTTTTAAATTCTAATAAAGGCGCTTGAAGTTGAACTAATTCAGCTTTCATTTCTTCTTGAGATTGAAGAACGCTAATGGTTTCTAATGACTTTTCAATATGAGTATTTATATTTTTAAATGCTGAAAATAACTGATTAGCCTTTTTTTCTACAGAGTCATTTTGAGTATTTTTAATTTCTTGTTGTAATGAATCTACCAATACTATTTCTCTATTAGCACTTTCATTAAATTTTCTACTCATATCTACAAATGCATGTTCTACTTGATGATCTACATAAGTAGGGTCTAGCATTTGTTTGGGTTTATTTTCTTCTTCTTTACAAGAATATACACCAACAACTAAGCAAACAAAAAATAAAACTCGAAGCATAATCAAAAACTTATTTGTTGTTATATCCAAAACGTTTTAATTGCTTTTGATCGCTTCGCCAGTTTTTATTCACCTTCACATATAATTCTACATGAACTTGCTTCCCGAAAAACTTCTCTAAATCTTTTCTAGCCTCTACCCCTACTCTTTTAAGTGCGCTTCCTTTATGACCAATAATAATTCCTTTTTGAGTTTCTCGCTCTACCATGATCACACTTCGCATGCGAATGATATTTTCTTCTTCAAAAAACTCTTCAGTATCGATCTCTACGCTATATGGAATCTCTTTTTTATAATGTAATAGAATTTTCTCTCTGATAATTTCATTAACAAAAAACCGCTCTGGTTTATCTGTTAAAGCTTCTTTATCATAAAATGGAGGAGAATCTGGAAGTAGTTCTAAAATACGATTAAAAACTTCTGGCACACCAAAATTTTCTAAAGCTGAAATAGCAAAAATCTCTGCATTGGGAACTCGAGCTTTCCAGAGGTCTACTTGTTCTTCTACGAGTTGTTGATTTCCTTTATCTACTTTATTCAGCAATAACAAAACTGGTATCTTAGCTGAAGTGATTTTTTCAAAAAAAGATTCGTCTTTTAGATCTTTCTCACCTAATTCTACTAAATAGATAAGTACATCGGCATCCTCAAAAGCAGATTTAACAAAATCCATCATCGAAGCCTGAAGCTCATATGCCGGTTTGATAATTCCTGGGGTATCACTTAAAACCACTTGAAAATCTTCTCCATTAACAATCCCCAAAATACGGTGTCTTGTCGTTTGAGCTTTACTCGTTATAATAGATAAGCGCTCTCCTACAAACGCATTCATTAGGGTAGATTTCCCTACGTTGGGGTTTCCTACAATATTTACAAAGCCTGCCTTGTGTGCCATAATTTTTATTTGAATTGCAAAGGTAAGTTAATTTGGGAGATCCCAATTTTAAACATAAAAAAAGACCGCTTTTTTAGCGGTCTTTTTAAATGATAAACTAATCCCTAATTATCTTATTACCAATTTATGTGTCTTAGATTGGCTTGAAGTTGATACTTTTAAAAGATATACTCCAGAAGACATTGCCGATAAATCTAATTGACTTGCTCCTGCTGTAATTGTATCTTGATATACTAATCTTCCTGAAATATTATATACGTTTACCTGAATATCATTTGTGATACTTGGATCTATTTCGATGTTTACATTTCCTTGAGATGGGTTTGGGTAAATAGAACTAATATCTATTTGTCTTGTTTCATCTACAGTTAAAACACCTCCAAATTCAAACGCTCCAATATCTCTTGTTCCATCAATAACATAATTACGTTGATCGTTAAACATATCTGCTGAATCACCTGCATCAACTGCTGGACTTCCACTCATTAATGCAATAGTCATGGTTTCACCACCATTATCTTGTAGCGTAGATAACATTGGAGAAACATCTATTAAATCATTAGCTTGGTCTACAAATGTAGATTCATCATCATTACCTATTAGGTTATAATCTTGAGATGCAAACATACCTGTAACATCATTACCCATTGCTGATGTATTATCTGAAACTATCGTATTTTTAATACCTACAGTACTTGTAGCTGAAATACCACCGCCTGTATTCATTGACGTATTAAAAGCAATTGTTGAAGCGTTGATAGTCATCATATCATTATTTAAAATTCCACCACCATCTGTACTTGCAGAGTTAGAGGCAAAAGTACTTGTCATAATAGTTGCAGTTCCCATATCATTAGATAATCCTCCTCCAACACCGTTGGTTGCTGAATTATTAGAAATTGTTGAAGTTTCGATATTCGTTATACCTCCGTTATTGTAGATTCCTCCACCGTCACCATCAGACAAGTTATCATCTATAGTTGTTCTAGAAATATTCATGGTTGCTCCTACTTGATTCCAAAGACCACCACCTTCATTTGCAGCAGAATTACCTGAAACCAAAGACATATCTATACTAAATTGAGTAGCCGCTGAAATATGTACTGCTCCTCCATTTCCTGGATTTGCTGTTCCTGCTAAACCATTTACATCGTTATTCGTTAATTCTGAATCTAAAATCATCACTGTTCCATCAATAACTTCTATAGCTCCACCTGCTCTGTTTGCAGAATTACTATCTAAAATAGACTCATCTATAGTAATAGTACCTGCAAGAGATAAAATACCTCCTCCAGAACCAGAAGTTCCCGTAGCTGAATTATTAGTAATTTCTGAATCATCCATAATATTTACAATTCCTCCTTGATTGTAGACTCCACCACCACCAGTTGTAGCAGCATCTCCTTCAGCTGTATTGGCATCAACAATTACTCCGTCAAGATTCATTGTTCCTGTACCGTTCCATAATCCACCACCTTGAAAAGCAGCCATGTTATTGGTTATTGTACCTCCGTCGATATTTACATCGCCAGCGCCTGAAACATGTATTGCTCCACCGCTCCCTGGATTCTCAATGGCACCTGGAGCAACTCCAGCATTGTTTCCGTCTAAAGTTACGTTCGTTAATGAAACTCCTACACCTGTACCAGAATTATCTTCGATTCCGCCTCCTGCTCTGTTGGCTACGTTATCTGAAATTTCTGAATTCGTAATATTCAGCATCGCTCCAGCATCATTTAAAATTCCTCCACCAGAACCCAATGTTCCATCAGCTACATTATTAGTAATCATAGTATTGTTAGTAATGGTAAGGGTTCCGCTAAGGTTATAGATTCCTCCCCCTCCGTGGTCTGAATCATTTCCACTTGCTGTATTACCATCGATAATTACTCCGTCAACACTCATCATTCCTGATCCGTTCCAAAGACCTCCACCTTCACTAGCTGCCATATTGTTGTTTACTGTTCCGCCTACAATATCAATACTTCCAGATCCACTTACATGTAAACCACCACCATTTCCTGGAGCTGCAGTTGCATCTGGACCAACTCCTGCATTGTTTCCGTTAAGGGTAACATTATCGAGCTCAATTAAACCACTACCAGAGTTATCTTCGATTCCTCCTCCTGCTCTATTGGCTATATTATCTGAAATTTCTGAATTTAAAATAGAAATATTTCCTCCATTACCATTATCATCATTATCATTTAAAATTCCTCCACCAGAACCAGATGTCCCATCGGCTATATTGTTAGAAATTACAGTATTATTTAAAATGGTAAGGGTTCCGCTAAGGTTATAAATACCTCCTCCACCATGGTCGGAGTTATTACCGCTAGCAGTATTTCCATCAATCGTTACTCCGTCAATTGTCATTGTCCCGCTTCCGTTCCAAAGACCACCACCTTCTCTGGCAGCTATGTTATTATTTACAGAACCATCGGTAATATTTACATCACCCGCTCCTGTAACGTGTAAAGCTCCCCCATTTCCTGGAGCAGCAGTTGCATTTGGGGCCACACCTGCATTGTTACCATTAAACGTAACATTGTTAAGCGTTAGATTTAATCCTGCACCAGAATTATCTTCAATCGCTCCTCCTGCCCTATTCGCTATATTATCTGTAAAATCTGAATCATTTACAGTTAATGTTGCTCCTGCATCTAGAAAAATAGCTCCTCCAGAACCTGAAGTGCCATTAGCTTGATTATCTGTAAAGTTACAATCATCTAATGTTAATGTGGTTGTAGCTCCTGAAACATAGATTGCTCCCCCGTCGACTTCTTCTCCATTAACAAAATCTATATTGTTAATATCTACCGTACCCGCAGTAACATTAAAAATTCTGCCCATATTATCGGCGTCAATTTCAACGTTGACTAGAGTACCCCCGTCAATAGTTAAGGTTTTATCGATAGTTATTTCACTGTCAAGATCTATTGTTCCTACTAAAAGGCCAAAGGTGATCACATCACCTGGCTGAGCATCTATAATTTCTTGACGCAAACTACCAGCTCCACTATCGTTACCGTTAGATACTTGTGCCAAAACTTCTTGGTTTGAAAACATAGCTGTTATCGCAATAAAAGCTAATAATGTAATTTTTTTCATAGTTAATTTTATTTGGTTAAACTTGTGGGTATATACGTTCTGAAAAATCTAAAGGTTTTTCAAAATCAGTGATTTAACTCTTAATTAACTTTTCGAAAGAGAATGATTGTTTTTTCTTAAAATATTAACATCTTATACAAAAAATGCCCAAATTTTCATTTGGGCATTTCATTCTTTATTTATCTATTGATCTTATTCTTTAGACCACATATCATTTTGTCCGTTAACATCAGCCAGCTTTTTTTCTGGATCAAATTCTACAGATTTAATTTCTTTTGTGGTTTCTATAAAATGTTCCCAAGTGTCTCCACGCTGCCATATTTCCACCGGAAGGTTTATTTTTTCTGAAGATCCATCATTCATTTTCACCAGTAATGTTACTGGCACAGGAATTTCTTCTACTTTTTCTATTTTAATGAGGTAACCTTTCTCATTTTTCTCTACTCCATTTACAGCAATATCAATATTCTCTGTTCCGTAAAACCATCCTTTCCAAAACCAAGAAAGATTTTCTCCTGTGGCGTTTTCCATATGATTGAAGAAATCTGAAGGTTGTGGATGCTTAAATGCCCAAGTTTTAATGTATGATTTAAAAGCATAATCAAAACGTTCTGGCCCTATAATATATTCACGCAACATTAATAAACCTGCAGCTGGCTTATAGTATGCCGTGTAACCTAAGTTTCTTAAATTGGTTACATCTGGGTAATTATCTATTCCTTCTCTATTTTCGCTAGTTAAATAACTTTTTAGCTTTCTAACATTTCCTAAAGAAGCAGGATATTCTCCATTATTAAATGCCAAGGTACTGTAATGATTGATAAATGTATTGAAACCTTCATCCATCCAAGCATATCTTCTTTCATTACTTCCTACGATCATTGGGAACCAGTTATGACCAAATTCGTGATCTGTTACTCCCCAAAGAGAAGCTCCTTTGCTTTTCCAGCTACAAAAGTTTAAGCCAGGATATTCCATTCCTCCAATATCGGCAGCTACATTTACAGCACTGGTATAAGGATATTCAAAATAGTTTTTAGAGTAAAACTCAACAGACTCTTTAGAATACTCGGTAGATCTCGTCCAAGCTTCTTCGCCATCACTTTCTTTAGGATAGGCAGATTGAGCCAAGCCTGTTTTTCCTTCCGATAAGTTTATTTTTGCGGCATCCCAAATAAATGCTGGAGAAGATGCAAAAGCAACGTCTCTTGTATTTTCCATTTTAAAGTGCCAAGTCAACATTCCGTTATTCTTAACGTTAGAAGATCTCTCACCTACTTCACTAGGTTTTACAATGTAAACGGTTTCATTACTTTCTTTAGCTTTTTCCCATCTTTCTAATTGTTTTTTAGTTAAAACATCTTTAGGGTTTTGAAGCTCACCAGAACCTACAACGGTATGATTGTACGGTGCGGTAACTTTATAATCGTAATTTCCATAATCTACATAAAACTCCCCTGCTCCTAAATATGGCTCGGTATTCCAACCTACTACATCATCAAACACAGCTACTTTAGGGAACCATTGTGCCAAAGCGTAAATAGTACCTTGTTCTACATCTAGTCTTCCCATACGATCCATTCCTTCTACAGGAATTTTATAAGAGAAATTCATTTTCACAGTTGCCTTCCCTCCATTAGCTTTAATAGGCTTATCAAAGAAAACTTGCATTCTAGTATCGTTAATAAGGTATTTGTTAGAAGTTTGTCCAGCCGATTTTGCAGAAAAATTTGAAACTGTATAACCTCCTTCTACATCTCCATTGTATCGATTTCCTCTCATAGGTGTTGTTAAAGTACCTCTTGAAGAATCTGTAAACCTGTTTTGTTCTAAGTAAAGCCACATAAAGTCTAAAGTCTCTGGACTGTTATTGGTGTACTCTATCTCAATATTTCCAGTAATTTTATGGGTTTTATCATCTAGGGTTACTTCTATTTGATAGTCGGCACTATTTTGCCAATACTCTGCTCCCGGTTTACCCGAAGCCGTTCTAAAAGCAGAACCTTGACGGTACATTAACTCATCAAAATTTTGCTGATTGTTTTCTTTTGCTTCTGGCACTTGCGCCCAAGTCATAAAAGAACACAATACAGTTACAATGAAAAAATAGGATTTTAAGTTTCTCATACTTCTATTAGGTTAGTTAAAATATTGATTAATTTGAGGGTAATTTATTTCCGTAAAGTGGGTAATAATTTTATCTGCTTGAGTATAGTCTTGATTTTTTGAATGCGGACTTTTAAATGCTACACAAAAAACGTTGGCTGCTTTTGCTGCTTTTATGCCACTTGTAGAATCCTCTATCACCATGCAATTCTCTACAGGAAAACCTGAAGATTGAGCAGCTTTTTGGAAAATCTCGGGATGAGGTTTAGAGGCTTTTAAATCGGCTCCGCTAAGTTTATCAACAAAATATTGATTTAATTCAAAACGATCAAATACGCTATTAATAGTTCCCATAGAAGCTGAAGAAGCCAACACAAGAGTAAGACCTGCTTGGTAATAATTTTCTATTAACGCTCTCACCCCGTGAATTAAATCTAGATCTGGATCTGATTTAAAAAGTTCTTTAAAAATAGATCTTTTTTTATCTACTAATTCTTGTGGATCATTAGGTAATTTAAAATACTCACACAACTGTCTACAAACATTAATGGTAGATTGTCCAGTAAAGGTTTGGTAATGTTTTTCTGAAACGTCTATTTGATAATGTTCAAACATTCCAAAATAGGCTTTATGATGAAGCGGTTCTGTATCTACAATTACCCCGTCCATATCAAATAACACAGCTTTTAGCACGATAAATCAATTTTACGCCGAATATACGAGCAATGTGTTACTTTAAAAAATAAAACTTCTACATTTTAAGGTGCTTTTGGATGTCATTTTCTATGCTTTGAGGCTTGGTAGTTGGGGCATATCTTTTATAAGGATTACCCTTGGCATCTATTAAGAATTTAGTGAAATTCCATTTAATTTTACTTCCTAAAAATCCTCCTAGGTTGTTTTTAAGGTATTTAAAAACAGGATGAGTATTTTTTCCATTTACATCTATTTTTTCCGTTAACGGAAAAGTAACACCAAAGTTAATTTCACAAGCCGATTGCATATCATTATTATTCACTGGTTCTTGACTCATAAATTGATTACAAGGAAAACCGATAATTACCAATCCGCTGTCTTTATATTTTTGATGAAGATCTTCTAAGTCCTTAAATTGAGATGCTAAACCGCATTCTGTAGCCGTATTTACAACTAAAACCACCTTATTTTTAAAAGATTTAAAATCGATGGTTTTACCATTAGAACTTTTTATTTGATAGGAATAGAACTTACTCATTAGTTTTTATTACAAAACTCTTTATTTATTCATTACCAAGCTGTGTAACAAATGTTAAAATAAAAAGCCTGTCTTTTAAATTAAAAGAACAGGCTTTAAAATTTATTTGAACCAGAAGGCTTAGTTAGTTTTTACTACCATTTTACCTTTATTTTTTCCATCAAAAAGATCTATGAATGCTTGCGGAGTATTCTCAAATCCCTCTACAATAGTTTCTTCAAACTTTAATTTATCCTCCTGAAGCCAAGTAGCCAATTGCTTGATACCATCTTGAAATTGATCTTGATAATTTCTAACAATAAAACCTTGCATCTTAGCGCTATTCTTTACCAAAATTGGCTCTACTCTTGGTCCTGTTGGCATTTCAGTTTCATTATAAAGAGAAATTGCACCACAATTTATTACGCGAGCAAAGTGATTGATATTAGCCAAAACACCATCTGAAACTTCACCTCCTACATTATCAAAATATACATCCACTCCATTTGGCGCTGCCTCTTTAATTGCTTTAGCCATATCTTGAGTAGTTTTATAATTTACTGCCTCATCATAACCAAACTTTTCTCTAAGCATTTGCACTTTTTCATCGCTACCTGCTATTCCTATAGTTTTCAAGCCTTTTATTTTTGCGATTTGCCCTACTACACTTCCTACTGCTCCAGCGGCTCCACTAACAACTATAGTTTCTCCTTCCTTCGGCTCTCCAATATCGGTTAGGCCAAAATAAGCGGTTAATCCTGTCATTCCTAAAATACCTAAATAAGCAGATAATGGCGCTTGATTAGCGTCTACTTTTCTTAAGTTTTCTCCATTAGAGGTCTGAATCTTTTTCCAAGGTAAATTACCCATTAAAAAATCTCCCTCGTTAAATGAGTCATTTTTAGATTGAGTTACTTTTACAACAAGCGCAGAACTCATTGGTTCTTCTAGCTTAAAAGGTTCGATGTAAGATTTTTGATCTTTCATTCTTCCTCTTAAATATGGGTCTACAGATATATACTGAGTTTCTAATAAGATTTCCCCATCATTAAGTTGTGGCTCATCAATTTCACGAATCTCAAAATCTGAGGTTGATGGCTTTCCATCTGGTCTATTCTTTAATAAAATCTCCTTATTCATGTTTTTATTTCAAATTTAAAACGTTTAAAAGCTTTACTGTGTTAAGTTAATTCTAAACTTAAATTTAATATGTTAATGGTTGGTCTTAAAAAGTTTAACTTTTTTAAGATTCTAATTTTCAGTATCTTGTACAGTAGTTTAACTCTTAAAAGTCATTATTATGAAAACAAAACCTTATACTCCTATCATAGTCATCTTTATTTTCATTTTAAGTATGACTGTTTCTGCTCAAGAAGATTTTAAATCGTATCGAGGTTTTGTCATCAATGAGCTTACTGAAGAACCCATTACTTCTGCTAAAGTTGAAGTAGAAAACCACGACTTCTCTACGGTAACAAATAACGAGGGAGAATTTACGCTTAAAATTCCGCGAAAGCTTACCAATGCAGTTATTACCATTTCTTATTTAGGTTATGAAAATAAATCGCTTCACTTAAGAAATTTTAATGAAGAAAGAACTCGCATAGAACTTTTAGAATCTTCTGAGAAACTTAGTGAAGTCAATCTTTATCAAATTAAAGATGCACTTTCGTTAGTTAAAAATTGCTTTTCAAAAAGAGGTGAAAACTATATGAACAACTCTATGGTAATGACTGGTTTTTACAGAGAAACTATTCAAAGAGGGAGAAGAAATGTGTCTTTATCTGAAGCTGTAGTTAAAATTCATAAAGAGCCTTACACTTCTAATAAAAGAGATCGAATTTCAATTTTTAAAGCTCGAAAAAACACCGATTATTCAAGATTAGATACGCTTGCTTTAAAATTGAGAGGCGGCCCCTATAGTTCTTTGTATTTAGATGTAATGGAGTACCCCGAATTTTTATTTGAAGATGAACAACTTTCTAATTACACATTTTCTTTAGATGAACCCACAAGCATTAATAATCGTTATGTTCATCAAATAAATTTTGAAGAAAACGTAAAAAATAATTCTTGGTACAGGGGTACATTATATATTGATGCTGCCACCTCAACATTATTAAAAGCTAATTATAAATTAAATATCGAAAACCGAAAACTTGCTGCAAAAATGTTTGTGCATAGAAAGCCTGGAAGCGTAAAAGTTTATCCCGAACAAATTGAATACAAAGTAGATTATTTCGAAAAAAACGGAAAATGGTATTACGGTCACAGCAGTGCTATGTTAGAGTTTGTAGTAAACTGGAAAAAGAAATTATTCAATTCTAGGTTCACCTTAAACAATGAAATGATAGTTACTAATAGAGAAGAAACAGCCAAAAGCAATTTAAAAAAATCTAATTATATAAAACCATCTATTGTAATGGCCGATGACGTTTCTGGTTTTAGGGACAGTAATTTTTGGGGATCTAGCAATATTATTGAACCTGAAAAATCTATTCAAAATGCTATTGAGAAGATTAAGGAAAAATTAGATTAATAGACTACAGTGCCTTTTGTATTTCTATCATACATAACTATGCTGCCAGCTACTGAAACATTTAAGCTCAATGCAGAAGAAAATTTGATGAGTTTGTGAGATTTTTCAATGGCTTGATTGGATAAACCATGGTCTTCTGCCCCCAATAAATAAACACCTCTTCGGGGGTGTTTAAATGTTTCTAATGGTTCTGCATCTTCTGTTAGCTCTACACCAATTAATAAAGCGCTTTTAGGAAGGTGCGCATAAAAATCATCAAAAGTATCATAATGAAAATAAGGCATTGCTCCTACAGCTTTATGGGTATCACAGGCCTGTTTTGAATATCTATTACCAATAGTAAAAATAAAGCTTGCTCCTAAATTTTGTGCAGAACGCCATAAAACTCCTAAGTTTTCTGGTGTTTTTCCATTTTGTATTCCTATCGCGAAAAAGCCTTGTTCTAAATTATCAACTACCATTAAAAAAAATTTATACAAATATGCATGAAGATTATGAATAATTAATATCTAAAACCTGAATCGTTTTAGTTTCTGAACCTAATTGAAAGGTAATTTCATCTCCTTGCTTTGCTCCCATTAAAGCTTTGGCTATAGGTGCTGTAAAACTTATTTTCTTTTCTTTTACGTTCGCCTCATCAACGCCTACAATTTGAAAACTCTGTAACTTACCGTTTAATTGAAATTCTATATAACTACCAAACCTTACTTCATCTTGAGGCTGATTGGATAAATTAATAACTCTAGCAGAATTTATTCTCTCATTTAGCAAAGCAAGTTTACCATCAATTACTGCTTGTTCTCTTCGTTTTGCTTGGTCATCTTTAAGATCGATAGCGGCTCTTTTTTGTTCTAATTCGCTCTTTTCTTCTAATAATTTTTCTTTACCATATTGGGTTACGTAATTTGTTACACCCAATGGTAGCGCTGCTCTTGGCGGAATTAAAGGTACCTCCTCTTGATCTTCTTCTCTTACAAACCCTCTACTCATAGATATTTTTAAAGAAAATTAACTATTTTGCTACAAAGTCTATCTTAAGATCTTGTTATAATCTTAAACAGATTACTATCTTATCTAACCATATATACAAACCATGAGCAACTATTGGGAAAACCGTTACCAAAACCAACAAACGGGTTGGGATATAGGAGAAATATCGAGTCCGCTTAAAGCATACATTAATCAATTAGAAGATAAATCTATTAAAATTTTAATTCCTGGTGCAGGTAATGCTTACGAAGCAGAGTACCTTTTTCTTAACGGATTTAAAAACGTATTTGTAGCAGATATTGCAGCAACTCCTTTACAGAATATTAAAAAGAGGCTTCCTAGTTTTCCTGAAAAGCAACTATTACATATTGATTTTTTTGAGCTCGAAATGCAATTTGATCTTATCTTAGAGCAAACCTTTTTTTGTGCATTACCCAAATCTTTCCGTAAAGCTTACGCTGAAAAAATGCAAAAACTACTTAAAAAAGAGGGCAAGCTTGTAGGATTACTTTTCGATGATGAACTTCCCAACGGAAATCCGCCTTATGGAGGAAGTAAAAAAGAATACCTTACTTATTTTGAACCTTTATTTGATATCCATACATTTAAAACAGCTTATAATTCAATTCCGCAAAGGCAAGATCGAGAATTATTTATGATTTTGCAGCCTAAAATTAAGTCATAGGAATTTCCATAAGAAGAACTTTTGTATGAGCTTCGGCTTTTACTTTGATGCTATCCGTTTCCCAGATTCCTAGGGCATCTCTACGCGTTAAATCTTCAGTTTCTACTTTTAAATTTCCTTCTAGAACGAAAATGTACACTCCATTCTTAGGGTCTTTTAAATCGTAAGTTAAAGATGTGGGCTGCGTAAAATCTCCCATAGAAAAATAGGCCTGTTGATGTATCCAAACACCTTGATCTTCTTTATGCGGAGATAATATTTGATACCATTCATTTTCTTTTTTTAAATCTAAAGTGGAGATTTGGTCATACCTCGGCTCTACATTTTCTTGGTTTGGAATGATCCAAATTTGCAAGAATTTTACCGCCTGATCTTTATTTTTATTATATTCGCTATGCATTACGCCAGTGCCAGCACTCATTACTTGTATATCACCTTCTTTAATCACCGTAGTATTTCCCATACTATCTTGATGTTCTAAATCTCCCAAAAGTGGAATAGAAATAATCTCCATATTTTTATGCGGATGTTTACCAAAACCTTTTCCGCCGCTTACCTCATCGTCGTTTAGTACACGTAACATTCCAAAATTCATACGGTCTTGGTTAAAATAATTAGCAAAACTAAAACTATGGTGACTTTTTAGCCAACCGTGATTAGCTTCTCCTCTGGTATCTGCGGTATGTTTTATCGTTTTCATCTTATCTTATTTCATTATTCATTTAGGGTTCCAAATTTCCCATCGCTAAACTCTTGGATGGCTTGTGTAATTTCTTGAGAGGTATTCATCACAAACGGACCTTGTGCTACGATAGGTTCATTTATTGGTTCTCCGCTTAATATTAATACAACAGCTTCACCTATGGCGGTTATAACAAAATCTTCTCCGCTGTTTTCAAAAAGCACGAAATGATCTGTAGCTACTTCTTCATGATTAACTTTTACGTTTCCTTCTATCACCAACAATGCAGTATTGTAATTAGCGGGAAAGGAAAATTCCGCGGAAGCGTTAGTATTTAATTTTGCGTTCATAAGGTGAAGAGACGTAAAAGTACTAGCGGCACCTGGAGTGTCTTTATATTTTCCAGCAATTACCTCTATCTCTCCTGCATTATCTTTTAGCAGATGTTTGGATAAATCTTTTCTTGTAAAACCTTGATATTTTGGGGAAGATTTCTTGTCTTTTGCAGACAAATTAACCCACAACTGTACCATTTGAAAGTCACCTCCTTGCTTAGTAAATTCTTCTTCGTGATATTCTTTATGTAATATTCCTGAGGCTGCCGTCATCCATTGCACACCACCTTCTTGTATAACGCCTCCACCACCACTGCTATCGTGATGCGCAATTTTACCATGGTAGGCAATGGTCACAGTTTCAAAACCTTTATGAGGATGTACACCTACTCCACGTGGAGATTCACTTGGAGGAAAATAAAATTTAGAATTATAATCCATGAGTATAAACGGATTCATTCGCTGCATGTCTAACCGATAAGCACTAGGAATAAAATTATGAACTCTAAATCCGTTTCCTACAAAATGCGGTGGCCTTGGCGGCACTATAATTTCGATATTTTTTTGATTTTTCATAATTAATATTTTTTAATCTTATCAAAATTATGTCATCCATTAGAGATTTTCATTGATCTATGGTAATAAGCGTTTTTTAGTTTTTACTCAGTTTTTTTCTCACCCTACTTAAACTCTCTGGTGTTATTCCTAAATATGAAGCAATCATCCATTGGGGGACTCTTTGCATTACATCTGGATACAATTTTAAAAAATTTAGATATCTTTCTTCTGCATTTTCCCCTAACAATGAGTGTAGTCGTTGATGTAAATGCCGAATATGATTTTGGAGTAGAAGTTCGTTATTAGTTGCGAATTTCACATTTACTTCCGCTAAGGTTTTTAAAAAACGTTCATCTAACATAACCACTGTAGTATCTTCTACCGCGTCTATGTAAAAGCTAGAAGGTTCTCCGAAAAAGACACTACTTCTATCGCTTACCATCCAATTTTCAGGAGCAAACTGTAAGATGTGTTCTTTTCCGTTAACGGAAATAGAATAAAAACGTAACAATCCTTTTTCTACAAAAAATGAATGCTGACAAATACTGCCTGCTGTGAGTAGAAACTCCCCTTTTTGAAATCTTTGATACTTTACTAAAGCTTGTAATTTTTGCCAATGTTCTTCTTGCAATTCAAACTGTTGAAAAAGGTAATTTTTAAAATTTGACTCTTTTATCATAAATGGAAAGATAGAAAGAATAAATTTGTGTTTATTTTCTAAGTTTAAGATTTAGATAAAAAATATGAAGTTTAAGAGCAGAAAAGATATATCGTTTAAGCTATTTACAATTATTAGCATTTCGGTATTGATAGCTTTGGAAACTTATATCTTTTTTACAGAAACATATTCTTTTGGAATAACAGACATTGTAATTCTATTTATCATCCCAATCTTATTATGGATTTATTTTGGAACCTATTACAAGCTTACTGCTTCAAATTTAGAGTATACAAGTGGGCCTATGAAAGGATCTATCCCAGTTACAAAGATTAAGGAGATTATCGTAGGAAAAACTATGTGGTCTGGTCTAAAACCTGCAACTGCTAAAAAAGGCTTAATTATAAAGTATGATACTTATAATGAAATCTATATAACACCAAAAGCCAGAGATTTTTTTATAATGAGAATTTTAGAAATTAATCCCGACATTAAAATTACACCTTATGACTTTTGAAGATAAAATCTTTACAGATGTAAATTTCAATCAACAATCCCTTAATATTGGCGATTATGAATATTGCACTTTTAAAAATTGTGATTTTTCTAATGTAAAATTATCGGGTTTTAACTTTTTAGAGTGTGAGTTTATCAATTGCAATTTGAGTTCTGCTAACCTACAAAAAGTCTCTTTTCAGGATATTGCTTTTATCGAATGTAAAATGCTGGGGCTTCGTTTTGAAAGCTGTGAAACTTTTGGGTTTTCTGTAAGGTTTAAGGAATGTAATTTAAGTCATTGCTCTTTTTATGCTGTGAAGCTTAAAAAAACTGTTTTTGAGGCTTGCGTATTAGAAAGTGTAGATTTTACTGAGAGTAATTTAGAACAAGCTTCTTTTAAGAGTAGTGATTTAAAAGAAAGCATATTCTTTCGATCTAATCTAGAGAAAACAGATTTTAAAACCGCTAAGAATTACAGTTTTGATCCTGAAGAAAATCAATTAAAAGGTGCTCTTTTTTCTACCCCAGAGGTTTTATCTCTTCTAGATAAATATAAAATCAAGATTGATTAGAAATATTTTAAATTATATAGCGTCTATTTCTAGTTGAGATATTTCAGCAGCTAAAACTCCTTCTAGTTTTAAGATCGCTACAAGATAATTTTCTTTAAAATATAAATTAAGAACTCTAAGTTGATCAACTTTCCCAAACAATAGAACCCCAGATTTTACTTCAACAATATTTTTTAGTTTTTCATTCATTTTTAAGAGAAGTTCATCAATTTTTGGAAGTAATAGAATTTTAGACTTTCCAAGAATTTTTTTCCTGAAAATAGAATTTAGCATAACATTTAAAAGCTGGTTGGTAAACCAAGTTTTATGCTCTCCTTCTGCTTTATAGTCGCTTACAACTAATTCTTGTTCGTGAGCATTGTAATTTAGCTTTAGCTGAAAATTGAATTTCACTTTTTTATTACTGAATAAAAGCGTTTTCATTAAAATTTCTTGCTGAATATTTAAATCATAGCCATCTGTACCCGGACTTAAAAAAACGGAAAGAATTTCTCCTATTTGTTTAGCGTCATCATCTTCTTCTTTTTGAATTTTGTAGCCCACCATTTTTTGCTGAAAAACCTTCTCTATAGCTTCCAATTCAATCTTTACAGGCATTTGAATATAAATTCCCTCATCCCGATAATTTTCTTTTTCTGTATATGAATTCATAAGAATGCTTCTTTAACCTTAAAGTAGAGAAAAAACAGAAAGTTTAATCAAAAAGAATACTAATTGATTCTTAAAAAATGGAAAGAATACGATAAAACTGTATAAAACAAAAAAACCTTTGCGTTTGCAAAGGTTTTAATTCTAGTAGCGGGAACTGGACTCGAACCAGTGACCTTCGGGTTATGAGCCCGACGAGCTACCTACTGCTCTATCCCGCGATTTGTGATGCAAATATATAACGTTTTATTCATTCTGCAAAACTAGAAACGATAAATATTAATAATTTTATTATTTTTGTCTCTAACGTAATCAGTCACTGCTTTCTATGAAAAAAATAAATGTTCAATCTCTTCCGATAAAGGAGGTTTTAAAAGATTTAGCTGAACAATTAGATACCAAAATTGAAGCTAAATGCCACGAACATATCTTAAATATCCCAAAAATTCACGGTGAAGGTTACATAAGAGGTATGAATTTTAAAAGTGGGATTGGTGTAATTGAATATTGTTGTCAGTTTAAAAAAGACACTCAGATTCATTTTTCACTATCAGAAGTGCACCCTCTTAAGTTTTTAATTTGCGGAGAAGGATTTATTAATCATCAATTAGAAACTTCTCAGGAGAAAACACAGATTCTGAAATTCCAAAACGTAATTGTTAGTAGTAACGAAACTCACGGACATGTTTTGGAATTCAAAAAGAATGAAAACGTACATTTAAATAGCATTGAAGTTAATCGAGACGTTTTTTTAAAAAAATATGCTTGTGAAGTCGAATCTTGGGATCATCCATTAAAGGAGATCTTTAATGATATTAATGCGACTAAAGTTTTCTTTTATCACGGTAACTATAGTGTTTTCATAGCAAATACCATTCAAGAAATGAATATGGAAAGTAACTCTAATTTTATGAGAGAGCTAAAATTAGAATCTTATGCCTTGCAATTGTTAATTCAACAAGCTGAACAATTAGAAGACGATTTAAAAGCAGATAATGATAAAACTGTTTTAAGAAAACAAGAGATTGAAAATATATCTAATCTCATATCGAAGATCGAACAAGAAATTCACTTTCCGCATACTGTAAAAAGTCTTTCCCAACACGTGGGTCTAAATGAAAACAAACTACAAAACGGCTTTAAACATTTATACAATGAAACGGTAAATAACTACATTCAAAAACTTAGAATGCAAAAAGCTGTAGAGTTAATTTTAAACACCGATTTAAGCATGCAAGAGATTACTGAAAAAATAGGACTCTCTAATGCTAGCTACTTTTCAAAGGTCTTTAAAAAAGAATATTACATCACCCCTAACGATTTTAGAAAAGCTAACCTTAAACACAAAGAATAGATTATCAGTTTATTAACTATTCCTTAAGAGGTCATTTGTTTTTTTGTTAAACTCCACATAAATATCTTCAGAGATGCTTTCACTTAGAGAATTCTGTTTTAAATTTAAAACAAAAACAAGTGAAAGCAAGAGAATTCTACTATCGAAACAAGTCAAATTTAAATGAAATTATTGCTGCTCCTAAAAAGAAAGTAGCTCATTCATTTTATTGTTATTTATTAAAGAAGCACTACAAAGCCACTTTAGTAAATATAGATTACACTAAAAAAATTGCGTATTTACATTATGATTACGGCAATAAAAATGTAATAGATAGTAGGCTATTTTCGGCAAATACTCGTGTAGTAGAAATTCATTTTAATTCTATTGGAGATTTAATGATCACTTGTTTAAAAAATAATGCTAATAGAAAAGCTATTTACCAACAAGTAAAAATTTAAATACTAACCTAAAAACCAAACATTATGATACGCTGGATTGTTATTTTTTTAATTATCGCATTAGTTGCTGCAATATTTGGATTCGGAGGAATTGCTGATGGCGCTGCAGATATTGCACAAATAATCTTTTACATCTTTATTGTCTTACTAGTACTTTCCTTACTCTCAAGACTTTTTAGAAGATAATTAATATTACATAAAATCAGAAAGCTGCAAATTTGAAATTTTGCAGCTTTTTTTATTGTCCTAATATTTCAGTTCTAAACTGTATCAGTTTTTCTGCTTCAAACTTTACCGTAATTTCTATGGGATTGCAGCAAACTTCGCAATCTTCTATATAAGTTTGACTCACTGAAGAATCTAACAACATAGAAATTTCTTCCCAGCAATGTGGACATTGAAAATAATGCTCTATCATTAATAAAGTAATTTTAAAATTGAACGTTTAACAGTTGACCTGACAATTGTAAGACCTGCAGTTCTGCTAATTTTGCATCATATTTAGCCAAATTCTTACTCGTCTTCGCATTGATTAAATTAATTTGCGCTTGACGGAATTCAATAGAGGTAATCTGCCCTATTTTAAATCGCTCCTCAGAACGTTCAAAATTTGCTTCACTTGTCACTACATTTTGCTCTTGTAACTCATAAATATAGAGCCTGTTTTGATAATTATCTAGTGCATTTTTCAGATCACGATCAACTTCATTCTCTATTTGTTTCTTTTGAATTTGCTGATTTTCATACAGAATCTTAGCATTTCTCACACGTACAGATGTAGATCCTCCATCAAAAATATCCCAAGAAAGACTAACTCTAGCAGAGAGCCCAGATGTAGTTTGCAAAGAACCTGGAAAAAACGGACTGTCGGCACTTCTATTACGGTTCCAACCATAAGAACCTGTTAAGCCTACGCTAGGTAAATATCCAGATTTATTTACTTTAATATCGTACTCACTAATCACTAAATTCTTTTCTATTTGCAATAGAGAAACATTGTTTGTTTTAGCTTCTTTTACATAGTTTTCAATTTTCAATTGTGGCGTAAACCCTACTATAGTATCTACTTCAAAATTAACTGAAGGCTTTTTCCCAATAATATAACTTAAATCTCTTTTGGTGTTTCTTAATTGTTGGCGGGTTCCAATTAAATTAATACTATCGTTAGTAACATCTACCTTGGCATTTAAAACTTCAAGTTTATTACTTTGTCCATACTCAAATTGGTATTCAGCACGCGTAACTCGCTCTTTAGAGATCGCTAAAGTCTGTTCTAGGACTTCTACATTTTCAGATAGACGAGCAATCTCAAAGTACACAGAGAAAAGCTCTAACAAGGTATTTTCAATTGTTTCTCTAGCCTCTAGTTCCGATAAGTTATATTCTTCTTTTAATCGACGGTAATTATACAACCTACCTAATCCATCAAATATGGTATAATTCAAATCGAGAGAACCTCCATAACTCGTATTTTCTAGATCATTTTGATCTCGAGGCTCTTCTCCATCAATTTCCGTTAAACGGTCATCTAAACTATAGTCTGCAAAAGCACTACCTACTAAAGTTGGCAAATAACCCGAATTTAAAATCCCTGCGTTGTTTTCGGCAATTTCAACATTATTATCGGCAATTTTAATTCCGTAATTTTTTTCTAAAGTTTGCTTTATCGCTTCTTTTTTAGATAAAAAAGGTGTTTCTTCCTGCGCAACCAATGTAAAATTGAACAAACAAGATATCGATATAAGTAATAGTTTAACTCTACTCATCTTCTTTTATTTTTTGTTCTTTAATCGCTCGCTCTACTTCCTCTTTAGAAACCTCTTTTCCTGTTTTTAACCATTTAATTTTTGTCTTTAATTCGTTGGTTGCCGATAGCAATAAGGGTAAAAATAATAGAGTTAAAAAAGTCGCAATCCCAATACCATAAGCGATAGAAATTGCCATAGGTTTTAAAAATTGTGCCTGTCTACTTTTTTCTAACAATAATGGCGCTAAACCAGCAATGGTTGTAACTGATGTTAAAAATATGGCCCTAAACCTAGCTCTTCCTGCTTCATACAAAGCTTCGTCAAACTTCATCCCTTCTTTTAAAAATGAATTAAATTTACCAATAAGTACCAAGCCATCATTAACCATAATTCCGATTAAAGCAATAATTCCTAATGCCGACAATACGTTTATAGGAAAACCGTGGAATAAATGACCCCAGCCTATTGCAATAACACTTAACGGAATCATAAGCATTAATAATAAAGGCTGACTGTAACTTCTAAAGGTAAAAGCGATAGTCGCGTATATCAAGAATAAAATGACCGGGAAAATTTCGTTGGCAGAATCTGTTAATTTGCCAGCTTCTCTGTTTTGACCTTCATAAGACGCCTTTACCGTTGGATATTTAGAAGTGATCTCTGGCATAACATTATTTTGAATATCTAACAAAATATCGGTAGAACTTCCGTTAGGATCTTCCATATCTGCATTTACTTGAATCTCACGAACCCCATCTAAATGCCTAATCGATTCGTCTCCTCTTGCAATTTCATAATTGGCAATCTCTTGAAAAGGTACTCGATCTCCTGCAGGAGTTACAATTCGCATTTCATCTAAATCACTCAAAGAATTTCGGTTATCTAAACCGTAACGAACCCATACTCTTATTTCATCTTGTCCGCGTTGAAACCGTTGTGCTTGTGCTCCAAAGAAACCACCTCGTATTTGACGCATTACCGAGTTGAGTGTTAATCCTAAAGCATAAGCATTGTCCTTTAAAGTAACATTTAATTCTTTTGCTCCTTCAGGGTCGGTATCGGTAATATCTTTAAGCAGAGAGTTATTTTCTAGAACTTCTCGCAATTCTTCGGTGGCGGCTTTCAGTTCTTCTGTATTATTTCCTAATAAAGATACAGAAATAGGACTCCCACCAAAATTTCCACCAGAACCAAATGTTAACTGCTCTACTCCATACACCTCACCCACTTCATCTCGAATGGCATTGGTAATTTCCGGGGAACCGAAATCACGTTCCTCTCCTGGCAATAAATTAACTCTTAGAGAAGCTTTGTTATTTCCTGGTCCTACACGTTTTATAATATTTTCAACTACGGGTTTATTTCCTGTTTGATTTTGAGTAAATTCTTTATTCACACGCCACGCAGCATCTTCTACCATAGAAATTACAGAATCGGTTATTTTGGGATTTGTACCTTCGGCCATTAATAAATTAATACTCACCGTATCACTGGCAATACTAGGAAACAAGGTTATTTTAATAATCCCTCCTCCAATTGCACCAATCGTAATGACAAAAGCTGCGATAACTATTGCAAATGAAATGAAGCGTTGACGTAGCACAAATCTTAATGCAGGACTGTAAATACGGTCTCTACAATAACGCATAAACTGATCTCCTTTTTTATTGTACCAGCGCAGTTTATAAAAGAATTTATCAATTCCCTTTTTATTTTTTTGTTCTTCTTCGGTTTCCCGGACTAATGCTTTGGAGTGACCAATGTGTGCAGGTAAAATAATAAGAGCTTCGACTAATGAAACGATTAAGGTCAAAATAACTACGGTAGAAACTTCTGAAAAGAACTCTCCTATTCTACTGTCTAAAAACTGAAACGTAGCAAAAGCCAAAACTGTAGTGATAATCGCCGAAACAATTGGAGGAATAACTTCCATCGTACCGTCAATCGCTGCTTTGACAGGACTTTTACCCATTTCGTAATGCTGGTAGATATTCTCTGATATTACAATACCGTCATCTACTAAAATCCCGATCACGATTATCATCCCAAAAAGAGATAATACATTGATAGTAACTCCAAAAGAACCTGCAAAAATAAACATTCCTAAAAAGGCTACAGGAAGACCAAAGGCTACCCAAAATGCTAACCTTGTATTTAAGAAAAACGAAAGAAAAAGAAGAACCAATAGGATTCCCATAATTCCGTTTTCTAAAAGTAATTGCGTACGTTGATTTAGTCGTATGGATGAATCTTGTGTGATATCTAATTGAACCACATCGTGACTTTGATTGTACTCTTCTACATAGGCATTAATTTGTTCTGCAGTAGAAAGTAAATCTTCATTATTGGTATTGCTAATATTTACATTGACAGCAATATTACCACTAAAATATGATGCATTAGGCGTTTCTGAAAATTGATCTCGTACTGTAGCCACATCTTCCAATTGAACTAACGTCCCGTTATTATTCGCTCGCACCACAATATTGTTAAGCTCATCGGCATAATAAGAACGATTGCTTGCGCGAATTAGAAAATCTTCTGCACTGGTCTTAATATCACCTCCCGAGGTTAATATGTTAGTTTCTGCAACCGCATTAGCTACTTCTTGAAAAGTTAAATTGTAGGCTAGTAAATCATTTTCTCTAACAGCAATTTGAATTTCTTCCTCTGGGAACCCATAAATTTCAATTTGAGAAATACCATCCATTCTGCGAATATCATTCTCTATAGATCGGCCAATTTGCTTTAAAGTTGCTAAGGGAATATCTTTTCCATTAATGGCAAAAGAAATGGTTTCTCTTATATTTTCTTCTTTTGCAATAATAAGAGGCTCCATATCGGCAGGAAAGGTGGGAACACGATCTACCGCATTTTTTACCTCGGTTACCATAATATCGATATCCTCGTCTTTATCAATTTCTACGGTAATACTACCTCCGCCTTGTCTAGAGGTCGAAGTTACACGATCAATGCCCGCTAAACCTTTTAAGTTATCCTCAATTTTTAAAACAATTCCTTCTTCAATTTCCTCTGGAGTTGCTCCAGGGTAATTTAAATCGATATTAATGATTTGTGATTCGACTAACGGAAAAAATGAAGATTTCATTCGGCTTAAACCGATGATACCAAAAGCTATAAATGCAATAATTACAACATTTACGGCAACCTCATAGCGAATAAAATAACTAATGACTTTTCGCATCTAGTTCGGGCTTTTAGCTGATTCTTTTTCCTGAAATATTTTAACTGGCATCCCCGCATAAGCTCCAGAAACAGGCTTATTGATCATTTTTATTCCATCATCTAATCCCTTTACGACCACTTTCTCTTCTGAAGTGTAAACAGGTTCTATTTTTACCAGATCGAGGATGCTATCTCTCACAATGTACAATTGGTTTTGATTGACCAGTAATTTTCTATCTATAGAGATGGCATTTTCTATTTTTTTAGCTTCAAGTTGAGCTTCTAAATACATTCCCTCTTTTAAAGCATCTCCTTCTACCTGAATATATACTCTTATGGATTGAGTAGCTTGATCTATACTTGCATTAATACGAGAAACTTTACCCGTATAAGTTTCTCTACCTTCTAAATCTTGTAAAATTACTTTTTCTCCTTTTTGAAGTAAATCGCTATACTCTTTTGAAATAGAAACTTCTAACTCATATACAGAAGGATCTATAAACTCTCCTAACTTTTGACCTTGTCTTACCAAAGCACCTTTAGTCACCAAAGCTTCGGTTAAAATACCGTCAAATGGCGCTATAATAGAGTATTTCACTAGACGTTCTTCTAAATTTTTTACATTATAATAAGTGGAAAGAATTCCTCTTCCTGTAATAAAATAACGCTCTTTATTATTTGAAATCTCTGGAAGCTTAGGGGTAGTTTTATCTAGATTATAGTTATTTAAATAATTTTCCCATTTTGAAAAAGCATCTGGATAGTCTAGACGTAAATCGGGCATAATAGCCGCAATTTGATTGTACAATTCACTTTTAGCTGATTGTACCGAAGCAAAGTATTCTTGAGAGTTTAGTTTTAATAAAACCTGACCTCTAGAGTAATTTTCTCCTGGTCTAAAATCTTTAGCACTATATTGAAAAACACCTTGTACTTCAGAGAATAACTCTATACGGTTTTTAGCTATTAAAGTCCCGTTTGCCGGAAGTTCTATAGGAACGGTTGAATTTTTTACCGTATCTACAAATACGGTTTTCACTACTTTCTTAACTGGAGCTTTTTCTTTTTTATTACTATCTATGAGGTAGTAAGCTAATGCCCCTGCCCCAATTAGAATAAGCAAACCTAGTATAGCACTAACCAACTTCCTCATTAAAACTTATTTATTAAATTTATATTTTAATCTCATAAAATGAGACTATTAACACTGCAAAGTCAATAAAGGTAAAGTTTGGTAATTTTAAACTTAACTGAATTGATCTAAACGTTCTTGAACCTCTTCCCACTCTTTCATAAGTGAAGTAAGTTCTTTCTTTTTATCTTCGTATTGAGTAAAAAAACTAGAGTCGGCTGCAGTTTTCTCATAATTTGCAGCTAGCTCAGCATCATCTTCTTTTATCGTTTTTTCTAACTTCCCGATTTTTGCCTCAATATTGCTCAATTTATTTTGAAGCGATTTTAGCTTCTTTTGATCTTTATAAGACTGCTTTGAAGACTTTTGGTTTAATGGCTCTTCAGCTTTTTTTACTTCAGTACGCTTTTCTACCTCTCTTAAACTTTCTACATTTCTCTCAGCCAAATAATCATCTATATCACCTAAATACTCTTTTATTTGATGATTTTTAAATTCATATACATTGTTGGTAAGTCCCTGTAAGAAATCTCTGTCGTGAGAAACTAAAATTAAAGTTCCTTCAAACTTCCGTAAAGCTTCTTTAAGTACATTTTTAGATTGAATATCTAAGTGGTTGGTAGGTTCATCCATCACCAAGACATTAAACGGCTGCAACAACATTTTTGCTAAAGCCAAGCGGTTTCTCTCTCCTCCAGATAGAACCTTTACATATTTCTCTACTTCATCTCCCCTAAATAGAAAAGCCCCTAGAATGTCTCTTACTTTACTTCTATTGGTTTCATTAGCTTCATCGATCATGGTATCAAGTACGGTTTTATTTCCGTCAAGGTATTCTGCTTGATTTTGAGCGAAGTATGCAATCTTCACATTATGACCTAACTTTAAACCACCTTCATATTCTATTTCACCAACTATAATTTTTGCGAGCGTAGATTTACCTTGTCCGTTTTGCCCTACAAAAGCTGTTTTAGTGTTTCTTTCTATGAGCAAATCTATATTTTGCAACACGCTCTTGTCGCCGTAGTTTTTAGAGATCTTATCAGCTTCAACCACAACTTTTCCAGGAGTTACAGAAACTGGAAAATTTAGCGTCATAACGCTGTTATCATCCTCATCAACCTCTACGCGATCTATCTTATCTAATTTTTTAATTAAAGATTGAGCCATCGATGCTTTTGAAGCTTTTGCTCTAAATTTTTCAATAAGCTTCTCTGTATTCTCTATTTCTTTTTGCTGATTTTTTTGAGTAGCTAATTGTTGTTCTCTGCGTTCTTTCCTCAATACCAAATATTTAGTATAAGGTTTATTATAATCATAAATACTTCCTAAAGAAATTTCAATAGTTCTATTGGTAACATTATCTAAGAACATTTTATCGTGAGAAACTATAACCACACAACCAGAGTAGCCTTTTAAGAAATCTTCTAACCATATAATACTTTCTATATCTAAGTGGTTAGTTGGCTCATCTAAAAGTAGAATATCATTATTTTGAAGCAAGAGTTTTGCTAACTCTATACGCATTCGCCATCCTCCCGAAAAAGTATCAGTTTGTTTATTGAAATCTTCTCTTTTAAAACCTAATCCTTGTAAAATTCTTTCGGTATCTCCTTGATAGTTATAACCTCCCAAAATTTCATATTGATGCTGAACATCATTCACATCAATCATAAGTTGATGATAAGCTTCACTCTCGTAATCGGTTCTTTCCGCTAAAGCGTGATTAATTTTATCGAGCTGAACTTCTAAAGTTTTAATTTCTTTAAATGCTTGGTAAGCTTCTTCAAGCACCGTTTTACCTTCTTCAAAATCTATATCTTGACGCAAAAAGCCAATTTTAATATCTTTCTCGTAAGCGATTTGTCCAGTATCTGGTTCAAAATCTCTAGCCAATACTTTTAGTAAAGTAGATTTACCCGCTCCGTTTTTTCCTACTAGTCCCACGCGGTCTCCAGCACCTAAACGAAAGGTAATTTCTTGAAAAAGGTATTCTCCTTGAAAGGAAATAGATAAATTATGAATGTTTAGCATTTATGTAACTTAAGTGACGTTATTATCCTGCAAATATCCTTATTTTTGTAACGTAATACCAACGCTTATGGAATTATTTAAAGGAACTAGAATTTACAGTATTCTTACTGGTTATTGTCCTGTTTGCCACGAAGAAAGTATGTATAAAGAAAGTAACCCGTATAAGTTAGGGTCTATTTTTAAAATGCAAGAGCGTTGCTCTCATTGCCAGACAAAATATAAGATTGAACCGTCATTTTTTTATGGAGCAATGTATGTAAGTTATGCAGTTGGAGTTGCATTTTCTACTGCAGTTTTTATTATTTCTCACTATTTTTTTGGAGCTGGTTTACTGGTATCGTTTTTTGCTATTATAGGAGCTTTGATTATTTTAATGCCTATAATTACCCGACTTTCTAGAAATATATGGATCAACTTCTTTTTTAGTTATAAAAAAGGGGCTTCATCAAAATCTTTATAAAATCGTGAAACATTTATTTCTTTTGGGATTTCTTTATGGGAATAAATAGCCTCTACTAGTTGCTTAGAAACTGTTGGACCGAATAATATACCTCTACTCCCAAAACCATTAGAAATGTAAACATTGGCGTATTTTGGATGTGGACCAATGATAGGTTTTCTATCTGTAACCGTAGGTCTAATCCCTGCTTCTTGATCTATTACCTCAAAATCGCAATTAATCATTTGGTTGACCTTTTCAATAAGTTGATTTTTCGCTGAATTTGTAGGATCGACACCTTCAAAATCTCGGCTATAAGTTGCTCCTACTTTATAGGTATCATTTCCCTTCGGAATCATAAAAAAGCTTCCTTTTACGATATCATCTAACTTTAAATTAGGAGCTTTAATAGTAATGTATTCTCCTTTGTTACCTTGTATAGGTAAGAAGTTAAAATAAGGATTTTGATTAACGGAAGATCCCTCGCAGAAGATAATATTATCGGCTGAATAATTTTTATACCTCACACCCTCACTTCCAACATTTAAATCAGTAAAAGCAAAGTCTTGTTCTAAGAAACGATCCATTTTAATTAGATACTCCTTATAGGAATTTAATAAGTTACCAACATACAGTAATCCAGTATGCTTAGTGGATCCTATTTTATGAGGAACATTTAATGAGATGTTTTTATTTACCATTAAATCTTCCACAAGAAAATTATCTAAAATTGGTTTTCCTAATGCTGAAAACCAATCGTTTTGCTCTTTTATAGAATTAAAAATTTTCAAAATTGGCTTTTCAATGTAAAAGTTTTCTTGAAATTGCTGTTGAAACCCTTTATAAAAAGGTACTGCATTTTTATAAAGCTCTTCTGAATTCCAAGCCAAATTAAATTTTTTTAGAACCACTGGATTGCAAATTCCACCAGCTACTTGGGAAGCAGTAGGAAATTGACCAGAAATCCCCAAAACCTTTTTGTTTTGCTCTTCTAATCTTTTTGTAACAGCTAAACCCGAAAGCCCAAAACCTACGACAATAACATCAAAATGATTTTTATCCATATATCTTGTAATAAAAAAAGCACCCAAAAGGGTGCTTTCTAATTTTGTATGAAAAATTTTAATAATTCCACATATCAGACTCAAAGTTTCTGATAACATCTTTAATTCTGTTAGATTCTAATAATTGCATTAAAGAATTTTCAACCATATATTGATCAATTTCTCTATCTCCATAAACGTTATCTTCTTTATAAATCATAGCGTCAAATCTTCTAGAGTTTAATAAATGATCAAAAGTGATAGGTTGTGAAGTATTCTTAGCATTAAAAACTTTTGCTTTATGTAAAGCAGGTCTCAACTCTGGATAAAATACCCAAAATAATTCAACCGGTTCAGATAAAGCCTGACGCTGTTCATCTGTCATTTGAGTTCCACTAAGTGAAGCAACTTGAAGTTCTGCTTTAAGCGATGCAGATAAGGCCATAGGAGCAATTCCTATAAGTCTATATCTTAATTCACCTTGTCTCTTATCAAAATACCAATATCCTTTAATACGGTATCCTTTAACATCTTCAGGCTTAAGCTCAGATTCTACAATCTCTCCCATCCCTAATTGTAAAGAGTCTTCGGGCACCCCTTCATTGATTCTTTGCTGACCAATATCAGTAATTCTCTTCATTTTAAAGTTATCTTGTATTTCTACAGTGGTTAACTTATTCATAAAGTAAGAATCCCTATATATATTAACACTATCCTTTTCTATAGCATCTTTGATCACATTAAATAAAGGTCTTCTTGTTGGTGTTTCCCTTAACGGAAATAACAAAGGAAAATTTATTCTTTGATTCAAGTCAATATACTCCCAAGTCGTTTTTGACCAAAGTATATCTCTATCATCAATGTACCCATATTCTAGAGGTTCATCATTATCACTTTTAATTTGAGCTTTAGTTTTTACACCTATACTATCAACAGTCTTGGCATTTAAAAGATTTGATTGAGCATTTACACCTACGCCTACAAAGCACAAGCTAAAAAACACCACCAAAGAATAAATTTTTCTATTTTTCATAAATTATATTTTAATCTGTAAGTTCAATAAAGACTGGTGAAATATTAGGAAGCGTGTAAGAAGAATTTCCTACAATCTTAGCTTTAATATTAAACAAAGTCACTACTGCACCTCTTGGCGCACCATTTAATGCCGCTTTTGCAGCACCATTTAATTTATTTCCAGTCACTGTAACTGGAGGTTTACCTTGTACTTGGAATTGGAAACTAACTACGTTAAGATTTAAATCAAAAACGAAATCTGGTAATTTAGCACTTACTTGAGCAACAGAAGCCGTGTTTCTTGGCATTCTAATAGCTCCACCTGAAGCATCTCTACCTGCAACATTACCAATAGGTCTTGGAATTTCCTTAATACGGAAAACCTTACTATCACTAACAGATGTACCATCAGGTAATTTACCAGATACATTAATTTTTACTTCTTTAGCTTTAATACTAGTTACATCCATTACATACTTAGAGTTTCCTCCTGCACTAGATAAACCAGGACCGTTTGCACTCACTGAAGGTACTCCAGGGATAGAAATAGTCATTGGGTTTTTAACTCCACGGTAAACCACATTCATCTTATCTGCAGATATTACAGCTGAATTTGGCTTAGGAATTACTGCATAAGAACTTGTAAAAGGTAAATCAACGATAGAATCTCCCTCTTTAAATTGAAGTAAACCTTTAATCTCTTGTTGACCAACATTACCTGCTGCAAAATCAAGATTTACAGTTCCTGTACCAGGATTCTCCATTTCATTATCATTAATAATAACCTTATCAAAACTTAAAGAGTTATCAAAACGACCTAAAACTACTTTACCTTTAAAATTTTCACCACTAAAAAATGCAGTTTTTTCTGGGATAACAATAGCTTCATAGTTACTCATAGAAAGGCTAGATGCTTGTTGTCCTTGTAACATAGCTGATAATACTTGGCTTTCGGTAGTTTTAACATCTGCCTGTATTTTAGTCATTTTTGTTAATGATGCTACTAATGGAAAACCTTCATAGTGATAGCTTAACCAATCCTTCTTTACGTTTTCTCCATCAACAACTTTATTGTCTTCATCTCCAGTAGAGAATTTACTCATAACATCTTTTTTGATGTCAGCATATCCATCTCCTAAAGTTGAAACAACTGTAGTTTTATAAGAATTCATTTTAGAGATAAACTCCTCACCTTTTGGCTGTAACTTTCCACCTTTATAAAATACTTCATTAAAGTAGTCTGCTTTATCCATAGCCTCGTAATCCTTAGGATCATCAAGTTCTTTCGTTGCTCCAGCTTTTAATTCTGCTAAAAAATTATATAGATCACTTGAAGCGGCACTAATAGTAGCTGCCTTTTCTTGTAATGGCTTATATTGTTTTGGTTGTTCTGCAGCTTTCTCTGCTAAACCAGCATTAAACGCGTTATTACGCACTGTAGCTGCTTCGTTAGCTTCTGTAAAGCTTTCATTCATTGATCCAAATGCAGAAAGTACTTCTTTAGACATATTTAGTGCCATCATCGCGATGAATACTAAATACATTAAGTTAATCATCTTCTGCCTTGGGGTTTGTTTTCCTCCTGCCATATCTTAATTTATTTATATGATTAATTATGGATTAGGCTCCTGGACGCATTGCAGTTAACATACCTCCATAAACTCCATTTAATGAAGATAAGTTAGATGTTAAGCTTTCCATTTCTGTTCTTAATTTAACAGCGTTATCAGCTACAGCTTGGTTTACTTCTGCTTGTTTTGAAGCTGATTCTACTTGAACTTTGTATAAGTTATTTAAAGATTCCATTTGAGCCGCAGCTAAAGTCATCTCTTCACTATATTTCTTTTGAGATGCCATAGAGTCTACTGTTGGACCCATATTTTTTGCTGCACCTTCAAAGTTTTTAATGCTCTCTCCTAAACTGCTCATTAAAGCTCCATCAATTTTAGCTTCTTTAAGCATTGAGTCTAATTTTTTAGAAAGTGAATCTTCTACTTCTTTCACATCGTTCTTCTTTGCTACTCTTGAAGTTGAACCTCCAGCTAATTCAGGGTATACTAAAGACCAATCTAAATCATCATCTACTGGTTCAAATGCAGAAATGGTAAATACTAATGCTTCTGTAACAAGACCTGCGATAAGCATCGGGTTCGCATAAGGCCAGTGCATAATTTTAAATAATGCTCCTATAATTACTACTGCTGCACCTAGACCGTACACCATGTTCATAATTTTTGCTCCTTTTTTTGACTTTGCCATAATTTAAGTTTTAGTTGTTTAAGTTAAGTTTAATAGTTAAAATATTTAATTTGAGATTAAATTTTATTGTGGGGGTTGGTTTAAATCTAAATCATTTGAAGAATAATCTTGTACCGTTCTGAATCCGATATAACTTCTAGAAGAATCAGCATACTCATAATCACGAGAGCTTACTTGTAAGAAATACGCTACATCTTTCCAAGATCCACCACGAACTACTTTACGTTCATTTTCTGGATCATTAACATTTGGATTCATTGAAGAATAATACTCATAAGATGCTGCATCATAAGATGAATTCACCCATTCTGCAACGTTACCAGACATATTATATAAGTTATAATCATTCGGCTCATAAGACTCTGCCTCAACAGTATATAAAGCTTGATCTGCTGCGTAATCACCTCTTAAAGGTTTAAAGTTTGCTAAGAAACACCCTCTATCATTTTTAGAATAAGGACCTCCCCAAGGATAAGTAGCTGATTCTAAACCACCTCTTGCAGCGTACTCCCATTCTGCTTCAGATGGTAATCTATATTGTCTAACTCTCTGCTGACCTTTTTCTACCTTATACCCATTGTGAAGTAACGTTCTCCAATCACAAAATGCCTTAGCTTGCTCCCAAGAAACTCCAACTACAGGATAATCTTCGTATGCTGCGTGCCAAAAGTAATCGTTATGCATTGGCTCATTATAAGAATAATTAAAATCTTTTACCCATACCGTTGTATCTGGATAAACTTCTACTTCCTCACTTTTAATAAATTTGGATCGATCTCCATTTGATCTTGCAGCACCTTCAATATCCATATACTTATAGCTGTATTTGAACTGAGTAACATCCATAAGACGCTGACCGTTATATGACTGCTCCATAGGAAGATACATTTCATCCATCACATAAACGTAAGATTCATCTGGATACTCTTCTGTTTTCCAAAGCAAATCAACTTCCCAGTTTAAACGCTGGTTATTAGGATCATAATGTTTTGAATACTGCTGATAAGGAGTTTCGTTGCTAGCAGCTCCATTAGCTCCACCCCCATTATTATTATTGTTAGCTGAACCTTTAAAGGCGTAATCTTGAATAGAAGCTCCATTGTTACCTCCACCACCTTGAGCTCCACTTCCACCACCAGCTATTTCAGCCTCTTCAGCTAAACGCTGTCTGATTACAGAGTCACGAGTCCAAACTACAAATTGTCTATACTCTGCATTTGTAATTTCGGTTTCGTCCATATAAAAAGAACGAACGGTTACGGTTTTTGTAGGTGCATTATTTAACCCAGCTATATCGTCATCAGATTTACCCATGATAAACGACCCACCAGGAACGGTAGTCATACCGTAAGGCTTCTCCGAATGCCACTTTTTACCTTTAACACCGACTAACTGACCCTGGGTACCTCCTCCACAACTTGCTAAAAAAGATACAAGGGCAACAATTGAAAAAACTTTCTTCATAACTATATTAGGTTAAGATGATCTAAATTTAAGGGCGTAAACCTATCTAATAATTTCCAAAAAAACAATTTTTTATTTAAAAAATTGTTAAATTTCAGTATAAATTACTAATACTTTACAACTCATTTTTCCTTCTCGCTTTCCACCAGCGTTCAGGAATGGTTTGATTACAAGCTTCCTCGTAATCTTGATATGTACAAGGCAATAACGTATGTTTCTCTAATTTATTGTTAAAACTTGTAGAATATGGGATTTCAATCCACCATCTTCCAGAAAGATTACTCTTATAGAAAACTAAAATATCGTCTTGAACGGGCACTTGGTATTTTATGAAATTATTTTTGGCTGTTAAATTATTTTCGTTTTTCCTATAAATAACTCCCTCGATAAAATACCATAAAATTTGGGACACCAACATAGTACTATTTTTTGATTTCTCCAAATAATCTAAGTGATACAAGCCAAAACTACTTAACTCATCACTTATTCCAGCGTACCTTGCAAGAGCACATATTTCCCTACCATTAAAACCATTAGGAGGTAAGTTTCTATTTCCCAACACAGCGCCTTCAACACATGAAATATCTATTGTAGCCATATTAGCATTGCGAAAAACAGGTTCTACAATAGAGATGTTGTTAGCCACCTCACCTAAACGATAAGCATCAAAATATAATTTTTCAAGTAAACCTATTTCTTCTTGAGAATTAAAATAAGTTTGATACCCTAGATTAGAATAATTAAACAGGTTGTAAGGTTCATTTACTACCATTTTCCCTACATAAGAAGCAGAAGTAATCGGTGCATCTGTATTCCCCAAATCAAATTTAGCATCAACATTTACATAATTGACCATAGAGCCATAATCGTCATACGCTCTATATTGGGCATAGGCTAGATCTTGACTTCCGCCAAGTATAACGGGAATTATATTACGTTTTAACAACTCAAAAGTTACAGATTTTACAGCGAAATAGGTATCGTCTACGCTATCACCTGCAATAATATCTCCAAGATCAGCTATATTTATATCCCAATTTCCTGAATGAAGCTGGTAAAATTCTTTACGTATGGCTGTGAAATCAAAATATTCCTTGTCAGCTTTAGAGTCTCGTCTATTTTCAACAACTCCGAATATAGCTACCTTTACTTGCTCTAAATTTGGGAAATCTTCGCCCTTTACATAAGTACTAATTTGATTCCCCAATAGGGATGGAGATTTTTCTAAAGATTCTAAAAACTCTTCAAAATCTATCGGTTTAAAAAAATCAATATTCATATTTATTTTTTAGCTTTTTTTGTGGTCGTTTTTTTGGCAGCTGTTTTTTTCTTTGCAGGCGCTTTCTTTTTTGTTGCTTTCTTCTTAGGTGCCTTTTTTTCTATCATCGCTTTCACCTCATCTAAGGTTAAAGCTTCTGCATCTGTAGTTTTTGGTAACTCTATTTTAGTTTTACCTTTTATCACTTTAAAACGACCCCAACGCGCTTTCTCCACACGAATTCCTTCTTCTTCCCAATTATGTATTACTTTCTCTCGCTCCTTGCGCTTTTTATCCTCTATAAGCTCTACAATATCGTCTTCTGATAAATTATCAAAATCGTATTTTTTATTAACGTTGATAAATATGCTATTCCACTTTAAGTAAGGCCCAAAACGACCTACACCTTTTTGCACTCCCATTCCCTCATACTCATAAATAGGTGCGTCTGCTTTTTCCTTAGCTTTTATCAACTCCATTGCTCTATCAAAAGTAACATCTAACGGGTCTTCCCCTTTATCTAGAGAAACGTATTTCTTACCGTATTTAACGTAAGGTCCAAAACGACCATTATTCACCTCAACAGCTTCCCCTTCATATTCCCCTATTTCTTTTGGAAGTTTAAATAAATCCATTGCTTGTTCATAGGTAATATTTGAAAGAGTTTGATCCGGCCCTAAACTCGCAAAGAGAGGTTTTTCTTCATCTTCTACACTTCCTATTTGAACCATCGGCCCAAACTTTCCTAAACGTGCACTTACTGGCTTTCCAGATTTAGGATCTTTCCCTAAAACACGTTCTCCAACTTCCCTTTCTGCATTTTCGGCAACATCTTTTACGGTAGGATGAAATTCGTCATAAAACTCATTCATCATCTCCGTCCATTTTTCGTTTCCTTCTGCAATATCATCAAAATCCTGCTCTACTTTTGCTGTAAAGTTGTAATCTAAGATATTGCTAAAATGCTGCACCAAGAAATCATTAACCACCATTCCTACATCGGTTGGGATTAATTTTCCTTTATCACTCCCTACCATTTCCGATAAGGTTTTTTCTACAATTTTATCTGCTTTAAGCTTAAATTTTACATATTCTCGCTCTTTTCCGTCAATAGAACCCTTTTCAATGTACTTTCTATTTTGAATAGTAGAAATGGTTGGCGCATAAGTAGAAGGTCTTCCTATTCCTAATTCTTCTAATTTCTTTACTAAAGAGGCTTCGGTATAACGAGATGGAGGTCTTGTAAATCGTTCTGTAGCTGTAATATACTCACTATTTAATGTGTCGTCATTTTTCATTGCTGGCAACAAACCTGCCTGCTCTTCCTCTTCGTCATCTTTTCCTTCTAAGTATACTTTTAAGAATCCATCAAACTTTAGCATTTCACCATTTGCTGTGAACTGCTTTTCGTGAGTATCGGCTTCTATTTTAACATTGGTTCTTTCTAACTGCGCATCACTCATTTGTGAAGCAATAGCTCTTTTCCAGATCAATTCGTATAAACGTTGCTGATCTCTTTCTGCGGGAACGCTATGGTTCTCAAAATGCGTAGGTCGAATCGCTTCGTGTGCTTCTTGAGCGCCTTTAGATTTCCCCTTGTAGTTTCTAGCGTTTAAATATTTTTCTCCGTAAGCGGAATTAATCTCGTGTGCGGCTCCCTTTTTTGCTTCATCAGAAAGATTGACACTATCGGTTCTCATATAAGTAATATGACCTGCTTCATATAAACGCTGCGCCATATTCATCGTTTTACTTACCGAAAAATATAATTTTCGTGCAGCTTCTTGCTGAAGCGTTGATGTGGTAAATGGCGGCGCCGGACTTTTCTTTGCTGGCTTTTTAGTAAGATCTGCTACCTTAAAATTGGCTCCTATATTTTCCTTTAAAAAGGCTTCCGCTTTAGCTTTACTAGAAAAGTTTTTTGGGATTTTTGCTTTAAAACTTTTTCCATCTGAAGTTGAAAACTCTGCATCTATTCTAAACGAAGCTTCGGTTTTAAAATCAAGTACTTCTCTTTCTCGCTCTACAATTAATCGTACAGAAACAGATTGCACTCGCCCTGCAGAAAGACCACCTTTTACTTTTCTCCACAACACAGGAGAAAGCTCATACCCCACCAAACGATCTAATACACGTCTGGCTTGTTGAGCATTCACCAAATTGTAATCTATTTCTCGAGGATTATCGATAGCTTTTAAAATAGCGTTTTTAGTGATCTCATGAAAAACGATACGCCTAGTCTTCTCTTTAGCGAGTTTTAACTCTTCTGCTAAATGCCAAGCAATTGCCTCCCCTTCTCGGTCTTCATCACTTGCTAACCAAACCATTTCTGAACTGTCTGCTAGTTTTTTTAATTTTCTAACAACGTCCTTTTTATCTTTACTAACTACGTATTTAGGCTTAAAATCTTTTTCTACATCTACCCCAAGTTCTTTGGTAGGAAGATCTGCAATATGCCCAAAACTAGACTCTACTTTATAATCTTTACCTAAAAACTTTTCAATGGTTTTCGCCTTTGCAGGGGACTCCACAATCACTAAATTCTTCGCCATAATAGTTATTTTTCGAAATGCAAAAGTATATGAATTTTTTAAAATGAAGCTTTTAAGTGTAAAAATGATGTTTGAAAACGTATTGTTTTACAATTCATTTAGCAAAAATAAAGTCTTTATATGAACTCATTCTCAGTTAAATTTTCAAATAAGAAAAACCTTTTTACCAGTATTCGTGTACTAAAACCGTTGCTTCATTCAAAATTCAAGGCTGTCAGTTTGTCAGAATTTTGTTTTAACTGTATCTTTGCTTTCTCAATTTTAGGATTACAATAGATTATGGAGAAGGTTATTGAAGAAAGTAAACAAGGGAACTCCCTTGTATTAGTAGGAAAAGCGACCAATACTAAAAAATTATTTATAGAAAGTTATGGTTGCCAAATGAACTTTAGCGATAGCGAAGTAGTGGCTTCTATTCTTACACAAGAAGGTTTTAATACTACCCAAAAATTAGAAGATGCAGATTTGGTTTTGGTCAACACTTGTTCTATTAGAGATAAGGCCGAACAAACCGTAAGAAAACGTTTAGAAAAATACAATGCCGTAAAAAAAATCAACCCGAAAATGAAAGTTGGTGTATTGGGTTGTATGGCAGAACGCTTAAAGGAAAAATTTTTAGACGAAGAAAAAATTGTAGATCTCGTTGTAGGTCCCGATGCCTATAAAGATCTCCCTAACTTAATTCAAGAAGTGGAAGAAGGTAGAAATGCCGTAAATGTTATTTTATCTAAAGAAGAAACTTACGGAGATATTTCTCCTGTTAGACTTCAATCTAATGGCGTTTCGGCGTATGTATCAATTACACGTGGTTGTGATAATATGTGTACTTTTTGTGTAGTTCCTTTTACACGCGGTAGAGAACGTAGTAGAGATCCGCAAAGTATATTAGAGGAGGTACAAGACTTAGCCAACAAAGGATATAAAGAAATTACTTTATTAGGACAAAATGTAGATAGTTACCTCTGGTATGGAGGTGGTTTGAAGAAAGATTTTGAAAAAGCTACCGAAATGCAAAAAGCCACTTCGGTTAACTTTTGCAATTTGTTAGAAATGGTAGCCAAAGCACATCCTAAAATGCGAATTCGCTTTTCTACTTCTAATCCGCAAGACATGACGGTAGAAGTTATTGAAACGATGGCCAAGCACGACAATATTTGCAAATCGATTCATTTACCTGTTCAAAGCGGAAGCAATCGTATTTTAAAGAAAATGAACCGCTTACATACGAGAGAAGAATATTTTGAATTGATAGATAATATTGAGCGAATTCTTCCAGAGTGTTCTATCTCTCAAGATATGATTGCTGGTTTCCCTACCGAAACTGAAGAAGATCATCAAGACACGCTTTCCTTAATGCGAAAAGTAAAATATGCATTCGGATTTATGTATGCCTATTCTGAAAGACCAGGAACCATGGCTGGAAGAAAATTAGAAGATGATGTCCCTAAAGAAACTAAACAGCGTAGACTTGCCGAAATAATTGCTCTACAAAGAGAACATGCAGCTTATAGAACACAATCGCATTTAGGCAAAGTAGAGGAAATCCTTATTGAAAAAGAATCGAAGAAATCTAATTTACACTGGAGTGGAAGAAATACACAAAATACCACGGTAGTTTTCCCTAAAGAAAATTATAAAGTTGGTGATTTTGTAATGGTACACATAGATGATTGTACTAGCGCAACTTTAATAGGAACTCCCGTAGGATATTCAGATAACAATTAAATTCCGCTTGACGGAAAACAAATATGGAATCAGTACAAGCAACAAAACAACGATTTGGAATTATAGGAAACGATGCCGCTCTTAATCGCTCGGTAGAAAAAGCCATACAAGTGGCTCCTACCGACATATCGGTATTGGTAACTGGAGAAAGTGGTGTAGGTAAAGAAAGTATTCCTAAGATTATTCATTCTTTATCACATAGAAAACACGGCAAGTATATTGCTGTAAACTGCGGAGCTATTCCCGAAGGAACCATAGATAGTGAACTTTTTGGACACGAAAAAGGTGCTTTTACCGGAGCTACACAAACTCGAAGCGGTTATTTTGAAGTTGCCGATGGCGGAACCATTTTTTTAGATGAAGTGGGAGAATTACCTCTCACCACTCAAGTTCGCTTATTAAGAGTATTAGAAAATGGCGAGTTTATAAAAGTTGGTTCTTCTAAAGTGCAAAAAACCAACGTAAGAATTGTGGCTGCCACAAACGTAGAAATGTTTGAAGCTATAAAAAAGGAGAAGTTTAGAGAAGATTTATACTACCGTTTAAGTACCGTAGAAATTAACCTTCCCCCATTGCGCGAGCGAAAAGATGATATTCATTTATTGTTTAGAAAATTCGCTTCAGATTTTGCATTGAAATATAAGATGCCTGCGATTAAATTAGACGATGCTGCAACGCAAATGCTGCTTAAATATCGTTGGGCTGGTAACATTAGACAGTTAAGAAACGTTGCAGAGCAAATATCGGTTTTAGAACAAAAGCGAGAAATTACTTCAGAAACTTTGCACGGTTATTTACCTAATCAAGGCTCTAATCTTCCTGCAGTCATTAACGAAAAGAAAAAGGAAAGTGATTTTAGCAATGAACGCGAAATTCTCTACAAAGTTCTTTTTGATATGAAAAGTGATCTTAACGACTTAAAAAAACTGACGCTAGAATTAATGCGTAACGGTAATAATGACGAGGTTAAGAATGACAATGAAAGTCTGATTCAAAAAATTTATGGTGATTCTGAAGAGCAAGAACAATATGAAGAAGAGTTAGAAGAACAAATGGAAGTACTTCAAATTCCAGAGAAAAACAATGCTTCTCTACAGCAAGATAAATACGCTTTCGCGGAAGAAATTGAAGAAGAAGAAACACTTTCTTTACAAGATAAAGAATTAGAACTCATCAAGAAGTCGCTGGAACGCCATAGCGGAAAAAGAAAAGCCGCAGCCGATGAGTTAGGAATAAGTGAACGCACATTATATAGAAAGATAAAACAGTACGATTTATAGAATCTCCTTTTATTATGATAAGAAATTTAAAAATTAGTTTTTTAGCCAGTATAGCTTTACTTCTTTCTAGCTGCGGTATTTACTCTCTCTCTGGAGCCGATATTGGAGATGCAGAAACCTTCCAAGTCAATTTTTTTCAAAACAACGCCAGTTTAATTGAGCCGGGGATTGATAGAATTTTCACCAATCAATTGCAAGATTTTATTAACGGGCAAACCAGTTTAAATTTAACCAATGAAGGAGGAGATCTAATTTACGAAGGGGAAATTACGCAATACTATATTGCGCCTATGACCTCTACTAGTCAAAATACAGCAGCTCAAAACCGATTAACCATAGCGGTAAATGTTAGATTTTTCAATAACAAACAACCTGAAAAGGATTTTGAACGAAGTTTTTCTTTCTATTATGACTATCCTGCAGATGAGCAATTAGTCGGTTCTACCTTAGATACCGCTTTAGAAGAAATTTACTTAAGAATTAACCAAGATATTTTTAATGCTTCTTTAACCGATTGGTAATTTATTTATGACAAAAGAAGAGTACATCTCGCACTTAGAAAACAATCCGTCGTTGCCAGAAAGCAGTTTGAGGGACTATCAACTTTTGTTGGAACAATTTCCTTATTTTCAATCTGCCAGAGCCATTCAACTAAAAGCTCTAAAACAGCATCACAGCTTTAATTATAATCTTGAACTAAAAAAGACCGCAGCTTACACCACTAACCGGGAAGTTTTATTTGATTACGTTATTTCTGAAAGTTTTAATCAACAAGAGGTTTCAGAAAAAATAAAATATAGAACTCATCTAGAGAATGAGAAAGATGAAAATTTAGAAATGAACTTAACGGAAGCCAATCAGGTATTAGATCCGTATTTATTTCAAGAAGTTTCTTCTAAAGAGGAAAAAATTGAACAGGAAAAGGTAGAAGAAGATGCTTTAGAACAAGGTAAACCTTTAGAATTCACCTCTAGAGAAAAGCATTCTTTTACTGAATGGCTTCAACTTACCTCTTCGAAACCTATTAAGCCAATTGACAAAAAAGAGGATATTTCCCAGAGATCTAACGATAACTTTAAGTTAATTGATGAATTTATTGAGAAAAAACCTAAAATTATTCCTTCAAAAGAACATCAAGCTAAACCGATTAAAATTAGTTCAGAGCCTACCAATACAAGCTTAATGACTGAAACTTTGGCTAGAGTTTACTTAGAACAGAAAAATTATTCTAAAGCAATTCAAGCATTTAAAATATTAATTTTGAAAAATCCCGAAAAAAGTGGTTTATTTGCAGACCAAATTCGAGCGATCGAAAAATTACAAGAAAACAAATAACAATGAATACATTTACAATATTTTTAGTCTTAATCGTTATCGTAGCATTTTTGCTTGTAGTCGTTATCATGGTACAAAATCCTAAAGGAGGAGGATTATCTTCATCTTTTGGAGGAGGAGGTACTCAAGTAGGAGGTGCTCAAAACACCACCAACTTTTTAGATAAAAGTACCTGGACTCTAGCTACAGTACTGTTGGTACTAATATTATTATCTAACTTAGCAATAATGGATGGTAATGGAGTTGCAGAATCTAGAATTATGGGTGACGACACTCAAACTACTGTTCCTGCAGAGACTCCAGCTTCTAACGACGAAGGAGGGATTAGAGAATAAAACTTATTACCTTATATAAAAATGCCATCTGCCTCGTGACAAGATGGCATTTTTTTTTGCCCTTGACAGAAGAAAATCACTTGGCATAATTTTCGTCTGTTATGTTTCAACTATGAAAACAATTTTTAACTAAAATATTAAAACAATGGGATTAAAATTTAAACCTCTAGCTGATAGAGTTGTCGTAGAGCCTGCTGCTGCAGAAACTAAAACGGCATCTGGTCTTTATATTCCAGATTCTGCCAAAGAAAAACCACAACAAGGTAAAGTCGTAGCTGTTGGTAAAGGTACCAAAGATCATGATATGACAGTAAAAACAGGAGATGCTGTTCTTTACGGAAAGTTTTCTGGTACAGAGCTTAAGTTAGATGGGAAAGATTATTTAATTATGAGAGAAGATGAAATCTTAGGAATTCTATAATTCTCATCTCTAAAATTTAATTCTAATTATTCGAAACATACGTTTCAACAAAAAAATAAAAAATGGCAAAAGATATAAAATTTGATATTGAAGCACGCGACGGGATTAAGCGCGGAGTAGATGCTTTAGCAAACGCAGTAAAAGTAACTTTAGGACCAAAAGGTCGTAATGTAATTATTAGCAAATCATTTGGAGCACCAGTAGTAACTAAAGATGGAGTTTCTGTAGCAAAAGAAATTGAGCTAGAAGATCCTTTAGAAAACATGGGAGCTCAAATGGTAAAAGAAGTAGCTTCAAAAACCAACGATTTAGCAGGAGACGGTACTACTACCGCTACTGTATTAGCACAAGCTATCGTAAAAGAAGGTCTTAAGAATGTAGCAGCAGGAGCTAACCCAATGGATTTAAAAAGGGGGATAGACAAAGCTGTTGAAGCTATCACTAAAGACTTAGCAAAGCAAACTAAAGAAGTAGGAAGCTCTTCAGATCAAATTAAGCAAGTAGCTTCAATTTCTGCTAACAATGACGAATTAATTGGTGAGTTGATCGCAGAGGCTTTTGCTAAAGTTGGAAAAGAAGGAGTGATTACTGTAGAAGAAGCAAAAGGTACTGAAACTTATGTGGATGTTGTAGAGGGAATGCAGTTTGACAGAGGATACCTTTCTCCATATTTCGTTACTAATAGCGAAAAAATGACTACAGATTTAGAGAATCCTTACATCTTGATTTTTGATAAGAAGATCTCTACGATGAAAGATTTAATGCCAATTTTAGAGCCCGTAGCACAAAGTGGTAAGCCTTTATTAATTATTGCTGAAGATGTTGACGGAGAAGCTTTAGCTACTTTGGTAGTGAATAAATTAAGAGGTTCTTTAAAAATTGCTGCTGTAAAAGCACCAGGATTTGGAGATCGTAGAAAGGCAATGTTAGAAGATATTGCTATCATTACTGGTGGTACAGTAATCTCTGAAGAAAGAGGTTTCACTTTAGAAAATGCAACTCTAGAACAACTTGGAACTGCAGAAAAAGTAAGCATCGATAAAGACAATACAACTATCGTAAACGGATCTGGTGACAATGACACTATCAAGAATCGTGTGAACCAAATTAAAGCACAGATAGAAAGTACTACTTCAGATTATGACAAGGAAAAACTTCAAGAACGATTAGCTAAACTTGCTGGTGGTGTTGCTGTACTTTATGTAGGTGCTGCTTCAGAAGTTGAAATGAAAGAGAAGAAAGACCGTGTTGATGATGCATTGCACGCAACGAGAGCTGCTGTAGAAGAAGGTATTGTTGCCGGTGGAGGTGTTGCTTTAGTTAGAGCTAAAGCTGTATTAGATAAGCTAAAAGCTGATAATACTGATGAAGGTACGGGAATTCAAATTGTAGCTCGCGCTATCGAATCTCCATTAAGAACTATTGTTGAAAATGCTGGTGGAGAAGGTTCTGTAGTGATCAATAAAGTTTTAGAAGGCAAGAAAGACTTCGGTTACGATGCTAAAACTGAAACTTATGTAGATATGTTGAAAGCAGGAATTATAGATCCTAAAAAAGTAACACGTGTAGCTTTAGAAAATGCAGCTTCTGTAAGCGGTATGATCTTAACTACAGAGTGTGCATTAATTGATATTCCTGAAGAAGGAGCTGGTGGTGGTATGCCACAAGGAATGGGTGGCGGTATGCCAGGAATGATGTAATCATTTTTCATTCAACAACCCATACAAAGAAACCCACTTCAATGAAGTGGGTTTCTTTTTTATCATTATTTAGCTTACGCTGAATTAAATAAAAAAAGGCTACCCTTCGAGGTAGCCTTTATAACTTTAAAGAAAGTTCTGCTAAGAAACTGCCTTTAACTTTTTAATCGTGCTTTTATCTAACGCTTTTTCCGCGTAAGCTTTAGTCACTTTTAATTCTTTCTCTTTACCTTCTGGCATCTCGAACATAGCATCGGTTAGGATAGCTTCGCATAAAGAACGTAATCCTCTAGCTCCCAACTTATATTCAATAGCTTTTGTAACGATATAATCCAACGCGCCATCAGTAACGTTAAACTCTATATCGTCCATTTCAAACAACTTTGTATATTGTTTAATTAAAGAGTTCTTAGGTTCAGTTAAAATAGCCCTAAGCGTTTCTTCATCAAGCGGATTCATATAGGTTAAAACAGGAAGTCGCCCAATAATTTCAGGAATCAATCCAAAGTCTTTTAAATCTTTTGGAATAATATATTTAAGGATATTATCCTGCTCAATAGTATCTTCAGATTTAGAAGCACTATACCCTACAGCTTGTAAATTAAGTCGCTTGGTAATATTTTTTTCAATTCCGTCAAAAGCCCCACCAGCAATAAATAAGATATTCTCTGTATTTACTTCAATAAATTTTTGATCTGGATGCTTTCTTCCTCCTTTAGGCGGCACATTTACTGTTGTACCTTCTAAAAGTTTTAGTAAAGCTTGCTGAACTCCTTCCCCACTCACATCTCTAGTAATAGAAGGGTTATCGCTCTTTCGTGCAATCTTATCTATCTCATCAATAAAAACAATACCTTGCTGAGCTTTTTCCAGGTTATAATCTGCAGCTTGCAATAATCTTGTTAAAATACTTTCTACATCTTCTCCTACATAACCTGCTTCTGTTAAAACCGTAGCATCAACAATTGCTAAAGGCACATTAAGCATTTTTGCAATGGTTTTTGCCATTAAGGTTTTACCAGTACCTGTTTGCCCCACCATAATGATGTTACTCTTCTGGATCTCGATATCATCATCACTTTTAGGTTGTAGTAAACGCTTGTAGTGATTGTAAACCGCTACAGAAAGTACTTTCTTGGTATACTCCTGCCCAATGACATAATCATCTACAAAACTTTTAATGGATTTTGGTTTGCGTAATTTAAACTCCGTAGAAAGTTCTAGTGCTCCTTCTTGTTTCGATTCTTCCACCACGATGCCGTGAGCTTGCTCAATACAGCGATCACATATATGTGCATCCAAGCCTGCAATTAACAAACTGGTATCTGGTTTCTTTCTTCCGCAAAACGAACATTCTAATTCTTCTTTCGCCATATCTATCCTTTATGCTTTGATTTCTCCTCTTGTTAAAATTTCATCAATCATACCGTATTCTTTAGCTTTATCTGCTTTCATCCAGTAGTCACGGTCACTGTCTTCGTGCACTTTATCATAATCTTGCCCACTGTGCTTAGCTATAATATTGTATAACTCTTGCTTTAAGGTAAGAATTTCTCTTGCGGTAATTTCAATATCACTTGCTTGACCTTGAACACCTCCTAATGGCTGGTGAATCATAACTCTAGAATGTGGTAATCCGCTACGTTTTCCTGCAGCTCCGGCGCATAATAATACTGCTCCCATTGATGCCGCCATACCTGTACAAATAGTTGCTATATCTGGCTTTATAAACTGCATCGTATCATAAATTCCTAATCCTGCATATACACTTCCTCCTGGAGAGTTAATGTAGATTTGAATATCTTTATTAGCATCTGTACTCTCTAAAAAAAGCATTTGAGCCTGTACAATATTTGCTATTTGATCGTTAATCCCTGTTCCTAAAAAGATAATTCTATCCATCATCAATCTAGAAAAGACATCCATAGCTACCGCATTCATTTGTCTTTCTTCTATAATATTAGGTGTCATCCCAGTAGGTGTCATACTACTTACTATTTTAGAATAATAGTTTGGATTAATCCCTTGATCTTTGGTCGCAAATTTTTCAAATTCTTTTCCGAAATCCATAATTTTTTTTGTTTGTGGCTTTAAAAAGCCCTGTGTTTATTGACTAAAAAAGGCGTTATCCCATATTGGTTTAACGCCTTAAATATAAGTATTAATTCTATAAAAGACTACTTGTAAACTTCCTTAACAAAATTTTCGTAAGTCATCTCCTTTTTATCTAAGTTAATGTTTTCTTTGTAGAAATCTAATAACTTTTGGTTCATCACTTGCTCAGATAGTTTCTTTACCTCATCTTGGTTAGAAAGTACTCTTGCAGTAATATCATCTAAATCTTTTTCTGAAGGATCCATCTGACCGAATTGCGCCATTTGCATTTTAATACGGTCTCTAGTAATCTCTTTAATTTCATCAAATTGAACTTGAAGATCGTTATCTTGAACTAATTTCCCTTCAATTAACTGAAAACGTAAACCTTTTTCACTTTTTTCGTACTCTTCTTTAGCTTCTTCTGCTGTAAGTTGCTTTTCCCCACTTACTTGAATCCATTTTTGTAAGAATTCCGCCGGAAGGCTAAAGTTTGTATTTTCAATTAAACGCTCTGTTACATCGTTTAACAACTGCTGATCGCTTTGTTGTTTAAACTGATTTTCTGCGTCTTCTTTTATTTTTTCTTTAAGTTCAGTTACCGTTTTCACGTTCCCTTCACCAAAAAGCTTATCAAATAATTCTTGATCCAATTCTGCAAGCTCTTGTTGATTAACTTCTGTAATTTCAAAAGTAACCTCCACATCTAAATCGTGTGCTTTATCGTGTTCTACCTTTAAGAATTCGATAAGATCGTGATCATCTTCAAAAAGACTTTTTGTTTTTAAACTGATTGTGTCACCTACTTTAGATCCCACAAATTTATTTAAATTTCTTTTACCTTTTAGCTTTTCTAATGGAAGAGTAGTTGTATTTTCTATTCCCTCTTCTTCATTTTTAAAAGTACCAGCAACAACATCTCCTTCTTCAACTTCTTCTTTAGAAACTAATTTCCCGTACTGCTTTTGGATGGTTTTGATTTGATTGTCAATCATCTCCTCATCTGCAACAATTTGGTATTGTGTGATAGCCTCTTTAGTTTTTAAGTCTACATCAAATTTTGGAGAAAGACCTAATTCAAACTCAAAAGAATAATCATCTTGTTGCCAATCGAAGCTTTCTTGCTCTTTTGGTAATGGATTTCCAAGGATCTCTAATTTCTCTTCAGTAATGTAATTATTAAGAGATTCCTGTAAAATTTTGTTTACCTCATCAACTAATACAGCTTGACCGTATTGTTTTTTCACCATTCCCATAGGTACATGACCTTTTCTAAAACCAGGAATGTTAGCCGTCTTACGGTAATCTTTTAAAATCTTCTCTACTTTTGGGTTGTAATCATCTTTTTTGATATCAACCTTTATTACAGCATTTAGCTCGTCTATATTCTCTCTTGTAATTTCCATGCTTAAAACTTCTAAATTTTGGAGTGCAAAATTACAATTTATTTACCTGCCAACCAAGTTTTTAATTAACTTGATGACGTGATTTTTATTTTACGGAAGCTAATCGGTTATCGAATCAAGAATAGATTGTAAGATTGAAAGACAAACACTAAAAATAAGCGCCCACCAAAATCCGTCTACCTCAAAACCACCAATTAAACCATCTGCTACCAATATGATAAAAGCATTGATAACCAGTAGAAATAAACCTAATGTAACAATCGTAACAGGAAGTGTTAATAACACTAAAATAGGCCTAACGATTAAATTAAGTAAGCCTAAAATAACCGCTACGATAATAGCCGTAACATAACTAGAAGTGGTGACTCCTGGTAAAATTTCAGCCAAAATAACTACTAATATAGCTGTAACAAGAATTTTAAGAATGAGTTTCATATATCTATCTAAGTTTATTCTAAAAATAAGAAAGGCATTCTAGATATAGAATGCCTTTTTAAAAAAATTAACTTTCAACTAGTCTCCTAAAGAAGGATCACCGCTATAATCTCCAATGTTTACACTTGGTATAGTAGCATTGTAAGTTGTATTAATAGATTTTATAATTTCATTAGCTATAAAAGCATACCCTCTAGGGGTTAAGTGAATTCCATCTAAAGAAAAAGCTCCTCCAGTAGCAAATTCTCCCGTTATAGAACCACCATCAAAAGAAATACCAGAAGTAGCCACTCTTTCCAATATCGCATTAGCGTCTACAAAAGCTAAACCTTTATCTGCAGCGATAGATTCTATAATTTGATTAAACGCCGCTGTTGCAGTTGCCACCTCTTCTTGTTCTGATGGAATTAATACAAATTGATCTTGCATAGGATAAGTTACCCCGTTTACTGCTAACTGACCAGCAATTTCTTGTGGCACACCTACACCAACTAATTCTGCCAGACGATCCTCATTTAAAGTACCAATTACAGAAGAACTTGGCAATACTAACAAATCATTTTCATTTGCTTGTCTTGCTTGTCCATATTGCGCTCCGTAAATAGCTGCTGTTTGTGGGTCTAAACCACCTGCAACAAGTACTTGAGTCAATTGAGCAGAAATATTTGCCAAAGATTCATCTTGAACAACAATACCACTTGCCCCCGTAGTAGAGAACTGAATTGATCTTTCAGGCACACCTAAGAATGCGAAAGCTTGATTTAACTGAGCGTATGTAGCATTTAAAGTTGGAATTTGATCACCTAAAGTAGCAGGTGATAAAGGATTAAATGGCACCGTATTAAAGTAAGGAGTTGAAGTTACATTTGGAATATTCAAAACGACCCCAGCACTTGCTGATCCTAAAAGCGCATCTACTTCTTGACTGTAAATAGATGCAAAAACATTAGTATCTGTAATATCATTACTTCCATACGTAGCAGGATCTAAATTTCCTTGCTGACTAACTCCTGCCCCACCAGCGGAAGCATAACCTAACACATCGTTATTTCCTATCCATAAACTAAAAAACGTTGGGTTTTGTGCTACTGCATCCCCTAATACCGTTGCCTCTGCAGATGAACGAAAACGTACGAAATAAGGATTTGCTGATGCTGGATTGGTTCCTAACCCATCTACATTTCCATAACCTGGAGCCATTAGGTGATAACTTTTCGCCCCAGGAACTCCCATATTATTGAAAGATCCCGTAAGTGTATTTGAAATTTCTGTAGTTGGAGTTCCCGAAATTGGTGTTGGTGCTGGCGCACCATTTACAACAGATAACGTCAAACGGTTATTTGCTATTTGATCACCTTGAAGTAAAAGTCCGCCAAGGTTATCATTCATTAAAGGCTGAGTAAAATCTCCTCCACCTACACGCTCAAACTGTTGTGCTAAAATATTAGGATAAGAATTTTTTTGCCCACTAACATACAACGCATTATCTGCATAACCTGCTGTTAAAGAATTTCCTACCGCAACATAATTGCTAAAATCTGCACTTCCTTGGTCATATACCTTATCATCTTCAACAGATTCATCAAACTCTGGTTCACAAGCCACCAATCCTAAAGCTAGAACTGCAGCATATTTTATATAATTTCTCATTGTTATCATTTCTATTATAAATTAAATGTTACACCCAAACCTGCTAAAAAAGCGTTACTCTTATAGGTTCCTTCAAATGGTACACTTTGCCCATTTTCTGTATAAAAATCATAAGAGGCATCAATTTCATTAAATCTTAGGTAAGTTACAGAGGCATCTAAAGCAAATCTCTTACTTAATTGGTAAGAAAAACCACCGGTAAATCCGTGGGAATCATTTCTTGGTGTTTCTGGAGCAAAATAACCTGATTGTACTGGAGACTCATCTAAGTAATATCCTGCTCTTAAGGTTAATTGATCTAGAGCTTCATACTGTAAACCGAATCTATAAGTAGAAGCATTTTTATAGTTTCTAGGATTAGAAGAATCTGGAACACCTTCTGGCGCAAAATCAATCATTAAATCATTATAAACGCTCCAATAAGCTCTGTTATAATCAAATGCAAACAACCACTTATCTAGGAAGCTGTAAGATAAACCTACAGTCATTTCGGCAGGCATTGGTAAAGAAGCATCAAAATTCACCGTTCCATTTTGTACTGGTGACAATGGAGAGTTAGGCACATTAGAGAAAGTAGCGTCACCGTTTTCTGCTTCTAAGATAACTTCAGAACGGTAATTAAATCCTATTCTAAAATTTTCTGTTGGAGTAAACATCCAAGAAGCAGACCAGCCCCAATTGGTAACGTTAGAAGCATCAATTTCTACATTAGATCGATCTCCTTGTTCATCTGTAAGAGTTCTATTCACGTTTCTATTAAAGTTTACACCTCCTGTTACATAAATTGGACCACCACCAATACTAAAATATTCAGATAATCTTAATGAAACTAACGGCTGAATATAAATAGCCTGTAAATCAATATTATTAACTAAATGTGATCCCGCCCAATCTGTTGGATATTCTACTGTACTTCCATAAGGAGAATAAGCACTTAACCCTACTGAGAGAAAATCGGTTACTTTATATGAAGCGTAAAAATAAAAGGGTGTCCCTATTGGGTTATCTGTTTCTGCAAACTGGCCAGATTCTACATTTTGCCATTTTACATTAGACATAACACCTGTTACACCAGCTGATATATTTAATTTGTTTTCTAAATAAACTAATCCTGCTGGGTTAAAGAAAGCCAATTCTGCACTGTTAACGACTGCCACTCCCGTGTGCCCCATTGCCAAAGCTCTTTGACCCTGAGCGCTAACTCGATAACCACCAGCATACGTAACACTCGCAGCAAGCAAAAATGCTGCAAAAAATAGTAGTTTTTTCATAATCATAGAAGATATATTAAGTTATTTCATTATTTCAAATTTAGCATAAAATAGAATATAGGCAAGCATTTTTGAGAAATATTATGCAGGCATAGTAAATTTATGAGAATTTATCAATAAAAGCCATAATTATTTGAAAAAAATTATCTGACTTTTCTGCGTGAACCCAATGCCCCGCATCTTTAATTGTTACTAAGTTACTTTTAGGAAAGTGAGATTTTATTAACTCTCTGTCTTCTTTACGGATGTAATTAGAGTTCCCCCCACTTACAAATAAAGTATCCTTTTCAAATGTATCGTTCTCCTCTAAAGCTTTTCCTACACTCTCCACTTTTTCTTTTAAGATATCTAGATTCATTCTTAAAGCTAATTTCCCCTTCTCTTTCCAATACAGGTTTTTTAAAAGAAATTGTCTTACTCCCCATTCTGAAATATACTCTTCTAATTTTTCATCGGCTAAGCCTCTAGAGTCTAACTCTGCATTTTGTAGCATAGTCAAACCTTCTAAAATGGTTTGGTGATGAGGCTCATAATATTTTGGAGCAATATCTACTACGATTAGGTTGTCTATTAAATCTGGATATTTCGTCGCCACCTTCATCGCTGTTTTCCCTCCCATAGAATGACCTAGCAAAATAATATTTTCTAGATTTTTTTCTTCACAATATTCCTTAATGTCCTCTGCCATGAGTTCATAACTAAACTCATCTGTATGCGGACTACGACCGTGATTTCTTTGATCAACCAAATGAACTTGAAATCCCCTTTCTGAAAATTCTTTTCCTAACGTTTTCCAATTGTCTCCCATTCCTAAGAAACCGTGTAGAATTATAAACGGCTTCCCCTCTCCTATTACTTTTGAATATAATTGCATTACTGAAGTAGTTTTAGGTATTTATGAATAACTGTTTCTAAACCTTCATAAAGAGATTCTGCCATTAGTGCATGACCTATAGAAACTTCTAATAAACCAGGAATATTCTTTTTGAAAAACTCAATGTTTTGCAATGATAAATCATGACCTGCATTTATCCCTAAACCTAAATCATTGGCAATTTCCGCGCAAGCGATATAAGGTTTAATAGCATCATGATTTCCTTTTTCATATTCGCTAGCAAAATCTTCTGTGTATAACTCTATTCTATCTGCTCCCGTATGTATGGCATTTTTAATCATTTCGGGATTAGGGTCTACAAAAATAGATGTACGAATACCTTTACTCTTAAACTCAGAAATTACTTCGGTTAAAAACTCCTTATTTTTAACTGTATCCCAACCTGCATTAGAAGTAATAGCATCTACCGCATCTGGAACCAAGGTAACTTGCGTGGGTTGATTTTGGATAACTAGATCTATAAATTTTGTAACAGGATTACCTTCTATATTAAATTCTGTTTTTACCACAGGCTCCAAATCTCTTACATCTTGGTAAGTTATATGTCGCTCATCTGGTCTCGGGTGGACTGTTATTCCCTGTGCTCCAAATTCTTCAATATCCTTTGCAGCTTTTACTACATTGGGGATATTACCACCACGCGCATTTCTTAAGGTGGCTATTTTATTGATATTAACACTTAATTTTGTCATAGGTTTGTCTTTAGCTTTACAAAAATACAAAGTTGCCATTCTTTCATGTGGTATAATTTAATTAATTTGCAGTTAAAACGCACAGAGTATGCTATTGTCTAATTACATTATTAAGGATATTGAAATCCAATCTGTAAATCAGCCTATAAAGAATTTGAAAAAGCTTTTTAACGAACTTACCTATACACATGTTCCAGTCGAAAAAGATGGAGTTTTTATAGGTTCTATTAGCGAAAATGATTTAAGATGCTTTGATAATGAAAAAACTTTAGAGGATTATCAATATGCTCTGGAGAGATTTTTTGTTCGTGACACCGAAAATTGGCTAGAAGTTTTAAAAAACTTTAGCGTTAACAATGCCAACCTTATGCCGGTATTAGAAGATAAATCTAATAAATACCTTGGTTACCTTGAATTAGGAGATATTATGTCTTTCTTTAATGAAACTCCATTTTTAAATGAAAGCGGTGCCATTTTAGTGGTTGAAAAAAACTTTACGGAATATTCTTTTAGTGAAATTAGTCAGATTATAGAATCATCAAACAATAAATTATTAGGTGCTTTTGTAAGTAAAATTGAAAATGATGTAGCAGAAATCACTATAAAAACCAATATTTCTGGAGTTAATGATGTAATCCAAACCTTAAGACGATACGGCTACAATATTCTAAGCTCACACGAAGAAGACACTTACACCAAAAACTTACAAGAAAGATCTGACTACCTAGATAAATACCTGAATATATGAAAGTAGCAATTTACGGACAGTTTTATCATAAGAACTCCGGACAGTATATTCAAGAGCTTTTAGACGCCCTAGAATTACAAGATATACAAGTAGAGATTGAAGCTAATTTTCTTAAAATTATTAATGAAAATAGTAACATAGAGAAGCAATACACCAATTTTTCTACCTTTACAAAACTTGATAGTTCCTATCAATTATTTTTTAGTATTGGTGGAGACGGTACGATTTTAAAAAGCATCAATTTTGTAAGAGACTTAAACATTCCTATCGTTGGTATTAACACAGGAAGATTAGGTTTTTTAGCAACTATACAAAAAGAGAACATCAAAAAAATGATGTTAGCTATAAAGGAAAAAAAATACTCTATATCAAAAAGAGAATTAATAACCATTGCAACATCTCCACAAAACGATAGTCTTTCTAATATGAACTTTGCTTTAAATGAGATCGCAATTAGTAGAAAGAACACCACTTCGATGATCACCATCGAGACTTGGCTAGACGGCAAATACCTAAATGCGTATTGGGCAGACGGTTTAATTATTGCTACGCCAACTGGTTCAACAGGTTACTCTTTAAGTTGCGGAGGTCCAATTATAGACCCCAAAACTAAAGCGTTAGCTATAACACCTATTGCTCCTCACAACTTAAACGCAAGACCTTTAATGATTCCAGACAACACAGAGCTAACACTTAAAGTTTCTGGAAGAGAAAATGAGTTTTTAGTTTCGTTAGATTCACGATTAACCAGTCTTCATAACGATACCACAATCACCATTAAAAAAGCACCTTTCACTATAGGTTTAGTTCTATTAAATGAAGATAGTTTCATCAAAACTCTAAGACAAAAGTTACTTTGGGGAGAAGATAAAAGAAACTAAAACAATAAAAACGAGTATAATTTGTTAATCATAGAAGTACAAAAACCATATAAATTAAGTTAGAGAAAACTTAATTCATATATTTGCAAACTTTTGAAAATCTATGAGGTATTTAATTGCTGTGATAACCATACTTATGTGTGTGAAAGATATACGTTCTCAAACCTATGAAATTGGCCCCTATATAGGAGGTGCTAATTATATTGGTGACGTAGGATCTACTAGCTATATAGCTCCAAAAAGCTTACTAGCTGGAGGTATTTTTAAATGGAATAGAAGTAAAAGACACTCTTTTAGATTTTCTATTCTTCACACTTCTTTAGAGGCAGATGATAAAAATTCTGATGAAAACAGGAGACAAGAAAGAGGGTATTCATTTAAAAATGAAATTACCGAGGCTTCTTTAGGCATTGAATACACGTTCTGGGAGTGGAATCTTCACAACCTTAAGCCTCAACTCACACCCTATTTATATACAGGTTTAACAGGAGTTTTTACTGACAATCAATATGTAGACAGGACCAATCGTATTGTTCCTGGTGATAATAAAATTACGGCAGCCATCCCTATGGTTATAGGAGTAAAAGGCACTTTAAACACCAATTGGGTTTTAGGAATTGAAGCCGGTGCTCGTTACACCTTTACCGATAACCTTGACGGAAGTAATCCTGAAGAGTTTGACGGTGGTGAAGTTTACCCTTCTTTTGGTAATCCCAACACAAATGATTGGTATATGTTTGTAGGAGTCACCTTAACTTATACCTTTGGCCGAAAACCTTGTTATTGCGCTTTTTAATGAATTTGAAAGAAAAAATAAATAAACAAAAGCTTCCACAACACATCGCCATAATTATGGACGGTAACGGTAGGTGGGCAAAAAAACAAGGCTTTTTAAGAGCTGTAGGTCACGAAAAAGGAACAGTTGCGGTTAGAGAAACCGTTGAAATTTGTGCCGAAACAGGTGTAAAAAACTTAACTCTTTTCGCTTTTTCTACAGAAAACTGGAACCGACCAAAATTAGAAGTTAAAACCCTTATGAAGTTATTGGTTTCTTCTCTTAAGAAAGAAATTAAAACTTTAATGGACAACAACATACAGCTTAAAGCTATTGGTTGTTTAGATAATTTACCCTCCAAGGCTAAAAAAGAATTAGAAGAAGTAATTGAAAAAACTTCTAACAATAATTTAATGACCCTAACATTAGCACTTAGCTACGGTTCTAGAGAAGAACTTTTAAGTGTCATAAAAAGAATAAGCGAAAAGGTTTCAGCGCAAGAAATTGAAACCAGTGAAATTAATGAAGATTTCGTACAGCAGCATTTGTACACTCACGATCTACCCGATGTAGATTTATTGATTAGAACAAGTGGAGAACGTCGTATTAGTAATTTCCTGTTGTGGCAAATCGCTTACGCGGAATTATATTTTACAGATATTTTGTGGCCAGATTTCCGCAAAGAAGACTTATTAGAAGCAATACTAAATTATCAAAACAGAGAACGAAGATTTGGAAAAACCAGTGAACAAATCAATTAATATATTGATGTTAAAGAAACTATTACTTTTAATAATTTGTGTACTCGCATTTAACCACACTCAGGCACAAGATATAGCTATTGCCAACGGTAAAAAATATACCGTAGGTGAAATTAGTGTTGTGGGAAGCCAAAATTACAACGAGCAAACTGTGATTGCTTTTACGGGACTTAAAACTGGAGAAGAGATCTTTATTCCAGGAGACAGAATTAGCAGTATTATCAAAAAGCTTTGGGATCTTGGGCTATTTAGTGACATCAACCTTTACGTAACGAACGTTAACGGAAATGTAGCCGATTTAGAATTAGAAATTCAAGAGGTACCAGAGTTAAAAGAAGTTGAAATCGTAGGTCTTAAAAAGAAAAAGAAACGAAAAGATATAATTAAGGATAATGACCTTAAAGCAGGTTCTAAAGTTACCGAGAACTTAATTACAAAAACAAGAAATAATATTAAGAATTCTTATGCTCAAGACGGTTATCTTAATGCAAAAGTAGATATAAGAACAAATACTGTAAAAGATACCGCAGAAGTTTCTGAAGCCGAACAAGTAGATATGATCTTAAGAATAGATCGAGGTGAAAAAGTAAAAGTTGCAGATATCCACATTAACGGGAATGAAGTTTTTAGCGATGGTAAAGTACGTCGTCAATTAAAAACGAAGCAAAAAAGCTTCTTTAGATTTTGGAAGAGATCTAAGTATATTGAAGATGAATACGAGCTTGGTAAAGAAAAAATTATAGACAAATACAAATCTAAAGGCTATCGTGATGCCAGGATTGTATCAGACACACTTGTTAAACTAAACGAAAAAGATGTTGAGCTTACCATTAATTTAGAAGAAGGTAATAAGTACTACTTTGGAGATATTAGTTTCTTAGGAAACAGTATTTATTCAGATAGAGAATTAAAAAACATCTTAGGGATTTCTAAAGGAGATGTATATAATGGAACCTTATTAGAAAAGAAAATTAGTGATCCAACTCAGCCAGATGCAGATGATTTAACTAACTTATATCAAAATAACGGGTATTTGTTTGCTCAAATTAATCCGGTTGAAACAAGAATATATAACGATACGATAGACTTCGAGATACGTGTAAGAGAAGGTAAAATTGCTTATTTTGATAGAATTACTGTTACTGGAAATGACAAAACTAACGATCACGTAATCTACAGAAATATAAGAACCAGACCTGGTCAAAAATATAGTAAGCAAGATGTGGTAAGAACAGTTAGAGAACTAGGAGCTACAGGTTTCTTTGATGCTGAGCAACTTTCTCCAGACTTTAAAGTAAACCCAGCCGATGCTACTGTAGATTTAGATTACAAAGTAGTTGAAAGCGGAGCTAGCCAAGTAGAACTTCAAGGAGGTTATGGCGGTGGAGGTTTTGTAGGAACCTTAGGCTTATCTTTTAACAACTTCTCTTTAAAGGGAATTTTAGACAAAGATGCTTATAAACCTTTACCTATGGGTGACGGGCAAACCTTATCATTAAGAGCACAAGCAGCGAGTTTTTATCAAACTTACAGTTTATCATTCTCAGAGCCTTGGTTAGGAGGAAAAAAACCAATTCGTTTAACCACCTCTTTTTCTCATACTGTTCAATATTTCTATGATGCTTTTGAAAGAGAAGCAGATAGAGACAGAAGGTTTTTAATTACTGGTGGTTCTATAGGCTTAGCAAAGAGACTTACTATTCCTGATGATTTCTTTACAGCATCTGTAGCTCTAAGTTATCAACATTATAATTTAAAAAACTATAATATAGGTTTATTTACATTCCCTGATGGGTACGCTAACAATATCGCCATTACATTTGGATTAAGCAGAGATAATACATACACCAATCCTGTTTTTCCAATGGGTGGATCTAAATTTAATATTTCAGCAAAAGTTACCCCTCCCTACTCAGCTTGGAATGGTGTAGATTATGCTAATTTAGGTGACGATCCAGAGTTTCAAACCAATGGAGAGGCCGATGTAGCTAAGATTGACCAAGAAAGATTTAAGCTGTTAGAATACTACAAAATTAAATTTAAAGGAGAATGGTATAATAAGATTGCAGGAAAATTAGTACTTAAAGCCGCCACAGAATATGGTTTCTTAGGCGCTTATGATAACGATAGAGGTATTCCTCCCTTTGAAAGATTTTATTTAGGAGGAGATGGTTTAGGAGGATACAGCCTTGACGGAAGGGAAAACATTGCGCTTAGAGGATATCCAAATCAATCATTAATACCAAAAGATCGAGGTCTTGGTTCTAATTTAAGTAGAAATGACGGAGCTACAATTTACAATAAATATTCGTTAGAATTAAGATACCCTATTACACTTAAACCAACTGCTTCTATATACACATTAGCATTTGTTGAAGGTGGAGCTAGTTACGATGGCTTCAAAGACTTTAATCCTTTTCAACTAAGTAGATCTGCTGGTTTAGGCTTACGTATCTTTATGCCTGCATTTGGTTTACTAGGTATTGATTTTGGTTATGGATTTGACCCTATTCCCGGAACAAATAACGGTGCTAATGGATGGGAAACTCATTTTATTATCGGACAGCAATTTTAAATTGGCACGATATTTTCTAATATGAACAAGAGATGATGAAAAAAAATATTTTACTTCTTATTACAGCAATAGTCTTTAGCCTTAATTTAAGTGCTCAAAGAGGAATTAAAATTGCTTATATTGATATGGATTATATATTAAAAAATATTCCAGAATATCAACAAGCTAGTCAGCAATTAGAAAGCAAGGTTCAGAAATGGAAATCTGAAATTGAACTGATGATGAAAAACGTTGATGATATGAAGCAAAACTTAGAAAATGAAAGAGCTCTTTTAACTAAAGAACTTATAGAAGAAAGAGAAGAAGAGATTGCTTTTGAGGAAAAGAAAATTTTAGATTATCAAAATGATAGATTTGGTGCTCAAGGAGATTTAATGATTCAAAAAAGACAATTGGTTCAGCCAGTTCAAGATCAAGTTTTTAATGCTGTTCAAGAAATCGGTCTTAAAAGAGAATATGATTTTATCTTTGAAAATTCCGCGGAAGCGTTAATGTTATTTTCTGCAAATAGACATGATATTAGCGACCAGGTTTTAACGATGATCGAAAGAACGTCTAGAAAAACTCAAAATGAAAATAGAGCTAATGAAGTAGCTGTTGACCCTAACGAGCCATATAAGTCTGTTGAGGGAGCAAAAAATGAAGCTGCAGAAGAAGCGAAAAGAGAAAGAGAAAGACAAGCTCAAGTTGATGAAAGAGAAAATATGCTAGACGAACGCCAAAGGAAAAGAGATTCAGCAAGAGCAGCGAGACAAGCAGAATATGAAGAGAGAAGACGAAAGTTATTAGAAGATAGAGAAAGAAGAAGAGACAGCTTAGAACAAGCTAGAAATAAATAAAAGAAACAATTAAATAACAACAATTAATTTTTTAGAAAGATGAAACAATTTAAGACCGTTTTAATAGCCGTATCATTTATGTTAGGTGCAGTTGCATTTACTAATGCACAAACCTCTAAAGTGGCTCACGTAGGAACACAAGAACTTATAGAGTCTATGCCTACATATCAATCTGCTATGTCTCAATTAGAAAAATTAGAAAAGACTTATAGAGCAGACATTGACGATTTATTGAAAGAAGCTCAAAACAAAAACCAACGTTACCAAGCAGAAGCTACTACCAAGACTGAAGAAGAAAATGCTTCTAGAGCTAGAGAGTTACAAGCTACTCAAGAAAAAATTGTTCAGTTTCAACAAAACGCTCAAAAAGAGTTACAAAAGAAAGAAACTGAATTATTAAAGCCTGTTTATGAAAAAGCAAGAACTGCTATTCAAAAGGTAGCTAGAGCTAAAGGTTTTGATTACGTTTTAGATTCTACTACAGGTGCTGGAGGTGTTTTGCTAGCCGATGGTTATGACTTATTAAACGATGTAAAGAAGGAGTTAGGAATCTAATTCTATAAAATTTATACAAATTGTAAAAAAGCGTTTCCATTAATGGAAACGCTTTTTTATTTTTACTATTAAAATTTAACTATGACAAAATCTGCTCCTATTGGAATGTTTGACTCTGGCGTTGGCGGAACCTCTATTTTTAAAGCCGTACAGCAGCTTTTGCCTGAGGAGCAGATCATTTATTTAGCAGATAGCCGTAACGCTCCGTATGGAGCTAAAAGCAAGGCAGAGATCATAGATTTATCCTATAAGAACACAAAACTACTTTTAGATCACGGCGCAAAAATTATTGTTGTTGCTTGTAACACCGCTACCACTAATGCAATTAAAGAATTAAGAGCTAATTTTGATGTACCGTTTATTGGAATAGAGCCTGCTATTAAGCCTGCAGCACTTCAAAGTAAATCTAAAGTTATTGGAATATTAGCCACCAAAGGAACCTTATCCAGCGAATTGTTTACTAAAACATCTGAACTGTTTGCAAAAAATACAGAAATAATAGAAGTAATAGGAGAAGGATTAGTCCCTCTTGTAGAGAAAGGTTTATTAAACTTTGAACAAACAAGAAGTTTACTTATAAGACTTCTTCAACCTATGATAGCAAAGGGCATAGACTATCTTGTGCTAGGTTGCAGTCATTATCCTTATTTAATTCCATTAATTAAAGAGATACTTCCTGAAGGTGTACAAATTATAGATTCTGGAGAGGCGGTAGCTAAACAAACAAAAGCAGTTTTACAAAATGTAAAACTGCTTAGCAATAAGTTAGAAAAAGACTCTATATTTTTTTCAAATAAAAATCCTAAAGTCTTAGACGACTTGGTAAATTATAATCGCATAGAAAAATTTAAAGTTTCCTATTTGGATTTTTAGTAATTAATAGCAGGACAATTACAATGGTAAGGCTCTTTGTTCTTTCCAAAGGTATATCCTAAAGTTATTTGGTGAAAACCAGAATTACTTAATACTACAGAATTTGCCTGATACGTGTAAGTATAAGCAAACATAAAATCTCCATAATTAATTCCTAAGAAAGGAGATACATATTGTAATTTTTGATTTTCCACACTAGCCAATCCATCAGTACTGTATTCTGCACCATCAAAACTTCTTCTATAAGAAAGTCCTCCCCAAAGTTGACCAAAATCAAAATTTCTATAAACTTTAAAGTTACCATCGATAGATGCCTCTGAAGTTTCTTCTTTCATTTGAAAAAGAACTGAAGGCTCATAAGACCACTCCGATCCATAAGGCGCTATTACATAACCTAACGACAGTAAATATTGTCTTTGATTATCGGTCTCAAAGTTATCTGAAAAAATATCACGCTTCTGGGGAATTAAATTCTTTACGGTAAAATGAGAATAGAACTCTAAGAAATAATAAGACATTCCAAAATCAACATTAAAATAAGAATCTTGTTGTTCTGTTCCTGAAATAATAGGATCATTAGGATTAGTTCCCCCAATTAAATCACTTTCATCTAATTTCTCTTGTAAAACACCCACATTTAAACCAAAAGATAATTGATTTAAATCTACTCTATCTCTAGATAACAATATGTGGTATGCAAAGGTGGCGTAAACTCCTTGTTGAGAAAATCGACCATTACTATCGTTGTACAAAATCCCGCCAATTCCAACATTCTCTCCAACTCTCCCATTTAAACTTAAAGTTTCTAAAGATGGAGCATCATCTACATCAAACCATTGTCTTCTCCCTGTAAGACGAATTTTATTTCTAATACCAGCACCAGCCATTGAAGGGTGTACTAAATATAGGTTGTCAGTTAAGTAATCGGTATAAACTGGAATTCCACGTTCTTGAGCTTGAGACAAAAATGGTAATGTAATAATTGCCAAAAACAAGTAGGTTTTTATAGACTTCATATTTTTTTAGGGTATTATCTCGTCAAATTAAAGCAAATTGAGAAAAAGTAAAAAATTTATAACCACATTATTTATGGTTTTTCTAACAAAAATCACAAAATTAACATAAAATATGAATCCTTTGAGGAATTTCTATTAAACTTTATTTCTCTATATAAGCCGTAAATATATTCATTTCATTGTATTTCTTTTAGTATTTTTGCGTAAAATTTGCGTTTATGAAAAATTACCATATAGAAGTTAAGGCTACCACCAATAAATCTATTGTTAAATTTGAAGCTGATCAATTTTTAGTCAATCATGAAAGCTATGAATTTAAAAATATTGATGAGGCGTCAAAATCGCCCTTAGCACAAAAATTATTTCATCTTCCATTTGTTAAAACGGTTTATTTAGCACAAAATTTTGTTGCTATAGAAAAATATGACATTGTTGCTTGGGAAGATGTGCAAGAAGAATTAAAAAATCAGCTAGAAGACCTTTTAAATAATGGTACTGTTATCATTACAGAAGATTCTCAACAAACTAAAAAAATTCCGGTAACGGTATATGCAGAAAGCACTCCTAACCCTAAAGTAATGAAGTTTGTAGCTAATAAAAAATTAGTTTTACAATCTATAGAGTTTAAAAATATTGACGATGCATCACATTCTCCTTTAGCTAAAGCTTTATTTCATTTTCCTTTTGTGAAGGAGGTTTTTTTAGATGAAAATTATGTTTCGGTTTCTAAATATGATGTAGCAGACTGGAATGATATTACTTTAGAATTGAGAGAATTTATTAGAAGTTACATTGAAGATGGTAAACAGATTCTTGAAGAAGGAGCTACACAAAAATCTTCTGGAGAAGATATAGTAAATAGCTCGTCACCATCTATCGAAAATTTAGATGACACTTCTAAAGAAATCGTTGCGATCTTAGATGAGTATATAAAACCTGCCGTAGCAAGTGATGGAGGAAATATCATGTTCGATTCTTATGATGAAGAAACTAAAACGGTAAAAGTGATTTTACAAGGTGCTTGTAGCGGATGTCCTTCTTCTACTTTTACACTTAAGAATGGAATTGAAAATATGTTGAAAGAAATGCTTCACAATAAAGTAAACACAGTAGAAGCTATTAACGGATAATTTTTTACGGTTAATCATACATAAAAAAAGCTCCCAATTTGGGAGCTTTTTTATTGATATATGTTGCGGTTCTATTTACTAGAATTCTCGTTTAGCATCATCATAATAGCTTTCAAAAAGCTGTAATAAACTAATCGTTGATGTGATCATATCTTTAGTTTCTAATAACAAACCAAAGTATAATTTTGTATTCTTAGGACTAGTTTCTGAAGTTCTAATACGTGTAATCTGTTTTTGAATTAGCTCTGAAACTTTTTCGATGAGAGCTTGTTTCTGAACGATAATCTGATTTATATTCTCAAAAGAATGCGTATCAAAAGTTTCAATTATTTCTTGAAAAACTACCTGTAACTCTCTGTCAATACTTTTTAAATCTCGAATTTGATTAAACTTCAAATTCTTATGGTTATTGTTAACGTGCTTATAACTCGATCTAGTTATTTGAGCAATCGACTGCACAATATCTTGCATATGATCTAAGAAGAGAATATAGAATCTACTCGCCTCTACAGAATTTTCCTCCAAAGATTTAATAAAGTAGAACACATTATCTTTTAGTTCTTCCACCTCATCTTCAAGCACATTAAGTTTTTTAGTATCCTTTTTAAGCTTCCCAAGATCATGGTAACCTAAATGATCGATTACTTTCCCATAACGCTTATTTATACCCTGAATAACGTTAGAAATATTCTGTGACGTTTCCATCGTAATTTCGTTAATAGTAATGATATCATTTCTATTAAAACGTTTTTTATTTTTTTCAGCTTTTACTTTTCTAGTATGTAAAATTGCACTCCTCGTAATAAGAAAAACAGCCAACAAAACTAAAACTGCAATAGCAATCATTCCTCCATACCAAATAATTGCAGCAAATATAGCTGCAGCAATAAAAGCAACAATTGCGGTTACAAACCACCCTCCTACGACATTGATAACACCTGCTACTCTATAAACAGCACTTTCTCTGTCCCAAGCTCTATCGGCTAAAGAAGTACCCATAGCCACCATAAAGGTTACATAAGTCGTAGATAATGGTAATTTTAAATTGGTTCCTATAGAGATAAGAATACTCGCTACTACCATATTTACCGATGCTCTTACGGTATCAAATGCTGGAGCATCAATTCTTCTATCATTAATTAACTCCTTTGGTTTTTGAAATTTCTCTTCTATTTTATTCTTTACGGAATTTGGTAGAACACTAGAAATACCACTTGTTAGGTACACAGAATAACGGACGATTACTCGCGATAAGGTATTAGGCTCAAATCGCTCTACTCCATCTCCTTGTCTTGCCAAGTTAATTCCTGTATCTACAACCGATCTAGCTTTACTTGAAAACCATAATGTAACTACCATTATTCCCCCCGCTAAAATCAATAAAAGCTCTGGAGTTTGTACTGCCCCAGAAAGTCCTTCCATATTAAACTCAGAAGGTAGAACTCCTGTAGCAAGATATGCTTGTTGCCACAACTCAAAAGATTGCCAAGCTGCAATAGGAACACCTATAAAGTTCACTAAGTCATTTCCTGCGAAAGCTAAAGCCAAAGCAAAGGTTCCTATCACAATAATCGCCTTTAGAATGTTTATTTTTAAAATACTCATAAGTAGCTGAGAAAGCAATGTCCACAATAAAAAGCTAACTAAAATAATAATTAGAGTATTATCATTTACATACTCTTTTGCTTCCGAAGAAATAAAAGAAATACTCTTCATTCCTTTAATAAAAATAAAGTAGGTGATTGCTGTAATTGAAAGTCCTCCAAAAATGGCACCTACATATTTAATCTTTTTCTCATATTGAAAAGAAAATACTAACCTAGATAAATATTGAACCAAAGCACCAATTGTAAAAGCTATGACGACCGAGAGCAGTATTCCTACAATTATTTCTAATGCTTTAGAAGTATTAATATATTGCGCCAACATTTCATAACCTTCACCTTGGTTATATAGTTTAATACAGGCTACACTTACTGCAGCTCCTAATAATTCAAAAACAATAGAAACCGTGGTGGAAGTTGGTAAGCCTAGGGAGTTGAAAAAATCTAACAATAAAACATCGGTTATCATGACGGCTAAAAAGATAATCATGATTTCATCAAAATAAAATTGACTCGGAACAAAAATCCCTTTACGAGCCACTTCCATTAAACCACTAGAAAAAATGGCCCCAACCGCTACACCAATACTGGCAACAATCATAATGGTACGTAAAGAAATGGCTTTAGAACCAATTGCAGAGTTTAAAAAATTCACTGCATCATTACTTACTCCTACAACCAAATCGGTAATTGCAAGTGCAAATAAAATCGTAAGCATTACGATATAAATATTTTCCATAAAAACTTCTTATTTCTGAATTTGCAAAAATGTATATTTCATAATTCTTTTCACTGCTTTAATTGTTACCAAAACATTAATTTTAAACATTCTGTTTTGAATTACAAAAAACTAAAATAAGACAACTAAATGAATTTCTCTCAAAATAATCTTAAGAACCAATCTAGTCCCTATTTATTACAACACGCCAATAACCCTATACATTGGCAAACTTGGAACGAAAATTCTTTACGAGAAGCTCAACAACAAAATAAATTATTAGTAATAAGTATTGGTTACACCGCCTGCCATTGGTGTCATGTGATGGAAAAAGAAGTGTTCGAAAAACAAGAGGTTGCCCATCTTATGAATGAGCATTTTATTTCTATAAAAGTTGACCGAGAAGAACATCCCGATGTAGATCAAATCTATATGCTAGCATTGCAAATTATGACCCGACAAGGAGGCTGGCCGCTTAATATCGTCGCACTACCTAACGGGAAACCTATTTGGGGAGCTACCTATTTACCCGAAAAACAATGGCTAGGCTCTTTGCATCAACTTAAAGATCTACATCAAAAAGACCCCGATCAAATGGAAGAATACGCTCTTCAGCTAGAGAAAGGCATTCTTTCTACACAACTCATCGATGAACCAACAGACACAGAATTTAAAAGAAATCATTTGCAAAATGCGTTGAAAAAATGGCAACAAAATTTTGATTATAAGTATGGAGGAGATAAAGGCGCTCCAAAATTTATGATGCCTAATCAATTACAGTTTTTGTTACGTTATGGATTTCAAGAAAACAACAAAGAAGTTTTAAATTACGTAAAACTTACACTATATAAAATCGCTCAAGGCGGAATTCACGATGTGGTAGGGGGAGGTTTTTCTAGATACAGTGTAGATGAAAAATGGCATATCCCACATTTCGAAAAAATGCTATACGACAATGCTCAACTAACATCTCTATACGCCCAAGCTTATCAAGTTTTTAAAGATGAATACTTTAAAGAAATCGCCACAAAAACCATTGCTTTTATAGAAAGTGATTTAAAAAGTAATGATGATTTGTATTTCGCTTCTTATGATGCCGACAGTCTAAATGATAAAGAAGAACAAGAAGAAGGTGCTTTTTACACTTGGACAAAAAAAGAATTACAAAACATCCTAAAAGAAGATTTCCTTCTTTTTTCTGATATTTTTAATATCAATGATACAGGATATTGGGAAAACGGAAAATATGTATTCATTCAAACTCAAAACCTACAAAAGATTGCACAAAACTATCATCTAGAAGAGTTTCAGTTAAAAGAAAAAATAGATAGTTGTCTTCTTACTTTAAAAAAAGAACGAAATAATAGACCTCAACCTCTACTCGATCACAAATGTCTTACTAGTTGGAATGCTTTAACGATCTCCTCTTTTATAGATACTTATAAAATTACTACAAACGAAGAATACTTGAGTTCTGCTTTGACTACTGCAAGAGCCTTGTGGGATAACTTGTTTGACGAAAAATTATACAAGAATTACGTAGAAGGCAATAAGCAAATTATAGGAACATTAGAAGATTATGCGCTAGTCATAAAAGCTTACTTACAACTCTATCAAATAACTTTTGAAAATTCTTGGCTAGAAAAATCTCAAAAACTTATTGATATCGCTTTCGCGGAATTTTACAATGAAGAAGAAAATTTATTTTACTTAGCTTCCAAATCAAATGAACAATTATTTGCTCATCTTTTTGAAGTACACGACAATGTAATTCCAAGTTCTAATGCAATTATGTGCAACAATTTATTTATGATTGGAAAAATTACAAGTCAGGACAAATACATTGAGATCGCGAAGAATATGCTCCACAAATACAAAAACTCATTTCATGAAACCCCATCGAATTATAGTGAATGGATGAACACCTATTTAAATATATCTCATCCATTTTATCATTTAAGTTTCGGTAAAGAGTGCATAGAAAATAAAGAGTTTTTCTCAGAAAGATATCTTCCCAATGTAATTTTAACTCCACATACTCCAGTTAACCTTGATCAATATAATTTCCGCGAAAGCGATATCTCAAATCAAATGCTTTTATGTCAAGAAAATTCTTGTAAGAGACCTTCTAAAAAGCGTATAGAAATATTAAAACAAATTGATTTCAATTAATTTTAACAAAACTTAAACAGCTAAAAGTTTCGGACAACAAAAAAACTAATTATTATCCTGCTTAAAAATATATTACATGGAAAAATTAGACAACATTGAGTATTACGCCAAAGAATACGGCCAAAAATTAATTGACTTTCTACCTAATTTAGTTGCTGCAATAGCAATTCTAGTAATTGGGTGGTGGATTGCAAAAATCATTGTACGCTACGTAAAAAAATTCTTTCAAAAGAAGAGTTACGATCCTGCTTTAGAGAATTTTATTGTTAATATTCTAGGGTGGGCTCTAAAAATACTAGTTTTTATTACCGCTATTACCCAATTAGGAATTGAAACCACAAGTTTAGTTGCTATTATTGGTGCTGCAGGTTTAGCTATAGGTCTAGCCCTTCAAGGTTCTCTGGCTAATTTTGCAGGAGGAGTTTTAATCATCATTTTAAAACCTTTTAAAATTGGAGATTGGATTGAAGCTCAAGGAGTTTCTGGTAGTGTAAAAGAAATATCTATTTTTTACACACATATCAACACCTTCGGGAATCAATTAGCAGTAATTCCTAATGGTCAATTGTCTAATGATAATATTATAAATTATACTGTAGAAGGCAAAAGAAAAGATGCCATCACAATAGGGATTTCTTACGATGCTAATATCAAGGAAGCAAAAGATATTCTGTTAAATTTAATGAAAGAGCAAGAAGGCATTCATAAAGACCCAGAGCCACAAGTAGTCGTAACCGAACTTGCAGACAATTCAGTTAACCTATCACTTAGGTTTTGGGCTTCTAACGATGAATTTTGGGGATGCCACTGGTATACTATAGAAGAAGCTAAAAGAAGATTAGATGCTGCAGGTATTGGAATCCCTTACCCACAGAGAGACGTTCACATTATTAAAGATTAATTCTTATTCTTTTTGATTACAAAATCTTTTAAATAAAAAGGTTCAAAATAAGCGACATCTTCAATGTCGCTTATTTTGTATTTATTAAATGCTATTGAAGCCATTTCTTTGGTAGATGGCAAGCATTGTAAGAATGAAGTATTCTTTTTATTAGATAAAACTTCTTCGATTTTCCCGACTCCATCACCAACAAAAAGCTTATTTCCTTTCAACTCTTCAAAAGAGTTTTCATCTATTATTTTTGCTTCCACAGGAGAGATTAAAATTAACTCTCCATTTTCTAGTTTAAACACAGAAGTATAAACCTCCATACGACGAGCATCTAAAATAGGAATAACATACCCATCAGCAAAGTCTAAAGATTTATATTGATGTGCTATTGAAGTTAATGTATCAACCGACAGTAAAGGTAAATTTAAAGCATAACATAGTCCTTTTGCTGCTGAAACTCCAATTCTCAATCCTGTGTATGAGCCAGGTCCTTTACTAACTGCTACTGCATCTAAATTTAATAGTGTCTTATTAGATTCAGTTAAGACTGCTTCAATAAATAAATGGAGTTTCTCTGCATGAGAATACCCAGGAGTTTTATCTTCCTTAATTGCTATAATCTTGTCATCTTCTGCTAAAGCAACAGAGCAATTGACAGTCGTTGTTTCTAATAATAATATTAAAGCCAAATTATTTATCTTCTAATGAGCCTTTCACCTCTATTTTATCACCAGCCTTTAAACTCTTGGTAACCGTGTTATACGGACCTGTAATTACTTCGTCCCCTACCTTTAAGCCTTTAGATATTTCTATATTTGTATCGTCTTGTATTCCTGTTTTCACAACTTGTAACCTAACTTCATCTCCATTTTTCACAAATACACATTCAAAAGTTTCATCTGTAATTGTTTTTTTTGCAGATGGAGTTTGTTCTTTATCGTTTCCGTTTATATTCTTCTTTACGGAAGTAGTATCATTTTTGATCACAATAGCACTAATAGGAACTCCAATAATATTTTTCTTTCTACTTGTGATGATATCAACGGTAGCAGTCATTCCTGGTCTAAACGGAGAGAAATCTTCTGGTTTTCCTTCAGTTAACTCTGCATAAGATTGTTTTAGTATCTTTACTTTAACACCAAAATTAGTTACTTGATCTGCCGTTAAATCATCTGCAGCCGAATTAGAAATTTCAGTAACAATTCCTTTAAATTCCTTACCTAAATAGGCATCAACTTCTACAATTGCCGAATCACCAACTGCAATTTTAACAATATCATTTTCATTTACTTCTACTTCAACTTCCATCTCTGCAAGATTCGCTACACGTAAAATTTCGGTTCCTGCCATTTGCTGTGTACCAACTACTCGCTCTCCTAACTCGGCGTCTAACTTTGAAATTGTCCCAGACATAGGTGCATAAATCGTAGTTCTGCCTAAATTATCTTTAGCTTCGTTTACCGTTGCAGCAGCACTTTGCACATTATAATAAGCAGATTCTCTAGAGGCTTGAGCCATTTCATATTCAGATACAATCGCATCCCATTCAGATTTTGAGATAACTCCCTTATCAAAAAGAGTTTTATTACGGTCGTAATTTGCTTTTGCTTGCTTTAAACTCGCTTTACTTTGAGCTAAAGAAGCTTGAATATTTTGATAACTTGCTTGTGATCGCTGTAAGCTAGATTGATACAAATCTGGATTAATCTTTACCAATAAGTCTCCTTTTTCTACGGCTTGACCTTCTTGGATTGGTAACTCAATAATTTCTCCCGAAACTTCTGAAGATAACTTTACCTCAACTTCAGGTTGTATTTTTCCTGTAGCCGAAACCGTTTCGGTTATATCTATTTCATTAATGGCAGTTATTTCAACTTGTTTAAAGTTTCCTGTTTTTCCAAACCATCCGCTTTTTTTACCAACTACCAATAACAAAATAACCGCTACTACTAAGGCAACAATTATAACAAGTGTCTTTTTTTTCATAATTACAACTTAATATCTTTTGCGTCTACACCAAAAAATAATTCTAAAACTTTTAATTTAAATATATAATCGTACTTAGTTCTGTTCACTTCTATTTTAGCATTGTCAAATCTCAATTTTGACTGACTAAAATCAAAGGCATTTGTTAAACCTACATCATAACGCTCTTTAGCATAATCATAAGCTAACTCTTGAGATTCTAAAGCTGTTTGTGAAGCTTCATAAGCCTTAAGCGCTCCTTTCACATCTACATAAGCCTGATACACATTTGATTCTAAATCTAATTTTGCTTGCTCTAATTGAAACTCAGTTCTTTCTAAATTTACTTTATTTCTCTTCACATTAGTTCTTGCCGATAGTCCATTAAAAATAGGAACGTTTAATTGAAGCCCATAACCTATACCATCATTCTGCCATAATTGATCTGTAAAATTTCTATCTAAAAAATCGTTATCTGAATATCTAGTGTTATATCCAAAAAAAGCTGAAAGTGTCGGGTAATAATTACCTCTTGCTATTTGAACATCTTTTTCAGCTAAAAGAACATTTTGTTCAGCTATTTTAACTTCCGATCTAGTTTCTTCAGCTGAGTTGATAATCTCTTGTACAGGAATATCTGTAACCTCGGTTGAGATGATCTCATAACCTTCATCAACTATTTGAAAACTTTCGTAATCTTTTATAAGCAAAAGTTGAGCTAAACTAATTAAAGAAATCTCTACATCGTTTTCCGCTACAGCGATACGTTGTTTCTCACTCGCATCTGTAGCCTTTATCTCTAGCATATCTCCTTGTGGCAAAACCCCTGCATCAACTAAATCTTGGGTTCTTTCTAATTGTTCTAAAGTGACAATATTCTGAGATTTGATTACTTCTAAGTTAGCTTTATTAAGTAATACTTGTAAATAAGAATTAGCTACAGCTAAAGCAATATCATCTTTCATTTTATCTAAACGATATTGACTTGCCAATTTTGCCAATTTAGATCTTTGAAGCTGACGAATATTTTTTAAACCATCAAACAATGTTAAGTTAGAACTTATTCCCCCAGTCATAGATGAAAATGTTTCATTTTCAAATTGGTTAGTTACTGGGTTAATATTGGCACCTGTATTGGTTGAATAAGAAGCTGAACCGTTTACCGTAGGAATTAAGTTACCAATGGCATCCATTTTGTCTAGCTCTGCAGCATCTACATCTAGTTGAGACTGACGGATAGAAATATTATTTTCTAGAGCGTGCTCAACACACTCTTTTAACGTCCATTTTTTTTCTTGCGCTTGAAAAGTAAATGTCAAGAAAAAAAGAATAATAAAGCTAGATATTGATTTCATAAAAAGGTTTCTATGTATATATGTAGATTTCATTATAGTTTTGTTACAATTAAACTTAGTCTTTTTGACCAAAGTTCTCTGCAGGTTTTACCTGATTCCAAACTTTAATCTCATCATTTTCATTTATACCCTCTAAAACTTGAATGTAAATTCCGTCACTCAAGCCAAGCTTCACCTCTTGTCTTTTAAATTCCTGCTCTCCGGTTTTCACCTCTACAAATGGCTCTTTACTATCAGAATCAAACTGAACCAAAGACTCTTTTATCGCTAAAACATTTTCAACTTTATCTAAAATAATAGAAGCATTCGCACTTAACCCTGAACGAATAAAAGTACTATCTTGATTTTTTAAAGTTCCTTCAATTTCAAATTGAATAGCTCCATTTTCATCTAATCCTTTTGGAGCGATGTAATCTAAAATGGCATCAAATTTTTTATTTTCAATAGCACCAATCGTTATTTCTAACGGAAGATTTTCTTTAATTTTTCCTACTTCAGATTCATCTACTTTTCCCTCAAAAATCATTTTATCTACATTAGCTAACGTAGCAATGGTAGTTCCTTCATTAAAGTTATTGGCTTCAATTACTTGATTTCCTTCTTTTACTGGAACTTCTAAGACCATACCTGAAATGGTAGAACGAATTTGAGTATTCGCTGCATTTCCTACTCCGCTAGTCGTTCCTGTTTGAATGATTTCATAGGTTTGTTGAGCTGCTCTATAGGTTTGTTGAGATTGACGGTAAGTAACTTCTACTTGATCAAAATCATTAGCCGAAATAACTCCTTTATCAAACAATCCTTTTTGGCGATCATAATTACGCTTTTGGTTATCCATTTCTATTTTTGCTGAAGTAATTTGGTTTTTAGCACTAGCCAAATTAGAGACATTAGGAACTACTTTTAAAGAAGCAATTAAATCTCCAACTTTAATATTTTCTCCCGCTTCGATATAAATTTTATCAATAATTCCAGATATGTTAGGCTTGATTAAAATCTCTTCTTTAGGAACAATACTTCCAGTTGCAACTGTTTCTTTAACGATAGTTTGCTTAGAAGGTTTCTCAGTTTCATAAACAACGGGACTTTCTTGATTCTTTTGGTATAAGTAGTACAAAGAACCAAAAAACAAGATTCCTATGACAACTAAAACAATGATGGTTAGTATTCTTTTCATTTTATAGATTGATTTTATTTTTATTCTGTTCTTAAAGCGTCTACAGGTTTTATTCTAATCGCGTTTTGTGCAGGTATTAATCCTGCTAATAAACCTGAAATCACCAATATAAGTAAGGCTATAATTACTGTGACTAAATCTACACTCGGGTTGATAAACATCATTTCTGAACTATCTTGTGCAGCCAAAGCATAATTTACCAACCACAGAACTAAGGTGGCTAAAATAATACCGGCCATCCCTGAGATAATTGTCAAGAAAATAGACTCTAATAGAATTTGACCTCGAATTGACCATGGTGTCGCACCCAACGCTCTTCTCACACCTATCTCATTAGTTCGCTCTTTAACTACGATTAACATAATGTTACAAATCCCTATTACTCCCGAGAGTAAGACTAGAATCCCCACAAAATAAGCAACGAAATTTAGAGCTGTAAACAAGCCACTAATTTTTGTATACTCTTCAAATAGATCAAAATTTCCTATCGCACGATCATCTTCTGGATGTATGGTATGATTTTCTTTAATCACATCAAAAATAGAACTTTTCAATGCTGTGATAGAATTATTATCATTTGCTGTAATGGCCATCCAACCTACAATATCTCCCATATTAAAAGCTTGGGAGAAAGAGGTAAACGGCACATAAATTTCTTTTTCATCTTCTTCTGAATTTCCCCCTCCTGTACTTTTCTTCTTATAGGTACCTATAACTTGAAAATTAACACCATTCACTTTTATATAACTACCTAAAACTTCTTCATCATTCTCATACATGGTAGTTTTAACACCTTCTCCAATAACAGCTACTTTACGTTTTTCATTAAGATCATTATAATTAAGGAACCTCCCAGAGGTAATATCCATAGGTTGTTGGTTAATAATTTCTGGATAATCCCCGTATACATTAAAAGCTCCAGACTTTAAACCTCTTACCACATTATTGGTACCTCCAAAACCTCCTAATTGATTTCGTGGAGAAACATATTGAAGTCCGGGCACGTTATCCTTTATAGCCTGAACGTCTTTAGTTTTAAAATTATATCTTCTCCCCTTAGGTAATCCTTTATAGGGTTTGGCAACCGTTTGTGTCCACATAAACATGCTATTAGTGGCCATTCCTCCAAAACCTTGTTTCACTCCATTTTCTAACCCTTTGCCAGCGGCTAAGAGAATAACAAGTATAAATATTCCCCACAATACACCAAAAGAAGTAAGTATCGTTCTAAACCAATTGGAGCTTAGCGATTCTATAATTTCGTTCCATTTATCTCTGCTAAACATACTATTCGTCTCTTAAGGCTATAATGGGTTTAATTCTAGCAGCTCTCCAGGCTGGGAAAAATCCGGCGAAAGCTCCTGCAACTATTAATATAATTACTGTGGTTATGGCAATTTGAAAATTAACTGAAGGATTAGCTATAAATTCAGTTTCTACCATAGGACCTACAAATTCTAAAAGCACTAAACCTAAGAACAAGCCTAAGAAACCTGCTATTGCCGTGACAAAAATGGACTCATGTAAAATCATCGTCACAATAGATAAAGGTTGCGCTCCTAATGCTTTTCTAATTCCTATTTCTTTAGTACGTTCCTTTACGATAATAAGCATAATATTACTTACCCCTATAACTCCTGCTAATATGGTAGCAATACCTACAAACCAAAAGAACATTTTAATCATTCCCATAAGGTCATAAAATCGCTTCGCATTTTCTAATGAATTATTTACTGAAATAGCACTTTCATCTTGTGGTGCGACATCATGAGTTTCTTTAAGTTGTTTTTCAATTTTATCTGAAAAATCTACGGAAGCAGCAGTTGCCTTTTCAAAATTATCTTCCATAGGTAAACTAAAGGACAAAAAATTAACTCGATTTGCTCCACTGAAAACTTTTTGTGCTGTTGATATAGGTACAAAAACTCTTGATTCTTCTCTTTCCCCTCCCGGATCTGAGTAAACACCTACCACTTTAAAATTTACTCCAGAAACTTTAACGTACTTGCCAATAGCATCTTGATCTTTGAATAGATCATCATTCACTTTTTTACCAATTACAACACTTTTAGTACTATTATCAATATCTAAAATATTAATGTGTCTTCCTTTAATAAGCGTTTGATTTTCTAGAAATTGATAATCTGGATAAATACCTTCTACTCGATAACTACCAGATTCTTTTTTATAAGTCACCATCCCACCCCAAATTCTATATACAGATGATTTATATTCCAATTCATCTTTATGGAGTTTGGTAATGTGGTCGTAATCTTTATTGCGAAGCTGAATGACCCTTCCAGGATTCATACCTTTATATTCTACAGAGGTAACTCCCGTCCACACAAAAATGACATTGGCAGCATCATCTTGAAATTGAGACGAAATTCCATTTTGCATTCCTTGGCTTACTCCTAGTAAAATTACTAATATAAATATTCCAGAAAGCACCGATAATCCCGTAAGAAAAGTCCTTAGCTTGTTTTTGCTAATGGTTTCAAATATTTCTTCCCAACGCTCTAAATTAAACATGGTCTTTGGCTCTTACTTGTTCTACATAAGAGTCATCTATAATTACACCATCTTTTAGGTTTACAATACGCTTGGTCATGTGCGCAATATCATCTTCGTGGGTAACAACCAAGATAGTTTTTCCTTCATCGTTAATACCTTGAATTAAATCCATCACTTCATAAGATGTTTTAGTATCTAGAGCTCCTGTAGGTTCATCGGCTAACAAAACTTTAGGATCACTAGCTAAAGCTCTTGCAATAGCCACCCTTTGTTTTTGACCCCCAGAAAGCTCGTTAGGCAAATGCTTTGCCCAAGGTGCTAAACCTACTTTCTCTAAATAAGCCATAGATCTATCTAAGCGCTCTCCTCTACTTACTCCTTGATAATATAAAGGCATAGCTACATTATCTAAAGCTGTTTTATAATTTATAAGATTAAAGGATTGAAAGATGAAACCTAAGAATTTGTTTCTGTATCTAGCCGCAATTTTTTCATTAAGATTCTTAATAGGGACATTATCTAACATATATGAACCTGTATCTGCTTCATCTAACATACCCAAGATATTAAGTAAGGTAGACTTTCCAGATCCTGAAGAACCCATAATAGAAACTAGTTCGCCTTCTTTAACATTAAAGTTGATTCCTTTTAAAACGTGCAATGAAGTTGCTCCTGTTTTATATGATTTATGAAGATCTTTAATTTCTATCATTTGGCTAATTTTTCTTCTTTGGAAAGAAGTAGTTACCCATATGACTTGCAAAAAGGAAAATAGTTACACATAAAATGTTACAGAAATGTTAAAATTAACATTTATTTATGTTACTTGCTAGTTCTCATTAATCTGTAAATTGCAAACCCAACTCCAGCAACTAAGATGTAAGGAAAAACCATAAGATACATTATACCGTCGTTAATAGCTTCCGCAGCACCTCCATCTGCCTCACTTTCTAATACAGCTCTACACATGGAACATTGTGCATAAACCGCATTAATAGCTACAGACGTACAAACAATAAATAAAAAGGAAATTATTTTTTTCATTTTATCTTGTTTTAATAATAAGGTAACATAAATAAATAAACCAATACACCCGTTACAGATACATATAGCCAAATTGGATATGTCCAACGTGCAATTTTTCTGTGTTTTGCATACTCTTTTGTTAAACCTCTATACATTGTAAACAATACTAACGGTACAATAATAGCAGACAGCATTATATGTGTAATTAAGACGAAAAAATAAATAGGCCTTAGAAAACCTTCACCGGCATAGGGAGTTGGATCGTTACTTATTTTTGAGATCACGTAGCTTACTAAAAAAATTGAAGACAAGAAAAATGCTGTAATCATAACGTTACGATGTAATTTTCTTTCTCCTCTTCTAATAAAAATATAGCCTGCAATTAATAATACAGAAGTGGCTCCGTTAAGAATAGCATGAAAGAAAGGATAAGTCCCCATATCTAAACCAAAAATATCATAGCGTGCAGGTAAATTCATTAATACCAAAACTGCTAAAGGAATAACTATAGATAGTATAATAATAACAGGGACAGCTACTCTATCTGATTTCTTCAATGTACTCATATTTCAACTATAATAAGTTCTTAATGTCTTCCTTTAACTTCTCCAGATCTTTTTTATCTAAACCATTGTAGAAAGCTATAGGGTTTCCATAATCGTCATATCTAGACCGTATTACGCCTTCCTGATCTACGAGAGCAAAATAACCCGAATGCTCAAAATTTCCTTCTATTTCTTTATTCTCTGCAGCGTATAGATTAAATCCCTTATTAGCTAATTCATAAATAGCCTCTCTATCCCCTGTAAGCATATGCCAATTAGGAATTGCTACACCATATTTTTCGGCGTAAGCTTTAAGAACTTCTGGAGTATCATATTCTGGATTAATACTAAAAGAAGCAATACCAAAATTTGGATTACCATAAAACTCATCTTGAATCTTAATCATATTTTCATTCATCTTAGGACAAATGGTTGGGCAGGTAGTAAAAAAGAATTCAGCTACGTATACTTTCCCTTCGTAATCTTGATTGGTGATTGTCTTACCGTCTTGGTTTGTAAATGAAAAAGAAGGTACTGTACCAATTTCGGCCATGTCTGGAGCACTAACCTTATCTATAATTTTAGGTACTGCCCAAATTCCAAAAACAAGGACTACCAAAGAAATACCTATGTATGAATAGTTTTTCATCACTTACTTATTATACTTTTTCAAAGCTAATCTATATTCAGCTAAAATTACCTTTACATCATCATCCATCACGTTATTCAATTCAGCTACCGAACTCGTATTGTAACCATAATTTTCGATTTTAGTTGCATCGTCTTCATCGGTTCTTCCTCTTAAGTTCCTTTCTTTATCAATGATAAATGCATGCGGATTTGATAAGTCGGAATCTAATTTTAATGTTGTATTCAAACTAGAAAATAGAGCATCAATTTTTTCCGCGGACGCGAAAGCAAAATTCCACTTTTTAGTATCGATAGTTGTTGCTAAATCTTTTTCTAAGTTTAGTGCGGCTTGCTCTTGACCCTTTTTTGAAATAACTACAAACTGAAAGTCTTTAAAGTTATAATTTTTATCGTAGATCTTTTCATTTAGATTAAAGGCATTACCCTCCATCTTGCTGATATTATCACCAAAAAATATGAGAATCGTAATTTTATCTTTAAATTGAAGTGGTTTTTGATTTACGGAAGAGAAACCAGTTAACTCATTCACATTTGGAGTGATTATCGGAAGTTTAGCAAAATTATTAACCCCAGAGGAGAAAAAAAGATAGGCCAAAATTGGAAGTGCAAAGAGCACAAAAAGAATTGTATATTTTTTCATTTTTGCTATGATACTTAAGGGTATGCAAAAATAAAAAAGGCGGTTTTAATAAACCGCCTTTTTTTGTGTTTTAACTTTTTAGAAGTTCCAAGAAATATAACCTCCTTTGTAAACTTCGTAAATATAATCTCCTTCAGTAAGAAGGATAAAGACTAAATATGCTACCAAAAATACTCCCGTCCAAACTACAGATCTTCTCAAACCTTTAGTTTCATGCTCCATATGCATAAAGGACCAAGTAATTAAATATGCTTTATATATTGTTAAGACAATAAATATCCAGTTTAATAAAGACATATAAATAAAACTTGTCTTTATTAGAAATTCTGGTTTTATAATTCCTAAAATAACTTCTACTATAGTTACTACCGATAGGATTGCAAAAACTGACCAAATTTTCTTTGTTGCCGAACCTTCGTGCTGATGAGTTGCGTCGTGTGCCATTTCTTTAATTCTTTTTTATATTAAACTAAGTAGAAGAATGTAAATACAAATACCCAAACTAAATCTACAAAGTGCCAATATAGACCTACTTTTTCTACCATTTCGTAGCTATTTCTTCTCTCATAAGTTCCTAAGATCACGTTGAAGAATATAATAATATTAATCAATACTCCTGTAAAAACGTGAAAACCGTGAAAACCTGTAATAAAGAAAAAGAAATCTGCGAACAATGGCGGACCATATTCATTATGTGTCAAGTTAGCTCCTTCTACCACTCCAACTGCATGCTTATCCAACATTGCTAGTGATTTTTCTCTAGTTAAAATGGTTTTTGCTCCATTTTCATCTAGCATTTGAGTTCTAACAAGTAAATTCTCTTTAGTTTTAAAACCTTCTTTTATTTCAGCTATAGAGTAGGTTGTAAGTTCTGCATCATCTCCTACAAACCAAAGCCCATTTTTTCTTTCGTGAGCTACTCTATCTTCTTTTAAGGTTGTTGCAATATCGTGCAAAGCTACTCGCTCTCCATTTGAGTCAACAAATTGAAGAATTTGACCTCCTCTAGTTTCTACAGCACCGTACTCACCTTTTATAAAGTTTTTCCATTCCCAAGCTTGAGAACCTAAGAATATTACCCCTCCAATAATGGTTAAAAACATGTAAAGAGTCACCTTTGCTTTTTTCATATGGTGACCAGCATCTACTGCCAATACCATCGTTACAGAAGAAAAGATTAAGATAAAGGTCATCAATGCCACGTAATACATTGGAGCATCTACCCCATGCATAAATGGAAAGTGATTAAATACTTCGTCGGCGATTGGCCAAGAATCTAGAAACTTAAATCTAGAGAACCCATAAGACGCCAAAAATGCAGAAAATGTTAAAGCATCTGAAGTGATAAAAAACCACATCATCATTTTTCCGTAGCTTGCTTTTAAAGGAGATTTTGAGCCTCCTCCCCAAGTTTTGCCTTCGGTTCCTGTTCTAACAACAGTAGCTTCCATAAAAAGAAATTAATGTTAAATATTACGCAAAAATAGTTATTTTTCTTATCTAAAGAAATATAAAAACAAAAACAGGTACAGCCACAAGGCATCAATAAAATGCCAAAAGGTCGCACCCAGTTCTATACCAAGCATTTGACCGACTTTATAACGCTGTTTAGAATTGTTATAAATTACAACAAACAATACAATAATCCCAGCAAAGATATGAGCTAAGTGAGCCATTACCACCAAATATATAAATGATGTAGTGATCGTACTTGCACTCCCTGTAAAATAATATCCGTTTTCTAAGATTTGACTAAAGCCTTCAAATTGTAAATAAACAAAAGCTAACCCTAAGGCCAGTGTAACTCCTAATAAACTTGTACCTCTCTTATAAGATCCAGCCTTAATTGCCTTTTTAGCAAAATGAAATGTAAAGCTACTTACCAAAACAATTATCGTACTATAAATAAAAGCATTAGGTAATTGAAAATCTTTTAACCAATCTGGTCTATTCTTACTTACTACATAAGCACTCGTTAGACCAGCAAACATCATCCCCATGCTAATGATCCCAAACCAAAGCATCATTTTCTTTGATCTTTCAATCTTTTCTTTTTCTGTTCCTTGAGTTAAATCCATATTCTTATATATTTATCTAATACATAAATTATTTGTAACAAAGTAATATATGAAACGCTAGCAAACATTAATTTTTTTGCTGAAATCTCATCTCGATTTTTATATAGTTTGTAGGCATAGTAAAGCATACCTAAACCTAAAATAAGTATTAAAATTCCCGAAACAGGTGTTAAATACAGCCTACCTGTAACTCCAAAAACAGGTATTAAAGAAACCGCTATAGTCCAAATTGTATATAAAATAATTTGAATTGCAGTACCCCTATCTCTTTTCCCTGTAGGAAGCATGAAAAAACCTCCTCTTTTATAATCATTATACAACCACCAACCCAAAGCCCAAAAATGAGGAAATTGCCAAAAAAATTGAATCATAAACAAGGTCCCCGATTCTATACTAAAATCATTAGTTGCAGCAACCCAACCTAACATAAAAGGAATTGCCCCAGGAAAAGCTCCTACAAAAACTGATAGTGGTGTTTTGGTTTTTAAAGGGGTGTATATACTCACATATAAAAAGATAGAAATAGCACCAAACATTGCAGTCACCGGATTGATGATATACAGCACCACTAAGCCAAGTATCGTAAACGCAAAAGCAATAAATAACGCTTTTTTAACTGACATTCTTCCTGATGGAATAGGCCTATTTTTAGTTCTATCCATCAACACATCTAAATCTTTTTCAATAACTTGATTAAATGCATTAGAAGCGCCCACCATCATATATCCTCCTACTGCTAGAAGCAACAACTCAACAAAGTCTATAACTTCTGCTCCCAAAAAATACCCCGCAACCGAAGAAAAAACCACACTTACAGCCAAACGCATTTTGGTGATTTCCTTGAAGTCTGAAATAAGATCTACAGACTGATTATTTGTGATGGCTTTACTCAAAAAATAAAATATTTTGGAGTGCAAAGATACTGTTTAAAACCCTTTTAACAAGCGTCTTTTATTGTTAAATATTTTTGAGGAGAGATTAAAAATCATAATACCAATTAAACAAATCTGTTCTAAACCCAAAATTAACCCAAGTAGTATTTTCTACAAGGTTAAGTTCTGTATTACTAATGGTAGGTGATAGATTCCGCTGTATTAAACTGGTATAAACCTTCAAGTTTGTGGCAGGATTTACCAAATAACCTAATTCTAATTCCGCGTAAGTAAAATTAGCTTTATTCCCTTGGTATAGCTCATTTCCTTTATCTGCAATTCTATCATCTTCAGTTCCGTAAATATCCCCACCATAGAAAGGATCTTTATCTAAAGTGATTTCATAACCTTTTGCTCCAAACATAAATTTAACTTGCCCATACCATCTATTTAACCGATACCTAGCAATAGCTATAGTTTCGCTAAAATTTGAACCTCTAATATGGGCCATAGGCTGATTATTGTGTCCATAATTTAAGGTCACCGTATTATGCGAATAAGTATAAGGGCGTACACGATTATACTCTAATTGCAAATAGAGATTATCAATTTTAAATGCATTAAAATATTTTAACCCTAATTGATAGCCTAACTTATTTTTATAACTATTCTCTCCCCCTATAACATCCTTAGAAGAAAACTCATCTATCATTAATTGCCCATAGGCGTTTAATTGATTGGATATTTTGTATTTATATGCTAGACCTATTAAGGCATTTCCTCCTCTAGAGCCCGTTGAAAACTCAATAGCTCGATAAAATATAATTGGATTTAAGTAATTTAAATCAAAACCTCGGTCGTTATCATTTTCCCATAAAACAGATTCAAATAAACCAATGTTTAGACGTTTAGTGATATTATAACTTAAATAATGCGTTGCCATATATTTAGTTCTAAAAGAACCGCTATCGGTTACTTCTGGACGAATGTCTCGCAAAGACATCCACGTATTGGTATATTTAAATTTCCAGAAGGTAGTATTAATTTTGAAATATGGGTACGGACTTGCCACATCACTCATTAATAACGAACGATAACCATCACCAATAAAATTTTTCCCGTGACCAAATTGAAGGTTAAATGTTTCATTAGGAGAGTAAGAAATATAACCTTCTGCAATAGGATAATCATAGGAATCTTCTTTGAAACTTTTTGCTATTCCCCTTGACGGAATTACAGCAGGATTCCCTCCATCTGGACGAATAGATTCTGCATAATTATTAAAGTAACGAGCAAACCTTCCTTGACTTTCATATACTGCTGCGTAAAAATTTATGGTTTTACCAATTCCTCCTTGTACTACCGCAGCACGAGTGTTATTATAGGTACTTCCAAAATCAGCACCAAAATCTTTACCTACTTGCAAATCTGCTGCTACATCTGCAGTAAACCAATAATTTTCTCCTTGAAGTCTTACTAGATGTTCGTTAAAAAATTTGCGATGTAACCAAGAATCCCCTTCTAATTCTAGCTTTTTATTTTCCTCTTTAAAATCATAATACTTGTTTACTGTTTGGTAAAGAAATGGTTTCGTCGCAGTATGCGAGTTAGTACCAACTCGATTCAGTTCAGCATCAAACCGACTATACCCTTCGTGAGAAAACGGTATATTTATTTTACTCTCAAACTCACGATATTCATACTTTTTATATGCTTTTTCCACATCGGCATACTCGGTGGATTCTCTATCATCTATTTTCTTCGCGTTTTTATTTCCGCCTTGAGCGAAACTATCATCTTTCTGTAAATTAATATCGTTTTCACCTGAAAAAGGAACATAAATAGGATACCTAAACTGAATATATGCGGGTTTACCATTATAAGTCGCAGGTTTGATTACAGGAAGTTCTAAGAATACTCTAGTCACTTCTTGCTTTAAATCTCCATTTATAGCATCTACGTACAAAACTTTAAATTCCCCCTCTTTAGTAACCTCAAATAATACAGTCACATTTCCCGAATAATCGTCTTTAGCTAGATTTTTTGGTAACTGAAGATTCTCTTTTACAAATAGATTAAGAGTTTGCCTAAAACAGTTTTCTTGCTGCTCTAAACTCACATTTTCACATGCTTCAAATATTGGGTATTGTTCTACATCAGAAATTAATATTTGCGCTTTCGCGGAAATCACTATAGATAAAGTAAAGAAAAGAACAAAAAAATTACGCATAGTTTCGGTCATGAATTTGCCCGAAATATACGTAAAACTATTTTTAAAACGGTAAAACCATAAGCTTTACCGTTTTGTATTTTCTTTACCTTATTGAATGTGAAATATAATGGGAAGGCTATAATTTACAGATACTTTCTTGTCTTGCTGTTGCCCAGGCTTCATTTGTGGTAATAACTTCACAACCCTTTTGGCTTCGCTAGCCAACTCATTATGTTTAGATCTTGCCTTGATATTTTCTACCAAGCCCAAATCATTTACTGTAAAGGTCACATAAATTCTTTGTTCTCCTTGTAAATTAAGCTCGGCCGCTAGGTCTCCGTCAAATTTCTTTTTAATTACTTTAGCGATTTGTGATGAAAAACAAGATTTAATTTCTTCTTGAGTCTCATAAACCTCACACCCAGGAAAAACTGGAACCATTTCTACTTTTCTAAAATCTATATTCTCAATAGGTTTATCGATAGGTTGTTCAAAATCAACTTTCCTAGGATCATAATCAACAGGATCGTTAGGCTCAGAAGCTTCTACAATAGTAGGCTCTACAAAAGGCTTTTCCATTGGTTGCGTTGGTAATTTTTTTGAAACTTTCTCTTCTATTTTAGGTTGTTTAATTTCTGGCTGTTTTTTAGGCATATGAAAAACAAACGGCGTTTCTGCATCCCACTCTCTTGCATGAGCTGTTTCAGGCTTTAAAGTTTTCACTTCCGTTTTATTTTCAATTACAAAAATAGTCAGTAACAAAGCTGCAATTAAGCCTATTTGAAAATACACGACGTTACTTTTACGGGTAGGTTTGTTTTCTCTCATGACATCTTGATTTTATGTTATGAAACTATAAAATCAATAATATTGCCAAAAAATATATTTGAACAGAAAAAGCCTTTAATTTCTCAATTAAAGGCTTTAATATATAATAAGTTAAGCTTTTACTTAATCCTGTACTTGGAATATAATTGGTAAAGAATAAAGTACACCTACTGGTTTTCCTCTTTGTTTACCTGGAGTCATATTTGGCAGCATATTCACTACACGCTCAGCTTCCTTTTGAAGTCTTGGGTGAGGTGCTCTAGCTTGAACTCCTGTGATTTTTCCCTTATTATCAATTTTAAAACGTACGTAAACTCTATTTACTCCTGTAAGACCTAATTCTGATCCTAAGTCCGTATTAAATTTACTGTTAACAAAATCTTTAATCTTGTCACTCATACATTTCTTACGCTCATTATTGGTTTTGAATTTTTCACAACCAGGAAATAACGGAACATCTTCAATTGCTGTAAATGGAACATCTTCAATTACCTCTTCAGGAGCTTCTTCTACTTCAGCAACCTCAATAATAGGCTCATTAGTTACCTCTGTAGATTCAATTATTTCTTCCTCAATTTCCACATCATCCTCAACTACCTCAATAACTTCTGGTGCTGGTGGCGGCGGTGGCGGTGGTGGCGGTGGAGTTTTAATTTGCGTAATTGGCACATCTTCCTCATCTAGTTGATCAAACTGAACAACTCCTTGATCGATTGCCTCTTTATCGTAGGTTTTCCACTCGATGGCACGCCAAGTAATAAAAAGCATTAAAATAAGACCTAGCTGAAAAAAAAGAACACTTCTTTTCCCTAAATCTTTTTTTGGATTTTTCTTTGGTTCCATAATATAATTTTATCGAATTGCTAATGTAATTATTTTTTACAAAAAATATAAACTATTCATTAGATTTAAAGTTTTGAACCCTCAATCTTAACATTAATGCCAAAATATAAGCTGTAAAAACTCCCAAGGTGTTAGCCAATACATCTAGACTATCTATCGTTCTATAACTTGTCATCACATCTTGAAATATCTCAATAAGGATGCCAAAAGCAATTGCTAACAGCCCAATTATTAAAAAAGATTTTTTTTTGAGACCATTCTTCAAATTGCAACTAATATAATACAAGTACCATAATTTAGTTAATCCTAAATAAGCTACAAAATGAAAAACTTTATCTATTTGATTAAAGTTGACTTTAGGCAATCCATCTGTACGCATTAAGGAAACATAAAGAATCCCCAAAGAGTAAAGAATGGCTAAAGATAACGTTAATCTAGGCGCCAATAAGTTCTTTATAAGCTTCTGCATCTAGCAAATCCTTTATCTGGTCTGGTTCAGTCATCCTAATTTTTACCATCCACCCATCTCCATAAGGATCTGTATTTACTTTTTCTGGCTCATCTTCTAAAGATTCATTAAACTCAATGATCTCTCCCGAAACTGGCAAGAAAAGGTCTGATACTGTTTTAACTGCTTCTACTGTTCCAAAAACTTCTTCTCTTTCTAAAGTTTCATCTACAGTTTCTACTTCTACGTATACAATATCTCCTAACTCTCCTTGTGCAAATTCTGTAATCCCTACGGTTACAATATCGCCCTCAATCTTAATCCACTCGTGATCTTTAGTATACTTTAATTCGCTAGGTGTACTCATTTTGTTGTTATTTAGTATGGTTGATATTTTTTAATTTCCAAAATTATACCTTAAGGTAAATCCAGATCTAATGGTGGTTTGAGGAAATGCTGTTGATACTGCGTATTCAGAAAAACTATGATCGTAATAAAATATTGCGGTTAAGTTTTTTGAAAGCGAGTACTCTACATTGAAATTGAATCCCCAAATATCTTGACCTGAAGTTGTTTGACTATTATCAAATTCTAAATACCTTATAATAGTTTCATTTCTTCGGTAAGATAAATCTGCCTTAAAGATTAAATCACTCCTTATAATTCTTTGCTCTCCTGCGATTCTAGTTGCGAGTCTAAGATCTCTTAAACGGTAACCTAATCCTAAAATATATTCATTTCCTTGAATCTCGGTCAGCAAATTATTGTCAAAACTAAGGGATAATTGTCTATCTTTTTTAATTTCTGCTAAAATTTTTACAGAGTTTTTCAATTCCATATCCACTTTCACTAATGGCGAAAATTGTTCTACAAGGTTAATGTTAGAAATTAAGAATGGATTTTTATAGTTTCCAGATTGATCTACATTGTTTTCCCCGTACGGATTTGCTCTATCGAAATCTAAGTTACTTTGGAATTGATTTACATTATAAATAGATGTATATCCGTGCTGAACGCTAAATCGCTTAAATTTATCTTTAAACCATCCTAAACGCATTAAGCCCGTATATTTTAAATTCCAGTTAGGTAATGGAGTGTCTCTAAAAACTCCTAAACTCACATCTTCTGCATTACTTGTAGTATAAGCCGATAGGAATGCAGGCAATAATACTGCTTGGCTGTTTCTACCAAAACCTTTAGGATAACCCGTCTCTTGATTGATATTATTAGGATCTGTTAAATCTATTCCTGCAGATGTAGCTAATCTATTTGCTATTTCTAATCTATTCTCTCTAAACTTTTCAAATGCTACCGATTGCTGATTGTCACTTTTGCTAAAAGCAGAATTAATCATTATAGTAGAAATATTAAAGTTACCAAAAGTATTAGGCGTTAAAGATCTATACTGAAGATCTTGCTGATTTACTCGGTAATTCTCTGTGTAAGTTTCAGAATACAATCTATTAGCATTTAGATCTAACGTCAAATCTGGTATTAAATCAATATTAGCTTGGATACTTAAATTCTTACTTTCATTTTCAGTATACTGCTCATTAAACTCTTGGTAAGAGGTAAGCCATCCGCTAGCAGCCGCTTTCTCTCTAATATCTGCTTGGCTACCAAAAGTAAATCCTGCTGTAGGTTTTAATGTTCCTGCAAAACCTACATCGTTAGTATATCCTGGAAGATAAATACCATTCGTCTCTTGATAGTTTAATGTTAACCTTTTTAAAGAAGTTATGATTCCAATACCTGTATTTAAAGCTTTATCACCTGCCGAAAGCGATGTATCCTCGCTAGCATTTGAAGCATCATCGGCAGTTTGATTTCTTGAAAATCCTAATTTATTTGCAGAACTACTTCTTTTCTCTTGAGCTCCAAACTGCGGACCTCTATTACTCGCTCTAGCTGGTCTCTTTTTAACCAATCCTAAATACTTATAAAGAGTATTCATCTCAAACGTTCCGTTGATTTGGTGTGTATTTGAGTTTTGAATGGTATGTCCAATATTTGGAATTCCTGGAAGATCGTTTAATATTTCAGAACCTTTTTGCCATTGGAAATTTCCTGTATAAGAATATTGAGCTCTTATAAATTTTAGAAATGGAATTTTATCTAGCGGCAAATCATAATTTAACTGAAAGCTTTGATAATGTTGATTTGGATTTCCTATTTCAAAAAAACCATCCCAAACTCCAATAGAATTATCTTGAACATTATCTTGATTAATGTAATTTCTTACAATACGATTATTAGAACTATTAAAGTTAAAACGAAGCGATTCTGTTAAGTTATGATTCACTGTATATTGCCAATCGAATGTATAATTTCTTTGATACAGAGTAGGTAATCCTATAGATCCTGGAGGCAAATTAATCTCTCTGTACTGCTGCTCATTATACTGTCTAATGATATTAGAACTCGCTGAAATATTAGACGGTAGAGGATTAATATTAAAATCTTTAATAGGTCTATAATATTCACTACTATCTAAAAACTTAATGTTTTTAAATGGTTCTAATTTTAAAGGTGCAAAAGCATAATCGTACGTAGCCCCAACATTTACATTTTGATCTAATGCATCTTTTATCTCAAAATCTCTATGATCTTCTTGATTATACGTTCCTGAAAAAGAAAAGTTCTCTACATCGTATGGCATAGGTTTACGATCTTGATTGGTTCGATCTTTCCTTAGACCAATTACACTTACACTTTGTCTTTTTGTATAATCTTCTGCTCTTTCTTGCAACTCATCTTTTCTATCCTCATCTGCGGTATTGTCTAATAAAGTTTCAAGCTCTAAATCTAAATATTCAGGGTCATATTGTGGGGTTATAAGCTCTTCTCCTCTACTGTAACTAAAAGGAATATTAATCCCCCAATCTTTAGGAAGTAGTTGACCTACATTAATAGTACTTACAACATCATACTGTTTTACATCTTCTCTACTTCTTTGGTTTGGCCCTTGTTCTATAGTACCAAAACCGACTGTACTTCTTCTCCCCGTTGCCGAAACTGTAGCAAAATCAGCAAAATTAGTATCCATATTTAATACTGCAGCCCAACCTCCTTCATTCTTTAAATCAGATAAACGAAGTTCGTTAAACCAAACTTGCCCAGAGGCGTCTGTAGCTCCCGTATTTTTTAAACCCAACATAAGAACCCGAATGTTTCCAAAACTTGGATTCCCTTTGATTCCCACTCTTAACTCTCCTGCATTACTGGAGTTTGACGGCGCTAAATCTGGAGTGAAAAAATTGAGATCTATGGAGTTATACGCGCTATTCCCTATTACCAACGATTTTATTTGCTGAAGTAATTCCATAGGCAAATTCAAATCATTTTCTACGGGCCAAACAGCTCTAGGTTGTGTAGAGTTTTCATCACTTACAGTTAACGGAATTTCAATTTGATAAAAGTTATCAGAAAAATCGGTTCCCATTCTAATAAATGCAGTCAATTCACCATCCATCAAAGTGGGTGATGGAAAAGGTAAACTCTCGGCGTGTAAAAACATTTCTAAGTTTTTATACTGTCGCATATCTACCTGAAAGTTTTTATAAACTCCTCTAGAATCTTGTGGCGCTAAATTCTTAACCGTTAAAGACAGAGATTGCTCATCTTCTCTAATGGTTTGATTGTTATTTACTAATTCTTCTCGAACAACACCTGGAGGAGTAACATAATCTGATGTTTGCTCTTCACTTACGGCAGCAACTTCTAAAGTAGTACCTGGTGTATTTTCAGGATCTGTTCCGTTAGGAATCAAAGCTTGATTGTATCTTCTATAATCTCCTCTAACCAAGTCTAAAGTACCAAAACGCAATACCACATCATCACTAAATCCAGATAAGAACATACGCATAAACCTCACAGATCGTAAATCGGCTATACCATTTACAGAATATTCACTTTCTGTCCTTAACGGAATTTTAAACTGCACCCAACGAACATCCATCTCACTTCCATTTTGAAGGGTTGTTCTAAGTGTTTTTACATCAGTAATATAATCGTTATCAATACCTGCTACAGAACTTGTATTATTATTGACTCCCATATCTCTAAAAACAGGAACTTCATACTCAAAGTAGCTGTCAATAGTATTCATGGTATTATCCCTATTTACATCTTCTACCGAAGGTATTGTAGTGTTTCCTCTATTATTTTGACCTACTTCTGTCGGTGAATTTCCTTGTGTACCATTATAGTTTTTATACCTACTAAGAATATCGCCATCTGCACTTAAATAATATTCGTAATTATCGTTTGCAGGATCTTCTAAACCTCCAAAACCGGAAAACTTTTGAGCTTCCGCTAAATCATCTAAACCATCTAAACCTAAATCTTGATTAGTCCTTTGTTGTCCCTCGGTATCAAAAGCATATACTAAGGACTGACTAGAAGGCACTCTACCAAAAGAAGTTTCTAGGGTATTTCCTACATTTCCATCATCTGGCAAACCATTTTCATATTGTTTTCTTCCGTCTTTAAGTACATCTTCAGAAATACTACCTAAGTTAAAAGTAATTTTACCTTCATTTATGGTATTATTTTCCTCGTAGATAAAGGGATCCATTACCCAAAATTCAATAAACTCTACGTTAGATTGCTCAAAATTGGTAGTGGTAATTTCTCGCATGATACCCCCAAAATTATCTGTTGGGTTAGGCAGTTGATTGCTTCCTGCTGCCGCTGGATTAAAGTTATATTGACCACGAGAATCTGGATCAAAATTTAGATCTAAAGTGTAAATTGCTTGCGCCTGACCTTGTATAATATCTGTATTTGGAAAAATCTCATCTATAAAAACTCTTCTTGTAGCATAGGTAGAAAGATCTTCATCACTAATTCCGCTTGGACGCTGATTAGTATAAAATATAGGATCTATAGAGTACCAATTAAGTTTAGCTCTTTTATAAGCCGAGGCCAAATCATTATTTGCTCTTTCTCCTCCAAAACCAATTGGTGCACTAGAGAGTGACCAAGAGAGCGGTGTCATGATTGAAATAGAAGTTTGTGATGCTTCAAAATCATCTACATAAGAAGTTGCTACACCATTAAAATCATTTCCTTTAGGCGAACCTGGCTGTAAATAGGCAAACTCCCCTCTTACAGAAAAATTCGACTCCACATCAGTATCTATATTCGGAAGTTTATTAACAAGTCTTGTAAAGAAAGGAACCTCTGTAGAATAATTAATATTGAAACCATACATAGAATTATTAATAGGCTCGTAGCTATAGTTAGCTTTTTGAGTCAATGGTCTTTCGTTAAGATTAAGATAAGTACCACCTATTAAAAAGTTTTCATTAAACTGATGCTGAATATCAATTCCCGTAAATCGTTTGGTTTGTTGACCGAATAAAGCATTATTTTCTGTAGAAACTTGAATAGGAGTATCTGAAGCCAATAAAGCTTCATCTAAAATCTTAACTCTACCCAATTGATAATCTACCGTATAATCTACACCTTCTTGTAGTACCCTACCTCCAGCAGTTACCGTTACAGATCCTTGAGGAACATTAAAAGCTCCAATAGGAATCCCATCTTGACCGCTTGATTTATAACTTCCTTTTAACTGAAATTTATTTTTGTCTGCTTGCTCTTGTTCTGCCTGTGTTTTTGTCGTGTTATAAAGTGATCCAAACACATATTTGGTTTGATTTCCATTATAAGTACTTGGATTATCATAATCCTCTGGCCCACCATTTGGAGTGGTATCTAATTTATCAAATAAATATTCCCCAAAAGGCTCAACCGATGTAAATATAATCCTACCATTTTGAGGATCTATGGTTAAACCTGGCACATAATCAAAGAAACCATCTCCATCGACTACAGGGTCATTATTTAAATTTAAATTATCTAAATTAAAAACCTGTAATAAGTTTTTATCTTCTACATCTTGAGGTAATGGGGTCGATGAGTTAGGCGCTTGACTTATGTAATTAAGTGGTTGCGGATCTGTATATAAAATATTAAATCGAAAATCTTCCTTTTCTAATTGAAAAGCATCCAAACTATAGATGTTTTTCATCATTAAGTCCCAAATAGGTTCATTAACATTCGTAATTGGGCTCTTTAAAAGCTTTACTACTAAGTTTTGATTAATCGCTATTGAATTTTGATTATTGGGATCATTTGGATCACTTGGGTTGGCATTAGGATTGGTTCCAGATTGGGTAGCTTGTACTCCATCATTTGCAAATTCTCCAACCTGATACACTTGACCGTTAACTGTATATTGAAAGGCAACTGCTAAAATTTCATCATTGTTGATTCTTTGATTTAAAGAAACATAACCTAGTTGCGTATTTAACGTATATTCATTAGGATCTAATTGTCTTGCATTTTCTAATTTGGCATAATCTACACCTTCGTCTACACTCGTAGAATTAGAACCAAAACCTTGATCTACCGTTGATATATCTCTAATAGCTGGTGTTAAAACAGATTGTTGCGGCCCAGTAATTCCTAACGGGTTAAAATCATTGTTAGAGTTACTAGGATAAGCACCTGGAGTCGAATTTAAAAAACTGGCAAATCCAGGAGGTGTCACAGGATTTCCGTTTTGATCGAGCAAAACCCCTACGTTATCTGGATTAGATTCCCCTAAATCTTGAATCGCTACAATATTTCTAGCATTGGTTAATGCTTGTGTAGAGTTAGTTCTATTGGTTACCCAGATTTGTAATCTAGTTACCTGAATATTACTATTTATAAAAGGATAGTTTTGAAGCGACTGGTTGTATTGATCTCTAAAGTAATGCGCTAAAAAGAAGTGCCTATTCTCATCATAATCTAAAATAAACTTTTCAAATTCTTGAACCGCGCCTCCTCCTTGAATATTAGTGGTTTGTCTTTCTGAATTTTGCTCAGAGAAAACACCTGTAACGGTAGTTTTACCAAACTGCAATTGCGTTTTAACTCCAAATAAACTTTGTGCCCCCTGCATCAAAGAACTGTTAAGTGGCATACTTACATTACCTACTTCTATTTTTCTTACAATATCATCCTCATCTGGCGTATAATCTAACTTAATTTGATTTTGAAAATCAAACGTAGACTCTGTATCGTAGTTTGCATTTACTTCTAAACGTTTTCCTACTTTACCTAATAAACTTAAGCTGATACGCTGATTAAAATCGAATGTAAAATTACTTCGGTTACGAGGCGAAAGTGCAGGATTATCTTGCTTAGTATACAAAACTCCCAAATCTACTTCTACAGAACCTTGAGGAATTACTTCTATTTCACTACCTCCAAATATTGTTTCAAAGAAACTATTATTAACATAAAATATAGGCAATAGATTTCTTTGTTCTTCTTCAGCATTTTCACTTCTTCCCGCAACTGCATCAGATTTTTGTTTGAAATAATCCTTCATTTGTTCCTGAAGAATCAAATCCCTATACTCTTCTGGTGTTAAAACCATTGGATATTCAACATTTACACGCCCTATTTTTTCGGTATAAATATATCTATCTAAAATAGGGTCATATGTATATTTTTGTTCTATACTACTAGGATTTGCTAATTGAATATTCCCTGTAGAATAACCCGTTTTTGTAGAGTCTTGTGAAGTTTCATTTTCTTCTTGGCTATACAAAAAAGTACAGCTTAACAAGAAAAAAATAAGTATATAATTACTTTTATATCCTTTAGTAAAGTAGTAAATGTTTTTCAATTTATATTAAAGGTTTTTTAAAGCAAGCTTAATTATCGTTTCTACAGAAGCACTTTCATCATTTCTAATGATTCTTGAGACTACTTTTTCAGATTGTTTTCTCGTGTAACCAAGTGTTTCTAATGCTGATAACGCTTCATCTTTATGGCTATTGCGTTGAAGAGTAGAAATTTGTCCTGATGAATCAATTTCTCCCAACTTATCTTTTAAATCTATAATTACTCTTTGAGCTGTCTTTGCTCCAATTCCTTTAACGCTTTGAATCTCTGGTACGTTCTCTGTAGTGATGGCTTCAATAATTTGCCCTGGACTTAATGAAGAAAGCATCGTCCTTGCGATACTTGCCCCAATCCCTGAAACAGAAATAAGTTTTTTAAAAATTTCTCTTTCAGATTTTTCCATAAAACCAAATAACGTATGCGCATCTTCTCTTACTTGTAAAAAAGTATAGATGAGTATATTTTCGTTTTCTGGCAACAGGGAATATGTATGCAATGATATATTTAAAAAATACCCAATTCCTCCACATTCTACAGTGACATCTGTAGGATTTTTTTGTGTCATTTTCCCTTTAAGGTATTCTATCATAAGTTAAGCAAACGTTAAAGCTTCAAATGTAGGAAATTTATTAAGATAGCAAAACCCTAATTTCTTAGTTTAACAGTCAAAATATTAAATACTTAATGCTGCTTGTCTTTTTTTCTCTTTTTCTTGTGCATCTACTACAGCAACAGCTGTCATATTTACCATTTCTTCTACACTAGCTCCCAATTGTAAAACATGTGCTGGCTTATTTAATCCCATCATAATTGGTCCGATAGAATCAGTTTTATTAAGCTCTTTAATTAATTTGTAATTTGAATTGGCAGAATCTAAATTTGGGAATATTAATGAGTTTACTTTTCTTCCTGCTAATTTTGAAAAAGGGAATTTGCTTTGCAGCATTTCTTTATTGAGTGCAAAATCTACTTGCAACTCTCCGTCTACCAATAAATCTGGACTTTTCTCATGAAGTATTTGAACAGCATCTTTTACTTTTCTAGCCTCTGGATGTTTAGATGAACCATAATTTGCATATGAAATCATTGCCATAACAGGCTCCATCCCAAACATTTTTACAATATAGCTTGTCATTTTTGCAATGCGCGCTAAATCTTCTGCATTAGGATTTATATTTATAGAGGTATCACTAATAAAAATTGGTCCCCTAGAGGTATTCATAAGGTTGGTCGCCGCAATTCTAGAGACTCCTTTTGCCATACCAATTAAGTCTAAAATTGGTTTTACTACGGTAGGATAAGATCTAGAATACCCAGATAATAAGGCATCGGCATCACCTTCATTCACCATCATCGCTGCAAAATAGTTGCGCTCTCTTAATAGTTTTTGCGCTTCATAAAGGGTGATTCCTTGACGCTGAGCACTTTTCCAATATTTTTCCGCGTAAGCGTTAACTTGCTCCTTTTGCTCGTCAGATTTTGGATCGATAATTATAACGTCATCAGTATTCTCGAACTCAATTTCTTGCATGAGTTCTAAGATAACCTCTCTTCTTCCTAAAAGAATAGGCTGACACACTCTTTCGTCTCTACTAATTTGAGCTGCTTTAAGCACATCTAAATGATCTGCTTCAGCATAAACGACCCTTTTCGGATTCATTTTTGCTCTATTTAATAGTAAACGAGTGATTTTATTATCCCCTCCTAAACGTTCATACAATTCATCTTCATAACGTTGCCAGTCATAAATTGGTTCTTTTGCTACACCACTCTCCATCGCTGCTCGCGCAACTGCTGGAGGCACTTGAGTTAACAATCTAGGATCAAAAGGTTTAGGTATGATATAATCTTTTCCAAAATTAAGCTTCGTTTCTCCGTAGGCAATATTCACTTGTTCAGGAACCGGCTCTTTCGCCAAATTAGCTAGAGCTTTTACGGCTGCCATCTTCATTTCTTCATTAATCTTGCTCGCTCTAACATCTAAAGCCCCTCTAAAAATGAATGGAAAACCAAGTACATTATTTACCTGATTAGGATTATCACTTCTTCCTGTCGCCATGATAATATCCTTTCTTGTTTTTACTGCAAGATCGTAATCAATTTCAGGAACAGGATTGGCCATTGCAAAAACGATAGGGTTACTATTCATTTGCAATAACATTTTTGGAGTGATGATATTTCCTACAGAAAGTCCCAAGAAAACATCGGCACCAACTAGAGCTTCTTCAAGAGTGAGATTTTCTTTTGCATTAGAAAATTCCATTTGCATGCTCGATAAGTCTGTTCTATTTTTATGCAGAACTCCATCTACATCAAACATCGTAATATTCTCTTTTTTAACTCCTAATAAAGAATATAATTTTATACACGCCATTGCTGCAGAACCTGCACCAGAAACAACTATTTTTATTTCTAAAATCTCTTTCTCTGCTATTTCTAAGGCGTTTAACAAAGCCGCAGAAGAAATAATTGCCGTACCGTGCTGATCATCGTGCATCACGGGAATATCTAACTCTTCTACGAGCCTTCTTTCAATCTCAAAAGCTTCTGGAGCTTTGATATCTTCTAAATTTATTCCTCCAAAGGTAGGAGCTATATTCTTGACGGTTTCAATAAATGACTCCACATCTTTAGTATCTACCTCAATATCAAAAACATCTATATCTGCAAAAATTTTAAATAATAAACCTTTCCCTTCCATTACAGGTTTTGAAGCTAATGGTCCTATATCACCCAAGCCTAAAACCGCTGTACCGTTAGAAATTACAGCTACAAGATTTCCCTTTGCTGTATATTTATACGCGTTATCTATATCTTTTGCAATCTCCAAACAAGGTTCTGCAACTCCTGGAGAATAGGCTAAAGATAGATCTCTTTGGGTAGAATATTTCTTGGTGGGTACCACCTCTATTTTACCCGGTTTAGGTTTTGCGTGATAAACTAAAGCTTCTCTTCTTTTGCGTTCGTTGCTGCTCATCTTGTTATATTTTGAGGATTAACAAAGGTAAACATCCATTTAGAATAGAGAAATTAAGTTTCTAAAAAATTAATATTGCGCTTAAGACCGTCGTATTTAGTTCTTTTTACGGCAGACTTTTTAAAGATCTCCTGAAAGGTTTCTTTAGTAATTTCCTCCCAGTCATGTTTTGTCATTTGCAATAAATCTGGATGCGGATTGAAGAGCGGCTCATTATGAGGTTTTGAAAATCGATTCCAAGGACAAACATCTTGGCAAATATCACAACCAAACATCCAATCTTCAAATTTCCCTTTTTCAGACTCTGGTAAGCTTTCTTTTAGCTCGATGGTATAATATGAAATGCACTTGCTCCCATCCACTTTATAAGGTTCATAAATGGCCTCTGTAGGGCAAGCGTCTATACAAGCTGTACAGCTTCCGCAGTGATCTGTCACAGGAGTATCATATTCTAACTCTAGATCGATAATCAATTCAGCAATAAAAAAGAAAGATCCTGTTTTTTTAGAAAGTAAATTTGAATTTTTACCAATCCATCCCAAACCGCTTTTCGCTGCCCAGGCTTTATCTAAAACAGGTGCAGAATCTACAAAAGCCCTTCCACCTACTTCGCCTATTTCATCTTTTATAAAATTGAGTAAATGCTTCAGCTTATCCTTAATTACAAAATGATAATCTTGTCCATAGGCATATTTACTAAGCTTGTAGGTATTTTCTGTTTGGAAATCTTGCGGATAATAATTCAGCAATAAAGAAACCACACTTTTAGAATCGTTGACTAATAAGGTAGGATCTAATCTTTTATCAAAATAGTTTTCCATATAACCCATCTTACCATTTCTATTTTCATGGAGCCAATTTTCTAATCTTGGCGCTTCTTCCTCTAGAAATTCAGCTTTACTAATGCCACAAGACATAAAGCCAATTCTTTTAGCTTCATCTTTTATGAGTTTTGTGTACCTAGAAGTATTATTCAACATTTTTATTTACTGAATTTTACGAAAGCTATATGAATTACTGAAAATGTTATGCCTTTAGAACAACCCGCCTTGTGTATCGTGCCTGGTTTTTCCTAGATGTTTATAAGCCGCAGGAGTTACCTCTCTTCCTCTTGGCGTACGTACAATGAAACCTTGTTGAATTAAAAAAGGTTCGTACACCTCTTCGATAGTTTCAGAGCTTTCACTAACTGCTGTTGAAAGGGTCGTAATTCCTACTGGGCCGCCTTTAAATTTATCTATAATCGTAGATAGAATCTTGTTATCCATATCATCTAAACCATGGGCGTCTACGTTAAGCGCATTCAATCCATATTTAGATATTTCGATATCTATTTTTCCATTTCCTTTTATCTGAGCAAAATCTCTAATCCTTCTTAAGAGAGCATTGGCAATTCTTGGAGTTCCTCTACTTCTACCCGCGATTTCTATTGCAGCATCTATACTTATAGGCACATTCAAAATTTCGGCGCTTCTTTGTACAATATTAGAAAGTAGCTCTGTTGAATAGTATTCTAATCTACTAGATATTCCGAATCTGGCACGCATAGGCGCTGTTAAAAGACCCGATCTGGTTGTAGCTCCAACTAAGGTAAACGGATTTAAATTAATTTGTACTGAACGCGCATTTGGTCCAGACTCAATCATAATATCAATTCTAAAATCCTCCATAGCAGAATAGAGATATTCTTCTACAATAGGACTTAATCTATGTATCTCGTCTATAAACAAGACGTCTCTTTCTTCTAGATTAGTTAATAGACCAGCAAGATCACCAGGCTTATCTAAAACGGGCCCAGATGTAATTTTGATACCTACGTTAAGTTCATTCGCTAATATGTGTGCTAAAGTAGTTTTCCCTAAGCCCGGAGGACCGTGAAATAAGGTATGATCTAATGCTTCTCCCCTTAAATTAGCCGCCTGCACAAAGATTTGAAGGTTCTCAAGCACCTTTTGCTGACCTGCAAAATCATCAAAAGAAAGAGGTCTTAAAGCTCTTTCTATATCAAACTCTTCTGGAGTAAAATTTTCTCCGCTAGCATCTAGATTTTCATTCATAAAACAAATATAAATAAAAAGCCTTTTCTAAAGATAGAAAAGGCTTTGTATAGTTTGCTGAGGAACTAATTAGTGATTTAGCTCTTCTTCATTTTTTTGTAAAGGTACGTTTTGAGGAACAAAATCTTGTCCTGGGATAACGTAATCTGTTTCATCTATATTCATTTTACTGTAATCATAAGACCAACGGTATACTGAAGGAATTTCTCCTGGCCAGTTTCCGTGAACGTGTTCTACTGGAGTAGTCCACTCTAAAGTATTAGATCTCCACGGGTTTTGTGTTGCTCTCTTACCGTAAAAGATAGAAGAAATAAAGTTATAAATAAATACTAACTGTACTACTGCTGTAATAATTGCAAATACAGTAATTAGAACATTCGTATCAGCTAAATCATCAAAATATGGGAAAGCAGTATTTGTATAATAACGTCTTGGTAACCCTGCCATTCCGATAAAGTGCATTGGGAAGAATACTCCATAAGCACCTATTGCTGTTACCCAGAAGTGAACATAACCTAAGTTTTTATTCATCATTCTTCCAAACATTTTAGGGAACCAGTGGTAAACCCCTGCAAATAATCCGTAAAGCGCAGATATACCCATTACTAAGTGGAAGTGAGCAATTACAAAGTACGTATCGTGAACGTTAATATCTAAAGTACTATCACCTAAGATAATTCCCGTTAAACCTCCAGTAATAAATGTAGAAACAAAACCAATAGAAAACAGCATTCCTGTATTCATTTGTAAGTTTCCTTTCCATAAGGTAGTAATCCAGTTAAAGGCTTTTACTGCCGATGGAATTGCAATTAATAAGGTTGTAAAGGTAAATACCGATCCTAAGAATGGATTCATCCCAGATACGAACATATGGTGACCCCATACAATAGTAGATAAAAACGCAATTGCTAATATAGAAGCAACCATCGCTCTATAACCAAAAATAGGTTTTCTAGAGTTACTTGCCATAATTTCTGATACCAGACCCATTGCCGGAAGAATTACAATGTAAACTTCTGGGTGACCTAAGAACCAAAATAAGTGTTCAAATAATACTGGTGAACCACCTTGATGTGCTAAAACTTCTCCTTTAATATATATATCACTTAAGAAAAATGAAGTTCCAAAGCTTCTATCCATAATCAACATTAATGCTGCAGACAATAATACTGGAAAAGAAACAACCCCAATAATAGCAGTTACAAATAATGCCCATATGGTTAATGGAAGTCTTGTCATAGACATTCCCTTAGTTCTTAAATTGATTACCGTTACAATATAGTTTAGAGAACCTAAAAGAGACTGTGCGATAAAAAATGCCATAGATACTAACCAAAGCGTCATCCCCATTCCTGATCCAGGAATAGCTTCTGGTAATGCACTTAATGGAGGATAGATCGTCCACCCTGCTGAAGCAGGACCAGACTCAACAAATAATGAGGAAATCATGATTACACTAGAAATGAAAAATATCCAGTAAGAAACCATATTTAAAAATCCAGATGCCATATCTCTAGCACCAATTTGCAATGGAATTAAGAAGTTACTAAACGTACCACTTAAACCGGCAGTTAACACAAAAAATACCATAATAGTACCGTGAATGGTAACCAAAGCCAAGTATGCATCTGCATTCATCACTCCATCTGGAGCATATTTTTCACCTAAAAGTAATTCAAAAATTGCGAAAGACTGTTCTGGCCATGCAATTTGTATTCTAAATAACACAGACATAAGAATCCCTAGCGCACCCATGATTAAACCAGTAATCAGGTACTGCTTGGCGATCATTTTATGATCTTGACTAAATATATATTTAGTAATAAAGGTTTCTTTATGATGATGTCCATGATCATCGTGTCCGTGATGATCTTGAGCTACTGTTGCGTTTGCTAATGCTGACATATCTATAATATATTACTTTTAAATAATTATTGTTTGTTATTTTCTTCTTGCTTCGCCATAGTTTCTCCAAAACTCTCTTGACCAGCTAACCACTCCTTGTAATCTTCTTCGCTTTCTACTACTATTTTCATTTGCATATTGTAGTGAGAAATACCACAAATCTTGTTACATAATAAATAGTACTCGAACTCATAAGGATCTAAAGCCATCTCCCCATTAGCGACCAATTCTTTACTGTTCTCTTTACGGATTTGATTGATTTCGGTCATCTTTTCTACCATATACTCTGAATTTCTCATTTCTTCAGAAGTAATAGTAGGAGTAAAACCAAATTGAGTAATCATCCCAGGAACAACATTCATTTGCGCTCTAAAGAAAGGAAAGTAAGCAGAGTGTAAAACATCCTGAGATCTTAACTTAAATAGTACTTTCTTATCTACAGGAAGGTGAAGTTCGCTTGTTACTTTATCGTCCATTGCGTAACTATCGCTTTCATCAATACCAACTGTATTAATACCTTCAATAAACCTAACATTGGATTTACCTAGAGTGTTATCTTCTCCCGCGTATCTAGCTTTCCATCCAAACTGGTAAGCATATAATTCAATAACAACAGTATCTTCATCCTCTTCTACATTCATAATTTCAGACCAAGTAAATAATCCGTAGATAATTAAACCTGCTAAAACAATTACAGGAATAATAGTCCATATAAACTCTAACTTATCATTATCTGCATAGAAATATGCTTTTTTACCTTTTTCACCCTTATATTTAAATGAGAAATAGTGTAGTAAAAATTGAGTTAAAACTTGTACTACCATAATAAGTCCAATAGAGATGAACATTAAACGGTCATACTCCTCTCCATGTGCCGAAGCAGCTTCAGGTAAATAGAATTTAGAATAGCTCCAAAAATTGTAAAACATAAAAATGTTAAATACAATTAAAAAAGCCAACATCAAGTAACCCTGAATTTTGTTATCCTTATCGGATGCAATAGTTGGATCTTCTGAACTCTGAGACTTAGATAGTTTTAGAATTTTTGACATTTGCCAAAACGTAATTCCTAAAAGCGCTATAACTATGATGATTAAAAATACAGTCATTTTATAATATCTTCTTTAAACTAATTATCTTAATAATGAAAATGTTGACTCTCCTTAATAAAAGGGTTGCGTTTTGCTAGTAATGGTGCTTTTGTTAAAGCATTAAATACGATAAACATAAATAATCCTCCAAAGAAAAGTATAGCACTTATTTCTGGCACACCGATAAACCAAGATTTACCAACTGTGGCAGGCATAACCATATTGTAAATATCTAAGTAGTGACCAAGAAGAATAACAATACCAGTCATTACTACAAACCAGTTAATTCTTTTGTAATCGCTATTCATTAACATCAATACAGGGAAAATAAAGTTTAAGGCCACCATACCAAAGAAAGGCAAGTTGTAGTCTTCTATTCGTGTAATGAAATAAGTTACCTCTTCTGGGATGTTTGAATACCATATTAACATAAACTGTGAAAACCATAAGTAAGTCCAGAAAATACTAATACCAAACATAAATTTAGCAAGATCATGAATATGACTATCGTTTACATATTCTAAATACCCTTTAGATTTTAAGTACATAGTCACTAAAGCTATCACGGTAATGGCAGATACGAACATACTTGCAAATACATACCATCCGAATAAAGTACTAAACCAGTGCGGATCTAAACTCATAATCCAATCCCAAGACATCATTGATTCTGTCACGATAAAGAATACTAAAAATCCTGCAGATAATTTAAAACTTTTCTTATAGAAACGATTGTGATCTACTTCATCGTGTTTTAATGAATTTTTTCTAAGGAAATATCTAAAAATATTCCACCCTGCAATATAAATAGCAGCTCTAATTAAAAAGAAAGGAACATTTAAGTAAGATGATTTACCTTGAATAAGTTCATCATTTGCTACTACTTCTGGATCCATCCAAATAAATAAATGGTTGATATGAAAACCTGAAAGAGCTAATAAGATAAACATAATGATACTACCAGGCAATAAATAAGCGGTAACTGCTTCCATTACTCTAAATAGAACAGGTGACCATCCTGCTTGAGCTGCGTGCTGAATTGCATAAAATGCTAAAGCACCTAAAGCTATCATAAAGAAAAAGAAAGCCGCTACATAAGTTGCAGCCCAAGGTTTATTTTGTAATTGATGTAACAAGTGTTCTGCGTGTTCATCTTCATCGCCGTGTGCAGCTTCAACGTGAGCTTCTTCTACAGGTGCATGAGATTCGTCTGCGTGAGTTTCTTCTACGTGATGTGTAGCTTGTTCTGCTTCAGCGTGTCCTTCGCCATGAGCTTCGTGGGATGCAATAATTTCTTTCACATCTTCTATTGTAGATGGTGCAGATAAGAAGCCATAGATAAGTCCTATTGCTCCAACAATCATTAAGATTATTGCTGTTATTTTTAATTTACCAGATAGCGTGTACATATTAAAATATATAATGCGGTTGATTCTTAATTTATTCTTCGTTTAAGCTACTGCTCTCTTCTCTATTAGCATTCTCATGACTAGAAGCTGCATCATTTGTCATTTCTTCATCTGCATTTACCATTTGATTTTCTGAACTACTATCAAATTGCTTTGCTTCATCTTCAGTTAAAGGCTCTCTTTTTGGTTTTCCTTCCAATTGAGCTTTCAAATCCATTACATAATGATCTATTTGCCAACGTTCTTTTTCATTGGTTTGAGCTGCATAAGATCCCATAGTGTTTATCCCATAATACATTACATGATAAACAGAACCTTCAGTAATTGCTCTTCCAGCATCATCATAAGCCGGAATACCAAGTATTTTTTCTCTTTGTGCTAAAGTTCCTTTTCCATCACCTTTATCACCGTGGCAAATTGCACAGTAGATTGTATAAAGTGCTTTTCCTTCATTTACATTATCTTCTGTATAAGGAAGTGGATTTTTTAATTCCGCTTTAGCTAAATCATAACCCTCTGTAGTGTTGTCATATTCGTATGGCATCCATCCCCTAGGAATAGTTCCCTCTACAGGTAATTTTGCTTCTTGGCTTCCTTCAAAAACTTCATACTCTCCATAGGTTTCATATCCTACAGATTTATACATGTTAGGAAAGTATTGATAGTTTCTATCTTTTTCATTAAAACAGGATACTGCCAATAAAGACATTAAAGTAACCCCAGCTATTTTAAATAAACTTTTCATAGGTTTATTTGTTTATTAAGTTCACTTCTAAAGCTCCGGTATCGCTTAGAAATTTAGACATATCTTTTACATTATGTTTCCCTACACTAACTTCCATTAAGAAGTGGTCATCTGTAGTTCTGACATCTGGATTTTCAGCTTGTTTAAAAGGCCATAGTTTACTTCTCATATAAAAAGTAATAACCATAAGGTGAGCAGCAAAAAATACGGTAAGTTCAAACATAATTGGTACGAATGCCGGTAAGTTCTCCAGAAAGCTAAAACTTGGCTTTCCTCCAATATCTTGCGGCCAATCTTGTATCATAATAAAATTCATCATAGAAATAGCTACCGATAAACCAACTAATCCATACAAAAATGAGGTAATTGCTAATCGAGTTGGAGCTAATCCCATTGCCTTATCAAGACCGTGTACAGGAAAAGGTGTATAAACCTCTTCAATGTGGTAGTTGGCCTCTCTTGTTTGCTTTACGGCTTGCATAAGCAAGTCATCGTCCGTATAAATAGCGTGTATAACTTTTGAAGACATTCTTTACTTATTATGAGTTTATATTATTATCTGAGTCTGAATTAGCATCATCTGCTGCGTCTTTTTCATTATCGATATTTGACGCTGGCTTTCTTACAGGCTCATCATATAGTTTTACATGATCTCCATGTTCTGCTCTTAACTGCTTATATTTTGCTCCTGAAGATTTCAGGATTGTTTTTACTTCTGCCTGTGCAATTACAGGGAACGTTCTAGCATATAATAAGAATAGTACAAAGAAAAACCCAATTGTTCCTATAAAAATACCAATATCTACAAAGGTTGGAGAGAACATTGTCCAAGATGATGGTAAATAATCTCTATGTAAAGAGGTTACGATAATCACAAAACGCTCAAACCACATTCCTATGTTTACTACGATAGAGATAAAGAAAGAGAACATTATACTTCTTCTTAATTTAGGGAACCACATGAACTGAGGAGAAAATACGTTACACGTCATCATACACCAGTATGCCCACGCATAAGGCCCTGTTGCCCTGTTTAAGAATGCATACTGCTCAAATTCAACTCCAGAGTACCATGCAATTACCAACTCGGTAATATACGCAACCCCAACAATAGAACCCGTAAGCATAATTACAATGTTCATTAACTCTATATGCTGAACAGTAATGTAGTTTTCTAAATTAGAAACCTTACGCATGATAATCAATAAGGTATTTACCATAGCAAAACCAGAGAAGATCGCTCCCGCCACAAAGTAGGGAGGGAAAATCGTAGTATGCCAACCTGGTATAACCGATGTAGCAAAGTCAAAAGATACAATAGTGTGTACAGACAGTACTAATGGAGTAGCTAAACCTGCCAATACTAATGACACTTCTTCAAAACGTTGCCAATCTTTAGCTCTTCCAGACCATCCAAATGAAAGAATAGAATAAATTCTCTTTTGAAAAGGCTTTACCGCTCTATCCCTAATCATTGCAAAATCTGGCAATAAACCTGTCCACCAGAATACTAATGAAACAGATAAGTACGTTGAAATTGCAAAAACATCCCAAAGTAGTGGAGAGTTAAAGTTTACCCACAATGATCCGAATTGATTAGGAATTGGTAGCACCCAATAAGCTAACCAAGGACGACCCATGTGAATAATCGGAAATAAACCTGCTTGAACTACAGAGAAGATTGTCATCGCTTCCGCGGAACGGTTAATTGCCATTCTCCATTTTTGACGGAATAACAATAATACGGCAGAAATAAGTGTACCAGCGTGACCAATACCTACCCACCAAACAAAATTGGTAATATCCCAAGCCCAACCTACGGTCTTGTTTAATCCCCAAGTACCAATACCTGTAGATACAGTGTAAGTGATACATCCTAATCCCCAAATAAAAGCTACTAAGGCAATAGAAAATACAATCCACCAAGATTTATTTGCTTTACCTTCAACAGGTGCTGCAACATCTATAGTAACATCATGATAGGATTTATCTCCGGTAACTAAAGGCTTTCTAATAGGTGCTTCGTAATGAGACATAATGCTTTATAATTGATTCTTTTATTAACTCTATTATTATACTTCAGAAGTGTTTCTAACTTTTGTGTGATAGAATACATTTGGTTTCGTACCTACATACTCCAACAAGTGATACATTCTATCATCTTGTTTTTTATCATTCACAACACTTTCTTTATCGTTGATATCTCCAAATTTCATCGCACCAGAACTACATGCATTAGAACAAGCGGTTTGGAATTCTCCATCTTTAATTTCTCTTCCGTCACGTTTAGCATCAAGAATTGTTTTTTGTGTCATTTGAATACACATAGAACATTTTTCCATCACCCCACGAGATCTTACCGTAACATCTGGGTTTAATACCATTCTACCCAAATCATTATTCATATGGTAATCAAACTCGTCATTCTTATTGTACAAGAACCAGTTAAAACGACGTACTTTATAAGGACAGTTGTTAGCACAATATCTTGTACCTACACAACGGTTGTAAGCCATATGGTTTTGACCTTGACGACCGTGAGAAGTTGCCGCTACCGGACAAACAGTTTCACAAGGTGCGTGATTACAGTGCTGACACATTACTGGCTGGAAAACAACCTGAGGATTATCGGAAGCATCTTCTAGCTCACCGAATCCAGACAATGAATCACCTAAACCGTCAAAATCATCTTTCTTTTGATTATCTCCCGCGAAAGTCTCTTCAGATGAGTAGTAACGATCAATACGCAACCAGTGCATATCTCTACTACGTCTTACTTCAGATTTCCCTACAACAGGAACATTATTTTCACTATGACAAGCAATAACACAAGCTCCACAACCTGTACAAGCATTTAAATCTATAGAAAGATTAAAATGGTGACCAATTGTTCTGTCAAATTCATCCCAAAGATCTACCTCTGGAGAAGTCACAGGAACAGGCTCGTGATTTAAAGATACGTGCGGAGTTGAATTCCACTCGTGCTTATCCTTAGTATTGAAAATTTCTAACGTTGTTTCTTTTACAACATCTCCTCTACCCATTAAAGTGTTATGCAACTGCACACAAGCAAACTCATGCTCACCAGATGCTTTTTCAATGGTAATATTTTGAACGTTATTAAAATCTTTATATAGCGGGTAAGCATTAACACCTACCTGCATTTCTTCTTGAATTGCTTCTTTTCTTCCGTACCCTAAAGCTAAACCAACAGAACCTTTAGCTTGTCCTGGCTGAATGATCACAGGAACATTCTTAAGCTCAGTTTTACCTAATTTAACAGTAACATAGCTACCATTTAAACCACCATTAGCAACGTGCTTATTTTCTAAATCCATTGCCTCAGCATCAGCCTTAGAAACCGTTAAGTAATTATCCCAAGAAGCTCGAGTAATAGGATCTGGTAATTCTTGCAACCAAGGGTTATTAGCCTGTTCCCCATCTCCAAGAGCAGTTTTAGTATAAAGCGTCAACTCTAAACCTTTTCCTTTTTCAGACTGAGATAATTTTCTCACTGAAGCGGAAGCAGATACACTTGCACCCACAAATTCAGCATCAGATTCTTCAGAAAGCGTAGAATTCGACTCAAAAACTCCATCATGTAATGCAGTTGACCAAGAAGAAGAACCTAACTTTCCTTTCCAAGTCTCTTTAATATACTCATAGTAAGACTTATCACTACCCGTCCATTTCAATAAACAATCTTGAAATTGACGTGTATCAAATAATGGCTTAATCGTAGGCTGCATTAAACTAAAGTAATTTTTAGTTAACTGTACATCACCCCAACTTTCTAAGTAATGAGGCGTAGCAGCAACAAAATCACATAATTTAGCAGTCTCATCCATTTTAGAAGAGAAAGCTACTTTCACATCTACGTTTTTAAGCGCTTTAACAAACACATCTGCGTTTGGTAAGCTATAAGCAGGATTTACTCCTGCAGTCATAATAGCACCTACAGCACCATTATTCATTTTATTTACTAAATCAAGAACCTCCTTAGCATTACCTTGACGAATCATTCTAGGATTAGCAGTATCCATTACCGCACTACCTAACTGTTCGTTTATTGCCATTACTAAATTTTGAGCATCCTCATCTTCGATTCCAGAAACTACTACCGCTCCAGACCCAGCTCTTCTTAATTGTTCTTTAGCTTTTACAACAGCATCATCTAGTTTAGCAGATAAATTACTTGAAGGATTCCCCGAAACATATCCGTAAAGCGCAGCTAGAATCATTTTTTGGTCAGAAGGAGTTACAGGAACACGCTTATCTGCATTTGCACCCGTCATAGACATATTAGATTCAAACTGAATATGACGCGACATTTTTCCATTCTTTGGAATTCTTCCTTGAGCATATCCAGAATCGTATCCCCCACCTTGCCAATCTCCTAAGAAATCTGCTCCAATAGAAACAATTGTTTCTGCTTTAGAAAAATCATAATTAGGAAGCGCTCTGTAACCATACTTTGCCTCAAACGCATTTAACGCAGCGTTTTCAGATACGGTATCATATACTACGTGACGAACATTCGAAAATTTCGCCTTAAACTCTTTAATCAATTCAGTAGTAGAAGGACTAGCAAAAGTTTGCGTCATTAACACAATTTCTTTTCCTCCTAAACCATTTAATTTTTCACTTAACTCCTTATCAAACCTTTCCCAAGAAACATCTTCCCCTTTAATAGAAGGTCTTTTAACCCTTTTATTATCATATAATGACAACACAGAAGCATGAACTCTAGCATTTGCGCCAGAATTTACCTTACCAAGAGTATTATTTTCTATTTTAATAGGTCTTCCTTCGCGAGTTTTAACTAGCACGCTAGAAAAATCAAAACCATCTGCAATAGTTGTAGCATAATAATTAGCTACACCAGGAACGATACGCTCTGGCTGAACTACGTAAGGTATTGATTTAGTCACAGGACCTTCACAAGCTGCAAGAGACGCAGCCGCCGTACTAAACCCAACAAATTTAAGGAAATCCCTTCTGGAAGTTTTAGAACTTTCTAATGTTTCTTTGTCTCCCAAAAACTCATCTGTAGGAATTTCTTCCACAAATTCATTCTGTTGAAGCGTCTCAACAATAGAACTATCCTCCTTTAGCTCTTCAACACTTTTCCAGTATTTCTTGTTTGATGACATATGATAATATAGATATTAACTTCTTAAAAAATTAGTAGTGACATTTACCGCATTCCAACGCACCCATTTGAGCCGCTGTTAATGTTTCAACACCATATTTCTTAGACAATTCCTCATGAATTTTCTCATAATACTTATTGCCTTCTACTTTTACGTTTGTTTCTCTGTGACAATTAATACACCAACCCATTGTTAATGGTGAATGTTGACGCATAATTTCCATCTCCTCTACAGGACCGTGACACTCTTGACAAGTAATTCCAGCTACAGAAACGTGCTGCGAGTGATTAAAATAAGCAAAGTCCGGCAGGTTATGAATTCTCACCCACTTTACAGGTTTTTGCTCTCCGCTATACGACTGAGTCGCAGGATCCCATCCTGTCGCCTCGTAAAGCTTAGCGATCTCACCATCATAAAACTCTTTAGAATAATCTTCAGTAGCAGTTTCTGGCGCTACTTCAGAAATAGATTTATGACAGTTCATACACACATTTAGCGATGGTATCCCAGATGTTTTACTTACTCGAGCAGAAGAGTGACAATATTTACACTCGATCTGATTATCTCCTGCATGAATTTTATGCGAATAATGTATTGGCTGCACCGGCTGATACCCTTGATCAACCCCCACCTGCATTAAATACCCATAAACAAAATACCCACCAGCAAGCAATAAGAATACTGAAGTAACTAAAACTAAAAATTGATTCTCAACAAAAGCTTTCCAGATTGGCTTTCTTTTCTCAGAAACTACCACAGGAACACCATTTGCTTCTGCAAATCGATTTAACGTTTTATTCACCAACACCAACACCGCTACCAATAACAGTAACACAAATGCAAGCACTCCTAAAACAATATTAGTTGACACCCCGCTTCCAGACCCACCTGAAGCTTGACCCTCACCTGTAGCTACTGCCTTAGGTTCTGGTTTTGGCTGCTCCACATAAGCAAGTATGTTATCGATATCAGAATTTGATAACTGAGGGAAAGCATTCATTGGAGTCTCATTGTACTCCTCATAAATTGCTACCGCTTCAGGATCTCCTGCATCGATCATTGCAGCACTATTTTTTATCCATCTATAAAGCCAATCGATTTCATGTCTTTCTGTCACTCCATGCAAAGCAGGACCTGTCGCTCGTTTATACGGCTTATGACAAGCAGCACATAAGGAGTTAAACAAATCTTTACCCGCAGCAGGATCTCCACCTTGTGAACTCGAAGGTATCGCTTCTGCCGAAGCAGACTCTTCTACACTAGGAGCATCCGCAGCAGCTCCAGAGTCTTCTTGCGAAAACGAAGTTTGAGAGAATGAAAATAAAACTACTAACGAGAGTAGTAGTGTTCTAGAAATTGAATGGCGTATATTCACCTTTTTCATATTACAGCTGAATTAACATCTTAATTTGGTATGGTTTTTACAGTGAAGTAGTTAGCTATATTAACATATCTTAACACTCCTAAATCCAAGCACAAAAGTAATACTTATAGATGATTTAAGGAATGTTACAGAACTGTTAATGCTTAATTTATATTACTTCTAAATAATAATTCAAGCCTAACTATAGTTATTTAATCATACTTTTGTAAAAATTAATTTGCGTTATGAACAAACACACTTCAGTAATTTATTTATTTTTAAGCATTTGCACTTTCAGCCTAACAAACTTAAATGCACAAGAGAGTAAATCTAAAATAAATACAGATCCATTAGTTCAAGAACTCTTAGTATTAAAATCAAAAATGACGGAGAGCAATGAACTTAATGAGCGTTACAAAATTCAGCTATTCTCTGGGTCAACATTAGAAGCTGCCAACAAGATTAGACAGAAATTTAAAATAAAGCATCCAGATGAACCTGCCAGTATAGAATACCAAACTCCTAATTACAAAGTTTGGGTAGGTGACTTTAGAGATAGACTTGAGGCAGAAAGGTTATTTATCGCCATTAAAGAAGACTTTAAAAGTTCTTTTGTATTTAAACCCAGACAATAAAATTAACAATACAGAACTAATATATATGACCCAGCAAGGGTTTTACTGTAATATTAAAAGAAGAGCTTAGAGCTCTCAATTATAAATAAAAAAAGCTGCTCTTATTGAGCAGCTTTTTTTATTTATAATCTTTTAATTTATTTAAGTTTCTTTTTAACTGCAACCTCTTGGAATGCTTCAACAACATCTCCTTCTTTAATATCGTTGTAGTTCTTAATTTGAAGACCACAATCGTAGCCTTTAGAAACTTCTTTTACATCATCCTTAAATCGTTTTAATGAAGACAAGAATCCAGTATAGACTACAACTCCATCACGAATTAATCGAATGTTACTATTTCTATAAATCTTACCATCAGTTACCATACAACCAGCGATGGTTCCGATTTTAGAAATCTTAAATGTCTCTCTAATCTCTGCGTTACCCGTAATCTCTTCTTTCATCTCTGGAGATAACATACCTTCCATAGCATCCTTAAGATCATTGATAGCATCATAGATAATAGAGTAAGTTCTGATGTCTATTTCTTCCTTATCAGCAACTTGACGAGCATTCCCAGCAGGTCTAACATTAAATCCGATAATAATCGCATCAGAAGCCGAAGCAAGCAATACATCACTTTCTGTAATAGCACCTACTCCTTTATGGATAATATTTACTTGAATCTCTTCTGTAGATAATTTCTGGAAACTATCCGTTAAGGCTTCTACCGAACCATCAACATCACCTTTTAAGATAATATTTAATTCTTTAAAGTCACCCAAAGCAATTCTTCGTCCAATTTCATCTAAAGTAATATGACGTTGAGTTCTCACACTCTGCTCACGTTGTAACTGAGTACGCTTAGATGCAATATCTTTGGCTTCACGCTCATCTTCCATTACAGAGAACTTATCTCCAGCTTGTGGAGCACCGTCTAATCCTAATATTGAAACTGGCGTTGAAGGCCCTGCTTCTTTTATTTTATTGCCACGCTCATCGTGCATAGCTTTAATCTTACCACTTGTAGTTCCTGCAAGAACATAATCTCCTATCTTCAACGTACCACTTTGCACTAAAATAGTTGAGATATACCCTCTACCTTTATCTAAATAAGCTTCCACAACAGTACCTGAAGCGTTTCTATCTGGATTCGCTTTAAGCTCTAAAATTTCAGCTTCAAGTAAAACTTTTTCTAATAATTCTTTTACTCCAGCTCCTGTCTTCGCAGAAATATCTTGAGATTGTACTTTACCACCCCAATCTTCTACTAACAAATTCATAGAAGCTAACTTCTCTTTAATTTTCTCTACATTAGCTGTAGGTAAATCTGTTTTGTTAATCGCAAATATAATTGGCACTCCCGCTGCTTGAGCGTGAGAAATAGCTTCTTTTGTTTGTGGCATCACATCATCATCTGCTGCAATTACTACAATAGCTATATCTGTAACCTGAGCTCCACGAGCACGCATTGCCGTAAAGGCTTCGTGTCCTGGTGTATCTAAAAACGCAATTTTATTACCATTTTCTAATTCAACTCCGTAAGCTCCAATGTGCTGTGTAATTCCTCCACTTTCACCTGCGATTACATTTTCTTTACGAACATAATCTAACAATGAAGTTTTACCGTGATCCACGTGCCCCATTACAGTTACAATAGGCGCTCTTTCAACAAGGTCTTCTGGGTTATCTACAACCTCCTCGATTGACTCTTCTAAGTCGGCAGTTACAAAGTCAACTTCGTATCCAAACTCATCAGCAACAATAGAAAGTGTCTCAGCATCTAGACGCTGATTCATCGTTACCATCATTCCTAATGACATACAAGCAGAAATTACTTTCGTTACTGGCACATCCATCATCGTCGCAACTTCACTTACCGTTACAAACTCAGTAACTTTAAGTGTTTTGTTCTCCTGTTCTTGCTGCGCTTGCTCGTCTTCAGTTTTTTGACGGTGTTGATCTCTTTTATCTCTTCTATATTTCGCTCCTTTACCTTTAGAAGATTTACCTTGAAGTTTCTCTAAAGTTTCACGAATTTGTTTTTGTACTTCCTCTTCTGTAGGTTCCTCTTTAGTAACCTGAGGTCTACGAGCTTTGTTGTTTCCACCTTTTTTGAAGGCTCCACCACCAGTTCTCCTGTTACCTCCAGGAGCATTACCACCAGAATCTTTACTAATTCTTCTACGCTTCTTTTTCTTAGCAGCAGCAGCGGCACTAGCTTTAGGATCTTCTTTCTTTTTAGCAGGCTTCTTTTTAAATTGACTTAAATCAATTTTTTCTCCTGTAAAATTAGGTCCGTTAAGTTTCTTATACTGAGTCTCCAAACGTTCTTCTGGAGCTTTCACCTCTTCTTCTTTTTTAGAAGGAGATTCTTTCTTCAATCCAGATTTTGAAGTTGAAACAGGCTCTTCCTTCTTCTTTTCTTCTTTTTTAGGTTCTTGAGGCTTTTGAGGTTTTTCTTCCTTTTTAGGTTTTGGTTTATTTTTAGATTTATCTTTATCTAAATCTATTTTCCCAACCTGCTTAGGACCACTTAAACTTGCCTTAGCTTTAACTATTCGAGCTTCCTCCTCTTCTCTCTCCTTCTCTTTCAGTCTTCTCTCTTCTAGTTTACGCAATTTTTCCTCTTGCTCTTTTTCTCTTGTCAGTCGAAGCTCCTCCTTTTCTTTCTTTCTCTCTTCACTTACTTCTTTTGAAGCTACTTTTTTACTTTTATCAGTTTGGAACTTCTCAAAAAGCACTTGGTAAACTTCTTCGGAAATTTTTGTAGTAGGACGCGCTTCAATATCATAACCTTTAGAATCTAAAAATTCTACAGCACGGTCTAGTGATATATTGAATTCACGTAGTACTTTGTTTAATCGCATTGTTCTTGCTTCAGCCATAAATTGCCTCTAAATTAACCTCTTTATTCTTATTATATGATTAAAATTTTTAAAAAAAAATTAATCTTCAAATTCTTCTTTTAAGACCCTAATTACATTTTGAATGGTTTCTTCTTCAAGGTCTGTTATTTTGACTAAATCTTCCACATCTTTCTCCAAGACGCTTTTAGCCGTATCTAATCCTATTCTAGATAATTCTGCAATTACCCAATCTTCAATTTCGTCTGTAAACTCAGACAACTCAACATCTTCTTCTCCTCCTTCTCTATAAACATCAATCTCATAACCTGTTAACTGGCCAGCCAAACGAATGTTATGACCACCTCTACCAATAGCTTTAGAAACTTCCTCAGGCTTTAACATTACCTGAGCGGTTTTCTTTTCTTCATCTATTTTAATAGAAGTAACTCTCGCAGGACTTAACGCTCTAGTAATCAACAATTGATTATTAGTCGTAAAATTAATTACATCTATATTTTCATTTCCTAGTTCACGAACAATACCGTGAATACGAGAACCTTTCATTCCCACACAAGCTCCAACAGGGTCAATTCTATCATCATAAGAATCTACTGCCACTTTAGCTTTTTCTCCAGGAACCCTAACCACTTTCTTTACGGTAATCAATCCGTCGAAAACTTCTGGGATTTCTTGCTCAAATAATTTCTCTAAGAAAACAGGAGCCGTTCTTGATAAAATAATAATTGGCTTATTTCCTTTCAACTCAACACTTTCAATCACCCCTCTTACATTTTCACCTTTACGGAAAAAATCTGAAGGAATCTGTCTATCTTTAGGCATTACCAGTTCGTTACCCTCATCATCTAACAAAATTACGGTTCTATGACGAATATGATGAACTTCTGCCGTATAAACCTCACCTTCTAAGTCCTTAAACTGCTTATAGATATTCGTATTATCGTGCTCGTGTATTTTAGAAATTAAGTTTTGTCTTAAAGCTAAAATAGCTCTACGACCCAAATCTATCAATTTCACTTCCTCAGAAACATCTTCATCTACTTCAAAATCTGGTTCAATCTTTCTAGCAGCTGTAAGTGAGATTTCTTTGTTGTCATCTTCAACCTCTCCATCTGCTACTACAACCCTATTTCTCCATATCTCTAAATCTCCTTTATCAGGATTGATAATAATATCAAAATTATCGTCTTCTCCAAATCTTTTCTTTAGAGCATTTCTAAAAACATCCTCTAAAATCGCCATTAAAGTTACACGATCTATTAATTTATCATCCTTAAACTCCGAAAAAGAGTTAATCAAATCGATATTCTCCATATCTAATTTCTGTTAAAACGTTATCATCACTTTTGCTTCTACAATATCGGAATAAGGTATTACAGCTTCTTTTTTTACTGTTACTTTCCCTTTTCCCACAGGCTTAGGTTCTCTAGCCTTCCAACGGAGTGTAATTTCTTCTTCGTTAGCATCTTCTAAATTGGCTTCTATAGCCTCCTCCTTTAATTTCACCGCTAACTTTCTTCCAATATTTTTCTTAAACTGCCTCGGAATTAACAAAGGCGCAGCTACTCCGGCAGAGGTCACTTCTAAAGAAAAATCTTCTTCTTCTCGGTCTAAATTATGCTCAATAGCACGACTAACATCAATACAATCATTCACAGAGACACCTTTATCCCCATCTATAACCACAAAAATCTGGTTATCACTCTTAATTTCAAAGTCTATCAAAAACAAGCTTTCATTTTCATCTAAAGCTTTGTTTAGCAATTCTTTAACTAACTCTTTCTGCATTAAAATATTTATAAAAAGAGGGGACTGTATGTCCCCTCTATCAATTATTTTTTCTTTCCACTGCAAATATAGTAATATTTTCTAACATAATAAATTAGATGTCCAATGAAATTATTTGTAACTTTATTATATAAGATTAATTAACAAAATTAAACCACATTAAAATGAAAAAAATTCTTGTCCCTACAGATTTTTCTGAACAAGCAGAAAGTGCTTTAAAAGTTGCCGCACAATTTGCTAAAAAATATAACAGCGAAATCTACCTTCTACATATGCTCGAGCTTCCCACACAACTTATTGATCCCGCAACTTCTGGAAGCGGAAATCAAATTCCCGAGTCTATATACTTTATGAAACTTGCCCATAAACGTTTTGAAGAGGTTTTGTCTAAAGATTACCTTAACGGGATTAAAGTTTACGAAGCGGTACAATTTCAAGAAGCTTTTGATGGAATCATGGAATTTACCAAAGATAATAATGTAGACATGGTAGTCATGGGTTCTCACGGTGCCACCGGAATGAAAGAAGTTTTTATTGGCTCTAATACAGAAAAAGTAGTTAGAAATTCAGATATACCTGTTCTCGTAATTAAGGACGACATTATGGTTTCTGACGTGAAAAATATGGTGTACGCCACCGATTTAATGAAAAAAAATAAAGATTCATTTATAGAGGCTGTTCAATTTTGCAATATGCTAAATGCAAAAATGCACGTGGTATACATCAACACCTCTAATAAATTTAAAACCGACGATTATTTAGAAGAAAAATCTACAGCTCTTCTTAGTGGTGTTGATACAAATAACCTAAGCTTTGAAGTTTATGGAGCTGAATCTGTTGAAAAAGGGATTTTAAAATACGCCTCAAAAAAGAATGCAGATTTAATTGGTGTTAGCACCCACGGAAGAAAAGGCCTTGCTCATTTCCTTAACGGAAGCATAAGCGAAGATTTAGTTAATCATGCCAAAAGACCCGTGGTTACTTTTAGAATTAAATAAATACTTTTTTCAAACCAGCTTGGAGACAAGACCAAAAATAATTCCAAAAAGATTTGGTCTTGTCTCTTTTAACTTCACCTACATTTTTAGAAATACCTCCGTTCTCAGAAGAGTTCTTCACCACTATATTTGCCAAAAAACTAAGCACCTTATTTTTTCTTTCGCGATCTTTCTTTAAAACGTGCAATTTAAATTTCTCATAATCTAATTTAATATCTCCCGAAGCTCGATTACGATCACCGCTAAAATTATAATACACCTCATCAACACTTCCTTCTGCTTCCATATTAAACGCAGGTCTAAAAAAAGAATTAATAGATGTATCAGGAATTTGGTAACCAGAACCTTGTACTGTAAATCTATCTAATGTGTCATTTACTTGAAAATTCCAATCAAAATCTAACTTAGATTTCCCCATAAACTGGGTACTAATTTCAACTTTGGTCATTGGAAAATCTTTTCGATCTAAGTCTAAATTAGTAATATTTGTTATCCCAGAGTTAAACTCATCAAAAAATATTGTCGCTGCTGGTCCTGGTTTTTTTAATTGTTCCCCATAAGCCAAATAGCCTGAAGATATGTTTAAAGAATCTATTTTTATTCCAAAATCTAAATCTCTTAACATTTTACTGTACATATCCTTCTTTCTCACATCATCCTTAACTGTCTTATCTCTAAAAATTTCAAAATTCAATTTTTTGATCTCTATCAATGGAGTTGAAAAGCTCTTTTTGTCTTTTAAATTCAACGTATAGTCAAGAATCGATAACTCGTCAATCTTTAAATCCATCCAATCTTTTTCATAAGGAATATGCTCAATATACTTTTCTTTACTATGTTTAGGAGCCATATGTAAATTCCGTAAAGAAATATTTTTTTCTGAAACAGACACTTTCTCAACATTTAATTCTTGCAAATCATTCAGATCAAAAAATAAATTGTCTCCTTCTAATTTATAATCCTTATAAGTAAAAGGGACTTTGCCGCTTCTAGAGTCTTTGCTAGAAAAAATTTCATGCATTCCTAAATTAAAGTTGGATACTCGTATTTTTTCAATACTGTCTTTTTTCAAGATAAAATTTCCATTATCTATTTTAAATTTTTGAACAAGAACTTCTTTTTCGAATTTTTTACTATTATTTTGAGAATCGGATTTTACAGAATCTGTTTGTTGGTGAAGGAAAATTTTCGGTTCTTTTAAAAATACCCTTTTTACCTTTATCTGATCATCAAACAATAATGAATAATAAGAGAAACTAGTAACTTTTAAACGAGGAACACTAAGATGAGATTCATTCTTGTCACTTTTCCATTTAATATTTGCAAAGTCTACGCTTCCGCGGAAAAGATTAAGTCCTAAATCCTCGTATGTAACTACACCCTCTGCGATTGGCTTTTCTAGAGCGGTTTCTATTTTATTTTTTACAAAAAAGTGCGTGGCGATATAACCGACAATTAGTAAAACCCCTACTGCAGATACAATCTTTAAAAATGTTTTCAAATTAATTTTGTTTTGAAAATGAAAGTAAGTTTTAATATTTACCTATCTAACTTATTGTAAAAGATTTAACGAAAATATTCTAAATATTAGCCAATCGTTAAATTTAAATTAATTGTATTTTTTTTAGAAAAATCAATGAAGCTCTCGCTTTATATTTGCAACATAATCTTATGTAAAAATGATACTTAAACTTATTTTCTTAGCCTTTTTTCTTATTGCAGAAATTGCATTGGGTATCTATAGTTTTTTACATACAGACAGTCTTTTAGTTAAATTTCTTTTTTTTCTTCTAACCACTCTTATTGTTTGTATACTTATTATGCAAGCAACAAAAATCGCACTTCCGCTAGATGAGGAACAAGCTGAAAAAATTCTTGATTAGAATTTAATTTGTTTATCATTACGGCATGAAATTAATTTGCATTGCTGATACCCATACCAGAGAAAACCTACTAAATATCCCCGATGGAGATATTCTTATACACGCAGGGGACTTTTCTGAAGTCGGAACTTTTCGCGAAACTAAGGCCTTTTTATCATGGTTTTCTAATCAAAATCATGCTTATAAAATCTTAGTTCCCGGCAACCATGATTTCTATCTTGAAAAGGAACGCTACGAAAAATTAAAACCTTACCTAAAAAACGTATATATTTTAGTCAATGAATCTCTAATTATAAATGATCTTCATTTTTGGGGATCACCAAACACATCTTTAGGAGAAAGATGGGCATTTGGACTAAAAGTAGATCAAATTGAAAATCATTGGGAAAAAATTCCGCGTAAAGCGAATATAGTAATCACCCACAATCCACCTTATGACATTTTAGATCATACAAAAAACGAACATGTAGGATGTCCCTATTTAAGAAAACAAATAGAACACTTACAACCCGACTACCATATTTTTGGACATGCACATGATAATTACGGGAAAATTAAATTAGGAAAGACCACTTACATTAATGCTACGTCTTTTGATGATAAGTATATTACACCGAACAAACCAATAATTATAAACTTGTAAGGCTTATAAATGAAAAAACCCAATCTCTATAAGAAATTGGGTTTTTTTTGTTGGCCCACTAGGGCTCGAACCTAGACTCTTCTGTACCAAAAACAGACGTGTTGCCAGTTACACCATGGGCCAGCATCGTAATGCGAGTGCAAATTTAAAAGAAACTTTCGTTATACCAAATAAAAATAAAAATTTTTTTAAAAAAAATATTTTTATCCTTTATACGTTCTCTTCTCATTCGGCATTTATTCTTAAATTCGCCAAATTGCTAGACATTATTATTCATTAAGTATGAGAGACTTTAACTTTAGTAAGTGGAACAAAATAATGGGATGGTTAGTTTTTGCCATTGCCTTAATCACTTATATGCTAACTGTAGAACCTACTGCCAGTTTTTGGGATGCAGGGGAATATATTGCTACATCGGCAAAATTACAAGTAGGACATCCACCAGGAGCGCCTTTATTTCAGATGACAGGAGCTTTCTTTTCTACTTTTGCATCAGATGCAGATCAAGTCGCACTTATGGTGAATATGGTATCGGTTTTTTCTAGCGCCTTTACTATATTGTTTATGTTTTGGTCTATTAGCTTATTGGTAAGAAAAATTGCAGGTCACGAAGAAACCCTATCTGCTTCTAAAAAAGTAGCTGTTTTAGGAAGTGCTTTAGTCGGTTCATTAGCATTTACATTTACAGACAGTTTCTGGTTTAGCGCTGTAGAGGCCGAGGTTTATGCCATGGCAAGTTTCTTAATGGCCATTTTATTTTATGTAGGATTACTTTGGGACAGAGATATGTTTAAACCTCGCGGTAATCGTTGGCTTATTCTTATTGCTTTTATTATTGGTTTATCATTTGGAGTTCACTTTATGGCTCTTCTTACCATCCCAGCAATTGGTTTCTTGTACTATTTTAAAAACGTAGAAAAAGTAACTGTAAAGAATTTCATCATAGCAAATGTAGTCGTTGTGGCTATTTTAATGTTTATTTTCAAACTTTTACTTCCCTATTCGCTGACCTTTTTCGCTGAAGCGGAAGTATTTTTTGTCAATACTTTTGGTTTACCTTTTAATTCGGGGACGATTATTGCTGCTTTAGTATTAATAGCGCTTTTTTACTTTGGATTAACGTTTACACGGAAAAAAGATTACATCCATGCCAATACTTTAATCCTTTGTACCTTATTTATTTTTATAGGCTTTTCTTCTTGGGTAATGCTTCCTATACGTGCCAATGCAGGAACTGTTATTAATGAAAACAGTCCGGACAATGCTAGAGAACTCTTGGCATATTATAATCGAGAGCAATATCCTGAAACAAAATTATTTTACGGTCCTCAATTTACCGATCTCTTTGGAGGTTTAGATGAAGATCAACCGTACATAGATGATAAACCTAAATATGAAGAAGATGAAGCTGCTGGAAAATACATTATTGTAAACGATTGGAAAAATTCTAAGCAAAACTCTAGTGATGAGCATAAAACATTCTTACCTAGAATGTGGAGTACAGAGCATATGGCTAACTATATGCAGTTTACAGGTCCCATAGAGTTTTCAATCTTACCAGAATATCAACAAGAAGACCAGTTGGTTTCTACGGTTAATCAATTTAAAAAAGAATATGCTTTAGGAAAGCTTACCAACGAAGACTACATTAGTTTCTTAGAGCAATTTGGAGCTTATCTTAAAGTAGAAAAACCTTCTACAGCCTCTAACTTTCAATATTTATTTCAGTTTCAAATGGGATATATGTATTGGAGGTATTTTATGTGGAATTTCACGGGAAGACAAGACGATATTCAAGGAAAGTATGATGACCTTCACGGAAATTGGCTTAGCGGAATAGATTTTATAGACGAGATTAGACTCGGCTCTCAAGATAATTTACCTAGTGACGTTAAAAATAACAAAGGGAGGAATACCTATTTCTTCCTGCCTCTAATTTTAGGCTTAATCGGATTATTATTTCAGTCAAAAAGAGATGTAAAAACCTTCTGGGTTCTATTAGTTTTCTTTCTTTTTACAGGAATAGCCCTCAAAATATACCTCAACGAAAGGCCTTTTGAACCTCGTGAAAGGGATTACGCCCTCGTAGGATCATTTTACGTTTTCGCTATTTGGATTGGTTTTGGTGTGTATGCACTTATTGATAAATTAAAACAATACGCCTCTCCAAAAATCATAGCTCCAGTAGTTAGTGTGATTTGTTTAATCGCCGTTCCCGGAATTTTACTTTCACAAAACTACGATGATCACGACCGCTCTGGAAAATACACGGCTAGATCTATGGCAAAAATGTACCTCGACTCAGTAGATGAAAACGGGATATTATTTACCATTGGGGATAACGACACATTTGCGCTTTGGTATGCTCAAGAAATAGAAGGTTACCGAACCGATGTGCGTGTGATCAACACCAGCCTTTTTGCAACCGATTGGTATATTGACCAAATGAAAAGAGCTGCTTATGAGAGTAAAGCCGTAAAAACCATTTTTGAACACGAAGATTATCTTTACGGAAAAAATGATTACCTAAGGTATATGGAAGATCCTCGTGTAGGTGACACTTTATTAATCACCGATTGGTTAAAATACATTAAGAGCGACCACCCTAGTACACAGGCAGAATTACAAAATGGACAAACCATTAGTGTATTCCCTACTAAAACCATAAGAGTTCCTGTAAATGCAACAAATGCTATTGAAAGCGGAATTGTAAAACCAGAAGAAAAAGATAAAATCGTTCCTTATATCGACATTCAACTCGAAGGAAATGCCATATACAAGAACCGTTTATTAATGTTAGATGTCTTAGCAAATGTAGACTGGAAAAGACCTATTTATTTCACTGGAGGAAGCTTTGGTAACGATGATTATCTATGGATGAAGGATTACCTACAATTAGACGGTGTTTGCTATAAGTTGGTTCCTATTCAAACTCCTATAAACCCTAGAGATCCATATACTATGGGTAGAATTGATACCGATAAAATGTACTCTATCGTTAAAGATTGGGAATGGGGTAACAGCGGAAGCGATGATATTTATTATGATCCTGAAACTCGCAAAAACTCGATTACCTATAGAAGCAACTTAGCACGTTTGGTAGAAAATCTTTTAAAAGAGAAAGACTCGGTTAGAGCTAAAGAAATTCTAGATTTAGGAATGGAAAAAATGCCTTTAGAAAAATATGGGTATTATCCGCTTATAGAACCTTTTATTGATGGTTACTATCAAATTGGTGAAAAAGAAAAAGCGAGAGATATATGGAATAAGATTGCTAAAAAATATCAGGAAAACATCAATTATTATAGTCAGTTATCATTAGAAAGACAATACAACATTGGCGATGAAATTATCACAGATATTGAACGCTACAGAAGCTTAATTGATCTTCTAGTTCTTAATCAAGATGAAGAATTGGTGAAAGAGAAAGCTGATGAGTTTAATAGTTATCTTAAAAAGTTCAAACATTTTTATAGGGATGATGAGAATTATGATGTCGAGGAAGATTTACCTTTACAAAACACTCCTAACCTAGAAAATGAACTTAAACAAGATCAAACTTTATTACAAGATACTTTAGTAAATTCTCCGTCATTATAAATTCATGGCGGAGTTAATTTCCCTTATCGGAAAAAAGCTTTACCCACAAAGAGTTTGGCATCGCTCTAGAGAAGAGAAAGTCATTTACCTCACATTTGACGACGGTCCAATCCCTGAAGTTACTCCGTGGGTATTAGATCTTCTCCAACAGTTTAAAGCGAAAGCTACGTTTTTTTGCATCGGAGAAAATATTGAAAAACATCCAGAGGTATTTGAGTCGGTCATTAAAAACAAACACCGAATAGGAAACCACACCCTTCAACATGTAAACGGCTGGAAAACCCGTAAATCGATTTACCTACAACAAATTCTTAGCACACAAAAAATCATAGATAGTTACGTCTCAAATTTCGCGAAAGCATTATTTAGACCTCCTTACGGAAAAACAACCTCATCACAAGCTCAAGAGATTTTAAAAGACTATGAGATCGTTATGTGGGATGTTTTAAGTAAAGATTATGATCAAGATCTAAGCAAAGAAAACTGCTGGAAAAGGGTTCTTAAAAACACCAAGAACGGAAGTATTTTAGTTTTTCACGATAGCTTAAAAGCAGAAAAAAACCTTAGGCATGTTTTACCTAAGGTTCTAATGTATTATAGTAAGTTAGGATATAAATTTGATACCCTCTAAATATTTTTTTCTACTATTGAAATTAGAGTATCTGCATTTTGCTCACCGCTATGTCGCCACAGCATTTCTCCGTTTTTATAAAGTATAAAAGTGGGCACCTCTGAAATTCTTAAAGCCTCAACTAAAGATTTATTTTTTTCTACCTCTATTTTGATCACTTTTACTTTTTCACCCAAAGTGGCAACTACATCTTTTAAAACAAGATGAGAAGCGTCTTCTCCACTTTTTACCGAATGAAAATTTAATAAAACTGGCTTTACTGAATCTATTAATTCTCCAAATTTTGACATAGGGTCATTTTTTAAAAAATAAAAATAGAGAAGCAGTTGTTAATCACCAAATAATTAGGAGTTTGTTAAGAGATTAGAATAACGATAGATTCATCGAATAAGCTCTTAATGTATCTCGTGAAGCTGTAGTACCATTTCCTGAACCATTTACTGGAGAAATTAATTGTGCAAAAACCCGAACATAATCTCCTGGATCCATCGTAATGGTTCCTACAACCGAAACATTATTTACCCTATCATCATTAAATTCATCATAAGACTCTATTCCATTTGGGATTTCCACTATTGTTCCTGTGCTATCGTACCTCACGATAAAGAACGCTAATACAGTAGAGACGCTTCCATCGGTAGTTTCATAAGATATAGAAGAACTAGCCGAAAATTGTCTTGGTTCCTTACCTAAATATTGCAAGACATTATTGTTTAAGCCATTTGCAGAATCTCCCATTCTAAAAAGATCATTAGAGTTTGTTGTTCCTCCAATTGCCTTAAATCCCGTTCCTAAATTTACTGTAGGATTAGATGATGTGGTATTTCTTTCAATGAAAATTATTCCCGAAGCAGTATCGTCATCTTCTCTAGGAATACCTATACAATCAACAGCCCAATCATTTGTAAAATTAAAACCTGTATAAGTACCAGCTCCTGTGTAGGGATCAACATAATCTCCAGCTCCACTAAAAACGACACTTTTTAAAGTTCCATTACCCACCGTAGGATTAGAACTAACATTTAAACCTATTGCACCTGAACCTACCGTTGTAAAACCACTTACTTTTTGAATAAACCCAAAAGTTCCTGTAAAAGTTTCATAAGAGCCTCCATTACTTGGCTGCCACCCCATATTATTTAAAAGTAAATTACCAATATCTGTATAAGTAATCCCATTAGAATTAGCTATATATTGAACCACATTAAAGAAAACTAATCCATAGCCTTCAACTGTACCTACAGAACTAAAACCATTAACTACTACACTTTGGGCAATTAGGCTATTTGTAGAAGAAGCTGTAAGATTAAATAAACTACCACTGTTTGAATTATTAAATGTTATGTTCCTAAAACTTGCATTGGTAGAACCCGTAAATAGTGCACTAGAACCTGTATAATTTAAAACATCTTCATTAGTGTCTTTCCCTATTAAGTAGGCTCCATTAACATCTATAGATTCACTAAGGCTAATAGTACCATTTACTTCATAAAGGGTATTTTCATCTAAGGTAATCGTTCCTCCAGAAGCAGCCGGAAAATCACTTAGGGTTTTAACGATAACATAATTATCTCTTGTATTTACATCTGTTAACAAGAGCACCCAATTTGGAGTTGTTGGAGTACCTTGATTAAAGTAGTAACCTTCTAAGTCAGTATCATAAACTAATAAAGAGTGAGCAGGCTCTACAATTGCATTTTTTTGTGCAGTTGTCATTCTAGGAATTAGAACTCCTCGTTCGTCATTCACAATATCTAATGCTGCACTGGCATCAGGATCTGTAGTGTTGATTCCTACTTGAGAGAACCCCAAAGAGTAAGAAACAACTATTAATAAAATGGATAGTAAAATTTTCATCATATAAATTATAGAGGGTTACACGTGTAAATGTATATAATTTATAGATTAAAAGCAATTTTTAACGCCTAAGTGTATATTAAGCTTTTCTCTTGCTTAATTTTATCACGGTAACCTCTGGCCATATTCCTACTCTACCTGGGTACCCTAAAAAACCAAAGCCCCTATTAACGTTTATATACCGACCCAACTCTTCATAAATTCCTGCCCAATTTTCGTAACGATATTTTATAGGACTCCACTTTATCCAACCAGGAATTTCTATTCCAAACTGCATTCCGTGGGTATGTCCGCTAAGGGTAAGTTGATAATGCTTAGGATCAGATTTAATTTTTTCTTGCCAATAAGAAGGATCGTGACTCAGTAATATTTTAAAATCTTCTTTAGTTAAATCTGCTGCAGCTTTATCTAGATCTCCGTGTTTTACAAAACCACCTTTCCCCCAATTCTCTACGCCAACTAAATTAATTTTTTGCTCTCCCCTATTTATAGATACGTTCTCGTTTAAAAGCAACCTCCAACCCATACTTTTTTGGACCTCTTTTAAACGATTTAAATTGTTTTCTTTTTCTAAAGTATTAGCCCAATCTACATAATCTCCATAATCATGATTTCCTAAAACCGAAAACACACCATCTTTAGCCTTTAAAGTGGAGAACAAATCACTCCATTCATCCATTTCACTAGCTAGATTATTCACCAGATCCCCTGTAAAGAATATAGCATCACTTTGTTGCTCATTAATTAAATCTACAGCGTAAGATATTTTATTATGGTTATCAAAACTACCGCTATGCACATCACTAATTTGAGTGATTTGATAACCGTCAAATGCTTCAGGTAAATCATCAAACTCTAAGTTATAGCTCAATACTCTAAAGTTATATTTTCCTTTAAACATTCCGTAAAGCAAAGAGGCAAATGGAATGGCTGCAATACCCAATGCTAATGTTCCTACAAATTTTCGCCTAGAAGGCAAATGAAAAGATTCTTTAGCTGTAAAAAACTTACTATAGGTTGCCGATAATAACCGACCAATATCTTCCCCAAACATAAAAACCACTAAAATTAACTCTGCAGAGAGCATCGCTAATAAAAATCCGAAGGCATAACTTTTAGACTGGGTTAAGACCCTCCCTTCTCCTGGTTGTAACCATTGGTAGATAAAATTTCCTAATACTAGGACCACCAATCCAACAAATAAATATTGTATCCAATTGGTTTTAAAAACGGTTTTTACCGCTTGAAAACTATAAAAACTTAATATAATATATATGACAACAAAAATAACCCAACGCATATTTCTAAATTTAGCGCTGCAAAACTACACAAACCAAGCTCCTTAAGATGTTATTTTTGTATTATTTAACTCAAATTACAGTAATCATAGAGTACGCTTTCGCGGAATAAAATATACCATCATCTACATTTATTTAAGTCTGATAAATAGAAAGCTTAAAAGATTTAAGCGTTCAATGAATGATAAAAACTTGTAGATTTGATAACTTTACACTTCCATTTTCAATATCAATTTCATGGCCAATCAAAAAAGACTTTTTTTACTAGACGCATATGCTTTAATCTTTCGCGGATATTACGCATTGATTAAGAATCCTAGAATTAACTCCAAAGGGCAAGACACCTCTGCCATAATGGGTTTTACCAATTCACTTTTTGATGTCATTAAAAGAGAAAATCCAGATCATTTAGCCGTGTGTTTTGATAAAGGCGGAAGTGTTGCAAGAACCGAGATGTTCGAAGAATATAAAGCTAATAGAGATGAAACGCCACAAGCCATAAGAGATGCCATCCCATTTATTAAAAAAATTCTTACTGGAATGCATATTCCTTGTATCGAATTGGAAGGATTAGAAGCCGATGACATTATAGGAACTTTAGCTAAACAGGCCGAAAAGGAGAATTACCAAGTATTTATGGTAACGCCCGATAAAGATTTTGGGCAATTGGTTTCTGAAAATATTTTTATGTACCGCCCAGCAAGAATGGGAAATGCCATTGAGATTTGGGGAATCCCAGAAATTCAGAAGAGATTTGGAGTTGAACGCCCAGAGCAAGTAATCGATTATTTAGGCATGATGGGAGATGCTTCAGATAATATTCCTGGTTTACCTGGAGTGGGTGATAAAACTGCCAAAAAATTTATCGCTCAGTTTGATAGTATGGAAGGCTTACTTTCTAACACAGATCAGTTAAAAGGGAAGATGAAAGAGAAAGTAATAGAAAATGCTGAGTTAGGCCGACTTTCGCGTAAGCTTGCCACTATTTTTACTGACTGTGATGTAAAATTTAACGAAGAGGAATATGAACTTTCTAAACCCAATGTAGAAGAAGTTGTTGAAATTTTTAAAGAATTAGAATTTAGAAGACTTACCGAGCAATTTATAAAAATGTTTAATGAAGGTGGAGAATCTGGAGGAGGACTAACAACACCTACAGCCGTCGCCGAAAAGAAAAAAGCATCTGCTCCCACTGCTGGCGCAGGACAGTTTTCATTGTTTGGCAACGACACTTCTCAAGAAGACGTTTCCGCAAAGAGCTTTAGCGGTTACCAAAACTTAGAAAACACGCCACATATTTATCAATTGGTAGAACCAGGAATGGCCACCCAATTATTTATTAAAAAACTTTTACAACAAACCTCGGTTTGTTTTGACACCGAAACAACTTCGCTTAACACCTTCGAAGCCGAATTGGTTGGAATTGCATTTAGCTGGGAAAAAGGGAAAGGATATTATTTATCGATTCCAGAAGATCAAGAAGAAGCGAAGACCATTTTAGAACCTCTAAAAGAATTTTTTAGTAATCCCAATATTCAAAAAATAGGTCAGAATTTAAAATACGACATCAAAGTATTGGCTAATTACGATCTTGAAGTGGCCGAACCTCTTTTTGATACTATGTTAGCGCACTATGTCATCAATCCAGATATGCGTCATAATATGGATGTATTGGCAGAAACCTACCTTAATTATTCGCCAAAACCTATTGTAGACCTTATCGGAAAAAAAGGAAAGAATCAAAAAAGTATGCGTAGTGTCGCTATAGAAGATCAAAAAGAATACGCTGTAGAAGATGCCGATATTACCTATCAATTAAAAGAGTTTTTTGATAAAGAGTTAAAAGACACCAACACCCAAAAACTTTATAATGAAATTGAATTGCCTTTACTTAAAGTTTTAGCTGAAATGGAATTAGAAGGCGTTCATGTTAACCGAGATTTTCTTAAGAACCTGTCCGATGCTTTAGAGAAAGATATCTTAAGCCTAGAAAAAACAATTTATGAGGAGGCCGGAGAAGAGTTTAATATTGGTTCTCCAAAACAGTTGGGAGATATCCTTTTCGGAAAATTAGAATTGGTAGAGAAACCTAAGAAAACTAAAACCGGACAGTATTCTACCGCAGAAGATGTGCTTTCTTACTTAGCCGATGAACACCAAATTATTAAAGATGTGCTCGCTTGGCGCGGATTGGTTAAATTAAAGAATACTTATGTAGACGCTTTACCACATCAAATAGAAGAAAAGACAGGAAGAATTCATACCGATTATATGCAAACGGTTGCTGCAACCGGAAGACTGAGTTCTAACAATCCTAACCTTCAAAATATTCCTATTAGAACGGAACGCGGACGTGAAGTAAGAAAAGCTTTTATTCCTCGGGATGAAAATCATATTTTATTAGCTGCCGATTATTCGCAGATAGAATTAAGGATTATTGCTGCATTAAGCGAAGAAGAAACGATGATCAATGCTTTTCAAAATGGAGAAGATATTCACGCTTCAACAGCGGCAAAAGTATTTAATGTTCCTATTGAAGAAGTTACTAGAGAACAAAGAAGCAATGCGAAGACAGTCAACTTTGGGATTATTTATGGAGTTTCTGCTTTCGGATTAAGCAATCAAACCGATTTAACTCGAAGTGAATCTAAAGAACTCATTGAAACCTATTATAAAACTTACCCTAAACTTAGAGACTATATAGACGATCAAGTGCATTTTGCTCGAGAAAACGGTTATGTAGAAACGGTTTTAGGAAGAAGACGTTATCTAAAAGACATTAATGCAAAAAATAATGTGGTAAGGAGTGCTGCCGAAAGAAATGCCGTAAACGCTCCCATACAAGGAAGTGCTGCCGACATTATAAAAGTGGCAATGATTAATATTCAGCGAAAGCTAAAAGAAAAGCAATTTAAATCTAAAATGTTACTTCAGGTTCATGATGAATTGATTTTTGATGTATTAAAGGAAGAATTAGAAGATTTAAAAACACTCATTAAACATGAAATGGAAAATGCTTTTAAACTAGAAGTTCCTTTAGATGTTGAAATTGGTGTGGGTGAGAATTGGTTAGAAGCTCATTAGAATTTTAAAAACTATAAATATGGATAATAAAGAAGAAAATCTATATCATTATACAAATTCTGATAGCCTTTTCAAAATTTTAGAAACTCAGACTTTAAAATTAGGAACCTTTGACAGTGTAAACGATCCTAAAGAATCTAAAAACTGGTGTTTCAAATTTATTTGTCTAAAATCAGAAAGTAAAACTAATTTTTCATCAAAACTGTTTGATCAAATTAATAATTTTATTTTAAAAAAAACAAAAATACTTTGCTTATCTACTAATAATGATATTGACAATATTGAAGATGTTGATACGTTAAAAAAAGGATATACTTATCCTAGAATGTGGTCACATTATGCAGAAAATCATAAAGGTGCTTGCTTAGTTTTTGATGAAAAATTATTAAAAAAAGAATTTGATTTATTTTTTAATAATAAAATAAGGTTTAAAGGAAAAGTTGAATACCTTAACTCTACATATGAACCAAGAAAAATTAACAGCACTCTTGGACCCCATGATATAATTTATGATTTTTTTTTGAATGAAGGTTTAAAAAATTACATGATTCATCATATCAAAAAACATTACGAACATCTTTACCTCTATAAACATTTTAACTGGAGAGATGAAAATGAATATAGATTTATTGTTTTAGACAATGAAAACGACAACCAATATTTCTTACCATTTAAAAAGTCTTTAAAAAGCATAATTATAACAGAAGATTTTCCAAAAGAAAAACTTTCTTCGTTAAATACCTTAGCTAATAACTTAAATTTGAAAATTGAAAGATTATTTTGGAGAGGATGGGCAATTCATAAACTACCATTTTCTAATGAAAAGTTAGGACAAGAGTCAATATCAATGGACGGGATTAGTTGTCCAATAGATTTTTACTATGAATTACTATATACTCAAGCTTGTAATCAGGCGGGGGAGATGAAAACTATATTATTTGACTTTAAAGATAACGGAAAAGTCAAACTTGTAAATGAATAGTTTTTAAATAATATATGTTCCCATAATATTAAATATCACCTACACTTTAAAATTAGCTACAAGCGCATTAAAAAATTTTACAAACTGATTTATACCTATGAAATTCAGTCCAGAGTTTAAAGAAGCGGTGCTCCATTTATCTGAAAAAGAAAAAGATAAATTATTGATTCGTTTACTCAAGAAAGATCAAAACTTGGTCAACCGTCTATACTTTGAATTGATTGATGATAAAAATGCAGATGATCACCGAGCGATTCTAGAACAAAGAGTCGAAAAGAGAGCTAAAGAAATTACGAGAGAAGCCAAATCGCTCAATCATTTAAAAATGCTTATTCGCTATGTAAGTGGAGAAATCTCTGAACACGTACGTGTGACTAAAGACAAATTTGGAGAAGTCTCGCTTAATTTACTCATGCTAAACACTGTATTAAAAAACACCACGAAACTTTTTAAAAAATCAAACGAATTTCAAGCTAGAAAGTTTTGTGTTTATGTGATCGTACGAACCTTTAGAACTTTGGTACTCATTCAAAAAATGCACGAAGATCTACTATTAGAGTTTGAAGAACCCTTGACGGAATTAGGCGATTTAATTGCAAAGGAACCTCTACTTATGACAACTGCAATACGTCACGGTTTAGACATCAATTGGCTCACAGAAAATGAAATACCTGAAGATATTGTCGAAATACAAAAGCAAATTAAAGCACAAGGATTATTAAAATAAAGACGAAAATTGACTGTATTATTAACCTAAAATCTTAATTTTCCTTTAACTTTGAACTTCAAATAGTTGGCAACGAGAACACTTCAGTAAAAAATTAACTCTTCCCCCTTGCCCAATAAATTAAATATTGTATTTTTGCAGCCCGTTTCCCGTTTTGGGAAAGGGAAAGGAATGTTTAATTATTAAATACAATTAGTGTGGACACATTAAGTTACAAAACAGTTTCTGCCAACAAAAACACCGTGAATAAGGAGTGGGTTGTGCTAGACGCTGAAGGACAATCATTGGGTCGCCTTTCATCTATCGCTGCAAAGTTTATTAGAGGAAAGTACAAGACCGATTTCACCCCACACGTTGATTGCGGAGATAATGTAGTTATTATCAATGCAGAGAAGATCAACTTAACTGGTAAGAAATGGGATGCGAAAGAATATATTCGTCATACAGGTTACCCGGGTGGACAAAGAAGCTTAACTGCTTCAGAATTATTTGGTAAGGATCCAATAAGACTTATCGAAAAATCTGTAAAAGGGATGTTACCTAAGAACAAATTAGGTTCTGCTCTTTTCAAAAATTTAAAGGTATATGTAGGTTCTGAGCACGATCATGAAGCGCAAAAACCTAAAACTATTAACCTAAACGAATTAGTGTAAATGGAGACAATTCACAAAATTGGTCGTAGAAAGACTGCTGTTGCACGTGTTTACCTTTCTGAAGGAACAGGAAACATTACCGTTAACAAAAAAGACCTTAACGATTACTTTACTACAGGAACACTTCAGTATAAAGTAAATCAGCCTTTAATGTTAACTGGTAACGAAGGTAATTTCGACTTGAAAGTTAGCGTATTAGGAGGAGGAATTACTGGACAAGCAGAAGCTGTTCGTCTTGCCATCTCTAGAGCAATGTGCGAACTAGATGCAGAGAACAGATTAACGCTTAAACCAGAAGGTTTATTAACGAGAGATCCTAGAATGGTTGAACGTAAGAAATTCGGTCAGAAGAAAGCTCGTAAGAAATTCCAATTCTCGAAACGTTAATCAATTATTTTGTTGCAGGATACTCCTTCAACACATTAAAAAAGTATTGTTGTTATTCGTTTTTAAAAACGAAGTTAGTTTAGCATCTAAATGAATAAGGTCGTAAAAACGCCACTTATTTATTGCTATCTCAACAGAACGTAAACTATTACAAAAATGGCAAATAAAGTAGAAGTAAAAGAATTACTTGATGCAGGTGTACATTTTGGTCACTTGACAAGAAGATGGAATCCAAATATGGCTCCTTACATTTATATGGAGCGTAATGGTATTCACATCATCAACTTATATAAAACTGCTGCAAAAATGCAGGAAACTGCAGAAGCGCTTAGCAAAATCGCAGCAAGCGGTAGAAAAATATTATTCGTTGCTACCAAGAAACAAGCAAAAGAAATTGTAGCTGAAGAAGCTGCAAAAGCAAACATGCCTTATATTACTGAGCGTTGGCCTGGTGGTATGTTAACCAATTTCGTTACTATCCGTAAGGCAGTAAAGAAAATGGCAATGGTTGACCGTATGAAAAAAGACGGAACTTTCAACTCACTTTCTAAGAAAGAGCGTTTACAAGTAGATCGTATGAGAGCTAAGTTAGAGAAAAACTTAGGTTCTATTTCAGATATGACTCGTTTACCAGGAGCATTATTTGTTGTAGATATTACTCGTGAGCACATCGCAATTAAAGAAGCACAAAAATTAAACATTCCAATCTTCGCAATGGTAGATACGAATTCTGACCCAAGAGAGGTAGATTACGTAATTCCAGCAAACGATGATGCTTCAAAATCTGTAAAGAAAGTGATTTCTTATGTTTCTGATTCTATTGTAGCAGGATTAAGCGAAAGAAAAGCAGATAAGGACGCCAAAAAAGAAGCTAAAGTTTCTAAAGAGGATGCTCCAAAAAAAGAAGCTAAAGCAGAGCCTAAGAAAGATGTAGAAGTTCCTTCTAAAGATGCAGAAGACAAAGAGGCAATGAAAGAAGCTAAAAAAGAGGTAAAGTTAGAATCTAAGCAAGAGACTTTAGAGAAAGCTGCCTCTAACAAAGAGGAAAAATAAAATAACAATTTTATAAAACTCAAAAGTAAGTCGTTTAGTGATTTTATTGTAAAATAGAGTTTTCTAAACGACTTATCTTTTTTAAATTAAAACCTAAGAACATGGCAAAAATAAGTGCTGCTGAAGTAAATAAATTAAGAAAGGCTACTGGAGCCGGAATGATGGATTGCAAAAAAGCCTTAGTAGAGGCTGAAGGTGATTTTGATGCTGCAATTGAAGTATTGCGTAAAAAAGGACAAAAAGTAGCTGCTAAAAGAGCTGACAGAGAATCTTCTGAAGGTGCTGCTGTAGCAAAAATAAATGCAGACCAAACTAAAGGTGTAGCTATCGTATTAGGTTGCGAAACTGATTTTGTTGGTAAAAACGAAAACTTTTTACAATTAGCTAGCGACTTAGGTGATTTAGCTTTAAACTACAACAATAAAGAAGAGTTTTTAGCCGCTGATTTTGGTGGAATGAGTGTTGCAGATAAATTAGTTGAGCAAACAGGAGTTATTGGTGAGAAATTAGACATCAATGCTTTCGAAACTGTGAGTGCTGCTTACGTTGGAGAATACGTACACATTAACAAAATTGCTGCTATCGTAGGTTTTTCTGCTAAAGTAGACAACGCTGAAACTTTAGGAAAAGATGTGGCTATGCAAATTGCTTCTATGGGAGCAAGTTCTTTATCTTACAAAGATTTAGATCCTGCATTTGTTGCTTCTGAAACTGAAGCTAGAATCGCTGAAATTGAAAAAGAAAATATTGAATTAGGACGTTTAGGTAAAACTAAAAAGAATGTACCTCAATACATTTCTATGTCTCAAATTACACCAGAGGTTAAAGCTAAAGCTGAAGAGGACGCTAAAGCGGAATTACAAGCTGAAGGAAAACCAGAAAAAATTTGGGATAAAATCTTACCAGGAAAAATGGATCGTTTCTTATCTGATAACACAACTTTAGATAAAGAAATGTGTTTATTAGATCAGACTTTCATTAAAGATGAAAAGAAAAATGTAGCAGATTACGTATCTTCTTACGGAGACGTAACTATCACAGAATTTAAAAGAGTTGCTTTAGGTTAAGCAAATTCCTTTTATTTATATTATTACCCGCTTACATTCATTTGTTAGCGGGTTTTTTGTTTCCTACCTTTAAGCAATGAAAAAACTTATCTGTTTAATTATTATCATTGCACTTTTTGCTAGTTGCACAACATTGTTATTAAAAACAATGACAAGTAAATCTGTAAAGACGGAGGTCTTTTATAACAAAAAGGAAAATAAAAAACTTGTTACCTTTCCAATGGTTCACCTGAACCACCAACAATTTTATGACGATGTAAAATATAAATTAGATTCTTTACGGAAGCAAAATTATACGATTTTCTACGAGTCAGTTAGGCTAGATACCACCTTATATTCTAAGGAAGAAATTGACACTATTAAAATGAAGGCTAGAAAACTTATGGGCTTTCATCTTACAGCGTACAACGATAAAGAAAATAAATCTCTCCCAAAAGCGCTAAGAAATAGCAAATATGCAAATCAAACTCGAGAAAATATAGGATTAACAAAAACAGATATAAAAATAGATGTTCCTTTAGATACTTTATTGCAGGTTTTTGATCTTAAATATAATAAAATTAAACTCGGGCCTTGTGATTACTTAACCGGGCTTAAACAAGAATACAATTGCCAACAGGTCTCTAGTTTTAAAAGAGATGACGTTATTATGAGTATTAGAAATCAATATATAGAGTATAAAGTACTCAACTCCCCCTATGACAAAATTGCATTGGTCTATGGCAAGAATCACTTTAAAGAACTAAATGAAAGTTTTAAAAAGAAAGGATATAAGCATTTAAAAGAATATAAATAATTGCTCAAATATTATTAAAGGATTTTTAAAAGCAATTCTTTTACAAAATACATTTATCGCTATATTTGCACAACTTTATCATATACAATCCATGCAATACAAAAGAATACTTTTAAAACTCTCTGGAGAAGCATTAATGGGATCTCGTCAATATGGGATAGATCCAGATCGTTTAGCAGAATATGCTAAAGAAATTAAATCGGTTACCGATAAGGGGATCGAAGTAGCTATCGTTATTGGAGGAGGAAACATCTTTAGAGGTGTTGCTGGAGCTAGCAAAGGAATGGATCGTGTTCAAGGAGATCATATGGGAATGTTAGCAACTGTAATTAACGGTTTAGCATTACAAAGCGCTTGTGAAGATGCAGGAATACAAACTCGTTTACAATCTGCTGTAAAGATCAATGAAGTAGCCGAACCATTTATCCGCCGTAAGGCAATGCGCCATCTAGACAAAGGGAGAGTGGTTATTTTTGGAGGAGGAACAGGAAACCCATATTTTACGACTGATTCTGCCGCAGTTTTAAGAGCTATTGAAATTGAAGCTGATGTGATTTTAAAAGGAACTAGAGTTGATGGGATTTACACTTCAGATCCAGAAAAAGATCAAAAAGCAACTAAATTTGATTTTATTACTTTTGATGATGTATTAAGAAAAGGATTAAAAGTAATGGATACTACAGCTTTTACTCTTAGTCAAGAAAATGAATTGCCTATTATTGTTTTTGATATGAACAAACCAGGAAACTTATTAAGAGTAGTCTCTGGAGAAAATATAGGTACCAAAGTAAATTTATAATTTCATTCTTTTTACGTATAATTGAAAAAGAATCAAAGTCTCGCAATAAACAAATAATTTTTTTAGATAATCGAGATCAATCTCAAAGAGATAAAAAATAAAAAAGATGAACGAAGAAGTTAATTTTATTATAGATGGCGCTGAAGAAGCTATGCAAAACGCTATTCTTCACTTAGAAAAGCAACTATTAAAAATTCGTGCTGGGAAGGCATCTCCTTCTATGGTAAGTTCGGTTTTAGTGGACTATTATGGTTCTAAAACTCCGCTAAATCAAGTGGGAAATATCAATACTCCAGATGCTAGAACCATATCTATTCAGCCTTTTGAAAAATCTTTAATACAAGAAATTGAAAAAGGTATTATGAATGCCAACCTTGGTTTTAATCCTATGAATAATGGGGAAAGCGTTATCATAAGTGTACCACCTTTAACAGAAGAAAGAAGACGAGAATTAGCTAAACAAGCTAAAGCGGAAGCAGAAGACTCTAAAGTTGGTGTACGTAATGATCGTAAGAATGCTAATAACGATATTAAAAAGTTAGATATCTCTGAAGATTTACAAAAAGGAGCTGAAGAAGATATCCAAAATTTAACCGATAAGTTTATCAAAAAAATAGATGATATCTACACGCATAAAGAGAAAGAAATTATGACGGTTTAATAATTTCAAAAACTTAAAATTTACCTAAGAGCGACAATCATGTCGCTTTTTTTGATTTTATTGCAATGTTAAATCCCTTATAAATGGCAAAATTTTCTTGGTGTATTTTAATTTTCCTCTGTATTCCCAATTTCCTATTAGGACAAAGGATAATTACTGGGAAAGCGGTAGATAAAAATACCCAAAATCCCATTCCATATGCCAATATTTCAATTGTAAATTCAGATAAAGCCATACTTAGCGACATAGATGGCTCATTTGAAATAGAGGTAGAAGAACAAGATACTTATTTAAAAGTTTCCTATATAGGCTACATAGGCAAAAAAGTAAAAATCAACACCAATGATTTTTACCTTATTCAATTAGATAGAGACATTGAAAAATTAGACCAAGTTTACTTAAAATCTACCGGACTTTTGGCCAATAGGATTATTAAAAAAGCGATAGCACAAAAAAAATATAACGACCCCGATTTAAAATTTAGCTCCTATTCGTTTAGAACTTACAACAAACTCATTATCGACGATCAAAAAAACTCTTTAAACATAGAGTTAGATACAACAAATAGAGAAATAAAAACGATTATAGAAGATGGTAGAGCCTATTTAAGTGAGCAAATTAGTGATTTTAAATTCCTCAAAGAAGAAGGTGTTAAGCAAGAGATTGTCGCTACAAGAACAGCTGGGTTTAAAGAACCCGTTTATGAATTACTTTCCTTAAAAGTTCAATCTAATACGTGGTACAAAGAAAAGTATACCGTATTTGGCAACGATTACGCAGGACCATTATCTAAAAACCCCTTTAATAATTACACCTATAAAGTTTTAGATACTACTGCAAACGACAGACCTGCATTCGTAATTTATTTTCAGCCAAAGAGAGAGAAAAAAGTTGCAGGTTTAGAAGGTGTACTTTACATAGACACCTTAAATTATGGCTTACAAAAAGCCGTAGGACAACTAAAAGGTGAAGTAGAAATTAGCGCCGAACAAGATTTTGTGTACTATCCGAAAGAGGATATCTGGTTTCCTAAAAAGCAAAATGTAACGATCCTCCCTGGTAGCGGCGGAAAAAAAGTTTCAATTTTTGGAGGTAATATCTCATTGGGAAGTTTGCCCGAAGAACAAGATGTGAGCAGTAAGCTCTTTTTAAACTCTACATCTATTAATGAAAAAATTGTATTTGAAAATGTAGATAAAAACCTAAAAAAGGTAAGTTCTATTATTTTAACTCCGAATGCAACCTCACAACCTATCTCATTTTGGGAAGAAAATAGAAGTATTCCCTTTACGGAAAGGGACGAAAACACTTTTCAAAAGGTAGATAGCATTGTTAAAAATCAAAATATTAACCGAAAAATTAATGTTCTTCAAAATTTTAATATCGGCTACTATCCTATTGGTTTCTTCAATTTAGATCTAAGAACAATTTTAAAATATAACGATTTTGAAGGATTGAGACTAGGTGGTGGTGGAGTTACCAATGATAAGCTCTCAAAAGTTTTTAGACTTCAAGGTTATACGGTATACGGTTTCAAAGACCGGGAATTTAAATATAATTTTGGAGCTGGCGTTTCATTAAATAAAAAAACAAATACTTGGTTAAATGCTAGTTACACCAAGGATATTCAAGAAGTTGGTAGTTTCTTATATTTATCTGACGCTCGTGTATATTCCCTATTCGAACCTAGATTAGTAAATATCAATTTTTATTATGAATTCCGAGCTTTTGAATCTAGTGTACAACATAATTTTTTCCCTGAATTATTAAGCGAATTCCAAATAGCTAAAACTAAAATTGAACAAACTGGCGGTTACCGTTATTTAAACGATGGTAAACTTTATTCATCTTACGATTTGACCGAATTAACAGCTAGTTTTCGCTGGAGTCCTTTTAGTGATTATTTAGAAGCGCCAGAAAAATCTATTGAGGTAAATGTAGGTTACCCTAAATTTTCTCTTCAAGTTGTACAAGCCATAAATGGAATGCTAGATGGTGATTTTAGGTATACTAAAATTGGTGCTAAAATGAATTATACCATCAACAGGATTACTCAAAATAATACTGAAATCATCTTAGAAGGAGATTATGCTATTGGCGACTTACCATTAACACATACTTTTCACGCTTATCCTAATAACCCCAATAAAGACGAGGTTTTACAACGCTTTTCTGTAGCCGGTAGAAGAACCTTTGAAACCATGTATTTTAGCGAATTTTTTAGTGATCGTTTAGCAACACTTCAAATTAAGCACCGTCTTCGTCCGCTTGAAATTTCTAAAAAAATAAAACCCGAATTCGTATTTGTAACTCGACATGCAATTGGAGATATTTCTAACCAAGCACAGCATCAAAATATTACCTTCAATACTTTAGAACATGGCTATAACGAAGCTGCTTTAGAGATTAATAAAATCTTATTCGGTTTTGGATTAAATTTTGCCTACCGTTATGGAGCGTATCATTTACCACAAATTGAAGATAATATTGGTTTTAAGTTTACATTTTATTTTCAGCTTTAAATAGAAAATTCAACTGTTTATTTTGTAGCATTTTATACCTTTGCAAGCCTAATTTTGAGTCATGTCAAAGATCTTTAGTTTTGGTTTCTGGAATACTATCGCAAGAATAATTCTAAGAAACAGAGTTATTATTTTAGGGTTAATCATAGCCTTCACTGTTTTTTTAGGTTTTCAATGGAAAAATATGCGTTTTTCTTATACCGAAGCCAATCTACTTCCAGATGATCACAAGGTAAATCAAGAGTATCAAAAATTTTTAGATAAATTTGGTGAGGAAGGTAATCTCCTCGTTATTGCCAGTAACGATAAAGACTTATTTACACCAAAAAAAATTAATGCGTGGAATGATCTCACCAAGCAATTAGATTCTTTTTCACAAGTAGAATATTCCATTGGAATACATAATCTCAAGAAACTTCAAAAATTTACCAATCCCAACCGATTCGAGTTAGTTCCCTTAATAAAAGAAGAGCAAATTAATGAACTTCAGGCGAAAGCCTATAAAGAAGAAATCTTTGAAAAGCTCCCTTTTTATGAAGGCTTGGTTTATAGCAAAAAAACCAACACCATTCAAACCGCAGTATATTTAAATAAAGATATTGTCAATTCCAAAGAGAGAAAAGTCTTTGTGATGGAACAATTACAGCCCTTACTAGACGAGTTTGAAGAGGTAAATGATATAGATTTACATGTCTCTGGAATGCCTTACATTAGAACGCTAAACTCTCAAAATATTGTAGATGAAATACAGTGGTTTTTGGGTGGAGCATTACTAGTGACTTCTCTTATTTTCTTTTTCTTTTTTAGATCGGTTAGAGCAACACTCATCTCGATGTTCACGGTAATCATTGGTGTGATGTGGGCATTTGGGATATTAGGTTTATTCCACTATGAAATTACTGTACTTACAGCCATAATACCTCCACTAATTATTGTGATTGGTATTCCTAACTGTATTTTCTTGATAAATAAATATCAGCAAGAAATAAAAAAACACGGGAATCAAGCAAAGTCTTTACAGAGGGTAATTACCAAAGTAGGTAATGCTACATTAATGACAAATATCACTACAGCCTCTGGGTTCGCTACTTTTATTATTACTGAAAGTAAGCTGCTTAAAGAGTTTGGTGTGGTGGCTTCGATTAACATTTTAGCAATTTTCATTTTAAGTTTACTCATCATACCCATTATATACAGCTATTTAGCACCTCCAAAAGAAAGACACTTAAAACATTTGGGGAAAACTTGGCTAGAAGGTTTTGTAAATTGGATTGAGAGAACCGTTAGACACCGTAGAATAACGATTTATATTACCTCAATAATAGTTTTAGTTATTAGTATTCTAGGTATTTACACGATAAAAGTATCAGGGAGTTTGCTAGAAGATATGCCAAAACAGGCTGAATTTTTTAAGGATATAGAGTTTTTTGAGGAAGAATTTAATGGTATTATGCCATTAGAGATTTTAATCGATACCAAAAGAAAAGAAGGGGTTCTTAAACTTTCAACGCTAAAGCGGATGAGAGATCTTGAAAATTTATTGGCAGATGTCCCAGAACTTTCTAAACCTTTATCGGTGGTAGATCTAGTAAAATATAGTAAACAAGCTTACTATAACGGAAATCCTAAATACTACCAACTTCCTACCTCTCAAGAAAAAAACTTTATTTTCCCTTATTTAAAAGGAATGTCAGACGGTAATAATAACCAACTGAATGCGTATGTAGATTCTACAGGGCAATATGCACGTATGACAGTGTTTATGAAGGATATTGGCACCGAAGAGATGGAACGTATAGAAGACAACTTATGGCCACAAATCAATAAGTTATTTCCGCAGGAGCGTTATGACGTTACCATGACAGGAAAAGCTTTAGTATTTCAAAAAGGAACTACCTATTTAGTGCAAAACTTAGTGCTTTCTTTGTCATTAGCTATTTTACTCATCGCTATTTTTATGGCGTGGATGTTTAGATCATTCAAAATGATTTTAATCTCTTTAATTCCCAATTTGCTACCCTTATTAATTACTGCAGGAATGATGGGCTTTTTAGGAATTCCTATAAAACCTTCTACCATTTTAGTATTTAGTATTGCATTTGGAATTTCGGTAGATGACACCATTCACTTCTTAGCAAAATATAGGCAGGAACTAAAATACCATAATTGGAAAATCAAAAAATCGGTGTATCCTGCTTTACGAGAAACAACGGTAAGTATGTTTTACACTTCGATTGTTTTGTTTTTTGGATTCTCGGTATTTATGATCAGTAGCTTTGGAGGTACAGTTGCCCTTGGCGGACTTGTATCAGCAACTTTACTTTTTGCCATGCTTTCTAACCTGTTGCTGTTGCCATCGCTATTGCTTTCATTAGAAAAAAGCGTTTCCAATAAAGAAACCTTTAAAGAACCTCATTTAGATATTATTGCTGAAGAGGAGGAAGAGGAGGAAGAGGAGGAAAAGAGAAGTTAATTTTTTGTATTTTAGAACCTGAAATTATAAAAAAATAACTTCAGATTTCTTATGCAAAAAACTACTCAACCATCAAATTTTTTAAAAAAAATAAATTTTAATCTTCTTTATTTAGTTTCTTTTATAGAAGGAGGTGTTGTAATGGTAACTGAATTGGCAGGAGCAAGAATTTTAGCTCCTTACTTTGGGTCTTCCTTATACAGTTGGGCGTCAACGCTCTCAATAACACTATTGGCTTTAATGACGGGATATTATTTTGGAGGCTATGCCACAACCAAGAAAAAACTGTCCTCTCAAAAAGCAATTTTTATAGTATTTTTATTAAGTGGGATTTTAGTTTTAATATTACCATCATTAGGTAGAGCCGTTATGAGTGAAACTATTAACCTCTCCTTTTTTACAGGAATAATAATTTCTCAACTTGTTTTTTTGTTTCCTCCTATTTTCCTTATGGGTATGATGAGCCCTATGATTATATATCAAATTAATCAATCTACAAAACAAGCTGGAAGATCTGCGGGTAACATTTATGCAATATCTACTTTTGGGGGTATACTTTTTACATTAGTATTTGGTTTTACTATTATACCTAACTACGGTATTACATTACCGGTAATTATTTTAGGAGTATCAGTAACTTTGTTATCAGTATTACTTTTATTAAAACATAGAGTTTCCATTCCTATAACTATTCTTTTAGCTGTTATTATTCTATCCCAATTTAGGCAGGCTTACGTAAGCTATACTGAGTTTTCTCCAGCATTGCATCAAACCGAAAGACTTGTTGAATATTCTGAAGGCCTTCTGGGTGAAATAGCTATAACAAATCAAAAGATGAAAAGCCCCGATGGAAAGCCTTTTTATGGAAGAATGCTTAAAGTAAATAATGTTATGCAAAATCAAGCAGTTTCAGACTATCCTAAAGCCAGTTTAATTTATTATGTTAACTTTATTAGAAACCTTGTCGGACAATTGCCAAAAAAGAAAACCGCATTAATCATTGGTTTGGGTGCAGGCAATATTTATTCAGATATGCAGCTGTATAATATTGATGTTGAAACGGTAGAAATAGATAAAAGAATATATGATTATGGAGTAAAATATTTTGAGATGGAAGCACATCCTGAGAAAAGCCACATAACAGATGGGAGATATTTCATTAATACATCTAACAAAAAATACGACATCATAGTTTTAGATGTAATTGTAGGAGAAAATGTGGCTAAACAATTAGTTACTCTAGAAAGTTTTCAAAAAATTTATAACATGCTTCCAGAAAACGGAAGTTTAATTATTGAACACGGTGGAATACAAGATTTTTCTAAAAACCAATTTGTTCCTTCACTACATAAAACTTTAAAAGAAGTAGGCTTTAATATATCTATGTTTAACCCAATTCAAGCTAACAATAATAAATATGGAGATGTTTTGTTTGTTGCTACAAAAGGTAAACTTGATAAAAATAATATTTTTATTGCTAAAGATATGCTACTTAGCGAAGGCCCAATAACCGACTACGAGGTTTCTCTTACCGATTTCAAAAAACTAAAAGAAACCCCTATACTTACTGACAATAAAAACAAAACAGACCTACTCTTAAAAGAACACTATCTTAATATTCGAGAAAATCAGAATAGGTAAATTAAAAAGTTTTTTTATTCAGCTTTACAAGAAACAACCGTGATTATGTTCTATACATCTATTGTTTTGTTCTTTGGATTCTCGGTATTTATGATCAGTAGCTTTGGAGGTACAGTTGCCCTTGGCGGACTTGTATCAGCAACTTTACTTTTTGCCATGCTTTCTAACCTGTTGCTGTTGCCATCGCTATTGCTTTCATTAGAAAAAAGCGTTTCCAACAAAGAAACCTTTAAAGAGCCTCATTTAGATATTATTGCTGAAGAGGAGGAAGAGAAGAATCTAAATTAATCTCAAAAAATTCATTTTATCCCTAACTTCTTGCTAAGCTTAGGGCTAAAAATTATATTTGTCGCTCAAATTAAATGAAGATGAAACATACAAAAATTGTAGATGTAATTAAAACCGATCCGGTTTTACAAGAAATTTATGTAAAAGGCTGGGTACGAGCTTTTAGAAGCAACCGCTTTATCGCCCTAAATGATGGTTCTACGATTAATAATTTACAATGTGTTGTAGATTTTGAAAATACTCCCGAAGAAACCTTAAAACAAATTAATGTTGGAGCTGCCGTTGCTATAAAAGGTACACTTAAAGAAAGTGAAGGGCAAGGACAAAAAGTAGAAATCGAAGTACAAGACATAGAAATCTTAGGAAAAGCAGATCCAGAAGAGGTTAAGAAAACAATTCTTTCTCCTAAACGTCATTCTTTAGAAAAATTAAGAGAACAAGCACATTTACGTGTGCGCACTAACACCTTTAGTGCTATTATGCGAGTGCGTTCTAAGCTATCTTTTGCTGTTCACCAATACTTTCAGCAAAATGGCTTCAATTATGTAAATACCCCTATCATTACAGGTAGTGATGCCGAAGGCGCCGGAGAAATGTTTAAGGTCACCAATATGAGCCTTACCAATCCTGCTAAAAATGAGGATGGAAGCATTAATTTTAAAGAAGACTTTTTCGGTAAAGAAACCAATCTTACCGTAAGCGGACAGTTAGAAGCTGAAACTTACGCCCTTGGTTTAGGACAAGTGTATACATTCGGACCTACGTTTAGAGCCGAAAACTCAAACACCTCTCGTCACCTAGCAGAGTTTTGGATGATTGAACCCGAGGTTGCTTTTTGTGACCTTGACGGAAATATGGATCTGGCTGAAGACTTTATTAAGTACGTTCTAAACTACATTTTAGAAAACTGTGATGATGACTTAGCTTTCTTAGAAAACAGACTTATACAAGAGGATAAAAGTAAGCCTGAAGCAGACCGCGCACCTATGGCCTTACGTGATAAGTTGAAGTTTATCACAGAAAATAATTTTAAGCGTGTTAGCTATACCGAAGCTATAGATATTCTAAGAAATTCTAAACCCAACAAGAAGAAAAAATTCAATTATGTAATTGAAGAATGGGGAGCAGATTTACAAAGTGAACACGAGCGTTTCTTAGTAGAGAAACATTTTAAATGTCCAGTAATCTTGTTTGATTATCCGGCCAACATCAAAGCATTTTATATGCGTTTGAATGAAGATGGTAAGACCGTAAGAGCGATGGATGTACTTTTCCCTGGGATAGGAGAAATGGTAGGAGGTTCTCAACGTGAAGAACGTTTAGACGTACTACAAGCCAAAATGAAAGAACTAGACATCGATGAAGAAGAATTATGGTGGTACTTAGATACCCGTAAATTCGGAACTTGTGTACATAGTGGTTTCGGTTTAGGTTTTGAGCGCTTAGTTTTATTCGCTACAGGAATGGGTAATATTAGAGACGTTATTCCTTATCCTAGAAGTCCGCAAAACGCAGATTTTTAATTAAATACAATATATTAAAAAGCCAAATTGAAATTCAATTTGGCTTTTTTTATTTTAATTACTTCTCAAATTTTACTAATAATATTAAAAGCGTCATTCTAAATTTATTTCAGAATCTCATCATACTTATTCTTATATTAATATGAGAACCTGAATCTAGTTCAGGTTGACAAAAACTTAATTTTTAGACAACCACTTGCTATTTTCTTATCTTCTACTTCTCATACCGCACTTCAATTTTTAGCGCTGGCGCTATATAATACTTCTTTTCAAAACCCATAATAGCGCTAGTTGATCTATGTTCTTCAGACTGTTGAAACCAGTTATTTCCTCTGTATCTTTTCCAAGACCTATTGATTGTTTCTCTGGAATAAATTAATTGAGGATAAGTTATGTATTGGTTGTCACTTTCTTTAGTCGGCTTAGGGTTAACCGTTTCTATCACCACACAAACACCATCTTCAGAAAAGGGAATATGATACGAACTCACATCTACTTTTAATTGCTCTTTTTCATTTTTTTGAGGCTTAAGTATAATATCTTGGTAAGAAAGTAATTCTTTAGGCTCATTTTTTTCTTCATTATAACTATAAAACTTTATTCTAAACCAAGTTAATCTACTGTTGTAAAATAACTGCTCCTCCTTTCCTACCCAAAAACTTATTTCTTCTATTTTACCAACCTTACTCTTATCATTAGGAATTAAAATAGCTTGTTCCATCCCAAATTGAACACCTACCCGACTGTAAAACCATTTTTTTCTTAGACCTAAACTATGCTTGCTTCCGTATTTTTTCTTCTTGATCTGTATGATAACGTCATCTAAAGAAGAAAGTTCATCTTCCAAATAGATCTCTTTATAAGCTGCCGGATTTTTTAAAACAGAGGATATGGCTATTTTTTTAGTCTTAAAACCTAGATAGCTAATCAATAAAGTATCACTTTTAAACTTTTCTAACTGCATAGAAAATTTACCTTCTAAATTTGTGCTTGTACCCACTCTTTTATTTAAAATACTTACATTCACATAAGCTAAAGTGTTTAAGTTTTTTTTAGATTTAATAGTAGAATCAAAGCTTTGCGCTAGCCCTACAAACGACAGTAAACACAGTAAAAAAGTTAATCGCATCCTTTATATTTTTTATAAAGATATTTAATTATGTCGCATCCCAAAATCATAGAAAAACATATTGTGCCTAGCGTAAAAGAAAAAATGAGATTGCAAGAATATGCTTCTCATGCTTTCTCTTTGCTTATATCTAGAAGTGCGGTTAAAAAAGCAATTAAAAAAAAGCGTATTCTTCTTAACGGAAAAATTGCCACCACAGCAGATTGGATTGAAGAAGGACAAGTTCTAGAGTTATTAGAAGAAGTTATTCTCACAAAGAAGATCTTTCAATTGAACTTAAACGTAATTTTTGAAGATGAATTTTTAGCTGTTATAGAAAAACCTGCGGGTTATCCCACCAACGGAAATTATTTTAAAACCATAGAAAATGCTCTTCCGTATAATCTTATCGCTTCCGCGGAAAAAGATGCACTTACTTACCCACTTCCGGTACACCGATTAGACAATCCTACCAGCGGACTTTTACTCATTGCCAAAACTAAATCCGTGCAAACGCAATTGTCATTAGCTTTTGAACATAAAGAAATTCACAAAACCTATTTGGCTATCGTAGAAGGGAAATTCAGTAAAGAAGAACAGTTATTTAACGATCCTCTTGAAGGAAAAGAAGCTGAAACCTTAGCAAAAGCCGTAGAATATTATCAAAGGGATGGAAATGATTTTAGCTTGGTAGAATTAAATCCGTTAACGGGAAGAACACATCAGCTACGAAAACATTTATCTATGTACGGTTTTCCTATTGTGGGAGATAAAACGTATGGCTCTCTCTATTTCTTGGAAAAAGCTATTTATCTAACCGCCTCTCAACTCCGCTTTACCCACCCTATTACTTTAGAAAAATTAGAATTTGAAGCTGCACTTTCTAAACGATTTAAAAAATTCTAAAGAAATTTCTTATGCCAAAATTGAAAATTACTTGAAGCTTAACAAAATTTTGGTATAAAAAACCATAACTTTTTAGTTATTTTTGTAGGTATAATCCTTTATTTTATGCTTAAGCAGCAATTAAACTTTAAACTTTCACAAAAGTTATCTCCGCAACAAATTCAGTTAATGAAACTGATACAACTTCCTACGCAAGCCTTTGAGCAACGCGTAAAGCAGGAGTTAGAAGACAATCCTGCCTTAGATAGCGGAAAAGAATCTAGTGATGAATATGAAGATGAGTTTAAGAATGAGGAGATGGAAAGTGATTCTGAAATTATTGAAACAGAATCTGAGATCAATGTAGATGAGTATTTGAGTGATGACGAGATTCCTAGTTATAGAACTCAGGCAAATAATTATAGTAAAGATGATGACGATAAAACGATTCCTTATGCGTCAGGAATTTCATTTTCTCAGCATTTAAAAACACAATTGCAGACGTTTAGACTCGATGAAGAGGAAAAAAATATAGCAGAATTTCTAGTAGGAAGCGTAGATGAAAGTGGGTACATACGTCGTGAAACTAGTGATATTGTTGATGATCTTGCTTTTACTCAAAATATATACACTAGCGAAGAAACGGTTGAAAAAGTTTTCAAACTGGTTCATGAGTTAGATCCTGCTGGTGTGGGAGCGCGTTCTTTACAAGAGTGTTTATTAATTCAGTTAAAGAGAAGAGAAGCCGATCCTATAGTAGAACTATCGATTGACATTCTTGAAAATGCTTTTGATGCATTTAGTAAGCGACATTACCAAAAACTAATTTCAAAATTTAATATTACCGAGGATCAATTAAGAGAGGTGATTGATGAGGTATCTCACCTTAATCCAAAACCAGGCGGTTCTTATTCTAGCAATACTAGAATTGTTGAGCATGTAGTGCCAGATTTTACGATAAAAATTAAAGACGGAGAGTTAGATTTAAGCCTTAACGGAAGAAATGCTCCTAGCATGCATGTATCTAGAGAGTACAATAATATGCTTAAAGGCTACAAAGAGTCCAAAGAGAAGACCAAAAAGCAAAAGGATGCCGTAATGTTCATTAAGCAAAAATTAGATTCTGCTAAATGGTTTATTGAAGCTATTCGTCAACGCCAAGAAACCTTATTTGTGACGATGAATGCTATTATGCACCATCAATATGAATATTTTATGACGGGTGATGAACGCGACTTAAATCCTATGATCTTAAAAGATATTGCTGAAAAAATTGATATGGATGTTTCAACTGTGAGTCGAGTGGCCAACAGTAAATATGTAGATACTCCATACGGTACAAAATTGATTAAAGAATTCTTTTCTGAATCAATGACTAATGATCAAGGGGAAGAAGTTTCTACTTTAGAAATAAAGAAGATTTTAGAAATGACCGTTGAAGTTGAAGATAAGAGGAAACCTTTAACCGATGATAAACTTGCTAAGGTTTTAAAAGATAAGGGATATCCTATCGCAAGAAGAACGGTTGCCAAGTACAGGGAACAATTAGACATTCCTGTAGCAAGGCTTAGAAAGGAAATTTAAATACTTTTTATGCGCTTATTCATTAAATCGGCATCTTATCTCCTCCACCCTATTTTCATGCCTTTAATAGGCACGATTCTTTATTTTTTAATTACTCCAAGATTTTCTCCAGACTCTATAGCGAAAGCCAAAATCATGGCTATTTCTATACTAACTATTTTTATTCCTATTGTTTTTTTCTTTTTACTGAAAAACTTGAAAGTGATAGATAGTATCCATCTAAAAAAAGTACAAGAAAGGAAGATACCATTGCTGTTCTTTTGCATTATTTTATTGACAGTAAACAACTTTATACTTCAAAGTTATAATCAAACAGAACTGTATTTTTTCTTTACTTGCATTCTCTATTCAAATATCCTGGCATTACTGCTAGCTTATTTTAAAATTAAAGCAAGTTTGCATCTAATTGGAATTTCGGGGATTGTTGGTTTTATACTTTTACTTAGTTTTATCTACCAAACCAATCTTCTTTATTTAATTGCAATAAGTATTTTCTCTATGGGCTGGATTGCCGCTTCTAGGTTAGAAACAAAAGCACATAATGCAAAAGAAATAGCTTGGGGATTATTTATCGGTCTAATTCCTTATATCGGTATATTTTGGTTTTAAAGTATGTAAAACATAATCCCAACCTTTAAAGGATTTAAACCCACCTCTTCCATAGAATTTTCTAAAGTACCATCAAAAAATGAGTTTAAACTATAATAGACGTGGAAGTTAAATGTGTTGTATCCAAAAGTAAAGGTTAATCCATATCTTATTTTATCTAAGGCATCTAAGTTTTTTTCTCTAATAGTAATATCGTCTGCAATATAATTGGACCTTGACCAAAATACGTAACCTAGCCTTACACCTGTATAGATTCTCCAAAATTTGTAATTTGAGGCTGTAGATGTTCTCCAACGATATTCTAGAGGAGCTTCGATTAAATAACTCGTTAAACGATTGGTATCATAACTATCTTCAATTTCTGTAAAGGTAGTTTGACCGTCTTTTTCATCGATTAACATATTAAATCCATATGAATTAATAGACATTCCTAAACCTAAACCAATAGCTCTATTACGTCTCTTATTAATTGGCATATCTCGAGTGAAGCCAAAATGTAAACCTCCAGAAAACCCAGATTGCGTAACACCCTTTGGTCGGTTTAAAAGTAAATTAAATCCAAAGCCCACATAAAATTGATCTTCTCTATAAAGACTATCAACTTCAGTCGAAAGTGTATCTACACTTATATTCTTAACCTCTTGAGCTAAAATACTAAAAGATAAAAAGAGAAGAAACAAAAATAAAAAAACGTTTTTCATACGAGAAAGGTAATTAAAAGGAAGGTATAAAAACAAAAAAACACCCAATTGAAATTGGATGTTTTTTTATTACAAGTAAAAAACTTGTTATTGCATATTTTGAGTAGCTGATCCTTTCTTCGTAGTGTAATTTACTCTGTAAGCTTCAGCTTTTCTCAATTCATATTTAATATCGGCTACAATTCCCATATTAGTTTCGGTATCAATTTTAAGAGAAGTTGTCAATAAATTCTGTAACTCTTCTCTTTTTGATTCTCTTTCAGAGATGATAAATTCTTTGATTTCTGAAACATCTGCAAACTTATCATTTAACTGAACACGGGCTTCTTTACCAAATTGCCTTTGATAACGCTCACTAGGCTTTCCAGCATAGATATACATTACCAAATCTTTCTTTTCAAGTTTTTCAACCTGATCTGCAAAAGGTAATTCATTTTTAACCATTAAAGTGGTATCTCTCATCGTGGTTGCAACCATGAAGAAGAATAGCAACATAAATACAATATCTGGCAATGAAGCCGTTGATATTGCAGGTAAATCTCCACTTTTTTTCTTTTTAAATTTAGACATAATGAATCTTTATTTGTCTTTTTATTCTCTCTCCTTAGGTTCAGCTTCCGATAGATTTAAAGGAAACATATCTCTAATGGTTTTTATATCTTCTTCAAGCTTATCTTTACTTCCTCTATACTCAGAATCGTTAAAGTTTTTCTCCATTTGAACAAAAGATGTACCGAATAAACGATTGGCCTCTCTATTCCTTAAAAAGTTAAAGGCAGCAACCAATTCATTTTGTACAGCGATATATGCGCCATACTCAGTTTCTCTATCGTTTTGTAAAGAAATTACTGCTTTTAATGGATTATCTGAAGATGCAGGATCTCTACGACCTTGACAATAATTACAATCTCCCCCTCCGTTATCTAAGAAGTCTATTGCAGCTTGTCTTAAGTTACCAAGTTCCATTCTTTCTTCCTCAACCAATAATTCTTCATTTTGGTTTACCAACACTATAAAGATGTTCTTTTCTTTACGTGGTGGTGGATCTTCTGGTATGTCTTCAATTGGTGGCAATTTACTATTGATACCTGCATCGGTTTCTATAGTAGTTGTCACCAAGAAGAAGATAAGCAGTAAGAAAGCAATATCTGCCATCGAACCTGCATTCACTTCTGGTGCATTTCTCTTTGCCATACTTAGTTCTTACTTAATTAATTTTTTAATTCCTGAAAAAATCATTGCTCCTACCGCAATTGCAGCTAGAATATAGAATGTTCTTAATCCTGCTCCAATCCATTGAGATTCGTTAGCAGTAAGCATTTCTCCATTCTTCATCTCTGTAGCAGTACCATCAGAAATAAAATATGCGATTGCTACGATTAATACAAAAGCTCCAACAGAAATTAGGGTGTTCTTTACGTTACCCGAGAATAGATCTTTCACTACGAAAGCAGCAACTAGTACTAAAACAATTGCAACAACAGCATAAGCCAACATCATTAAAGGCTGTACTAAAGATTGATTGTCTGAAGCAAATAACCATATTCCCATAACCAATGCAACCACACCAATTATTAGAGTTAGTATTTTTAAAATTTTATGTAATACCATTATAGTTGTATTATAGGTTAATTACTCAATTACTTTCTTCTCTTGTAATCTACTAAGATATCTATTAAAGTAATAGATGCATCTTCCATATCGTTAACGATACTATCGATTTTTGCGATAATGTAGTTATAAAAAATCTGAAGAATAATTGCTACAATAAGACCAAATACAGTTGTTAAAAGTGCTACTTTAATACCACCTGCAACTAATGAAGGCTGCATATCTCCTGCCGCTTCAATCTTATCAAATGCTTGAATCATCCCAATTACTGTACCCATGAAACCAAGCATTGGTGCCAAAGCAATAAATAAAGAAACCCAAGAAACATTCTTTTCTAATTGCCCCATTTGAACTCCACCGTAAGCAACAACTGCTTTTTCAGCCGCATCTACACTTTCGTCAGCTCTATCTAAACCTTGGTAGTAAATAGATGCAACAGGTCCTTTTGTATTTCTACAAACCTCTTTTGCAGCTTCTACACCACCACTATTTAAAGCATCTTCTACATCTTGTGCTAATTTCTTAGAGTTAGTTGTAGAAAGGTTTAAGTAAATAATTCTTTCAATTGCAATCGCTAAACCAAGAATCAAACATAAAAGAACGATCCCCATAAAACCGGCACCACCTTCTATAAAACGCTTTTTAAGCTCTTGATGAAAACCTAAGCTTTCTTCTTCTTGAACTGCGGTTCCTGCTTCATCTTCGTCTTGAATAATATTCGAAGTTACTGATGGCAATGCATTTACACTATTAGTCGCGTTGACAGTAAGGCCACCAAAGACCATAATTGTTGCGATTACCAGAATAGAAAATAATCTTTTCATTACTTGTTGTCTTAATTAATTATTAGTTAAAGGTTTAAATATATAAAAATTATCGTTCATTTTAAACAGCAGAGAGGAAGGGATTCGAACCCTCGATACGCTTTTGACGTATACACACTTTCCAGGCGTGCGCCTTCGACCGCTCGGCCACCTCTCTATTATATCCGCTACGATTGCCGAAACGAAGTGCCAAATAACAAAAAAAAAATAAGTCACAAAAATATGTGGCGTTAATTTTATGCCATTTCTCCTCTTAGCGATGTTTCAAATATAGTCTTAAAGACTTTTGGAGACAAATCTTTTGGCAATAAATACATTAATTTTGCCACAGCAGCCTCTGTAGTAATATCTTTACCCGAAATTATTCCGATTTTTTTTAGCTGTGTACTCGTTTCATAATGCCCCATAATTACACTACCTCCAGCACATTGCGTTACATTCACAATCTTAATATCGTTTTTTATCGCTTTTTTTAATAGGTCTAAAAACCAATCTTCTGTACAAGCATTTCCACTCCCGTAGGTTTCTAAAACTATGGCTTTTAATTTTTTTGCAGACAATAAATGAGACACCATATGCTCATTAATTCCAGGAAATAGCTTCAAAATTATAACATTATCATCTAATTCTTTATGAACAATAAGGTCCTTTCTACGGTTAGGTTTTTTAAGAATAGTTTTATTTACCAAAAGGTTGACACCCGATTCTGCTAGAGCAGGATAATTTAAAGAAGCAAAAGCATGAAAATTTTCTGAATTGATTTTTGTCGTCCTATTAGCCCTATACAACTTATACTCAAAGTACAAACCTACCTCTGTAATTACATTTTTGCCGTGTTCTTTTAATCCTGCTAATTGAATTGAAGTAATTAAATTTTCTTTAGCATCGGTTCTTAAATCTCCAATAGGAAGCTGGGAACCCGTAAAAATGATAGGTTTATTGAGGTTCTCTAACATAAAACTTATCGCTGAAGCGGAATAAGACATCGTATCACTTCCGTGCAAAACTACAAAACCATCATAATCGTCGTAATTCTTTTCGATCACCTCAACAATTCTCCCGTAATACATCGGATTCATATTTGAAGAATCTATAGGCTCTCCAAAATCTGTTGTTTCTATAGTGTGCTCTAGTAACTTTAACTCAGGAATATTTTGCAGTAATTCGTCAAAATTGAAGGCTACCAAAGCCCCGGTTTCAAAATCTTTTATCATACCAATGGTTCCCCCGGTATAAATCAATAAAATCTTAGAATTATTTTCTTGCATCATTTATAGATTTTGAATGTTTCTAAAGCATTTTTTGTAGTGATTTCTGCAATTTTTTCAACTGGCAAGTTATAAATTTCCGATAGTTTCTCGGCCACATAAACCACATAACTACTTTCATTTCGCTTACCGCGGAAAGGTTTGGGTGATAAATAAGGAGCATCAGTCTCTAAAACGATGTGTTCTAAAGGAATATTTTCTAAAAACTGATCTATCTTTCCATTTTTAAAGGTCACTACTCCACCTATTCCTAACTTCATATTATAAGACAAAGCCTGGTTTGCTTGTTCCTCATTTCCTGTATAACAGTGAAAAATTCCGTAAAGCTTTTCATCATTTTCTTCTTCCAGCACTTCAAAAACCTCATCGAAAGCATCACGACAATGAATTACGATAGGCAAATCTTTACTTTTCGCTAATTTTATTTGTTCTTTAAAAGCATCTTGTTGAATTTCTAAGGTAGATTTATCCCAATACAAATCGATACCAATTTCTCCAACGGCACAAAAATCTCTTTGTGCAAATTGATCTTTTACATGCTGCAATTCTTCTTTATAATTTTCCTTAACGGAAGTAGGATGAAGCCCCATCATTAAATGCATTTCTTTAGGAAACTGCTTTTCTAAATCGTACATCGCCTGGGTAGTTTCACTATCAATGGCGGGCAAAAAGAATTGCTGCACTCCTTTTTCTAAAGCTCTTTGCACCATTTCTTGTCTATCTTCTGCAAAAGCGTCGCTATATAAATGAGTATGGGTATCTATCAACTTCATAAAACAAAATTTAAAACCTGAATTTGTTTTGCAAAACTAATTGATTTTGTTCGGCTATCTTTGCTAAAAAAAGAAGAATGTCTACGCTAAGAAAATTAATGAAGGAAAAAGGCTACACCCGCATTAAATTAAAAACTACTGCCACCAGCCATTTAGAGTTAAAAGCCAAAATCAACAAAGTTGAAGGTAATTTTATTTTAGATACAGGCGCTTCTAGTTCTTGCGTGGGACTTGACACTGCCGAATATTTCAAACTTTTCGCAGAAGAAAGTGATGTAAAGGCCGCTGGAGCAGGAGCTACAGATATGCTTACCCAAGTATCCTTAAAAAACGAATTAAAGATTAAAGATTGGAAAAAGAAAAAAGTGAGTTTGGTTTTGTTTGATCTAAGCCATGTGAACCAAGCCTTAGAAAACCATAACGCTGACCAAGTACACGGCATCATTGGTGCAGATATGTTAGAGAAAGGAAAGGCAGTGATTGATTATAAAAGCAATTGCTTGTATTTGAAATAAAAAAACGTCCAGTTTTATAACTAGACGGTTTTTTCTTGAATATTAAATTATCTTATCGCCAACCCGCACAAGTTTTTAAAGGCATACAACCATTGTTGTTAGATATATAATTATCAAACTCACTTACCGTAGTACTAGACATAGTACTGTTAGAATGATCTCCTTGTTTCATAAATCCCGTTGTAGTATGGCTACCATTCAAATTATGACCTACCTCATGTGCTACTACTTTATTCCATACACTAGAAGTCGAAGCCGATGACGAATTGGTTACTATTGCGTATGCCGTTCTTTTTCCAGTCCAAAAAGTGGTTTTACATGTGGTACCAGTATAAGCTCTACCAAATGAACTTCCAAAATCCCTTCCTGCAAACAAAATTTGAGCATCACCAACAGAAATATTTCCATCTTGACCATAGGATCTCCACTGAGACAACGCATCACTTGTATTAGTAGCCGTGCTTGGCTGGTTTGTCAGATTTGTTTTGACAGCACTGCTAAATAACCAAAAATATAATGGATAATCGTTATAAGACCAGTATCTATAACTGGCAAATTTTATTCTATCATTAATAAAATTTCTAGTCGCGGTTGTACTAGAACCTCCTCTGTTCACATAATAATGGTAATCTGCTACATAAGAAATACTCAATTCTCTACAGTTAGCCATTTGTCTATTAGAGGTTTCTCCTAAATTGGCTTTATCAGAAATTATATCAGGATTATCACAGAACAAGCTTTTCTCAACTAAATCGTCTTTTGGCTTATAAATGATGTACAAATTTGGTGAAGCGTTTTCTACATACAAATTTACAGGATCTAAAACATATTCTTCAGTACCCGTGAAAATCAATCCTGAAAGATAATTATCGTTAACTGAAAAAATTGCATTAGATTTCATGTCTTTGCTATTACCATGGTAAGTATCTGATCTTCCTGGAGAAACTTCTATCCAGTTTCCACTTTCATCAGACTCATAAGCTTTGTAATTTTCATCATATACCTCTATATAACCTACATCAAACACCCAATTAGGAAAAGATTCAATTTTTAGATCTAAGGTAAAAGAATTAGCTTTTCCTTGGTTAAGAGTATATTCTAATAAATCTTGATTATTAAGCTCTATAATTTCATAATTTCCTATAAAAGTATCTAACTTACTTAAATCTACTTCTGTTGTAGCATCTACATTATTTGAGTTTTCTTCGTCCAAATAATCAGAAGAACAGGAATGAAGAAATAACAGTAAAAAACAACTTGATAATAAAAATGTAATTTTTCTCATAATAATTGGCTTTTATTTAAGATTAGTTAACAATATATTAAAAAAATTACAGCTTAAACGTTAAATTACAATAAATAAGGTTAAACGACATTTATGAAATTGAGGCTACAAAAAAACCACTTTCAAATCATTGAAAGCGGTTTTTACAAATTTATGTTTTATCGTTTTAAAGCTCTAAAGCTTTCTTAACATTGTTATCCATTAACAATTCTTCTGGGCTTTCTAAAGCTTCTTTAATTGCCACTAAGAAACCAACAGATTCTTTTCCATCGATAATTCTATGGTCATAAGAAAGTGCTAAATACATCATTGGTCGTATTTCTACTTTTCCATCAATTGCTACAGGACGCTCAATAATATTGTGCATTCCTAAGATTCCACTTTGTGGGGGGTTGATGATTGGCGTTGAAAGCATTGACCCGAATACACCTCCGTTAGAAATAGTAAACGTACCACCAGTCATTTCATCTACTGTGATCTTCCCATCTCTAGCTTTAAGTGCCAAACGTTTTACTTCATTTTCCACTCCTCTAAACGTAAGGTTCTCCACGTTTCTCATTACAGGAACCATTAATCCTTTTGGTCCAGAAACTGCAATACTAATGTCTTTATAATCGTAAGTAATCATTTCTTTACCATCGATCATACTATTAACAGCAGGATACATATCTAATGCTCTTACTACCGCTAAAGTAAAGAAAGACATAAACCCAAGGCCTACACCGTGTTTAGCTTTGAAGTCTTCTTTGTATTCTTTTCTTAAATTGAAAATAGCCGACATATCTGCCTCGTTAAAGGTGGTAAGCATAGCCGTTTCATTCTTAGCACTTACTAAACGCTCTGCTACTTTACGACGCAACATAGACATTTTAGATCTAGACTCACTTCTAGTTCCGTTACCTGGAGTTCCCATAGAAGGTTTAGCATTAACCGCATCTTCTTTAGTTACTCTCCCGTTTTTACCAGATCCTTGAACATCTTTAGCGTCCATATCTTTTTCTGATAAAATCTTTTTGGCTGCAGGCGAAGGTGTTCCGCTAGCGTAATTTTTATCGTCTTGTTTTTGATCTGGCGTAGAAGGCTTAGAAGGAGTTTCTGTTTTTGCCTCAGCTTTATCCTTATCTTCTTTTGAATCTTCTTCTTTTTTATTTGAAGAATCACCTCCTGGCTTTTCTGCATCGGTATCAATTAAGCAAACTACTTCCCCAACTTGAACAGCATCTCCTTCTTCCGCTTTAAGCGTAATAATACCACTTGCTTCTGCTGGTAACTCTAAAGTAGCCTTATCGCTATCTACTTCGGCTATTGCTTGGTCTTTTTCTACATAATCTCCATCTTCTACCAACCATTGTGCTATTTCAACTTCTGTAATCGACTCTCCCGGTGAAGGGACTTTCATTTCTAAAGCCATAATTTCTATTTATTTCGGAATCGTATTTTTTAACTATTAATCATTTATTGTTTTATCAAAAACACTCTCGATTACTCTTTCGTGTCTTCTCTTGAATCTTACTGAACTACCCGCTGCAGGTGAGCCGTAAAACTTTCTACTACAAACTCTAAATTTACGAGCGTCATCTAAGTGAAGCAGTAAATGGCTCCAAGCTCCCATATTTCTTGGTTCTTCTTGTGCCCAAACGATATCGTCTGCATTTTCATATTTATTGATAACTTCGTGAATTCTAGAAGTTGGTAATGGGAATAACTGCTCTAATCTCACTAAAGCGATATCATTTCTTTCTAATTCTTCACGCTTAGCTAATAAGTCGTAATAGAATTTCCCCATACAGAAAACTAGTGTTTTTACATTTTCTGGCTTTACTTCCTTATCATCTATCAAAGTTTGAAAAGAACCAGTTGCTAGCTCTTCTTTAGTAGAAGTTACTTTTGCATGTCGCAATAAGCTTTTAGGAGTAAAAACAATTAATGGTTTTCTAAAAGCTGTCTTTATTTGCCTTCTTAATAAGTGGTAGAAATTGGCAGGCGTAGTACAATTTGCAATATACATATTGTCCTTTGCACAAAGCTGTAAATACCTCTCCATTCTTGCCGAAGAGTGTTCTGCTCCCTGTCCTTCATAACCGTGCGGTAGCAACATCACCAATCCGTTTTGTAATTTCCACTTATCTTCAGCAGCAGAAATATATTGGTCAATTACAATCTGCGCTCCATTACTAAAGTCTCCAAATTGAGCTTCCCAAATTGTCAATACATTGGGATCTGCCATCGCATAACCATAGTCAAACCCAACAACTCCATACTCTGAGAGTAAAGAATTATAAATATAGAAATGACCTTGATCTTTTGATATTTGATTATGTAAGTTAACCTCTTCTTCGCTTTCTTCTACTTTTAACACTGCGTGTCTATGTGAAAAAGTACCTCTTTCAACATCTTGCCCCGTCATTCTTACATCATGTCCTTCTTCTAATAGCGTAGCATAAGCAAGAAGCTCTCCCATACCCCAGTCTAAACTATTCTTTTCAAAGTACATTTCATTTCTAGCTTTGATAAGCTTAGTTACTTTACGTAAGAATTTTTTATCCTCTGGTAAAGAAGTAATAGTTTTAGCTAATTGATCTAGTTTTTCTAAATCATAAGAAGTATCAACAGCTTCCATCATATCAGATTCTGTTCCGTAGGTATAACCTTCCCACTCCTCTTGCATTATTGGAGTGATAATGGTAGTTTCTTCTTTTCTAGATTTCTCTAAATCTTGCTCTAACTCGTCTTTATATTTTTTCTCAATCTCATCTACATAACTTTCTTCAATGACACCTTGCTGCACAAGTTCTTTTGCATAGATATCTCTGGTGTTGTTATGTTTAGAAATCGCTTTGTATAATTTTGGCTGCGTAAATCTTGGCTCATCTCCTTCGTTATGACCGTATTTTCTATATCCTAAAAGATCTATAAATACGTCTCTACCAAATTTCATTCTAAAATCTAGAGCGAAAGACATCGCATGAACTACAGCTTCAGCATCATCTGCATTTACGTGCAATACTGGAGATAATGTTACTTTAGCAACATCTGTACAGTACGTAGACGATCTTGCATCTAAGTAATTAGTAGTAAAACCAATTTGATTATTGACTACAATGTGAATACTCCCTTCTGTCTTGTAACCATCTAATTGCGCCATTTGTACGGTTTCATAAACCACACCCTGACCTGCAATAGCCGCATCCCCATGAACTATAATTGGAAGTACACTTTTGGGGTTATCTAAATAATGCCTATCTTGTTTTGATCTAGCAATACCTTGAACCACGGGGCCGACCGTCTCTAAGTGAGATGGGTTTGGAGCAATATTTAATAATATTCCTTTTCCGCTATCTGTACGACGACAAGAGGTCCAACCTAAATGGTATTTTACATCTCCATCAAATACTTCTTGCTCGTAATCTTTACCGTCAAATTCACTAAATATATCTTTAGGACTTTTACCGAAAATATTTGCCAAAGTACTTAAACGCCCTCTATGAGCCATTCCCATGACAAATTCTTTAACTCCTTTTTCTGCAGCCTCCTCGATTAAAGCATCTAATCCCGGAATTAAGCTCTCTCCCCCTTCTAATGAAAATCTTTTTTGACCTACATATTTAGTATGTAAAAATGATTCAAAAGAAACAGCTTCATTTAATTTCTTAAGAATTTGCTTTTTCTTTTCTGCTGAAAATTCAGGATGATTTTCATTTATATTAAGTCTTTTCTGAATCCATTCTATTTCTTCTGGACTCTTAATATACATGTACTCAATCCCTATAGAGCTACAATAAATCTTCTCTAAGTGACCTATGATTTCTTTTAAACTAGCTTTCCCTAAGTCTAATATTTCTCCTGCAGAAAACTTAGTGTCTAAGTCTGCATTAGACAAACCAAAATTCTCAATGGCTAAGGTTGGCTCATATTTCCTTCTTTCTCGTACAGGGTTTGTTTTTGTAAACAAGTGACCTCTGGTTCTATAACCATCGATTAATTGCACTACTCTAAACTCCTTGAATACGCTTTCAGGAATATCAACTCCTTGACTAGAGGAAGTCGCATTTTGCTGTGAAGGTGAGTCTACATCTTGGTCGTCAAACGTTTTACCGAAATCAAATCCTTGAAAAAAGGCTCTCCAACTAGGTTCTACACTATCGGGAAATTGCAGATATTGATCATATAATTCTGCAAAATATGCGGTGTGTGCCGCATTTAGAAATGAAAATTGATCCATAAGAGGAATATACTGTTGTGTTTTAAAAACACTTCAAAAATACAATTTTTACTAAATATAGCCCTCCTCAAACTATAAAATTCTCTTATAGGCCATAAGTTTTACTGTTAAAATACGTTAAAGCGTATTTTACACCTTAAACTGATCTTGTCATCAGTAATTCTCCAAACTCCTTAAACGGTTTTTTCTTAGCTTCAGAAATGTTCATATTCTCTAAAACATCAAATGCTTTTTGCGTGTATTTTTCTATTTCCGCTTTAGCTAAACTAGCCGCTCCACTATCTATAAATAACTGCTTTACAGTTTCGATTTTTTGCTCTGGATTTTCTGGAGCAATAGTATATAAATGCTGCAACTGCCTAGCTTCTACAGAAGAGCTTTCCTCTAGCGCTTTTAAGTAAAGAAAGGTTTTTTTATTCTCAATAATATCTCCTCCTATTTGTTTTCCAAAAGTTTCAGCATCGCCAAAAGCATCTAAATAATCATCTTGTAATTGAAACGCTACTCCTAGCAAGCAACCGTACTCATTAATTTGTTGAGTGCACACCTCATTTGCATTTGCTACAATAGCACCCATTTCTAAAGCCGCACCTACTAAAACTGCTGTTTTGTATTTTATCATATGTAAATACTCTGATAAAGTTACATCATCTCTTGTTTCAAAATCGATATCATACTGTTGTCCTTCACAAACTTCGATAGCAGTTTTAGTAAACAACTTTGCTAATTTTCTAAATTGATCACCTTCGTAACTTTCAAAAAGTTGATAAGCATTAATTAACATGGCATCTCCAGATAGAATTCCTGTATTGATGTCCCATTTCTCGTGTACTGTCTTTTTTCCTCTTCTTAACGGAGCATCATCCATGATGTCATCGTGAACTAAAGAAAAGTTATGAAAAATTTCTACGGCTAGAGCAGCATCTAGAGCTTTTTGAGTGTCTGTTCCAAAGGCATCTGCAGACATCATCACTAATATAGGACGCAATCTTTTACCTCCTAATTTTAGAATATAACGCATTGGATCGTATAAATTTGCAGGCTCCTTACGAGTTAACATGCTCTCTAAATACGTTAAAAATTCTTCTCTATAAATGCTAATTTCTTTCATGCCTATCCTAAAATTTTGGCTAAAATACCATAATTGGAATAATTTCAACAAAGCAACACCTTACTTTTTATTCTTATAGTTATTCGCCTATCTAACCAGTAAGACTCTAGCTAAAATTACCACTCAGAAAAATTGTAGAAATATTAACTAAAAAACTATGGAAACTTTTTCAGTATTAAAAGTTTCTGTTATACTTTTGCGGCGATTATGAGAGAACAAATTTTAAATAAAGCAACTGAAATGTTTTTAGAACTTGGTTTTAAAAGCGTTACTATGGATGATATTGCTGAGAACCTAGGAATATCAAAAAAAACGATCTACGCACATTTTAAAACCAAATCGAAATTGGTCGAAGTGTGTTCGATGGAACTTTTTAATTGTATTACTGAAGGGATTGATGAAATCATTGCTGAAGATCATAACCCCATTCAAGAGATCTTATATATACACAAATATATATTGAGTCGATTGCGAGAGGAAAAATCTTCTCCCCAATATCAGTTAAAAAAATACTATCCAAATATTGAAGCAAATATGCGCAATTGTAAAATGGATAGAATGAAAGAAACTATTGTCAACAACCTCAATAGAGGAATTGAAGAAGGACTTTACAGAGAAGACCTGATAGTAGATATAGTTTATCGCTTTTATTTTATGATGTTGGAAGGGATTAAAAACAGTGAATACTTCCCCGAAGAAAGCTATCCTATTTCAGTTTTAATCAAACACTTTTTAGAATATCACATGCGCGGAATCGTTTCTGCAAAAGGACAAATCATTTTAGAAAAACTAGCAAAAAAACAAATTCATGAAAATTAAACTCACCTGTTTATTATTTTTCGTATCCTTTACATTCTTCGCGCAAGAAGAACAAAAGGAATACAGCTTTAGCTTAGAGGAAGCTATAGAATATGCTATAGACAGCAGTTACAATGCAATAAATGCAAGAAGAGATATTGAAGCTGCCATAAAAAGAAAGTGGGAAACTACAGCAGATGGATTACCGCAAATTGATGCTAATATAGATTATCAAAACAACCTAAAGCGACCTGTACAACTTCTACCAGCCGAAATTACAGGAGGTCCTCCAGGAACATTTATTCCTGTACAGTTTGGAACCAAACAAAATCTAAGTGCAACTGCCACAGCTACACAACTATTATTTGATGGTTCTTATTTAGTGGCCTTGAGAGCTTCTAAAACTTTTCTAGATTATACCAATACCACCACACAAAAAACCCTTTTAGAGGTTAGAAAAAGTGTTATTGACGCTTATGGGAATGTACTTTTAGCTCAAGAATTAGTGACCATTCTAGAAAGTAACCAAACCACGTTACAAAAGAACTATGATGAAACTAAGGAAATATTTGAAAATGGTTTACAAGAAGAAGAAGCTGTTGAGCAACTGCAAATTACCTTGTTACAAATCACCAATCAATTAAATAATGCCAAGCGATTAGTAGGAATTACACAAGAAATGCTTAACCTAACTTTAGGAATTCCTTTAGTTCACGAAATTACCTTAACGGAAGATTTAGATAATCTAGCTGAAGAGAACATTAGTCTTACCCTAATGAACACTGAAGGTTCAATTGAGGAAAACCTCGATTATAAATTAGCTCAAAATTTAATTGAACAAAGAGAACACGAATATAACTTAGAACGCACAAAAGCCTTACCAAGACTTACTACTTTTCTTAATTATGGGACAACAGCAAATAGCGAAAAGTTTACTTTTTTAAACGATAACCAACAATGGTTTCAATCTTCTATTTGGGGAGTAAGCCTTAACATTCCAATATTTAGTTCATTAAAACGAAGCGCAAAAACAGCCCAAGCTAGAATTGCTCTAGACCAAGCCGAAACTCAATTTGATCAAGCTAAAGAACAAATACGTTTACAAATAGATAGAGCTAAAAATGATTATCAATTTGCTATTGAAAATTATCAAACTGCAAAACAAAACCTAAAATTAGCTGAGCGTATTGAAAACAAAAACCAGATTAAATTTACTGAAGGTTTAGCAACGAGTTTCGAACTTCGTCAAGCTCAAACACAATTATACCAAACACAACAAGAATTTATAGAGTCTATGCTCGAAGTAATAAACAAGAAAGCAGCTTTAGAAACTATTTTAAATACCGTACCATTAAACTAATCAATCTAAAAAATCATACAATGAAACATATATATTCCCTATTAATCGTCACTCTTTTATTGGTTTCCTGCGGTGAAGAGAATAAAAGAAATTCTGTAGAACGTGTTCTAGAAAGTAACAACCTAGAAACTATTCGCCAAAAACGCTCAGAATTAGTAGATGAACAACAAGCTGTTCAAGAAAAAATAAAAAGGTTAGATCAAGCGATATCAAAAATAGATACCATAAAACACGTTCCTTTAATTACTACCCTAACAGCAAAAGAAGAAGTTTTTAATCACGTATTAGAAATTCAAGGAAACGTTACTACCAAAAACTTATTAGTTATTACGCCTGAGTATAATGGTATTCTTACGAATGTGTATGTGAAAGAAGGGCAAAAAGTAACAAAAGGACAAACCCTTGCAAAAATAGATGATGGTGGTTTAAGTCAACAATTAGCTCAGTTACAAATTGAAGTCGATTTAGCTAAAACCACTTACGAACGTCAAAAACGTTTATGGGATCAAAACATTGGTAGTGAAATTCAATACCTACAAGCAAAATCTACTTATGAAGCACAGAGTGAAGCTGTTAATCAATTAAAACAACAAATAGCAAAAACTACGGTAAAGGCTCCTTTTACAGGAACTATTGATGATGTAATTACTGAGCAAGGAAGTGTAGTTGCTGCTGGACAAACACAGTTAATGCGAATTGTAAGCTTAAAAGATATGTACATTGAAACAGATATTCCAGAGCGTTACATTACCGATGTCACAAGAGGTAAACAAGTAAAAGTTGAGTTTCCTGTTTTAGGAAAAAGTATCGATACAGAAATTAGACAAGCAGGAGATTTTATTAATCCAGCAAATAGAACCTTTAAAGTTGAAGTGGCTATTCCTAATAATGAAAAGAACATCAAGCCTAACTTAACAGCAAAACTAAAAATTAATGATTACACGAATGAGAATGCTATTTTAATTCCGCAAAGTATTATTTCTGAAAATGCTGAAGGTGAACAGTATGTTTATGTTGTTAATGAAAAAAATGCGAATGATGAAGGCGTTGCAGAAAGAGTGATCATTAAGACAGGAAAAACACAGGGAGATGTTATTGAAGTACTTGAAGGTATAGATAACGATGTAGAGATCGTTCAAGAAGGAGCGCGTAGTGTTAAAGATGGCCAAACAGTAAAAGTGATCAACTACTAAACCAAAGAAAATGACAAAAAAGAAAAAACAAGTCGATAAAGAATTTGGTTTATCATCTTGGGCAATAGAAAATAAAACTACGATGTATGTTTTAATCGCAGTTATTTTCTATCTAGGGGTCTCTGCTTTTTTTAGCATGCCAAGAGAAAACTTCCCCGAGGTTAATGAAACTAAAATTTATGTGAGCTCTGTATTTCCAGGTAACACTGCAGAAGATATAGAGAAACTTATTACAGATCCGTTGGAAGATAAACTAAAAACGGTAAGTAACGTGGTTGAAATCACCTCAACTTCTCAAGAAGATTACGGGATGATCATCGTTGAGTTTGATGAAAATATAAGTGTTGAGCAAGCTAAACAAAAAGTAAAGGATGAAATAGACACCGAAACTGCTGGTGAAGATTGGCCCACCTTTAACGGAGCTAAGGTAGAGCCTGATGTATTTGAATTGAGTTTATCTGAAGAGATGCCCATACTTAACATTAATATTTCTGGAGATTACACCATTGAAAAATTAAAAGAATATGCCGAGCATCTTCAAGATGAGATTGAAGATATTCAAGAAATTAAACAAGCAGACATTCGTGGGGCGCAAGAAAAAGAGGTAGAAGTAGCAGTTGACATCTATAAAATGATGGCTGCCGATGTTACCTTTAATGACATTATTGGAGCCATTAATAATGGAAATGTTACGATGTCTGCTGGAAATTTAAAAGCCAGCGGTCAACGTCGCACCATTCGTATTTTAGGTGAAATTGATGATCCTAGTGAATTAGAAAATTTTGTCGTAAAAGCTGAAAACGGAAACGCCATTTATCTTAAAGATGTGGCTACGGTTTCATTTCAAGAGGAAGACAAAACCACTTATGCGCGTGAGTTTGGACATCCTGTAGTGATGCTAGATGTAAAAAAGCGTGCAGGTAAAAACATGGTTGCAGCAGCAGAGCAGGTTCAAGTTATTGTTCAAGATGCTATTGAAAATACATTCCCACAAGATTTAACGGTGACTATTGCCAACGATCAATCTTCGGTTACCATAGGACAGGTAGATGATTTGGTCAACAATATCATTTTTGGAGTCATCTTAGTAGTGACCGTTTTAATGTTCTTTTTAGGATTTAAAAATGCGATTTTTGTTGGGTTTGCAATTCCAATGTCCATGTTTATGTCGCTTATGATATTAGAGTTATTGGGACAAAGTTTAAACACCATGGTTCTTTTCGGGTTAATTATGGGACTCGGGATGCTAGTAGACAACGGGATTGTGGTTGTTGAAAATGTTTATCGTCTTATGGAAGAAGAAGGTATGAGTAGATTTCAGGCTGCAAAAAAAGGTATTGGAGAGATTGCTTTTCCTATTATCATATCTACCGCAACTACTGTAGCAGCCTTTATACCATTAGGTCTATGGCCAGGGATTATGGGTGAGTTTATGATGATTCTACCTATTACACTTTCGGTAGTTTTAGGCTCTTCCTTATTTGTAGCTATTTTCTTCAATTCTGTTTTGGTATCTCAATTTATGAGTATTGAAGATAAAGATATGCCGCTTCATAAAATTGTACGAACTACCATCATTATGGCAGTCATTGGTATTCTCATCCTAATTTTTGGTGGCGATTATAGCGGCTTAGGATCTCTAATGGTATTCACAGCCATCATGTTATGGGTTTATCGCTTAATCCTGAGAAAATGGGCAAATACTTTTCAAAATAGAACATTAGTGAAATTAGAGAATTGGTATGAACGCCAATTGAGAAGAGCTCTTTCTGGCAAAAAACCTTATATTTTAAGTATAGGAACATTCATTATGTTGATTCTTGCTTTTGTAACCTTTGGCGCGTCATTAGCTACTCAAAGAACAAAAGTTGAATTTTTTCCAGATAACAAACCTAATCAGATTATTGTTTATATAGAATATCCCCAAGGAACTGCTATTGAGAAAACCAATGCCATTACTAAAGAGATAGAAAAAAGGGTTTATGACGTATTAGATGATGATCAATATAAAGACGGTAATTATAATTTCTTAGTTGAAAGTGCCGTATCTCAAGTAGGTGAAGGAGCTGGAAACCCGCAAACGGACGGTGGTTCTTCTGCCGAAATGCCTCATAAAGCAAAAATTACAGCCTCTATGCGTGAGTATAAGTATCGCCGAGGTGAAGACAGTGAGCTTTTACGTCAAAAAGTTCAAAAAGCATTAGTAGGCATTTATCCTGGGGTTTTAATTTCTGTTGAAAAAGATGCTAATGGACCACCTGCGGGTTCTCCTATTAATATCGAAATTGAAGGTAGTGACTACAACGAATTAATCGCTACTGCGGAAAAAATGCGTGAATTTATCAATACCAAAAATATTGCAGGTATTGATGAATTAAAAATAGACGTTAACAAAGACAAACCAAGCATGCAAGTGGTTGTTGACAGAGAAAAAGCGGGGGAATTAGGTATTAGCGCTTCTCAAGTAGGACAACAACTTAGAAATTCTATATTTGGAGCTAAAGCGGGGATTTATAAGGAAGATGGAGATGATTACGATATTTATGTTCGTTTTAATGAAGAGAATAGATATAATACCAGCGCCTTATTCAATCAGAATATAACCTTTAGAGATAATACTGGGCAATTAAAGAGTATTCCTGTATCTGCGGTTGCAAGACACGAGAATAACTCTGGGTTTAGCGCTATTAAGCATAAAGATACCAAACGTGTAGTAACCGTTTACTCTGCTTTATCACCAGGTTATACAGATGCAGGAGCCATCGTAACACAAATTCAAAATGAAATGAAAAGTTATGAAGGTTTACCACAAGATATCAAGATTGATTATACCGGACAAATTGAGGAGCAAAATAAGCAAATGACCTTTTTAATGGGTGCCTTTTTCACAGGGTTAGGACTTATTTTCTTTATTTTAATATTTCAGTTTAACTCAATTTCAAAACCAGCGATTATTATGTTGGCTATCTTCTTGAGTTTTATTGGTGTATTTGGTGGTATTGTAATTACGGGAAGTGCCTTTGTGATTATGATGACTATGGTAGGTATTATTTCACTTGCCGGAATTGTAGTGAACAACGGGGTAGTTTTACTCGATTATGCACAACTGTTAATAGACAGAAAGAAAAATGATTTAGATCTAGATAACGATGACTTTTTAGAAAATGAAGATCTTTATGAAAACATTGTTAAAGCAGGTAAAGCTCGTTTACGCCCTGTATTATTAACGGCTATTACAACCATATTAGGTTTAATACCCTTAGCCATAGGATTAAACATTAACTTCTTTACCTTATTTGCAGATTTTGATGCTAATATTTATATGGGTGGTGACAATGTTGTATTCTGGGGACCTTTAGCTTGGACAGTTATTTACGGACTTTTAATTGCAACCTTCTTAACCCTAATTGTAGTTCCTATTTTGTTTTTCTTATCTATGAAATTGAAAATGTGGTTGAGACAAAAAAGAGGAAAAAAGTTACAAGGTTCTTCAAATTCATAATTTAAATTGTAATAATTCAATAAAGGGAAAATAAATATTTGTTTTCCCTTTTTTTTTACTTTTGAGAAAATTGCTTTTATGAATTTTGATAAAAACAAGTACAAAGTCTACACGTGGAAGAACTGGATGATGCTTCACTACATCATTAATCCAGGCTTAGCTATAAATGAAATCTTGTTAGGAATGAAAGTTCCTAAAATTAGTCTAGTAGATAAAACTTCAGAAAAATCTTTGGCAGAAAGAAGCTTTATTCCATGTCCACATTGCAATACTTTTCACGACCATAGAACTTGGTCTACACAAAACAAAACTGCTTTTAAAAATTGGTTTGGTTTATTTTGTCCTACCTGCGAGAATATAATTCCGTGCTTAACGAATGCTACAAGTTTTATCCTTTTAGCCCTTACATTTCCGTTATGGGGATGGTTTAAAATTTCCTTAAAAAAGAAATGGTTAGAAAAGCAACCTCATCGGTTTAAAAATTTAGATTTAGAAAGCATCCCCAATCCTTATGAAAATGGTGGCTGGATTAAAATTGGCTTAATGTGGGGTCTGTGTATGTTTGTTATTATGACTTTTATCTTTCCGCTAATGTCTCGAGAAGATATCACTTTAAAATCGATACTTACCGCTATTCCTATTTGGGTAATTGGTGGGCTAATTTTTGGTTACAGTATGAAATTCACTATGAATAGAAAAGGGAAAAAAGTTGCTTAGATAAATGAACAATCTAGATAATTTTTATTTAAACAAAGAAGAACCCAATAGGAGTTGCTTATTGGCTTTACGGAAAATTATCTTGGATTTAAACTGCGATATAACGGAAACTAAAAAATATGGAATGCCGTGTTTTTGCTATAAAAATAAAATGTTCTGTTATTTATGGACAGATAAACATACAGAAGAACCCTATATTTTATTTGTAGATGGAAATCTTTTAGATTACCCACAATTAGAAAAAGGCACCCGCTCTCGAATGAAAATATTGAGAATAGACTCCAATCAAGACCTTCCTTTAAAAACCATTCATACGCTACTCAACGTTGCTATAAATCTGCATAAAAAAAGCCTCCGTTAATCGGAAGCTTTTTTATATATGATATCTTCAAAAATTAGTTAGCTGCGTTAAGCTTATAAGTTAGACCAACACCCAAAACTTCTCTAATTTGAAACCCTTTAACAGCATTATCATCATAAATAGCTTGAAAAATAAAACTCGCTGAAAGGTAATCGTTTACTTTCATATTGATATTCCCTGTATAATCTAAATCTACATTCTGTGGATCTTCTAAATAATTAGCATATAGATTTAAAATATTTTCAAAAGTAACATTTTCTGCTATAGTAAATTTAGCATACACATTCACAGAAGCACCAAATTCAAATCTTGTAGACTTACCTTGATCTACACCAAAGTAATCACCATCTGTATAACCTGGAGTAGTAGTAAATGCATCATCAACAAAAATAAGTCTTCCCGTTGCAGGAGCAATATTTACACTTAAATTATCATCTTTTTTCCATAGCATGCCAGGTCCTGCTTGCAAATAACCTGGAGAAAAGAAATGAGTGGTTTCGGTTCTTATTTCTTCTTCGCCGATTACATCACCTATAATAGGGTCTAAAACATCTACTGTACTGTATTCGTAACCTTTTGCAAATTGAGTTTTAAAATTCATAAAAAATGAATAATACCAATTGCTTTCTTTTACTTGTTTTCCAGCAATAGAATTTATCTCTAAACGGTCATTTGTTTTACGAGTAAACTCTTGGTCTTTTACTTTCGTTAAACCGTAATCTGCGATTAATCGGTTATCCCAAGTAAAATCTCCCTTTTTATAGTTTAAATCATAGCTCAAGTTAAGGTTTCCCGCATAGTTAGAAGTCCCTCCTCCTTGCCACTCTGCATTAAAAGCTGCTTGATTAAACAATAGAGAAACAGCTCCAGAACCTTTCCAACCATCAGGTCTTTCTTCTGCTTGTTCTTCTTGTGAATACGTAATTTGATTAGCTGTTAGTAATACTAAGAAAGTAAATAGTAATTTTTTCATGTCGCAATAAATATTTTTATTTTTTTGCAAATTTAAGTCTTTTAAGCCTTTAGAGAAAATAAACCTAAGACATCTTTGGCTTTTTATAAAGAGGAACAGAAGAGCAAGCTTCTCCAAACATAAGACTTTTCACCTCTGGCTGAAGGTACTGAGCCAATAATAAATAGGCATTCTCTGGAACCGGAAGGTTACTACATCCTTTTATAATTACCATTTGATCATTAAAAGCTGCCCAATTTTCTTGCTGAAGTTTTTCTGCATAAAGAATAGATTCTAGTTCTCGTAAATCTCCTACAACTACTTTTTTTACATAAGGCTGAAGGTAAGTAGTTATCAACAAATAAGCCCACGAAGGAATAATTGCATCTGTACTACAATAAAGAGCCACAAAAGAATCTTTATAGCTCGACCAATCTTGATCTTTTAAGGTAGCCCTAAAATCTTTTTCACGAAGTACAAAACCTTCATAAAGCCAAGCACTAATATCTATTTGTTGGCGTTGTCCTGATAAATAATAGTCTTCTAAATTAACGGTGACTAGTTTACTATTTGCTACTCTATTTATAATTTCTTCTTCCATACTGCAAAAATACCAAATATAAATTTACTCCTAAGTGAAATTTAAAATCTTGTCCCTAATCAAACATTAAGACATTTACTTATAACCTTCAGCTTGCAATGTAAACAGTTCTGAATACAACAGTTTATTTTGCATTAATTCTATATGCGTACCCACCTCTAATATTTTACCTTCCTTTAGTACTACAATTTTATCTGCTTGACGAACGGTACTAAAACGGTGAGAAATAATGATGCTTGTTTTTGATTCAGTTAGACCAATAAAACGAGTAAAAACTTCACTTTCTGCTTTTGCGTCGAGCGCGGAAGTGGGTTCATCTAAAATCATCACTTTCGCATTTTTCATATAAGATCGTGCTAAAGCAACTTTTTGCCATTGTCCGCCAGAAAGCTCTACTCCGTTAGAAAAACGTCTACCTAATTGTTGTTCATAACCAAATTCTAAATCTCCTACTACTTCATTAGCTAAACTTAACTGAGCAGCGGTTTTGATTTTTTCTAAATTTTCTACTTCATCAATATGACCAATAGCTATATTTTCTCTTAACGTAAACTCATACCTAAAGAAATCTTGAAAAATAACACCAAAATATTCTTGATATTCAGCTTTATTAAATTGATTGATATTAATTCCGTCAAGGAGAATTTCTCCGCTAGTAGGTTCATAAAAACGCAACATGAGTTTAATAAGAGTGGTTTTACCTGCGCCATTTTGCCCTACGAAGGCCATTTTTTCACCCGCTTTTAGAGTAAAATTAACTCCCTTTAATACTTCTGAATTACTCTCGGAATATGCGAATCTAATATTTCTAAATTCAAAACCTATTTCAATAGACGTAGGAAGCGGCATCGTTTCTTGACTCTGGTCTTCTACTTCCATATCTATAAAGTCGAAGTAATCTTTTAGATATAATGCGCTTTCAGAAATCCGCGTAAAGCGAGCAAAAAAGTCTTGTAAGCTTTTCATTAAACGATTAAAAGAACCTGAAAGAAAAGTAAGTTCTCCCAATGTAATAACTCCTGTTAATACTCTAAAAATGATAAAAACATATGCGCCATAATAAGCAACCGTCCCTAAAACGTTGAATAAAAAGCCTAAGGATGCTCTTCTTATAGAGAGTTTTCTATTGAGTAAATAGTACGAATTAGAGAGATTTTTGAATCTATTGACCACAAAATCTGTTAGTCCAAAGAGTTTAATTTCTTTAGCCGTTTTATTATTGGCACCAATAAACCTTAGGTAATCTAATTCTCGTCTTTCTGAGGTCCAGCTTCTGGCTAGAGAGTATTGCTGCTGACTAAATTTAATCTCGTTGATAAATGCCGGAATAATACTAAGCACTAACAGAATAATTAGCAACGGCTCAAAGTAAATGAGTCCTACAATGAGTGAGGTAATAGTAATGATGCTTTGTGCCTGGGCTAGAACATTAGATAATAACCCTACTCTGCCCGTAGTTTGTGTTCTTGCTCGCTCTAATTTATCGTAATAATCGGGATCTTCGAGCTGACTTATATTGATTTGATTGGTTTTCTTTATAATTTTTACCGAGGTGGCAATATTATATTCATCACCTAAAAGACCATCTGTAAGTGAAATTGCTCTTCCAAATAACTCTGATAGTATAATTAAACCAAACTCTACAGCAACATAAGTCCACAAACGAGTATAATCGGGATTGCTAAGCTCTATTTGAAGTAATATCTCATCTACAATTTCTTTTCCTATCCATAAAATAACGACAGGTAATAAAGCAGCTATAAGTCTGCAAATAGCTGAAATAAGAAAAAGCCCTTTGTTAATATTCCAGATTTCTTTGAAAAATCTTGGAATAAAACTTAGGGCATTAAATGATGATTTAAAATTTGTCTTGTTTTTTTCTTTTAAAGAATTTAGCGTTCTTCTTGGCATTTACGTTTCCTAATTCTTAGAGCATTCCTAATTCTAGTTTTGCTTCTTCGCTCATTAGATCTTGTGTCCAAGGAGGATCGAAAGTGATTTCTACTTCTGCATCATTCACCTTATCTATAGATTTAATTTTTTCTTCTACTTCCTGCGGAAGTGATTCTGCCACTGGACAATTAGGCGTAGTTAAAGTCATTAAAACTTTTACATCATAGTTTTCATTTACAAAAACATCATAAATTAACCCTAATTCATAAATATCTACAGGAATCTCTGGGTCATAAATAGTTTTTATAACCTTCACCACTTTTTCTCCTAACTCGTTGGTATCTATTGTATCTACTGACATAATTCTTTACTTTTAATTGAGCTTTGCTTGATAAGCTAAAGCATACATTTTTATTTGTTTTACCATACTCACTAAACCATTAGCTCTAGTGGGTGATAAATGTTCTTTTAATCCAATCTCATCTATAAAATTGGTATCGGCATCTAAAATAGCTTGTGGCTCTTGATGAGAAAAAGAACGAATAAGAATAGCTACAATTCCTTTGGTGATAATTGCATCACTATCTGCCGTGAAAATAACTTTATTCCCATCTAACTTAGAATGCAACCAAACTTTACTCTGGCAACCTTTAATAAGGTTTTCATCTACTCTATACTGTTCTTCAATTAAAGGAAGGGATTTACCTAGCTCTATCATATACTCATAGCGCTGCATCCAATCTTCGAACATAGAAAACTCATCTACTATCTCTTCTTGTATATTCTTTATACTCTCCAATCGCTTATTTTTTTCCTTTTAAAATTACGTTTTTATTCTCATCCAATAGTAAAATCATATCTTCTTTATATTTATATGATTTTACTTGTGACAATGCTTTTAAAAACTGAGTTTCAATAGACATAAACATACAGGACATTTTAGTAACTGCAGCTTGTTTTACCTCCAGCATTCCGTTTTCTACAGTGTAGGAAGCTGTATATTTATTACAACCTGCACTACCAGTTACCCGACTTGCTTTTGTATTAAAATTAATATCTACCTGAGCTTTATCATCAATTTCTTCACCATTAATACTTACAATATCATACTTTCCTGATTGCAATTCTGCTACAGCTTCTTTGGGAGATTTACATCCAAACACACTAAAAACCATTACAATTAAAACTAATCCTATATTTTTCATGATAACATCATTTTTGCTTTTTTAACGCTTTCAACTAACACATCAACCTCTTCTTTTGTATTGTAAAAAGAAAATGAAGCTCTTACCGTTCCCGGAATTTTAAAATAATCCATAATGGGTTGAGCACAATGATGACCAGTTCTTACCGCTACTCCTAATTTATCAACAATAGTACCAATATCATAAGGGTGAATTCCTTCTATGTTAAAAGAAATAACAGCCGTTTTATCAGCCGAAGTTCCATAGATTTTTAAACCCTCAATTTCCAACAATTGCTGAGTTGCATACTTTAAAAGCTCATCTTCATAAGCTGCAATAGCTTCAAAACCTATAGCATTCATATAATCTAGAGCTGCTCCAAAAGCTATACCTCCACAAATATTAGGAGTTCCTGCTTCAAATTTATGAGGTAAACCTGCGTAAGTCGTTTTTTCAAAACTCACTTGGTCTATCATTTCTCCTCCACCTTGGTAAGGAGGGAGTTTCTCTAACCATTCTTTTTTTCCGTAAAGAACCCCAACTCCTGTAGGTCCACATATTTTATGAGCAGAAACTACATAAAAATCTACATCTAGCGCTTGTACATCGGCTTTAATATGAGGAGCTGCTTGAGCACCATCTATTAAAACTGCAGCACCAACTTCTCTAGCTTTTGCTATAATTTCTCGTATGGGATTCACCGTTCCTAATGCGTTAGAAACGTGATTAACGAAAACCAACTTGGTGTTTTTTGAAAATAATTCCGCGAAAGCGAGCTTATCTAATTCTCCTTGTGGAGTCATTGGAATCACCTTTAATTTAGCTCCGCTTTTTTCACATAACATTTGCCAAGGCACAATGTTAGAATGGTGTTCTAATGCCGAAACCAGTACCTCATCTCCCTCTTTTAGAAGGTTGGAAAACCCGTTTGCGACTAAATTAATGCCGTGTGTGGTTCCTGAAGTAAAAATGATTTCTTCTTTATGTTTGGCATTAAAATGAGTTCGTATTTTTTCTCTTGCTTCCTCGTAAGCATCGGTAGCTTCCTGCGAAAGACTATGTACTCCTCGGTGAATGTTGGCATTGTAGTTTTGATAGTAATCTACAATGGTATCAATCACCTGCTGAGGAGTTTGAGAAGTTGCAGCGTTATCTAAATACACTAAAGGTTTCCCATTTACTTTACGAGAAAGTATGGGGAAATCTTTACGGATTTTCTTAATATCTATATTTGAGTGACTCATAAAATGAGTTTTATTTATTGATAAGTGGAGTTAGATTGAAATATAAACTCACATAAGCTCCTGCTGTAGATGTTTCGTATCCGCTTAGGGCAATTGAATTTGAAAGGCCATAATTACCGATAAATTCTATTCCTATAGATTTAGAAAAAGTAAAACCGAAACCAAATAAAGCATCTATAGATGTTGTTTTATAGACATCTTCATCGAAAGCAAAATCTGTAGTGATTGTTTTTTCCTTCAGTTTAAAATCAACTCCTAAACCACCAACTAGATAAAAGCCCTTATTATACTCTTTATTTACATCAAAAACCAATAAAGGTTGAAATTGAATACTTGAAACATATTGACCGTAATCGTTGTCTACATTATCAAATCTTATACTCTTATAATTTCCTTTATAAAATAAGTTTACTTTTACTCCGATCGATTGGTTAAGTTGATAATTACCAAACACACCAATATTTAATGGAAAGCCATCTTTACCAAAAGCAGAATATCCATCTCCTCCAGAAATTGCTTCTCCAGAAATATCACCATCGTAAGCATTTGCTCCTACCAAAAACCCATAGGTGAAATCTTGAGCACTTACAGCTAATGTTGAGAATACAAAGATTATAATAACTAAGAACTGCTTCATAAGTTTATAGATCAAAACCTAAACTCACATTCAATTTATTTGCGATAAGCTTGTTGATACGTTTTTTTAGCTCAGGTATTTTCACACTTTCTAATACATTATTAGCAAAGGCATACATTAATAATGCACGCGCTTCTTTAGCAGGAATTCCACGAGACTTTAAATAGAACATAGCATCTTCGTCTAACTGACCAATAGTACAACCGTGACTACATTTTACATCATCTGCAAAAATCTCTAATTGCGGCTTAGCGTTAATCGTAGCTTTATCACTTACCAAAATGTTATTATTACTTTGGAAAGCATTTGTCTTTTGCGCTTCCTTTTCAACTACCACTTTACCATTAAAAACTCCAACGGCTTTATCGTCAAAAATTCCTTTATAATCCTGATGACTTTCACAATTAGGCACCGCATGGTGAACTAATGTATTGTGGTCTACGTGTTGTTTTCCTTCGATAATCGTAATCCCCTTCATCGTAGAATCAATTCTTTCTCCACGTTGAAAGAATTGTAGATTATTACGTACTAATTTTCCTCCAAATGAAAACGTGTGAATAGAGCAGAAACTTTCTTGCTTTTGTTCCACGTAAGTGTTATCGATTAAAGAGGCAGATGTTTTATCATTCTGAATTTTATAATAATCTACTTGCGCTCTTTTTTCAGCATAAATTTCGGTAACCGAATTGGTCAACACAGGGTTTTCGGTTAAACTCTGGTGACGTTCTATAATTTGAACTTGTGAGTTCTCCTCTACCACAATTAAATTTCTTGGCTGAAGCATTAAAGCCGATTCATTTCCTGTTGAAAAATTAAGAATTTGAATAGGACGATCTGCTAAGGTATTCTTTGGGATATAAATAAATGCTCCTTCTCTAGAAAACGCTGTATTTAAAGCGTTTAATCCTGAGTCTTGAGGAGCTATTTTATTAAAATAATTATCTATTACTGCTTTGTACTTTTCGTGATGTAATGCAGATGACATTAAACAAGCATCTATCTTATCGTGTGTCGTATTAGACAGGTGAGAAGAGTATATTCCATCTATAAATACGATAGAATAAGTATCTATATCATGAATAAAATACTTTTTAACGTCTTTATAATCTATAGTATTCTCCTCTTTTGGGAATATGCTATAGTCTTCTTTTAATACTGAATTTAAAGAAGTGTATTTCCAATCTTCTTCTTTCTTATTTGGAAAACCAATTGTTTCAAAATCTTTAATGGCTTTGGTTCGCAATTGATGAATTTGATTATTGACATCTATTTGATCTTCAAAAGCAAAAAAAGAAGAGATTAATTTATCTTTTAATTCCATGGGTAATCTTGACTTTGCCCCTAATGGGGAATTGATATTGTTACTTTTTACATTAACTAGAAGTATTTTCTAGCTTTCTACTTTCACTTCTTCTTTAATCCAATCGTAACCGTGTTCTTCTAGCTTGTGAGCTAATTCTTTTCCTCCAGATTTCACAATCTTTCCGTTAAGAAGAACGTGTACGTAATCTGGTATTATATAATCCAATAAACGTTGATAGTGTGTAATTACGATCACCGCATTGTCTTTTGTCTTTAATTTATTTACTCCGTTAGAAACAATACGAAGTGCATCGATATCTAAACCAGAATCTGTTTCATCAAGAATAGATAGTTTTGGCTCTAACATTGCCATTTGAAAAATCTCATTACGTTTTTTCTCTCCTCCAGAAAACCCTTCATTAAGTGATCTAGATAAAAACTTACGGTCAATTTCTAACAACTCAGATTTCTCACGGATTTTCTTTAACATGTCTTTCGCTGGCATATCTTCTAAACCTTGAGCTTTTCTGGTCTCATTGATAGCCGTCTTCATAAAGTTAGTTACCGAAACTCCAGGGATTTCTACTGGATATTGAAACGAAAGAAATAAACCTTTATGTGCTCTTTCATCTGCTTCCATTTCAGAGATTTCTTCATTTTCTAGAATAATTTCTCCTTCTGTTTGTTCGTATTCCTCTTTTCCAGCTATTACAGAAGCCAATGTACTTTTACCAGACCCGTTAGGTCCCATAATTGCGTGTACTTCCCCTGCATTAATTTCTAGGTTAATCCCTTTAAGTATCTCTTTTCCTTCAACACTTGCGTGTAAATTCTTTATCTTTAGCATCTCTTTGTTTTATTTTCCTTTAACTTTAATTGCTTCTTCTCCTTTTGGTGCTGAAACTTTTAAAATCTCTTTAATTTCTATAATCTCGTCCCAACCTTCTTTAGCAGGGTTAGGTTTTACTTTTGCTTTTACAATCACAGGAACCATATCAAAATCTTCTCTTTTAAGAGGCTTAACCTGTTCTGATAATTTCATCGTCATAGAGTCTAATTGCACTCCATAAATAAAATTATTTCCTGTTAATACAGCTGCATCTGCCACATAAATAAACTCACCACTTAAGGTTACAATCTCATTTTTATTTTGAGAATCTTCCACTTGAGTAGTTTCAGCTTCTGCTTCCTTTACTTCTTCTTTTTTAGCATCTTGCTTACAACTTGTAAAGAAGACCGCTAATAAACTGGTGATAATAAATGCTTTTTTCATGTTTTAAGTTTTTATCCTACTGATCCTTCTAAAGAAATTTCTAATAATTTTTGAGCCTCAACAGCAAACTCCATAGGAAGTTTGTTTAACACCTCTTTACTAAAACCATTTACAATTAATGCAATAGCCTTTTCTGTATCAATTCCTCTTTGGTTACAGTAGAAAATCTGATCTTCCCCAATCTTACTTGTGGTTGCCTCGTGTTCTACTTTAGCCGATTTGTTTTTGGTTTCTATATACGGAAAAGTATGCGCTCCACACTCATTCCCCATTAACAGAGAGTCACATTGTGAGAAGTTTCTCGCATTTTCAGCTCTACTATTAATTTGCACCAATCCTCGATAAGAGTTTTGAGATTTCCCTGCGGAAATTCCTTTAGAAATAATGGTACTCTTCGTGTTTTTCCCTAAATGAATCATTTTAGTACCTGTATCTGCTTGCTGATAATTATTAGTCACCGCAATAGAGTAAAACTCTCCAATAGAATAATCTCCTTTTAAGATACAGCTAGGATATTTCCAAGTTACCGCACTACCCGTTTCTACCTGAGTCCAGCTAATTTTAGCTCGGTCTTCACATAAACCTCTTTTAGTTACAAAATTGAAAACCCCACCTTTACCTTCAGCATTACCAGGATACCAGTTTTGAACCGTACTGTATTTAATTTCAGCATCATCTAGTGCAATAAGCTCTACAACCGCTGCGTGCAATTGATTTTCATCTCTACTTGGCGCCGTACAACCTTCTAAATAACTTACGTAACTTCCTTCATCGGCCACCACTAAAGTTCTTTCAAACTGTCCTGTCCCGGCTTGGTTAATTCTAAAATAAGTTGAAAGCTCCATCGGACATTTTACACCTTTAGGGATGTAACAAAAAGAACCATCACTAAACACAGCCGAATTTAAGGCTGCATAAAAGTTATCTTTCTGCGGAACTACGGTTCCTAAATGTTTCTTCACCAATTCTGGATGTTCTTTGATCGCTTCAGAAATAGAACAGAATATAATTCCTTTTTCCGCTAAGGTTTTCTTGAATGTCGTTGTCACGGAAACAGAATCCATCACCACATCTACAGCTACTCCAGCTAATTTCTTTTGCTCGTCTAAAGATATTCCTAAACGCTTAAACGTATCCAACAACTCTGGATCTACATCATCGATACTATCGTATTTAGGCTTTTTATTAGGAGCTGAATAATAGGAAATATCTTGAAAGTTGGGTTTTTCGTAATGTACATTAGCCCAATCTGGCTCTTCCATTTGTTCCCAAACCCTAAAAGCTTCCAAACGCCATTGGGTCATCCACTCGGGCTCTTCCTTTTTCTTTGAAATAGCTCTTACAATATCTTCATTTAAACCTACAGGAAAGGTATCAGATTCAATATCGGTATAAAACCCATACTCATATTCCTTGGTTTTTAACTCTTCTCTTAAGTCGTCTTCTGTAAACTTATTCATTATCTTTTTGCTTCAAAAATTAAAGTGAAAATGATTCACCACAACCGCAGGTTCTTTGTGCATTAGGATTATTAAAAATAAATCCTTTTCCGTTAAGACCTCCAGAATACTCTAGAGTGGTTCCTAACAGGTACAAAAAACTTTTTTTATCTACGATAAGTTGTATTCCGTTATCTTGAAATACCTTGTCTTCTTCTACTCGGGCTTGATCAAAGTTTAAATCGTAAGATAAACCAGAACAACCCCCACTTTTAACACCTACTCGAACGTAGTCTTTTTCGGCGTCAAATCCTTCCTCTGCCATCAAACTCGCTAGCTTTACTTTAGCTTCCTGACTAACCTTTATCATAATTTGTTTAAATTAATTCTATCTAATTTGCAAATATACGATTTAAGGTGCTGAATACCATATTTGCCTAGATTAATATCTGTTATTGTTTTATAGGGTTTGGTTATAGGATGTAAATAAAAAAACCACTTTCATTAAATTGAAAGCGGTTTAAAATTTTGAGATAAAATGCTATTTAAGAATAAGCTGGATATTTGGTATATATCTATGCTTTGTAGTAAGGTAGGTAGGGGTATATAAAAAGATTTTTCTTTCACCATCAATAATAATTGAATTTGTTATTACCCGAGTTAATCCTGGACAGTCTTCAACCTGTGCCTGTTTCAAAAATATGTGAACGTCGATAGGCTGTAAACCAAAAGCAACAAAAGCATATTCATTATGATGAGTTATAGGCTCATCAAAATAAACTTCTACCCATTGAGGTATATTATCTGGAATACTTACTGAAACTGGAGTATTACTTAGTAGATCATACGCTTCATTTGGATTGTTTTTTGCTATATCTGATTCTACTGCTTTTTCGTGATGACCATATAAAACCACTTTATATCTTTTATTTTTAGAAGAACCGCTCCAAAAAAGAGACTTATTTTTAAACCGATATCGAATACCAATAATTTTTTTTGAGCTATAATCTTCTGTAGATGTACTTATTAAATGGTCTGATTTTACACTTAGCCGCATCACAGATTTCTTTTGGTCTGGCCCCAAAAATTGTTTCTTTTTTTCTTTTAGCACAACGCTTTCTAAAGAAATTTCGGGTTTTAATTGAATGATCTCTTTAGAAAAATTTTCTTTTTTAAGGGGTAATCTGTAAAAGGAATAATTAACAAAAATAGAATCTGCCTCATCTATCAATTCTTTTTCTAAAGAAATTTTTCCTTTGGTGTCGCTTTGTATGTTTAAAAGTTCTCCTTGGGTATAAATGTTTAAACTTAAAGGTTCTTCTATATTACCTACGTTATCGTAAAATATAAACTCTTTGGTTTGTGAATAAGAAGTCAATCCTATTGTAAAAATTAGAGCTGCTAAAATTATCTTCATTTTATACTATTGTTATTCTAAAACTCCGCAAAGCGCTCGTCCAGTAAAAAGTTGGTGTCGGTTAGGGTTTTAAAATAGGTGATGAGTTGTTCCTTTTCTTCTTCGGTTAACGGAATTCCTACTTGGTTTTCTTGTTGTAGAAGTGGGTCTAAGGTTTCTGAAACCTCAACACCTTCATCATAAAAATCAAGCACCTCTTTTAATGTAGCAAACCTACCATCATGCATATAAGGATAAGTGATTTCTATATTTCTTAAGCTAGGCACTTTAAATTTACGGTGGTCTTCTGCAAAACCTGTCACTCTTTCTCTACCAATATCGTTGTATTCAAGATCTAAAGGCAAACCGTTATTTCGGTAAGATTGGTCGGTAAATAAGGTTCCTGCGTGGCAGCTGGCACATTTTTGATCGAAAATAGCTTTCCCGGCCAGTTCTTCTTCCGTGAAAACGGCACCTTCATTACGCTCTACTTTATCATATTTAGATTCTGCCGAAACCATCATAACCAAAAACTGCGAAATGGCCTTGAGCATATTATCGGTGTTTACCTCATCATTCTCAAATGCTTCTTTAAAAAGCTGTACATACTGCTCGTCCCCTTTTAATTTGGTTATAATATTAGAAAAACTCTCATTCATTTCTACCTCAGCAGTGATAGGAATAATGGGCTGTTCATCAAGATGTTCGGCTGCACCATCCCACGTAAACTCTTTCATAAAAGCCATGTTTTGAAGCGGTTGAGCGTTTCTTGTGCCTATAGCTCCGTTGACCCCGTGACTTACAATATGTGTGTGATGTGTAAATGAAAAATCTTGAATGTGACAAAAGCCGCAACTCACTACGCCGTCTGATGACAACTTACCATCATAAAATAATTTTTTTCCTAATTCAAAACCTTTTTCGGTTGGTGGATTTGCCGTTAGGTCATACGTAAGATCTGGAAAATTTGACGGTATTTTAAAATCTAATTCTTTATTTTCTTCCTGCTGATTTGTGATCGACTCATAACCACCCTCATCGTCTTTACCGCAAGACCATAACAGCAAATTAATGCAAATTAAATATGTTATTTTTTTCCACATGAATTTATTCCGTTGTAACGGAAAAAGCTTGTTGCACGTTACTAATTACTTTAGGCGCATACACAGGATCTACTTGAATATCGGCTTTTTCTTCTAACGACATTTCATTTTCTCCCGCAAATATCTTGGCTACATCAAACTTTATATTTACGGTACTTACAGCCCTAGCATTCTCATAAGAAAGCGTTACTTCCTTATAATTATCTAAAGTTTCGCCATGACTTCCAATGTGATATAAAAAAGGTTCATCTTGACTATTTTCACTATTAAAAACACCTTCCATTTTAAAGAAAATATAACCTGCGGACCAAGACCAAAGCATATTGTTTTCTTCGGCAGTAGGCACAAAGTTATTCACTCCGTTTAATGGATAATTTGACTGGTCTACCCCTACACCAAACCGGATCGACTTTATAGTATCAAAAGGAAGGTTATTCAAAACTATTTTTTGTGAAGCTTCATCGTTTTCTCTAACCAAGAAGTAGCTTTCTTCAACAGGGTAAATATATTCTTCACCACTAGCATCTATTAAAACAATATTACTAATGATATAATTTAACGTAGAGATATTTAGAATTTCATCGGAAGAATTAACGTATGTCCCAGTTTCTAAATCAATGCTTTCTCCTGCAAATTCATTTTTAAATTGAAGGCTGAGGTTATTATTTTCATCATCTTCATCTTTAAAACAGCTTGTTATTGAAATAGCTATCACTAACACTACTATTATTTTTTTCATTTGTTATTTTAATTTAATAAGCAATATATCTTTTGAACCTTTGTTCTCCTTAACATCGTAATCTGCGCTTTCTGTATTACCAATTAGAACAACTCCGAGATCTTCTAATTGAATAGCTTGATTGATAAAATCTAAATCTGATCCGCCAAATGTAGATTGCCATTTTACAATTCCACTACCAGCAGTTATGACAGCCCAAGCGTCATTGCTTCCATAATTCTGCGTTAGCATATGATCCTGACTTTTAGAGCTTCCGGAAATGAGTAAATCTCCATTTTGAAATTCCTCAATAGATCTAGCGGAATCAAAATCACTTCCGCCAAGGGTTTTTTCCCATATAAGATTTCCTAAAGGGTCGAACTTAATCATCCAAAAATCTGAGTTCCCCATCGGGTTAGAAATATCTCCATCACTACTTCTGGTATCTCCTGCCAATACGAAGTTACCATCTTGCGTTTCAGTCACCGAATAACCTATTTCTATAGAAGAACCTCCAAAATTTTTCTGCCAAAGCAAATTACCGTCCAAATCGGTTTTGACCACCCAAATGTCATAACTTCCTTTAGGATTGGTAATATCAAAATCGTCACTTTCTGAAGAGCCAACCATTAAAATATCTTGTGTAGAAGTTTGTATAACGTCATAACTACGGTCGTTATTAGTCCCACCAAAATAGCGTCTCCAAATTTTGTTTCCATTTTCATCTAAACGAATGCCCCAAAATTCTCCCACTCCGTGTAAAACCGCAGCTCCTTTTCTTTTTAGATCATTTCCCTCTCCGCCACTAGCTGTTACATCTAAGAACCCTGTAAGAAAGAAACCTCCATCATGTAACTCAGTTAAAGAAAAGCTTCGATCACTTCCTGGAAAACCAAAAGTTTTTGACCATTGTATATTTCCTGAAGCATTTAATTTTAGCACCCAATAATCATAAAAACCGTTATTATCGCTTACCTCCCCGTCGTTGCTGCGAGAAAATCCGGTAACGGCAAATCCGCCATCGCTTGTTGCTATTATTTTCTGACCGCGATCATCATCACTACCACCATAAACTTGATCCCATTGTTTATTCCCGTTAGCATCTAATTTTAATAGCCAATAGTCACTATCTGTAGAAGATTTTCCTGTTACATCACCATCTATACTCTGTGTAAATCCAAAAACAGCAATCCCTCCATCTAATGTTTTTGTAACTGAAAGTGCATCATCTTCTCCACTTCCGCCAAATGTTTTTACGTAATCGATTTCACCTAAAAATCCTTGAGTTGGATTATCATCTGTAGGATCTGGAGTATCGACACTTCCATTTGCTGTAGCTTCATCTTTGCTGCAACCCAACGCTAACAGCGCAAATACTATTATTGACAAAAACTTTAGGTAATGTAGTCTCATATTATTCTACTATGAGTTTCTTAGTAGTTAAATTATTCACTTTTACCACATACATTCCTTTAGATAGGGAAGAAACATCTATTGATTTTGTTTTCAAATCTATAGCACTAGCATTTTTCACTTTTTGCCCCAACATATTAAAAACTTCTATTTGATCAATTTCACTTCTACTTAATGAAAAGAAAACTTTGTTTTTCGCTGGATTTGGCCACATAGATAATTCAGCTTTATTATGTTCTTCTGCACTAAAAGTTCCGCTTTTACGAATTATAAATAAGCCTCTATTAATATCTGAAAGTATAATATTTTCGCTATCAAAATAAGGGTAAACACTCCATACTCCATCAAAATCTGCCGCATCATTAGCTGGATACGTATCAAAAAAACCTATTTCGTTTACGACTTGATTCTGAATCCCTGAAATATCAGCAATTCTAACTCCCGCATTATAATTTGATATGTAAGCCAAATCTCCCTTCACATAATAATTATGATCAATTGCAGCGGTGGGCCCAAAAAATTCAAAGAAAAAACTTGGATTATCCAAATCTAAAAAATCAAATACGACAGCACGACTGTTAAATCCATATTGAAGTTCATCATATTCATCTCCTAAGATAAAATAACGTTCATCTTTCGTAAACCACCCTTGGTGGGTATATCCCGTATTTACGTAAGAAATAGTTGAAATCGGAATTACATTCGAAGGATTAGTAACATCTAAGATGACAACTTCATCTTCATTACTTCCTATAAAAATTTGTTTATCTGTATAATCTGAATCTGGCCCAGTATAAGTTACAACTTGAGAGTCGTGAGTATAATTACTTGCAGAATATCCTCCTGCAAAAGCTGGAGTTAATGGATTAGAAATATCTATCATATGCAAACCCCCGTTAAACGTAGATGTACCCACAGCATATGCCACTGGTGTATCCTCATTAATTACAATATTATGAGCATTTCCGAATTGATTGTAGTGCGCATCTTCTGTAAAAGTAATTGGCGCATTAGGAACATTTCTCAACCTCGTGAGATCAAAAACTTGCATCCCGTGACCCTGAGCTTCACTTACAATAAAAGCATAATTACCATACACTTTAATATCTCTCCAAGTACTCGATGAAGTATGTGTTGGTAATTTCCCTAAATATTCAACATTAACTGGATCTGTAATATTAATAAATGCTGTGCCATTATCTAAACCAATTAACGCATATTCTTTATTATCTTGAGGATCTGTCCAACCCCAAATATCGTTTGCTACAGAGGCATTCATAGTTGACAAATCTATTCTACTCATTAAATCATAATCATTGCAAGGAAATTGACCTGCAAATCCGTTTTGACAGATGGTTTGCGCATAGAGTGTTATAAAAGGAAATAAAAGTGTTAAGGAAAGTAGAGTTTTCTTCATTAAAGTGTATTTAAAAACATTATTTTTGCAACCAATACAAAGTTAACGCTAAATTATTTAAAAACGTATGTTTGAAGACAATAGCCCCAAAACGAGTTTATCTGAATTAGGAGAGTTTGGCCTTATAGACCATCTTACTAGATTTGTTGAGCTGTACCAACCCTCTACTCTTAAAGGAATTGGAGACGACGCTGCCATCATCGATCATGAAAACTTTGCTACTGTCGTAACTACAGATATGCTTGTAGAAGGCGTGCATTTTGATTTAGCCTATATGCCTTTAAAACATTTAGGCTATAAAGCCGTAATGGTGAATTTATCTGATATATATGCCATGAACGCTGAAGCTACCCAACTTACAGTTTCTATTGCGGCATCTAACCGTTTTCCTGTAGAGGCTTTAGAAGAATTATATACAGGAATAACTTTAGCTGCCAAAACATATAACGTAGATGTCATTGGTGGCGACACCACTTCCTCTACTTCTGGATTGGTGATTAGCATCACTGCATTAGGGAAAGCTGAAGCGGAAAAAATTACCAAACGTGATGGCGCAAAACCTAATGATTTATTAGTAGTAACTGGTGATATCGGCGCCGCTTATATGGGACTGCAAGTTTTAGAACGCGAAAAGCAAGTATTTAAAGTTAATCCTGATGCGCAACCCGACTTAGAACCTTATTCCTATTTAGTAGAAAGACAATTAAAACCTGAAGCCAGAAAAGACATTTCCAGTCTATTAGCTGCTTTAGAAGTACAACCTACTAGTATGATAGATATTAGTGATGGTCTTTCTTCTGAAATCATACACCTTTGTAAAAACTCTAAAGTGGGGGCTAACCTTTTTGAGGAGAAAATTCCTTTAGATCCTGCTGTAATTTCAGTTTGCGAAGAGTTTAATATAGATAGCACTACAATTGCCTTAAACGGAGGTGAAGATTACGAACTTTTGTTTACTGTCGATCAAAAAGATTTCGATAAAATTAAAGGCAATCCAAATTTCACCATCATCGGTCATATGACAGAAGAACGTGAAGGAATGCATTTAGTGACTAGAGGAAATCAAAAAATACCAATGAAAGCCCAAGGCTGGAATACATTTGGAGATGCTAATGATGAGGATTAGTCTTTTTTAATTTATTGACAAGAAATTTTATCAATAACGGCAACACGAAAACAAAAATTGCTAAAAATATAGAATAACCGATTGTTTCAGACATTCCATAGTAAAGCACAAGGAAAAATACGAGGGCAGCTATTAAATACAAGGTTATTTCCAGTTTTTTCATATCACTCAATATATTAAATCAAAAATTTAGGAAAAAATTTAAACTATATACCTTTAGTTTTTCAAACTCTTAATTACGCTAAAGGCTTTTTCTATAACACTGTCTTCTACTAAGATAGTAATTTCGTTACTTGTAGAAACCACCTCGTAAACCGCAATCCCATTCCACGCTAAGTGTTTAAAAAATTGATAGTACAAGCCTGCAATCTTATAATTATTTTGTGGCAATTGCACACTTATCGCCGATAGATTTCCTCGTCTGCTTAGGATCGTTTCATTTTTAAAAATCTTATCTGCTTTCTCTTTTTCAGAGCCAGAAATCATAATATTACTTTCTACCAATCCTCTAGTAAAAGCATAAAACAAATGTGGGTTAGAAGCTACATAATCCAAAAGCAAGCTATGACTTTCAATTAGGGAAACCGAATTTTTAAATGTAAAAGCATACAAATTAGATCTCAATGTAATATCTCCCATTTGACGCAATGCCTTTTTTACGTGAGATGTACTTTTCACATAAGACGGAGTTTGGTAACGTCTAAGAGCCATCATAATAGCTCCCACTTTTACGGGCTTACGCAACATTTCGCTAATGGGTTCTCTCAACTCCTCCGCTAACGCACTATAATTAATGATTTTTCGCTCTAAAGCCTCTTCCAAAAAAGACTGGTTTACTAAGATTTCTTCGACACATTGTACTATTGTTTTCATTTGTTAATTATATAACATATTGTGTTAAATTAGTCAAATTTAAACAATTTTAAGGCAACAATCATCCTCTATTCTATATTTGAAGTCAAATAACAGATCCTATGTTGGTGTTAAAATTTGGAGGAACTTCAGTGGGCTCTATCCAAAATATTAAAAAAATACAAGAAATTGTCGATGATGGACAACCTAAAGTGGTTGTTTTATCGGCCATGAGCGGTAGCACCAATACATTAGTTTCTATTGCTGAAGCTATTCAAAATCAAGAAAAAGAAAAAGCTTCACAACTTATTTTAAAATTAAAAGATCATTATACTTCTACTGCATTTCAGCTACTAGAAGAAAATGAAACTTATCAATTGGTGGCAGACCATATTAATACCATGACTGCGCAATTATTAGGATACTCTTATAGCCCTTATCAAGAATCATTTACTGATAAAATTTTAGCACAAGGAGAATTATTTTCTACTCTTTTAGTTCATCATTATTTTAAATCTCAAGGTTTATCATCGGCTCTTATTTCTGCTTTAGATTTTATGCGGGTAGATAAAGAAAATGAACCCGATCAATTTTATATACAACAAAACTTAACCAGACTTTTAAAAGGTTACCCCAATAACCAAATTTTTGTTACCCAAGGTTTTATTTGCTTAGATGCTAACGGAAATATTTCTAATCTCCGTCGTGGCGGAAGTGATTACTCGGCCACAATTATTGGAGCTGCTTTAAAAGCTAAAGAAGTGCAAATTTGGACCGATATTGATGGTTTTCACAACAATGACCCTCGTGTAGTAGAAAACACCACCTCTATCGCTCAACTTTCATTTGATGAAGCTGCCGAATTAGCCTATTTTGGTGCTAAAATATTGCATCCGCAAACCGTTATTCCTGCTAGAGAAAAAAATATTCCAGTAAGGCTTAAAAATACTATGCAACCTACAGCCTTGGGTACATTAATTTCTACCGAAAGAAAAGGGGAAGGCATAAAAGCTATCGCCGCTAAAGATGACATTACCGTGATTAAAATAAAATCTGAAAGGATGTTACTTGCCCATGGTTTCTTAAAAAAAGTATTTGAGATTTTCGAGAAGTACGAAACTTCAATTGATATGATAACCACCTCAGAAATTGCCGTTTCTTTAACCATAGACCAACCTACTTATATTAAAGAAATCACCTCTGAATTGGAAAAATTTTCTACTGTAGAGGTAGAAAGCAACAAAAGTATTGTCTGTTTAGTGGGGAACAACATTGTTCACCATAAAGACACGCCTAAGCTATTTCAAATCTTACAAGATGTTAGCGTAAGAATGATAGCTTATGGAGGCAGTAATAATAATATATCACTGCTTATAAACACCCCCGACAAAGCTACAACCTTGCAACTACTTAACCAGTATGTTTTTACCACAGTAAGGCTAGTACATTAACCCAAAACCAACCCTTTTTACTTCAACTAAAACAGGGAAAAAAACCAGCTCTTAGGAGCTGGTTTTTTAATTGAAACTAATTCCTATTCCTAAATCCAAATTTTTTCATTTAATGTCTACTTTAAAAACCCTAATAACTCCTCATTTGCTTCTAAATGTGTCATATGTCCACCTTTAAAAGTTTTAAGTTGAGTATTGGTTTTTTTGGCGAGTTGTTGTAAACTTTCTAAAGTGACAATTTCATCTTCTTCGCCTGCCAAGAATATTTTCTCTCCTGTGAAGTTTTTCAAGATATGGGTTCTATCTTTTCTAGCTTTCAAACCTTCCATCGCGGCAACAATATGTTCGGTCGGGAGTTGTTGCGCTTCTTTTACTAAAGCATTAATTTTTTCTCTCAATTGCTCTCGGCTTTCTTTTCCAAATAAATTGGTAATCGCCATACTTATAAAAGCATTTTTATTTTGCTTTACTAAGCGTATTGCTCGGTTTCTGTTATCAACACGTTCGGGAGAATCGGCTAATGGTGTTGAATTTAAGAGCAGCAATTTTTGTATTCTTGTCGGAAATAATTCCGCGAAAGCGAGAGCTACATAACCACCCATAGAATGTCCTAATAAAGAAGGTTTTTCTATCTGCAAATGATCAAGAACGTAAGAGACAGTCTGCGCCATTTCCTCCATGGTATGAATATAACCCAAACGTTCTGTTTTTCCGTGCCCTAATAAATCTATCGTAATGACTTGATAGTTTTTTTCTAAAGCAGGAATTACATTTTCCCACATCGTAGAGTTCTCTAAAAAACCGTGCAATAAAACGATTGCTTCTCCCTTTCCTTGAGCCGTAAAGGCAATTTGTATATTTTTGTAAGGTATAAATTTTTGCATGCGGCAAAAATAGATTCTTTTCTTATCCTAAAAAACAATATTTATCTATGAAAATGCTAAAAATCTTATCGCTAAGCTTCTGCTTATTTAGTTTTACCCTTACGGCGCAGATAAAAGAAAAAAAATTAGATCGGTTAATTGAGAATACCTTAAAAACATTTGATGTTCCTGGAATATCTGTAGGGATCGTAAAAGAGGGTAAAGTGATTTACGCCAAAGGCCACGGTGTACGTTCATTAGCCAACAAGAAAGATATGAATAAAAATACGCTAGTAGGCGTGGCTTCTAACAGTAAAGGTTTTACGTGTTTTGCTTTGGCAATTTTGGTGGACGAGGGAAAATTAGATTGGAATGATAAGGTGAGAAAATACATTCCAGAATTTAAAATGCCAGAAGATTTTGTTACGGAAGAATTTACAGTAAGAGATTTAGTAACGCATCGCAGCGGTTTAAGCCTTGGTGCAGGAGATCTTATGTTTTTCCCTGAAGGTGGAAATTTTACTATTGATGATGTTTTAGCAAACGTTAGCAAATTAGAGCCCGAAAGCTCTTTTAGAAGTGAATTTAAATATAACAATAACATGTTTATTATCGCTGGTGAGGTGATTCACCGCGTAAGCGGATTAACGTGGGAACAATTTATCGAAGAGCGTATTTTACAACCTGTTGGAATGAAGAACAGTAAAGCTGCTTATAGCCGAGTAACCGATAAATCTAATATCATCGACGCCCATACGAGAACAGAAGGAGAGGTAATTCAGATTCCGCATGATTGGAGCGATCTTGCCAATCCTGCTGGCGGAATTATGAGCAACGTGACCGATATGTTAACTTGGGCAGAGTTTTTAATGAATGATGCCGTGACTAAAAATGGAGAGCGCATATTAAGTGAAGAGCAAATGCACGAATTATGGCAATTACAAACTCCATTACCTGTAAGCAAAAACAATTCTTACGACACACATTTTTCGGGGTATTCTTTGGGTTGGTTTGTGAGTGATGTAAAAGGAGGTTACAAACAAGTAACTCATACAGGCGGTTTATTAGGAACAGTAACACAGTTTACTTTAATCCCAGAATTGGATTTAGGGATTGTGGTATTAACCAATCAAATGATTGGAAGCGCATTTAGCACCATTACCAATACGGTTAAAGATAGTTATTTAGGATATAAAGACAGAAATTGGTTAGAAAAATACGGAAAAAGAAACGCTGCTTGGATTGCAAAAAATGACAGCATTAAAAAAGCGGTTTACCAACAAGTAGAAAAATTTAGTACAAGTGATAAGGTTCTAAACGCTAATCAAATTACAGGAAGCTACGAAGATGCTTGGTTGGGTAAATTTTATATTACTGAAGAAGGTAAGAATTTAAAGATCACTTCTGAAAGAAATCCAGCGCTTACAGCAGAATTACTGCCTTATAACACGACAACCTATGTGGCTAAATGGAAAAATAGAAGTTTTGATGCCGATGTGTTTGTATTGTTCAGTCTAGATGAACATGGAAATACACAATCTGCCACCATGAAATACATCGCTCCTATCACCGATTTTAGTTTTGATTTTGGAGACTTATACTTAAAAAGAGCTAAAGAATAATTTCGCTTCCGCGGAAGCGAAAACAGAATAAAAAAAAGCTATCTGAGAAGTTAATTTTCGTCAACCTGAATTTATTTCAGAATGACGATTTTTATAACTTTACAGATAGCTTTTTATATTATTGAATAATGACTATTGATTCATTAAGTCTTCAATTTCCTCTGCTTCAATAGGAATATTACCCATCAAATTAACCGGAGATCCTTTCTCTTGAATAACCAAATCATCTTCCAAACGAATTCCGAATCCTTCTGCAGGAATATAAATTCCTGGTTCTACGGTAAACACTTGGTTGGCTTGCATCGGTTCGTGTAAGATTCCATAATCGTGTGTATCTAAACCAATGTGGTGAGAAGTTCCGTGCATAAAGTATTTTTTATACGCTGGCCAATCTGGATCTTCATTTTGCACATCGGCTTTATCTAAAAGACCTAGATCTAAAAGCTCTGAAGTCATCAACTTACCTACTTCTACATGATATTGCTCCCAGAATGTTCCTGGTACCAACATATCTTGCGCTAAATTTTTCACTTTGTTAATTGCATTGTAAACTTCTTTTTGCCTTTTAGTAAAACGACCAGAAACTGGTATCGTTCTAGACATATCACTAGAATAATTAGCATACTCCGCTCCTACATCTAATAAAATAAGCTCACCTTCTTTACATTGCATTTTGTTTTCAATGTAATGCAAAACATTCGCATTTTGCCCTGAAGCCACAATAGGAGTGTAAGAAAATCCTCGAGAACGATTTCGTAGAAACTCGTGCATAAATTCAGCTTCAATTTCATATTCCCAAACACCAGGTTTCACAAAATCAAGTACACGTCTAAAACCTTTTTCAGTTATGTTACAAGCCTGTTGCATCACCTCTATTTCTAAAGGATCTTTTACTGAACGTAAACGTTGTAAAATAGGATTACTTTTTGCCGTTTGGTGCGCAGGGTATTTTTCTAATAACCACTTATTAAAACGAGTTTCTCTAGTTTCAGTTTCTACATTAGCTCTGTAATGCTCGTTCGTATTGATGTAAACCGTATCGCATTGTGACATTATCTCGTGCAATACTTTATGTAAATCTTTTAACCAGTAAACCGTTTTTACACCAGAAGCCTCAAAGGCTTTTTCTTTGGTATACTTTTCTCCTTCCCAAACAGCAATGTGTTCGTTGGTTTCCGTTAAGAAAAGAATTTCACGGTGCTTTTCTTTAGGAGCATCAGGAAAAAGTAGTAAAATACTACTGTCTTGGTCTATTCCGCTTAAGAAATACAGATTTCTATCTTGCTGAAACGGGATGGTACTATCTGCACCAATAGGATAAATATCGTTGGAATTAAAAATCGCTATACTCGATGGCTTCATTTGTGCCATAAAGTTCTTGCGATTTTTTATAAATAAATCTTTCTTAATAGGTTGATATCTCATAAAACTTGAATTTTTTCAAAAATAAACAATCCTAATTGAATAAAAACTCTAAGCGATTAAATTAACTTTAGCCTAACAGCAGCAAAAACTTGTTAATACTAATTCTAAATAACATCAAAGAGACGTTAAAGTTTGTCTATAAACCAATACCCATGTATTTTTGTATAAATTTTATTTAAATAACCAAAACCAATGGGTGGAATTATAAAATCGTCTGTAGCAAGAAAGTTTGCTATGGCTCTTTCAGGACTTTTTCTTGTCTTTTTCTTATTACAGCACTTTACCATTAACTTTACATCGGTCATTAGCCCCGATATATTTAATGAGTTATCTCATTTTATGGGAACTAACTTTGTGGTACAAGCATTATTACAACCAGTTTTAATTTTTGGAGTAATTTTCCATTTTATTATGGGATTCATCTTAGAAATTCAAAACCGTAATGCAAGAGGTGTAGGCTATAAAAACTATAATGGAAACGCTAACTCTAGCTGGATGTCTAGAAACATGATTTACTCTGGAGCAGTAATCTTAGCTTTCTTAGGTCTTCACTTTTACGATTTTTGGTTTCCAGAAATCTCGCACAAGTACATACACGGTTTACCAGAAGATCCTACAAGATACTATGAAGAAACCATTGTAAAGTTTAAAGACTTATGGAGAGTTATCTTGTATGTAGTGTCGTTTATCTTTTTAATGTTACACTTATTACACGGTTTCGCCTCTTCTTTTCAGTCGGTAGGATTCAATAATAAGTATTCAAAAGGACTACAAGGCTTCACTAAAGCTTTTGCTATCATTATACCATTAGGGTTTATTTTTATAGCACTATTTCACTATATTAATCAACTATAATACGTAAGATTATGTCAATTTTAGACTCAAAAATACCAGAAGGTCCTTTGGCCGATAAATGGACTAAACACAAAAACGAAATTGATCTGGTAAATCCAGCCAACAAGCGTAATATAGATGTGATTGTTATTGGTACCGGATTAGCAGGTGGTAGTGCTGCAGCTACATTAGCAGAATTAGGTTACAACGTAAAAACGTTTTGTTACCAAGATTCTCCGCGTCGTGCACACTCAATTGCCGCTCAAGGTGGTATTAATGCCGCAAAAAACTATCAAGGAGATGGTGACTCTAACTACCGTTTATTTTATGATACGGTAAAAGGTGGAGATTATCGTTCTCGTGAAGCTAACGTTTACCGTCTAGCGGAAGTATCAGGTAATATCATTGACCAATGTGTAGCACAAGGAGTTCCTTTTGCTAGAGAATATGGAGGTCTTTTAGATAACCGTTCATTTGGAGGAGTACTAGTTTCTCGTACCTTTTATGCTAAAGGGCAAACAGGACAACAACTTCTATTAGGAGCTTATTCTGCGATGAACCGTCAAATAAATCGTGGTAAAATTCAATCTTACAACCGTCATGAAATGATGGATTTAGTTTTGGTTGATGGAAAAGCGAGAGGTATTATTGCCAGAGATATGGTCACTGGAGAAATTCAGCGTCATTCAGCTCACGCAGTGGTATTAGCATCGGGAGGTTACGGTAACGTATTCTTCTTATCTACCAACGCTATGGGAAGTAATGTAATGGCGGCTTGGAGAGCTCACCGTAGAGGAGCCTACTTTGCAAATCCTTGTTACACACAAATTCACCCAACTTGTATTCCTGTATCGGGAGATCATCAGTCAAAATTAACTTTGATGTCTGAGTCTCTTCGTAATGATGGAAGAATTTGGGTTCCGAAGAAAAAAGAAGATGTTATCGCTATCCGTGAAGGTAAAAAGAAACCGACCGATTTAAGCGAAGACGAAAGAGATTATTACTTAGAAAGAAGATATCCTGCTTTTGGTAACCTAGTACCTCGTGATGTAGCTTCTAGAGCTGCAAAAGAGCGTTGTGATGCTGGTTATGGGGTTAATAAAACTGGAGAAGCTGTTTACTTAGATTTCGCTAGTGCTATTGAGCGTTACGGAAAAGAGAAAGCATTTACTTCAGGACACAAAAACCCATCGGAAGCAGAAATTATAAAGCTAGGAAAAGAAGTTATTGAAGCTAAATACGGTAACCTTTTCCAAATGTATCAAAAAATTGTAGATCAAAATCCATACGAAACTCCAATGATGATTTACCCTGCGGTACATTATACCATGGGAGGTCTTTGGGTAGATTATAACTTACAAACTACCATTCCTGGTTGTTATGCTGCAGGAGAAGCAAACTTTTCTGATCACGGTGCTAACAGACTTGGTGCTTCTGCCTTAATGCAAGGTTTAGCCGATGGTTATTTTGTACTTCCATATACGATAGGTGATTACCTTTCTAAAGATATTAGAACAGGAAAAATCTCTACCGATTCTCCAGAATTTGAAGCTGCAGAAAAAGACGTTACCGATAGAATCAATCGTTTAATGAATGCTAGCGGAAAGCACTCTGTAGATCACTACCACAAACTTTTAGGTAAGATCATGTGGAACAAATGTGGAATGGCTAGAAACGCTAAAGATTTAGAAGATGCTTTAGAGGAAATCAAAGCCTTACGTGAAGATTTTTGGGCTAACGTAAAAGTTACTGGTAAAGCTGGTGATAAGAACGCTGAACTTGAAAAAGCTGGTCGTGTAGCCGATTTCTTAGAACTTGGAGAACTTTTTGCTAAAGATGCTTTACATAGAAATGAATCTTGTGGAGGTCACTTTAGAGAAGAGTACCAAACTGAAGAAGGAGAAGCATTAAGAGATGATGAAAACTTCAAGTACGTTGCTGCTTGGGAGTACACAGGAAATCCGCGTGATGCGAAATTGCATAAAGAAGAATTAAAGTTCAACAATATTGAGCTAAAAACGAGAAGTTATAAATAGATACCAGTGTTGAGAAATGAGATGTTACATAATAGCGACTCAATACTCAATACTCAATACTAAAATCTAAACTATATGAAACTTACATTAAAAATATGGCGCCAAGATAATGCCAAGACCAAAGGAAAGATGGTAGATTATCCTATCGATGGTATCGAAGGAGATATGTCTTTCTTAGAAATGCTAGATGTACTGAATGAGGAATTGGTAGCCAAAGGAGAAGAGCCTGTAGAATTTGATCACGATTGTCGTGAAGGAATTTGTGGTTCTTGTTCTCTACAAATAAACGGGGAGCCTCACGGGCCAGACCGTTTAATTACTACTTGCCAATTACACATGCGTTCATTTAAAGATGGTGACACTATCACTATTGAACCTTTTAGAGCAAAAGCTTTCCCAGTAGTGAAAGATTTAATTGTAGATCGTGGTTCTTTTGATCGCATTCAGCAAGCAGGAGGTTATGTATCTGTAAATACTTCTGGTAATACGGTAGACGCAAATGCTATTCCTGTAAATAAACAAAATGCAGACGACTCTTTTGCTGCCGCTACGTGTATTGGTTGTGGAGCTTGTGTTGCGGCTTGTAAAAATGCAAGTGCTATGTTATTTACATCGGCTAAAGTATCTCAATACGCATTATTGCCTCAAGGACAAATAGAAGCTACTGAGCGTGTACAAGCGATGGTTAGACAGATGGATGAAGAAGGATTCGGAAACTGTAGTAACACTGGTGCTTGTGAGATTGAATGTCCTAAAGGAATTTCTTTAGAGAATATTGCTCGCATGAACAGAGAATACATGAGTGCTACAAGCAAGGGATAATCCTTTTTAAATTATATTTTAAAACCCCAAATTCTTTTGAATTTGGGGTTTTTTGTTTTTATCTTTTCTGAAAAATCAATTTCATGAAGTTACCAAACTCTAAACTGCCTCATCTAGGAACCACTATTTTTACAAAAATGAGCAAACTGGCGCACGAGCATAAAGCCATCAACTTGTCTCAAGGTTTCCCAGATTTTAGTCCAGATCCAATATTATTAGACGAAGTAACGAAAGCAATACATTCACCAAAAAATCAATACGCGCCTTTGCAGGGGATTTTCTCTTTACGCCAGACTCTTTGTTATAAACTCAATAAACTTTACGGAAGTAATTACCAACCCGAAACCGATATTACACTCACCGCCGGAGCAACACAGGCTATTTTTACAGCGATCTCTGCTTTTGTAAAAGCTGGTGATGAAGTAATCGTATTTAAACCCGCTTACGATTGTTATGAACCTGCTATTGAGCTTTACGGAGGTAAACCAGTGCTTATTCAAATGCAGGCACCCAATTACCAAATTGATTGGGAAGAAGTAGCAGCTAAAATCTCTTCTAAAACTAAAATGATTATCATTAACTCTCCGCATAATCCTAGTGGTAAAATACTTCAGCAAAAAGATTTAGAAAAATTACAACAGTTGGTTAAGGATACGAATATTATTATTTTAAGCGACGAAGTTTATGAGCATCTGGTTTACGACAATCAAAAACATTATAGCGTAGCTAGATTCCCACAATTAGCCGAACGTTCTTTTATCACGTATTCTTTCGGAAAAACCTTTCACGTTACGGGATGGAAATTGGGCTATTGCGTAGCACCCAAAGAACTTATGAGAGAGTTTAACAAAGTACATCAATACAATGTATTTTGTGTTAATCATCCTATGCAAGTAGCCATTAATGCTTATTTACAAAATGAGAAGCATTATCTAGGCTTAGCAGAATTTTATCAGCAAAAAAGAGATTTTTTCTTATCGCTAATTAAAGACTCACGCTTAGAGTTTACTCCTAGCCAAGGGACGTATTTTCAAACGGCTTCTTATAAAAATATAACCCAAGAAAAAGACACCGATTTTGCCTTGCGATTAATTAAAGAAAAAGGTTTAGCTACTATTCCTGTTTCTGTATTTAATAAAGATCAACAAGATGACTCTATATTGCGGTTTTGCTTTGCTAAAAAAGAAGAAACTCTAAAAGCTGCTGCAGAAATTATAAATAAACTATAAGTTTAATCTCTTAAACCGTCTAGCATAGTTTTGGTCATTTTATTGATGTCGTATTCATGCTTCCAGTTCCAGTCTTTTTGAGCCTGAGAATCATCGATACTTGAAGGCCAAGAATCGGCTATAGGTTGTCTAAAATCTGGAGCGTAATCAATGGTAAATTCTGGGATCTCTTTTTGAATACTTGCAGCTAATTCTTTTGGAGTAAAACTAATTCCGCCAAGGTTATAAGAAGAACGTATGCTTAAGTTATCGGCTTCAGTTTCCATTAATGAAATAGTTGCTCGAATGGCGTCATCCATAAACATCATTGGCAAAGCGGTATCTTCACTTAAAAAAGATGTGTATTTTCCTTCTTTTAAAGCTTCGTGATAAATCTCTACAGCATAATCTGTAGTTCCACCACCAGGCAAGGTTTTATAACTAATTAAACCAGGATAACGAATGCTTCTTACATCTACACCATATTTATTATGGTAGTATTCGCACCAGCGTTCGCCAGTTTGTTTACTTATTCCATAAACAGTTGTTGGCTCCATAACGGTAGTTTGTGGTGTATCAAACTTAGGTGTTGACGGACCAAAAACAGCAATACTCGATGGCCAAAATAATTTACTTATCTTTTTATCTTTAGCTAAATTCAATACATTAAAAAGTGAATCCATATTCAAATTCCAACCACGCATAGGGAATTTTTCTGCCGTAGCGCTTAACATCGCCGCCATTAAATAAACCTCATCTATCTCATAATGCATGACAATGTCTTCAATGGCTTTATAATTGGTTGCATCTAAAGTTTCAAAAGGACCAGATGACATTAAAGACTCACTCCCTTCACGAATATCACTTGCAATGACATTTTCATTACCGTGTTTTTCACGCAATGCCAATGTAAGTTCTGTTCCTATTTGTCCGCAAGCTCCTATAATTAAAGTCTTTATTGCCATAATAAATCTGAAAGTTTAAATGTATTCTACAATTGTTTATCCTTTTCAAAAGAACGACTTTTAAACGTTAATACAAAATTGAAAATCTTAAATTGGACACCTTAAAAAATTACGTATCTTTCGAACGATTTAAATTTCTTATGACAAACTTTAAAAATCTAATTTTCAACTCTTTATTCTTCAGTTCTATCTTTTTAGCGATAAGTTGCAATAGCGATCAAAAAGAGGAGAAAGCCCTTCAGAATTTTCAAGAGAAAAAAGCCGCTCAATTAAAAGAAAATGTAAGCATCTCTAATATAAAAAGTGTTTCGCTTTCCGCGGAAGCTAAAGATAGCGTTTCCCAATGGCCAGAGTATTTAACTTTTGAAAATGAAATTGCAGGACTTCAAAACTCAAGCATACAAGAGATAGTAAACACCAGTAATAACTTAAAGGAAACCAGCGCAGGATTAATCTCTACTATTCCGCCAATTTTCAAGGAAATCCCTATTCAAGCACGAATTAATGTCTTGTATACTAAGGCAAGTGTTCTAGTACAGGAATCTTCAAAAACCAATTTTGATAATGAAGTTATTACACAAAAAACAAAAGAGCTTATTATCGCTTTTCAAGATTTAAAAATACAGTTAAATGAAGTTTTCTTAAAAACCTTAGAAGAGTTTGAAGAAGAAATAGAAAAACGTATTCAAGAACAAGATAGCATTCAGCAAATCAAAAAAGACAGTGTTTCATGAAAAACTATTCTTTCTTTATCTTAATCTTACTTCTTAGCATTAATCTATCTGCTCAAAACGCTGAAAAGGAAATTACACAAGTACTGGATAATTGGCACAACGCTGCGGCGGAAGCTAATTTTAAAACTTATTTCTCTTTAATGACAGATGATGCCATATTTATTGGCACTGACCCTACAGAAAACTGGAACAAAAAAGAGTTTAAATCTTTTTCTAAACCTTATTTTGATCGAGGTAAGGCTTGGAGTTTTACTTCTTTAGAACGTAATGTTTTTATAAAAAATAAAATAGCGTGGTTCGATGAATTACTCCAAACTCAAATGGGACTTTGTAGAGGTTCTGGAGTATTAGAAAAAACTACAAATGGGTGGAGAATACAACATTATGTACTTTCTATTAGTATTCCTAACGAAAATGTCGCTGAAATCACGAGATTGAAAAAGAATTTTGAAGAAAAATTTATAAAAACAATACCTTAAAGTGTAACAATTTAGCACAATCTTTTACCTATAACTATATAAATAACAAATCATGAAAATAACACTTAAACAAAGTTTACTTGTTGCTGCTGCATCGTTTGCGGTTCTTTCTTGTAAAGAAAATCCAAAAAACGATAAAGATATGGCTCAAGCAGAGGAGAAAACTCCAGGTATCGAATTGCAATATATGGATACGCTTGTGAGTCCTAAAAATGACTTCTACAATTACGTAAATGGTAATTGGATGAAAACCACTACTATCCCAGACGACAGAACTTCTTGGGGAGGTTTTCAGGTTTTACGTAAAAGTACCGATGATGATGTGCTAGCCATAGTAGATAAGGCACAAAAAGAAAACAAATATGCTGCAGATACCGATCAAGCAAAAGCTTTGTTTTTGTTTAATTCAAAATTAGATACGGTTGCTAGAGATAAAGCAGGAATTAGCCCTCTTCAACCGGCTTTAGAAAAGATTAATAGTATTAAAAATGTAGGAGATCTACAAAGCGTTTTAGCTAAAAATGCATCTACTATCTCTGCTCCATTTTTTGGATTAGCAGCTTATTCAGATCCTGCAGATAGCAATATGAATACCGCTTATGTTACTCCGGGTGGTTTAGGTCTTCCAGATCGTGATTTTTATACCAAGCAAGATGCAGATTCTAAAGAGATAAGAGAAAAGTATGTAGCACATATCTCTAGAATGTTCCAAATTTTAGGAGATGATAGCGCTGCTGCGGAAAAGCAAGCAAAACAAATCTTAGATTTTGAAACACGTCTAGCGACTCCACGTTTAGATAAAGTGGCTAGTAGAGATTTTAGAAATTTTAATAACCCACGTTCTATTGATGAGCTTCAAGAAATGGTTCCTGCAATTGACTGGAAAAAATACTTTGACGATTTAGGAGTAGAAAAAGAGTTAGATACGGTAATTGTGATGCAACCTAAGTACATGGAAGAAGTACAAAAGGTTTTAAAAGAAGGAAATGTAGAACTTTGGAAAACCGTAATGCGTTGGGCAACTTTAAATGATGCTGCAGGAATGCTTACTACCGAGTTAGAAATGGCTAACTGGGATTTTTATAGCAAAACTCTTAACGGAGCTAAAAAACAACGTCCATCTAGAGAGCGTGCTTTAGCTACCGTAAACGGATCTGTAGGAGAAGCTTTAGGTAAATTATATGTAGATGAGAAGTTTCCGCCAGAAGCGAAAGAAAAGGCAGAAAAAATGATCGATAATGTAATCGCTGCTTTTCAAGCTAGAATTGAGAAGTTAGACTGGATGAGCGACAGTACTAAAGTAAAAGCAATTGAAAAGTTGGATAAATTTACCGTTAAGATTGGTTATCCAGATGAGTGGGAAGATTATTCTAACTTAGAGATCAATAAAGACAATAACTACTATAATAATATGGTAGCAGTTTCTAACTGGAGCTACAAGAAAAATCTTTCAGAGATTGGTGAGCCAGTAGATAAAACTGAATGGGGAATGTCGCCACAAACGGTAAATGCTTATTTCAATCCGTTTAATAATGAGATTGTTTTCCCAGCAGCTATTTTACAACCACCATTTTATAACTACAAAGCAGACGCTGCAGTAAACTATGGAGGAATTGGGGCTGTAATTGGTCACGAAATTTCTCACGCTTTTGATGATAGCGGAGCTCGTTTTGATGCTGATGGTAACCTTAAAAACTGGTGGACCGATGCTGATTTAGAGAAATTTACCGAAAGAGGAAATAAATTAGCAGATCAATATAGCGATATCGAAGTATTAGATTCTGTATACATCAACGGTAAATTCACTTTAGGAGAAAACATTGGTGACCTTGGTGGTGTTTTAGCTGCTTATGACGGTTTACAAATGCATTATGAGAAAAACGGAAGACCAGAAAACATTGATGGCTTTACACCAGAACAACGTTTCTTTATGTCTTGGGCAACCGTATGGAGAACCAAAATGCGTGATGAAGCTTTACGTAACAAAATAAAAACTGATACGCATTCTCCAGGAATGTACAGAGCTTACGTACCATTACAAAACATCGAAGAATTCTACCAAGCTTTTGATATTAAAGAAGGAGATTCTATGTATGTAGCACCAAAAGACAGAGTTTCTATTTGGTAATATATTGGCTTGATAACTAACAAAAACCCATCGATTTTCGATGGGTTTTTTATTAATTAAGGTTGATGCAAAAACTTAAAGTTTAGCAATAAGCAGGTTTGTTTTACATCAATTTCTTTTCCTTTAGAGATTGTAGTCTGATCAAAAATTGGAGGCTCTAAACCCCTCTTTTTCGCTGCTGCGGAATAATATATTTCTCGCGAAGGATGATCTGGATAAACACCGTGAAAAACTCCAGCAATAGACTTTTCAACTAATCGAATTAACAACCTCATCCCGTCTTTTTGTTCAATTAAGTTTACTGGAGCATGAGGATTTTGAATGTTTTCTCGTCCTGCCAAATAGTTTACAGGATGTCGATCTTTACCTACTAAACCTCCAAACCTTACTATAGTGGTTTTAAACTTATCACTGTTCTGCCAAAGTTTTTCCACTTCTATTAATTGCTGACCTGCAGAGGAATTAGCATTCGGAATATCATTTTCTGTGTAAGTAGGAATACTTTCTCCATCTTCAAAAATCGACGTAGAACTTACATAAACTACATATTTCACCCTACTTTTTTCTACTTCCGTAAAAAGTAGAGTCATTTTTTTTACAAAATCCTCTTTTGGATTTTTTCTTAATCCCGGCGGAATATCAATTATTAAGGTATCTGTTTCTTTCAGAAACTCCTCAATATTACCTTCAACGCCTTCTTCTGTTAAAGCAATTAAAAAAGCTTCTATTCCCACCTTTGTGAGTTGATCTATCTTAGAAGGTGAAGTCGTGCTTCCCTTAACTTGATACCCCTCTTTTAACAATATCTCTGCTAAAGGAAACCCTAACCAACCACATCCTAATATGGATACTTTCTTCATTCTAAAATTAATATTGTTTGTGTTTCCATTGGAAATAAGAAATGAGCACCCAAAAAAGGGAATTAAAAAACAAGAGAAATAAAAATCGCTGAAAAGAAAATTCTTTATCTATGAAAAAATAGAAAGATAATTCCGTAAAGAAAGAAACAGGAAGTGCTCCTAATAAAAATCCATAAATTACAATATGTTTCTTCATTCTAAAATTACTTTTTGCTTCGTCATCATTACATCGTTTAATACAAAAGGTCTCGGCATCATCTTCTCGTCTCTTGGAACAATATTTAAGGTCTTATTTTCCAGCAAATCATAACTTGCATCGTAAACTTCTAAAACCGGTGATATTTCTGTATTTTTTAACTTCAATTTCAATCTTAACGTATCTTGATCTACAGCGAAATACGTGAGTAATTTAGGTGTTTTTCGATTTTTATAATAAGGGAGTTGATGATTTGGAGTTGCTTTTTCGTTGGCGGTTAAGCTTTCTACTTTTACATTTTTATCTAAGAACACTTCTATTCTTTTTACTTCTCGTTGCGGACTTATTTTTACGTTATATTCCGTAAATGTGTTATCTAATCTATTTTTTTCTACTTGGATCGCTGCTGCGGAAATATTTACTAAAGGCGCCACTGAAGTGTAGGTGTATTGAGCGTTATACTTACTATCAAAAATTACTGAATCTACATTACTATCATCTTTATTAAAATAAGGTTTGGTATAAGCATCTAATGTATGATCATAAGTATTCCAAGTAGCTTGTTTTTGATCTACATCTAACATATAGATTAAACTATTGGGTTTAGGTCGGTCTTCTGTATATCCCGATTGACTGTGAGCGGTTAGAAATAGAAAACCTGCTAAGGCCGCAAAAATCAAAACACCTGCTTTTTTATACTTTAAGTAAGCCATTACAGACCACAGTAATCCAAAAATGAGCATCACAAATAAGGCGCTAATAAATAATTTACTTAATCCTAAACCTACAGGAAAGAATTGAACCAAAGGAACTAATATTATAAGTGCTGGCACTCCTAAAAGTAAATGTAAATAAGGGTTTCTCTTGTTAAAGAGCAATAAACCAAAGGATAGTAAAGAGAAGAAAAAAGGAATGATAAAATAAGCCGCTCCTTTTAAAATGAAAGCAATAATGCTGAGTAAGATCAACCAAATAACTAAAGGTGTTACAAAAGCATTTTTATTTTTCTCGGTAGTAGTTGCTGAATAGTTCCTATAAAAATAAAACAAAATCGCTAAAGTTAAAGAAACTCCAACCCCAATATATAAATGTCCGTTAGACGGAAAATCGTTTTGATTCTCTAAAACAGAATCATAAATATCTGGGAGTTTATCACTTAAGGTTGCGCTTATTAGAATTCCAAAAAATAATGCTCTCGAAAAATCCCAAAATCCTCTTCCTATTTGTTTAAAGTCTAAAATTTTATGACGCATACCATATACGAACAATCCAAGAAAGATCACCCAAGCAAAAACAAGCATTGGATAGATAAATGAGAATGGATAATGAACAATATCTAAACCAAAGAAATTGAAATATACTTGATCCTTATCCGCTTTAAGCGAATCTAAATCTACTTGTGAAAAATAGGGTAATAATGCTTGTAAATAAGTTGCTTGGTGTATTAAAGATTCTATATCTAAATTCTCTGGAGTGTCTTTTGCAGTGTGATAATCAAAATGGTCATCGATAAATGCAAAAAAGAAACTGGGAGTATCGTTAACTTCTCTAAAGACAGTTGCATCTGTATCGTTAGGAAGTTTCTTGTAAACACTATACATTAAAGAAGTGGCTACAGGAAATTGCGGATTTGCTTCCGCGAAAGCGTTAATGAGATTGGTGTTTCCTGTATTGGTTTCAAGAATAGTGTTGGAAGGTCCTCCACTTCCGCGAGCTTCAAAGTTTAAAACGAGACCTATATTTTTTGCCCAAGTATGTTCTTTTACAAATAAACCAGCTCCGCTTAATCCTACTTCCTCTCCATCAGTAAAACAAATAACAATATCATTTTTTGGCTGCGGATTGTTCTGTAAAAACACTCGAAGACTTTCTAAAATCACTCCAACTCCAGATGCTGCATCACTAGCGCCTGGGGAAGAATGAACTGCGCTGTCATAGTGAGTCATCACCAATAAAGCAGATCGACTAGGGTCATTTCCTTCTATTTTAGCAAGTATATTTTGGGGAGCAGTTAAGATTCCGCTATTATTGAAATCATAACCTTTTTGGGTTTGAACTTCTAAGTCTAAATCTTGTAGTTGCTGTACAATATAGTTTCTTACTTTACTATGAGTCTTTGTTCCTATAGAATGCGGCTGACTTCCTATTCTTTTAACATGATTAAACGCATTGGCAGTAGAAAATGAATTTTTTGTTTCTTCCTTAAAGTAGGTTGCCGAAGGCTGAAGCCCTTCAATACTTACATAAGAAATAAGACTTATTAGAAGAACTATAAAAAGACTAGTAAGAATTCTTCTCATGTTAATCTATTCTTTTTACTAAAGCGTAGTATTCATTTTCTAAGGGCAAATATCCTTGATCGTAGACAAAGTAGTAGATGGTCCCTTTTTGAGTTGTATAAATATTGGTGATTAAATCGAAATCGAAACCTAAAGAGAGTAGTTTAGATTTTGTGGTTTTAGATTTTTTATCGGGATTGAGTTCTTGAAGAATTCGATAATTTTTTCGCAGTCGGTTGTTGGTATTCCGCACAAGATTATTAGAATCTTTGTTTAAGCGATTGTTGTAAGCATTGCGACAGTAATCGCTACAGAATTTTTTATCAATCCTGCCAACTATCTTTTCTTTACACTCTAGACATTCTTTTTGCATCATCTAAAGGTAATAAAATTGAAAATAAAACTAGGTATAAAATAAAAGCACCACTTAAAAAGTGGTGCTTAGAAAATAAATAATAACTATATATTATTCGATGATGCGAACGTTTGTCGCAGTCAATCCTTTTCTTCCTTCGCTTTCAACGTATTCAACACGGTCACCTTCGTTTAATGACTCACCATCTAATCCTGTGATGTGAACAAAAATGTCGTTTCCTGTGTCTTCGTTGGTAATGAATCCGTATCCTTTAGACTCATTGAAAAATTTAACTGTACCTTCCATTATAAAAAAATAAAATATTAATAAAGTACAAACCTACAATTTAAAATTGATTTCAAAATGAAATTAATGTAAATTTTTTATAAATTAATTGATTTTGAGTGATTTAATCTAAATTCTTTCCTTGCATTTTTTTGATATTCTCTGGCGTAAGCATATAATCTTTAAGCTTTCTTCCTTTAGATCTATAGTATAAAAACAAAGGCATCCAAACAAAAATCCCTGTTCCTAAAGATGAACCAATAAGAATACCACCTAGTTTTATATCTATTTCAGTTTGATTAAGGTAAATTCCTGTTCCTAGCGTAATGGCTATGGCGACAAAAAGTATAATAATAGCGTATTTCATTTTAATAAGTAATTAATTTTCGGCGGTAAGCCGTTAACATTTTAGATTTAGAAACGAAACCAACATACTTCCCTTCTTTAATCACAGGTAAATTCCACGCTCCACTGCTCTGAAATTTCCCCATCACCATTTGCATATCGTCTTTTCCGTAATAAATATAATCTGGAGCATCATGCATCAAAAATTCTACCAATACTGTATCGTATAAAGAAGTGTCGAACATCATTTCTCTAATATCGTCTAGCGTAATAACCCCAACCAATTCTTCTTCTTCGTTCACCACGGGAAAGAGATTCCTTTTCGATTTAACCACTGCTGTGAATAACATATCTTTCAAGGTCATTTGTGGTTTTAATTTCACAAAATTCTCTTCGATGATACGATCTAATTTTAATAAGGTTAATACCGCCTGATCTTTATTATGGGTTATTAAAGCATTTTTATCCTTTAATTCTTTTGTATAAATATTACTATCGCTAAAAGCTTTAGAAATCATAAATGAAATTCCCACCACGATCATTAAAGGTATAAACAACTCATACCCTCCAGTAATTTCAGCAATTAAAAACATGGCGGTAAGTGGTGCTTGTAAAACTCCAGCCATAAGACCTGCCATTCCTACCATAGTAAAATTACTAGAAGGCAAATAAAAACCGAATTGTTTGCAAATGTTCACAAAAAAACTTCCGGTAACGGCGCCTAAAAATAAAACTGGCGCAAACACTCCTCCAACTCCACCACTGCTTAAGGTTACAGAAGTAGCAATGGGCTTTAAAAGTATGAGTCCGAAAATTAGAAATAATATAACCCACGAACTTTCAATAGTATCTTTAAACAAAAAGGTTTCTAACGCCTGATCGTAATTTTGAGCTATAAGATTATTCATAAATGAAAAACCTTCCCCGTATAATGGAGGAACTAAAAAGGTTAAGACTCCTAAAATAATTCCGGCAAGAACCACTTTAAGATATTCGTTATTTACTTTACGGAATTGATTTTCTGTAGTAAAATAAACTTTAGAAAAGTAAACCGAAACCAGAGAAGCTAAAATCCCTAACAAAGCATAAAACAAGATATTTTTAATCTCAAAATGCTGTATATCTTTAAAGTTAACAATATACTGTTCCCCTATCACCCATATTCTTGTAACTACCGCTGCTGCGGAAGCAAATAATAATGGTAATAAAGAGGCAAATGTAAGATCTAAACTAAACACCTCTATCGCAAATAGAATCGCTGCAATAGGAGCTTTGAAAATCGCTGAAAGAGATCCTGCCGCGGCACAAACTAACAATAATTTTCTAGTCTGCGCTTTCATATGAAAGAGCTGTCCTATAGAAGATCCAAATGCTGCTCCTGTAGCCACCGAAGGACCTTCCAAACCTACTGAACCTCCAAACCCCACTGTTAAAGGCGCAGTCAAAAGAGAGCTAAAAGTATTCTTCCTACTCACCTTCCCTTCCTTCTTAGAAATAGAAAATAACGCCATAGGAATACCGTGAGAAACATCACTTTTTAGCACGTATTTTCTTACAAGAAGCGTTAATAACAATCCTATACATGGGAAAGCAAAGTACCAATACGTATGATAAGACTGAATGATCCCTTCTTCAAAAATTGTACTTATAAAATGAGTAATATTTTTTAAAGCTACAGAAGCTAAACCTGCAATTAAACCTACTAGAATAGAGAGCATATATACAAAATTCTTATCGGAGATATTTTTATATCTCCAAACTAGAAATTTTGTAAAGGGTGTCTTTTTCTTTAACATCTATACTATGGATCTACTAAATGTAGCAAAAAAAATCCTGCGTTAACAGGATTATATTTTTGTTATTCTTGAGTTTTAACAAGATTTAGATGAAGTTCTTTTAATTGATCTTCATCAATAGCTGCCGGTGCATCTATCATTACATCTCTACCCGCATTATTTTTTGGAAAAGCGATAAAATCTCTAATGGTTTCTTGTCCGCCTAAAATGGCTACTAATCTATCCAAACCAAATGCTAGTCCGCCGTGTGGTGGAGCACCATACTGAAAAGCATCCATTAAAAAGCCAAATTGAGCTTTTGCTTCTTCTTCCGTAAAGCCTAAATAATCAAACATTTGAGCTTGCGTAGCTTTATCGTGAATACGAATAGAACCACCTCCTATTTCATTTCCGTTAAGGACAAGATCATAAGCGTTTGCCTTAACTGCTGCAGGGTTCGTTGCTAATAAAGGAATTTGCCCTGGTTTTGGAGATGTAAATGGGTGATGCATGGCATGGTAACGTTCTGTTTCTTCATCCCACTCTAATAGTGGGAAATCGATCACCCAAAGTGGAGCAAATTCATTAGATTTTCTTAAACCTAAACGTTCTGCCATTTCCATTCTTAAAGCACTTAATTGAGCTCTTACTTTATTGGTATCTCCCGAAAGTATACAAATTAAGTCTCCTGGTTGAGCCTTTGTTTTTTCAACCCATTGCTTCAAATCTGCTTCGTCATAAAACTTATCTACAGATGATTTTAAACTACCATCTTCATTATATTTTACATAAACCATTCCCATAGCGCCTACTTGTGGACGCTTTACCCAATTAATGATTTTATCGATTTCTTTTCGGCTATAGCTCGCTGCTCCTGGTACGGCAATTCCTACTACTAAATCTGCTTCATTAAAAACTTTGAAATCTTTATGTTGCGCTACTTCATTTAGTTCTCCAAACTGCATATCAAAGCGAATGTCTGGTTTATCATTTCCGTAAAGACGCATAGCATCCTCATAGGTCATTCTTGGAAACTTATCTACCGACACATTATTTATCTTGAGAAGTAAATGTCTGGTTAGGTTTTCAAAAATATTAAGGATATCTTCTTGATCTACAAATGCCATTTCGCAGTCAATCTGTGTAAATTCTGGCTGGCGATCTGCTCTTAAGTCTTCATCTCTAAAACACTTTACAATTTGAAAGTATTTATCCATCCCGCCGACCATAAGCAGCTGCTTAAAAGTTTGTGGAGATTGTGGCAGAGCATAGAATTGACCTTCATTCATTCTACTAGGGACTACAAAATCTCTAGCACCTTCTGGAGTAGATTTAATTAAGTAAGGAGTTTCAACTTCTATAAAATCTTGAGTAGAAAGAAAATTTCTAACTTCCATCGTTACTTTGTGACGAAAAACAAGTTTGTTTTTTACCGGATTTCTACGAATATCTAAGTAGCGATATTTCATACGTAAATCCTCTCCTCCATCAGTTTCATCTTCAATGGTAAAAGGTGGAGTTTTTGCTTCATTTAAAATGCTAAGTTCTTTTACTAAAATCTCTACTTCTCCCGTAGGAATATTAGGATTTTTAGATTCTCTTTCTATGACGGTTCCTTTTACTTGAATCACGTATTCTCTTCCCAGCTTTTTAGCTGTTTCCATCATTTCTATCGGAGTTCTTTCCTCATCAAATATAAGTTGAGTAATCCCATAGCGATCGCGTAAATCGACCCAGATCATAAAACCTTTATCTCGAATTTTTTGGACCCATCCAGATAAGGTTATTTCTTCACCAATATTTTTACTATTTAACTCTCCGTTTGTATGACTTCTATACATAGTTGTTGTTTGCTATAAATGATGCACAAAAATAAGAAGATACTTATATATGAACGATGTTTTCTACAATAAATAATTCTATAAAAAAATGAATTTTACGTGATATAATCAACTTAACATAAGTGACTTACATCTCCAATGTTAATTTAATGTTACCTAACAGTTTATTTATTGTAAACTTTTTACTATATTTGTTAAGTTAACCTTTAAAAAGAAAGAAAATGAAAAAGATGATTGTAGCGGTTGCCCTTTTATTTGGAGCAACAATGATAGCTCAAGATGTGAAGCCTGAGTTCGAAAAAAATGGAGATGCAGTTAAAGGTACATTTTTCTATGAAGACGGAACTGTAAAACAAGTAGGTACTTATAAAGATGGGAAACTACACGGCGAATGGATAATGTATACTGAAGACGGAGAGAAACAAGCTATAGCACAGTACCAAAATGGAGAAAAAGTAGGCAAATGGTTTTTTTGGAATGATGACCAACTAACTGAGGTAGATTATTCTGTTAGCAAAATAACCGCTGTCACCAAATGGGAAAATACTAATGCTGTAGTTAGCAAATAGTAATTAATTATTAATAAGGTTTAAAAAGCTATCATTAATTTGATAGCTTTTTTATTTTTAGTTCTATAAATAGAACATTCCTTTTTGTATTTTTGAAGATAAACTATATTTAAATGATAGAGAAAGAAGAAATTGAATATGAAAAATCGGTCTTGATTGGGATTATTAATAAATTTCAAGATGAAGAGAAGTCTGAAGAATATCTAGATGAACTAGAGTTTTTAGCCTACACTGCCGGTGGTGAAGTTTTAAAACGATTTACACAAAAATTAGATGTTCCTAATCCTAAAACCTTTATTGGTACCGGAAAAATGGAAGAGGTAAGAGAGTTTATTGAACAAAATGATGTAGGTACTGCTATTTTTGATGACGAATTAAGCCCTGCCCAACAAAAGAATATTGAGAAAATTTTAAAATGTAAGGTAGTGGATAGAACCTATCTCATTTTAGATATTTTTGCCCAAAGAGCCAAAACAAGTTATGCTAGAACGCAAGTAGAATTGGCTCAATACGAATATCTTTTACCTCGCTTAGTTGGATTATGGACTCACTTAGAAAGACAACGTGGAGGAATTGGTATGCGTGGTCCTGGAGAGACAGAAATTGAGACGGATAGACGTATTGTAAGAGATAAAATTTCTCAATTAAAGGACAAGCTTAAAACTATTGATAAGCAAATGGCGGTCCAACGAGGTAATCGCGGTCAGCTAGTTAGAGTTGCTTTAGTCGGTTATACCAATGTTGGTAAATCTACTTTAATGAATGTGATAAGTAAAAGTGAGGTATTTGCCGAAAATAAGTTGTTCGCTACTTTAGATACCACTGTTCGTAAAGTGGTGATTAGAAATCTGCCTTTTTTATTAACTGATACAGTAGGTTTTATTAGAAAACTTCCTACGCAATTGGTAGAATCATTTAAGTCGACACTTGATGAAGTTAGAGAAGCCGATTTACTTTTACACGTAGTAGATATTGCTCACCCAAATTTTGAGGATCACATTGCTTCAGTTAACCAAATTTTAGATGAAATAGAGAGTGCAGACAAGCCCACTCTTATGGTTTTTAATAAAATTGATGCTTATTCACCAGAAGTTATTGAAGAAGACGATCTAGTTACAGAAAAGACTCCTGCTCATAATACCTTAACGGAATGGAAACGTACTTGGATGAACCGCCTAGGTGACAATGTACTTTTCATATCGGCTATTAATAAGGAGAATATGGAAGAGTTTAGAAAGAAGGTGTATGAAGCAGTTAGGGAAATTCATATTACCCGCTTCCCATACAATAATTTTCTTTACCCTGAGTATGATAAATATACCGGTGAGATAGAAGAAGATTAATTATTAAACTGAATTTTAAACAAAAAAAACCGCTTCTAATTTTAGAAGCGGTTTTTTTTGTTTAAAAACTATAACCGTATTATTCTGTAACTAAATTAACATTATCAATTTGGTAAGTAGTTGTTATACCATCTGAAGCACCAGAATACTCAAAACCAATATATACAGTTTCTCCTGCATAAGATGATAGGTCTATATCTCCTGATGGTGTAAAACTGGTTCCATAACCATTAGTATTACCAGTAGAATATGTTGCTCCAGTTAATTCTATCCAAGTAGCTTGAGTTGGGTCCCCTGTAAAATCAGTCGAAACGTATGCCTTTAAAGCTTGTCCATTATTATAACCATCGTTAGTTTCGAAAGAAAAGGTTGCTGAAGTTGCTTCACTTAAATCTACACCTGGAGTTACTAACCATACATTATAAGGGTTTTCATCTGAGCTAAATGCTGAAGTCTGAGCATACTTATTGTTACTAAACTCTCTAACTTCAAACACTCTTTCTCCTCCATTTATATTGACGTTAGTCCAATTCTCAATGCTAACATCCTCTCCTGTACCTGCTGTCTCTCCTTCAAAATCTTCAGATAAAGCTCCTAACTCACCATCAACTGGCTCATCTTCACCACATCTTTCTCCTTCAAAATTAACATCATTTTCATCTCTTAGTGTTAACTGGTAAGTTGTATTGAAAACACTTAAAACAGACGTCAAGGAACCTTTTCCCCATGGTAAAACCATATCTTTAAAATCAGAGAAACCACTTGTTCTTAAGGTTGCTGTTTGACCATCACAATTTTCAAAATCTCTATTCACACTAAAAGTACTTCCTACAGTTCCAAAAGATTCTCCTTCTAAGCCATCTACAAACTGTACTTCATTAAACTGTACTAAAGTATTTAAGTATTGATCAGAAATTTCTGAGATAGAAATCACAGTTGGAATAATTTCTTCTTTATCATTTGAACGTAAGATTCTATCATAGAATTCATCTACACCAATTCTACCAATTTCATCACCTTCATCAGTTCCTATAGTAGGTAAACCAGCATATTGACCAATGTAAAGACCATCAACTCTAAAGTAAATTTTTCTTCCTATATCATAGGTCAAATAAGCATCTGTAGCTTCTGTTGAAATAGCCAACCCACCTGTAGGATTTTCTGGACTATCTTGTATTACTATAGATTTATAAAAATTACCTGCTTCATCACTTGAAACTACGTAAGCCTCTAAGTATAATTCTTCTTGTGAATCTTCTCCTGCAGATATCTCCACAGATTCAAAACCACCATACATTTCTTTAACAGATTCAATTGTAGTATTTACATTTACATTTGGCTCTTCATAAGTAATCTCTGGCGTACTAAAGTCATCATCCTGAACACAAGATGTAATCATCAAACCTGCAAAAAACAGGGTACTAACTGCTAAAATCTTATTGATATTTTTCATAATTCTAATTAATTTATTTTTTAAAATCTAACGTAAACATTTAAATAATAAGTAGTTCCATATCCATACCAGTATTTAGGTCCGAATACCCTCTTTTCATTACTTACATCCTCAGATAAGGTTCTATAATTAGCACTTCTTCCTTGCTCAAAACCTCCAGTTTTATATTCTTTATCAAACACATTATTTATTGTCGCAAAGAATCCTACAAAGTAATCATTTATTTTCCAAGACTTTCCTCCTACTACATTCACCAACATATAACTATCAAATTCTTCTTGCTTCAATAATTCCCTAGCAGTTTCAGCATCATAATCATTAAATGGCGCTCCGTCAAAATCTGCATAAAAATTTTGAGATCTTGTAATGGGAGATACATCTACGTAAGCATTAGAGAAAAAGTTTGAAGTTGCTCCAAACCACCAGTAATCTGGATCTCTATATTCAAAACCTATTTGATAAGCTTGTTGAGGTCCTCCAGCTACTTTATAATCTTTTAAATAAGATTTCCCGAAATCTAATTCTTGCTGAAAATCATCTGAAGTTAAATATAAATCTGGATTATTAGCATATACATACTCCCCATAAGAAGCCGCCCCTTTTAATTTAATCGTTGGTGTTACTTGAGCTTCAATACCTAATTCTGCACCTATATGTCTTTTATCGATATTGGTTAATACCTCTTGTACAAAAGCTGTATTTACATTTCTACCCAAACCAGAGATTCCATCTGCATAGTAAAAAGCAATTTCGGTAGCGTCTTCCATTTTTGTATAATATCCAGTAAGTCTTGCTTTTACTTTAGGTGATCTATATACATAACTTAAATCTACATTTTTTACAGTTTCCTCTTCTAAACCTAAAACAGTACTATTATTTTGTCTAGAATTTGAAAAAGAGTTTCTTAACGTTGGGGCATCCGTAAAGTAAGCTCCATTCAAAGTTACTAAATGACGTCCTGTTATTTTATAAGTAGCTCCAGCTTTAACACCGTAAGTAGTAAAATCTAATTCTTCACTTTCTCCTAATGAATTGGTAGGAAAACTACCATTTCTATATAAACCATTTCTCTGGTAAGTTGTTTTTTCAACATTTGCACCAGCATAAAAATCTATTTTGCTATAGCTAAATTGCGCTTGAGCGAAACCATTATATTCAGAAGCATCTAAATCATAATCATATTTAAAAGTATCACCCTCTCCTAAGACTCTATTTGGATTTTCTAAGTTATTTTGAGCAGCATCACCTTGATTAAAAGTATCAATATCTAAATAACCACTACCTCCTAATAAATCGATCATATTGGCAAAATTATGAGAGTTCAATCTCCTATAACCTAATGATCCATTTAACGTGATGTTATTGGTAATATCTGAAGATATAATAGTATTAGCTGTCAATTGCTTATCATCATTACGATCTTCGTATAAATAATATTTAGAAGTTCCTCCGCTAAAAATATTTGCTTGATACATTGCATCCCAATCAATTTGGCCATCATTTCTAAATGACTCTGAAGCACCGTAAGCTCCTGCATAATCTGCTCCATCTGGATTACCTAAAAAGTAACTTGGTAATTTTTGGTAATAGGTTGGATCTGGGTTAGGAGCATTATCATAACCTAATCTACTATTTCCTACTTTACCAAATTGATAGGCAACATTCGTATTTAACCTTGTCTTCTTTGAAATATCCCAATAATGATTTAACATTATAACAGGCTCTTCAATCTCTCTTACTCTAGAATTTCTTATTTCTCCATCTTGATATCCCCAATAAGAATTATAGCTGATATCTTTCAAGTCGTAAACTTCTTGTGTATTAGGAGAAGATTTTCCTCTTCTGTTAGGCGTGTAAAATGCCGTTAAATTTAAACTATGCTTTTCATTTATTTTCTTTTCTACAGCAGCAAAAAATGAATTAGCGTCATATAAAGAACCATCATTGAAACCTTCTTCACCAAATCTTCTAGAAGCTAAAAAACTATAAGCCCAACCATTGTCCGTAAGTCCCGAATTATATGAAGCCATTACTCTACCTCTATAACTTCTATTAGAAGATGCATAAGAAACACGACCCCCTTTTTGATATTGAGAAGCTCTCATTACTACATTTGTAGTTCCTGCTAAATCTCCAAATGTATTCTCGTTGGCAGATAACCCCATTGTAAAGACTTGATTACGCATAGCATCATTCAACCCGCCCCAATTACTCCATTGTGGTCTACCATTATACATTTTATTCATTTCAATTCCGTTAATAAGAACTTTCCCATTTTCAGAATCAAAACCTCTAGGTCTAAAAAAAGTTGCACTAAAATCATATGCTGCAGCATTTAGAAAAACATCTCTTGAAGCTTGTAACAAACCAGATAAGTTATCGGCAGCACTTTCATCACTACTTAATTCATTGTCAGATAAGCTGATGGTACCGATTTGAAAGTTTTCTTCATTGATATCAACTTCTAAAGAAATTACATCTAAGTTTAAAGATTCATTCTCATTGATAATAACGGGAAATCTCTTAGAGATAAAACCTTCTTTGGTAAAAGTTACAATTTGTTCCCCTAAAGGGACTTTAAAAGCAACAAAGTTAAATTCTCCTGATGCATTCGTCATCACTGTTAAATTACTATCTTCAATAGTAACTTCTACATCGGGTAAACTTTCATTAGTTGTCGCATCTACTACATTCCCCACCACATTCGTTTGTGAAAACGAAACTGCTGAGAAAAGCAATAATGCAAAAAGAATAAATCCTTTTTTCATCTTTAAAATATTGATTAACATTAGTTTAAGTTAAGAAAACATTATTTTCCGGCTGCAAATGTACATATTTTATCTACAATACCTACTTTTGGAAACTCTTAACATAAAGATTTTACATTTAAATAATATTTAACAATCATGAACAAACTATTGTACTTCGCTGCTGCTCTATTAATGCTTAGTTGCGGATCCACACAAGAAACAAGCGAAAACAACACATCTAAAAGTAATAAAGAAAAGACTTTTAAAGTAAATACTGTTGCTTTTTACAATTTAGAAAACCTTTTTGATGCTGAAAATGATGAAACTATTATGGATGAGTATTCTCCCATTATGGAAATGGGTGAAGGCCTAAGAGATGGTGTTTACCAAAAGAAATTAAAAAACATGGCCTATGTGATTCCAAAAATTGGTGCCGATGTTTCTAAAAATGCACCAGCAATTGTAGGTGTTTGTGAAGTTGAAAATAGAAAAGTTTTAGAAGATCTTGCCAACCAAGAAGCCTTATTACCTTATGACTATGGCATTGTTCACTTTGATTCTCCAGATAGAAGAGGGATCGATGTCGCTCTTTTATATCAAAAGAAATTATTTAAAGTAACTAATACCAATTCTCACGAGCTATTGATTTATGATGCAAACGATCCAGAGAAAAGGGTATATACAAGAGATCAATTAGTAGTGTCTGGTAAATTAGATGGAGATGATATTCATTTTATCGTAAATCACTGGCCTTCAAGAAGTGGAGGGGAAGCAAGAAGTCGTTTTAAAAGAGAGAAAGCCGCAGCACTTAATAAAGAAATTATAGACTCTTTACACGTAATAAATCCTTACGCAAAAATTATAACTATGGGAGATTTAAATGATGGCCCTTATAATACGAGTGTAAAAGAAGTTTTAGGCGCTAAAGCGGAAATGGAAGATGTTGAACTGAAAGGTTTATACAATCCTATGGAAAATATGCAAAAGAAAGGAATAGGAACCATCGCCTATAGAGATAGCTGGGATTTATTTGACCAAATGATTTTAAGCAAACCTTTAATTGAAAAAGATTATTCAACATACCGATTTTACAAAGCTGGAGTTTACAATCCTCAATTTCTAAGTAACCCAAGAGGACGATATAAAGGTTACCCATACAGAAGTTTCTCTGATGGAGGATTCTCTGGAGGATACAGTGATCACTTTCCAGTGTATGTTCATCTTATCAAAGAAATTCAGTAGAATAAAACCTAAAATCTACAAACAAAAAATCCGCTCAAATGAGCGGATTTTTTTTATTTCTTAATTTCACCATCTAACGGTGGTCAATAAAGTTAAAGCTGACCAATAGTTACAATGGAACATTATATCCAAATAGACCAAGGTATCATTGCTAATATTGCAGCAAATGCCAAAGTATAAAATATAGCTAAAGTTTTAAACTTTGGTGCTGAAGATAACTTCTTCTTATGCTTAGAATATCCTATAGTAATTAGAGCAATAGCAATAATCATAAGCAAAGGATGCTCTACATTATACATTCTCATCGTACTGTTTTTCATGATTAGCCCCATATCAACGTTTTCTGAAAACCAAACTATTTTTGGAGAAACAAAAAATAAGATAAGACCAATAAGTAATTGAAGGTGTGTGCAAATTAAAGCAAACAGTGAAATTCTAAAATCTTTTGCTCCATAAGGTTTTTTGGTAAATACACCAATAAGTGCATTAATAGTTGCTAAAAACACAACTAAAATCACCATATACGCCCAATAAGAATGTAAATAATAAATAGCTCTATACATGTTTTAAATTTTTAAATTCAAATATACTATTTATTATAAGTTACTCCTAACATATAAATTAACACATAAAAAAAAGCCCACTGAAATCAGCAGGCTTTTAGTAGTTTGTAATGAAAAATGAGTTATATTAATCTACATTAACTTCCCACTCTCCTTCAACTTTTATATACTTAAAGCTTTCTATTACATTACCAGAATTATATGTATTAGCATTTATTACATATTTTTGACCTTCTTCTGCATTAGGTGCAATAACATTTGATAATAAATCTATTAATACGGTATTCATCATAGTATCGTTCCAACTAGTTGGACCTCCTCCTCTATTAAAGTTACCATAAGTAGCTAAGTTTCCTGCAGCTGCAGAATAATTATTACCCTCATCATCTACAAAATCTGCATAATTAGCTCCTACATAATCATAATCTGACACTACCAAGTTATACTGGATAGTATTATCTGGCACCCAAGTTTCTCCATCATGACCAAACTGTAAGGTAGAAGTAAATTGTTCCCAAACGCTATTTGTATACATATAAAATGAACCTCTGGTTACTGTATTTTCTCCATCGTAATATTTGTAAATAATATACATCTCATCTTCTTCCTGAGCATAAGGAAATTCTGAATTTAAGAATGCTGGGATATAATCTTCTGGAGCTACAGAATTACTAAAATTATTATACTGGCCAGGAGCTCCCATCGCATCATAATCTGCATCGCTTAAATAATAAACATCTTCGCTAGGCGCCCATTCGCTACCATCAAACATAAAGAATTTACCTTCTGCATCGCTGTCTCCTGTAATTCCTATTGTTTTTATTACTATACTTTCAACTCTCCATCTCGCTGCATCTGTAGATGTAGATTCATATTTTAAAGCAATATTAATAGTTTCACCTTCATAAGCACTAAAATCATATTCTTCAGATAAAATAAAATCATTACTATCACCTGCAGGTGCTGTTGCTAGATTAATTTCTTCCCAAGTTGCAGTTGTAACATCATCTGTATAATCTGTAGATACTAAGATTTTTAACAGAGATAAATCTGTTGCATAGTTAATGGCTTGATTTATTTGAAACTTTAGATCAGATTCTTCAGTTAAATCTATTTCTGGAGATACTAAATAATCAAGATTGGCTACCTGACCATTATCAAACCCATTTCCTTGAATATAGTTTGTTTCTGATGTCCATCCTAAATCGTCTCCTAATAAATCTACTACAGTCCAAGCTTCAAAACTATCTTGAAAATTATATTCAACCAAATTAGCATAACCTATTTCTGGTACTTCTGTATATTGATTGTAGGTAGCTAAAACCACCTCTCCTTCTGAAGGGTTAGCGATTTGAGTTGATAATACTTCCGCTATAGCGTCATTTACATTTGCACCTGGATAAAACCCTGCAGCATCACTCCCAGAGTTTGCATAATCTGTATTGGTTAACTCATATTCTGCAGCATTTGTAAACACTCCAACGCTTGCTACTTGATCATATTGAAGATTATAAGTAACAGTTACTGATGACCCTTTTCCCCAATATGGATATAATTCACTTAATAAACCTGGAATTAAATCTCTTGCTTGTTGCTCGTCTACAAAATTCTCATTTTCTAACTCTAGAGTTTCATAATCATCACTGGTTAAAGTATATTCTGCAACTCCTTCAACTGTGTTTTCGCTATTGATTTCTTCGTAAACATCATCCATAGGCTCACAAGCTCCTAAGAATAACATTAATGAAATACTTAAATAAAATATTTTTTTCATTTTTCTAATTTTTAAAAGTTAAGTTTCGCTCCTACTGTGAACGTTCTTCCTACCCCGTACCATACTCTAGCTGTTGCTGAGTTTGATAAGTCTCCATCGATAGCATCTGAAATATATTCTGTATCAAATACGTTATTTATTCTACCTACTAATGTAGCATCTAATTTACCTACTTTGAATCCGTGAGTAACTGAAGCATCAAATAATCCATAAGAAGGAACTTCCCAAGGCTCATCTGGTCTGCTATCATTTGGGTTATACCCTCCATCACTAGGATCGAAATCTGCATACAATCTGTCATAGTAGTTATAATCTACATAAACTGTAGTTTTTGGTAATAAATCATATCCTAATCCTAAAGCTAAAGCTGTTTGAGCAGCATCTGCAACTGGAATATCTTCAATGAATAAATCTACAGTTTGAAGAAGCTCTTGATCTTCTCCTCTAATTTCTACGTTCTCTATGTTATCTTCCCATTTCCAATCACCAAAAGATGCCATACCTGTAATCTTTAACTTATCAGTTGCTCTATATACAAAGTCGATTTCAACTCCTTGGTGTACTGCATTTACTCCTAAAATATTTGCGAAAGCTGTTTCGTCTTCAGATAACTGAAAAGATCTTGTTTCAGTTCTATCTCTCCAAGCTGTTCTATATAAGTTAACATTTGCTGTGAATTTAGAAGATCTAAAACCGTAACCTAATTCGAAACTCATAATCTTTTGGTTCTCTGCATCATCATTAATTTCCTCATTGTTAAAGTTTGGAAATACTGCATCAAAGCCTGGAGCTTTTTCAAAATACCCAACATTTGCAAATACATTGTGAGTATCATCTATATTATAGTTTGCCCCTCCTTTAGTCATATAACCAAGAAAATTATAACGATCTGTTTCTTGTAAAGGATCTGAATCTAAATACTGGAAATAATCTATACGCTTGTAAGAAGTATTTGAAGCTGATAATGAGATAAAACCAGATATTTTATCTTTAGAATATTCTAATTGACCAAAAAGTCCTTGCCATCCTACTTTACCATCATTATAATAATTGAATTTATCTCCAACTTGTAGAGTATTATTTGGATTATTCACATCTGAATCATCTGCAAAGTATTGACCTCCTAATAAGTTTGTAACCTCATAAAAGTGAGAACCCGTATAATCTCTTAAATCTACACCTGCCAATAATTCTAAGTTATCTGAAAGTTCTATAGTATAAGTAGACAATAACCCATACCAATTATGGTCATTTCTTGAAGCTCTTAATATTGACTCTGATCCTCCAGCACCGTTAGCTATGTTCTCGTCTTGTATTCTATCTACATCTACAGGTCCTAATGGTCCTAATGTATAGTCTGGATCTGTGAATTTAGACTCTCCTCGAGTTCCACCACCACCACCAGTACCAAACGAAGCATAAATTGCCGTACTTAAAGTAGATTTTTCATTAATTGTCCAATAGTGATTTAAAGATATTTGAGGCTTGTGGTAAAAATTATCTTCGATATGAACTACTTCTCCATTTAAATAACCCCAATCTGAATTATATTTTCTACCTCTTTCGCTTTTTTGGTAATCTGCGATTAACTGTCTATTCTGTCTCTGCCCGTGTCTTTGCTTAGCTCCGAATGCAGTAAAAGATAACTCATGAGCGTCATTAAATTTTTTCGATAAGTTTACAAAATATGATACAGAATTAAATTCAGTTCCATCTACATAACCATCACCATACGTTCTTGCCGCAGAAACAGAAGCTGCGAACCCATTTTCTAATAAACCTGTAGAGTAACTTAATCCGTATTTTGTGTAACCATCATTTCCTAAAGTAGTCATTACATTACCACCTTCTTCTACATCTGTAGTTTTGGTAACAATGTTAATTGTACCACCAATAGACGGTACGGCAACTTTAGATGCTCCAAGACCTCTTTGTACCTGCATTGTTCTAGTAACATCACTTAAACCTGCCCAGTTACTCCAGTATACAGCCCCGTTTTCCATATCATTAACAGGAACTCCATTAATTAATACTGCAACATTTTCAGATTCAAAACCACGAAGGTTAATTCTACCGTCACCAAAACCACCTCCAGCTCTAGTAGCATAAACTCCTGGAGTAGATTTTAAAATTTCTGGAAATTCTTGGCTTCCTAATTTCGTTTCAATGTCTTTTGCTTTAATCGTAGAAACCGCAACTGGCGTTTTTCTGTCAATCGCTAAGGAGTAGCTAGTAATAATAATTTCATCTAAAGCGCTGTCATCAGCAACTAAAACAATCTCGCCTAAGTTTACTGTTTCCCCATTTTTTACATTGAATTCAATTTCTTGTTTTTGAAACCCTACATATGATAATACAATTTTGCCAGTTGTAGCTTCTACATTTAAAGAGAATTTACCGTCAAAATCTGTAGTGGTCCCATTGTTTGTCCCAGCTACAGTAACGTTTGCACCAGGCAACGGTGTTTTCATCTCAGAATCAGTAATAGTACCCGTTACGATACCCTGAGCGAAAAGAAAAGATGTTGATAACAACATCGTTAATAAAAATAAGTTTTTCATTTTGAAGACTTTTATTTGTTTTGTTTTGTCGCGGCAAATCTAACAATAAAAAGTTCAATATTAATTATGAAAATCTTAACTTTTGGGTTACTAAAATGTTAAGTAATACTTCAGATGTCCTGAAAATCTAGATTTCTTTAAATTTTATCTGACCTAAATCCTTTTTTAGAGAGTCCATTTTAGCAAAATACATAGGCTTTAAAGACTCTTTAAGAGGTTCTGAACTAGGTAGATTTTGCTTGTAAGGATCCACCTGTTTTCCATAAACCCAAAAACGATAACAAACGTGTGGCCCAGTAGCTAATCCTGTACTACCTACATAACCTATAACATCACCTTGTTTTACACGTTGACCCACTTTTGCATTACGTTTAGACATGTGCAAATATTGAGTGGTGTACTTATCATTATGACGTACTTTTACGTAATTTCCATTTCCTCTCGTGTAACTTGACTTAATAACGACACCATCTGCAGTTGACCAGATTGGCGTGCCTGTAGGTGCAGCATAGTCTGTTCCTTTATGAGCTTTCCATCTTTTTTGAACAGGATGAAATCTTCTTTTGGTATAGCGTGATGAGATTCTAGAATATTTTAACGGAGCTTTTAAAAAGAAGCTTTGGAGTGAATTGGCTTCTTCATCATAAAATTTTGCAAATCCGCTAAGGGAATCTTTACCAAATTCAAAAGCGTAATATGGATTCTTATAATGTGTTAATACAGCCGCCTCTATGTTTGCTAATCCGGCGTAGACCGTATCGTTTATATATTTTTCGTTATAAATAATTTTAAACTGATCTCCTTTTTGAATTTTAAAGAAATCTATTTTCCATTGGTAAATATCGGCCAGCTTATCTGCTAGTAAAATACTTAACCCTTCATTATCCATAGCAGCAGAAAGAGAAGAAGTTATCACTCCCGATACTATATTTTTTTTAATAGTTACCGGCTTTTTATTTCTTAAAGCAGAAATACTATCTTTTAAATTAACAACCGTATAATTTATTCTACTTTCTTCGTAGATGAATACCTCCACATTAGATAAAGAATCTTTTGACTTTAATATAGTGTAGGGCTTACCAACATTGATTCTGGCAGGATCAAAAACATCTTTTACTTTTTCTGAAACCTCAAAAACTCTCCCCCTAGTAACCCCATGAGAATCCATTATCGCCCCAAAACTATCGCCCGATCTTACCGTATCTCTATAGACTTCATAATCATCTAGTGTAAAACCATACTCTTTAATAGAAGGTTTTGGTTTTTTTATTTCTGTTTGGACTTCTTCCTTTGGTGCCTCGTCAAACTCACAGCCAACTGCAATTAGAATTAATAATATTAAAGGGAGGTAAGATATTTTTTTCAAAAGAAATTGGTTCAGTTATATTTTTAAAAAATTTTATCAAAAATATTTAATGCTATACTTCTATACAACTTAATAGCAGCTTATTTATTATGCTTTATTTAACCTTTAGATAAGCTTTGTTCTATTTTTTTGCTGAAAATGGATTTTTTAAACCTTTGTATTCTTCTAAATCTGCCTCAAGAGAACCTACAGCCAGCTCTGCTTTAATTTTTACAGGCATTTTATTATCGTCATCACTTACCCAAAACGTTAGACTTTCTTCTTCTTCAAATATGCGATCTGCCTGTACATAAGGTCTAAATTTTAAACATTTAACCTTTCCAAACTTAGTTTTCACGACTTCTCTCTTTAAAAAAACAGTTTTAAAACGATAATTCTCATCGTCAAAAAACAAATCGAGTACAATTTCATCGCCAGGCTCAATTGTTTTATGATCTATTTTATTTCTTAAAAAATAAAAAACAGATAACATATCTTGAACTTCTTGTTTGGTTGAAAAAGTCTTTTCTGTTTTATGCTTATTATCAATTACTCTTGCGACATTTTTATTTTGATCAAAAAATATCTCTTTGTCTTTAGTATGACCGCCTTCGTTTATTTTTCTTATAAAATATAAAGGCTGTTGTGTGTCTTTAGAAATATAAGTTTGATAATCGTCATCAACTTCAAAAAATAAATCTAACAATCCAGTAGATTTTCCTTTACCAACTATATGAAAAACCTCTTTATTATTGTACAATTCATCTTTCACTTCTAGCGTAGCATAACTCGCATTAAACCACCCATAGTGAATTCTAAATTTAAACCATTCTCCAGCCTTATATGCTTTTTCTGATTGCGCTAAAGCGGAAATATTTATCAAGCAAATTGCTATAATTAAAACTGATTTTTTCATAAATGACAAGTTGGTTAATGGAGGCTCTTTTAATTATTTTACAATTTCTATTCCAAAAATAGAAAAACAAAAAACCCCATCAAATTTAATGATGGGGTTTAATGCTTATTAACCAACTAAAACTTAAATTTATGAAAAAAAATTTCAAATTTACAATTTTGGTAACCACTCCAAAAATGCTGTGCAAAAGTACAGCAACTTGCAAAGGTAGAATGCAAAAAAATAAACTTTAACCTTTTCCACATCAAATCAGTAAATAAAATGTGTTTTAGTTAATTAATCTCTAACTATTTGTGAATTAGTTAAGTGTTCCTCGTAATTCTTGTTCTCTTTCAATAGACTCAAAAAGGGCTTTAAAGTTACCTGCTCCAAATCCTCGAGCTCCCATTCGTTGAATTATCTCAAAAAATAAGGTTGGTCTGTCTTGTATTGGCTTAGTAAAGATTTGTAGTAAATAACCTTCTTCATCGGCATCTACCATAATTCCTAAACTTTTTAATCTTTCAATATCCTCACGCAACTCATGACTGTGTTCTTCTAATCTTCCTGGTACAGCTCTATAATATTCCTCTGGTGGTGTAGATAAAAACTCCACTCCTCGAGATCTTAAATCTGATACGGTTTTAATAATATCATCTGTTGCTACTGCGATGTGTTGTACTCCAGGACCTTCATAAAAATCTAAATACTCCTCAATTTGAGATTTCTTCATCCCTTCCGCAGGTTCATTAATTGGGAATTTTATTCTTCCATTACCATTACTCATTACCTTACTCATCAAAGCAGAGTATTCAGTATGTATTTGTTTATCATCAAAAGAAAGAAAGTTAACAAACCCCATTACATCTTCATACCATTTTACCCATACGTCCATTTCATTCCAACCTACATTTCCTACCATATGGTCAATAAATTTTAAACCAACTGGTTCTGGGCTATAATCTGATTCCCATTTTACGTAACCTGGTAAAAATGTTCCATTAAAATTTTTACGCTCAATAAACATATGAACCGTTTCACCGTAAGTATAGATTCCAGCTTTTACAATTTCTCCACTCTCATCTTTCTCAACCGTTGGTTCTAAAAAAGATTTAGCTCCGCGTTTTGTAGTTTCTTCCCAAGCAGATCTTGCATCTTCTACCCATAGAGCTACAACTTTAACTCCGTCCCCATGCTTAACAATATGGTTATTGATGTCTTCTTGCTTTGAAGTTAAAGGAGAAGTTAACACCAATCTTATTTTATCTTGTTTTAATACGTAAGATACAGTATCTCTACTTCCAGTTTCAAGTCCTTTATAAGCTAGCGACTGAAATCCAAAAGCTGTCTTATAAAAATGTGCGGCTTGTTTTGCATTACCTACATATAACTCTACGTAATCTGTACCCAAAAGCGGCAAAAAATCTTGCGCTCCTTCAAATATTTTTTCTAATCCGTAATTAACTGATTCTATATTTTTTTTACTCATTTTCTTATTTTTATATTATTAAACATTTTTAAAACTATGCACTACCCATAAATAGTTTACCACATAGCTCTCGCTTGCGCGGAAATGTTTAATTGTAATTTTTCGCTAAGCATGATTTTCGTCTAACCAAGATTTGTGATAAGTGTCATCTGCTATTTTCATTCCTTCTTCGGTTACCTTTAAAGGCTTAAAAGTATCTACCATCACCGCAAGTTCTTCAGTTTTAGTTTGCCCTATGCTTCTTTCTACCGCTCCTGGATGCGGACCGTGTGGAATTCCTGCAGGATGCAAGGAGATATGACCTGCATCAATATCATTTCTACTCATAAAATCTCCATCTACATAATACAACACCTCATCACTATCTATATTACTATGATTATAAGGCGCTGGAATAGATTCTGGATGATAATCGTATAATCTCGGACAGAAACTACATACTACAAAAGCATCGGTTTCAAAGGTTTGATGTACTGGTGGTGGTTGATGAATTCGACCTGTAATAGGCTCAAAATCGTGAATTGAAAATGCGTAAGGGTAATTGTAACCGTCATAACCTACTACATCGAAAGGGTGAGTAGCATAAGTAACGTCAAATATTTCTCCTTGTTTTTTTATTTTCATGAGAAATTCTCCTTTCTCATCATTTGTTTCTAACTCATAAGGTCTTCTTATATCTCTTTCGCAAAAAGGAGAATGTTCTAGTAATTGACCAAAATGATTTCTATAGCGCTTAGGTGTATAAATAGGTCTGTTAGATTCTACAATAAATAAGCGATTATCTTCATCGTCAAAATCTATTTTATAAATAGTCCCTCTTGGTATTAAAAGATAGTCTCCATATTTAAAGTCGAGATTCCCTAGGTGAGTTCTCAACTTCCCCGTTCCTTTATGAATAAAGAGAAGTTCATCTTCATCTGAATTTTTATAAAAATAGTCTCCCATAGATTCCTGTGGTGCCGCTAAAGCAATCGAACAATCTGAATTGGTTAAAACTACTTTTCTACTTTCTAAAAAATCGGGCGCGGGAACAGTTTGAAATCCGCGAAAGCGATATGATTTTATATTGTTTTCTACTGCAATTTTAGGTTTTATGCTATAAGGGTCTTTTACACTCTTTATTTGTGTTGGTCGATGTTCGTGATAAAGATTGGTAGACATCCCGTCAAAACCTATGGTCCCAAAAAGTTGTTCATAATACAAATCACCATTCGGCTTTTTGAATATCGTATGACGTTTGGGAGGTATTTTTCCTAATTTATGATAAAATGGCATAACTAAATGGGCTTTTCACAAATATCGGAAAATTTTCTGTTCTATTGTTTTTTGTGAGCTTGCTTTTTAAAATTTTAAACGCTCTTTAAAACCTAAAAATAATACCCGAGTGCAAAAAACCATTCACTTTCACCTCTCTCTGGAGAATAGGTGTATTTTAACTCTACAGGCCCTAAAATAGTTTCTAAGCCATAACCAAGAGCGAAACCTGTAAAATCTGGTGAAGAAAACCATTCTCCTGTTTTATACAAATCATCATCTACGTTGGCTATATTATAGCTGGCAATAAGGTGGTTTTTTTTAATAAATTCATAATCTATATCTATTAGCCCTTTTATATAACTATCTCCTGTAATGGTAAAAAAGTCATATCCATAAAATTGAACAATATTATTGATAGGTAGGTTACCATATCCGCCAAGGGAAAAATTAAGAAAAGACATATCGTTATTTCCTACTCGAAATCCTGTTTCGCTTTGCAATCTGGTACTTACTTTTGGCAAGGGACTAAATGCATAGCCTACTGTTCCTTTTGCTATTGAAAATTCTGAAAAATTAAAAGTAGACCTAGAATCGAAAAGATATAGATTAAAATCTCCTCTAAAATGAATCCCCTTACTCGGAAAATAGGAATTATCGTAGGTGTCATATTCTAAATAACCTAAAGCGCTAAATACGTTGCTTTGTTCTAATATAGTAAATGGAAGTTGTTCATCTGCCTCTTGATCTATAATAGTTTCGGTTTCAACTTTTGAATATTTATGTTCTGCACCTAAACCTAATTTAAAAAACTTTAAAAAGAAGGTTTCTGCGTAAATTTGATTGGTAAAATCAAAGTTCTCTAACTCTACTTTATTTACATTATAATCACCAATAGTTGAATTTTGTTTTAAAAAATCGAAGTCTACGTCCTTATTAAATTGACTCACTCTCGAGTTTACTCCTATACTCCAATAGTTTCCTTTATCTATATAGTATTGAAAATCGTATCTAAAATTATCTCCCGCAATGAAATCTAACGAAATAATATCGTTGGTTAAAAACAAACTTTTTTTCGTGAGATTTACCAAAGCAGCACTTCTAAACAACTCATCATAATGTAAGCCTAAGCGTAAATAGGTGTTATTTTTATTTTCGGTTACTCTCAATCTTAGGTTATAGGTATTTTTCGCATTAGGCACAAGACTGTATTCTACGCGTTTAAAATTTCCTGTGGCGGAGAGTGTATTAATCCCCCTGTTTAAATCTTGATATGAAGTTAATCTTTGTGTTTCCAACTTTAATTTACCACGAATATAATTTCTAGGATAATTGTGATTTCCTACAATCTCTATTTGATGAATGTAAATTGAATCTTGAAGTATTACGGGTTTTCTTACTTCATATTTTTGAGGGTTTTGCTGAGCTGCAATAGCTTTCAACTCTTCAATTTTTTTATCAGCAGCTTCTTCGCCTTTTTCTATAATTTTACTGCCCTTTTCAAAAGAAAGAACTGAAAAATCTATAATATCTGGTTTTATATATAAATCTGTTTTGTCTCTCTTTTCTTTCATAGCTTCAATCGTTCTAAAATTATTGACCTGTGTCATAATCTCAAAAACCGATTGGAGTTTCTTTCTATCTACCAAACTATCTTGTACATCTACACCAATAATAAAATCGACTCCCCTAGATTTTAATTCTTCAATAGGATAATTATTAGCAATTCCCCCATCTGTCATCAATTTTCCTTCAATTTCTACTGGACTAAATAATGTAGGGATTGCTCCGCTTGCAGAAACTGCCTGCGCCAAAGATCCATTTTCCAAAATAACAGCTTCCCCAGTTTCCATATTAGTTCCTATGCAAAAAAATGGAATTGGCAGATTTTCAAATTGCTGAATGTTATTTACATGAGCTGTTAACTGCGAAAGAAGATTATAAAGATTTTGCCCTTTTGACAATCCAGAAGGAAATGAAAGCTTAAAATCATCAAAAGGCAAGGTAAGTGTATAACGTTCTGAATCTTTACGTTCGTAAAAAGTTTTTACACTTCGAGGAAGATCATCTTGTATTAAGGTATTGAAATTGGTTTCTCTAAAGATAGAATCTAATTGGTGAGGTGTATATCCTGCTGCATACAATGAGCCTATTATTGCCCCCATACTTGTTCCTGCAATATAATCTACTCTTATCCCTGCTTCATCAATTTTTTTTAACGCACCAATATGCGCCAAGCCTTTTGCTCCGCCACCGCTTAGAACCACACCTACTTTCAAATCTTTTTTTGAAGTAGTGTTTTCCTGAGCAAAAATACTTCCTGTCAAGAACAAGAGAATGTAAAGCAGGTTTTTCATTCCTTTTCCTTTTTTTTCTGATAAAATTCGAACACTAAGCTCCCTTTAGAAACTCCTACCACATCTACTAGCTCTTTTTTAGTAGCCTCTGAGATTCTCTTAATCGATCTAAATTGCTTTAATAACTCTACCGCTGTCTTTTCTCCAATCCCTTCTATAGATTCTAGTTCGGTTCCTAGCGCAGCATTACTTCTCTTATTTCTATGGAAAGTTATCCCAAAACGGTGGGCTTCATTTCTTAACTGTTGAATAATTTTTAAGGTTTCCGTTTTTTTGTCTAAATATAGAGGATATTTATCTCCCGGATAAAACAATTCTTCTAAACGTTTAGCAATACCTATTATGGCTATTTTTCCGCGTAAGCCTAAATCATCTAATGCTTTTACAGCAGAAGATAATTGTCCTTTTCCTCCATCAATAATAATGAGTTGAGGCAAAGGTTCATCCTCATTTAAAAGTCTTCTATACCTTCTAAACACCACTTCTTCCATAGATGCAAAATCATCTGGACCTTCTACGGTTTTAATATTAAATTTACGGTAATCCCTTTTACTTGGCTTTCCGTTCTTAAAAACTACACAAGCTGCAACTGGGTTGGTTCCTTGTATGTTAGAATTATCAAAACATTCTATATGTCTTGGTTCTTCATGAAGCCGCAAATCTTTTTTCATTTGCGCCATTAATCGATTGACATGACGATCTGGATCAATAATTTTCATTTGCTTAAAACGATCTTGACGGAAGTATTTCGCATTCCGTAAAGATAAATCTACAATCGCTTTTTTATCACCCAATTTAGGAACTGTCACTTTTATATCTTCCCCTAAGTTAATTGGAAAGGGCACATAAATTTCCCTCGACAGAGAGTTAAAACGTTGCCTAATTTCTACAACAGCAAGTTCAAGGAGTTCTTTATCGCTTTCCTCTAGCTTTTTCTTCATTTCGATAGTATGTGATCGAATAATTGAACCGTGAGAAAGCTGTAAAAAATTGACATAACCATAGCCTTCATCGCTCGTTATAGAGAAAACATCTACATTATTAATTTTAGGATTAACTACCGTAGATTTAGATTGATACTTTTCTAAAACATCTATTTTATCTTTAATTTTTTGAGCCTCTTCAAACTCCATAGCTTCGGCGTGCATTTTCATTTGCTCCCTAAACTTTAGTAAAGAGTCTTTAAAATCTCCTTTTACAATTTGTCGAATGTGCTCTATATTTTTATTGTATTCAACCTCATATTGATTTCCTTCACAAGGACCTTTACAGTTTCCTAAATGATATTCTAAGCAAACTTTATATTTTCCTTGCTGAATTTTTTCTTCGGCCAAATCATAATTACAAGTTCGCAATTGATACAAACCTTTAATAAGATCTAGTAAAGTATTTACTGTTTTAAAACTGGTAAAAGGCCCGTAATATTCACTCCCATCTTTTATGACTCTACGCGTAGGAAATACTCTAGGAAAACGTTCGTTTTTTATACAAATCCAAGGATAGGTTTTATCATCCTTAAGCATCACGTTAAAACGTGGCTGGTATTTTTTGATAAGGTTGTTTTCTAACAGTAAAGCATCGGTTTCAGAATTAACAACGATATGTTTTATATCGTGTATTTTCTTAACCATCACACCAATGCGGTGGCTATCGTGCTTTTTATTAAAATAAGAGTTTACCCTTTTTTTTAGATTTTTTGCCTTCCCTACATAAAGAATTTTCCCGTTCTTATCATAGTATTGATAGACCCCCGGACTAGAAGGAAGGGTTTTTATTTGTACCTCTAAAGATGCCTGCTCCATACCCTCAAAGATAAAGTATGTTTTATACTTTTAAAAGAAACTGTGAGTATCCTTAAAAACTATTTTTTATTAAACATTTTAGTTTATTTTTGGAGCCTTATTTCTTCCATAAATTTAAGTTTTTAATACCAGGTATTCTTATTTTTAAAGAAAATCAAACCTATATTTTTTGCTTCGTTTATTTTTAAGTAGATTAAGAAACTGTTAGTTTAAAACAAATTTTATGGTTAAAACAGTGAGATTGTTATTTTTACCACATGTATAAGAAAGAGAAAAAAATTATTGGACGAAGTGATATTGTAAATTTTCCCGATTTACAGCTCGAAGAGATTGCTATAAAGATAGATACGGGTGCATACACCTCCTCTATTCACTGTAAAGACATTACAGAAGAAAATGGTATTCTTAAATGTACATTTTTAGATGAAGATCATCCCCAATATAACTCGATGATATTTACATTTAAAGAATTCAAAAAAATTACTGTAAGAAGTAGTAACGGACTAGCGCAAGAGCGTTATGAAGTAAAATCTACCATTCAATTATTTAATAAGACTTATAAAATTTCGCTTTCGCTGAATGATCGACAAGAAATGAAATTCCCTGTCCTTATCGGAAGAAAATTTTTAAACAATAAATTTATCGTTGACACCCAACTAAAAGATTTATCTTTTCAACAACAAGATCAATAACACTATTATGAATATTAAAATATTATCAAGAAACGCCAATTTATACTCTACTAAACGTTTGGTTGAAGCGGCTAAAAAAAGAAAGCACGAAGTAGAAGTTATTGATCCGCTTAAATGCGATATCGTAATTGAAAAAAGAAAACCCAACATTTACTATAAAGGTGGATACATAGAAAACGTAGATGCTATTATTCCTAGAATAGGATCATCGGTTACCTTTTACGGTACTGCCGTGGTGCGCCAATTTGAAATGATGGGCGCTTTCACCACCATAGATTCTGAAGCTTTAGTAAGAAGTAGAGATAAATTAAGAAGCTTACAGGTATTATCTCGTGCTAAAATAGGTTTACCAAAAACTGTTTTTACTAACTATTCTCGAGACGTAGAAGGAGTCATTAATCAAGTTGGTGGCACACCCTTGGTTATAAAACTTTTAGAAGGAACTCAAGGTCTTGGTGTAGTTTTAGCAGAAACTAAAAATGCAGCTCAATCGGTTATTGAAGCATTTAACGGCTTACAAGCTCGTGTGATAGTTCAAGAATTTATCAAAGAAGCAAAAGGAGCAGATATTAGAGCTTTTGTGGTCGATGGTCACGTAGTAGGTGCCATGAAAAGACAAGGAAAAGAAGGAGAATTTAGATCTAATTTACACCGTGGAGGCTCTGCAGAAGTGATTCAGTTAACTGATGAAGAAGAAATTGCAGCTGTAAAAGCTTGTAAAGCCATGGGCTTAGGTGTTGCCGGAGTAGATTTATTACAAAGTACACGCGGACCTTTAATCCTTGAGGTTAACTCTTCTCCAGGTTTAGAAGGAATAGAAAAAGCCACTGGAAAAGATATTGCTAAAACTATTATTAGATACATCGAAAAAAACATATAGACGATATGGCTTATATCGATAAAAAAAATGTTCTTACTATTTTAGAACAACGTATAAAGCCAGGTGAAAGCGCTCGTATTAATTTTAATACCGCAAAACTTTTTACCACTAGCCCGGTAGAAGTGCCCATTATTATTGAGCGTTCTAAAAGTCCAGGTCCCATTATTTTACTTACGGCAGGTATTCACGGAGATGAAATTAATGGGATTGAGGTAATTCGGCAAATTATTGCCAAAAAAATAAATAAGCCTAAAAAAGGTACAGTCATCTGTATTCCTGTAGTTAATATTTTTGGGTTCCTCAACCTAACTAGAGAATTTCCCGATGGTCGTGACCTTAATCGCATGTTTCCTGGATCCCAAAAAGGAGCTCTAGCGAGTCGTTTTGCCTATCAATTTATGCAAGAAATATTACCGGTGGCAGATCTTTGTTTAGATTTTCATACGGGTGGAGCGAGTCGTTTTAATGCCGCTCAAATTCGAATTAGAAAAAACGACGATGAGCTTATGAAATATGCTCAAATATTTAATGCTCCATTTACCGTATATTCTGCAAACATTGCTAAGTCTTTTAGAGATGCTTGTGCCAAAATGGGAAAACCTATTTTATTATTTGAAGGAGGAAAATCATTAGACAGCAATAAAAACATTGCAAAAGCAGGTGTAGAGGGAACCATCCGCATCTTAAGTCATTTAGAGATGCTTCAAGATAATATAGAAGTACCTGTGAAAGAAGATGAAACTATTCTCATAGAACAAAGCGCTTGGGTAAGAGCTAAATATAGCGGACTTCTACACATAAAAATTCCTATTGGGAAAGCGGTAGAAAAAGGAGAATACATTGCCATTATTACCGATCCTTATGGAGAGTTTAGGCATAAAGTAAAGGCCAACACTACAGGTTATGTGATCAATGTTAATCAGGCTCCTATTGTTTACCAAGGAGATGCTATTTTTCATATTTCAAAACACGCTTAAGGTGAGTAAAAATCAAATCCGTAAAGCATACAAAGCCAAAAGAACGCTATTATCTAAAGAGGAAATAGAAGAACAAAGTATGGCAATTGCTAATCAACTTTTGTCTTTACATGTTTGGGATTATCAGTTTTATCATCTATTTCTAAGTATTGCTCAACATAAAGAAGTAGATACCGAATTTCTACTTCATATCCTTAGCGGAAAAGATAAAAACATCGTAGTTTCTAAAAGTGATTTTAAAACTTTAGAAATGCAACATTTTTTATTGACAGATGCTACTCCTATAAAAATAAATGAGTGGGGTATTCCCGAACCGCAAAATGGTATTGAAATACAACCTCAACAACTAGAAGTAGTTTTTCTTCCGCTTCTTGCTTTTGACCTTAACGGAAATAGAATTGGCTACGGTAAAGGTTTTTACGACCGATTTTTAGAAAAATGCTCACCAAATGTGGTCAAAATAGGTCTCTCTTTTTTTGAAGCAGAAAAACATCCTATTGAAGCTTCTCCTTTAGATATTCCTTTGGATTATTGCGTTACGCCAGAGAAAGTCTATACGTTTTAATCTTGCTTCTCCTCTTTAGGAAATGCTCTTTTATTGAAGATAATTAATAAAATTACTCCAATAGTAATGGCAGAATCTGCGATGTTAAATACAGGTTCAAAGAAAGTAAAGTATTCCCCGCCCCAAAAAGGAATCCATTCGGGTAAAACGCCGCTCCATAGCGGAAAATAAAGCATATCTACGACCTTACCGTGAAATAAGGTTCCGTAACCACCTTCAGCAGGCATAAAGCTCGCTAATTGGTTGGTACTGTCGTTAAATATAAGTCCGTAAAAAACGGAATCGATAATATTTCCCAGAGCTCCTGCAAAAATTAAAGAAATAGATATAATTAAAACCCTAGATCCATTTTTTCTTACCGAATCCCAAAGCCAGTAACCAATACCAACGATGGCTACTAACCTAAAAAGGGTTAAAATTAATTTCCCATATTCACCTGGGATTTGGGCTCCCCAAGCCATACCATTATTTTCTATAAAAAGTATTTTAAACCAATCAAATACGTGAACGTCTTCACCCAATACAAAATTGGTTTTAATATAAACTTTTGAGATTTGGTCTATGAGTAAGACTAAGATAATAAATAGCGTCGCTTTCTTAATGGACATGGATTAGGCATTTTAAGGTCGTAAAAATACTATTTTTATTCTTCATGCCTTACATTAATGTCACCATCAATACTTTTTAAAGAAATTTTATTTCCTTTTTTAAATATAGATTCCATTTTCACCGTACCTTGAGTAGAAATAGCTGTTATCTTTTCTTCGAGAGTTCCCACCTCAATATCTCCTTTAAAGGTGTTGACAAGCGCTTTACCCGAAAATTGATGTAATTCACACCTTCCCGATTTCAACTCTGCCTCAAAATAGGCATAATTTCCACTTCCGTAAACGGAAGCGAGATCAGATTGAATAATCACGCTTTTATGTTCAGGTATTTCTATTTCTAAACGTACTGCAAATACTTTGTGAGCGCTTAACTTATCGTAACCACTGGTTAAAATTTCAGGAAAAACGGTTTGGATCGTTAAGGTTTTATTTTCTTCCGTAAAGTTAAACCCTATATTTTGAGCATATTCCCCTTCAGAATAAGATTTTATCTTTAGCTCGTTAATTTTTGGATTAGTAGATATATATACACCAAAAACTTCATCAACTTTTAAATGAAGTTGCTCTATGTGGTCAATAGCTATTTTTCTCTCTACGATCGATTGTGCTTTCGCTGAAAAAACTAGTGCAAAAAAAAGAATAAAAAATGTATACTTCATCAACTTAATATATCAAAAAACGCTCCTAAAAGGAGCGTTTAAATTGATTATAAAATAATATGTTTATTTTTGAAGGTTCTTCGCTTCAATACTTAAAGTTGCATGAGGAACCAACATTAATCTTTCTTTCTTAATTAGTTTTCCTGTTACACGGCAAATTCCGTAAGACTTATTTTCTATACGAATAATCGCATTTTTTAGGTCTCTTATAAATTTCTCCTGACGAATTGCTAACTGTGAGTTCGCTTCTTTACTCATGGTTTCGCTACCTTCATCAAACGCTTTAAAGGTTGGAGAAGTATCATCTGTCCCATTAGAACTATCGTTCATATAGGCGCTTTTATACATCTCTAATTGCTTGTTAGCACTAGCCATTTTCTCTAGAATAATTGTTCTAAATTCTTCTAAATCTGCATCGCTGTATCTTTCTGTGGTTTCTGTGTTCATAGTTAATTATTGTTTTTTAATAGACAAAAGGGTATTCACATCATCAAATACAACTTCTATACCTTCGTCCATACTTTCTGCTAGTTCGAGCTGAGCAGTAAGTGTTTCGTTTTTAATATACTCTTCGTTATCTAAGACTGCCTGCTCGACCACGCCGTCTTTTTTAATTGTCACCGTTATCTTATCGGTCACTTCAAAACCAGAGTCTTTTCTTAAGTTTTGAATTCTATTGACCATTTCGCGTGCAACTCCTTCTTTCCTAAGGCCTTCATTAATCGTAGCATCTAAAGCAACAGTAATACCTGCGTTACTTGCGACTAACCAACCTTCGATATCTTCAGAAGAAATTTCTACATCGGCGAGCTGCAAAGTAGTCATTTTTCCGTTAATTTCTAAAGAAATTTCACCCTTCATTTCTATAGTAGAAATATCGCTTGCTTCGAGCTTATTTATCGCTGCAACAACGAGTTTCATATCTTTACCAAAACGCGGACCTAGAGTTTTAAAATTAGGCTTAATATTCTTAACTAAAATCCCCGAAGTGTCATCGATTAGCTCGATTTCTTTTACATTCACCTCTGACATAATAAGATCTTTAACCGCCATAATTTCTTCACGTACTTGATTATCTAACACAGGAATCATAATACGTTGTAGAGGTTGACGCACTTTAATCATTTCTTTTTTACGTAGTGATAATACCAAAGAAGAAATAATTTGAGCCTTTTCCATTTTTCTTTCTAACGCTTCATCTATAAACGTTTTATCTTGCTGTGGAAATGCAGCCAAATGTACACTTTCAAACTTTTCTTTTTGCGTAGTATTTGTTAAGTCTTTGTAAAGCCTATCCATATAAAATGGAGCGATTGACGCACTTAATTTTGCTACGGTTTCTAAACACGTATATAAGGTTTGGTAAGCAGATATTTTATCTTGCTCATAGTCTCCTTTCCAAAATCTTCTTCTGCTTAAACGCACAAACCAGTTGCTTAAATTTTCTTGGACAAACTCAGAGATAGCTCTAGCTGATCTCGTAGGTTCATACTCTTCATAGAACTTGTCTACTTTTCCGATAAGGGTATGCAGTTCAGATAATATCCAACGATCAATTTCTGGTCTGTTTTCTAAAGCAACGTCATCTTCTTTGTACGTGAATTGATCAATATTTGCATATAAAGTAAAGAACGAATAGGTGTTATATAATGTCCCAAAGAATTTTCTTCTTACTTCTGCAATTCCTTCAATATCAAATTTTAAATTATCCCAAGGATTGGCATTAGAGATCATGTACCAACGGGTAGCATCTGGACCAAAAGCTGCTAAAGTATCGAAAGGATCTGCAGCGTTCCCTAAACGTTTAGACATTTTTTGTCCGTGTTTATCGAGCACCAATCCGTTTGAAACCACATTTTTATAGGCTACATCATCGAAGATCATGGTTGCAATAGCATGCAACGTATAGAACCATCCACGAGTTTGATCTACCCCTTCTGCAATAAAATCTGCTTTTTTATCTCCGTTCTCTACTTGTGCTTTATTCTCAAATGGATAATGCCATTGTGCGTAAGGCATAGAACCAGAATCAAACCAAACGTCTATCAAATCTGCCTCTCTTTTCATCGGTTTCCCGGAAGGAGAAACTAGCGTGATTTGATCTACAACATTTTTATGTAAATCTACTTTTTCGTAGTTCTCATCTGTCATATTACCAACTTCAAATTCCGCGAAAGCGTCATTTTTCATAAAGCCAGCCTCTACAGATTTTTGCATTTCCTGCTTTAATTCTGCGATAGAACCAATAAGAATTTCTTCTCTACCATCTTCGGTACGCCAAATAGGTAGTGGGATTCCCCAATATCGTGAACGAGAAAGGTTCCAGTCATTAGCGTTTGCCAACCAATTACCAAAACGGCCTTCTCCTGTAGATTTAGGTTTCCAATTAATACCTTTGTTAAGTTCGTGCATACGATCTTTTACTTCGGTCACTTTAATAAACCAAGAATCTAATGGGTAATATAATATAGGTTTATCTGTACGCCAGCAATTTGGATAACTGTGTACATACTTTTCTACTTTAAAAGCTTTATTTTCTTCTTTTAATTTAATAGCAATTTCTACGTCTACAGATTTCTCTGGAACATCTTCTTCATCATAATATTCGTTCTTTACGTATTTGCCAGCAAATTCACCCATTTCTGCTCTGAATCTACCTTGTAAATCTACCAACGGAACTAAATTATCGTTCTCGTCTTTAACTAACATTGGAGGAATTTGCGGTGTAGCTTGTTTAGCAACCAACGCATCATCTGCTCCAAAAGTTGGCGCGGTATGAACGATCCCTGTTCCATCTTCTGTAGTTACAAAATCTCCCGAAATAATTCTAAACGCATTTTCTGGATTTTCAAAAGGTAAAGCATAAGGCAATAATTGCTCATATTTTATACCTACCAAATCTTTCCCCATAAAGGTATCGATCACCATATAAGGGATTTTTTTATCTCCCTGTTTATAGGCTTCAATCACCTCTTCGTTTTCAGTTTCTACGAATTTTTTATCAAACTGTTTACTGACTAAATTTTTAGCCACAACAATTTGTACAGGCTCAAACGTATATTGATTATATGTTTTTACCAATGCATATTCAATTTTCGGACCTACGGTTAATGCTGTATTACTGGGTAATGTCCACGGGGTGGTCGTCCAAGCAATAAAATGTATAGTACCAAATTCTGCTAAATTATCTGGTAACGTACTAGAAACTGCTTTAAATTGTGCCGTTACGGTAGTATCGGTTACATCTTGATAGGTTCCTGGTTGGTTTAACTCATGTGAACTTAAACCTGTCCCTGCTTTTGGAGAATATGGTTGTATCGTATAACCCTTATAAATAAGGTCTTTTTTATAAATCTCTGAAAGCAACCACCAAACGGTTTCCATATACTTAGACTTATAGGTAACATAAGGATCATCCATATTTACCCAATAGCCCATTTGTTCGGTAAGGTTTTTCCAAACATCGGTATAACGCATCACCGCATTTTTACACGCATCATTGTATGCTTCTACACTAATTTTAGTACCTATATCTTCTTTGGTAATGCCTAATTCTTTTTCTACACCTAACTCAACAGGTAAACCGTGTGTATCCCATCCTGCTTTACGCTTTACTAAGAAACCTTTTTGAGTTTTATATCGGCAAAAAATGTCTTTTATACTTCGCGCCATCACATGGTGAATTCCTGGAAGACCATTAGCCGATGGCGGTCCTTCAAAAAATACGAAAGGTTCTTTTCCTTCTCTTGTACTTACACTTTTATCAAATATGTTTTCCTCTTTCCAAAAATCTAAGATTTCCTTAGCGATTACGGGAAGGTTAAGTTCTTTATATTCAGTAAATTTTGTACTCATGGTATGCGCTTTCAAAATGATTTGCGAAATTAAGGATTTTTGCTAAACAGAAGTAACTGAATTAAAAAAAACTAGTGGTATTTATACACAAGAAAAATATTTGTAATTTATTTCAGCGCAAGCTAAATATTATAGAGAAATTTTAAAGGCTTATGTACAGCGATTTGGTTATATTTGCCTTATAAAAAACTAAGAAATTATGTCATTTTCAGATTTGTTTGGTACAGGAGAACATTCTCGTAATCTTGGTCACTTTGCTTCTATTGTAACGTTAGCATCAGTAGATGGTGAGATTAATCCAGAAGAGGAAAAAGTATTAAAGCGCCTTGCCAGAAAGTTAGATATTAACGAAGAAGATTACGCTAAAATAATTAAGAATCCTTCAGGATTCCCTATAAACCCTCCTAATACTACCGAGAAGAGATTAGAGCGTTTATTTGATTTACTTACGGTTATTTACGCGGATCACGAAATAGATGAGCAAGAAGCTTTCTTATTGAAGAGATTTGCTATTGGTTTAGGATTCTCTACAGAAGATTCTGATAAAATCATAAAAAGATCAAATCAAATTTTAGGTAGTTTATCTTTTGATGATTACATCTACTTATTGAATAGAAAATAAAAAAAGCCTTTTCAAATTACTGTGAAAAGACCTTTTAAATATTATAAAAAATAAAACGGGAAGCTCCCGTTTTATTTTTTCTTCATAAATTCTTCTGCTTTTTCTACCATATTTTTACTTCCGCAGAAAAAAGGAACCCTTTGATGAAGCTCTGTAGGTTTTAAATCCATAATTCTTTGATGACCGTCACTAGCTTTACCACCAGCTTGCTCTACAATAAAAGCCATAGGATTACATTCATACAACAACCTCAACTTTCCATTAGAAGATTTTGAGCTTTTTGGATAAATATAAATTCCTCCTTTTATCATATTTCTATGAATGTCTGACACCAAACTTCCTATATATCGCGAAGTATAAGGACGATTGTCTTCCTCGGTCTGGCAGTATTTTATATAATCTTTTACTCCCTGCGGGAAATGAGCATAATTCCCTTCATTTATTGAATAGATATTTCCGTCTTCTGGAAATTTCATATCTGGGTGTGATAAATAATAAGTCCCAATCGCAGGATTTAAAGTAAATCCATTTACCCCGTGACCTGTCGTATAAACCAACATGGTAGAAGTACCATATACTATATATCCTGCAGCTACTTGTTCACTTCCTGGCTGTAAGAAATCGTCAATAGTTACTGGTGTTCCTAACGGAGTTACTCTTCGATAAACTGAAAAGATAGTTCCTACAGATACATTCACATCTATGTTAGAACTTCCGTCAAGCGGATCCATTAACACTACATACTTATTGTTATGATCTTCCTTTTGTCCACAAATGGTAATAAAATCATCATTTTCTTCAGATGCTATTCCGCAAACAATTTCTCTATTGGTAAGCGTCTGTATAAATTTTTCGTTAGCATAAACATCTAACTTTTGCTGATCTTCTCCTTGTATATTTGTCTCTCCTGCAGCGCCTAAAATATCTACTAAACCAGCTTTGTTCACCTCGTGGTTGACCACTTTGGCTGCCAAACGAATAGAATTGATTAATCTTGATAATTCTCCCGAAGAATATTGAAAGGCTTCTTGGTTCTCAATAATAAATTCTCCTAAAGTTTGGTTCTTTTTTGCCATTATATGATTGGTTTATCCCACAAAAATAGAAAAAAAGACTTTCTAATCACTATTTTTGTGATAAAGCCTTAGACTATGAATATAAATGTAAGAGAATCTCAACCAAAAGATATGCCCCAAGTACTAGAACTTATTAAAGAACTAGCGCATTTTGAAGAAGAACCTAACGCTGTCATCATAGATGCAGAACAATTACAAAAAGATGGGTTTGGCAAACAACCACTTTTTAAATGTTTTGTAGCCGAAGTTGATGATAAAATACAAGGTATGGCTTTAATTTACTTTAGATATTCTACCTGGAAAGGAAAAACAGTACATTTAGAAGATTTAATGGTAAGAGATCGCTTTCGCGGAAAAGGATTAGGTATTGCGTTGTACAAAAAAGTAATGACCTATGCTTTAGAGCAGAACGTAAAACGAGTAGAATGGGTAGTGATTGATTGGAATAAAAATGCTATCGAATTTTATAAAAATACAGGCGCAAACGTAATGACCGAGTGGAATACAGTACAATTTGACGAAACCTCTATAAAAAACTTTTTAAATTCATGAAGATTTTCAAATTTGGAGGTGCCTCTGTGAAAGATGCCGATGGAGTAAGAAATCTCGCTTCAGTATTACAAAAAACAGGAATATCTAATAAAGTAGTAATTATCTCTGCAATGGGTAAAACTACGAATGCCTTAGAAAAAGTTATTGAAATTTATTTTAGTGAGAATAAAATAGATACCGAATATCTAAAAACTTATCATACAGCTATTTTAAACCCGTTGTTTGAGAACACATCTCATCCAGTTTATGCGAAAGTAAATCTCCTTATTCATGAACTTGAATCGTTTTTACAGCGAAACAAATCTCCAAATTATGACTATGTTTACGACCAAGTTATTTCTTTTGGAGAATTAATAAGCACCACAATTATTAGTGCTTATCTAGAAAAGAATGAGATTGAAAACACTTGGTTAGATGCGAGAAATTTAGTGAAAACCGATCATACTTATCGCGACGCTAAAGTTAATTGGGATTCTACTTGTGAAAACATCAATAAAGCCGTCGAAACAAACAAACTCTACATTACTCAGGGTTTTATAGCTTCAGACGCTAATAATTTTACCACCACATTAGGGCGTGAGGGTAGTGATTATAGTGCTGCAATTTTTGCTTACTGTTTAAAAGCGGAAGACGTTACAATTTGGAAAGATGTAGATGGCGTTTTTAACGGTGACCCAAGAGTTTTTGAAAACACAACTCTTTTAAATGAAGTTTCTTATTCTGAAGCTATTGAACTTGCTTTTTACGGAGCTTCTATTATTCACCCTAAAACATTACAACCGCTTCAAAAAAGAGAAATTCCTTTATTTGTAAAATCGTTCTACCATCCAGAAAACGCAGGAACTATCGTTTCTAACGGTCAAAAGATAAATCCGCATATTCCTTGTTTTATTGTCAAGAAAAACTTGGTTTTACTTTCCCTCTCAGCGTTAGACTTTTCTTTTTTTGTAGAAGAAAATATTAGTGAAGTTTTTGCTTTATTACATAAATACCAAGTTAAGGTAGACCTTATTCAAAATTCTGCGATTAGTTTTTCAGTTTGCGTAGATAATCGATTTAAACAAGTAGACCAACTTATCAATCATTTAAGAGGTAAATTTAGAGTTTCTTTTAACAAAAATGTATCCTTATATACCATTAGACATTTTACCGAAAGTGCTATAAATCAGATAGAAAAAGATAAAGAGGTTTTATTAAAACAGCTTACTCGAGAAACGGTTCAATTAGTTACCAGAGAATAAAAAATTCGTAAAAGCCTTATTTTACTATCTTTGTAGATAAACTAATCTATAAATGGGAATTGTAACCGCCAAAGAAGTCGCTAAAGGACTCAACTTAAATAAGTTTGGCTTTTTAGGTACTGCTCTAAGTTCAACACTAATGAGTGTTACCAAAATAAATGCGCTCAATGAAATTTATGATGACCGTAAACATCTTTCTGGTCCAGAATTTTTAGAATCCTGTTTAGAGCATTTAGAGATAGATTATGAAATCCCCGAAAAGGATTTGAAAAGAATCCCAAAAACAGGTCCTTTTATAACTATTTCTAACCATCCCCTTGGCGGAATTGATGGGATCATCCTCATGCAAACACTTATTAAGCAGCGTAATGATTTTAAAATCATTGCCAACTTTTTATTGCATCGACTAGAGCCTTTGAAACCTTTTATCATGCCTGTTAATCCTTTTGAAAATCGAAAGGAAGTAAAATCGAGCATGGTGGGGATAAAAGAATCTATACAACATTTACGCAAAGGACACCCATTAGGAATTTTTCCTGCTGGAGAAGTTTCAACACATAAAGAAGATAAAACAATTGTAGATAGACCTTGGTTGCAAGAAGCCATGAAATTGATACAAAAATCTCAGGTTCCTGTAGTTCCTATCTATTTTCACGCTAAAAATAGTAGTTCTTTTTACCGTCTGGCAAAATTGAATGATTCGTTTAGGACGGCAAAGTTACCCGGAGAAATGCTTACGCAAAAGCACCGAAAAATAAAGGTAAGAATTGGAAACCCTATTTCGGTTGAAGATCAAAATCAGCATAAAACCTTAGAAGATTATACACTTTTCTTAAGAAAAAAAACCTATATGCTTTCTAGTGGTTTTGATGGTAAGAAAAGTTTACTTAAGAATATTCCTAAGCAAATAAAATTTCCTAGCAGACCTCCAAAAGCTATTGTAAAAGAAACATCAGAGTTTTTGATGCAACAAGAAATTGACTTTTGTAGAGAAAATGAAAAACGTCTTTTAGTAAGTAAAAACTACGAAGTCTTTTTAGCAGAAAGAAAAGATATTCCAAATATTGTAAAAGAAATTGGACGCTTGCGCGAAATTACTTTTAGAGCCATTGGAGAAGGAACTAACAATCCAACAGATTTAGATGAATTTGACGATTTTTATCACCATCTTTTCCTATATGATTCTGACGCCGATAAAATTGTAGGTGCTTACCGAATGGGATTTGGATTAAACATCTTCCCAAAATATGGTATTGACGGCTTTTATTTACAGCAATTATTTAGGTTTGAACCCGAGCTTCATAAACTTATGAGCGAATCTATAGAAATGGGTCGGGCCTTTATTGTAAAAGAATATCAGCAAAAACCTATGCCTCTTTTTTTACTTTGGAAAGGGATAGTTCATTGCACGCTGCGTTTTCCGGATCATAAATATCTCATTGGAGGAGTAAGTATAAGTAATAAATTTTCTGAATTCTCTAAATCTATGATGATTGAATTTATGAAATCTCATTACTATGATCCCTATGTAGCTCAATACGTGAGACCAAAAAAGGAGTATAAAGTAAAGCTTAAAGATGCCGATAAGGACTTTGTTTTTGATGAAACTGAAGCCGATTTAAATAAGTTTGATAAAATTATAGACGAACTAGAGCCAGATAGTTTAAGAATGCCTGTCCTGCTTAAGAAGTACATCAAACAAAATGCAAAGGTGATTGCCTTTAACGTCGATCCTTTATTTAATAATTCGGTAGATGGCCTTATGTATATTCGAATAGCCGATTTACCTGAAAGCACTGTAAAACCTGTAATGGAAGAGTTTCAGGAAGAATTAGAGAAAAAAATTAGTCAGCAAGATGTATAAGAAAATAATCTTCTTATTTTCTTTCCTCTTCTACAGCTATTTTATATTTGCTCAACACACCATTCAAGGAACGGTTGTAGACGAATCTCAACAACCTATTGAAAGCGCCAATATTTACTTTGACGGAACCACTTTTGGCACGGTCACCAATACTCAAGGTAAATTCTCTTTACAAATAGATAAAGCTACTCAAGCTCCGTTAATTATAAGTTCCTTAGGATACAATTCAGTAATTAAAGAAATTTCTCTGGATAAGGAAATTATCGTTTTAGAACCTATTGTATTAAAAGAAGGAGTTAGTGATTTAGAAGAAGTTTTTATAGAAAATGATCCTTGGCCAAGAAAGAGGAAAATCGCTTATTTTAGAAAAGGGTTCTTAGGAGAAGATCACAAAGATAAAAAGATCAAAATTTTAAATGAGGATGACGTAAAACTTCGGTTTATTCCTTCTACAAATACCTTAGTGGCAACGAGTAAAATTCCGTTAAGGGTTCAGAATAAATACTTAGGTTATTTGATTGAGTACGACCTTATAGATTTTGAAGTAGTTTTTAGAAAAATAGTCTATACCAAAGATGGTAGAAGACAAACCCATTACAACGAACATTCTTCTTACTTTGCTGGAACTTCTTTTTTCAAGGAATTAAAAGATAAAACCAAGCATAAAATCATAGAACGAAGAGACAAAGCTTATGTAGGTTCTATTTTACATTTTATGCGAAGTTTGGCCAGTAAAAAGCTAGTTGAAAACAAGTACAAAATAGTTTACGACAAGAACGAAGTACTTCCTTATAGGTTTTTTAAAATTACTGAAGATACAGATCTTACAACTGTAGATATCTTAGCCGATAAAATAATTGTTTTATACGATGGTTTTGATCAATCTTTTATACAGGTAGATAAAAACCCAACTACATTCTACATTGATGCCTACGGAAACTTTTCTCCTATAAATTCCTTATATTTTGGGGGAGAAATGGGGAAAGAGAAAATATCCTCACTCCTTCCCTTAAATTATAAATTGAAATAATATGAAAAATAAAAAAGTGCTTAAGCTATGTTGCATTCTGTACTTTTTATTTTCGCATATTAATAGTTTTGCTCAGCAAATTGTTAGAGGTTTTGTAGTAGATTCGATTACTCAAAAACCCATTGAAGGTGCTGCTATTTTTTTTGATAAAACTACCTACGGCACAATCAGCAATAAAAACGGATTCTTTGTTTTAAAAAGTAGAGAACATACCAAAAGCCCTTTAATTATTCGCTATTTAGGCTATCAACCCAAAAAAATTATTGATCCGCCACAAAATCAGAATGTAAAATTTAACCTTAACAAACAGGAAGAAAACCTCGAAGCTGTAGTCATTAATTCTAAAACTCAGCAAGAAAGAACACCCCAAACATTAACTGATAAAACACAAAAGTTCAAAGCTCTTACGCTATTTAAACATTTTTTCTTAGGAAGATATTGGAGACACAATGGCACAAATATTATGAATGAAGAAGAGCTAGATTATTACATTACAGATGATAAGCTACAAATAATTATTACCGCTAAAAAGCCTTTGATCATTCACAATAATAGTTTAGATTATGAAATCACTTATTACTTAGAAAAATTTGTTTTACATCGAAAAATGAGTGACCTCACACCTCAACCCGTTACCGATTATTATGAGTATTACGGAACTATTTTATTTAAAGATTTACAAAAACGAGATAAAGTGAGAAAAAAGTACAGAAAAGCAAGAAACGAGGTTTATTATGGTTCTCGCTTACATTTTATGCGTGCTTTAGCAGAAAACACATTAGAAGAAGAAATGTTTACCATCCTAGGTGTTAAAGTGGATACTATAAATATCAAAACCATACCTAAAGAAAATTTTACTGAAGTTTTACCTCCTAAAAAATTCTTGGTTATTCATAGAAAAGATTTAATGCATTATGACTATAAGAAAAAATCAGACAGTATAAAACACTATATTAAAGCTGCCGCTTCTTCTATTTATGCTAAACGTAATTTTGGGATAGACGAAACTGGCAACTTTTTTCCGTGGGATGCTATCATGTTTGAAGGAAGATTTAGTCTGGAAGGCATATCAAAAGCTTTACCGATAGATTTTAAACCTTATCCCTAGTTTATTACATCATTTCCCAAAACTGTAAGAATATTAAAGCCATTGCTAAAAATAAGAGCAATGCGCTTAAAATAGAATATCTTGAAGCTGTTTTTATAAATAACCCCATAGCAATACATAGCAAACTAATATGTATCCAATTACTCCTTAAGAAAAAAGGATAATTGTTTGTAAAAGTATTTTTGGCTTCTATAAGAGAATTACTGTTTTCTGAGATAATGATCCAATACACTAATTTCGATATCGGAATTAAAACCAATACGATTCCTATCACTAATTTCTTTGCTGATGTATTCATTTTCTTTCTGTTAGTGAAACTCTAAGTTAATATGCAATATAAATAATTCTTAAAACAATGTAATTTCCGTTAAGCCTTTGTTATTTAAGTATTTATTAATACGACTTATCGGCTACTAACTATACCTTTAAATAAAAATAGAAAAAAGATGGAAAAAGTATTGGTAGCAGGAGCAAACGGAACTACGGGAATGGAAATTGTAAAAAACCTACAAGGTCATCCAAGTTTTGAGCCCATCGCAATGATAAGAAAAGAAGAGCAACAAGCTACTTTTGATAATATGAATGTAAAAAGTGTTATCGCAGACTTAGAAGGTGATGTAAAGCCGGCAGTACAAGGTATTGATCGCGTTATTTTTGCTGCGGGATCTGGAGGAAAGAAAGTGAAAGAAGTAGACCGTGATGGCGCAATTAATCTTATTGACCGTTCTAAGGCGGCAGGGGTAAGAAAATTTGTAATGCTAAGTTCTATGGGAACAGATGATCCTTCACAAAACGAAGAACTGCAAGAGTACTTAGAAGCTAAAAAAGAAGCAGATGAGCATTTAAAATCTAGTTTTTTAGAATATAGCATTGTGCGTCCTGGAGCATTAACCAACAACGAAAAAACAAATAAAATTAAAGCTGCCGAAAAATTAGGAGAATATGGAGAAATCCCAAGAAAAGACGTAGCGCAAGTTTTAGTCGATTGCCTACAGCCTAATATGCTTAAAAATAAAACTTTTGAAATTTTAAGTGGTGAAAGAGCAACTGAATTAGCCTTACAAGAAATAGATCAAGTTTCTTAGTAAAGAATCACTTAAAGAAAATAGCCTTGTAAATTTTACAAGGCTATTTTTTTATTTAAAAGCATCATCTTTAGGCTCCCATAATTCAATTTTATTGCCTTCAGGATCTAATATCCAACCAAACTTCCCATACTCAAACTCCTCCATCTCTCCTACAACTTCTACACCTTCTTCTTTTAAAACCTTCAACAACTCTACTAAATTTTCTACACGAAAATTCATCATAAATTGCTTTTGCGAAGGCTCAAAATATTTGGTTTCTTCGCCCATTGGGCTCCATTGGGTAGTACAATCATTCCCTTTTTCATCTTTCCACCAAAAAGTTTTACCGTACTCATCGGTTCCTAAACCCAAATGTTTATCATACCATTCTTTGGTTTTCTTTGCATCTTTAGTTTTAAAGAAAAAACCTCCTAGACCTGTTACTCTATTTTTCATCTTAAATTATCGTTTTATGTTTTCTTCGTAGATAGAAATCCACTCTTCCATTGACATCTTTTGTACGAGTTCGGCTATTAAATCATAAGGGATATGCTCAACTTTCTTAAAACGCACACAGCTTTTCCCCATGTCTAATTTCGTTTTTACGTATTTGGGATATTCATTTACAAACCAATCGTGTAATTTTTTATTTGCATAAATCCCCGAATGATACAAATTAACCGAGTTTTTTTGAGAGGCAAAACTCATAAAAGGTAAAGGTTCTTCTGGCTTGCAATGGTAGCCTGCAGGATAAGCCGAATGTGGCACATAATATCCTATCATCCCATATTGCATCCCTTCTTCAAAACCCTTTGGTAAATTTTGTTGAATCGTTTTTCTTAGCTTTTTTAAAGCCTCTTGGCGCTCTTCTGGAGCTTCTTGAATATATTCTTCTGGTGTAGTAGCTTTTGAGGTCATTTTATCCTTTTTATTCAGTAATTGACAGTAAAATACTTGTGGGTATTTCTCTAAATTACTTTTATATCTAATCTTTCGTTATTACGCTTCCGCGGAAGCAAAAACATAAATTTAAAAAACTTGTTTGATTTTATCGACGATAACTTGAGCCAATTTCTCTTTACTCTCTATGGTCCATCCTGCAATGTGCGGACTTAATAACACATTATCTGCTTCAATAAGATATTGAAAAGCTTCTGGAAGTGCATGTTCGTCGCTAAAAAGATTTTCAAATGAAGATTTTTCATATTCAAGTACATCTAATCCCGCTCCTAAAATAGCACCCGACTTTAGTGCAGAAACCAAATCTTTTGTCACTACAGATTTTCCTCTCGCCGTATTAATAAGCCAGAAAGGATTTTTAAATTGGCTTATAAAATCGCTATTTATCATATTTTCAGTAAGACTCGTAAGTGGAGTATGTAAACTTAACACCTCAGCATTTTCTTGTAACTCTTTTAAACTTACCTGTCTTGCATCTTGGTTACCTGTATTTTCTTTCAAATCATAAAAAATCACTTCGCAATCAAAACCTCTTAGCTTTTTTGCAAAAGCTTTTCCCATATTTCCAAAGCCAATGATACCAACGGTTTTCCCTTCAAGTTCTAGTCCGCGGTTTTCTTCTCGTTTCCAAATACCATTTCTAACTTCTTGATCTGCTCTTCTCAAATGGTTAAATAAACTAAGTAGCATTCCCAAAGCATGTTCACCTACCGCATTGCGATTGCCTTCGGGAGCAGAAAATAATTGTATCCCTTTTTTTTCGGCATAAACAGTATCAATATTTTCTAGTCCTGCACCTAACCTCCCAATAAATTTGAGGTTGGTTGCTGCATCTAAAAAAGTTTGATCTATCGTAAATCGGCTTCTTATAATAAGGCCGTCATAGTTAGAAATTTTTTCTTCAATTTCGCTTTTCGCGGAAGTATAGTCTTCTTCATTTTGAAAACCATAAGCCTGAAGCTGTTCTAGCATTAACGGATGATTGCGATCTACGTGTAAAATTTTCATAACTAAGATTCAAAAAAAGGTTCTGTGATTTTTGGCTGAATACGCTGCGGCTTCTGTTTTTCTAGATCTATAAAGCACCAAAGTGTTTTTGCTTTGGCTACTATCTTTTGATCTTTTTGTCGGTATATTTCGGTTCTACGCTCACTTTTTACTCCGCCGTAATTTTCTATCCACGTTTTTAAAGTTAGAGTTTCCCCCTCAAAAGCGGGGTATTTATATTCTATATAGTGATTGAGAACTACCCATCCATATTTTTTTCTGATATCTTCTGGCGCTTTTGCTTTCCAATGCTTTTCTCCTATATCTTGTACCCATTGTAAATAGGTAACGTTATTTACATGGTTAAGATCATCGATAACCTCTGGAGTTACTACCAGTTCATCTATAAAGGGGATGGGTTTCATTTTTTTAATTTGTGGACGAATTTACAATAAAATTCTCTTGAAATAGATTAACGTTAAAACTGACCCTTATGGTTTTATTTAAGTTACAAAATTTCGCATTAGGGATAGTAGTGATAGCTTTTTGTATGGCTTTAGCTTACAAAAACTACAAACGTATAGCCCGGCCCGAAGGGAAATGCCCTAAAACCCTAAAATAAGTTTAGCAATGGTAAAATAGATGAGAATACCACAAATGTCATTACTAGTCGTAATAAACGGCCCTGTAGCCATAGCAGGATCTATGCCTTGTTTATCTAAAATAATAGGAACAAAAGTACCTATTAAAGAAGCTATAATAATTACCGAAATAAGAGATATACCTACCGTTAGACCAAAGTCTAAATTAAGGTTTAATAGAAACATACCTCCTACAATTAGTAAAATGGCTAACACTGCACCATTAAGTAAGCTTAGTAATACTTCTTTTATAAGACGTTTAAACAAAGAGCCTTTTAAGCTTTGATTAGCTAAACCTTGCAATACTATCGCCGAAGATTGTACACCCACGTTCCCCGCCATAGCGGCAATAAGGGGTACAAAAAAGAAAAGCTCTCCGTGTTTTTCCATAGCAGCATCAAAAGTTCCTAAGACTTTTACAGAAACAAAACCTCCTATAAGCGCTAAAATTAACCAAGGTAATCGTGCGCGAGTTAATTGCCAAACACTATCATCTGCTTCTACATCTTCAGAAATACCCGCAGCCATTTGGTAATCTTTTTCGGCTTCTTCTTTAATAAAATCGATGATATCATCAACGGTAATTCTTCCTACCAAGCGACCCATTTCATTAATAACGGGAATAGCTTCTAAATCATATTTTTGCATGATCCTAGCCACCTCATCACCTGGAGTATGAACGCTTACATAATCTACTTTATCTATATAAATGTCGCTTATTTGAGCATCGCTAGAAGCGGTAAGTAAATCTTTTAAAGAAAGTCTTCCTTTAAGACGGTCTTTATTGTCTACCACATAAATAGAATGTACCCGTGTTACTTCTTCGGCTTGTTCTCGCATCTCGCTCATGCAACCCGTAACACTCCAATTTTCGTTTACTTTCACCAATTCTTTTGCCATTAAACCACCAGCAGAATCTTCATCGTAGCGTAAGAGTTCTACAATATTATCGGCATGTTCTTCATCTTCAATATGAGAAATTACGCTCTGCTTAAGATCGTCAGAAAGTTCTGCTACAATATCTGCAGCATCATCGGTATCCATTTCTTCAATCTCTTCGGCTATTTCTTTAGCAGAAAGATTGTTAATGATCTTATCTCGATCATCTTCATCTAGCTCCATTAAAACCTCTGCGGTTTTATCACTTTCTAGGAGTTTAATGACATAAGTCGCGTCATCTAGCGAAATTTCGTCTAAAATTTCGGCAATATCGGCGTGGTGTAATTCTTCTAAATGCAGCTTTAGCTCCTCGTTGTTTCTTTCTTCAACGAGTTGCTCAATACGTTCTATAAGTTCTTTACTTATCTGAAACTGCATCTTCAGCTATTTTTTGGGTGAGTTCTAAAAATTTTGCCACCGATAATTGTTCTGGTCGCTGGTCAAATATACTATCTTCTTTTAATTTGTCTGATAGTTGGAAAGTTTTTAAACTATTTCTTAACGTCTTTCGACGTTGATTAAAAGCTGTTTTTACTACTTTAAAAAATAACTTCTCCTCTACGGGAAGAGAATAATCTGCTTTACGGATAAGCCTTAACACACCGCTATCTACTTTTGGCGGGGGATTAAATACGGTTGGTGGAACGGTAAACAAATATTCAGCTTCAAAATAAGCTTGCGTAAATACAGATAAGATTCCGTAGGTTTTGCTTCCTTCCTTTTCACAAATACGTTTGGCTACTTCCTTTTGAAACATCCCTGTGAATTCGGGCACTAAGTCTCTATTTTCAATGGCTTTAAATACAATTTGTGATGAAATGTTATAGGGAAAATTTCCAGTAATAGCAAAAGGCTCTCCGTTGAACAAAGTAGTCAAATCTGCTTTAAGGAAATCGGCTTCTAAAATTTCAAAATCTCTTACAGGAACTTCTGGGTGTTCTAATGCAAAACTATTCTTTAAATAATAGATAGATTCCGTATCCAAATCCATCGCCTTTACCTTTTTTCCTTTTTGAAGAATATACTTGGTAAGTACGCCAGTCCCTGGGCCTATCTCTAATACATTTTCATAATTATTCAGCGTAAGCGTATCTCCAATACGTTGAGCTACCTCTTCGTCTTTTAGAAAATGCTGACCTAAATGCTTCTTTGCCTTAACCGCATCTTGTTCTGGTTTTCCCGAAGAAAAGTTTTTCTTTTTAAAGTATTTAGGTTTTTTCTTCATTGCTCGCTTACTACTTCTAACTCGGTTCTGAAAGCTACAAATTTATCTTTAAATCGTTTAGAAGCAGCCCTTAATTCGGTGGCATTTTCATTATAATACGCTTCTAAGGTAGCTTTATCTTTGGTGGTATATTGTACAGAATAGGTGATTCCTCCCATTGCTTCTTCCACCAATACTCTAGTCATTAAAGCTTTGGTAAATTTTCCTGTATCTAACATTTGTGGAATATGTTCCTCTTTCATCCATTGTAACCATTCATCATGGGCTTCTTCCACTACATTGATCGTAACGTTATATATATACATAAAATGCTTTTGGGTTAAAACGTAAAATTAAGACTAATTTAATTGATAGCGTCTCCACGAAGCTGCCTATATTTTTTACGCGCTTCATTATAGTAAATACTATCTTCGTGCTCAAAAATAATTTTTTCGTAATTACTTTTTGCTTCTTCAGGATTATTTAATTCTTCTTCATAGATTTTTGCCATAAAAAAATAAGTTTCATCGGCATAAATACTGCGCTGTGTGGCAATGGGAATTTTTTTAAAGCTCTCTAATGCCGCTTCAAAATTTTTCTGCCTTAGGAAGATATTGGCTTTGGCATATAAGGCATCATCTTCTATAGACTGCCCCTTATTTTCGTTTAAAATTTGATCGAGAAGAGAAATAGCTTCTGTATTTTTTTTCTGATAAGCTAATAAATCTGCTTTAGCGAATTGCTTTAGCGCAGTATATGTAGAATCTACTTCGGCTTGCATATTATCTCCTATCAATAAATGCAGTTGCAAAGCATCGTTAGCGATTAATTTTGAGGTTGCCGTTTTTAATACTTTCAGTTGGGTTTTTGCCCAATCAAAATCTCCCTTATAAAAACTAGTTTTAGCAATTTTAAAAGTAGCTTCTTGCGCTATTTCAGAGTTTTCTAACAATTTTTGAATTTGACTATAATAGATAAGCGCTTGATTAAACTTTTCTTGTAACACCAAAATATCGGCTTTTACCATTTTTGCTTGAGCCTCTTCATACCTATTGATTCTCGAATTTAAGAGAGTGTCTAATTTCGCTAAAGCGGAATTTTTATCTCCCTTTTGAAAAGCTAAAAATTGAGCATATTGCAATTGAATGGGGAAAATTTCTGTCGAGGAAGCTTGAGTGTAAGCTTCAAAAACTTGTTGAAAGTCTTCTTCTATTTTTTGATATTCTTTTGCTGTGGCTTCATTTATTTCTAGCTGTAAAAGCGCGGCTTGTGCTTCAATTTTTCTTGCAATAATATCTTCGTTTGTAATCAGGTAATTGTAAATTTCTCTCGCCGCTTCTAATTGATTTTCTTCTTGCGCTAAGTTGGCCAACTCAAACATAGGACGCATATTTTTTTGGGGAGATCTCACATATATGGCGCGTTCTTGCACAAATGCTTTTTGATATTCTTTTTGTTGCGTAAACAACCAGCTTAATAATGAATTATACATCACATCTGGTGTTTGTTGGTTTTTTACCAACAAGCTTTTTCGAAGCATTTGATTGGCTTCATTTCCTTTATCTTCGGTAACAAACTCTGCAAAATTGCGTTTAATAGCATAAACATATTTCGGTTCTTTTTCTATGAGGTTAAGGTAGCTTTCAAACATCTTATTCAATTCTCCTTTTTCACCATAAATTCTGGCTACTTCTACCGTAAAAGTTGCATTTGCTTTTTCCTTTAGTGCAGTCTCATAAGTGATTACTGCTTCATCTAATAAATTATACTGCTGAAAAGATCTCCCAATAGTGTAAGCATAAGCCGAAGATTTTCCCACTCTATCAATCGCTTTTTGATAGTTTTCTTGTGCTTTTTCGGGCTGATCTTGTAATTGATAGTTGTAACCTAAATCTACCCATAAATTAGGATAGGTTACATTGCCTTGTAACTGTTCTAACAGCAATTTTTCCGCGGAAGCATATTCTTGAAGCTCTTGGTAGGTCGCTACTAACTGATTGATATTTTTTAAATCGCGCGGACTTTGCTCATAAATTTTTTCATAAATAGCTTTTGCTTTTTCATATTCTCCTTGGTCAAAATAATTATTCGCCAAAACAGAAGATTGTGAAAAGCCTATACTTGCTGAAAAAAATAATATGATAGAAATTAAAAAACGCATCTCGCTAAGATAGCAAAATGCGTTTAATTATAGTTTTAAAAAGTTTTTAATCTATCATATCAAAACCTGTGTAAGGCACTAATACTTTTGGTATTTTTATTCCGTTTGGAGTTTGGTAGTTTTCTAAGATTCCTGCGATAACACGAGGCAATGCTAAAGAACTTCCGTTAAGGGTATGGATTAACTCCTTTTTACCTTGCTCGTTCTTATATCTTACCTTTAATCTATTGGCTTGGAAAGTTTCAAAATTAGATACCGAAGAAATTTCTAACCAACGGTCTTGACCGGCAGAAAACAATTCAAAATCGTAAGTCAACGCAGAGGTAAACCCTAAATCGCCTCCGCATAAGCGTAACACACGATAAGGTAATTCTAATTCTCTCAAGATCTCTTTTACGTGCTCTACCATTTGATCTAATGTAGCATAAGAATCTTCTGGTTTTACCAAATTCACCAATTCTACTTTATCAAATTGATGCAAACGGTTTAAACCTCTTACGTGCGCTCCATAAGAACCTGCCTCTCTTCTAAAACAAGGCGTAAATGCTGTACAAGAAATAGGTAATTGGTTTGCCTCTAATAAATCTCCTCTAAACATATTGGTTAAAGGCACCTCTGAAGTTGGAATTAGATATAAATCATCTTCTGGCATATGATACATTTGTCCTTCTTTATCGGGCAATTGTCCCGTACCAAAACCAGACTCTGCGTTTACCGCCAATGGCACTTGATATTCTGTATATCCCGCTGCCGTGTTTTTATCTAAAAAGTAAGTAATTAAAGCACGCTGTAGCCTTGCTCCTTTTCCTTTATAAACAGGAAAACCAGCTCCTGTGATTTTATTACCTAATTCAAAATCTATGAGGTCATATTTTTTTGCTAATTCCCAATGAGGTAAAGCATCTTTTTCTAAAGTTGGAATTTCTCCTTCTTTAAAAATCTCTTCATTATCATCTTCAGATACTCCTGCAGGAACAGAGTCGTGCGGAACGTTGGGAATAGTATATAAAATCTCATTTAACTGATTAGAAACTTCATTAAGTTTTTCATTCAGTTCTTTAGAGGTTTCTTTTAACGCTCCTGTTTGCTCTTTAACTTTATTGGCTTTTTGCTGCTCACCAGATTTAAATAGCAACCCAATTTCTTTGGACAAACGATTAGATTCTGCCAAAGTTTGATCTAACTCTGCCTGAGTTGTTCTTCGGGTTTCGTCTAACTGCAAAACTTCTTCAAAAAGGGCTTCTGCTTTAAAGTTTCGCTTTTCTAAAGCTTTAATGTAAGCTTCTTTGTTTGCTTTAATTTGAGCTACTTGTAACATAGAATGTTCAATTTATATAACGGTTACGTTTTTACTTCCGCTTGACGGAAATAAAATAAAGCCTCAAAGTTAAAGATTTGATTTAAGATTTACCGCTCTTCGGGTAGTAAAATCCATTCGTTATGAAAGAAATAATCCCACTCTGCCGATGCCATATCTACAGATGAATCTATAAGGGAAACATACGGACCGCGATTAATGCTCACTTTAGCATCTACATACACGGCAACATCTTGTCCTTTTGCTGCGTATTCTTGCTTTAAACGTCTAGAAAATTGCCAAATAACATCGGGTTTGGTGCTTACCGTTCGTAATTGCTTTTTAGAGAGGTAATCGCCTTTTTTTATGATGGTAGTTTTTCCTGTATTTTTATCTACTATTTTAAACGTGCTAATTCCGCTTTTACTACGTAACATCATGCGCCAGCTTAAGCGGTGGCCTTCCTCTGTTAACAAAACATCGCCCTTAATAAACCAATGTCTTAACGGAAGACTAATTTGGATCACAAACCACATTATAAAAAAAGCTTTCATTAATCCGCTTCTTGATGGTACTTTCACCTCTCCCTGATCATAATATTCTTTTTTTAATTTAAAACGCCTATGAACAATTTGTGTAGGAAAGAAAAATAAACAAAAGGCAAGTGACAAATAAGGGAAAATTCCTATTTGAAAAACGATGCTATTAAATAAATGAAAAAATATAGCGAATATGAATACTGGAGTTCTAGTTCTCTTCCACAACAATAATGGAACAACGAGTAAATCGAATAAAATCCCAAAATAAGTGATGGTTACGTGGGTCCATTTTTCTTGCAACAAATCGCCAATTAACCAATAATCCTGTTTAGATTTCATGAGCAGCTCTGGTACAGAACCATCTAACCAATCGGGGTATAGTTTTGCACAAGAGGCATAGGTATAAACAATTAGTAGCTGCAAAATAATAAATAAGTGTACCCAGCGTGGTGTGGATAAGGAGCGTATTCTGTCATTTTGTTTTGCATCGATAGAGAAATAGGCGTTTGCTGGTACCAATAACATAAATACGCAAATAAGCACAAGCAAATAATAATGGTTGTTGTAACTAGATTTTTGCATCAGGTAGACGCACGTCCACATAATAGTATAAGCTGAAAGGCTCCAGCGGTATTTATAGCCAATAGTCACTAACACACCAAATACCCCCATTAAAAAATAATAGAAGTACATACCGTTACCCGGAAGCGGTTGTAAGAAATCGAAACCTATAAAATTAAAAGTTTGCTGAGGTTCTATTAAAGTTCTAGTAATCCATCCTGTAAAGATTGCCCCCCAGGCTTCTAAGGTGATTAAAATACCAAAGAAGATTCTAAAAAGTATTAAAGCACTATTATCTATATGCTTAAACAACCACTTATTAATCATTACCTAATTTATTTTAATTGCTGAATATAGGTTTTTGTTTGCTCTAAATCTTTATTCATAGCTTCGATTAACTGATCTACATCTCCAAATTTTCTTTCATCACGTATTCTTTTTAGCATTTGAATGTTGAGTTCTTGACCGTATAAATCTTGATTAACATCTAAAAAATAAGTTTCGATAGTCTGTATATCTCCACCCACTGTAGGATTAGTCCCAATATTCATCATACCGAAAACGCACTTATTATCTAAGTGAGCTTTTACAATGTAGACTCCACTTTTTGGAATAATTTTATAGTCTTCTTTGATCTCTAGATTGGCCGTTGGAAAACCCAAAGTTTTACCTAAGCTCTTTCCTTTTATCACTTTTCCGTTAAGGGAAAAAGGATTCCCCAAAAATGTATTGGCTTTTTCTATATTGCCTTCTTCTATAGCTTTTCTAATTTTAGTAGAGCTTACCGCAACATCTTCTATATCTTGTTTAGAAATTTCTTCTACCGTAAACCCAAAGGTTTTACCAAGCTCTTTTAAATCTTGAATGTTGGCGTTTCTATTTCTACCAAAACGATGGTCATAACCTATGATAATTTTTTTTGCATTGAGTTTTTTAACTAGAATTTGCTCTACATATTCTCTTGCTGTAAGTCTAGAAAACTCTTTTGTAAAAGGATACACCACTAAATGGTCTACCCCTTTGCTCTTTATAATCTTTTTTCTCTCTTCTATCGTGTTTATTAACTTGATTCCCACTTCTTTTTGTAAGACCATTCTTGGATGCGGAAAAAAAGTAAGGATCGCAGATTCTAAATGATTTTTTTTAGCTACATCTATCAATCGGTCAATGATTTTTTGATGACCAATATGAACCCCATCAAACGTACCAATAGTAACTACCGATGGGTTAATTATAGTGTTCATTTCCTTAGAGTTATTCATACTTTAACTTAAATATCTTTTCTTAAACCTTAAAATTACACTAATTTTAAAGCTTAACTTAATCCTACATACACAATGAATACAAATTTACGTCATGTTTTAGGTTTGTTATTATTTTTCTTGGCTTTTTCAGTTTCAGGACAAGATAACTATTGGACCAAAACATCTATTGAATCTTTAGAAGGTAAAGAAAGAGTTCATAGATCTTCAATGCCAGAAACTTATCAATTATTTCATTTGGATTTGAATTCTTTTAAAAATGTTTTAGAGAATGCACCTGAAAAAGGAACATTTAAAGGGAAATCTCCCGTAATTGTTGATTTTCCAACTGAAAATGGAGTTTTCGAGAAATTTAGGGTAAGCGCTTCTTCTATTATGGAAGATGCTTTGCAAGAAAAATTTCCAAATATAAGAACATACAAAGCTGTTGGTATTGATGATCCAACTGCTACAATGAGGTTTAGTATTACTCAATTTGGTTTACATACTATGAGTCTTTCTGGCAAAAGAAATGCTACTTACATTGATCCTTTTACCGTAAACACCGAAAATTATATTGTTTATAACCGAAAAGATCTACCAAGAAGTGCTTCAGATTTTGTTTGCTCTACTCAAGAGGAGGTTGAGTTACCTAGTTTACAGGGAAAAGGAAGCAGTTTAATGAATAACATTGATGATAGTATTCATAGAACATACAGACTTGCACAGTCTTGTACTGCAGAATACGGGAATATTTTTGCTAATTCGGGAACGGAGGTTGCTGATATTCAAGCACAAATGACCATTACGATTAATCGTGTTAACGAAATCTATGAAAGAGATTTAGCAATGACCTTAATATTTGTAGCTAATAACGATCAAATCATATATTACGGAGCCACTAATAGCGATCCTTGGAATGGAGAATATAATAATACTACTCAAACCACTATTGATAATATTATTGGTAATGCAAATTACGATATAGGTCACAACTTTAATACTTCTGGCGGAGGTAGCGCTGGATGTATTGGTTGTGTTTGCTCTAGCGGACAAAAAGGAAGTGGTTATACAGGAAGCTCTAACCCCACTGGGGATCCTTTTGACATCGACTATGTAGCCCACGAAATGGGACATCAATTTGGTGGCTATCATACTATGAATACCTGCTCTAGAAGCGGTAGTGGACAAACTGAAGTAGAACCTGCCAGCGGAAGTTCTATAATGGGTTATGCAGGTATATGCCCGACCAACGTACAGTCTAATAGTGATGCACATTTTAATTACGTAAATATTAGAGATATTAGTAGCAATATACAAACAGGAACAAGTAGTTCTTGTGATGTGGAAACCATCATTACTAACCAACCTCCTGTAGCTGATGCTGGTATAGATTTTACCATACCCAAATCTACTGCTTTTGTTCTAAAAGGAAGTGCTACAGATCCTGATGGTTTGAATACACTTACTTATAATTGGTCACAAAATGATCCAGCACAAGCACCTGGCTCAGGAACACCTCAATCTACATGGACTCAAGGTCCGCTATATAGATCTATTTTACCTTTAGATTCTCCCAACAGATATATGCCTAATCTTGCTAGTGTAATTAATGGAAATTTAACTCCCACTTGGGAAGTAACACCTTCGGTGGGCAGAACTATGAATTTCTCTTTTATAGTAAGAGATAATGGTAGCGGTTTAGCAGATGGAATTGGACAAACAGATTCTGATTTGATGACCGTTACCGTTGATGATACTTCTGGACCATTTGTGGTAACTTCTCAAAACACTTCAGGAGTTTCTTGGAAAGTTGGAGAAACCCAAACCATAACATGGGATGTAGCTAACACTAATAATGCCCCTATAAGCGAATCTAATGTAAATATTTTATTAAGTATTGATGGAGGGTTAACATTTAGTACTGTTATAGCGAGTAATGTTCCTAATAACGGATCTGCTCAAATCACAGTTCCTTCTGTAGGTCCAATTACTAACGCTAGAATTATGGTTGAAGCTGCAGATAATTTATTTTATGCGGTAAATCAAGAATCTATTACAATTGAGGAAGTTGAATTTGTTTTAGCTTTTAATGAAAGTAATGTTTCTATTTGTCAACCAAATGACGCTACTTACAGTTTCACCTATAATACATTTTTAGGGTTTACTGAAACCACTACATTTTCTACCAATAATCTTCCTTCAGGTTTAACAGCAATCTTCAACCCTACTACTGCAGTATCAGATGGGACTAATGTTACATTAACTCTTTCTGGGACTTCATCACTAACCGTTGGAAGTTATGACTTTGAAGTCGTAGGCACCTCTCCTTCAGAAACTATAGCATTTGACGCCTCTGTTCATATTTTTGATAATAACCTTATAACTCCTTCACTAACAAGCCCTGCTAATAACTCAATTGATATTATTGACCCAATACTTACTTGGGTAGACTCTGATAATTCAAATACTTATCAATTACAGGTTTCTACGGATGCTACTTTTAGTACGACAGTAGTGGACACTCAAATATCTAGTAATTCTTATGTGTTTTCAGCAGCCTCTAGTGATACAACTTATTATTGGAGAGTAAAAGCAAGCAATACCTGCGGTGATTCCATTTTTTCTAATGTATATCAATTTAGAACAAAATCCTGTTCAGTATGTTTATCAGAAGGAAATATGGATTATGATACAGGGACCACTTTGGTTTCCTTCAACACAATCAACAATCCTACACCTTTAACTAAATCTGCAGGGTATAATGACTATACAAATATTTCTACCGATGTTGAAATTGGAAATTCTTACGATTTAACTATACACATAAATACCGATGGAAACACTTCAGCAGGTACTTTTGTATGGATTGATTGGGATCAAGATTGCAACTTTGATGATGAGGAAGAATATAGTTTAGGCTACGCTATAAATGTTGCAGATCAACCTACCAATCAATCTCCGTTGTCTATTAATGTTCCTAATGATGCCGTTTTAGGCGCTACCACAATGAGAGTATCTACAAGGTGGTTCACCTACCCTACAGCCTGTGGCTCAGGGTATGACGGGGAGGTTGAAGATTATACAATTAACGTAGGAAACCTCTCTACCGACAACACCTCAATGGATTCTGCTTTTAATTTATGGCCTAACCCAAATCACGGAGAGTTTACGGTTAGCTTAAACTCTACAAATTCACAACCAACTAAATTAACTGTTTATGACGTTGCTGGAAGGGTGATTTTTAAGAAAGATTTACAAGCTCAAAATAATATTCAAGAAAATGTAAGCTTAGCTAAGGCTCAAGCAGGGGTTTATTTTGTGAAAGTAAGTGACAATAATAATTCTACTACCAAGAAAATTATAGTTCAGTAATTAGAATATAATTTATAAAAAAAGAGGAAGCAAATGCTTCCTCTTTTTTTATTTTCCGTTAAAGCTGTTCATCGTATTAGATAAACCTGCGGTACCGAAAGATTTTATTAAGGCAACCGACATATCTAGTCGCTCTTTCATTTGTTTATTTTCTTCTTCACTCCACTCTCCTAACACATAATCTATTTGTTTGCCTTTAGAGAATTCGTCACTAATGCCAAACCTAAAACGATTGTATTTAGTGGTATTTAGCTGCTGTTGAATATCTTTTAAACCGTTATGACCTCCATCACTACCTTTAGCTTTTAGTCTTAAAGTCCCGAATGGAAGATTTAAATCGTCGGTAATGACTAATAAATTTTCTAAATCTATTTTTTCTTTTTCTAGCCAGTATCTTACTGCTTTTCCGCTAAGGTTCATATACGTACTAGGTTTTAAAAGAATAAATGTTCTTCCTTTAAATTTATAGGTTGCTTTATCTCCTAATTTCACAGTTTCAAATGTGATCTCATTTTCTTGCGCAAGATGATCTAATATTTTAAAGCCTATATTATGTCTTGTATTGTGGTATTTGGGTCCTATATTACCAAGTCCTACTATTAGAAACTTCTTCATATCAGTTTCAATATTTTTAGATGTTGCTAAAATTTTTCCGAAGAAAGAAAGCATGTTTTTAAATTTTAGTAAAAATAAAAAAGCATTCCGTAAAGGAATGCTTTTCTAATAAATAAATTCTTGATTGCTGCTTATGCGTCATTAGATGCTGCTGCTGCTCCTTCGTCTTTAACTTCGGTAGCTGGCACATCTCCTGCATCAACATCATCTTCATCATCTGCATCTGCAACGATGTTTCTAGATGTTTTCACTTGGCAAATTACAGTGTTATCTGGGTGAAGAATAGTATAATCTTCGTTCTCTACAGCAGTAACATATAATTTATTTCCAATTTTAAGTGGAGAAACATCAGCAATAATATAATCTGGTAATTTGCTTGCTAAACCTTTCACTTTCATTCTACGTAAGTTAAAACGTAAAACACCACCATTTTTAACCCCTCTTGGCACACCTTCTGCGTGTACAGGAATCTCCATGCTAATCTCTTGATCTTCACCAAACTCATAAAAATCCATATGTAGGATATTATCTGTTACTGGGTGAAATTGAATATCTTGAAGAACTGCGTTGTACGACTTACCATCTTCTAATTCGATCACTACCGTGTGAACGTCTGGTGTATAAATCAAGCTATTGAATGACACTTCTGGTGCCGAAAAATGTAATGCTTGTTCCCCTCCGTATAACACGCAAGGAACCTCTCCAGCATTACGTAAGGCTTTTGTTACTTTTTTACCTACGCTTTCTCTTTTAGATCCTTTGATCGTAATTGACTTCATTTTTAAATATATAAGTGTTAATAAATAATATTTACATTAAAAACTTTGAACTAATCGATTTGTTTTCGTGTACAGCTTTCATTACATCTGCAAAAAGATGTGCACAAGAAACTACTTTTATCTTATCGCTCTTTCCCGTTAACGGAATAGAATCGGTAACAATTAATTCTTCTAGTTTTGAGTTATTGATTCTTTCATATGCATTACCAGACAATACAGGATGTGTACAAATTGCTCTTACGCTTTTTGCTCCTTTTTCGATCATCACATCGGCAGCTTTAGTAAGCGTACCTGCAGTATCTACCATATCATCTACTAATACCACGTTTTTACCAGTTACATCACCAATTAATTCCATATGAGAAATTAAATTAGCTTTAGCACGTTGTTTATAACAGATTACCACATCACTTTCTAATGCTTTAGAATAAGCGTAAGCTCTTTTTGAGCCTCCCATATCTGGCGAAGCGATTGTCAAATTATCTAAAGCTAAGTTTCTTAAGTATGGTAAAAAAACGGTTGATGCAAATAAGTGATCTACTGGTTTTTCAAAGAATCCCTGAATTTGATCTGCATGCAAATCCATCGTAATGATTCGAGTGGCTCCAGCAGTTTCTAGCATTTTAGCAATCAACTTTGCTGCAATAGGCACTCTAGGTTTGTCTTTTCTATCTTGTCTCGCCCAACCAAAGTATGGCATCACTGCGGTAATGTGTCTAGCCGATGCTCTTTTAGCTGCATCTAACATTAACAACATTTCCATAAGGTGATCGCTACTAGGATTGGTAGAACCAATAATAAAAACACGTGCCCCTCTTACAGATTCTTCGAACGAAGGTTGAAACTCCCCATCACTATAGGTAGAAGTAATTACATTCCCTAAAGGAATTCCATAATGCTTGGCAATATCTTGAGCTAGGCTCATACTTTGCGTACAAGCAAAAAGTTTAGCATCGGTAACTACTTGTGACATAACGATTTATTGTTTTAAACCTATTGTACTTTCTGAATATCAATAAGTTTGCAAATTTAAAAATAAAATTGAAGCTAAAAAGCAATATTATAATTTATTTCTTGCGTTATAATCATTTTTATTTCTAATTTTGCACTTCCAAAATTGCTCAAGTGGCGGAACTGGTAGACGCGCTGGATTCAAAATCCAGTTTCTTCGGAAGTGCGGGTTCGATTCCCGCCTTGAGTACAACAAAACCCAAAGAAAATTTTCTTTGGGTTTTTTATTTTAAAAAGCGTATTTCCATTCATTTTTTTAGGTATTTTCTATTTTCAAATGTATGTTTGAAATAGCATAAATTTTTACCTATGAATGAATTTTGGATTTACTTTAAATTAGGACTTACCCACGTTTTAGACTACAACGCCTACGATCACGTATTATTTTTAACCGTTCTAGTCGCAACCTACACTTTTTACGAATGGAAAAACGTTGTGGGTTTAGTAACAGTTTTCACTATTGGGCATACCATATCACTTATACTAGCTTCGTATGACATAGTAAATGTAAGTAGCAACATTATTGAATTTTTAATCCCCATAACTATATTTATAACCGCACTTTATAATTTACTTACAGTAGGAAAAAACAATAATTCCAGAATCAGTATTTTATACGCTACTACCCTATTTTTTGGAATTATTCACGGGTTAGGTTTCTCTTCTTTCTTTCTAAGCACAACTGGGAGTAAAGGAGTCGAAATATTGAGACTCTTAGAATTCGCATTAGGGATTGAAGCAGCTCAACTTATTGTAGTATTAGTAGTTCTTATACTATCTTTTATCTTTCAGTCTATTTTTAAATTTTCTAAAAGAGATTGGACTTTGGTTATTTCATCTATAGTTATAGGGTTAGTAATTCCTATGTTAATTGCAAATTGGATTTTATAATAGCTGAATTCACAAAACCTTACAAAACTCGTTCTAAGTTTTAATCATGAAAGATAAAAAACAGCTTAAATTTGATAAAGCCTACCTACGTATTGCCAAAGAGTGGGGAAAACTATCTCACTGCAATCGAAAGCAAGTAGGCGCACTTATTGTAAAAGACCGTATGATAATTTCAGATGGTTACAATGGAACACCTACTGGCTTTGAAAATCCTTGCGAGGACGAGGAAGGATATACTAAATGGTATGTTTTGCATGCCGAAGCAAATGCTATTTTAAAAGTCGCTGGTTCAACTCAATCTTGTAAAGACGCCACATTATATATTACTATGAGTCCTTGTAAAGAATGTAGCAAGCTTATACACCAGTCTGGCATTAAACGTGTAGTGTATCATATAGATTATAAAGACAACTCTGGCTTATCGTTTCTAGAAAAAGCAGGAGTCATCATAGATCATATAACCGACTTAAACGAATAATTATTGAAAACATACGCTCAAAAATATTTGCCACTTATTATAGGAGCGGCTTTAGCTATAGGAGTTTTACTTGGCGGATTTTTTAATTTTGGCGGAAACACTAAAAACACGTTCACCTCTAACGCAAAAAAAGCTAAACTTAACAAACTTATAGATTACATAGACTACGAATATGTAGACAGTGTAAATACTGACAGTATTGTAGATGTAACCGTTAACTCAATCCTTACCAATTTAGACCCTCACTCTACCTATATTCCTAAAAGCGATTACGAAGGAGTAGCTCAAAATATGAAAGGCGACTTTGTAGGTATTGGTATCAACTTTTACAAAATAGACGACACTATAGCTGTTATTCGCCCGTTAACCGGAAGCCCCAGTGAAAAAGCAGGAATAGAAGCAGGCGATAGAATATTATATGCTAACAATATTCCCTTGTTTAACCAGCAAGTAGATAATGATTCTTTAACCAGTATTTTAAAAGGAAAGGTAAACACGTCAGTAAACTTAAAAGTATTTCGCAAAGGCAAAAAAAACCTTTTAGAGTTTAAAGTAAAAAGAGATCACATCCCCATACAAAGTGTAGATGCAACCTATATGCTAAGCAATACTTTAGGCTACATTAAAGTAAACCGTTTTGCTGAAACTACGTATGATGAATTTAACGCTTCCGCGGAAGCGTTACTAAAAGAAGGCGCCAAAAATCTTGTCTTAGACCTAAGAGATAACGGCGGAGGATATGTTGAACAAGCCATACAAATTGCCGATGAATTTCTAAAAGAAGACCAACTTATTTTGTTTACTAAAAATAAAAACAACTCTGTTAAAGAAACTTTTTCTACAAACGGCGGCAAATTTGAAAACAGTAAAGTATATGTGCTTATCAATGAAAATACAGCTTCAGCAAGTGAAGTTATTGCCGGAGCGTTACAAGACAACGACGTAGGAACTATTATCGGGAGACGTTCTTTTGGAAAAGGCTTAGTACAAAGAGAAATGGATTTAGGGGATGGTAGCGCCGTGAGACTTACTGTGGCCAGGTATTACACACCTACAGGAAGGTCTATTCAAAGACCATACACCAACGGAAATGACGCCTACTTTAAAGATTATGAAAATAGGTATAAGAACGGAGAGCTAGAAAGCAGAGACAGTATACATGTAAATGACTCTTTAAAATTTAAAACCCCTAAAGGAAAAATTGTGTATGGTGGAGGCGGAATTATACCCGATATTTTTATTCCCAAAGACACTAACTATAATTCCGAAAGCCTTAAATACATGCTTAGAAGCGGTGTGATGGATCGTTTTATCTTCTCGGAATTAGAAAAAGATAGGCTTTACTACAAGTCACTGAGCTTAAATGAGTTTTCCAACACTTTTAAAATTACCGACGAATTAGTAGAAAATTTCATCGACTACTTAAGACAGTTTAGTTTTGATTACCAAACAGGAAAATACAAGCCTTTATTGAAACGCTACCTTAAAGCCACCATTGCTCAACAATTGTTTGGCTCTAACGCCATGGAAAAAATTGTGAATCAAGAAGATGTAATGATTCAAAAGGTAATTGAAGTTGCTAAAGAAAATTAAAATCTAATTTTCGTATTTTTCTTTGATTGTTCTAGACATTAATAAGATAAGCATAAGCACAATTACACACAAACAAGCTAAAATTCCTGCTAAAGCTATACTGCTATCTTTCGCCATAAGATCACTAAAATCTAATAATGTAGCATTATAACCTAATAAAATAGTGGCCGATATAATTAAAAAGTAAATAAAATATTTCATTTCTAAGAAAATAGATTTTGAATGTTGGTCGCAAAAAGTTTTACTGCGATGGCTAACAAAATTACACCAAATATTTTACGTATAACGTTAATTCCTTGAGAACCTAAAACCTTTTCAATTTTTCCAGAAGATTTGAGTACCAAATATACAAAAACCACATTTATAACAATTGCACATATTATATTTACAGTTTCATACTCCGAACGTAATGACAATAAAGTAGTCATGGTTCCCGCACCCGCAATAAGAGGAAAAGCCAACGGAACTATAGAGGCCGTCTCTGGCGCATCATCTTTATATAATTGAATTCCTAAAATCATTTCTAATGCTAAAAAAAACAGAATAAAAGCACCAGCAACCGCAAAAGAATTAACATCTATACCAATAAGACTTAAAATTTCTTCCCCCACAAAAAGAAACATCACCATTAAAATTGCAGCCACAATAGAAGCTTTCTCACTTTCTATATGACCTACTTTTTTTCGTAAATCTACTATAATTGGGATACTTCCAATGATATCAATAACCGCAAATAGGATTAAGCTCGCTGTAATTATTTGTTTGAAGTCAAAATTCATAGCTCTAATTTTTCTAGCATTAAAAAGGGGCAAAATTATTCCAAAAAGCTTAGTATACAAGTATTTAAAAGTGAATTTTTTCTTAAAAGTTAAATCTTATAATTCTCCTTAATTCTTATAAAATAAATTTAAATTTGCCCTATGTTTCAAATAGGAAAAACCATCGTTTCAGAAGATATCCTAACTAAGGATTTTGTGTGTAATCTTAATGCTTGCAAAGGAGCTTGCTGTGTAGCAGGAGAAGCAGGAGCCCCCGTAGAGCCTGAAGAAGTAGAACTTCTAAAAAACGTTTATTCAAAAGTTAAGCCTTTTCTTAGAAAGGAAGGAATAGAATCTATTGAAGAACAAGGCACATACATTACGAATGATTTTGATGAACTAGAAACACCTCTTGTAAACGGTGCAGAATGTGCTTACGTTACTTTTGATGACCGCGGAACTGCCCTTTGCGGAATTGAAGCTGCATACCGAGCAGGTGAAATCTCTTGGAAGAAGCCCATTTCGTGCGAACTTTACCCCGTAAGAGTTCAGAAATACTCCGAGTTTTCTGCTGTAAATTATCATCGTTGGCCAATTTGTGATGACGCCTGTTCTTTAGGCAAAGAATTACAAACTCCTATTTACAAATTCGTAAAAGAAGCGCTTATTAAAAAATTTGGCGAGGATTGGTATGAAGAAGTAGAGAAAACAGCTCTACAGTTGTAAATTCAAGGAATGAACTTTCAGCGTTATCTTTTTAAATAATATTTCAAAAAACAACAAGAAAATCTCTTAATTATTCTATTCCATTTCACCTAAACCCCTTTAAAATAAAGAGATTCATTTTCTGATTATTTCGAAGAAAATCTTTTTTCAGTTAACCAAATAAATTTTTATATATTTTTGATTATCAACACATTATTTAACAAAAAACGCTAATCTTCTTAGACTCTTTGAGTTGCAGCGATGTTTAAAACTTGTTGAAAACCTAAGCTCTTTTTTTGATGCTAAAGCCATGAATATTTCACATATTTGCAGACTATAATTTTCAGTAAATAAATTAAACCGATGGCGAAAGTAAATTACAATTTCTCCAGAAAAGTTGATAAGATTTTTACCTTAAAATGTTAATCATCATAGAGGCTTATAAGCTGAATTTTATTTAAATAGAAACAATAAAATAGTAACCAATAAAAGATTTTGGGCTAAAGTTTTTAAAAACTAACCCCTTTAAGAGGATAAAAAAAAATGCATTTTAAATTAATGAAACCTTATGTCATCAAGTGAAAACACTATGTTTTTTTTAAAGTTGCAAACTAACTTAACATCAAACACTTAAAGGCTGTTAATAACATGTTAAGAACAAAAAATCGCTCACTTAAAATCATTTAAATTAATTTATCATCTTTACATATATCGTTTTTATCCCCATTAATTCTTGTTTATTTTTAAGTTTAAATTATGACCATTACCCATATTACCAAAAGAGATTTTAGCCACAAGACATTTGAACTTAGTAAAATTACTCTAGCCATATATAAATCTATGAAGGCTGTTGGCGTTGGAGAAATTGAAGACGCACAACTTATTGCCAACCACGTTCATGATACATTATTAGAACGTAAAAAACAAGATGCAGATTACACTCCAATGGTAGAGGAAGTTCAAGATATTGTTGAAGAACAATTAATGAGAAGCGAGTTTCCTAATGTTGCAAAAGCTTATATTCTTTACAGAAATAAACAAGCACAGGGCAGAAAAACCAATGTTTTTGAAAAACGAATTAACCTTAAACCTTATGAATATCCACAGCTTAACGATTATGTGGCTGCGATAAGACATTCTTACTGGATCCACACTGAGTTTAACTTTACAAGTGATATTCAAGATTTTAAGTCTAACTTGAATGAGGCTGAAAAGAATGCTATCAAAAATACCATGCTAGCTATTTCTCAAATAGAAGTAGCCGTAAAAACATTTTGGGGAGATATTCATCACAGAATGCCAAAACCAGAAATTGGTTCGGTAGGATCTACTTTTGCTGAGAGTGAAGTAAGACACCACGATGCTTATTCTCATTTATTAGAAATATTAGGACTCAATAAAGAGTTTGAAGAATTAAAGAGAAAGCCCGTGATAATGAAAAGGGTTCAATATTTAGAAACCGCTCTTAAAAATTCTAAAAGTGAAAACAACCGAGAATATTCGGAATCTGTTTTATTATTCTCTTTGTTTATTGAACACGTATCTCTATTCTCTCAATTCTTAATTATCATGGCCTTTAACAAGCATAAAAACATGCTAAAAGGAATCTCTAATGTGGTAGAGGCAACTTCTAAAGAAGAGCAAATTCACGGAGATTTTGGTATTGATATTATCAACATTATCAAAGACGAACACCCAGAGTGGTTTGATGATAATTATAACTACATGATTCAGCAAATGTGTGAAGAGGCATTTTTAGCCGAAAGCAAAATCATTGACTGGATTTTTGAAGAAGGAGAATTAGACTTTTTACCAAAAGATGTAATAAATGAATTTATTAAAAACCGTTTTAATAAATCTTTAGAGAGTATCGGTATTGATAAAGTATTTAGCATCAACGAAAAATTATTAGCACAAACCGAATGGTTTGATGATGAGATTATAGGAACGAAACACGGAGATTTTTTCGTAAAACGATCTATCAATTATAGTAAGAGAACACAAAGTATAACCAGCGACGATTTATTTTAACCTATGGAGAACAACACATTACAGCAAAAAGAGCTACAAAAAGATAGCACTCAGCAACTTGTTAACGCAAGAAAAGAAGCTTTACACAACACCGCTAATCAAGAAGGTGATTTTGAATGGTTAAATGATTTTAGTCAGAAATTCTTATTATCTGGTTATCTTACTGAAGGGGTTACTCCTAAAGGACGAATCAGAGAAATTGCAGAAAGAGCCGAACAAATTTTGGATATTCCTGGTTATGCCGATAAGTTTTATCACTATATGTCGCAAGGTTTCTTTTCATTAGCTTCTCCAGTTTGGTCAAATTTCGGAAAAGAAAGAGGTTTGCCAATTAGTTGTTTTGGATCTCATGTAGATGATGATATGGGTAATATTTTATACACCCAATCTGAAGTAGGAATGATGTCTAAGCTTGGGGGAGGTACTTCTGGATACTTTGGTAAAATTCGTCACCGTGGAGCTGCTGTAAAAAATAATGGGCAGGCGTCTGGTGCTGTTCACATTATGCAATTGTTCGAATCTATGGTCGATGTGGTAAGTCAAGGTTCTGTACGTAGAGGTCGCTTCTCTCCATACTTGCCTATCGAGCATCCAGATGTAAAAGAGTTTTTAGAAATAGGTACCGAAGGTAATCCTATTCAAGGTCTTACTCACGGGGTTACTGTGACAAGCAAATGGATGGATGAAATGGTAGCTGGCGATGAAGAAAAACGTTCTCTTTGGGCTAAAGTATTACAAAGTAGAGGAGAAATGGGTTATCCATATATTTTCTTTACGGATAATGCTAATGAAGGAAAACCAGAAGTTTACAAAGACAAAAATCTACCAATTTATGCTAGTAATCTTTGTACAGAAATTATGTTGCCTTCTAATGATGAGTGGTCTTTTGTTTGTGTACTCTCTAGCGTAAACGCTTTACATTATGACAAATGGAAAGATACAGATGCTGTCGAAACCATGATCTATTTCTTAGATGCTGTTATTACAGAATTTGTAGAAAAGTTAGAAGTTTACCGTGATTCCGATAAGAAAGAAGACCAACAAACCTTTATGTTCATGGAGCGTGCATATAATTTTGCAAAAGAAAATCGCGCACTAGGATTAGGAGTTTTAGGATGGCATTCTTTATTACAATCTAAAATGGTTTCTTTTGAAAGTCAAGAAGCTTTTAATCTTAACCGTGAAATATTTAAAACTATAAAAGAGAAATCTTACAAAGCTTCAGAAGAATTGGCTGAAAGATTTGGAGAACCAAAAGTTTTAAAAGGTTACGGCAGAAGAAATACCACCTTAAACGCAATTGCTCCAACAACTTCTTCAGCATTTATTCTAGGTCAAGTTTCTCAAGGAATTGAGCCAATTTGGTCTAATATTTATGTGAAAGATATTGCTAAAATAAAAACCACCATTAAGAATCCGTTTTTAGAAGCTTTATTAGAAGAGAAAGGAGAAAATACATTAGAAGTGTGGAGAAGCATTAGAGATATGGATGGTTCTGTACAACACTTAGATTTTTTATCTGAAAATGAAAAAGAAGTATTTAAAACCTACTCAGAAATTGACCAGTTAAACATTATTTATCAAGCAGCAGGAAGGCAAGATTTTATAGATCAAGGACAGTCCTTAAATATTATTGTGCATCCAGAAATGCCTGTAAAAGAGATTAACAACATTCACGTTACTGCGTGGAAGTTAGGCTTAAAGTCTTTATACTATCAACACAGTATGAATGCCGCTCAAAAATTTAAACAAAAGAAAGAATGTGCGAGCTGTGAAGCTTAATCAAACTAAAAAAAGAAAAGGTCGGTTGAGAAACCGGCCTTTTCTTTTTTTATAATTAAAATTAAATAGACTATTGAGTTTGTTATTTTTGCAAGGCAACTAAACAAAATGTTTTATGAACTGGGAACAATTACTTTCTTTAAAAAGATTTGGAGATACTCAAAAGCGATTACGCATAGATCAAGATGATACGCGTCTGGGTTTTGAAGTAGACTATGACAGAATTATCTTCTCTTCTGCCTTTAGAAGCTTACAAGATAAAACTCAAGTCATCCCCCTTTCAAAAACAGATTTTGTACACACAAGGTTAACTCATAGTTTAGAAGTATCGGTAGTAGGAAGGTCTTTAGGAAGAAAAGCAGGTAAGAAAATTATAGAAAAGCATCCGCATCTTGCTGCAACCCACGGCTATCACTTTAATGATTTTGGCACTATTGTCGCTGCTGCTGCATTAGCTCACGATATAGGAAACCCTCCATTTGGTCATTCTGGCGAAAAAGCAATAGGAGAATATTTCCTTAACGGAAAGGGACTTCGTTTTAAAGAACAACTCACAGATAAAGAATACCACGATTTAACACATTTTGAGGGTAATGCCAATGGTTTTAAGCTACTCACCGAAACTAAAAATGGTAATAAAGACGGATTGAGATTATCATACGCCACTTTAGGAGCTTTTATGAAATATCCAAAAGAGTCGTTACCCCACAAGCCCACCAAGGCTATAAACGATAAAAAGTTTGGCTATTTTCAGTCAGAAAAAGATATTTTTAAAGACATAGCAAAAGAATTGGGCTTAATTAAAACAGGAATTGAGACTGACATTCACTACAAGCGTCATCCTTTGAGTTTTTTAGTTGAAGCTGCCGATGATATTTGTTATACAATTATAGACTTTGAAGACGGAATTAATCTGGGATTAATAGAAGAGGAAAAAGCACTAGAATTATTAATTAAGCTAGTGGAAAATAACATAAGACCCGAAAACTATTCCCAACTTACCACCACTCAAAGCCGTCTAAGCTATTTAAGATCACTAGCTATTAATACTCTAATTGAAGAAGCCTCGAATATATTTATTGAGAATGAAGAAAGAATCCTAAATGGTGAATTTCACTCATCTCTTTTAGATCAATCAAAATATACCGCACAAATAGAAGATATTATTAGTATTTCAATAAAAAACATTTATCAAAGTCAAGAAGTAACAGAGAAAGAAATTACAGGTTATCAAATTATAAATACATTGTTAGATAAGTTTTGTACTAGTATTGAAAGAGAATCAAACCAAACTGCTACCAATTACGATACATTAATAAGTAATACGTATTTAAAAAACTCATATGCTAATCAAAACACCCACCACTGGCTAATTGATATTTGCAGTTATGTAGCTTCATTAAGCGACGGAAATGCACTAAGGATTTATCAAAAAATTAATGGATTATACATCTAATACATTGAACTTAAACAGTAAAATAGTCATTTTAACAGTTCTTGACTTACATAAGAGGATTAAATTCTTTATTTTTACATTTATTTAACATTTCAAAAATCCCAAATTAATGACAAGAAATTTCTACCCTATAGTGCTTTTAATAGCATTATTTATAGGTAATTCTGTTCAAGCACAAGATGAATACTTACCTATAGTAAAAAAATATTTATCAGAAAACCTGAATGGTTTTTCTGCCTCAGATGTTGCTGAACTAGAAATTACTAATTCTTATTTTTCTAAAAATACAGAAACTCAACACGTTTACGTAAATCAAAAATACAACGATGTTAAGGTTTTTAATGCGCAAGGAAACTTTGCTATTAAAAATAATGAAGTAGTTTATTTTTCAAATAGTTTTCAAGATAGAATAAATACTAGAGCTAACAATTCCTCACCTAGCTTAGACCCTATCACTGCTGTACAAAAATTAGCTTCAAAATTAAATTTAGACCCTTCTAATTTTGAAATTATTAATTCAAACGGTAAAGAATACTTGTTATCTAATGGTGGTATCTCTCAAAAAGATATTCCAGTTAAATTAATGTACCAAACTGTAGGAGAATCTATCAAATTAGTTTGGAATATTAATATTAATACACTAGATGATGAACACTGGTGGGATATTTCTATAGATGCGAACAATGGAGAAATTCTATTTAAGAATGACTGGGTGTTATCTTGTAATTTTGATGATAAAGAGCATACACACACTAAATTTGAAAAAGTAAACCACCCTATCCAAAATTCAAATAACCAATTTGGATTTTCTAACACTACAACTTTAGTTGACAATTCTAGCTATAACATTTTTCCTATTCCAATTGAATCTCCTATGGATGGTGTTAGACAAGTGGTAAGCCAACCCGCAAATTTAAACGCTTCTCCATATGGATGGCATGATAATGATGGAGGACTTGGTGGTGCAGATTTTACTTATACTAGAGGAAATAATGTTTATGCATTTGAAAGTAGAGATGGAAATATTGGAGATTCTCCAGAAGGTACCTCTACCCTTACATTTGATTTTCCTTTAAACTTAAATCAAAACCCTTCAGGTTATACAGAAGCTTCAGTAACGAACTTGTTTTATTTAAATAATATGATGCATGATGTATGGTATGAATATGGTTTTGATGAAGCTAGTGGTAACTTTCAAAAGACCAATTATTCTAATGTAGGTCAAGATTTAGATTACGTTTTTGCTCGTGGTCAAGATGGTGCTGATGGAGGTCCAGGAAATAACGCCACATTTGGAACTCCTCCAGATGGTCAAAATCCTACCATGAGAATGTATACTTGGACAGCTCCATCATTACCTCAGATATTAACAGTAAACACTGCTGGAACATTAGCTGGTAACTACAATGGTACAACAGCTAATTTTGGACCTACCATACCAACTAATGGTATCACTGCTGATCTCGCACTAGCTAAAGATGATAATTCTGGAACTTCTACAGAAGAACTAGATGCTTGTGATGTACTAACAAATGCTGCAAGTTTAAATAATAAAATTGCAGTTATAAAAAGAGGCGATTGTGACTTTGTTTTAAAAGTTGAAAAAGCCCAAAATGCTGGTGCGGTAGCAGTAATTATAGTAAATAATGTTACAGCAACTCCTATTCAAATGGGGGGTACTCCAACTAATCCAATAACTATTCCATCTGTTATGTTAGCAAAATCAGATGGTGATCTTGTTATTGCAGCTCTAGAAAATGGTGAAAATATCAATGCTACGGTTGTGCAAAATGGACCATTTATAAAAGATGGTTCTTTAGATACTGGTATTGTCGCTCATGAATATGGACATGGTATTTCAAATAGATTAACAGGAGGACCTGCAAATGCTAGTTGTCTATTTTCATGTGTACAAGTTGACTCAGATGGAAATTGTGTTCAGTATACTGAACAGATGGGAGAAGGTTGGAGTGACTATTTTGCTCTTATTATGACTTTAAAACCTGGTGATAATGCAAATGATGCTAAAACTATTGCTAATTATTCATTAAGTCAAAGCGCTAATGGCTCTGGTTTAAGACCTGCGCCATACTCTAGAAGCACTTCTATTAACCCTGCAACATATTCAACAACAAACAGTACTGGTATATCTGCTCCCCACGGAGTTGGATTTGTATGGGCTACAATGTTATGGGATATGACTTGGGATTTAATAGATGAATATGGTTATGATAATGATTTATTAAACGGTACTGGGGGTAATAATATCGCTATGCAACTGGTAATGGATGGTTTAAAACTACAATCTTGTAATCCTGGGTTTGTTGATGGTAGAGATGCTATCTTACAAGCAGATATGATAAACAATAATGGTGCTAACCAGTGTTTAATATGGAAAGCATTTGCAGATAGAGGTCTTGGATATAGTGCTGATCAAGGAAGCTCATTCGATCGATTTGATCAAACACAAGCTTTTGATATGCCTCCTACGAGCGTTTTAGTTTGTTCTCTTAACACAAATTCTACTCTAAATGAAAAAACATTTAGTATTTACCCTAATCCTGCTTCAGGATATGTGAATGTAAAAGCTAGTTCTGTTCAAAATAATGTTACGGTAGCAATATATGACCTTAACGGAAGAATAGTTGTTAATCAACTTCTTCAAAATACTAATAACGCACAGATTAATATTAATGGTTTAGCGAGTGGTGTGTATGTAGTAAAAATAACTTCGAATGGTAATTCTCAAACTGAAAAATTAATTATTCAGTAAGTAAAATATATACTGTACTTATAAAAAAGAACCTCTTGAAAATTCAAGAGGTTCTTTTAATTTTATACACATCTAATACTGTATATCATAATTTTTAAGACCTTTAAAAAATTCAAAAAGGTTATATATCACGTAGAGATAAAAGTCACTAAAATAAACTTTATTACGACCAGACTTAAGGATTAATTCAGCTAATGTAACAATGGATGTTATAACTAGTAATTAAATGAGAAATAGCAAAGATTCGCTTAAAGATGAATCTACGTTAAAAGCTATTGAATAACTTATAATTGAAAACCTGTAAGCTAAATAATAGAATCTTTCTACATCTTATAAATCCATAAAGCAGGGTCTAATGAAGTAGTATCTTTAAAAAGTGAAAGGTTTAAGGTAGGGCGTCCCGTAGATGTCGCATTACCGACCAATCCTAAAATTTGTCCTGTAGTAATTGGATCCCCCGTTTGAACCTGCACAGACTCAAGGTTATTGTATACAGATATATAATTTCCATGCCTCACCATAACCGCTTTATTAGCTCCCTTGATCGCTTGTATTTTCATTACCTCACCCTTAAAAATAGCTTTTATAGGTTCACTAGCATTCGTTTCTATTCTAACTCCACTACTTTTTACTTTAACTGAAGGAACAGTTTTATGTGGATGTACACCAAAACGCATAGAAATTACTCCAGATTTTACTGGCCAAGGTAATTTTCCTTTATTAGATGTGAAATCGGCTGCTAAAGCTTTTGCTTCTGGTGTAAGCGCAAATGTTTTGGATGACGTACTACCTTTCTTTTTGTTTTCAGCAGCAATAGCCTCACGAATCAATTTCTCTATTTGGTCATCAATTCTAGAAACTTCTTTCTGTCTTTCTTTCAATTGGTTTTCAAATGTGCCTTGTTTCTCTTGTATCGAGGCAATTAGAATTTGTTGCTGTTTTTTATCTTCCTGTAATTTCTTTTGAGTTACTCTATTTTCCGCCAAAAGCGTTTCTTTAGCTTTACGTTGCTCAATCAAATCTTTATTTAGCTGCTGAATAAGTTTGGTTTGAGCTTTTATTTCATCCCCTTGTTGCTTCCTATAGTTTGCATACTGCTTCATATATTGCAAACGTTTATAGGCCTGTAGAAAGTTTTCTGAAGAAAAAAGAAACATTATTCTACTTTGATTAGACTTGCTTTTATATGATTTACGAATCATTTTTGCATAATCCTCTTTTAAAGCTTCTAGATCTTTTCTTAGTTTAGTAATCTTGTTGAGATTTTCATTAATCTCTCTGGTAAGTAAATTTGCTTCTTGATTGGTAACTTTTATAAGGTTTTGAGTAGCGCTAATTCGTTTGTCTAAATCTTCTACTTGAACTAAAACAGATTGTTTTTTCTTTTTATTATCAATCAACAAACTATTAATCTCCTTAATTTCTTCTCTAAGAGCCAAACGACGCTGCTCTAACTGCTTTCTTTCTTTGCTCTGACTAAAGCCATTCAAAAAGCTGAAACAGATTAATAATAAGCTTAAAATAAAGGTCTTTTTATTGCTAATCATTCTACTGTAATTTCTTTGTAACCAGATGGGATACTAAAAGGAAAACTTACGGGCTCATCTAGATCTATATCGCGATAATCCACTTCTATTTGAGTACTTTTTTCCTCCTGAGTAACTATAATTTTTATCTTTTTTGGAAACCATTGTTTTTCTACTTCCTCATAATCTTCATAAGTAATAAAAACCGATTCATTTTTAGTGACTCTTTCAATACGTTGCCTTTTTAATCTAAAATTAGAAGATTGTATAGCAAACATAGTTTTGAGTAATGAAGATTCGTTAGATTTTAAAATATAGTCCGTTTCCGTAAAGCTTAAAGACAATTCATTTTTTTCTAATGGATAAATGGCTTGTCCTAATAATAGATTTTGTACTTTATTAAAATCCAGTTCCATCCCCAACCAATCACTTAATAAACTAAAATCTCCATCAAAATAAGTTCCTTCAATTTTTTCGTAATACTGCACTTGATTTGGAGTAATATAAACTTTTGCCAACGGAATAATACCAGCGAGTTTAGCACTCATCCAAATGGCTTTATCTTTTTCCATTCTTACACTTATAGAGATAGACTGGTCTTCATCTTCCGTTTTATAAGAACCTTTTATTCGTGCTTGTAAAGTATTGAACGATGCCTCGGAATTATTGTGTGTTTTAATGATACTCTTAGTACTTACATTTTCAGAAACAGTACCTGTCACAGCTTTTTTTGTTCCGCAGGAAACCAAAAAAAGAAGGGAGATTAAAACAAATATGGATTTCAATTGACTCATTAAGATTTATTATTTTTTAAGGCTTCTACTTTCTGTTGGTATTTTTTTACCATCTCGACATCACTTAAAACTTTATAACTCTCAAGCATTTCTTGATAAAAATAAAGTTCTAGCTCCTTGTTTTCGATTAAATATTCTAAACCTTCTTGAAAACTATCTACAGCTAAATTTGGCTTGCTTAAATTTCTTAGCGCAACTCCTTTATAGTAATAAAAGAAAGGTTGTGTTGGATAAACATTTAAAGCTTCATTAGAACGTTTAAGTGCCAGCTCAAATTTTTGCTTTTTCACCTCTAAATGTATCACTTTCTTTAACAGTTCAAAATTATTAGGATCGTTTTTTAAACGATTTAAATAATGCTCATAAGCTTTATTATTATTATTTTTTGCTAAGTATTGCCCCACAAGCTCATCTGACTCTTCACTTGAGTCTAATTGATTCTCTAAAGTAGTGATAAGCTCATCTTCATACTGTGGTTTTTCTTTTACTAACTGAATAAATGCTTGTATGACTGACTTCTTTATAACCTCATTATTCGTATTCTCTAAAACAATCTTCATAGAAGCAATTGCTTTTTCGTCTTCATAATTGACTAAGTGCTTTTTGTATAAAATAAAATGTGCGGCACTAGAATTAGGTTTCCTTTGCTGAAGCTCTTCTACAATTTTGTAAGCCTCGTCCATATTATTTTGGGTCGCATAAAAATGCATGAGCTCTAGATAATTATCTTCCATATTAGGAAACTTCTCAATTTCCTTTTTTAGATAGGCTTCCCGTAACTTGGGATCATTAGATTCAGAAAAAATCTTATTCCGTAAAGCTTCTCGGTAATCACTATAACCTTCACTTTCATCTATTTTTTCTAATGCATCTAAAGCTTTTTCATACTGTTTGGTAAGTCCGTAAAGGTTGGCTAAATCTTCATAATAATTTACACTATATTTTGCTAAAGACTCAGCAATTGGAATTGCCTTTTTATAATTTTGAGTAAGGTAATAGACTTCATAGATTTCGCTTAAAACATCTTTATCATTAGGGCGCTCTTTTAAAACTTTTTTAAAACTATCCTCTGCATTATCATAGTTTTTTAAAGCCTTATAATTTTTTCCTAATTCAAAATCTACAATTGTCTTCTTAGGAGCAATTTTCTTGCATTGCATTAAAGCGTCAATTGCTTTCTCGTAATTTTCTATTCCTTTTTGTGCTAAAGCTTCAAAAAAATGTTCTTGAAATTGATCTTCTACATTTCCTAAATTATCTTGAACAAGTGTGTCTTTAAGAGGTTCTCGAACTTGCGCTATAGTACTTTTCGGAATAAAAATTATTCCGAAAAGCAGCAAAAATGTGTAATATGTAAAAGATTTATTTTTCAAATGTTTATTCTAAAACGGAATAATCTCCTATACTTATTTGTTTAAAATTGCCATCAAATCTTGCGTGATTACCTATCATCGCCTGGTCTAATTTGGCATTTTTAATTTCACTATGAGTTTGTATTAAACTGTTTTTGATTGTCGAATTACTCACTTTACAGTTTTTACCAATCGAAACATTAGGTCCTACTGTTGTGTTTTCTAACACTACATTTTCTCCAATAAAACAAGGTTCAATAATTTTTGAATTGTTTAATTGAACAGAATCTGCTACCAATTTCTCCTTATCGGAATGAAGAAAATTAAGCATTCTAGTATTAGTTTCTACAGTTACTTTTTTATTTCCGCAATCCATCCACTCATCTACTGTTCCCGTCTTGAAAACTCTGCCCGCTGCCATCATTTTTTTAATACCATCATTGATTTGGTATTCTCCACCATGCATGATATTTTCTTCAAGAACTTCTTGTAACTTACCTTTTAAAACTGATATATCTTTAAAATAGTATATTCCTATTACCGCTTGATCACTTACAAAGCTCGTTGGTTTTTCTACTAGTTCTATAATTTCTTTCTTATCATTTAAGTTAACGACTCCATAAGCTTCAGGGTTCTCAACTTTTTTGGTCCAAATTACAGCATCTGCAGCTTCATCTAATTTAAAATCGGCTTTGATTAAAGTATCCGCGTAAGCGACTACAGCAGGCCCAGAAAGTGACTCTTTTGCACTCATAATCGCATGTCCTGTTCCCAAAGGTTGATCTTGACGGTAAATGGACGCTTTAGCATTTAAACCTTTTGCTAGGTCTTTTAAACTTTCTTCTACATCTGTTCCAAAAAATGCTGGATCACCCAAAATAAAAGCAACTTCTTCAATAGGTTGATCTAATACTTTGGCTATATCTTTTACTAAACGATGAACTATAGGTTCTCCTGCCACTGGAATTAATGGTTTTGGAACTGTTAATGTATGTGGTCTTAGACGAGATCCTCTCCCCGCCATTGGTACGATTATTTTCATAAATCTGCCCGCGTAGGCGGGTATCTTTTTGGATTTAACAATTTATTTTTATTATGAGATTCCTGCCTGCGCCGGAATTTTAAACTCCGGTACTTCCAAAACCACCTTCTCCGCGGTCGGTTTCTCCCAAAATCTCTACATTCTTCCAATTAGCTCTTTCGTGTTTAGCTATCACAAGTTGTGCAATACGTTCGCCATCATTAATGACAAAAGCTTCTTTAGAAAGATTGACTAAAATTACACCAATTTCTCCACGATAATCAGCATCTATGGTTCCTGGTGCATTTAATACCGTAATTCCTTTTTTTGCTGCTAAGCCACTTCTTGGTCTTACTTGAGCTTCATAACCCACAGGTAACTCTATAAATAAGCCCGTTTTTACAATGATTCTCTCTAACGGACCTAGTATGACTTTATCTTCTAGATGTGCTCTTAAATCCATTCCAGCAGAAGCTTCAGTTTCGTAGTGAGGTAAATCGTGACTTGATTTGTTAATGATCTTTATGGTCATAATATATTAACGTTGTAAAAATTGAATAAGGTATTTTCTCTCTTTAAAATAGATGATTCCCAAAAATAAGAAAACTAATAAGCTTCCGATAATTAAATTGTTATCAAAAATATAAAATGAACTAAAAGCAAAGCTAATACCCAAAGTAAGATAGATTCCGATGTTTTTTAAATCATAGGGAATGTTATAGTGTTTTTTTCCGATAAGGTAAGAAATTACCACCATAGCAGTATAAGCAATCAAAGTAGCATAGGCAGCTCCCATAAAGCCTATTATTGGTAATAGAATGTAATTAAGACTAATTGTTAGTATTGCTCCGATGATGGAAAAGTACATCCCAAAACGGGTTTTATCGGTTAATTTATACCAGTATGCTAAGTTAAAGTAAATACCTAACATTAAATTGGCAAGAAGTACAACAGGAACAATTTCTATGGCTATCCAATAGGATGGTCGTACCACAATCATTTCTTTGAACACATGCAGGTAAGCCACAATGAACACCAACATTAAACTTCCCAACACTACAAAATATTTCATAATTAGAGCATAGGTATTTTTTGCATTTTTTTCTTTTGCATGATTAAAGAAAAAAGGTTCTGCTCCCAAGCGAAATCCCTGAATAAATATTGTCATAAAAACAGCTATTTTATAACAAGCGGCATAAGCTCCATTAATGTCTTTCCCTAATAATTGTGGTATTAACCATTTATCAAAATTTTCATTAATTACATAAGCTAAACCTGCGACCATAATAGGCCAGCCATAATGAAGTAATTGGTTTAAAATTTTCCAATCAAATACAAGTTGAGTTTTAAAGAAGTATGGGGAGAGCAAGAAAAAGGTAAATAAGCTAGCTATTAGATTAGCTATAAAAACATATGTAACCAAATCATGACTATAATCTAGAATCCCTAACGGTATATTAAACTCGGGAACTATCCATAAGAAGAAATAATTTAAAGTTACATATAGAGCAATATTAAGCACTTTTATAATAGAAAATTTAATTGGTTTTCCTGTAGCCCTTAATAGAGCAAAAGGAATCACTCCCAAGGTATCTAAAGCAATTACACTTATCAAAAGATTGAAATATCTTAATTTGAGGTTTACATAGTTAGCTAACTCTACATTGTAAGACCATACCAAAGCAAAAAATAAAATGGTCGTGAGCGTTAAGCTAATGAACGCTGTAGAAAAGACTTTATTTTTTTCTTTGTGCCGACTAAAGAATCGGAAAAAAGAGGTTTCCATCCCGTAAGTAAGCAACACATTGAAAAATGCCGCATAGATATAAAAAGTCGTATTGTCTGAGTAGCCCGCATTTTCAAGAGATCCTGTTAATAGTGGTAGAAGCAAAAAGTTCATCAACCGTGGTAAAACCGTTGCTAATCCGTAGATAAAAGTGTCTTGAAAAAATCGTTTTAAAGTACTCAAATGCGCTAATAATTAAGGGAATAAATGTATAGAATTAAGCGGAGCTTTTCAATAGAATTGGATAAAAAGAAAAAGCCCTGAAAAAATCAGGGCTTTTAAATTTCTATATGTTTTAGTTTACTAAGAAATAAACCTAAAAACTATAAGTCTAACTATTTGCTGCCGCTTCTGCTCCACCAACAATCTCTAGAATTTCATTGGTAATCGATGCTTGACGCGCTTTGTTATAAGATAATTTTAATGAATCTCTTAATTCTGTAGCGTTATCGGTTGCTTTATGCATTGCTGTCATACGTGCTCCGTGCTCTGACGCAAAAGAGTCTCTTAGCGCTTTAAACAATTGCATTTTAAGAGACTTAGGAATTAATTCTTCAATAATCTCTTCTTTATTTGGCTCAAATACATAATCTAAAGTAACCTTCTCTTCAGTTGCAATAGGAACAATTGGTAAAAACTGTTCATTCATTACGATTTGAGTCGCTGCATTTTTAAATTTGTTGTATACTAAGACTACCTTGTCGTAATTTCCTTTTACAAACTCATCCATAATATGCTCTGCAATTTCGGCTACAGGCTCATATTCTAAATGATCAAAAATGGTATTGTCATTTTTGTCTACGGTAAAGGTTTTCTTTAAAATATCATCTGCTTTTTTCCCTAAGGTAAACAAATATATATTCTTATCTGCAAATTCTTCAGCAGCAATCTTTTTAACCCCTTTAATGATATTACTGTTAAACGCTCCCGCTAAACCTCTGTTAGAAGAAATAGGAACAATAAGTACGTTTTGTACCTCACGTTCTTCTGCAAACTTACTACTTGCACCTTCACTCAACGTAGCACTTAAACCTTGTAAAAGCTCTGTAAGTTTATCTGCGTAAGGACGCATTGCTGTAATAGCATCTTGTGCTTTACTCAACTTAGCAGCAGAAACCATTTTCATGGCACTGGTAATCTGCATGGTTGAAGAAACCGAGGTAATCCTACTACGTAATTCTTTTAAATTTGCCATTTGTTCTTAGTATTGAGTATTGAGCATTTAGAAAAACTAAATACTCAATACTTGTAATTTATATTGTACTTTACTATTCTTTAATTTGAGTATTTTACAACCCAAACCTCAGTACTCAATACTTTTTATTTTTTATATTTTGCTGAAATTTCTTTAGCTGCATTCGTTAATACATCTAAAGCTTCATCAGTTAATTTACCTGATTTTAAAGTATCTAAGGTATCTCTATGCTTAGCATCTAAGAACGCTAAATAGTCTGCCTCAAATTCTTTTACTTTTTCTACAGGAACATCTCTCAATAAGTTCTTAGAACCAGCGTAAACAATAGCGATTTGATTCTCTACTGGATAAGGGTCATTTTGAGCTTGCTTTAAGATCTCTACGTTACGCTTTCCTTTTTCAATTGTGCTTAAAGTAGACGCATCTAAATCTGATCCGAATTTAGCAAAAGCTTCTAATTCTCTATATTGAGCTTGATCTAATTTTAAAGTTCCAGATACTTTCTTCATCGATTTAATCTGTGCGTTACCTCCTACACGCGATACAGAAATACCAACGTTAATTGCAGGACGAACTCCAGAGTTAAATAAATCTGATGTTAAGAAAATTTGACCATCGGTAATTGAAATTACGTTGGTTGGAATATATGCAGATACATCTCCTGCTTGAGTTTCAATAATAGGTAAAGCGGTTAAAGAACCTCCTCCTTTTACTTTGTCTTTTAAAGAATCTGGAAGATCGTTCATATCTTTAGCGATACTGTCATCATTGATCACTTTTGCAGAACGCTCTAATAATCTAGAGTGTAAGAAGAATACATCTCCAGGATACGCCTCACGTCCCGGTGGACGACGTAATAAAAGAGAAACTTCACGGTAAGCTACCGCTTGCTTAGATAAATCATCATAAATAATTAATGCTGGTCTACCTGTATCTCTAAAATACTCTCCAATTGCTGCTCCAGCAAACGGTGCATAAACCTGCATAGTTGCAGGATCTGATGCGTTTGCAGCAACAATAGTAGTATAAGCTAAAGCTCCTTTATCTTCTAATGTTTGTGCAATTCCGGCAACGGTAGAAGCTTTTTGTCCTATCGCTACATATATACAATATACTGGTTCCCCAGCATCGTAAAATTCTTTTTGATTAAGAATGGTATCGATACAAACAGTAGTTTTTCCTGTTTGACGGTCACCAATTACCAATTCTCTTTGTCCTCTTCCTACAGGAACAAGGGCATCAATAGACTTGATACCTGTTTGTAAAGGTTCGGTTACAGGCTCACGGTAAATTACACCAGGAGCTTTTCTTTCTAATGGCATCTGGATAGTGTCTCCAGAAATAGGACCTTTTCCATCAATAGGTTTACCTAAAGTATCTACAACACGTCCTACAATTCCTTCTCCTACATTGATAGAAGCAATTTTTTGAGTACGTTTTACCGTATCACCTTCGCTAATTTCTTTTGAAGGACCAAGTAATACTACCCCAACATTATCTTCTGCCAGGTTAAGCACCATTCCTTGCAGTCCACTTTCAAACTCTACAAGCTCTCCATATTCTGCATTTTCAAGACCGTATACATTCGCAATACCATCTCCTACGGTTAATACTGTACCTACCTCGTCTAAAGAAGCTTTTGCTTCGAAACCAGATAGTTGCTCTTTTAAAATTGCTGAAACTTCAGCAGGATTTACGTCTGCCATAATTATTTATTATAACTGGATACTCAATCGTATCCTTTTTATTAATATTTTTTATGCGTATGCTTGATTATTAAACTTCTTTCTTAATGTATTTAATTTACCTAATACACTTGCATCATATTGTAAATCTCCTACACGTAGAATAAAGCCTCCTATAATAGAAGTATCTATTTTATTGATTAAAGTAACTTGACTACCTGTAAGCTCTTTTACCTTACTCAAAACTCTTTGCTCCATCTCTGGAGTTAAAGCTTCTACAGTAGTTACTTTAGCTACTTTAATGTTGTTGAGCTCATCGTAAAGATAGATAAAACGATCTACGACAATAGATAATATATTAATTCTATTGTTTTCTAACAATACATCAAAGGTCTTAGAGCTAATTTGATTTACCTCTTTAAAGATTTCTTTAAGTATGCTTTGCTTTACGGATGGCTTAACCACCGGACTTTGTAACACATTCCTAAGCTCTTTGTTTTGCTCTAATGTATTTGCGATTAAACGCATATCATTATTTACCTCTGCAAGCATAGATTTTTCCTTCGAAAGATCTAAAATTGCTTTTGCGTAACGTTGAGCTGCTCTTGTATTAGCCATCTTTTAACTAATTTGATTAGTTTAACTTCACATCATCTAACATTGAATCTACCAATTTCATATGGTCTTCTTTGCTAGTTAATTCTTTACTTACTACTTTCTCTGCAATTTCTATAGAAAGACTAGCTACCTGAGTTTTTATCTCATTTAAAGCTGCTTGTTTTTCCATCTTGATAGCTTCTTGAGCAGAAGCGATCATACTTTTTGCTTTTATTTCTGCTTCCCCAGAAGCATCGGCGATCATTTTCTCTTTAATTTGACGCGCTTCTTTAATCATGATGTCGCGCTCTTCTCTTGCTTCCTTTAAAAGCTTTTCGTTGTTGGCTTTTAAATTCTTCATTTCAAGACGTGCATTCTCTGCAGATGCTAATGCATCATTAATAGAATCTTCACGATCTTTTACAGAGTTTAAAATAGGTTTCCAAGCAAATTTTGCCATTAAAAACAACAATACCAAAAAAACAATGGTTTGCCAGAAAAATAACCCAAATTCAGGTTTAATTAAATCCATAATTTATTCTATAATAGTTAACTCACATCAATTTTTAAGAAAATCCCTTCACAACCAACCGTTATGAAGGAATCTCTCTTTCTAATTCTTAACGTAACACACCTAATAAAGCTGCTACTACTCCGAATAATGCTACACCTTCTACAAGTGCCGCTGCAATAATCATTGCTGTTTGGATTTTCCCTGATGCTTCTGGCTGACGAGCGATAGCTTCCATCGCTGATCCACCAATTTTACCAACACCAATTGCTGCTCCAACAACTGCTAATCCAGCTCCTAAAGCTGCCAATCCTACATATAATAATTCCATAGTAAAAAAAATTAAAAAAATTAAAAATTAATGATGTTCATGTTCTTGTACTGCCATTCCAATAAATAGCGCTGATAGCATTGTAAAAATAAACGCTTGAAGAAACGCTACCAATAACTCCAATACGGTAATAAATAATGCAAATGGAACAGAAACTCCTGCAACACCGGCACTTTCTAATATAAATATTAATCCTAATAAACTTAAAATAATAATATGCCCAGCTGTAATGTTAGCAAATAAACGTATCATTAATGCCACTGGCTTAATTATTAAACCTAAAACTTCTACTACAGCCAAAATAGGTTTAACAAATGTAGGAATTCCCGGCATCCACAATGTGTGTTTCCAGAAATCTGAATTTCCGTTTACGATAATTAAAACTAAAGTAAATAAACCTAAAGAAACGGTTACAGAAATATTACCTGTTACGTTTGCTGCACCTGGCAATAAACCTAATAAGTTCGTGATCCAGATAAAAAAGAAAACGGTTAATAAGAATGGCATAAACTTCTTATACTTCTTATCTCCTATTTGTGGTTTTGCGATATCATCTCTCACAAAAAGAACTAAAGCTTCTAATGCGTTATTTAATCCTTTTGGTGCGTGCGCGTGTTTCTTGTGATGTTTAGCTAAGCTAAAAAAGAACAACAACATCAAGACAACAGTCAAAAGCATTGCTGCAACATTTTTTGTAATAGAAAGATCAAGAGGCTTCTCTGCATTTAAAGGATGATGATCTGCATCAAACTCAACTTCACTTGCATCCGCTTCTAATTGGTAAATTTTTTCGTGAAAGTTCACAAAACGCATCCCGTTTTTCTCAACAACGTGATGACCTTCTGTATCGTGATGAAACTCACTAGACATAAAAGTAACCAATCCATTATCTGTATATAATATTACAGGTAATGGTAATGTAAATGAACTATCTCCGCTTCCAAAAAAATGCCATCCGTGAGAATCACCAATGTGATGCATAATCATATCGGTTGGATTAAACTCTTCTTCCGCTTCAGCGATATCTTTTTTAGCAAATGACATTAAAGGCAACATAGCAAAGGCTATTGTTAATATCATTATCCTCTTTAAAGATTGGTGTGCTTTCATAGTACCCGAATTATGCTCTCTAAATTTTGCTGCAAAGATATACTTTTAATCTTTATCTGAAAGACTTGCTGTAAAAAATTTGACTCTACGTAAAATATCCAAACAAATTACTGAAAAGCAGCTATTTACCTCGTAATAATCTTACCACAAAAATAGTCTCAAAAAGAAGAAACAAAAAGTAAGGTATAAAAAAAGTAAAAATATCTAAGACCATATTAGCCTTACCTCCTTCTGCAAGTATAATAGGAAGAAGAAAGAGGATAGATAAAAACATTTTAAAGAAACTTAAGCCCATAAAGGCAAAGCCAGTTTTATCTTCGAAACTTTTGTGAATAAAAAGGAGAATAGCATAAATACCCAAGGTTACCATAAAAAGGAAACCATAAATGATAAAGGTGGAATAATAGACTTCTTTTTGCAAGAACTGTTCAACCACAAAATATTGAAGCAGCCCCAGGACTAAGGTAAAAGAAAGTAAGTATTTTGAGAATTGAAAAAAGGAAAGTTTATTTTTTGTCATTATCTAAGTCTTTAACGGTTTTATACACTTGATAAAGCGCTATAAAAACCCCCAGCAAGGAACATGAAATTGTAAAGGCAGAATATTTATTTTCGATCTTTTTGTCTAGCCAAATACCCAAAAGCACACCTCCTGTAATGACCACGGCCATTTGAAAAGCTATACCTGTAAAAACAGCCCAATTATTAAGCGGTTTTTCCTTCTTTTTCTTTGGTTCTTCGGTCATCGTTTAAATTTTTTACTGAGCTTTTCATTGCACACGTAGCATTAAAATCGGCTCCTGGCTCTATGGCTAATTTGCCTGTAATAACCTCTCCCTCTATTTGGGCTGTAGATCTAAGAGAAAGTGTATTATTCACTTTTAATTTTCCAGAAAATTTACCTTCTAAGTCAGCATTTTCACACTGCATCTCTCCTTTTATAAAACCAGACTTACCTAATACTACTTTCCCTGTTGTAGTTAAAGTTCCTTCTAAAGTTCCTTCTATTCTAAAACTTCCTTGAGCTTCAATATCTCCTTTGATAGTAGTTCCTTGAGCTATTTTATTTTGGTCCTTATTAGGGTTAGACGTTTCTTTTCTCGATTTTTTATTTTCTGAAAACATGACGTGGTTTTTTATTTTGTTGCTTGAGAGATGTAATCGCTTAAATTTTTATGAACCTGTACAGTTTTATAATCCTCAGAAGCGATTCCTATATTTTGATAATCAATTTTATAATCCTTTTCTTTTAAAAGTTTTTCTCCAAAACCTTCTGCTCCCAATTTACTTTTAAGACCATGAACAATCAATAAAGTTTTATTAGGAGAATAAATATCTATAGAGGTATATAAATCCGTAAAGCCAAACTCTACTATAGCTTTATCAATTTTTTCCTTTAAAGCCACAACATCGTCTATTGTAAATTCTTCTTTATTTGCTATTTTTTCTTTTTCCTTATCGGAATTTACTTGGTTAGTATCTACTTGTTGCATAGCTAACTCAAACGGATAAACCAACTTATATTCCTTAGCATTTTTCGGGAATTTAAACGTCTTATTTTTTAATACTGGCAAAGATTTAGAAACAATCTCTTCGGCTCTTTTCCCTTCTTCACTTTGAGGATAGGTAAGCGCAACGTAGTTTAAGCCTTTCTTATATTCTTCAAAACCATAATACCTTCCAGAAGCAGTTGCTTTTAATAACTCGAATTTTGGGACAATATCATTTCCCGTAAATACTTCTATATTTTTATTGGCCTCTTCTATAACCGTTTCATATTCTTGATTCTCAAACTTACGATAAACACTAGCGTAAACAGCTTCGGGACTATTTTGATCATCCAACAAACCTCTTGGGTTCCTTAAAATAGTAGCATAACGAGAATCTGAATGATTGCTTAATATGTTTTGCTTCCATCTATTAGCATTGGCATCATCTCCCATAGCCTCATAGATTTTATACAAGTTGTATTTAGTAGGTAAAATAAGACGCTCTTCTGGTTTATTTTCTAATAAAGCTTCTAGCTTATTAGCCGCCAATTGATATTCTTTAAATTTCTCTTTATAAATAACTCCTAATTGATAATAAGCAAAGTTTCTTTCCTTACCCAAACTATCAATGAGCTTTTCATCTTTAGGAATAGTCTCTAAATAGGTTGCTGGCTGATATTGAGGATCGCTTTCTATCTCGGCTAAAATTGCTTCTTCAGGATCGATTTCATCTTCCTGACTCTCATTTTTACCTCCTTTTTCATAACGCCAATTATCGGCTAAAGCACGATTTCCCCAGGTTCTGTTAAATTTTATAACTCCTTTTGCGACTTGCTTGCTATCATAGAAATAAAAATCTCCGCCGTTGCTTGTTCCACCAGCAGTACTTCTTTGTTTTCCGAAAAGGTTACTAGGGGTTTGATTTTTATTTTTCGCTTCTTCCTTGGCCTCCGCTATTGCAGTTTCTTTTAAGCTATTAGTATATTCCGTAAAGAAAGCCAAACGCTCTGCTTCAGACATATTTACCAAGTTGAGAATACTGTCATTTTTAGCAGCAATATCTTCATAGAGAATCACATCGTCTAAATTGACACGTTTCTTTCTAATCGCTCTATATTCTCTGGTATTTTCTGGTAAGTTGGTTAAGGTGCTATCGTAATAAGCTCCTGCGTCTTTGTACTCTGCCGCATCAAAATTGATATTTCCTAAAGTGAGGTAATTTCTTGATTTTAAATACGTGTCTCGTGTGTCGGTTCTTAATGATTTATTGTAAAAAGTAACCGATCCCGGAATGGTATCATTAGCGCGATAATATTCTGCAATTTGATAGTAAATCTTATCTAAAAAAGGTCGGTTTTCTCTATCTTCTTCTAACTCCTGAAGCAATTCTAATAAAGCTAAACGATCTTGCTCATCAAAATCGTAATTTCTCGCTTTTTCCATATATGCATTAATCATATATACTCGGGGAGATTTTCTATTGAGCGCAATAACCTCATCAAAAGTTTTATTAGCACTATCTATTTGCGCTAACCTGTCGTATAATTGACCTTTAATATACATATACCTTCCTCTTTTTTCATTAGAAGGCGTTACTCTAATCGCTTCGGTTAACGGAGCGATAGCGCTATCATTTTGCTCTAAATTAATATAAGCTTGAGCTAAGGTTGCCGAAGCATCAGCTAAATCTTCTTCCTCAAATTCTAAATCTTGAGCTAATAATTCTTTTAAGTTTTTAAGTGCCGTTTCATTATTTCCCATACGCATATTGGTCTTCTCACGCCAAATCTTTGCGGTTGCAATACGGTCACTTTCAGGATAATCGGTGATGATATAATTAAAGGCTTCTATGGCTGGAAAAAAACGCTGATCATAATAGCGGGCCTTTCCTAAAAGCAAAAAAGCTTCATCCATTTGTGGATTATACTCGGTTCCTCCTATATTGATGTTGTGTTTTTGAATGGCCTTTGCAGCTTTATCTTCGGCTCTTTCAAAATTTTCATTTTTGCTTTCTCCAGGCAAACGAGCTTCTTCTACAACCTGCATGCGTTCTATAGGAAGAATTTCCCAGTAGTTGTCTATATAAGTTTGCTCTACCTCATCTTTTCCTAGCTCTAAAGCCAAGTTTCCATTGTAGATGATATTATAATAAGCGCCCATAGCATGGAAGTTTCTGTTAAGCCATTTGTTCTTTTTTCTCGAACATGAAGCTATAGAAACTGTAGCAAGCAGGAGGATTAAAATTCTTGTATATGTAGGTAAGTAATTACGTTTCATTAAGTTAAAATAGGTGTCATACCAATTAAACATTCTAACGCCGCACAAAATTAGTTTCTTTTGAGCCAATTCTTCTTCATAAAAAAGAACCGTAGCTATGGCTATGCTTAGTTTTATTCCTCGACTTTACTAAAAATAAATCAAATTTTTATTACGGCTTTTAAAAATTTAATTGGTATAAAGAATAACTTACTCTTCCCGTTTTTAGTATGGGAGTGCGTAAAAATACATTTCTTTTAAGAAAAACAAATGTAAACCCTTAATAAATTTGAGTTTGGACTTGAAGCGTAAAAATCACCTACAATGGTTTATTTCTAAAAATTTAGCACCGATATTTTATCCTCACTTACCTTGGTATTCTTAATAATTTGTAGATAAGGTTTAAAGTTAAACTCTATTTGCTCCACACTTTTAAGCGTTGCTACAGTAGTTGTTGGTGATGGGCTCACTAAGTTGGTACGTTCAAATTTATAAACTCCTCCTTTGGGAGCTTTATCGCCAAGTGAATCGGCATAAGGCATAATACCTTTTGGTAGAGTAGGGTCAAAATAATAATTGATGACAGTATCCCCAGAGAGGCTTTTCACTTTTAAAAAGTGATAGGTTTTTCCTTTGATGATTGTATCTTTTTCTTCTACCACCTCAAATTTTGGTTGCATTTTTTTTAATCCTACTATTATATTTTTTTGATTTTTTGAATAGAGGTTATTTAGTGCTTTTTCACAATAATTTTCTTAGTAACTCTTTCTGTTATTCGGAGTAATCTAGCTCTGTCTCTACGATTATTATATTTACTCATAGTATCCATTAATACTAGATCATTAATAAAGCCATCTATATAATAAACTCCTTCATTTTTAAAATTTATATTATAAAAAGGTATTTCTCCATTTTTGAGTGCTCCAAAAGTATCTTTCACATTTTTGTTTAAGTATTCTTTGGTATAGTTAATATTATTTGTAGTGTGCATCATAAAACGAGCATATCTGTGATTTTCTTTATCACCAAAATAAGTGACAATCGTATCTAAATCACTACTGTACATCAACTTACCATTATAACTCCTACCTGCTCTTACAGTATCTGGAAAGTATATTTTAAAATTTATACTTTTAGATTTATCAATCTCTTTTACCATTCTACCTTTATCTTGCGTTTGATTATTTTTTTTCTCAGAATCTTTACAAGAAAAAAAGGTGAATAAGATTAGGAAAAGAATTGTACGTTGCAGTAGATTATTCTTCATATAACATTTTAATTTAATATACATCTGGGGTCTATACAGATGTTTAATAGTACAAAGCCATAAGTTTCCAAAAGAAGATTATTTATCTAGAGCTTTTTCCTAGTTTCACTATTTCGCGAAATTATTTTTATTGAAAAATTACCCCGCAAAATAGGTTTCTAATTCTTGAAGCGTGGCTTCACTTGTCATCATATCTCTCACCACTTCCCCTTTATCTAACAAAACAATGCGCTCACAAACTTCGGTCACATGAATGAGATCGTGACTAGAAACCAACACCGTTACTCCTTTGGTTTGTGCCAAATCTTTAATGATCTGTTTTAATCTAATTTGTGTGGTCGGATCAAGATTGGCGAATGGTTCATCGAGAATCACCACTTCTGGATTACCAATAAATGAAGCTACAATACCTGCTTTTTTCTGGTTTCCTTTAGATAGATCTCTTAAGTATTTTTTTTGCTGAAGTATTTCTCCGTGAAAGAAATCTTCAAATCCGCTAAGGAGTGTATCTACATCGGCTTTGGTTTGTCCGCGTAATTCTCCTATAAAGTAAAAATATTCTTCTGCCGTAAGGTAACCTATGAGGAAACTTTCGTCGATAAAGGAAGACGTAAAAGGTTTCCAATCTTCACTTTCGTTTACTACGACTTGTTTATTTTTTATGTTCCCTGTAGTGGGCTGAATTAAATCTAGCAACAGACTAAAAAATGTGGTTTTTCCTGCTCCGTTGTTTCCTACCAAACCAAAACTTTGTCCTTTAGGAATGTCTAGGGATGGAATGTTCAATACTTGGGTGCTGTTATAAGATTTGCTTAAATTATGTACTTCTATCATGATCTAAAATTGAGAGTCTTAATTATTTTTTTTCGTCGAATGCGGCTATAGTTTTGTATTTTCCTTTTTGGTACACTTTTTCAATTTGATTGAGAAAGAAATTTTTAAAAACCAAACCTAAAATTCCGCTGAAAGCGAGCGCCAAAATTCCAGCTTCAAAATTGATAAACTTGTACGGAAGGTAAAAAATAAGCATCGGCCCTGCCATTTTAGGTAAGGCAATTAACAATTGTGTTGGATTAAAGCCTTGTGTATTGCTAAAGGCTTTTGCTTTTACGTTAAGTTCTACCGGTACACGATTAAGAACGCCGCCATACAAAGTAATAAAAGAATTTAAGCCGATATTAAATAAGGCTCCTGCAGCAATCATACTATAAATCTTGTAACCAAAATATAAATACGGGGTACTTAAAATAAAGGAAGCTACTACGGCTACGACCATTAAATACCATTTAGACTCTAAATATTTCCGATAAGGGATATTCTGACTCATCAACATTTTATAATATTCGCTATCCCAAGAGGGAACTAACTGCCCGAAGGAAAGTAAAAATCCGCCCGTTATAAATACTGAAGCAAAAGCTAAGAAGGCGGGCATATCTTTATAGGTATCTTGGGTATAAAAGAAAAGTCCATAAAACAAAAAAAGAAAAGACATCATTAAAACTTGCTTGGGTCTTGCGTTACGAATAATGAGTTTTACATCGTTTTTTAAAAATGGTGCAATCGAGCCAAAACGGTTTAGAAAGCCTAAATCTGTAGAACTTACTTCTTTACTTTCTTTACGGATGGCATCGTCTAAATAAAAACCTTCTCTTATAAATTTATAATTTCTACGATACAACAAAATCATTAAAAATAACGGAATACTTACCGCATACCACTTGTTATAAATTTCATTAAAAAACAAACCAGCATATTCTGCAATTGGATAAATATTATAGAACTCTAATAAGATTAAAGCTCCTAAAACCGCCACGATTGCATAGAAAACTTTGTTGTTTTTATTTAGTAGAAAATTGAGGTAGTTTAATGAAATGGTAAAAAACACCATCGAGAAGAACCAACAAATGACTTGAAGCGGATTATAACCTTGCGTTAACAAGACGATACTAAAGGGAAGAAAAAAGAAAAGTGGTAAAATATTAAAAAACGAAAGGGTTGTTTTCCCTAATAAATAATGAATCACCGTTTCTCGTTTTATGGGAATAATCATATAGGGTTTAATATTCATCACTGGTAATTGCTGCATAAAAAACCGAAAACCTAAATCGATCAGAAACCAAAATATTAAATAATTACTTACCATCACGATTGGATCTTCATTAGGGAATTTGTTTTCAATTATAAAGAATGCTGCCACACCCAATACTCCAAAAGAAACGATAAAATATAGCGCTGCTAAAATGAGTAATATTTTAATGGCTAAGCCTTTTTGAAAGTAGGAAGACCGAGAAAATTGCTTCCACTCTAGTGATAGAAATCGTTTAAACATAAAGTTTCTTCTTAGTTGTGATCATAAAGTAAGCTAAACTTACTATCTAATTAGTGCTAAAATGTTGAAAATGTTACAAAGTCTGCATCTTTAATTCGGGGTATGCCTCTTGCAGTATTTCGTCTCGCTTCCGCGGAAGTAAAAACAGGGTAATGTAAAATACTAAGGTAACTCCTGTAATTAGTAAGCCATATATAATGCCTATCCAAATATTTATCTCCACTTCTTTTGGTATTAAAACCAGAAGTTGGATAGGTAAATTTAAAAAAGCTCCAAATTGCCCAGTATGATTAAGTAAAGTTTCTAATAAATAGGGTTTTTGCTTACTCTGCTTTCTTAATCTTTTTATTTCTTTATTATTTTTATAAAGCCTCAAACTAAATAAGATTACGAGACAAAGTAAAATACCTATTAAAATGTAAACCCCATAAGTAATTTGTGTTATCAAGGTAAAACTTACCAAAAACGCAGTAGCTAAAATTACCACCTTAGGCAGTTTTAAAAATTCTTTAGCTTCTTTCCACATGAGTTGATGATAGCGTTTTTGCATTGCAGCTTGTCTCGCTTCTACCATTTCTAGAAAACCAAAGACACCAAACTTTTTAAATTCTTCTTGCAAAGCAGTTTCAAAATCTTTGTCTGAATTTTCTTGCCACTGCTCTTCAATAGCATTAGCAAGGTGATCTACCAATTCTAGTTGTACATCGTAATAATCTACAAAATGCTGATCGGTAAACTGAAAAAGTCGCTCTATTTGATGGGAAGTTACTTTTTTCATGTCAACGACAATTTTTGATTGTAATCTTTTACCTTTTTATAAGCTGAAAAAGCAATACTTAAATTAATCCATACAATGCAAAGCAATACATAGATATTAATCTGTTCTTTTCCTAAAAAGGATAAAAACAAATATTGAGTTACATAATTTGTAATCATACCGTATACTGCAAATCGTTGAAAAAAGGAATATTTAAATTTCCTGTATATTAAGGACGGAACGAGCAAGTAAAATAATGGTGATAAAATTAACGCTCCGTATAATTTCATAAGGGAAAATACATTTACGAAGTATAATACACCTGCTAATATTGTAAAGGTCAATAAAACTTTTAAATCAAATAAATTTCTAAAAATCATTAGGAGCAATGTTTTATCTATGCTCCAAGAATACTTTGTGCTACTTTTTAAAAGCTCCTTTTTATTCACTACCATATAAGCTTTAAAAGTCTCATAAAAATCGGTTTGCTCCTCTTTCATTTTAATTTCTACCGCACTTGCTACGTGGTCTAGCATTTCTAAACGAACATCTATGTATTCTACGCCAGAGTTTTTTAAGTAATTGTCTATAAACTCCAATTCTTCCTGACCTAACTTTATCATCCTAAACTTGGTTTTGGGTTTATAAGTCCGTTCATGGTTTCCATAAAGCGCTCTAGCTCTTGGAGTTTAGATACTGTTTCGGTAGTTCCTTTTTGGGTAAGTTTATAATATTTACGCAAACGATTATCTACTTTTTGCATTTCTACTTCTAGTAAACCATCGGCTTCTAACTTATGCAAAGCAGGATAAAGTGCACCTTCGGTAATCTTTAATTCTCCCTTCGTAAGTTCTTTTACCCGCTGAGTTATTTCGTAGCCATACATTTTATCTTCCTTAGAAAGCAATTTTAAAATGATGGTCGAAAGACTTCCCTTATATAACTTTGAATTCGACATAGATTTTGGTTTCAACTAGAATTCAAACATACATAAATTTCTTATGCATAAAAAACTTAGGTATTAGTTTTTATCTTATTTGCTTTAAAAGAACGGCGGACTTTGTATTTTTGCCAAAAATTTTGAAGAAAATGAAAAATTTTCATCCGTTAACGGTAAAAGAAATCATAAGAGAAACTCCAAAAGCAATTAGTATTGTTTTTGAGATTCCGCAAGAATTAAAAGAAGTATTTCACTTCGATGCGGGACAATATATCACTATCAAGAAAAAATTTGATGGTAAAGAAGTAAGACGTTCTTATTCTATTTCATCTACTCCTGGTAGTAGTAATTTAAAAGTGAGCGTTAAGCAGGTAGAAGGTGGTTTATTTTCATCCTACGCCAACAATCAGCTAAAAGAGGGGGAGGTTTTAGAAGTTTTTCCGCCAGAAGGCAAGTTTATCTATCAAGCTCCAAACGATGGCAAATCTCATGATTATGCAGCTTTTGCAGCAGGTAGCGGAATAACTCCTATACTTTCTATCTTAAAAAGTGTTTTAAAGAAAGAACAGCACAGCAGGTTTGTCTTAGTTTACGGAAATAAGACTCCGCAAGAAACCATCTACTTTAAAGAGTTGTTAGAAATTCAGCAAGAGTTTCCAGACCGTGTATTTATCGAGTTTGTATACAGTCAAGCAAAAGATAAAGATTCTTTCTTTGGCAGAATTGAACGCAGTACCGTTAATTTTGTACTGAAAAATAAATTTAAAGGTCATCATTTTGAAGCGGTTTACCTTTGCGGACCTGAACAAATGATCGATTTAGTCTCTGAAGTTTTACAAGAAAATGAGGTTGAAAAAGAACGCATACATTTTGAATTGTTTACCTCAACTGAAACAGGAGAGGTAGATGCCAACCTTGACGGAAAAACGACGATTACGGTGATGGTAGATGATGAAGAAACCACCTTTGAAATGGACCAAAAAGCTACCATTTTAGATGCGGTTCTTGATAAAGATCTAGACGCTCCTTATTCTTGCCAAGGCGGAATTTGCAGTAGCTGCATTGCTCGCATCACCGAAGGAAAAGCCGAAATGATGAAAAATCAAATCTTAACCGACGAAGAGATCGAAGAAGGTTTAACACTTACGTGCCAAGCACATCCTACGACATCGACAATTAAAGTTGATTTTGATGATGTTTAATTAGTAATAAGAAGTGAGAGTTTAGTAGTGAGAGATGAGACGATATGAGCCTCAGGCTTTTCATGCTGAACAAGTTCAGCATCTTATCAATATAAAAAATTTAAAAACCTCTCTTTTACAGAGAGGTTTTTTTATGAATTTAATAGGTGTAGTACTTATTTTTTCTTCTCAAACCCGCTTTTCATCATTTTGATGGTGGTTCTAGTAATATCATATCCCAAAAGGAGAAGTATTGCTAAATAAGAAGCCGCAGCTAGTTTCTCTTCTTCATAATTTACATCGTGAAAATGAAAGATGATAAAAAATACAGCTACAATTTTATATAGTAAATTTAATTTCATGATTGTTTATTTATTGAAGCTGAAAAATAGATTTTATATGCATAGACTCCTAACCAAATTAACCCAGCCGCTACCAGAAATAGGTAGTTGAAAGATGTTCTTTCAGTAAAGAAATACATATATCCTCCAAAGAGAATTAAGGCTATTCCGTTAAAAAGACATCTCTTCTTACTGGGGTTTAAAAATTCTAATGTTTTGTTCATAAAAATTTCGATTAATAAGCAGGTTGTTGTTTTGCTCTTTGATTTTGTATGACTGCATTTGCATAATAAACAGCAGCACCAACGAGAGGAAAAGCCAACACGATGAGTACCCAAAGAACTTTTGGTAAGCTTTCTTTTTCGTTTTTAAGAATTAAAAATAAGCTTCCGCCAATAAAAAAGATGGAAAAAATTGAAAGAATTAGCAAAAATAACGGAGTTTGTAGTGTCATAGAAACAAAATTACAGATTAATAGCGCATTACAAAACTATTCCTGAGTTATCCTCCATATTTTAGCAATCACGTAAAGCACAAAAACTCCAATAAGGATATACAATCTTCTTCTCTTATTTTGATCGAGTTCTTTAAAACGATACAAGTTTACCGAAATATATAAAGCGCATATTCCTATTATGATATACGTAAAAATTGGGGTATTAAAATCCATAGTTTAATTAATAAGTTCTTCTTGTTTTAGTAATTGCTCTAGCTCTTTGCTGTATTGATATACCTCTTCTTGATTGTTAGTGTAGATTTTAAAATCATATTTCATAAAAGGAATATTCTCTACCCAAATACTTCCTTCTTCAACATTATTTGTTTGTTCGAGCATGGGTTTTGCTTTTCCAATAGACATATTATGAATATACAAAGTATCTTTATTTGCACTCGATGAAAACGAGCTTGTATTACTATCTAAAATAGCTCGTTCTTTATACTCTACGACTAAATTTTCACTTTCTATGCGGTGATTTTTAGAAGAAGGATATTGTAAAGCCATAAATAGCAATAACATTAATAATCCGTTGTAAAAAGCGTGAAACAACATTGCTTTTATGAGTCCGAAGTTAATGGTGATCCACAATAAAATTAATCCCATCCCAAATTGTGCTAAAATGGCTATCGTACCCAAAGAGGTCATAAAATCTTTTGCGGTATAATGAATCCCTGCAAATAGTATCGCATTCATAATAAGTAATGCATTGATCTGTTTTTTGCCACTTCTATCATTCACAAATATCGTCGCGATATATAACACTAGTAATGCTAAAGCAAAATAGCTAAACGACAATCCTATAAAAACAAGCAGAACTATAAAAGATATAATCCTAAGCCATCTTTTAGCGGTAAAAAAACCTCTAAAAGCGACTTCTTCCAAAAGCGGAGCAAGAATAACTGCCATCACAACAAACCACTCAAATGAAAGCTTGTCTCCTATCATATCTCTAGAAATAGGTGGATATTCTATTCCTAAAGCTGAAAATATCGCGTATAAAAAAATTAATAAAGTAAAGCTAGCTACACCAAGTTTTAAGAGCCAGTTTTTGAGGGTATTTTTAAACATTTATACAAATGATTTAATTTTTTCTATAATCTTCCTTGGCGGAATACTTTCCATCACCGCTTCATAGCCTTCTACTTGTTTATTCCCATAGATGGAAGTAGGTAAGAAAGGATATTTCTTTAAATTTGGAAGTACTTGATTTTCTATTGGTTGCTGAAATGGTGCAAAACCAGCATAAGGATGAGTGGCTCCCCACACTGTGACTACCGGAATTTGATACATAGCAGCCATATGCCCGTTTCCACTATCCATAGAAAGCATCACGTCTAGATTGGCGATGATATGTAATTCTTCCGCGAAAGCGTAAACACCTACCAAGCTGGTGACATTTTGATATTTTGAAGCTAAAGCAGATAATAATTGCTTTTCATTTTCACCGCCGCCAAACAAGAAAACCTGAAGATTCTCTTCTGCATTTAACTCCGCGATTACCTCTTCCATTAAAGAAAGCGGATACATTTTTGATTCGTGAGCGGCAAACGGAGCTATCCCTATCCATTTCTTGGTATTCGGTTGTAGCTGCTGCTGAAATTGCTTAGGTAAATTTGGTTTTTTAAACTTAACATCTTGTGATAGATCTACAGGAAAACTTAATTGTGCCAACACCTTTTCATAACGCTCGTGAGTCGTTTTTAAAGGGCGAATTCTTTTAAGTTTTAAAGCTGTAAGTTGCTTTTTCTCTATTCTGCCTTTGTCTATCGCTGCAGATTTAATTCCGTAAAGGAAAAAGAAAAACCGAAGAATCTTAGAACGCAAGACGTTATGAACATCGGCTACCGCGTCTACTTCCAAGCTTTTTATCTCTTTCGCTAATTTCCACAGACCAAGAATACCTTTGTGCTTTTTTTTTACATCTGCAGCAAGCACATTGACTTCTGGTAAATCTTTAAAAAGCTTACCAAAAAAAGGTTTGGTCACCACCGTCACTTTTACGTGTGGATGCTGCTTTAAAAACCTTCTTAATATGGGAACCAACATCGCCACATCGCCCAAGGCTGAGAGTCTTATAATGGCGATGTGTTGAACTGTTGTTTTCACTTGGCGTGAATTATTTTTGACCTCTTAAAACAGGATTAAGCTCGTCATCATTGTACATTTTCATTTGCTTGTAAACTTTCATGTACTTGTCACCATTTTCAATATCGGTAAGCAATTGATTAATCGCTGTAGATAAATCTACACGTTGCTCTAACAACACATCTAATTTTGCTTGGCAAGCCATTTGGTGTTCTTGAGAAGCATCTTTACGTGTTGCTTCTTCATGCATATGATAAATTTTTAAAGCTAAAATCGATAAACGATCTACCCCCCAAGCCGGACTCTCGGTATTAATGGTAGCATCTGCCTTTGGAGTTGCATCTTTATACTTCTCTAAGAAATAAGAATCGATATACTCTACCATATCGGTACGATCCTGGTTAGAAGCATCAATTTGACGTTTTAATTTTAACGCAGAAACAGGATCAATTTGTGGATCGCGTATAATATCTTCATAATGCCATTGCACCGTATCTATCCAAGATTTTCTATAAAGCAAATGCGCTAGTAAGTCTTCTTTTTCTCCATAAGGATTCTCAAAAGGTTGATCTACTGTATTTACCTCGTGGTACTTTTCTATTACTTCTTGAAATATTTTATTTGCCTTGTCTGAAAACATAATTTCTTTTTTTATTTCTTTAAAATATGTAAATATTCTTGTGTGGCATTCGCCTTGTGATTTCTATTTTCGGTTTTATCTGCTTTAAAACGTTGGTAATCTTTTACCTTTAAGCTATAACTTCCATACTTTTCCATAATTTCTTTTATGGTTTCGGGAGGCATCAAACCTTCATTATTGTAACTTAAAAATACGGTTGAAAATTGAGCATCTTTAATCAAATTTTCAAATTGCTTGGCTACTTCTCCTTTTCTACAATAAGCAGATTTATAGTAATCGCGCAAACCGGTTTTACCTTTAGGTACAAAGGTATCATATTTTGCGATAGTAGTAAGTAAATGATAGTTTGCACCGTATTGCCTTGCATTATAAGGTGGATCTAAATATAAAATATCTCCGCTTATTTTTTTTATCAATTCATTACCGTCTTCTTGATAAACTTGATGAGCATTTTTGGTTTTATCAAAATCTGCTCCAACAATTTCGATAGCTTTAGCGGCAGATTTTTTTATCTTTTTTAAGTAAGCTCCATATACCGAAGCGGTATTGGCTACCTTATCGGCGCTTTCTAATAGTGATGTTAGCAAAAAGTAGTAAAGCGCATCATCAATTTCTTCTTGATTTTTCCACGTTTCAATTTGCTGTCTAACCGCATCTATTTTTTGTGCATTTTCTTGAGAGAAAAAAAGACGATCGGCATTTCCGTTTTCACCGTAATGCTCTGCAATAAAACCTAATTGAGGGTTAAGCTCATTCAGTTTTTTTATGTAGTCTTGCTTCCGCGGAAGCGCACTGTGGTTGCCAATATAATTTTGAAGCAGGACGTAACTGTAAAACTCTACATCATTAGCAATAACTTGTTTTACTAAAGGTTTGAAGGTTCGCCCTACCCTGCCTGTTCCTGCAAATAAATCGCAAAACACAGCATCTTTTAAGGGTATAGAAATTTCTTGAGATACTACTTCTAAGATCCAAGAGGAGAGTTTATTTTTAGAGCCTATGTAATTCATTTAACTGCCCAAATTATATCGGATAAAGCCGATTTTTCTTTCCATTGCAATGGAGTTAATAAAGAAGCATCAAAGGTACTTACATATTTTTGAATGATAGATTGCAACCACGTGATTTCTGCTTTTAACTTCCAATGTGCGCCATCTTCGGCATAAACCATTAAAAAAAGTCGGTTTTCTAGATGTTTTCGCTGCTGCTGACTTTGATTCTTGTATAACCAATACAGTAGTTCTTCTTTGTGGTTTTGAGCATAATATATGGTTTGCTTAAATCCCTTAGGGAAAACTGAAGTTTTGTGGTCAAAATTAATTCCGTTAAGGTTAAAATCAACTAATCTATCTTTATTGTTTACTGCAGGAGTTACACCTTCAATTTGGGTGAAAATTTTCTCCACCGCTACCGCACTCCAGAAGTTATACCAACGATTTGCAGCGTATTGAAATAGCTCTTTTTTATCTAAATTATAGGCTTCTATTGTAATTTTCATCACCTCTACTACCTCATCCCAAAAAGGAGTTTTATAGATAAAATTGGTGTAACCGTCCCAAATATCATTTTGTTTTCTTCCCCATTCATAAGCATAAGGATGTCTTTTTTTTAACTCTTGTTCTATATCGTATAAAGAAAGACTTACCATAATACAAAAGGAATAATGAGTACGGCCAAAGCTAATATTCCCAATGTTATTTCCTTTAAAATTTTGCCTCCTTTATGCTCTAAGAAAATTGTCCCAATAACACTCACGCCTATAAATGGAAAAATAAGTTCGCTTCCTGTTTTTTGAGGAGATAACAACACTATTAACAAGCCTATAATAAAAAATAAAAAAATAAGAAAAAGCATAGGTTTTCTTTTTCTAATGGTTAATTGTAATTCTTTTAAAAAGAAAAATAGACTTAATATAGTAAACAAGCCTATGATCATTAAGGGTATAAGAACATCTGCCTCTTGATAAACCTCCAAATTAAGACTGGGAAACACAAAATACTGACTTAAATAAAAAGGAGTGTCTAAAACCAAGAAATAACCCGTTGTAACCAAAAAGTAAACACAAAAAACGGCAACGAGGGGAATAAAAAGATTTTTGAAGTCTTGTAGTGCATAATAGAATATTCCTACAAAAGGTAATATTAAAAATAGAATGCTTAACGGATAGAATAAACTCGCCACTACTACCCATAAAGAGGCATCGAAAATTTTCTTTTTGATTTCTAAACCCGATCTTAAACTTATTACTCTTCTTAAAGCTAGCAACACAAAAAATGCCGCGATAAATAACTCATTTGCTTGTAAGACAGGTAAACATAAAGTGGTTAAAAACCCGAATAATAAAATAGTATAAGTATTCTTTTTACTGATCGTATTGCGTTTAACAATAAAATTTAATACCACCATAAGCAAAATATAGTTAATAAGATAGCCTATATTTTTGGTTAGAAACTGCCAAGAGTACTCCGTATTTTGACCAAAAAAGTTAGCTATAATAAAATATATGGTCATAAAAACCCCTACAATTAGAAAATTGATTGGTTTAGATTTTTTAAAAAAGCTTGCTAACATAGAGTAATTTCTTACTTTTGTAGAAATTTATAACAAAGTTCCTAACGATGAAAGATTTTCTTGATCTTATTGCATCTCTTTTTGAAGATGTTTTGTTTTTACCTTTTGACGCTCTTCGTGAGTTAGAATTGTCTGCCTGGTTTGCTGCTAATGGTTTAAACTGGATTTTTATGATTATTGCAGCAGTAGCTTTTGTTTACTGGATGCTTCAATTGAAAAAATTCAATGAAAACAACGAAGAAGACCGTTCTACTAAAGCACATACATTTTTAGGAAAAAACGCTCAGTATTAACTGAGGTCTTTTCCTAAATCTTTTCTATAATACATCTTATCAAAATGTAGTTTCTCTACGTTTTGATAAGATTTTTTTAGTGCTTCTTTATAATCTTTCCCAAAAGAAGTCACTGCAATTACTCGACCTCCATTGGTCAATACTTTACCATTTTCTTCTTTTGTACCTGCGTGAAAAACAATAGAATCTTCTATAGTTTCTATACCTGTAATTTCTTTTCCTTTTTCATAAGCTTCTGGATATCCTCCTGAAACTGTCATTACTGTAGTCGCCGATCTTTCATCTATCTCTAAACTAGCCGTAGATAATTCTTGTTGTGCCACTTTTTGAAACAACTCTACTAAGTCTGTTTTTACTCGAGGTAAAACTACTTCGGTTTCGGGATCTCCCATACGCACATTATACTCTATTACGTAAGGTTCATCACCTACTTTAATTAAACCAATAAATAAAAAACCTTTATATTCTATCTCTTCTTTTTGAAGTCCGTTTACGGTTGGTTTTACAATACGTTCTTCAATTTTTTGCATCAACTCTTCGTCGGCAAAAGGAACTGGAGAAATAGCTCCCATTCCACCCGTATTTAATCCTGTATCTCCTTCTCCAATACGTTTATAATCTTTAGCAGTTGGTAGTATTTTATAGTCTTTACCGTCGGTTAATACAAATACGCTTAATTCTATACCATCTAAAAACTCTTCGATTACCACAGTTTGGCTTGCATTCCCAAATTTACCACTCAGCATTTCCTCTAATTCTGCTTTTGCTTCCTCTAAATTTTCTAAAATTAAAACTCCTTTCCCTGCTGCTAAACCGTCGGCTTTTAATACATACGGAGGTTTTAAAGTTTCTAAAAATGCTTTTCCCGCCTCTAGGCTTTCTTCCGTAAAGCTTTCATAGGCCGCTGTAGGAATATTATGCATGGCCATAAACTCTTTGGCTCTTTCTTTACTACCTTCTAACAAAGCCCCTCTTTTTGAAGGTCCTATAACCATCACATTCTTTAGTGCATCATCTTCCGTAAAGAAATCATAAATACCATTGACTAGAGGATCTTCTGGCCCCACTACCAACATTTCTATATTCTTTTCTAAAACTGTGGTTTTAATCGCTTCAAAATCATTAACATTTAAAGCTATATTGGTAGCTATTTGTGAAGTCCCTGCGTTTCCTGGAGCTACAAATAATTGTTTACAATGTTCACTTTGAGCTATTTTGTAAGCAAAAGTATGTTCTCTACCGCCAGATCCTAGAATAAGAATGTTCATTTTGTATGGTTTTGTTTGTGGCTTCAAAAATAATTGTTTGTAAATTGACCCACTAATATTTTCCTATAAAATAGTCTTGTGAATTGGTTTGATTTTACTTTAAAGCTCAAAAAATTTCCGTTAACGGAAGCTAAACAGCATTTAAAACAAATACAAGAAATTTCTAACAATGATTATGCTGCATATTTAACGAAGCAAAAGCAAGAAATTTTAAACCATCATCAAACCCATAATAATTTTTACAAGGCCCTCTTACAAGGAAAAAAAATTACCAAGTGGGAAGATCTACCCATTCTTACCAAGAAAGATTTACAACAACCTCTAGAAGAAAGATTAAGTGATGGTTATTCTATTACAGAAGTTTATGTAAACAAAACTTCTGGCTCTAGCGGTCATCCTTTTATTTTTGCTAAAGACAAATACGCACATGCCTTAACTTGGTCGGTAATTATGAATAGGTTTGGTTGGTTTGGTATTGACTTTAACTCGTCCTACCAAGCACGATTTTATGGAATTCCGTTAGATAAAATTGGTTATTACACCGAAAGATTAAAAGACTGGTTAGCCACTCGTTATCGTTTTCCTATTTTTAATTTAAACGAGGCCAAATTAGAAGAGTTTTTGGGTCATTTTAAAAAGAAAAAGTTTGACTACATAAATGGATATACCAGCTCAATTGTTCTTTTTGCTAAATACCTTCAGCAAAAAGATCTTATTTTAAAAGACATTTGCCCAAGCCTAAAAGTATGTATGGTAACTAGTGAAATGTTGTTTGAAGAAGATAAAATTTTGCTTGAAAAACACCTAGGAATTCCTATTGTGAACGAATATGGTGCAAGTGAATTAGACCTCATCGCTTTTCAAAACCCAAATGGAAATTGGTCCCTTAATCACGAGACTTTATTTATTGAAGTAGTAGATAAAAATGGGAGAACCTTACCTCTTGGAGAAAAAGGTAGATTAGTAATTACTTCGCTCTATAACAAGGCTCACCCTTTTATTCGGTATGAAATTGGTGATATTGGGGTACTAGACGAAAAGAGTACTCCCAAAAATCCCATTTTAAAAAAATTGATTGGTAGAACCAGTGATGTGGCACACTTGCCGAGCGGAAAAGTGGTTCCCGGACTTACTTTTTACTACGTTACCAAAAGCATTATTGAAGAAAACAGTATAGTAAATGAGTTTGTAATCCATCAATTAGCAAAAGACAAATTTAAAATTCTTTATGTCGCTGAAGCGGATTTATCTCAGCATAAATTTCAGGAAATAATTAAAGCCGTAGAAACTTATTTAGAACCAAATCTACAGGTAGAATTAGAGCGCGTTACTATTCTTAAACGTACCAAAGGAGGGAAATTAAAACAGTTTGAAAGTTTTATATGAAAGAGATTTGCATCATTACCAACTATTTTCCACCAGAAACTGGAGCTGCCTCTAATAGAATTGCGAAGCTTGCTCTAGGCTTAAAAGAAAGAGGTTTTGCTGTAAAAATAATTTGTCCTTTACCTAATTATCCCAAAGGGAAAATTTTTGAATCTTATCAAGGTAAGTGGAAGTTAACAGAAAACTATAAAGGTATAGAGGTAACTCGCCTTTGGGTTTATGCCAATAACTCTTCCCATAAAGTAAAGCGTTTACTTTCTATGGTTTCATTTTCTTTGAGCTTAATCATCCATAAAATATTACAACCAAGAGATTTTCCAAATAAAGTTTTAATCCAAAGTCCGCCGCTTATTATTGCCCATACGGCATTGCGATTGTTTAGCAATCAAAAAAGACAACTTATCTTAAATGTGTCAGATTTATGGCCTTCGGCAGGATATGAACTAGGAGCACTAAAGAAAGGTCGGTTTTATAAGCTTTTAGAAAAAATGGAAGTTTACAATTATAAAAAATCGAACTTGGCTTTGGGACAGTCGCAAGAAATTCTGGAACGGATTACAAGTATTTTTCCGCAGCAGCAAACATTTTTATATCGTAACTATCCTGCTGTATCGCCACTGAATGATTTCCGTTTAACGGAAGAAAACAATAAAGTAAAATTAGTTTATGCAGGTTTATTGGGTATAGCTCAAGGAATTGTAAAACTGTGCCAGCATATAGAATTAGGAGAAAAAGAATTGCATATTTATGGTGCAGGAGCTGAAAAGGAAGCTTTAGAAGTTTACTTAAAAACGTCTTCCAAAAACATTTATTATCACGGGGAAGTTACTAGGGAAAAGCTATTAAAAGAACTCTCTAAATATCATATTGCATTAGTACCACTTGTTCATGCTATTTATGGCTCTACACCTTCAAAAATCTACGAAATGGCTCATAACGCTCTCCCAGTACTTTATTTTGCTGGCGGAGAGGGTGAAAATGTAATTAGGAAATTTAAATTGGGATATGTAATCACGCCTGGCGATTTTAAAAGCTTAAATACTTGTATCGCGCATTTAAAATCTAAAGATTTAGAAAATATGAAATCAAATATTCTAGAAACTGCGAGAACTCATTTTAATATTGAAAAGCAATTAGATGAGTTAGCAAATAGAATTGCTTAATACGCCTTATCTTCTCCTTTCACAGCGTTTCGTACTGTCTGGAAAACTATTTTTAAATCTAATAAAAGTGACCAGTTTTCTAAGTAGAAAATATCATAACGTACACGGTTAATAATATCGTTTTCGGTTTCTACTTCTCCTCTAAAACCACTGGTTTGCGCTAAGCCTGTAATCCCTGGTTTTATAAAATGACGCACCATAAATTTATCGATACGCTCAGCATACATATGAGTGTGGCTTACCATATGCGGTCTTGGACCCACTACCGACATATCTCCTAAAAGTACATTGTAAAATTGTGGCATTTCATCTAAACTTGTCTTCCGAATAAATTTTCCAATCTTAGTGATCCTTTTATCGCCACGTTTTACTTGATGTAAATGTGCTTGTGGATTTTCTCGCATAGAGCGGAACTTATAACAGTAAAACTCTTTGTAATCTAATCCGTTTCTTTTTTGTCTAAAAAAGACTGGACCTTTAGATTCCACCCTGATTAAAATAGCCAAAATTGGAGTAAGCCAAGAGAGTATAAACACAATGACAAAAACAGACATAAGAATATCAAATGTTCTTTTTATCAATTTATTTAAAGCATCGTCTATGGGGATATTCCGTAAAGATAGTATAGGTAAATAACCGTAATACTCCATTTTTAACTGACGGGTATAAATATCTTTATTATCTGGAAGAAACTTTAAAGGCTTAAGATTGTTGTCTGCAAAATCAATTACTTGGTTGATTTGCTCATTTTCTAATTCGGCTACAGAGCAATAAATTTCGTCAATTTCATTTTCTAAAATCCAGTTAAAAACCTCATCTAAATCGAAGTCTTTCTGAGAAAAATCTACTAACCTTTTAGATTGATATCCGTACTCTGGATTAGATTTAAAAAATCTTTCGAGATTTTGAGTTCTATGATTAGCGCCTAAAATAATTGTTCTTCTATAGTTACCGCCTAAATCTTTTCGGTAACTTTTAAGTAAATAAAATATAAGGAGTTTTATGGCAAGAATGGTAAAAAACACCTTGGTGATGTAAAGGAATATTTTTTCTTTAGGCCTACTTAGTTCTTCAAAAAAACCAAAAAAGGAGAAAACGAATAAGGCAAAAATAGCAGCCTGCAAAAAGTTAAGCGAAATAATTTTGGTGACTTTGGTAAAGCGATAAACCTCATAAAAGTCTGTTTTAATAGACATCACCAACCAACCTGCGGTAATAAATACTGTATAGTTGATGTAATCTGTCATTTCTAATTTAAACTGAAACGCAAACAACAAAATCACTGCTAAATCTATAAGATAAACCAGTGGTCGTAAATAAGCAGAATATCTCCCTTGCTTAATTTGCATACTTATTTTCTTATGTGTTTACTGAAATCTTTATGTTCTTTCTTAGATAATTCTTCTTGAGAAAGATTTTTAAAGTATTCATAGGTAAGTTTCATTCCTTCTTCTCTTGTTACTGTTGGCTCCCAACTTAATATTTTTTTGGCTAATGAGATGTCTGGCTGTCGTTGCATAGGATCATCTTGAGGAAGTGGTTGATAAATAATCTCTTGATCGGTTCCTGTAAGTTTGATGATTTCCTCTGCAAAATCCTTAATTGTAATTTCGTATGGATTTCCAATATTTACGGGTTCTTTGTAATCGCTAAGCAAAAGTTTATAAATCCCTTCAATTTGATCGGTCACATAACAAAAAGAACGGGTTTGAGCTCCGTCTCCAAAAACAGTTAAGTCTTCCCCTCTTAAAGCCTGACCTATAAATGCCGGAATTACTCGACCATCATTAAGTCGCATTCTTGGACCATAGGTATTAAAAATTCTTACAATACGCGTATCTAATCTGTGAAAACGGTGGTAAGCCATTGTAATTGATTCTTGAAAACGCTTAGCTTCATCATAAACACCACGCGGACCTATAGTATTTACATTACCATAGTAATCTTCACTTTGAGGATGTACTAAAGGATCTCCATATACTTCAGATGTACTTGCAATTAAAATTCTGGCATTTTTTTCTTTTGCTAGACCTAATAAATTATGAGTTCCTAGAGATCCAACTTTTAAAGTTTGTATAGGGATTTTAAGGTAATCTATGGGACTTGCTGGACTTGCAAAGTGTAATATATAATCTAAATTTTCTGGAACGTGTACAAATTTGGTTACATCGTGATGATAAAACTCAAAGTGTTCTAAATGAAAAAGATGCTCTATGTTTTTTAAATCTCCTGTAATTAGATTATCCATAGCAATTACATGGTAGCCTTCTGTGATAAATTTATCGCATAAGTGTGATCCCAAAAAACCTGCGGCTCCTGTAATTAAAACTCTTTTCATTCTTATTTCTTTAACTAAGGGTTTACTTTAACTTCTCTTTTAATACTAAAAGTATGAATTTAGTATTTCCAACTAAATAACGTTTCCACATACGCTTAGGTTCTTGTGCAAAACGATAAAACCATTCTAGTCCGCTATTTTGCATCCATAACGGAGCTCTTTTAGTTTTTCCAGAAAGCACATCGAAGCTGCCGCCTACGCCCATTATAAAATTAACAGCCTTTAGCGCTTCTCGATGTTTGTGCAAAAATATCTCTTTTTTAGGAGAGCTCATGGCCACAAACAACATATTTGCTTTAGAAGCAACGATTTTTTCGACAATTTGTTTTTCATCAGCAGCAGAAAAATATCCGTTTCTATAACCTGCAATAATATTGGGGTTATAATTTTGCTTAAAATTATTAGCTACAGTTTCTACCACATCTTGTTTTGCTCCTAATAAGTAAACAGAATATTCTTTTTGATGCGCTAATTTTACCAGATTTTCGAAAAGGTCTATTCCTGCAACGCGTTCTTTTAATGGCTTATTTAAAATTTTTGAAGCCCAAATTACCGCTTGGCCATCTGCGTTAATAAGATCTGCTTCATTTACACTCTCCCGTAAAGCTTCATCCTTTTGCATAGCAACAATTTTGCCTGCATTCACTACCGTATGATGTAGCTGTTCTTTTTGCTGAATTGATTTATCTACTATTTGCAAGGTTTCTTGCATGGAATAGTTATCAATTTTTGTATTTAGAATATGAATTCTTTGCGGCATATATACTCTGTCTAAGAATTTCCAAAATTAGGAGTATTCTACCCCATTTGAAAGTTTCTCTTGGGATTTTATAATAGCTATTTTTAAAACCACAAGATAAATGGGCACTGAAGCGTTGTAAAAGAAATTTCCTGTTATAAATGGTACAATAAATAGGATTGCCAATAAACACTTTAAATAAAATGCTAATGAAAAATTAAAATAGCTTTTAGCAAAGACAAAGAGATAAAGAATCATTCCTAAAAAACCAAAGTACAGCCACAAATCTATTAATTCTAATTGAGGCCTTACAAATGGGTTGGATAAACCTCCTATAAAATAATGAATGGTTTGCCAATGTTCTTGAATGTAAGGAATTGTTTCTTTAATGAATAATTGATCTCTATAGGATAATATTGCTGTAAGCCAACCTTCTTGTTTTATAATTTCTGAAAACAGATCGGTTGAAAAGAAGATATAACCTAACGCTGCTGAAAACAATAAAAAAAAGCTTGCAATTATTAATTTCAATTTCAGTTTCTTCACTAATCTTATCGTTAATACTAAGCCTATTAAAATGATTGCTAGATATATAGATTTAGTTCCTATTAGTAAACTTCCCAGCAAAGTGAACCAAAATAAAATATCTTTATAGTAAGTTTTAGAATTATAAATAACAAAGTAAAGAATGGCTATAATATAAAAATATGTACTATTAGAAGAAGCCATAAAGAGGCCATTATACCCCCAGCGATCACCTGGGTAAGACTCAAAAATCTCTAAACCAAATAAGGCCGATATTAAAATGATAGCATTATTAATCCATAAAATAATCTCAAATAATGTAAAGACTTTTATTTTTCCCTTAGCGGAATTGATTTCCGAAAAAAACAAAATTAGACTTAAGAAGAAAAAGTATTTCAAAAACCCTATAACCGCTGGCAAAGTAAATGATTCACTTAAAAAATATTGACCTAAGCAAAACAAGGCTACAAATAGAGTGAGTATCCCTAGCTTAATTCTATCATTGAATAAAAAATAAATCAGTATCCCTACGAGACACAACCCTTTTAAATATTTCTGAATTTCAAAATCGAGTCCTAAATAATAGTCTTGTACTTTATTTAATGCTTCTATTCCAAAAAAAATTAGTAAAAAAAGAAATATGAGATGGGATTTTTCAATTTTACTGAGCCAATTCATCGTTTTCTAATTTTGATTCTTTAGCTAAAAATTCAGCATAAAAAAGCGTTCCGAAAAGGGCTACGAAATTAATTCCCATATTTCGATCTAAAACATTTTCGATCATAAAGGACCAAAATAAAATCGTTAAAAAGCTTAGGAATAACAAGTTTTGATATTTGAAAGCAGTGATAGAATTTCTTACAAAATAGACCAGCATAAGTAGAAAACCAAATATTCCAAACCTTAAAGTTGCCCCTAAAAATTGGTTATGGGCATTATATTCTCGGTTTATAGAGTTTTGCATTTTATTCGTCTTATATTTTTCTAAGAGAATTTCATTTTCTGTACCTCCTCCAAAGCCTAAAATGGGTTTTTCTTTGATCGCTTCTACAGCTACTTTCCACCTAGAATAGCGGGAATCGACTTTAAATGTATTATCTGTATTATACGTGCCTATATTATCTTGAAGCTCCCACTCTGTTCCTTCTACCGTTTTCTTGTAAATATAGGTTTGTTCTAAAAATGAAAAACTGAGCACCCCTATAATTATCGTGAGGGTAGCTATGATTGAAAATATTTTAAATGATAGATTATGAATTAAGTAAAGTCCTATTAATAAGACAGTAATAAAATAGGAAATTCTTGAAGCGATAAAGATTATTCCTAATACTAAGAACGTGAAAATAAAAACACGCCACAACATTCTTAATTTTAGATTTCCGAATAGAAGAATAGCCACAGCCATCACATAGTAAATTCCCATATATATGGTATGCATTCCAGAAAAAGGTTCTACAAAGTTTATTCCAGTAAAATCATTATTTAATAGCCAATGTAGCTGGAGATTGGTTTTACTGTAATTATATAAATTAATGGCAATCAATATTACAGCACTTAAAACAGCACCAGCCAATAGGCCCATAGACGCATATTTTCTAAAGGTAGTAGCTTGAATATCTTTACGGAAAAGAAATAATGGGACTAAACCTAAAAAAACATACTTACTTATTTCCTTAAACGCTTCTGGCTGTATAGGAGAATAGACCCAACCCCAAAGCAGAGGTAGAAAGAAAACCATGGGAGAAAATAAAATAAAAAAACTTAATTTCCCTTTCTTCTGAAACCCACTAACACCAAAAGCTATAAAAGTAGTAATCACCAAACCAATAAGTCCAAAATTACTCAACGACGTCTTTAAGGGTAGAAAAAAAGTAGCTATAAGAATACAGGCTAAGGTTAATTCTTTTAATATGTGGCATTTATCTTTAATCGTTTCCTGTTTATTCATCTTATAATGTCTAAAAATAATTTACTTTTTTAACTATATATAAGTTTTAGTTTTCTATTAAAATTACCTCTTTTTAATAAATTTTGCAGGTACGCCTCCTACGATTGTAAACGGCTCTACATTTTTTGTAACTACCGCTCCTGCACCTACAATTGCACCTTCGCCAATAGTAACTCCTGGCATGATGACAACATTACGACCTAACCAGGCTCCTCTTTTAATCATTGGAGGTTGTAACTCCTCATCTCCCTGTTCTATTATGGGGATATCTACCCTATCATGTTTATGAGGTAAACATAATATAGCTACATTTGGAGCAATAAGCACCTCATCTTCTATAGTAGCTTGTTGTATAAAAACGTTTTCGTTGATTCTACAATTAAGTCCAATTGTGGTACCTATAGCATTTGATAAATAGACATTAGGTTCTAACTTGGTTCTGCCATCGTATGGCATAACCTTTAATACTTTAGAAACGTAAGCTACCCTAATTTTATTACACAAGCCTATTAGCCTAGAATGAGGTAAATGCTGTATGACAGCATAATAAAAAACCAACTTTAATTTATGAAGCATACGTAAATAATAGTAAACTTAATTGTTTAAATAAACTTAGATTGTAAATTAGCATTTTGCACAAAATTACTAATATAGTTTAGTTTAAAATATCAAAATACAGCCTTATATGAAAATCTTTTTAATTTCAAATATGTATCCTTCCTCTAGGGATCCATTATTTGGTGTCTTCGTGAAAAATTTTAAAGATGAATTAGAGAAAAATAATGTTTTATTTCAACCTATTTCTCTAATTAAAGGCTTGGCAGGAAATCCTATTAAGAAAGTTTTCAACTATAGTATTCACTACTTTAATATTCTTATCGGGATCTTTAAAAAATTTGATTTAGTATATGTACACTATGTGAGTCATCATATTCCAATTTTATTTCTTCTTTTGCCTTTTAAAAGAAAACCTTGGGTAATGAACGCTCATGGAACAGATATAATAGATTTACAAAAGAATAAATACCTTAATATTTTTGCTGAAAAGGTTTTAAAAAAAACCGATTTGCTTGTTGTTCCTACAAGCTATTTTAAAAGTAAGGTTCTTCAAAGGTATTCTTTTTTAGAAGAGCAAGATGTTTTTGTATCGCCTTCTGGCGGAATTGATTCTACGAAGTTTTTTATAAAAGAGAAAGATGCTGATATATCCAAATTACATTTAGGTTTTGTTTCTCGTTTTATTGAAGAAAAAGGATGGAAAACATTTCTAGACGCCCTATTGAGACTTAAAGAAAAACGAGTTCCATTTGTAGCTTCCATAGCGGGAAAAGGTCCAGATGAACAGGAAATTCTCAGTACTATAAAGCAGTATGGTTTAGAAGAAGATGTGCAATTTTTAGGTTTAATACCACAAGATAAATTAGTTGATATCTATAATGGAATAGATTTATACGTGTTCCCTACCTATCGGGAAGCCGAAAGTTTAGGTTTAACAGGTTTAGAGGCTATGGCCTGCGGTACACCCGTTATTGCGTGTAATATTGCTGGACCCGCTACCTATATTCAGTCACATAAAAATGGGTTTCTATTTGAACCAAAAAATTCTGAAGCTTTAACTGATTATATCATACAATATCAGGGCCTTCAACCCGAACAAAAAGATAAATTTAAATTGGAAGCCTTAAACACCTCAAAAAACTTTAGAAAAGATATTGTAGCTCAAAATCTTTTAAAACGCTTAAAAGCTTTATTAGATTAGATTATGCTGGTATTTTATAGTTAATATTATACACGATAAATTTTAAAAAGAAAAGTGAAGCTATAATTAAAAAGAAAGGAACATCTACATAACCAGTATGTATACATTTTAATAAAGCTACAGCTACAATTCCGTAAAGAGTAATTATAAAAGGGTTTTTTCGCTTAATAATTAGCTTTCTTAAGGTTTCCATTAAAAGTGCAGCCAACAAAAACCCAATCCCCACAAAGAGATATCCTCCATCTACAAATAATGCACCTTGCAATGTTGGTGTTATACTCCAAGGTACTCCATCTGGTCTTTTTCTAGCGCCAGTAATATCTCCTATAATGTTTCTCGCTGCCCATTGTGTGCCTGGTAATAAGGTTAAAACATTTGCAGCAGCCAAACCTAAGTACATAGGATCTCCTTCTTTTTCTTCAATTAAAATTTTAACCATTTGCTGGTCGTATCTAAAAAGAGCCATAGTAGGGACTATTGGTGTTAAATAACTATTGTTATCTAAGACCTCTTTATTTATGTTTTTATAGTATTTCCCTACATCATATTTTCTACTCACTCTAAAGGTAGCAATAGATGACATTAATGCTAAAAAAAGGAATACTGCGAGAAAAATTTTAAAAGAAAAAATTCTCTTAAAACTATTTTGATAATCATTTCTAACGGTGTAAAAAACCACAAAAAAACCTCCTAATAGGCTTACCAAAGGTGATCTAAATCCTAATGACAAAAATAAGATAGCTTGAAAACCTAAAAAAAGAAAGTATCTTTTCTTTAGTTTCTTATTTTCTAATAGAATACTAGCATAATAAGTAAGCGTAATTACAATGGATAGATAAACGAATAACCCCGTAATAACAGTCGGATTGAAACGAGCATCTTCAGAAAAAATTATGATTTGACCATTTCGGATATTAGTAATGATGATAGAAAAGACCGTAATAATATTAATGATAATAAATAAAAACTTTATGATTTTGTGTTTACCAAAATTTAAGTCTTTTTCTGAGATTTTAAACTTTAGAACTCTAAAAAATATAGCTGATAAAACAAAGGACACTAAACCTATTAAAAATAGATATGTTACCTTAATTTCATCTAAATCATCATTGTAAAGGGGCAGATTGATAATCCCTACTAAATTGATAAATAAAAAAACAGCCAAGAAAACCCGAACAATTGGGAATGGTGATATGGAGATTTTATTGGTATTAGGAATCATCATCTTTTATTTATGGAAATGTAATTTTATAGCTAATAAAACTGTAATTACAGCAAACTTGTTACGGTATTCAAAAATATCATCATTATAAATTTCTATTAAATCTGCTTTAAGCTCTTTGTTGTCAATATTTACAATACTCTCTTCAAAAATGAGGTTAAATTGTTTTAGAAGATTAGGGTTAGTTTTAAACCAATTGGTAATAGGGTTCATACTATCGTAATTAAGCCCAAAATATTTTTTTCCTCCATTCACATATTTCTTAATTAACCTACCGTAATTAATATTAAAATCTGAATTAGGTTTTAATCCTATTTTTTCCCACTTATAATCAAGTGTTTTAGGATGCTTTGCTTTTAACCAGTCAAAATAAATCTTTTGATTGAATTTAAATTTGTTGGGAATACTGGAGCAATAATCTAATAACTGAGTATTGTAGAATGGTGAAGCTTGATCTATAAAGTTATTAAAGACCTTATCCCCCATTAAAGTGCCGTGTACCTGTCGTTGCTCAAAGGTATATACTTCGTAGTCAGATTGGTCATAATAGGTCGTTAGATCATCTAAAAAATCCATTTTCTCAAGCATTGTCTTGTTTTTCACAAAACCTGTTAATCCAATAGAAGCTTTATTTGTTTTAAAATCATAATTAGGTTTTAAAAAGGAGCCGAATAAAACATCTCCTATCTGTCCTGAATGAATCAATCCAAAATTACGCCTTTCTATTTTGCTCAACGCATTGTAAATAATTGCGTTCGCGGTAAAGTGGGTTAAACCATCGGTAGCTTTTACGTAATTATCTAGTACGTTTTCAACTAAAAAATCTCCTTTATGAATATTAAATTGTAAATGAGAATAAAAGTTTTTCTCGGCGATATGATTGGCGTATTTAACGTCGCTGGAGTTGGGATTCCCGTAGGTATATGTATTGATTTTATTAAACCCAAGTTCTTGAGCAATCATAGCATTGATCCTAGAGTCCATTCCTCCACTCAATAAACTTAAATGTTGTTGGTAATTATTACTTCTATCTTTTTGCCATTCTTCTTCAATGGCATTTACCATAAACTTCTCTATAGATTCTATTACATCATTTAATGATTGAGGAGTTTCTTTTTTTGATATTTTATAATATTGTTGGGTTTTTATCGAATTTTCTGAAATATTGAAAGTTAAAGTGGAACCATAATTTAATTTTTTTATCTCTTTGACTAAGGTAAAGTCATTAAACATTTGTCCGTAAAGAGCTAAAGAATATATTCCATCATAATCGTAACTAATTGAAATGTGATTCTCACGAAGCAATTTAGATAATACGTGCATTTCAGAAGAGAAAGCAAAACCTAATTCTTTATCGTAAAAATAAAATAGGCTCTTTGTAGATAAAGGATCATTGAACATGATTAATTTTTCTTCTTTTTTTGAAAAAATAAATCCGGCAAAAGTTCCTTTTAATAACGAGATAAAATCGCTTCCCTTCTCTAAATAAGCTTTAATTATCTTCTGTGGAGTATTAATCGTAGAATAATTGATTCCTTCAAAACAAATGATATAGTTATCATCTTCAAATAGAAAACGATCATCTTTAAATTTATCTAATACAGATCTTCCAAAACAAAAATCATTGCTAACAATTTCTTCCTGAATAGAGTTTTCAAATTTACTGTTGTAAAAATTGTTATATATTTTTCTTTGTTGATTTTTCTTTAATAAAACACCGTAAATCCCTGCCATTCAATAGTATTATAAATAGGTTTTAATATTTTCTTTCCTCTTTAAGTAAACACATCCAGATACATTCCATACCGACAAACTCACTGCTGTAGCAATTGCAGCTCCATTAATTCCATACCTAGGAATTAAAATAAAATTAAGCAATAAGTTGATACATAGAGATATAATTGCAATGTATTGATATTGTTTTTGCTTGCCTGTCATTTGCATAATGATTCCTACAGAGCCTACAGAACTATTGATTAGATGTATAGAGCATAAAATGATTAACGCTATACTACCCGCTTTAAATTCTTCACCAAATATGCCTAAAAACCACTGATTAAAAATAACTAACACAGCAACAATTAAAAGCGTTAGGATAAAATTTAATCGAGTAGAAAATTTAACCAAATTTAGAAATTTTTCTTTAAGGTCATTTAAATAAAGGTTAGCAATTTTAGGTGCTAAACTAGAATTAATAGCTTCTATTGAAAAGCTTGTTACTAATGCAAGTTTTAAAGCTACATTATAAATACCTATGCTTTCATCGGTTTCATAAATTCCCAGAATAAAAGTATCCATCCATCCTAAAAAGATCATAATAGTAGAAGATAACATCATTGGGAAAGATTCTTTTAAAAATGCCCAGGTATTGATTTCTGACTTAAAGGAAACTCTCTTAAACTTCTTTACCGTTACAATTAAAGCGATAAGCGTAAGTATATAAATTCCATACAAATGTGCTATCATCACATTTATAGGGTTCATTTCAATCCAACCCAATATACAAACAAATATAAATGCTAATGAAAACCTTCCTGTATTAATAAAAAATGCAAACCAGTTGTTGTAGCCTTTTGCTCTCAAAGCTCCAGCACATAACATAGTGATCACCCAGCCTGGAATGGAGAGAATTGCCCAAAAATAATAGGGTTTTAATTGAGGCTTTTCAAAAAGATTGATAATTACAAAATCTCTTGACAAGTATAGAATAGCGACTAAAAATGAACTGAATAAAAATGACTTTAAAAGAACCCTATAAAATAAACCAGGATTTTCTTCCCAGTTTTTTTCAGTAGAATAAAATTTTATAAGGTTAACATCTATACCTAATCTACCTATTATGGTAGCAAACATAAAGATTGAAAAACTTAAAACTACCAATCCGTTTAACGAAGCTCCGTAATTATTGGTGATATATAATGTAAAGAGATAACCTCCTAAAATCCCTGTAGCTCTAAAACCCATAAAGAAAATACCCTTTTTGATAATTTCCTTTTGATCTTGGTCAGATTTTTTTAAAATTTTTGAAATTTTATCTCTCAAAATAGATTGTATATTACTTACTAAATAAATGTACTTAAAGCCTATAGAAGCACTTGGACAAAGCACTTTTATATCTCTAAACTAATGGTATATTTTACCTACTTACCTTAAAATGTGGATTTAGTAAATTCTCTTTATTGTAACGTAAAGGCATATTGTCATCCATATTTATCACCTCTATGTTTAAACCTCTTAGAACCGCATTTGCAGCTGCTGTATCCCATTCCATAGTCGGAGCAAAACGAGGATAAATATCGGCTTCACTGTCGGCAATGAGCATAAACTTGAGAGAACTCCCCATAGAAACCGTTTCTGCATCTTTGTACTGTTCAATATACTTCTTTGTCTCTTCGTTTAAATGCGATCTAGAAGCTACGATTCTTTTAGCTCCATTTTCATTCTCAATAATTTTAAGTTCCACTTGAGGATCCATGTTTTCAGACTTAAAAGCTCCAATTCCTTCTCCTCCAAAATAAAGCTTATCAAGAACTGGTGCATAAACTACGCCTAGAATTGGCTTTTGATTATGAATTAGAGCTATATTAACCGTAAACTCTCCATTTTTTTTGATAAATTCTTTAGTTCCGTCAAGCGGATCAACCATCCAAAAATATTCCCATTCCTTTCTTTCTTCATAAGGGATTTTTGCACCTTCTTCAGAAAGGATCGGTAATTCTGTTTCCTTTAATTTTTCAACAATAGTTTCATGCGCTAATTGATCTGCTTTAGTTAACGGACTATGATCTCCTTTTTCTTCTACACCAAAATCTTCAGAATTATAAACTTCTAAAATTTTGATACCTGCATCTCTAGCCGCATCAATAATAAGCGGTATATATTCTTTTATCTCCATAGTTAAATTATCATTCCTGCAGCCACTGTTTCATTAGTGCTTTCATCTATTAATATAATACTTCCTGTTATTCTGTTTTCTCGGTAATCATCTTTCATTAAAGGTTTAGTCGTTCTTATTTTTACCCGACCAATATCATTCATCTTTAGATCCTTGTCTTCATTATTTCTATCGTAAGTATTAATGTCTATTTTATAAACTACTTCTTTAATTAATGCCTTTTGTTCGTTAGAAGTATGCATTAACGTGTATTTAGCTCTTGGTTTTGCGGCATCATTATTTAACCAGCAAATCATCGCTTCTATATCTTGGGAGGGTTCTGGCTGATTGTTTTTCTTCACCAACATATCTCCTCTACTAATGTCAATATCATCTTCTAGAGTTACTGCAATACTCATAGGCGCAAATGCTTCTTCGATCTCTTTGTCTCCCGCATTAATGCTTTTTACTCTGGAGGTAAATCCTGAGGGAAGAACCGAGACCTCATCTCCTTTTCTTAAAATCCCACTAGCCAACCTTCCTGCGTATCCTCTATAATCTATAAAACCTTCTCGTTGAGGTCTCAATACGGTTTGCACCGGAAAACGGGTATCTATTTTATTAATATCACTACTAATATGAAGAGTTTCTAACTCGTATAAAAGCGGGGCGCCTTGATACCAGTCCATATGCTTTGATCGGTTCACCACATTATCTCCATACAAGGCACTTATAGGAATAAAACGAACGTCTTTAATCATTAATTTGGAAGAGAACTCTTCAAATTGAGCAATAATATTTTCATAAGTCTCTTGCTTATATTCTACCAAATCCATCTTATTGATACAAACAATGATGTGTGGGATTTGTAATAAAGAGGCTATAAACGTATGACGTTTGGTTTGCTCTATCACTCCGTGACGGGCATCGATCAAAATAATAGCAGCATTGGCCGTAGAAGCTCCTGTCACCATATTACGCGTATATTGAATATGCCCTGGCGTATCGGCAATGATAAATTTACGTTTGGGAGTAGTAAAATAACGGTAAGCTACATCGATGGTAATTCCCTGCTCGCGCTCATCTTTTAACCCGTCGGTAAACAAGGCTAAATCAACTCCTTCTTGTCCTTTTTTTCTACTGGTGTTCTCCACCGCTTTTAACTGATCTTCAAAAATAGATTTTGAATCATATAGAAGTCTTCCTATTAGTGTGCTCTTTCCATCATCTACACTTCCTGCTGTGGTGAATCGTAAAAGTTGGTTTTTATCTATTTCCATTTTAAATGCTTTAATTTTTGAGCTATACGCTTTAGGCTGTTAGCTATTAGCTATTGGCTTTGTGCTGTGGGCTAAATTTAAAAATACCCCTCTCTTTTTCTGTCTTCCATTGCCGTTTCTGAGCGTTTGTCATCCGAACGGTTTCCTCGCTCAGTTTGACGCATGGCTGAAACTTCTAAAGCTACTTTTTCTATCGTATCGGCATCACTTTCTATACCTCCAGTAATAGTAATATCTCCTAAGGTTCTAAAACGTATCTTCTTGGTCACTATTTCTTCATTCTCTTCCAACTTTAAAAAATCTGAGTTGGGTATCCAAGAATCTTGACGTCTTACTACCTCTCTCTCGTGGGCTAAGTATAATGAAGGAATTTCTATGTTTTCTCGCTGAATATAGTTCCACACATCCATCTCTGTCCAATTACTTATCGGAAAAGCTCTAAAATGTTCCCCTTCAAAATATTTTCCGTTAAGGATATTCCAAAGTTCCGGACGTTGATTTTTAGGATCCCATTGTCCAAAGTCATCTCTATGAGAAAAGAAACGTTCTTTCGCTCTTGCTTTTTCTTCATCTCGTCTTCCTCCTCCAATAGCACAATCTACTTTATTGTGCTCAATCGCATCTAGTAAAGTAGTAATTTGTAAAGCGTTTCTAGTGGCGTTTTTTCCTTTTTCTTCGGCTACTCTTCCCTTATCGATAGATTCTTGTACAGAACCTACAATAAGTCGCGCATCTAACTCTTTAATAAGCTTATCGCGGAATTCAATCGTTTCTGGGAAGTTGTGTCCCGTATCTACGTGCATTAATGCAAACGGAATTTTTGATGGGTAAAAGGCTTTCTTTGCCAAGTGCGTTACCAAAATAGAATCTTTCCCCCCCGAAAATAAAATGACTGGGTTTTGAAACTGCGCCCATACCTCTCTTAAAATATAGATAGCTTCAGATTCTAATTCATCTAGATAGTTTAAATAATACTTGCTCATAACTGACTAGCTTAGTTTTTGGGTAACTTTATTGATAATGATAGCTAACGATTCTTCTATCGTTTGATTGCTGGTATTCACTTTTATTGCAGGATTTGCAGGAGCTTCATAGGGAGCGCTAATTCCCGTAAAATTCTTTATTTCTCCTTGTCTTGCTTTTTGGTAGAGTCCTTTTACATCTCTATGTTCACAATCTTCAATTTCTGCGTGTACATAAATCTCTATAAAGTTCTCTTCTCCAACAATTTGCTGGATCATTTCTCGATCTTCTCGCATAGGGGAGATAAAGGCGGCTAAGGTAACAACTCCTGCATCGATAAACAACTTTGAGACCTCTGCTATTCTTCGCAAGTTTTCTTTACGATCCTCTGGCGTAAACGATAAATCAGTATTAATTCCTCGCCTTATGTTATCGCCATCTAAGACATAGGTTTGCATCCCTTTTGTAAATAATTGTTTTTCTACTTCATTGGCTAAGGTAGATTTCCCTGAACCCGATAGTCCCGTAAACCACAAAAGCTTAGCTTGATGTTTATTTCTATCAGTTCTATCCTGTTGGGTAATGCTATAATCTTGATGAATAACATTTTTATTCATAAGTAGGCTTTATTTCTTTTTTAATTCCATAATTACTTCTATACCAAACACGCTCGTGCAGATAATATAAAATAGGTTTAGTGGCTAACTCGGCTCCGCCTATTTTAAGGCCTGTAATTATATCTCCAGAGATTAACCAGCTTAATAAAATAGTATCGATCGTGCCTATTAATCGCCACGTAATGGTTTTTATGATATGACGAAGTCTACTTTCTTTAAGCTCTTTATTTTTATCTAAATTAACCCGTATCCAAACTCGTTCGTGGCCATAATACAATAACATCTTGGTGATCGTTTCTGAAAAACCAATCTTTAAACCCGTAAACGGATTGCCTGTCATTACCCAAGAAAGAACTATAGTATCTATAGTTCCCACACAACGCCATGTAATTGCCTTGGCTATATGTCGTGTATGGGAAATTTTTTGTACCACTTACTATTTAATATAGGTTTGATATAAGTTTTCTAAACTATTACGCCAAGACAAAATAGAAACTCCAAAAGTACTAATAACTTTTTTCTTATCTAGGCAACTATTCAAAGGTCTTTTCGCTTTAGTTTTATATGAGTTTGAGGCATGTAAAACCGCTTTAGTATGGGGTTGCAAGCTCACAATAGATTTAGCAAAATCATACCACGTAGCATCTTCTAAATTGCTAAAATGGTATATACCATAAGCTTCAGATTTCATTTCAATTATTTTTAAAATGAGAGCTGCTAAATCGTTTGCATTGGTAGGGTTTCCTTTTTGTTCGGTTGTAATATTTAATATAGCTCCTTCTTGAGTTTTTTGAAGAATCGTTTTAAAAAAATTATGTCCAAATTGTGAATACAACCAAGAAGTACGAATGATAAAAAATGTATCTAAGGCTTCTTGAATATATTGTTCTCCTTTTAATTTTGAAGCGCCGTAAACATTAATTGGGTTGACTTTATCTTCTTCGGAATAAGACTCTTCTTTTTCTCCGTCAAATACATAATCTGTTGACACATGAATAAGCTTTGTCTTATATTTTTTGCAGGTTTTAGCTAGTTTTTTTACTGCTTCTGCATTGATAAGAAATGCTCTTTCCGGCTCAGATTCTGCTTTTTCTACATTGGTGTAAGCTGCTGCATTAATGCAAAAGTCATACTTTTGTTGAGAAAAAATACTCTCAATCGCTTCCGCGGAAGCGATATCTAAATCGGTTGAATTTCTGAAGCTAAAATGATAATTAGGGTAAGCTTTTGCAGCAATTTGTAAACATTGTCCTAGTTGTCCTGCAGCTCCTGTAACAAGAATGTTCATGATTTAAATTCTTCTAAAGTGGGATGTTCTTCATCTTTTGGAGATAAAATAAATTCTTCTTTAGGTAATTGCCAGTCAATATTTAGCGTAGGGTCATTATAAATAACTCCAGCTTCTGAAGCTTTATAATAGTAATTATCACATTTATATGCGAAAATAGCTGTTTTAGAAAGCGTTATAAAGCCGTGTCCAAAACCTTTAGGAATAAAAAGCTGAAAGTTATTTTCTTCATTTAGAATTATGCTGTAGGTTTTTCCAAAAGTAGGGGAACCTTTTCTAAGATCTACCGCTACATCTAGTACTTCGCCTTGAACTACTCTTACTAATTTTGCCTGTGCATTTTCTCCCGTTTGCAAATGAATTCCGCGTAAAGCGCCACGCTGAGAAATAGATTGGTTATCTTGAATGAAATTGACATTTAAACCCGTCTTTTCTTGAAATAATTTATGGTTATAACTTTCAAAAAAACTTCCTCTATCGTCTTTAAAAACTTGAGGTTTTATAAGTAAGCATCCTTCTAATGGTGTTTTTTCTATTGTCATTTATTGTAAATTTTTACTGTATCCACTTTTAATAAGTGGTTTCAATAATTTTTGATATTGCTGTTTAGAAATATAACCCATAGTATAGGCTGCTTCTTCTATAGATCCTACTTTTAAACCTTGACGTTCTTCGATAGCTTCTACAAAATTAGAGGCTTGCATAAGTGATTTGAAAGTACCTGTATCTAACCAAGCTGTACCTTTATCTAGGATACCTACTTGAAGTTTTCCTTTATCTAAATACGCATTATTAACATCGGTAATCTCTAATTCACCGCGTTGACTTGGTTTAATATTTTTGGCTATTTCTATGACTTCATTGTCGTAAAAATAAATTCCGGGAACAGCATATTTTGATTTTGGATTTTGGGGTTTTTCTTCAATAGAAATTGCCTTTCCTTCATTATTAAATTCTACCACACCGTAACGTTCGGGATCGTGAACGTGGTATGCATACACTACACCTCCATCGGGATCATTATTCTCTTGAAGTAGTTTTTCTAATCCAGAACCATAAAAGATATTATCTCCTAAAATAAGAGCTACTTTATCGTCTCCAATAAAATCTTCTCCAATAATAAAAGCTTCTGCAAGACCATTAGGTTGAGCTTGTTCTTTATATTCAAAGCGGCAGCCTAGTTGCTCTCCTGTTCCTAATAAATTTTCAAATAAAGGTAAATCGTGAGGCGTGCTTATGATTAATATTTCTTTTATCCCAGCTAACATTAATGTTGACAACGGATAATAAATCATAGGCTTATCATATACTGGAAGTAATTGCTTACTTACCGCTAAAGTAAGTGGATGTAACCTTGTTCCTGAACCTCCTGCTAAAATAATTCCTTTCATTGGGTATATTTATTTAGATACCATTGGATGGTTTTCTTAATTCCTGACTCAAAATTTTCTTCTGCTTTCCAATTTAATTGACTTTCTATTTTCGAGGCATCTATAGCATATCTAAAATCGTGCCCTGGTCTATCTTTTACAAAAGCGATTAAATTTTTATAAGAGTCGCTATTTTTTCTTGGATAAATATCGTCTAAGATTTCACAAATAGCTTGAGCTATATATAAGTTTTGACGTTCATTTTTACCACCTATGTTATAGGTTTCACCTAATTTTCCTTCCGTTAAGGCTAACTTTATTCCTTTACAATGATCAAGCACATATAACCAGTCTCTAATGTTGGTGCCTTCGCCATAAATGGGAATATTTTCTTCTTGAATTGCTTTACGGATAATAGTGGGAATTAACTTTTCATCGTGTTGATGCGGACCGTAATTATTAGAACAATTGGTGGTTATTACAGGCATGCCATAGGTATGAAAATAACTTCTTACTAACATATCTGATGCTGCTTTTGAAGCACTATAAGGACTGTTAGGAGCATAAGGAGTTTCTTCTGTAAATAAACCTGTCTCACCTAGAGTGCCATAAACTTCATCTGTAGAAACGTGCAGAAAACGGGCGTTAGAAAACTTTTCATTTATCTGAAAAGGTTCTTTCATCCATAGTTTATAGGCAGTTTGGAGTACATTAAAAGTTCCGTTTACGTTGGTTTCAATAAATACAGACGGATTTGAAATAGAATTATCTACGTGAGATTCGGCTGCAAAATGCACCACCTCCTCAAATTGATATTGATCAAAGAGTTCTTTGATTAATTCTAAGTTACAAATATCTCCTTCTACAAATTTATAATTTTGATGTTCTGGTTGTTCTATATTATTTAAATCTCCTGCATAGGTTAGCTTATCCAGATTAATAACCTTTATCTCGTTTTGCGAATTTAAAAGATAGTTAATGTAGTTGGAGCCTATAAAACCTGCACCACCCGTAATCAAAATAGTTTTCATATTTACTCTCTTTCGAGGTTTCTAGCTTTAATAATAATGTTTTTTAACAATAAGATGATAAAAAATAAAATGATTAAAAAAATAGGCGTCAATATCATTTTATTTTTGCTCATTAACGGTTTTTCATCTAATTTTTTTGGTGAACCTTCATCTAATACTTTTAAAAATTCTTGATTTTTTATTCTTTGCTGAATAAGGTCACTTGTTTCTTTCTGAAGTTCTGATCTTCTTGAAATAAGTCCGTTAAAATCAAAGTTTGCACCATTAACAACAATGCCAGAAGTTCCGTCTGATTTATTTTGACTATAGTTTTCTATTAAATGATTAAGAGATTTTATAAACTCTTGGTTAAGAGAAATTTGAGAAGTTACATAGGCCGTTTGATCTTTATATAATTCAGTAAAGTATTCATTACTTCTAAGGTATTTTAAAACCTTTTCAAGTAAAACTTTAGAATCATAATCACTAGGGTGTTGAAGAGTCAATTTGTGAGTTTTAACAGAGTTCTTTAGAAACTCTTCTCTTTCATTATCTTCAAGAGATTTTGATTCTTCCAAATATTCCATATAAGCCTCTTCCTCGTTAGATATTTCTCTAAAAAAATAAACGGGTTTTACTTTTAAACTGATTTTAGATAATCCCTCTTGTTGAAACTCTTTTATGATTCCCTCATCTGCAACAGATAATTTAAAATTTAGCTCTTCCACCTTTTTGTAAAGATATGCTGCTCCTTCAAAATCAGTAGAAACAATAGTATCAGTTTGCAAATAGTTTACCGTATTTTTATTCCAGAAATATCCTAAAATTAACCCTACAATTATTATTACAGTTAAAATGATACCATAGCTTAAAAAGAAATTAATCATTCTAAGAAATGAGTTTCCTATAGATCTAAATCCGTTTTTTATAATTTGTAAAAGATCCAAAAGATCTATTTCCTCTTTATGATTTGTCTTGCTCATTATGATTTAAAAATTTGTTCTAGTATTTTTTCTGTAATCAAATATGTTGGTTTTACTCCTGAGGTTCCTAAACCTCCAGAAGCTAACGTGCTTCCCGTCTCTAAGGGATTATCACTTGCGTAATAAGCATATCTTACTTTGACATCTGACTGAATATTACTTCGTAATTTTGCCGCTGCTTGAATGGCTTTTTGATAATGCGCTCCTTCCATCTCTAAACCAATAACATTCCAAGTAGAATCGTGGAAAAATCGTAATATATCTTTATTTTGCAAAGATGTTCCTAATACAGTAACCATAGCTCCGTCAAAAACATCTATGCCGTTACCTTCTAAATCTTCTTTACTCAATTCATTAATAAAAGGATAATTATCTGCTGTGCCTTCAAATAAATGAGCATTAGGTATCATTATATCGCTTTTACCACCTTCTAAAATCCCTGCTTTTCCCATGATAGATATAGAATCTACATGGAGATGAAATTCTTCATCTTCAATAGCGTAAGGTTTAAGCAATTCATCCATCGTTTCGTAGGCTTGCTCTCCAAAAGCATAATCCATCACGATAATAACTGGAGCTTCTTCCCCTTCTGCCTTAAAACGGTCTTCGTGATGATTAATTTTACCAGTATCAAAAATTTGAACATCAATATTGGTACCGCTATGATCTTCTAAGAAGGTCATTCCCTTTTCTAAAGCAACTTTCATCACTTTAGTTCTTAATTTACCATTTGCAGAGTTACTTAATGCTTCATAAACCTCCTGTGTAGATTTTTTCTTTAATTCAGTTTGCAAAGCCAAAGGTGTATAAAGCGTATTCATTACACTATGCATATTAGCACTAATGATATGTAACTTTCTATTGAGTAAACCTTTTTCAACAAGTGTTTTCTTAATATGATCTGCCCAAATTTCTCCATGAATATGATGCCCTAAACGCTCTCTAAGCACAGGACTAAAAGTAACAATTCTCTTATTATTATGAATAACCTCATCGATGGCAAGCTTACCTAAATGATAAATAATATGTAAAAATCTTTCTTCATTTTTAGGCTGACTAAATAAAGGATGTACTAACCTTACTTCATTAAAAGTTCTTCCTAAAATATTGGCAGTATGTGTTAAAGCAATTTCTCTTTCTGCTTCTGTTAAAGATTTTTGTTGAACTGCAATTTCTAATTTTTTCCAGTCTCGTGTAACGTTTCCCTCTTCATCAATCATTACTCTTCGCATAATCTTATGCGATTCAATAAATAAGAAGGTAAGATGAGTTAAAATATCATAGATCTCAGACCTTCCTCTGGTAATTTCTATATTCATTTGTTCCTCGTCTATGCGGTAGCAATTTCTTCTACGCTTAGGCGGAACTATAGGTTTAAAATGTGAATTTGCATAACCTTCATCACTGGTTAGATTAATGAATCTACATTCTTCTATTCCTATAGGTAAACGGTCTATCACATATAATAAACCATTTAATTCTAATTTATCTTCTCCTACAGACCCATAAATTTCAGGTCTTAAGGTAAGCAGCGCTTCTCGTAGAGTTTCTCCCGATACTCCCATAGGTTTATAAAAACCACGATTAAACAAGTGGCGCATTGTAATATACAAACGCTCAATAGCATTAGAGCTTTCTTGCGCTCTATTTCGTCCTTGTGTTTTAAATTTGTTCACACGCTTATATTTTATTGTTGTTGATGTAAAGCATCGGCAATTTTTCTATCATTAGATAATCTCGGAATCTTGTTTTGACCTCCCAATTTCCCAATAGACTTCATATATTCTTGAAATCCATTTTTCTTTACGGAAGTGATTACCAGGGGTTTTAAAATTTTCCCCGATATTAAATCTAAATAATAACTATTTTGTTCTTGTAAGTATTTATCTAAACTTTGGGCAAATATATCTAAATTTTTAGGTTCTCCTTCAAACTCTATCAACCATTCGTGATAAGGTAAGCCTTCTAGCGGATTGGTTTGTGGAGCGACCGTAAATTCGCTAATTTCTATACCATGTTCTTTTACCGCTTTTTTCATAGCATACTCCACTTCTTTTGCAATAACATGTTCTCCAAATGCCGAAGTAAAGTGTTTTATTCTTCCCGATACAATTACTCGATATGGTTTAACCGAAGTAAACATTACTGTATCTCCCAAATTATACGCCCAAAGTCCTGCATTAGTAGAAATAATCATCACATAATTAACGTCTTTTTCTACTTCCCCTATGGTTAATCTTATTGGGTTCTCTTCAAAAAATTCCTCAGTTTTGATAAATTCATAGAAAATGCCCGCATCAAGCCTAAGTAACATCCCTGGTTGATTCTGCTTGTCTTGGTATGCAAAAAACCCTTCAGAGGCAGGAAAAAGTTCTATACTGTCAATTTTTCTTCCGATAAGGGAATCAAACTTAGTACGGTAAGGTTCAAAATTTACTCCTCCATAAATGAGTAAATCAAAATCAGGGAAAATCTCGCCTACTTTTTTTCCAGTTTTTTCTACTAAACGTTCAAAATACATTTGCAACCAAGAAGGGATTCCGCTAAAAACACTCATGTTTTCAGGTAATGTTTCTTCTACAATTGCATCTACTTTGGTTTCCCAGTCTTCAATGCAATTGGTTTCCCAACTCGGTAACCGGTTTTTTTGAAGATAACTAGGAACATAATGAGCTACAATACCCGATAGTCTTCCTAGTTTAATCCCGTTCTTTTCTTCCATCTCTGGACTCCCTTGCAAAAAAATCATTTTTCCTGAAACGAAATTTGCTTTTCCTGTTTCTGCAATGTAATTAAGTATGGCATTTCTAGCTCCCGAAATATGGGTAGGCATAGATTCTTTGGTAAGCGGAATGTATTTAGCACCACTTGTAGTCCCCGAGGTTTTAGCAAAATAAAGGGGTTTTCCTGGCCAAAGTATATTTTCTTCTCCCTTTACCACTTCATCTACATAAGGTTTTAAAGCTTCATAATCCCTAATAGGAACTTGGTCTATAAAATCTTTATGATTACTTATTTTATTAAACTGATGATCTTTTCCAAATTTTGTTTCTTTAGCTGTATTGACTAATTGCTTAAAGACTTTCTGTTGCGTCTCTACAGGATTATTAGCCCATTTATTAATTTGGGATTTAATCACTTTAGCAAATAGTTTAGCTCCAAAAGTTTTTACTGACATAGGCGTTTATTGAAACTCTAAAAAATCGGCGGGGTTTACAGGATAACCGTCACTCCATAATTCAAAATGTAAATGCGGTCCTGTTGAGAAATCTCCTGTAGATCCCGACATCGCAATTACTTCTCCTGCTTTTACCAATTCCCCCTGTTCTTTAGTTAAAGAAGAATTGTGTTTATAAACAGAAATTAAGCCGTAACTATGCTCTATAATCATTACATAGCCAGTATCTGCAGTCCATTCGGCAAAAATCACAGTACCGTCGGCAGTAGATTTAACCGGAGAATTTTCTTTAGCAATGATATCTACGGCATAGTGTTTTTCTTTGGCATTATAGCCTTCTGAAATTTTTCCGTTTAACGGAGGAAAAAGCTTTACTGCTGTCTTTGCAACGGCTTCGTCCACTACATTGTACTTGTCTTCTTGTTCTACTTCTTTGCGTAATATAGAATCGGTTACTGAAGGTTGTAAATTAACAGAATCTGAAATAATAGAAGTACTCGTATCTAAAGTATCTTCTTTAAAGTCTAGGGGACTTACCTCTCCGTTTAAAACTCGTTTGATAGAAGTAAAATATTGATTTTGTTGATGTATAACTTGCTGTAAAGAATCTGTTTTATAAACTAATTGGGTAGCGGTTTCTTTAAGTTTAGGTGAAGAATATCCTGGAATGTATTCTCTTAAAGGAGTAAAAGCGATTAATAACGTGGTTAAAACAATTAATACAATAGCAGAAATGCCAATGGTTACAAACACATTAAGTTGAGTAAGCCGATATGAAAAACGTTCTTCAAAAGTGTCTTCATTGAGGATTACCAAACGGTATTTATGCAATAATTTTTTTGCAAATTTTTTTTTATCCTTTCTTTTTTTGGTCATACACTAAAATTAGTTATAAATACCTGTTGTGCATTTTAAAAAATTTAAAAATTCTATTAAATTTCACTCTTTCTTATAAATGAAGTTTGAATCTAAAAAACCGCTCCGTATAGTATTTCGTATATTATATGAAATAAAACGTGTAACGAGTTACAAATATATGATAATATATTGTGAGGATTTATGCTCTTGTTAACGTAAGGATTAAATATTAATTACTAAATTTGTTTAGTTTAAAATTAGAAATTATGTCATTAAGTATATTTTTAGGAATGATTGGGGCTCCTCAAATTATTCTAATTGTAATTGTAATTTTATTGATTTTTGGAGGAAAGAAAATTCCAGAATTAATGAGAGGACTTGGTAGTGGTATCAAAGAGTTTAAAGATGCTTCTAAAGATGAAGAGGAAGAAGGTAGCGTAAAGCCCGATACAAGCAAACACGTAGAAGATAAAAAATAATTTATTTTAGTATAAAAAAAAAAAAGCAGGATTTAAAAATCCTGCTTTTTTTATTCCGTAAAGTTATTTTTTATTTCAGTTTAGCTGATTTTAAAATAGCTTCTAGCTCAAAAATATTATCTCGCTTAGTTGCTGAAGGCCTAAATACAAATCCTTCTAAGATTACATAACGGTTGTTTTTCTCATCTTTTACGGCATAGTTGATAAAAGGACCTGCCATAAATGCATTTTTCACTTCCCATGTACCTCTAGTCTCGTATGCAAACTTACCGTCTATTTTAGAGGTAAATAAATATGGAGCATAAGCTTCTTCTGTAATTAAAAAAGAGCCTTCTGTAGGTCCAGGAACACGCTCTTTTCCTATAGAGTCTCTCATTTTTATGATATTCCCGATCACGTTTGTATCTTTATCTATCACACGAAAAGGGACTTCGTAAACCAAAATTTCCATACTCCCATTAGGAATGTCTTTTCTTATCCAAAAGAAGTCTTTATCTGTTTTGGCATAGCGATAAGCTGTAGGAAACTTTAAGCTTACTCCTAAATTTTCTTCTAATAATTTATCTGCTTTTAGCGATTTTGAAATTCTTCGCTGCTGTTCTTTAATTTCAGTATCCTTAAAACTTTTAATGATTTCGTCATTATGAGCATTTAAGGTCTCTATGATCGCCTCTTTAGAAGGTCCAGAAACAAAAATACCTGTCTGCGGTTTAGCAAAAGTATCTTTAACTACTTCAAATTGTGGAGCGTTAGATTGACCTACTTTTAAGAACGTTCTATTATTCTGTACAAAGCCCGAAAATGCCTTTGGCGGAATTTGATTCATAGAAAACAAAGGCTCTTGTTGTGGTAAGCCATCTACAGGGGATGCCAAGTTTTCTCTTAGAACTTCTCCAATTTCCCCTTCCCAAAGGTTGTTATCTACAATTATAGAAAGGTTGTTGAGTCTTCCGCTAGAATTACTTAAATTTTGCTTCTTGTTCACTTCGTCATCACAAGAAGTAAATAAAATTCCGATAAGGAAAAGGTAAAAAAAGTTTTTCATCATGGTTAGCTTATGATTTTGATATCTGTTTTTAACCGTTAGAAATTTTTAATTTCATTCCAGGTTTTAATTTGTTACCGCTAATATCATTCCACTTTTGAATATTCTTAACACTAACTCCAGGAAATTTTCTAGAAATACTCCATAAAGAGTCTCCTTGTTTTACAGTATACGTTTTGCCAGAAATTGTTCTTGCTTTTTTTGTGCTACTTACACTCGCTGTAGCTACTGGCTTTCTAGGGTAAATTGTTAACCGCTGACCTATTTTTAAGCTATTGCTTCGTAAGCCATTCCAGCGTTTTATACTGCTAATTCCCACCCCATATTTTTCTGCAATTTTTCCTAAATAATCTCCGCTTCTTACTCTATAACGTATTCTATCTTCTGCTTCAACTAAATTTGGTAAACCTTTTTCTTCTTGTTCTTTGGCAATTTGCTCTTCTACAAAATTATAAATGAGATCTTCATTAGAGACAAATACTCCTGCTTCCCTTAACGGAAGTCTAACGTAATATTCTTCATCATCTATATAAGGGATAATATCTATTTTATAACTTGGATTTAAGAAACTCAACAACTCTTTATCTACTCCAGTAACCGTTGATATTTGATCAAATTTGATGAGTTTTTTAACCTTAATTGTATCGGTTTCAAAATACGTTACCTCTGGACGGTAAGGTTTAAAACCGTGCTCATCTGCATATTCAAATAAATACATGGTAGCAATAAAAGCTGGTACGTAACCTGCGGTTTCTCTTGGTAAATAGTTTCTTAACTCCCAATAGTCTTTGTTTCCTCCGCTTCTTCTTATCGCTTTAGCTACATTTCCTGGACCCGAGTTATAAGAGGCCAATGCTAAATCCCAATCGCCAAAAGTTCCGTAAAGATTAGATAAATACTGGCAAGCAGCTTCGGTGGCTAAAACAGGATCCATACGTTCATCTACATAGCTACTCACATCTAAGCCGTGCATTTTCCCCGTAGCAAACATAAACTGCCATAAACCTGTAGCTCCCACTCTAGACTTTGCTCTGGGATTTAAAGCCGACTCTACTATGGCTAAATATTTCATTTCTAAAGGAATGTCATACTTGTCTAATTTTTCCTCGAACATAGGAAAATAATACTGACTTAAAGATAACAGCTTTTCTACCGATTCTTTCCTTCTTTTAATGTAGTAATTAATAACACTTTCTAAAGATGGATTATACTCTACCCTAAATGGTGTTTTAGCATTGATTTTGGCTAACCTTGCTTTTAAGGTATCTGTAGGAATCTCCTTATAGGTAACTGAATCTAAACTTCCCGCTACCAAAACAGACTCACTCATAGTTTCATAAAGATCTGAATTTAAAAGTTTAGATTTCCATAAAGAATCTATCTTTCTAGCTTCGTGATAATCTCCTAGAAAAATTTGCGTAGAATCCTTTTCAATACTTGGCATGGGAGTTACCGCAGAAAAATTTGGCACTACCTCTTTTACCAATTGTTTTGTACTATCTATTACAATAATCTCTCTCTTACTTACAGTATCTTTTACTTTCTTTTTGAGTTTGTCTTGAGCTAAACCCGTTAACGATGTAAGCAAAAATAGAATTGGCAAAAATTTATTCATCAAAAATAGTTTTCTGTTTTTTATCAAAAATTGTTCCTTAATTATCTTTAATTGCTTCAATGCCTGGTAAAGATTTTCCCTCTAGCATTTCTAGCATTGCTCCTCCTCCTGTAGAAACATAACTTACTTTATTTTCAAAACCAAATTGTTTCACAGCAGCAACACTATCACCTCCACCTACTAACGAAAAAGCTCCGTTTTTTGTTGCTTCTGCAATAGCATTTCCTAAAGCAACCGTTCCTGTAGAGAACTTAGGCATTTCAAATACACCTAGAGGTCCGTTCCACAATATAATTTTAGATTTAGCGATAATATCAGCGAAGATTTTGTTGGTTTCTTCTCCTACATCTAATCCCATCCATCCGGCAGGGATTTCATTTATTTTTTCTGTTTTAATGTTAGCATCGTTAGAAAAAGCATCAGCGATTAGAGCGTCTACAGGTAAATGAACTTCCACATTTTTTTCTTTGGCTTGTTTTAAAATTTCTAAAGCCAAATCTAATTTATCATCTTCTACAAGTGAATCTCCTACATTTCCGCCTTGAGCTTTAATAAAAGTAAATGTCATTCCTCCACCTATAATTAGGTGGTCTATTTTATCTAAAATATTTTCGATAACCGTAATTTTAGAAGAAACTTTAGCTCCGCCTAAAATTGCGGTTACAGGCTTTTCGGAAGAATTGAATACTTTATCTATACTTTCAATTTCCTTAGCTAGTAAAGTACCAAAGCATTTATCTTCAAAATATTTAGCCACTACAGTTGTAGAAGCATGCGCTCTGTGTGCAGTACCAAAAGCATCGTTTACATAAATATCACCATGTTGAGCTAGTTGTTCCGCGAAAGCGTCATCTCCTTTTTTCTCCTCTTCATGAAACCTTAAGTTTTCTAACAACAATACTTCCCCGTTTTGTAAATTTTTAGAAGCTTCTAGAGCATCTTTCCCAACGCAGTCATCAACAAATTTTATTTGCACTCCAATTACTTCAGTAACTTTATCTACAATATGTTTTAGAGAGTATTTTTCTTCTTTTCCTGAAGGTCTGCCCAAATGTGACATAAGCACTACGCTACCGCCGTCTTCTAAAACTTTAGTAATGGTTTCTTTAGCCGATTGTATTCTAGTCGCATCGGTTACCTCAAAATTATCGTTTAAGGGTACATTAAAATCTACACGAATAAGAGCTTTTTTATCTTTAAAATTGAAATCGTTAAGTGTTTTCATGAAAAGTTTTTTTCAAAGTTAAATAATTATCACATTTGACTGCATCAAGCGGTAAAATAAATTAAAATTTAGTTAATTTCGTTTTCCTATGTTGTTTTCAGAAATTTTAGGTTTAGACCACATTAAGAAGCATCTTACCACGAGTATAGATAGCGGAAGAATACCTCATGCTCAACTTTTTGTAGGTAAAAACGGGAGCGGAACTTTGCCTACTGCCATTGCTTATGCAAGGTATTTATTGTGCAATGACAGCGATAGAAAAGAGGCTTGTAATCTTGCCTTTAACAAACTTGCTCATCCAGATTTACATTTTACTTATCCTGTTGCAAACAATGATAAAGTTAAGAAGAACGCTGCTGCGGAAGATTTTACTGCCGAGTGGCGAGAGTTTGCTCTATCTTTTCCTTACGGAAGTGTATTTGATTGGTATCAAACCCTAGGAATAGAAAACAAACAAGGAAATATTAGTGTTAGAGATGCTCAAAATATTCTTAAGACTCTAAGTTTAAAATCTTATGAAGGAGGTTACAAGGTGATGATTATTTGGGAAGCCGATAAACTAAACACTTCTGCCTCTAACAAATTATTAAAACTGATTGAAGAGCCGCCAGAGAAAACCATTTTCATTTTAGTTACAGAAAATGAAGAGCAAATTTTACAAACTATTCGTTCGCGTTGCCAGGCTTTACATTTTCCTCCGTTAGGGGAAAGCGTTATTGCAAAAGCATTAGAAGAAAAAGGGGTTGCTTCCGCGGAAGCGATAAAAATAGCGCACAAATCTGACGGAAGTTATACGTTAGCATTGCATATGCTAGAGCATCACGAGAGTGAAGACTTATTTGAAAGTTGGTTTATCACTTGGGTAAGATCTGCGTTTAGAGCAAAAGGTAATAAAGCTGCCATTAAAGATATTTTACAGTGGAGCGAAGATATTGCTGCTACAGGAAGAGAAACCCAAAAGAAATTTTTACACTATTGCCTCGATTTTTTTAGACAAGCTTTACTGTACAATTATAACAGTCAATCTCTAGTTTATTTAGAGCCAGAAACTCCCGGGTTTGAGCTTAAAAAATTCGCTCCGTTTATACATAGTAATAATATTTTGCAAATTACTGAAGAGGTAGAGAAGGCTATCTATCATATAGAACGCAATGTAAATTCTAAAATTACTTTGGCAGATTTATCTATAAAACTTACTCGTTTATTACATCAAAAAGAATAAGTATTAAAATACAAACAAAAAAAAGCCTGCTAAATAGCAGGCTTTTTTTTATAATAAGATTCAGTTTATTTTGCACTTTCATTTAATGCTTTTAAAACTTCTTCTGTAATATCTCTACCTTCTTTTGCATACATAATGTTAGCCGACTCGTTAGAGCCAAAAATGTAAGTATATCCATTTTTCTCTCCATAGTCTGCCACAAAATCTTTTACTTTAGTAATCAATGAGTCAATTACCACGTCGCTTTCCTCTCTAAGTTGGTTGCTTTGCATTTGCTGCTGACGCTGTAACTGCTGCTGCTTTTGCATAAGCATAGATTCTTTTTCTTGCTTTTCTGCAGATGATAACGAAGCAGATTGCTGTTGATACTGTTGTACTTCTAATTGAAATTGTTGAGCTACAGAATCTAATTCTTTTTTAAGCTTTTCTGACTTTTTGGTAAATTTCGCTTCAGTAGATTTCATTTCTTTAAAATCTTGAATCAATTGTGTATTATCTACATAAGCAGTTTTTTCTTGATTACAAGAAGATAATACTACCGCACCAAAAACTAAAAGGATGACTTTCTTCATTTTCATTTTATTAAAATTTTTTGCTAAAGTAATAAGTATTCTATAAAAATCTGATTAAAATAAACATATATTTAAAATCAATTCTAAAATAAATTCCTATAGATATTATCTATGTAAAATTACTAAATATAGTGTTGTTTAGGGGTTTGATTTATTTAGAGACACTATATTTCTACATTGACATATGAAACGCTCTTAAAACGGCTTATTTGGCTTTTTGAAAGGTATAAATATGAGAAGAATAGTTTTGAGTGGTTTTAGCTTTGAAATTACTCTTTAAACCCACCTTAAATGCTTTAAAATAATTTGGAGACTTATTTCTATATTTTTCAGATAATAAACTTACATAAAAAGAATCAAACCAAAGTGGATGAATTGATTTTTGAACAAAATTATATTTAGTAAATAATCTTTTAATTCCTTGTTTTGAAAAATGCCATAAATGTCTTGGTACATCATAGGCTGCCCAATACTCCTTATAGTATTTTGCATCGTAGCTTTCAAAATTAGGAACAGCAATTACTAAAACTCCGTTTGGCTTTAATAAATGATGAAACTGTTCAATTTGTTCTTTTAGATTTGGAATATGTTCTAATACATGCCACAGTGTAATGACATCAAATTTTTCATTATTGAAACTTGATAAATCTCTTAATAAATTTAGATTTTTGCTTTTGGCTAAGTTTCTTGCTTTTTCGTTTGGTTCTACTCCACTTACCTTCCAATTATGCTTAGAAATATATTGTAAAAAATCTCCTGTTCCTGTACCAATATCTAAGATTGTTTTTTCTTCGGTAGCAAATGAATTGATCAATTTTAACTTCTGCGAAAGCATCATTTTTTTTACAGATTGATACGCTTTATCAAATATACTTTTTGAAGAATCTGTATGCGAAATATAATCTTCACTTTTATAATATGAAGGAAGTTCTTCTAAAGAAGGTTGCGGATGAGTTATTAAAATATCCTTTTCAGCATTCCAAATTAATTGAAATTCTTTTTGAGAAACCGTATAATCTTTACAAGATAGATAAACCTCAGTCGTTTTTTCCATGGATTAATTTAGATAATTTTTATAACGAAGAAGTTTATTAATAATGGCTTTACTCATCATAGAAGGAGGTGATAAAACATCTTTACCGTTTTCGTCGGTGACTTGGATATGCACGTAATGATAATAAATTGTATCGGGATTAGGATCTTTATTCTTATCTAATCTCTCATTATCGGTTTCTAAAGCTTCCCTTATCATAAATCCTAAAAAGTTTACCATTACATCTTTATCTTTACTTGTATAAATAAAAACGTTTAAATTCTCATCAGGAAAAAGCTGATCTGTGGTAAAATTAAGAGGCATATAAGGTAAATCCATCTTAAAGAATAAGATAGATTGCTTTTCAAAATCTTTTTCATTCCCCGAATATTCAAATATAAATGTAGAAAGAGCTTCTTCTTTATTGTGATCTAATTCATAAACATCTATTTTTTTTGCCCTATGTGTATAAAAACACGATTGAAACAATATGGAAACACAAAATAGAATTAAAAACTTCTTCATTTTATAACATGTTCCACGTGGAACATTTAAAATTTATCTTCCTAAATACACCAATAAAACTGAAATATCTGCCGGACTTACTCCACTTACACGAGAAGCTTGTGAAACCGTAGTAGGCTGAATTTTATTTAATTTTTCCCTAGCTTCTAAAGACATCGATTGGATAGGAGAATAATCAAAATTTGCAGGAATTTTTAAATTTTCTAAACGTTGAAGTTTATCTGCATTATTCTTTTCCTTATCAATATAACCCGAATACTTAACTTGTATTTCAGCTTGTTCTAAAACCTCTTCATCTAATTGATGTTTCTGCACGTAATTTTCTACAGCCTCAAATTTTCTAACATCTTGCATAGCTATATTAGGTCTTGCAAAAAGTTTAAACATCTTACCACTTTGTTTTACTAAAGCAGAATTGTTTTCTTCTAAAACAGGGTTTGCTTCTTCAGGAGAAACGCTTGTTTCTTTAAAGAAATTTACGAAATTTTGAGAAGCCTCTTTTTTCTCATGCATTCTTTTTAATCTTTTCTCTGAGGCTAAACCAATATTATAGCTTTTCTCCGTTAAACGGAAATCTGCATTATCTTGTCTTAACAACGTACGATACTCTGCACGAGAGGTAAACATTCTATATGGCTCTTCTGTACCTTTTGTAATTAGATCGTCTATAAGAACCCCTATATATGCTTCATCTCTTTTTAATATAAATTCTTCTCTTTCTTGAACTTTTAAAGCAGCGTTTATTCCTGCCATCAACCCTTGAGAAGCCGCTTCTTCATAACCAGTAGTTCCGTTAATTTGACCCGCAAAATAAAGCCCTTTAACCAATTTGGTTTCTAAGGTATGTTTTAGCTGCGTTGGTGGAAAATAATCGTATTCTATCGCATAACCAGGTCTAAAGAATTTGACGTTTTCAAAACCTGCTACAGATTTTAGAGCTTTGTATTGAACATCTTCTGGTAAACTAGTAGAAAAACCATTAACATAATATTCTACGGTATTCCATCCTTCTGGCTCTACAAACAATTGATGACGATCTTTATCTGCAAATCGGTTAATTTTATCTTCTATACTCGGGCAATATCTTGGTCCGACGCTTTCGATTTTACCATTAAACATTGGAGAACGATCAAAGCCTTCACGTAAAAGATCATGCACTTGAGTAGAAGTGTATGTCATATGACAGGAACGTTGATTCTTTAAAGGCTGTGTGGTATCTAAATAAGAAAATTTAGCTGGTACTTCATCTCCTGGTTGCTCAATCATTTTAGAGAAATCTAAAGAACGACCATCTACTCTTGGAGGTGTACCCGTTTTCATTCTACCAGATTCAAAACCTAATTCAACGAGATCTGCAGTAATCCCTGTTGCAGGTCTTTCGCCTGCTCTACCGCCACCAAAGTTTTTATCACCAATGTGAATTAATCCGTTAAGGAAAGTTCCGTTGGTAAGAATGACAGATTTGGCTTTAATTTCAATTCCTAAAGAAGTTTTCACCCCCTTAATTTCCTCACCTTCTATAATTAATCCTGAAACCATTTCTTGATAAAAATCAAGATTTTTAGTTTTTTCCAGCATCAATCTCCAGTCTTCAGCAAAACGCATACGATCACTTTGTACTCTAGGACTCCACATAGCAGGTCCCTTACTTTTATTAAGCATTTTGAATTGTATAGCACTGGTATCACTAACGATACCACTATAACCTCCTAATGCATCAATTTCGCGAACGATTTGTCCTTTTGCGATACCTCCCATTGCAGGATTACAAGACATTTGTGCAATATTTTGAAGGCTCATAGTAATTAATAAAGTCTTACTACCCATATTTGCAGCAGAAGCAGCTGCTTCACTACCGGCGTGACCACCACCAACAACTATTACGTCATATTCATCTAAAAACATAAAAATACCTTCTATTGTTCCACGTGGAACATTTTCATTTTTTCATTTTCTTTCTCTGTCATTAGCGCTTGTTCTTCGTCAGTTTTATCATTAAAACCGCAAAGATGTAAAACACCATGACACATTACCCGTCGAAGTTCAGTTTCAAAACTTACATCAAAATCTTGAGCATTATCTCTCACTCTTTCTGTAGATATATAAATATCACTGTTTACTTGTTTACCCATATTGTAATTGAATGTTATAATATCGGTTAACGTATCGTGATTTAAAAAATCATTATTTAAGTTGAGTAAATAATCGTCATCACAAAAAATATAATTAATATCACCTTCAGAATGACCTTCAGAATTTATAATAGAAGAAATCCACTCTTCATAGGTGGACTTATTCTCTAAAGTAAAATCATTTTCACTAAAAAATTGAATCATTATTCTTGTGTAAAATATTCTTTAACTATCTCCTGATAATTTTTTTGCAAAGGTAAGGCTTGTCTATTTAATATTTCAGTAGTATTAAAATAATCTTTAGCCTTTGTTTTTAAACGGTTAGCTTCATTAGAATATTCTTTTTCATTGCTTTGAGAAGTCCTTTTTTGTTCTTCTCCTTGTTGAATTAAAGCTTTTTCCATTTCTAATAAGCGATGCTCAATATTCTTCATTTTACTACCAGTATTCTGGGTAACACCTTTGCTTAGCAATTCATCTTCTATTTGCTCCATCGCACGAGATAATTGCTGAGCTTCTTTTCCTAAACCTTGTTGTTGGATAATATCATTTAATTGCATTCTCAAAGATTGTTGTTCTTTAAAAATTTCAAATAGCTCTTTACTCATTTTTTCTGAATCTCCATCTCCTCCACTCTCTCCATTGCTACCTTGACTACCAGGTTTACCTTCCCCAGGCTTTTGTCCCTTTTCACCATCTTTTCCTTCTTGGCCATCCCCAGGTTTTTTAGCGTTTGGTGAATCACCCTTCTTTTGTCCCTCTCCAGGTTTCTTTCCTTTTTCTCCAGCTTTTTCTCCTAATTCTCCTTGTTTCTTTATTATATCTTTTAATTGAAATCCAGCTCCTTGACCTTCTCCTTCCTTACCCTTTCCGCTAGAACCTTGTCCTTTTCCATTTGCGTACATCTGCATCTGCATCTGATCTAAACTTTCATTCAGCATATTAGCCAAATCATTTGCACCTTTAAACACGTATTGCTGACTGGCAACTCCTCTTGATAATTGATTTTCTGCAAAACGTTCTAAGGATTTATCAATATTAAAATTAATATCTGTAATTACTGATGTTATATTTTCAGATATCATAGGGTTTCTAGAAGCCAAAGCAAACAAACTATCATCTACGTGCTTAAAGTTTTCTTTTAAACTTTGCTGTTGTTTAAGATTTTGTACATAACGCGGACTATTATCATTTAGCGATTCAAATTGAAGCATAAGATCTTCTTGTTCGAAAGAAAAAGTAATCAAATTATCTAAAATCTGACGTAGCATTTCGGCGTCTTCTTCCATTTGGTCAGCTCCTGATTGAGCCATCATAGATTGCATTTTTTTTGACATCTGTTGCATCTTTTCAGCAGCAGACTGTTGCTTTTGTTGTGCAGATTTTTTTTGTGGTGATGAAGAAGAATTCTCTTCACTTTCATTTTTTTCTAAATCCTCTTTCGCTCCTTCCTGATCTTTTTTTATGGCATTTTCTTGAGATTCTTCCCTCGGCATATCCATAGGCTCTTTAAGCTGCTCATTTTCCTTTTCAAGCTCATCCATTTCTTTTTGAATATCTTCAAAATCTTTGTTCAATTCTTCTTGAGCTTCAGCGGTATTTTCTTCTTCCTGCAAACTTAATTTCTCTTGTTCTTTGGCTAATTCCTCTAAATCTGAAGCTATCTTTTCTGCTTTTTGTTCTACATAATATCGTTTCGTTAACTCTAACAACTGTTCTAAAGATTTTTGCTGAGTTGTATTTCGTTTAGATAATTCTTCCATTTGCTTGTGCAAATTTTCTTTATCTAACTTTTCTTGATATTTTTCTAACTCTTCCAACAGTTTATTGTCCTTTTCAATTTCTTGCTGACTTTTTTCTATGCGTTGTGCAAGTTCCTTTTTAAATGGATCGTTGGTTTTTAATTCTTGTAAATTTTGCTTCATCTTTTCGGTGTAAGATTTCATCAATTCATCTTGTCGACGTTGTCTTTCCGTAAAGTTTTTTAGCTTTTCTTTGTCTTGATAATTCAGTTGTTTCTTCTCACGTTGAGATTGGTCTAATTGTTTCATTTGTTCATTACTCTCTTTCATCTCTTTAAGAGATTCACTCATGCCTTCAATCGCATTTTCTTGATTGTTTAAGTTCTTTTCTTTCTCTTCTTTATCGGTAAGTAATTGATAACCAAAAACTTCACTTTTTTTAGATTTATAGTTATGAACTGCATCATTATCAGTTACTTGAAAATAAAACTCATAAGGAACACCTTTTTCCAATTCTAAATCATTAGGAAATTGATAGTAAAATTCGGCGTAATCTTTTCCGTTAAACGGAAGTTTTTTTGTTTCTATATTTTCACGATCACGAATAGGATAATACACAATTTGTAAATTGGTAATAGCATGGTCATCGGTTATTGTTCCCTTAAAATAATGAATATCGATGTTAGTAGAATCTTCCTTCTTCTTTACTTCTATGGTTGGGAATTCATCTTTAATCACCTTTAATGAGTAGTACAATTTTTCGTAATCTTTCAATGCTTTATTACTAGTCACTACCGTGTAATCTAGAGAATTGTAAATACTTTTTTCTAATGAAAATTCACTTTTTTGGTTATTAAAATTATACAAACTATCGGCTAAATTTATCTGTACCTCATCAGTGGCATTGGTCATTAATTGCCATCTCACTTTTGTGCCTTCAGGAATAGTTGCATTTCCAGTTCCTTCGATTACTTCATCAGTTTGATTGATGTACGAAGGATAATCTAAATACATTTTAAAATCTATAAGCGTTGGGACTTGAGTAACTTCAATTTCATAAGGTCGAGAGGTAACTTTATTAGAGCTCAAATAAAATTGAGTATTCTTTTTAATCCGTGTAAACGTATATTCAAAAACGCCAGGAGTTATTTGTTTTAATACAAATTCTTTATCATTGATATGAATTTTCGCCGTTTCCGGAATTAATTTTCCTTCCGTAGAAATTTTAATTGTCACTTCATCATTCTCCTTTACTTGAAGCTTACTTTCATCTATCTTAAAATAAAATGGCGCTGGCGGTTCATATTCTGTTTCATAATTTACCACTCGTGCATAACTATCTGTAAATAATTGCTCGTTCCCAGAAATATAAATAGCCAAGAAAATGGCTAGTGGAATTACGGCATACTTTAAATAACTTAAGTTGTGCTTAAAATTAATTGCCGTAGAAAAAGGGACTGGTTGTAATTCTTTAGATTTTTGCTCAATACTTGCCAATAAAAGATCAGAGTCTTGAGCTTGTTTCCCTTTTTGTAATTGCAGTACATTTAAAAGCTTATCATCTACTTGGGGAAAATGTTTCCCAATCATATAAGATGCTTCTTCGTGACTTATTCCTCCTGAAAGTTTAAAAAGTTTGGTTATGGGAATGATAATAAATTTGACAAATAGACCAACTTCTACCCCAATGAAAATCCAAAATAGAATACTTCTACCCAGAGAACTAAACCATAAAAAATATTCTAAAAAAACAATGATGAGAAAATATAAGAAACCGATCGCAAAAAATAAAATGGCACCTTTTAAAAGTTCATTGATATAAAACTTCTTAATAAAACCTTCTAGCTTGTGATGTATGTCTTGGTAATTGCTCATAAAGTTGCTCCTCTTCTTCTCTAACCTATAAAAGTACATAATTTACTCGATAATTGAGATTTAAATATTTAAACGCTTATATCATATATTAAATAGTCATTGTCCCAATGTTAGATTAGTAACTAACACAAATGCTTAAATACGATCTATACTCTATTCGTTTACTTCTTAAGAACATGGTATATTTGCCAAAAAATAATTTCATGGCACAAAAAGTAAGAGTACGATTTGCTCCTAGTCCTACAGGACCTTTACATATTGGTGGTGTTAGAACTGCCCTTTTCAACTATTTATTTGCTAAAAAACATGATGGTGATTTTGTCTTACGTATAGAAGATACAGATCAAACTCGCTATGTAGAAGGCGCAGAAGATTATATTAAAGAAGCTTTAAACTGGTGCAATATTCCTTACGATGAAGGACCAGGAAAAGAGAAAGACTGCGGACCTTATCGCCAAAGTGAACGTAAAGATTTGTATCACCAATATGCTCAACAGCTTATAGATATTGGACACGCTTATTATGCGTTTGATACTGCAGAAGAGTTAGGCGCACATAGAAAAGATCACGAAGCCAATGGAAAAACTTTTATTTACAATTGGCACAATAGATTAAAACTAAATAATTCTCTTTCGCTTAGCGCGGAAGAAGTTCAGCAAAAGATTGATGCAGGAGAAGCCTACGTAATTCGTTTTAAATCACCTCAAGATGAAAGCTTACCCATGTATGATGAAATTAGAGGTGACATTCAAATAGATACGAATGTTTTAGACGATAAGGTACTATTTAAAAGTGATGGCATGCCTACGTATCATTTAGCGAATATTGTAGATGATCATTTAATGCAAATATCTCACGTAATTCGTGGAGAAGAATGGTTGCCTTCTATGCCTTTACACGTATTATTATATAAAGCGTTTGGTTGGGAAGCTCCAAAATTTGCTCATCTACCCTTAATTTTAAAACCTACCGGAAAAGGAAAATTAAGTAAGCGTGACGGCGATAAATTAGGTTTCCCAGTATTTCCATTACAATGGAAAGATCCTAAAACAGGAGAGATCGCTTCAGGATACAGAGAAGATGGTTATTTGCCAGAAACGGTAGTTAATATGCTTGCATTTTTAGGTTGGAATGAAGGAGAAGGTTCAGAAAAAGAAATGTATTCTTTAGAAGAATTGGTAGATGCTTTTAGTTTGGGACACGTGTCAAAATCAGGCGCTAAATTTGATCCAGAAAAAACTAAATGGTTTCAACATCAATATTTACAATTAGAAAATAATGATGCTCTATCTACTGAATATAATGAAATTCTTAAAGAAAAAGGGTTTGCCCCTTCTCAAGAATATGTAAAAGAAGTGGTATCTACCATTAAAGAAAGAGCTACATTTATAAACGATTTTTGGGATTTAAGTAATTTCTATTTTGAAGCTCCAGCAGAATTAGACGCTAAAGGCTTTAAAAAAGCTTGGAAGGATGATACATCTAGTATTATGAGGCAGGTGATTGGAGAGATTCAAAAAATTGAAGATTTTTCTCAAGAAAATACTCAGGATCAAATAAAATCGTGGATTACTTCACAAGAAATAGGGTTTGGTAAGGTCATGCAACCTTTAAGACTTTCTATCGTAGGTGCGATGAAAGGACCAGATTTATTTCATATTATTTGTTCAATAGGGAAAAAAGAAACTATTAAAAGAATAGAATTTGCTATAGCACAAGCATAAAATTTCTACAATATTCCTTTCGTGAATGGAGTTATCATTTAAAGATCTCTTCATGAAAGGAATATTTTTTTATCTCTTATTATTTGTTTCTGCGTCAAGCTTTTCGCAGCCCTCTACTAAAGCGTTACAATTGTCAAATTCCGCTCTAGCGCTGACAAAGCAATATGTTACTTACGATCCTAGTTATTTTTCTATCAATTATCCTAACGGAGATGTACCTTCAGATAAAGGAGTTTGCACCGATGTAGTGATAAGAACCTACCGAAAATTAGACATTGATTTACAAAAGTTGGTTCATAACGATATGAAAGCTCATTTTAATAAGTATCCAAATTTTTGGAGACTCAAATCTACCGATACCAACATAGATCACAGAAGAGTACCCAATTTAATGGTGTTTTTTAAACGAAAGGGAACAGAAAAACCTATTACACAAAACCCTAATGACTATTTACCTGGAGATATTGTCTGTTGGAGTTTGGGAGGCGGTAAAACACATATTGGGATGGTCACACATAAGAAATCTATCGATGGTAAAAGATATAAAATTGTGCATAATATTGGCGCGGGCCAAGTTTTAGAAGATTGTCTTTTCAACTTTAAAATAATTGGTCACTATAGCTATTAAAAATAGATCATTAAACCAGCTTCTAACATACTTATATTTCCTTTAAATTCTTCTCCATTATTTTCTAAAGTTTCATCATTTAAAGGTTTAAAAAAATTATTAACTCCGTATTGATAGCGAGCAAACACTCTAAAATGTTCAAAACCAGCTGTAGCACCAGCGATTACATTAAAATTGATGGAAGAAACTTCTTCAATTTCTTTTATTTGTAAGGTGTTGTAACCATCTATAATATAATTTTCATTTCTATCATCGTAATTCAATTTACTGTTTAATTGAAGTGCTGGTCCTAATTCTAAACTCAAATGTTTGTGGATTAAAACCAAACTTCCTAAAAGTTTTACTTGTACGGCAAGCATACTCATATCTACTTCGCTTATATTGGATAGAATGGTCTCTCTCGCATCTATCCCAAATTTTTGGCTATAGAAATCAATTCCGTAAACCATATCAAAACTATTCATAATTCCTCCTCTTACAGAAAAACCTCCTGTAAAACCAGTTTGTGGAGTAGTATTAAAATTGTCGGTGAGAATATTAAAAGAACTTACGCCACCATGAATCCCTATATAATTGTATTGAGATCGGTATTGAGCTTGGGCAGAAAAACCGAATAAAAGTATAACAAATAAAGAAAAAAACTTAAAAAATTGAATCATTAGAGGAAAGTTAAAAATTTAACAATTATATTTAAATGCTAATTTAATTCAAATTTATTTATGGGACCATTTTTATTGGGTTTTGCCATCTTTTTTGGTTTAATCATCATCATTACCGGAATATTTACGGTAAAACAACAAACTGCTGCTGTGGTTGAACGCTTTGGGAGATTCTTAAGTATTAGAAATTCAGGTTTACAATTTAAGATTCCGATTATTGATAAAATTGCTGGGAGAGTTAACTTAAAAATTCAGCAATTAGATGTTATTGTAGAAACTAAAACTAAAGATGATGTTTTCGTTCACTTGAAAATATCTGTACAGTTTCAAGTAATTCGAGATAAGGTTTATGACGCATTCTATAAGCTTGAAAATCCGCAAAATCAGATTACTTCTTATGTTTTTGATGTTGTACGTGCAGAGGTACCTAAAATGAAGTTAGATGATGTTTTTGAGCGTAAAGATGATATTGCTATCGCTGTAAAAGAAGAACTTAATGATGCCATGATGGATTATGGGTATGATATTATCAAAACATTAGTTACTGATATCGATCCTGATGTGAAAGTAAAGGAAGCTATGAACCGTATTAACGCTTCTGAAAGAGAAAAAGTAGCGGCGGAGTATGAGGCAGAAGCAGACCGAATTAAAATTGTAGCTAAAGCTAGAGCCGAAGCGGAAAGTAAACGTTTACAAGGACAAGGTATTGCAGACCAGCGTAGAGAAATTGCTCGTGGTTTAGAAGAGTCTGTAGATGTACTTAACAATGTAGGAATTAATTCACAAGAAGCATCGGCACTGATCGTTGTGACTCAACATTATGATACTTTGCAGTCTATTGGTAGTGAAACTGATACCAATTTAATTTTATTACCAAACTCTCCACAAGCGGGTAGTGATATGTTAAACAATATGATTGCTTCATTTACCGCTTCCAATCAAATTGGAGAAAAGATGAAAGAACAAAATAAAGCTAAAGGAATTGTAAACAAGAAGAATAAAGATAACCGAAACTCTAATGATAATAATGATTTAGAATTTTAGACGAACTTTGAATTTTAAAACAAAAAATCCTGAGTTTTCACTCAGGATTTTTTTGTCACATTATATTCTATTATCTTCTAGACCCTATAATTTTACTTACAATTTTAAGTATGAATGCTTTTTTTGCTATTGATGTAGCTAACCCTGTAATAATTGAAACTGGAGATAAGTCTTCCTTAATTTCTTCTGCATTGATCTTTAATTTCTCCTTATTAATCTGACTTTGAAGTTTTAAAATCTTCAAATCATGATTTATTTCATCGTAAGAACTATAAACTTTCATATGCTAGCTTTTGTGGAGTTCACTTTCTAAAGGTTCGTCTACTACATCTTTTAAGGTGCTTTCATTAAATACAATCTTAGAAGCTTTTTCTAAAATCAATTTATTAAATAGGTTCTTTCCGTAAAGTAGTAGTAAAATAAATATTAAAAAATATACACCGCCTACGATAAAGAAACCATAACTAAGCTGTCCTATACTTTCTCCAATAAGTATTGAAAAACCTACAGAAATGAAGCCTAAAAAGAGAAGAAAAACACTTCCTATAATTAAAAGCCTAATAATAATTGATGATCCTCTAGTTACTTTTTTAAAGGCATCTAATTTATAATATTCAAGCGTACTGTTTATATACGCTTGAATATTATCGCTAAGTTCATCAATATGGTTAGTTAGGTTATTAATGGACATATTTTAAGAAGTTGCATTTTTCGCTGTATTTTTCAACTCATCTACCTTAGACTCTGCATGAAATTTAGCATTTTTTGCTCTTAGCTCTTCTAATTTATGTTCCATGGCAGACAAAATATCATCGGCTTTATAACTCGCAGATGATAGAGTTTCATCCAATTTAGACTCAAAACTATATTTAGCTTTTTTAGCAGATTCCGTTAAGTGTTTACTCGTTTCGTTAACCTGCTTATCTAATTTAGTTTTTGCTTTTTTAGCTTCTTTATTTAACTTTTTTCTTGTGTTTTCTCCTTTATCTGGAGCGTATAAAAGTCCAACTCCTGCTCCAATCGCTGCTCCTGTTATTAAAGCTAAAAGTGTGTTTCCTGTATTTGCCATTTTCTATAAGTTTGATTAGTTAATTTATACTACCAAATATACGTGGCATCACAATATATTGCTGTTAATAACCGGTTAATAAATAAAGTAACAGTCTTAAATTATTCTTAATGAGACTTTTTACTCCAAGAATCACGTAAAGTTACCGTACGATTGAATACAGGTTTTTCTACACTTGTAGATTGATCTGCACAAAAATAACCGATACGTTGAAACTGAAAATGTTGTAACGCAGTAGCATTTTTTAAACTAGGTTCTACATAACCAGTAATAGTTTCTAAAGAATTAGGATTTACAAATTCTAAGAAGTCTTTTTCTTTATCTGCATCTGGTGATTCTACTGTAAATAAACGATCATATAGTCTTACCTCTGCTTTCACCGCGTGAGGGATAGAAACCCAATGTAAAGTACCTTTTACTTTACGCTTAGATTCTTCTGTACCGCTACCACTTTTACTTTTAGGATCGTATGTACAGTGTACTTCTACGATATTACCATCATCATCTTTTACGACAGACTCGCCTTTAATAATATATGCATTCTTTAAGCGTACCTCTTTTCCTAAAGTTAAGCGGAAAAACTTACGATTAGCTTCTTCTTTGAAATCTTCTTGTTCTATATAAATTTCTCTAGAAAGAGGAATTTCTCTACTTCCTGCAGTTTCATCTTCGGGGTTATTTTCTGCATCTAACCACTCTTCTTTTCCTTCTTCGTAGTTTGTAATTATAACTTTTAAAGGATTTAAAACCCCCATTACTCGAATAGCCGTCTTATTTAAATCTTCTCGAGCACAAAACTCAAGGTGAGACATATCAATTACATTTTCGCGTTTTCCTACACCAATAGAATCTGCAAATTTTCTAATTGAATTTGCAGTGTAACCTCTTCGGCGTAAGCCAGAAATAGTAGGCATTCTAGGATCATCCCACGACTCTACTACTTTCTTCTCTACCAATTGAGCCAATTTACGTTTACTTACTACCGTATGGCTTAAATTGCGTCGTGCAAACTCTCTTTGTTTAGGCTGAAACTCTTGAGGCTGACTCACCTTATTTACAAACCAATTATATAATTCTCTATGCGGTAAAAATTCTAACGTACAAAAAGAATGTGATATGCTTTCAATAAAATCACTCTCCCCGTGTGCCCAATCATACATAGGATAGATTTTCCAATCGTTATTGGTACGGTGGTGAGGTTTATGTAATGTTCTATACATAATAGGATCTCGCATAAGCATATTTCCCGAAGCCATATCAATTTTAGCTCTTAGCACGTGCTTACCTTCTTCTGTTTCTCCATTTTTCATGGCTTCAAAAAGAGATAAATTTTCTTCTATAGATCTTTCACGATAAGGACTAGCTACACCTGCTTGTGTTGGAGTTCCTTTTTGTTCTGCTATTTTAGCTGAAGCTTGACTATCTACATATGCATCGCCATTTTTAATCATTTCTACAGCCCAATCATACAGCTGCTGAAAATAATCTGAAGCGTAGCATTCTTTCTCCCATTTAAAACCTAGCCACTCTACATCTCGTTTAATCGCATCTACAAATTCTTGTTCTTCTTTAATGGGGTTCGTGTCATCAAAACGCAAATTAACTGGCGCATTGTAACGTAAACCTAAGCCAAAATTTAAATTGATTGACGAGGCGTGACCAATGTGTAAATAACCATTAGGTTCTGGAGGAAATCGAAATTTTAACTCCTCTTTTTTATATCCATTTTGAAGATCTTCTTCAATAATTTGCTCTATAAAATTCAATGATTTTTTTTCTTCTGTCATAACTAAAATTCAATATGCGCAAAGTTATCAAAAATTACCTCACAAGCCTTTATAGTTTAAATAGGAATTGTAATTTTAATAAAAAATATAGGTTATGAATGAAATAACGAAAATCATTCTTTTCTCTGGACTTTCTGGTATTACAGTTTTCCTTGGCGGAATTTTAGCAAAAATCTTTTTATCTAAATTTGAAAACTATTCCTACAAAATAGAAATTAATCATTTTATTACCGCTTTTGGAGGCGGAATTATTCTTTCTGCTTTAGCATTGGTATTAGTACCTAAAGGAATGGAAGAACTTCCTCTTTTTCCTATGGTAATTTTGTTTGTATTAGGTTCTAGCACTTTTTTATTTTTAGACAGATACTTATCAAAAAAAGGTGGAAAAGTAAGTCAATTGCTTGCCATGCTTATGGATTTTGTTCCTGAAGCTATTGCGCTAGGAGCTATTTTTGCTACCGATACGCAAACAGGAACTTTACTCGCCGTCTTTATAGGATTACAAAATTTACCAGAATCATTTAACTCTTACCAAGATTTAACCAACAGTGGTTTTGTAAGTAAAAAATCACTAATTATACTATTTCTATTAAGTTTTTCTGGAATTGTGGGAGCCTTGATTGGGTATTATTTTTTACAAGAGCAACCACAAGTTACTTCGGGATTAATGCTTTTTGCTAGTGGGGGTATTTTATACCTTATATTTGAAGACATTGCTCCATCTGCCAAATTAGAACATAAATGGCTACCTGCCTTTGGTGCCAACATTGGTTTTTTAATTGGAATTGTAGGAGAAAAATTAATAGGTTCTTAAAAACAAGTACCTTTGCCGTAATTATTTTAAAATAAAATGGGAAAAATAAAACTTCAAAACATACGTGTATTTACTAACCATGGATGCCTTGATGAAGAGGGAAAAATAGGAAGTGAATACAGTGTTAATTTAACTATACAAGCTAGTTTAAAAGCTTCTGCGGAAAGCGATCAACTAGAAGATACTGTTGATTATGTGTATCTTAATAAAGTGGTGAAAGAAGAAATGGCCATACGTTCTAAACTTTTAGAGCACGTCGCTAAACGTATATTAGATCGTATATTTAGGGATGACAATTTAATTACTTTTGCCGAAGTAGAAGTGTCTAAAATCAACCCTCCTTTAGGCGGAGATGTAGAAAAAGTAACGATTATCTTATCTAAAGAAAGATAATTTGTTTCTTTTTCATAAAAATGATTACATTTGCAGTCCTTATACAAATAAGGTGTCGTGGCCGAGTGGCTAGGCAGTGGTCTGCAACACCATCTACAGCGGTTCGAATCCGCTCGACACCTCAAAAAAAGCCCTTGAAATTTCAAGGGCTTTTTATTTTTATATAGATTTTTTTCTAAGAATTTTCTGGCATTATTTCCTCTACTCTATTTTCTAATTTCTCTAATTCATTAGGAAATAGACCTCTACTAATTAAAATAACTCCAAAGACAATAATAAGTACACTTATTGCTTTCTTAAAAATGTAAATTCTTTTAGGAGTAAGTTTATGATTAAGCTTTTTTGCTAAAAGAATTTTAAAGATATCTATCACAAAATAGGTGATAAGCACGCTACTAAAAAATACCAATAACCTATCGGCATCCATATCTAATTGCGGACCAAATACGATGATTAATCCGAGCCAAAAACCCAATACACCAATGTTTACAAAGTTGAGTAAAAAGCCTTTAACCATTAAGCCTAAAACATCACTCTTTTTTAGCTTTCTCACTTCTGCATCATCAGGATGCGGTATGGCTTTCTTTTCTTTGACGTAAGTAATCGTACCATAAGTAGCTAAAACAGCTCCTCCAAAAATAAATAAAGCAGGATCGTCTTTTATACTTTGTAATAATTTACTGGTACTAAAATAAGCGATAGAAAGAAAAACAATATCGGCTAAAAGAACACCTATATCAAATGATATAGCAGCTCTAAAGCCTTTAATAGCCGCTGTTTCTAATAAAACAAAGAATACAGGACCTAATAGGAATGCTAAAAAAAAACCTAGAGGAATCGCTGCAAATATATCCTGAAGCATAAAAATTTATTCTATAAACAAAGATAGCAAATAGAAATCACTAAGATCGTTTTTTAATTTTTCCGCCTAAACTGGTCTTTTTATCTAATTTCTTAGGGTCTCCATACACGTCTACACTTCCACCAGCAGTTACTTTTGCTTTACAATAATCGGTTACGAACACCTCTGCATTTCCTCCTGCTTTTATATTGGCTTCGGTATTTTTAGACTTCATTTCTTGACCTTCATATTGGCCTCCAGTTCTTATTTCTACTAATTGAGAATCTACCGTCCCATTGGTTTCGATAACACCGCCAGTAACAGCTTTCACTTCTAATTCTTTTACATTTGCTGTGGCATAAATTCTCCCTCCTTCTTGTGCTCTTAGAATTAACCTATTTTCTTTAAATTCTTTTAATTCCGCGAAAGCGCCTTCATTTACATCTACGGTATGGATGGCTTTGTAATAAACTTTTACTTGCGTATCGTTCTCACTCCAAATGTTACTTAACGACAGTTTAATATGAAGAACACCCTCATTAACTTCGGCTTTAATTTCGTCTTTATCGAAACCTGTAGCGATAATTTTATTTTCTGAAGAAGGTATTAAAACAGCTTCTATTTTATCAAAAATTTTAATTTCTTGAAAATCTTTGCCAATTAATATTTCTTCTTGTGCTTTTACGCTTAACGCGGAAATCGCTACCATTACGAATACTAAAATATTTTTCATCTTTTTGTTTTTTTGCGTTAGGGATGGAAACGGCAACCTTTTTTAAATTTCGATAAGTAATTGATAAAAACAACAGAACCTATTATAAATAAGTTTTATTCTATCTAATCATCATAAAAAAGTTATAGTGTACAGCTCGCAGCTTTGTTAAAAGCTGAACGCCCTAATTACATTTCTACTTCTGCTTTGCTTCCAACCAAATTAAAATCTAATTGTCGTTTTACCAAATCGGCATTTTTTACAGTCACATAAACCTCATCTCCTAGTTGGTAGGTTTTTCCTGTATTACGACCTTCTATAGCATAGTTTTCTTTGTCAAAATCGAAATGGTCTTCTTTAATATCTCTCAATTTCACCATTCCTTCGCATTTATTTTGTTCTATTTCAACATAAATACCCCATTCGGTTACGCCAGAAATTACACCCAAAAATTGTTCGTTTTCATGATCTTTCATGAATTTTACTTGCATGTATTTAATAGAATCTCGTTCTGCACTTGTAGCAAAATTTTCCATATCGCTACAGTGAGCAGATTTTTCTTCATACGCTTCTTGATCTGCCGAAGGTTTTTCTTCTAAATAGCGCTGCAATAAACGATGAACCATCACATCTGGATAACGTCTAATAGGCGATGTAAAGTGCGAATAATAATCGAACGCTAACCCGTAATGACCTATATTTTGAGTACTGTAATAGGCTTTACTCATCGTACGAATAGTAAGCGTATCTACCAGGTTCTGTTCCTTTTTGCCTTCCACGTTCTTTAATAAACTATTTAAAGAGCTAGAAATAGACTTTTTATCTTTTAGATTAAGCTTATGACCAAATTTACCTACAAGGGTTTCTAAAGCGGCTAATTTATCGTCGTTGGGCTCATCATGACATCTATAGACAAATGTTTTCTTCGGATTTTGTTTCCCGATAAACTCCGACACCTTTTTATTGGCCAACAACATAAAATCTTCAATCAACTTATTGGCATCTTTGGCAGTTTTAAAGTAAACTCCAATAGGATCGTTTTGTTCGTCTAGATTAAATTTAACTTCCACCTTATCAAAAGAGATTGCTCCATTTTTCATTCTTAAAGCTCTCATCTTTTTAGCAAGACTGTCTAAAGTCAAGACAGCATCTACAATGGGTTGTGTGGTAGTGTAAGCTGCATCTTGTATAGAAATATCTGCAGGAATATCCCCCGACTGAGTTTCTATAATATGTTGTGCTTCTTCATAAGCAAAACGGGCATCACTATAGGTTACTGTTCTACCAAACCACTGGTCTACCACATTCGCTTTTTTATCAATTTCAAAAACTGCAGAAAAAGTATATTTCTCTTCGTGTGGTCTTAAAGAACAAGCGTTGTTAGATAATACTTCTGGTAACATTGGTACTACCCTGTCTACCAAATATATTGAAGTCGCGCGATCGTAAGCTTCATCGTCTAAGATGGTCCCAGGTTGTAGATAATGAGAAACATCGGCAATGTGAATACCAACTTCATAATTTCCATTTTCTAAAGGTTGGAAGCTTAAGGCATCGTCAAAATCTTTTGCATCTTTAGGATCTATGGTAAACGTTAGAGTCTCCCGCATATCCCGACGCTTTTTAATTTCAGTTTCCTGAATTGAAGTATCGATCTTATTCGCAAAATCTTCTATTTCTTTCGGGAATTCTCTCGGTAAGCCATTTTCTGCTAATATGGATTGCATCTCGGTTTCGTGACTTCCTGCTTCCCCAAGAACTTCAATAATTTTACCAATAGGAGAATCTGCTTTTTCTGGCCAATCTTTTAATTCGACCAAAACCACCATTCCGTTTTGGGCTTTATCCATTTCCTCTTTAGGAATAAAGATATCGGTATACATTTTTGGATTTTGCATTTCTACAAATCCGAAATTCTCATTTAACTGAAGTTTTCCTACAAATTGAGTCTTGCTACGTTTTATAATTTCTACAACTTCTCCTTCATTTTTTCTGTTTCTTCTCCTGCGATAAACATAAATTTTTACAATATCACCGTCTAAAGCTTTATTTAAACTTTTATGTGGAATGTAAACATCTTCTTCTAATTCATCTACAATTACGTATCCGTCTTTTCTCGTAGTCATATCGAGTTTACCTTCAAAATAATCGGTACTACCGTTAATTTGAAATTTACCTCTATCAACTTCGCTAATTTGTTTTTTTATAGCTAATTCTGCTAAAGCTTTTATAATTTGATTTCTGCTATTTGCATCATCAACATCCAGTTTTGCAGCAATTTGCTTATAGTTAAATACTTGAGAACTATTTTTTCTCAATATGGTAAGTATACTTTTAGAGAGGTTATTAATTTTTTTACCTCCCGTTTTCTTTTTTCTTTTTGTCATTTAATAATTTATCTGGTCTAAAATTACAGTTATTAATTTAGATGAAAGAAATATCTGTTTAATGTTTTGTTAAGAATCTACTTATAACAAGACTTAAAATTTAAGTTACATTTATTTAAATGTTATGTGTTAAAATAAACTTAAAATTTTTTATATATTTATATAATCTAATCAACAAGCTATTATTTAGCATCTTATATTATGTATAATTCGAAAAAATTACTTCTATTTTTTATAGTGATTTTTATATTAGGCTTCTTCTTTATAGCCTTATACATAAATATTGCCTTAGATACAAACCCTACTAATAGTCACCAAGTGGAAACTACTTCTACCTACAGATAATTTTTAGCTACTTTTTTTTATTTAAAATCTTTCAATTTTTTTTGAATATAAAAGTATTTTAAAAATCTAAATCAAGATTAAACTAATAAGTATATTAAAAAGTATTTCATCTTAAATGTTATGAACATTATATATAATTATCTTTTTTCTTTTATAAATTTTAAAAAATAAATAATGATTATAATAGCGTGTTTATAGCGGTAGAAAAATACTTCTATTAATTAGGTTTTATCTGTTTTTAAATCTTCTAAACAGGTATCTTAATTAATTGTTAATTATAACTCCTTGAAATCTATTGAATTATTTTTAGTTATTAACAATGGTTAACAAGGAAGTTAATACTTAATAGTTAATTTAAAGTTTAAAATTTTCTTGTTGATAAGTGTGTTTTTAATGCTGATAAGTTTTTTTAAAATAATAATAAGTTAACTAGGATTATTCATCACCTACGCTGTATGGAAAAATAAATTTTAAAAGCAAATTATACTTGTAAAAAGTAACCTACACTTATTCACAATTTATAGTTAATAGTAGAGTATTCACTTTCAAGCTTATAAGTTTCTCAATTAACATCTCTAAAAATCGAATGGTTTTATCCTTTATTTTACCTTTGTAACAACTAAAAATTATAAGCTCATGACAATTTCTATAGGTAACGATCACGCAGGTACAATATATAAGAATGAAATTATTTCTTATTTAGAAAGTAAGCAAATCCAGGTTATTAACCATGGTACAAATACTAATGATAGTGTAGATTATCCAGATTTTGTACATCCTGTAGCAGATGATGTAGAAAATGATAAAGTAGATTTTGGTATTATTATTTGCGGAAGCGGTAATGGTGCTTCAATGACTGCAAATAAACATCAAAAAGTGAGATGTGCTTTGTGTTGGACTGCCGAAATTACACAGCTTGCTAGAGAACATAACAATGCCAATATTTTAAGTATTCCGGCAAGATTTACATCTGTTCATCAAGCTTTAGATATGGTAAAAATATTCTTAGAAACTGAATTTGAAGGAGGAAGACATGAAAGAAGAGTAGAAAAAATAGCTTGTAGCTAATTATTTTGAGTACGCATAACCATCAACACTCCCACGCTCCTGTAAAAGGGAGAAATTTAATGATATCCATTCTTTTGAATATCGTTATAACTGCAGCGCAAGTTGTAGGCGGACTCATAAGCGGTAGTTTATCTCTACTTTCAGATGCGCTTCATAATTTTAGTGATGTCCTTTCTTTAATCATCAGTTTTATTGCCAATAAACTATCTTCTAAAGAAGCATCTGTAAGTAAAACATTTGGCTACAAAAGGGCCGAAATTATTGCAGCTTTCATCAATGCAGCATCTTTAATGGTAATTGCTGTTTTGTTAATTAAAGAAGCAGTACACCGTTTTTTAAATCCGCAAACCATAGATTCTACTTTGGTAATTTGGTTAGCAGTTTTAGCTATTGTAGGAAACGGATTTAGCGTTTTACTCATGAAAGCTGATAGTAAAACCAATATGAATATGCGCTCTGCATACCTACATTTATTTACCGATATGTTAGCATCTGTAGCGGTTTTGATAGGTGGGTTGTTAATGAAATACTATCAACTTTATTGGGTAGATAGCGTATTAACTGCAGGAATTGCTATTTACCTCATTGTTGTAGGTTATGACCTTTTAAAATCTTCATTTAATGTATTAATGCTTTTTACACCCCACGATATTGTCATTAAAGATATTGTAGAAACAGTATGTAAAATTAAAGAAGTAAAAAATATACATCATATACATATATGGCAGCTAAATGAATTAGAAGTTCACTTAGAAGCTCATGTAGAATTTTATGAAAATATTTCCTTATCGGAATTTGATGAGGTGCTCACAAAAATTGAAAAAGTGGCGAATGATGAATTTAATATTAATCATATAAATATTCAGCCAGAATTTAATAGAAAAGATCCAAAAGATATTATTGTTCAAGATTAAGCTATGGAAAAACCACAATTAGAAATAAAAGTTAAGCATTTTGAAGAATTAACACTTCATGAGGTATACGACATTTTGCAATTACGAGCTGAAGTTTTTGTAGTAGAACAAGATTGTGTGTACCAGGATATTGATGGAAAAGATGAAAAAGCTTTACATATTATAGGATATTACAATGAAAAAATAGTGGCTTATACCCGTTGTTTTGCTCCCAATATATATTTTGAAGAAGCTGCCATAGGAAGAGTGGTTGTAAATGAATCTCACCGAAAATTTGGTTTTGGTCATGATATTTTAGAGGCTTCCGTTAAGGCAATAGAAGATCATTATCAAACTAAAACTATTAAACTATCTGCGCAACAGTATCTTACAAAGTTTTATGAATCTCATCAATTTGTTCAAATAGGTGATGGTTATTTAGAAGATGGAATTCCTCATATAGGCATGATTAAAAAAGAGAAAGCTTAAACTATTTTTTGTAATCGTTTGTACAACATGTTTTTTATGAATAATTTTGCAGCTAATTATGAATTACACTACTTGTACATATATATTTAAAATTACGCCGCCATAACAGCCGTAATTATCTTTCCAATTCTTTTTAAATTTTAAAGAAACATACCATTTTTTACTAAAATTTTTTCCGTTAAACGGAAGAAAACTAATTTATTTATAAATGAAAAAAGTATTCAACCTTTTTGACTTCAAGCAAAAAGTAGATTATAAAATTGAAATATTAGCAGGTCTTACCGTGGCGATGACCATGATTCCTGAATCACTTTCATTTGCTATTCTTGCAGGATTTCCACCTTTAGTAGGATTATATGCAGCTTTTATTATGGGATTGATCACAGCAGTATTTGGCGGTAGACCAGGAATGGTTTCTGGAGGTGCTGGAGCTACGGTAGTGGTTTTAATTGCTCTCATGAATTCTCATGGTTTAGATTATGTATTTGCTGCCGTTGCAATGGCAGGAATCATTCAAATTATGGTAGGTCTGTTTAAATTGGGAAAATTTATACGCTTAGTTCCTCAACCCGTCATGTTTGGTTTTGTAAACGGTTTGGCCGTCATCATTTTTATGTCTCAACTAGAACAGTTTAAGACGGTTTTTAATGGCGAAGTAGAATGGTTAACAGGCACTCCCCTTTTGATTATGGGTGTTTTGGTAGCGTTAACGATCGCAATTATTGTAATCTTACCTAAGTTTACCAAAGCTATTCCTGCATCTTTAGTGGCAATTCTAGTAGTCTTTGCTATTGTTTTAATTTTTAATATAGACACCAAACAGGTAGTTGATATTGCTTCCGTTAGCGGAAGCTTACCTCCGTTTAATATCCCAAATGTTCCTTTTACGTTAGAAACTTTACAAATTATTCTTCCTTACGGTTTAATTATGGCCGCAGTAGGACTTACTGAAGGTTTACTTACGCTTAATCTTGTAGACGAAATTACAGGAACAAAAGGAAATAGTAATAAAGAATGTCTAGCTCAAGGAACTGCAAACATTGCCAACGGTTTCTTTTTTGGAATGGGTGGTTGCCCGATGATTGCACAAACCTTGGTTAATTTATCGTCTGGTTCTAGAGCTCGATTATCTGGTATCATTGCAGCCTTAACTATTTTAACCATTATTTTAGTAGGTGCACCCGTTATAGAATTATTACCCATGGCAGCTCTTGTAGGAGTTATGATTATGGTTGCATTTGGTACATTTGAATGGGCAAGTTTTAAAGCCTTTACTAGAATGCCAAAACACGATATTTTTGTGATGCTTGTTGTTACTTTAATCACCGTATTCTTACATAATTTGGCTCTTGCTGTATTAATTGGAGTAATTATTTCTGCTTTAGTTTTTGCTTGGGAAAGTGCTAAGCGAATTAGGGCGAGAAAAAGAATTGATGAAAACGGAGTAAAACATTATGAGTTATACGGACCCCTTTTCTTTGGTTCAACAACTGCTTTTACAGATAAATTTGATGTAGAAAACGATCCTGAAGAGGTAGTCATTGATTTTGCTGACAGTAAAATAACGGATATGAGCGCCATAGATGCGGTTAATAAAATTACAGATCGTTATTTAAAACAAGGTAAAAAAGTACATCTAAAACATTTAAGCGCCGATTGTAGAAGACTTTTACATAACGCTGAAACTATTATTGATGTCAACATTATTGAAGATCCAAGCTACAAGGTAGTCGGAAAATAATTAGATTTCCTAAAAATCAATTAAACCTCGAGATGCTTTCTCGGGGTTTTTTTATTTAAGCCACCGCTTACCAAATTTGATTAATTTATCTTGGTCTATCCCTCGAAAAAATCCAAACATAATTAATCCGTAGATGAACTGAGTTTTAAAATTACCATTCTCATCATACGTTCTGGTACTTACCAAAACATCTTTTTGAATCACCTTATAATCGGCTTTTTGACTAGCTCTTTTAATAAAATCATATTCTTCCATTAATTTAAGAGACTCATCATAACCGTTTAATTCTTGAAAAAATTCTTTAGTAATCCAAAGGGTTTGTCCGCCTCCTCTAAACATCATTCCTTTATAACGAGAAAAATAACTATTGATTCTCAAAAACCAATTTTTGGTATCAAATAATGATCTAAAACAACCAAAGGGAATGTTTTTATCTTGATGGGTTTTAATATCCTCATGAAAACTTGAAGGCGGTATACTATCGGCATGAACAAAATAGAGTATATCTTCTACAGCAGCTTTTGCCCCAGCATTCATTTGTTTTGCTCTACTTTTTGGAGCATCAATCACTTTAGCTCCTAACTCTTTTGCTATTAGTTTACTGTTATCATTACTACCTCCATCAACAACAATTACTTCTTTTGCTTCACTATTCACTAAAAGTGGGAGTAATTTTTTTAGATGATTTTCTTCATTTACAACGGGAATAATAATACTAACCATACTATGACTTAAAGATTGTAGCTAAGGTGATTTAAATTGTTATTGTCTGTAATTATCTAAATCTAATTCCCAGTTATAATCTAAAAACTCCACATCGGGATCCTTGTCAGTAGGAATTAATTGATAGTTTTTAAGAATTTGAATGACACCATCTTTTCCTCCAAAATCTCCTCTAAACCAGCTCATTAAAGCAGGAACGTGTACTTCTTCTTCATTTTTCTTATACTCTACCTCTTTCTTTAGATATTTTTTAGAAGAATCTTCTAGTTCTTTATCTAAAGCATTAACCGTATAATAAAAAACTGGAGGACAGCTTTTTGCTCCACAATTTAATGCGAAGTGAATACGCCAATCAATCTCTTCTACTCTAAAATCTTTTTCAAAACTAGACGGAAAAGGATCTTTTACATAGCCTAACGATGCCTTAATTCTAGAATTTCTTAATAAACCATGTTCCAAAATATCTAAACTCACTTCTTCCCCTACAATGACAAAACGCTTTTCTTTAAAGAAAGCAGATCTATCTTTATATAAATCGGGATTATCTTTTAAAAGGTATTGTACATAAGTGTTATAAGTATTTAACCAAAACGCTTTTTTCTGTGCATCTGTTTTTAAAGTGTTTTTAAGCACTTCGGGAGAAAGTTCAGCTAACTGTTTTGCATATTTATCTGCATTACCTCCACTTTTTACTGCATCATAGAAATTCTTAGAAATCTCGAAAGGCTTTATCTGTTGTTGTTCTAAGCTAAGTTCTATGGTTTCATTATTATTGGTTCCACATGCAATTAATAACATCGAAAAAAATAAAGCAACGACAGTACAAATGCTTTTAGGTAAATTTATTTTTAGTTTCATATCAATTTTTTAAGTCTTCAAAATTCTTGTTAGTGGCATTTAACTCTAAAGTTAGAATGCTTATATAGTTACGAAAAAAGATACCTACAAGTTTTTGATAAGAAGTAATTATAATTACCACCAAACTATAAAAAAACGTTCCAAACTTCCTTTTTGTAGCTTTCTCCAAACATACGCAGCTTTTTTATGTTTAAAAAGGTAGTCAATTTCTTGAAGGATTTCCTTAAAATTTTTCCAATCTTTTTGATATCTAGGATGAATAGGCCAATCTTTTTTTTGCGGAGAAAAATATTTATCTTGACCATACTCTGCTTCCGTAAATTCGTTTAAGTGCATCCAATAACCAGCAATTGCACTATGATTTATAAGACGATAAGTAGATTTATTATCTTTTTTTGGAACGAATAAATTGGCTTTAAAACACACTTTTTGTTTTAGCTGCCGCGGATTTAATTGAATTCGAGATAAAACTTTTTCACTCTCTGAACGATATAATAAAGGAAATTGATGCTCTTTTAAACGGTTGATCTTTCTTAAGAAGCTATCTTTTCTATTAGGACCAATCCAACATTTTAATTCATCATCCTTTGAGATAGAAGGATCGAATAAATAAAATTTATAGACCAATTCTACGTGAAGTATTTCCTTAAGTTCTCTATCTCTTAAGAAAAAATCGAATTCTCCTAAGGTTTTCTTCTCGTGAATCACTTGGAGATTTTGAGCCACCATCTCATAACGAGAGTTATTTTTAATAGAAAAATTAAAAAAAACCTCTGCACTTTTACCCAATACTAACTGCGGAGATATTTCTTCCGAAAAAGGGATTGAGTTAACTTTTGGTAAAGTAAATACGTCTAAATTAAACCTATTTTTTTCTGACTTAAAAATAGATGCAGTAGATAAAAATCCTTGATATGCGAGCTCGTTATTAATCCCTTTTATTTTAAAATCTTTTGATATGTAGAAGCATTATTTAATATCTCTTTTGCTTTTTTAATTTCGGGATTATGAGCTAGATAATAAGTGTATAATCCTTCTTCGTAATGATAACGCTTTATAATTTCATCACTCAATAAACGCTCTATTTCGTGTTTTTTAGCTTCAATTTGTTCTTGCTTGGCAGTTTCAATTTCAGCTAACATATTTTGCTGTGTTTTTGCGATAGCTTTTTCGTAACCTTCCTTTTTAGAAACTAACATTAATTCTTTCAACTCTTTTTCGGTTTCGGTTTCATAGGTAAAGTCTGCTTGTTTCAAGAACTGCTTAAATGCACCAAAATCTTTATCCGTGAAAACGAAATTATCTAAACTAATTTCGGGTTGATTGTAGTAGTATTGAGTAGCATAATTAAAGATAATTTGCTCTTCAATTAAAGCGTTGGTTACCGCACTATATTCTGATGTTTCTAAGGTAACATCGGGCAAAATACCACCACCATCATATACTTTTCTTCCGTTGCGGGTCGTAAATTCATTGTAATCCTCCACTTTAGTTTTAGTAGCATTTCCTTCTTCATCTCTATTCCAATAATCTAAAGCTTGTATACAACGACCACTAGGGGTGTAATATCTAGAAATGGTAATTTTTAACTGCGTGCCGTAAGACAACTGTTTAGGACGTTGTACTAAACCTTTACCAAAACTTCTTGCACCAATTACAACAGCTCGATCTAAATCTTGTAAACTTCCCGAGACAATTTCACTAGCAGAAGCACTTTTCCCATTGATTAAAACTGCCAAAGGAATCTCTGTATCCATAGGATCTCTTTGCGTTTTGTATACCTGATTGTATTTTTCTATAGAAGATTTTGTGGTGGTAATAATTTCTCCTTTAGGAACAAAAATATTGGTCACATTAACTGCTTCGGTAAGTAATCCTCCTGGATTTCCTCTTAAATCTAATATTATTTTTTCTGCGCCTTGTTCTTTTAAGATTTTAAGTGCTGTGGCCACTTCCGCGGAAGCTTTACGGTTAAATTTAGAAAGTACGATATAACCAATTTTATCTGGCGTAAGTTCGTAAAAAGGAACCGCTTTAATTTCTACCGCTTCTCTGTTAAGTGTTGTTTGTTGTGTTTTTCCTTGACGGATATATTTTAAGGTTACTTTACTATTTGGAGCGCCTTTTAGCAACTCTCCTGCGTCTTCGTTAAAATCTTTAAGTGCAACGTCACCAATTTGAATGATCTCATCTCCTGGCTTTAAACCTGCTTTATCTGCAGGGTAGCCTTTATAAACTTCCATGAGTTTAATCTTGTTTTCTTGGGTAAATACATTGGCTCCAATCCCGGTATACTGTCCAAAATTTTGAATCTTAGCTTGTTCTACTTCTTGTTGATTCCAGTAATTGGTATAGGGATCTAAATCGGCCAACATAGCAGTAATAGCGGTATCCATTAAATCTGCTGGATTGGTTTCATCTACGTAATTCATATTCAATTCTTTGAAAAGCGTAGTGAAAATTTCTATTTGCTTAGCGATCTCAAAAAAATCTGATTTATAACTAGCGCTTGCAGTAGCGATTAAAATACCAATAGCAAGTATGGGAATAAGAATGCGTTTTTTCATAAGGCGTCGTCTGTCAATTCTTTCTCTATAAATTTATGTATTAATTTTCTCATAGCGATTTCTATTTCGTTATAATCCAATTCTTTTCGTCCCGTATAAATAAACATCATACTAAATTTATTTGCATGAGGAGGAAGTAAATTCTTTTGTTTGCGATAGTTTTCTCTTAGCAAACGTTTGATTTTATTACGGGTTACTGCCAATTTAAAATTACGTTTGGGTACAGAAACGCCTACTTTATCTTGAGATTCTTCTTCTTGAATAGCATGATATATAAGCTTAAGCGGAAAACTTTTTACAGATTTTCCTTCTTCAAAAAGCTGACCAATAAGAATCTTGCTTTTAAGTTTTTCTTCTTTTGGGAAGGTTTGTTTCATGTGGTAAAGATAAGCAATGTAAAAAACAAAAAACCCTTGAGTGAACAAGGGTTTTAAAATCTTGAAAAAAGAGGTTTTTAGTTTTCAAATACGTTATTGTCTCTCTTTATATCTGCCATCTTTTGTGACGGATCTATTTCTATTTTAGAAATTTGATCTTTTGCTAACATTAATGTCATTTCATAATTAGGATTTGCCCAAGACCAAGTTTTTCCTAATTCTCCAGAATTTGGTTTTTGCCAATACATCATTTGTAGAGGAATATAAAAATCTTGTGTTTTACCATTGGTAAAAGTAACTCTAAGTTCTATTGGCATAGGCATTTGACCGTTACGTTTTAAAGATACAACAGTATTTTGATCTTTAGCTTCTACATTTTCTATACTGTAATCTATAGTATTGGTGGTTTGCGTCCAATCGGTTAAATACCAGTCGAGCTGCGCTCCACTTACCTTTTCGGCTACACGTTTAAAATCGTTAGGAGTTGGGTGTTTGAATTTCCACTCTTTGTAATATTGCTTCAAAGTTTTTGAAACATTTTCTTTTCCAATAAGGTATTCTAATTGTCCCAAGAATACAGCACCTTTAGAATACGCTGCTAAACCATAAGCTTGGTTAAGATGGTAACGATCTGCGTGCGTACTTTGTGGTTGTTCTGCACCAGAATTTGCCAAGTAAGTGTATCCGCGGTAAGCGCCACTTAACGGATTTTCTTTTCCTTCTGAAAGGACTTCATTTTGAGCTAAAGTAGAAATATAAGTGGTAAAACCTTCATCCATCCACTCGTGTTTAGATTCGTTGGTAGCTAAAATATGCTGAAACCAAGCGTGTGCCATTTCGTGAGCGGTTACACCAACTAAGCTTCCAAAAGAGCGATTACCAGTAATTAAAGTACACATAGCGTACTCCATACCTCCATCTCCTCCTTGAATAATTGAATATTGATCGTAAGGATATTCTCCTATGTGTTCGTTGAAATACAGCAAAAGATCCTCGGTTTTAGATTGAAGATTTTTCCAGTTTTCAGTAAAATTGTTTTCTTTTTCGTAAGCTGGTTTATCTTTATATAAGAAATGTAAAACAGTTCCGTCTTTAGCAACTCTACTGTCGTGAACAAATTCGGGATCTGCAGCCCAAGTAAAATCGTGTACTTGCGGCGCGTTAAAATGCCAAGTTAACTTTTTGCCTTTGCGCTTTACTTTGGTTCCTTCTTTTTCATAACCGTAACCAATTTCTTGTGGGTTTTGCAAGTAACCTGTTCCGCCAAGGATATAATCTTTATCAATAGTGATTTTTACATCAAAATCTCCCCAAACTCCTTGAAATTCTCTTCCTATATAAGGATCTGCGTGCCAACCTTCAAAATCATATTCGGCTAGTTTAGGATACCATTGAGTCATAGATAAAGCCACACCTTCGGCATTATTTCTTCCTGAACGACGTATTTGTACAGGAACTTGACCGTTAAATTTCATATTAAATTTAGTCTTTTCTCCAGGTAAAAGAGGTTGTGCTAAATTTACTTGAAGAACAGTTCCTACAACTTTGTAGTCTAATTCTTTATTATTTTGTTTTAACGTTTCAACTTTTAAAAATCCTATTTCCTTATCGGAAAGTTTACTAATGCGGTCTCCTACTCTACCATCTGGATCTTTAATGGTTCTCGATCTTACATCCATATCACTTCCTGGTTGGAAAGCATTAAAAAAGAGATGGTAAAATACTTGATTAAGTGTATCTGGAGAGTTATTGGTATATTCTAATTCTTGAGTACCCGTGTAGGTGTAATCTTTTACACTTACATCTACTTCCATCTTATAATCGACATGTTGCTGCCAATAAGAAGTAGTGTTTTGTGCTAAACTGGTTATAGCTGTACAGATACAAAGTCCAATAAAAAGCCATTGAGATTTCATATTTATCATAAGGTTTTAGGTTTTAAATAAAAAAGGTGTTCTAATTCCGTAAAGTTAACATTAATTGAAAACTTAAAGAATAGAACACCTTTTAAAGTGAATGTTAATACTTATTATTTAGACATTTTATCTGCTAAAATTAAAGCATTGTAAAGATTTACCATTCTTCCAGAAACTGAAAGTTCGTTAAACGCTCTTACATCTTTAGCATCACCTCCTACAATAACATCTGAAGAAGAAGCTAAACCACTTTGCATAATCACATTTTTAACTTGTGCAGCTGTAAGTTTAGGATAATAAGATCTTATTAAAGCTGCAACTCCTGCTACTGCTGGAGAAGCCATAGAAGTACCTTGTAAAAATTCGTACTCATTTAATGGAGTTGTAGACCAAATTTTAGTACCAGGAGCAAATACATCTACGTTGGTTTTACCATAATTAGAAAAGTTAGCTACTAATTTAGATCCGTATTCATAATTAGATGCACCAACAGTTAAAAAATTATCAGCATATTCTGCTACGTTTTCTGGGTCTTGATCATTAGGAAAGATATTAGTTACATCCATATCTAAAGCATCATTACCTGCTGCATTAACAATTAATACATCATTATCTGCTGCATATTTTATAGCGTCTCTCACCCATTCTGGATTTTGAGAAAAATATTTACCAAAGCTTGTATTTAAAACTTTGGCACCGTTATCTACTGCATAACGAATAGCTAAAGCGATATCTTTATCGTACTCATCACCATCTGGCACAGCTCTAACCGCCATAATTTTTACGTTTTTGGCTACACCGTTAATACCTATTCCATTGTTTCTTTCTGCAGCGATAATTCCTGCTACGTGAGTACCATGTTTAGCATCTTCTTTTTTAGGATCTGGACCATCAACATCTCCATTACCATAATTGGTATCTGTAATATCGTATGGATCATCTCCTACAACATCACGACCATTAAGATCTAAATTGTAATGAGTATCTAAGCCACCAGAAAAATAATCTATCCCTCCTTTTAATTGCTCTTTTGCTTTATCTAAATCTCCAATTTGAGACATGATATTTACTAAAAATCCTTTAGCTTGCTCAAGTTCTGGAGTGTCTGGATTTAATCGAGCTAATTCCTTTTGAGAAAAATCTTCTTTTCCTAATTTATCACTTACCGCTTTCTCTGAATCTTCTAAAGTTTGAAGTAATTGTGTATAGTAATTTTTGTTTTGGCTAGTTTCATTAAATTTCTTTTCAAATTCTTGCTGTGCTTTTTGGTACATATCGTACTCAGCTTTGTTTTCAGCACTAATTTCAGTTGGAGTCTTTCCTTCGTATTTAGGTTGTAATCTTTTTACAATACGTACAAATTCTAAGTTTTCCGCTACAGCATCTCCTAAGAAATTCCACCCGTGAATATCATCTATATAACCGTTTTTATCATCGTCAATTCCATTTCCAGGAATCTCATCTTCGTTTACCCAAATGATATTTTTTAAATCTTCGTGTTCAATATCTACACCACTGTCGATAACTCCTACGATTACGGTTTTACCTTCATAATCTTTAAGGATTTCATCGTAAGCTTTTTGTACGCTCATTCCAGGAATGGTGTCTGTCACTAAATCAGATCCTCCCCATCCTTTCATTTGGGTATCTGTTAAAGTAACATTTTTAAGCGGTTGTTGGTCTATATTATCTATAGGTGTAGAAGTAATGACTGGACTAGTAGTACCACAACTAGCAGCAATCATAGCTACAGTTGCTGCAGCAAAAGTTGATTTTAAAAATGGTGTTCTCATGAATATAATTATGAATTAAATATTTGATTAAAAGTATAGGATTGATCGAGTCTCACTCCTTTTTCGGTGTTTTTAAGCGTAATGATTTCATTGTGGGCATCGTGCTCCAAAAATAGGTAAAATCCTTCTTTGGCCGCTTTTTCTAGAAAACCTTTTTTTTCGGTTAACGTAATTAAAGGTCTGGTGTCATATCCCATTACATAAGGCAAAGGAATATGCCCAGCTGTTGGAAGTAAATCTGCCATAAAAACTATTGTTTTTCCTTGATACTGTATATGAGGGATCATTTGTTTTTCAGTATGACCGTCTACAAATAAGGCTCCAAACCCTAAATGCTCATAAAAATGTGATCCTTTTTCGCGATCTAAAAAGTGTAATTGACCGCTTTCTTCCATAGGAAGTAAGTTTTCTTTTAGAAAAGAGGCCTTTTCTCTTGCGTTAGGTTGAGTAGCCCATTCCCAATGTTCTTTATTGGTCCAAAATTTAGCTCTTTTAAAAGCAGGTTCAAATCCTGTTCGATCTTTATTCCATTGTATGCTTCCACCACAGTGATCAAAATGAAGGTGAGTTAAGAAAACATCAGTAATATCATCGCGATGAAATCCTTTTTCTTGTAATGATTTATCTAAAGAATGATTTCCCCAGCGGTGGTAATGCTTAAAGAATTTTTCATCTTGTTTATCCCCAAGACCGTTATCTATAAGTATAAGCTTATCACCGTCTTCAATAAGTAAACATCGAGCAGCAATATCTATCATATTATTAGCGTCTGCAGGATTGGTTCTTGTCCATAAAGTTTTAGGAACAACACCAAACATAGCTCCACCATCTAATTTAAAATTACCAGCTTCAATTGGGTGTAGGGTCATATAAAAAGTTTTGTTTATATTGTATGCGCCGCAAAATAGCAAAAAACAAGGTTTTAAGCTCTATTTTTGCAATGGATTTAACATTCCTTTCACTAGGAAAATAAAACAATAAAAGATAAAAAAACTATTTTCGTTGTTTCAATACGATTACTTTTAACTCATTAACCCTTATGTTAGAACTTGCTGGAATTATTATCTTAGGAATATTAGCTCAATGGAGTGCTTGGAAATTTAAAATTCCAGCTATTTTACCCTTAATTTTAATCGGTTTGGCAGTGGGTCCCATTGCGACACTTTTTACTGCTGATGGAGGCAAACTTATCGAACCTATTTGGAATGGAGAATCGGGACTTTTTCCTGGAGAAAGTTTGTTTTACTTTGTTTCTTTAGCCATTAGTATTATACTTTTTGAGGGAGGACTTACGCTAAGAAAAGGAGAAATACTAAATGTGGGTCCGGTTATTGTAAAATTAATTACCGTTGCTGTAATTGTTACTTTTATAGGTGCAGGAATTGCCGCGCATTTAATTTTTGATTTATCCTGGCAAATTTCATTCTTATTTGCTGCCTTAATAATCGTGACAGGTCCTACCGTAATTACACCTATCTTAAGAAATATTCCGTTAAAGAAAGATGTATCTGCTATCTTAAAATGGGAAGGGATTTTAATAGATCCTATAGGCGCTTTATTTGCGGTATTGGTATTTGAATTTATAAGTGCGGGAGAAGGGAGAGAATTTACCCAAACGGCTTTAATTGAATTTGGAAAAATTGTGCTTTTCGGATTTACTTTCGGATTTACTTTTGCACACGCCTTAGCTTTTTCAATAAAGAAAAACGTAATTCCTCATTACTTATTAAACGTATTCACTTTAGCAACTGTTCTTGGAGTATTTGTACTCTCTGATGCTTTTGCACACGAAAGTGGCTTATTGGCGGTAGTAGTAATGGGAATGGTATTAGGGAACACTAACCTACCCAATATAAAAGAACTACTCTATTTTAAAGAATCATTAAGTGTCCTATTAATTTCTATCTTATTTATTTTATTGGCTGCCAATATTAATATTGATGATCTATTATTAATATATAATTGGAATGCACTTATTCTATTTGCTGTAGTGGTATTTTTAGTTAGGCCTATTGGAGTTTTCTTAAGTAGTATCAATTCTTCATTAAAAGTTAATGAGAAACTATTTATTAGCTGGGTAGGACCACGTGGTATTGTAGCTGCAGGTATTGCTTCTCTTTTCGGATTAAAACTAGCAAGTCAAGGTGTTGAAGGAGCCGAATATATTACTCCGTTGGTATTTATGATTGTATTGGGTACAGTATTGTTAAACGCTACCACAGCACGACTTTTTGCGCAATTGGTAGGAGTTTTTCTAAAGAACTCTGAAGGGATTTTAATTATTGGAGCTTCCTCTATTTCTAGATTAATTGGAGCTTATCTTAAAAAGAATAATCGTCACGTAGTTTTAGTAGATAATAATAGAACTAACATTCAAAAGGCAAAAGATCTAGGAATAGAAGCTATTGAAGGAAGTGTTTTTTCTGATGAGTTAGGAAATAATATAGAACTAAATGATGTAGGGTATTTGATGGCAATGACTGGTAATACCGAAATAAACAAAACTGCCATTAGTAAATTTCAAAAGCATTTTGGAGAGAATGGTTCTTTTAGAGTCGTATCTGCAGATGAAATGAATGATCCAGAAAATAATCCTAACGATGGTTTATTTTCTCATACTGATGATTTTATAAAGTTAACTGAAGTCGCTCGAAAATATCCTAAGATTCAAGAAATAAAAATCAACTCTAAAGATCACTACGAAGGGCTTATAGAAATTTCTAAAAGTGATAGTGAAATTATACCTCTGTTCGTAAAGAACTTAGAAGGAGACTTAAGTATTTTACCTTCCAATAGTAAAGAAGTTGAAATTGAAGAAGGATTTCAATTGGTATATCTTGGTAAAACATTTGATCCTGAGAATCAAACTGATAAAACCGACTTAGAAGAAACAGTTACTGAAGACTAAATTAGATTGTTATTATAGTATCTTATTTACATATAATTTTTCTTAAATAAAATTTAAAAAAAGCCTTCAAATTAAAGGAATCCTGTTATATTGCTGCAAATATTAACAAAAACCTAAAATCTTATGAAAAAAATTATGTTAATGGCTTTTGCCGCTGGTTTATTTGCATTTACTTCAACTTCTTGTTCTAGTGATGATGATGGGGGAGGAAAAAGCTGTCAAGAATTAGCTCAAGATTATGCTGATGCATTTGAAGCTTATTTTGATGATGAGTCAGAAGAAAATTGTCAAGCTTTAGATGATGCTGCGGATGCGTATGCGAATTCTGATTGTGAAGGAAATGATTCTGTCGTTGGATGTAACGGTTAATATAAATTTTCACATTAAAAAACCCTCTGAAATTTTCAGAGGGTTTTTTTTGTTAACACAAATAAAAGTAGTTGTAATATTTTCTTAAATTAATACGGATTATTATTAAACCTTATTCTTCTTGTTTAAAATCCATTTATATTGCTTTAAAATTAATAAAATTATTATGAAAAAAAATATGTTAATGGCATTTGCCACTGTTTGTTTTGCATTTACTTCATGTTCTAGTGATGATGATGGAAATACTTCTTCCAGCTGTGAAATTTGCACTGTTACCTTTGAGGGGGCTACAAGTACAACAACATATTGTGATAATGAAGACGGGACTTATACAACTACTTTAGAAGATGGAACAGAGACTACACAAGATATACCAGGGGATGTCTCTTTTGATGAATTTATTGCCTCTCAAGAACAATTAGGAGATTGTGAAAAAGCTTAAAGTTAATATAAGTAAAAATAAAAACCCTCTGAAAATTTATTCAGAGGGTTTTCTCTTTTTAATCATTAAGCTTTAATACAGCCATAAACGCTTCTTGCGGGATTTCTACATTACCCACTTGGCGCATACGTTTTTTACCTTTCTTTTGTTTCTCCAAAAGCTTACGTTTACGAGAAATATCACCACCATAACATTTTGCAGTAACATCTTTACGTAAAGCCTTTACGGTTTCTCGAGCTATAATTTTTGCTCCGATTGCCGCTTGTATTGGAATATCAAATTGCTGTCGCGGAATTAACTCTTTTAGTTTCTCGCACATTTTCTTACCAATATCATAAGCATTATCAACGTGTAATAACGCAGATAAAGCATCAACATTACTTCCGTTAAGGAGAACATCTACTTTTACCAATTTAGATTGTCTTAAACCTATAGGAGTATAATCAAAAGAAGCATAACCTTTAGAAACAGTTTTTAAACGATCATAGAAATCAAAAACAATTTCAGCTAAAGGCATATCAAAAGAAAGTTCAACTCTCTCTGTAGTTAAGTAAGTTTGAGCGGTAATTTCCCCTCTTTTTTCTATACATAAAGACATTACAGGGCCAACAAAGTCAGCTTTTGTAATAATGGTCGCTTTTATAAAAGGCTCTTCTACTCTATCTAATTTAGAAGGTTCGGGTAAATCTGATGGATTATTTACTAAAACTATCTCATCTGGATTTTTATTGGTAAAAGCGTGGTAAGATACGTTAGGGACAGTAGTAATTACTGTCATATCAAATTCTCGCTCTAATCTTTCCTGAATAATTTCTAAGTGCAACATTCCTAGGAAACCACATCTAAACCCGAATCCTAATGCCGCCGAACTCTCTGGTGTAAATACTAACGAAGCATCATTTAATTGCAGTTTTTCCATAGAAGAACGCAATTCTTCATAATCTTCTGTATCTACAGGGTAAATCCCTGCAAAAACCATTGGTTTTACATCTTCAAAACCTGCGACTGCTTCGGTAGTTGGGTTTTTAGCATCGGTAATGGTATCTCCTACTTTTACTTCTCTAGCATCTTTAATCCCTGTTATTAAGTAACCTACATCTCCGGTTTTAATTTCTTTTTGAGGAAATTGCTTTAAGCGTAGCGTTCCTACTTCATCAGCAAAATAATTTTTATCTGTAGCTACAAACTTTATATTTTGTCCTTTTTTAATACTTCCGTTAATTACTCTAAAGTAGGTTTCTACTCCACGAAAAGGATTGTAAACCGAATCAAAGATTAAGGCTCTTAGTGGAGCATCTACTTTGCCTGTAGGTGCTGGAACACGTTCGATAATTGCAGTTAAAATTTCTTCAATTCCTATACCCGTTTTGGCACTTGCTGGAATCACTTCCGAGGCATCGCAACCTAAAAGATCTACGATATCATCGGTTACTTCTTCGGGATTTGCACTAGGTAAATCTACTTTATTAAGAACAGGAATAATTTCTAAATCATTTTCTAAAGCCAAATAAAGGTTAGAAATGGTTTGTGCTTGTATACTTTGTGCGGCATCAACTACCAATAGCGCACCTTCGCAGGCGGCAATAGAACGAGAAACTTCATAAGAGAAATCTACGTGTCCAGGAGTATCAATGAGGTTTAAAACAAATTCTTCTCCATTGTGTTGATAATTCATTTGTATGGCGTGACTTTTAATGGTAATACCACGTTCACGTTCTAAATCCATACTATCTAATAACTGCTCTTGTTTTTCACGGTCGGTTACAGATCCTGTAAAATCTAATAATCTATCGGCTAAGGTACTCTTACCGTGATCAATATGTGCGATTATACAAAAATTCCTTATATGCTTCATAACATCTTCTTAGTTCTTACACGCTCTTTTCAAAATTTCTTGCTTCGATTTGCTGTAAGATATTTTTGCAAATATAGTTTTTTGAAAAACAATACAAGACGCTAAGAATTACTAAGAATATATTATATTGGCATTTTGATAAATAAAAAGGTAATATATTTTGCAATTTTTTTTTAAATATTTATTAATACTCCTAACATTTTCACCTTTCATCACTTTTGCACAATATGAAATTAGTGGAAATATAGTTGATCACGCTAATAAACCTATTAGCTACAGCAATATTTCACTACATATCAAGATAGACTCTACTTTTGTAAAAGGAACCATTACGGAAGAAAACGGAAGTTTTTTGATGGAAGAGATTGAGGAAGGGGAATATCATCTAAAGGTGAGTTTTGTAGGTTATCAAACCAAAATTATTCCTGTAAAAGTAGATAACGATAAACAAATTGATACTATTCAATTAAAAGAAGAAACTGCACAACTTAGTGATATAAAAATATATTCAAAAAAACCTAGAATTATAAAAGAGGTAGATCGAATTATTTTTGACGTGGAAAACACAAGTCTTTCTAGCGGAAATAGTTGGGACATCTTAAGCAAAACTCCAGGTGTTATTAATATAAATGGAGATTTGAAAATTAGAAATACTTCGGCCACTGTTTATATAAATGACAAAAAAGTATATTTAACCTCTAGTGAGTTAAAACAATTTTTAGATGGTCTTTCGGCAGAAAATATAAAGCAAATAGAAGTAATAAGAAACCCGCCGGCTAAATACGATGCAGGAAACGGACCTATATTAAATATCGTTACAACAAAAAATCATACTCCAGGTTACAAAGCAAGCCTTAACGGAAATTATACTCAAGCAATCTTTCCTAAATATAACTTGGGAACGAGTCACTTCTATAAAAATGAAAAACTCAATTTGTTTGCTAATTATAACTTTACAAAAGCCAAACATTTTAAAGAAGATGAAAGCTATATCAATTTTTTAAATAATAAAGAAGTATTTCAATATTGGGATACAGATTTTAATAAAACTACACAAGAGCAACAACACAATATTAATCTTGTATTAGATTATCAATTTGATGAGAAAAATAAAATTAGTCTTAACGGAACAAGTTTGTTAACCCCTAAAAAAGATTTGGATAATAATGGAAGAACAAGAATTTTTGACAACAATAGAGTATTAGATTCTAGTTTTACAACCAACAGTCAGTTACAAAATGACCTTTTTAATGCTGCTGTAGACCTCACTTTTTCACATAATTTTGAGAAAGAAAACACCCAATTAAGTTTAAATGCCCATGCTACCTATTTTGAACAAAATAATGATCAGCAACTGCTCACTCAATATTTTAATAACGAAAATTTACTTTTAACGGAAAACAGCTTTTCTTCAGAAGGATACCAAAAAATAAATATCTATGCAGGTCAAGCCGATTTTGAAACAGTCTTTGACACCTATAAGTTTTTAGCAGGAGCAAAATTTGCTTTTATAAACTCTACGAGTAGTTTATTCTTTTATGATGTACGAACCTCCTCAGAAACTTTTCAAGGAAATCATTTAACTGATAAGTTTACTTATAATGAAGCGATAAGCGCTGTTTATACTTCAGTAAGTAAAGATTGGAGTAAATGGAAGGCAAAAGCTGGGTTGCGAGTTGAAAACACTTATAGAGAAGGAAACTCAGTTGCTTTAAACCAAGAAACAAATAGAAATTACACCAATTTTTTTCCCTCTTTATTTATTTCATATCAAGCAGCAGAAAATCATAGTTTTAGTTTTGATTATGGAAGAAAAATAGCTCGTCCTAGTTATACCAGCTTAAACCCTTTTAGATATTATATTAATGAAAATAGCTACCAGGCAGGGAATCCTAATTTAAACGCAGCTTTAAGTAATAGTTTTAATCTTAACTATACTTATAAAGACGCATACTCTTTTGATTTTTATTTCCGTGATAACGGAGAAAATGTCGCCCAATTGGTTTTTCAAAATAATGAAAATCAATTTTTACGAAGTGTCCAAGCCAATATGTTAGAAAGTAAATCTTACGGGATTGATTTTTTACATGGTCGCTCATTAAAAAATTGGTGGTATGCACAAGTTGTTTTTTCAGGTTTTCATGAAGAAGAAACGTTTGTTGCGCTTGAAAGTAATAATGCTGAGGTAACCAATGATATTAATGGTTTTTACCTGTCTTTGTATAACGGACTTACGCTTTCTAAAGATGGAACATTTACAGGAGATGTAACTTTTTTGTACATTTCTTCCCTTTTACAAGGATCATATCAATTAGACGATATGCTTAACCTTTCTTTAGGAGTTCGTAAAACCATTTGGGATAACCGAGCCGAGCTTTCTCTACACCTAGCCGATGCTTTTAACAGTTATGCTACGCAGTTAAATTCTACATATCTTAACCAAGATAACGGTTTTTTTGCCCAACCAGAAAATAGGTATATACGTTTAGGTTTTAAATACTACTTTGGAAATTTTAGACTCAAAGACAATCAACGTACTATTAATAATCAAGAACGAGAGCGTTTGTAAAATAGTTTTAAGAGTTTAAAAATAACAGTTCAATCTTATTTACTAATTTTGCAACCTAAACAAAAAGAATTCGATTTTGGCAAAAATAGGAGATATAGAAGTAGGAGAGTTCCCGTTACTTTTGGCACCTATGGAAGATGTAAGCGATCCTCCATTTAGAGCACTGTGCAAAGAGCAAGGAGCAGATGTAGTATATACAGAATTTATTTCTTCAGAAGGATTAATTCGTGATGCTGCAAAAAGTGTCATGAAACTCGATATTTATGAGAAAGAACGCCCTGTAGGAATTCAAATTTTTGGAGCCAATCTAGAATCGATGTTAGAATCGGTAGAGATTGTAGAAAAATCGGGTCCAGATATTATAGATATCAATTTTGGTTGTCCCGTTAAAAAAGTAGTTTCTAAAGGAGCTGGCGCCGGAATTTTAAAAGATATAGATTTGATGGTTTCCTTAACGGAAGCGATGGTAAAACATACCAACTTACCTATTACTGTAAAAACACGTTTGGGTTGGGATCACGACTCCATAAAAATTATTGAAGTAGCCGAACGTTTACAAGATGTTGGTTGCAAAGCCATTTCTATTCACGGAAGAACACGTGCACAAATGTATAAGGGTGAAGCCGATTGGAAACCTATAGCCGATGTAAAAAATAACCCTCGAATGCACATTCCTGTCTTTGGTAACGGAGATGTAGATACGCCCGAAAAAGCGGTTAAAATGAGAGATGAGTTTGGTTTAGACGGAGCTATGATTGGGCGAGCAAGTATTGGTTACCCTTGGTTTTTTAGAGAAGTAAAACACTTTTTTGAAACGGGAGAACATTTAGATCCTCCAACTATGGCAGAGCGTTTAGAAGCTGCAAGAAGACACCTACAAATGGCCATAGATTGGAAAGGAGATAAATTAGGCGTTTTTGAAACTCGTCGTCACTACACCAATTACTTTAAAGGAATTCCGCATTTTAAAGAACATCGAATGAAGATGGTTACCAGTGATGAGGCCGAAGATGTGTTTAAAGCTTTTGATGAAGCCGAAAAAGAGTTTGGAGATTTCCAATTCACCTAAATCTAAGTCAAAACTTTAGTAATTCTCGTGGTACCAATATAGGTGGCTGTTATTCCTAATACCATAATGGTTGCAAAGACTACTAGAATATTTTCAGCTTTAAGAGCTACAGGATAAGGTAAGGTAGGTGTAATCATAATAAGGTCAAATTGTAATTGTAATAAAATAATAACAATCCCAAGCATCAATCCTAAAGCCCCACCAACAAGGGTTAATAATGTTCCTTGTAACAAAAATATGCGTTTAATTCCTTTGGCAGAAGCACCTAAGTGATGAAGCGTTCTTATGTTGTGTTGTTTATCTAAAATGGCCATAACAATGGCCCCACCCACATTAAAAAGGGCTATAATAAGAACTAAAGTAAAAATAAGATATACCGCTAAATTTTCCGTATTCAACATTTTATATAACTTATCATTTAACTGAATTCTGTTTTTGATGATAACCTTTTTACCAAGAATAGAAACGATTTGTTCTTTAATACCATTTTCATCTGCATCTGGATTTAACTTTATTTCTAAAGCAGAAAATTCATTCTCTTTTAACTGAAGTAATTCTTCCGCAAAGAAAAAAGGAGTAAATACATACTTAGAATTGAGGTCTTCATTAATACTATAAACTCCAGTTACTAAAGCAGACTTGGTTGAAAAAGCATCGCTTATTTGCGAGATTTGTCCTTTTCCTGGTTTAGGGACCATGATTTTTAAAGCATCACCATAACCACCAATACCTAAAGATAATTTTCTTGAAATGGCACTACCAATCACCACTTGATTTTCTTGTGGATGAACCCAAACACCTCCAATTAAAGAGCTGTCTACCGGATTTACGTTTAGATATTCTTTATCTATAGATTTAATATTCGCAGGGGTATGCTTATCATCAAAACTTAATAAAACCCGTTCTTCAATAATTTTAGAAAATGCTTGAACTCCCTGCAAAGCTTTAATTTGTTCTAATTCTTTTTGACCTACAATAAGTGTTTTTCCGCTTGACGGAAGAACTTTTAAATCGGGATCAAATTCATTAGAAAATGAAACGCTAAACTCTTTTAATCCTGCAAATCCAGAAAGTACAATAAAGAGTGCCAACGCTCCGGCAAATACACCTATTCCCGCAATGATGGTAATAATATTAATAGCACTATTTTTACTTTTAGTGGCTAAGTACCGCTTTGCGATGTAATAGGAGAAATTCAAATTAAGATTTTTTTCTTTTATCTAAAAGGTTAGGATTTTCAATAGGGTTTTCTTTACCCTTTACCGCTTCATCAATTTTCTCTATATAGTCTAAAGAATCATCTAGAAATAAGTCCAAATCGGGCATTTTTCTTAATTGATTTTTTGTTTTTAAAGCTACTTGATGTTTTAAAAGATGTCTAATTTCTCTTAATTCTTCTAAAAGGGCTGCCCCTTGAGAACTAGGGAAAATACTTAAGTATGCCTTTGCGATAGATAAATCTGTCGTTACTTTCACTTTCGAAACCGAAATTATAATATTGGTTTTCCCAGCATTTCTAAGCTCTTGCTGTATAACATCGGCTAAATCTTTTTGTAAGACTCCGCCTATTTTTTTCTGTCTGTTTGTTTCTTCCATATGGCAAAAATAGCCTTTTTAAAAGTTATAGTATTTTTGTAAAACAAAATTTTAATAAAAATGGATAAAATTGAACATATTGGGATTGCCGTTAATAACATTGAAGAAGCAAATATTACCTATGAGAAGTTATTAGGAGCAGCTCCATACAAACAAGAAGAAGTTAAAAGTGAAGGAGTAAAAACCTCATTCTTTAAAACTGGCGAAAGTAAAATTGAACTTTTAGGTGCTACAAACGAAAATAGTCCTATCGCTAAATTCTTAAAGAAAAAGGGCGAAGGTATTCATCACATTGCATTTGCAGTAGAAGATATTAAAAAAAAGATAGAAGAATTGAAAACCGAAGGCTTTGTTGTGCTAAATGAAACTCCTAAACTAGGGGCAGATAACAAGTTAGTAGCTTTCCTACATCCAAAATCTTCACACGGAGTTTTGGTAGAATTATGCCAAGAAATAAAAAAGTAAGATTTTTATTGGGAGATATCATAGATATGACTATTTTTGCCTCCTGATTTCGGTCCCATAGCTCAGCTGGTTAGAGCACCTGACTCATAATCAGGGGGTCCATGGTTCGAGCCCATGTGGGACCACAAGCGTAAATATTTAAAAATCCCCTTAATGTTTTATAATGTTATAGGGGATTTTATATATTTAATGATCATTTAATGTAGGAGATTTCCTTAAGTGTTAAAGATTTTATTATTTTAGCCTTCGTTATGAAGAAGAAGTATTTGAAAATTACAATTTTAACACTTGCAATGATGTGTATATCTTTGCAGTCTTTTTCTTTCCAGACAACAAAAAGTCCTCCTCCTCCTCAAAATACTACTAGAGGTCCAGGAATCCCTCCTCCAGGATTACCTATAGACGGTTTTTTAACTTATTTACTTATAGCGGGAAGTGTTTTTGGAATTAGTAAACTAAGAAAAAAAGAAGATTAGCTTCTTAAATCTAAAAGTCTCTGCACATATTTTCCAATCACATCAAACTCTAAATTAACAGTTGTGCCTACTTCAAAATTCTTAAATGTAGTATGTTCATATGTATAAGGAATAATAGCTACGCTAAAACTATCTCTTTGACTATTTACTACAGTTAAGCTAACACCATTTACAGTAATAGATCCTTTTTCTATAGTAACATTATTTAAGGTAGAGTTATAGGAAAAAGTAAAGATGTGACTTCCATTTTGCTCTTGTATTTGAGTACAAGTTGCAGTTTGATCCACATGGCCTTGAACAATATGTCCGTCTAATCTAGCATTCATCATCATTCCTCTTTCTAAATTTACCATATCTCCAATTTCAAGAGAAGACAAATTTGTTTTATCTAGTGTTTCTTTAATCGCTGTTACCGTATAATTTTTATTCTCTATAGAGGTAACCGTTAAACACACTCCATTATGGGCGACACTTTGGTCAATTTTTAACTCTTCGGTAAAGGAAGACTCAACGGTGAGATGTAAGTTATCATTTTCTTGAGTTAAGTTGATAATTTTCCCAAGTACTTCTACTATTCCTGTAAACATAGTTATTAATAATTAGTTACCTTTGTTTGAGCAAAAATAGATATTATTTTGATGAAAAAAACACATAAGGTAAGAGTTGGAATAAGTATAGGTGATTTAAACGGAATTGGAAGTGAAGTTATTTTAAAGACTTTCGCCGATCAACGCATGTTAGATTTTTGTACTCCAGTGATTTTTGCAAATAATAAATTGCTTTCTTTTTATAAAAAGCATTTTAAAATGAATATTAATTTTCAAGGAGTAGACGACGCGCAGAAAATTATTGATGGTAAGTTTAATGTGGTCAATATCTGGAAAGATAATTTGAAAATTAATTTCGGAGAAGAAGATAAATTTTTAGGAAAGTTTACACTTCAGTCTTTAGAGGCATCAACGCAAGCTTTAAAAAATGGGGATATTGATACTTTAGTTACTGCTCCTATTAATAAGAATGTAATTCAATCAGATAAATTTAATTTTCCTGGACACACCGATTATTTAGCTAAACATTTAGGGGGAGGAGAAAGTCTAATGTTCATGATTTCTCAAAATTTAAAAGTGGGATTACTTACAGATCATGTGGCTGTAAAAGAAGTTTCAGAAGTCATTACACCTTCTCTCATAGAAAAGAAAGTAAAGATGATTTCTAATTCGCTTAAAGCGGATTTTAAAGTAAGAAAACCAAAAATAGCTATCTTAGGGATTAACCCACATAGTGGAGATAATGGAGTGATAGGCAAAGAAGATGAAGAAGTTTTAAAACCTACCATCAAGAAATTACAAGATAAAGGAAACTTAGTATATGGACCTTATGCTGCAGATAGTTTCTTTGGAACAAAAAATTATCAGAATTTTGATGCAGTAGTTGCAGCATATCACGATCAAGGATTAATTCCTTTTAAAACTTTATCTTTTGGCAACGGAGTTAACTTTACTGCAGGATTAGAAAAAGTGAGAACCTCTCCAGATCATGGAACAGCCTACGAAATTGCTGGAAAAGGAGAAGCAGATTATACCTCATTCAAAGAAGCAGTATTTGCTTCAATAGAGATATTTAAGAATCGCAAAGAGTATGAAAAGCTTACCAAAAACCCACTAAAAAAACAGAATAAAAAATTATAAACATTTTTTTGTTAATAAAGATAGTTAATTCATTATATTTTATATATTTGCACGCCTGAAATTGACGATGTGATGAAGAAATTAAAAGAGTTTACCATCCCATTTGTGGGATTAAAGATAGGAAGGCATCATTACGATTATCATATAGATAATACGTTCTTTGAATTTTTTGAGTACGAAGATTTTAATGATATCGATGTAAAAGTAGATTTGACTTTTGAGAAAAAGTCAACTATGCTAGAGCTCGATTTTCATGTTCATGGTAACATTAACATTAATTGTGATGTCACCAATGAGCCTTATGATCAACCAGTAGAGAATAACATTTCTTTAGTGGTAAAATTTGGAGAAGAATTAAATGATGAAAATGAAGAGTTGCTTATTTTGCCTCACGGGGAATACGAAATAAAAGTGCAACAATACATCTACGAAGCCATTGTATTGGGAATTCCTATAAAAAGAATTCATCCAGGTGTAGAAGATGGAACATTAGACTCAGACATACTTGATAAACTAGAAGAATTACAGCCTAAAATTGGGCAAGAAAAAGAAGAAGAAGTAAATGAGGTAGACCCTCGCTGGAATAAATTAAAAAACCTATTAAACGATAAAAATTAATACTTAGCTATGGCACATCCTAAGAGAAAAATATCTAAGACCAGAAGAGATAAAAGAAGAACGCACTATAAGGCGAAAGCACCACAAATAGCTACAGATCCTACTACAGGAGAAGCGCACTTATACCACAGAGCTCACTGGCACGAAGGAAAACTTTATTATAGAGGTCAAATCCTTATTGATAATACTGAAGAAGTTGAAGCTTAGAGATTAAGCTCATAGAAATTATAAAAAACTCTCGCTCAAAAGGCGAGGGTTTTTGTTTTTTTAAGACCTTTTGGCTTATAAAACTACAAATGTTTGAGTTAATAAGTTGAATAAGTGGCAAAAACATATTACTTTGCACCTTAGTTTTAGAATTTAAAAAATTTCTAAAATCATTAATGTAGGGAAACCTACTTTTGTGAAATAAAATCCATTTTATGAACAAAATTAAAGCAGCAATAACAGCTGTAGGATCTTATGTGCCCGATGACATTTTAACTAATAAAATGTTAGAAGAAATGGTAGAAACCAATGATGAATGGATTACTACTAGAACGGGTATTAAAGAAAGAAGAATACTAAAAGATCCTAATAAAGGAACCTCTTATTTAGGTATACAAGCCGCAAAAAACCTTATAGAAAAAAATAATATCGATCCTTTAGAGATCGATTTATTAATTTTTGCAACCACCACCCCAGATCTTCCTGTTGCTTCAACAGGAGCCTATACCGCTTCTCAGTTAGGTGCAACCAACGCTTTTTCATACGATTTACAAGCTGCTTGCTCTAGTTTTCTTTACGGAATGTCTACTGCAGCTAGCTATATAGAATCTGGTAGATATAAAAAAGTTTTAGTTATAGGCGCAGATAAAATGTCTTCTATAATTGATTATACCGATAGAGCTACGTGTATCATTTTTGGTGATGGTGCAGGAGCCGCACTTTTTGAACCTAATGAAGAAGGATTTGGATTACAAGATGAATTTTTAAGAAGTGATGGTATAGGAAGAAATTTTTTAAAAATTGATGCAGGAGGTTCACTCTTACCAGCAAGTCAAGAAACAGTTGTCAATAGACAACATTACGTACAGCAAGATGGTAAAACCGTATTTAAGTATGCAGTTTCCAATATGGCTGGAGTAAGTGAAAAAATAATGAAACGAAACAACTTAAAGGAAGAAGATGTAAATTGGTTGGTAGCACATCAAGCAAACAAACGTATTATAGATGCTACAGCCAAGAGAATGGGATTAAGCGAAGAGAAAGTGCTTATGAATATTCAGCGTTATGGAAATACCACATCAGCAACATTACCTTTATTATTAAGTGATTACGAGAAACAATTTAAAAAAGGAGATAATTTAGTATTTGCTTCCTTTGGAGGCGGATTTACCTGGGGATCCATTTATTTAAAATGGGCGTATAACTCATAAATCAAAAATCTCGGTGTGTGCACTGGGAGATAAATATAAAAACTATTTTAAATTTTCGGGACAAACCTCGAGAGATTAGACCCTTACTGAGGGATTAAAAATGACAAATACCTTATAATTATGGAATTAAAGGAAATTCAAAATTTAATAAAATTTGTAGCTAAATCTGGAGCTAGCGAAGTAAAATTAGAAATGGATGATATCAAAATCACCATTAAAACTAGTTCAGACGAAAAAGAAACTACCATCGTTCAGCAAATCCCAATGGGAGGAATGCAGCCACAAATGCAAGCTCATCAACAAATGCAGCAACCAGCAGCTCCAACTCAAGAAGCTCCTGCTGCGACTCAAGATGCACCAGCTGCCGATGATGATTCTAAGTACATTACAGTAAAATCTCCAATTATCGGAACTTTTTACCGTAAACCATCTCCAGACAAACCTGCATTTATTGAGGTGGGAGATTCAATAAAAGAAGGAGACGTGCTTTGCGTAATTGAAGCAATGAAACTTTTCAACGAGATAGAAAGTGAAGTAAGCGGTAAGATTGTAAAAGTCTTAGTAGATGATTCTTCTCCAGTAGAATTCGATCAACCATTATTTTTGGTAGACCCTTCTTAATTTAACAATTAAGAGTAAAATTTTATTCTTAATAAATTTAAACACAACACCATGTTTAAAAAGATATTAATTGCCAATAGAGGTGAAATTGCACTACGTGTAATTAGAACCTGTAAAGAAATGGGAATCCAAACTGTGGCAGTATACTCAAAAGCAGATGCCGATAGTTTACACGTGCGTTTTGCAGATGAAGCTGTATGTATAGGTCCAGCACCAAGTAGTGATTCTTATTTAAAAATATCAAATATTATCGCTGCCGCGGAAATTACCAATGCAGACGCTATCCACCCAGGTTACGGTTTCTTGGCAGAGAATTCTAAATTCTCAAAAATTTGCCAAGAACACGATATCAAATTTATAGGAGCATCTCCAGAGATGATCGATAGAATGGGAGACAAAGCTTCGGCAAGAGCAACCATGCAATCAGCAGGAGTTCCTTGTATTCCAGGATCAGACGGACTTTTAGATGATTACGCAGACTGTCTTAAGACTGCCAAAAGTATGGGCTTTCCTGTAATGCTTAAAGCCACAGCAGGTGGTGGAGGTAAAGGAATGCGTGCCGTTTGGAAAGAAGAGCAACTTCAAGACGCTTGGGATTCAGCAAGACAAGAATCAAAAGCAGCATTTGGTAATGATGGTATGTATATGGAAAAGCTTATTGAAGAGCCTCGCCATATCGAAATACAAGTCGTAGGAGATAGCAAAGGAAAAGCTTGCCACCTTTCAGAAAGAGATTGCTCGGTTCAACGCCGTCACCAAAAACTTACCGAAGAAACTCCATCGCCATTTATGACCGATGAACTTCGTGAGAAAATGGGTGAAGCTGCTGTAAAAGCTGCTGAGTATATCAAATACGAAGGAGCTGGTACCGTAGAATTTTTGGTAGACAAGCATCGTAACTTCTACTTTATGGAAATGAATACTCGTATCCAAGTAGAGCACCCTATTACAGAGCAAGTAATCGATTACGATCTTATTAGAGAGCAAATCTTAGTTGCAGCAGGAGTGCCAATTTCAGGAAAGAACTACTTCCCAAAATTACACTCTGTAGAATGTCGAATTAATGCTGAAGATCCATATAATGGGTTTAGACCTTCTCCAGGTAAAATTACTAATTTACACGCGCCAGGAGGTCACGGAGTAAGAATTGACACCCACGTTTATAGTGGTTATTCAATTCCTCCTAATTACGATTCTATGATCGCGAAGTTAATTACAACAGCGCAAACTAGAGAAGAAGCTATCAATAAAATGAAGCGTGCTTTAGATGAATTTGTCATTGAAGGAGTGAAAACAACTATTCCATTTCACCGTCAATTAATGGATCATCCAGATTATTTAGCAGGCAATTACACCACTAAATTTATGGAAGATTTTGTGATGGATGATAAATATAAAGACGAAAAATAATACTACAAACCCTCAAGTTAGCTTGAGGGTTTTCTTTTTTATGGCGTTACCTAAAGGTCGGGCTATCCGCTATATCTTTTTAGGTGTTCCACGCAAAAAAGGATGCCGCTTCTATCCCTAACGCAAAAAACTTCCTTACTTTAGATAAAAAAAAGGAATGAATTTCTCCTATTGGGAAAAAACTACGTGGTTTAAACATATAGACTTCACCATTGTTGGCAGCGGTATTACGGGTTTAAATTGTGCTTTGCAATTAAGAAAAAACCATCCAAAAGCAAAAATTCTCATTTTAGAACGTGATCTTTTACCTAACGGTGCTAGTACCAAAAATGCTGGCTTTGCTTGTTTTGGAAGCGCATCAGAATTGTTAGACGATCTAAAAACCCACACCAAAGAAGAAATGCTCGCTTTGGTAAATAGGAGGGTAGAAGGCCTTCGAATCTTAAGGGAAACCGTTGGTGATAAAGCATTACAATTTAAAAGTTTTGGCGGTTACGAACTCTTTACGAAAGAAAATAAAACCTTATTTAAATCCTGTGAGTCTCAATTAAAAACATTGAATAAGTTGTTATTTCCTATTTTTAAAGAGGAAGTATTTAGTGTAGTAGATAATAATTTTGGCTTTAAGAAAATTCAGCAGCAGCTTATATTTAACAAGTTTGAAGGACAACTGGATACCGGTAAAATGATGCAAGCATTAATGCACAAAGCTCATCATGCAAACATCCAAATTTTAAACGGAGTTGAGGTCTTAAAGTATGAAGAGAATCAAAATTCCGTTAAGGTAATTACTAATAATTTTGAATTAGAAACTCAAAAACTATGCATTGCTACCAATGGGTTTGCTAAGAAATTAAACATAGATGAGGTTAAACCTGCTAGGGCACAAGTGCTTATTACAAAACCGATTAAAAACCTTCATATACAAGGAACTTTTCATTTAGAAGAAGGCTACTATTATTTTAGAAATATCGACAACCGTATTTTGTTAGGCGGAGGTAGAAATCTTGATATGAAAGCAGAAGAAACCACACAGATGACACAAACAGCATTAATTCAGCGAAAGCTAGAAGAGTTGTTACGAGAAATAATTTTACCTCAAACGTCTTTTGAAATCGATCAACGTTGGAGCGGAATTATGGGTGTGGGTAAACAAAAAAAACCTATCCTAGAAAAGCTATCTCCAAACGTTTTCTGCGGGGTTCGGCTTGGCGGAATGGGCGTTGCAATAGGTAGTTTAGTGGGAAAAGAATTAGCTAATTTATCTTTATAGCATATGAAAAGATTTTTACGATTTATAGGGAAACTTATTTTATGGTTTTTTGGACTCACTATTTTATGGGTAGTGGTTTACAAATGGGTTCCTGTTCCCATTACGCCTTTAATGGTGATAAGATATATGGAAGCTCCTTCAGAAAATAGAAACTTTTGGAAACACGATTGGGAACCTCTGGAAAATATTTCGGTTAATTTACAAAAAGCGGTGATTTGCAGTGAAGATCAAAACTTTATAAAGCATAATGGTTTTGATATAAAAGCCATAGAAGAAGCTATCGAAAATAATAAAAAGGGAAAACGTTTGCGTGGTGCAAGTACGATAAGCCAACAAACGGCTAAAAATGTTTTTTTATGGCCTGGCAGAAATTGGGTTAGAAAAGGTTTAGAAGTGTATTTTACCTTTTTAATTGAAACCCTTTGGAGTAAAGAGCGTATTTTAGAAGTATACCTTAATAGTATAGAAATGGGAAATGGTGTTTATGGCGCCGAAGCTGCTTCTATCTATTGGTTTAAAAAATCTGCGAATCAATTAACGGCGTCACAAGCGGCAGCGATTGCAGCGATCTTACCTAATCCGTTAAGTTATAAAGCGAATCCGCCATCGGCATATATTCAATCTAGAAAAGCTTGGATCACAAAACAAATGGGTTATTACGGTCCGTTAAAATTTAATGTAGAAGAAAAGAAAAAGTGAAAAAGAGAGAGGAACTTTTAAAATCTTGTCATACGTATGTAAATGAACGAATATTGCGTTTAGAGGCATCGGTTCGAGATTTAGAGCACGATTTAGGTAACGAAACTAAAAGTAGCGCAGGCGATAAATATGAGACTTCTAGAGAAATGATCAATGCAGAAATTTCTCAATTAGAACGGCAACTAAAAGAGTTTAAAAAACTGAAAGGAATTTTAAGTTTGCCGCAGCTTCAAAAAGCATCTACAGCAATTCAGTTGGGGAGTATCGTAAAAACAAATACAGCCAATTATTTTTTGGCGATCCCTGTAGGAGAAGTCAATATCGATAAAGAGAAATTTTATGCCATAGGAATTAATTCGCCGATGGCTCAACTTTTAAACGGAAAGCAAAAAGGTGATGTTTTTACTTTCCGTGAAAAAGAAGTCAAAATTTTAGACGTGTATTAACGTAATTTATTTTCTACTAAATATTCTGCAATTTGTATAGCATTGGTCGCTGCACCTTTTCTTAAGTTATCGGCAACTATCCATAGCTGCAATGCTTTAGCATGAGAATGATCTTTTCTTACTCTACCTACAAAAACATCATTTTTTCCTTCAGCATAAATCGGCATAGGGTAGGTGTTTACACCAGGATTATCTTGTAAGGTAATACCTGGAGTTTCGCTTAAAAGCTTTTTAACATCGGTAATTTCAAAGTCATGTTCAAACTCGATATTCACCGATTCGCTATGACCGCCTACTACTGGAATTCGTACCGCAGTTGCAGAAACTAAAACCGAATTATCGTTGAGTATTTTTTTAGTTTCGTGGGTGAGTTTCATTTCTTCCTTGGTATAATCATTTTCTAAGAAAACATCACAATGAGGAATAGCATTGCGGTGAATAGGGTAAGGGTAAGCCATTTCTCCCTGTTCACCTTTATATTCATTTTCTAATTGTTGTACAGCTTTAACTCCGGTTCCTGTAATAGATTGGTAGGTAGAAACAATAACACGCTTAATTTTGTACTTATCGTGCAATGGTTTTAAAGTTAACACCAACTGTATCGTAGAGCAATTAGGGTTGGCTATAATTTTATCTTCTTGGGTTAAACTGCTAGCGTTAATTTCTGGAACTACTAGTTTTTTGGTAGGATCCATTCGCCACGCAGATGAATTATCGATTACGGTAATTCCTGCTTCAGCAAATTTAGGCGCCCATTCTTTTGACGTATCTCCGCCTGCAGAAAACAATGCAATATCTGGTTGTAAATCTACAGAGGTTTGAAGGTTAACTACTTTATATTTCTTTCCTTTAAAATCTATTTCTTTTCCTACAGATTTTTCTGAGGCAACAGGAATTAATTCCGTTAACGGAAAATTTCTTTCGGCTAAAACTTTTAGCATTACTTTTCCCACCATTCCGGTGGCTCCAACTACAGCTATTTTCATGGGTTGAGTTTAAGTTTTATAAACGTTTAAAATTTATAAAATGTGGTTTTTGCAAAGGTATTTTAATAGGCCTTAAAAACATGATAAATTATACAAAAAAAGACCCCGAACTGCTTTTCAACAATTCGGGGTTTAGTTATTAAATGAATGGTGTAGCGGTTACTACGAATCTTTATGAAGCTGTATTTTGTCTTTTTAACTCATCTCTAATTTGAATAAGCAATTCTTCTTGGGTTGGTCCTGCAGGTGCTGCAACAGGTTTTGGATCTTCTTTTTTCTTTACTTTTTCATAATACTTTAAAAATAAGAAGATAAAAAGACCAACAATAATAAAGTTAATAATGGCTTGTATTAAGTTACCGTAAGTAATTACAGCAGCTTTTGCTTCTCTTGCCGCTTCTAAACTTTCATAAGTTACGCCATCTAAGGAGATAAATTTTTTGGTGAAATCTATTCCACCTGTTAACATTCCTATGATAGGAGTGATGACATCTTTTACAAAAGAATCTACAATTGTTTTAAAAGCAGCGCCAATAACAACTGCTGTAGCAAGAGCAACGATATCGCCCTTCATTAAGAATTTTTTAAAGTCACTAAAGAACCCCATAATTTATATTTGTTTGGTTAGTATAAATAAATATAGAATAAATTTTAAAATTATTCTATAATTTTTCTTTTTACTCGTTGAGAGACAGAGGTTATCAGTTCATAAGAGATGGTTCCGGCATTATGGGCAAATTCTTCGGCGCTTTTTTCTTTTCCGAAAAGGATGACCTCATCACCTTCTTTACATTCAATTCCCGAAATATCTATCATAATCATATCCATACATACATTTCCAATGATGGGCGCTAGATGTCCGTTTATAGAAACATTTGTTTTTTGTTTTCCGTAAATTCTATTGATGCCATCGGCGTGACCTAAAGGTAAGGTAGCTGTTTTAGTATCTTTTTCGGCTTTAAACTTTCGGTTATAACCTACACTTTCCCCTTCTTTGATATGATGAATTTGAGAAATAATAGTTTTTAAGGTTCCTACGGGAATAAGCTGTTTATCGATTTCACCTGAATTTCCGTAGCCATAAAGTCCGATCCCTGTTCTTACCATATCAAAATGAGCTTCGGGATAATTTAAAATTCCGCTGGTATTACATAAATGTTTTAGTGGTTGATAACCAATACCTGCGATGATATCTTCACTCACTTTTTTAAATGTGCTTATTTGAGAGGTAGTAAATTCTTTTTCTTCTGGATCTTCACTTGCTGCTAGATGAGAAAAAATCCCGTCTACTTTTATACTAGAAGTCTGTTGTAACTTTTTAATGATCAACGGGGCTTCATCAGGGTCAAAACCAAGTCGGTTTAAACCTGTATTCAATTTTAAGTGAATAGGATAATGCTGTTGATGGTTTGCTTCCGCGGAAGCGATAAAATGAGTAAGTACAAAATCACTATAAATACTCGGAGTAAGACAACGGTCTATAATTTCTTGAAAATGGGCAGACTGTGGATGAAGTACTAAAATGGGTTTGGTAATCCCTCCATTTCTCAATGCAACTCCTTCTTTGGTGTATGCAACTGCAAAATAATCTACTTCTAACTTCTCTAATCTTTTTGCTAAAGCTACAGAGTCACTCCCATACGCAAAAGCTTTGATCACCGCTAGTTTTTTTACTTGGCTATTTACTTTAGAAGCAAGGTAGCGGTAATTATGTTCTAAAGCTTTAAGATCTATTTCGAGAACAGTTTCTGAAGCTTTCATAGTTTTCTTTCTTCTTTAGGTAAAATCTCTTTTATTTCAATATCCATTTTTCTCACCTTTTGATCGAGCATAGCTTTGTAGTAGGCAGCCCTACTTAAAGGTTCATATTCTTCGGTTTCTCCTAAAAGTACTAAATCTTTACTGGCTGCTTTTCTAAAGCTGTATTGGGCTAAATTTCCCGTTCGTGTGCAAACAGCGTGTACTTTTGTCACATACTCTGCAGTGGCCATAAGATTAGGCATAGGTCCAAAAGGATTGCCTTTAAAGTCCATATCTAAACCAGCAACCACTACTCGAATTCCTTTATTTGCCAAATCGTTGCAAACGCTTACAATCTCATCATCGAAAAATTGAGCTTCGTCAATGCCCACAACATCGCAACCATCTGCTAAAAGTCTAATGTTAGCAGCGGCAGGAACGGGTGTAGACCTAATTTCGTTAGCATCGTGAGAAATTACCATCTCATCATCGTAGCGCGTATCGATAGCGGGTTTAAAAATTTCTACTTTTTGTTTGGCAAACTGGGCTCGTTTTAACCTGCGAATAAGTTCTTCAGTTTTTCCTGAGAACATACTTCCACAAATTACTTCAATCCATCCAAATTGCTCTTCGTGATTTACGGTATTTTCGAGAAACATTTTGTAATTTTCAGCATTCAACAGGAAAATTCCTGTTAGAGTAAAGTTGAGATAAATTTACTAAAAATAAAGCTGCAGTAGCAAAGTAAATCATAAAGTTATGAAGAAGACCTTAGAAGCAGAGCTTATGAGTATAGCTCATAGAATTTTGCAATTAAAAAATAAAGCAGATGTTCATGAACTTAAAGCAGTAACTGGTGTATTGTACGAAAAACTTTCGGTGCTTTCTTTTACCGAAAAGTATTTTGAAGGACCACAACCCACAATTGGTAGAAAAAATATTGAAAAAGCCTTAACGGAAGAAACTGTAGCTCCATCAAAATCAAAAAAAGAGGATAACACTTCTATTAAAGATGATGCTAGGCCTGATGGGACAGAACATAACACCCAAGCCATTACAGAACCCAATACCGAAAAAATTAAAGATATTGTAGCTTCAATGGCTCCAGAAACCCAAAAAGTAGATGAGGTGTTAGAAGATATCTTACCACAAAAAGAGGAAGATAAAAAAGATGAGTTTAGAAATTTAGGAGGTATACATTATGACGATTTACCTCAATTTGAAAGACCTTCCGAAAAGAAAGAAGAGAAGAACGAAAATGAAATTGCTCACGAAATAACCTCTACAGAAGAACCTCAATTTGAAGAAAAAGAAGTTAAAAACGATATAGAAAAAGCGAAAGATGAGGATTTATTAACGGAAGAACAGCAAAATCTCTTTGGAATTATGCCGGAGTTTGAACGCAAAGAAGACTTTAATAGCAAACATTCCGACAAGAAAAAATCATTAAATGATCGTTTGAAAAAAGGAATTCAAATAGGACTTAATGACCGACTAAGTTATATCAAACATCTTTTTGATGGAGATGCATCAGACTACAACAGAGTGCTTTCTCAATTAAATACTATAGAGAGCTACCCTGAAGCAGAGAGATTTATAAATGAAGTCGTAAAACCAGACTATAATCATTGGGAGAATAAAGAGGTTTATGAAAATAGATTTCTTCAAGCTATCGAAAATAAATACGCTTAATGGGAAAACTATTTATTGTTCCTACACCTATCGGTAATTTAGAAGATATGACTTTTAGAGCCATTCGAGTTTTAAAAGAAGTTGATTTTATTTTAGCCGAAGACACACGAACCAGCGGAAAACTTTTAAAACATTTTGAAGTTTCTACACAAATGCACAGTCATCATATGCACAATGAGCATAAAACTTTAGAGATGATTGTAAATAGATTAAAACAGGGAGAAAATGCGGCATTAATAAGCGATGCAGGTACACCAGCAATTTCAGATCCGGGTTTTTTGTTAACACGTGCTTGTGTTGAAGAAGGTTTAGAAGTAGATTGCTTGCCGGGAGCTACCGCTTTTGTTCCTGCTTTAGTGAATAGTGGTTTGCCCAACGACAAATTTGTATTTGAAGGTTTTTTGCCCGTAAAAAAAGGAAGACAAACTCGGCTTCAACTCTTAGCGGAAGAAACTCGAACCATGATTTTTTATGAATCTCCGCATAAACTTTTAAAAACGCTTCAACATTTTAAAGAATATTTTGGAGGAGGACGGCAGATTTCTGTTTCGAGAGAAATAAGTAAGTTGCACGAAGAAACCCAGCGAGGAGAGGTACAAAAAGTATTAGAGTATTATACTCAAAAACCTCCTAAAGGTGAAATTGTAATTATTGTAGAAGGAAAAAAATAAGGTGGCTGCAAGCCACCTTATTTTATATTTAATAAGAATATTATTACTTAGAAGATTTTTCTAAAAGCATTAATGATTCTTTTGCATTAGAAAGTTCAGCGAATTTTTTGGCAGTGTATCTTTCTTTACTAGAGCGCATAGAAAGATCTGCTCCATTTTCAATAAGAAGCGTAAGTATCTCTACTTTATTATATCTTGCAGCATACATCGCTGGTGTTTTTCCTAAAGATTTTTGATTAATATCTTCTCCTAAATCAATAAGTTGCTGTACCATTTTTAGATCTCCTTTTACGATTGCTTTACAAAAAGAGCTTAAAGTTTCGTTATTCTCGTTCATTTCGTGAGTCGAAACAGAAACGGAAGGTTCATGATTTTCTAGAGCTGTTGCATAACTAGATGCTACTACCAAAATCATCGTGGCTAGTGTAAAAAATAATTTTCTCATAATGAATTAATTTTGATTAATGAATTAGTTTATAGTTACTTACTATATTCTAAAGACCAAATTAATTATTAAATGTTTCAAAAATCTTTAATAGATTTAAAGAAATGTTTATTTTAAAGTAAGTTTTAATGACCAAATGTAAAGTGGGGTTTATGTCATTATTGAAATGAGTTGAGAAGTTTTTCAAAATAAACCTGATCTTCCTTACTGTATTCTTTAAGATCTATTTTTAAATCTTCACGACCTTTAAGTGTCACCTCTAAATGATCATCGGTGAGAATTGCTTTTTCTATTAAATCGGTTTTTATTTTCTTACTCTCTTTTTGGGTGAGTTTAAATTTTACAAAAACAGGATCGAATATGACTTGATTCTTTTTAATTCTGGAAGTAAAGAAAATGTAAGCTAATATAATATTAGCTGCAGCCACGAGATAGAAATAGATGAAATCTTGAGAAATAAAATAGCCTATTAATCCGCCGACTAGTAAGATAAGTCCTAACAAAACAAAACTAAAAATCTTTAATAAATTACGTTGCTTAAATTGAATAGGTCTAGCGGGCATAAAATAGGTTTAGAATTTTTCAAATGTAACAAACTTCTTTTGAGACAAAAAAACTAGAACCTAATATTATAAAGTGTAAGCCATATTCTTACTTGTAGCGCTATACTTTTGTAACTTTACTCTTAATAAATATTAAAATACTCAAAATGCGTTGGACGCTTGCCCCAAAACCAGATCAAGAAAAAGTAGCACAACTTCAAAAAAGCTTGGGAGTAGAAGAAGCTATTGCTTTTTTATTAGTCCAGCGAGGCATTGAAACTTTTGAACAGGCTAAGAAATTTTTTCGGCCACAGCTAGAAGATTTACATGACCCATTTCTTATGAAAGATATGGATGTTGCGGTTAAAAGAATCCAAGAAGCTATACACCAAGAAGAATTCATCATGGTTTATGGCGATTATGATGTAGATGGGACTACTAGCGTAGCATTAATGAGCTCTTATTTAAGAACACAAACCAATTTAGTCACTACCTATATTCCCGATCGCTATAAAGAAGGATATGGCGTTTCTTATGCAGGAATAGATTATGCACACGATAATGAAATAACCCTAATTGTAGCTCTAGATTGTGGGATTAAAGCCATAGAAAAGGTAGCTTATGCTAAAGAAAAAGGGATAGATTTTATTATTTGTGATCACCACAGACCAGGAAATCAAATTCCCTTGGCAATAGCCGTTTTAGACCCTAAACGAGAAGATTGTAATTATCCTTATAAAGAACTTTGCGGTTGCGGTGTAGGATTTAAACTTATACAAGCATTAGAGCAAGATAAAGGAAATACAGTACAAAGTTTAATTCCATATTTAGATTTAGTGGCTACCGCTATAGGAGCCGATATTGTCCCTATAACAGGAGAGAATAGAATATTAGCCTATCACGGTTTACATGTCATTAATACGCTTCCGCGGAATGGATTCAAGGCGATTATCAATCAGATAAAAAAAACAACGTTAACTATTACAGATGTAGTCTTTATCATCGCTCCCAGAATAAATGCTGCCGGAAGAATGAAACACGGTTTACACGCTGTAGAATTACTTACCGAAGAGAATGAGGAGCAAGCTCAACTTTTTGCACAAGAAATAGAGCAGTACAATAAAGAAAGAAGGGAAGAGGACAGAAGTATTACTGAGTTAGCTTTGCAACAAATTTTAGATCATAAGGAAGAAGATAAATTTAGTACGGTAGTTTATCAAGAAGATTGGCATAAAGGAGTTATTGGGATTGTGGCTTCCCGTCTTACCGAAACGTATTACAGACCTACGTTAGTTTTTACTAAAAGTGGTGAAAAATTAGCAGCTTCGGCAAGATCCGTTAAAGGCTTTGATGTCTATAATGCTTTGGAAGCTTGCCAAGAATATATAGAGCAATTTGGCGGACATAAATATGCTGCGGGTTTAACATTGCACGAAAACCAATATGAAAACTTTAAACAAAAATTTGAAGAAGTAGTTGCAGCAACCATAGAATCTCGACTTCTTACTCCCGAAATTAAAATAGATGCAACATTATCTTTAACAGAAATCACTCCTAAATTTTATAGAATCCTTAAACAATTTGCGCCTTTTGGACCTGGGAATATGGCTCCTACTTTTCTAACTACCAACCTTACAGATACAGGTTATGCAAAAGCCGTAGGTCAGGAAAATGATCATTTAAAATGTTGTGTACAGCAACTTCCTAACCAAGGAATGCTGGGAGCAATAGGTTTTAATTTAGGAAAAAAATTAAAAACTGTAGCTAACAAAGAGCCTTTTGATGCTGTCTATTCAGTTGATGAGAATGAATGGAATGGAAATGTTAGTTTGCAATTAAAACTAAAAGATATTCGATAAATAAATTTTTATATATATGAATAAATATTACTTAGATATATTAGCCATCATTTTTTTAACAGGCTTTGCCGTTTTAGCTTATTCTTTGGGGTGGTGGCAAAACTATACGGCTTTTGTATTGATACCGCTTTTAGGAGCTTATTTTCTTGGCAAAGAGATTGCTAAAAAACAGGAAAAATAAAACGCTTTTTTAGTTTAGAATTATTCTAAATAAGTTTATCTTTGATATAAAAGATAAGCATGGAAGAAATAGATATCATACACAAAACCCAATTCGGAATTTCTTTTTTTTGGAAATCAAAAAAAGATAAATTACAAGTGGTATTTAGAGACACGGGTTTTTTTCTTAGCGTAGAAGAGGTAAAGTTATTTCAAAAAAATGTAATCGAAGCAGTAGAACAAGGCTGTTGTTCACAATGCAAGACACCAAAAGACTGCAAGTCTATTCTTCTAAAAACGCCATCTTCAAAAATTGAATTGGCGGTTAGTAAAATAGAATTAGAAGAAATTAATACCTTATTAGGAGCAACATTATTTCAATTAGGCCTTAAAAAATATTTAGAAGTTTGCGCTAATTAATATTCCTTTAACTCAAATGTATTTCCGTTAAAAACTCCATAAGTGTAATAATTAATCCAATCTCCAAGATTGTGATAAGTAGAGTCTTTTCCTACTTCTATACTCATAGGTAAATGTCGGTGTCCAAAAACAAAATAATCGTAATGTTTACTTTCTAATTTTCGCTTGGCATATTGTACTAACCACTCGTTTTCTTCTCCTAAAAATTTGGCATCGTCATCGCCAGAGATCAGTTTATTTTTAACTGAGAGATGTTGTGCTAATGGCACCCCCAAATCTGGATGAAACCAACGGTACAGCCATTTAGAAAAGGGATTGGTAAACACCTTTTTCATTCGTTTGTAGCCTTTGTCTCCCGGACCTAGACCATCGCCGTGACCTATGAGAAAGGTTTTGTTATTAAAAATAAATTCTTTAGGATGGTGAAAGACAGGGATGTTTAATTCGTCTTCAAAATAAGAGTTCATCCAAAGATCATGGTTGCCAACAAAAAAGTAAATAGGGATTCCGCTGTCGCGGATTTCGGCTAATTTTCCTAAAACACGTACAAAGCCTTTGGGGACTACGTGTTTATATTCAAACCAAAAATCGAATAGATCTCCCAATAGAAAAATGGCTGCTGCATCTTCTTTTACCTCATCTAGCCATTGCACAAATTTTTTCTCTCTGGGCTTACTTAATTCTTGAGTAGGAGCGCCTAAGTGATTATCACTTGAAAAATAAACTTTTTTACCTGGAGGAATCTGCATGGTTTTCATTGTAGAAATCAAATATACTTATTTCTAAGAAGATTTTTTTTGCGTTAGGGATTGAAATGAAAATCCTTTAAGAATTTTTGAAGAAAACTTTTAAAGATTGCAATGTAAAGCCCGACCCGCAGGGAAACGCCCTAATTATCACTCGCAAACCACTCGGCAAAACTAGTTTCAGTTTCTTGAAGTTTTAAGCTGTGTAATTGTATTTCTTTAGGCAGTCTTGCTTTAATTTTTTCGGCAAAATCAATGATCATCTGCTCGCTTGTGGGTTGATAATCTACCAAAATAACATTATGATCTCTCTTTATCAGTTCTTCTGCCAGTTCTATATGGGGCGTGGTTTTATTGAGTACCGTAGCGTGATCAAATTGGTCTACAATCTCTTCTTTCACAATTTTTTTAAGATCGCTAAAATCGATCACCATTCCGTTTTTTACGTGGTTACGGTCGTTAATAGGTTGTCCTATCACCGTAACGTTAAGTTTATAGCTATGACCGTGTACGTTTTTACATTTACCGTCGTAACCATAAAGGGCGTGACCTGTTTCAAAATTAAATTGTTTGGTAAGGCGAATTTGACTCATTATCTCTTGAATTTATTATAAAGAACCACTGCAACTACTGCTATACCTAAAATTAAGAAAAGTCCTGGGCCGCTTAAAAATTGTAATATTTCCACTAGTAAAAATTTTATTTGTGTTGCAAAGTTAAGGATTAAACTTGAGTTGAATTAAATTTTAATTTTTCTGATTTTTTTAAAACTATACAATCAAAAAAAAGGACTAATATTGCCGGGCTATTTTATAAATATTTGAATGCTAAATACCGAACTTTTTGAACAAGTAGATTTTGAAGTAAATCTAAAATTTGAAAAAATAATTGAAGACTTATTAAAAGATCAATACAGTATCATTGATACATTTTTCGATGCCTCGGAAATAGAAATTCTACGCACAGCGACTTTACAGAAGTTTGAAGAAGACCAATTTAAAAAATCTGCCATAGGAAATCGAACGAATGAGGTAATTGAAAAAGCCATACGAGGTGATTTTATTTTGTGGATAGATGAACAAAAGACAGATCGGGCAGAAAGTATTTTTTTTACAAAAATAAATAACCTTGTAGCTTACCTTAATAAAACTTGCTTTATGGGAATTTTACATAAAGAGTTTCATTATGCGGTATATCCTACAGGAACTTTTTACAAGAGGCATTTAGATACATTTCAAAATGATTCTCGTAGAAAACTGTCGATTGTTTGCTACTTAAATGAAGAGAATTGGTTAACTACCAACGGTGGGGAATTGGTTATTTATAAGCCCGATGGCAGCGAAGAAGTGATTTATCCTATGCCTGGTAGAGTTGTAATTTTTGAAAGTCAGGTTTTAGAACACGAAGTAAAAAAGGTAACCAACGATCAACGTTTAAGTATCACCGGTTGGTTGAAGACTCGTTAGTATTTTGTCTAGCTACTTTTTGCCTTTTTAAACGTTCCCGTTTCAATCTCTTAGAATACATAAGAACAATTAAAGCAATAACAACAACTGCCGTAATATAAAACCAATTGGCAGCTATAAAGTCTCCTAAAGTATACCAACCAAATTGCTGATTCGTATCTGTTTTTTCTTCGTTAGGTATATGAATTTGTTGAAGCATGGTCTTGTATTTTTCTTAAAGTTAGAAAAAATGAATTACAAGACCATGCGTTTTAGCTTAGCTTTAACCCTTATAAGTTATTGATAAAATTACCATATAGGTCTTGAAACTGTGTACCTTCAGAAAACTCGTGCTTACTTAGTTTTTGATAGGCAGCTAATCCCCACAATACCATCTCCATCATAAAAAATTGATCATTTTCAGTTACATCGGGAACGTATTTTTTTACAAGTTGAGGTAAGGGAGTAATTCTTAGTAAAGTTTGCTGATATTCTTCATCACTCAAATCTGACGTTATTGCTACCCCTTCCTGATTAAAAAACCAATTAAGTAAATCATCATAAGGCGTTTCTTCGTCTTGCTTTTGAAGCTTTTCAATTTTCGGGAAGTAAGTAGTGAATAAAGTTTTTACGGCTTCGGTCATTAATTCTTTAGCTACAAAATCTGCTCCTTCTTGTTCACCTTCATATACCAATTCTATTTTCCCAGTGATCGCAGGGATTATTCCTGTAAAATCACTTAATCGAAGTTGCGTATGCTTATCATCAGCTATTATTGCTCTACGCTCTGCCGTACTCAATAAGTTTTGAAAAGCAGTAATACTCATTCTTGCACTAATCCCACTTTTTACATCTACATATTCACTTTTTCTCGCCTCAAAACTAATCTGTTCTAACACATCTTTAGCAATTTCAGGGACACTTACTCGGGTATTTTGATTCTCTTCTAGTTTTGCTTCTTGTGCTGTAATCTTTTTAGCCGTTTCTATATCTTTAGGATAGTGCGTTAGAATTTGAGATCCAATTCTATCTTTAAGTGGCGTGACAATGCTTCCTCGGTTGGTGTAATCTTCAGGGTTTGCGGTAAAGATAAACTGAAGATCTAGCGGCATTCTTAACTTAAAACCACGAATTTGAATGTCTCCTTCTTGTAAAATATTAAAAAGAGCCACTTGTATTCTCGCTTGTAAATCGGGCAACTCGTTAATCACAAAAATACAGCGGTTTGCGCGTGGTATCATACCAAAATGAATAACACGATCATCGGCATAACTCAATTTTAAATTAGCAGCTTTAATAGGATCTACATCCCCAATTAAATCGGCTACGGTCACATCTGGCGTTGCTAATTTTTCAGCAAAACGATCGTCTCTATGCAACCAACTTAACGGAGTGTCATCTCCCATTTCATTTAGGGTCTCTTGTGCAAACCTAGAAATAGGATGAAAAGGATCATCATTAATTTCTGAACCTTTAACCACAGGTATATATTCATCTAATAACTGAAGCATTAAACGCGCAAGTCTTGTCTTTGCTTGTCCTCTTAATCCTAAAAGATTAATGTTATGTTTTGATAGAATTGCACGTTCCAACTCTGGGATTACTGTTTTTTCATATCCGTGAATTCCTTCAAAAACTTGTTCTTTATGCTTTATTTTATCAATAAGATTTTGGCGAAGTTCTTCTTTGATACTTTTACTTTGGTATCCTGTATTTTTTAATTCGCCAAATGTTTTTATTTCAGTTAGATTCATTTTTTTATTTCTTTGGGCGCAACCCTGCGGGTCGGGCTTTCACGAGTCGCTTTTTTAAACTGTAGCTCTCACAACATTTTAAAAAGAGCTTCAACAATCGCTCAATCCCTTGCGCATTAATATTTATTCTTTTTCTCTTTAGGCTGAATGACGTCAAAACCTATTATTTACCGTATTCTCTTTTTTCTATTCGCTTCATAATCTTCAAAAATCATCTCTCCTAATCCCGAAAGCCCAGTGTAATAAGCTTTTCCTTGATTGGAAGCAGAAAATTCATCTACAAATTGTTGTAAATAAGGGTCTGATGCGATCATAAATGTAGTGATAGGAATATTTAATTTTCTGGCTTGTGCTGCCATATTATAGCAGCGTTGGGTAATATATTCATCTAAGCCCATAGAATTTTTATAATATGTACCATCGGGTAAGCGCAAGCAACTGGGTTTACCATCGGTAATCATAAAAATTTGTTTATTGGCATTTCGTTTTCTTCTTAAAATATCCATCGCCAATTGTAATCCGGCAACGGTATTGGTATGAAACGGACCTACTTGTAGATAAGGCAAATCTTTAATTTTAATAGGCCAAGCATCATTTCCAAAAACGATTACATCTAAGGAGTCTTTGGGATATTGAGTAAGAATTAATTCCGCTAAGGCCATCGCCACTTTTTTGGCAGGAGTAATACGGTCTTCACCATACAAAATCATACTATGGCTTATATCGATCATTAATACCGTGCTCATTTGCGATTTATGATTGCTTTCTTCTACCACCAAATCATCTTCGCTTAAATGAAAATCGTCTAAGCCATGATTAATTTGTGCATTTCTCAAACTCTCTGTCATAGAGATTTTATCTAGCGCATCTCCATATTGATAATTCCTAAAATCTCCTGTAGAATCCTGGGTATTTCCTGTATGTTTTGTTTTATGGTTACCCGAGGCGCCTTTACGCATTTTCCCAAAAATTTGTTTTAATGCACGTTGTCGTATCGCTTTTTCGGTTTTTGAAGTAATTTCAATTCCGTTTTTACCATCAGGTTTTACACGTTCTTGAATGTAGCCTTTTGCTTTAAGATCTTCAATAAAGTCTTCGATACTATAATCTGGAGTGGTTAATTCATATTCCTTATCGAGTTGACGAAGCCAATCTATAGCTTCCTCAAAATCTCCAGACGTGTGGGTAATTAATTCTTTAAAAACCTCAAAAAGAACTTCAAAAGGAGATTGATATGGTTTTTTGTAGGTTTTAAAAATAAAACCACTACTAACATCGTTTCTATTCATACCTTAAAATTACGACTTTTTAAAGCAATTTTAAATAGACAGATGTTAAACTGAAATTAATATTATAAATAGAAGTTTTTAGATTTTGGTTTTCTTTCTCTTCAACACTTTTTCCATAAGACGTACAAAATTAATGTTATCAAAAATTAATCCGCCAACGATTAATCCTAAACCTATAAGGGTTGAGCTTTGGATCCTTTCGCCAACCGTAAAGTAAATAACGATTAAAGATAAAAATGGAACGAGGTAGATTAACCGACTTACTTTAGCTGTGTGCGTCGATTTTTTTAAGGCCATAGACCAAATAATAAAAGTAACTCCCATTTCAAACAATCCTACATAAACAGCACCCATATAATGCTTAGCGGAAAAAGTAGGGAAACTCGAAAAAGCTGCTAGGGCAATACTAATGTAAACGATTCCGAAAAGGAAATTGAGAAAGAGCTTGCTAATTTCATCTCGTTTATCTTTGATGTTGTAAATCCAAAACAGCGCCCAAATTACAGCAGAAGCAATTCCTAAAATAGCTCCGTAAGGGTTGCTGAAAGAGAAACCTAGTAAATTACCTCGTGTAGAAATGGTGAGAACACCCAAAAAGCTAATGAGAATCGCTAAAAAATTTTGAATATTTATCTTTTGCTTTAAAATGGGAATAGACAAAAGCGTCATCATAATAGGCCATGTATAATTTAAAGGCTGGGCTTCTTGAGCAGGCAATAAATCATAAGCTTTAAATAAAACGATATAGTAAAGAAAGGGATTTATGAGTCCAAAAACAGCAGATTTTAAGTAAGCTTTTAAAGAAAGTTTAAACACATTTTTCAATTTTCCTTGAGCTACTATGACGATAAAAAGTACCACTAAAGAAACCGAAACAGAAAGAAAGAGCAATTGTAAAAAATCGAGATATGCTAAGCTAATTTTCATCGCAGAAGCCACAGTTGCCCATAACAGAACAGAAATGCCAGCGTAGAGATAAGCTTTGTGTTGATCTTGCATAAACCTTAATGTTTTAATTCAAATATTTTCTTCTAAACTGGATAACCAATGCGCTGCTGCGGATGAGCATCCAAACCAAAAAACCAAGCCAAATGGCATAAAGCTTTAATCCAAAATAGTCTGCCAACAAAAGCGTAGGTGTAAAACCTAAAAAAGTGGCTGCCAATAAAACATTGCGAAGATATTTAGCTTCTCCCAAGCCTTTAAAAATACCGTCGAACATAAAAGCAATGGCGTTTATAGGTTGCATCAAAAGTACTAACCAAAATACTGAAGAGAATAAAACCAATACACTTTCTTCTTTGTTAAAAATAAGTCCGATTTCATCGTAAAATAAACCACAAATTCCCATTAAAATAAAAGCGATAAACACCGCATACTTGCAAATGTCTTTACTTAAATTCCATAGTCTGGTATAATCTTTTGCTCCTAGAAGTCTTCCACTTATAGCGTTCCCTGCATTAGCATAACCATCAATAAAAAAGGAAAAGAAGAGCCAAATGTTCATCAAAATACTTTGCGCAGCAATATAGTTTTTACCATAATCTGTAGCGTAAGCATTTGCTAAATAAATGGCAAAATTGAGTGCAGCCGTTCTTACGAACAGATTAACCGCCATAATAAGAAGTGGTTTCATTTGAGGGTTAATATTGAAACTCAGCTTTAAATGGAAGGGTGTTTTTTTAAAGAAGTAATACAAAGCCATAATAAGCATGGTAGCTTGTGCAGCAAGACTCGCGTAAGCGGCTCCAGCTAAATGCAGAGGAGGAATATAATCTTCAACGCCATAGACAAGTAAAAAATCTAGTCCAACATTTACGGCTGCGCCTGCCAAACTACATTTCATGGCCCAAAGTGTATTTTGAAGCCCACGAAAAATTCCGAAAATAGCAAAAGTGACTAAGGTGAGTGGATAGCCAAGGGCCCTAATCGTGTAATATTCTTGCGTGTATTGAAGAATTAATCCATCGGCGTTGTAAGCACTAAAAATCGCTTCAGCAAAAAAGGCTGTAAGTCCGTAAATAACAAGGCTCAAAAACAAATTAAAAAGAATGGCCTGTGGTATTAAAGTCTTTACCGCGTGTATTCTATTGGCTCCTAAATGTTGAGAAATAATGGAAGAAATAGCGGTTTTAGTTTGTGCGACAATCCAAATAATAGCCGATAAGAAGGAGCCTACAATTCCGGCAGCAGCCAAAGCTTCAATAGAGTTTTTTTCTACATTTCCGATTACTGCGATATCAGTTAAAGAAATAAGCGGTTCTGCTATTCCTGCAATAATAGCTGGAATGGCAATTTTGTTTATTTCTTTAAAAGATACTTTTGGAGTTGTGGCCAAGACTTAAAATTTTAAGCCACAAATTTCTTTAAAAGGATTTTAAAAACCTCAATCTTTCACTTCTTTAATTACAAAAAAACCATCATTCCCTTGCGCTTGATACAAAGGCATAAAAATTCTTGCGTTCCACTGACTTTTAATTTCTTTACCGTTTTGAATGGCAAGCAATTCCCCCTTTTTTATTTCTTGAAAATTTTGAAAACCAGGTTGCATTTTAAAATCGTCGTTATCTTCTAATCCGTGACGGTATTCAATATCAAAAACTTTTTGTGCGGGTGCATTTTTGGTTTTAAAATTTTCGACACAATCGGGGTAGCAAGAAATAAGGCTTAAATCTAAGTCGCAGGCTTCTTTTAAACAAAGCCAAATCATCCCTTCTTGGTTTTCTACAGAAGATTTGCTTTCGTGTTGACCAGCTTCAAAAACAAAGCCAGTAAGACCAGTTCTACTTAGGTAATGATCAAAATCGCCAGTAATTATGTCGCTAAATCCTCTTACGATATAGGTAGGGAAGTTACGCGACCACGCATCGTTGTCGTTTACTTCTTGTACAGAAAGGTAAGGGAGACTATCAGAAGAAGTGGTGTGACAATCCATAAAATAGCGCTTGGTAAAACTTGCTTCAGGATATTTTTTTAGTACTTCAATAATCTCGTACATCTCTTTTTCTTCGTGACTTTCAGCTTTCCCTTTTTCGATGTTTTCTTCAGTCCATACCCGGTTAAGATCTTCATCTATATAACGTTGATTTTCATTAAGTGCTTTATGGTTTCCAGAAATTCCGACAAGGGTTCCGTTAATGTGAGGTTGGGTTTTTTCTAATTCTTTAAACACTTTTTGGAGAGCAATAACTCCGCTGGGTTCATTCCCATGAATTCCTGCACTTATAAATAATAAGGGGCCTTTATTGCCAGAGGTATATTCTCCTAATATTCTTGCTACGTTCTCTTTCATTTTTCTCTTTTCTAAAAATTATTCCATAGTAGCCAAAACCCTGTTAGAAAAGTGATGACCATACATTTCTTTATATTCTAGCTTTCTCTCTATTGCATCGATAATTTCATCGCCAAAATCGGGATAATCTATTTGATGGAAATAATCTAAACCGCCCGGACTTAGCACATTAATTTCTATCAACTTGTCTTTAACCACATCTAGACCAACAAAGAACAAACCATCTTGAATTAATTTTGGTGCAACCACTTCGATAATCTTTTTAAAATCATCGGTAAGCTCAACTGCTTCTGCCGTTGCTCCTTGATTAAAATTACTTCTAAACTCACCTTCTCCCATTTTTCTTCTAATCATAGAGTGTTTACCGTCGCGTTCAATAAGTCTTCCGTTCATTAGCAAAATTCTCACATCACCGTCTTTTACATCGGGTAGATATTCTTGTCCAATTACATAACCTTGATTTAATAAGGTTTCGATAATTTGGTTGAGGTTTTTTTCATTTTCATCAATAAGATAAACATCTCTTCCACCCGAACCCTCCAAGGGTTTAAGCACCATCTTTTTGTTTTGCTTTTCAAAGAATTCTAAAATATCTTCTTTCTTGCGGGTAATGACAGAATCGGGTTTTATACTTGACGGAAGTTCTTCAAAGTAAAGTTTATCTATAAAAACATGAGATAGTGCATAAGCATCATTGAGTACTAAAACTCCTTCTTGTTGCATCATTTTTCCAAAAGCCACACCAGCGTGTTCTGCCCACTGCCTTTCTACTTCTTCAGTAGGGTTATTTCTAATGAAAAGAACATCTACATTTTTAGAAGAGATTTTCTTTTTCTTGAGCTTCGCTTTTTTAATATCTTCAATAAACTTTTTAGCCGATTTAGTTTTCACGGATTTAGGTACTTGAAGCACGTGAATATTTAAAGGCTCGTTATGTGTGAAATTAAAATCACCCACATCCATCATCATTACGGTATGACCTCGTTGATGAGCATTGTGCATAAGTACCACAGAACTGTTGTAGTTCTCTTCGTCTACGTTATTTAATACAAAACATATTTTCATGGGTTGATCATTTGTGAGATGGGCAGGCCTTCTCTAATTAGTTGTAATCTCTCTTTTGCTATATCACTAGTTAAATAACTAGGGCGTAATTTTGGTGGATTTAGAACTTGTCTTTCAGTTAACTCTTTCACGACATCTAAATGTTTTAAGCTGAATTTACCAGCTAGCAATGGTTCATAATCTCCACCTTTTTGTAGGTAATTGCGTAAAAGCACTAATCCTTTCAAGTAAATTATATCTTTTATGAATCCTCCGCCTTGCATAATCCTTGAAGTGATATTAAAAGCACTTTCGGGAGAAAAGCCTTTTTCTTGAGTAAGCAATCTAAATATTTGTTGAAAATCTCCTCCATCCATTAGAGCTTTTCCTGCAACTACTCTTCCTGCCAAGGTTCGTAGTCGATTAGCAGTAAGGCCTCCAATTAAATATTCAGACATTACGGCGAGTCCTTCTTGTAAGGTATCATAATCGGCTAACCCAACACTTAATTGCTGTAAAGGTTGTTGTTGACCATTATAAAAAGTAAGCGCGTGCGTGCCAACCTCGTGCTGAATTAATGCTTCAGCTTCTGTCATGCTCATTTTATAATCACTAGGAATATATAACTCTCCTTGAGAAACCATCATAATATTGACATCGTCTCTTAAATGAACTTTACATTTAAAATTTTCATCTTGCTTCCTGTAATGTGAAAACTCTTGAAGTGCTAAATCTCTAAAATAAGTAGCGTTGCAGTTATCTCTATCTTTGGATTTTTCCTTTTCGGAAACGTCTTGTAATATTAGTTCTGCTTGTTCGCAAATTTCGTTGTCTATTCCTTTATAAAGCCGGATACTGTTATAGAAAAAATTTTTACTACCCCTTTCATTAAGCATCGTAATTTGCTGATCTAATTCCTCTCTTTTTTCATGAAAGATATAAGACATAGCAGGGTCATTAATGTCTTCGATTTTTAGATTGTATAGCTTTCTTTTTAAAATATCTGGATCTATAGGAAGAAGACGATAATGGTAGTCTAAAACTTTCTCGTACTTACTTTCAAAGAAAGTTTGTTTTATATTTTGAATATTTACAGGAGAAACCAACCATAAAAACTGAAAAGACTTCTCAATCTCTGCCAGTTCTTTATCGATTTCAAAAACCTTTTGCTTTAAACTTTTTCTTCCTAAAGCATAATAACTCTTTATAGGATTTTTAGTTTGTACTCTTATAAAATCATACACCGCTTTTTGAACGGAGTTGATAAGAAAATCTCTAAATTTCCTAAAAAATAATGGATATAAATGATATTCTTTATCTCTAAAAATGGGTGGTATTTCTAAACCTATCCATAAGGCACCAGAATCTTTAGCGTGTTGAATAGAAATTAAGGGTTCAACCCCTTCCGCTTGACGGTTTTCTAAATTTTTAATTTCTGCAGAAAGATTAATTCCTGAAGACAAACCAGAAGATTTGGTAAGCTCCTTTTTGAGAATTTCTAAAGTAGTAGAGATTCTTTTCGCAGGTCCTTTTATATAAAAAGTTTTACTTTCTAAATCTCCTAGATACATTTCGAAGAGCATGTAGGAGCCAAATTTGGGAGAAAGTTGATGTGATAAAGCTTTTAATAATTTTTGATAGCCCTGAAAATCTTCTTTCCCGATAATGAGGTAAGCACCGCCACTGTTAATCATTTTTTTGATTCCAGTATCTTCATTCACTTGGCGATAGACAATGAGATAGGGGAGGTTGTCCTCTATATGCATCCACCCTCCTCCTGGAAGTTCACAATTTACCTCAGAGGATTCTTCAAGAGTTGCTAAGATCTTTTGTATAGATTCTTCTGAAAAACTTGAAATATGAAGCATTACTAAACGAAATTTTATTTTTAATTAGGTAAAGAATAATACATCCGAGAAATCGGAAATATTTTCTACAGTTAAATTAAAAATAAAACAGCGTTTAGAAGTAACTCAAAAACAACTTTGGCTTTAATTTAAGAGGAAGCCGTTAATTGTTAAGGTTTTATTTAGAAACTATAATTTTTTTTAGAAAGTTAATTTTCAAAAAGCGCTTTTAGCTCGGTTGCTTCTTGAGGTTTCATTTTTCCTGCCAAGACTAAACTAAGTTGTTTCCTACGTAATGCTGCGTCGTATCTTTCCTTTTCTATATCGGTTTCTGGCTGTAGAGGAGGTACAGGAACGGGTAAACCACTGTCATCTACTGCAACAAAAGTGTAAATAGCATCATTGGCTTTAGATCGAATTCCGCTTTCGCGATCTTCAATCCACACATCTATAATTACCTCCATAGAGCTTTTAAAAGATCGTGAAATATTAGCTTCTACGGTAACTACGCTTCCTAACGGAATTGTTTTTTTAAATGCTACGTGATTCACAGAGGCAGTAACCACAATTCTTCGGCTATGTCTTCTTGCAGCAATACTCGCAGCTCTATCCATTCTTGCAAGTAGCTCTCCCCCAAAAAGATTATTTAGAGGATTGGTCTCACTAGGTAAGACTAAATCGGTAAGTATAGTTTTTGAATCTTTAGGATGTTTTGGCTCCATCTTCTTTTTTGTGCAAAGATAAGCTTATGAATGTTAAAAAGAGATTAAAGTTCTTTAACTAACAACCAAGCTCCAGGATTGTTTGATTTTTTAATTTCGCGAAGTTTAGCTAAGGCTTCTTTGCGAGTTTCAAAACTGCCATAAACTACTTGATGTAAACCATATTTGTTAGCACCAATTTCTCTTGGAGAGAAACCTTCGGCTTTCAACTGAGTTACTTTTTTGGCTGCATTTTCTTTTTCTCTAAAAGCTCCCGCAACAATATGATAATTGCCTATTTCGGTTTTTACTTTAAATACAATTTCTGGTAGGGGATTGTTAATGACAAAAGTAGCTTCTTGTATTTGCTGTTCTACTTTTTTGGTTGCTTTTTGTTGTTCTACCAAGTTATGTTCGGTTACATTTTGGCTGTACCAATTGGCTCCAAATAATCCAGCAACACCTAATGCAATAACTCCTACAGCAGCATATTTAGCAAATGCATAGCTAGAAGTACTTCGTTCTACAATAGCTTCTTGTAAAGAAATTTCTTTTATAGGAGCTGTAGCAGTTTCTTCCTGTTGAGGTAAAGTTTTTGATACTTCTACCTTTACGGAATTAGCTTTCGTACTCTGTAACCCAAAAGAATCTAATAAGAAATTTTGACTGCCATTAACAAAGAATAATATTTTGTCATCTTTTTGATAGAAAGAACCTATTTCAGATAACTTTATTTCTTTGTGTTTAGCGAGAGAAAGAGAAAGTTGCTCTACAAATAAATTGATTTTATTTACCGCTTGTTGATAGCTAATATTTTCCGCTTTAGCGATATAGTTAGCTAAAATTCCGTCATTCTCAATTAACTGTCGGTTAAAAGAAATGCTTTTAGAAGGTGCTATAAATTGCTGATTTTGAATGTCTAAATAAGCCGATTTTCTTTGGGTTAAAAAACCTCCAAAACCAGGTATAACAACGCATTCGTAGCGGTATAATAATTCTTTTATGTAGTGTTCCATTCTCATTAAAACAAAAGTAGACGTTTTTTGTAAAACGAAAAATAAGATGTCAAAATTTTATTAACAAATGTTTTTATGTAATTTTAGAAAGAGCCTAACATACTATGAGCGAGCAAGAACTAATTTATTTACTAGCATTACAAAAAGTACCTAACATCGGAGATATTTCTGCGAAAAAGCTATTGAGAACATTAGGTTCCGCGGAAGCGATTTTTAAAAGTACCAAAAAAGAACTAAAACTAATTGAAGGCTTTGGAGATTTAAAAATTAATAGTATTCACGATTCTTCGTACATGATAGAAGCAGAACAAGAGCTTTTATTTATAGAAAAAGAAAATATTAAAGTTCGTTATTTTGAAGACAGAAATTATCCCGATTATTTAAAACATTGCATTGACGCTCCAATTTTACTATTTCAGAAAGGAAATATAGATTTAGCACACAAAAAAATTATAAGCATCGTAGGAACAAGAAAAGTAACCACTCACGGAGTGGCTTTTTGCGAACAACTTATAGAAGAACTTGCACCCTTAAATCCTGTAATAGTTTCCGGCTTTGCGTACGGAGTAGATATTTGTGCACATAAGGCAGCTATGGCTCATGGGTTGCAAACTATAGGTTGTTTGGCTCATGGATTAGATCAAATTTACCCTAAAGCCCACGTTAAATATGAGAATGAAGTGATGAATCATGGAGGCTTTATGACCGATTTTTGGAGCGGCTCCCACTTTGATAGAAAAAACTTTTTAAAAAGAAATCGTATTATCGCCGGTTTAAGTGAGGCTACCATTGTTATTGAAAGTGCCGAAAAGGGTGGCTCTTTGGTCACTGCCGATATTGCCAACTCTTATAATAGAGAAGTGTTTGCCGTGCCAGGAAGAAATACCGACCAGTTGAGTAAAGGCTGTAATAATTTAATTAAAACTCAACAAGCTAGGTTACTAACGAATGTAGCTGATTTGGTATATGTGCTTAATTGGGATATTCGGGATCAAAAGAAACAACAAACACAGCTTTTTGTCGAACTTTCTACTGAAGAACAGTTTGTATTCGATACTTTAAAGAAGTTAGGAAAGTCTGAAGTAGATGTGCTTGCTTTGCAATGTAAATTACCCACGTTTAAACTCAATCCTATACTATTAGTTTTAGAATTAAAAGGGGTTGTGAGACCATTACCTGGAAAACAATTTGAAGTAATTTAATTTATCGCATATATTGCGGCTCATTTATAATGATATATCATGAATTTTTCTAAACCATTTTTCCTATTCTTATTTTTGTCGATATTAATTTTTTCATCTTGTAGCAGCGATGATGATACTTCTTCTAATGATATCCCTGTTGATAATCCAGAAGAGGCAATTATCGGACAATGGAATTTAACAGGAAGAACTGTACACGGTTTAGAAATTTGTGAGTTAGGCACTAGTTTTTCATTTAATGAAGATGCTAGTTTCGATTTTGACTTTCATGAAGGAGATGATCTAGAAGAGTGTAGTAATATATTAATTGAGGGTAACTATGAGTTTCTTGTCGATAATAATTTGAAAATTAATTATGAAACTTTTACTGAAACCTCACAAACCGTTACTTATGAGTTTCCTAATAAAACTACCTTATTAATTTCGTTCAATGAAAATGAGAGTAATGTTATAACCGAAACTTATAAAAAGCAATAAATGAAATTTTATTTACTAATATTCTTAAGCGTCATAACTGTATTTGGGGTAAATGCACAAGAAGAGCAGCAAGAATTTACAGAGAATGTATTACGGATAAACTTCTTAAGTCCAGGAGTAGAATATGAATATGCGGTAACCAATACATCAACTCTTTCTGGTGGTTTAGGGGTAGCTTACGGAGGATCTTACCCAGATTTATCTGGAGGAGGTTCTGGTTTTAGATATCTTATTACACCTTTTTTAGATCTACAATATAAACACTTTTATAATTTTAAAAAACGCTTAGCCAAGAATAAAAATACGGCTCACAATTCTGGTAATTTTATTTCTGGGAGATTTTATACTAGAGGAGAAACTATAGAGAGTAATTTTGACAGAACTTCTAATTATGATTTTGCAGTGGGACCCACATGGGGATTACAACGTTCCTACGGAAAGTTTCATTTGCTTTTTGATGTTGGTTCCATTTATTATTTTGATACTAAAGGAAACGGTAACTGGTTTCCTATTATGATTCAACTTAATATTGGACTTAATTTATAATTGAATTTTAAACCATAAAAGCCACTTCTTTCTATGGAAGTGGCTTTTTATATAATAGATATTAATTATTAATACCCTAATTTTTCTCTTACTCTAGCGAGTACTCCGTTAGCAGTTTGTTGTGCTTTTTGAGCTCCAGTTTCTAAAGCTGAATCTATTTCTTCAAGGTGAGTCATATAATACTTATACTTTTCTCTCTGTACCGCATATTTGTCAATTAAAAGGTCGAATAGAGCTTGTTTTGCGTGGCCATAACCGTAATTACCACCTTCATAATTAGCCCTCATTTCTTTAATTTGTTCCGCGGAAGCGATTACTTTATAAAGGTTATACACATTACACGTATCGGGATTTTTAGGTTCTTCTAAAGGAGTACTGTCAGTCTCGATACCCATCACTTGCTTGCGTAATTTTTTATCGGTCTCAAAAAGGTTGATGTAATTCCCTCTAGATTTACTCATTTTTTCGCCATCGGTACCAGGAATATATTTGGTCTCTTCTTGTATTTTTCCTTCAGGCAAGACAAAAGTTTCTCCCATTTGGGTATGAAAACGAGAAGCTACATCGCGGGTCATTTCTATGTGTTGCAATTGATCTTTTCCTACAGGAACTAATTCGGCATCGTATAATAAAATATCTGCTGCCATTAACATTGGGTAAGTAAATAATCCCGAGTTAACATCTGCCAATCTATCGGCTTTATCTTTAAAAGAATGTGCCAATGTAAGACGTTGAAAAGGAAAGAAACAACTTAGATACCAAGAAAGTTCGGTGGTTTGAGGAACATCACTTTGTCTATAAAAAACGGTCTTATGAATGTCTAAACCAAATGCAAGCCAAGTTGCTGCGACAGAGTAGGTGTTGTGCTTAAGCTTTTCTGCATCTTTAATTTGCGTTAAGGTATGCAAATTAGCAATAAACAAATACGATTCGTTTTTAGAATCGTTTGCCATCTCAATAGCGGGAATAATGGCTCCTAAAAGGTTTCCTAAGTGAGGTGTGCCTGTACTTTGCACGCCTGTTAGTATTCTAGACATAATTATATTTTTTGTAAAGGTACTTTTTTTATAGAGTTTGCTAAATACATTTTCATATTTTTGGAAGATGAAGATTTTAAAGAAATCTATAATTTTGCTGTGGCGGATTTGGTTTTACGTGCTAATGGGAGTTCCTATTATACTCATGTTTCCACTATTGCTATTGTTTACTTCTAAGGAGAAATTTTATCCGCAATTTTTTGTGTTAGCTCGGTTTTGGGCGAGAATCATAATCTACGGTATGGGCTTTAGGCCTATTGAAAAAAAAGAAGCAGAACCTAAATTAGGTTCTAGCTATATGTTTGTAGCCAATCACACTTCTATGATGGATATTATGATGATGCTACATATGGTAAAAAATCCATTTGTCTTCGTTGGTAAAAAAGAGCTAGCAAAAATTCCCATCTTCGGTTTTTTCTATAAGCGGACTTGCATTTTGGTTGACCGTAAAAATATTCGCAGTCGAAAAGAAGTTTTTAACCAAGCCCAGCGTAGGCTTAATCAAGGAGTAAGTATTTGCATTTTTCCCGAAGGAGGCGTGCCCGATGATGAAAGTACAGTGTTAGACCCTTTTAAAGATGGGGCTTTTAGGTTGGCTATAGATCATAAAATAGCTATTGTGCCTTTAGTATTCTACGATAATAAAAAAAGATTTTCTTATACTTTTTTTAGCGGAAGCCCGGGTAGAATGAGAGCAAAAATCCTTCCTTTCTTTTCTACTCAACCATATTCTCACGAAAATAAAACGCAGCTAAAAGAAAAAGTAAGAGAAGTGATCCTAGACGAATTAACTTCTGAAAAATAAAAAGGCTTATCTTTTTATGTAAGATAAGCCTTTTCTACTTTCTATTTCAACTTAACTAAAACTTAAAATTTAATCCTGTATATACCCCAAAATAATAAGGTTTAAAACCATTGGTGTTTCCCGAAAATGTATTGAGTTGATATTTAAAGGTAGGTTCTACATTAAAATCTAATTTTTCTGAAATCTCATACCCAAGTCCAACTCCTAAGTTAGTACTAAAACTTACTGAGTTGAGGTTGTTAGCTTTTCCTAAATTGGTAACACCTTCAGAAGAGGAAATAGCGACTTCATTTTCATTGAGAATAAGACTACTTGCACCACCTATAAGGTGAATTCCAAAACGTTTGTCTAATAAAGCGTATTCAACCTCTAATGGTACTTCAATAAAACCAACTTGCTGTTTTAAATCTCCAAGAGTATGTGGGTTAATATTACGTTCTTGCAAACTAGGATTACTGTTGTTTGATGGTCGTGCACTTACCACCTGTATATTTTTAGTCCGAGCATTACTATTTACACCGCTAAGACTCACAGGCTCTACAGATGAGGTAAAAGCAACATCATTGGTACTATAATTTAATTTAACCCTGCTCACCCCTGTTCTAACTTTTAATTTTTTAGAAACAGCATATGCAAAATTAACTCCGTATGCCATACTGACTTCCCCGGAAGCATTATTATTAGAAAATTGTGGGTCTATAGGGCTTCCAGAATCACTTAGATTTCCGTAATAAACTGGAGAGACATTGGGTCTAATATTCCAACGAGCAAAACTTTCAGTTTCATCATCCTCTTTCTCATCATTATTTTCTTCTTTAAGTTCTTTCTCCCGTTGTGCTAAGGCATTCTCTTTTTCTAAGTTTTCTTTTGTTAATGTACTGTCTTTATTAATTACTGTAGAAGCAAGGTTGGTATTTGATTTTAAATTTGCTTCTTGATTAAAGTCAGTTTCTCCCTTGAAGCTTTCAGTGGTTTCTAAAAGGTTCTCTTTAGTTTTTGCTTCCGCGGAAGCGTTATTAGTTTGAGCTATATTTTGAGTTGCATTTTCGTGAGCAGAATGATAAGAGTTGAATCGTTTCTTTGATTTTTTTACCGATTCTTGCTGAGAATAAAAATCGGTATTATTCTCTTTCTCGGGAGTAGTACTTGGACTGGTTTCTGCAATTTTAATTTCGGTTTTCAACTTGTCTTTTTCCTGAAGTGAAACAGAGCTTTCTTTACTTTTATTTATTACAGCATTTTTTAAAGAAGGGACAGATTCATCTTTTAAAGTTTCTTCTTTAGGATTACTAGAATTAACGATTTCCACTTGTTCGGACTCAAATAAAGTATCTCCTAAAAATATAAGTAAAGCAATAGCAGCAGCAATGCCCGCGGTCTTGTACCAAAATATAGGTATGACTCTGCGTTTTTTGTCTTTCTTTAATTCTTGTTCAATATTTTTCCACACACGTTTATGTGGAGTAGCTTCAAAATCTTTGAACTTCTCCTGATATAAACGATCTATATTCTTCTTATTACTCATCTTTAAACAGACTGTACGTTATTTTTTTTTTGACTTTCTTCTATCTTTTGTTTTAAAATCCCTCTAGCCCTAGCAAGATTAGATTTTGAGGTGCCTATAGAAATACCCATGGTTTCTGCAATTTCTTTGTGAGAGTAGCCGTCTAAAGCGTAGAGGTTAAAAACCATACGGTAACGGTCTGGTAACTCTTGAATTATTTGAAGTAAAAATTTTAAAGGGATATTCTCTTCATTGATTTCTACTTCGGGTTGTTCTATATTTTCTTCATTTACAATTTCAAAAACGTGTTGTTTTCGATAACGTTGTAAAGCCGTATTAATCACTATTCTTTTCATCCAGCCTTCAAAAGAGCCTTTAAAGTTAAACTGGTTAATTTTCTTAAAAATAGTGATAAAGGCATCTTGTAAATTATCTTCGGCCTCGGCATAATTTCTTGAGTATTTTAAAGAAACCGAAAAAAGCTTATGTGAGAAAAGTTGATATAACTTTTCCTGAGATTTTAAATCTCGCTTTTTACATTGTTTTATAAGCTTCTCAATACTCATTAATAATTATTGCTGAATCATTATTTCTTTAGTTAGGTATAACTCATTTCCTTCTTCATCTTCGCCTTGATATATTTTAAAAGTATAATAATCGTTACGATCTACAAAAAACTCAAACATTTCCGTAACGGTAGTATTTTCTAGATCTTCACAATTAGAGCCATTTTCTATTACAGTATTTAAAATACTTAACTTAACCTCTTGTTCGTTTTCAATAACGTTAAATCCTGCAAAGCCATAACAGGTAGAAGGACGGTTATAACTTAGCGGGAAATTATAGGTTTCGTTAAAATTTATAGTGTCGGGAAAATCAATAGAAGTAACTGGCATTAATTCATAGGTAAAATCAATATCATTTATATCATCATTACTACAACTTGTAACTAAGACAAGGAGGGTAAAAAACAGGGTAATTTTTTTCATCACTTGAGAATGTATTTCTTACAATACAAATATAAGGGTTTAGTTATAGATGTTTTATTATCAGAATGGTTGCGTGTAAAACAAAAGAATCTCGCCATTGGCGAGATTCTTTAATCTAAAAAACAAAATGTTTTTAAGCTTTAGCTAATTTGATAGCTTCAGTAATTTTAGTTTCCAGCTCATCCATTAAATCTGGATTGTCTTTTAAAAGTGCTTTAACGGCGTCTCTACCTTGACCTAATTTAGTGTCTTCATAGCTAAACCAAGAACCACTTTTCTTTACAATTTCGTAGTCTACACCTATATCAATGATTTCTCCAACTTTAGAAACCCCTTCGCCGTACATAATATCAAATTCTGCCATTTTAAAAGGAGGAGCAACTTTGTTCTTCACTACTTTTACACGGGTTTTATTCCCCATTACGTCGCTATTACTGTTTTTAATTTGAGTAGATCTTCTAATATCTAATCTTACAGAAGCATAAAATTTAAGAGCGTTACCTCCCGTAGTAGTTTCTGGATTTCCAAACATTACTCCAATCTTCTCACGTAACTGGTTAATAAAAATAACGGTACAATTAGTTTTACTAATAGAAGCCGTTAATTTTCTCAACGCTTGTGACATTAACCTAGCATGAAGCCCCATTTTTGAGTCTCCCATTTCTCCTTCAATTTCACTTTTAGGAGTTAATGCTGCTACAGAATCGACTACAATTATATCTATTGCTCCAGAACGTATTAGGTTATCGGCAATTTCTAATGCTTGCTCCCCATGATCTGGCTGAGAAATAATTAGATTTTCAATATCAATTCCTAACTTTTCAGCATACGTACGATCAAAAGCATGCTCTGCATCAATAAATGCTGCAATACCTCCTGCTTTTTGAGCTTCCGCAATAGCGTGTAACGTTAATGTAGTTTTACCAGAAGATTCTGGTCCGTAAATTTCAATTACTCTACCTCTAGGATAACCTCCCACTCCTAAGGCTAAATCTAAGCCTAAAGAACCCGAAGGGATAGCATCTACATCTTGTACGGCTTGATCACTCATTTTCATCACCGTTCCCTTACCGTAAGTTTTATCTAACTTGTCTAACGTTAATTTTAACGCTTTTAGTTTTGCTTCTTTTTCGTTATCTTTTTCTTTGCTCATAATCTATCGCTTTCTATGTTATCTTCAAGTGGTGCTAAAGTACTATAAGTTTTGTTTCATTACAATCTTATACGCAACCTTTTTATATTTCTTGCATCTACTTTAAAAGCAAGGAGAACATTTATGAAATTTCTCAAAAAAAATATGATTTTGAATTCCCGTCACGGCGGTGCTACCATAAGTTTTATGAGTAGCTGTAAAGTGGACGGTGGCTAACGTTATTTCTATTTTTTGATTTTTTTTAAAAAAATATAAATAACGAATTAGCCGTTCAAAAAAATGCCCCAAGCAAAAGTTTCGGGCATTTTTTTTACCTCTAATTTATCACAAAAGCTTATGAAGCTTGTCTCTAATTGAAAACAACTTCTAATCCACACATTTAAGCTTATTCCCAAGTTCTTTATTTTTATATTATCTTTGCCGCTTCAACTTTTGTATAACTTAAAATTAGTATAGCATGCAACTGTACAATAAGCTAAGTGCACAAGAGAGAGCGCAGCTTTTAGATGATGCCGGTGAAGACCGTTTAACGCTTTCTTTTTATCAGTACGCCAAAATTGGCAATCCAGAACTTTTTAGAAATCATTTATTTATTGCTTGGGACCAACTAGAGGTCTTAGGTAGAATTTATGTTGCAAACGAAGGGATTAATGCCCAACTTTCTGTTCCTGCAACCCGATTTAATGAATTTAAAAATTTTCTTGACGGAATTTATTTCTTAGAAGGTGTACGTTTAAATATTGCCATCGAGCACGATACCAAATCTTTTCTAAAATTAAAAGTGAAAGTACGTGATAAAATTGTAGCCGACGGTCTAAATGATGAAACCTTCGATGTTACTCAAAAAGGAATTCACGTAGACGCACAAAAATTTAATGATCTTATTAGTGATCCTAACACGGTTTTGGTAGATATGCGAAACCATTACGAAAGTGAAATAGGGCATTTTAAAGGAGCTGTTACACCAGATGTAGACACCTTTCGAGATTCTTTAGATATTATAGAAGAAGATTTAAAAGAGCACAAAGAAGATAAAAATTTGGTTATGTATTGCACTGGAGGTATTCGTTGCGAAAAAGCTAGTGCTTACTATAAGCATAAAGGTTTTAAAAATGTATTTCAATTAGAAGGTGGTATTATAGAATACTCCCGCCAAGTAGAAAATTTACAATTAGAAAATAAATTTATAGGGAAGAATTTTGTGTTTGATCACCGTCGAGCGGAAAAAATCACCGATGATGTTATTGCCAAGTGTCACCAATGTGGCGAAGCCTGCGATACGCATGTAAATTGCGATAATGAAGCTTGCCATTTGTTGTTTATACAATGTACATCTTGTGCAGAAAAAATGGACAACTGTTGTTCTCAAGAATGTAAAGAGGTGAATGCACTTCCTCATGAAGAGCAAAAAGCACTAAGAAAAGGAAAACACAACAGTAATAAAATCTTTAAAAAAGGAAGATCTGAAGTGCTGAAGTTTAAAATATAATTACAAAAAACCCTTCAGGAATTTGAAGGGTTTTTTTATTTAAGCTTTTTTTAGTCTATAAAGAAGTTGACTTATTCCATTAGCTTTTAATCTCGCCACCGTATAATTGAACATTTTCTTAGAGAAAAGATATTTGCTTTTTAAATAAATTTCAGAATTATTTAAATTAGTTATGAGTCTATACCATTTCCAAGTAGATTCATTTTTTTCGATAAAATATTGAGCTCCTACTCCTAAAGTCTGTACCCCCCAAGTTGTGCTAAAGGCTTGATGAAAGGGTTGGGAATGCATAATCAAATCGGCGTTATCTATTGAAATATCAAGATTTTTCTCAATTATTCCCGAGGCCATCGAGAAAGATATTCCGTAATTGCTATCTTCTAAAAACACAGATATTTTCCCTAACTTATTTAAAATAAATTTTGGGTAGCTTAAAAGCAACTGATCTCTTCTTTTGAAAAACCCTTCTTTTATAGTTTCAAAAGAAATTTCAGGATAACTGTCATAATCTAAAGAGGCAAAATTAGATTGTTCTTCAAATTTTTTGAGAGCTTTAGAATCATCATAATTTTCATTATTCAAATCTAACTCATCATTAATATAAAGAGCTTTTAATCCCAAGCCTTCTTGATCGAAAATATTTTTTACATCATTTACTGTATTGTGGTAAGCGTTAATATATTTATTGGTGATACTCGAAAAATACACAAAACTTGCAAATGGGATCGTAATTTTAGCATTTAGACCTTTATGATCTGTGATCATATTTTGTAAAATGCCCTTAGCTTTGGTTTCAATTTGAGGAATATTTTCTCTAGAACCATTATTACCCGCTAACGAAAATTGATTGAGTAAAGCATCTATTTTAGAATCAAACTTCTTTGAAATTATCTTATAATCATTGGCATTAGGCTCGCAGTCATTCATATTAAAAACAGAAAACCCCTTGTTTTTAACACCTAAAGCAGAATCCATAATACCTACTTGATAAACAAAAACTTCTGTTTGATCGGTAAGCTTAGTTAATTTAGAATGCGTAAGTAATTTTACAGTTTTAAAACCTAAACGTTTAAATGCATTTGGCATTTTATCAGAATTTTTCTTCTGAAAAAGAACAGTAACTCTTTCCTTAAATGAAGCGGGTAAATTTTTAAGGGTTTCAATATGAAAGTGATCTGGGTGTTCATGAGAAATCCATAAATAATCTATTTCATTATACCATTCTTCCTTAAAGTTAGGTTTTGGGTGTAAGCTCCAAGAGTTATTAAAAGCTTTTCCCACTAACCAAGGGTCTGTCCATATTTTACAATCAGAACATGTGATTATTGCAGAAGCTTGTGATATTAATTTTACTTTCATATTTTTAGATTATAATATAAATGTGTCTTTTGAAGACAAGAATTACAAATGTAAAAACAATTTGGGTAATCGATGTTTTAATTTATAATAAGCCTTTTCAAGTACTTCAATAGTTTATGAAAATTCAACTCATCAATAAACTTGTATTTTTTTCCGCGGTAAGCGTGCTTTTATATTTTTTGTGGCTCTACAGTTTTACTTATTTTGACATTAAAGATACTCCTGTAATTGTTGGTGTTTTTGTAGAGTTATTAACTATTCCTGTTATATTAGTAGCGTCATTTTTTGTGGTACAAAAGTAAATGGAATCCTGTTTCTTTTCCGTTAGCCGCTATTTTGGTAACACTTTTTCTTATCTATTTTCTCGTTAAAATCTCTTTCTAAGAAGAGAAATCTATTATCTTTTTTCATTTTCTCTTGCCTCACAATAAATTGGTATATTTACCCTTTTAAATAAAGTATTAATTTTTCAATACACGCAGTAATAAAATAGCTGCGATTGTATTTCAATATATAGAACATATGGCGTGTGAAAGTTGCTCGACTGGCAAAGACGGTCAGCCAAAAGGATGTAAGAATAATGGAACCTGCGGTACAGATGGTTGTAATAAACTAACCGTATTCGATTGGTTATCAAATATGAGTTTGCCTAATGGGCAAGAGACTTTTCAATGTGTAGAAGTACGTTTTAAGAACGGAAGAAAACACTTTTTCAAGAATACAGAAAACCTTACTTTAAGTATGGGAGATGTGGTGGCAGTAGAAGCTTCACCAGGTCATGATGTAGGAATTGTTACCCTTACGGGGGAATTGGTTCGCGTACAAATGAAGAAAAAACGCGTAAAAGTAGATAGTGAAGAAGTATTGAAAATTTATAGAAAAGCTTCACAAAAAGATATTGATATCTGGCAAACTGCACGAGAAAAAGAAGAGCCTATGAAGGTGAGAGCTCGTGAAATAGCAATTCGTCTTCAGTTAAAAATGAAGATTAGTGATATTGAATTTCAGGGAGATGCCTCTAAAGCTACTTTTTATTATACGGCAGAAGAACGTGTAGATTTTAGGCAGCTTATTAAAGAGTTTGCACAAGAATTTAGAACGCGTATAGAAATGCGTCAAATTGGATTTAGACAAGAAGCAGCTCGCCTTGGCGGAATTGGTTCTTGTGGGCGTGAATTATGCTGTTCTACTTGGTTAACCGACTTTAGAAGTGTAACCACATCGGCGGCTAGATACCAACAGCTATCATTAAATCCGCAAAAATTGGCAGGTCAATGTGGTAAATTGAAGTGTTGTTTAAATTACGAATTAGATTCTTATTTAGATGCTCTTAAAGAATTTCCCAGACAGGATACAAAACTCCAAACTCAAAAGGGGACGGCGGTTTGTCAAAAGATAGACATTTTTAAAGGTTCTCTGTGGTATGCGTATGAAGGGGAATGGATGAATTGGCATGAGTTAACTACAGATCAGGTTAAGATCATTATTAAAGCTGCAAAGGAGAAAAAGCCAGTAGCAAGTTTGGAAGAGTTTGCAACTCAACTTCAGCAAGAAGTAGAGGTAGATTTTAGTAATGTAGTTGGGCAAGATAGTTTAACCCGATTTGATAAACCTAAATCATCTCAACCTAAAAAGAGAAGAAAGAAAAAGAGAAAGCCACAAAAGGCAAATGCAAATACAAATGCAAACTCTAAACCTAATCAAAAAACGGGTAATAAAAAACCTCAGAATAAGTCAAATAACAGAAGAAAAAATAATTCTAAAAATGCATAAATTAGGAGTTTTTCTTTTAGGGTCTATTTTTCTAATTAGCGTAATTTCTTGTGACTCTAAGCAAGTGTATGATGAGTATAAAAGTTTACCAAATGCGTGGGCAAAAGACTCTGTAGTTAAATTTGAAATAAAAAATATTGATAGTTTACAGACTTATAACTTGTTTTTTAACGTTAGAAATAATAGTGATTATAAGTACAATAACCTTTTTCTAATATCAAAAATGCAGTTTCCCAACGGAAAACAAATTACAGATACTTTAGAATATGAAATGGCTTACCCTAATGGAGATTTTATGGGAACGGGAGCAGGAGAAGTAAAAGAGAGTAAACTTTGGTATAAAGAAAATGTACGCTTTTTAGAAGATGGAGCATATACCGTTACCTTAGAACAAGCAATGCGTGAAAATGGAGAAGTAGAAGGTATAAAGAATTTAGAAGGGATTTTAGAAATAGGTTTTAGAGTAGAAAAAACAACTAATTAATACGTATAAAGGTGGCAAACGTAAAAGCAAATAAGAAAAAGAAAAAAGAAACAAGTTCTTTTAGAAAGTACATTGGTATTTTTTGGAAGCTTTTCGCCTTAGGGATTGTTTTAGTAGTAAGCGTATTTCTTTTGGCGAGTTGGGGACTTTTGGGTGAAATGCCAACTTTTGAACAATTAGAAAACCCTGAAACTAATTTAGCTACAGAAGTTTTCTCTTCTGATGGAGAGACTCTAGGGAAATATTATAATGAAAATCGCACACCTATAAAATATGAAGAGCTTCCCCCGAATCTTATCAATGCTTTAGTTGCAACTGAAGATATAAGGTATTATGATCATTCTGGGATAGATGCTAGAGGTACATTAAGAGCAATAGCTTATTTAGGATCAAATGGAGGAGCTAGTACTATTTCTCAGCAATTAGCTAAGCAGTTATTTACTGGCGTAAGATCAAGTAATATTTTTGAAGCGGTAACTCAAAAGATTAAAGAGTGGGTAATAGCGGTTCGTTTAGAGCGAAGCTATACCAAACAAGAAATACTGGCCATGTATTTTAATATTTACGACTTTAACAATAATGCGGTAGGTATTAGATCGGCTTCCAGAATTTATTTTGGTGGAAAAGAACCTCAAGGATTAAAAATTGAGGAAGCCGCTGTTTTGGTAGGAATGTTTAAAAATTCATCTTTATACAATCCACGTAGAAATCCAGTAGGAGTAACTAATAGAAGAAACGTGGTTTTACTACAAATGGAGAAGGCTGGTTTTATAGATGAAAAACAAAAAGATTCTCTGCAAGCACTTCCTTTAAAAATAGATTATCATCCAGAAAGTCATCAATCTGGTTTAGCTACTTATTTTAGAATGTATTTAAGAGAGTTTCTTAAAGACTGGGCAAAAGAAAATCCGCAAGCGAATGGTGAAACATACAATATTTATAGAGACGGACTTAAAGTATACACCAGCATAGATTCTAGAATGCAAACTTATGCAGAAGAAGCTGTGCAAGCGCATATGTCAAATCTTCAAAAGGAATTTGATAGGCAGAATAAAAACAATAAAACGGCTCCTTTTAGAAAAGTATCTTCAGAAGAAATTGATCGTATTATAGAACGCTCTATGAAAAATAGTGTGCGTTGGTGGGAGATGAAAGATAAAGGTTTTTCAGAAGAGAAAATTAGGGCCTCATTCGATAAAAAAACACCTATGTCTGTTTTTGCATGGAATGAGAAAAGAGAAAAAGATACGATTATGACTCCTAGAGATTCTATCTATTACTACAAATCTTTCCTAAATACGGGAATGATGTCGATGGAACCTCAAACAGGTGAAGTAAAAGCTTGGGTTGGAGGAATAGATCTAAGACATTTTAAATACGAACACGTAAAGCAAGCGCGTAGACAAGTAGGTTCTACTTTTAAGCCATTTGTATACGCAACGGCGATAGACCAATTGCATCTTTCACCGTGTTATGAACTACCTAACACTTTACACACTATTCCTGCAGGGAAACACGGAGTAACTAAAGATTGGACTCCAAAAAATAGTGGTGGAAAATATGGCGGAATGGTAAGTTTAAAAGAGGCGTTAGCAAATTCATTAAATACTATAACTTCTAGATTAATTGATAAAATTGGTCCAGAGCCGGTAATTGATTTATTAGACAAACTGGGAGCAAACACAGAGAATATAGATCCTGTGGCGGCTATAGCGCTGGGATCTGTAGATTTAAGTGTATTCGAAATGGTTTCAGCTTACAGTACATTTGCCAATAAAGGCGTTTATGTAAAACCTGTAATTGTTACCCGTATCGAAGATAAAAACGGGACTATACTTTATCAACACGTCCCAGAAAGTAGGGATGTAATGAGTGAAGAAGCAGCTTACGTAACCATTAACTTAATGGAAGGCGTAACCCAAGGAGGTTCGGGTACGAGATTAAAAACCGATAGTAATTATGCTGCTAATCTTACCCATTATAAACGAGCGGTAACGGGGTATCCTTATGCATTTAAAAACCCCATCGCAGGTAAAACAGGAACCACACAAAACCAAAGTGACGGGTGGTTTATGGGTATTGTTCCTAACCTTACCACAGGAGTTTGGGTAGGTGGAGAAGATAGATCTGTTCATTTCCCTGGCATAACTTACGGTCAAGGAGCGACAATGGCCTTGCCAATTTGGGGAATTTATATGAAGAAAGTATATGGTGATGAGGATTTAGAAGTTTCTAAAGGAGCTTTTGAAAAACCAGAGGTACTTACTATTCAAACAGATTGTGATGCTGCTTCATCTGAAAATACAACTACAGAAGGAGGAGAAATAACAGAAGAATTAGATCTTTAAAATATATTCTTATGATAAGAAAAACGGTAAATAATGTTCAAGAAGCTTTAGAAGGCATTCAAGATGGGATGACTTTTATGCTTGGCGGATTTGGCCTTAGCGGAATTCCTGAGAACTCTATAACAGAACTAGTAAATAAAAATGTAAAAGATATTACTTGTATTTCAAACAATGCAGGAGTAGATGATTTTGGATTGGGTTTATTGCTGAAAAAAAATCAGATAAAAAAAATGATATCTTCTTATGTAGGTGAAAACGCCGAGTTTGAACGCCAAATGTTAAGTGGGGAATTAGATGTAGAACTTACTCCGCAAGGAACATTAGCAGCTAAATGTCAAGCGGCTCAACAAGGTTTTCCTGCTATTTTTACTCCAGCAGGTTACGGAACAGAAGTAGCCGAAGGGAAAGAGGTACGTGAGTTTGATGGGAAAATGTACGTGTTAGAAGAAGCATACAAAGCAGATTTTGCCTTTATAAAAGCTTGGAAGGGAGACGAGGCAGGAAATCTTATTTTTAAAGGAACTGCAAGAAATTTTAACCCTTGTATGTGCGGAGCTGCAAAAGTAACAGTAGTTGAGGTAGAAGAGTTGGTAAAACCAGGAGAACTAGATCCTAACCAAATTCATATTCCAGGAATTTTTGTACAACGTATTTTTCAAGGAAAAGATTACGAAAAGAGAATTGAACAAAGAACCGTTCGTCAAAAAAAATAAATTATGACTTTAGATAAAAACGGAATAGCACAACGCATTGCAAAAGAGGTTAAAGATGGGTATTATGTAAATTTAGGAATAGGAATTCCTACGTTGGTAGCCAATTTTGTAAATGACGATATAGAAGTAGAGTTTCAAAGTGAAAATGGAATTTTAGGAATGGGACCTTTTCCTTTTGAAGGTGAAGAGGATCCAGATTTAATCAATGCAGGAAAACAAACTATTACTGCATTACCCGGAGCGAGTTTTTTCGATTCAGCTACAAGTTTTGGTATGATTCGAGGAAAACATGTGGATTTAACAATTCTAGGAGCGATGGAAGTTGCAGAAAATGGAGATATCGCCAACTGGAAAATACCTGGAAAAATGGTGAAAGGAATGGGTGGCGCTATGGATTTGGTCGCTTCCGCGGATAACATTATTGTAGCGATGATGCATACCAATAGAGCAGGAGAATCTAAGTTATTAAAACGCTGTTCTTTGCCACTTACTGGTGTTGGTTGTGTAACTAAAATTGTTACCAATTTGGCAGTTTTAGAGGTTACCGAAAAAGGATTTAAGCTTTTAGAAAGAGCTCCAGGCGTAAGCGTAGAGGAAATTCAAGCCGCTACAGAAGGTACATTAATTATGGATGGAGAAATTCCTGAAATGAAACTTTAAACATGGGTTTATTTAATAATATTTTAGGTAACTCTAGTGAGGTTTCTGTAGAGAAACTTTTAGAAAAATACGGGCGTTTGTTGGTAGAAGGAGAGCAAATTGAAATCGGTTTTAAACTATTTCGAGACACCTTTATGTTTACCAACAAACGTTTGGTATTAATCGATGTTCAGGGAATTTCTGGTAGTAAAGCAGAATATAAGTCTTTGCCTTATAAAAACATTTCTAGATTTTCTTTAGAAACAGCAGGGACATTCGATTTAGATGCTGAACTTAAAATCTGGATTTCAAGTGAAGACCTTCCTTCCGTAAGTAAGAAATTCAATAAAAGTATCGATGTGTACGAGGTGCAACGGTATTTAGCAGAAAAAGTACTTTAATAATTTTTTCAGCTTTAAGCTTATTTTGTTAGATGAGTAACCATACATTACATATTCGACCTTATCATAAAAATGATCAGCCTCAATTAATAAACCTTCTCCAACTCAATACACCAAAATACTTTTCTCAAGAGGAAGAAATAGACTTCATTCATTATTTAGAAAAAGAACGAGAAGATTATTTTGTGGTAGAGATCTCATCTAAAATTGTGGGTTGCGGCGGGATAAATACACAAGGAAATATAGGTATTTTAAGTTGGGCTTTTTTATCCCGATTTTCAACAACAAGGTATAGGAGGTCAACTACTAAAGTATAGGATACAGCATCTGCTTCAGCAAAAAAATAGTTCAAAAATTCAAGTAAGAACCTCTCAATTAGTTGAACCTTTTTACAGAAAAAACGGATTTCAACTCATAGAAATTAAAAAAGATTATTGGGCTAAAGGTTTTGATTTATACTTTATGGAATATCAAAAACAACTTTTAAAATAAATATTACTCGTACTTTTTTAAACGATCTGGTGGTTGAAACAAAATGAGCGCAGCTTTTTTTATACTCCCAGCCTTTCTCATGTTTTTATAAATATCTACCCATACGTGAAATACCAATTTTACTGGATTGTAATGTCTGGGTTGTTCTAAAATCCCATAAACCGCTTGTTCATCTTCAGGTTGAAAAGTTCCAAACATTCTATCCCATATAATAAAAGTAGAGCCATAATTTTTATCTAAATAATGCTCATTCTTTCCATGATGAACACGATGGTGAGAGGGAGTTACAAAAATAAAGCTTATCCATTTTGGAAGCTTTCTAATATATTCGGTATGAATCCAGAACTGATATAAAACGGCGATTTGATGACAAATAAAGAAGATGACAGGGTGAAAGCCTAAAAAACTTATAGGTAGGAAGAAAACCACTTTAATTTGTTGAGTCCATGATAATCGAAAAGAAGTAGATAGATTATATTTTTCTGAATTGTGGTGTGTTACGTGGGTTGCCCAAAAAATACTAGTTTCATGTCCAAATCGGTGCGCCCAATATCTAAAAAAATCTAAAACAACAAAACAAAGAATTGAAGTTGCCCAATTAACAGGAATACTCCACGGGACCAGATTATAAAGCCATATTACCGATCCAAATAATAGAGTTTTAATAAGTAAATTTTGAAGTACAGAAACTAATCCGATGCTTAAGGATGCTAAAAAATCTTTCTTTTCATAAAGCTTCTTTTTCTGCTTCCAACTAAAATAACATTCGAGTAAGGCTAAACCAATTAGAATGGGTGCGGCGTAGAAAATTAAATCTGGCGCATTAGACATTACGTGATCAAGCGTTATCTTTTCCTTCATAAATTACAATCCTTTTGGTATTGCATCAATCAATTGTTGTGTATATTCTTTTTCGGGATGAGCATAAACAACGTCGGCATCGCCACGTTCTACGATTTCACCCTTATGCATCACTAAAAGTTGGTCGGCCATATATTTCACTACCGCCAAATCGTGTGAGATGAAAATATAAGTAAAACCAAACTTTTCTTTCAACTCATTTAACAAGTTTAACACTTGTGCTTGCACCGAAATATCTAAAGCAGAAACCGACTCATCACAAATAATAAGTTTGGGTTCTACGGCAATGGTTCTAGCGATTCCGATACGTTGACGTTGACCACCACTAAACTCATGCGGATAACGATAAAAATGAGCTTCCTCTAAGCCTACTCGTTTTAGTAACTCAAGTGTTTTTTCTTTTCGCTCTTTTTTACTTTTATACAAACCGTGGACTTCCATCGGCTCCATGATCGCTTTTCCTACAGGAATACGAGGGTTTAATGAAGAAAAAGGATCTTGAAATATGAGTTGTATTTCTTTACGGAGTTTTCTCAATTCTTTCTTAGAAAGTTGCGTGATATCATTCCCTTTATAAAGTACTTTTCCTTCACTTGCTTTGGTAAGTTGTAAAATTACATCTCCTAGAGTTGATTTTCCACAGCCCGATTCTCCAACTAAACCTAAAGTCTCTCCTTCAAATATTTTAAAACTAACGTTGTTTACCGCTTTTACTACACTGGGTTTTTTTAAAAACCCAACATTAGAAATAAATTCTTTTTCTACATTCTTAACCTCTAATAAAGGCGCTTGACTGTAAATCTTATGGTGTCTTTCCTTTCTCTCTGTTTGAGTTTCAGCGATACTTATGGGTTGGTTTTCTATAAAATCTTTTACCGTTGGCAACCGTTTTAAGCGCTCTTGGGTGTCGGGTTTAGATGCTAATAAAGCTTTGGTGTATTGTTGTTTTGGATGATGAAAAATTTCTTGTGTGGTGCCTTGTTCAACGATAGAACCTTTAAACATAACCAAGACTCTATCAGCAATTTCAGAAACCAATGCTAAGTCGTGTGAAATAAATAAAACACTCATTTCTGTTTCCACTTGGAGCTCTTTTAAAAGGTTCAAAATTTCTTTTTGCACCGTAACATCTAATGCGGTAGTAGGTTCATCTGCGATGAGTAATTTAGGTTTACAGGCAATTGCCATCGCAATCATTACCCGTTGTTTTTGTCCGCCACTTATTTGGTGGGGATAAGATTCAAAAATCTTTTCGGGTCGAGGCAATTTTACCTTTTCAAATAGACGTAAAGTTGCTTGTTTTGCTTCCCCGGAAGCGATGTTAGTGTGTCTTAAAAGAATTTCTTGTACCTGAAAACCACAAGTTAAAGAAGGGTTTAACGAACTCATGGGTTCTTGAAAAATCATGGAAATCTCATTTCCGCGTAAGCTTTGCATTTCTTTATCTGAAAATGAGGCTAAATCTTTACCTAGAAACTGAATTTCGCCTTTCGTAATTTGTGCAATAGAAGGCAATAATTTTAAAATACTTAGCGAAGTAATCGATTTTCCTGAACCAGATTCTCCCACTACTCCTAAAATCTCATTTTTATAAAGCTGAAAAGAAATATTATGGAGAACAGTTTGCTTTATATCACTTGTGTTAAAGCTAACTTCCAATTGTTTTACATCTAATAATTCTTGTTGTTTCATGTGTAATAAATGAGGCTTATTGTTGAGGAAAAAGCATTTTTTAAGGACTTATTTTGCGAATAAAAATACATTTTAACGATTAAAATTTCATTTAGTCGATAAAATTTATTTAATTCGTAAGCAAGTTAATTATAAATTAATAATTTTTTAAATGAAACAAAACTATTTCTCTCAGCAAATAGTTATGTTGTATCATACTTTTAAAGATGAGCAACGTAACGTAAAACAACCGCCTAAACTACAATACGAAAAGCAATTAGCCATTCAACAGTTTACGCATAAATTTCCCTTCTTAGAATTCTGGTCCAAAATTAACCACCCCCTACATACCCTTCAATTTTATTGGCCAAGAATTTATGAAACTCCAGTTTTCAATTAAATTTTAAAATTTAAAAAATTTCAAACGTAATGTTTTGACGGTAATATTTATTGTCAAAACGCAAACAGTTGTTTATTAATCAAATCTTTATATTATGAAAAAAGACTATAAGAGCTTGGCTGTAATGGCTACTTTTTTATTAGGATTTACTTTCGGGTTTTCTCAAGAAAGTCCTAAAAAACCAATTAAAAAATTAAATGTATATGAGGAATCACAAAGCTTTCAGACAGCAGATGATAGCTTTAAAAGAAGCTTAGGCTTGCCGCCAGAAAATACATTATCTTTAGTAGAACAAAGAACAGATGAATTAGGATACCATCATCAAAAGTTTCAGCAATATTATAATTCTATTCCCGTAGAATTTGCAACCACAGTTTTACATGCCAAGGAGGGCAAAGTAAAATCTTCTTCAAATAATCTTTATAGAATTAAAGATTTACCAACCACCCCATCTATTTCTAAAGAGATGGCCTTTAACAAAGCTAAGCAACACGTAGGAGCCACTGAGTATATGTGGGAGGATAAAGAAGAATCTAAACATATATCGTATAATCTTCCTGCTGGAGAATTAGTTATTCTGCCTAAAATTAAAGGAGTAACAGAAGAAAATAAACTTGCTTATAAATATGATATTTATGCGACAGCTCCTCTTTATAGAGCAGATGTTTACGTAGATGCGCAAACAGGTGATTTTATAATGGAAAATAAAAAAATTCACCATGCTAATACTCCGTCAAGCGGAAGTACACTTTATAATGGTAATGTCTCTATCACTACAGATAGTTACAATGGAAGTTACCGTTTAAGACAAACGGCAGATGGCGGCGGAATCCAGACGTATGATATGAATAACAGTACAAACTATAACAATGCTCAAGAAGTAACGAGTAGTTCTAGTAATTTTACAAATAACCCAACTGCGGTACAAGCACATTGGGGAGCAGAACAAACCCATAAATATTTCTCACAAAAGCATAATAGAAACTCTTATAACGGTAATGGAGCAATCATACGCTCATACGTTAGTTATGATAGTAATTATGTAAATGCATTTTGGGATGGTAGTAGAATGACCTATGGTGATGGTAATGGTGTTAATTATGGACCATTAGTAGCGTTAGATATTGTGGGTCATGAGATAGGTCACGGTGTTACAGAATATGCGGCTAATCTCGTTTACAGTTATGAGTCTGGAGCTTTAAATGAATCTTTTTCAGATATTTTTGGAGAAGCTATTGAAGCTTTCGCTACAGGAACCAATGATTGGTTAATGGGTGATGAAATAGGATCTGGCGGAAGCGGAGGTGCACTACGCTCTATTAGTAACCCAAATGCTTACGGTCAACCCGATACGTATTTAGGAACTAGCTGGTATAGTGGTTCTGGAGATAATGGTGGTGTTCATTATAACTCTGGAGTTCAAAACTTTTGGTTTTACTTGTTGAGTACAGGAGGTTCTGGAACTAATGATAATGGAGATAGTTATAGTGTTACTTCTATTGGTATGGAGAAAGCTGCTGCTGTAGCTTACAGAAATTTAACTACTTACCTTAGTTCAAACTCTCAATATTCTGATGCTCGTAATGGAGCGATTCAAGCAGCAAAAGACCTTTACGGAGCAGGAAGTACAGAAGAAATCGCTGTGACTAATGCATGGCACGCCGTGGGTGTGGGTGCAGCATATAGCGGTGGAGGAAATCCAGAACCTGAAGATTGTACAAGCGGAGATATTTATTTATCGATTACGTTTGACAATTACCCAGAAGAAACTTCTTGGACCTTAAAAGATGCTTCTGGAAATACAGTAGATAGCGCAGCATACTCAACATCGAATGCAGATGGTTCTACAGTTACAAAAACAATTAGTGGGTTAACCGACGGAGATTATACTTTTACGATTACCGATCAATATGGAGATGGGATCTGCTGTAGCTACGGTTCTGGTTCTTATACCTTATCTAGTGATGATGGTACGATTTCTTCAGGAGGAAATTTTGGTAATTCTGAAGCAACCAATTTCTGTATAGAAGATGGAGGTACTTCTTTAGACAGTGAAGCACCATCAGCTCCTTCTGCTTTAAGCGCAAATAATATTACACAAACCACAGTAGATTTATCTTGGAATGCTTCTACAGATAATGTTGGTGTAGATACTTATGAAGTTTTTCAAGGAAGTTCTTCTTTAGGAACAACAACTGGGACTTCTGCACAGATTACGGGGTTAACGGCTGCAAGCTCTTATTCATTTTCAGTTAAAGCAAAAGATGTTGCTGGGAATACTTCTTCTAGCTCTAATGTTGTTAATGTTACTACAACAGGAGGAAATACTCCAGATTACTGTAATTCTCAAGGAAATGATTCTTCTTATGAATGGATTGACTTGGTAAGCTTAAATAATTTGAATAATTCTAGCGGAAATGACGGTGGATATGCTGATAATACAAATTTAATTGCTAATTTGCCTTACGGATCTAATACGATTCAAATAAGTGCAGGTTTTGCAAGTTCTAGTTATACCGAGCATTGGGCGGTTTATATAGATTATAATCAAAATGGTGCTTTTGAAACCAATGAGAAAGTAGTTTCAGGAAGTTCTAGCAGTAGTAATACCCTTAGCGGAACTTTTAGTGTACCAACTTCTGCGATTAGTGGTAACACCAGAATGAGAGTTTCTATGAAATATAATGCTTCCCAAACTTCTTGTGAAAGTTTTAGTTATGGAGAAGTTGAAGATTATACCGTTAACGTTGGGCAAGCAGCTGCTCAAGGATTTAATAACAATAGTTTAGCTGCCACAGCAATTGGAAATGAAAGTGCAATATTTGCTACTACCATTTATCCTAACCCAGTTACTGGAAATGAAATATTTGTAAAAATGGAAGATGCTAGAGATGCAACTTACAAAATTTACGATATGTTAGGGAAATTAGTATTAAGCGGAGAATTAACGCAAAATGCTATACAATTAAATAGGCTTTCGGGCGGTGTTTATATGTTACAATTAGGAGATGGACAAAAATCTATTACCAAAAAATTTGTAAAACAGTAAGCATCAATTTTTCATATGGGTTAAAGCTCGGGGTGGTTCCCGGGCTTTTTTATTACACAGAAGTAATTTCTGATTCTTCTAATAGTTTTTCTTGTCGGAGTTTTAAGAAAATTTGTGCAATAGCGACTACGTCTTTTTCGCAATACGATACAATTCTTAATATATTATTTTCTTCATAAAAAACATCTCTTACCTGAGAACCATCTATATCGTCTTTTGGGGATGGGACACCTAATACGTGAGTCATCAACTTAAGAGAAGTATAGTGTTTATAATCGCCAAACTTCCATAATTCTAAAGTGTCTAAATGAGGCACCTCCCAAGGTTTCTTTCCGAATAAATCTAATTTAGAAGGCAGTTCTATATTGTGAATAAGCATTCTACGAGCGATATAAGGAAAATCAAATTCTTTACCATTGTGTGCACATAGTAAATGCTGAGCTTGGTGAAAGTAATTATTAAGCAGTTCTTTAAAATCTTGTAAAAGCTTTTTCTCTTCCCCATGAAAAGTGGTAGTTCTAAAACTTCTTTTATTTTCCTTTAAGACAAAATACCCTACAGAAATACATACTATCTTGCCAAATTCTGCCCAAATACCTGCTCGATCATAAAATTCTTTAGCTGTAAACTCATCTTTGCGTTGGTATTGAGATTTTAATTCCCACAGGGTTTTCTTCTCTTCGCTTAATTCATCATAAGAAGAAAATTCGGGTACGGTTTCTATATCTAAAAATAAGATATTTTCTAAGTTGAGTTTTTTGAGCATAAGAGGAAGATTTAATTAGTAAAATACAACTTTTATAACTAATTAGAAATCATTTGATAAGCTTCTTCTACGTAAGTGTAAAAATCATCTGTAAAAGCTCTATCGTTAGTTCTTTCTCCGCGTTGATGCCCTAGTCGTACAATAATCATATCATCTTCAGGAATCGTGATTACGTACTGTCCCAAAATACCTCGCATTACAAACATTTTTTTGTTGAGGTGGTTGCTTAACCAAAAACCGTAACCGTATTCTGGGCTATCTTTAAATTTAGGCTGAATAGAAGTAGCCACAAAACTAGAATCTAAAAGTTGTTCCCCATTCCACTTACCATGATCTTTATATAATTTTCCAAATTTTGCAAAGTCTCTAGCGTTGCTGGCAATACAACAATAGGCTTTTTCATCACCCTCTTCATTATCATCTAACTGCCAAAAGGCTTTATCTTGCATTCCCATAGGCTGCCAAAAACTTTCGCTTAAATAATCTGAAAGTGTTTTTTCACTTGCTTTGGCAACAACCATTGATAATAACTGTGTGTTTCCGCTAAGGTATTTATAAGCTTTTCCTGGTTCTTCTTCTACCCTTAATGACAAAATAAGCTCTTTGATATCGTCATCTAAATACGCCCTAGCTGTCATTGAAAACGGACTGTAATAATTTTCTTCCCAGTTGAGGCCAGAAGACATCGATGATAAATCACCTACGCTTAATCGCTTATCAAACTGCGGATAAAAATCTGCAACAGGTTGATCTAAGTCTTTTATAAATCCATCTTTAATCGCTTTTCCTAATAAAGCAGAGGTAATACTTTTTGCCATCGAAAATGAATTGGTATGGGATGTTTTACCATAATCATCTGCATATTTTTCATACCAAATGCTGTCATTTTTAATGATAAGAAATGCGACGGTTCCTAACTCTTCGTTTATCGATTGTAATTTTTGTGTCGCTTCCGCGGAATTATATTTTTTATGTAAAGACCAAGGTTGAGGTTTTCCTGAAGTTTTAATCGTGCGATTATCAAATTCCGAGTAATCGTCTATATACGCAGTTTTATATCCTTTTAAGTAAGTAATTTTAACGCCACGTAAAATATAATCGGCGTCAAAAAGATAAAGCGCCAAAATGGCTAAACCCAATAGGGTAGCTAGGCTAAGAAGAAGCTTTTTTAAAAATTTCATATAAAAGAATGCTGTTAATTGTCAAGCTTAAATATATTAAAACAAAAGTAAACTTAGTTAAGAGGTTGGTTTAAAAGCTATTGTTACCATCGCTTTTTTACCCATTCTTCTTGCTTTTCTTTTGGCAGGAATGTCCAAACTACTATTCGGCTAGTCTTATTTCCTGTGCCCATAGGAATCTCTTTTACTTGTTGAGCCTCTAGCTTTTTTAATAATTTATGAATTCCTTTAAGGTTAGATTCTTTTGAAACTAAGGAAGAAAACCAATAAATATCGTTTGCAAACTTTCTACTTTCCCAGATCATATTTTGAATAAACTTAGATTCTCCGCCTTCATAAATAAGTTCATTATTTGCACCAGAAAAATTAAGCTCTGGAGTTTTTACTTTTTTACCAGATAGGTTTTTAATTTTTCTTCGTGTTCCCTTTTGAGCTTCTTCTATAGAGGAGTGAAAGGGAGGATTGCAAATAACAACATCTACTTTTTCGTTAGGATTTAGTATGTGATGAAAAAAATCTCTCGGACTTTTTTGCAGTCGGCAATCAATTTTATCTTTAAGGCTAGGATTTGCATTGACGATGTTTTTTGCAGAAGATATAGATTTTGCATCAATATCAGACGCTATAAATTGCCAGTCGTATTCTGTAGCACCAAGAATGGGATAGATACAACTTGCGCCTACGCCAACATCGAGGCAGGTAATTTTATTGCCAGTTGGAATGGTACCAGAATTACTTTCAGATAATAAATCGGCTATATGATGGAGGTAATCTGCTCTTCCTGGAATTGGCGGACATAAATTCTCATCGGGAAATTCCCAATATTTAATTCCGTAATAATGATGGAGTAGAGCTTTATTTAAAATTTTTACAGCATTAGGATTAGAAAAATCTATTGATTCTACTCCTACTTTGTTGAGCTTTAAATAATTTTTAAGCTCGGGTTTAGCTCTTAATAGCGCTTCTAAATCATATCTTTCGCGGTTTTTATTCCGAAGGTGTAATCTTGATTTTACTTGTTTTTTTGTAGACATGATTTATGGTAGAATTATAGCGATTTAAAACTTCTTGTTTTATAGCAGTAAATATATAAAGTCTGCAATGATTAAAACCTGAAATACAAAACTTAAAATCTCGACTCGTTTTTTATATTTTAAGGCCAAGAGTAGTATAAGAATAGTAATTAAAGGCAATACGAGACCAGAAACTAATCTTAACGAATAAATGTTTCTTTTTTCTGAATCTATAAGCGAATAATAATTCACCTCATTAAAAAGTGGAGAAATAGAGTAGGTTATTTTTTCAATACCCTTAATTTGTTTTGCGAAAGATCCTGAAACATTAAAGTCTTCTCTTTCTGTAAATACCTTGTAAGAGGAATGAGAATTTCCAGCGGCATTGTAATATTGCTGGCGTTCTTTTTTAATATTTAGAATTGGATCTGTATATATTTTACCCGGGATTATAAAATCTATGATAATCATAAGGGCAGCGAGAATAGATAAAACTTGAAACCATTGAGTTAAGGTAAATTCTTTTTCCAGTTTCGAAGAGTCCATTATTATTTTATGAAGGTTACAAGTAGTTTTAAAGATTGTACTTATGGCACAATCTTTAAAACTAAGAATTTATTCTTAATAAATGTGTATTGAATTCCTCAACATAAATTTTACAATTTCAAGCATATAATCTATTTAGAATACGCACCAGAAGAATAGGTAAGCTCGTAACTGTGGGTGTAAATTTCAAAGACGATTCCAAAAGGATCTTCTACGTAGCACATTTTAAAAGGTTTTTCTTTAGGGTAATATTCTCTAATTGGCATCCTTTGTTTTCCCCCATAAGCTATAATTTTGTCGATAAGCTCTTTAATATTTGGGTCTTGTATGCAAAAATGAAATAGACCTGTATTGAAAGGATTAAACTCTGGAGCTTCTTTAATTCCGTGCGGAAAAGAAAATAACTCTACTCCAATTCCATCTGAAGTTGCCAAATGAGCAATTTCAAACTCGCTCCAATCGTCGCCAAAAACATCTATACACATTTGTCCAATAGCTGTTTCCTTTTCTTTTTTTACTGTAGAAGGTTCCATAATAACATACCATCCCATTACTTCTGAATAGAATTTAACTGCTTTATGAATATCTGGAACAGTAAGCCCAATATGGGAAAATGATTTAGGGTAATTTTTTATTGTTGTCATATGATCTAATTTAGATTTTAAAATTAGTATATATTTGCTTGTTAGGCAATAACTTACTTTAAAGTGATATAGTTACTAAAAGGAGTAAGATGCTGTTTTTTAAGATTTTAAAATCATAGAAATTAAATAAAGATATGGATTGCCCTTTAAATTATACCATGAATTTGATTGGAACAAAGTGGAAACCTCTAATTCTATTTCATTTGTTAGATGAAAATTTGCGTTCGGGAATTTTACAAAAGAAAATTCTGGGTATTTCCAATAAAATGTTCACTCAAACGGTAAGAGAGTTAGAAAAAGACGGACTTATTTTTAGAAAAGTATATCCCGTCGTGCCACCCAAAGTAGAATATGGATTAACCCATAGGGGAAAATCTCTTGAAACTATTTTAAGAAGTATGGACGAATGGGGATTAAACAATAGCGACGCTAATTAAAACAAACGTTGTTGTTGAGCAGGACTTTCGTGTTCAAGTAACCACTTTTTTCTCCAAATTCCACCAGCATAACCTGTAAGAGAACCATCGCTTCCTATCACTCGATGACAAGGAACTACAATCCATAAAGGATTTTTTCCGTTAGCGGAAGCTACTGCTCGAATAGCTTTAGGGTCGCCTAAACGTTTAGAAAGTTCTAGATAAGAAGTAGTTTTACCAAAAGGAATTTTTAACAGCTCTAGCCAAACACGTTGTTGAAATTCAGTTCCCTGTGGCTGAGTTGGGAATGAGAAATCTTGTAAATTACCTTTAAAGTAAGCTTCTAATTGCTGGGCTGCTTCAGTTAATTCTATATCTTGAAAATTTCTCTCTGGAGCTTCAGATAAAACTGAAATTTTTTCAACCCCATTTGCGTTTCCTTCAATAAGGGCGATTCCAATAGGAGTTGGGAGGTGATATTTATTTTTCATCTTTCTCTTCTCCTGTAAATAAACCTAAGCGTTTTGCTCTACGCTCCCAATTTTTCCTAGCCAAGAGTTGCATATCCTCTACGCTATCACTTTCATCCATGATTTCAAGTCCTAAAAGCGTTTCAATAATATCTTCCATAGTAATTAACCCTACGGTATTTCCAAATTCGTCAGTAACAATAGCCAAGTGTGATTTTTTGTCTATAAACAGCTCAAACAATTTAGGAATTGCGGTATGAGAATGTGTAACTAAAACATCTTTTTTTAACTGATTTAAAGTATCGTTTCCTTTATTTTCAATCATATGTTCTAAAACTTCATCTTTCAACACAAAACCTGTTATATTATTGGGTTGAGTTTTGAAGATAGGAATTCTTGAAAATTTTAAATTTTTATGAGTAGAAATAAAATCTTGAATGGTCGTTTCTTCTTCGGCTGTGACCGCAACAGAAAACGGCGTCATCACATCTTTTGCTAAAACCGATTTAAAGACCAGCATATTTTTTATAAAAGTGGTTTCATTTTCTTGAAAAACACCTTCTTTTTCCGCTGCATCGGTAATGGCCATAAACTCTTCTCTGCTCATTGTATTGGCGTGAGCAGATTTCCCAATAAGTTTGGTAGTTAACAAAAGCAGCCACAAAATACCTGTGTATTTTAACGGAAAAATAATGATACTTAGTGTTTTGGCAGTAAAATTACCTAAAGATTTCCAGTAACTGGCACCAATGGTTTTAGGTATAATTTCTGATAAGATTAAAATAAGGATGGTCATAATCGCAGATACCAATCCTACAAAATTGATTCCTAAAATTGAGTAATCAAATCCACCTTCTACAGCTAGTTTCCCAGCTTGGTTTCCCACTAGAATTGCACCTACCGTGTGCGCTATAGTATTAAGTGTTAAAATTGCGGTGAGTGGTGTATCTATATTTTTTTTAAAACCCGCTAAAGTTTTAGCGTAACTTTTTCCTTCTTTCGTTTTAATACGAATAAAAGTAGGGGTAAAGCTTAGCAATGCCGCCTCTAGAATAGAGCATAAAAAAGAAACAAAAATAGAAATAAAGGCATAAACAATGAGTAGCGTCATAGTGATAAAGTAATTTTCAACAAGTTAAAAATTATTATGGCTGTTACTCTTAATTTCTATTTAAAATTTAAAAAACCCCGAGTAATTTGTGACTCGGGGTTTTTAGAAACTAACTTAGTTTTGCTTTCCATTTTTTAGCAAGTTCAAATTGCTCAATTGCAGAAACTTTTATATCATCATTATCTTTATAAAAATCAAATTGATGTTGGGTGTTATAAGATTTAAAGACTAAAGAAATTTGCTCTATAGACTTATCATTTTTTCTAATTTCTAAAAGATCGATAGAGAAGTTTTTAAAATCTATTATGTGCATTTTTTTCTCTAAACTTTCTAAATTTCCATATATTAATTGTTCACTTTTATGATCTATTCCTATATAATCATCACCAAAAACATCAATTTCATTCAGTTGAATTTGATGAATCGCAGCTTTTTCTTGAATGTTTTTTAAGGCTTGTTTTTTTCTTTTTGATTTTCCCATAACGGCATAAGCGACTGGGGCTGTAAATACGATTAGGAAAACTAATCCTAATACGATAGATGAAGTATCCATATTTTTCTTTTTTGAGATGGCAGTTACGCTTCCGCGGAAGCGAACTCGAATAAATTTTTAAATAAATCTAGAGTAAGTGTGAAATCCCCAAAGAGGGAAACCTGTTACAGGCTTTCACATTTAAAAAAGTAAACAATCACAAAAAGAAATGAAATGGAAAAAGGTATCGAAAGATTTTCGCTCTTTGATCTACACAGAGAAATTGTATAAAAAGAGTTTTGGTTGTTGAAAAAGCATCGACCTTAGAATGATACGCTGTAGTGAAATCATAACTCCATTGGTGATCAATTTCATAAGAAGGAGCAGGAGATGAAATTTCTTCTACGGCATAGAATTTATGTTCATTTGCCGAAGAGCTAATAGTTTCTTTAACGCTATTATCTGGCAAGAAAAGACTATCACCGCTTTTTGCAGTACTTACTAACGAGAGTAAAAGTATGCAAAAAGCAGTGAGAAATCTAGAATAAGATGCTAACGTTAAGTTCATAAAGCGAAGTTGAGCTAAAAGCTTGCCAAGTTAATTATGAAAGTAATTTGGCAGCATCTTTGGCAAAATAAGTGGCAATAAAGTCAGCTCCCGCTCTTTTAATGGCAGTAAGTTGTTCTAAAATGACAGCATCATGATCTAACCAACCTTTTTCTGAGGCGGCTTTGATCATAGCATATTCACCACTTACTTGATATACAGAAATAGGAACATTCACGTTATTTTTTATATCTCTTACAATATCTAAATAGCATAATCCTGGTTTCACCATAACGATATCTGCGCCTTCTTCAATATCCATAAGTGTTTCTTTAATGGCTTCATCGCGATTTGCAGGATCCATCTGGTAAGTTTTCTTATCTTTTGGAATGTCTTTAGCATCTACAGGAGCCGAATCTAGGGCATCTCTAAATGGACCATAAAAAGCAGAAGCAAATTTAGCACTGTAGCTCATAATCCCGGTATTAGTGAAACCTTCCGTTTCTAAAGTTTCTCTTATCACCAATATTCTACCATCCATCATATCGCTTGGGGCAACAAAATCGGCTCCAGCTTGGGCGTGAGATAAAGCCATTTGTCCTAATGCTTTTACAGATTCGTCGTTGAGTACTTTTCCATTTTCTATAATCCCATCATGGCCATAAATGGAATAAGGATCTAAAGCAACATCGGTCATCACCACCATTTCTGGAACAGCATCTTTTACAGTCTTAATAGCTCGTTGCATAAGTCCATCTGCATTTACAGCTTCGGTTCCTTTATTATCTTTTAGTTGATCATCAACTTTTACAAATAATAAAACCGATTTTATCCCCAAACTCCATAATTCTCTTACTTCTTGCTGAAGTAAATCTAAACTGAACCTAAAATAATTGGGCATCGAGGCAATTTCTTCTTTTTTATTTTTGCCTTCTACTATAAATAATGGAGCCTGAAAATCGTTAGGAGTTAGAAAGTTTTGTCTTACTAAGCTTCTAATGGCTTCGTTTGTTCTTAATCTTCTATTTCTTCTTAGTGGGAACATAGGTTTTTGGCATTAGCCTTTAGCTTGTTATATTTTTATTTATTCTTCTTCTTAGATTATTGTTTTAACTAATAAGTGAAAATTTTAGCTTGATAATTTTTGAATTAATGAATTAAGCATCTTTTTTATTTCTTCTACCTGAATCGGTAAATTCGCTCCAATTTCATTCGGAATGAAATGAAGTTCAATACTTAATAAAAGCTGATACTCCAACTCATTAGCAGAACCGAATGCAAAGTAAAGAAATCTTGAGAAATCTTTTTCTGATTTTCTTCCACAGCCTTCAGCAATATTAGTTGGAATAGAACTAGAAGACCTTTTCATCTGACTAACCAAATTAAATAATTCTTCTTTAGGATATGTTTTGTGTGTTTATAAATAGCTAGCGTTAATTCATGTCCTTTTTGCCAAACTAAATATTTTTTATAATCCCTCATTTCAATTATTCTTTTTTCTATTAAAAGCTAATTGCTTTAAACTTTAATCCAATCTTTAGGCTTTTCTAAAACTTTTAGTAGTTTTTCTTCTTCGCTTCCTTCTGTAGGCTGGTGATCATAAACCCATTGCACGTGTGGAGGCAAACTCATTAAAATACTTTCTATCCTTCCATTGGTTTTTAAGCCGAACAAAGTGCCCTTATCGTGTACTAAATTAAACTCAACATAACGACCTCTACGTATTTCTTGCCAAGTTCTATTTTCTTCCGTAAAGCTTAAGATTTTTCTTTTTTCTACAATGGGAACGTAAGCTTCTAAAAAGCTGTCACCTACTTCGGTAACAAAATTATACCAGTCTTGCATATTTTTTTCTTCGGAAACTTTTAAATGATCAAAAAATAAACCGCCAATACCGCGAGCTTCATTACGGTGAGCATTCCAAAAATATTCATCACATTTTTTCTTATACTCTGGGTAGAAAGATTTATCGTGTTTATCACAAGCACTTTTAGAAACTTCATGAAAATGTTGAGCATCTTCATCAAATAAATAATAAGGTGTTAAATCTTGACCACCACCAAACCATTGATCTACTGTGTTACCTTGTTTGTCGTACATTTCAAAATAACGCCAGTTAGCGTGTACTGTAGGAATCATTGGGTTTTTTGGGTGAATAACTAGACTAAGTCCGCATGCAAAGAAATTAACATCACCTACATTAAAGTATTTTTGCATAGCCGGAGCTAAAGGCCCGTGAACAGCAGAAATATTTACACCGCCTTTTTCAAAAACATTTCCGTTTTCGATGACGCGTGTCCTGCCGCCACCGCCTTCTTCACGCTTCCAAATATCTTCATGAAACTTAGCTTCACCGTCTACCTCTTCTAGCTTTTGTGTAATACGATCTTGTAAATCTTGAATGTAATTATAAAATTTATCTTTCATTTTCAATATAAATCAATTGTTGTGTTGCTTTTTTAGCCTCATTTGGAGTAGAAACTTTTAAAGCTTTTTTCATTTCTTGCTGAAGAACAGCTACAATATTTTCTTCGGTTATTCCTTGTTCAAAAAGATTTCTGCCTTGTTGATTATTATGTAAATCCATAATTTTTGCCAATTCTTCATTGGGCGAGAGTTGCTCGTGCAAATGAGTTATTTTTCTTGCCCATTCTAAAGACTTCTTTACGGAATTATTTCCGCGGAAGCAATATTGAGCAATTAAAAAATTCCATAATGCATGTCTAAATGCATTGGCTTTATTGTCTTTATGATGTGATTTTCCAAAAAGGTGATTGCATATGCTTACACTTTTTTGAGTTGCCTTATACGTAGGAATAATATAAGTAGGGTGAAGTGTAAAATGTTGGGCCAGCACGAAAAACTGCTTAAAATTTAAGTTTTTTATACGAGCCCAAATTGCCATTATCCTTGATATTCTTTTACAGCATCAACAAAGGCTTTAGCATTTTCTACCGGTATGTTAGGTAAAATACCGTGACCTAAATTGACAATGTATTTGTCTTTTCCAAACTCATTAATCATTTGGTGAACCATTTGTTTAATCTCTCTTGGAGGAGAAAATAACCTTGACGGATCAAAATTACCTTGCAATGTAATGTTACCACCGCTTAAGTAACGTGCATTTCTTGCAGAACATGTCCAATCTACACCTAAGGCCGAAGCACCAGATTCGCTCATTTCTTTTAAGGCAAACCAGCATCCTTTCCCGAAGGCGATTACAGGAATATCGTCTTTCAAAGCGTCTATAATTTGTTGCATATACTTCCAAGAAAACTCTTGATAATCTACAGGAGAAAGCATTCCTCCCCAAGAATCGAATAACTGAACTGCATCTACTCCAGCTTCTACTTTTCCTTTTAGGTAAGCAATAGTAGTATCGGTTATTTTTTGTAATAAAATATGCGCTGCCATAGGTCGTTTAAAACAAAACTCTTTGGCTTTATCAAAGTTTTTAGAACCTTGTCCTTGTACTAAATAGCAAAGAATAGTCCACGGTGAGCCTGCAAAACCTATTAATGGGACTTCATCATTTAAGGCCTGTTTGGTCATCTTAATGGCTTCGTAAACGTAACCTAATTCTTCATACACATCTGGTACAATGATATCATTTACTTGAACCGGAGTTCTTACTGGGTTTGGTAACCAAGGACCAACGCCAGGTTTCATTTCTATCTCTACTCCCATGGCTTGAGGAACTACAAGAATATCGCTAAAAAGAATAGCTGCATCTGTTCCTACTTGGTGAATAGGCATTACCGTAATCTCGGTAGCTAACTCTGGAGTTCTACAACGTGTAAAGAAGTCATATTTCTCCTTAAGTTTCATGAAGTCTGGTAAATAACGACCTGCTTGACGCATCATCCAAACTGGCGGACGTTCTACGGTTTCTCCTTTAAGGGCTTTTAAAAATAAATCGTTTTTAATCATTTTTATATTTTTTTACCACTTGCACGATGACATTTTCTATAGTGGGTTGGTTCGCAATTATGATATGATTAGTGTGTTTTTCTAATTCTTTAGCTGTGGTAGTACCTATACAAAATGCAATTGCAGATTTTAAAGTATTTTCAGCGAAAAAGCTTTTTACAGCACTCGGACTAAAAAACAAGACGCCATCAAATTCTTGTTTAAATTCTTTATGATTTTCTAAGGTATCATATACCTGTATTTCTGTAAAGGAAATATTATTTTCTTTTAGTTTTTGAGGAATTTCATTCCTTCTCTTTTTTCCGCAGAAGAAATAAAACTCTTCATTATTATGGGATTCACATATTTTATGAGCTAAATCTTTACCGTAATCTTGAGATTCAATAATATTAATATTGTTCTCTCTTAATAACTGTGAGGTTTTTTCACCTACCACATATGCATTTTCAATACTAACCTTATCTTTTATTACCTTCCAGGTGTTTTGGCTAGTAATAATAGCATTCTTTACTTCTTTAGGGAAACTACAAATAGGTATTGGCGAAATGCGTATAGCATCATATGATACATAGCTAATGCCTGCATTTAATAATAATGACTCTTGGTGTTTGTCAAGTTTTTTAGTGCTGAGTATCGTTGGCATTGTTTTTTAAATAATTTTCGACATCACTCTTTTTTCCAAATACTACCAATGTATCGTCTTGTTTAAAAACAGTATCTGGAGTAGGCATTCCTAACCCTTCTTTTTTTTGAGTTTTTCTTCCGATAAGGTTATTGTAATTTTTATTTCTTAATATGGTAATGATATTTAATTTGTATTTCTTCCTAAAATCAGATTCAAATAATTTTTCTCCCACATGTTTTTTGTAAACAGCTACTTCTGAAACTAAGTGATCATCATCGGTTTCAAAATTATCAATACTACCTTTCAGGTTAATTTTTTTAGTAAGTCTCTCAGCAAATTCTTGTTCGGGATGTACTATTTGGTCTATTCCCATCGCCTCTAATATAGTATCTTGAATCTCTGAAGAGGATCTGGTAATGATTTTTGCTTTAGTGATTTTTTTAACAATGGCAGTTACCATAAGGCCAGTCCCCCCGTGCTCTCCAATGGCAACAATCACCACATCTGTATTTTTTAATGGTAGAGATTGGTATGCGCTTTCGTTGGTAGCATCCATTGAAACGGCATGGGAAACCTTGTTCTTTATAAGCTCTATTTTTTTTAAATCCTTATCGGAAGCAATCACTTCATTGCCAGAATCGGCTAAATGAATAGCGAGCGACATTCCAAAATTTCCAAGGCCAATGACAACTATTTTCATTTAGTATTTTTTTAATTGATAAGAATATTTTCTTTTGGGTATGTATACTCTGTTGTATTTACACTTTTTAAGATTCCTATCATTAGATTAATAAGACCTATTCTGCCAAAAAACATTAAAAAAATAATTACATATTTACTGTTTTCACTAAGTGCAGGGGTAATTCCTAAAGAAAGCCCCACTGTACTGTAAGCAGAAAAAGTTTCAAAAGCAATTTGTAATAATGTAAACTCTGGATTAAAAATAAGCAATAATAAAATTCCTGTTCCTATAGAGGTTAAAGAAATAGCGATAATTGCAAAAGCTCGCAAAACTGCTTCTTTGGCAACACGTCTTGTCCCAATTTCTATATTTGGTTTGTCTTTAGCGATAGAAAAAATATTAAGTGTAGCTAAAGCAAACGTTGTGGTTTTTATACCACCACCTGTAGATGCCGGGGAAGCTCCAATCCACATAAGGAAAATCATAAATAAAATTCCAGGAATGGTAAAATTGGTCATATCTACCGTATTAAATCCTGCAGTTCTTGTGGTTACGGAAGAGAACATAGCGGTTGTAAATTTCCCGAAGGCAGTTTTATGCTCCGCTAAATTGGTTTGTTGCTCAGACAGTAAAAAGAAAGCGGTACCGGCCACAATTAATATAAGGGTGGTATACATCACAATCTTAGTGTTGAGTGTAATGACCCTAGATATAAATTTTTGATTTTTTTTGTTAAAAATATTATAGAAAAACTTTCTTACATATTGAATAAAATTAGAGGCAATAGCATAACCTAACCCCCCAAATACAATTAGCGCCATAACCACCCATTGCATATAGTAATTAAATCTAAAATTAGCGTCATATAAACCAGTAGATGATGTAGAAAAACCGGCATTACAATAGGCTGAAATGGCATGGAACATAGCAAAAAAACTTTTATGTTCCATATTCTCTACATCTTGAAGTGAGCTGTAAATTAATAAAGCTCCAATACCTTCTATGATTAAAGAAAATACCACTATACGCATAGCAGTTTGCATAATGCTGTTTAATTTTTCATTCCCTAGAATATCTTTCATAAAAAGACTTTCTTTAAATGAAGCACCACTTTTAAAGAAGTAAGCAAAAAATGAAGTAAAGGTCAACATTCCTAAACCTCCAAGCTGAAACAATATCATAATTACGGTCTGCCCAAATGGAGTAAAATCTTTGGCAGTATCTAGAACAATTAAACCTGTGACTGCAACAGCACTTGTTGATGTAAACAAAGCATCAGTAAAGCTAATGCCAGAGGTGGTAGCTGCAGGAAGCATTAAAAAAAACGTACCTGCAATAGCAATAAGTGCAAAGCTGCCTACAAATAATATAGCCGGATTAAAATAGAGATCATAAATACCTCTTACCAGAAAGGTAAGTCTTATAAAAAAGTAGAAGATTAGGCCGTATTCCATAAAATAGCGTTCCTTAAAAAACGTATCTATAAAAGAACCTTCATAATTTACTAAGACTAAAATAATTTCTAAAACGATTAGAAATGAAAGTAAAATTAGATTGAATCGAGAAGTGCGCTTAACTCTGTATATTGATTGTAAATATTGATACTTATAATAGTTAAAAGCAATAAGGGCGAATAACAAAACTGGCAAAGCAATAAGCTTGTAGAGTCTATATTCTTTAAAACTATCAAAGCCAAAATCAAATATTAAAAAAGATAGCAGAATAATGTCTAAAAACCAAAGGGCAATATTTGAATGTGCCACCTTTTTAAACATTAGTGCTCTAGTTTGGCTTTTATGGAGTGCATAAGTTCTTTTCCTCCTTGTTGTAATATTTTATGAGCTAAATTCTGACCTGCATCTTGGTAGTCACTTACGTTAAAAGTAGCTTTTTCTTCTATTTTTTCTTTTCCGTCAAGGCTAAAAAGATTTCCGGTAAACGAAATTTCTTCCTCATTTTTAAATTCAGCTAAAGCTCCAATAGGCGCAGTACAACCTCCTTCTAAAGTTCTTAAAAACTCACGTTCAATGTGAACGCACATAGCTGTTTTTTCATCATTAAGCTTCTCTACAGCTTCTTTTGCATAAGAGTTAGATTCATTCACTACAATTAGCATTGCACCTTGAGCCGGGGCTGGAGTCATCCAATCTAAAACGGTGTGATTTTCTGGTTTTAAATTAATACGCTCTAGACCTGCTGCAGCAAAAATAGCTCCGTTCCAATCTTGGTTGTCTTGTAGCTTTTGAAGTCTTGTATTAACATTTCCGCGAAGGTTTACAATTTTATGAAAAGGGTATTGGTTTAACCATTGTGCTTTTCTGCGTAAGCTTCCTGTAGCTATTACCCCTTCTGAAGCTAGAAAATCTAAACCTTTATGAATTAAAATATCGTGCACATTGGCGCGTGGTAATACCGCAGCTTGCACAATACCTTTTGGTAATGCTGTAGGAACGTCTTTCATAGAATGTACGGCAATGTCTATTTCGCCTTTTACCATCGCAATATCTAGCGTTTTGGTAAAAATGCCTGTAATACCCATTTCGTAAAGCGGTTGATCTAAATTAAGATCACCTGTAGATTTTACGGGTAGTAATTGAGTTTTGTACCCTAAGGCTTCGAGTTTATCTTTAACCGTATTGGCTTGCCACAGCGCTAATTCACTGTCACGAGTACCAATTCTTATTGTTGTCCCCATGTAAACTTATTTCGAAAAATCTTCTAGTTGAAAAACCTTTTGTATAAGTGCCAAGCTTTCATCGTTAGAATCGCTATCCTCCTTAAGGTGACTAGCAAATTGATTCATTATTTTTTGAATAATACGATTACTTACAATTTCGGCGTGTTCATTATTAAAATCGCTAAGTTTTTTACTTTGAAAGTCCAATTCCTCGTCTTTCATATTTCTTAGCTTATGTTTTAAAGCTTTGATGGTGGGAGCAAATTTTCGTGTCTCTAACCAAGCATTAAAATCTTTTCTTACCTCTTCTATAATAATTTCAGCTTGTGGAATAAATGTTTTTCGCTTTGCTAAAGTAGCATCGGTCATTTGAGAAAGATGATCTAAATGAATGAGTTTTACATTCTCCAAATCGGCTACATCATCAGATACATTTTTAGGAATCGATAAATCTAAAATTAGCAATTCTTTATTGGAATAGATAAGTTCTTTAGAAATGGTAGGATTTTGAGCTCCTGTTGCAACGATAAGAATATCGGTGTCCCGTATCTCTGTTTGCAAATCGGCATGATCTTTTACGATAAGATTAAACTTCCCTGCAACTTTTTCAGCTTTATCTTTAGTACGATTAATTAACGTAATATGATCATTTTTGGTGTGCTTCACCAAATTTTCACACGTGTTACGTCCAATTTTTCCTGTTCCGAAAAGGAGAATATTCTTATCGGAAACATTTTCGTAATTATTTAAAATATATTGTACTGAAGCAAAAGAAACCGAGGTTGCTCCTGAAGAGATTTCGGTTTCATTTTTAATTCTTTTACTTGCTTGAATCACAGAATTGACTAAACGTTCTAAAAAAGGATTGGTCATTTGTAAATTCTTAGAAAGAGAAAAAGCAAATTTTAACTGACTAATAATCTCGAAATCACCCAAAATCTGACTGTCCAAACCTGTTCCCACCTTAAAAATATGAGAAATGGCTTCTTGGTTTTTATAAACATAAGCCACTCTTTCAAATTCTTCTACCGTGCCGTGCGTATGCTGGCAAAGAAGTTTTATAAGTTGAAAAGGGTGTTGAGCAAATCCGTAAATTTCGGTTCGGTTACACGTAGAAGTAACAAGTATGCCATCTACACCGTCTTTTTTAGCGTCCTCAATTAAATTCTTTTTTTTCTCTTCATCGAGACTAAAGTGTCCCCTAATGTCGGCGTCAGCTTTTTGATAGCTTAGGCCAATGGCATAAAAAGAATTGTGTTTAGATATATGGTAGTTCTTCATAGAAGAAAAAAGTCCTGAATATTTAGACTACAAAAGTAACCGCTTACATTTTCTAAAAATAACGTTAAAAGTACTTTTATTGTCGCTATAAGTTATTTTGATCTAGAATTTACTCTAATTTAATGAATTAAGCTATTTTTGTAGTATCAACAAGCATTTGAAGATCATTATTTTAGAATGATTCTAAATAAAAACAAGATTTTGTCTATGAATATTTCATTAGAAAATAACGCTCAAAGTACTTTTCATAAATTAGTTATTGAAGAAGGAATTCATATTCTTACTTTTCAAAATAACACTACTGATAATCAGGTTTTTGAAAAAGATATTCATCTTGATTTTATTCAGTTTCATTTTTGTTTAAAAGGCTCAGGTCAGTTTAGTTTTAATCAAGGAAACTATACCCTAAATTTAGGTGATGAAAAATCGTTGTTGCTTTATAATCCTACTAAAAATTTACCGCTTAGTGTCACGGTAAGTGCAAATTCTTGGATGGTAAGTGTCATTATTTCTATACAGAAACTGCATTCACTTTTTTCTGATGAAGCCAATTATATAGATTTTTTAACAGATGATAATAGAGACAAAAAATACTATCAAGAACAATCTATAAGTCCGTCTATGGCTGTAGTTATTAGTCAGATTTTAAACTTTAATTTACACCCATCAGTAAAGAAAATTTATCTAAAAGGAAAGGCTTACGAACTTATGGGGTTATACTTTAATAGACCTGAAGAAGCAGATGTTGAGCAATGCCCTTTTTTGATCGATGAAGATAATGTACGTCGTATTCGTAAAGCGAAAGATATTATGATACAGCGTATGGCGGAGCCACCAAGCTTACAAGAGTTAGCGAATGAAATTGGACTTAGCTTAAAGAAATTAAAGGAAGGGTTTAAAGAGGTGTATGGCGATACTGTATTTGGATTTTTATTTGATTACAAAATGGATTTTGCTCGAAAACTTTTAGAGACAGGACAACACAATGTAAATGAAGTAGGTTTAAAAGTAGGTTACAGTACAGCAAGTCATTTTATTGCCGCTTTTAAAAAGAAATTTGGGACTACCCCAAAAAAATATATACAGTCGGTTAATTTAATTTAACTATTGTGTGATTGATAAATAGATAGAATTAGGAAGAATTTTGTTAGTATAATCGATTATTTTTGAAATAAAAAAATTGAAATGAAAGGAGTTTTACTCGTTAATTTAGGTTCTCCAGAGAGCACCAATCCAAAAGATGTAAAGAAGTATTTAGATGAATTTTTAATGGATGAGCGCGTAATAGACGTACCATGGCTTCTACGTGCTTTTATAGTAAAGGGAATTGTTTTAAATACAAGACCAAAAAAATCCGCGGCAGCGTACCAAAAAATATGGTGGGAAGAAGGGTCTCCGCTTATCGTACTATCAGAACGTTTGCAAGAAAAAATAGATAAGTTTACTGAAGTTCCTATATCTCTGGCGATGCGTTATGGAAAACCAAATATAGAACAAGGTTTAAAAGAGTTAAGCGCAAAAGGGGTGGATGAGGTATTGCTACTGCCATTGTATCCACAATTTGCGATGGCTACTACAGAAACGATTTTGGTTTTAGCTGAAGAGTTACAAAAGGAAAAGTTTCCGCAAATGAAGCTTACTACTTTGCCACCGTTTTATAACCGTCCAGATTATATAGAGGTTCTTTCCCGTAGTATTGCCGAAAAAATAGAAAACTTAGATTACGAACATTTATTATTTAGTTACCACGGCGTTCCAGAAAGACACATTAAAAAGAGTGATATTACCAAATCGCATTGTCAAATAGATGGTACATGTTGTAAAACCCCGTCACCAGCACACCAATTTTGTTACCGTCACCAATGTTATGAAACCACGCGTTTGGTCGCAGAGAAATTAGACTTAAATCCAGATGCGTTTAGCACATCGTTTCAGTCCCGTTTAGGATTTGATCCTTGGTTACAACCCTATACCGATAGAACAATTGAGAAATTTGCTCTTAACGGAATGCAAAAAATGGCAATTGTTACACCGGCGTTTGTTTCAGATTGTTTAGAAACCTTAGAAGAAATTGCGATGGAAGGCGAAGAAATTTTCCATGAAAATGGGGGAAAAGAATTTACAGTGATCCCGTGTTTAAATGATCGAGAAGATTGGGTAAAAACGTTAAGTAGTTGGATAAATTCTTGGGCAGAATTAACAGAAGAAGAAAGTATCGTTAAATAATGGCAAAGGTAAATTCGACCGCCTTAGGACAAGAGCCTATAGGGAAGCTTCTTATAAAGCAATCTTTACCAGCCTCTATAGGTATTTTGGTAATGTCTCTAAATATTTTGGTCGATACTATTTTTGTAGGTAATTGGATTGGACCTACCGCTATTGCCGCTATAAATGTTGTTTTACCGGTCTCTTTTTTTATTGCTGCTTTAGGAATGGCGATTGGGATAGGAGGTTCATCAATTATCTCTCGTGCTTTAGGAGCAAATGATAATAACAAGGCATTAAAAACTTTTGGCAATCAAATTACCCTAACCTTAGTGCTGTGTATTACGTTAGTAATTTTAGGGTTGACATTTATAGAACAATTAATTCCTGCATTTGGAGGAAAAGGAGAAATTTATGCTCCTGCAGAAATCTATTACCGTATTGTACTTTACGGGGTTCCTATTTTAGCCCTAAGCATGATGGGAAATACAGTAATTAGGGCAGAAGGAAAACCTAAGTTTGCCATGATCGCTATGATTTTACCTTCTATAGTTAATCTAATTGCAGATTATTTTCTCATTAATGTTTTAGATTTAGGGATGGCAGGTGCAGCTTGGGCAACCACTGGTTCTTATGTTATCTGTTTTTTATATGTTTTATGGTTTTTTCTTTCTAAAAACTCTGAATTAAAACTACAAAGCGCTCATTTTAGGTTAAATCTTCCCATTTTAAAAGAAATAAGTTCTTTAGGTTTTGTGACATTAGCAAGACAAGCAGTGGTAAGTATTACTTACTTATTACTAAATAATATTTTATATAATCTTGGCGGAGCTGCCTCGGTTACGGTTTATGCGATTATAGGTAGAATGCTAATGTTTGCTTTATTTCCAGTTTTGGGAGTTACTCAAGGATTTTTGCCTATTGCAGGTTATAATTATGGAGCAAACAATCCGTCAAGGGTAAGAGAATCTATTAATAAAGCTATTTTATATGCGGGAGTATTGGCGCTAGTAGTTTTTGCAATTATCATGAGTTTTCCAGAATCTATTGTAGCTATTTTTACTACAGATAAAACCATTTTGGCAGAAACACCTTCGGCAATGCGTTGGGTTTTTGCAGCATTACCCATTATTAGTTTACAATTGATTGGTTCTGCTTATTTTCAGGCGGTAGGGAAAGCAACTCCAGCTTTATTATTAACACTCACTAGACAAGGCTTTTTTTTTATACCGTTAATTTTAATTTTACCAAAATACTATGGAGAACTAGGAGTATGGATCTCTTTTCCCTTAGCGGATGTAATTTCAACTCTAGTTACAGGTATCTTTCTTAATAAAGAGATTAGAAAGAATTTAGTCCCGAAAACAGCTTTACCGATAGAAGAATAATTAAATTTGAATATGGAGTATTATAATTACATTAAATCTCTTCATTTAATCTTTGTGATTACTTGGTTTGCAGGCTTATTCTACATTCCAAGGCTATTTATATATCATATAGAAGCACAAGATAAAGATTCCACCGAAAGGGAGATTTTAAGTAATCAATTTAAGATTATGACAAAGAGGTTGTGGTTTATTATAACTTGGCCTTCGGCAATTTTGGCTACATTATTTGCAGTCATATTATTAATTCTGCAGCCTGTTTGGTTACAACAAGATTGGATGCATGTAAAGCTGGCATTTGTTTTGTTGTTGTTTGTTTATCACTTTAAATGCCATCAAATTTTTAGGCAATTACAGCGGAATGTTTTTAAATGGTCATCTAACCAAATGCGATTATTTAACGAGGGTTCTACACTTATCTTGTTTTCAGTAGTGTTTTTAGTGATTTTAAAAAACTCTTTGAATTGGATTTTTGGTGTAGCAGGAATTTTTGTGTTAGGAATTTTGTTAATGTTAGGAATAAAAATTTATAAACGAATTAGAAATAAAGGTAAATAAGATGAGGTGGCTTAAGCGCTCTTTAAGAACTCGTATATTCTTAAGCATGATTTTTTTAGTGCTAGGAGCTTCTGTGCTTATTGCTATTGTTACGATCTATCAATATAAAAAAGAAGCTGAAGCTTACCAAAAAGATAAACTAAAACAAAAAGAAGCTTCTATACGGGCAAGTATTAATTACGAGATACAAACCACCACCTATGAAGTAACCACAGAGAATATTCCTTTAATTTTTAGAAAGAAAATCTACGAGCTTAAGAATATTCATAATACCGAGATTAACTTTTACGATCTCAAAGGTAGATTGCTCAAATCGTCTAAGCCTACTTTTTTTAAAGACACTTCGATTACTAAGATGCCCGAAATGGCTCTTACACAGTTAGAAAATTCAGAAAATAAAAAATACGTTCAATACTACAAAGAAGACGGAGTAAAGTACCAATCTTCTTATACATATATCACCGATACTTATTTTAAACCTTTAGCTATTCTCAATTTACCAAAAATTGAAGATGATGGTTTTATTGATATGCAACTAAAAGATTTTCTAACCATTTTAGCTCAAGTTTATTTATTACTTATTCTTGCTGCCATTTTACTTTCTTATTTTCTTTCTAAATACATTACCTCTTCTTTAAAGGCGGTAAGTGAGAAGATTCACGCTACACGATTAGATAAAAAGAATAAGAAAATTGCAATTAAAGACACTTCTGAGGAGATAAAATCACTTATAAAAGCTTACAATTCTATGATTGATGAATTGGAAGAAAGTGCGGTAAAATTAGCTACCAACGAACGAGAACAAGCTTGGCGCGAGATGGCAAAACAAGTCGCCCACGAGATTAAAAATCCGCTTACTCCTATGCGTCTTACCGTGCAAAGTTTTGAGCGAAGATTTGATCCCGATGATCCCGAAATTAAAGAAAAACTCAATGATTACACTAAAACACTAATTCAGCAAATAGATACGATGAGTTCTATAGCATCAGCATTTTCAAACTTTGCTAAGATGCCAGCGCAACAGAATGAAACCCTCAACGTGCCTAAAATTGTAAAATTAGCACTCGATATTTTCAATGAAAGAAATATTATTTTCTTTACGGAAGAAGAAGAAGTCTTAGCCATTTTCGATCGTACACAGCTTATTAGAGTAGTTACCAATTTGGTGAAAAACGCTTTGCAAGCCTCAGAAGAAAATCCGCAGCAGCGTATAGAAGTGAGTGTGAAAACCGATAAAAATTACGCTTGTATTTTAATAAAAGATAATGGTTCTGGTATTTCAGAAGAAAATAAAACCCGTATTTTTGAACCTAAGTTTACTACTAAATCTAGCGGAATGGGACTAGGTTTAGGAATTATTAAAACCATTATAGAGGCCTACAAAGGCACTATTACCTTTACCTCAAAAGAAGGTGAAGGCACTACATTTGAAGTTAAATTTCCTAAAATATAAACCATGAGTTACAACAATATTTTAATAGAAAAAGAAAACGGACTGGCGCAATTAACGATTAACCGTCCTAAAAAATTAAACGCTCTTAATAGAGAAACTTTAGAAGAGATACATAACGCTTTCGCGGAATTAGAAAGCGACGAGAACGTGAAAATAATTGTCCTTACTGGAAGCGGAGAAAAAGCCTTTGTGGCTGGAGCAGACATCTCTGAATTTGCCGATTATAGCATAGCAGAAGGAAAAAACTTAGCAGCAAAAGGACAAGAGGAAGTATTTGATCGTATAGCTAATTTCAATAAACCTGTAATTGCAGCCATCAATGGTTTTGCTCTTGGGGGAGGATTAGAATTAGCTATGGCAGCACATTTTAGAATTGCTAGTGATAATGCGAAAATGGGACTTCCAGAAACATCTCTTGGTGTAATTCCTGGGTATGGAGGTACACAACGTTTACCGCAATTAGTAGGGAAAGGAAGAGCTATGGAAATGATTATGACCGCAGGAATGATAGATGCTAAACAAGCTTTACAATACGGGTTGGTAAATCATGTAACTCCTGCAGAAGAACTTATGGAGTTCACCATAAAAATGGCTAAAAAAATCATGAGAAATTCTATGGTAGCGATTGGTAAAGCCATAGAAGCTATAAATGCAAATGATGAGGACGGTGTAAATGGTTTTGATAAAGAAATTGAAAACTTCGGAAAGAGTTTTGGAACAGAAGATTTTAAAGAGGGAACAACCGCTTTTTTAGAAAAAAGAAAAGCAGATTTTCCAGGAAAATAAAGAGCGAAATTTATTTAAAGTAAAGCTGTCTAAAAGTGAATTTTCGTCAACCTGAATCTGCCCGGATTGAATATTTAATTTAGGAGGGTTTGGTTCAGGTTCTTATACTTATGTAGACGTAAGGATGATAAAATTCTGAAATAAGACTATCTTAAAACATTGAAAGAGCTAAGGTTTTATAATCTAAAATCGGTTAATGGATAATTAATTTTTGTTAAAAGTTAAGTTTTTGTGAAATACATGTATATTGCAATCAACAAAAATTATACTTATGAAATCAAAGTTACTTTACATTTTACTCATTTTATTTACATTTTCTGTTACAGGACAAATTAGTCCTATTCAAGTCACAAAAAGCAGTATCGAAAAAGATTCTAAAAAGGATACTCAACTAATGTTCACCGCCGATGATGGTAATGGCGGATTTGTAACCGCAAGACTTTTTTATGGAGGTATTATTAAGTCTCCTAAAGGATATTACATAGAGCACTATGATTCAAATCTAAATGTTGTTCAGGAGTATGAATATAAAATAGATCACAGTAGTATTAAAAGTATGTTTGTAGCAGATGGACAATTAAATTTGATTGAGTATAAACATAACCGTGATGATAAAACTAATGATTATAACTTATTAAGTTCATCTTTGTCAAAATTAAATTTTTCAAGTAAAAAGATTTTTTCTGTTTCTAGAAAAGATGTAAAAAAACCATTTTTTCTTGCTGTCGGGTTTGGGATCTCAAATTTAGATCAAGTAGACCATGACCCTACAGGAGAGGTTTATCTATCAGAAAATAGAAACTATATAACCTTTAATTTTGATATCAAAGATGATAAAGAAGAAACTCACTTAGTAAAGGTGTTTGATAATGACTTAAACTTAGTTTTTGAAAATCAGTTTAAGCAAAAGGGTGTTAAAGATGCTTTGTTCATTTACAACTCGTTAACTATAGATGATAGTAATGGAGATGTGTTCTTTTTAGGAAAGTTATACGAAAGTAAAAGAATGAAAAAAAAGGGAAAATCTAACTACCAATACAAGTTATATAAACTCAATGCAGACGGCACAAAAGAACTATCATTTAATACTGAAGAAAATTTTGTAGGCTCGATGGAGTTAATCAATAATGATGATAGTTTAATATGTGTAGGTTTTTATTCAGAGAAAAATGATTTTCGATATAAAGGGACTGTTTATTATAATTTAAATAAGGAGAATTTTACTGTAAATAATTCTGGATTTAATCCTTTTACAGAGCAGTTTATGGTAGATAAATATGGCGAAAAAAGAGGGAAGCGTAAAAAGGAAAAAGGAAAGGAGCTTAGCTCGTTAAAATATAGAGGCTTACATATAGATGATAGTGGAAATACTATTTTTACTGCAGAAGAGTATTTTGTAAAAAGTCATACCAATTATAAGACAGGGCACACAACTTATACTTATTATTATAATGATATCTTGGCTTGTAAAATAAACTCATCTGGTGCGATGGAATGGGCAAGAAATATTAATAAAGCACAAAAAACAAGTGGTAATGCAGTAGATTATTATTCTTACCTTTCTACAGTAAAGAACAATCGTGTAATAATATTATTGAACGGGTCTGATAAGGTTAAGAAAATGAGGGATGACCGTATTAGATTTGATGATAAAAGAGTTAAAAAACTAAGTCTATACGCCATAGAAATTTTACCAAATGGAGATTTCAATTATGAGCAAGTAATCAACAATGATGAGTCTAAAGTAACCTATAAGGTTTCAGAAGGTGTAATTACAGATAATTACGACTCGGTAATTCTTGAGGGGGACAAAGGAAGAAAGAAAAGAATAGTAAAACTTACACTTTAGTATTCAATTCTTTATAAAATATTTTTTCAAATAGATAAAAAAACTTTGATTCAGAAATGATTCAAAGTTTTTTTATCTTATCATTTAAGATTTAACCCCCGTTTTAAGGTGAGATTTATTAAAATAAAAAACTAAAACAATAATATTTTATAGTAAATAATATTAGCGAATGGAGCTTCAACGTATTTCTGGGAAACATAAAAATAATAAGCTTTTATATTATTTAAAAAACTATTCAAGGTTATTGTTACCTGATGCTTATTATCAAAAAAGACTAATAAATAAATTAAAATCTATTCCAAAGAAAGAACAGGAAGAAATTTTAAAAAGGGTAAATTATTACAACAAATTAGAAGAGAAAGTTGATTTACCTAAAGATACATCTAAACTCTCAAGTCTTAAGCTAAAAGATGGAAAAACCTATTTTTTCGATTTTAGAGAATACACAAGGTATTTTAAGAAGCATTTAAAATGTTTTTTTTTGTTTGGAGATATTGTTGAAGTACCTTCTCAACCTTCATTTGTAAAAAGTAGACCCATACATCTTTCTAATGAAAATTCTATTCTCTTAAAATGGAATAAAATCAGGCATTTTTTATTTATTAAAAACGACTCCAAGACTTTTTTAGAAAAAAAGAATATGTTGGTGAGTAGAGGGAAAGTACACCCAAAGCAGCCCCAACGCATTAAATTTTTAGAAAAATATTTTAACCATCCGCTTTGTAATATAGGAAAGGTTAACAATAATGAGCTCAACTCGAAATGGCTAGTAGAAAGAATGGGAATTCAGCAGCAGCTAGCTTATAAGTTTATTTTATGTATTGAAGGTAATGATGTAGCGACCAATTTAAAGTGGGTCATGTCTTCCAATTCAATTGCTGTAATGCCACAACCCAAATTTGAAACGTGGTTTATGGAAGGTCAATTAATACCAGATTATCATTATATCTGTTTAGCTGATGACTATTCTAATATGGAAGAAAAACTTACTTACTATATAGAACATCCTGAAAAAGCTCTAGCTATCATAGAGAATGCTCATCGTTTTATTGATCAATTCAAGAATAAAAACAAAGAAGACCTTATTTCTCTTTTGGTACTTAAAAAATACTTTGAAAAGACGAACCAGATTTAAAAAATCAATAAGGATTAAATCCTGGTTTTTGGAAATATTACATATTTATACTTATATTTGAAAAGTATAAATTATTTCCTTATGTCTATTTCTTACCTAAAAGGTCGTGGCGCTCAGCAAAATACTCCTAATAAGTTTCTAGAGCAAGAACATACGGTAGATCCAGAATTTTTAGAATATTGCTATAAAGAAGGAGAAGAACCTTCTAAACTTGCTACCCAGTATCAAGAAGTTTTCCCTAAGACCTTTGTTAACAAAGTAAACAGCCCCGATGTAGGTATGGGGTATTCTGCCAATCCTTACCAAGGTTGCGAACATGGTTGTATTTATTGTTATGCTAGGAATTCACACGAATATTGGGGTTATAGTGCTGGCTTAGATTTTGAAAAGAAAATACTAGTCAAGAAAAATGCACCTCAGCTATTAGAACAAAAACTACAGGGTAAAAATTGGCAAGGCGATACGATTATTTTTTCGGGAAATACAGATTGCTACCAGCCCATAGAAAGGAAGCTAAAAATTACCAGAAAGTGTTTAGAGCTTATGCTTAAGTACAAACACCCCACAGGTATTATTACTAAAAACAGTCTTATTTTAAGAGATTTAGACGTATTAAAAGAATTGGCAGATCTCCATTTAATTAGAGTGAGCATATCTATAACATCCTTATCGGAAGAAACGCGTCGAATCGTTGAGCCAAGAACAGCAAGTATTAAACAGCGGTTAAAAGCGGTAGAAGTACTTGCTAAACATAACATTCCTGTAAATGTAATGATGGCGCCCATTATACCAAGTATTAATAGTCACGAAATTTTGCCTTTGGTGAAAAAAATAAGCGAATTAGGAGCAAGATCTGTAGGTTATACTATAGTGCGTTTAAATGGCGCTATTGCGGAAATATTTAAAGATTGGATTGAAAAAACCCTTCCCGATCGTGCTGAAAAGGTATTACACCAAATTGAAGCTTGCCATGGGGGAAATTTAAATGATAGTCGGTTTGGTACAAGAATGAAGGGAGAAGGTGAGTTTGCTAAGCAAATAGCCCTACAGTTTAAAATAGCGAGAACAAAATACCTTTCTTCCGTAAAGGAAATAGAGCCTTTAGATAATAGTCATTACTTAAAAATTAAAAACCCTCAGTATGAGTTATTTTAATAAAAACAAATTAATACCCAAGACTTAAATAGATGTTTTAAATCTTGGGTTATATAGAATTAATCTCTAAAAGTGTAGCCTATGCTTAAAGTAAGCCAGTTTTTCTTCAAATCACTTTCTTCAGGGTTTTTGTTAATATCGGTTACTCCATAATTGTACTTTAAATTGATATCTATATTATCAATTAAAATATAACCGACTCCAATAAATACACTTGCATCCAACAGAGTAAAATTTTCACTAAACTCAAAGGTATGATCAAAGGAGTCACTACTGGAGTATGCAGGGAGTTTACCAAAAAAGTTAGTTCCGATTTCCCCACCTACAAAGCCTTGAAACTTATAATCGTAAGTATAGTGGAGACTTAATGGGAAATTTATTGAATGAATAACCAATGGATCGTCAAAGCCTTCAACTTTGGCACCTAAGTTATTATATGAAATTCCTGATCTAAATGAGAAAGAGTCGCTAATATAACGGTATTGGTAAACCCCAAAATAAAACCCTGTTTTAGAGGATCCTCCATCTAATCCAGAAATATTAGATAATATGCCTCCTGCCTCTATACTGCTATAACAGTCAGAACAAAAGACACCGCCTCCATAAAATTGAGCTTGAGTGAAATAAGTGGTAAATAATAAACAGATAGTTAGTAATAGTTTCTTCATAATATTAAGTTAGTTACAGTTTAAATTTTTTTCTAATAGTTCATAAAGATCTTTGTCATTTTTAAAACGTACATTTTTGAGATCATTTTCTAATGAGGAGCAATTGGGGAAAAGATATTTTTGAGCTCTTTTTAGCATGGTCCGAGTTTTAAAACCTGGAGTATTTATACTAACCAAAATGCTATCATTAGGCTTACTTAAATACAGCCCATACATCCCTTGTTCGAAAATAATCACCACTTTCTCTTTGCCTTTGCGACCTTTTATCGCGTATTTTATACCAGCTTCAGAGACTAAAATTTCATCATAGGCTTTTTTTAGTAAAGAAAAGGATTGTCTTTTTGCTAATCCTAACCTTTGGAACTCTTCATTTTTCCTAAAATAACCTATTTGACCTGTTATGAAATAATAGGTGTTACTGGCGTCATTCAACTGTAATTTAATAAATAAGATTTTATTACGATCGATTCTTTCGCTATGGTCTTTTTCAGATTTTTTAATTATTAGATTTTTACCTGTCGTGCTCAGTGGAAACTTCACTAAAACCTCTGAAGTTTCGCCAGATCGATAAATAACTGTAGACTTATAATATTTTGCAGATGCGAGAATAGGAATAATTAAAAAACCTATTAGAAGTAAAATATTTCTCATAAAATTAATTTTTTATGAAAATAGATTTTTTTTTGGTAACAGAAAAGATCTTATGATGCGAAATTCTGAAAAACTTTATTTTTCAAGTTTAATCAACTCTTCCCTTCCCATTCGGCGTAAAATTGCTCTAAAAATTGCTCCATAAACTCGTGTCGCTTTTGAGCAAGTTTTTTACCGGTCACAGTATTCATTCTCTCTTTAAGTAATAAAAGCTTTTCGTAAAAATGATTGATAGTAGGATTTTCACCTTTTTTGTATTCTTCCTTACTCATATTTAATTTAGGAGCAATAGAAGGGTCATAAATTTTACGATTTTTGAACCCACCATAATTAAAGGTTCTTGCAATACCAATTGCACCCATAGCATCTAATCTATCGGCATCTTGAATTACATCCAATTCGGGAGAAGTAAACTCTTGTTTAATATTGCCTCCTTTAAAAGAAATATTCTCAATAATTTTCACCACGTGTTCAATAACGAAATCTTGTACGTGTAAACTTTCTAAAAATTTTCTCGCTGTTTGCGGACCAACATTTTCATTTCCTTGATGAAATTTTGAGTCTGCGATATCGTGTAAAAGCGCACCTAAAGAAACGATTTCTAAATTAACGTCTTCATCGCGCGCTAAAAGTAAAGCGTTTTTATAAACACGTTCAATATGAAACCAATCATGACCACCTTCTGCATCTTTCAATTCACTTTGAACAAATGCTTTGGTGGCCTGAATAACTTTAGACTCTTCTCTCATCTTATTTTGTAAGTGCTGGGTTTACCCATTTAAAATGAGTTATTTTTTCAGGAATTCTTATACGCTGATTGATACGTTCCATTCTTGCTGGTAAACTGGTAACAAAATCTCTCGCTTTCTCACCGTCTTCCTTAAGGTCGGTAAGGTTCTCTATATCCCAACGTTTAATTAATCGCCTCATAATATCTACATAGTCTTGACCGGTGTAAACGCCAATACGCTGAGCCGAATTAGAAAATTCATCAAATGCAGCTCCCATACTATCCCCAGATTCTCTCAAAAACATAGCAGGCATAACAATTTTATTTTTCATCATGTCTCTAAAAGCGATCATCATATTGTTAGGGTCTAACTTAAAGATCTCATTCACAAAAGTACTATAAGCATTAAAGTGACGCATTTCGTCACCACTTATAATTTTACACATTTTTGCTAAAGATTTATTCCCATAACTACGGGCTAATTTTGCAACACGGTTGTGAGAAACATAGGTAGCAAGCTCTTGGAAGCTAGTATACACAAAGTTTTTGTAAGGATCTCTATCGGTTCCAATATCAAAACCATCGTTAATTAAGTGTTGTGTAGTTCGTTCTACCTCAATCATATTTACCCTACCAGAAAGGTATAGGTATTTGTTAAGGGTATCTCCATGACGGTTTTCTTCTCCTGTCCAATAACGAACCCATTTTGACCAAGCAGAACCACCATCGTGTTGGTTAATTCCTTCTACATCCATCAACCAAGATTCGTAGGTAGGTAAAGCTTCTTCAGTTATCGTATCACCTACTAAAACCACCCAAAAATCATAAGGAAGCTCTTTAGCGAGCTCTCTAATTTCTTTTATCTCATCAAAAAACTGATCGCCTTGAGAGTTAGGTAGAAAATCGGTAGGTTGCCAAATTTCTTCCACAGGAATAAGAAATTGATCTATAAAGCCATCAACCTTACTTTCCAGTTGTTGCATTACTTCTAGTCTTATATTTTTTTGAGGTTCCATGGTGATGTGTATTTTATAGATTTTTAATGTCTTGTATGATAACTTGCTCTACTTTTTCTATTAATTCTTCTGTAGAGTAATCACTTACTTTTATTGTAGGTTGAACTTTGCATTTTAAATGTATCCCTAAACTTAACGGAAATTGTCCATTTTTCACAATTTTCCAAGAGTTATTAATGGTTAAAGGAACAATTACAGCATCGGGACAAAACTTGAATAACATTTTTAATCCGTTAGGAGAAAACTTTTTAGGCATTCCTGTTTTACTACGTGTTCCTTCAGGAAAAATAACAGCAGCTCTATTAGTATCGTTCAAATATTGTGCAAATTTTTTAATTTCAGGCAAAGATTGTCTTGGGTTTTTTCTGTCTATTAAAATAGAACCCCCATGCCTTAAATTATAGGAGATACTAGGAATACCTTTTCCTAACTCTTTTTTGCTTATAAACTTAGGGTGAATTTTTCTCAAATTCCAAATGATAGGAGAAATATCGTAATGGCTCTGGTGATTGGCAACAATAATATGGGGAACATCTTGTTGAAGCGTTTCATTATTTTCAAACGTAATTCTAGTTCCTAAAATATTAAGACATCGAAGTAGCGAGAAATTAAGATAATCTACACTTTTTTTATGTGCGTTATATCCAAACACATTAAAACAAATCCATTGTATGGGGTGAAAAATCACCAAAACCAAACCAAAACAGAGGTAATATATAACTGAAACAGGATAAGATAATATAGTCTTCATAACAAATACGACGTCTAAGCAGCAAAAATAAGTTTTAAATTAGAGTAGTGACTATTATTTTTTTAAAACAATTGTGCTTGCATAATAAAAAAAGCCGTGCAAGAAGTGAACGGCTTTATTATTTATTAAAATGATTGAATCTTAGCAATACTCGTTATAAGCGTCTTTTAAGTTTTCTGCAATCATTTCGGCAGGTCTACCTTCAATGTGGTGACGCTCTAACATGTGAACTAATTCTCCGTCTTTAAATAAAGCCATAGAAGGAGAGCTAGGAGGGAATGGTACCATATGAGCACGAGCTTTATCTGTAGCTTCTTTGTCTACACCAGCAAAAACCGTAACTAAATTTGCAGGTTTTTTACTGTTGTCTAAAGACATTCTAGCTCCTGGTCTTGCATTCGCTGCAGCACAACCACAAACCGAATTTACAACTACCAATGTAGTTCCTGATTGGTTAATAGCTTTGTCTACTGCTTCTGAGCTTTGTAATTCTTCAAAACCTATAGAAGTTAATTCTTCTCGCATAGGTTTTACTAAATCTGCTGGATACATATTTTGATATTTTTTTTGTATAAATTATAGAATACAAAGATACCAAAAACTAGTTACAACTTATATCTCATTTTCTAATACATCTATAGGATATTTTTATTCATGCCTTTAAAACCATAGAACCTTATATATTTGCATTTCAAAGTAAAGTTATGATCAAGTGGATTGGAGCCATTCTAGGAATGGTTTATATGAAATGGCCAGGAGCAATTCTTGGTTTTTTATTAGGTAGCCTTATTGAAGTTTCTTTAAAGGGGAAGCGAGCAAAAGGAGGAGGAAGTGTTTTTCAAGATATATTTAATCAGCAAAAAGGGCAAAATGTCTCTATGGGTGATTTTGAATTGAATTTACTCACTCTTTGTTCTGTTGTAATTAAATCTGACGGGAAAGTAAATCAAAAAGAACTTGACTATGTACGTTCTTATTTTGTGCAAGCATATGGTAAAGAAAGGGCCAATGCGACTTTTAAAACTTTTAATGAGGTTATTAAAAATCGTGAAATAGATTCTGAAAGAATTTGTGCTTATATGCGTTCTAGAACAACCTATGAGGTGCGCTTGCAAATACTTCATTTCCTTTTCGGAATTACCCAAGCAGATGGTCATATCTCTAATGCTGAAGTAAATGAATTAAGAAATATAGCCCATCATTTACAAATTAACCAAAGAGATTTTGAGAGTATACAAGCGATGTTTGTAAAATCTAATGACACTACAAGTGCTTATAAAATTTTAGAGATTGATAAAACTGCTACAGATGCTGAAGTAAAAAAAGCTTTTAGAACTATGGCGAAAAAATACCATCCCGATAAGTTAGAAAGTATGGATGAGGCTTATAAAAAAGGAGCTCAAGAAAAATTCCTGAAAGTTCAAGAAGCCTACGAAAAAATTCAGAAAGAAAGAGGGTTATAATTAATTAGAAGCTTTAGCGAAGGTTAAAACAAATAGCCTCTTTTCTAATTTTGAAAAGAGGCTAAATTATGAATAATTAAAGTCTAGGATCAACAAAACTCTTATTAGTCATTAAAGCATTTGTAGCATTTCTTTTGAAGTATAATATTCAAAAACTCTTTTTTGAAGCCTGAAATCCTTGTCAAATATTAAGGTAACGGGCAAGGAGAAAGGAGCATTTTTTCTTGAAGCTAGGAGTAAGGGCAATTGATGTACGCCATTACGTTTTGTTTTTGATTGCATATTGCTAAATTTTTGACCATCAAAATGAATGGTATCTTCTGTTTCTACATCCATCTCTACAGCATAATATTTTTTATTTAATTTTCCGATCACTTCTTTTTTGGTGAAAATTTCTCGTTCAATTTTCTTACAGTAAGCGCACCATTCTGCGTGAAAAAAAATGAATACTGGTTTAGGATTTTCTTCTAAAGCACGATCTAGTTCTTCCCACGTTAACCAGTTTATTTCCTCGTTTTGTTGAGACCTTAGCGGATAAGATAATCCGAAGATAAAAATCAGTAAAATAAAATAAGTTGTTTTCATTTTCTCGTTTTTAAAAATCTCCAAATTTTAACCCTACAAAAAAGGTTCTTGGACGATTGGGGCCGTAGATATAATCGGAATCTCTGAGTGGACCACGATCAAAATCATCTTGATAACTGTCAAATATATTTTGAACACCACCGCTTAATTCAACGTGAAAATTTTCTATAGGGTCAAAATGATACGTCAGTTTGGTAGTCATATCAAAAAAAACTTCAGTGTCTACTAAATCTATAAATCCAGAATCACTGATCACGTGTGGCGCAATCATCGATCCAGTGTAACTTCCTGTAAGGTCTACATTAAAGGCTTCGGATACGCTCCAATTCGTATTCATAAAGCCATAAACATTGGGAGAACGTACAAAATCATCCAGAATAACATCTTGCTCAGTTTCTACACTTCCATCAGCTTCAAAAAGCAACTGATCTTCTTTAAAAACGGAGCGTTGAATAGTGGCTCCAGTGGTAAACATAAAATCTGAATTTGGAGAAACACTTAATTCCAAATTAATACCTGTTACGTATGCTCCAGAACCATTTCTCGACTCTTCTAAAATAGATCCGTTGGGTAAGGACGCTCCTGTGCTTACTGTTGTAAATGGATTTTGAAGACTTGTATAAAACCCTTCTAATAAAAAGCTGGTTTGAACCTTCTTAAAATCTCTGTTATAATTAAAAGATGCCGTATAAGCATTTGAAAATTCGCTTTCTAGTTCATCAGAAAGAATCACAAAGCGTTGTTCTCCTCCTACAGAAGAAATATGCAAATCTTCATTAAATGCTTGTGGAGCGCGAAAACCTCTAGAATAACCACCTCTAAACTGCAATTCTTGAGAAATATCGAACAAAACTGTTAACCGCGGACTTACTACGGTTTCATTTACTTGAGAACTACGCTCTACATCTTGAACGGTATAATAACCATCTACATTTACATGATCTAGACGAGTTCCTAAAAGTGCTGTGAAACGGTCAGTTGGTTTCCATTCATACTGTCCGTAAAAACCCATACTATTTACTTGTTGATCTACTAATCTATTGTAGCCTAAAATGGCATCATTGGTATCGTTTAATTGATATTCCGTTCCAACGGTAAGAACATCTTTATTGTCAAAAGTATGGGCGTATTTTGCTCCAGCAACAACAGCTAGATCAGTTGTTTTTCCAAATGCATTATTTGCAGCGATAGAGTCTGCCAAAGTGCGACCACCACCTAAACCTCCATAATAACTATCACGATCTGTATGCTGAACAGAAATATAGGCGGTTCCTGTATTTTTACGAGCATCATCAAATAATTCATAATCAATACCCGAAAAAATAGTATTATGATCTAGTTCTTCGGTTACATCCGTAAATTGTGGTGCTAATTCTATTTGATCTCCGCCACGTCTATATTCACGAATTCCTGTAAAATCAAAACCAATGCGGCTATTGTCATTAGGTCTTAAAAATGCTTTGGCGCCTAGAGAGTTATTGGTGAGTTTTGTAATTTCACTAAAACCATCATTATTGGCATCGTAAGCATCACGATCTCGAAAAATTCCGTAAACTGTAACACCACTAGTTAAATCTTCACTTACTATAGAAGCATTTAAATTTACGTTACGATCTGCTGTGATGCCATCAATTAATCCTAAGTTAGATGTTACTGCCCAACTATTATTAATTGGTTCTTTAGTGATAACATTTACGGTACCTGCAATAGCATTAGAACCAAAAAGAGCAGAGCCACCACTGCGAACTACTTCTACACGTTCAATAATACTTACCGGGATTTGTTCTAAACCATATACTCCATTTAGTGCACTAAATACAGGGCGACTGTTAACGAGTACTTGGGTGTATTGTCCTCCCAGTCCGTTAAGACGAACTTGTGTAAAACCGCAATTTTGGCAATTGGTTTCAACACGAACCCCTGGTTGATAATTTAAACCATCTGCTAAAGAGATAGATTGTGTGGCTTGAAATAGTTTTGGACTCAGCACATTTACAATGACGGGAGCATCTTTTTTTCTTATTCTATTTCGGGTTGCGCTTACTACGACTTCCTCCAACCCTAATAAATCTTGTTTTAGTTGAAAGTTAAGGGCTGAAACATTATAATCTTCTGAATTTATTTTTTGCTGAAATGTTCTAAACCCTACTGCTTGTACGTTAATGGTGTAAATTCCTGAAGGCAATTGTAATTGATAATTTCCGTCAAGGTCGGCAGCTGTACCTATACTCGAGTTTGAGATGCTAATATTGGCAAATGGAACTGGGTTTTCTCCGTCGCTTACTTTCCCTTTAACCTCTATTTTATCTTGAGAAAAAATAACTAGTGGAAATACAAATATAAAGATAAAAAGATTTTTCATTTTTTCGACAGGTTAAATAAAATATTTAGGCAAATCTAAATATTTATTTTTAAATAAAAAAATGTATATTTGTGTGAGCTTAAAAATATACAATGACATTATCTGAAGAGAATTACTTAAAAGCTATATTTCATTTAGAAAAAAAATCTAAGAAAGGAGTTTCTACCAACGCTATTGCAGAAGAGATGGAAACGAAAGCATCATCGGTTACCGATATGTTAAAAAAACTTTCAGAAAAAAAGGTATTACAGTATAAACCATACCAAGGAGCTTCATTAACAAAAGAGGGTAGGGATTACGCTATTAAGGTAATTCGTAAACATCGCCTATGGGAATGCTTCTTAGTTGAAAAACTAAATTTTAATTGGGATGAGGTTCATGTGGTGGCTGAGCAATTAGAGCACATAAAGTCTGATAAACTCATTAGAGAATTAGATAAATTTTTAGAGTTCCCTAAAACTGATCCGCATGGAGATCCTATTCCTGATCAAGATGGGAACATATTTATGGTAGAAAAAATACTTCTTTCTAGTATGCAACAGAATGATAAAGGTATTTGTGTGGGAGTTAATGATTCTTCATCAGCATTTCTTAAATATTTAGACAAAAATGAAATAGCTTTAGGGAAAACAATTGAAGTGATAGGAAAAGAAGAGTTTGATGATTCTATGACTATTTTAATAAAAGATAAAAAATTAACCATATCTGGTTTAGCTGCCAATAATTTATATATGAAAGTATGTTAGTAGAATTAGTAGATTATTTTGAATCTTTAGATCCTGTTTTAGCGGCATTTTATGCGACGTTATTTACTTGGTTATTAACTGCTTTAGGAGCAGCATTGGTATTCTTTTTTAAAGGAATGAATAGAGCCTTATTTGATGGCTTGTTAGGTTTTACGGGAGGTGTAATGGTGGCTGCAAGTTTTTGGAGTTTATTAGCACCGGGAATAGAAATGAGTCCGGGGGAAGGTTTTGAGAAAGTAGTTCCTGCCCTGGTAGGATTTACATTGGGAGCTCTTTTCCTTTTCGGATTAGATAAAATCTTACCTCATTTACATGTTAATTTTCAAATGAGCGAGAAGGAGGGTATTAAAACTCCTTGGCACAAAACTACTTTGCTTACATTAGCTATTACTTTACACAATATTCCCGAAGGTTTAGCTGTAGGAGTCCTGTTTGGAGGAGCTGCAGTAGGTTTTGATGGTGCGTCGATTGGTGGAGCAGTAGCTTTAGCTATAGGAATTGGATTACAAAACTTCCCTGAAGGTTTTGCGGTTGCTATGCCACTACGTAGGCAAGGCTTTAGCAGAAGAAAAAGCTTTATGTACGGACAAGCTTCAGCTATAGTAGAGCCAATTGCGGCAGTGATTGGAGCTTATGCCGTAATGTCTTTTCAGCCTATATTACCTTATGCGTTAGCTTTTGCTGCGGGAGCCATGATATTTGTGGTTGTAGAAGAGGTAATCCCTGAATCTCAACAAGCTAATTATACTGATATTGCAACTCTTGGATTTATTGGAGGTTTTATCGTAATGATGACCCTAGATGTTGGTTTAGGATAAAATTTATATATTTAAACTATGAAAAAATCAATTCTTACCCTTGTATTATTGTTAACCGGTCTAGTAATTCAGGCTCAACAAAAAACTACTGCACCTGTGATAGTAAAAAAATTACCTTTAGGAAAGTCTATTATTGTACATACTAGCTATAGTATCGACTTTTTAGAAGTTACTGAAGATTCGCGTTGTCCTAAAGGAACAGAATGTATTTGGGCAGGTCAAGCAAAAGTGTTGCTAATGATATGTAAAAATGGAGAGAAAATAGAAAAAAAGGAAGTTATACTTAAAAATCTAAGTACAGAAAACCCTTTTCAACTTACTTTGGCGCCATCTATTAAGGTTAATATATATCAATTAAAGCCACATCCTACTATAGAAAGCAAAAACAACTTAGATTATTACCTTCAAATAGCAGAAGCTAAGAACTAATAATTAGTGGCATCCACAATCTGAACCAGAAGAGCCGCAAGCCTTACTGGTGGCTGCATTCTTTTGCATAAATGGCGGCGTCCATATAAGTTTGGTAAATAAATAAAAAAGAGCCACTAAAAATGTAAGTATAACTAAAATTTCCTGTAACATAATTTCTCTATTTTAAAATTTGGAAAGCGGCTAAAGCAGCGACGTAGGCTATTCCCGACATAATAAACAATTGCAAAGCAGGCCATTTCCAAGAATTTGTTTCTCTTTTTACGATAGCCAAAGTGCTCATACATTGCATAGCAAAAGCATAGAAAAGAAGTAAGCTAATCCCGCTGGCAAAATTAAATAATGGGCCTCCTAATATAGGATTTACCTCTGCTGCCATTCTATTTTTTATAGTTTTCTCATCATCACTTCCTACACTATATATGGTAGCTAAAGTTCCTACAAAAACTTCTCTCGCAGCAAAAGAACTTACAATAGCTATACCAATTTTCCAGTCGTAGCCTAAGGGAGCTACTGCTGGTTCTATAGCTTTACCCATAATACCTATATATGAGTTTTCTAACTTTACGGAAGCCACATGTTTATTAAATTCTTCTTCAGATAAACGATCTCCATATTCTTGAGTGACAACGGCTTCTGCATTATTAAAATCGTCTCCAGGACCATAACTAGCCAAAACCCATAAGACAATAGAAATGGCTAGAATTATTTTACCAGCACCAAATACAAAAGATTTCGTTTTTTCTACAACGTTTATAGCTACGTTTTTAAACATAGGAAGCTTATAATCGGGCATTTCAATTACAAAATAACTTTTCCCTTTGATGTCCATAATTTTATTGAGCACCCAAGCTGAGAATACAGACATACCAAAACCTAGAAGGTAGAGGAGCATAAGTGTTAATCCTTGATAATTAAAAATCCCAAGAAAACGCTCATCGGGAATAACTAAGGCAATAATTATAAGGTAAACGGGTAGTCTAGCAGAACACGTGGTAAAGGGAACTACTAAAATAGTAATTAAACGCTCCTTCCAGTTTTCTATATTTCTAGTGGCCATAACCGCAGGAATGGCGCAGGCTGTTCCCGACACTAAGGGAACTACACTTTTTCCGCTAAGGCCAAAACGTTTCATAATTTTATCCATTAAGAAAACTACACGGCTCATATAGCCACTTTCTTCGAGGAGCGAAATAAATAGAAATAGAAAGGCAATTTGTGGAATGAAAATCACAATTCCGCCAAGGCCAGGAATAATTCCTTCAGAAATAAGATTGGTAAAAACACCTGCAGGTAATACATTTTTAGACCATTCGCTTAATTCGGCGAAAGCCATATCTATAAAATCCATTGGGTAACTAGACCAATCATAAATCGCTTGAAAAATGAGTAGCATAATAGAAAAGAATATAACATACCCCCAAACCTTGTGAGTAAGTATACGATCTAATTTTGCACGTAAATCTTTGGCAGCATTAATATCTACGGTGTGAGTCTCTTTTAAAACACCATTAATAAATTGATATCTTGCAATGGTTTCTTTTTGCTGAAGTCTTTTAAGTTCGCTTTTCTTTTTAGGGAGAAAATCTTGAGTAAGATTAATTTCCTTTCGGTTGAGGTTCCCAAAATTTACATCTTGAGTGATAACCAGCCAGAGTTTGTATAGAGACTGGTTAGGAAATGCTTTTCTTAAACGATCAAAATATTCAGGATCTATAGAAGAGGCATTTAAACAAGGTTCGGTAGGAATTCTACCATAATTAATGATGAGTTCTTTTAATTCTTCAATTCCCGTATTTTTACGAGAACTAACGAGGGCAATTTTGGTTTTTAAGCGTTCTTCTAGTAAATCTATATCTATACTTATTCCCTTAAGTTCCATACGATCTGCCATATTAATGACTAATATCGTGGGAATGCCCAAATCTTTAATTTGGGTATATAAAAGTAAGTTTCTTTTTAAATTTTCAACATCGCTTATTACGACAGCAACATCTGGATAGTCTTTGTCGTTTTTATTAAGCAATAGCTCTATAACTAGATTTTCATCAAGAGAAGAAGCGTTAAGACTATAGGTGCCTGGTAAATCTATAATGTGAGCTTTTAAACCACGCGGAAGCTTACAAATACCTTCTTTTTTTTCAACCGTTATTCCAGGATAATTTCCTACCTGTTGGTTGAGACCTGTTAGGTGATTAAAGACAGAGGTTTTACCAGTATTTGGGTTTCCTATAAGAGCGACATTTATTTGCTTTGCCATACTATTCTACCAGTTCTATTTCTACTTTTAAAGCGGTTTCCTTTCTTATTGCTAAATGACTTCCATTAATATTGAGGTACAGAGGATCTTTAAAAGGCGCTATCTGCACCAACTCAACATCATTACCAGGTAGACATCCCATCTCTAAGAGTTTAAGAGGGATGGTATCATCAGTAAATTCTTTAATGATTCCGCGTTGTCCACGCTTTAAGTCGGCTATAGTAAATTTCAAAGTTTATTTAGATTGAATTTAAACAACGCAAAAGTAACAGAAAAAAACTTCATAGTAAAGCCTTAATCGTTAAAACCTCATTCTTCTGAATTTTGTATCTTTTTTAAGGTGGCGATGTCTTCTATTAACTCCTCAATGGCATCGGGATTGGTGCCATCATAAAATTTTCTAATTCGGCGTTGGTTATCTATAAGTGCGAAATTTTCGGTATGAATCATGTCATACGGACCGCCGTTTCCTTGGTTTTTGACTACAAAATAAGATTTTCTTGCCAATTCGTAAATTTGCTTTTTATCGCCAGTAACTAAATTCCATTTACTGTCAATTACACCTTTTTTATCTGCGTATTTTCTAAGCTGTTCAACACTATCAATTTTTGGAGTGACCGTATGAGAGAGAAGTAAAACTTCATCATCATCCTTAAACTCTTCTTGGATTTTCTTCATATGGTCTGTCATAATCGGACAGATAGTTTGGCAAGTAGTAAAAAAGAAATCAGCTACATATATTTTACCTTTGTAATTCTCTTGTGTTATAGTATCTCCATTTTGGTTAATCAACTTAAAGTCGGAGATTTTATGGTATTTTCTAATGTATTGCATGGTAGAATCTACCAATTCGGTATTCACCATACTTGGTTGATAAATTGGCAAATTAGGCGCTGGTTTTAATAACTGGTAGATAATCGTGATGATAATTGCTGAAAGAATAAAGAGAACAACAGCAAAATACTTATACTTGGCAAAGAATTTGAGCATTGCAGGTAATTATTTTAGGAGTTGCAAAAATAAGCTCTTTGGCTGAGAGGATGAAATATGTAGGCAAATTTATTCCGCTAAGGAAATCTAAAAAGTTTTATTTATTTACGCTTTCGCGGAAAAAAGAGTTCAAACTATAACAATCAAAAAAGCGAGTTAAGCTAATGATTTTGTCTTACGAATGAATTAACACAAAGGAAAATAAAGGAGTGTTTTTCTAAGCGGAAAGAAAAGATTACTTTTGTGCGATTTTAGAAACCAAGAGCTTCCACTTACATAAAGGAGGTTACGATTAAAAACCACTTTAATTTTTCGAGAGAAGTCTCTAAAGGTTAAATTATTATAAAGAATTAAGAAAAACGACTATGAGTCCATTTGCTATAAAAGCCATACAATTACTTTTAAGTTTATCATTTTTAATTGTTCTTCATGAATTAGGACATTTTATCCCAGCTAAACTATTTAAAACAAGGGTAGAAAAATTCTTCTTATTTTTTGATGTAAAGTTTGCACTTTTCAAGAAGAAAATAGGAGGAACCGAGTACGGAATAGGTTGGTTGCCCCTTGGTGGATACGTGAAAATAGCCGGAATGATCGATGAGAGTATGGACAAAGAACAAATGGCAAAACCACCACAACCTTGGGAATTTAGAAGCAAGCCAGCTTGGCAACGTCTTATTATTATGTTAGGAGGTGTGACGGTAAATGTTCTTTTAGGGTTTCTTATCTATATGATGGTTCTATTTGTTTGGGGAAGTGATTTTGTAACTAAAGATGATATTCCAGACGGGTTTGCAGTGGCGCAACCGTTAGAAGAATTTGGGTTTAAAGATGGAGATCGAATTTTAGAAGTTAACGGAGAAGAATTTGAAAATCAAATTGCCATTAACCAACATTTTATGGTTAGGGATGTAGAAACGGTAAAAGTTCTACATCAAGATGGTTCTCAACAATTAATTAATATTCCTGAAGATATAGGAACGCAATTGTTTCAAGCAGGCCATATGAAACCATTTAATAGAATGGCTTCTACAACAATAGATTCTGTAGTTGATAATTCGATAGCTCAAAAAATAGATTTAAGAAAGGGTGATGAGGTCATTGCATTTAATAATGAGTCTCTTTCAAAATGGCAAGATTTTCAAGAAAAGAAAACTAATTTAGAGTCACTAAGCGGGACTTTAACTATCTTACGGGATGGGAATGAACAAGAAATCCCATTCACTTTAAATGATGATAAGGAATTTGGAGTGTTTCCTAAAGCGAAACCTGTAAATATTCAAACAAGAGAATACAGTGTGGGAGAAAGTATAGCTAAAGGCTTTGACTATGGGTATTGGACCCTACATGATTATGCGGCCCAATTTAAATACGTATTTACTAAGAAAGGAGCTACCCAAGTGGGTGGTTTTGGAGCGATAGGGAATCTTTTCCCAGATGCTTGGGACTGGAGAGCTTTTTGGGGAACAACGGCACTTATATCTATGATTTTGGCATTTATGAATATCTTGCCTATTCCTGCTTTAGATGGAGGTCACGTCATGTTTTTACTGTATGAAATTATTACTGGAAGAAAACCAAACGATAAATTTATGGAGTATGCTCAAATGGTTGGATTCTTCATTCTCATAGCTTTAGTGCTTTTTGCCAATGGTAATGATGTCTACCGATGGTTATTTGATTAAAAAAAATTAAAAAAATGTTTGCGCAAACTAAAAAAGGTTTTATATTTGCATCCGCTAAGCAGTTATTGTGAAGCAAAGACATAAACTCCTCTTTAGCTCAGTTGGTTAGAGCATCTGACTGTTAATCAGAGGGTCCTTGGTTCGAGCCCAAGAAGAGGAGCAAAAAAAAAGCCTTACAGAAATGTAAGGCTTTTTTATTTTTATTATTAAAATGAAGTACTTATCTCCTCTTACTTTCAAAAAAGCCTTGTAGTAATCTAGAAGATTCTTTAGCTAATAATCCAAACGAAATTTGTGTTTTAGGGTGAATTTTTCCGCCTTGAGCGCGATAACCACGCTCAGTATCTTCTGCGGCAACTACTACTTTAGATATTTGACTCCAATATAAAGCGCCTGCACACATTTGGCAAGGTTCTAAAGTTACATACATTGTACAGTCTTTTAAGTATTTTCCGCCAAGGTAGTTTGCAGCAGCAGTAATGGTTTGCATCTCAGCGTGTGCTGTTACATCCTGAAGCATTTCTGTTAAGTTATGTCCTTTGGCAATTATAGTATTTTGGCTAACGATAATGCATCCTACAGGTATTTCACCTCTGTTAAAAGCAGTTTCGGCTTCTTGTAAAGCTTTTTTCATAAAATAGGTATCATCAAAAGGAGTAAGCATAAGTAATTATTTCGTGACAAGTTTTACCTTTGCAAGATATGGAAAGTGCCTTTTTAAAACAGATCAATTCTCCCAAAGATTTAAGGAAGCTCAACAAAGAGCAAATGAATTTTTTAGCCAGAGAGCTTAGAGAATTTATTATAGATATAGTTTCGACCAAAGAAGGGCATCTTGGTGCAAGTTTGGGCGTAACAGAACTCACAATTGCCTTACATTATTACTTTAATACTCCATATGACCAACTAATTTGGGATGTGGGTCACCAAGCCTACGGACATAAAATTCTAACAGGAAGAAGAGATAATTTTGAAACCAATAGGAGATTAAACGGCCTTAGCGGATTTCCAAAGCGATCGGAAAGTGAATATGATACATTTGGTGTTGGGCATAGTTCTACATCTATCTCTGCGGCTTTAGGAATGGCATTAGCTTCTCAATTAAAGGGCGAAAATAAAAAAAAACATATTGCAGTTATAGGAGATGCTTCTATTGCTAGCGGAATGGCATTTGAAGGTCTTAACCACGCAGGGGTTACCAAAGCTAATCTTTGGGTGATTTTAAACGATAATGCTATAGGAATAGATCCTAGTGTTGGAGCCTTAAAGGAGTATTTATTGAAAGCAACAGTAGGTAAACGTCCGTTGCAAGCAAATATGATTGAAGCTTTAAATTTTCATTATTCGGGTCCTATTGACGGGCATAATTTTGAAGAATTGCTTGGCGCTTTCGCTGAAATGGAAAAAGTAGAAGGGCCTAAGTTTTTACATGTCATTACTAAGAAAGGAAAAGGATTGAGAAAGGCAGAAGAAGACCAAGTAAAATATCACGCCCCTGGGAAATTTGATAAAAAAACAGGAGAGTTGATCGACACTTTAGATAAAAACCTTCCGCCAAAATACCAAGATGTATTCGGTCTTACATTGTTAGAATTAGCCGAAAAAAATGAAAAGATCATAGGTATTACTCCTGCCATGCCTACAGGAAGTTCATTAAAATATATGATGCAAAAATTTCCTGAAAGAGCATTAGATGTAGGGATCGCAGAACAACATGCGGTTACACTTTCGGCGGGAATGGCAACACAAGGAATGATCGTTTATTGTGTTATTTATTCTACTTTTTTACAAAGAGCATATGATCAAGTGATTCACGATGTAGCCTTACAAAATTTACCAGTCATTTTTTGTGTAGATAGAGCAGGACTAGTAGGGGAAGACGGAGCTACCCATCACGGAGTATTTGATATTGCTTATCTGCGTTGTATTCCTAATATTACTATTGCCAGTCCGTCTAATGCCTCAGATTTGAGAAACCTTCTTTATACTGTTTCTTTAGGGATTGAAAACCCTATTGCGATACGTTACCCAAGAGGGAGAAGTCAAGATAAAGATTGGCAAAATAAATTTGAAAAAGTGGAGTTAGGCAAATCTAAAATACTCCTTAGCGGAAATAAAATTGCAGTAATTGCTGTTGGTTCTTGTGTTGCAGATGCTAAAAAAGCCATACAGAAAACTCAAGACCCTTCAAACTTTACATTAATAGATCTAAGATTTATAAAGCCGCTAGATCTAGATTTGATAAAAAAAACATTAAGACAACATCAGCACATCTTAACAGTTGAGGACGGAAGTACAAAAGGAGGAATAGGGGAAGAGATTTCCCGAATAGCACTAGAAGAAAACTTTGCAGGTAAAGTTGAAAATTTGGGTATTCCAGATGAATTTATCCATCAAGGCACTACAGAAGAACTAAAAGATTTAGCAGGGATTTCTAGTCAGTCCATCAAAACTAAATTGATTAATTTAACCCGTTAAGAACATATCGTCTATAGATATAAAAAAATCCGCTTCATTTGAAGCGGATTTTTTTATTTAAAAGAGTTTAAGACTACTCTTGATCTCTATTCTTTTCTAAAGAAACTTCTACACGTCTGTTCTGCTGTCTACCAGCTGCAGTCTTGTTAGTTGCTATAGGTCTAGCCTCACCGTAACCTTCAGATGTAATTCTATCAGATGAAATATTAGCTTGTTCAGTTAAGTAAGTTCTCACAGAACCTGCTCTTTCGTCAGAAAGTTTTAAGTTGAAAGCATCACTACCTTGACTATCTGTATGGCCTTCAATATGGAATACTGTACTTGGGTATTCTTCCATAATTTCAGCAATAGATTTTAAAGCCTCATAAGATTCTTTTCTGATACTAGCTTTTCCTAAATCAAATAAGATAGTTTTAGAGTACTCATTTAATTCATTAATTACTTCTACAGTAACTTCAGGACAACCATTGTTAGCCTTAGTACCCGCAACATCTGGACATTGATCATCTTTGTCTAATACACCATCATTATCACGATCTTGATAAGGACAACCGTCATTAGCAGCAGGACCAGCTTCATTTGGACAATTATCATCACTATCTTTGATTCCGTCACCATCAGCATCAGGGCAACCATTTAAAGATTTTAATCCAGCAACTGTAGGACATTCATCTTGAGGATCTGCAATTCCATCACCATCAGTATCAGGACATCCGTTGAATTCTGCCATACCTGGAGTATTAGGACAATCATCTTCGCTATCTTGAATTCCGTCACCATCAGAGTCTGGACATCCATCAAACTCAGGTAAACCTGGAGTTTCTGGACACTTATCATTCTTATCAAAGATTCCATCACCATCAGTATCTTTACCTCCAAAAGCTAATTTGAAACCAGCTGAATGTTGAAAGTGATCTAAACCTGTTTCATCATCAAATGCTTTTTTATAAGTAGATTGAATGTTAAAAGCAATATTATCAGTTAACCATAAATCAAAACCTAAAGTTCCGTTAGCAGAACCTTGCCCATCTTCATCTATCCAAGTGTAACCTCCACCTATTCCTAAGTAAGGATCAAACCAACCTTCTTCGTTAATAAGGTTTTTGAAGCTATATCTAATCGCACCATCAGCAGCATAATAAGATACATCGTCAAAATTAGCGTCTCCAAATTTATCGATCTTGTTTACAGAACCTGCTAATTGAACAGAAAAACCTGATCCAACATATCTCCCAACTGTCAATCTTGAAACTGAAGGTAAAATATTGTAATGGTCTCCTACATTAAAATATTCGCTAAACATTCCTCCTTGAGGAGCATCCTCCCCCACAGGATAAAAATCTACGGCGTTGATACCAATACCAACTGCCCAAGGATTGTTCTCGTCTTGTGCTTGCACATTTGAAAGCCCGAAGAGGAACAATGAAACTAATAAAATTCTGCTAAGATGTTTCATATTATAATTATAATTTTAAGTGTTAATTAAGAACAAAAGTAAACGCTTGTTAAGTATTAAAAAAAAAAATAATAATAAAATTTTCTTAACACTTTTCATATAGCATCACAGTTTCGCTTATATCACGTTTAATTTTTTACCTACTTTTTTAAATGCTTCAACAGCTTTAATTAAATTTTCTCTACTGTGAGCTGCCGAAAGTTGAACTCTTATTCTTGCTTTATCTTTTGGTACAACAGGATAAAAGAATCCGATCACATAAATACCCTCTTCTAAAAGCATATCGGCCATTTGTTGAGAAAGCTTAGCGTCATACAACATTACAGGAACAATGGCAGAATCTCCATCGATAATATCGAAGCCGGCTTCTTTCATTTCTTTCTTGAAAAACTTGGTATTTTCTTCTAATTTATCTCTCAGCTCGGTGTTATTAGTAAGCATTTCAAATACTTTATTTGATGCACCTACGATAGCTGGAGCTAGTGAATTTGAAAATAAATACGGTCTTGATCTTTGTCTGAGTATTTCAATAATTTCTTTTTTACCAGTAGTGTAACCTCCCATGGCACCCCCTAGAGCTTTTCCCAAGGTTCCTGTGATAATATCGATACGGCCCATTACATTTTTTTCTTCTAATGTACCTCTTCCCGTTTTACCTATAAAACCAGTAGCATGACATTCATCGATCATTACTAATGCATCATATTTATCGGCTAAGTCACAAATTTTATCTAATGGAGCAACTAAACCGTCCATAGAGAAAACCCCATCGGTCACTATGATTTTAAAACGAGCTCCTTTTTCATTCGCAGCGATTAACTGTTGTTCCAAATCTTCCATATTGCTATTTTCATAACGATATCGAGCCGCTTTACAAAGTCTAACTCCGTCAATAATAGAAGCGTGATTTAAAGAATCTGATATGATAGCATCTTCTTTGGTTAAGATAGGCTCAAAGACACCTCCGTTAGCATCAAAAGCAGCAGCATATAATATAGTATCTTCAGTTTGATAGAAATCTGCTATGTTTTGTTCTAATTTTTTATGAATATCTTGAGTACCACATATAAAGCGAACACTACTCATACCGAATCCGTGAGAGTCTAAAGTGTCTTTTGCGGCTTGCACTACCTCTGGGTGAGAAGAGAGTCCTAAATAGTTATTAGCACAAAAATTAATCACTTCTTCACCTGTATCAATTTTGATCACAGCATCTTGAGGGGTGGTAATTATTCTTTCTTTTTTGTAGAGACCATTTTCTTTAATCTCATTCAGTTCATTTTGCAGGTATTGCTTAATTTCTTTACTATACATGGTTTGCTCTTTTTATTATTTTCAAATGTAAACAATCTTTAGTTTTGCGTTGTCTTCTAGGTAAATTAATATTTTCTTAATCACTTTAAAACCTAGGCTTTCTACGGCCATAGCGTAAGTGTTGATTTGGTTTTTGTGAGTTGGGGAAATGTCTCCTGTTTTATAATCTATAATTACAGCTTCTTTCTGTTTTATACATAGCCGATCTAAACGTTTAAACTCAGCTTGATAAAGAATTTCTTTTTCCGTGAAAACGCTATATTCTTTTGAGAAATACGCTGTAAGTTCTGGATGATGAATCAAGGCCTCAAGTGATTTTCTATAAGTGTCCTCATTTTCTTTTTCTATTAATGAAGTTTGAACTGCATTTTTGAGAGCTTTTTCTACATCGTTCTTATAGGTAATTTCATTTAAAATTTCGTGCAGTGTATTTCCAAAATCTATAGAGGCTTCTTGCTTCGTTCCCCATAAAGAACCCGATTTGGTCACCACATCTATATCATGATGTGTGGGAGCAGAAGAAATCATTTCTTGAAAAACTGGAGGTGTATCAATTTCTTTTCGCTGCTGCGGATTTATTAACGTACCAAAAGAATAACTTAGAGAATCATTCCATTTATTTTGAAACTTTAGGTAATCTATTAATATTCCTGAAGTCTTATTAGGATGCGTGTTTTGATTTTTATCTAGGTCTAATTCAGATAAAATGAAAAGTTGATTTTTTGCTCTCGTAAAGGCAACATAAAGTACATTGAGGACATCAAATTGAGTTTCCTTGAGCAGCTGACTGTATTTTGCGGCCGCATCTCCTTGAAAATCTAAGAGTTTTTTTAAAGCTCTAAGATACCCCAAGGGTATAGGTAAATCTTCATCCTCTAATTCCACCCAGAGAAAGTCCTTGCTAGTGTCATCAATAGCTTCATTTGCGTAAGGATGTATGACAATAGGAAATTCTAAACCTTTAGATTTGTGAACCGTCATAATTTGCACAGCATCCTGCCCTTCGGGAGCAACAATACTTAAGCGATCTTTCTTTAGTTCCCATTCCTCTAAAAAATGTAAAACCCCTCCCCTATTTTTTTGGGTAAACTCGTAAACAAAATCTAAATAAAACTGGAGGTATGCGTTAGATTTTTCCTGAAGCTGAAAACAACGTATTAAATATTCTAAGCCATCATAAAAGGGAATTTTTTGAAAGTGAGATAAATTAAAAACTAACTGATTCTTCTCTAAATCATCAAAAAATTCTTGACCTATGAGATCTAATTTAGGATGGATAAATTCAAAAATATCGGTTTTATCACCTTGTTGCTCCCATAAATAATATAAGATCCCGAATTTAGCTTGATCGTCCTGAGGGTAAACGCTTAACTGTAATATGTGGTTAATAAACTGTACTTCCTTAGATTGATTAATCAGTAAAGTTTCAGAGGAGATAATAGGAATTTCATTTTCATTTAGAAATTCTGCAATAGCATAACCCTGAGATTTTTTTCTAACCAAAATACATATATCTTCTTTTTGATATCCTTTGTTTTCTAGATCTAAAATGAGTTCTAATACCCTTTGCGGATAGAGTTCATTTTTCTCTTCAACATTCTCAGCTTCAATAAAATCTATTTGTACATAACCGCCTTCTTTTTTTTCAATATGTTGAGCAGCATTTAAAAAAAGATCTTTGTAGGTGTCGGTTTCAAGATAGGAAGAAGCGTGACTAAAAAAACTATTATTAAAATCTACTACTTCTGCTTTACTCCGCCAATTGGAAGGTAAATTTTCTACCTTTTTTTCTACTGAAAAGGGATTGTTAGAAATGCTTTCTTCGTTTTCGGCGCTTAACGTAATAAACTGTTCGGCTTTTCCGCCTCGCCAACGATAAATAGATTGTTTAGCGTCTCCTACCAAATGAAGACTTCCTAATTTTCCTGAATCAGAATAGGCACTTAAGCTGTTTGAAATTAACGGAATTAAATTATTCCATTGCAATTCAGAAGTATCTTGAAATTCATCTATAAAATAGTCTTGGTAACGTTCTCCTAATCGTTCATAAATAAAAGGAACTGGTTGATTTTTTACGCTTTCGCTGATTTTTTTATTAAAATCTGAAATAAGTAAAATGTCTCGTTCTTTTTTAAGCAGTTCTACCTCTTTAGCAATAGCATTTAATAAGGATAGAGAATTTAAGTTTTTTATTACTTGATTATAAAGCTCTTGCTGAAATGCCGCTTTTTCAACTAACCTATAATGAGATGCAATCTCTGGCAGGATTGCATCCATAATTGCTTTTTTATCTGCAGTTTGTTTCTTTGCATAAGGAGCTTGAGTCTCTATATTTTGTTGCCATTTGCTACCTCTGGGATACCAATCGCCGCCGTCTATAACTTTTTGGAAATATTTAGGAATGTAACCTGAACTAAAATCTTTAAAATCTAACCCGTTGGAGTTGATTAAATCAAAAAAAGCAACAGATTCCGCTTTAGCGATTTCACCTAATAATTTAATTTTTTCCTTAAGAGCCTTTTCGAAGGCTTTAAAATCATTAAGATTATATTTTTTTAAAACCTCTAACGGTTGTATGTAATTTTCATTGATAAGTAACTTAGCAATATCGTTTAAGTCTTTTGCGATATCCCAGCTTTTATCATCATCTGCTTTACTTAATGAAAAATCTATTAAAATTTGTGTGAGTTCTTTATCTTTTCCTGCTTTCTCTATCAACCTGTCTACTGCTTCACTTAAAACTAAACCGGTATCCATTTCTACTTCAAAGTTGACAGCAATACCTAAGTCTTTTGCAAAAGTGCGAAGAACTCTGTGGGTAAAACCGTCGATGGTTGAAATTTCAAAAGCTGCATAATTATGCAAAATGCTTTCGAGTATAAGCTTACTTTTTTGATGAATTTCAATAGATGATAATCCAGTTTCTTGTTGAATAGATGATTTTAAGGCTGCAAAATTGGAGGGTGTTTCTTCTTCCGCGAAAGCGCGCAAAGTTTCAATGATTCTACTCTTCATTTCAGCTACAGCTTTATTTGTAAAAGTGATAGCTAAAATATTCTTATAAAAATCCTTTTGAGTAGAGGTGAATAAGAGACTTAAGTACTTTTTGACAATGGTAAATGTCTTCCCCGATCCAGCTGAGGCATTAAAAATATAAAACGGTGTGGGTTGAGTAGTTTGCAAGGCAAAATTTTTTACTAAAATAAGAAATGTAAGTTTATAGTTACACTTTGTAAGATAGTTTTAGTTTTTAAGTATTTTATAACATATTTTTATTTTTAAAGTGTATCTTAATAGCTAATTTTGATTGAAATTTTTACAATTAATATATAAAACTATAGAATTATGGCTTTTGAACAACCGAAACTTAAATATGCATACGATGCATTAGAACCTAATATTGATGCTAAGACTATGGAGATTCACTATAGCAAGCACCATGCGGGATATACCAAAAAATTAAATGACGCTATAAGCGGAACAGATCTTGACGGAAAAAATATAGAAAATATCCTTACTAATTTAGATATGGAGGATAAAGCTGTTAGAAATAACGGGGGTGGTTTTTATAACCACAATTTATTTTGGGAAGTAATGTCTCCAAATGGAGGAGATAGACCTACAGGTGATTTAGCAAAGGCTATTGATGAAGCTTTTGGTTCTTTTGATGCTTTTAAAGAAGAGTTCTCTAAAGCTGCTGCAACTCAGTTTGGTTCTGGTTGGGCTTGGCTTTGTGCACACGAAGGAGGAAGATTAGAAGTTTGTTCTACAGCAAATCAAGACAATCCGCTTATGCCAGGAAAAGGTTGTGATGCTCAACCAATCTTAGGATTAGATGTTTGGGAACACGCTTACTATTTAAATTACCAAAATAGAAGACCAGATTATATCGATGCATTTTTTAATGTAATTAACTGGGAAGAAGTTTCTTCTAAATACGCTAAAGCGAAATAAGTAGAAGGTTTAAATATATAAGAAAGCGAAGTTTATTCATTTAGACTTCGCTTTTTTCATGAAAAAAAGGTGATTTTTAAATCACCTTTTTGCCCCAAATTTTACCATAAACTTAACCTACTTAGTTATGGAGTTATAAATATATAGCATTCTATTGTATTTATCAAAATAAATTACGAATAATTATGGTAAAATTTATTTTTAATTGTAAATCGTTAATTAATATGCTCTTTCGCTATTACCTTCATAAAAGTTTATAAAAGCTCTATTCACAACTCTATTTCCTCCTGGAGTAGGATAATCTCCTGTAAAGTACCAATCTCCTAAATTTTTAGGACAAGCTTGGTGAAGCTTCTCAACAGTTTGATAAATTACTTTTACGTCTGCTTTAATAGAATTATCACTAAGCAACTCTGCAATTTTATCTGAAACCTGTTCATTTGTGAAAGGTTCATAAATCTCTTTTACAAAATTTTGTACTTCACTATCTTTTAAATGAATTTGAGCTTTACATTTATGATATACCTCTTCTACAATACCGTACTTGTCATTTTCTTTTAAAAGTTCTAAAGCTGCTTTAAAAGCTACAAAATCCTCTAATCTTGCCATATCAATACCATAACAATCTGGAAAACGTATTTGAGGAGCAGATGATACTACAACAATCTTTTTAGGACCTAAGCGATCTAGCATCTTTAAAATACTTTTCTTAAGCGTGGTACCTCTAACAATAGAATCATCTATAATAACGAGGTTGTCATCCTTTTTTACTACACCGTAAGTAACATCATATACGTGTGCTACAAGATCATCTCTACTGCTATCTTCAGTAATAAAAGTCCTAAGCTTAGCATCTTTAATAGCAATTTTTTCGGTACGAAGACGGTGAGAAAGAATTTCAGAAAGGCGTTTGTCAGTCAAATTTTCTTTTTCCTCTAAAATAGCCTCATTCTTTTGACGATTTAATTCGTCTTGGGCAGCTTCTACCATTCCGTAGAAAGAAGTTTCAGCAGTATTAGGAATAAAAGAGAAGACAGAGTTTATAGTATCATAATCAATAGCCTTCAAAATGTCGGGCATGATAAATTTACCTAAATTTTTTCTCTCTTCGTAAATCTCGGCATCACTACCTCTAGAAAAGTAGATGCGTTCAAAAGAACAAGCTTTTCTTTCTAATGGTTCTATAATTTTATCGATAGAAGTTTTTCCGTTCTTCTTTGTGATAAGAGCGTGACCAGGATCTAATTCTTTTACTTCATCAAATGGAACATTAAAAACGGTTTGTATAACAGGTCTTTCTGAGGCAACGACAACTACTTCATCATCTATATAGTAATAAGCTGGGCGTATTCCTGCAGGATCTCTAAGTACAAAAGAATCTCCATGTCCCATAAGTCCCGCCATAGCGTAACCACCATCCCAATCTTTTGAAGACTTTCTGAGTATCTTAGCTACATTTAACTGATCAGCAATATGCGGAGAAGCATCTTTTTTTGAGTATCCTTCTTTTTTTAGTTTTTTGTAAAGCTTTCTAACTTCAGAATCTAAGAAGTGACCTATTTTCTCCATTACGGTAACAGTATCGGCTTTTTCTTTAGGATGCTGACCTAGCTCTACTAAATTATCAAATAACTTAAAAACATTGGTCATATTAAAGTTACCTGCAACGATGAGGTTACGATGCATCCAATTGTTTTGACGTAAAAACGGATGAACACTTTCTATACTATTTTTTCCGAAGGTACCATAACGTACGTGGCCTAAGAAAACTTCTCCTATATAAGGAATGTTCTTTTTTTGAGCAGCCACATCATCAGTATATTCAGGATGTCTAACTAACTCGTCATTGATTCGATCGTTAATTTGTGCAAAAATATCTTGAATAGGTTGAGCCTGATTAGAACGTACTCTACTAATGTAACGTTCTCCAGGATCTGTATCTAATTTTATACTTGCTAATCCAGCACCATCTTGTCCTCTATTATGTTGCTTTTCTAACATGAGATACATTTTATTTAACCCATAAAAAGCTGTACCGTATTTTTCTTTGTAATATTCTAAAGGCTTTAGAAGTCTTACCTGTGCAATTCCGCATTCGTGTTTTATCGCGTCACTCATATTTGTTGTTCCCCTTCAGGTTTGTGTTGTTGTGTATATGTATGAAAAAACCCTGCGCAGGGCAGGGTATTTTTTTAATTTAAATCTATTTTAAACTGAGTAAGAGACTTAAATACTTTTAGCCTTTTATCAATTTCATCACTTTTTAGATCAATCATTCTTTCAGTGCCAAATTTTTCCACGCAAAATGACGCCAAATTAGATCCGTAAATAATGGCATTTTTCATATTGTCAAAAGTAGTATCGTTTGTTTGGGTTAAATAACCCGCAAAACCACCTGCAAAAGTATCTCCAGCTCCCGTAGGATCAAAAACTTCTTCTAAGGGTAATGCTGGAGCAAAGAACATTTCATTTTCAAAAAACAATAAAGCTCCGTGTTCACCTTTTTTAATTACTACATATTTTGGACCCATGGTAGAGATTTTACGAGCAGCCTTTACTAAAGAATATTCTCCAGAAAGCTGTCTTGCTTCTTCATCATTGATGGTAATTACATCTACTTTGGCAATTACTTTATGAAGATCTTCTAATGTATTATCCATCCAAAAGTTCATCGTATCTAAAATAATGAGCTTAGGGTTTTCTACTTGCTCAATCACACTCAATTGGACGAGGGGATGTAAGTTTCCTAACATCACCACTTCTGCATCTTTATATTTTTTAGGAACTACAGGATTAAAATCTGCTAAGACATTTAGCTGCGTATCTAAAGTATCTCTCGTGTTCATATCGTTGTGATACTTACCACTCCAGAAAAAAGTTTTTCCTTCTTTTACAATTTCTAAACCTTCGGTATTGATATTTTTTTGCTGAAATAAATCTAAATATTCCTGAGGAAAATCACCTCCTACTACTGAAACAATAGCGCTATCTACACCAAATTTTTCAGCGGCTAATCCTATATAGGTTCCTGCTCCTCCTAAAATTTTATCTGTTTTTCCGAAAGGCGTTTCTATAGCATCAAAAGCAACAGTTCCTACAATTAAAAGTTTACTCATGGGTTTTGTAATTTTGCTGCAAATATACGTTGATTTAAATAATATGTAGAAAGTTACACTGTAAATTATGATACTTACAAATTATGATGTTTTCTATTAAAAAAATCGACATATCATTTTATAGAATAAAAATTTTTTTACTTCCATTTTAATAGAATTTCTTCAATTGAAAATTTTCAATAAGCTTATTTAGATTTATTAAGAATAACTTGCAAGAGAGAATAAACCCTATTATTTTTGCAGCCAAAATTATTTAAATTTAGTCTAAGTATAACATGAAAAATTTTTGTTTTCTTTTAGTTGTGTTGTTTTCGGTAGGTGTAATGGCCCAATCTTCTACGGTTTCAGGTAAAATTACCAATAATCATCAACAAGCTTTAGCAGGAGTTAATGTGGTGATTAATTCTCAAAATATTGGCGCTCAAACTCAACAAGATGGTACATTTTTATTGGATCGGGTTCCTGCGGGTACTTATAAGTTAACCATAACTTATCTAGGTTATAAAACTAAAGAGTTAAATGTAGAAGTGCTTAACGGAAGCAATCAAGATTTGGGGAGCATAGTTTTATATGAAGGAAATGAAATTTTAAATGAAGTTGTGATTAAAAGCGAAAGAAGAAATAAGTTTTCTAGAAAACAAACCGCTTATGTTGCTAAACTACCTTTAAAAGATTTAGAAAATACACAGGTTTATAGTACGGTAACGAATGAGTTATTAGAATCGCAAGTAGTTACTAATTTTGATGATGCTTTAAAAAATGCCACTGGGGTAGAGCAGCTGTGGACATCTACAGGTAGAGGAGGAGACGGTGCAGGTTACTTTTCTTTAAGAGGTTTTTCAGTTCAGCCGCAATTGGTTAATGGTTTACCAGGTTTGACTAATGGAACAATAAACCCAGCGAATATTGAGCGAATAGAGGTTTTAAAAGGACCTTCGGCTACTTTGTTTGGTAACGCAGTGAGCTCTTATGGGGGTTTAATTAATGTGGTGACAAAAAAACCATATGTTGGTACCGGAGGACAAATTTCTTATACTGCCGGCTCTTATGGCTTTAATCAAGTCGTGGCCGATGTGAATTCCGCTTTAAGCGAAAAGGATAACATTTATTTTAGAGTTAATACAGCTTATACTTCACAGCAAAGCTTTCAGGATGCAGGTTTTAGTAAATCTTTTTTTGTAGCTCCTTCTTTGTCATATAAAGTGAATAATAAATTATCGTTCTCATTTTATGCTGAAATTACTCAAGCCGAACAAACTAATCCTATGTTTCTATTCTTAAATAGAAACGCCCCTACAGAATCTGAGAATTTAAATGAGCTTAACTACAACAATAAACTTTCATTTACGAGTAATGATTTAACCTTAGAAAACCCTAATCAAAATTACCGTTTTGAGGCTGATTATAAGTTAAGTGACTCGTGGAAATCTCAAACCTTATTGTCTAGAAGTAATACTTCTACAAAAGGATACTATACTTATTTATTTGATTACGGAATTTTAGGAAATGATACTTTTTCTAGATTCTTGAATAAACAAAACTCTAACACACAGACCACAGATATTCAGCAAAATTTTATTGGAGATTTTAAATTAGGTTCTCTCAGAAATCGAATGGTGATTGGTTTAGATTACTTTACTGCAACAGAAACCAACAATAGTTCGGGATATGCTTTTTACGGAAATGTAACTCCAGAAGGACTATCAAATGGAGATGATCCATTTACTGCAGAGGTGGAAGATGTTGCTTATCCTTTATCTACTTCTGGTGTAGATAGTGTTTTAGAAAACCAACCTATAAGCAACGCTACATCTAAATATGAAACTTATAGTTTGTATGTTTCAGATGTTGTGAATATCACAAAACAATTATCTGCGATGGTAGGAGTTCGTTTAGATCATTTTAATAATGATGGAGATATTTTAGTAGAAGAAGATGATTATGATCAAACCACCTTATCACCAAAATTCGGATTGGTTTATCAGCCTATAGAAGAGCAACTTTCTGTCTTTGCAAACTACCAAAACGGGTTTACGAATGTTGCTCCACAATTAGTAGGTGATCCAGATCAAGGAGCTCAAACTTTAAAAACATTTGATCCAGAACAAGCAAACCAAATGGAGTTTGGTGTTAAAACAAACCTATTTACCAACCGATTAAATGCCACCATTAGTTATTATGATATTAAGGTTAAAGATAGAGTTATAACGGATCCTAACTCTCTTTTTAATAAAATTCAAGGTGGTGAGGTTGAAAGTAAGGGAGTTGAGGTAGAGTTAAATGCTAATCCTATAAAAGGACTAAATATTAGAGCGGGCTATAGTTATAATGATAGTGAAACCATAAAATCTGACAATTTAGAAATCTTAAATAAAAGACCGTTAGAAGCGGGACCAGAAAGTCTTTACCATGCGTGGGCAAATTATGAGCTTACAAAGGGTAAGTTGAAAGGTTTAGGTTTTGGTGCAGGTATTAATGGTGCAAGTGAAAGATTTGCTATTAACTATGTTTCTACTGGAGAGTTTACTTTACCCTCATATACTATTGCTAATGCAAGTATTTATTATCAAGCTAAAAAGTACAGTCTTAGCTTAAAATTAAATAATGCTTTTAATAAAGAGTATTATAAAGGTTGGACCACTATTAGTCCACAAACTCCAAGAACTCTATTAGCTAAAGTAGCTTACAAATTTTAAATTCCACCATCCGTTATGGCTTCAACAAAAAAGATTTTTTTTCAATTGCACAAATACCTTGGGTTAGTCACTGGGATTGTAGTTTTTGTGGTTGCCATAACAGGTTGTTGTTGGGCGTTTAAAGAAGAAATAGAAAGCTTGTTAGATGATTCTGTGCAAATAAGCCTTCAAGATCAACCTATACTTACTCCTACTCAAGCTAAAACATTTGCTAAAGAGGTATTTCCCAATCAAAGTATACACGGAGTTTTATTTGAACATGGAGCTCAGCCTGTAGAGGTGATTTTTTATGATGCCGAACCAGAATTTTACCAAAGTGTTTTTTTGAATCCCTATTCTGGTGAAGTAATAGAAGTGAAAGATCATATGAGTGGTTTCTTTGCGTTTATTTTAAAAGGACACATTCGTATGTGGCTTCCTAAAGAAATTGGGGAACAATTAGTGTCGGCTTCGGTATTAATATTCCTATTGATTATCATTTCGGGAATTGTAGTGTGGTTTCCAAAAAAGCGTAAAAACTTAGATCAGCGACTAAAATTTAAGTGGAAAAAAACCACCAAGTGGAAACGTAAAAACTATGATTTACATGCCATCACAGGATTTTATATATGTTCGCTAGCTTTTGTGTTAGCCTTTACGGGTTCTGTTATTTCCTATAATTGGTTAAAATATGTGGTCTATAAATCTATAGGAGGAGAAAAAGAAGCTAGTTTTATCATTCCTGATAATAATAGTGCTTCTCCAAAACTAGTAACACAAGAAAAACCTATTGATCGGTTAATTGTAAAATTAATGAAAGAGTCGCCCAACGCGGTTTCTTATGAATTACATTACCCTCATGACGAAGATGAAAGTATATATGTAGAATTAGCAAATAGCGAAGGCCTTTATTATAATAATGACTATCGTTTTTTTGATCAGCATACCTTAGAAGAAATTGAAACTCCAGGAATTTACGGGAAATATAAAGACGCTAAACTTTCTGATAAAGTACTGCGAATGAATTATGATATTCACATAGGCGCTATTGGAGGTATAGCAGGAAAAATCTTAGCCTTTATTATAAGTCTGTTGACTGCAAGTTTACCCGTTACCGGATTTTTAATGTGGTACGGAAGAAATTATAAGAAGAAGAAAAAATAAGTATTTTATTTTCTTCCAAAATCTGCAGGAATTTCACCCCATTCTTTAGTATTCCACTTGAGCACTTTAGTAGCTACTCGATTGGTATTCAGCCAAGCTTCGGCACGATCTACTAAGGCGAAAATATCCGCGTTCTTTTTACTTCGAGGTAATTTGGTATTGCAATTTTTTTTGCGCACCCAACTCATCGCTATTTTAGAATCAGAGTAAATAACTTTATCGCTTTTTTGATTATTTAATAGAGCCAAGCCGTGTACTAAAGCTAGAAATTCACCAATATTGTTAGTGCCTTGAGCAAAAGGTCCTTGGTGAAAGAGCTGTTTCTTAGTTTGAGTATCTACACCGCGGTATTCTACTTTACCAGGATTTCCGCTAGAGGCAGCATCTACAGCAATAGAATGAAAATTGACTTCTTCTGCTACTTTTTTTTGCTGAAGCGGAGAAGGTTGGTTTTTATCTTTCTTGGAAGTGATAAAATCCGCGTAAGCGCCATTAAATGCTTTCTTTGCCTCTGCAAAAGTAGGAAAAGACTTGTATTGAGCCCCTTTAAAACTTTTAATGGCAGCTTTACAATCTTCCCAAGATTCAAAAATACCAGTTTTGTTTCCTTTCCAGACGACGTAAAATTTCTTTTTCTTACTCATTAATAAGAAGGTCTTCGATTACTTTGACAAAATGTTTGTGCTCTAATTCATGTATTCTCTTTTGTAAAGTAGCTACAGTTTCATTTTCGTTTACCGGAATTATTTCTTGAGCTATCATTTTTCCTTCATCGTATTTTTCATTTACATAATGAAAACTAATGCCTGTTTCTGTTTCTTTATTTTCTAGAACAGCCTTATGTACATGAGCACCATACATACCTTTTCCTCCATATTTAGGTAAAAGAGCAGGATGTAGATTGATTATTTTATTAGGAAAGTTTTTGATGATATTTTTAGGCATCATCCATAAAAATCCAGCCAATACGATTAGGTCTGGGTCAATATCTTTCAATAAATTTAGCACTTCATGCGTGTCATAAAAGGCAGATCTATCAAAATGAAGCGCATTAACTTCTAAATCGTGAGCAGTTTTTAAAACCGGCGCTTTTATATTATTTGAAAATACATGGGTAACCTCAATTTGGTTCGTGTTAGAGAAATATTCGATAATTCGCTTAGCGTTAGATCCTTGCCCAGAGGCGAAGATGACAATTTTCTTGATAGAGGGACTGTTATTTGATTCTGAAACCATAAATTTTGCAAAATATTAAAAGGTAAAAATAGCTATTAATGTAAAAATACGTAAATTGACACCACATTTTTGGTATTAAAACTTGTTTTAAAATAAAGTTTTTTATTTTTGCCACTTAATCAAAATTAAAAATATAAGATTATGTCAGACATTGCATCAAGAGTAAAAGCAATTATCGTTGATAAATTAGGAGTTGACGAAAACGAAGTAGTAAACGAAGCTAGCTTTACTAACGATTTAGGTGCGGATTCATTAGATACCGTAGAATTAATTATGGAGTTCGAAAAAGAATTCGACATTCAAATTCCAGATGACCAAGCAGAAAATATAGCTACTGTTGGTCAAGCTATTTCTTACATCGAGGAAGCAAAAAAATAACAAACCTATAGTATGGAGTTAAAGCGAGTAGTAGTTACAGGTTTAGGTGCATTGACCCCAATTGGTAACAATATTGAAGAATATTGGGATGGATTGGTTAATGGTAAGAGTGGGGGTGCCCCAATTACTTATTTTGATACTGAAAAATTTAAAACTAAGTTCGCTTGTGAAATAAAAAACTTCGATTTTGATGCGTATTTTGATCGTAAAGAGAAGAGAAGATTAGATAGATTTGCTCAGTATGCTATTGTAGCATCAGACGAAGCTATAAAAGATTCTGCTATAGATTTAGATACCATCAATAAATACCGTGTTGGTGTTATTTGGGGAGCTGGTATTGGTGGCTTAGAAACCTTTCAAGAAGAGGTTAAAAACTTTGCCAATGGTGATGGTACTCCGCGTTTTAACCCATTTTTCATTCCTAAGATGATAGCCGATATTGCTCCTGGTAATATCTCTATTAAACATGGGTTTATGGGGCCAAACTACACGACTGTTTCAGCTTGTGCATCATCAGCAAACGCAATGATTGATGCCTTGAATTATATCCGTTTAGGGTATAGTGATGTAATGGTAACAGGAGGTAGTGAAGCAGCAGTAACACAAGCAGGTATGGGTGGTTTTAATGCGATGCACGCACTTTCCACTAGAAATGAAGATCCACAAAAAGCTTCAAGACCTTTTGATTCAACCAGAGATGGTTTTGTATTAGGAGAAGGAGCAGGAGCTTTAGTTTTAGAAGAATACGAGCATGCAAAAGCACGTGGAGCAAAAATTTATGCAGAAGTTGTAGGAGGCGGAATGTCTTCTGATGCTTATCATATGACAGCCCCACACCCAGAAGGAATAGGAGTTGTAGCTGTGATGGAAAATTGTTTACAAAATGCTGGTTTAAAACCAGAAGATGTAGATACAATTAATACACACGGTACTTCAACGCCACTAGGTGATGTAGCCGAATTAAAAGCAATTACAAAAGTTTTTGGGGAACACGCTAAGAACATTAATATTAACTCTACCAAGTCTATGACTGGTCACTTACTAGGTGCTGCTGGAGCTATAGAAGCAATTGCCTCTATTTTAGCAATGAAACATAGTATAGTACCACCAACTATAAATCATGAGACGGCAGATGAAAATATTGATTCTTCACTCAATCTTACGCTTAATAAAGCTCAAGAAAGAGAAGTGAATGTTGCTATGAGTAATACTTTTGGTTTTGGAGGTCACAATGCTTGCGTACTATTTAAAAAGTTAAACGAATAATAATTTCATTTTATGAATGTTATTCGAAATATATTAGGTTCCCGTTCTGAAAAGAGCGGGAATTTTTTTTCTGAAGTTCAAAAAATTATTGGCTTCAAACCTAAATCTATAGCGCATTATCAAATAGCATTTACCCACAGATCGCTCAATAAGAAAGATAAAGACGGTAATCCTATAAGTTATGAAAGGTTAGAGTTTTTAGGAGATGCTATGCTTAGCGCTGTAATTGCAGCACATTTGTTTAATGAAGTTCCGCAAGGGGATGAGGGTTATTTAACCAAAATGAGATCTAAGGTTGTAAGTAGAAAACACCTTAATGAATTAGGAAAAGATCTTAACCTCATTAAATATATAGAAACGAATATCCCTACGAGTCATTTTGGAGCTAATATTCATGGAAATTTATTTGAAGCGCTGCTAGGCGCTATTTACCTTGACAAAGGTTATAAATACTGTGAAAAATTTATATATAAGAAAGTAATTGAACCTTATGTTGATATAGATCAATTAGAAGGGAGAGTTATCAGTTACAAAAGTTTACTGATTGAGTGGTGTCAAAAAAATAAAATAAAATTTCATTATGATATTTATGAGGACACAGGCAAAGATGAGCAAAAACATTTTGCGGTTAAACTTCGGTTAGACGATAAAATTGTTGCTAAGGCAAGAGCCACCTCAAAGAAAAAAGCGGAAGAAAAAGCATCTAAACGAGCGTATTTTGCCAATCAAAGCAAAATTGATACCCGAGAATAAGAATTATTCTTCATTATTTTTTAACGTGCCCTCAACTTAAATTGTATAAGGCAAATCTTATCTTTACCTTTATTATTTTAAGAAAATGATTATGGCTAATAAATTAATGCTCAATACCTTTATAGAAGAAGATTTTGATCTTATTGCCATACATTGTTCTTTAGAAGCATATCACTTATCTTTTTTGCTCAATAAAACTTTGAACTTTAGATTGCAACGAGAAGAAGTTGATGTAGATTTTACTTATAAAGAAGGGACAGCATTTTATGAACTTTTTAAATATTGTGACGACTATCAACAATGTAATTATTACTTGGTAGAGAATAAACATAAAATAAAAGCATCCAATTTATATAGCGAAGGTTCATTGTTTAAAGATGATGCGACATATTCTACCAATTTAATACCAGAATATAAGAACGTAGATTTTTTCTTGAAGATAGAAAATGAAGGAACAAATATTAATTCTAAAAAAATTATTTCAGAATTACATAAAATTACCCCAATAATTACTGCCTATAAAGTAGATTTTGATACTTTAAAGTCTGTAGAAAATTTAACTTTTAGTTGATGAATAAAATAAAGAAAACAAAAATAGTAGCCACTTTAGGACCAGCAACTGCTTCTAAACAGATTCTTAAGTCAATGCTTGAAAAAGGCGTTAATATCTTTAGAATCAATTTCTCTCATGCAAGTTATGAAGATGTGGTTGAACGTATTAAAATGATACGAGAGCTCAATGAAAAATATGGTTTCAATGCAGGTATTTTAGCCGATTTACAAGGACCAAAACTTCGTGTAGGGATAATGAAAGAAGAGGTGGTGGTAAACAAGGGAGAGGTCATTGTTTTCGCTACCGGAGAAGAATTTAAGGGGACTAAAGAGCGTGTTTACATGAACTATAATAGCTTTCCTCAAGATGTAAAACCTAAAGAGAGAATTCTTTTAGATGACGGAAAGTTAATTTTTGAAGTGGTAAGTACAAATCAAAAGAATGAAGTAGAAGCAAAGGTAATTCAAGGCGGACCTTTACGTTCTCGAAAAGGAGTCAACTTACCAAATACCGATATTTCTCTTCCGGCGCTGACCGAAAAAGATATTGAAGATGCTAAGTTTGCTATAAAACAACAGGTAGACTGGATAGCCTTATCCTTTGTTAGAAATGCTGAGGACCTACAAGTGCTACAAAAAATTATAGACGAACACAGCGACCATAAAATACCAATCGTTGCTAAAATAGAAAAGCCTGAAGGGGTTAAGAATATTGATAAAATTGTAGCACATTGTGATGGTTTGATGGTAGCTCGTGGAGATTTAGGAGTAGAGGTTCCTGCCCATGAAGTTCCATTGATTCAAAAAGAATTAGTCCTAAAAGCTAAAAAAGCAAGAATCCCAGTAATTATTGCTACCCAAATGATGGAAACGATGATTACGAGTCTTACCCCTACAAGAGCAGAAGTAAACGATGTAGCCAACTCTGTAATGGATGGTGCCGACGCTGTGATGCTAAGCGGAGAGACATCTGTAGGGAAGTTTCCAGTACAGGTTATTGAAAAAATGGCACAGATTATTAGAAGTGTAGAACATTCAGATTTAATACAAGTTCCTCACAATCCGCCACATATTCGTACTAAGCGTTACATTACTAAATCGGTTTGTTATCATGCAGCCACTATGGCCAATGAGATAGATGCGAAGGTAATTTGTACCTTAACAAATAGTGGTTATACAGCGTTTCAAATTTCAGCTTGGAGGCCTTCGGCTAATATTTTAGCATTTACTTCTAATAAGAGAATCCTTACACAATTAAGTTTATTATGGGGCGTCAAAGCTTTTTACTATGATAAATTTGTGAGTACAGATGAAACTGTAGAAGATGTTAATCAGATCGCTAAGGACAAGAAATTCGTAAAGAAGAACGATTTTGTTATTAACCTTGCAGCCATGCCTATTGGAAATAAAGGTATGGTAAATACATTAAGAGTTTCAGAAATTGATTAAGTCATATTTGGGCGTTGCGGGTTGAAAGAACCCGCCGCGCTTTCTCTACTCACTTTTTTGTTTAGTCACAAAAAGAGTTCAAACATGCCGTTCAATCGCTAACGCTAAGCTTTTAACTCTAAAATAATATTGTTTTCGTTTCCTTTATCTTTCCTATTAGGATTTAATACAAATGAATTGCGCTCTAATAAAGACAATGATTTGCTGTTTTCGTAATGTGTAAAGGCTTCTATTTTTATTAACTGAAGATCAGAAAATGCATAATTTATGATTACTTGCAAAGCTTCATTCATAATTCCTTTGCCTTGTTGATTTGCAGCTAAATCATAACCCACTTCTGCAGTCGTTTTATCTTTCGAAAAATGCCATAAACAGATACTTCCAATCATTTTTGGGTTCTCTTTTAAAGAAATACTCCAATACAGTAACTCCTTTTTTCGAATCCCTTTTTGAATTTTATAAATAAATGCTAGAGCTTCTTTTTGATTTCTTGCAGATGGCCTAGAAACATATTTATTCACAGTCATATCACTCCTTAAATATGCTATTTCTTTCCAGTCTTCAATAGATAAAGCTCTTAAATTTAACCTTGGAGTCTCTAAAACACAAAATTCTTTCATTGTAGAAAGTTACAAAAAAGTTTAAAATTTAAATTTTAGCTGTATATAAACCTCTTTTGGCTCGTCTTCCACTTTTACTTTCTTATCAGTATTTAAATTAGACAAAGAAATACCTAAAAGCCTTACTGAATCTTTCATTTTTTCTTGGTAAAGTAATTCTTTGGCGGTTTCTAATATGAGCTCTTTAGAAGCAATAAAATATGAAAGGGTTTTGCTACGAGTTTGTAAACTAAAATCACTATACTTTATTTTTAGAGTTACTGTTTTTCCGGCAACTTTACTCTTTTTAAGACGGCGCTCAATCTCTTCGGCAATGTGTTCTAAGCGTTCTAACATATAGACTTCCGAAGAAATATTTTCAGAGAAAGTACGCTCAGCACCCAAAGATTTTCTAATGCGGTTAGGTTTAACCTCACTCAAGTGAATTCCGCGTACAGCGTTATAATAATACGGACCGCTTTTACCGAAATTTTCAGCTAAAAACTCTAGGGATTTCTCTTTTAGATCTTTTCCCGTAAAAATCCCTAACCCATACATTTTTTCTGCAGTAACTTTTCCCACCCCATGAAATTTTCTAATTTCTAAAGCTTCTAAAAAAGAGGCAATCTCTTTGGGATAAACCGTTTTTTGGCCGTTAGGCTTGTTATAATCGCTGGCAATTTTGGCTACAAATTTATTGATAGATATTCCTGCAGAAGCATTTAAACCTGTTTTTTCTTTTATCTTCTCTCTAATTTCTTGGGCAATTAAGGTAGCACTGGGATTGCCCATTTTATTCTCGGTCACATCTAAATACGCCTCGTCTAAGGAAAGTGGTTCGACCAAATCTGTATACTCAAAGAAAATTTTTCTTATTTGTTGAGAAACTTCTCGGTAGCGGTCAAAATTTGATTTGACAAAGATAAGATGAGGACAAAGTTTTTGAGCTAATGCCCCGCTCATAGCACTTTTCACCCCAAATTTACGCGCTTCATAACTAGCAGCACTCACTACGCCGCGTTTAGAACCTCCACCTACAGCAATTGCTTTTCCTCTTAATTCGGGATTATCGAGTTGCTCTACAGAGGCGTAAAAAGCATCCATATCTACATGAATTATTTTGCGTAGTGTCATTAACTACAAAGTTAAAACATGTTTTATGATTAGTGCTTTTACTTAAAACGATTCCTATATTTTTTATCTTTATAAGATGAAAAAGAGAAAAACAGCTATTGTATTAGGAGCAACAGGGTTAACGGGCGGACTTTTATTAGACCAACTTCTCAAAGATGAACGCTATGAGAAAGTAAAAGTTTTTACTAGAAGAAGCCTTGGCTTTACCCATCTAAAATTGGTAGAATTTAAAGTAGATTTATTTCGGTTAACCGAACAAAAAAATCATTTTATAGGCGATGAGGTTTTTTGTTGTATTGGGAGCACTCAAAAGAAAACTCCTAATAAAGAAGTTTATAAAAAGGTAGATGTTGGCATTCCTACACAAGCTTCAGTATTAGCAAAAGAGAATCAAATAAATACTTTTATAATGATTTCTGCGCTTGGCGCGGATTTAGAAAGTCGGTTTTTTTATAATCAAATCAAAGGAAAGACAGAAGCTAATGTTCTTCAACAAGAAATAGAACATACTTACATTCTACGACCTTCATTAATTTCTGGTAAACGGAAAGAAAAACGTCCGTTTGAATTTTTATGGAAACAAATCATGAAGATTGCCAATTTTGCGATGTTAGGACCCTTAAAAAAGTACAAATCTATCTCTGCATTAACTATTGCTAAAGCAATGCTAGTATTGGCTAATTCTCAATCTAATAAGCAAATTATAGAATCTGAAGAGATAAAAAAACTAGTCTAATCATTATTTATCTTCTTTTTGAATATTGACATGAAAAGGTGGCGCTTTATAGTCCTTATCTAAATAATCTGCAGGGATGGTAGTCATACTTCCGTCACGCTGCGCTCGATAATGCGGCGATAAGATTTCAATATCCATTTCATTACAACAATCTTGAATATTTTGATGCAATTCTGAATATATTAAAGCCTGTTTGTTGGGTTCTTTGGTGTAAGCATTTAATTGATAAGAAACATAAAAATCATCTAAACTGGTTTGTAGAACAAAGGGCTGTGGCTTCTTTTGGATGGCATTTGTTCTTAAAGCCGCTTCAATTAATGCTTCGTTAACTTTTTTATATGGGATATCATACCCTAGTGTAACCGTAGTATTTATGATTAAACCTTCTTGTTCTCCATAGGAAGAGTAATTAATTGTATTTCCGTTAAGAACAGCTGAATTAGGAATGGTAATTTCTTCGTTTTTGATGGTTCTTAAACGCGTGACTAACAATGTCTTTTCTACCACGTTTCCAGAAGTGTTGCCAATATTAATGCGATCTCCAATTTTAAAAGGACGCATATAGGTAATCACCAAACCTGCAACCATATTGGCAATGGCAGATGAAGATCCTAAAGAAAGTAAAACCCCAAGAAATACCGAAACTCCTTTAAAAATGTTAGAATCTGATCCTGGTAGTAATGGAAATATCAATACAAACATAAAAGCGTACAACAAAAACCGAACAATAGTAAATGTTGGCATCGCCCAATCTGAATGAAAGCCTGAGATCTCTAATTTTTTATCTTGAATTTCTGAAAAAATATACCTAACAAATCGCATAAAATATCTCATAACAAGTATGATAGCAGCGATTTTTATAATGTTAGGAAAATAGCTCCAAATGGCTGTAAATATCTGTTTAAAGGATGACCAGATTAAATCAAATAAATAGTCAGACCAACCTCTGGTGAATTCAAATACACTAAAAATTAGTGGGAAGAAGATATAGACTATTAATAAAATTAAAACCCATTTTACAATCTTCACCAGAAAGAGAATGACAGTCAATTCTTGCTCTGGAGTAATAAAAGTATAGTTATTATAAGTAAGACTTTTTAGCCATTTGCTTTTGTGCTTTTCAATAAATAAAATGGTTTTTTTATCTAAAAAAGTAATGAGTTTTAAGGCTAGCCATAAGCCTAAAAGGATTAAAACGGTGAGCCCTATTTTTAAAAAGATATTTACAGGCACAAAACTTTCGGTTTGTTGATTTAAATTGGCTTCTACAATAACTAGATAAGCTTTAGCAAGTGAATCTATCGTGGTTTCGTTAGCAAGAGCATCTCGACTTGTAAGACTTAATAAAATGTTTTTTCCGTAGAGAATATCGGTTTCATTTTCTAGTGTGGCGATAGATAGAGAGTCTACAGAGAAAGTTTCAAATTTAATTTCTTGAATTCTTTCTGAAATTAGCGAAGCTCTTTCTGAAGCACTTAAAGATCCCGATTTTGTATAAATAGAAAAGAGCTCTTCTTTTTGTTTTCCTATAACAGGAAAACCGCCGCGAGTTTTTAAAATGTCATTTTGATTAGATGTAGAGTCTTTGGCAACTGCTTGGAGAGGAACAACATTTGCAAAGCTTGCTAAATGAAAAACAACGAGGAATAAAAAAGAAAAAAAGGTAAATTGTTTTTTCATATATATGAAGTTCTAAAACTCTAACTAATAGTTAAAAGTAGGTAAATTTTAATTTAATTTTAGAGAAGTAAATAAAAATAATATAAGATGACTAGTTTTGCCGCTCACCTGTAAATTAAAATCCAGTAGATGCAAGAGATAGAAAGAAAATTTTTACTGAAAGATAACTCCTTTAAAAAGGAAGCTTATGACTCTTTCTACATCAAACAAGGTTACCTTAATTCTCATAAAGAAAGAACCACTCGCATACGTATTACAGGAGAAAAGGCATTTATAACCGTAAAAGGAAAATCTTCTTCTAGTGGATTATCAAGATTTGAATGGGAAAAAATAATTCCCTTAGCGGAAGCAGAAGAACTATTAAAATTATGTGAGCCAGGACAAATTGAAAAGCAACGATTTTTAGTAAAATTTGAAAATCACACTTTCGAAGTAGATGAATTTTATAAGGATAATGAAGGTTTATGTATCGCTGAAGTAGAGTTAAATTCAGAAAAAGAAGAAGTATCTTTACCAGCTTGGATAGGTAAAGAAGTTACGGGAGATTCAAAATATTACAATTCTGCATTAATTAATAAACCATATACAACTTGGTAAAATGAAAAGAACAATAACATTTTTATTAGTACTAGCTGCTTTTACTTCTTGCGAAGAAGCTTTAAAAGATCAGGATAAAAAAGAGGGATTTGCAAAAGATAGCCTAGTAACTAAAAAGGAAGAAAGTTTAGGGCTTAGTATAGAACAGAGAACTGAGCAATTAAAAGAAAAAGGTTATCAAGTATTTCACTACAAAGAAGGAGACACCACTTACCTCATGCAACAATATTTTATGGTGTTTTTAAAAGCGGGCAAAGAAAGAAATCAAGATTCTTTAGAAACGGCGAAATTGCAAGAAAAACATTTGATCCATTTGGAGCGTATGGCTAAAGAAGGATATACAAGTTTAACTGGACCTTTTGGAGATGATGGAGATCTAAGAGGAATTGTTGTTTATAATACGCCTAATCTAAAAATGGCTGATAGTTTAGCAAATTTAGATCCTATGGTGAAAGCAGGGAGATTAGAAGTAGAAATACACCCTTGGTGGACCGCTAAAGGAGGGACTTTAAAGTAAAAAGCCTTGCGCTTTCGCACAAGACTTTTACACTAACCAAAAAAAATAAATAAAACAATCTTTATTGCCAACCGCCACCTAAGGCTTCATATAAATTGACCATTGAGTTTAATTGAATGTATTTAGCGTTGATTAAATCTAGACTAGAATTTAATGCATTTTCACGTGCAGTTAGCACTTCTAAATAATTAGCTAAACCATTATTTAATAATTCTTCAGAATACTGTGTAGCAATATCATAAGCTTCAAACTCTTTTTGCTTTACATCTATTTTATCTGTAGCTGCTTCATAATTATATAAAGCATCTGCAACCTCCTTAGTAGCAGTTAAAAAAGCTTGTCTAAACTGAAGACGAGCTTGTTCTTGTTGAGATTCTGCGACTTCAAATTGTGTTCTTATTTGTCTTTTATTAAAAATAGGCTGAGTAATACCTCCAATTAAAGTGGCAAATAAGGATTGCGTATCAAATAATTTATCAAACTCTAAAGCTTGTAAACCACCAGTAGCATTTAAGGTAATAGAAGGGTAGAAATTAGAGCGTGCTACATTAGTTAATTCAAAAGCATTTACCAAGCTATATTCTGCTGCAATTAAATCTGGACGATTTTTTAGTAATTGTGCAGGAACACCTGTTTTAAGTTCGGTTTCTATTTCTTGATCCTCTAATTCTGCTCTAGCAATGGTAGAGGGCTCTTTTCCTAATAAAATAGACATTGTGTTCTCCAACAATCTAATTTGATTATTAATGTCTATTAAAATAGCTTTAGCAGTATATAATTGTGCTTCAGTTTGTTTTACACCAACTTCTGTAATACTACCAGCTTCTTTTAAAGCCTTATTAGTTTCTAAACTTTTTTCACGGTTTTCTATAGTTCTTTCCGTAACTTTTTTCTGTTCATCTAAAGAAAGTAGTTGATAATAAGAAGAAGCGATCTTAGATACAAGTGTTGTTTTTACTGCTTGGTGAGCAGCCACACTTTGTAAATAACTTGCTTCAAAAGCTCTTTTGTTACTTCTTATTTTTCCCCAAATATCTGCTTCCCAAGATAAGTTGGCAGAAAGGTCATAAAGATCTATATGATCTCCAATTCCTCCTCCGGTTCCAGAGTTTCCAAGTTGCAAGCCTAATTGACCGTTTTTAGAAAAATAATTTCTAGTAAAAGTTCCACTCCCTGTTATGGAAGGGAAATAACCTGCTTTTCCTTGTTTTAAATACGCTTCCGCGGAAATAATTTGCTGTAAAGCTACTCGTATATCTATGTTGTTTTTTAAACCTTCATCTATATGTTCTTGCAAAATAGGATCGGTAAACATATCTCGCCAAGAAACCTCGGCCATAGTAATACTATCTTGTGGTAAATTATCTGTTCTAAAATTTTCTTCTTGAATAATCTCAGGTTGCTCATAATCTTTAGCAACAAAACAGCTTTGAAGTGTAATGGCAAGAGTAGACATTAAAGCTACTCTTTGCCAAGATTTATTATTTATAATAGATTTCATATTATTTATTTTCTTCAGAATGTTCAACTATAAATTTTGGTTCTCCAGAGATTTTTTCTTGTAGCCATTGAAATAGAATAAAGAGTATAGGGATAACAAAAACCCCAAAAACAGTTCCTATTAACATTCCTCCAGCTGCTCCAGTTCCTATGGAGTTATTCCCTTCGGCTCCTACACCTTTAGCTAACACTAGAGGCATCAAACCTAAAATAAAGGCAAAAGATGTCATTAATATTGGTCTCAAACGAGATTTAGCTCCATCAATCGCTGCATTTACAATGGACTCTCCCATTTTTCTCCGCTGTAAAGCAAACTCTACAATTAAAATGGCGTTTTTAGCGAGCAAGCCAATAAGCATAATGAGTGCAATTTGGAAATAGATATTGTTTTCTAATCCAAAGAAACTCGTACTTATATAAGCTCCAAAGACTCCAAATGGTAGTGATAATACAACGGCAAACGGCAATAAGTAACTTTCATATTGTGCACTCAATAAAAAGTATACAAATAGAATACTAAGAATGAATATAAATGTGGTTTGGTTTCCTGCATTTACTTCTTCTCGTGTTAAACCAGAATAAGCTACGGTATAATTGTTAGGAAGTTTAGCAACTTCTTCTTCGATTACCCTAATGGCATCTCCTGTACTAAAGCCTTCATTTGTAGCTCCCGTTATTGATGTAGAGTTGAACAAATTAAAACGTGTCACCGATTGTGGTCCATATACACGCTTTAAATTAACGAATTGTGTAATAGGTGTCATCTCCCCACTATTGGTTCTTACATACATACTATTTAAAGAATTTTCATCTGCTCTATCTTCTGGAAGAGCTTGTATGTAAACCCTAAATTGTTTTCCAAATCTTGAGAAATCTGACGCATAAATACCTCCAATATAACCTTGTAAAGTGGAAAAAATACTGGTAATAGAAACTCCCTTTTCTTTCGCCAATGGAACATTTACCTCCATTTCATATTGAGGATAACTAGTATTAAAGGAAGATTGCGCATATTTAATTTCGGGATGCTTCATTAAAGCCATCGTAAAATCTTTATTGGCCTTATCTAGATCTGTAAATTCACCTCCAAATTTGTCTAATAAATTTATTTCAAAACCAGAAGAGTTACCAAATCCACGAATACTTGGTGGGGAAAAGAAAATAATATTTGCTTCTGGAATACCAGCAGCTATACCAAATAGTTTTCCTGTTATGGCTTCCGCAGAAAGAGATTCACCTTCACGATCTTTCCAATCATCTAATTTTATAATTCCAAATCCAAAGTTGCTTCCTGCTCCACTAATTAAACTTCTACCTTTAATAAAGTTAACTCCGGCAATACCTTCTATATCCTTAGCATTCTCATATAGTTTATTTGAAACAGCATCTGTTCTATCTAGAGAAGCTCCTGGCGGCAATTCTATATTCGCAAAAATAATACCTCTATCTTCATTAGGTACAAACCCTGTTGGGGTGTTATTTGCTGCCCAATAAATACCAACTACAGCAATAATTAATAGAAGCACCGAAACAAATTTTCTTCTGTATAAAAACTGAAGTGATTTTCCATATTTATTAATGGTAGCGTTAAAACCACGATTAAATAAAGTGTAAAAGCGTTGTAACGGATTTTTTCCTTTTAATTCTTTATCCTCTTTGTGTTCCTTTAATAGCAAAGCACATAGTGCCGGACTTAGCGTTAAAGCGTTTACTGCAGAAATTAAAATCGCAATAATTAAAGTAACTCCAAACTGCTCATAGAAAACTCCCGTGGGTCCTGTTACAAAAGTAACAGGGATAAATACTGCTGCCATCACTAAAGTAATAGAAATAATAGCACCAGATATTTCGTTCATGGCTGTTAATGTTGCCTTTTTAGGGTTTTTCTCCCCATCATCCATCTTGGCATGTACAGCCTCTACCACAACTATGGCATCATCTACTACAATACCAATAGCGAGGACTAAAGCAAAGAGCGTTAATAAGTTAATTGAATAACCAAAAACACTTAAGAAAAAGAACGTACCAATAATAGATACAGGTACCGCAATGGCAGGAATTAATGTAGATCTAAAATCTTGTAGGAAGATAAATACCACTAAAAATACAAGTAAAAAGGCTTCTAATAAGGTGGTTACCACTTTATCTATGGATGCGTTTAAGAATAAACTCGTATCATAAGGCACAAAAATATCTAAGCCTTCTGGTAAATCTTTTTCTACATCGTCTAAAGTTAGCTTAATGTTTTCAATAATTTCTTGAGCATTAGAACCTTTGGTTTGGAAGATTCCCATGAATACTGCAGGGTTTCCTAAACTCATAGCGTTAGAAGCATAAGATTGAGCATCTAACTCTATGGTAGCTACGTCTTTTAGGCGCAAAAATTCTCCGTTCCCTAAAGCTTTGATCACTATATCGCTATATTGACCTTCATCTTTAAAGCGACCGCTATAGGTTAAAGTATAAGAAAAAGATTCTCCGTTATTTTCACCTAAAGATCCTGCCGCTGCTTCTAAGTTTTGTTCGGCTAAAGCCGCTGAAACATCAGAAGGGATTAGATTATAGGCTGCTAATTTTTCAGGTTTAAGCCATATTCTCATCGCATAATCTTGTTGAGAAAATACACTAACATCTCCTACACCGCTAATACGTTGCATGGCAGGAATCACATTAATTTTTAAATAATTCTGAATAAATGTAGCATCATAATTCTCACTTTCAGAATACATAGAGATAAACATTAAAGCACTTGTTTCTTGCTTTTGTGTAGTTACCCCAGTTTGAATTACCTCTTGAGGTAATAATGGGTTTGCTCTAGCCACACGGTTTTGCACATTCACTGCTGCAATATCGGCATCAATTTCTTGGTCAAAATAAACCGTAATTTCTGCAGTACCCGTGTTAGAAGCTGTAGAAGTAATATAGGTCATCCCTTCTACACCATTAATTTGTTCTTCAATAGGAACAATTACACTTTCTAATACTGTTTCTGCATTTGCACCTGTATAATTTGCGGTCACTTTAATAGTGGGAGGTGCAATATCTGGATATTCCTCTATAGGTAAGCTGGTTATACTAATAACCCCTAGCATAACTATGATTATAGAGATTACTGTTGAAAGAACGGGTCTTTCAATAAATGTTTTTAACATGATAGTCTATATTTTTAGTTAACTAGTATTTAAATAAAGTAGCTACGGGTTCAATAGCTTTGTCGAAAGATGTTTCTTGAGGAGAAATAGCCATTCCGCTATTTAATTTTCCAACTCCAGAAATAACAATGGTATCATCTGCACTTACACCAGATTCAACTACGTACAAATTGTCTACTGTAGCTTTTATTTTTATAATTGAAGCGGTTACTTTATTATCTTTTCCAAGTTTAAAAAGCATAACATTACCTTGTTGCTCATAGGTTGCATCTTGTGGAACTACAGTGGCATTTTCATACTGGGTAGGGATTTGTATCTTACCACTATTCCCGTTAGTTACTAATTGATTGGGATTATCAAAAATAGCTCTAAAGCTTACTGTACCTGTATTTTGATTAATTTGTCTAGAAGTTGTTTCTATTTTTCCTTTTTCATCATACACACTCCCATTGGCAAGTATCAAGTTCACTTTAGGGAAATTAGCGAGTTTTTCTGATATATTTTGCCCTTCAGTATTTTGCAAGAAGTCTAAATACTGAGTTTCATTCAAACTAAAAAAAGCATATACTTTACTAATGTCACTAACTGTAGTTAGAGGTTTAGAATCGTTAGAACTTATTAAAGCTCCTTCTCTATAATTGATTTTCCCTACATAACCATTAACGGGACTTTTAATAGTTGCGTAACCAATATTAGCAGAAACACTGCTATAATTAGCTTTGGCTTGAGCTAAATTAGCTTTAGCAGTTTCTAATTGCACCGAGCTAATAATATTTTTTTCTACTAAAGGAACAAGTTTATCTACCTCAACTTGTGCTACATTAACACGAGCTTTAGCTGCGCTTGCATCTTGAGATAGTGATTGTGTTTCTAATTTAAATAACACTTGACCTTTGTTCACTTTTTCTCCTTCATCAACTAATACTTGCTGAACGTATCCTGCAACTTTTGCTCTTACATCACTATTTACAACACCTTCAATGGTGGTAGGATATTCTGTGTAGCCAGTAACGGTTTTTTGTTCTAATTGTGTTACAGGAAATGGTAAAGCTTGTTGTTGAGTATTGGTAGCTTGTGTTTTGTCTTTGTCGCTACAGCTTACTACAAATAGTAACATGGTTATGCTACTTAATATAAATATGAATGAATTCTTTTTCATTGGATTAAAGATTGAATTTATTGTTTATTAGGTTTTCTTTTAATTCTTTTATTGAACGCGAAGCTTCATCGAGAAATTTGAGGTAATTGTTATGAAATGATAAGTCAAATTTTTCGGTATCCGTATCGGTGATGTGGTCATTGATCGTTTGCTTATAATCTCTTATTTCTAAGTGAAGATTTCTCGTAGTTTCCCATTCTTTTATCATACTATCTATATGATATAGAACCGAGTTTTTATTTATAATAAAATACTTTTTACGATCACCAGTTTTAGTGAAATATTCTATTTTTTTTAAATCTTGTAAGTGATTTAAGTGGGTAGAAATCGTGCTTTTGCTAGCGCAAAGTAAAGATACCATCTCTTCAAAAGTAGCTCCAGATTTTCCTGTGAGAACAATATAGGATAATATTCTAGCTGCAACAGGCGCTAAATTATCTCGACTTTCAAAATGAACTCCTAGCTTTTCTACAAGGGCCATTTTTTTACTGCATATTTCTTTTGTCATAATTAAGTAAATAAATATGACGCAAAAATATGTATTAGTTCGGAACAATCCGAACTAAGCGAAGTTAATTTGCTGTTAAATAATGTTTAATTAGTAAATATGATCTGAATGTTTATTTTTTTTCGAACATCTTAACCGTTAATTTGTCGTTTATATAACTAGCTCTAAACATTCCGAGGGTGTTGAACTCCATCACAATATTTCCAAAATAATCGATAGCAATAACACCACCATTTCCTCCTAAATCGGGCTGTTTCTCGTAGATTACTTTTTTTACAGCTTCCTGTAAGCTTAATTCTTTGTATTCCATTAAAGCAGAAATATCATGAGCAACGACCCCTCGCATGAAATATTCTCCCCATCCTGTTCCCGAAACAGCGCAAGTTTTATTATTAGCAAAGGTCCCAGATCCAATAATTGGAGAATCACCAATACGCCCCCATTTTTTGTTGGCCATTCCGCCTGTAGAAGTTCCAGCAGCGAGATTCCCGTGCTTGTCTAAAGCAACACAACCCACGGTCCCGAATTTTGTGCCGTTAATATCATTATTGTAAAAAGTAGCTTGTTTCTTATTCTCATTTTGTTTGATTCGTTGAACATTTTTAATTTGCTTTTCAGTAATAAAATAAGAAGGGTTAACGAGTTTAAAATTTCTAGTTTTAGCAAAATTCTCAGCTCCTTTCCCAGATAAAAGAACATGATCTGAATTCATCATCACTTCATAAGCTAAATTAATAGGATTTTTAATTGTACTAACACCTGCAACTGCTCCAGCATTTAAAGTTTTTCCATCCATAATAGAAGCGTCTAATTCGGGTGTTTCTGCATGGGAGAGTACTGCTCCTTTGCCAGAATTAAATAGAGGAGAGTCTTCCATTACATTTATGGTTTGTTTTACCGCTTCTACTGCAGAACCTCCATTTTTTAAAATTTCATTTCCTTTGGTAATGGCTTCTTTTAATTTATCATGATAGGCTCTTTCTAAGCTGTCGCTGATGTTTTCTTTTTTAATATAACCTGCGCCGCCGTGAATAGCGATTCCGTAGTTGGCTACTTTTTTATTTTTAATTTCGGTAGCATTTTTTTCCGCGTTAAGCGAGCTTCTATTTTCTTTACAAGCAAAAGAGAGAATCAATACGATTAGAAGGAGAAATCTTTTCATTTTATGAATAATTAAGTAATTTTAGGAGCACTAAAACACTGTGTTTACTAAATATAATAAAATATTAGCTATGGGAATTCAGAAACCTTTTAATTTAAATAAGTGGATTGAGGAAAATAGAGACACTTTAAAACCTCCTGTAGGTAATAAGAATTTATATAAACATGCGGGAGATTATATTGTGATGATCGTGGCTGGACCTAATGCAAGAAAGGATTATCATTATAATGAAACCGAGGAATTATTCTACCAATTAGAAGGACATATTGAAGTACATATTCAAGAAGATGGTGAGAAAAAAAGCATGAAATTAGGTCCTGGAGATATGTATTTACATCCAGCACAAGTTCCTCATTCGCCTGCAAGAGGAGAGAACTCTATTGGTTTGGTAATAGAAAGAAAACGAAAAGAGTTGCCTGGCAAAGATGGATTACTTTGGTTTTGTGACAACTGCAATCATAAATTATACGAAATTTACTTTCCGTTAGAAGATATAGAGGTAGATTTTCTTAAGCATTTTAAACATTTCTACGGAAGTAAAGAGTTAAGAACCTGCGATAATTGTGGTACCGTGATGGATGTAGATAAACGTTTTGTAGCAGACGAGGATTAATGCTTCATTTTTGTTATTTTCGCGAAGAATCAATTAATTAATAATTAAATTATCACATTAATGAGTCAGATTGCTAAAGAATTTGGGATAGATAAAGCCTTAAAAGAACTAGGCTTACAAGATATAAATAATGGTACTTCTACGGGAAAAGATTTTTTCTCTAATGGAGAAATCATCGAATCTTACTCTCCTGTAGATGGAGCGTTAATCGGTAAAGTAAAAGCGACTACTAAAGAAGATTATGAAAAAGTAATCACCACTGCAGAAAAAGCTTTTAAAGAATGGAGAACTATGCCGGCTCCACAACGCGGTGAAATTGTAAGAAAATTTAATGATGAACTACGTCGTTTAAAAGAACCTTTAGGGAAATTGGTATCTTATGAAATGGGGAAATCTTACCAAGAAGGTTTAGGTGAAGTACAAGAAATGATCGATATCTGCGATTTCGCTGTAGGTCTTTCTCGTCAATTACACGGTTTAACGATGCATTCAGAGCGTCCAGGACATAGAATGTACGAACAATACCACCCGTTAGGGGTAGTAGGAGTAATTTCTGCATTTAACTTCCCAGTTGCGGTTTGGTCTTGGAACACTGCTTTAGCTTGGGTTTGTGGAGATGCTTGTATTTGGAAAGGTTCAGAAAAAACTCCACTTACTTCTGTAGCTTGCCAAAATATTGCAGCACGTGTATTTTCTGAAAACGGAGTTCCAGAAGGAATTTCTTGTTTAATTACAGGAGATTATACGGTTGGTGAAATGATGACCAAAGATGAGCGTGTACCTTTAATTTCTGCAACAGGTTCTACCCGAATGGGGAAAATCGTAGCGAAAGAAGTGGCAGGACGTTTAGGAAAAACTTTATTAGAGCTTGGCGGAAACAATGCAATTATCGTAACACCAGATGCTAATATTAAAAATACCGTAATCGGAGCTGTTTTTGGAGCGGTAGGAACTTGCGGACAACGTTGTACTTCTACGCGACGTTTGATTGTTCACGAAGATATATACGATAAAGTAAAAGATGCTGTAGTAGATGCATACAAGCAAATAAAAATTGGAAACCCGTTAGATGAGAGCAATCACGTTGGTCCATTAATTGATAAAGATTCAGTAAAAAATTACCAACATGCACTTGACAAAGTTGTTGAAGAAGGTGGTAAGATTTTAGTTGAAGGTGGTGTTTTAGAAGGTGAAGGTTACGAAAGCGGATGCTACGTAAAACCTGCGATCGCTGAAGCGGAAAATCACTTTGAAATTGTACAACACGAAACATTTGCTCCAGTACTTTACATTATGAAATACAAAGGCGATGTTGCCGATGCTTTAGAATTACAAAACGGAGTACGCCAAGGGCTTTCTTCAGCCATTATGACCAACAATTTGCGTGAAGCAGAACGTTTCCTTTCTGTGGAAGGATCTGATTGTGGAATCGCCAATGTAAACATTGGAACTTCTGGTGCAGAGATTGGTGGTGCTTTTGGTGGTGAAAAAGAAACCGGAGGAGGTAGAGAATCTGGTAGTGATGCTTGGAAAGTTTATATGAGAAGACAAACTAACACGATTAATTATACGACAGAGCTCCCACTTGCTCAAGGAATTAAATTTGATTTATAAGATTCTAGGAATTAGAATTTAGCATATAGAAAACGCCCTCACTATTTAAAGTGAGGGCGTTTTCATTTTAAAATTAATTTGATTTAAAAGTAAATCTTTACTAATCAATTTGGGTAGAAGAAGTAAGGTTGAGTTTATAGTTTTTTATCGTGTATTCTTTTAAAAAATTCACTTCTGTAAGTATCTCCTAATGGGAGGTCTTTTCCGTTTATCCACACTTCATAATTATCGGTTTTTGCAATTTTATCTAAAGCTACGATATAAGATTTATGGATTTTTATAAACTTGGTTTGTGGTAAACTTTCTTGAATGTTTTTTAAGGTGTTGTAGGTGACTAACTGCTCAGCCTCAGTATGTATGATGACGTAGTTTTTAATACTTTCAGCATAGAGGATATCAGATAATTTTACTTTACGGAATTTATTTTTCCCATCGGTTTTTACAAAGAAATACTCTTCATTGTTGAGGTTTGAAGTTTCTTTTACTGAAGTTTTTTTCTTTTTCACCTTTTCTATAGCTTCAATAAACCTAGGAAAAGCAATAGGTTTTAAAAGATAATCTACGGCATTTAGCTCAAAACCTTCTACAGCAAATTGAGTATAAGCGGTCGTGAAAATAATATTTACGTTTGGATCTATCAATTTTGATAGTTGAATTCCTGTTAAATTTGGCATTTGTATATCTAAGAAAACAATATCGGGTTGATTTTGCTGAATAAGCTCCAACCCCTCAAGCGCAATAGAAGAAGAAGCTATAAGCTCTAAACCTTTTAATTGACTTATGAATTTTTCTATAACCCGAATTGCAGGGGGCTCGTCATCTACAATTATGCACGTAAAGAGATTTGACATTTTATTTTTTTAAGGGGAGTTGTAGTTCTACAAAATACTTATTTTCTTTTTGAAAATGTTTAAGTTGATAATTCTTTCCAAACATTAACTGTAAACGTTGTGTAATATTCTTATATCCAATCCCTCTTTCATCATAATTATCTTGAGGTTTAAATGCATTCTCAATTTTAAAAATAAGTTGTTCTTTTATAATTTCAATGTGAAGTTGAATAGGGTTTTTAACATCATTTAAAACTCCGTGTTTAAAAGCATTTTCAACAAAATGAATTAAAAGTAAGGTGGGTACTTTATAAGGTTTTGTAAATTCAGGGTAAGAATTTTTTATATATAGACCTCCTTCAAATCTTCTTTTAAAAAGAATAATATAATTATTCAAGAAATTGAGTTCATCTTTCAGTAAAAAAAATTCTTCATTTTGATAAGTGACATACCGCAACATTTCTGAAAGTTTTAAAATATCATCACTAAGTTTGGAGTTCACATCGAGGGCATCTGCATAAAAACTGTTGAGGGTGTTAAATAAAAAATGCGGACTCAATTGCGATTTTAATACCTGTAATTCTGCTTGTTTCTTTTCTAATTTTAATTCATTGTATTGCTGATTGACCTTTAATTGATGTTTTACAAAATAGAAAACAAGACTGAGTAAGATAATTCTAAAAGCATAATAAGAATTATCAAAAATATAAAAGAGAGGCCGAAGAGAGTTAGGATAGTAGTTATGAAATCCCGTGATCTTGAATAAAACGATTTCTTCTAATACATATCGCAAGCCTGCAAATAATAGAATACATAAAATTAAGGCTAAAATTAAATAAGCCCACTTTTTAGCAGGAATAGTTACAGGAGCAATCTTAAGATAAACGAGATAGAAAATGCCCATTTGTAAAACAAGAAACTCCAGGTTATGTAAGAGATATTCATTTGGGTTCTTTATCGCATTTTTAAAAACGATATCAGAAAATACTTCCATTAAAAGAAAAAGTACCCAAAAGATAATGTGATAGCGAATTTCTTGTTTCTTATTCATTTAGTAATTTAACTTTAATACTTGGGAATTTCTCTTTCAACTCCTTTTCAAGTCTAATAATATGTGCTGCGCCCACAATAACGATACTTTTTCTTGCTGGATTTGCTAATATTTGTTTGCCTACGTTTTGTGCCATCCGTTCATTTCTTTGGTTCCAATATTTGGTGCCTAATAAGCAACTTTTGGTCTTGTTTTTAACATAGGTGAAAGAAGCTAGTTGATCTAATCGTTCTAAAGATTTTCGTTTGTTTACGTGCATTCCCAACCCTCTAAAAAGTGCGGGAATAATAGCGCTATTATAATCTTTTTTGTTAAGTTTTTGATTTATTTTATTGTCCCCGTTTTTACTTCCATCTTCAGCACACTTTTGCCAAGAATCGTGATATTCTTTATTGGTTTGTAGGTCATCCATAGCCTTTAAACGTTTAATGTTTAACTGAATGGCTAATTTAGCCGTTAAATCTCCGTCTTCGTGTCGTGTTGGTTTTGCAGAACCTTCTACACCATATTTTTGAATATATCTGTAAAAATCGTAATTAGCATAATCTCTTAGGTAACCAAAAGAATTGATAATTACATCTAAATCTTGGTTAGACAATTTACTGAAATCTTTCTTCAACAGAAAATTGAGTTGTTTTGAGCTAAAGTTGAAATGTTGCCGAAGAGAATCGGCTAAAAAGTAAAACTTCTTATAATTCTTAGACCACCCATCTTTTAGATATTCCTAGCTAATGGTATCATTGGCGAGAGGACTTTCCACATAAATAGCTTCCGGATGGTATTTTAAGGCTTTTTTTAGTAAAGGTTTATAACTGTTTTTTACAATTTTCGGAACCGTGTGCATTGTACCGATGAACAAAACTTCTTTCTCTTGAGCGGTTAAATTTTGAGTTAATATGATTGCCCAAAACAAGAAAATATACTTTCTCATAATTTATAGCGTATTAAACTTTACCAATTCGAACTCTGGAGAACATTCAAATAACCATTTAAGTATGGAGATATGTCCTGCACCAAAAAGCACTAAAATTCGATCGTTTTCGGTATATTCTATTTGTTGTATTTTTCTGTAAATTCTCAAATTTCGGTTTAGCCAAAACATAGAAAGAGCATCTGGACCTTCCATCTCTTTAGAAGTAAATTGACCGCCAGAAATGTAAGCTCCAAAACCACGATCTAATACTTTATCAGAATTCATATAAGTGAAGGTTTCTAAAAGAGTTTGGCTAACCGTAAGTTTGTCTTTGTAATGATAAAAATTAGAGTAACGTTTATTTATTTCGTCATCACCGCCAAAATAATGTCTTTTGGTAATTTTATCGATGTAAGTTTTAGAAGCTAAACTGTCTTTTTCTGAAGAAAGCTTATAAAGTAAAGAAGGGGAATCTACTCCATATATAGTGTCTAACTGAAAACGTTCAACCAAACGCATACCTATTTGGCTACTTTCATTAGCGTACAATTTTTCAGTTCCTTTTTTATAATGTTCGTAATTTTTAAAAAGATAACCTGTGTTCGCTCCAGCTTCAACTACAATTTTAGTGGGCTTAAACTTACTTAGGTAGTCTAGGAGTTCTTGAAGTTCTTTTTGCCTTTTTTCAGCATAGATGTTTATTTTTTCATCTTCGTTGGCTTTGTGAGCATCTAAGCCCGGATAATTAAAATGAAAGCTCCCAACCAATAAGACTTTTGGAGCTTTTTCATTTAACTGAAGAAAATCATCTGGGTTTTTAAATGGAGACTGAGCAAATAACTGGGAAACGCTCAGTATAAAAAGAATTGGAATTATACAGTTTTTCATGGATTGATAGGTATTAGTTTCAGTATAAAACTAATAAGACAACCTCTTTTAAAAACAGAAATAAATTTAACTCCCTAATTTATAGGATGAACTAGGGAGTTTGTACAATGAATATTTTTAGAATCTATACCCTACACTAAAACCACCGTGAAACTCAATAGCCGAAAAACGCTCTTTTACTTCATCACTAAAGTTTCGAGCAATAGAAACATAAGGTCCTAATACAAATTTATCTCCAAAATTCCATTTATAACCAGCGCCTAGTCCAACCATAAAGGCATTCATATCAGTTTCTACCATTACGTTATTTACTTCTTGCTCAAAATCTCCAAAACGGTATTTTACAAAAGGATTGGCGTAAATACCAGAACCTGCATTTTCTTTCCCGAAATAATAATTGTACCCTAATTTAATACTGTTGGTATTAAATTTACGTGACCCTTTTTCGCTATGATAGTTAATACGGTCATTGATTAAAAACTCTACGTCTACAGATTGATTAAAACCAATAAACCTTTCATAACCAACTTCTACCGATGCAATGGCAATGGTATTAGCAATATTTAGTTTTGCTTCATTTTTAGGGAAATCTGATTCTTGTGCTTTCATATTAATTCCGATAAGGAAAAGAAAAGCAACGGCATATAAATTTTTCATAGAGTTTATTTTTATGCAAATATAAATTAATTTCTCCCTTTTTCATTAGCATACAATTTCCAAACGTGATCACTTTGAAAAACTTCTTTAGAATTCACATCGATTAAAGATAGTTTTCCTTTAAAAGCTGCGCCTGTATCTACATTCCAAACATTGGCAGCTTGTACAGGTTTTTCTTTATCAATTCGGGTAACAGGAGTGTGACCTATAAAAATTTCTTTAAACAATTTTAAGCGTTTCGGATAACGAAAATCATCTTCGTTAATTTCTTTATCTAAGCACAGAGCGGTCTCCCATAAAGTTCTATCCCAATAAAACATATAAGGTTCATATTCCTGTTCGGGTCCGTGTTGATTAGTGAAACCTGCGTGGAGAAATAACCTATTTTCATCATCAATATAATAATTGACCATTTCTTTTAGGAAAATGCGATGCTGCTGAATGGTTTCATCAGATAAATTTCTATACGCATCTATGCTCGACTGTCCTCCATGCGCCAACCATTTTTCATTGGTATCGTGGGTTTTTAACCATTGGTGCAATAATTCATCGTGATTACCACGTATAAAAATGCAACTATTTTGTTTGGCTAATTCTATAAGATAAGAAATGACTTTAGCAGAATCGCTCCAGCCATCTACATAATCTCCCAAAAAAATAAGTTGATCCTCTGGGGTTATTTTTGCTCTTTCTAGCAATTGCTCTAAAGCTTTTAAACCGCCGTGTATGTCGCCTATGGCTAAAATTCTTTTCATTTAATTGTATTTCACTTTTCTTAAAATTCTAATATTTTCTTTATAACGCAGGTAAGCTTCTTTATGATGAGTTTTTAGTAAACTTTTGGCTTCTTCTAATTTTTCAATAGCTTCGGGAAACCCATTAAAATAGCAAAGTAAATAATTGGCAGGAAGTTTTAAAATATCTTGCTGTTCTATTTCACTTAAGCGGAAACCTTTCTCCAGCTTTTCTAATAAACTCTTATTACTGTTCATAATATGATGTAAAGTCGATTTTGAAAACTGAGGAGGATCGAACACCATCTTGCTTTCAATTTCATAGCTAATATTATTATGAAACTTAATTGTAACCTCTTCTAAAGGATAATATTTATAAGATTTGTAAAGACCCAAATGCACATATTCTAAAATCTTAAAATACTCATCGTTAAACTCAATACTTACCTCATCCAAATCGGAATAAAATAGTTTAACCTGTTCATTGATTAACTGAATATTAACTCGTGAATAAAATGTTCCTTTTTCATTTACTTTCTTTTTCCCTGCCCAACACACTACAAAATACTCTTTAAAAACCCGATAGGTAGGCTTGTAATCTTTACTGCGATTCATAAAATCAAAGACACCATCTAATGTATATTTAATAGTGTTTTGAGAGTGATTTTCTATAGCGGCTACCTTTTCAATATTAGAATTATTGGGTTTTACTTCAAAACTTTGAGGCATACTTATACTCCCTTCTCTATAAAAAACCATGCCTCCATAGTATTTCCAAATGTTCTTTTTTAAAGAGCAAACCAGCTCATTATTAGGATTTATAGTAATTAACCCCACTACTTTACCCTCAGGGAGATGTGGAAATAAAATATTGGCATAATTCACCCTTGGCGGATTGGTTAAATATGCATTTACCAGATTCTGTATTTTACTATCGTCATAAAAATCGACGCCAATGATGTTATTCTTTTTATCCTCAACACCAATTACAATATAACTGTTGTTGTGAGGGTTGCTATTTGAAAGAGCGCAAATATGCTTTAATAACTTAGCCTTTCCTTCTTTGTCTCCAAGATTAACTTTTAGCTTTTTATCATAAAAACTATTCTCGGCACTATGGGCGAGTAAATTTTTAATGAGTAGGCGTTTGTTAATCATGAGATTAGTTTTAGTTTTTATCTACGAGAGTAGAAGAAGCTTGAGCGGTACACATTACAGTGAGGTCGGCTATGTTTACATGAGAAGGTCTAGTGACTACAAAACAAATAACATCTGCAATATCTTTGGCTTGTAAGGCTTTGAAACCTTCATAAACTTTTGTGGCTCTCTCTTCGTCTCCTTTAAAGCGTACTTTACTAAATTCTGTTTCTACAAGGCCTGGATTAATTGCGCCAACTTTTACGCCAGTTCCGTTAAGGTCTAATCGCATTCCTTGATTAATAGCATCTACCGCATGTTTGCTAGCACAATACACATTTCCTTTAGGGTAAACTTCCTTACCTGCAGTAGAACCAATATTTATAATTTGTCCTTCTTCTCTTGCTATCATTTGAGGAATAATTTCTTTACTCACATACATTAAGCCTTTTACATTAATATCTATCATAGCATCCCAATCTTCTATATTTCCATCTTGAAAGTAATCGAGTCCGTGGGCATTACCAGCATTGTTAATTAATACATCTATTTTTTTAAACTCTTCAGGTAAACTGTTAATGGCATTTTTGACTTCCTGTTTATCTCTTACATCAAATAGTAATTGATGGGTTTTGGTATGTTTTAAAAACTCTTGCAAATCGGTTAATTTTTGTTGTCTTCTTCCGCAAAGTACTACTTGAAATCCTTCTTTAGCTAGAGCTATTGCTGTTGCTTCTCCAATTCCGCTCGAAGCCCCTGTTATAAATGCTGTTTTTGTCATAGTAAATATCTTGATTAGAAAAGATTTTAGAAAACTATTCTCTTTAAGTATGAGTAAATTAATCTTTACGGAAGATATAAATTTTAAGAATAGATGATAGTTTTTATGTGTGTTAATTACATCTAAAATTGTTGTTAAGAGAGGTTAAAGAATTTTCATATTATGGTAAAGACCCCTAAAGTTGTATTTATAAACCCAAATAAATATAAAATGAAAAAGTTAAATGTATTTTCAAAAATGGCAATATTAGCTTTAGGGCTAATAACACTTATCGCTTGTAGTAGTGATGATAACGGAAATTCTACAGTAGAAGAGGGGAAAGCAAAAATGAGTGTAAAACTGGTAGATGCCCCTGGAGATTACGATGAGGTTAATATTGATGTAGAAGATGTAGTTATTAAATATTCTGGAGGAGATGCAGAAACTTCTTTAAATGCCATTAATGTAGGAGTTTACAATTTACTTGAATTAACAGGTGGTGCAAGTGTAGTGTTAGCAGATGATTATGAAGTGCCTGCCGGAAACATTTCTCAAATAAGATTAATCTTAGGAGATGACAACACAATTGTGGTAAATGGAGAATCAAAGCCTTTATCAACACCAAGTGCTCAACAATCTGGTTTAAAAATTAATTTAAATACCGAATTAGAGCCAGGTATTAGCTATGAATATATTTTAGATTTTGATGTAGAAGAATCTATTGTTGCTCAAGGAAATGGCGGTTACAGTTTGAAACCAGTAATTAGAGCTACAGCAGTTGCCGAAACGGGTATAATTAGCGGTAATGTAATTTTACCATCAACTGCTCTGGCTTTGGTTACGGCTAGTAATTCAACTACAAGTGTGAGTGCCTATACTAATGCTCAAGGAGAGTTTCAATTATATGGTTTACCATCAGGTTCATATACATTAACGGTTGATTCGGAAGCTAGTTTGAATTTACCTACGATCACAATTCTAGATGTGATTGTTGTAAATGGAGAAATAAAAGTAGTAGAAGATATTTCTTTTAATTAAAATAAAAGAATTAGTTTAAAAAAGAGGTTATTGAAAAATAACCTCTTTTTTTTGCAACAATTAAAATGGAGAGAAGTCCATTATAGGTGAAACCTAAAATGGGAATCTTTTTCTTGGTTTTTAACCTATCATTAACAACATTTAAAAAATAATTTTTTCACTTTGCAACGTTATAAAGTAAGGTAACGGAATAAAATATAATTTTAATGGAGCAACAACAAACCTCATCGGTAGATATCGCAGGATTAAATGAGAAAATACAAAGAGAAAGTGCCTTTGTAGATTTATTGACCAATGAGATGAATAAAGTCATTGTCGGTCAAAAACACATGATTGAGCGATTATTAATTGGTTTACTAGGCCAGGGTCATATTTTATTAGAAGGGGTGCCGGGATTGGCAAAAACCTTAGCCATTAATACGTTATCTAAAGCTGTAAAAGGAAGCTTTAGTAGAATACAATTTACACCAGATTTACTTCCTGCAGATGTAGTGGGAACGATGATTTACAATATAAAACTCAATGATTTTAGCATAAAGAAGGGGCCTATTTTCGCCAACTTCGTTTTAGCCGATGAGATTAACCGTGCACCAGCAAAAGTGCAGTCGGCTTTACTAGAGGCGATGCAAGAAAAACAAGTGACGATTGGTGATACCACTTTTGTTTTAGATAAGCCTTTCTTAGTAATGGCAACGCAAAACCCAGTAGAACAAGAAGGAACGTACCCTTTACCAGAAGCACAAGTCGATCGTTTTATGTTAAAAACGGTGATTGATTATCCTACACTTGAGGATGAACAAATGGTGGTTCGAGCTAATTTAAAAGGTAGTTTTGAGCAGGTAAATCCCGTGGTTTCTTTAGAGCAGATCTTAAGCGCTCAAAAAGCCGTTCGCGAAGTATATATGGATGAGAAAATTGAAAAATATATACTAGATATTATTTTTGCTACACGTTATCCAGAAAAATATAACTTAGAGTCATTAAAACCACTTATTTCTTTTGGAGCTTCCCCTCGTGGAAGTATCAATTTGGCAACAGCCGCAAAATGCTATGCCTTTATAAAAAGAAGAGGTTACGTTATTCCAGAAGATGTGAGAGCAGTAGTGTTAGATGTTCTTCGCCACAGAGTGGGTATTACTTATGAAGCTGAAGCTGAAAATATTACTTCAGAAGATATTGTAGGTAAAATTATCAACGAAATAGAAGTGCCATAGACCAGCGATCTAATTGATACAATGATGTGTGAAGCATCATAAAAGCCGATAAGAAAGCATATTATGGATACCAAAGAATTACTAAAAAAAGTACGAAAAATCGAAATCAAAACACGGCGGTTAAGTAACCACGTGTTTGGAGGAGAATACCATTCTACCTTTAAAGGGCGAGGTATGACTTTTAGCGAAGTGCGTCAATACCAATTTGGGGACGACGTAAGAGCAATTGATTGGAATGTTACCGCGCGCTATAACGAACCTTTTGTAAAAGTTTTTGAAGAAGAAAGAGAACTTACCATGATGCTTATGGTAGATGTCTCTGGATCCGAATTTTTTGGTACGCAAGGGAGTTTCAAAAAAGATATTATTACTGAGATTTCTGCAACTTTAGCATTTTCTGCCACACAGAATAATGATAAAATTGGATTACTTCTTTTTTCAGATCAAATAGAACTTTACGTGCCACCTAAAAAAGGAAGGTCACACGTACTAAGAATTATAAGGGAGTTACTAGAGTTTAAGCCTAAAAGCACAAAAACCGATGTAGCCGCAGCCTTAAAATATGTAAGAAATATGATGAAGAAGAAAGCCATCATATTTATCCTATCCGATTTTTTAGCAGATGATTACGACCATACACTTAAAATTTTAGCCAATAAACATGACATTACGGGTATTAGAGTGTATGATGAAAGAGAAAAAGAAATGCCTAATTTAGGAATGGTCCAAATGCAAGATGCTGAAACAGGAGAATTTCTTTTGGTAAACACAGGCTCGTCTTCCGTTAGGAAAAGTTATTCAACCTATTATCAAGAACGAGTAGATTATTTTAAAACGAGTTTTAATCATAGCGGCGCAGGAACTTTGAGTACGCGGGTAGATGAAGGCTATGTAAAGAAATTACTCGGTTATTTTAAACGAAGAGGTTAAGGGAATGAAAATGATAAATAAAAAAACCTTTCAAAATATAGGGAAAACATTAGTATTGGTTTTTTCCTTATTTCTTTTACTCATAAATCAGCACACACAAGCTCAAACCGTTTCTTCGAGCATTGATAGTTCTTCTATTCAAATAGGAGAACAAATAAAATACAAAATTGAGGTAGAAACAGATACGACTAATTTAGTGGTCTTCCCCGAAGGTCAAACCTTTATGCCGCTAGAAAATGTAGAAGCTTCAGCTGTTGATACAACTATCAATCAACGTAATTTTAAACTTTTAAAAGAGTATGCGCTTACTCAGTTTGATTCGGGTAAATATACCATTCCGCGACAGCGTATTCTCATTAATAATAAAGCTTTTTTTACCGATTCTTTGCTGGTTGAGGTTAGAGATGTTGCGGTAGATACGACCAAGCAAAAACTATATCCAGTTAAGCCTTCTATACAAGTAGATAAGCCTTTTCAAGTGGCCGATTGGGTTTGGTGGTTGTTGATAACCTTAGTGATTATTGGCGGACTAGTATTTTTATTATGGAGAAGAAATAAAAAGAAAACCGAAGCAGCGCAAAAAATCCCTCCTTTTGAAAAAGCGATGCTCACCCTAAAGCAATTAGACGAAAGTCAGCAATTAGAAAGCGGACAAATAAAAGCCTATTATTCTTCCTTAACGGAAGCCATACGTCGTTATATTGATGAAAAAATAGATGATAGAGCTTTAGAAAGCACAACTGCCGAACTTGTTGCTCGCCTAAATGCTTTAACTCAAGAAAATAAATTACGCTTAAGCAAAGAGGAAATTACAAAACTTGAAGAAGTTTTAAAGCGTGCAGATCTTATAAAGTTTGCAGGTTTCTCGATGGATAAAATCACCGCAAAATCTGATAGGCAAACGGTAGAACATAACATCTTCGCTTTTAAAGAAGCCATCCCAGAGCCTACCGAAGAAGAGTTACTAAAAGATCAAGCTTATAGAGAAGCTGTCGCCAAACGAAGAAAAAGAAAAACCATTCTTATTAGTGTAGTTGCAGGTTTAGCAATTTTGGTGGTGAGCGCTATTGGTTTTGTAGGTTTAAAAGGATGGGATTATGTGCAAGATAATATTTTAGGAAGTCCGTCTAAAGATCTATTAAAAGGAGAATGGATACAAAGTGAGTACGGCAATCCAGCAGTTTCTGTCATCACCCCAAAAGTCTTAGTGCGTAATATGCAGCAAGATACTTTACCACAAGCCCAAACGGGAGCGATAATAGAGAGCTTCTCTTATGGTAGCATTTTAGGAGAATATTACATTAACCTAAGCTTGGTGAACTTTCCAGAAAAGAAAGAATTTGATTTAGATAAATCTATCGAAGCAGTTTATACCGATTTTGAAAATAAAGGAGCCACCAATATTCTTATGAAAAACGAAGAATTTACAACGGTAAATGGGGCAGAAGGGATTAAAATTTTCGGAAGCTTTAAAATCAAAAACCCTGTGTTACAAGATCGTACTATTCAGAAATCATATACCATTCTTAATTTTGGATATAATGGAGCTTTTGAACAGCTTATGTTAGTGTATGAAAAAGATAACGCTGCCGCGGAAGAGATAACGAATAGAATCATCAATTCTATAGAATTAAAGATAAAAGAAGAATAATGTTCAACTTTAATAATATCACATTTGAGCATCCCCAATGGTTTTGGCTATTTCTGCTATTGCCCATACTCATTCTATGGTATATCTGGAAAAGAAATAAACAAACCGCAGCGGTTAAAATATCGAGTATAAAGGGTTTTAAGGTAAAACAAGGTATTTTACCCAAGCTAAAACCTTTGTTGTTCGTCTTACGTTTATTGGCACTTGCTTTATTAATTACCGCTATGGCAAGACCTAGAACTGTAGATGTTTCTACAAAAACCAACACAACACAAGGGATAGATATTGTTATCGCAATAGATGTTTCAGCAAGTATGTTGGCAAGAGATTTAAAGCCCAATCGTTTAGAAGCTTTAAAAGAGGTCGCAGCAGAGTTTGTAAAACAAAGACCTAGCGACCGCATTGGTTTGGTAGAATATGCAGGAGAAAGCTATACCAAAACGCCAATTACAAGTGACAAAAGAATTGTATTAGAAGCTTTACAGAGTATAGAGTATAATAATTTGCTCGAAAGCGGAACTGCCATTGGGATGGGATTGGCAACTTCGGTTAACCGATTAAAAGAAAGTAAAGCCAAAAGCAAGGTGATTATTTTGATGACCGATGGTGTGAATAACTCAGGTTTTATAGATCCTAAAATCGCTACCGAATTGGCGATGGAATATAATATAAAAACCTACACCATAGGATTAGGAACTAACGGTATGGCACTTGGACCTATATCTATGAGTAGAAACGGACAATTAAGATACGGTAGTGTAAAAGTTGAAATTGATGAAGCTCTTTTAAAAGAAATTGCTCAAAAAACAGGAGGGAAATATTTTAGAGCAACCAATAATGAGAAGTTAGAGGCAATTTATGATGAAATCAATAAACTAGAGAAAACAGACATAGAAGAGTTTAAGTACTATAACTATGATGAGAAATACAGACCATTATTATTGTTAGCAGGTTTGTTGTTATTGATCGAGCTTGTATTAAAGAATACTATTTTTAGAAGTTTTGTATAAATGTTGGTATTAGAAGAGAAAATATATTTTTGGTTATTATTGGTAATACCACTGGTGTTGCTGGTTTATGTAGCGCAAGTTATTTGGAAGAAAAAAACGCAAAAGAAATTTGCAGAAAGTTCTTTCTTAGAAAAATTAAGCCCAGATAAATCAATATTCAAACCTTTATTAAAAGTGATTTTATTATCGCTGGCATTTGCTTGTTTTGTAATTGCATTAGTTAATCCAAAAATAGGTTCTAAAACCGAAACTCTTAAACGAGAAGGAGTAGATGTAGTTTTCGCAGTCGACGTCTCTAAAAGTATGCTTGCCGAAGATATTGCACCCAATAGACTAGAGAAATCTAAACAATTGGTTACGCAGATCATTAACAATTTAGCTAGTGATCGTATTGGGATTATCGCTTACGCGGGATCTGCCTTCCCCCAGTTGCCTATTACGACAGATTATGGTTCGGCAAAACTATTTTTACAGGCCATGAATACAGATATGGTTTCAAGTCAAGGAACAGCCATAGGAGAAGCCATCCAATTGGCAGAAACCTATTATAATGACGAATCTCAAACCAGTAGAGTTTTATTTATTTTGAGTGATGGAGAAAATCACGGAGGAGAAATCGAAGAGGTTTTAAATGAAGCCGAAGAAAAAGGAATTAGAATTTTTACCATTGGTGTAGGAACTCAAAAAGGAGGAACCATACCCATAAAAAGAAACGGAGTTACACAAAGCTACAAGAAAGATACCAATGGCGAAACCGTCATCACAAGACTTGATGCAGCTACGTTAGAGGAAATTGCAGAAGAAGCAAATGGAGTATACATAGACGGTACTAATACTAAAAAAGTGCTAGACAAAGTGACAGAAGCTCTTAATTCTTTAGAAAAAACCGAGTTCGAGACCAAACAATATGCGGCTTATAAAGATCAATTTCAGTGGTTTATTGCTTTTGGCATACTTTTTATAGTATTAGATGTATTCTTATTAGAGAGAAAAACAGCTTGGGTTACCCAACTTAATTTGTTTAATGAAAAGAAAGATAAAAATGCAGCGTAAAAAGGTTTCAATAAACTACATAAAATTAGTAGGAGTTTTTATTTTTTCGCTTTTCAGCGGAATCATTTCTGCACAAGAAAATACAAAGAAAGCACAAAAGGAAGCTAGAGTTTATGCTGCCGAGGCTCAAGAATCTCTTTCTGAAAATAATTTCGCTCAAGCGGAAGCCAACTACCGAAAAGCCATTGCTAAAGATCCGACCAACGCCGAAGCGAAGTACAATTTGGGCAATCTATATTACGCAAAAGATAAAGAAGGAGAATCTACTCCTAGATTAAAACAAGCCAGTGAGACTTCTCAAAGTAAAGCCTTAAAACACAAAGCTTACCACAATCAAGGAAACGCTTTTATGAAGCAAAAAAAATATGAAGAAGCCGTAGAAGCTTTTAAAAATGCACTTCGTAATAATCCAAAAGATGATCAAACTAGATATAACTTGGCTTTAGCAAAAAAGATGCTAGAAAAAGAACAGCAAGAGCAGGATCAAAACCAAGATCAAGACAAGGATCAAAATCAAGATAAAGAAGATCAAAAAGATCAACAAGACCAGGATAAAAAAGACGAAGGCGAGAATAAAAAAGATCAAGGTGAGGATAAAGAAAAAGGAGATGAGGGCGACCAAAAAGATAAGGAAGATCAAAGCGAAGATAAAAAGCAAGATGAAGGCGATCAAAAGAAAGAAGAGCAACCTAAAGATCCTTCTCAAGAAAAAGGTGATCAGCCTAAAGATCAAAAACCACAACAAGCAAAAGGACAACTTTCTCCTCAGCAAATTAAAAACTTGCTAGAAGCGATGGAAAATCAAGAGAAAGAAATTCAAGATAAGATCAATGCTCAAAAAGCAAAAGGTAGAAAAGTTAGAACAGAAAAGGACTGGTAATGAAAAGTAAGTTTGTAGTTGCTATAATCGGCTTTTTTATTTGCCAAATTACTTTAGCACAAGTAAAATTTGAAGCAGAAGTTAGCCGAACCACTATTGGTGTTAATGAACGCCTACGTGTAGATTTTAAAATGAATCAAGATGGGGATAATTTTAATCCGCCAAACTTCACCAATTTTACGGTGGTTGGAGGACCTTATCAATCCATTAGCAACAGTTGGATCAATGGTAAAAGAACATACCAAAAATCTTACGGTTATTATTTACAACCAAATGCGAGAGGTAAATTTACCATAGGACAAGCTGAAATTTTAATAGACGGGAAGACTTACAAAACTACTCCTATTAATATAAATGTTGTCGCTGCAGTAGAGACTCCAACCGATGGTAATAATGCAGAAATAATTGCTTCTCAAAGTATTCATTTGGTAACCAAAGTTTCTAATGAAAACCCGTATTTAAACGAAGGAATAAGTGTAGAATACATTTTATATGTAAGTCCAGATATTAATGTGAGCCAGTGGCGACCAGTAGATAATCCTAAATTTGCTGATTTTTGGAGCGAGAATATAGATATTTCTCGATTAGACGTTAAAGATGGTACTTACTTGGGAGAACCTTACCGCTATGTTGCGCTAAGAAAAACAATACTATATCCTCAAAAAACCGGTAAACTTACGATAGAACCTTTAACCTTATCGGTTTCGGTAGAAGTTCCTTCAGATCGTAGAGATATTTTTGGAAGAAGGTTATATGAAACGGTACAAAAAAGAATATCTGCAAGTACAAAAGAGATTGATGTAAAACCGCTTCCGCAAACCGGTAAACCGGCTAATTTTACCGGAGCGGTAGGAAGCTTCAATTTTAGTGTCACCACTAATAAACAAAGATTAGATGCTACAGAATCTCTTGAGGCAAAAGTAAAAGTTTCCGGTAACGGGAATTTAATGCTTTTTCAATTGCCTAAATTAAGCTTACCAGCTTCCCTTGAAGTTTATGAGCCAGAACATATTGAAGATACGAGAACTAATAATAATGGGGTTTTTGGTAGTATTACAGATACCTACACGATAGTTCCGCAGCAAAAAGGAAAATACCCAATAGAACCAGTAAACTTCTCTTATTTTGATGTAAATAGTGAGTCTTATAAGGTGTTGAGCTCTAAAGAATTAATGATAAATGTAGAAAATGGCCCAGTGGCTTCTGTGCCTAATAATTCTACAGCAAGTACTTCAAATAAGCAAGAAGTAATATCTAAGGGAAATCAATTTAGGTACATTCAGTTAGACGCTAATTTAAAACCTATAGGAGAAAAAGGATTCTTTAAAAGTTTGTGGTTTTGGTTATTAATATTATTACCTCTTCTCGCTATTCCTTTAACCATATTATTTGGTAAGAAAAGAAAAGAAAGATTGAATGATGTAGCAGGTAATCGAGTTAAAAAGGCAGATAAATTAGCCAAAAAATACCTTTCTGAAGCTAAGAAAAACATTGGTAATCCAAGTGCATTTTACTTAGCTCTAGAAAAATCTTTACACAATTTTTTAAAAGCAAAGCTGTCTATTCAAACTAGTGAAATGAGTAAGGATAGAATTAAGGTGATCTTAAGAGAAAAAGGGATTAAAGAGATGACTATAAATGATTTTATCCAGTTATTGCAAAATTGTGAAATGGCAAGATATAGTCCGTCATCTCAAGCCTCTATGGAGCAAGATTATGAAAAAGCTTCTCAAGTATTATCCTTAATAGATAAAGACCTTTAAGTCATGAAAAAGATATTATTCCTTTGTTTTTTGAGCTTTTCTTTAAGTGTGTTAGGGCAAGATTATAAGGCTACTTTTGAAAAAGCTACTCAAGATTATGCTAACGGAAATTATGAAGCCGCCATAAGTAAGTATGAACAGATTTTAGAAGGAAAGCAAGAATCTGTCGCATTGTATTATAATATGGCCAATGCCCATTATAAATTAGATCATATTGCACCGAGTATTTACTATTATGAGAAGGCGTTAAAATTAGACCCTAATCATGAGGATGCACAAAACAATTTAGCGTTTGCCAATAACATGACTATAGATGCGATAGAAAAAGCAGCACCTACAGGGTTTCAAAAAATTAAAGAAAATACGATTGGCTCATTTAGTGCAGACGGGTGGGCACAAATTGCTGTGATAAGTATTTTGATTTTCGTTGTATTTTTTATTGGGTATTACTTTTCAGTAAAATCAATAACTAAACGAATTTTATTTACAGCTTCCATACTAGGAGTTATATTATTTATTTTTTCATTTGCTTTTTCTTTCATTCAGCAAAATAATGCATCAAACGAAAATTTTGCTATTGTTTTTTCTGAAGAAGCTTCTATTAAAGCAGAGCCTAACCCAAAAGCTTCTGAAGCTTTTTTATTGCATGAAGGCACTAAAGTTAAATTACTAGATAGCTTTAATGGTTTTTATAAACTAGAAATAAGTGACGGTAGACAGGGTTGGTTAAAACAAGAATCCTTAAAACCCTTGTAGTATATTTAATAACGATTTAACAGTAGAAAATTTAAAAAATAGTATTTTTGCAAAACAATAAATGAACATGAAGTTATTTGCATATTTTTTTATAAGCGTATTTTTAGCATTTCTTGTTACACCTACGGTTGTGACGCTAATTGAGCGTGATGCAGATGTTTCTTATGTTTTTAGTTTAGCCGAAGAAGAAGAAAATCATAAAGGAGAAAAAGAAGGTTGTTCAAATATGAGTTGGAAATTGGTTCCAAAAACTTTCAATGATTTTGCATTTTTTGATCAAACTAAAATTTCTTTTGATTTCTTTTATTTACTTGGAACCTCTTCTGTTCATAGTAAATTGGTTTCTCCTCCTCCCGAATTAGCTTAATTTTTTCCGTAGAAATTATTAAAAAATTAAGTTGAGGTATTTATCTAATACCTCTAAAATTCATATATTATTATGTTTAAAAATTTAAACAAAGACATACCAGCTAGTGTGGTAGTCTTTTTTGTTGCACTTCCATTATGTTTAGGAATTGCATTGGCGAGTGGAGCCCCTCTTTTTTCTGGATTAATTGCAGGAATCGTAGGAGGAATTGTAGTAGGGTCTATTAGTGGCTCTCAATTAGGAGTGAGTGGTCCTGCAGCAGGACTTGCAGTAATTGTTCTTGGAGCAATTGCATCATTAGGTTTTGAAAATTTTCTAGTTGCTGTAGTTATTGGAGGTGTTTTACAATTACTATTAGGTGTTTTAAAAGCTGGAGTTATTGGATATTATTTTCCTTCTTCGGTAATTAAAGGAATGTTGGCAGGTATTGGTATCATTATATTTTTAAAACAGATACCTCACGCTTTTGGTTATGATAAGGATTATGAAGGAGACTTAGCTTTTTCTCAAGCTGATGGAGAGAACACTTTTTCTGAGCTTATAAATATGTTAGATTATGTATCACCAGGAGCTATTTTGGTGACAGTAATTTCATTAGTAATCTTATTATTGTGGGAAAAAGTACTAAGTAAAAAACATAAAATTTTTACGATTATTCCAGGGCCATTAGTTGCTGTAGCGGCGGGAGTTATTTACCAAATTACTATGGTAGGAACTGGAAATTTAGCTATTTCTCCAGAGCATTTAGTACAAGTTCCTGTACCAGAAAGTGCAGCAGATTTTTTTGGTCAGTTTACCTTTCCTAATTTTGGAGCTATTACTAATCCTCAAATTTGGATTGCAGGAGCTACTATTGCCATTGTAGCGAGTTTAGAAACCTTATTATGTGTAGAAGCTACAGATAAATTAGATCCGCAAAAGCGTATAACTCCGACTAACAGAGAACTTTTTGCACAGGGAACAGGAAACATAGTTTCAGGACTTATTGGTGGTTTACCAATTACTCAAGTAATTGTAAGAAGTTCTGCTAATATTCAATCAGGAGGACAATCAAAATTTTCTTCTATTTTTCACGGTTTCTTAATTCTATTGTCTGTGATTACAATTCCGTTTCTATTAAATAAAATACCATTAGCAGTTTTGGCCGCTATTTTATTGATTGTAGGTTATAAATTGGCAAAACCAGCATTGTTTAAACAAATGTTTAGCTTAGGAAAAAGTCAATTTATTCCATTTATTGTAACTATAGTAGGTATTGTATTTACAGATTTGTTAATAGGAATAGGATTAGGACTTGCTGTAGGTATAATTGTTATCTTGCTTAACAGTTATAAGAATTCACACTTCTTACATAAAGAAGGGTACGATGTAAATGATGGTAAGTTTAAAATGACCTTAGCGGAAGAAGTAACTTTCTTAAACAAAGGAGCTATTTCTAGAGAACTTCATAGTTTACCAGAAAACGCTTACCTAGAATTAGATGTTACTAAAACAAAGAACCTAGATCATGACATCGTAGAAATACTGGATGAATTTTCTGTAAGAGCCAGAGAAAAGAATATCACGATTAAGATAATTTCAGAAAGAGGAACTATTGAAAATCCATCTAGTTACAAAGAGTTCTTCGAAAAGGAAAAGAAAAAAATAGCATAAAATAATTAAAAATATAAAGCCCTAAAGGTTATGGAAATTAATAAAATAATTACCAAGAGTGAACAAAACGAAATGACTCCAGACCAAGTTTTAAATGACTTGCTAAGTGGAAATGAAAGATTTGTTACAGATGAATTAAATCATAAAAGCAATAAATCTTTAGTTGAAAGTGCAACTGGAGGTCAAAATCCTAAAGCAATAATATTATCTTGTGTAGATAGCCGTGTCCCTGTAGAAACAGTATTAGATCAGGCTATTGGAGATATTTTTGTTTCTAGAGTAGCAGGAAATTTTGAAAATACTGATATTATCGGAAGTATGGAGTATGCCTGTAAAGTTGCTGGAAGTAAATTAGTATTTGTTATAGGTCACGAAAGTTGTGGTGCTGTAAGTGCTGCTTGTGATGGAGTGGAGCTTGGTAATATCACTTCTATGTTAGAGAATATTAAACCAGCAGTAAACGGAGTGGAAGTTGAAGGAGAAAAATCTTCTAAAAATCCAGAGTTTGTTCAGGCTGTAGTTGAGAAAAACGTAGAGCTTACCATGAATAGAATTAGAGAAAAAAGCTCTATTTTGAATGAAATGGAAGCGAATGGTGAAATTAAAATTGTTGGTGGTGTTTACTCCTTAAAAACAGGAAAAGTAGAGATGCTGTAATAACCAGATAATTTTATATAAAAAAAGCTACCTATGAATTTGGGTAGCTTTTTTTATTTTTGTGAACCTTATAATTTGTTTTACCTAATTTACTCGGTGTCACAAATTGTTGAACTTGATTTGGTTTAACAGGATATTAATTAATCTTTTCGAACTTTTCTGCACAACCCTCAACGCAACTAGAAGGGTTTGGTGTTAATATTAAGAACTCTTTATCTAAATAAATATCGTATGTGGCAAGTATTTGACTTTCATTGCAGTCAAAATGCATCTTTATTTTATTATTTTGAAGAATTAGATAGTTACCTTCACAAAGATATTCATCAGAATATAAACTATTGTCTGATTTGAACTCATATAAATAACCATCAGATACAGTAGACCAGTGAGGTAATTCACCACCATAAGAACCGTAAGTTTCAATTAACTTCCAATTTCCTATCAAAGATTGTTTTTTATAATTATCATCATCACTATTACAAGATATTAATATTAAATATATAGTGAAGAAAAAGAACATTGATTTTTTCATAGTATCTATAGTTTGGTTGTGTCTCTAAAACTTTATTAAATATAGCTAATTACAAGTTGTTTTTCTCCATCTCTTGATCAACTTTGCTAAGTATTTGAGGTAAAAACGTGGGAGCAATGAGTTCAATAGGTCTGTATAATATAGATTTTTTTAATTTCTCTTTTTCAATAAAATTAGCCTTATCATTAAAGCTGCTTATAAACATTATAAGAGCGCTAGTTATAAATGCCACTTTTAAAAGTCCAAAGAGGCCTCCAAGTATTCGGTTAACGATACCTAAGGCTATAGCTCCAACAAGTTTTGTGAGTAGTTTTCCTATTAACAATACAAAAATCACGATAAGTATAAAGGTTATAGCAAAAGCTGTAAGCTGTATATATTGTTCATCCCAATCAAATTGGTTCTGTAAGAAGTCAAACGCAAAGTAGCTAAAATGTATAGCTCCATAAACACCTACAATTAAAGCAACTAAAGAAGCAAGCTCAATAATAAATCCTCTCATTACTCCTCTTATAAGTCCAAAGAGAAGTATAATTCCTAAAATAATATCTATAACATTCATACTTCAAATATAGCTTAATTTCAAAAAGTAAGTTCTTATCTTTGCGATATGATAAGAGACGAAGAATTAAAGATGAGATGGGAGACTGTACAGGCAAAATTATCTAAACAATTTGCCGATGGAGAAACTCTAGATCTCGATGCTATTATATACCTAATTGGAGTTCAGGAATTAGGACAAATTCATAGAAAATTTAAAAAAGACCATAAAGTAGATCTTATGCATATTGCAATATGTAGACTATTAGAACCTTATGGGTATTATGAGTTTGACTATATAGATGAGGATGGGTGGCCGCATTACAATACCATTGAAAATTTACCTGTTTTAAAGCCAGGAGAACAATCGGTAATGATGAAAGAAGCTATAGTGCAATACTTTGTAGAGAAAGGTTATATAAAATAAAAGCTAGTGAAGATATTGAAAAAGGCTTATTTCTTTTTCTTAACTTTGCAAACTTAATTTACGAGAAGATGATTCAGAAGATTAAAGATTATATTACTGAAGTAGAAAATTTTCAGGGGAAAACTGCTGAAGAAATTGAAGCCTTCAGAATTAAATTTTTGGGTAAGAAAGGTTTGTTAAATGAGTTCTTTGCAGAATTTAAAAACGTTCCTAACGATCAAAAAAAAGAATTTGGTCAAACCATTAATCAGCTAAAGAATTCCGCGCAAGCGAAAGTAGATGAGCTAAAGGAATGGCTAGAGAATCAGACAGAGGAGAAAGGAATTTACGGAGATTTATCCCGACCAGGAGAAGGGATTGAGATTGGTTCTAGACATCCTATTTCTATTGTTAAAAATCAAATTATTGAAATCTTCTCAAATATAGGTTTTAATGTTTCTGAAGGTCCAGAAATTGAAGATGACTGGCATAATTTTACGGCTTTAAATTTACCAGAATATCATCCAGCAAGAGATATGCAGGATACGTTTTTTATACAAACCAATCCTGAAGATATTTTATTAAGAACTCACACATCTAGCGTGCAAGTGCGCTATATGGAAGATAATAAGCCGCCAATAAGAACCATTTCACCAGGAAGAGTTTTTAGAAATGAGGCTATTTCTTCTCGTTCTCATTGTATTTTTCATCAAGTTGAAGGACTTTATATTGATAAAGACGTGAGTTTTGCAGATTTAAAACAAACCTTACTTTATTTTACCAAACAACTTTTCGGAAAGTCTAAAATACGTTTAAGGCCTTCTTATTTTCCTTTTACAGAACCTAGTGCCGAAGTAGATATTTACTGGGGCTTAGAAACTGAAACTGATTATAGAATCACCAAAGGAACAGGTTGGCTAGAAATTATGGGCTGCGGAATGGTAGATCCTAACGTACTTAAGAATTGTAATATAGATCCTAATGAATATTCTGGTTTTGCTTTTGGTATGGGAATAGAGCGTATCGCTATGTTACTTTATCAAATAGGAGATATTAGAATGTTCTATGAAAATGACGTACGTTTCTTAAAGCAATTTAAATCGGTTTTATAATGAAAAAAGCAGGCTTTTTAATATTGGTTCTTTTTATCTTAGGTTTAATCCTCTATGTAACTTTTATTGTTGCAGTAATTAAAATTACAGTAGGCTTAATATTATTAGGTATTGCTGCCATAATCCTGAGTGTAATTTATTACAAAATTAAGCACCGTTTAAACGATTAAGTTTTGAAGAAAGACATTCAAATAACACCGGTAGAAGGCGTATATATTGCTGCGGTAAAAGAATATAATAAAGAGTTTCAAATGGATGATTGGAACACTTATATAATTAATGAAAACACCTATCCTTTAGAAACTGTACTTATTGTTTCTAAAGGATTTGATGGAAATAAAATAACCTCCACTTTTAGACATAATCTAAAGCTTCTTCCGGCAAAGTCTTACGCAAAAGTAGAATTACTTCAGCCCGATTTATTTGAAATTAATAATGAGTTTTCGGTTTCTTTCTTTTCGGAAAAAGGATTTTTACACCACAATTTCTTATTCCCAAAACAAAGTATTAAAGAATCTAAACGAACAGAGCTTCCGGTGATGAAAGAGAAAGGAATTTTAGCAAAATAATTCCTTATTACATTTCAAAAATTATAAGGCTTTTTTAGCGGTTTTTAGATTCATTACTACAATAGAAAATAAAATGAGTATAATACCCAACCATTGCGGAAGCGTAACCACTTCATTTAATAAAAGGTAAGCCATACAAACTGCTACTGGTAACTCTATAGAAGTTATTATAACCCCTATTCCTACATTTAATTTTGGCATACCTGTAGTAAGAAACAACGGAGGTAAAATTGTACCAAACAAAGCTAAAATAGGTCCCCACACATAAAATATTTCGAGATTAAATTCTTGTATTAATGTAGGTAAAGTAATTACACTTACAATGATTAACCCACCTAACATCATCCATTTACTTCTTACAAGAGAAGGCAGCTCAGTAGATACAGTATTAGAACTATAAATAGTTATGGTGTAAGAAGCAGCCGCTAAAAGACCAAACATTATTCCTCTAATATCTAGCTCAAAACTTTCAAATAAAACATTAGTAGCTAATAAAGTTCCTGCTAAAATAATAAACACAGCTAATACTTTTAACGGGGTCGGTTTTTCTTTGTGAATAATAGCATCTAATGCAACGCCCATCCACACACTCTGCATTAGTAAAACGATGCCAATAGAAACTGTGATGTATTGCACAGCCAAATAATAAAAAATACTGGTAAGGCCTAATGAGCTTCCAGCTAAAATTAATTTAAGGACACTTTTTCTTGAAGTGGGAATAGAATGTTCTCTTTTCTTTCCTTTGTAAAAAAGATTAAGAACTGTAAGTCCTAAAAAACCTATGAGAAGTTGTGTAAATGTAACTTCGTAGGTAGTGAAACCTTCTTCATAAGCCATTTTTACAAATGTGGTAAGCATTCCGTAGCTAGAGGCTCCTAGAGCTACTAAGATTCCACCTTTTAAAGCTGTATTTTTCAAATAATAATTTTTACGCTTTCGCGGAATTAATCTAATTTATCGGTAAGTTTTAAAAAGACTTTCTTAGGGTTTTTTTGTTCATACAATACTTCGTAAACCGCATTGATTATTGGCGTTTTCGCTTTTTTCTTCCCTTTGTCTTTATTGATATGGTAGGCGCTTTTTGTAGCGTAGTAACCTTCTGCAATCATACTCATTTCCATTTGAGCGCTTTTTACGGTGTAGCCTTTCCCAATCATATTTCCAAACATTCTATTGCGGCTAAAAACCGAATAACCTGTAACCAATAGATCTCCTAAATAAGCAGAATCATTAATATTTCGTTTCATCTTATACGTTTTTTTAATAAAACGCTTCATTTCTCTTATAGCGTTACTCATTAAAACACTTTGAAAGTTATCACCATAACCTAAACCGTGTGCAATACCTGCAGCGATAGCATAGATGTTTTTAAGCATAGCGGCATATTCTGTCCCAATAATGTCTTCGCTAGTCTTACATTTAATATAGTGATTGCTAAGATGATCTGCTAAAAATTTAGCATTGTCTTCATTAGAACAAGCGATAGTAAGGTAAGAAAGTCTTTCTAAAGCGACTTCTTCTGCGTGACATGGGCCTGTAATTACTCCAATTTGTTCAAAAGGGATACCATATGTTTTATGAAAATGCTCTCCAACAATTAAACTACTTTCGGGTACTATTCCTTTAATAGCACTAAAAATGAGTTTGTTTTTTAAGGATACGGTAAGTTGATCTAATTCGGATTTTAAAAAAGCCGATGGAATTGCAAACACAATATAGTCTGCTTCCGCGACAGCGATATTTATATCATTGGTTAAATTTAACTGAGTAACATCAAACTCTACCGAGCTTAAGTAATTTGGGTTGTGTTCTTCTTTTTGTATATGTTCTATTGCGTCTTGGTTGCGCATGTACCAATTTACCGTTTGTACATTTTCACATAACATCTTTGTAATAGCTGTTGCCCAACTACCACCACCAATGACAGCAAATTTTGAGTCTTTCTTCATAGAATTGGTTTCTTGAAAACAAAAATACAAAATTAAATAGGGTTTGAAATTTAACTCACAGGAGGGAAAACCAACTTTAACACTATTTATAATTTAAATGTGCAATTTAACCAAAGATGCTCACGTTATCCTTAAAGATTTTTTGGTTGGTTATTTAGTTGAAGAGCCGTTTACTTTTTAAGGTAAGCGGCTCTTTTTTATAGATAAAACCCCATTTCATCAATATACGTCCAAACCGCTGCGGGTAATAACGGACGAATATTTTTGCCTTCTTTAATTGTGTTTCTAATGAAGGTAGAAGAAATTTCCATGATGGGAGCTTTTATATGAGTCACTTTATAGTGATTAGCTAAAGCGGATGTTTCTTTTAATTTATATACTCTGGGGTAAACTAGCAATTGATAACGCTCTAGAATGACTTCATAATTCTTCCATTTAGGAAGACTTTGTAAGTTATCTTCTCCCATAATCAATGAGAATGAATAATTGGGATATTTTTCTTCTAGATGGACTAATGTATTGGTTGTATAATTAGGTTGAGGCAAAGAAAATTCTATATCTGAAGGTCTTAACTTTATATAATCTTCAGTCGCTTTATGCACCATTTCTAAACGATCATAATCGGGTAGAAGGCTGCTTTTCTTTTTGTGCGGATTATGAGGTGTAACCACCAGCCAAACTTCATCTACATTAGAGAATTCTGCAATATGATTGGCAATGGCTAGATGTCCAACGTGAATAGGATTGAAAGTTCCAAAATAAAGACCAATGTGTTTTTTCAAAACGAATTTGTTTTACTTACTCACAAAATTTTTAACCAAAGTATAAGATTCTAATAAAGCTTTAGGAAGATCGTTATTAACGATAATAAAATCAAATTGTGGAGCGGTAGCCATTTCTATACTCGCTTTTGCTACCCTCATATTAATGCGATCTTCGGTCTCTGTTTTTCGCTTTTTGAGTCTTATTTTAAGTTCTTCGATGCTTGGTGGTTGTACAAATACAGCCAAAGTTCTTTCAGGATAAATATGTTTAATATCAAGACCACCTACAACATCTATATCAAAAACAACATGTTTACCTTGAGCCCAAATGCGTTCTACCTCCTTTTTTAAAGTACCGTAAAAATTGTCTCGGTAAACTTCTTCCCATTCTAAAAAATCATCATTTTTAATGTGAGTTTTAAATTCTGATAAAGACATAAAATAATAATCTTCACCATGAACTTCATCTCCTCGTGGTTCTCTTGATGTCGCTGAAATAGAAAAATCTAAATTGAGATCTTCTTGCTTTAATAAATGTCTAACAATGGTGGTTTTACCCGATCCTGAGGGTGCCGAAAAAACGATTAATTTACCTTCAATCATTATAAAACGTTTAAAAGTTGTTCTTTAATTTTCTCTAACTCATCCTTCATTTGCACCACTAATTTTTGCATTGGGGCGTAATTAGATTTACTTCCAATGGTGTTGATTTCCCGACCAATTTCTTGCCCTATAAACCCTAATTTTTTACCGTTGGAATCTTGAGAATTTAATGCTTCCGTAAAGTAAGATAGGTGATTGTCTAAGCGTATTTTTTCTTCGGTAATGTCATATTTTTCAATATAATAAACCAATTCTTGCTCAAACCTGTTTTCATCTACATTTTCTTTTAAATCGGCTATTCCTTTACGCAGTCTTTCTTTTACAGATTCTACACGTTCTGGATCTATGGCGATAATTTCTGCCAAAATACCTTTGATATTATTGATACGTAAAACAAAATCTTGCTCTAAAACTTTTCCTTCATCAAGTCTAAACTGCGTTACTTCTTGTAAAGCCGTTTCAACCCCTTTTTCTATCGCTACAAATTCATTTTCATCAATTTCTTCACGCTCGGTTTTAAGAGCATCAGGTAGACGAATGGCCATTTTTAAAAGTTCAACGTCGTCTTTTGTTCCCGTTTCCGGAATTGATTTTAGTTGCTCTATATAATTTTTTACTACCACTTTATTAATGGATGCCGAAGTCTCTTCGCCTGTAACCTCTGCGTATAAAGAAAAATCTACTTTTCCTCTTTGCAATTCCTTAGAAATTTTATTTCTTAAACTCAGTTCTTTTTCTCGGTATTGAGAAGGCATACGAGTATTAAGGTCTAGGTTTTTACTATTTAAAGTTTTAATTTCAATAGTAATTTTTTTGTTAGGAAGCTCTACCATGTGCTTTCCAAAACCAGTCATGGATTGAATCATGTCTTTCTTTTAAAGTTGCGCAAAGGTAATAAAAACTAACTGCTTAACGATAATTATTATATTTTGCTCTTAGTAGTAGCTATTACGTTAAATAAAGGCAAATTATTTGAAACTTATGTTTTAAATTTGCTATGCTTGCACAATAAAAACAAAAACATGTTTACAAAAGAATTTGAAATCCGCTGGAGCGATATAGATGCCAATAGACATTTAGCCAATTCGGCTTATATGAATTTTATGAGTCATACCAGGATGGCTTTTTTACTGGAGCACGGTTTTGGACAAAAACAATTAGCTGAATATAACATTGGTCCAGTAGTTTTTTATGAGCATATTTATTATTTTAAAGAAGTCTTTGCAGGTAAACCCGTGAGCGTTAGTTTAGAGCTTAAAGGAATATCTGAAGATGGAATGTTTTTTGAATTTCTTCATAATATTTATGATCATAAAGGAAGAAATTGTGCAAGTTGTGAAATGTTAGGTTCTTGGATTGATTTAAAAGAAAGGTCGCTAGTAACTTTGCCTAAAAATCTCTTAGAGCAATTAGATACTTTGAGTAGAACAGAAGATTTTAAAATCTTAACTAAAGAAGATACAAGAAGGTTTGGTAAAAAACCTAAAGATGTAGATCCTAGTTTGTTGTAACCGTTTTCTTTTTCGTCACCATATATACTCCAGTAAAAACAAATAAACCAGCTACTATTTTCACTAAATTGAGTTGATCTGCACCGACGCTAGTTGCATAAATAATAGCAACTAGAGGTTGTAAATACATAAAAACACTAAGTGTAGAAGCAGAAAGGTGTTTAATAGCGAAAATGTTAAGTAAATAAGTCATAAAGGTGGTGGCAACAACCACAAAGGCAATTTGCCACAAGACAACAGTGGGGATTTCTTGCCAAACAATTTCATTAAACTCTCCAATGGTAATGGGTAAGTTAATGATGGTGGCTATTAAAAATAACCATTTCATTAACGTTATAGCATCGTATTTTGCGGTGAGGGGTTTTACTAATATTAAGTAAAGACCAAAAGAGAAAGCGTTGACAATAAATAAAATATTACCTAATGGGATATTAGGAGCGTTGGTAGATGTACTCGAGCTAAAAAACACTAATATTAACGCGCCAATAAGACCTACAATTATTCCTGCTATTTTTAATAAGGTAATTCTTTCTCTTAGAATTATCGCCCCCAGTAATAATACCATAACGGGTGAGAGTGTAATGATAACTGAACTATTTATGGGAGTAGAAAGGCTTAGTCCTTTAAAAAAGAAAAGCATATTAATGACCATACCGCAAATTGCACAGGCGATTAATCTGGGCCAATCTTCTTTCTTTATTTTCTGTGAGGTTTTTAAAAAACTTAAACTCCAAAATAAGATAGCGGCGCCTACTACACGCAATAATATAAAACCATAGGGTTGAACATACGTAGGCATAACATCTTTAGCAAGAGTATGGTTTATGCCATAAATAGTGCTAGCGCCTATAGCTGCAAGAATAGCTAAAATACGATTATTCACTCAACTGCTTTTTTAAAGCTTCAATCGTTTTTTTGCTGTTCCCTATAAAAATTTCGTCGTTAAGAATAAAAACCGGTCTTTTTAAGAAGGTGTAATGTTCCAGTAGTAAATTTTTATAATCCGTTTCAGATAAGTTTTTCGCCTTTAGATCTCTTTCTTTATAAAGTTTGGCTCTTTTATTAAAAAGGTCTTCATAGCTAAGAGAATAGGTGTAAAGCTCATCAAGTTGAGATTCGGTTAATGGTTCTTTTTTTAGATCTTGCTTGGTAAAATCATCCTTTAAGTCTAATTCTTTTAGGATTCTTTTACATGTATCGCAGGTAGAGAGAAAATATACTTTTTTCATTTTTATTGATTTAACCAAGCTTCGACATCTTCTTTAGGGAACGAAAATTTAATATCACCTTCAGCATAGCTTGCAGCTTCGTAAGCATTGTAAATCATATAAAGACTATCCTTGGTAACAGCTATATTTTCAGCTAACTTAAACTCGTCATTTTCAAAGAAAAAACCATTTTTATTCAGACTTTCATTTTCAGTAAGATTAAACTTCTTTCGAAACATCCCTTCCGCATAAGCTTTAAAAGCATTCTTATTTTTTAAAAGCTCTTCATTAGTTACTATTTCTCCTGTATTCTTATCATAGGTATGGTAAAGTTTAGCACCATAACCGTGCGCACCCCCTGTATACGTATAGAAGGTAGTAGAATAAACTAAAGTTTGGTTATTTTCAAATAATTGTTCTTGGTCAATTTTAAGTTCATAAACAGCAGGAGATTCTGGAAATTCATTTTTAAAAGAAATATAATCTTCAATAAATTTATTTACACCATCGTCAATTTTTTTATAGGAAATACTGTCATTAGGGGTTTGTACGATAGAGGATAAATTCTCTTCATTAGCCTTATTTATTTTTTCTCCAATATTAGAATCATTCGTAATGTATAAATACTTGATGTCCATTTGGGGACAAGGGTTTCTTTTGCAAGTAGCTAAAGTACTTTTTGATATATTTTTTATGCTATAGTTGAAAGTTGTAGAATTAGAATTTTCTTGTTCTATAGGTGCATTTTCATTGGTTGTAGTTTTGTTTTCTTCTTTACAACCCACACTCAAAATTAACAGAAAACATAAGCTTAAAAGCGAAAATTTTTTCATTATCATATATTAAAAACAATAACTAAAGGTAAGGTCAATTTTGCGATTCGGCAAATAGAATAGTATTTTTGATAGATAAATATTTTAAATTAATAATAGATGAAGTTTAATACAAGAACCATACATGGGGGCCAAGAAGACATAGATCCTGCATACAATTCGGTCATGCCACCTATCTATCAAACTTCTACTTATGCACAATCTACTCCTGGAGGGCATAAGGGTTTTGAGTATTCTAGAAGTGGTAATCCTACCCGATCTGCTTTAGAGAAGTCTATAGCTAGTTTAGAGAACGGAAATTACGGATTGGCATTTGGTTCTGGTTTAGCTGCAATAGATGCAATATTAAAACTTCTAAAACCTGGAGATGAGGTGATCTCTACCAATGACTTATATGGAGGAACCTTTCGCTTATTTACCAAAATTTTTGAAGGTTTTGGAATTAAATTTCGTTTTATAGGAATGGGTGAAGCTCAAAATATTAAAAAATATATCAATAAAAATACAAAATTGATTTGGGTGGAAACACCAACCAATCCAATGATGAATATAATTAATATTGAAGCAGTCGCAGAAATCAGTAAAAAACATCAAACTCTATTGGCGGTAGATAATACTTTTGCTACTCCATACTTACAACAACCTTTAAATTTAGGTGCAGATATCGTTATGCATAGCGCTACTAAATATCTAGGAGGTCATAGTGATGTCGTTATGGGTGTTTTAGCTGTAAAAGATAAGGAACTAGCAAATAAGCTATATTTTATCCAAAATGCAAGCGGAGCGATTGCGGGTCCGCAAGACAGTTTTCTGGTATTAAGAGGCATTAAAACACTTCATCTAAGAATGCAAAGACATTGTGAAAATGGTAAAGCTGTAGCTGAATTTTTATCAAATCATCCCAAAGTAGATAAAGTATATTGGCCAGGACTATCATCTCATCCTAATCATGATATTGCTAAAAAACAAATGAAAGATTTTGGCGGAATGGTTTCTTTCACCACCAAGAATAATAGCCTGCCGGAAGCAATTTCTTTCGTTGAAAAATTAAAAGTTTTCACCTTAGCGGAATCTTTAGGCGGTGTAGAATCTTTAGCAGGTCACCCTGCGAGTATGACTCACGCTTCTATTCCAAAAGAAGAGAGAGAAAAAATAGGCGTAATTGATTCCTTAATTCGTTTAAGTGTAGGAGTAGAAGATGAAAGAGACCTGATTGAAGATTTAAAACAAGCATTAGGCTAATGATGTTTGTGTAAAAAATGTAATAACAAAAAAGCACTCATTCTATGAGTGCTTTTTTTATTATGAGTATTTAAATAATTTAAAAATTAAGGTAATAAATGTATCCTACATTAAGCCAAACCATCCATTCATTAGATTTATTTTGAATGTTGTCGTGGTCTAGTCCATCGATAAAATCTGTACCATATGAATGCCATTTTAAATCTATGAGTAAATCACTATAATCATTTAATCGATAACGTGTTCCCGCACTAAAGACGATAGAATAGGTAGTGCCAGATGAGGTATCAATATATGGATCTTCTCCTGAAGGAGCCAAAAACTCGTAAAATGTATTTGCTTGAGAACCTATTCTTCCAGGTAAATCAGTTTCAACCTCAGGGTCGTAATTTACAAAATGTACTCCTAAGCTTATATATGGAGCAAATTTATAAGCTCCAGCCTCAAAGTCTCTAATACTGCGTGGGAAAAACTCTAAGTGTGGGCCAATTTCAAAAACTTTGGCTTTTCCATGCATCGATCTAAGCTTCAATCCGCCAATAGAATTTTTTTCAGATTCTTTACCAAAGTGTTCAAGTTTGGTAACGTGGTAGTCTAACTCAGTTCTAATTTTAAAATGATCGTTAAAATACCTATCTCTGCTATAACAATTACAATCTGCACGATATGCAAAATTAATGTAATGTACTAAGCCTACACCCAGACCAATATTTCCAAAATTGGTTTCGGAGTTTCCTCTAAGACCATAATCGGATTTCATGGCTACAGGACCAGCAATTATACCTATTTCTTGTGAAAAAGATTGAGCATAATTAGCAGTGCTACATAAAAACAAAAGGGATAGAGTTAAAAGTAGATGGCTAGTTTTCATTAAAAAAAACTTAAATTAGTTTAGCAAATATATAAAAACAAAAATTAGCAGGAAATATAATTTCGATATCTCCAAATTTATATTAATTTATTAATGAGAGCGTTATTAAAATGAAGATTATTTAAAAATGAAATACTTCTCAGCCAAAGAAACTTTATATTTGTAAAACTTAATACAATGATTGTTTAAAATATTTTCCAAAAAAATTATGAAAGAAAGTGTAAAAAACTTTTTAGATAAAGTTTCAAAAAGAAATGCCAATGAGCCAGAGTATATGCAAGCGGTTCACGAAGTGGCAGAGACCATTATTCCTTTTATAGAAGAAAATGAAAAGTATCAAAATAAGATGCTTTTAGAAAGAATGGTAGAGCCAGAGCGCGTAATTATGTTTAGAGTATCTTGGTTAGATGATGAAGGTAACATTCAAATTAATAGAGGATTTCGTATTCAAATGAATTCTGCTATTGGTCCTTATAAAGGAGGTTTACGTTTTCATCCATCAGTTAACTTAAGTATTTTAAAATTCTTGGCTTTTGAGCAAGTATATAAAAATAGTTTAACTACTCTTCCCATGGGAGGTGGTAAAGGAGGATCAGATTTTGATCCTAAAGGAAAATCTGATAATGAAGTGATGCGTTTTTGCCAAAGCTTTATGACAGAATTATCTAAGCATATTGGAGCTAATACAGATGTTCCTGCAGGAGATATTGGGGTTGGAGCTCGTGAGATAGGATTTATGTTCGGTCAATATAAAAGACTTCAAAATGAATTTACAGGAATCCTAACAGGAAAAGGACTTTCTTACGGAGGTTCTTTAATTCGCCCAGAAGCTACAGGTTACGGAAATGTATATTTTGCACAAAGCATGCTTAAAACTAAAGGAGATACTTTTGAAGGGAAAACAGTTGTAGTTTCAGGTTCAGGAAACGTGGCGCAATATGCTTCAGAAAAAGTAACTCAATTAGGAGGAAAGGTAGTGACTTTATCAGATTCTTCTGGATATATTTATGATGAAGAGGGAATTGATGAAAAGAAATTAGCTTTTGTAATGGAGCTTAAGAATGAGAGAAGAGGTAGAATTAAAGAATATTTAGATCAATATCCTAATGCTAAGTATTTTGAAGGGAAAACACCTTGGGACGTTAAATGTGATGTCGCTTTACCTTGCGCTACTCAAAATGAGCTTTTAGAAGAAGATGCTAAAACTTTAGTAGAAAATGGATGTATTTGTGTAGGAGAAGGGGCAAATATGCCTTGTACTCCAGAAGCAGTTGAAGTTTTTCAAAAAGCAAAAATTTTATTCTCTCCAGGAAAAGCATCAAATGCAGGAGGTGTGGCAACTTCAGGATTAGAAATGTCTCAAAACTCTATGCGTTACAATTGGACTTCAGAAGAAGTGGATGAAAAATTGTTTGGTATTATGCACGATATTCATGAAGCTTGTGTAAAATATGGTACAGATGAGAATGGATATATAGATTACGTAAAAGGAGCAAATATTGCTGGTTTCGTTAAAGTTGCTGATGCTATGCTAGCTCAAGGAGCGGTTTAATAAGTTTATAAGTGTTTGAAAAAGCCGCAATTTGCGGCTTTTTTTATGCTCAATTTTTTAAAGCTAAGCTATAAGGATATGAGTATATTTGCTTAAGATTACAATATTATTAGGTACACATAGTTATAACTTCATGAAACGAATACTAATATTTTTCTTTTTTATAAGCTTGTTTTCTCAAGCTCAAACACAAAATTTAGATTGGGAAGATTTATTCTCTTATTACAGTATACAAGATGTTTCTACAGGGGCGGGTAAGATATTCGCTGCTGCGGAAAACTCTGTTTTTTCATATAGAAGAGGAACTCAAGATCTTGAAAAAATATCCTCTATACAAGGACTTTCTAGTGAGAAGATAAACACCATCTATTTTTCAGCAAATTATAATTTGTTATTTATTGGTTATAAAAGCGGACTTATCGATGTGTATAATCCACAAGATAAAACAGTTTTAAAAGTAGTTGATATTATTGAAAAAGTGACGATACCTCCTACCAATAGGAGAATTAATCATTTTTATGAATATGAAAATAAATTACTTATTTCAACCAATTACGGTATTTCAGAATTTAGGATGAATAACCTAGAGTTTGGAGATACTTACTTAATTGGCGATGCAGGGGAACAACTTACAGTTACTCAAACTACAGTTTTTAATAATAAAATTTATGCAGCTACTCAGGGAGGAGGAATACGCTTTGCAGATGTAAATAGCCCTAATTTGGTAGATTTTTCAATTTGGCAAAATATTTCTAACGATTCTTTTAGAGGAGTAGTCAACCTTTCTAGTAGCTTATATGTAATTAATAATGGCAATAGCTTACAGGAATTGCAGGGAAATACATTTGTGAATAGAGATCAATTTAATCAAGAAGTAAAAGATTTCCGTGTCAGCGAGGAAAACCTAATTGTAACCACTTCTAATAGAATAAAGGTTTATAACAATCAATTAAACACTTTAATTAATATTTCAAATTTTGGTGATGTACCTGTTAATTTAAGTAGTGCAACCATTTATCAGCAAGTTATTTACTTGGGAGATTTGAGTGAAGGACTATTGTCCACAACTGCAAGTAACACTGCGGCCTTTCAATATTTAAGTCCAGATGGGCCTTTAAGAAATGACGTGTTTGGTCTGTCGGTTATTCCTAACGAACTTTGGGTGACATACGGAGATTATGATGTTTTTTTTGATCCATATCCTTTAAAAAGGGCAGGGGTTAGTCATCTTATAAATGAGGAGTGGATTAATATACCTTTCGCAAATTTAGACAATACAGAAGAAATTGCTAGATCAGCAATCAACCCAACCAATACAAGTCAGGTTTATTTAAGTTCTTTTTTTGGAGGTCTTTTAGAGATACAAGAGAATGAACTGCAAAATGTTTATGACATTACAAACTCTCCTTTGCAAAGTGTAATAAATAACGATGTTAGGGTAAACGGAATTGCATTTGATAGGGATGGAAATCTCTGGGGAAATGTTTCTAGAGTAGATAATGGATTGTTTAAGATTTCTTCTGGTGGAGGTTTTCAAGTTTTTGATACTTCAGAAATAGCTCCAGGAAGTGGTAGTGATAACTTGGGATTAACAGAGCTAATTATTGATAACTCGGGGAATATTTATTTTGGAAGTTATATTGATGGTGTTATTGGGTATCAGCCCTCAACCAATACCTTTGCTAAGGTTAAAGGTTTGGAGACTGCAGGGAATCTTCCCGATAATTATGTAAAAAGTTTAGCTTTAGATAATAATAATCAATTGTGGATAGGAACATCACGAGGGTTAAGAGTTCTTTTTGGACCATCAGGAATGTTTGAAAACCCAAATACAAGCACAAATGAGATTATTATATTAGATGATGATGGCGTGGCACAAGAACTTTTAGCCGGAAGCAGCATTTCTGCCATTACCGTTGACGGAAATAATAACAAATGGATCGCTACCGAAGCTGGCGCTTTTTACCTTTCTTCAAATGGTCAAGAAACTATTTATCGTTTTACAACAGAAAACAGTCCGCTTCCTTCCAATTCAGTAACCGATATTGAAGTTGATGAATCTACAGGAAAAGTTTATATTGGTACTAGCAACGGCTTAGTAGCTTTTAGAGGAACAGCCACTTCATCTGCAGAAACTTTTGAAAAAGTTAGAGCCTTCCCAAATCCAGTTAGACCAGGTTATTCTGGGATGGTAACTATAGACGGTTTGCGAGAAGGTGCAAATGTGAAAATTACAGATATTGAAGGGAACTTAGTATACGAAATAATTTCGGAAGGAGGGAGTGTACAATGGGACAGTCGGGCATTTGGAAAACATAAAGTAGCATCGGGGGTATATATGGTATTGATTACATCAGATGACCAATTAGAGACTAAGGTTACTAAAATTATGGTAATTAGGTAATGCTTGTACATACCAGAGCTATAGTCATTCAATCTATCCGCTACAGCGAAGCCGACCTTATAGTTAAATGTTTTACTCAAAGTGACGGACTTAAATCATACTTGTGTAGAAATATATTAAAAAGTAAAAAAGGAAAGTTGAAAGCCTCCATGTTTCAGGTGCTAACACAGTTAGATTTAGTAGCTAAACATAAAGATAAAGGAACCTTAGAAAATATTAGGGAAGCAAAAGTAAATCCTCCTTATCAACATATTCCAACAGACGTTTATAAGTCTTCTATTGCTCTTTTTTTAGCTGAAATGTTGCGAAATACTATCCAAGAGGAGGAAAAGAACGAAGCATTATTTCAATTTTTAGAAGAATCTTTCACAAGTTTAGATAATACAAAAAACTTCGCTAATTTCCATTTATGGTTTTTAGTAAAGTTAACACAGTATGTAGGTTTTTACCCCAATACGGAAACTTTAGAAGCTCCATTTTTTAATCTTTTAGATGGTGATTTTCAGAAATTCGAAACTAATAAATACTGCATTAGTAATACAAACACTTATTTACTGAAGCAGTTTTTAGAACAAACTCCAGCTGAAGCTTTAGAATTAAAACTCAACCAAACTCAACGAAAAAGCTTTCTAGAAATGATGTTGTTGTATTACGAACTGCAATTACAAGGTTTTAGAAAACCTAAATCATTAGATATTCTATATCAATTGTTTTAGGGAATGACCATTTGTTAAAGAACAAAAATCTTGCTCTTGTCAATGGTTTACTACTTTGAGTCTGCAGAGATAATTGACATCTTGCATCGTTTTAACGTAACACCTCTTAAAATTCCGCTAAGATTTAAGGCTTTTTCAGCATTCAAAATTACTTTTCTGTAAATTGAGGGTATGAAAACACCCTTACTCGTTTTTAATCAAAAAGGTATTTACTGTGAAGTGGCAGACGTATATATAGATCCGTGGAAACCAGTAAAAAAAGCCATCATTTCTCATGGTCACGCCGATCATTCTCGGTGGGGGCATCAGCAATACATTACACATCATAGTAACGTTGCGATCATAAAACATCGATTAGGAGATATTACCGTTGCAGGCAAAGAATGGAATGAAACATTTACTATAAATGGGGTGAAATTTTCTCTCCATCCAGCAGGGCATATTATTGGTTCTTCGCAAATTAGAGTAGAATACAAAGGAGAAGTTTGGGTTTTTACCGGAGATTATAAAACAGAGGATGACGGTCTGGCTGTGCCTTATGAGGTCGTACAATGTCATACGTTTATTACAGAATGCACATTTGGACTCCCTGCGTTTAAATGGGTGCCTCAAGAGCAAGTTTTTAACGATATTAATACGTGGTGGCAGCAAAATAGAGAAGACGGAAAAACATCCGTTTTATTTGGTTATTCTTTAGGAAAAGCACAACGCATTTTAAAACATTTAGACACTTCTATAGGTCAAATTTATACCCACGGCGCGGTAGAAAATATGACAGAGGTAATTCGAAGCATCGCAGACTTACCACCCACACATAAAGTTACGAGAGATACCAAAAAAGAAGAGATAAAAGGGAATATAGTAATTGCTCCGCCTAGCGCTCACGGCTCTACTTGGATAAAGAAAATGGTTCCTTATGTCACCGCATCTGCCAGTGGCTGGATGACTTTTAGAGGCGCTCGTCGTCGTAGAGCTATAGATAAAGGTTTTGTGCTATCAGATCATTGTGATTGGCAAGGCTTACTCACTTCTATTAAAGCTACAGGAGCCGAAAAAATAATATGTACACACGGTTATACCGATATATTTTCACGCTTTTTAGCCGAACAAGGCTATGATGCTAGAACCGAGCAAACCCAATATGAAGAGGAAAACGCAGAAGAAGTTTCTAAAGAAAAAGAAGAAAACGGATGAAACAATTTGCAGAACTCATAAGAACCTTAGATAGCACCAATAAAACCACACTTAAAGTGGAAGCGCTTGCTCATTATCTGAAAACAGCTTCAGATAAAGATAAAGTTTGGACCATTGCCATACTTTCTCACCGACGTCCACCAAGACCGGTAAATACAACATTAATGAGAACTTGGGCATCAGAATTTTCAAAAATTCCGCTTTGGCTTTTTGAAGAATCCTACCATATTGTAGGAGATTTAGCCGAAACGATTGCATTGGTTATTCCGCCTTCAGAAGAAATTTCAGAAAAAAGTCTACATCAGTTTTTACAAGAAATTATAGAATTAAAGCCGCGTTCGGAAGAAGAGAAGAAAGAATATTTAAAAGAGAATTGGTTCAGTTTAAATTATTATGAGCGTTTTGTATTTACTAAGTTGATTACGGGTAGTTTTAGGATAGGCGTGAGTCAAAAATTAATGACTAGAGCTTTGTCAAAAGCTACCGATATAGATGAGGATATACTCGCTTATAAATTAATGGGAAACTGGGATCCTGCTACCACAACGTTTAATGATTTAGTACTCGAAGAAAAACCAGAAGATTTTCTTTCTAAACCTTATCCTTTTTACCTCGCTTATGCTATTGAAGATAAGCCAGAAAGTTTAGGTAGTGTGAAAGATTGGGCGGCAGAACACAAATGGGACGGTATTCGATCTCAGGTCATTATTAGAAATAGCGAGCTTTTTGTGTGGAGTCGTGGGGAAGAATTGGTAACCGATAAATACCCCGAATTTGAAAAGTTTATTGATATAATTCCTGATGGGACAGTTATCGACGGAGAAATTTTGCCTTTCCCAGAAAATGAAATAGGTACGTTTAAAGATTTACAAACCAGAATAGGTCGAAAAAATATCACTAAAAAATTACTCGAAAAAACACCTGTTATTTTAAAAGCTTATGATGTTTTAGAATGGAAGGGAGAAGATATTCGAGAAAAACCTTATCGCGAACGCCGAAATATCTTAGAAAAGCTTTATGCTAAAGTAGCTTCGGAAGAAATACCGTTGCATCTGTCTCTAACTATTTCATTTGAGAATTGGGAAGAAGCTGCAAAAGAAAGAAAACGCTCTAGAGAAGTAAAATCTGAAGGATTAATGTTGAAGCGTTGGGATTCTCCTTACTTGGTAGGGAGAAAAAAAGGCGATTGGTGGAAATGGAAAGTAGATCCGTTAACCATAGATGCCGTACTAACTTACGCCATGCGTGGCCACGGAAGGCGTAGTAATTTATTTACAGATTATACTTTTGGGCTGTGGGATGAAGGTAAAGAAGAACTGGTCACCTTTGCTAAAGCCTACTCCGGTTTAACCGATGCAGAATTCCGTAAAGTAGATGCTTGGATCAAGAGAAATACTTTAGAACGCTATGGTCCTGTGAGAAGCGTGACACCACATCACGTTTTTGAAATTGCCTTTGAAGGTATTGCCGAATCAAAACGTCATAAAAGTGGAGTAGCCACGCGTTTCCCTAGAATTTTAAGGTGGCGACAAGATAAAAAGATAGAAGACGCTAATACGTTAGAAGATCTAAAAGCTTTAATTCCTAAATAATATGGAAAATAAGCTGAAGACGAAAAAACAACTTCTAACCGTTGCCGAAGATTGGTTTTTAGAACAACATTGGAAACCTTTTACTTTTCAAAAACAAACTTGGAAAGCTTTTTTGTCTGGAAAAAATGGATTGCTAAACGCGCCTACAGGAAGCGGAAAAACTTACGCCCTTTGGGTACCAATTGCTCTAGAAATATTAAAAGAAAAGCAAAAAGCTAAACAGAAGAAAAAAGGATTAAAAGCTTTATGGATTACTCCTCTTAGAGCACTTTCTGTAGAAATTTCTCAAGCAGCAACTCGGTTTTGTCAAGACATTAACCCAACGATCACGGTAGGAATTAGAACGGGAGATACTTCACAAAAAGAACGAGCGGCACAAAAGAGGAATATGCCAGATTTATTAATTACCACCCCAGAGAGTTTACAGCTATTACTTTCTTCAAAAAAATATGATCATCTTTTTCAAAATTTAAATGCGGTCGTTATCGATGAGTGGCACGAGCTTTTAGGTACTAAGCGGGGTGTTCAAATGGAGCTTGCACTATCCCGTTTAAAAACTGTATCTAAAAACCTCAAAATTTGGGGAATTTCTGCTACGATAGGAAATTTAAATCAAGCGAAAGATGTATTATTAGGACCTGCGGGTGAATCAAATGAAAATTCTGTTTTAGTGAAAGCGAAGCTGAAGAAAAAAATCCAAGTGGAATCTATCATTCCTGAGAAAATGGAAAAATTCCCTTGGCGAGGTCATTTAGGTTTGCATCTCTTAGATGAAGTCGTGCCAATCATTAAAAAATCTAAAACCACCTTAATTTTTACCAATACCCGATCTCAATGTGAATTGTGGTTTCAGAAGTTAATGGAAAAGTATCCTGAATTCGCAGGCGAAGTTGCCATGCATCACGGGAGTATTAACAAAGAAACTCGACTATGGGTAGAGCAAGCCATTAGAAATGAGAACTTAAAAGCAGTAGTTTGTACATCGAGTTTAGATTTAGGAGTAGATTTTGCTCCTGTAGAAACCATTATACAAATTGGCGGACCAAAAGGTGTGGCACGGTTTTTACAACGAGCAGGAAGGAGTGGTCACCAGCCAGGAAAAGTCAGTGTTATTCACTTTTTGCCCACGCACGCTATGGAATTGATTGAAGCTGCCGCTCTTCAAAAAGCAGCAAAAAATACCGTAGTAGAAGACAGGGTTCCGTATTTACAAAGTTTTGATGTATTAGTACAATACCTCACCACCTTAGCAGTATCTGATGGGTTTTATCCGCAAGAAATTTACGCTGAAATTAAATCTACGTTTTGTTTTCAAGCACTCACTCAAGAACAATGGGAATGGTGTTTAAGTTTTATTACCACTGGAGGAGAAAGTTTAAAAACGTATGATGAATATAAAAAAGTAGAAATAGAAGAAGATAGCAAATTTAAAGTGAACCATAGAGGAATAGCAATGCGCCACCGTTTGCAAATAGGAACTATTGTAAGTGATGCGGTATTAAGTGTAAAGTACATCAAAGGAGGATATATAGGTACGATTGAAGAGTTTTTTGTTTCCAAATTAAAACCTGGTGATGTATTTACTTTTGCAGGAAGAAATTTAGAACTGGTCCGTATTAAGGGAATGCAAGTACAAGTAAGAAAATCTAAACAAAAAACAGCAAAGGTACCCAGTTGGATGGGCGGCAGGATGACCTTTTCTGCTCAAATGAGTGAATTGCTTCGAGAAGAATTATATGATGCTGCAGAAAGTGTTCATCAAACAAATACTAAGAAATCGAAGGAGTTAAAAGCCTTAGAGCCTATTCTAAAAAGACAACTTAAAGAATCCATCATTCCTAAACAACATCAATTTCTAATAGAAACCTTTAAAACCAGAGAAGGTTATCATGCAGTATTTTATCCCTTTGAAGGTAGATTTGTGCACGAAGCTTTAGGCAGTCTGTTGGCATATCGTATAAGTTTATTGTCTCCTATTTCTTTTAGCATTGCGTTTAATGATTATGGTTTTGAGCTATTATCAGATCAAGAAATCGATATGCAACAAGTACTAGATAACAATTTATTTTCGGCTGATTTTTTGATGGACGATTTATATAAAAGTTTAAATGCTACCGAAATGGCTCGTCGAAAATTTCGCGATATTGCCGTCATTGCAGGTTTGGTATTTACTGGCTACCCTAATAAATTAGTCAAAAGCAAACATTTACAGTCGAGTTCACAATTACTATTTGATGTTTTTAGAGACTATGAGCCTCAAAATCTCTTATTTCAGCAAGCGTTTACAGAAACTTTTGAACATCAATTAGAGGAAGGAAGGTTGAGGTTAGCTCTAGAAAGAATAAATCATCAAGATATTATTTGGAAAAATTGCGATAAACCCACACCATTCTCTTTTCCTATTATTACCGATAGATTACGAGAAAAGCTTTCTTCAGAAAAATTAGAAGATCGTATTCAGCGTATGCTAAAACAACTAGAAAAATAATTTGGGCGTTACCCTAAAGGGTCAGGCTATACGTTTCAATTCCTCGTAAGTTGACGCTATCGCTTTTACTTACTGCGGGATTTCTCTTCTATCCTTAACGCAAAAAGCGTGTTAAATCAATATTTATTCAAAGTTCAAAATATTACCTTAGTATTTTAATTCATAACAATGAAAAAACTTCTCTGTATAAGTCTTACATTTATTTTATTTAGCTGTAACTCTACCCAAAAACCAATAGAACTTTCTCTAAAAATAATTTCACAAGGCAACCTTTATGGGAATGGACAAGAACAGATTGAAGAACAACAGAGGGTACTAACCTCTCAAGAAGATTGGATAAATCTCAAAAAGAAGATAAATTCTACGGGTAATTCTTCTAATGATTTGTCTAACTTTTCAATAGATTTTAAAGAAAGAATATTAATTGCCCTTTTTGATAAAGAGCGAACCACCGGCGGACATTCTATTGAGATTGTAGAAAGTAAACAAACTCCAGATAAAATCATTTTTAAATATAAAAAATCACATCCAGAGGGTATGGCTACAAGCGTAATGACGCAACCTTATTATTTAGCTAGCATTATTAAAACAGAACGTGAAATTGTTTTTGAAGAAATTAAATAATCCTTGACTATAAATATCTTACATAATCACTTTCATTTTACGTGTCACGGCGTTGCTTATTGGGAAGAGCAAAAGGCATTACTCATTGCCGATGTTCATCTAGGAAAAATCTCTCATTTTAGAAAATACGGAAGTGCAGTTCCTCAAAATGCTATTAAAAAAAATTTCGATAGATTAGATGAAGCAGTAAAAGAATTTCAGCCGCAAAAAATTATTTTTTTGGGAGATCTCTTTCACAGCGCTTTAAATATGGAATGGAATTTATTTGAAAGTTGGGTAAAATCTCAATCAGCTGAAATCATATTAATTACAGGAAACCATGATATTATTTCTCCGCTTCGATTTGAAGAAATAGGAGTTGAGGTAATACCAGAACTTCATATGGGAAGATTTCGGTTAACGCACCACCCAGAAGAAAAAGAAGGTACATTTAATATTTGCGGACATATACATCCTGGTTATCGATTGTCTGGAATGGGAAAACAACACTTCAAACTAAAATGTTTCTTCCAGAGTCAAAATCAACTCATACTACCTGCTTTTGGGGTATTTACAGGGGTGTTTGTAATGAAACCTAAAGAAAATGAAAGAGTGTACGTTTGTACAAACACTAAAGTAATTCAGGTTGCTTAAAACTTTAACTTGCCACTAATGTGTGTTTAATCAGTCCTTTAGTAAATTTAGAGGTCTTATCTATTTAAAATTAAATTGTGAAAGAGATCTTGGATTAGGTCCAGAATGACACCAAAAAGACATTAAACTATGAAACCAAAATTACTAGCCACACTTAATTTCATTTCTGTTTTAATTACCCTTTTCGTTAGTTATTACACTCAAGCCATACAACTTAACGGAAATACGATGGGAAGTTTGAGTGATGAATATTATAATTTATTTACTCCAGCAGGTTATGCGTTTGCCGTTTGGGGAGTTATTTATTTAGGATTACTAGCTTTTTCGGGTTATCAAATCTATCAGGCATTCGGACCTAAAAATGATCTAAAATTTCTTCAGCAAACAAATCTCTGGTTTGTGATGGCTAACCTTGCCAATGCAGCTTGGGTAATTGTTTGGCTTTATGAATATACAGGGTTTTCCATCTTTTTTATGTTGCTAATTCTTTTTTCCCTTGTTAAGATTATTCTTAATACAAATATGGAACGATGGGATGCTCCATTAAAAATTATCGCTTTTAATTGGTGGCCTATTTGTTTTTACGCTGGTTGGATCTCAGTAGCTACCATCGCCAATATTTCTGCTTATTTAGCGAAAATAGGATGGGATGGAGCAATTTTTACTGAAATTCAATGGACTATAATTATGATTATTGTAGCCACGTTCTTAAACATCATCATTATTTATACAAGAAATATGAGAGAGTTTGCAGCAGTTGGCATTTGGGCACTGTTCGCAATCTTTATGCGTCAATATTCCGAAGAAAATTTAATAGCCTATGTAGCGCTGGGCGGAGCAATTTTAATTGGTCTTAATGTAGCTTATCACGGTTTTATTAACCGAAAACAAAATCCAATGTATCGATTGATGAAATAGTAGTTAGAATTGAGTAATTAGATCAGCTTCGCCTGTGAGAGATTAGGGTTTAGACCGCTGCACTGTTAGGTTTCAGGTGATTTGAAAATTGCTAACTTCTACACTAATTTAAAAATCTACATTTGAGTATCTACCTTCTAATATCTCATTACTAAATACTAATTAAACCATCCCCTTAATATCATTTCCCCAAGTAGGATAAGCAAAAATCATTTTTTTAAGATCATAACGCGTTAGTTCTCCGCAAATAGCCATCACAAAAAGATTAATCATTTCACCCGCTTCCGGACTTATAATGTGAGCACCCAATATAAGGTCTGTTTTTTTATCTACAATAGTTTTATATCCGTAATGCCGCTCGTTAATACGTTTTGCATTAAACCAATTTAAATCTGTTTTTTCTTCAACGATTATATCATAACCTTTTTCTCTCGCCTGTTTTTCTGTTAGTCCTACAGAAGCAATTTGGGGTAATGTAAATACAACCGAGGGTTGTGGCGGATATGTAGCTTCTTCTTTAATATTTTCTTCCGTTAAGTGAGAAATCACCACTTTAGATTCTTGCGAAGAAAGCGGAGTTAAAGGTAAACCTTCACTATCTGAGACATCACCACAAGCAAACACGCTTTTATTGCTTGGGTTTTGTAAAAATTTGTTCACGCTTACTCCCTTCTTTGTAAAGCTTACATTGCCTTTTTCTAAATCTAACTCGTCTATAGATGGGATTCTTCCTGCAGTATTAAAAACCAATTCAGCTTTTACTTCTAAGGTTTCGCTACCTTTTTTAGCGCTTACGCGGAAGTTTTTTCGCAATTTTTCAATTTCATTTACCGAAGCATCTGTAATAAATTCTATACCCAAGTCCTTACTAACTTCTACTAATGGATTTACAACTGCTTCTTCAAAATTACTAAGAGGTCTAGACTCCATATCTATCATAGTGACTTTGACTCCCATTCGTGCGGCGATATGAGCAAACTCCATCCCTATATATCCAGCGCCAATGAAAATCATACTTTCTGGGAGCTTTTTGAGTTCTAAAAAATCATCACTTACCAAAGCGTGTTCATTTCCTGGTATATTTAATGCTAAGGGTTTGTTACCCGTAGCAATCACAATTTTTTTTGCCTTTATTGTTTTTCCTTCAACAGATAATGTGTTCTCATCTATAAATTTTGGAGATTGATGATACATTTCAATCTCCAACTCTTTTAAATCATCTTCGGTCGCTGCCGGAACTTTATCTACAAACTTCTTTTTAAACTCTTGAATATCCTCCCAGCTTACTTTAGGCATCTCTGTAATTCCTTTGCCTAACATTTTATGTGATCTATCGATGACTTCTGCTAAGCCCACCAAAACTTTTTTTGGGTCACAACCTCTGTTGGCACAAGTCCCTCCATATTCTCTATTATCTGCAATCGCTACTTTTTGTCCAGCCTTAGCACAAGCTTTAGCTACATTTTTCCCTGCGGTTCCTGTACCAATTACAAATACATCATATTCTTTATAAGCCATGTTATTTTGTTTTAACTATATATATTTAACTACTCCACCATCTACTCGTAAACTAGCTCCATTAGTTGCCGAGGAAAGCGGACTCGCAACATAGGTAATCATATTTGCCACCTCCTGCGGATCTGCAAAGCGTTGTAATAGAGAAGTAGGTCTTTCGGTGTTGAAAAACTCTTTTTCAATTTCTTTCTTTTTATTGTCATCTGCATCTACCATCTTTTTAACTCCATCTGAAAATGTAGGACCCGGTAAAATGCTATTTACGGTAACATTGGTGCCTTTGGTAATTTCTGCTAAACCTCTAGAAACAGCAAGTTGAGCAGTTTTAGTAGTTCCATATTGAATCATTTCTACAGGAATATTCAATCCGCTTTCGCTGGAAATAAAAATAATTCTTCCCCAATCCTTTTTCAGCATAGCAGGCATAAAAGCTTTAGCTAAGCGAACTCCGCTAAGTACATTTACTTCATAAAAATTTTTCCATTCCTCATCAGAAATTTCAAAAAAATCTTTCGGGTCAAAGATGCCTACATTATTAATGAGAATATCGATTTCTCCTAGCTCTTTAATTGCATTATCAATTTCTTCAATTTTAGAAAAGTCGCAAGCAATTCCAGAAACAAGTTCTTCAGAAACTTCTTTTTTTAATTCTAAAAGCGCTTTGTCTATACTTTCTTGAGAGCGTCCATTTATAATCACAATAGCTCCTTCTTTTGCTAATGTTTTTGCTGTGGCAAGACCTATTCCTTTAGTAGAACCAGAAATGAAAACTCTTTTATTTTTTAGTCGTAAATCCATGAATATTGTTTTTAGAATTTTTTGTTAGATAACAAACATTAAACTCTTCATTTTTAATAAGAAAGAAAATGAATAAAGCGTAAAGCATTTGTGTGCTTACTCCACTCCAATTTTCTTGAAAAGCACTCCCACTAATTAAGATAATAATAAATATAGCCGAAGCGACTAAGCTTTTTCGTGTCCAAATACCCAATAGTATCGCTAAACCTAAGAGGAGTTCTATGATGGGAATAGCGTAAGCTAAAGGCTTTACTAAAAGTAATGGCAACATGGTTTCTTGAAAACCTTGTGTTACTCCTTCCGCGAAAGCGTTAAGTTTGGGAATACGAACTAACCCGTGAATAAAAAGGTTTATCCCTAAGGTAATTCTAGCTAATAAAAATGCGAGTTGTTGGTTAGACATTTTTAAGCTCAAATTACACAACTTGATCATGAAACTGTGTTAGGGAAATGATAAAAAATAAATTTAAAGATTACGTTAAAAAACTTTTTCCTTCTTGTGAAGAAAGCACTAAGCAATTATCTTTGCGTCAATGAGTAAAACAATTATCGCCCAAAAATTTGAACAACTCTCGCCACAGCAAGAGTTGTTCAAATCTATTGACCAGCCTAAAGAAATTAGAGCAAGAATACATGCCAAAGGCTTAATAGGATCGTCTTTATCTTTTATGGTTTCAGAAGCTTTTTTGGCAACTGACAAGCCTTTTTTATTAATCTTTAATGATAAGGAGGAAGCAGCATATCACCTCAACGATCTAGAAGAATTAATAGGAGAAAAGAATGTACTTTTCTATCCGGGTAGTTACCGTAGACCCTACCAAATTGAGGAAACCGATAATGCCAATGTATTGCTTCGTTCTGAGGTGTTAAACCGAATTAACTCTAGAAAGAAACCCGCTGTAATTGTCACTTATCCCGATGCGCTTTTTGAGAAGGTCGTTACTCGTAAAGAGTTAGATAGAAGCACATTAAAAATTACTTTAGGAGATCAACTTTCTATAGATTTTGTAAACGAGGTTTTATTTGAATATAAATTTAAGCGCGTAGATTTTGTAACCGAACCTGGAGATTTTTCGGTTCGTGGTGGAATTATAGATGTGTTTTCATTTAGTAATGATGAACCTTATAGAATTGAGTTTTTTGGTGATGAGGTAGAAAGCATTCGTAGTTTTGATGTAGAAACGCAACTTTCTACAGATAAGGTAAAGAAAATCTCGGTGATGCCGAATGTAGAGAACAAACAGTTGGAAGAAGTTAGAGATAGCTTTTTACATTACATTTCTTCTAAAACGGTGGTCTTTATTAAAAACTTAGACCTTTTTAGTGCTCAATTAGATAAATTATTCGCTAAAGCGGAAGAAGCTTTCCAAAAGCTTTCTGAAGATATTAAGCACGGAAAACCTGAAGAGCTATTTTGCAACGCCACCGAAATTAAAAAGCAGTTGTTAGATTTTTCTACGGTAGAAGTAGGGACTCAGGCTTTTTTAAACCCCACCGCAGTTCATCAATATAAAACTAAACCTCAACCTTCTTTTAATAAGAATTTTGACTTACTCATAGAGAACCTAAGACAAAACCACAACGAAGGTTATACCAATTATATTTTTTGTGCTAGTGAACAACAAGCAAAGCGTTTTCACGATATTTTTGAAGATCAAGAACAAGAAGTACACTATAAAACTATTGTACTTTCTATGTATCAAGGATTTATAGAAGAAACAAGTAAAATAGTAGGCTATACAGATCACCAAATTTTTGAGCGCTATCATAAGTTTCAGCTTAAAAATGGGTATGCTAAAAAGCAAGCTATTACCATAAAAGAATTAACCAATCTGGAAGTTGGTGATTATGTAACACACATCGATCACGGGATAGGTAAATTTGGCGGTCTTCAAAAGATAGAAGTAGAAGGGAAACAGCAAGAAGCCATTAAACTCATTTATGGAGAGCGAGATATTTTATATTTAAGCATACACTCGCTTCATAAAATTTCTAAGTATAATGGTAAAGATGGTAAAGCTCCTAAAATTTACAAACTAGGTAGTAATGTTTGGAAAAATTTAAAGAAAAAAACGAAAGCTAGAGTTAAGCATATTGCTTATAATTTAATTGAACTTTACGCAAAAAGACGATTAGAAAAAGGCTTTGCTTACGGTCCCGATACTCATTTACAACACGAGTTAGAAGCTTCTTTTATTTACGAAGATACACCAGACCAAAGTACTGCTACCCAAGCGGTAAAAGAAGATATGGAAAACGAACGACCTATGGATCGATTGGTTTGTGGCGATGTAGGTTTTGGTAAGACTGAAGTTGCCATTCGGGCGGCTTTTAAAGCGGTAGATAATGGTAAACAAGTGGCTGTCTTAGTTCCTACAACGATACTTGCATTTCAGCATCATCAAACATTTACAGAGCGTTTAAAAGATCTTCCGGTAACGGTAGATTATTTGAATCGCTTTAGAACGGCAAAAGAGAAAAAACAAGTTCTTGAAGAATTAGAAAATGGTAGAGTTGATATTGTTATAGGAACACATCAATTGGTGAATAAAAATGTAAAATTCAAAGATTTAGGTTTACTCATCGTAGATGAGGAACAAAAATTTGGAGTGGCAGTTAAAGATAAATTAAAGACGATTAAAGAAAACGTAGATACGCTTACGTTAACAGCAACACCTATCCCTAGAACTTTGCAGTTTAGTTTGATGGCGGCTAGAGATTTAAGCACCATTACTACTCCGCCACCTAACCGATATCCTATTGAAAGTCACGTGATTCGTTTTTCTGAAGAAACCATTAGAGACGCCGTTTCATATGAAATTCAACGAGGCGGACAAGTATTCTTTATTCACAACCGAATAGAAAATATAAAGGAAGTAGCAGGAATGTTACAACGCTTGGTTCCCGATGCTAAAATTGGAGTGGGTCACGGACAGATGGAAGGAAAAAAACTCGAAAAACTTATGATGAGTTTTATGAATAACGAGTTTGATGTGTTGGTATCTACTACCATCATTGAAAGTGGATTAGATGTAAGTAATGCCAATACTATTTTTATTAATAGTGCAAACAACTTTGGATTGTCAGATCTTCACCAAATGCGAGGTCGTGTAGGACGAAGCAACAAGAAAGCATTTTGCTATTTTATTACCCCTCCGTATTCTGCTATGACCGACGATGCTAGAAAGAGAATTGGCGCTTTAGAACAGTTTTCTGAGCTTGGCAGCGGATTTAATATTGCAATGAAAGATTTAGAAATTCGCGGTGCTGGAGATTTACTTGGTGGTGAACAAAGTGGTTTTATCAATGAAATTGGCTTTGACACATATCAGAAAATTTTAAGTGAAGCGATTGACGAATTAAAAGAAAATGAGTTTAAAGATTTATATGCAGATCAGCAAAAAGAAGAAGATAAAATCTATGTAAAAGAAACTCAAATCGATACTAGTTTTGAAATTCTATTTCCCGATGATTACATTAATAATATTAGCGAACGTTTAAACTTATATACAAAACTCAACGAACTTAAAACAGAAGAAGAACTTCAAAAGTTTGAAAGCGAATTAGAAGATCGTTTTGGAGAATTGCCAACCGAAGCTGTAGATCTTCTCAACAGTGTTCGTGTTAAATGGATAGCTTCACACATTGGGATTGAGAAGCTTATCTTAAAACAAGGTAAAATGATTGGTTATTTTATTTCAGATCAGCAATCGGCTTTTTATCAATCTAAAATATTTAGCAAAGTTTTACAATATGTGCAAACGCATCCGCAGCAGTGTAAAATGAAGGAGAAACAAACTCGAAATGGTTTACGCTTACTCTTAAGTTTTGATAAAATCACCTCAGTTGACAAAGCTTTAAAAGTATTAGAGCCACTTAATTTCAGTAAGAAGACAGAATATACAGTGAAAGATGAAGTATAGTATTACTAAGCAAACTATTGGAGTTTCAATTTTTGTAATTTCAATGAGTTTAATCCTACTTCATTGGTTTGAAATTGAATTTTCACGGGTATTATTATTATTTCCGATAGGAGTTTTAGGAGGCTTGAGCTCAGTTTTTTATTTGAAGTATTTTAATCCTTCCGTAAAGCTCTTTCCATACAAATGGATGTTAGAAGGGGTTTTATATGGTTTATTTCTCTCTTCTATTAATTTAATGAATGGAAAAGATGAAAATATGTTCCCCTTATTTCTTATCGGAATAACTATAGGACTTTTAGTTAGGGGCCTTTACTATTGGTGGAAGAAAAAGAATGTTAAGCGTTTGCTGAAACACCCTTCAGCTTTTGTTTTTGAAAAAGCAAGTCTTAGGGATATTAATCAAAATACAGTTTTAGGTTTTCTAATCGTTCAAGATAAAGACCTCATATTTTTAGATACTTCTAATGATGAAGAATTATGGCGAAAAGAACTGAAATCTATAGAAGCAGAGTTATTATCATCTAAGTGGAATATTCCTAATGAAATTCAATTACTTGAAGAAAATCATTTCATTCAAGTCAAGTTTCCACTTTTCTTTATGGATTTGATAGAAGAAAAAAAGTGAATGGATTTTCAAAAATGTAAAAAAGCATTTTCAAAAAACTCGATTTTGCTACCCAATTTATTTTTGATGATGGCTACGATATCAAAGCGTACTTCTACATCTAAATCGTTTTCGATAACATAGAAATCGATAGCTTTTACTAATTGCTGAATCTGTTTGGGTTTTACAAAATCTTGCGGATTACCAAAGTCTGGTGTGCTTCGGGTTTTCACTTCTACAGCACATAAAGTATCATTTAGCCGAGCGATAATATCTATTTCTGCTTTTTGATAACGATAGTTACGCTCTAAAATTTTATAACCTCTCTTCTGTAAAAAATCTACTGCAAGCTGCTCTCCTTTTTTTCCTAATTCGTTGTGTTGAGCCATTTATCATAATTTCTACTAAAGATAACCCATTTTATTGAATGCTATATTTTAGACTCACTCCTCCAAAGAAGTTTCTGTCATTTCCCGGATAAAAATAGCGAGGTTCGTTCCCTCCAAATCCAATGGCATTAGGTAAAATACTTACGGCATAAGCTTCATTAAAAAGATTGTTCACTCCTAGATTAAAATGAACATCAAAGTTTTCTAGAATATTTAATCGGTAAGAAGCTTTGAGGTCGATGACTTTATAATTTTCGCTATAAGCGGAATTTTCATCATTCAGCGGAATTTTAGAAACAAACAAAGCATTGCTAAACAAACGTAAGTTTTTATAAAAAATAGCATCTATACCTACATTGATTTTTTCGTTAGGAACTCCAGTAAGTTCATTTCCGCTAAAATCGTCACCTTCATCTATAAATTCATCAAATTCATAATCGTTAAATTCTGCAGAAACAAAAGGTAACAGCTGAATTGATGGAGAAATATCCCAGGTATATTGTAGTAAAATTTCGATACCGTTATGGTCAGTTTTCCCTGCATTTATACCTACATATTGGTCATTTCCTACCCGTTCAGCTACCAATAAATCATTGACTTGAATGGTATATAAAGCAATTTCAGTATAAAAATTTCTTGTCCAATTTCCTTTAAACCCTAACTCATAATTCCATCCAATTTCTGGTTGTAAGCTGGTGTTTATTCTCCCATCTGGAGTTAGAGTTTCATCTACAGTTGGAGTAGAAAAACCTTTACTTACATTTAAATAAACATTTTTTTGTTGCGTCAATTCGTATAAAACCGCAAAGCGTGGAGCAAAAATAGTTTTAAAGCTACCTTCACTGCGTTGCTCTGTATTCGCTTCCGTAAAGAAATCTGTCAAAGTATAGTTGGTGCTATTTACGTTAAGTCCTCCTATTAAATTAAGTTTAGGAGTTACTTGAAAATCTATTTGGGCAAAGGCATTTATGTAATTTCGGTCTTGTTCTACATTAGCAATTCTATCTCCTTCTACGCTTCCTTGGTTGGGAAAATCTTCATATAAATTTTCAAAATTGCTCCCCTCATAATTTTCTTGAAGAAACTCTGCTCCTAAGCTTGATTTAAGCGGAATGTCAAATACTCGATGTTGATAATCAAAACGTGATCTTGCTCCCCAATTTAATGTTTCTTGCTGTAAAATATCAAAAGGGCGTGGCTCGTAAGCGTCTTTGTAGTTAGTAAAAATACTCATGGTTTGTTCTAATTGATTAGAAAATTGATAGTGATAAGAAAGCCCCAATAATAGTTTAATATAAGATTCATAACCTTTGGCCGATTTCCAAGTGAATGCAGCTTGACGCGGATCTTCTTCATAAGCTGAGAAACTAATAGAGCTTGGAATAAAAGCTTTTAACCTTGTAAAGTTCCCTAAAAAACTAAGATTCGATTTTTCTGATAAATAAAGCTTTCCGTTAAGGTGAAAAGATTTTCTGTCATAATCTGAGTTTTCTTTATAACCTTCCTGTTCTAAATGATTGTAATTGGCAAAAATTGAAGTTTTTTGTGTAGCAAATCCTGCGCTTATAGATTTTTTAAGTAATTGATAACTTCCTATGTCCGTTGAAATTTTAGCGAAGGTTTTTTCTTTTTCAGGATCTGCAGAAATTAAATGAATAACTCCGCCAAGTCCAGATCCATATAAGCTAGAGTTTGGTCCTTTAATAATTTCAACGCGCTCAAGAGCATCGAGATCTATGTCATTAATAACCGTTTCTCCGTCGCCGCTCGATAGCGGAATTTCATTAAAATAAGCCTTTACTCTATTTGTACCATATTGTGCTCTAGCTCCAATCCCTCTTATGGTAATTCTATTAGTGTTTAATGCACCTGCTTGGGTATAAACTCCTGGAACCCGATTAAAAGACTGGGTAGTTAGTGTTGGAGAACTTCTTTGTAGTTCGGTTTTATTTAGCAAACTTACCGATGCTGGAGTTTTCTTCAATTCTCCCTTTACGGAACTACTTTGTAAATAAATTTCTTCTAGAGAAGTGCTGTCTTTTACTTGTTGAGCTAATGAGTTGTATACACTTATGCACGCAAGGGTAGTTCCGTAAAGAAGGTTTTTAAATTTCAAAGGCTTAAATATAAAGGTTACTTTTCGGTTGAATTTGCTGCTACTCGCCAAACAATTCCAGAGTCATCGTCAGAGACAAGTAAAGAACCATCTTGTAATTGAGTAATTCCAACCGGTCTTCCTTTTACTTTTGCGTCTTCTTCATTAGCGATAAAACCTGTTAAGAAATCTTGAGGCTTTTGCGGGTTTCCACTTGCATCGAAAGGAATAAAAACTACTTTATAACCACTTAAAGTAGATCTATTCCAAGAACCATGCTGACCTACAAATGCCCCGTTTTTATATTTACTTGGAAAAGCATCTGCTGTATAGAATGTAAGACCAATAGAAGCCGTGTGCGATCCTAGAGGAACATCTGGTATAATAGCTTTGTTAACTAATTCATTGTGTGGTTCATCTTTCCAACGAGGGTCTTTAATTTGGCCATAATATGAATAAGGCCAACCGTAAAAACCACCCTCTTTTACACTTGTAGCATAATCTGGCACTAGATTATCGCCTAATTTATCTCTTTCGTTTACTGCTGCCCAAAGTTCTCCAGTCACAGGATTCCAATCTATTCCTATAGGATTTCTAATTCCCGAAGCATAGATTTTCTCTCCTGTTCCATCTGGGTTAATTTCAAGAATAGCTGCTCTACGTTCTTCCTTTTCCATTCCGTGCTCGCCTACATTACTTGACGAGCCTACAGTGATGTAAAACTTGTTTTTTTCTTTATTGGTAATAATATTACGTGTCCAATGGTGATTGTAACCACCCGCAGGAAGTTTCACGACTAATTCTCCTTCTCCTCTTAATTGATTTTCTCCTTCTTGGTAGGGAAATTTAACTACGCCATCGACATTGGCTACATAAAAATAACCTTCGTGAATTAACATCCCAAAAGGCTGGTTAAGTCCTTCTTTAAACACATGTTTTTCTTCGGGTGAACCATCGTTATTGGTATCTCTAAAAAGAGTGATTCTATTGGCGCTTTTTTTAGCGTCGTCAGACTCTGCTATAAAAATATCTCCGTTAGGCCCTACATAAATCCAACGCGGGTGTTCTAAGTCTTCAGCAAATCTAGTAACGGTAAACCCTTCTGGAGCGGTTGGAGTTTCACCCTCTTTCCATCCTACATTTTCTGAACGTTTCGTTACCGATTCCGATGAAAATGGTGCAGGTAGGGTTAAAGCACCTACTGCCGTTTCTACAGTAGTAGAAGTACTATCTTGTGCAATTTCTTTCTTTTCTTCTTTTGAAATTTTATTTTCACTCTTGCAATTGAACAAGAATATTGTTGTTAATGCTACACAACTTAAAAGGAGTTTTCTTTTCATAATAGATCAATTTTCTACTAAAATACTTGAAAATTGATTATTTGATAAAGTATAACTTATAGATTAATAAATGTTTAACAGAAGAAGGTTTTTAGTTAAATGTAGCTCACATAAGATTCGTTTGAAGTAACTTTTAGAGAAATTTTCTTTCCTAACATAATAGCTCGATTGTCTTCAATATGACCTGCAGGAAAATTAAATACGACAGGAAAATCATAATCGGTAACCGTTTCAGCAATGATTTCTTCGGCGGTTTTTCCAAAAGGAATTGCATTATCATTCATATCACTCATCCCGCCAATAATTAATCCGTTGAGGTTATAAAACCAGCCATTACGTTTTAGGTTTTGCATCATTCGGTCGATATGATAAAGGTATTCATCTAAATCTTCAATAAAGAGAATTTTCCCTCGAGTGTCTAAATCAGATTTACTTCCGATAAGGGAAAAAAGCACCGATAAATTTCCGCCAATGATTTCACCTTCGGCAATTCCGTTTCGGTTCAGTTTATGATGAGAAAAGGTGTAATCCACTGCTTCCCCAAATAGACTTTTTCTTAAGGTTTCTCGGGTGAGATTTGATTTGTTTTCTATGTTTATGCAAATTTGCGCATGTAATGTTGAAATCCCTATGTTATGAATATGAGAATGCAAAGCCGTAATATCGCTGTAACCTATAATCCATTTTGGATTTTTCAAGAAAGCCGTAAAATCTAATTGATCTAAGATTCGTACTGTGCCATATCCTCCTTTTGCACACCAAATCGCTTTAATATTTGGATCGTTTAGCTGCCGCTGAAAATCTTCTGCGCGTTCTTTATCGTTTCCTGCAAATTGATTTTCTTCTAGACCAATACTAGAACCAATCACCGCAGTTAATCCCCAAGTTTTTAATAGATTGATCACAGGTTGCAATTCTTCTTTTTTTACTTTTCTTGCGGTGGCTACAATGGCAACTTGGTCTCCTTTAGTTAGTATTAGTGGTATTTTCATAAATAAAAAAATAAAGCTTATTTTTAATAATTAATCTTGGTAATAGTATTATTGAATTTAATCATCAAAATTTTCAGAATTGAATAATTTACCTCTATAATATCCAGAAAAATCAAATTCTGTATCATCATCTATTCCTTGAGCTTTTTTGGCTTTTCCAGTTAATTTTACTGCATAATTTCCATCGTCAAATTTGGTAACCTTTAATTTACCGTCAGATACATAATAAGCTTTTAAACTATCATTTTTTCCAGGTTCTACATTAATTGCAAATAAAGATCCTGTTATTAATCCGTTAGTATTAGACCCTTCAGATCTTGCTTTTACTTGGAAGCCATTATAGGGTTCATTTGTAGGTTTTCCCTCTTTATCTAAAGGGGAATTATATAAAACTACCTCATAATCATAAATAGGATTGAAATCAGTATACCTTAACATTTTTGCATCCATTAGTGGATAACTAATTCCATTCAAAGTGATTTCATTTTCTTTATTAATTCCATCATCAGGATTACAGGATATTATGCCCAAAACAAGAGATAATAACAATAAAAATTTACTTAGATTTTTCATTATTTTTAATATATAAGGTTAGTATCGTTAATCATTTATAAAATGCAATCGATATTCTAAAAAACCGAAGTTTTTAGCTTCTTTGCTTCGGTTATTTTAAAATATCTAACCAAATAACTAAACGTCTCCAAGAAATTTACCTTTTAGGTTATCGATAGATTTTGGTACTCTACATTATCATTTTTATTACAAGCAATATGATGAAACTAAAATGAATTAAGACGCATAATGATTTAAAGTCTTTCTTGTCTGTGTAATTAGTTTGATCATAACGAATATAAGAGATAATTATAATAAAAATATCAAGACTTACACAATTCATTTAACGTTTGTCTTTTCATACCTTTGCAACCTAAAATACTAAAGAAATGAGCACACCAAAAAGATATACGATTACCGCAGCATTACCTTATACCAACGGACCTATACATATTGGTCATTTAGCAGGAGTTTACGTGCCTGCCGATATTTATTCTCGTTACCTAAAAATGCGTGGCGAAGATGTGGTTTTTGTATGTGGTAGTGATGAACACGGTGTGCCAATTACCATAAAAGCCAAAAAAGAAGGGGTTTCTCCTCAAGATGTGGTAGATAAATATGACGGAATCATACGTCAATCTTTTCAAGATTTTGGGATTGAGTTTGATAATTACTCGAGAACTTCTGGAAAAACACATCATAAAACAGCTTCTGAGTTTTTCAAGAAATTATATGAAGAAGGTAAATTTATAGAAGAAGTAACCGAACAATTGTATGATGATGAAGCGCAGCAATTTTTAGCCGATCGTTTTGTAGTGGGAACATGCCCAAAATGTGGGAATGAAGAAAGCTATGGAGACCAATGTGAAAAATGCGGAACTTCTCACAATGCAACCGATTTAATTAATCCTAAATCTGCTATTACAGGAAATGTACCAGTTTTAAAAGAAACTAGACACTGGTTTTTACCTCTAGATCAATACGAGCCTTGGTTAAAAGAATGGATTTTAGAAGGTCATAAAAAAGACTGGAAGTCTAATGTGTACGGACAATGTAAATCTTGGATAGATGATGGATTACGCCCGCGCGCTGTCACAAGAGATTTAGATTGGGGAATTCCTGTTCCTGTCGAAGGAGGTGATGGGAAAGTATTATATGTATGGTTCGACGCTCCTATAGGGTATATTTCTGCTACTAAAGAATGGGCAGAAAAAGAAAATAAAGATTGGGAACCTTATTGGAAAGATGAAGATACCAAACTGGTACACTTTATCGGGAAAGACAATATCGTTTTTCACTGTATCATTTTCCCGGCGATGTTAAAGGCCGAAGGAAGCTATATTTTACCAGAAAATGTACCTGCCAATGAATTTTTAAACCTAGAAGGCAACAAACTTTCTACGTCTAAAAATTGGGCGGTTTGGTTACACGAATATTTAGAAGATTTCCCTGGGAAAGAAGATGTATTACGTTATGTACTCACAGCTAATGCTCCCGAAACTAAAGACAACGACTTTACGTGGAAAGATTTTCAGCAAAGAAATAATAGCGAGTTAGTAGCTATTTTTGGAAACTTTATTAATCGTGTGGCTGTTTTAACCCATAAGTATTATGATGGTAAAGTTCCCGCTGCTGCGGAATTAAAAGAAATAGACGAGCAAACCTTAGCAGAATTAAAAGCATATCCTGCAGTAATAGCTAGTTCTATTGAAAAGTATCGTTTTAGAGAAGCACAAGCCGAAATGATGAACGTAGCTCGACTAGGGAATAAATACTTAGCCGATGAAGAACCTTGGAAAACATTTAAAACCGATGCCGAGCGTACAAAAACAGTGATGTATGTAGCACTTCAAATTGCTGCGGCTTTAGCTACATTGAGTAAGCCATTTTTGCCTTTTACATCAGGCAAGCTTAATAAAATGTTGAATTTAGAAGGTGCAAATTTCGATTGGAATGATATTTCTTCTGAAAAAGCTTTACTAGAAGAAGGACATCAAATCGCTAAAGCGGAATTGTTATTTAGTAAAGTTGAAGATGCCGAAATAGAAAAACAATTAGAAAAATTAGAAGCAACTAAAAAAGCCAATGCAGCCGAAGTGGAAGCAGCAGAGCCACAAAAAGAAATCGCCACTTTTGAAGATTTCACTAAGATGGATTTACGTGTAGGAACGATCGTTGAAGCAGAAAAAATGCCTAAAACTAAAAAGCTTTTAATTTTAAAAGTAGATACAGGAATCGATACAAGGACCATTGTCTCAGGAATCGCCGAAAGCTTTAAGCCAGAAGATATTGTTGGTAAAAAAGTTACCGTCTTAGTGAATTTAGCACCAAGAAAATTAAGAGGAACCATGAGTGAAGGAATGATTTTAATGACCGAAAATGTAGATGGTAAATTAGTATTTGTCAATCCAGATGAAGAAAATGTAAAAAGCGGAAAAATTATTTCTTAGACTTTTAATTTGGTTAAAAACCTGAGGTTTTGGAAGATGCTATTTGCAAGTATTGCAAAGAGAGAGTAGAATATAGCTTAATAGATGAGTTAACTCGGGTTCAAAAAAATGAAAAACATTCTCAGAATATAGATATAATTTTAGATGCTTAAAATAGCTTTTCATCCTAGTTATGCTCACCCTTTGCCTGCTAAGCATCGTTTTCCTATGGAAAAGTATGAACTGCTTCCGCAACAATTGCTTTATGAGGGAACGTGTGAACCTGATAATTTCTTTGAACCCGAAGTTTCAAATGATAAATATATTCTAGCCATTCACGACGCCGAGTATTACTATGATTTTTTAAACCTAAAATTAACTCAGAAAGAAATACGAAGAACAGGTTTTCCACTTTCGCGGAGTTTAGTTGAGCGTGAACGTTTAATTGCTGGAGGGACAGTTCAGGCTGCGCTATATGCATTAGAGCATGGGGCGGCAATGAATATTGCAGGAGGAACTCACCATGCTTATAGTAATAGAGGAGAGGGTTTTTGTATGTTAAACGATCAGGCTATTGCAGCGCAATATTTACTTGACCAAGGCTTAGCCACAAAAATACTAATTGTAGATTTAGATGTTCACCAAGGAAATGGAACAGCGGAAATATTTGAAAACAATCCCGCAGTCTTTACTTTTTCCATGCACGGTGAAAAAAACTATCCCTTCCGTAAAGAAAAATCAGATTTTGATATTGGATTACCTAATGGAACAAATGATGAAGTCTATTTAACCAAATTAAAAGAAATATTGCCTAATTTATTAGAAAAGGTAAAACCTGACTTTGTCTTTTATTTAAGTGGAGTGGATGTCTTAGCTACAGATAAACTAGGAAAATTAAGTTTAAGTATTGATGGGTGTAAAGAAAGAGATCGATACGTATTACAAAATTTAAATGATATGAATTTACCCGTGCAAATTAGTATGGGTGGAGGTTATTCTAAAGAAATAAAACATATTGTAGAAGCTCACGCTAATACTTATCGGTTAGCACAAAAAATTTGCTTCTAACTTTTCCAATTGTGACCTTGGAGTGCCATAGCAGCTTTTAGGACATCTTTTTGACTTATAAGTCCAACCAATTTTCCATTTTCACAAACGGGAAATCTTCTTATTTTTAAGGTCAAAAATTTATTGGCCATATCAAACAAATGCATATCTGGGGTTACGGTTTCTACATTTTTTATCATGTAATTTTCAACATTCATATTATCCATAGGTTGGTTGTAATATCGTGATTCAGAAACTTGTTTTATACAATCTCCTTCAGAAATTATCCCAATAACTTCATTATGTTCATTAACTACTGGACCACCAGAAATTCTATGTTTCAATAAAGTCTCCATAACTTCTAATACACTTTGACCTTTAGAAAACTTGTGCATATTTACGGTCATAAAATCTTTAACCGTAATATTTTCTGAGGCTTTAGGTTCTTGAGCTGTTTTGGCTTTAAAATTTTTGATTCCCATAATTTGTTTATTTGGAGTAACTTAAATTTAGTGAAATCAGCTCAATAATAAAAATTAAATTTATAAAATAAAAAAACGCTCCAAGATTGGAGCGTTTTTTATGATAAGTACAATATCTAATTATACTATGAACAATCCAGCTATCGTAGAAGCTTCATCTCCTGTTAAGGTTTCATCATATGCTTCTGTAGAAGAATCAACGGTAAATGGCGATCCACTACCCAAAGTAGTAACATCTACTCCACCTTGAATTATATTTTCTTCACCATTATAAACCGCTTGAGTATCTGCAGGCATACCTGCTCCTCTTTCATTACCAGTAATCCAACCTTGAAGTCCTCTCAATCTTCTAATTTCTGAAGCGTGTCTTGCTTCTACAGAGTGAATTTGCAAAGCAGCCGTTAGTAAAGCATCATTCCCCATTAATGCACCAGCTTGTCCTTTATAGGCTCTAACCCCAGTATCTTCAAAAGCTTGCGCTAATGCTAAAAGTTGAGCGTATGCTGTTGCCTGTCCTGTGCCATTCTCATTAAATGGATCAAAAGATCCTCCTGCCGTAAAATCGAAGGTTGGTTCATCAACTGGAGTTTCTCCTAAAGAGACTAAAGTATCTTGTAATAATGTAACGTGTGCAGATTCGTGTAAAGAAATTTGCTCATATATAGCGTTTGCTTTACCTGTTCCATCTTCATCTAATACATTAGAATTTAGCGCTTGTAGATAAAAGCTAGCTTCTAAATATTCTAACGTTAAGGCTAATTGTAATGCTCCCACAGCTTCTGTACTTTGAAACATCGTTGTAGCTTTAGCTTTATTTGTTACGGTAGCCATCCCAAATGGTACAGCAGCTAGAGCTGCTTTTTTTCCTAAAGAAGAAAAAGTACTTAATGCGTCTCTCCTAGAAGAACCTTTATTTGAAAGGTTTTCTGATGTAAATTCGTCTAAAAATTTTATAATATTCATAATGTTGTTTTTAAAAATTATTGAAAATGTATTATTTATTGTTATTTACGGCAATTGGTTTGCTGTAAACGGTGTAACAATAAATCCTCCTGCTGCATTAATGATAACCGACGGGTCTTCTGCTCCATCTAACCCTGTATTGGGATCTACTGCATCATCTCCAGCAAAAAGCTTAAAATCTCCCATATCATTACCTCTAATGCTTCTAATCGCTGCAGCATGCCTCGCTTCTACAGAAACAATTTTACCTGCAATGACAAGGTAAGCGGCAGTTTCAATAATTTTTCCAGCACCATTATAAGCTTTAACTCCTGTGTCTTCTAGAAGTTGTGCAGTCTCGAGGACAGAATTTCTATTACTGAAATCTACACTTTCAAAATTAAATTCTAACGACTCTGGAAGTACTAAATCGGCGTCAAAATTTGCATTTAACGCGGCTTTAAAGAACTCTCTGTGGTTAACTTCATGGTTATACAAATCTTGTAAAATTTGTTTCTCTTCTGAAGCAGCACCATTCCAATACGAACCATTTACGACTCTAGTGTAAAACTCAGCTTCTAATTGTTCTAACGCATAAGCATAATTAAGAACTCCCAAATCTCCACCACCTAAATCAAATGTATTTGGGTCTGGATCTGGGTCTGGATCTACCGGAGTAAAATCATCATCATTACTACAGGCAAGTAAAACACCCGATCCTGCAAGTGCGATACCACTCATTTTTAAAAATCTTCTACGATTATTATTAATCGCTTCTACTTTAATCTTTTTGTTTTTCATAATACTAAAAGTTTTGTTGATCGACTAAACTTACGCAGGAACAAAAGGTTTGGTTTTTAATTAGTTGCCAAATTTGTTGTGAAACTTGTTAAAAAGAGTTAAAAAGATTGATAATATCCCCTTATTATGTTTTCGTTATGAAATGTGGAGTGTTACTTCTCCCCAATCATCAATAATTCTTGACAAACTACTTCAGTAATATATCTTTTTTCTCCAGTTTTAGTTTCATAGCTTCTTGATGTTAATTTCCCTTCAATTACTACTTCTTTTCCTTTAGTGAGAAAGTTTTCTGTGAGTTCAGCTACTTTCCCCCACGCAATTACATTGTGCCATTGAGTATCGGTAATTTTTTCTCCTTGCGCATTTTTGTAAGTTTCATTTGTTGCAATAGAAAATTTGGCTAATTTCTTACCACTTTCTAAAGCAATAACTTCTGGATCATTTCCTAAGTTTCCAATTAACTGTACTTTGTTTTTTAATGAATTCATAATAATAAAATTTAAAAGTGTTGATTTTCGTTCGTTCATTTCAACAGGGCAAATATGGTAACAAACACAAATTTTATTAGATTGATAAATAGTTGCTTACGTTTAATTTCGTTTGCAAACATTTGTAGTCGTTTAAAAACAGGTTTATTATGTTTAAAAAATTGAGCCGTTTTTCTCTTATAAATCAATAACTTTATAAAATGGAAAATCTAAGCGTAGCAATCATACAGACAGAATTAAAATGGGAAGATATTGATGAAAATCTTCTTCGGTTAACCGAAAAATTAAATCAAGTAAGTGATACAGACCTTATCATTTTACCCGAAATGTTTAGTACAGGATTTACGATGAATGCAAAACTTGTAGCTGAAAGAGAATCTGGTAAAGCGGTTAATTGGCTTATTAAAATGGCTACTTCTAAAAATACGGCAATAACGGGAAGTTTAGTGATTGAAGAAAATGGGAATTATTATAATCGGCTTTTCTTTGTATTTCCTAATGGTAAGTATGAAACTTATGATAAAAAACACTTGTTCACCTTAGCAAAGGAACACGAGCATTATTCCGCGGGAAGCGAAAAAATTATTGTTAATTATAAAGGTTTTAAAATCTGTCCTTTAGTGTGCTACGATTTGCGATTTCCTGTGTGGATAAGAAATGTGGAGGAGTATGACTTACTCATATTTGTAGCCAATTGGCCAAATAAAAGGGTCAAGGCTTGGGATGCTCTCCTAAAGGTGCGTTCTATAGAAAATATGTGTTATACCATTGGTGTTAACCGAGTTGGCTTAGATGGTAATTATCATCTTTACAGTGGTCACTCTGCTGTTTATGATGCTTTAGGAGAAAAAATATCTAAAGAAAATAAAGAAACAGAGTTTATAGAAAAAGTGACTTTAAGTCTAGAGTCTGTAGCAAAAACTAGAAAAGAATTCGGTTTTTTAAGAGATCGAGATGCTTTTAATTTAATATAAAAGATTCATTAATATCCCAATTGGCTCTCATTTCAATAAGTTTTGGGAAATAAATAATCTGCTCGGGTTTGGTCTGGTTTAAGTAATTACCAGTGTCCCATTTTCCATTATCGTTGCGATCGTAAATTAGCCTTGCTTTGTATTTTCCAGGTTTTATGTGTTCAAAATAAAAGGAACTGCCGTCTTCTTCTTGGTGAATACTTTGTTTAATAACATTTCCTTTGTTATCGACCACCTCTACAATAATAGGATAAGTCTTTACATTAGAAATATTTAATGACAAGGTTCCCAAATCGGCAATAGCAGGCGTTTTTACTCGATATTTTAAAGTATCATTAGGCTTATCGTAAAAATCCGTAAAAGCATTAGGAAGCAATTGAATATAGTAGGTTTCTTTTTCGGTTTTATCAAAATCAATCATTAATTTATTCTCTAAAGCCACTAATCGCGAAGAAAATTTTATAGCAATAGAGTCTTTATTTAAAACACTAATCTTACTACTATCAATAGCTTTAAATGGAATATTAGCTGTGAGTCCAAAATCTTCTTTTATGTTGATTGAACTTTCATTAAGTTTCTTTATTTCTATAGAATCTTTATACAATTCCTTCATTCTAGTAATTACCGTATCTTGATAATTAAGCTGAGTAATCTTTACAGTTAGACTATCCTCTTTAATAACGGGTTGATACCAAAAATGCAAAGTATCTTTTTCTAAATCTTTGACAATTTGTGTATTAAACTGACTGGGATCTGGATCTAAAATCTCAATCTCAAGACTGTCATTTAATAAGCCTTCATAACCATACACCACATGATTGGCAGCTATTTGTTTGCTTTTGCTTACGCGGAATTTTTTCTGTTCCTTAAAAATACTAAATTCTAAGTTTCTGTTTGTAGGCAGGGTAAGAGTATCTTCAAGAAAGTCAATTTTATCTTCTAAAGGATTGAATAAATAATTAGAGTTTTTATCCTTTAAGGCAATCACTCTATACTTTCCTTCCTTCATATTTTCAATCTGAAAAGAATTGGTAGAATCTTGAGTATAGCCTATGTAAGTAGGAGGTTCTTGATATATAATCGAATCGGTATAATTTTCATTTATTTCATATAATAAAACCGAAATAAATTCTTCAGTTTCTGCCTCAAAAGCATCTTTTACCGATCCAGAAACATTTAAAGAATCAATATAACTTCCTGTTGAAAATACATATTTAAAAAACGGTAAAGGGTTTTCCTCATTATTATCTATAATACTGTTTCCAAAATTAATCGTGTACGTAGTGTTTTCCTTTAAAGAATCCCCTAGATGAATGGTTACGTATTTTTTCGGACTTCCTTGCGGAGAAATCGTAGGCCTAGGGTCTATAGGTGGCGAAATAATAATTTGCTTTTGGGCGTCCTCAAGTTTAATGAACTCATCAAAATAAATTCTTATTTCCTCATTTTTAAAATTGGTGCTAAAGTTTTCTGGGGAAGAATTTATAAACACAGGAGGGATCGTATCTAAATCTCCACCCGTAGGCATACCTCTTTTGGCGCAATTAGAAAATGCTGAAAATACCAAAAGGCAAATCACGAAGTATAAAAAGCGCTGTAATCGCATATCACCAAATTTTAGGCAAAGAAACGATTATTTTTTCAAAAATATTAGATTTATAAAGTGATCGCCATCGTTGCAATGCTAATATTTACGTTGGGAGCTTGTTGTAAAATTTGCGAACAGGTTTCTAAGGTAGTGCCGGTAGTTATAATATCATCTACTAACAAGATATGCTTATTGGCGATTAAATTTTGATTTTGTAATTTAAATAAATCGTGTTTCATTTCTGCTCTAGCACTTCTATTTTTAAACACTTGTGTAGCAGAAGGGTTGTCTTTTATTAATACCTTATCGGAATAATCACAACCTAAATGTTTGGAGATGCTTTTCCCAAATCCCGCTACCTGATTATATCCTCTTTTCTTCAATTTTTTTCGATGTAACGGCACAGGAATTACCATCTGAATGTCTTTTGCCCAGGTTACGGTTTTTAAATCTTCTGCGAGCCAATTTCCTAAAACACTGCTTATTTCTTCTTTCCCCTTATACTTTAACTGATGCATTAGTTTTTGTGTCATATTTTTTTTGTGAAAAACAAAAAGAGAAGTTATGTTTACCAAAGGAATTCTACCGTAGAATACTTTTTTTGCTGTATTTTCGTTATGGTAGTGGAAATTGGTTGTAGGAAGTTGATACCTGCAATAAAGACATAATGCTTTTTCTTGTTCTAATAAAGAAGTAGAACAGCAAACACATGTCTTTGGAAAAACAAACGCTATAAAATCTTTTGCAAGGTTCAATTAAATTGATTTTAAAATATATCAATTTAGTAAAAAATAGATTAACTATCTGTCTATGAGTGAAAAAAAGGACAATCGTGTACTTAAAATTTTGGTAGGGATATTGGCATTATTCTTAATTATTTCTATTATTTACACGTTTAATTTTTACCAAGAAAATCAAGAAAGTATTGAGGTTATTTCTCAAGAAAAGAAAAAATTGAAAAACGAGCTTGACACTCTTCAGAAGAAATACGAAGCCATTATTATTGATAACTCATCCTTAAAAGAAGATCTTTCTAGAGAGAAAAAGAGAATATCGATGCTTCTTAGCTCTTTAGATAGTTCTAAAATGACTAATGATCAATTACAACGTTATAAAATTGAAGCCGAGTTATTAAGAAGACAACGTCAAAAATTATTGAAAGTAGTAGACAGTTTTTCTCAAAAAAATCAAGAACTTCAAGAAGCAATAGATAGTACCTCAAATATACTTCAGCTTAATCAGCAAAAATCTGATTCTTTAATTTTTCAAAATCAAGAATTAGAAAATCAAGTTCAAAAAGCATCAGTTTTACAATTGAGCGATCTAAAAGCAGAAGGTGTTTACATTAAAAATAACGACGAGATAAATGTTACTTCTAAAGCAAGTAAAACCGAACAAATAAGAATTTGCTTTAATTTATTAGAAAATGCGCTTGCAAAAAGTGGCAAAAGAGACATCTATGTACAAGTTATTAATCCTAAAAATAATCTTTTAGGTGCCAAAAAGCTCATCTCTTTTGGAGATAAAAATTTAAACTATAGCGCGTTAAGCACTATAGATTACCAAAACCAAAAGACAGAAATGTGCATACTTTTTGCAATTTCTGCCCAAAAGCGAGTAGAAGGACGTTATATAATTAATGTATTTGACGGCGAAAATAGAATGGCAACAGATACTTTTATTTTAAAATAAAAACTTAGCCTCCAAACTTAAATATAAGTCCGCATTATTATTATTTTTGTCCTATGGCAAAACAACAAGATACTTTTAAGCAAGTAATATCCCATGCCAAAGAGTATGGGTATATTTTTTCGTCTAGCGAAATATACGATGGTTTAAGCGCAGTTTATGATTACGGTCAAAACGGGGCAGAACTTAAGAAAAACATTAAAGATTATTGGTGGAAAAGCATGGTTCAAATGAACCAAAATATTGTAGGCTTAGATGCCGCCATCTTAATGCATCCTAAAACTTGGGAAGCTTCAGGACATGTAAATGCGTTTAACGATCCTCTTATAGATAATAAAGATTCCAAAAAGAGGTATAGAGCAGATGTTTTGGTAGAAGATTATGTAGAAAAAATCAACCAAAAAGCTCAAAAAGAAATCAATAAAGCCAAAAAAAGGTTTGGTGAGACTTTTAACGAAGAAGAGTTTGTAACGACCAACCCTAGAGTTATTCGTTACCAGGAGGAGCAAAAAACCATCATGGAACGTCTGGCAAAATCCTTAACGGAAGAAAATCTTGCCGACGTAAAAGCTCTTATTGAAGAATTAGGAATTGCTTGCCCAGATAGTGGCTCTAAAAACTGGACCGATGTGAAGCAGTTCAATTTAATGTTTGGTACCAAATTAGGCGCTTCCGCGGATTCTGCTACAGATCTATATTTAAGACCAGAAACCGCACAAGGAATCTTTGTGAATTTTGCCAACGTGCAAAAAACAGGAAGAATGAAAATTCCTTTTGGAATCGCACAAATAGGAAAAGCCTTTAGAAACGAAATTGTAGCTAGGCAGTTTATCTTCCGTCAACGGGAATTTGAACAAATGGAAATGCAATTTTTTGTACGTCCAGGCGAAGAATTAAAATGGTTTGAACATTGGAAAGAAACCCGCCAAAATTGGCACGCCTCTTTAGGATTGGGAGAAGAAAATTACCGTTTCCACGATCACGAAAAAATGGCTCATTATGCTAATGCTGCTACCGATATCGAATTTAATTTCCCATTTGGGTTTAAAGAATTAGAAGGAATTCACTCAAGAACCGATTTCGATTTAAAAGCACACGAAGAACATTCAGGGAAAAAGCTTCAGTTTTTCGATCCAGAATTGAATAAAAACTACGTGCCTTACGTTATCGAAACCTCAATTGGTTTAGATCGTATGTTCTTGGCGATTTTCTCTAGCGCATTAAAAGAAGAAGAATTAGAAGACGGTTCTACGAGAACGGTTTTAAAATTGCCTTCTATTTTAGCTCCGGTAAAAGCAGCCGTTTTTCCATTAGTGAAAAAAGACGGTTTACCCGAAATCGCTCAAGAAATTATAGACGAGTTACAATGGGATTTTAATGTGATTTATGATGAAAAAGATGCTGTAGGAAGACGCTACCGTCGTCAAGACGCCAACGGAACACCATTCTGTATTACTGTAGATCACGACACCAAAGAAGACAATCAAGTAACCATTCGTCACCGCGATACGATGGAGCAAAAACGTGTACCTATTTCAGAATTAAAAAGCATTATTGCTCAAGAAATAGATTTTAAGACCTGGATGAAAAAAGCTTAATTTTTTCTCTGTATAAAACAAAAAACCCGTTCAAATGAGCGGGTTTTTTTTAGTTTTATAAGTTTCTAATTTTTAATGAAACGTTTATTCACTGTTCCCAAATTGGTTTGAATTTGAATAAAATAAACGCCAGTGCTTAAACTTTCTAAGTTTAATAGTTGCTTATTTTCTTCAACATTCATCAGTTCTAAACCGCTTAAATTATAGATTTTTAACTGCTCAATCTTTTGCTTGTTTTTAGCCTCAATATGCAAGATATTTTTTGCTGGGTTAGGGTAGATGCTAATGTTATTTTCTAATTCATAATTTGTAGAACTTAAATCGTCAATAATTTCGGTGGAAACCATATTGGTGATAATCGGTGCATTAAAATCAAAATAAATATTCGCGTCACCCGTAATAAAATCTCCCACTGCTACATCACTTTTAGGCTTGATTTTATAGGCTACAAAACCGTGACTTGCGGGTTCGTTGGTGTTTTCATCGGGTAGATTGATACCATCAAAAATAAATTCTACTTCGTTTTTATTGTTTACTTCAATACGGTAGTTATGACTTGCATTTACAGGTCTTAAGGTGCTGTAATCTAATTTTGGATGTAGCGTGTCTAAAATTCTTACATTAATAGCGCTGGCAGTTCCCGTATTTTGGAAACGAATTAAGTAATTTAAATATTCATCGGCTTTATCAATTTCAATTTCTTCTCCCTGCAGCACTTGCTTGTCGTTAGGATCATAAGAATTAACTACAATTTGGTCATACATAGAGGTATTATCGTTTGGCGTAAAATCATTCACACTCGGACTCACATTAGCAGTAAAACTTAAAATATCATCCCCGTTTACCGTTGGCGGTTGAAAGGTTTGCATCGTAATATCTACGGTATGGAAAGTAAGCGGTTGCAAATTGGCAATATCAAAGGTTAGTTGATTCGCAGTAGTAGAAGTTGGTGCCGCACTACTGTTGACAAAGCTTTGCATGGTGTTATCAAAATCTAAAGTTACCGTAGCATTGGTAACGGCTTGCGTACCTATATTTTCTACGACCAATTGGTAATCTGCTTCAAAACCAGGACGCGCTTCAGTTGTAGGGATTAAAACCACATTTAGATCCTCGATAGTTTGATTAGCGGACACGCAAAAATCAGCAGTTTGGCTATTTGAAGTTGTAAAAGTGACTTGTTGATTTATGGGTGTTATGGAGTAATATGTTGGCATGTTCATCACCGAAACAGTAAAATTATTTCCAATGACCCCTAATTCGTAATTGCCATTAAGAGTAAAAGTTTGCCAATTTTCAACCCCATCGGTAGCATCCACTAAAAAACCACTTACTCCAATATCTGTAGGGTCACAACCATTATTATTTTCATCATAAGTAATTTCACCGACAATAGAATTACAATTTTGCGATTGAGTATCACCTGTAATATTCCATCCTCTATTAATCAACTCATTACGAATCGTTGTATTACAATATTCTAAACCTTGTGCACCTAAATTAATTTGATGGGCTCCCAGAGCTACAAGTTGGGATAGGAAGTTATCATAATGTCTTACGCTTAAACCAGAATTATTTAAAAAATCAAATAGAGAGGGAGCTGTGATATTCCAATTATTCAAGGGTTGATTGTAGGAGCTTGCATTATGAAATGTACTGGTCATTTCAATAACATTTGATACGTCCCAGTTATTTAAATTTTGATCGAAATTGGAAGCATTTTGAAACATACCATGAATAGTATTTACATTTGAAACATCCCAGTTATTTAAAGGCTGATTAAAAGAAGTTGCAGAGGAAAACATAAGTCTCATATTGTTAACACTTGACACATCCCAATTGTTTAGGGGTTGATCAAAAAAGATTGCTTCAGTGAACATTTTATACATACTTGTCACACTAGATACATTCCAAGTGCTTATACTCGAATTAAAACTACTTGCGTTTACAAACATTGCTTCCATATTTACTACGCTAGAGACATCCCAATTGTTTAGAGGTTGATCAAAATCTTCTGCAAAACCAAACACTCGTTCCATGTCTACAACACTTGACACATCCCAATTATTTAAGGATTGATTAAATGAACTTGCTTGATAAAACATATAGCTCATATCAGTAATGTTAGAAACGTCCCAATGATCAATTGATTGGTTTAAGTTATTACAATTCCTAAACATAAATGACATATCTGTAACTTGGCTTAAATCCGGAGCATCTATAGCATTAATCACCAAATTATAACACCCTTCAAATGCAGATTCCATCGAAGTCCATTGAATATCCCCCCACTGTTCAACAGAAACAATATCGCCGTTGTAATTATGATCAAAATAAATTCTAGGGAAAGTTCCATTAATAGTAACTGTATAAACTCCTGGTAGATATGTATGAGATACATCTCCTGTTTGGTTGCTTAAAACTGTTCCATCTCCAAAATCTACTGTATAGTTGTAGGTTGATCCAGGATGAGTAGGAACAGTGATCGTTGTATTAGCAGTTGCATCCCAAGTCGTAATAAACGGTTGGTTTTGGGCTGAGATGTAGAAAAAAGAAAAGCTAAATAGTAAAAAAAAGTAAAGATTTTTCATAAAACAGTTATTTTCTTAAATATGGTAATTTTTACTATTAATTAATAGCATATCATTTAAAAAAAATACTTTAACTCTTTATAAATCTCCTATTTACTGTTCCCAAATTGGTTTGAATTTGTATAAAATAAACTCCAGCACTTAAATTTTCTAAATGAAGCTGTTGCTTGTTTTCTTTCACATTCATCAGTTCTAATCCACTTAAGTTATAAATCTTTATTTGCTCAATTTCTTGATTGTTTTTTACTTCAATATGCAATATATTTTGAGTTGGGTTAGGGTAAATGCTAATGTTATTTTCTAACCCATAATTTGTAGAACTTAAATCATCAATAATTTCGGTAGAAATCATATTGGTGATGATGGGAGCATTAAAATCAAAATAAATATTCGCATCGCCAGTAATAAAATCTCCTACAGCTACATCACTTTTAGGTTTTATTTTATAGGCTACAAAACCGTGACTTGCGGGTTCGTTGGTATTTTCATCGGGTAGATTGATACCATCAAAAATAAACTCTACTTCGTTTTCATTGTTTACTTCAATACGGTAGTTATGACTCGCATTTACAGGTCTTAAAGTGCTGTAATCTAATTTTGGATGTAGCGTGTCTAAAATTCTTACATTAATAGCGCTGGCAGTTCCCGTATTTTGGAAACGAATTAAGTAATTTAAATATTCATCGGCCTCATCAATTTCTATTTCTTCTCCCTGCAGCACTTGCTTGTCGTTAGGATCATAAGAATTTACTACAATTTGGTCGTAGATAAAGGTATTGTCGTTTGGAGTAAAATCATTCATACTCGGACTTACATTTGCGGTAAAGCTTAAAATATCATCTCCATTTACTGTTGGTGGTTGAAAGGTTTGCATCGTGATATCTACCGTTTGAAAGGTCAAAGGCTGTAGATTAGCAATATCAAACGTTAGTTGGTTAGCTGTCGTTGAGGTTGGCGTCACACCTGCATTTACAAAACTTTGCATTGCATCATCAAAATCCAAGGTTATTATAGCATTGGTAACGGCTTGCGTACCTATATTTTCTACGACTAATTGATAATCTGCTTCAAAACCAGGACGCGCTTCGCTGGTAGGAATCAAAACTACATTTAAATCTTCAATAGTTTGATTAGCGGTCACACAAAAATCAGCTACCTCAGTATTGGAAGTTGTGAAAGTTATTTGTTGAGTTACAGGAGTTATAGAGAAGTAACTTGGGTAATTCAAGACTGAAACGGTAAAGTTATTTTGTGTAGTACCAAATTGATAATCCCCATAGCTAGAATAGGTTTTTAAATTATCAATACCATCATTAGCATTGATCATAAAACCAGAAATACCAGCATCATTAGGGTCACAACCGTTGTTGTTTTCATCATAAGAAATATTACCGACAATTGAATTACAATTTTGAGATTGGGTATCACCCGTAATTGTCCAGCCTAGGTTATTTATCAGCTCATCTCTAGCAGTAATGTTACAATAACTTAAGTTATTTGCTTCCATATAGCCATTTGTAAGATTTGATGATGCAAGATGATTAAGGAACTTATCATAATTGATCACATCTAAACCAGTATTATTAATAACTTTACCTAACCCTCCGTGTGGAAACTGTAGCATTGATAAGTCTTGATTGAAAGAAGATGCATTATTAAATAATTCAGAAATATTATTTACACCAGAAATATTCCAGTTATTGATAGGTTGATTAAAAGAAGTAGCGTCTTTAAGCATTTTATCTAAGGAATATGCATTAGAAATATTCCAATTGTTTAAAGGTTGATTAAATGAAGACGCACCTAGAAACATGGCACTAAAATTATAACCAGATATTACATTCCAATTAGAAATATCTTGATTAAACGAACTAGCTCCTTCAAAAGTACTACCAAAGTCTGTAATATTTGAAACATCCCAGTTATTGATAGGTTGATTATAAGAAATAGCATCTTTAAAAACAGAATTTAAAGAAGTTAAACTTGAAATATCCCAATTGTTTAAATCTTGATTGAATAAACTAGCTCCCCAAAACATACTATTCATATCTGCAATATTAGAAACATTCCAACTATTTAAAGGTTGGTTAAAACTTATTGCATTCCCAAACATCGAAAACATATTAGTTACGTTAGAAACATCCCAATTATTTATATTTTTATTGAAGGAGCTGGCCTCACTAAACATATGGCTCATGTCTGTAACATTAGAGGTATCCCAACTTCCTAAAGGTTGATTAAAACTATAAGCTCTGAGAAACATATTATTTGTAGAGTTTATACTAGAAATGTCCCAAGAATTTAGTGGTTGATTAAAGTCTGAAGCATCCATAAACATTTGAATCACGGTGGTAACGTTACTAACATCCCAATTATCAATATTCTGATTGAAATTTGTTGCTCCTCTAAACATAAAACTCATACTAATCACATTAGACGTATCCCAACTGCTTAAAGGCTTATTGAATGAAGTCGCCATTGAAAACATTTCACTCATATTGGTTACATTTGAAGTATCCCAGCTATTTATGTTTTGATTAAATGAATTTGCTCCAGAAAATATAGAATTCATATTAGTTACATTGGTCGTATTCCAACCATTTAATGGTTGGTTGAACTTTTTTGCTCCATAAAACATTAGGTTCATATTTGTCACATTTGAAACATTCCAGCTATTAAGAGACTGATTGAACTGATTTGTGCCATAAAATAGTTGACTCATTTCAGTAATATTTGAAACATCCCAATGATCAATAGATTGATTAAAATTTGAACAATTTTTAAACATTCCATTCATATTAATAACTTGACTTAAATCTGGAGCATCTGTCGCATTGATTTCTAAGTTGTAACAATTTTGAAAAGCATAACTCATTGTCGTCCATTGTTGACTACCCCATTGTTCAACACTAAGCAAATCATGTTTCCCAGAAAAAGAAAATTTTGGATAATTACCTGTAATGCTTACCGAATATACTCCTGGGGAAGTATATGTATGTGAAATAGATGAGGTCTGATTTGTTAAAATGGTACCGTCTCCAAAATCGACATTATAGTTAAACCCTGTACCGTTTGCTGGAATATAGACTTTATCACCACTTGATGAGATTAACCACTTTGTCGTAAAAGCATTAGGGTTTAATATCTGACCACAATTCATATCTTGGTAATCAAACTGAATTGTCCAGCCTCTATTATTAATTAAATTTGAACGGGTTGCTGTATTACAATAGTACATTCCAATCGCATTTAGGGTTTTATTAGTTAAATTCAAATTGTAAAATTTGTCTAATAAGTTTTCATAATTTGTGATATTTAAATTTGTATCAGCAATCATATAGCCTAAACTAACACTTGTATTAAAATTCCAATTGGATAAATCTTGGTTAAATGAAAGAGCATCATCAAACATATTTTGCATATTGATCACATTGGAAACATTCCAGTTATTTAATGGTTGATCAAAGGAAGTTGCTTGATAAAACATTCTATTCATATTCGTAATATTAGAAACATTCCAGCTGTTGAGAGATTGATTGAGATTAGAACATCTTTCAAACATCTGACTTAAATCTGTAGTTTGACTCAAATCTGGAGAATCAGTAGCTGTAATAATAAGTTTTTGACAACCTTCAAAAGCAGAATTCATAGATTCCCATTGAATATCTCCCCATTGGTCTATAGATAGAATGTTCCCATAAAAATTTCCCGACCAATTACCATTGAAGTATATTCTTGGAAACGTACCCGTAATACTTACTGTATAATTCCCCGCTGTAGAATAACTATGGGTTACGTTCCCAGTTTGATTGTTTAGGACTGTCCCATCTCCAAAATCTACCGTATAATTATAGACTGAACTTTGGTAAGTAGGAATAGTTATGTTTAAATCACCTGGATTTACCTCCCAAGTGGTAATAAATGGTTGGTTTTGGGCTTGGGTATAAAGAGTAGAAAATGTAATAAGCAGAAATACGTAAAGATTTTTCATAAGATAGTTGGTTTATGCTTAGCAATATAGCATTTTTTTACTACCAGTTAAGAAAATCTTAAAAATAAGCCCTTAGTTGCACGCTACCCGTATGTATAGCGTCTGCGTTTTCACTTTTTCGTCCAAAATAGGAAAGGTTGAGGTCTAAATAATTGGTGAGTTTTCGTTGTGCTAAGAGCGTCCACGTAAAGTTTTTATTGGGTTGCAAACCTTGCAACATTTGGTAAGCTACCGGAGAAAAAGCACTTCCTGTAAATTCATTAAAAATATAATTAAACTCTCCGCTAAGCGCATATTTTTGAGCATTGGCAAAATTAAAGGAAGCTCCTAATTTTTGCTGTTGTAATTCCTCTTCATCGCCTAACCTGTTGGTTTGGGTGTTGTATTGGTAAAATACATCAAAACGAGTGCTTCTAGAGAATAAATAGGAAACTTTGGGGTTGGTGGTGTAGCTTAAAATATCATAATTTCGGTTACCAAAATTCTCTGAGGTACTTACCGTAGTGGTGGTTTGGTTGTCAAAATTAAACAACCAGCTTTCTTGTACTTTATGGTTAAACTTTAATTGGTGACTTTCAATGTCATTTTCTTGAAATCCGGTAGAAAGCAAATTTTTTGCTCGGGTTGAGATATACGTGTAAGAGGTGGTGTAACGTTGCTTTCCGCGATTAAAGAATATAGTATTTCTAAAGTTGAGGTTTACGGCTAATTCTTCTTCTCCGCTATCGTTAAACGGATTCAGGTCAAAGTTATCTTCCTCTCTTTCTATCTTTCGGTCCACCAAATAAGAGGTTTGGTTATAAAAATGTTCTAGAAAATTTTTAGTGCTCGCATCATCACTCAGTTGCATAAAATTAAGCGTCACCACTTGACTGAATTTATTCTGATGTGTTTTTAAGAAGATTTGGTTAGGTAACAAGACTCGTACATATTTTGCCTGATCGGGGAAGGGTGAAATTTCAAACTCTTCTAGTTCTTGTATACCATTATCGTTATAATCGTTCCACGTGTATTGTCCCTCACCGGGATTTACTTCCACGTAAGTGAATTCTTGCTGCGCTAAGGTTCCACTATTAGTTTCGTAGGCGGTATTAAGGCTTACCAATTTGTCAAATAAAAATTGATTGTACAACACGCGAGAGTTAAGCGATTGTTCATCTGCTACGTTTTCTTCTTCATTAATCAACTTTCTGTAATTAGCAAATACCGAAAGTTGCGTGTTTTCATTTTGTATGAGTTGCGATTTTAAATAGTAATTGTTAGAATGGCTTACACGCTGCAAGTTATTGTTTCGTAAACTGTCATTTACTCGGTGACGATAACCGATTTCGGCATAAACCGCCGTGCTATCTCCAACGCCGGTAAATACTTCGTAGCTATTAAACCTCTGACTTATCCCTGTTAAATTTTGCGTTGCTTTTTCTTGCTGCTGATTGTCTTCTAGGTTAATTCGGGTTCCTGTCCATACTTTTCCAAAATCATACACCGCAAAAGCATTCATTCTTAAAAATTCTGAAGTAAAAGTGTTGCCGTCGCTTTCTAAATAACTTCCGTGAAGTTGCGTTCTTAACTTTCCTAATTGGTGCTGTGAAGATATGACATGACGTGTACCTGAATAATTTTCCGAGTAATCGAGATGTTCAAAACGGTATTGAGAAACACCGTTTTTAAGTGTTCTAAAATTAATTCCTGATTGTATATAATTTTGATTTCCTAACGGATTGACTAAATTCCAATCTCTAGCAAACTCCACATTAAACAAGCGCTCTATACTTTGAAATTGATCTTGCAGGTAATTAATTCCGGCAAAAGCCTCTATTTGTGAAGAATCTTTTAACTGAACCACGCGTTGCGTAACTTCCATTCTTCCTGCAAAACCGTTATTATTATCGTCATCTAAATCTGAAAATAAATTCTCATCATTCTTACTGGCAGCAAATTCAAAATCTACTTTTGTTTTTTCTGAAGGTTGATATTTCCCATTCACCACACCTACTTGCAATTTGGTAGGCGCAAAAAGCCGAATAATAGGTGCATAATTTCCCTGCGGAATTCCGTTTACCGGAGCTACATACTCGTAAATTCGAGTAATGGCACTCGCATTGGTCAACACATAATCTCCTTGGTTTTCGCCCACATTGCTAAAACGTACTTGAAATAATTCATCATCGGGATTTGTAGAATACACAAAAACCTCTTCGCCGTTTATGACTTCTTTAGTGTAAAGCACTTTGTTTTCGTCAAACGTATCGGCAACTGCGCTAGGAGCTATCATTTGATTGGTGTCATCTCCCGCATCTACAAGAATTTGAGCTTGCTCTTCGTTGAGGTTTTGTTGCAACGGTTGATTTTTGATATCATTTTCTGAATATACAAAGGCGCCAATTTCTAATTTTTCACTAGTATGTTTTCCACCACCAGTAGCGACCACCCGAGAATAATTACGGTCTGAATATTGATATTCTACGGTAATTCGCATTTCGGAAGTAATAGGATAAGTGGCGTTAAAAATAATTTCCCCAGCATTGTAATCTATTACATAATCTTCATTTTCTCCTCGCTCAAGGCGGATTCCATTCACAAAAACCGATTCGCTGCCCGATACGATTAAAACGAATAGCTCTCCGTTAGGTCCAGTTAATTTATACGGACCTTGATTTCCCTCTTGGCCTTGAAATTGATTTCTAGTAAACACACCGCGTACCAGTGCTCCAGCAGCAAAAATATCGGTGGAGTTTCCGTCAGGATTTAGAGTGGCTCCTAGTGAAAGTCCTTGTACTTTTTTGGTGTAAGAAGCAAAATAAGAATCGGTTTGTACTAGATCTACATCTCCAGCTCTTATGTTCCAGTTTTTTCCGTAAAGTTCAATAAAAATTTGGTCAAATTCATTTAGGTTTTGCGAATAACCATTCTGTTGAATAGGAATATTTGAGTCTTGTAAAGAAGCACGAAGATTTACATTATCTGAAATTTTTCCTGTGATTTGCAAATCTAATTCAGAATCTAACACTGCATTTTGATTGGTACCGACGGTAATTCCTCTAGAAATACTTCCGCTGGTGGTTAATCCGTCAAAGGGAACAAAAGAGCTTTGATTTTTTTCTTCTCCTAATTGGTAAATTCGGTTCACCCGGTTTTCATTTCCTACAATGATATTGGGATCAAATTGGTAGTAACGTTTGGTGAAGAAATCGGGATATTTTCTATAGACTATTTTAATAGAATCGTTTTGTTTCCGTAAAGAATCATTAAGAACTAGGTAGCTTTTAGCAAAATCTACTTGGTAAGCTGTAGAATCGAGTAACTTTTCTTGTGAGTTGTAAACCTTAAACTTAAAAGGGTTTATACTTACTGAATCGATAAATATAGTATCGCTAACGGCTATTTTTTTTTCGGAAAAATCACCCTCATATACCTGTGCATTCACAGTTATGGCAAAGAGTAAAAAGAAAATAAATAGAAGTATGCGCATGTAAAGTAAAACTAATGCTTTTCATAAATATTTTATGAAATCTAAATCAATTTTTAAGAAACAAGTATTCTTAACGTTTACATTATTCTATTTTTGTGAAAAAATAAGTTTATGGTTATTGTTTCTTACAATGTAAATGGCATTAGAGCCGCATTGAGAAAAGATTTACTTACTTGGTTAAGCCAAGTAAACGCCGATGTAGTTTGCTTACAAGAAATAAAAGCAAATCCAGATCAATTTGATGAAGAGGTTTTTCATGAAATTGGTTATAAGTATTGCTATTGGTATCCTGCACAAAAAAAAGGGTATAGCGGGGTGGCCATATTAAGCAAAACTGAACCTAAGAATGTAGTTTATGGAACAGGAATAGACTATATGGATTTTGAAGGAAGATCAATAAGAGCAGATTTTGAAGATCTTTCGGTGATGAGTTTATACCTGCCTTCTGGGACTAATATAGACAGATTAGAGTTTAAATTGACCTTTATGGATGATTTTCAAACCTATATAAATCAGCTAAAAGAAGATGCTCCTAATTTGGTGATTTCTGGAGATTATAATATTTGTCATAAAGCTATAGACATTCATGATCCTGTACGTTTAAAGAATGTATCTGGATTTTTACCAGTAGAAAGAACGTGGTTAGGAAGCTTTTTATCACAAGGCTTTCTTGATTCTTTTAGGTATTTAAACCCAGATAGAGTGGAGTATTCTTGGTGGAGCTATCGTGCCAATGCTAGAGCAAATAACAAAGGTTGGCGTTTAGATTATCATTTAGTTAGTGCTCCATTACAAGAAAAAATAAAAAGAGCCGTTATCTTACCAGAGGCAAAACATAGCGATCATTGTCCTATATTAGTAGAATTAAAATAAAATAAAAATATGTTTAGAAAAATATTGATAGTTCCCATCGTAGCATTGACTTTGGCAACTTCTTGTGTGCCGGCTAAAAAATTTGCCGATCTAGAAACGAAATATGATGACTTAGAAGCAAAGTCGAACAGCCTTCAACAGAAACTAGATAATTGTGAAGAAGAAAATCTAAATAGTAGAAATGAGTTTGAACAAGCTCAAAAAAGAATGTCTGAACTTCAAACTCAAAATCAGGGGTATGAAGAGAAATTTAGAAATTTAGAAGAATTATATGGTAATTTACAAGAATCATACAATGCTTTAGAATCTAATAGTTCGAACTTGTTACAGGATATTTCTAAACAAAATAGAACCTTATTAGGAGATTTAGAAAATAAACAAAATGCTTTAGCTAAAGAAAAACAGAGATTGCAGTTATTAGAAGAAGATTTAAAATCACGTAGTCAACGAATTGATGAGCTAGAAACAATTTTGGCAGCTAAAGATGCTAAAATGAAAGCGTTAAAACAAAGTGTTTCTAATGCATTGACCAACTTTGAGGGTAAAGGTTTAACCGTGGAGCAGAGAAACGGCAAAGTATATGTTTCTATGGAAAATAAACTTTTATTTAGTTCAGGAAGCTGGGCTGTAGGAGAGCAGGGACAACAAGCTGTAAAGCAATTAGCAGCAGTCTTAGCCGAAAATAATGACATAAATGTATTGATAGAAGGTCACACAGATAATGTGCCTTACGGCGGAAATGGGGCTTTACAAAACAATTGGGATCTTTCAACAAAAAGAGCTACTTCTATTGTCAATTTGTTACAGCAAAATGGAAGAATTAATGCAGAGCGATTAACTGCAGCAGGTCGTGGGGAATATGCTCCTATTGCGAGTAATTCTAGTGTTGAAGGTAAAGCTAAGAACAGACGTATTGAGGTAATTCTTACACCTAAATACGATGAACTTTCTCGATTATTATCTGAAGAGAATCGAGATAGATAAAACTTAAAGACACTCCCTTTTCTATTCATTTAGAAATGGGAGTTTTTTATAGTTTCTACTTTAATTTTTCTACTAGACTCTTGTGTAAAAAAGCTGCTTTTCCATAAGTCGATTTAATATGAAGCCAGTCGTGATGTTGTCCTAATAATTTAATAGTGTCATTTTGAAATAAGTTTGCTATAATTTTATGAGAAATACTAGGTCCGCTTCTCAAATTTGCTCGAGCAGTTTTTATCACCAAGTAGTCTTCCTTAAAACTTCTTGAAAAATCATTTTTTTGTATCGACTTGGATTTATATACAAATGGCAAAGGGTCGATAGCTCCATTACGATAAATTCCGAAATGAAGATGTGGAGTAGTTGTCCTTGCATTCCCCGAGTTTCCTACCAAACCTAAGGTATCACCGATCTTAACTCTATCACCAACATTTACCAGTATGCTGTCTAAATGAGCATAGTAAATAGAATTACCAAATAAACTTTCCTTTAGCCAAACTTGTTTTCCGCCAAGACCTCTATTTCCAGTTCTGGTTACTCTGCCTTCGGTTACCGCTACAGTAGGAGTTCCGCGTGAAGCGAAAATATCTATCCCTTCATGACTTCTTTTTCCGCCATCTCTCGGATTTCCCCAAAAACTTTGTATAGCTTTATTATCTTTTCCTACGACGGGAAAATAATAGGTAGGTGAAGTATTTAATTGAATAAAAAAATTGCTGCTAGAAGCTATTTCGGGCTGGATAATAATTTTATACTCTCCGTCTTGTTTAGGAGTATAGCTAATTGTATTTTCTTGGATATCATTACTCAGCACTTCTTCCCATAAGGTGTCTTTCTTTTTTAGAAAATTGATAAAAACTCTATCCTGTAAAGAATCTAAGCTTACTTTTGCCGTGAACGAAGTTCCTCTTTTTAACGAAAAAGAATAGGTGTAAATTTTATTTTGAAAATATGAGAAAGCTCCTTTTTCACCATAAGGTAAATCTACTTCTATACTATCTAAAATAGCATTGCTGTAAGTAGAATGCCATTTATTAATAACAGCTTTTCTGTTTTTAAATTCTTTTTTATAGGTTTCTCTCGCTGTAGGTGAAGACAGTACTTGATTGATTTTTGTGCAAGAAATGAATCCGGCAAAAATTAAAATAGTTACGCTTATAAGACTTAAAATTTTTTTCACATAAAATGAAAATGCATAAATCTTGCCATAAATTTAGAAATAGATTTTATCCAAAAAGAAGTTCTACCACTTCTTCTACTCGAGAAGCTAACTCTACTTTAATAGCATATTTTCCCGTATTTATTTTATTTTGGGTTGATACAACAATAGTTTCAAAACCTAATTTTTCGGCTTCTAGAATTCGTTGTTCAACTTTAGTCACAGGTCTCACTTCTCCTGCTAAACCAATTTCTGCAGCAAAGCAAATATTCTTTTCGATAGATATGTCTTCATTAGAAGATAAGATGGCAGCGACAACCGCCAAATCTATAGCGGGATCGTCTACAGAAATTCCTCCCGTAATGTTTAAGAAAACATCTTTAGCTCCTAATCTAAACCCGGCTCTTTTTTCTAAAACCGCTAAGATCATATTTAGTCTTTTGGCATTATAGCCTGTGGTAGAGCGTTGAGGAGTTCCATAAACAGCTGTACTTACTAATGCTTGTATTTCTATCATCAAAGGGCGTATGCCTTCAAGAGTAGCAGCGATAGCAGTTCCACTCAATTCTTGATTACTCTTACTGAGTAATATTTCTGATGGATTACTTACTTCTCTTAGGCCTTCTCCTTGCATTTCGTAAATACCTAATTCATTGGTAGAGCCAAATCTATTTTTATGAGCTCTAAGGATTCTATATACGTGGTTTCGGTCTCCTTCAAATTGCAAAACGGTATCGACCATATGCTCTAGCACCTTTGGTCCCGCGATGCTTCCTTCTTTAGTAATATGTCCAATCAATAAAACGGGAGTATGGGTTTCTTTCGCAAATTTAATAAGCTCTGAAGTGCATTCTCTAATTTGAGAAATGCTACCTGGCGAACTCTCAATGAAATCACTATGTAGGGTCTGAATGGAGTCTATAATTACAATCTCTGGCTCTAATTTTTCTATTTGCTGAAAAATATGTTGTGTTTTAGTTTCGGTGAGGATGTAGCATTCAGAAGGGTTAGAATTGATACGTTCTGCACGCATCTTTATTTGCTGCTGACTTTCTTCTCCAGATACATATAAGGTTCTATATTTTAACTGAAGTGAAACTTGTAATAACAAAGTACTCTTTCCTATTCCTGGTTCTCCTCCTAATAAGGTTAACGAACCAGGAATAAGTCCGCCGCCTAATACACGGTCTAATTCAGTGTTGTTGGTAGAAAGTCTTTTCTCCTTTTTGTACTCAATATCTTTGATAAGGGTTGGGCTAGCGTTTCTTTTTTTAGAAGAATTGCCAGAACTAGAAGGAGTTTTCCAGTCCTTCTCATCTTGCTTTTGAATAACTTCTTCTACAAGGGTGTTCCATTGTTTACAAGAAGAGCATTGGCCTTGCCATTTAGCGTGTTGATTCCCGCAATTTTGACAAAAAAAAGTAGTTTTGGTTTTAGCCATTAGAAGATATTTTTAGCTAAAATAGAGAAAGTTTATAAACCTAAATCCGCTTTAAGCGAGTTAATTTTTTCTATCATCATGTCTTTAGTGAGATATGAAGCTTCATTAAGAGAAAAGGCTTCTTGATATTCTTTAAGCGCTCTTTTAGGTTTTCCAAGCTCTTCATTGTAGCGTGCTAAAAAGTAACTTCCAATCATACTTTCAGGATGTTCTTTTTGTGCTAATTTCCCTAAATCTTCATATTGTCCAAATTCTTTCTTCTCTTCGATAGCCGATGAAATTGTCATAAAATCACTAACGCGAATTTTGATATCTAATTCGTATAATTTTTGAATCACTTCATATTTATCTACCAAATAATTATAAAAAGTTCCTTTGGTTTTAAGTACTTTTTCTTGGTAGTCTTTTGAAGTGATAGGACGATAAACTGAAAAAATATCTTCTATTGCTTTAGGAATAGCTCTCCCAACCAATGAGTAGTGAGTCGCTTCTTCAAAATTATCATCATAAAAATATAGTTTCTCATTTTCAATTTCTTTGAGGCTATTAATCATTTGCAGATTGCTTTCTTTTAAGAGTTCAGCATCATCTGTTCCTGTAGCTATATAATACCAAACTTTCTCTTTAGATTTTGAAAGAATACCTGGTAGATTGTTTTTTATAACATCGGTATAATCTGCGCTTAGATTAATATATCCATCAAAAATGGGATTTTCTTTGAGCAAATAGTAATTCATTAAATTCGCCGTAAGGTCGTGTCCCACAACAATCCTAAAATTAGAGATACGGTAATTTTTCTCTAAAAGAGGTAATAATTCTTCCCCTATAAATTCAAAAAAATCGGCGCCTTGATCTACGGGGAGGTAATTTTCTAAGTCATATTTGGTGTCATCCATTCTTGTCTTAGATTGATTGATTCCCACCACTAAAGCTTCAGGCATATCTTCCCAATAACTATAATAATCGACATTACCAGCGACAGGTTCAAATAGATAATCACCGTCAAATACGAGTACTAACGGATACGATTTTTTTACATTGGATTTGTAATTCCGCGGAAGCTGTATTTTAAGTTCCCGCTTAGTTTGAAGTTTTTCAGATTCCAAAACTTTGTATTCTACTTGGCTGAATCCTAGTTGAGAAGAGGCTATAAGGGAGCATAGAAGCAGTATAGTTTTTTTCATTTAGTAGGCTTTGAAATTGCCTTATAAGATATGAAAAAATTACTTTTTATTCACTATAGGGATTAGAAAAATCGACAAACTACCGATAACTAGGTTTAAAAGCGTTTGGGATCCCCAGATAACCCATCCAAATGCTTCACCTGTTTGTTGGTTTATTCCGTAAAGTGCAAGCACTGCGCCAATTGCAATTGGATAAACGCCAACCCCTCCGTTGGTGACAGAGATTGCAAAGGAGCCTACTACAAATGCTACAAGAATTTGCCCTATGCTAATTATAGATGCTCCTGGAACAGCAAATTTGATAAGATAAAACATAATAAGGTACATAAGCCAAATGAAAAAAGTATGAAAAATAAAGGCATACTTGTTTTTTATGGTAAGAATACTTTTCATTCCTTCTAAAATTCCTATTCCAAACTTTCTAATTTTTATAATGAAGGGTATGTTTGATTTTTTAATGATCTTTAAAAACAAAAGGCCTAAAAAGAATAAACTAGCTAATATCAAAATTCCCATAAAGGGGTTAATTTGATAAGTTTCAATCACTAATAATATATATTGGGTTTGAGAAATAAAGGCGATCGTTAAAATAAGAAGGAGCATAACTAGATCTGCCACTCTCTCTGAAATAATTGTTCCGAAGGCTTTCTCAAAGGGAATATTTTCATAAGTAGCGATACTTGCTCCTCTTAATACTTCGCCAGATCTTGGAATGCCTAAATTGGCTAAATAACCAGACATAACCGCCATAAAACTGTTGTGAAGTTTTATTTTATATCCCATAGGATTCAATAGGAATTTCCATCGATAGGCTCTAGACAAGTGAGATAAAATACCACAAATAAGGGATAGAAATACAAAAAGCAAATCTGCATTTACGATATTTTCATAAAGTTGATTTCTTTCTTCTTGAGTGGATTTATATATAGATAGCCCAATTAAAAAAACTCCCAACAAAAGTGGGAGTATAATTTTAAGGGATTTTATAATTTTCTTTTTTTTCAAAAGAAAGGTATTAATTTAGGAGGTTGTTTTCTTCATTAGGAAAAACAATTGAGGGCTTAAATTTTTTTGCTTCCTCAAGGCTCATTATACCGTAAGTGATTAGAATAAGCACATCTCCTTTTGCAACTTTTCTTGCTGCAGCACCATTTAAACAAATTTCGCCAGAATTTCTAGGTCCGGGAATAGCGTAGGTCTCTAGCCTTTCGCCATTGTTATTATTTACAATTTGTACTTTTTCACCTTCCACAATATTAGCAGCATCCATAAGATCTTCATCAATAGTAATACTACCAATGTAATTTAAGTCGGCTCCGGTAACTTTTACTCGGTGAATTTTAGATTTTACAACGTGAATTTGCATTTCTTTTTGTTTAAAACTTTTAGTTTAGTGCAATGTTATCAATTAACCTTACATTTTTTGCGTAAGCAGCTATAAATGCGCGGTATTTTTCTTCTTGCTTTGACTCTGAAAAAGACTCTAGGGTTTGTGCGTTAGCAATTTCAAAATATTCTAATCGCAATAGAGGGTGTTTTTCGAAGGCAAATTTAATATCCTTTTCAATATCTTTAACAGATTTTATGCCAAAGTTATTCTTTGCTTCTTGTAAACTCTTGTAAATAAAAGCAGATTCTGCTTTATCTTCTATAGAGAGTAAAGAGTTTCTTGAGCTTCTTGCTAAACCATTTTCTTCTCTATTTATTTTGCATCCAATAACATCTACAGGAAGCTTTGTAAGCTCTACAAGTTTTTTAATGATAAGTAGTTGCTGGTAGTCCTTTTCGCCAAAAAAAGCTTTATCAGGTTCTACTACTTCAAATAATTTTTTTACAACAGTTCCTACTCCGTCAAAATGACCATCTCTATACTTACCTTCCATAAAAGTAGCGACAGAACCAAAATCAAAATGAGAAGACAAAATTTCTTTTCCGTAAATTTCTTGCGCATTTGGGGCAAATATCACAATACCTCTAGAGAATTTCTCTTCTATTAATTTAATATCATTATCTAAAGTTCTAGGATATTTTTCTAGATCTTCTTTATTGTTAAATTGAGTTGGATTAACAAAAATACTTACAACAACAACCTCACAAGTTGTTTGTGCAAATTCAATTAACGATAGATGACCTTCGTGAAGTGCTCCCATTGTAGGAACAAAACCTATAGTTTTATGACTTGTTTTTTCAGCAGATAGAAAGTCTCTAAGTGCTTTTTTTTCTTTGAATAGCTGCACGCGGTTTATGTTTAAGTTGTGCAAAATTAATATATTACTGGTAAACTGCATAAAATTTTGTAATTTTGCCTGTTTTTTATCGTTAATAGTTAATAGCAATAGTATATCATTTATGAAAGATAAACGCATTTTGTATGTATCTTCAGAGGTAATTCCTTATTTACCCGAAACCGAAATATCATCTATGTCATTTGAAGCACCGCGAATGATTAACAATCAAGGCGGGCAAATTCGTATTTTTATGCCAAGGTTTGGGAATATTAATGAAAGAAGACATCAATTGCATGAGGTAATTCGTCTTTCTGGAATGAATTTAGTCATTAATGACTTGGACATGCCTTTAATAATAAAGGTGGCCTCTGTTCCTAAAGAACGTATGCAGGTTTATTTTATTGATAATGAAGATTACTTTAAACGTAAAGCAACCTTTACAGATGAAGATGGTAATCTTTTTGAAGATAATGATGAGAGAGCAATCTTTTTTGCCAAAGGTGTAATCGAAACGGTCAAGAAATTGAATTGGTCTCCAGATATAATTCATGTTCATGGGTGGTTGGCATCTCTTCTTCCTCTTTATTTGAGGAATTATTATGGGAATGAACCTTTATTCTCAAATTCAAAAATTGTGACCTCTATATACAATAAAGGCTTTGATGATATGTTAGATACAGAGATGCAAAAGAAGGTTTTGTTTGATGGTTTGGAAGATGATGTAGTAGAGCATTTAGAAAATCCTACGTATTCAAACATTATGAAAACGGCTATTGATAATTCAGATGCTTTAATTAAAGGAAGTGAAGAAATTCCAGAAGAATTAGAAAACTATCTGAAAGAAAAAGACATGCCAGTATTAGAGTATAAATCTAAAGAAGAATTTGCTCAGGCTTATCAAGACTTTTATCTAACTGAAGTCTTAAATGAAAAAGAATAATTATATGAAAGAATTAAGCAGGTTAACTTTCCTACTTTTAGGAATAGTTTTATTCACCGCCTCTTGTGAAGATGATTTTTCAGAAACTGGAAGCAGCTTAGTAAACAATAATAATTTTAATGCGCTTTTGTATAACTCTTCGCAAATTGAAGTTTCTACAAAACCATTAGTTAGAATGCAATCTAATTTACTGAACAGTTATTCAGTAGGTTTCTACAGTGATAACATTTATGGAAATTATTCATCAAGCATACTAACACAGTTAAGCTTGCAAAATGCAAACCCTGATTTTGGAACATTTCCAGAATTAGATAGTGTAGTGTTGACTATTCCATACTATAGTACTGCTATATCACAAGATGAAGAAGGAACACAATATGAATTAGATTCTATTTATGGATCTACACCCATAAATTTGGAATTATACCAATCTAATTATTTTCTAAGAAGTCAAGACCCAGAAAATAATTATGAAGCTCAAGCATATTACTCTGACCAAGGAGATCTTTTTGAAAGTTTTTTAGAACCTACACCTTTTAAAACTATTGAGAGTTTTAAACCATCCTCACAGGAGGTAACTTATAGAGAAATTAATACTCAAGGGGAGTTTGATACTATTACGAAAAGCCCTAGGATGAGAGTTAATTTGCCTTTAGATTTCTTCCAAGAATTAATAATGAATCGTGTAGGAACTTCAGAATTGTTAAGTAATTCCAATTTTCAAAATTTCTTTAGGGGTGTTTATATAAAACCTGTAAACAGTTCAGGAAGTACTATTAACGCTCTTTCTTTATTAAATTTAAGATCTGAAGAGGCTAAAATAAGTTTATACTTCCATACTTCTGAGGTAGAAGATCCCTCTGATGATGAGATAGAACAAAAAGAATATTCCTTATTTTTTGGATCTAATATTATTAATGTCATGAATACAAATGGGCAAAATATTCCATCGGGTGATAATATATATTTAAAAGGAGGTCAAGGTTCTATGGCAATCATAGATTTATTTACAGATCCAGCAGAGTTGGAGACGTTAAGGTCTTCAGATTGGTTGATTAATGATGCAAATCTTACTTTTTATGTAGATGAGAATGAGGTAAGTGAAGAACATAATCAACCAGAACGATTATTTATTTATGATATTAAAAACAATAGAGTTCTACAAGATTATACTTTTGATGTAAGTGCTAATGATAATAGTCCTATTGATTCTAGGTTAATTCATTTAAGCAGATTAAATGAAGATGATAGGGGAAGAAGATTTTATAAAATTAGGCTTACCTCTCATATAAGTGATATAATCAATAAGGATTCTACTAATACACGTCTTGGCTTGGTGGTTAGTAATAATGTAAACATTTTTAATGCTGTTAAAGCAGAGGTTGAAGGTGAAGAGAATGTAGATGAAGAGTATCAATTGGAAGTAATTCCTTCTCCCATGTTAAATACCCCTCAAAGTACCGTTTTATATGGACCAGAAGAGCCAGGAGAGAACAGATTAAAGCTTAATATATTTTATACTGAATCAAATTAATTATGTGTGGCATTGTAGGTTATATTGGAAAAAGAGATGCTTATCCTATTGTTTTAAAAGGATTGCAGCGTTTAGAATATAGAGGTTATGATAGTGCGGGAATTGCGCTTTATGATGGAGCAAATCTCAATGTTTGTAAAACCAAAGGAAAGGTTCTTGATCTTAAGAATAAGATGGAAGCTGAAGGTTTTTCTCAGGGAAATATTGGTATAGGGCACACGCGCTGGGCTACTCATGGCGTTCCCAATGATGTTAACTCACATCCTCATTATTCTAATTCTGAAGATCTGGTAATTATTCATAACGGAATTATTGAAAACTATGATGCACTAAAAAAAGAATTAATTAAAAGAGGGTATACTTTTAAATCTGATACAGATACTGAGGTATTAGTGAATCTTATTGAAGATGTTAAGAATAAAGAAAATGTAAAATTAGGGAAAGCAGTTCAGATTGCATTAAATCAAACTATTGGGGCGTATGCGATCGCTGTGTTTGATAGAAATAAACCCGACGAAATTGTTGTTGCTCGTTTAGGAAGTCCACTAGCTATTGGAGTGGGTGAAAATGAGTTTTTTATAGCGTCAGATGCATCTCCTTTTATTGAATTTACTAAAAATGCTATTTATCTTGAAGACGGAGAAATGGCTATTGTTCGTCTTGGTAGAGAAGTTAAAGTAAGGGAAATTAAAAATGACTCTTCTGTAGATCCTTACGTTCAAGAGTTGCAAATTAATCTAGAGCAGATAGAAAAAGGAGGTTACGACCACTTTATGCTTAAAGAGATTTATGAACAACCAAATGCTATTGTAGATACCTATAGAGGTAGAATGCTAGTTGATAAGGGTATTATAAGAATGGCAGGGGTTGATGACAATATTGAAAAATTCACAAACGCCAAACGTATTATAATTGTTGCTTGCGGTACTTCTTGGCACGCAGGTTTAGTAGCTGAATATATCTTTGAAGATATAGCAAGGATTCCTGTTGAAGTAGAATATGCTTCAGAATTTAGATATAGAAATCCAGTTATTGATAAAAATGATGTGGTAATTGCAATTTCCCAATCTGGTGAAACTGCAGATACGATGGCAGCAATCAAATTAGCTAAAGAAAAGGGAGCGTTTGTATTTGGAGTGTGTAATGTTGTTGGATCTTCTATTTCTAGAGAAACTCATGCAGGAGCATACACACACGCGGGACCAGAAATTGGAGTGGCTTCAACAAAAGCTTTTACTACGCAAATTACAGTGTTGAGTTTAATAGCATTAAAATTAGCGAAAGCTAAAGGAGAGATTAATAATGCAGATTTTCATTATCATTTACAAGAATTAGATTTAATTCCTGAAAAGATAAAAAAAGCCTTAGAGGCGAATGATCATATTAAAAAGGTAGCTGAAAAATATATGAATGCGGCTAATTTCTTATATTTAGGAAGAGGATTTAATTTTCCTGTTGCTTTAGAAGGGGCATTAAAATTAAAAGAGATCTCTTACATTCACGCAGAGGGTTATCCTGCTGCCGAAATGAAACATGGTCCTATTGCTTTAATTGACGAAAAAATGCCTGTAGTTGTTATTGCTACTAAGAAAGGGCATTATGAGAAGGTGGTGAGCAATATTCAAGAAATTAAATCTAGAGAAGGAAGAATTATAGGTATTGTGACAGAGGGTGATGAAGATGTAAGGTCTATGGCAAATTATGTAATTGAAGTGCCAGATACTATTGAGGCGTTTACTCCATTACTAACTACAATTCCGCTTCAGCTGCTTTCATACCATATAGCTGTAATGTTAAATAAGAATGTAGATCAACCTAGAAACCTTGCAAAATCAGTAACTGTAGAATAATAATTAATTTTCAAAAATAGGGATGTTTTATTTCATGAAAATAATCTATCTTTGCAGCCGGAAAAAGCAAGCATTTTTTTCTATATTAAAAACTATAAATTAAACAATTAGATAATGTCTAAAGTTACAGGTAAAGTTGCACAAATTATCGGTCCTGTTGTTGATGTTGAGTTTAACACAGAAAACGCTGAGTTACCAAAGATTTACGATTCGTTAGAAATCACTAATAAAGATGGCTCTATATTAGTTCTTGAGGTTCAATCTCATATTGGAGAGAACACTGTTAGAACTATAGCAATGGATTCTGCCGACGGTTTAAGCCGTGGGACAGCAGTTGTTGCTACAGGAAATCCTATTCAAATGCCTATTGGAGATGAGGTTTATGGACGTCTTTTTAACGTAACAGGAGATGCGATTGATGGTCTAGGAAACTTGCCAAAAGCAGGTAAAGATGGTCTTTCTATTCACCGTGAAGCTCCAAAATTTGAAGATTTATCTGTATCTACAGAAGTTTTATTTACAGGAATCAAAGTAATCGATTTAATTGAGCCTTATGCAAAAGGAGGTAAAATTGGATTATTTGGTGGAGCCGGAGTTGGTAAAACTGTATTAATTCAAGAATTGATTAACAATATAGCAAAAGGTCACGGTGGACTTTCTGTATTCGCAGGAGTAGGGGAAAGAACACGTGAAGGAAATGACCTTTTAAGAGAGATGTTAGAATCTGGTATTATTAAATACGGAGATGACTTTATGCACTCTATGGAAGATGGAGGTTGGGACCTTAACAAAGTAGATAAAACTGCGATGAAAGGTTCTAAAGCAACTTTCGTTTTCGGACAAATGAACGAGCCGCCAGGAGCACGTGCTCGTGTGGCGCTTTCAGGATTAACTATTGCTGAGTATTTTCGTGATGGAGCAGGAGATGGACAAGGAAAAGATGTACTTTTCTTCGTAGATAATATCTTCCGTTTTACGCAAGCAGGTTCAGAGGTTTCTGCACTTCTTGGTCGTATGCCATCTGCGGTAGGATACCAGCCAACTTTAGCTACCGAAATGGGAGCTATGCAAGAGCGTATTTCTTCAACTAAGAGAGGTTCTATTACTTCTGTACAGGCAGTTTACGTACCTGCAGATGATTTAACAGATCCAGCGCCAGCAACTACATTTGCTCACTTAGATGCAACAACAGTACTTTCTCGTAAAATTGCTGAGTTAGGTATTTATCCTGCAGTAGATCCTTTAGAATCTACTTCAAGAATTTTAACAGCAGATATTTTAGGAGACGATCATTATAACTGTGCACAGCGTGTAAAAGAGCTGTTACAACGTTATAAGGAATTACAAGATATTATTGCAATTCTAGGTATGGAAGAATTATCTGAAGAAGATAAGTTAGCCGTATCTCGTGCAAGACGTGTACAACGTTTTTTATCTCAGCCTTTCCACGTAGCAGAGCAGTTTACAGGATTAAAAGGAGTTTTGGTAGATATTAAAGAAACCATCAAAGGATTTAATATGATCATGGATGGAGAATTAGATAAATATCCAGAAGCTGCTTTTAACTTAAAAGGAACTATTGACGAAGCTATAGAAGCTGGAGAAAAGATGTTAGCTGAATCATAAAAATAGATAAGAGATAAAAGCTGAGAGGTATTAGATTATCTTACATCTTGTTCTCACATCTTAATACTATAATACATGCATTTAGAGATAATAACCCCAGAAAAAGTGTTGCTTAGCGCGGAAGTAGAATCTGTTGCGGTACCAGGTGTAGATGGAGAATTTCAAATGCTCAATAATCACGAAGCTATTGTTTCTGTCCTTGTAAAAGGAGAAGTGAAAATTGGTGGAAATGTAACTTTGAGTGAAGATCTTCAAAATGAATTTACTAAAGGGGAAGATGGAAGGTTAGAATACCACATTAAAGGTGGAGTTTTAGAATTTAAAAATAATAAAGCTATTGTTTTAGCCGATTAAACTCATCTTACATATAGAGTATAAAAAAGCCCGAACATTAGTTCGGGTTTTTTTATACTCTATTTTTCAAACTAATAATATTCATAAGTTATTTTACGTTCAACAATTGTTGAAGTATTTGGATAATAAAGTGATTCTACAGGATATCCATCGTTGTTATAAGTATATTCAACATGCGTATCTGGAGTATTTTTTGGATTGTCTAGTTCAATTCGAGATCTTTTAGATAGGTTATGAAGGCTAATACAGTATAAACCTCCTAATGGAATGCCTAGATTTTTATCTATAATAAAACCAAATTCATCAAATAAATAATAAAACGGATTATTGTTATTGTCAAATTCTAAAAACTGTGACATTGCCATATCGTTATTATTCTCATAAGTGTCAGTTCTTTTTATTTTATTATTTGCATCGTAAAATATATTAGTAGTTGGAAGCATGTATATAGACATAATGCGTGTTATTTGAAAATCTGCATTAAAAGAATATGCCCATGTACCAATCTCTATTAATCTTTGATTTTGACTATATGTCTGAGTAATCGTGCTTTCAGCATTGACAAAATTACTTGAGTCACTAAAATCCACAGAAGTAGCATTAGGGTTCATTTCATATTTAGTGGTTTCTTCTATTTTACCTGATGCGTTATAGGCAAAAGAGTAATAAGTAATTTCATCTAGTTCATTCACATAAGCCAACTTATCTAACTTATTATCGTAATAATGAAGATAGAAAGATTGGATAATACCATATTCTTCAATAGTAAAAGATCTTAGCGAATTGGGAGCGGTAGGAGCTGTTTCTTCTTCCTCCTCTTCTTCTTCTTCTTCTTCCACTGGGATTTCTGTATTTTCTTCTTCAATGATCTCTTCTTTAGAATCATCCTTGCTGCAAGAAGTTATTAATGAGAAAATAAGAAAAAGGGTTAGTAGTACTTTTATTGATTTCATAAGATTAAGTTTTATTTAGCTAATTAAAGATAATCAATTAAATTTTAATTGTTATTTATATACAATAATATCTCCTGGTTGGCAGTCTAATGCTTTACAAATAGCCTCTAAGGTAGAAAACCGTATTGCTTTTGCTTTCCCTGTTTTAAGGATAGATAAATTGGCGGTGGTAATACCAATCTTTTCAGCTAACTCAACCGATTTCATACCTCGTTTTTCCAGCACTTCATCTAAATAAATTTCTATCGGCATAACTTAGATGGTTAAATCGTTTTCTTCTTTATATTCTTTAGAGACCCGAAACAACTCACTCAACACCATGAAAAATAAACCCAAACAAATTAGAGTTAAATAAGGGGAAATACCTAATTGAAGTTGAAATTTAGATTCAATTAATAATCTAATAATAAATATAAGTATACTACTAAAAATTCCTGCAAAGGAAAATAAACAGCCAATTTTATAAAAGCCTTTAATTACCATTTTGTCAAATGGTTTGTTTTTTGCAAAATACCGTAAAGTTTTTCTAAAAAGATATATGCCATAAATAACCAGCAGATAGCAAATAAATAAAAAGATTATTAAGATTTTAGGAATTAGTGGTATTGAGTCTGAAACGTTAAATGGTAAAATAGAAATAGTTTTAAAAATTTCTGAATCCATACATAGCAAGACTCCTAAGATAGGAATTATGATTATTGTAGGTATCAATGTTATTGTCCAGATAAAATCAATTAGTGACTTTAGTATAATTAGCTTTTTCATTTATTATCGTTTTTCGATAACAAATATATAAAAATTATTGATAAACGATAATTAATACCTCAAATGAGGTTCATTAAAATGTTATTAGCGTGTTAAACCTTAAGATAAACCAAGGCAAATATAAGTGTACTATGCTTTTCCTTTTTATATTTGTACTTCGTAATTTTAGGTGACCTATGCTAATTGCAATTTTAATAGGATTTGTCTTTGCACTCTTTCTCGCTTTCGCTGGAAAATTTTTAAAAGGCAAACTCTCTATACTTATTTCATTAATTCCTTTAGGGCTTTTCGTTTATTTTTTGCAATACATACCAAGTATTTCAGAAGGTAAATTATTAATAGAAAACCATCAATGGATTCCCTCATTTGGCGTAAATCTAAATTTTCGCTTAGATGGATTGGCGTTGCTTTTTAGCCTAATGATTACTGGGATTGGGACCTTAGTCTTTGCTTATACTTCTTCCTACTTGAAAAACCATATTTACTTAGATAGGTTTTATGCTTATTTATTGGTGTTTATGGGGGCGATGTTAGGCTTGGTTCTCTCAGATAACCTTATTACATTGTTTGTTTTTTGGGAGTTAACAAGTATTAGCTCATTTTTCCTTATCGGATTTAATAACACCAACCCAGATTCTCGCCGTTCGGCACAAACAGCGCTGGCAGTGACAGGAATAGGAGGTTTACTCTTCTTAGCTGGAGCCTTAATCCTTGGTAATATAGCAGGTACCTATCAAATTTCTGAAATGATTCCGCTTAGCGAAATGATAGGTCAAAATGCACATTATGTATTGGCGGTGGCTCTTATTTTTGGAGCAGCTTTTACAAAATCAGCACAATTTCCTTTCCATTTTTGGCTTCCAGGAGCGATGAAAGCCCCTACACCAGTTTCTACTTATTTGCACTCTGCAACCATGGTAAAGGCAGGAATTTATTTATTATTTAGACTTTCACCCGTCTTAGGCGGACAAGCATTTTGGAACACGACCTTACTTATAGTTGGAGCGGTAACCATGTTTTATGCTGCATTTCATACGCTTTTTAGAACCGATTTAAAAGGAGTTCTAGCTTATTCTACCATAGCCGCATTGGGAATTTTAACCTTTCTAATAGGCTTAGGAACTCATGAAGCATTACTGGCGGCAGGAGTATTTATTTTAGTACACGCCCTATATAAAGCTACCTTGTTTTTAATGACAGGAGCTATAGATTTGGGAACAAAAACGAGAGATATAACCGCACTTTCTGGACTTAGAAAAGTGATGTTGCCTATTGCCGTTGCCGGAATTTTAGCAGCAATCTCAAATGCAGGAATTCCACCAAGTGTGGGGTTCTTGGGAAAAGATCTTATCTACGAAAGCACGTTACATTTTGATCACTCATCGGCTATATTTTTAACGATTTTAGCGGTTGCTACCAATGTATTAATCGCCTACGCTGGTTACGTCGCAGGAGTAAAACCTTTTATAGGAAAGTTGCCTACAGGGATGGAAAACGTAGATTTTCCGCCGTTATTAATTTGGTTGCCTCCAGTGTTATTAGCCGTTTTAGGTTTTGTTTTTGGGATATTTCCCGGTCTTATTCAAGAAAGTTTAATTAAACCTATATTGACATCCGTAGGACAAAACGCTTCAGATGTACATTTAAAGCTATGGCACGGTTTTACGCCTATTTTAGGATTAAGTGTACTAACAATCAGCCTTGGTTTGCTCCTTTACTTCTTATGGAGACCTACTAAAAGTAAAGAAGATTTTATAGAAAGGTTTGAACGTATCTCTCCAAAAAGTATATTAGAAAATTTAGCCATTCTATTTGAAAAAGGATCTGATTTATGGACAAGAATTTTTCAAAATGGTTATCTGCGTAATTATATTTCAGTAATAATTATCTTTTTAGTCGGTTTAGTATCGGTTACTCTATTAAAGAATACCACCTACAATATTGATTACTCCTCTTTTTCTCGCTTAACCGTTTATGAGGTAGTGACATTAGTGATTATGATCCTGTCTATAGGTTTTGCTGTATTTACAAAATCTAGGTTGGCTGCGGTTGCTGCAACAGGGGTTATGGGTTATTCTATATGTTTGTTCTTTGTGTTTTACTCTGCACCAGATTTGGCAATGACGCAGTTTACCATAGATACCTTAACTGTTATATTATTTGTATTAGTACTATATAAGTTACCAAAGTATTTAAAGTTGTCAGATTATAAAACGAGAGTTAAAGATGCGGTAATTTCAACTGCTTTTGGCGGATTAATTACCATACTTGCTTTAGAAGTTTTAGCACAGCCAGTTAATGAAGAAATAAGTAATTATTATGCAGAAAATTCATATATTCTTGCTCACGGTAAGAATGTGGTGAATGTAATTTTAGTAGATTTTAGAGGAACTGATACCATGGTAGAAATTTCGGTATTAACCATTGCAGCTATTGGAGTATTCGGACTTTTAAAATTGAGATTAAAATCATCTGAAAGAAAACAAAAGTAAATGAAAACAATCATATTAAGAACGGCTTCCAACTATCTGCTACCTATATTGCTGCTGTTCTCTATATTTATATTGTTAAGAGGTCACTATTTGCCTGGCGGCGGATTTGTAGGAGGACTTATTGCATCTATTGCATTTGTGCTTCATGCATTCGCTAACGGATTAAAAGACACCAAAAAACTATTAAAATTCCACCCAGGATATTTGATGCCTGTAGGTCTAGCTTTAGCGTTTTTAAGTGGTCTATTACCAGTTATAGGTTTTGATGAAGCTTTTATGACAGGTCTTTGGATGCACGACCCTATTCCTGTTATTGGGTCTATAGGGACAGCTCTATTTTTTGATATAGGGGTTTATATCGTTGTGCAAGGAGTTACATTAACCATTATTTTCACTATTTCAGAATCAGCTTAATATGGAGTTTTTATTAGCAATTATGACAGGGATTCTATATGCAGCAGGGCTGTATATGATGCTTAGACGTAGCTTGGTAAAACTTATAATAGGTTTGATCATGATAAGTAATGGGGCAAACTTATTAATTTTTCTTCTAGGAAGAATCACTAAAGGACATCCACCTATTATTAAAGGAAGTGCAGAAGTTTTTGCTGATATTTATGCAGATCCCGTTCCGCAAGCTTTAATCCTTACCGCTATTGTAATTAGTTTTGGATTACAATCTTTTGCTATTATTTTGGTGAAGAGAGCTTATAAAGTGGTGAAAACAGATGATTTGGATGAAATGAATACAACAGACGAGGAAATATGATGCAACAATTATTATTATATCCGCTTTTGTGGCAACTCTTTATGAGTATTGCATTAATGTTTGCTTGGCAGCATATTAATATCCAGAGAGTCATGAGTATCGTAGGAAGTGCGGTAGGACTGGTTTTTTCAGGAATGTTGTTTTATAAAGTGATAGTGTATGGTACACAAACTATTCAGGCGGGGGGCTGGGAAGCTCCCTTCGGAATTACTTTTGTTGCCGATACCCTTTCTGCTACTCTAGTTTTATTGACTTCTATTGCTGGTTTAGCTGTTTCTAGTTTCTCTTCGGCATCTATCATTCCGGCTCGATTAAGGTTTGGGTATTTCGCAATATTTCATTTCTTACTTTTAGGCTTAATAGGTGCTTTCTTAACAGGAGATATCTTTAACCTGTATGTGTGGTTTGAAATTATCATCATTAGTTCATTTGTATTGATAACCTTAGGGGGTGAAAAAGCTCAAATTGAAGGAGCTGTAAAATATTTTACTTTAAATATACTTGCCTCCATTATCTTTCTTACAGCTATAGCAGTTTTATATGGCTTAGCAGGTTCTTTAAATATGGCCGATTTAGCCGTGCTTATCCCAAAAATTGAAAATAGAGGTTTAGTAAAAGTAGCTGCGATTTTATTTTTAATAGGTTTTGGTATTAAGTCTGCTGTATTTCCACTGTACTTCTGGTTACCGGCATCTTACCACACTCCGCCATCTGCAGTAGCAGCAATTTTTGGAGGCTTATTAACAAAAGTTGGTGTCTATGCATTAATTAGGGTCTTCACACTCATCTTTGTAGGTGATGTTTTGTTAGATGAAATATTAATTGTGATAGCTGTTCTTACGTTGTTTAGCGGAGGAATAGGAGCTTTAGTGCAAAAGAATATGCGTAAAGTGTTTTCTTACCTTATCATTTGTCATATTGGATTTATGATTGCTGGTTTGGGAATGTTTACAGAGCTTGCCATAGCAGGAGCGATCTTCTATTTAATTCATGATATCGTGGTGAAAACCAATTTATTTATGATTAGCGGTATTATATATAGAATTAAAGGAAGTAACAATATAAAATCATTAGGAGGATTGTATAAGGAGTATCCTAAATTAAGTCTGTTGATGACGATACCTTTCTTTTCTTTGATCGGGATTCCGCCTTTATCGGGATTTTGGCCAAAAATATCTTTAATTGTTTCTAGTTTTAATACTCAAAATTATATGGTATTGGGAGCTGTTATTTTTGCCAGTTTTCTTACTTTAATTGTAATGGCAAAATTATGGTCAGAAGTGTTTTGGAAAAACCCTGTTGATTTACCAAAAAGAGAACATTTTCTTTATTTTAATAAAATGACTACCACGAGAAAACTTCAAATGCTTTTGCCCATTGTTTTTTTAACAGGAGTTTCTTTATATATTGGTTTTGGAGCAGAAAACATACAGCAACTTTCTACTAGAATCGCAGGAGAATTAATGAATAGTCAACAATATATAGAAGCAGTAATGCCTAAAAGCTAAGCTATGAAGAATAGGTTTTTATCCAACATATTGTTAACTTTTATATGGGTAGCTATCACTGGAAGCTTCGAGTTTGCTAACTATGTTTTTGGTTTTATACTAAGCTTTATCATACTTTATGTAATTACTCAAGGGAGGGGAAGTGCTAAGTATTTTAAAATTATACCTAAGCTAATTTCTTTTATTCTATTCTTTTTATATGAATTATTAAAAGCAAATTTGCAGGTAGCTTATGATGTGGTTACTCCAACTTTTTATATGAAACCAGGGATTGTAAGGGTTCCTTTAGATGCAGAAACTAATTTAGAAATTACACTTTTAGCTAATTTAATAACACTAACTCCAGGAACGTTGAGTTTAGATGTTTCGGACGATCGTAAAGTGTTATATGTACATGCTATGTATATTTCCGATAAGGAAGCATTTATAAAAGATATTAAAGAAGGATTTGAAAAACGCTTACTTGAAATTTTAAGATGACCGTAGAAGAATACTTATATTATATAATTTTACCCATATTAGCCATTTCGGTTTTATTGGTATTTTGCCGTTTTGTGATAGGTCCTAAAATAGCCGATCGTGTGGTAGCTTTAGATTTATTAATAACCATTGGGATTACCATCATCTCTATTTACAGTATCGTATACGATCAATCTACTTTTCTAGATATTGCGATGATTCTAGGTTTAATCGCTTTTTTGAGTACAGTAGCTTTTTCCTATTATTTAGAGAAAAGAAATAAATCAAAATTGGACGAAGAAAAGAGAAAACATAACAATGACTGATGCTTTAATAATCATATTATCTAGTTTAGGTGCGATATTTATTTTATTAGCGGCTGTGGGATTCTTGCGTATGCCAGATACCTATTTAAGAATATCGGTTACAACTAAGGCTGTTACTTTGGGAGTAGGGCTTATTTTGGCAAGCGCAGCAATTTATTTTGATGACTTATCGGTTACTTCTAGAGTGCTTGCTATTATTTTGTTTATTATTCTTACCGCTCCAGTAGGTGCACATTTAATTGGGAGGGCCTCATACTTCTTAGGAGTTAAAATGTGGGATAAATCGGTGATGGATGAATTGGAAGGAAAATATAAAAAATTCTCTCACAAATTAAATAGCGGTGACGATTTAAAAGATGATGAGGAGAAAGTAGAGCAGCAAGAAAAAAACTAATTGTTCTATGAAACAATTAGCCAAAAACCTTCAGTCAAAACTTCAAAATCGTAAAGAAAATCATCTTTATAGAAGCCTAGGGAAAACTCAGGCAAAAGAAATTAATTTTTACTCTAACGATTATTTAGGTTTTAGTAAAAACTCTTCTATTTCGCTTAAAGCGGAAAAAATACTGCAACAATTTCATATTTCTCAACACGGGTCAACAGGATCTCGATTAATTTCTGGGAATCATAAACTGTTTCAAGTTACTGAAGAATTTATTGCTCATTATCATAAAGAAGAGTCGGCTTTATTATTTAATTCGGGTTATGATGCTAATGTAGGAGTCTTGTCTTCGGTGCCACAACGCGGAGATGTCATTTTATACGACGAGTTTTCGCACGCATCTATTCGTGATGGAATACAACTTTCATCAGCTAAATCATATAAGTTTTCTCATAACAATTTAGCCGATTTAGAACTTAAATTAAAGAAATTCTCTAAGAGTTCTCAAAATATGTATGTAGTTACCGAATCTGTCTTTTCAATGGATGGAGATTCTCCAGATTTAAAAAAGCTCGTTGATATTTGCTCTAATAAAAATGCTTTTGTCATCATAGATGAAGCACATGCACTTGGGGTTATCGGTGAAAAAGGAGAAGGTTTAGTACAATTTTTAGACTTAGAGAAAAAAGTATTCGCAAGAATTGTAACCTTTGGAAAAGCCTTAGGTGCTCACGGAGCAGCTGTAATAGGAAGCCAGCAATTATGTAACTTTCTTATTAATTTCGCTAAAAGTTTTATTTATACCACAAGTTTGGCGCCGCATGCGGTAGCGATCATTTATGCATCTTATCAATTTTTAGCTAAAACGGAGCAAAGAAAAAACTTAGAAAAAAATATCAGCTATTTTAAATCTCAAATTGATGTCTTTCAATTAAACTCAAAATTTATAACAAGTGTCACTCCCATTCAGTCGTTTATGATCAGTGGTAATGAAAATGCATTGCGTTTGGCAAAAACTTTAGAAGAAAATGATATTTCCGCGAAAGCGATATTATCACCCACAGTCAAGATGGGAGAAGAGCGTATTAGAATTTGTCTTAATGCTCAACACACTTCAATAGAAATAAATAGTTTATTGCAAATATTAAAAAATCATTAGGTATGGATGCAAGTTGGGTGGTGGTCGCGAAATATCCTTACTCTTCGGAGGCGCAAATCTATAAAGGAAGATTAGAAGCAGAAGGAATTCAGGTGCATTTACAAGATAAATATACGATAGATACAGACCCTTTAATGAGCCATGCGATTGGTGGTGTTAAACTAAAAGTACGTAAGGAGGATGAAGATTTTGCTTTAGAAATTTTAGAAAAAATGCCTAAATATTCTCTAACCAATGAGGGAGAGAAAATTCATTGTCCTAAATGCAATAGCTCAAAAATAGATTACTTTACCACCATACACGATTTAAAAACTTTTCTTGCCTTTTTAGGTAGTTGGATTGTCGCAGCCTTACCTTTTTATGCCGCTTACGAGTATCGTTGTGCCAATTGCAAAACAAAATTTAAAAAATTATGAGTCATATATTTATTACAGGAATAGGAACCGAAATAGGAAAAACGATAATTTCAGCTATTGTGGTAGAAGCTTTAGAAGCCGATTATTTTAAACCTATACAGGCGGGCGATTTAGATAACTCAGATACGCATAAAGTAAAAAGATTGGTAAGTAACACCAACTCGAAATTCCACGAAAGTGCTTATGAGTTAAATACTCCTATGAGTCCGCATGCTTCCGCGGAAATAGATAATGTAATCATTGATGCTAAAAACTTAAAACGACCTTCAACTCAAAACACATTAGTAATTGAAGGTGCGGGAGGAGTTTTAGTTCCGTTAAACGGAACAGAAATGATTATAGATTTAATTTCTAAAGACGATCAGGTAATTGTTGTTTCTAAACATTATTTGGGAAGTATTAACCACACATTGCTTACCATCGAAGCTCTTAAAGCAAGAGGATTAAAAATAGCAGGAATTATTTTTAACGGAGAAGAAAACCCTACAACAGAAGAAATTATTCTCTCTCAAACCCAATTAAGTTTGTTGGGAAGAATTGAAGAAGAGCCTTATATAGATGAAGCGGTAGTGCGCTATTATGCTGCCCAATGGAAAGAAAATTTAAAGAAAATAAAATGAGTATTTTAGAAAAAGACAAAAAATACATTTGGCATCCGTTAACTCAACACAAAAAGAAACAAGAGATTTTACCTATAAAAAAGGCTAAAGGAGTTTTTTTATATGATGAAAATGATAAATCTTATGTAGACGGGATTTCTTCTTGGTACACAGCAGTTTATGGTCATTGTAATGGCTTTATTATAGAAGCGGTAAAAACTCAAATGGAAACTTTAGACCAGGTGGTTTTTACAGGGTTTACGCATGAGCCTGCTACAAAACTTGCTGAAGCTTTAATGGAAATCCTTCCGGAAGGTCAGCAGAAAGTTTTTTTTAACGACAACGGTTCTACTTCTACTGAAATCGGAATTAAAATGGCGTTGCAATACCATTACAATTTAGGTAAGGATAGAAAAACGATGCTCGCTTTTGAAAAGGGTTTTCATGGAGATACTTTTGGAGCGATGTCGGTATCTGGGCTATCGGTTTATAATGGAGCTTTTGAAGATCATTTTATTAAAGTAAAACGTATTCCTGTCCCTAATGGTGAGAATACAGATGAAATTCTTCAGAAAATAAAAGATATACATAAAGAAACTCCTTTGGCAGGGTTTATTTATGAGCCATTAGTACAAGGTGCTGCTGCGATGAAAATGCACGATAAAGAAGATTTAGATCAAATTTTGAGTTTGTGTAAATCTTTAGATATTGTTTTGGTAGCCGATGAGGTGATGACTGGTTTTGGAAAAACAGGAAGTTATTTTGCTTCAGATTTTATGGAAACCAAACCCGATGTGATGTGTTTGTCTAAAGCTTTAACAGCGGGTCTTTTACCAATGGGTGCTACCACATGCTCTCAAAAAATATATGATGCTTTTTATGATGACGAGATTGCTAAAGGACTATTTCATGGGCATACGTATACAGCAAATCCGTTAGCTTGTACTACAGCTTTGGCGGCAATTCAATTATTGACTAGCAAAACTATACAAGAGAATATAGAAAAAGTAATTAAGAGCCATAATGCTTTTGGACTGCATATTAAAACTCACGCTAAGGTAAAATCTGTGAGGCAGCAAGGAGTAATTTTTGCTTTCGAATTAGATGTTGAGTTTTCTAGGTACGGAAATATGCGCGATAAAATATATCAGTTTTTTATGAACGAAGGAGTTTACCTAAGACCTCTAGGAAATACGATTTATATTTTAGCCCCTTATATAATTGAAGAGAAAGAATTATTGAAAATTTATAATTCTATCGAAAAACTTTTAAATTCAGATTTGCTAAATAGTAGTGATTAAGCTGTTTTATTAAGGAATATCTTAATTTTTAATAAATAAAATTGTATATATTCTTATTTTTAGATAAATATTTGTTATTATTGATTATTAATTTTTAGTAATTGAGATTTTTCTAAAAATTAGGATTTGGGGTAACCTAATTTTTACTTGAAGCTCTGGTGTTTGCCGGAGCTTTTTTTTATATTTTTGAATCCAAAATATAGAAACATCTTATTTGAAAACTTTCCCCATTTATATTGAAGCTATAAATTCTATTTCTGCCTTAGGAAATTCCTCCGAAGAAGTTTTAAAAAGCTACAAAAACGAGAAACCTTTGTTTACAGTTAAAGATTATAAGCACTTTAAGAATGCTTATGTTTCTTGCTTATCAGAAAGTTCTAAGTACTGTTTGGAAGAAATTAAGGGGGAGAATAAATTTTATGCTTCTTTAGATAACTCTGTATTGCTGGCTATTTTTTCGGCAAGAAAGACTTTAAATCAGCTAAACTGGAAGAAAGACTTTGGGGTTAACATAGGTTCGTCAAGAGGTGCAACAGGTTTATTTGAAAAGTATCACGAAGAATTTATCACTACAGGAAATACTTCCGCATTAGCGTCACCCACTACTACTTTAGGGAATATTTCATCTTGGGTTTTGCAAGATCAACAAAGTAAAGGACCAGAGATGAGTCATTCTATCACTTGTTCTACCGCTATGCATTCTGTTTTAAATGGTATTGCTTGGATTAAAAGCGGGATGAGTGATCAGTTTTTGGTTGGTGGAAGTGAAGCACCGTTAACCGATTTTACCCTGGCACAAATGAAAGCCTTAAAATTATATGCCTCATTTAAAGAAAATGAAGTTTTTCCCAATAAAAGTTTAGATTTTAGCAAAGATAAAAATACAATGATTTTGGGCGAAGCTTGCTGTACTATCGCTTTAAGCGGAAAGAAAACCAAAAAAGCCATTGCTAAAATTACTGGAATAGGTTATGCTACAGAAAGTTTAACTCATAATATCTCTATTTCTCCTGAAGCAGATTGTTTGCAAACCTCGATGCGAAAAGCTTTAGACGATGCCGAATTAACTACAGTTGATGCAGTAATTATGCATGCACCAGGAACAAAAAAGGGAGACACCTCTGAATTAAAAGCTATTGAAAATTTATTTAAAAAGGAAATGCCTTTATTAACCTCTAATAAATTTATGATAGGTCATAGTTTTGGAGCTTCTGGAGCTATGAGTTTAGAAATGGCGGTATTAATGCTGCAACATCAGCAATTTTTTTCAAATCCTATGTATAATAATAACTTCAGTAAAAAAGAATTGAAGAATATTATGGTTAATGCGGTGGGTTTTGGAGGAAATGCAGTGAGTATAATTGTTTCAGTATAACGTAAAACAGTTAATTATTACAAAGTATATTATTTTTAGATATAAATAACCACTTCATTTCTTATTTTTGAGGTATTAATTATCAGGATATGATCACAAAACACGATTGGACAAAAGAAGAAGTTCTAGCAATATATAATAAACCTTTGATGGAGCTTCTTTATGAAGCTGCTACGGTTCATAGAAAATATCACGAAGCGAATACAGTTCAGGTTTCTACATTATTATCAATAAAAACAGGAGGATGTCCAGAAGATTGCGGTTATTGCCCGCAAGCAGCTAGATATCATACCGATATTGAAGGAAATGACTTAATGAGTGTGCAGCAAGTAAAAGCACAAGCTTTAAGAGCAAAATCTTCAGGTAGTTCTAGAGTTTGTATGGGGGCAGCTTGGCGTAATGTTAAAGACGGACCAGAGTTTGATAATGTACTAGAAATGGTAAGAACTATCAATAAGCTAGATATGGAGGTTTGTTGTACGCTAGGTATGATTACCGAAAACCAAGCTAAAAGATTAGAGGAAGCAGGTTTATACGCTTATAACCATAACTTAGATTCTTCTGAAGAGTATTATAAGGAGGTGATTTCAACTCGCGGTTATGAAGATCGTTTGGAAACTTTAGACAACGTGAGAAAAACGAATGTTACTGTTTGTAGTGGAGGAATAATAGGAATGGGAGAAAAGGAAGAAGATAGAGCAGGAATGCTGGTAGCTTTAGCTAGATTAAATCCCCAGCCAGAATCTGTACCTATTAATGCATTAGTGCCCGTAGAAGGAACCCCTTTAGAAGAGCAATTAAAAGTACCTATTTGGGATATGATAAGAATGGTGGCAACCACTCGAATTGTAATGCCACAAACACAAGTACGTCTATCTGCAGGTAGAACAGATATGAGTAGAGAAGGACAAGCTATGTGTTTCTTTGCAGGAGCAAACTCTATTTTTGCTGGAGATAAATTACTTACCACACCAAATCCAGATGTAAACGAGGATATGAAAATGTTCGAACTTCTAGGATTAAATGTTCAAAAGCCTTTTGCTAAACACGCACAGACTAAAAGTGTTGAGGCAGAAGATTCTAAAATTTCAGCTTTAGGTGAAAAACCAAAATGGTCTAGACCAGAACATAAAATTGAAAAGAATTTAGAAGCTCAAAAGAAAAGGGTTAAAGCATAAATTTAAATTAAAAAGATGCGGTTAAAAGATGTGGATGTAGTAGACTCTATTGAAGCAAAAGAATTTTTAACCAATTATATAAACCCTCTAATGCCCTTGGTCGTTAGGGGGGTGTCTAAAGAATGGAAAGCTCATCATAACTGGAGTTTAGATTATTTTGCACAAAATGTAGGGGAGGTAGAAGTGCCTTTATATAATAGTGAACCAGCAAAAGGACAAGAGCCTTCTAGGAAACCAGTTACTAGAATGCTCATGAAGGATTATATTGAGCTTTTAAAAATAGGTCCGACCGATCTACGAATATTCTTCTTCAATATCTTACAAAAAGCTCCTCAATTAGTAGATGACTTTAAGTACCCAGATTTGGGAATTAAATTTTTTAAAAAATTACCAGTTTTATTTTTTGGTGGTGCAGGTTCAAAAGTTTTACTGCATTATGATATTGACTTTGCTAACAACTTGCACTTTAACTTTATAGGAGAGAAAGAGGTGATTTTATTTCCGCATGACCAAAAACCTTTTTTGTATCACGTGCCTTATTCAGTAGTTTCAATGGAAAGTATAGAATTTGATAAACCAGACTACAAAAAATACCAAGCTTTAAAGTATGCAAAAGGTTATAAAGTAAGATTAAAACCAGGGGAAATGTTATATATTCCTAGTGGTTATTGGCATTATATTCGTTACATAACTCCTAGTGTTTCGTTAACTTTAAGGTCTTTTCCTGATTCTTTTAATAAAAGAATGAAGTTTCTAAAAAGCATATTGTTTACCATGCATTTTGACAATCTTATGCGTAAATTTAAAGGACAAAATTGGATTGATTATAAGAATAAGAAAGCTATTGAGAAAGCAGAAAAAGCAATACAAAGTCGTTAATTTGTAATGAAGAAGTTGTAAAAGTGTTCAGTAATAAGGACTGTATAATAGATTAGGAGGTAGAGTAATTGCTAGATGAATTTTAGAAAAACTCTATGTTGACTATATTTCAGCTAACTTTTCATAAATGAGATGACTTTCCCAGCCTCTATACAGTAAATAATCTGCTATTTTCTTTTTTAATTTTACCGGATTTTTTTCTGTTAAGCTATCACGTCTTTTTTCAAAAAGTAGACTAAGGGTTTCGTGGTAGTCTTCTTCGTCAATTTCTTTAAGTGCTGTAGTGATATTAAACCTAGAAATTTTTCTTTTTTTTAGCTCTTGCTGAATTCTTAATTTACCCCATTTTTTTATTCTGAATTTGCCTCGTGCAAAGCTTTGTGCGAAGCGTTCTTCATTAAGGAAGTCTTCTTGTATAAGAGTATGAATTATTTGCTGTCGAGCTTCGGGAATCATTCGTAATTCAAATAGTTTTTTTTCAACATCTTGATGACAGCGATCTTGATAAGCGCAATAATTCATAAGCTTTATCGTAGCTTCTTTAAGGGTGTATGTTTTATGGGTATTCAATTTATATTTAATATATAGTGTAAAAATAAAAAACCCTGTAAAGAATATCCTTACAGGGTTTAGTTTTTTAGAGTATTTCTTCCCCGTTTTTATCGTGAAAGTGATATTCTAGATACGTGTAAGCATCTCTTGGTAATATTTTTACCCAGCGTTTATGGTCAAAAAACCATTTGCTTCTAGGTGATGGAATGCCTCTGGTTAAAAAGGCGGCCACAAAAGGATGAGCCGTGAGACTCATTTTCTTATGTCCTTTTTTAATAATTTTTTGTAAGTCGGCGTTTATCTTATTAATTACAACAATAGGAGCTTCAATTTCCCCTCCCGTTCCGTTGGGGTTTTCTTCTCTTGTTTTAATATTCATTTCTGGTCTTACGCGTTGTCTTGTAATTTGTATCAATCCAAATTTGGTAGGAGGTAAGATTTTATGTTTAGCACGATCATCACTCATTTCATCTCTTAAGTGATTGTAAAGGGCTTTACGGTTATCGGCTTTATTCATGTCAATAAAATCGACTACAATAATTCCTCCCATATCCCTTAATCGCAACTGTCTTGCAATTTCAGAAGCACTTATTAAGTTAACTTCTAAAGCGGTTTCTTCTTGATTTTTGGCTTTGCTACTTCGGTTACCACTGTTTACATCTACAACATGCATTGCTTCTGTATGTTCAATAACCAAATAAGCGCCTTTACTCATAGAAACGGTTTTACCAAAGGCTGTTTTTATTTGCCTTTCTATCCCAAATTTTTCAAATATGGGTACATTGGATTGGTATAACTTTACAATAGACTCTTTTTCAGGAGAAAACTCTCCTACATAATCTTTAATTTGAGTGTAAAGCGCTTCATCATCAGTACAAATAGAAGTAAAGGAGTCGTTAAACATGTCTCTCAAAATAGAAGAGGCTCTGTTTAATTCACCTAACACTTTTGTAGGATGGTGGGCTTTATACAATTTTTTGCACATTCCTGTCCATCGACCCATTAAATTCTGTAGGTCTTTGTCGAGTTCTGCTACTTTTTTGCCTTCTGCTACGGTTCGTACGATAACACCAAACCCTTTGGGTTTAATGCTTTTTACCAATCTCTTTAAGCGTTCTTTTTCATCTTTACTTTCAATTTTTTGAGAAATTGAAATTCGATTAGAAAAAGGAACAAGAACGATATATCTTCCAGCAAATGAAAGTTCGCTACTTATTCTAGGTCCTTTGGTAGAGATAGGCTCTTTTACAATTTGTACCAGTAAAGATTGATTTGATTTAACGGCATCTACAATGCTACCATCTTTATCAATATCGGTCTCTAAAGGAAAATCCTTTAGAGAAAAGTCTTTTAATTTACCTGTGCTTACACGTTTTACGAATTTCAATAAAGAACCAACTTGTGGGCCTAGGTCGTGATAGTGTAAAAAACCATCTTTTTCATAACCTACATTTACAAATGCAGCGTTAAGACCAGGTATAGCTTTTCTTACTTTGGCAATAAAAATATCACCTACAGAAAAATTGCTATCGTCGTTTTCTTTATGTAATTCTACTAGTTTTCCATCTTTTAATAAGGCAAAATCAACAGCAGAGGAATTTGATCTAATAATTAATTCTTTATCCATTATTCCTAGCTAATTAGATTTTTATCCATATATGATAAATCATATATAGATGGATTAAACAATAATTTTTCACAGGGTTTGTAAAAATCCTGATGAAGCTTTTTTACGGCTTCAATTTCAATGAACGTTTTTAATAAAAAAAAGTAGTTTGAAAACTACTTTTTCTTGTGTCGGTTAGCTCTTCTTCTCTTCTTACGCTTGTGCGTAGCTACCTTATGTCTTTTTCTTTTTTTACCACTTGGCATAAAAATATGTATTTAAATTAATAATTCGTTTTAACTTTTTTTATTTTACTTCTACGTTGGTTTTTACACCTTCTACAAAAACTTTTGCTGGTTTAAATGCAGGGATGTTATGTGCAGGAATTTTAATTGTCGTGTTCTTAGAAATATTTCTTCCTGTCTTTTCTGCACGGGTTTTAATGATAAAACTTCCAAAACCTCTTAGGTAAACATTATCTCCACTTTCCAAAGAATTTTTTACCTCGTCCATAAAGGTTTCTATAGTAGCTTGTACGTCACCTTTTTCCATTCCTAATTTCTCCGAAATGTTTGCTACAATATCTGCTTTCGTCATCTTACAATTATTTTTTGTTATATAAGGGTTATCATTTTTAGAGGGGGCAAATATACTAATTTAATTATCAATAAATCAAACCTAAATGTTTAAATAGTAACGGAATAAACTTTTATGTTCGCATTTTAATAAAAACATCCATGAAATTTCATAACAAGCTCATAGATTGGTATTTAGTGAATGCAAGAGATTTACCTTGGCGTAAAACTCAAGACCCATATCCTATTTGGTTGAGTGAAATTATGCTTCAGCAAACGAGAATAAGTCAGGGTTTACCTTATTTTTTCAAGTTTATAGAAGAATTTCCTACGGTTTTTCACCTCGCAGATGCTAGTGAAAACCAAGTGTTAAAACTTTGGCAAGGCTTAGGTTATTATTCTAGGGCAAGAAACCTTCATTCTACTGCAAAACATGTTGCTAATGACCTTAACGGAATTTTCCCCAACACTTATAAAGAATTAAAAACCTTAAAAGGAGTTGGAGATTATACAGCTAGTGCTATTGCTTCTTTTTGTTATCGAGAGCCAGTTGCTGTGGTAGATGGTAATGTATATAGAGTGTTAAGTCGTTTTTTTGGAATAGACACTCCTATTAATTCTACCGAAGGGATTAAAGAGTTTAAATCTTTAGCACAAAAATTACTCGATAAAAAGCAGCCTCACATTTACAATCAGGCAATTATGGAATTTGGAGCTTTGCAATGTTCGCCAAAATCTCCCGATTGTAATTCTTGTCCTTTACAAACCAACTGTGTCGCATTTCAGCAAGATTTAATTCCATCGCTTCCGCGGAAGCTAAAAAAAACAAAGGTTCAAGAAAAATTCTACAATTACCTCGTCATCGTAGATTCTAGAGAAAATGTGCTTATTGAAAAAAGAACAGGAAACGGAATTTGGAAAAATTTATATCAATTTCCATTAATAGAATCTCCAAAAGACTGTAATCTGGCTAAATATTTAATTTCGTTTGATGAAAATAAGATTCCTCAAGAGATCTTAGAAAAAGCTTTACTTTATAATGAAGAGCCTATAAAACACGTGCTTTCTCACCGAAAGTTATGGGTGAAATTTTGGGTGATAAACATTGAAAATCTAAATTTTATAGAAAATCTTTCAAAGTCATTTATTATGACTAATCAAATAGATACTTTTGCAGTTCCTGTAGTGATCGAAAAATTTATTGACACTTACGGTTTTAGCAAATAATACTTTTTGCTTACATTTACTAAAAAGAGAAATTATGGCAGGTACATTAAATAAAGTAATGCTTATAGGACATACGGGAGATGATGTAAAAATGCATTATTTTGAAGGTGGAGGTAGTATAGGTAGATTTCCGTTAGCAACCAACGAAGATTACGTGAACAAAACTTCTGGAGAGCGCGTGAGTAATACCGAATGGCACAATATTGTTGTGCGAAATAAAGCCGCCGAAATTTGCGAGAAATACCTTAAAAAAGGGGATAAAGTATATATTGAAGGAAGAATAAAAACTAGAAAATGGACCGATGATAAAGGTTTAGATCGTTATTCTACAGAAATTCAATGTACCGAGTTTACATTTCTAACTCCAAAAGACCAAGCTGGTGCACCGGCAATGAATCAAAATCAACCTCAATCACAGGCTTCTAGCTCTCAGGGTAATTATAAAAAGCCCGATATGCAAACCGAGGATGATGACGATTTACCATTTTAATTAAAATTTATAACCTTTGGACCCTGACCCTTCCAGTTTAATTACCTTTTTGTCGCTAGGATTTTACGATGTTCTTAGCTTTTTCTTGTTGTTTTTTCTTTTAGCTTGTTCTGCTTTAATTTCAGGCTCAGAAGTGGCCTTGTTTTCTTTAACTCCGTCAGATTTTGATGTAGATGAAGGAAAGATTTCCGCTAAGCAACAAATATTAATTCGTCTTTTAGATCGACCTAAAAAATTATTAGCGACTATTTTAGTGGCCAATAATTTTGTGAATATTGCCATTGTTTTATTGTTTGATGCGCTCGCAGATAGTTTATTTGCAGGGATTAATTCAGTTTTCTTTGGGATTAATATTCGGTTTGTGGTAGAGGTGGTTATTGTAACCTTTCTTATTTTACTCTTTGGGGAAATCTTGCCAAAGATTTACGCCAATAGAAATAAAGTAAAATTCTCGCATTTTATGGCCTTTCCACTTGGGGTTTTAGATAAACTTTTTAGTGTATTTAGTTTGCCTATGCGTTATGTTACGGTATTAATTCATAATAAACTAGGGAAGCAAAAATCTAATTTAAGTGTAGACCAGCTCTCCCAAGCTTTAGAGCTTACGAGTGAAGAAGATACAACTAAGGAAGAGCAAAAAATTCTTCAGGGGATTGTTTCTTTTGGGAATACGGTTACTAAGCAGGTAATGAAAAACCGAATGGATGTTTTTGCTCTTAATAAAGAACAGTCCTATAAAGAAGTAATTGAAGAAATTGTAGAGCAAGGGTATTCTAGAATTCCTGTATATGAAGATAGTATAGACAATATTTTAGGAATCCTTTACATTAAAGATCTATTGCCGCATCTAGATGACACCAATTTTAAATGGCAAGATCTAATTAGAGAAGCTTTTTTTGTTCCAGAAAATAAAAAGTTAGATGATTTATTAAACGATTTTAAAGAGAAGAAAAACCATCTAGCCATAGTGGTGGATGAGTATGGAGGAACCAGCGGAATCATTTCTTTAGAAGATATTATTGAAGAAATAGTTGGAGATATTAGTGATGAGTTTGATGATGAGGATTTAGTGTTTTCAAAACTAGATGATTACAATTTTGTTTTTGAGGGTAAAACTCCAATGAAAGATTTTTATAGAGTCATTAAGCTAGAAGAAAACGATTTTATTGAAGAGAAAAGGGGAGAAGCAGAAACTTTAGCAGGCTTTCTATTAGAAATTTCGGGAGAATTCCCTAAAAAAAATCAGGAGCTTAAGGTAGAGCATTTTACCTTTACGATAGAGGTGGTAGATAATAAACGAATTAAACAAGTTAAACTGAATATAGCTCATGAAATATAGCCTTATTCTTATCATTATTACCAGTTTTTTTATAAGCTGTGGAGATGATGCAGCGCAACCTAAACCTAAAGCATTTTTAGCCTTAGAATATCCTACACCTATTTATAAAAAAGTTGAATTCCCTTGTTCTTATTCTTTTGAAATCAATGAAATAGCCAATTTAAAATCTCCGAAAATTAAAAATCCTTGTTGGGTAAATATTGATTACCCTCTCCTTGACGGAACTATATTTATTACCTACCAACCAGTAAATAGTAATCTAAAAGAGTTATTGATGGATGCTCAAAAACTTCCGCTGGAGCATACCGTAAAAGCCGATGAAATTGAAGGTGATACTTACATCAATAAAAAGAAAAGGTCGTTTGGTACATTTTACGAAGTTTATGGTGATGCCGCCTCGCAAGCACAATTCTATCTAACCGATAGTCTTAATCACTTCCTCACGGGGTCAATATACTTTAAAAGTAAACCTAATTTTGACTCAATTGTTCCTGCTGCAAATTACCTAAAAAACGATATTAAACATCTTATGGAAAGTGTGACTTGGGAAAATTGGTCACCTCAACATCAACCTAAAGACAGCCTTTCTGTAAAAGAATAAACTACAACTAATAAAAACTAAAAGATGTTTTTAAGAACGGTTTTTGTTTTTAAAGCATTAACTTTTTAGGCAAAATAATCTTTCTTAAAAAGGTAGTACACGTCATAAATAAATAAGATTTTTGCAACTTCTTAAAAAAAGAGGCTATGCAACAATCACATTACAAATGGCTTTATTTAATAGCACTTTCGCTAGTTTGGGGAAGTTCGTTTATACTTATTAAAAAAGGATTGGTAGGTTTAACCGCTATGCAATTGGGAGCGCTAAGAACCGTTTTAGCTTCTATCTTTTTATTAATTATAGGCTTTAACAGTATTAAGAAGATTAAAAAAGAACAGTGGAAATGGATTACTGTTTCTGCTTTGTTGGGTAGTTTTTTTCCTGCTTTCTTTTTCGCTTTCGCGGAATTAGAAATTGATAGCGCCATTGTTTCAATTTTGAACTCTACCGTTCCTATATTATCCATTATCATAGGATTTTTGATCTTTTCGGTACAGTCAACCAAAAATCAGGTGATTGGTGTATTTGTAGGTCTGTTGGGTTCTATTTTCCTAATCGGAAGTGGAGCAACGCTTAATACCGATCAAAACTATTGGTATGCCTTATTACCATTGGCAGCTACTACCATGTATGCATTTAATGTGCATATTATAAAAAGACATTTGCAAGAAATACCAGCCTTAAGCATTACAGTGGGTTGTTTTACTATTTTGTTTTTTCCAGCTTTACTAGTATTGTACTTTTCAGACTTTTTTCAAGCTGAATTGTTAGCAAAAGAAGAAGTACAAATCTCTATAGGTTATATTGCTATCCTCTCGGTAGTAGGGACGGGGATTGCTAAGATTTTATTTAATCGATTGGTGCAATTATCCAACCCAGTGTTTTCTACTTCAGTAACCTATTTAATTCCTGTAGTAGCATTGACTTGGGGAATTTTAGATGGAGAAACTTTTAGCCTTTGGCAAGCCCTTTCGGGTATCGTGATTTTAATTGGTGTTTATTTTGCCAATAAAAAACGGAAAGTGAAAGTTAATAGCTAATATTAATTCTTATAAAACTAACCTCTACTCCAAAATATTTAGAGCAGAGGTTAGTAATTTAAGCAATTTTATTGCTTTATTAAAGTGTATTCTTCCCTATAAGGCAATCTGTTATCATTTGGTTGTCCCGTGGGGATGATGGCCATAATATTATTATAAATAAATATTTTTATCTTTTCTGGATTAAACGTATCGGCTGGTATATGCATGATTTGCATGCTATACTTAAAATAGTCTCGTTGTGGGTCTTCTATAGAAACTTCAACAATCCTTTTATTCGGATCACATGAATTACAAGGGATATACCGGGCGGCACTTCTAATAAAATTACCATTAATTAGGTGTTGGTAAATATCATTTGAGAAATTATTGATATCTGGTAAGGTATTAACCATTTCATTTCCATTAATATCTACATAACGATATTCACCATATAAGACATCTTTATAGTAAGAAATGTTCCTATATGTAATATCTACAAAATGATTTAACTTTTTACTCAAAATGATTTTAAAAACTTCATTTCCATCACTAAACTCCCACGTTCCAACTAATTTTGACAAATCTCCTTGAGTGTCTTTATAATAGGCATTATTGGTGTCTAAATAATCAGACCCATTATATAAAGGTATGATTGGTTGTTGCGCTTTACAGGATAAAAGAAATAAAAATATTGATAATATAGTAAGTGTGTTTTTCATGGTGTTTAATTTTAGCTGCATGTTTCATCATCATTTAAGTTATTGCTATTGTCTAGCTTTAATCGTTTCCAATTAGAGGTTTGGGGCATATTGGGCCTAGGGTCATGTTTAATATCGTCATGGGTGCTTCTATAAAGGGAAATACCCAAATCATATTCTTCCATAATTCCCAGTAAGGTTTCCGCAAGTTGCCCTTGTGAAAGGTTAACAGGATCACTTGGTCCTGGAGAATAAGCTTTTTCAAATTTATTTATAAAGTCTTCTAATTCTTCATCATCACTAAAAATATCCCCAATTTTATTCAATTTAGTCAAATTGTTTATTTTTAGGGCATAGGTATAATTATTTACCGTCATATACACCGTGTAAATAGAAGTGCCAGAGGGTAGGTTTGGGGCTATATTAGGGTTGTAGGTTTGTGTTAACTGATAAAGCGTATGTAAATCACCTATATAAAACATAGGGTAAGTACCTTGCCCATTACAATTATTGGGATGGGTATGCATTATCGCAAAAACTAAAGGGTTAGGAGGTATGTGAATTTCTGTACAGTTTTCACTCGAATTAATAGGGTAAGGTTCAAAATATGGGAAATCATTTATAGCTTTTATTAAGTAACCTTTTTCTTCGGTTGAATTTATATTATTTTCAAGATTAGTAAATGCAGTGCTAGAATATGCTGAAGTGGAGAAATTATGTAGATCGTCACAATTATCACCCGTGATGTATAAATTATTATTTGTTTCTATGGGTGTAGATATAAAACCTCCATTTCCATGAACATCAGGATCACTAGGGTCTTGATCATTACCATCCCCACTATCTCCAGTACCACCTCCAGAATTATTACCTGTAGGAGTATAGAAGCCTCCTTCCTCTGCACCGCCGCCACAAGAAATATAACCACAACTAATACCTGTAAGCACCCAGCCTGAAGTCCATTGTTCATGATTATCTGCGCCTACGACTTGACCTTGAGTACCATCATCATCAACTCCCCAATCATAACTTTCGATACATTCATAAGTTACTCCAGTACATTTGCCTGCTAAATCTATTTCTAAATCAGCTATATTAAAATCAATTGGCTTTATTGATATATTAAGAGGAGGCATAGAGTTACTTTGGTCATATCTATCGTAATCCTCTTTAGGAAAACCATAATCTATAATATAAGTTTGGTAATGATTGGTAGAGTCAAAAACAACAACTAAATTTTCTAAAGTTTCGGTTATAGTATCTCTTTTAATCTCAAAGTTGTAGGAATATAAGTTTCTTTCTAGATCTTTAATTAAAACACCAAAAGTGGTGTCTACTAAAAAACTATATTGTTCACTGTAAATATATCTATTTGCTGTAGATTTATTTTTAAAAAAATAACCTAAGTTATTAAATGTTTCTTCTAGTTTTTTATTATTTGAAATTTCTTTGCTTGAAATAGTTTCAAAATCAAACCTATTTAAACCTGTATTGGTAGATGAGGCATACTCATCTTTTTGACAACTATAAAATACAAGTGGAAGTATAAATAAAAAGGCGAAATACCTAAGCCAGTTTATACGTTTAGGCTTAAATTTTGATGGGGGGGATTTTTGTGGTGTCTTTTTGGTTCATAAATACATTGGTTTTTAGCGTATTAAGTTTTAAAGCTAAACCAAATAATTTGTAAAACCAAATTGTTTTACAAATTAACTACCTTATAAACTGAAACTTTACCATAAAAAAACCCGACTGTGAGAGTCGGGTTTTAAAAATATGATTTAAAAAATCTTAGTTAAAGTCTGAGTCTTTTACGTCTTCATTAATTTTAACTTCATTCATCTTGATATCTACTAATTGCGGACCAAAACTTACGTTTAATGTATGTGGAAACTTCACACCTTTTACAGCTTTATAATCTCCGTACATCGTAGTATTTTCTGCTGTTTGTCCCATTTGTTCAATGGTAGTAACACTTTTTACTTTTAAACCACTTTCAGTACTGTAGTATCTTTTCTTATCATCAGAAACTTTTACTACATAAGCATCTTTACCGTCAACTTTTTCTATTCCGGTAAGCTTAGCATCTTTTTCTACAGATAATTCAGTAAATAAAGAAGCATCTTTTTTAGCTTCTGCTACTTCTTCTTCCGTAAAGTCTTTTCTTTGACCTTGTGCTTCATTGTAACCTTTTTCTCCGTTAAAGGCAGATTTTTGAATAGTCATCCCATTCATACTCACCATTTCTAAAGATTTACCAGCACTGGTCTTCTTTCTAATTATAGAAAGGCTCATTCCTTGGATGCTAGCACTACCTGTCATAGAAACAGACTTCACTTTGTTAATAGCGTCTTTGCCACCAATAGCTTTAATATAATTGTCATAAACTGTATTTACAGTTACTCCTTCTGGAACTGGTTTTTTAAGAACAGGCTTATCTACTTTATTTCCCTCTTTGTCAAAATAAAGAACTGGCACTTTTTTTCCGTTAAGTTCTACTTTTTCTAAATTCTCTATAACCTCTGCACCTTTACCAGCTACTACGATTTGCATATTGCTAGTTTTGTAGTATTTGTTGGCTACTCTCATAATGTCTTCTTGAGTAACAGCATTGATTTTTTGTAAGAATTTTTGATAGAAATCTGAAGGTAAATTTTCAGTTTCGATATTTAATGCATAGCTAGCAATCGTTGAAGGACGCTCTAATCTTAATACGAAATCTCCTGCAAACTTGTTTTTTGCGTTGCTTAAATCTTCATAAGATACCTTTTCGGTTTTAATACGATTAATTTCTTTGAAAGTTTCTACGATAGCACTATCGGTTACTGCATTTCTAACACTTGCCGAAGCAACGAATCTACTTGCGTACCTGTCATCTCCTGTAGAGGTTCTAGCTCCATAAGTATACCCGTGCTCTTCTCTTAAATTCATATTTAAGTAGCTACCAAAGCTACCTCCTAAAATTTGGTTAGTTACCAATACTGGGAAATAATCTTCATCTGCCATCTGTAAGTCAATTGTATTTTGAATACGTAATTCACTCTGTACAGCATTAGGTACATCTATAAAATCAATTTGAGTGTATTGTACTGGAGGTAAATTTGGTAAAGAGCCAGAAGGAGGAACGTCTGCTTTCCAATCGCTAAATAATTTTTTAGTTAGCTTTTTAACGTCTCTTTCTTTAATATCCCCAACTACAACTAAGTAAGCATTTTTTGGAGAAATGTAGTTTTCGTAATACTTACTTACGTCGTCTAGAGTTACATTTTCTACTGAAGATTCAGTTTCAAATTCCCCGTAAGGGTGATTTTTACCATAAGCTAAAGCTGCACTCACATTGCTAGCAATTACACCTGCACTTTTAGCATTACTTTTTATACCTTCAATTAATCTTTCTTTTTGTGTTTTAAATTCTTCTTGGTCAAACTTAGGTTGTAATAAACCTTGAGCCATTAACTCCATTACTTCTGGGAAGAATTTTGATAAAGAACTCGCTGAAGCACCTCTTGTACTATAATTTACGCTAGCACCTAAGAAATCAATACGTTCATTGAATTCGTCTTTAGACATCTTCTTTGTTCCATTCCCCATCATTGCGCTATAAAGAGATTTTAAACCTTCTTTATTTCCTTCTGAGCTAGGTTTGTTGTCTATAATTAAGCTCGCACTTACTCTAGGAAGTTTATGGTTTTCTACGACCATTACTTTTAAACCGTTATTTAGTTTGAAAGATGCTGGTTTTCCTAAATTAATTTTTGGTGCCGGACCTGGTTGAGGTTGTTTAGAACGGTCTACTTGAGCTTGAGCTCCAACGACCATAAGGCACATAATAAATATTGAATATAATTTAAATTTCATTTTTTTGCTTTTTTAGAATTATTCAGAATCTGGAGTTGGTAAGTAATCTAAGTCTAAACGTTGGTTTTTGTTTAAATACTTGCTAGCTACTTCTTTAATATCTTCTCTTGTAATTCCTCTGTAGATTTCGATTTCTTTATTGATTAAGTCAGTATCTCCGTAAAGCATATGATAAGTTGCTAATGAACCAGCAATTCCTTGTACGCTACTATTAGAGTTTACAAACCTGTTCTCAAATTTGTTTTGAAGCTTTTGATATTCTTTTTCAGAGATTAATTCTGTCTGAAGTTTTTTAATTTCTTCATCCATAGATTCTCCTAATTTGTCTAAAGGAGTTTCTCCCATAGCTAAGGCACCCATTACGTACATACCATAGTCTTCTTGAGATCTAGGGAACGCTAATACTTGTAAAGCCTCTTTGTCTTCATCTACCATTTTTTTGTACATACGAGAGCTTTTTCCATCAGTTAAAATAGAAGAGATCATATCTAATACATAAGCATCACGATCTTTCATAGAAGGAGTTCTATAAACATATAATTTAGCTGGTATTTGAATGTTATCATCGTATTCTGTAGCAGTAATTGTCTTTTGAATAGGCTCTTCTTTGATGTTAACACGTTCTACTTTAGGTCCTTTAGGGATAGTAGAAAAGTATTTTTTAATCATTTCTTTTGTGTCCTTAGCATCAATATCACCAGCCACCACTAAAGTAGCATTGTTGGGTCCGTAATACTTATCAAAAAATGCTTTAAACTCATCTAATTGAGCTGCATCAAGATCTTCCATCGTTCCAATAACCGAATTTTTGTAAGGATGTTTGTCGAACATATAAGGACTAATTCCTGTACTGTAAATAATCTTACCGTAAGGAGAATTGTCTATTCTAGATCTTTTTTCTTCTTTTACAACTTCGTTTTGAGTGTCTACACCAATTTTATTGATCACTGGGTGAAACATTCTTTCAGATTCCATCCATAAACCTAATTCTAAGTTATTAGAGGGGAAAGTTTCATAGTAGTAAGTTCTATCTTGTGTGGTATTAGCATTATTGCTTCCTCCATTGGCAGCAACTACATTAAACCACTCTCCACGAGCAATATTTTCTGTACCTTCAAATAATAAGTGTTCAAAAAAGTGGGCAAAACCTGTTCTGCCTGCTTCTTCATCTTTAGCACCTACGTGATACATCACCCCTACCGTTACAACTGGAGCTGTATTGTCTTGATGCAAAATTACGTGTAGTCCGTTGTCTAAATCATACTCCGTATATTCTACCTCTTGGGCGAAACCAGAGAAAGTTAAAAATAGAGCACAAAAAGCTGAGCTAATTTTTTTAATCATTTTTAGTTATTTTAAGTTTTTTAATAAGTCCTCAAAAATACCATTTTGTTACATAAAAAAGGAGGGAATTCTAAAAACTTCCTGTAAGCTAATCCACATATTTACAGAAATTAACATGATGTTGTAAATTATATTCATCATTTTTTTAGAAATTTATAGTACAAATAAAATTTATTATGAAAAATCAAACTATTTCAATACGTTACGGACTTTTAATTGGAGCAGCATTAATTATCTATTTCTTACTTCTATCCTTATTAGGATTACATACCGAACCTATCTATAGTTTGTTTAATGGGGTGATCACAGGAACAGGGATTTATTTGTGTATTAAGAATTATCAAGCATATAAAGGGGTGAAGTTTAAATATCAAAAAGGATTTATGGCGGGAATCATTTCTGGATTTCTAGCGACTTTTGTTTTTACTTTGTTTTTCGGTATCTATGCTACAAATTTTGATGCTAATTTTATTACTGAAATTTTAGAAGGTTGGCAAAATGATAATAATACCAGTATAGCGATGCTCTTATTTGTAGTAGCTACTATGGGGTTTGCTACATCATTAGTGCTTACATTGGCTTTTATGCAATTATTTAAAAGTAGTTGGAATACCAAGCAGGCCAAAAAAGACTTTGCATCTTAATTCTGTTTTTATATTAGTATCTAATTTTGTGAAAGATAGACTTGTGCGTTAAGAAAATTAAAATTATATTTGCAACCGTTTTAAACAAATTTAATAAGTTACGCTATGTACGCAATTGTAGAGATAGCAGGGCAGCAATTTAAAGTTGCAAAAGACCAAAAGGTTTTTGTTCACCGTTTAGCAGGAGAAGAAGGAGATTCAGTTTCTTTCGATAAAGTTCTTTTAGCTGGTAACGGAAATGACATTACTTTAGGCGCCCCGGCTATAAAAGGAGCTCTTGTTGGAGCTAAGATTACACGTCACCTTAAAGGAGATAAAGTAATCGTATTTAAAAAGAAAAGACGTAAAGGTTACCGTGTAAAAAATGGTCACCGTCAATCTTTAACTGAAATCGTTATTGAAGATATTTCTTTTGATGGAGCTAGTAAAAAAGCTACTAAAAAGAACGAATCTAGTAAAGATGAATCTCAAGACTTAAACAAGCACACTGTTGCTGAATTAAGAGAGATGGCTAAAGATAAAGGAGTAGAGGGTTATTCTTCTATGAAAAAAGCAGAACTAGTTGAAGCTTTAAGTTAATTATTAATTTACGAAAAACCTAAAATAAGATGGCTCACAAAAAAGGAGTTGGTAGTTCTAAAAACGGTAGAGAATCAGAATCGAAACGTTTAGGCGTTAAGATTTTTGGTGGTCAAGCTGCCATTGCAGGAAATATCATCGTAAGACAAAGAGGTACTGCGCACAATCCTGGTGAAAATGTGTATGCAGGAAAAGATCACACTTTACATGCTAAAGTTGACGGTCTAGTAAAATTTACGAAAAAAGGAAATAACAAATCATACGTTTCTATTGAACCGTTTGAGGCTTAGTATTTTCTTCTGAAAATAAAAAACCCTTCAGTTTTATAACTGAAGGGTTTTTTTATATCTCAAACTAAAAAAAGCCTCTCAAATATATTGAGAGGCTTTTTCTTTTAGTGCTAAGGAAATTTAATACCTGTAATATTCAGGTTTAAATGGTCCTTTTACTTCTACACCAATATATTCTGCTTGTTCTTGAGATAAATCTGTAAGTTCTACTCCAATACGTTCTAAGTGTAATTTAGCTACCTTTTCATCTAAATGTTTAGGTAACATATAAACTTCATTTTTGTACTGATCGGTATTTTTCCAAAGCTCGATTTGTGCTAAAGTTTGGTTAGTAAATGAATTACTCATTACAAAACTAGGGTGACCTGTAGCACAACCAAGGTTTACTAACCTTCCTTCTGCAAGTAGAATAATATCTTTTCCGTTAACGGTATATTTATCAACTTGAGGTTTAATTTCGTCTTTAGTATCACCAAAATTGTTATTTAACCAAGCGACAGCAATTTCATTATCAAAATGCCCAATATTACAAACGATGGTTTTGTCTTTCATCGCTTCAAAATGTTCACCTCTTACAATGTCTTTATTTCCAGTAGTGGTGATAACGATATCGGCTTTAGGTAAAACAGTTTCTAATTTTTTAACTTCAAAACCGTCCATTGCAGCTTGTAAAGCACAAATAGGATCAATTTCGGTAACCGTAACAATAGATCCAGCTCCTTTAAAAGAAGCGGCAGTTCCTTTACCAACATCTCCGTACCCACAAACAACTACACGTTTCCCAGCAAGCATAACATCGGTAGCACGACGAATAGCATCTACAGCACTTTCACGACATCCATACTTATTATCAAATTTAGATTTAGTAACAGAATCGTTTACATTAATAGCTGGCATAGGAAGCGTCCCATTTTTCATACGCTCATATAAACGGTGAACTCCAGTAGTAGTTTCTTCAGAAAGACCTTTAATGTCTTTTGCTAATTCTGGGTAACGGTCTAAAACCATATTGGTTAAATCTCCACCATCATCTAAAATCATATTTAATGGCTTACGATCTTCTCCAAAAAATAAAGTTTGTTCAATACACCAATCAAATTCTTCTTCTGTCATCCCTTTCCAAGCATACACAGCAACACCGCTATCTGCAATGGCAGCAGCAGCTTGATCTTGTGTAGAGAAGATGTTACAAGAACTCCAAGTTACTTCTGCTCCTAAAGCGGTAAGCGTTTCAATTAAAACTGCCGTCTGTATAGTCATATGTAAACACCCAGCAATTCTAGCTCCCTTTAAAGGTTGCTCATCTTTATATTCTTCACGTAAAGACATTAATCCTGGCATTTCTGCTTCAGCAAGCTCTATTTCTTTTCTACCCCAAGCAGCTAAAGAAATATCTTTAACTTTATGTGGTGTGTATGTTATTGTTTTCGTACTCATATTCTTATATTTGTTATTAAGCAATTTTATGCCACAAAAATACATAATATCTACTTAAATTCATGGCTCTTTACAAAACAATAACAGTTGACGAAGGTACTAAAGTTCTCATTTGGAAGATAGAAGAAAGTTTTGAATGGCTTTGTGATGGAATCCAATTGACTTCGCATTGCCAAAATCGAGTAGATAGCATGAAAAGTGACCTCCATCGAAGAGGCTTTATGAGTATTAGACATCTGTTAGCTGAGGAGGGTTATGTAGATGAGGATTTATTTTATGATGATAATGGTAAACCACACCTTAAGGATGGTAAACATATTTCAATTACACATTCTTTTACGTTTTCTGGAATAATTATTAGCGATAAACCAATTGGTATTGATATAGAGAAACAGCGTGAAAAAATCATGAAAATTGCTCATAAGTTCACACCACTTAAAGAATACCATACCTTAGCAAATGATGAAGCTATTATAAGAAAATTGACTATTGTTTGGGGTGCCAAAGAATCTATTTATAAGTATATGAGCATTCCAGGGTTGTTGTTTTTACACCATATCTATGTAGAAGATTTTGATTTTGATATGATGACAACTACCGCAAATGTAAATTATCAAGGAAAGGAAGAGAAATTCAACATCCACTATTTAGAGTTCGAAGGTTTTACTTGCGCTTACGCTTTACCCAAATAAATTTGGTTCTCATGAGTTTAGCTTCAGGGATTTTGTATCAAAAAATTTTAGATACACCACGTAATTTCGCAATTCTTATCGATCCAGATAAAGTTGAGGTGAATGAAGTGCATAGATTGGTAAAAAATCTTCCTACAATAACCACACATCTTTTGGTGGGAGGAAGTACCGTAGAGAGAGGCAAATGCGAGGCTATTGTAAAAGCATTAAAAGCTTGTACAAAAATTCCTATTGTATTATTTCCTGGAGATTATACTCAAGTCACTCCTGAAGCGCAAGCCATCTTATTTTTAAGTTTAGTCTCTGGAGAAAACCCCGAATATTTAATCGGTCAGCAAGTGAAATCCGCGAAAGCGATTAAAGCAAGCCAGTTAGAAGTAATTTCTACAGCTTATTTACTTATTGATGGAGGAAAAGAAACAGCCGTACAGCGGGTAAGTCAAACAAGTCCTATGTCACAATTAGATATAGACAAAATTGTATCTACCTGCTTGGCGAGTGAATTGGCAGGGAAGAAAATGATTTATTTAGAAGCCGGAAGCGGAGCACTTTTTTCGGTTAAACCGGAAATAATTAAAGCTGTTATAAAAGAAGTGAGTATTCCTATTATCGTGGGAGGAGGATTAAGAACAGAATCTCAAATAGAAATATGTTATGAGGCTGGTGCCAATATGGTAGTGGTAGGAACTGCATTTGAAGAGCAAATGAAAATTATGACCGATGAAACTTTAAATAGTGTTACTAATCTCGCTAATTCTTAATCAATAGAAAAAAGAAAACTTATTCTAAAAAGTAATTAATGGATGATTAAAAATATTAAAAACTACTAATGAATATCATTTTTGATTGGCTTTTTTCGCAATATGAAGGGATAGATACACACCTTATCGTTTTAGAACTGTTTGGAGTTTTTTTTGGAATACTAAGTGTTTTATATTCTAAAAACAATAAAATTCTAGTATACCCAACAGGGATCATAAGTACCTTGTTATATGTCTACATTCTATATGTATATGGATTATTGGGGGATATGCTTATAAATGTATACTATTTTACTATGAGTGTGTACGGGTGGTATATTTGGACTAGAAAAACAGATGGTACACACGTGACTCCTGTCACTACGGTAACTAAAAAAGAAAATAAGGTTATAGCGATCATTTTTATAGCTACCATGCTTTTTATTACATTGGTATATGAATTGTTTAATAAATGGCAAGGATGGCCTTCTTACATAGATATTATTACTACGGCTTTCTTTTTTGCAGGGATGTGGCTTATGGCTAAAAAGAAAATTGAATATTGGATTTACTTAATGATAGGAAATATTATTTCGGTTCCGCTTTACTTTTATAAGGGACTAACATTTAGTGCATTTTTATATATTTTCTTAATTATTGTTGCCATTATTGGGTTCTATTCTTGGAAAAAACTTTTATATAAAAAAGTCGTTACCATTTAAAATATATTCAAAGTAGAGAAGGTTTTTAACCTAGATTAAACGCGATACTTGAAAGTCATAAAATAATTTATATTTGCTTGTCTTTATAGAAAAGTGCCTTATCACAAAATATATAAAAGATCGGAACGGATAGAACTACCAGAAGTGGAAAAATTTAGCAGAGGAATATGAAAGATATTAGTTGGAGTAAAGAAGATTTTTTGCAGATAGAAGCAAAAGGGATAAATGAAAAACAGTTAGAACTACAATTAAAGCAATTTGTAGAAGGAATCCCTTATGAAAATTTAATAGCACCAGCAAGTATAGATAATGGTATTGTTAAACTCGAGAAAGATCAGAAAAAAAACTGGATAGAGAAATTTGAAAATTCTTTTGCAAAGAAATTGAAATTTGTTCCTGCAAGTGGAGCTGCAACTCGCATGTTTAAAAATCTATTTTTCTTTTTAGAGCAATTTGATCACGATGAGGAATCTCTAGAAGATTTTGTAAAGAGAACCGATAAAAAGGAACTTAGAAAGTTTTTTCAGCAAGTAAAAAACCTGCCATTTTATGAAGAAGTCATAAACAGTCAGTATTTTAAAAATAATTTGACCTCAGAAGGTTTTGAAACTGCATTTTTAAAAGCCCTTTTAAGTGAAGAAAGTTTGGGTTATGGCAATTACCCTAAAGGATTAATCCCATTTCATAATTATAAGGAGGAGATTTTGACCGCTTTTGAAATGCATTTCTTAGAAGCTGTAAATTATGCTAAAGATAAAAATGTAGCTCAATTGCACTTTACAGTGTCCGAAAAACATATTGAGAAATTTAAGAGGACACAATCACAGATAGAAGAAAAATATAAAGACAGCTCTTTTGTTGTTGATTATTCATTTCAATTGGCTACAACCGATACTCTGGCAGTAGATAACGATAATCAGCCTTTTAGGGAAAAAAATGGTGAATTGTTATTTAGACCAGGCGGCCATGGGGCTTTGATTGAAAATTTAAATAATGTAGATGCCGATATTATCTTTATAAAAAATATAGATAATGTTTGTGTGCACGAATTTTTAAATGAGATTGTAGATTACAAAAAAGCCCTTGGCGGAAGTTTACTAGAAATTCAAGAAAAAGTTTTTGAAACTTTAGAAAATCTAGATAAAGAAAAACCTGAAGCTATTAACGATGCTCAAAAGTTGCTGTCTCATTGTTTTCATCAAACTGCTAAAATTGAAGACTTTACGGAAGCTAAAGCGTTATTAAACAAGCCTATTCGTGTATGCGGTATGGTTAAAAATGAAGGAGCGCCTGGAGGAGGTCCTTTTTGGGTAAATGACATAGAAGGTAAAGCATCTTTGCAAATTGTAGAAAGTGCTCAAATTGATATGAGTAAGGAAGATCAAAAAGAAATTGTATCTAAATCTTCTCATTTTAATCCCGTAGATTTAGTTTGCGGAGTTAAAAATTATAAAGGGGAGAAGTTTAATTTACTAGACTTTGTAGACCCTGCTAAAGGATTTATATCAGAGAAATCTAAAAATGGAAAGACTCTAAAAGCTTTAGAACTTCCTGGTTTATGGAATGGAGCTATGGCCAATTGGAATACCATTTTCATAGAAGTTCCTTTAGTAACATTTAATCCTGTAAAATCTGTAGTTGATTTATTAAAGCCTTCACATCAACCCAATACTTAATATGTTTTCTAAAGAAAAACTTTTAAAAGAAGCAGATTTTAAAGCAGTACTCAGTGGAGGTCCTGGTGGTCAACATGCCAATAAAACAAGTACTAAAGTAGTCTTGAGTTGGGACTTAGTTAATACTCAACTTTTTACTGCCGAAGAAAGAGAAAGACTCCAGCAAAAACTTTCTTCTAAGCTTACAAAAGATTTGATTCTTCAACTTTCATCAGATCATAGTAGAAGTCAGCATAAAAATAAGGAATTGGTGATTACTAGATTTTTTAAATTAATTGAACAGAGTCTTATAATTCCGCGAAAACGAAAAAAAACTAAACCAAGTAGAGCTTCTAAATTGAGAAGATTGGAGGGGAAAAAGAAGCAAGCTCAAAAAAAGGCTAATAGGCAAAAGCCTAAAATTTAAACTATTATTCTAAAAAGTGTGTAAAAAATCTACAGTTAACCTGTGGATTTTTTTGTTTTCTACACTCGTATTTCTTCATTAAAACAGCTAAAAATCTTCTTAAGTGTAGCAATACAAAGGGTTTTCAAAGGTTTTTAGCATTATTTACCATTTGGTGGCATAATATTTCTATTAGGTTAATTGAATTTGATTACGAATTATTAAAAACGCCAGAAGAAGATGAAAAGATTTATGATTACAGTTTTAGTAGCAGGAGTTTTTACAATTACTACTGCTGGAGCACAGACTTTAGCAGATGGAAATTCAAATTCAACGGAAGAAAGCGTAGAAGAGTTCAAAAAAATAAATGCAACTAGTTTACCTGAAACTATAAAGGAAGATGTAAAAAATGATTTTACAAAAGCTGAAGTACAAGAAGCATATGTAAATGATAAAATGGAATATAAAATAATACTAAGATTAGAGGAAACAGAAGTTCCTAAAATTGTATTTGCTAATGCAAAAAGAGGACTACTAAATATAGAATAAAACTAACCAACCAAAAATTTAATTATACAACAAAAAACTATTGAAAATGAAAAATTTAATGATGACAGCTGCCGCAGCAGCAATGATTTTTGCAACAGCAAACACGAATGCACAAAGTACTCAAGCAGAAAAAACTTTAGTGAAAACAGAGGTAGCGGTACAAGAGGGATTTCAAAAAATTGAAACTAGTAATGTTCCAGATGCAGTAAAAGCAGCGGTACAAAAAGATTTTGAAGGAGCGAGCATTGCTGAGGCATATATAAACAAGAAAAAAGAGTTTAAGTTAGTATTAGAGTCTGAGGGAGCAGAGGCAAAAACAGTCTACGCAAACGCAAAAGGTGAATGGATTAAGCCAAGCTCGAAGATGAGTAAAATGAAAAAATAGTTAACTACCCCCAGTTAATTTATTTAGATTGAGATGAGAAAAGGGCCTTTTTAAAAAGGTCCTTTTTTTTATGATAAATTTGAGCGTCCCTACAATGCTTATTAATAAATTTGTAAAAAATACTTTTGTGCATCATATTTTAATTGTAGAAGATGATTTGGCATTTTGCAAAATGCTAGAAACCTTTTTAAAGAAAAAAGGTTACCAAGTAACGACTAGTTCTAGCAGTGAAGAGGCAATAAAGAAAATAAACTCTGAGTCTTTTCAAGTGATTCTAGCCGATGTAAGATTGCCCGAAAAGGAAGGGACAATCTTATTAGAAACGGTAAAAGAACTACAATTAGCTACCAAAGTAATTCTAATGACAGGCTATGCTGAGGTTAGTAAAGCTGTAGAAGTCATGAAAATGGGAGCTTTTGATTATATCTCTAAGCCTATTAACCCGGAGCAGATGCTCGATTTAATTCAGAAAGCGGTTGGATCTTTATCAGAAAATGTTTCATTAAAATCTATTGAAGATCAAGAAAAACCAGTTCCTGAAACAAAAGAAGAGTTAGAAGTTAATAGTAGTTATGTGGCAGGGGTAAGTGATGCCTCTAAAAAACTGAATGATTATATTAAGTTAGTTGGACCTACAGATATGTCGGTTCTAATTATTGGTGAAAGCGGAACAGGAAAAGAATACGTAGCAAAAAACATACACGAAAAAAGCAGACGTAAAGATGAGGTTTTTATTGCAGTAGACTGTGGAGCTATCCCAAAAGAAATCGCATCAAGTGAATTTTTTGGGCACGTAAAAGGTTCTTTTACAGGAGCAATTAATGATAAAATTGGTCATTTTGAAGCAGCAAATAACGGAACACTTTTTTTAGATGAAATTGGAAATTTGAGTTATGATTTGCAAGTACAATTACTTCGAGCTTTACAAGAGCGAAAAATAAAACCGGTAGGGAGTAGTAAAGAAATAGAAGTTGATATTCGGGTGATAGCCGCTACGAATGAAGACCTAAAAAAAGCTGTAGAACTAGGAGATTTTAGACAAGATCTATATCATCGCCTTAATGAGTTTTCTATTCAGGTGCCAGCACTCAAACATAGAAAAGAAGACTTATTGTTATTTGCTAATTATTTTTTAGATAAAGCCAACCGACAGTTGCAAAAAGAAAGTGTAGGCTTTTCAGAGGAAGCTTTAGAAGCTTTAAAAAATTATGATTGGCCAGGAAATCTTCGGGAATTACAAAACAGTGTTAAACGCTCGGTATTACTATCGGATACTAAAGTTATAGAAAAGAAAGACCTTCCAGAAAACATTGTTAATCATACTTCAACAACAACTTCTTATAAGTTATTTAAAAATCAAAATGAGGAACAACTTATTCTAGATGCCTTAGAAGAAGCTGGAGGGAATAAAAGTAAAGCAGCTAGGATTTTAGATGTAGATCGTAAAACACTTTATAATAAATTAAAGCAGTATAATATTAAGCTTTAAACCTTCTTTTTAATCTCTTCCAATAGTTTTTCTAACGCAATTTTTGCTTCACTTGCCGTTTCTATAACTTCTGTAGATTTTAATCCAAATTTCTGTTGGTGCTCTAGTTTTTCAAATAATTGAGCTACTTTTTCGGCTTTCAACTGTCTTAACATAGGTAAAACCTTATGTGCGATTGCTGCAATTCTTTGAGTATTCGCTTCCGCGGAAGCATTATCTAACGTTGTTAAATTTTCTTGAGAACTTTCTATAAAACTGCTTAAAATTATTTTTAGAGAATCTTGATCGCCATCTGTAAACCGAAGTAATTCTGAGGTATCATAATTTTCTGAAGTCCTTCTTACAGTTTTCCTTTGTTGTTCTCGTACAATTTCTAAACCAAGAATATGAGCTATTTCTAAATAGAGCTCGTTGGTATTGAATGGTTTTATAAAATTGGTCGTAAACCCTTTTTGAAGGTATACCTCGTCGGGTAAATCGGTTTTTCCAGATAGAGAAATAACTGGCAATTTTTTAAATTTTGGAAGGGCTCTAATTTTTCTAATCAGTTCAAATCCATTCATTTTAGGCATTTGAATATCAGTAATTACCAAATCAATCTTTTCTTTTTTAATGATTTGTAAACCTTGCTGACCATCATTCGCAGTGAGAATCTTAAAACCACATTGAGATACTACTTCTTTAGTAAGGGTTTGTTGAGAGGGTTCATCGTCTATAATTAAAATGGTTTTTCCTTTAGCATTTTTGATTGAAATCTCTTCATTAATGTTCGTAGTTTGGGAAGTTGTTTCTACGGGAATTTTAATAAAAAAAGAAGTTCCTTTGTTAAGATCACTTTCTAAATGAATATTTCCTTTTAGTAATTCTACAATCTTTTTTGTGATAGCTAATCCTAAGCCAGAACCTCCATATTGCTTTTCAATATGAGCATCTGCTTGAGAAAATTCTTCAAAGATATCTTTTTGCTGTGCTTTAGAGATACCTATTCCCGTGTCACTTATTTCTATTTTTAGTTGTTTTATTTTACGTGTTGTAGATTCTAATGATGCTTTAATATGAATAGAGCCTTTCTCTGTGAATTTATAAGCATTACCTAACAAGTTGGTAAGTACTTGTTGTATTCTAAAAGGATCGCTTAAAAAAGTGGCTTCTATGCTTTCATCTAAAGTGGTGTGAATTACAAGGTCTTTCTTTAAACTGGCAGGAATCGTGGCTTGAATACTGTCTTCAATTAGGTTTTTTGGCTGAAAGGGAAGTTTTTCAATATGCATTTTACCTGCTTCTAGTTTAGAGAGATCTAACAAGTCATTTACCAAATGTAAAATGTAGGTAGATGATTTTTTTAAATGATCTAGATGATATTGCTGTTTTTCAGATAGGGATGTTTTCTTTAGCAAGTCTGTATAACCCATAATCGTGTTTAAGGGAGATCGTAAGTCGTGTGTTACAGCTGCCATGATTTGTTTTCTCCTTTTAAGTAGAAATTCCGCGTAAGCGTTACTCTTCTCTAGCTCTTCTTTATAGCGTTGGCTGCTGTTGGTGTCTTTTATAATGAGAATTACAAAAAGTAAAATAGTGAGCACACAAGCAATTCCCAAAGCTGCAATTATGGTAGAGGTTTCTTCTATAACTTCTCTAGAATCATTTACCTGCTGTACCGATTTTTGAATTTGTTCTCGTTCAATTTCAGATCTTATTTTTCTTAATTGAGAGGAGAGTTCTTGGTCATTTTTAAGAAGTTCATTTTCCTTCTCAATCACTTCTTGTTGATACTTTCTTTCTTCTACTTCTAGTTCGCTGAGTACGTTTTTTACGGTGCTAATTAATGAATCTGCCGATTGTTGCGTAAGCGTTTCTGCATTGTCTTTATCTGCATATTCTAACCACTTTACTAGTGCTTGGCGAGCCTCTGGATTGTAATCTTTAAGAAGTTCGTTATAATTATCTTCCTCAAATAAATAATTTACTTTTTGAAGGTTGTTGAGTACCCTATCATAATAATTTTCACTAGAGTTATTTTTCCTTACTTCTAACAACTCTAACAAGTTTTGCTCTTTTAAAAGCAATAAATTTTGAAGACTGTCTAATTCGTTTTTAATTTCTTCCTCTTCATAAATTTGCTTTAAATTATCAATGAGAGTAGAAATGGTGTCTAACTGCTGATTAAACTGAGGTAAATTTTCTGGTTTTTGATTTTGAATAATATCCCGACTTATAGCTTCTGCCGAATATACATTCGTTACGGCTTCACTCATAAGTAACAATTTTTGTTGATTATTGTCACTTATTTTATTGGCACCATTTAAACCGATTACTTTGCTATAAATAAACCAAATAGAAATTGCAGCAAAAGCGGTAAGAAGTAGGTAGCCAACCACTACTTTGTAGGTAATAGAACGTTTGGTATTTTTTGCCATATTCAAAAGTAAAATGCTTTCTTCAAAATCTACTTAAAATTATGGTAAATTAAAAAATAACATTAGTTTTGCAGCCAATCTCAAAGGGGTGCCTTTTTAGGCTGAGATCATACCCAATGAACCTGGGCAGGTAATGCTGCCAAGGGAAATGCAAAAGCTTGCTAGCGGCTTTTGTTGTATGCGCTCCTGAACGACTATCGTAGTCTTCAGGATTTTTTATTTAATTTAAAACCAAAGAATAATCGCCCCTTTTATTCGTAAAAAAACATTACGAATGAAAAATGTATTATTTGTGGCAGCTTTGTTGCTTGGTCTTCAAAGTTTTGCTCAGCAATCCTATCAATTAAAGGGAAAAGTAAGCCGAGAGGGTAAAGCTTTATCCAATGTAAATATCCAGGTTGTAAGTACTAATCAAGGTACTGTAACCAATTTGTATGGAGAGTATCAACTCACTTTACAAGAAGGAAATTATGAAATTAGCTTTACTTATGGAAACACAAAAACTATAGAAGTTAATCTTACTTCTAACCAAACGCTAGATGTTATTTTAGACAAGAGCGAAGAGGCTTTAGAAGAAGTTTTTTTATCCTCCATCCGAGTGGATGCAGATTCTCCTATTACGTTTAGCAATTTAAGCAATAAAGAGATTGAAGAGCGTAATTTAGGTCAGGATATTCCTGTTTTGATGAACTATTTACCATCGGTGGTGACTACGACAGATGCAGGTAACGGAGTTGGTTACACCAGTTTGCGTGTCCGCGGAAGCGATGCAACTAGAACCAATGTAACCATTAATGGTATTCCTTATAACGATGCCGAAAGTCAGGGATCTTTTTGGGTAAATTTAGGCGATATGGCATCCTCTGTAGAAAATATTCAGTTACAGCGAGGAGTGGGAACTTCGACCAACGGAGCTGGTGCTTTTGGAGCAAGTCTTAATATTTTGACAGATCGTTATAGTGAAGAAGCTTACGCGGAAGTTTCTAATAGTTATGGTTCTTATAACACCCATAAACATACCGCTAAATTTAGTACGGGTTTATTTAATGATCATTGGGAGTTTGCAGGAAGAGCTTCTTTAATTAAAAGTGATGGTTATATAGATCGTGCAGAATCTGAGCTAAAATCTTACTTTTTACAAGGAGCTTATGTAAATAACAATACTTTGGTAAAAGCACTTGCTTTTGGTGGAAAGGAGAGAACCTACCAAGCTTGGTATGGTATTGATGGAGACCAATTAAAAGAAGATAGAAAATATAACCCTGCAGGGGAATATACCGACGAAAACGGAAACGTAAAATATTACGATAATCAAACCGATAACTACCAACAAGACCATTATCAATTGCTATGGGATCAAAAATACGATAGAAATTGGTCTTCAAATGTAGGTTTGCATTATACTTATGGTAGAGGTTATTACGAAGAATACCAAGAAGATGCTGTATTGGAAGAATACGGTTTACCTGATTTTACAGCAAATGGAGAAGATAAAACCACATCAGATTTGGTAAATAGAAGTTGGTTGGATAATCATTTTTACGGAGTTACCTTTAATGGAACTTACCAAGATGAAAAGATGGAATTTATTCTTGGAGGAGGAATTAACAAGTACGAAGGCGATCACTTTGGAGAAGTTATTTATACACGTTTTGCACAAAACAATGATCCTTATGAAGATTACTATTTTAATGTAGCCGAAAAAACAGATTTTAATATCTATGGGAAAGCTACAGTTGCTGTGATAGAAAATTTAAAAGCCTTTGGAGATTTACAATTAAGAACCATAAACTATACTACAGAAGGACCATTAGAAGAAGGAGTTGAACTTCCTGTAGATGATAGTTTTACTTTTTTTAACCCTAAAGTAGGATTAAATTATAAGTTAGATACCGCTAGTCAACTTTATGCTTCTGTAGCTGTTGCGCATCGCGAACCTACAAGAACAGATTATGAAAACGCTCTTTTTAATGGTGCCGATCAACCTGAAGAAGAAAAACTAACCGATTATGAATTAGGTTACCGTTTAAAGAGAGAGAAGTTTCAGGTGAATGCTAATTTGTACTTTATGAACTATAAAAATCAATTGGTTTTAACTGGAGAAATTGATGATGAAGGAGCAGCAGTACGTGAAAATAGCGGAGATAGTTACCGTTTAGGAATAGAGGTAGAAGCTTCAGTACAATTGTTAGAAAAATTGAGCATCCATCCTAATGTGGCTTTAAGCCGAAATAAAAACAGAGATTTCAATACTCAATTTGATGGCGAGTTACAAGATTTTGGTGATACCGATATTTCTTTCTCTCCAGAAGTAGTAGCAGGTAATAGAATAAGTTATTCTCCCATAAACGGTTTACAACTAAATTGGCTAAGCAAGTTTGTTGGTGAACAATATATGAGCAATATAGAATCGAGAGCTTCTTTATTAGAAAGTTATTTTATTAATGATTTTAATGTGCAGTACGTTTGGAAAAAAGCACCTTTATTTAAAGAAGTTGTTTTTACAGGATTAATTAACAATATATTTGATGTAGAATATGTATCTAACGGATACTACTTTTCTTATGATGACGATTTTTCAAATCCGGGTACAGTAACCACCATAGAAGGAGCAGGTTACTATCCACAAGCTACTATTAACTTTTTAGCTGGCATTACTTTAAAGTTCTAAATACCTTATTATCTTCTTATAAATTTAAAAAACGGTTTAGATTTTTCTAAACCGTTTTTTTTATACTTATATTTATAAAACTAACACCACCAGATAATTATGAGGAAAATTACTTTTTTGCTTTTTTTATTGTTCAGCTTTAAGAGTTTTGCGCAAGTAGCTCCGCTACAAGATTACACTTGGTATTTAGAAAAATTAGTTATTAGCGGAAATGATATTTTACCTCCTACTGCTTATCAAAATTTTTATACGGTAACTTTTGGAAATACATCTAATTATCCTGAAAACTATTTTGAAGCACCTTGCTATCCAGTGGAATTTGAGTTAACGTATAATCAAAACCAATCATTCACTATTGATTTTGCAGGAACCCCTTTAGATTGTGATGGTGTTCCAACAAATGTTGTTGAGTATGATGAAAGAATTTTAGAGGATTTTTTAAATTTAGGTTATCCAGCGTTTAATCCCTATACCTACGCATTTAGTACTTTTTCTAATTATATAGAATTGACAATAACAAATGGCAATGGAGATCAAGCTGTCTACCGTAATCAACAACTTATGGTGTCTAAGAAGGAGAAACTAGAGGTGAATCTCTACCCTAATCCTGTAAGCAGTAATTTTCAATTAGAGTGGAAAGAAGAAATAAGATCAGTTCGTGTTTTTTCCGTTAACGGAAAAGAGATTTTAAAATATAAAGAAGCCAAATCTAATTACGATATTTCTCATTTCAACTCTGGTATCTATTTTGTAGAAGTTGAGGGTAGACGAAGTAAGAGTATTCTTAAGTTGATAAAACGCTAAAAACAAAACAAAACCCCTGAAAAGATAATTTCAAGGGTTTTTAAAATTTAAAGAAGGAATATATTTTAATTTCTCACATTTAATAATCCGTTACCGCTACTGACCACACGGTATCTAAATAGAGGATATTCTAAATCCTCTTCCTCTCCTTCAACTACTCCACCTGTAAATAAATCGTATGTATTTCCCTCACAAGAACAGTAAAGTTGTACCCCGTCAACTTCCATAGCTACACATTCATTTTGTCTAGGGTGGTTGGGATCGGCGGCATCATAAGCTACAAAAGCGTCGGTTCCACTTTTCATAATTACGACTCCGCCATTTCCATAGTTAGGAACATACACAGGGCTAGAAGGGAAATTGAGACTATTGTATTGTGGTAAACTTAGATCAATTTGAAAGTTCACATTTACATCTAACAAGTTAGGATTATTGTTTAAAGTATCATCGTCGCTACAAGCTACAGTCGCAGTAATTAGTAACATTCCGATAAGGAAATTTTTCATGAGAATTATTTTTGGCTGCAATTTAATATAATTGCTAAGCTTGTTAAAATTTATTATCTTTGTTTGTATCGGAATCCCATGCGAGTGGGATTCTTTTTGTTATATAAACGATGAAGTTATGAGTAAAGTATCTTATTATACTGCAGAGGGTTTAAAAAAATTAAAAGACGAATTAAACCAGCTAAGAGACATTGAAAGACCTAAAGCTTCTCAGGCTATTGCCGAGGCTAGAGATAAGGGAGATTTAAGTGAAAATGCCGAGTATGATGCTGCTAAAGAAGCGCAAGGTTTACTAGAAATGAAAATATCTAAATTAGAAGCTGTAGTTTCTAATGCAAGAATTATTGATGAATCTCAATTAGATACTTCAAAAGTATTGATTCATAGTACAGTAAAAATAAAGAATACCACCAATGGTATGGAAGTAACTTACAAATTGGTAGCTCAAAGTGAAGCCGATTTAAAGTCTGGTAAAATTTCTGTAGATTCTCCTATTGGTAAAGGATTATTAGGAAAAGAAGTAGGTGATAATGCCGAAATACAAGTGCCTAACGGAACGATGACTTTTGAAATTCTTGAAATTTCTAGAGTGTAAGAAATTATTGAAAAATAAAAAAAAGCCTTTTCAGTAATGAAAAGGCTTTTTTTATGTGAAATTTTTAGCAACAACCTCCACCATCATAATGGAAGGTAGATTCGCTAATAAAAATATCATCTCTATTGAGATTTTGTAATGCGCCAGCTGTTTTGTCACAAATGGCAATAGGTTGATTTTTAAGAAGTATATGTCCTTTTTCATCATCAAAAAAATCTTCTTGTCCAAAATAGATAGCTGCTTTTCCTGTAAAAACACAAGGACCATCTTCTGGCATAGGATCTTTAATCGCCGCCACCTCTATACTTTCAATATAGATCATTTCTTCGGTTGGGTAGTTTTTAGCATCTAAAATTCGGTAGGGTTTTTTAGCTCTAATTTCTATCGTCCCAAAGCCAGCATCGGTAAGCATTTTTACGTATTCTTTTAAAGGAAGACTTCCGCTAAGGCAAAGGGCACGCAAACGCTCATCATTCCGTAAAGTTTCATTCATCTCCTGTTCGCAAATAGGATCGCTCATCACTAATTTCCCATTGGGTTTTAATACACGATACATTTCGGCAATTGCTTTTTTAAGTTCTTCTGTTTTAAAAATGTTGAACAAGCAATTTTGAGCAGCAACATCTATAGAGTTATCTTCTACTGGTAAATGCAAGGCATCTCCTTTTTTAAGATCTACAAATTCAGATTTAAACCAAGGGTTAGTTTCTTCGGCTTCTTTAAAGTTTTTACGAGAAGCTTCTAACATTTCATCGACAACATCTACGCCTATTACTCCATTTTTTTGTCTAGAAAAGTAGGCAAACTGTAAGAGCTCCATTCCGCCACCTACACCTACATATAAGGTTTTGGGATTATTTACTAAATCTCTTGCATGAACGGTGCTACCACAACCATAGTTCATTTCTTGCATTATTTTAGGGATTTTTAACCCTGGCAATTCCCATACGGGATTGGTAGTACAACACAAACCTACATCTGGTGTAAGTGCAGCTTCTTTGTACACATCTTTTGTGGTTTCTAGATAGCTCATATAATTATAGAGATTTAATTAATTCTTTAAAAAGGGTAATCATTTGCGGTTCAGCTTTCGCAGCCATCGCCATAATTTCTTGAATATCTACTGGCTTTAAATGATCTGGGTCGCATTCATCTGTTAAAACTGAAACTGCAACTACTGGGAGTTTTAAATGGTTGGCCACTATAATTTCGGGAACTGTACTCATTCCTACGGCATCTGCTCCAATAATTTTTAGGTAGCGATATTCTGCTCTGGTTTCTAGTTGAGGTCCTACCACAGAGGCATAAACTCCTTCGTGCAAATTAATATTATTTTCTTTAGCAGTCTTCTTAAGAATTTCACCCATTTCTTGGTCGTAAGGCTGACTCATATCTACAAAGCGCTCTCCATATTTAGAGACCCCTTTAAAGGCAAGTGGAGAATCTCCTAACAAGTTAATATGATCGTCGATAAGCATTAATTCACCTTTTTTAAAGTTGGTATTAATAGCTCCAGAAGCATTAGAGACTAATAATTTTTTAACGCCCAATTGATGCATAATTCTTACCGGGAATGTTACATCTCTTAAGCTGTAGCCTTCATAATAATGAAAGCGACCTTGCATAACAACCGCTTTTTTACCTTCAATAATACCGTAGATTAGTTTTCCTTTATGAAATTCTACAGTGGCGGTAGGAAAATGCGGAATGTGATTGTAGCTTACTTCATGAATAATTTCCATTTCATCAAGAAGCTTTCCTAATCCGGTTCCTAAAATAATTCCTATTTCAGGGTTTTCAAATCCTCGTTGTTGTAAGTAGCTGGTAGTTTGTTCTATGTATTGCATATTATAATAAGTTCATTAATGTGGCATTGTCTTTCATATCATCGTATTCGTCGATATCGTTGAGGGTTTCTAACAGCGTAACTGTTTTATCTTCCATACTTTTAAGCGTATCGTTAAATACTGTAGAAGTACTCCAATCTTTATTTTCAAAAATTTCTTTACGGAATGTGTTCATTCCTAATAAATAGTAACCCCCATCTTGTGCTGGTCCAATTACAAAATCGGTTTCTTTTAGTTTTTGAAAGGCTTCTTCAATAATTACTGAAGAAATATCAAACAAGTCACTCCCTACAATAATTATATGATCGTAACCTGCACGAAATCCTTCCGCGAAAGCGTAAGCCATACGCTCTCCTAAATCTTTGCCTTGTTGAGCTTTTTTTGAATAAATGTTACTATCCCAAATATCATTTACAACTGGTTGAGTGGCGTACCATACTTGCTTATCTACAGGGATATTCTTAGTAATATTTGCTGTATGTTGTAGTAAATATTTATAAACGCTTAGTGCTTTTTGATCACCTATTTTTTTTGCCAAACGGGTTTTACACTTTCCTAATTCTGGATGTCTAGTAAAGAGAAGTAATAAGTTTTGTGACATTTAATATACTTTTATTCCTTGATGTAAATAGTGGCTCCATTTTTTGTTATAGGTATGAACGCTGTCGGTGGGTTCAGATTGTAGATTGTAAACCGTGAAGCCATTATTTTTCCACTCAAAAATACCTCCGTAAAGGTTTTTTACATTCGTATAACCTGCATTTTTGAGCTTCTTAGCAATTTTTTCTGATCGTACCCCAATAGAACAGTATACTACAATAATTTTATTTTTTTTAGGAAGCCTATCTTTTGTAACTTCAATATCAAAGTCCTTAAAACCCACATAAATAGCATTACCTAGATGACTTATTTGATATTCTTTAATTTGTCTAGCGTCTAATATAGTAATGAAATTATTATGTTTTAAATCTTCTTGAAGCTCTTGTACAGTGATGTAAGGAATACTTTCGTCATTATATTGTTTTAAAACTCGTTTAAAATCCTTTTGAGCCATAATAAAACTTGGTAAGAATAAGATGCATATTATTATTTTCATAAGGAATTATTGATATGATTACAGTTCGTAAAGCTTAGAAAACCTAAATAGATAAGGAGATTACCGATTGAATAAAATACATTGTAATTTTATATATTTATAAACTCCAATTTTATTTACTTACGAAATGTTTAAATAAATGGTTTACTAAGGTAAGTAATTGTGAACCTAATATACATTAGAAATATATATTAATGAACAATAAATTCAGCAGTTTTTTTTCTTGGTTTGTCAATCGACCTAAAGTGATAGGCTTTATTTTGTTTATTATTATTTTTTCGATCTTCACTTATATTGTATATCAAGAATATTCTCTTGCCAAAGAATCTGAAAAAGAGAAAGAAAAGCAGGTTTTGACTATTGTAAAACAAAATATCGAACAATCTTTAAAGACAAGTTATGTCTCTGCTTTAACATTGGCATTAACTATAAATGATGAAGGTGAACCTAAAAATTTTGAAAAAGTTTCAGAAAAGATTATCTCCTCGAGTGTTACTATTAGTGGGGTAGAGCTAGTTCCTAATGGTGTAATATCCTATGTGTATCCTTATGAAGAAAATAAAGAAGCTTTAGGATTAAATGTTCTAAAATACCCAATTTCTCAAAAGGAGGCTAATAAATCAATTAATAGCGGAAAAATGGATTTTGCAGGTCCAATTCCATTTAAACAAGGGGGGAAAGGGGTAATTGGAAGAATGCCTGTATTTATAGAAAATCAGTTTTGGGGTTTTTCTGCAGTAATAATTCATGAAAAAGATTTTTTATCTAATGCAGGTATATATAAATTTCTAAAAGAAGGGTTTAAATTTAGATTATCTAAAATAGATGATGAAACATCTAATGAAAGTTTTTTCTTTGGTGAAAAGGAAGATTTTAATGTCAATGAAGCTCAAAAATCATTTGTAAAAGATGGGAATTGGAATATTTATATCTACTCTGCAAATAAGGAAAACTTATTAATTTCTTTACTCCCTTTAATGTTTTTAGCCTTGTCATTTTCAATTCTAATAAGCATTTTTATTGTAAGATTTTTAAAGCAACCTAGAGAATTACAACGAAAAGTAAATATCCAAGCGGCTAAGCTATTAAACTCAGAACTTAAATTTAAAACTATTTTTAATCGTGCTCCAATTGGGATTGTACACGCACAGGCGAATGATTTTAAATTTATAGCAGCAAATGAAAAATTTCTGATAAAAACGGGATTGAGCATAAATGAAATTAAGGATGTTAAATTTGATTCGGTGTGGAAAAATCCTAGTGAGTTAAGCACATTAGTGGAGAAAAGGGAAAAAATAAATACTGTTTTTTTAAAGAAAAATGGTTCTCAAATTGATGTTAGAGTAGCTATTAATTACTTGAAACATAGTAATCAAGATGCTTATATTTTTATTATAGAAGATATAACTGAAATTAATAAAGCTCAAATTCATTTAAAAGAATTAGAATCGAGAGTAAAGATGGCTGTTGAGATCGCTCAGTTAGGCTATTGGGAGTGGAATATACAAACCAATGAAGTTATATGGTCTCCTATGATGTATAAGATTTTTAGAATTCCTGAGGATTTCAAGATCACACCAGATTTTATTATATCTAAAATTCATCCTTTAGATGCTAAAAGATATATTGATAATCTAAAATCTCTTATACATGGAGAAAATGTCCATCCATCTTATGAAGCGAAAATTCTAGATCCAGAAAACAATCCTATTTATGTACTTGGACATTTAGAAAGTGAGAAAAATAAAAGAGGAGAAGTTATAAAGGTCAAGGGAACCTTGATAGATATAAGTAGTGAAAAAAGAACAAAAGAAGAATTAGATCAATCTTATGATGTGGTATTACAGCAAAATAAGCGATTAATTAACTTTTCTTATATAGTATCACATAACTTAAGATCTCATGCAAGTAATATCAAATCTCTAGCCCATCTACTTTTGGAAATGGAACACAGCCAAGAACAATTAGAGATGTTTGATATGCTTAATTCGGTAGCCCATGCGCTAGATCAAACTCTCTTTGATTTAAATGATGTAATTAACATTCAGCAGAATACATCGATTTCTGTTGAGGATATTCTGGTAATAAAATATATTGAACGTGTATTAGAAGTTCTTCAAGTAGAAATAATGCAAAAAAAAGCTCAAATAGTTATTAATGTACCTGCAGAAACTAAAATTAGTTTTAATCCCGCTTATTTTGAAAGTATTTTACTTAACTTTATATCAAATGCTATTAAATATAGACATCCTAATCGACCTTCAATAGTAATGATAGATTTTTTAATTATAGACAATCAATCTGTGATTCAAATTAAAGATAACGGTATTGGAATTGACCTTAAGAAAAATGGCGATAAATTATTTGGTATGTATAAAACTTTTACAAAAAATAATGAATCGAGAGGGTTAGGATTGTTTATAAGCAAGAGTCAAATGGAAGCTCTAGGGGGTAAAATCACGGTTGAAAGTGAATTAGGTAAAGGGAGTACTTTTAAGCTTTTTTTTAATTAGTATGGAAGTTTGTATAATCGATGATGATAAAATTTACCAATTTCTTTTAAGAAAAACAATTAACATTGTCAATCCAGAGATTACAGTAAACTCTTATTTTAATGGTTTAGAGGCCATAACAGCGTTTGAAAAAATAGACTCTTGTTGTGATGTCATCCTATTAGATCTAAATATGCCTAAGATGGATGGTTGGGAGTTTATTAAAGAATATCAAAAATTAAAAAACAAGGCACAGCCATTTCCTCAAATTTACATTTCTACCTCTTCTATCGCAGAAGAAGACAAAATTAGAGCCCTTTCTTTTCAAAATATTATTAAAGGATACCTTACAAAGCCTATCACTATTCAAGTGATAAAGAAAATTATAAGTTAGATTAACTATTCTATCAATATCTGAAAATCAGCATTTTAATTTTTAAAAATTAAAAATTTAACATTTTTATTGTTAGGGTTTAATGTATTGAAAATCAAATATTTAAATCTATTAATGTCTGAAAATTTAATTTAACAGTAATATAATAAGCACTTAATCGACAAAACATAACATTTTATCGATTATATTTATATGTTTGTAGTTTAAACTTCATGAAAGATTTACTGCAGTAATTAATAAAAGTGTTTATGAATAAATTACTTTACCCTCTATTCATCCTAATATCATATGTTGGGATTGGACAAACTGTTAGTGTTAATCAGAATAACTCTGCGCAAACTTTGGCAAATATTTTATTAGATAATGCTTGTGTTGAAACTTCTAATGCAACAGTTTCGTCATTACAGTCGGTTTCTTATTTTAATAATAATTCAGGAAACTTTCCTATACAGGAAGGGGTAATTATTAGAAACGGAAATGCCAGCTATACTGCTGGAAGTTATACTGGTAATAATTTGAGTTCACAAAATAATACGAATACAGATGTGTTTTTAGAGAACTTAAATAATGCTTCGGGACAAACCTCTCAAGTTACAGATGTGGCATATTTAGAGTTTGAGTTTATACCACTATCAAGTAATTTTAGTTTTGATTTCTTATTTGCATCTAATGAATATGGACAATGGCAATGTGTTTCTAGTGATGTTTTCGCCTTCTTGTTAACTGATTTGTTTACGGGAAAAACAACCAATTTAGCTGTTATACCTGGTACTCAAACGCCAGTTTCTGTTAAAAATATTAAAGATAGCGCGTATAATAATTCATGCTCATCAGATAATGCTTCATTATTTGATGTTTATAATGTAAATAATCCTTCCCAATCAACTATTAATATGCGAGGTCATACGAAGATGATGAATGCTTCGGCAAAAATTACACCTGGTAATCCATATAAAATTAAACTTGTTATAGGCGATTCTAATGATTCAGATTTTGATTCGGCTATTTTTCTTGCAGCAGGAAGTTTTAACGCAAACGTAGATTTAGGAAAAGACACTACAATCTGCCAAGGTAGTAGCAAAACAATTACAACAGGTTTAAGCACTCAAAATTATTCTCACATTTGGAAAATGAATGGTTTTGTAATTCCAGGGCAAAACGGAAATTCAATTACTGTTACTAATCCAGGAAATTACAGTGTACTGGTCTTGGGTAATAATTCAAGTTGCTCCCTCACCGATGAAATTCTCTTGACGGAAGTAACTATTCAGGAACCAAAAGATATTAAGGTTTGCCATGACCCATCAAGAAATTATAGTTTTAACCTATTAGAAAATTCATATCAATCTCTGGGAATTTCTGCGGCAGCGTATACTATAAATTATTATGCATCTCTAAATGATTTAAATAATGACATAGCAATCCCTTCAAACTTATTACCTAACTATTCGGGGAAAAATAATCAAACTATATATATTCAATTAAAAGCTGTAGATACTAATATGTATTGTGATGTGGTGTATAATTTTCAATTATTGATTAATGATCCAATCCATCTTAATACTGACAATATAGAGTTGTGTGATATGACGGACGTAAATCATATAGTAGATTTAAATCAAAACAATTCGACTACAATTTCCAACTCTAATGGATACAATTTTTATTTCTTTCGTGATTATTTTGATGCTCAAACTAATAGCAATGCTATTTTAGATCCTGAAAACTTTACACCGGTATTTAGTAAATTCAAAACAAAAAAACAAACTATATGGGTAAGAGTGGAAGATAAAAATATGACCAATTGTTTTAATATTTCAAGTTTTGATATCATATTAAATCCTTTACCAATTGTAGACGAAATTGCTGATGTGGTAGAATGTAGTCAATATATTTTACCACCGATCATTAATGGTAATTACTATACGGGTTCACAAGGAACAGGAGCTATGTTATTTGCAGGAGATATTGTGGAGCACCCCGGTACCTATTACATCTACAATGGACCAGATGCAAATGGTTGTTATAATGAAAGTAAATTTAAAATAATTTTAGTTGAAAAATATAGAGTTAGAAAATTATGGTGTGGACAAATGACAGTACCATCACCACCAGCTGGAGCATTTTATACAGAACCAGGAGGTCCAAATGGTAACGGTCAAGTAATTTCTCCTGGGACTGTTTTTACCACTAATCAAACTCTTTACTATTATGCTGATGTAAATGGAGTTTTCTGTAAAGAAGATGTGTTTCCTATTAATATATTGCCTCTACCACCTGTAGATGCGCCTTTAGATGTGGTAACTTGTAATTCTTACACACTTCCAACTTTACAAAACGGAAATTACTATTCAGAGCCTGATGGAGAAGGGACTCAGTTTTCTGCGGGCGATGTTATTAGTAGTTCCCAAACCATGTATGTTTTTAATTATGACGGATTTTGTACTAATGAAAATTCTTTTGAAATTATTATTACCCCAAATTTTCAGGATTTGAACATTTGCGGTACATATACTCTACCAGATTTAGAAATAGGAGGGTATTATACACAAGCTGGCGGTAACGGTCAAGTTATCCCAGAAGGTCAGGTAATATCTTCTTCGCAAACTGTTTATTATTATGCAGTAACCACTACCAGTCCTAATTGTACACTTAATGAAGGGTTTTTTATCGAAATAAATTCTATTCCAGAAGTAGATAGTTTAAATGATGTTATGGTCTGTGAAGATGATATTTTCACATTGCCAAGTTTAGTAAATGGACAATACTTTTCAGAACCAAATAGAGAAGGGGATCAGCTTTTTGAAGGTGATATTGTTATGGAAACAAGTACAGTTTACATCAACAATTTAGAAAATGGATGTACGAATGAAACTAGCTTTTTAGTAGAAATAATTGAATTGCCACCTATCGAAAATTTTACTGATGTTTATTCTTGTGAGACTTATGAATTACCTCCTTTAGCTAATGGTAGTTACTTTACCCAACCTTATGGTGCTGGACAACAATTACATCCAGGGGATTTGATCACCACCACACAAGAAATCTATATCTATAATTCATGGCCCCAAATTAATTCTTGTGATAATCAAGATTTTTTTACTGTGTATATAGAAGGGGTAGAAGTAGGTAATTTTAATGATATTCAAGCATGTGATAATTATACATTACCATCATTAAAGAAAGGGAATTACTTTACTCAAAGTGGGGGGCAAGGTAGAATGCTTCATGGGGGGAGTCAAATTAGCACTTCTCAAGAAATCTTTGTGTATGCTGTAAGCGGAGATCGTTTTACGTGTGAAAGTGAAGCTAGTTTTCAGATAAATATTTCTCAAACGCCCAATTTACAAGAATTCGAAAATATCGAAGCTTGTGGGAGTTATGATTTGTCAATGCTTACTACAGAAAATGCAGAGGTTAAATTTTATAGATCTCCTAATCAGCAAGGATTATTGACACAAGAAGAGTTACTGTTTAATGAGGCAGGTACTTACGTGGTGTATGTTTATGCTTCCGCGGAAGCGAATCCGAACTGTACTATTGAAAAAGTAATAGAAATTACAATTCATCCTTTATTGCCTTTAAATATAGAAGAAGCGACTATATGTAAAGATCCTAGAACTGAAGAAGTGATTTCACCTGCATTTCTGAGCTCTGGCCTGCCTGATAGTGAATTCGAAGTCAACTGGTATTTAGATGATAATTTAATGCACACGGGTGAAAACTATGAAGCAACAGAGGCTGGTATTTATACTGTTAGAAGTACTGTTCTAAACCCAATTTCTACTTCCGATTGTGGTTATGAGGTTACTTTGGTAACAGTGACCGAATCGAGTAAACCTATCATAGAAACTTTAGTAACCGAACCCTTCGAAGATGTGGCTGTGATTAATGTGATTGTAAAAGATGCTATTGGAGAATTAGAGTATCAATTGAATAATGGAATATTTCAAGAGAGCAATGAATTTTACGATGTAAAGCCAGGAGTGCATACGGTGAGAGTGAGGGGGATGAAAGGTTATTGCGGAGAAGCGATAACAGAAGTAGAGGTGATAAAATATCCCAAATTTTTTACACCTAATTCTGATGGTATAAACGATGAATGGAATATCAAAGATTTAAAAGAGCATCCAGAAGCTCAAGTCTATATTTTTGATAGGTTTGGTAAACTTATTACGACATTAAGTCCAAGAAAGAGAGGATGGGATGGTTCACTTAATGGAAAAAATTTACCCTCAAATGATTATTGGTTTCAAGTAGTGTTTAAACAAGATGGAAACGAAAAAGTTTTCAAATCTCACTTTACACTAAAAAGATAAATATTAAACAAATAAGTTAATTAAGAAAAGTCTCGCTTAAACAGCGAGACTTTTCTATATATAACAAAAAACCCCGATCGTGAGATCGAGGTTTTGCGGTGGTGCCTCCAGGAATCGAACCAGGGACACAAGGATTTTCAGTCCTTTGCTCTACCAACTGAGCTAAGGCACCAGTGCTTGTAAGCGGTGGCAAATATATATTCATTTTTCATATCTGCCAAATAATTTAATAAAAAAAGTAAATTTGTATTCATTAAATTTAAATAAAAGTGAGAAATCTTACAATAGATATTGGGAATACTTTAGCGAAACTAGCTGTTTTTGAGTATGGTGAGGAGATTTATTTTAAAACATTTACGCTTGAAAATTTTTCTGAAAAATTAAAAAATATTTTAAAAGAGTACTCTAAAATCACTAATTTAATAATTTCTTCGGTCTCTAAAAATGTTAAGACCCTTTTGGAAGAGGTGCCTAAACATATTCAAGTTTTAGAATTATCTGCAACAACCCCTGTTCCATTTCGTAATTTATATAAAACACCTCAAAGTTTAGGGATAGATAGGATAGCACTTGTAGTTGGAGCTGTAAAAGAATATATTGATAAGGATGTATTGATTATAGATGCAGGAACTTGTATTACATATGATATAGTGACGAAAAAGAAAGAATATTTAGGTGGAGTTATTTCGCCAGGTGTAAACATGCGTTTACATGCAATGCATAATTTTACCTCAAAATTACCGTTAGTTTCTATAACTGATGAAATCAATGATAATATAATAGGGACTACAACACAAGAAAACTTAAGAATTGGAGCCGTAATGGGCACTGTTATGGAAATAGACGGTTTTATAGATCGGTATAAACTTCAATATCAAGATTTAACAGTTATTTTAACAGGAGGTGATAGTCAACTGTTGTCTAAGAAAGTAAAAAATAGCATATTTGCGCCCTACAATTTTCTGTTGAAGGGATTAAACCATATTTTGGAATTTAATACAACTAAATGATTAAGAAAACAATTTTTTTTACATTACTGTTATTTTCAGTATTAGTAAATGCTCAAGAGAATACTTCATCTCCATATTCTTTTTTTGGAGTAGGACTCAATAAATTTAACGGTACAGCAGAAAATAGAGCTATGGGGGGCATGAGTATTGCTTCAGATAGTATTCATATTAATCTTCAAAACCCAGCGGGTTATGGTAAATTGGGATTGACAACTTATGCATTGGGAGGTTCTCATTCTACAGTTAACTTAGAAAGTTCAAATTCATCAGATAAAGCTTCATCTACAACCTTTGATTATTTAGCCATGGCGTTTCCAGCAGGTAAACTAGGCTTTGGTTTAGGTGTAATTCCTTATACATCTGTAGGTTATGAGTTAGAGGATATTACTGACGAAAGCTCAAGTAGATTTACTGGTAGTGGAGGTCTTAATAAGCTTTTTCTAGCAGCTGGTTATGAAGTTACTAAGGAGCTACGCGTTGGGGTAGAAGGAAGTTATAATTTTGGTAATATTCAAAATAAAAACCTTCTTTTTCAAGACGGACTCCAATTTGGGACTAGAGAAACAAATAGATCTGACCTTAGCGGATTTAAAGTCAATTTTGGAGCTCAATACGAAAAACTTTTAGAGTCGGGATTACAATTGACAGGTTCAGTTAGTTTTTCTCCAGAAACTAAAATCGATTCCGAAAACGAAAGACAATTAGCAACGCTTATAGTTAACACCGAAAATACTGAGATACTTGCAGATCTTAGAGAAATTGATGTAGAGGATAGTGAATTAACGCTTCCGTCAGAATTAAAAGTGGGTGGAGGAATAGGACAACCTAGAAAATGGTTTGCAGGAATAGAATATGGTAAAAAATCCTCTAGTGATTTTACTAATAGATCTTTTGAGTTAAACAATGTGGTTTATACAGATGCAAATAGTTATAAATTGGGGGGGTATTTTATACCAAATTATAATGATATTACAAGCTATTTTAAAAGAATTGTTTACAGAGCTGGAGTTAGGTATGAAGAAACTGGTTTAAATATTAATAACGAAGACGTAAATGAGTTTGGCATATCTTTTGGAGTAGGTTTACCAGCGGGAAGCTTTTTAACCAATGTGAATTTGGGAGTAGAGTATGGGCAGAGAGGTACCACTTCAAATAATTTAGTGCAAGAGCAATTTGTAAACGTATTTTTAAGCCTTTCCTTAAATGACAAATGGTTTGTCAGAAGAAGATTTGATTAAATAACTATAACTATATTCAACTATGAAAACTAAATTCTTAATCTTATTATCAGGAATTTTTTTAAGTGCAGGAGTAGCAAGTGCACAAGAGGTAGATTGTAATACCGAATTAGCATTGTTCTCTCAAAGCGCAAAAATAAAAGATTATAAAGCGGCAAAACCGCATTATGAAAAATTAATTAAAAATTGTCAAGATGGAAATCTTGCCCTGTATCAATATGGAGAGCGTATGCTTAAGCATTTCGCAAAAAATGCTCCGGAAGGTGAAAAGAAAGCTTCCGCGGAAGCGTTAATCGAAAACTATAAGCTAAGACTTAAAAATTTCCCAAGTAAAACTGAGGTTGGTGCAACTTATGCCAACATTGGTGAAGCTATGTACGATAATAATATGGGTACTAAGGAAGAACAATTAGCGATGTTCGATAAAGCTTGGAAAGAAGATAAAGAGTCTTTTAAAGATCCTCGAGCTTTGTATGTTTACTTTAACATCATGGTAGAGTTACAAGATGCAGGAAAGAAAGAGTTACAAGATGTATTTAATCTTTATGATGAATTAATTAAAAAGATTGAAGAGCAAGAAGTATATCGTGCAAAACAAGCAGAGCCTTTATTGAAAAAGCAGGAAGAGGGTGAGAAGTTAAATTCTAGTGATGCCAGAACGCTTAAAAACTCTGAAATTTACTTGTCTAACTTTAGTAAAATTAAGGCGGGTATTAATGGATTGTTAGGTGAAAGAGCAGATTGTGATAACTTAATTCCTTTATACAACAAAGATTTTGATGCTAAGAAAACCAATGTAGAGTGGTTGCAAAGGGCTGCCAAAAGACTTTCGGCTAAAGACTGTACAGACGATCCTATTTTCTTTAAGTTAGTAGAGGCATTGCACACGGCAGAACCTTCTGCAAAATCGGCTCTTTATTTAGGTCAGTTAGCTGCTAAAGATGGTAAATCTGCGAAAGCATTAGAATACTATAACCAAAGTGCTGAGTTGGAAGATAACAATTTAGATAAAGCTAGGGTTTATATGAAGATTGCTGGTAACTATAAAGCCAAAGGTAGTTTCTCTACAGCGAGAAACTATTACAAGAAAGCATTAAACTTTCAGCCTTCTTTAGGAGTAGCTTACTTACAAATTGCAAGTATGTATGCTTCTAGTGTAAACACTTGTGGTGATTCAGCTTTTAATAAAAGAGCGGTATATTGGTTAGCAGCAGATTATGCGGACAGGGCAGGTAGAGTAGATCCTTCTATTCAGTCTAATGCAAGTCAAACTGCAAGCAGCTATAGAGGAAGAGCTCCGCAAAAATCTGATATATTCCAAGAAGGCGTTGAGGAAGGTTCAACCATTAAAATTGGATGTTGGATTGGAGAAAGCGTAAGAGTACCATCTATATAATTAAGATGTTGCAAACATATCGAAATCATATTTTAAGCATTGTCGCGATACTTTTCGTGACAATGCTTTTTTCTTGTCAAGACCGACTTAATGAGGTGAGAAAATGGGATTTAGATGAGGGGAAGCCTCAAACTGCAGGAAAAGGAATTAATCTTTTTTATACCGATAGCGGAAGGGTTAAAGCTAATTTGAGAACGCCGTTAATGAATGACTTTACGCATTTAGACTTTTCTTATAGGGAGTTTCCTGATGGGTTGGAATTAGATTTTTTTGATGAAGAAAATAAAAAAAATACCATTATAGCTGACTACGGAATTATGTATGAGCAAACAGATTTGGTAGATTTGCAAGGTAATGTAGTAATTACCACTGCAGATAGTACTGTGCTTAAAGCGAAACAATTATATTGGGATCAACAACGAGGTTGGGTGTTTTCAGATATTAACTATAATGTAAAGTTAAACAACGGAGCTTTAAATGAAGGGGAAGGCTTTGATGCTAATGAAAAATTTGATAAATTCATATCTAGATCCAATAAAGGAGTACAAATAGTAGAAGAGACAGAATAATATGATGAGATTTTTTAAATATTTTGAGTATGCGTATTTGGTAATTGCCGCGTTTTTTGCATTTGAATCTTATAGAATTTGGAGTGTAGATAGAGATAGAGCCTATGTGTTTATTTTCTTTGTAGCCTTAGCTATTTTTATGTATTTCTTTAAAAGAAAATTCAGGAAAAAAATAGAACAACGTAATCAACCATAAATGGAAGTAGATATACTTATAATTGTTCTTTCCTTAATCCTTTCGGCGTTTTTCTCTGGTATGGAAATCGCATATGTTTCGGCCAATAAAATTCATATTGAAATAGAAAAAAAACAAGGTAGTTTTCTTTCTAATGTATTGGCGAGGCTTACCAAAAAACCTTCAAAATTTATAGCAACCATGTTGGTGGGCAATAATATTGCTCTAGTTGTGTACGGTTTTTTTATGGGAGATCTATTGGTAGAATTGTTAACAGCGCAAGTCCCGTTAGAAAACGCCTTTCTTAATTATTGGTTTACCGATGGATTAATAATAAGTCAAACTATTATTTCGACTTTGGTGATTTTATTTACGGCAGAATTTCTTCCAAAAGTATTTTTTCAAATTTATGCCAACAACCTACTTAAGTTTTTTGCCTTCCCGGCATACATATTTTACTTGCTTTTTACATTTGTTTCATCATTTATTATCTGGATCTCCGATTTGGTTCTCAAATTTTTATTTAAAACCGATGGGGATGAAGTTCAGCTTGCCTTCAGTAAAGTAGAGCTAGGAAACTATATTAATGAACAAATGGATTCGGTTGAAGAAGACGATGATATCGATTCAGAAATACAGATTTTCAAAAATGCATTAGAGTTTTCTGAAGTAAAATCACGTGAAGTGATGATACCACGTACCGAAATTATTGCGGTAGATGTTTCAGAATCCCCAAAAAATTTAATTAACATCTTTACGGAAACAGGACTTAGTAAAATCTTAGTCTATAAAGAAACTAATGATGATATCGTAGGGTATATCCATTCTTTTGATTTATTCAAGAAACCAAAAGACATTAAGACCATTATGATGCCGGTTCTATATGTGCCAGAAACCATGTTGGTTAAAGACGTGCTTAATATTCTTATCAAAAAAAGAAAAAGCATAGCGGTAGTGATAGATGAATATGGTGGGACGAGTGGAATTATGACTGTTGAAGATATTGTGGAAGAACTTTTTGGTGAAATTGAAGATGAGCATGATCCTGTGGTATTAATAGAAGAAGATTTAGGAAACGGTACGTATAGGTTTTCTGCAAGAATGGAAGTAGATTATATTAATGAAACTTATAAACTAAATCTTCCTGAAGGAGAAAACTATGAAACTTTAGGAGGTTTTATCGTACATCATACCGAGGAGATTCCTGAGAAAAACGGGCAAGTAACCATCGATGGTTTTAAAATTTTAATCTTAGAAGTTTCTAACACAAAAATAGAATTAGTACAAATTCAACCGATTGAAGAAGACTAATTTTAATATTCTTTAACTTTTTAAGGAATTTCTGTTTTATAGTTTCGGTAATTATCTTATTTTCGCCCACTATATTTAGACAAATTCATATTCAAAAATGGCAGTATTAAATAAAATAAGGCAACGTTCGGTTTTTTTGATCGTAATTATTGCACTAGCATTGTTTTCATTTGTGTTAGCAGATGTAATTAGAAACAGTGGTTTCTCAAAAAATCAAAGCAATGTTGGCGTAGTAAACGGCAACGAAATTTCTAGAGAGGATTTTGCAAGACAAGTAGAAGCTGTACAGCGTAATGGTCAGGGAAACGTAACTACTGCACAAGCTGTAAATAGAGTTTGGGAGAATAAATTACAAGAAACCCTATTAGATGAGCAGTTAGATGAATTAGATATTGAGGTTGGTCAAGGGCAAATCAATAATATTTTAAAGCGTCAGTTTACAGGAAATCAAAACTTCATGAATGAAGCTGGTTTATTTGATTTTGCTGTAATGCGTGAATATGTAGCAAATCTTAAAGCTACTTCACCAGAAGCTTACCAGCAATGGTTAGCTGTAGAAGAAAGTGCTGCAAAGCAAGCAAAAGCTTCTATTTACTATAACATGGTGAGAGCGGGAGTAGGAGCAACTTTATTAGAAGGAGAGCAGGCTTACAAAATGGAGAATGATAACATCGACTTGAAGTTTGTGAAAATTCCTTATGAAACTGTTGGGGAGATTGAAGTTTCTAAAGACGAAATTAAAAGCTATTTAAAAGATCATAAAGATAAATATGAAGTAGAAGCTTCTAGAGATATTCAATATGTGTTTTTTGAAGAAAAAGCTTCTGCGAAAGATGACGCTGATACGAAAGTAGCGTTAGAAAAATTAATGAAAGACCGTGAGGAGTACAATGAGGTTTCTCAGGCTAACGAAATGTTAGACGGTTTTGCAAAAACATCTAATAACGAAGAATTTGTAAATGAGTTTTCAGATCTTCCTTATGAAGAGCGTTTTACTTTTAAAGACGAATTAAATAAAGAGAATGCTGAGCAAATTTTCAGTCTTTCTGAAGGGCAAACATTTGGTCCTTATAAAGAAGGAGGTTTCTGGAAAGTAACTAAAGTAACTGGAGTAAAGCAATTAACAGATTCTGTAAAAGCAGCACACATTTTAGTAGCTCATAAAGATAGTCCTGTAGGAAGTGATTTAGAAAGAACAAAAGAAGAAGCTAAGAAATTAGCAGATAGCATTGTTACTCAAGTAAAATCAAATGATTCTTTATTTGCTAGCTTAGCAAAAGAGTATTCGTCAGATACTACTTCTAAAGAGAATGGTGGAGATTTAGGATGGGTAAATTATAGAAATACGACTTCTTCAAAATTTATTGATTATATTTTTGATTCAAGTTCAGAGAAATACGGAGTTGTAGATACAGAATACGGTTATCACGTTGTGTTAATTGAGGAAGCAAAAGCGACACAAAAAGCGGTAAAAGTAGTTACTTTAAGTAAAGAAATTGAGCCTTCAGAAAAAACTACGAACGATTTATTTGCAACAACTACAAAATTTGAAATCGCTGCAGCGGATAAAGGTTTTGATGAGGTAGCTAAAGAGAACAGTTACGAAGTAAGACCTGTAAAAGGAATTAAAGCGATGGAAGAAGCTTTAAGAGGTATAGGAAATCAAAGAAGAATTGTACAGTGGTCTTTTAATGAAGAAACAGCTACAGGTGATATTAGAAGATTTGACCTTCCAAATGGTTATGTAGTAGCGCAAGTAACGGCTAAAAATGAAAAAGGATTGATGAGTGTAGAAGAAGCTTCTGCAACGGTAACTCCAATCATTAGAAAAGAAAAGCAAGCTAAAATGATTAAAGATAAAATTTCTGGAAGTACTTTATCAGAAATAGCCTCTAATCAAAAATCAACTGTAGAAACTGCTTCTGCTGTAAATCTAAGCAGTCCAGTTTTGCCAGGTGCTACATCTGAGCCTAAAGTTGTAGGGGCTGCATTTTTCTTAGAAAAAGGAAAAGTAAGCAAGCCAATTGCAGGAGAAAAAGGAGTTTATGTAGTAGAAGTTACTAATAGAACTGAAGCTGCACCACTGAACTCTTACAGAATGATTGCTGCAAGAAAAACAAAAGAACGTGCTGCTCAAGCTACAAATAGATTAGTTGAGGCTTTAAAAAGCAGTGCTGAAATTGAAGATAATAGAGCTAATTTCTATTAATCTTTAAATTCCATAAAAATAAAAAGTCCGCTATTTTAGCGGACTTTTTTGTTTTTAGTAAAATAGGTATTTACGCGTTGATTAATTATGGTGTATACTTAACTAGTTTTTGGGTTACATATTATTATTATTAAAAACCATTTCACTAAATGGAATAATGGTAGTGTAGCCTAATTCTTTAAAATAAGACATCATCTTGAAACTTCCCGTAACCAAAATAAAATCACCACCCCATCCTCCAAGGCTTTTAATGCTTCCTTTATAGTTTTTAAATAACTGTTCCTTAATAGTAGGTGTTTTTAATACTTTAGATAAAATTTCTTCGTGCCTATTGAGGAGTTGTTCAAATTCAGATAGACCTATAGTTGGGTCAAGAATACAATCTGTAATCTTATTAATTTCTATTGTAGCCTCTTTTTTAGCAACCTTATCTAATGACCTATAATGCTGAATGGCTTCTCTGCTATTCTTTTTCTGATTTAAATAAACAAAGAAAATTTGATCGGTAAAATGTGGTTGGAATGAGACTGATTTCACAAACGGCTTTTCTTCATTTCTCTGGTAAATTATGGGAGTGTTTCTATCCGCGCAAGCGATATCATAACCACTACCTCCAAAAGTCTTTTTAAGCAGCTGGTAAGGGTTAATTTGCGCCCATTGAGATAGGTTATGAATTAATGTAGAAGAGGAGCCTAATCCCCAATCCCTTGGGAATTCCAAAAAAGAATTAATTTCGTACCCGCTCTTAAAATTTAATTTTGGAGAAAGCTCAAAAACTTCTTGTAAAATGAAGTTCAAGTTTTTAATGACATTTTCATTTTTGATGTTACTTTCCTCTATTTTGTAATTGATCTGTTGATTATCAAAATTAAATTCTTGAGAAAACCATAAGCTACCATCTGCTAAAAAACTAGTCCATTTTATACCTGACTCGTCGATAGCTTTTACGCTTAATTTTTGTCCAAATTTTGTAGGCAATGCCAAAGCCTTTGCATCATCGAGAACAAGGTACTCTCCTGTAATTAGTAGCTTTCCGTGAGCATAATAAGTTTTAAGCATTTCTTAATTGTTCTAAGACTTCTACTACGGCACTATGAGAAACGGTGTTGTTTTTAAAATGAGCCCTAACTTCTTGCTTTTCGAAAGGGCTAGCATTAAATTGGTTAAGTATATTCATAAGGTGCATTTTCATATGTCCTTCTTGAATACCCGTAGTTACCAATGATTTTATGGCTGCAAAATTTTGAGCTAAACCAGCTACCGCAACAATCTTCATAAGTTCTTTAGCAGAAGGGTTTCCTAACATTTCTAATGCCAATTTAACCAAAGGGTGTAAATTGGTAAGTCCTCCTACTGTACCCAAAGCTAAAGGAATTTCTATAGAAAAAGTAAACTTTTCGTTTTCTACTTTAGCAGAAGTTAAGCTGCTGTACTGTCCGTTTCTTGATGCATAGGCATGTATGCCAGCTTCAACGGCTCTAAAATCGTTCCCTGTGGCAAGAACAACCGCATCAATACCATTCATAATTCCTTTATTATGAGTAACAGCTCTGTAAGGTTCCGCTTTAGCGATATTAACAGCTTCAATAAATTTATGAGCAAAATGTTGAGCATCTTCCTTTTTTGGAAGTAAATCTTCAACAGGGCAAGAAACCTCGGCTGTGGCGATACAATTAGGAACATAATTAGAAAGTATGCTCATGATAATCTCTAAGGGCTGTTGGTCTTCGCTAGCGTTAAAATATTTAGCAGCTTCTTCTTTTAATGTGGCAGCAATTTCTTCTAAACAGGAATTAATAAAATTGGCTCCCATAGCGTCTAAAGTTTCAAACTCAGCATGAATTTGATAGTAATTCGCTAATGCGGAAGTTTTATCTCGAAGTTCTAAGCTTAAAACTCCACCTCCTCTTTTTTCCATATTTTTGGTGAGAGGCTGTAGGCGATCAAATATTAAACTTTTTGTCTTATTAAAAAACTGCTCTAACAAAGAGAAGTTTTGAGTAAATAAAAAATGAACTTGCCCTACCTTTCTAGTATCTACAACGTTCGCTTTAAAGCCTCCTTTATTACTCCAAAATTTTGCAGCATTACTTGCAGCAGCAATAACAGAGCTTTCTTCTATTGCCATAGGAAGAGCATAAATTTCTCCGTTGATATTAAAATTTGGAGCTACTCCAAAAGGGAGGTAGTAATTAGAAATGGTGTTTTCGGTAAACTCATCGTGTAGCTTTTGTAGCTTTTTATCGTCGTTCCAATATTGCTTCAATAAATAAGTAGCATTTTCACTATCCTTAAAGTAGTTTTGAGTTAGCCACTCTACTTTTTCGTCTTTACTTAATTTAGAGAATCCTAAAATTTGCTTCATGAGTTGTTCTGTATAAAACGCAAATATACGATTATGATAATTTTAGGATGTTAGTTTTAAAAGAAGAATAAGACAAATGCGACAGCTCCCTTATTCTTAGTAAGTAGGTATTTAACACTAAATGCCCTCCGTTTTTAAGGATTTTTTAGTAAACTTGGGATTCAAAAATTCGATTTCCTCAACTTATGAAAATTTTAAAATTCGCATTGGTAGTATTTCTAACTACCACGAGCATATTAAGTGCTCAAAATAAACAAGTTACATTAGAAGAGATTTGGGGCGGAACATTCCGTCAAGAATATTTACAAGCATTACGTTCTCTAAATAATGGGGAAGAATATGTGGTTCAAAGTTATGACCGTAGCGCTAAAGCGATGAATGTAGATGTGTTTAGCTACGAAACAGGAAAAAAAACAAGAACACTAATTTCTTCTGCAGATATTGACGAGTTAGATTTTTTTCAAAGTTATTCATTGAGTGAAAATGAAGAAAAAGCCATTTTAGGAGTAGATGTAGAGTCTATTTTTAGAAGATCTTCTAAAGGGATTTTTTATGTGTATGACTTAGAATCTAAAGAATTAATCAAAATTTCTGAAGATAAAATACAAGAGCCAACACTTTCTCCTAGCGGTAAAAAAGTGGCTTATGTTTTTGAAAATAACATTTACATAAAAGACCTTGCTTCTGCTAAAGTAACTCAGGTGACTACAGATGGTGTAGATAATAAAATTATAAACGGGGTTACCGATTGGGTTTACGAAGAAGAATTTGCTTTTGTACAAGCTTACCAATGGAATAAGGATGGTAGCAAAATAGCTTTCTTAAGATTTGATGAAACTCAAGTTCCAGAATTTTCTATGGATATGTATGGTACTTACGGTAAGCAACTTTACCCTAGACAAGAAGTTTTTAAATACCCAAAAGCTGGAGAGGACAACTCTAAAGTAAGTTTACATATGTATGATGTGTCTAAGGGACAAACTGCTAAAGTCAACTTAGAAAAAGAATATGAGTACTTGCCAAGAATAAAGTGGAGTAACGATGCTAATATTCTTACCGTACAGGCTATGAATAGGCATCAAAATAACTTAGACCTTATTGCTGTGAATGCTTCAAGCAAGGAAGCTAAAGTTATTTTGACTGAAAAGGATGAAGCTTATATCGATGTAACCGATAATCTTACTTTCTTAAATGATAATAGCTTTATTTGGACAAGTGAAAAAAATGGTTGGAACCATATTTATCATTATGATAGAAACGGAAAGTTAATTGATCAGGTAACCGATGGCCAGTGGGAGGTAACCGATTATTATGGTTTTGATGCAAAAACGGGAAGAATTTACTTTCAAAGTACAGAAAACGGAAGCATTAATAGAGATGTGTTTTCTATAAGAGCCAACGGTAAAAATAAAGCACAGTTAACTCAAAAAAGAGGAACAAATAGTGCAGATTTTAGCGCAGACTTCACTTACTTCATCAATTCTTATACAAGTGCTACTACTCCTTATGAGTTTACGTTGCACCAAGCAAAAAACGGGAAGAAAGTAAGAGATATTAAGGATAATAAAAAGCTATTAAAGCAATTAGAGCCTTATAACTTCTCTAAGAAAGAATTTTCAACTATTTCCGTTAACGGAAATGATTTGAATATGTGGATGATTAAACCTTCTAATTTTGATCCAAATAAGGAGTACCCATTATTTATGTTTCAATATTCGGGACCTGGTTCACAATCAGTTTCAAACTCATTTTTTGGAACTAACGATTACTGGTATCAACTATTAGCAAATGAAGGATATATCATCGCATGTGTAGACGGTAGAGGAACTGGTTTTAAAGGAGCAGAGTTTAAAAAAGTAACTCAAAATGAATTAGGAAAATATGAGTTAGAAGACCAAATTGATGCTGCAAAGCAATTAGGAGATAGAACCTACGTAGATAAGAATAGAATCGGAATTTGGGGATGGAGTTATGGTGGCTTTATGTCATCTAATGCTATTTTAAAAGGAAATGATACTTTTAAAATGGCTATTGCAGTTGCTCCTGTAACAAGCTGGCGTTTTTATGATAGTATTTATACAGAACGTTACATGACAACTCCGCAGGAAAACGCTTCTGGTTATGATGAAAATTCACCAATCAATCACGTAGAAAAATTAAAGGGATCTTATCTTTTAGTACATGGAGGTGGAGATGATAATGTTCATGTTCAAAACTCTATGCAAATGATAGAAGCATTAATACAAGCTAATAAACAGTTTGATTGGGCTATTTATCCAGATAAAAATCATGGTATCTATGGTGGAAATACAAGACTTCATTTATACACTAAAATGACCAACTTCATTAAAGAAAATTTATAAATAACTAACAAATTACTATATGTCGTCAGTAGCTCAAGCTAATAGAAAAGAACTTTTTGGCCACCCAGTAGGTCTGTTTATACTGTTTTTTACAGAAATGTGGGAGCGTTTCTCTTACTACGGGATGCGTGGGATACTTACCTTATATATTGCAGCTTCGGCTACAGCTATAGATCCTGGGTTAGGTTGGAGTAATAAAGATGCAATTTGGTTATACGGTTGGTATACAATGTTAGTGTATGTAGCCTCTATTCCTGGAGGTTGGATTGCCGATAAATTTTTAGGACAAAAGAAAACGGTTTTAATTGGTGGTATCCTTTTGTGTTTAGGACATGGGGTGTTAGCCATTCCGCAGGATTGGGCATTTTTTACAGGACTTATTTTGATCATATTAGGAGTTGGAGGTTTAAAACCGAATATTTCTACAATGGTAGGTGGTCTTTATAAAGAAGGAGATATTAGAAGAGATAGTGGATTTACTATATTTTATATCGGTATCAATGTCGGAGCCTTTTTAGCAAGTATTTCTGTAGGATTAGTAGCTTATTATTACGGATGGCATTACGGTTTTGGTCTTGCCGGAATAGGAATGGTGCTTGGGCAGATAGTCTTTATGTGGGGACAAAGGTTTTTAAAAGGAGTTGGTGAGTTTACTGGTGGAGAAAATGTTTCAGAGGCAGAAAAAGCAGCAGCTAAACGACCATTAAACAAAATAGAGAAAGATAGAGTAATTGTACTTTTAATCTCTTTCTTAATTGTAGTTGTTTTCTGGGGAGCTTTTGAGCAAGCTGGAGGGTTAATGAACCTTTATACAGATGCTAAAGTAGATAGAACTATTGGATTGAGCTGGTTACAGGAAATTCCTGCGGCAGTTTTCCAATCTTTAAATGCTGGATATATTATTATTTTTGGAACTCTAGTAGGTGGTTTTTGGATTACCGTAAAGAAGAAGGGGAAAGAAGCTTCTTCATTATTTAAGATGGCTGTAGGGACCATTATTATGGGACTTGGTTATGTTTTTATGATGTTTGCTTCTCAAGAAGCAAGTGCAGAAGTATTTGGGAAGGCAGCAATGATTTGGATTTTCTTAGCTTACCTTTTTCATACTATCGGAGAGTTATGTACATCTCCTGTAGCACTTTCATTTATTACTAAATTGGCACCTCTTAAATATGCATCGATAATGATGGGTGTTTATTTCGCAGCAACAGGTTTTGGTAATAAACTTGCTGGAAGTATTGGAGAATCTGCGCAGTTAGAACCTTTTGAAGGAACTATGATCGTGCAAAAGCAAGAGGTTATTCCATTTATGGAAAAAGACAGTATTGAGGTTAAAAATAAACAGAATAAAGTAGTAGATGTTTATGATTACCCAATTAACTTAGATAAAAACTTTAGTATACGAAGTGATGTTTATTTGCAAGATGGGGAAGTAGTCTTCAATCAAATAGATACAGATGAGAATTTAAATAGATTGTTTCAACTTTCTAATGGTGAAGATAGCAACACTCCAGAACTCAAAGAAACTCTTAAGGAAAATAACGCTACTGCAGAAAACCCTTATCACGCGAGTATCATCTTTGAAAAAGATCCAGATGCTGCTAAGGTTACCGAAAATATAGGTGATGGTAAGAATTACGGAGTTTCATTCGTATTAGAAGAAGAACAGAGTGAGCAAGAATACAAAACCTTTATGTACCTAACGATATTCACTGTAGCTTTTGGTTTCTTAGTAATTTTATTCTTAAAGAAATTAAAGAAACTTACCCACGGCGCAGAGGATAACGAAAGAAGTATAGACGGCGATGAAAAAGATAACGAACCATTTGAAATAGCAGATCCAGAAATAAAGAATTAATATATGTCAACACTATCATCAACTCAGCACGATGAGTTTTTTAAGAGTAAAGTTTTAGGTCATCCAGCAGGATTATTTGTACTTTTTTTTACCGAAATGTGGGAACGTTTTTCCTTTTATGGAATGCGTGTACTTTTAGTTAACTTCCTTACGATGGCAATCGTGGGTGTTGATTTCCCAGGTTGGGGATGGTCTGCAGAAAATGCTGGAGCTTTATTCGGTACGTATGCAGGTCTTCTTTATTTAACACCTATTGTTGGAGGTCTTATTGCCGATAAGTTAATTGGTTATCGCTGGGCAGTAGTTGTAGGAGCGATCTTAATGACCGTAGGTCATGCGGCTATGGCAGTCGAAACCGAAATTATGCTTTATGTGGGTCTTGGCTTTCTTATTTTAGGAACAGGATTTTTTAAACCCAATATTACATCAATTATTTCTGAAATGTATAAATACCTTCCAGAGAAAAAAGATGGTGCATATACTATTTTTTATATGGGGGTAAATGCAGGAGCTTTCTTTGGGATGTTACTTTGTGGTTACCTTGCTGAAAAATTAGGTTGGAGCTGGGGATTTGGTTTAGCCGGAATTTTCATGCTATTAGGAACCTTACAATTTTGGTTGTCTAAGCCTCTTTTTGGTACTGTAGGAGGTGTGCCAGAAAAAGGAAAAGAAATAGAAGTTTCAGAAGAAGAAAAGAAAGATTATAAAGCGAATCCATTTACAATGATCGATAAAGTGTTGATCGTTGCAAGTACAATCATTGGGTTTTTATATCTTATCAATGATCCAGTTTCAAAGATTGGAAATGTAGATTTATTACCCCAAAAGTTCTTTGTAGATCTTAGTTTTGGAGGAGAACCTATATCAGGATCTATCGGTTACGCTTTAGTAGGGTTACTCTTATTTTTAGTATTAGTAATAGGTAGAATATCGAGGTACAGTAAAGTAGTTAGAGACCGAATGATTGCCGTAGTAGTTTTTGCATTCTTTACCGTCATTTTCTTTTTATGTTTTGAGCAGGCAGCCTCTTCATTAGTTTTATTTGCGCGAGATTCTGTAGATAGGGAACTCACAGGTGTAGCAGCTTTATCATTTAATATTATAAATGCTTTACTTACCATTATCCCACTGGCGATTATTACTTGGGTTCTTATTTTATTATGGAAACAAACCCATAAAAAAATATTAGGAGCTAATATTGTGTTGATGCTTTGCTTTTTAGGAGTTTGGGCATTGGTAATATGGATGCTTTATAGAGAATTTTCTGGTGGAGATGTAGAAATTACAGTTTCTTGGTTTAGTATTCTTAACTCCTTCTTTATAATTGCATTTGCATCATTTTTCTCTAAATGGTGGGAAAGTAAATACAATCCATCTGCAGCTTTAAAATATGGGATAGGATTGGTACTTGTAGGATTAGGGTTTGGATTATTAGCCTTTGGATCTTACGACTTGGCTGAAGGTGTTAAGGTAAGTATGGTCTGGCTTATTCTAGCTTATTTATTCCATACCTTAGGAGAACTTTGTTTATCACCTGTAGGACTTTCTTATGTAAGTAAATTAGTTCCTGCAAGAATGATTGCTCTTATGTTTGGAATGTGGTACTTAGCGATTGCTATCGGAAATAAAATTGCAGCTTCTTTAGGAGGAATGGTAGATCAAATTAAGGAAGATTATAGCTTATCTACTTTCTTCCTTATATTCACTATTATACCAATTGCAGCCGGAGTATTAGTAGCGGTCTTAAACCCGCTTCTCAAAAAATTAATGCACGGAGTTAAATAGGATTAACATTTATACCATTCTTAATCTAAGGATTGGAATGGTATTTGATTTATTTTAGAAATGAAAAAAATATTAATTATAGCAACGGTTTTAATTTCGGCAGTAACTACTGCGCAAGAAATTAAGTGGATGAGTATGAATGAAGCTTTAGAAGCTCAAAAGGAAAATCCGAAGAAAATTTTTATGGATGTTTATACAGATTGGTGCGGACCTTGTAAGCTGCTAGATAAGAAAACATTCGCCAATAAAGACGTCGCTAATTATGTAAATAAACATTTCTATGCTGTAAAATTCAATGCTGAAGGAACAGAGAAGGTAGATTATCAAGATTTTACTTATACTAATCCTAATTATAAAGAGGGTCGTAAAGGTAGAAACAGTCAACACCTGTTTGCTCACGCTTTAAAAATTAATGCATATCCTAGTATGGTATTTTTTGATGAAGAAGGTAACTCTCTTCCAACAGTAACAGGATATAAAACTCCGCAACAGTTAGAGCTTTATTTAAAGATGATTGCTAAAGATGATTATAAAGATATTACAACTACAGAAGCTTGGCAAGAATATCAGTCTAACTTCAAAGGAACATTTAAAAATTAAAAGTTGATGAGAGAAATGTGCTAAGATGTTCAATTATCAATGACGAAAGTCCCTTTTTTACCGGTATGGTGAAAAGGGATTTTCTTTTTTATAGCTGTTTCTTCCCAACGTTTTAGGTAAGAATAGTAATTGCTTCCATCAGCAATAATATATTTAGGTTGTAGTTTATCAACAACTCTATCTAAATTTACTTTCGGTGAATTCATTAGCACTAAATAGTCAACTGAAATCAATTCTTCTATATTGTAAACAGCTGTACTATCCATTATAAATATACTTTTATGAAAAGCATTGTAGTAATTTTTTATAGTAGTTTTCAAATTAACCTGTTTCAAATTATCCTGAATCAATAAACCTTCAAAGGGTTTTAGTAGTAATGAGTCGGAGGTAATGAAGGTAAGTTGTTTGTTGGTTTGTAAACCTAAAATATTCTTTTTGTTTTGATGAAAAATGTAAAACCGTTCTTGTTTCCGTAAAGAATAAATTTCAGAAATATATAATCCTTCTACTATAAGCAAGCTAAGGCTTAGCAACCATAGGTAACGCCATTTTCTTTGATATACATAAAAAACCAACAAGAGTAACGATATTAATGAAAAGTAGAGCATGCTTTGAGAAAAGTAAACTCTTTCTATAATAAATTGGTTTTGGGACGCAATAAAATGTACAAAGTTTAATACAGCTTCAATAATATATCCGAAAACAACTCTGGCAAACTCTGGAATAGGTGCAATAAAACTCCATGAAATACACAATATACAGGCTGTTAATACCAAAAATATAAACGGAATAAGAAGTAAATTACTAAGGAGAAATAAACCTGGTATTTGGTGAAAATAAAATAATGAAAGTGGAAAAACACCTAATTGTGCGGTGAGCGTTACGCAACATATTCCCCAAATTTTTCTTGGTAACCAGTATTTAAAATATAATTGACGGTTGAGTATAGGATATAAAGTAATAATAGAAAATACAGCAGCATAACTTAATTGAAAACCTATATGATAGATATAACAAGGGTCATAAATCAATAACGCTACAGCGGAAAGAAAAAGCATATTTAGACTACTACTTTCTCGTTTAAATGTATGTGCAAAGGCAATGAAACTAAACATGGTTACTGCTCGAGTAATAGATGGAGTAAATCCTACTATAAATGCATATCCCCATAAAATGACCACAATACAAACACTACTCACTATACGACCTGTTTTATGATAAGATAAAGGCTTAAAAAGAAACTGTAAAATGAGAAGAATAAAACCTACATGTAATCCTGATACTGCTAAAATATGTAGAACACCAGCTTTAGAGAAATCATTATATATACTTTTAGTAAGCAAATCTTTTTTACCTAAGACCAAGGATTCTATAAATGCAACATGGTTTAACTGAAAGCCCGATGCGTATAAATTAGCTCGTATTTTTTCTTTAAGATCTCTAGAAATTTGCTGCCATGAAAATTCTTGAGAATGGATAATGACCATCTCATCACGATTAAATATGATCTTCCCATACACGTGTTGATGCTTCAAATAATTTCGGTAATTAAATTGATGCGGAATTTTAGGTTCACTAACCAAAGAAATTCTCTTTTTAATAAATACACGATCTCCAGTATGTAAATGTGGAGTAAGTGAATCTCCATGAAATTCGGTTAAAAGAATTTCAAAAGGTTTGCTCTTTCGGTTTCCCGGAATTACTTCAGCGGTATAATTATGGGTGTAAGCATTGGGTTTAAGGGATTTTATGATTCTTAATTGGAGAGTACTTTGCTCATGGAATAAATTAGAGTCAGTCGAATGATTTTGAAAAATATGAACCCTAGAAATCGTCATACCAAGTGCTAGAAAGCAAATAAAAGCAATGCTGATAAAAGTGTATGGCTGTGTGAATAGTCGCTTAGTGTAGAAATAAGCAACCCCTAAAATTACCGTAGCAACAAAGCTTACAAATAATAAACTTTCTTGAGGTAAAGGAAAATAAAGTCCTAGTAAAACTCCTAAAATGAGAGATGTACAGACAAGTATTAAAGGAAGATTAAGCAACTTCATTCCTAAAGTTACTCAAAAAATATGAATGTTAGAAAACCCGTCGAGCCATAACGTAAGCAGAATTCCAATACTTTTCATTTAGAGATGATACAATAACACCTCTCGAAGTAGTGGAGTGTATGAAGCTTACATTCCCAGGAACAATCTCCACAACCAAGCCTACATGATTAATAACCTTTCGGCTTTTATTAGTTTGGAAAAACAGCAAATCACCAACATTAACTTGGTTGGTGTGAATTTTATAACCTCGTTTTGCCATATCTCTAGAAACTCTAGGTAATTGAATTCCTTCTTTTTGAAAAGAAGTATAGATTAAACCAGAACAATCCATTCCTTTCTTTGTAGTTCCGCCGTACTTGTAACGTGTTCCTTGAAAACCTAAAGCATAATTGGTAATGCGTGTGGCTTCGGGTACAGGATCGTATTTATAAGAACTGCTTTTTTTTATTTTTTGATTGGCAACTTTTCGACTAGAACCGCAAGAAGCTAAACTTGCAATGATCAATAACAGTAGGATTTTTTTAATCATGGTTGTAATTTTTCATAAATTAAAGAAGCAGTTTTTTCACTGGCGCCAATTCCGCCAAGCTTATTTTTAAGCTCTTTATAATCTTTTAATATATTTTCTCGTTTCGGATTCTTTAGAATCAGATCGAGTTCATTTTTCAAGTTTCTAGAATTAAATTCTCCTTGGATTAATTCTTTTACAACTTCTTTATCCATTATTAAGTTGACTAAAGAGATGTAATCTAAGTTAATAATACGTTTAGCAATTTGATAAGAAATAGAGCTTCCTTTGTAACAAACCACTTCGGGGACATTAAAAAGCGCAGTTTCTAAAGTGGCAGTTCCAGAGGTGACTAATGCAGCGCTAGCAACACTTAGTAAATTATAGGTTTTGTTGCTGATAAGAAAAACCTGATTCTTTTTTAAAAACTGTTGGTAATATGCTTCATCTTGACTTGGTGCTCCCGCAATGATAAATTGATAATCAGGATAATGCGGAGTTATACTCAGCATAGTTTCTAGCATTTTAGAGATTTCTTGTTTTCTACTTCCTGGTAATAAAGCGATAATAGGCTTGTTGGGAAGTTGATTTACTTCTATAAATAGCTCGAAAGAAATTTCTTCACGTTGATCAATGGCATCTAACAAAGGATGACCTACAAAATGAACAGGATATTGGTGTTTCTTTTCGTAAAAATCTTTTTCAAATGGAAGAATGACATACATTTCATCTACATCACGCTTTATGGCTTTAATTCGGTTTTCTTTCCAAGCCCAAATTTGCGGAGAAATATAGTAGTGCGTTGGTATGCCTTGTTGTTTTGCCCACTTGGCAATTCTAAAATTAAAACCTGGGTAATCTATAAAGATAATGACATCGGGTTCATAAGCAAGTATATCTTTTTTACACAAAGCAATATTCTTGAAGATAGTCCTTAGGTTGGCAATTACTTCGGCAAAGCCCATAAAAGCTAGCTCTCGATAATGTTTCACTAAAGTACCGCCTACGGTTTGCATAAGATCACCACCCCAAAATCTAAAATCCGCAGCAGCGTCTTTTTCCTTTAAAGATTTCATAAGGTTTGCAGCGTGTAAGTCTCCAGAGGCTTCACCAGCAATAAGGTAGTACTTCATAATTTATAAAATTGGTCCGATGACATTAAAGTTAATAAGGGCAATTAAAATCCCAGTAAGAATGGTAAAAATAATAACTCCTCTAGCTCTGTAAATTTTGTTTTTCTTTAAAAAAACAAAAAAAGGAAGAAAATTAAGAATTGCTCCGAGTGCAATTACACTTCCTAAACGGTTGTTAGATTGCGCTATTTTTAAAGATTCCATCAAATCTGGATTTAAAAATAAGGTAGAATATAAAAATACTCCGGCGCAAGTAGCCAATAAGCCTATCAAAAAACCGATAAAAATTTCTTTCTTAATCATTGAGTTGCCAACTGTTTAATTCTTGTATAGAATGGTGTGCTGTTAAATCAAATTGAACCGGAACTACAGAAACATATCCGTTTTCTAAAGCCCATTCATCGGTATCATCTCCTTTATCTTCATTTACAAACTTACCAGTAAGCCAGTAATAATCTCTCCCTTGTGGATTGGTTCTTTTATCAAACTCTTCTACCCAATGAGCTTTTGCTTGTCTACACACTTTAATTCCTTTAATCTCTTTTGCAGAAAGTTTGGGGATATTAACATTGAGAACCACTCCTTTTGGAAGTCCGTTTTCTAAAACATTATTTACTATGGTTTCAATAAATTTTGTGGTAGGTTCAAAATTAGCAGAAAGAGAATAATCTAATAGAGAAAACCCTATGGCAGGAATCCCTTCGGTACCCGCTTCTACTGCGGCGCTCATTGTTCCTGAGTAAATTACATTAATAGAAGAGTTAGAACCGTGGTTAATACCACTTACGCATAAATCTGGTTTGCGTTTTAAGATTTCTTGTTTTGCGATTTTTACGCAATCTGCAGGAGTTCCAGAACAGCTATACTCCTTGTGATCCTCTGTTTCTTCTAATTTTACAGGGTCGCAATATAAATTATCATTAAGGGTAATAGCATGTCCCATTCCACTTTGAGGGCTATCGGGAGCTATTACAACTACATCTCCAATCTTTTTCATAATAGAAATAAGATGTCTTATTCCTGGAGCAGTAATACCATCATCATTGGTAACTAAAATAAGTGGCTTTTTCTTTGACATGGAAGAATTTTTACGCTAAAATACAGAATTAAAAACAATCTAGATCCATCAGAAAAATAAGCTTCCAACAACTTAACAGGATTTTAGCTGTGCACCTACGAAAAAAATATTAATTTAGGTCGATCTTTCGAGAACATACAAAAAATCAAAAAGATTAATGATAAATGGCATAATTTTTAATGCTATATTGATAGAATGCTAATGAAAATAAAAAGATTTATGAAAAGGAACTATAAAATTTTCTTGTTAGGGTTGTTGCTAGCTGTTGCTTCTTGCAGTTTTACAACTAACAAAATAGAAACTGACGGAGATTCAGATAAAGATGAGGTGCTTATCGAACTTATATCTTTTGTATTAACGCAAGGTCATTACAGTCCAAAGGATATTAATGATGAATTCTCACAAGAAGTTTATAAAGATTACCTTAACGGAATTGATCCGCGTAAGCGATATTTTTTAAAGAGTGATTTGAAAGATTTTGAATCTTCTAAAAACAAAATCGATGACGAAATTTTAGCCCATAAAATTGACTTTTTCAACCTTACTTATAATAGATTACAAGAGCGTTTGGAAGATACAAAAGGTTTTTATGCAGAATTGCTAGAGAAACCATTTGATTTTTCTAAAAAGGAGAGCATCAATATTAATTATGATGATTTAGACTATGCTTCTAATAAAAAAGAATTAAAAGAAAGATGGAGAACTCAATTAAAGTTTTCTGCTTTATCAACCTTTTATGATCTAAAAGAACAAGAAGAAAAAAAGGTAGAAGATGATGAATCTTACCAGCCTAAGAGCGATAAAGATTTAGAGAAAGAAGCTAGAGAAACTACAAAAAAATCTTTAGATGAATTTTACAGCCTTAATGATGATTTAGAAAGAAAAGATTGGTTTTCTCTTTATATTAATGCCGTTGTAGAAGAGTTTGATCCTCATACTTTCTACTTTGCTCCAGAAGATAAAGAACGTTTTGATATTCAAATGTCTGGTAGTTTAGAAGGAATAGGAGCACGTCTTCAAAAGAGAATGGACGAGATTAAAATTGTAGATGTTATTTCTGGCGGTCCAGCTTGGAGAGGTGAAGAACTAGAAGTAGGAGATGTTATTCAAAAAGTAAAACAAGAAGACGAAGAAGAATCTGTAAGTCTTATAGGGATGCCTTTAGACGATGCGGTTAGCTTAATCAAAGGGCCAAAAGGTACAAAAGTTGTTCTCACGGTAAAAAAAGTAAGTGGTTCTATTGAAGATATTGAAATCATCAGAGACGTAGTAGAGATTGAAGAAACCTACGCTAAAAGCTCTATGGTAGAAAAGGAAGGAAAGAATTATGGTTTGATTAACCTGCCAAAATTCTATTTTGATATGGAGAATAGAAAAAATAGAAATGCAGCATCAGACATTGAAAAAGAAATCATAGCCCTTAAGAAGGAAAATATGGATGGTCTTGTTATAGACCTAAGAAATAACGGAGGAGGATCTTTATCTGCCGTAGTTGATATTGCTGGTTTATTCATTAAAGAAGGACCTATAGTGCAAGTACGTTCTGGAGATAATAAAGTAGAAGTATTACCAGATACAGACGATTCTATTTTATGGGACGGACCTCTAGTGATTTTGGTGAATGAATTATCAGCTTCTGCTTCAGAAATTTTAGCGGCAGCAATGCAGGATTATAAAAGAGCTATTATTATAGGAGGGAAGCAAACCTATGGTAAAGGAACTGTACAAGGTGTTGTAGATCTTAATCGTTGGATGAGAAATAGCGATTTAGGAGATATGGGAGCTTTAAAAATTACTAGACAGAAGTTTTATAGAGTTAATGGAGGCTCTACTCAGTTAGAAGGAGTAAAGAGTGATGTAGTAGTCCCAGACCGTTATAGCTATATCGATTTAGGAGAAAAAGATATGGATAATCCTTTACCTTGGGATCAAATTGATTCTGCAGATTATGAGATTTGGGATGGTTATATTGGTTTTGAAGAAACCATTGAAAGTAGTAAAAAACGAATGGCTAAAAATGAACAATTAAAGCTTATCGATGAAAGTGCTCAGTGGATTAAAGAACAACGTGGTGTTGAAACTTTTAGTTTAAACTATGAGGAATATAAGTCGCAAATTGAAGAAAGCGAGAAAAAAGCAGAACGTTTTGATGTTATTAATGATTACAATAGCGATTTAACTTTCACTTCATTGCCTTACGAAGAAGAGCTATTTAAAACAGATACTACCTTAGCGGAAAAAAGAACCCGTTGGCACGAGAATCTAAGTAAAGATGTATATGTAGAAGAGGCTATTCACGTACTTGAAGATTTGAAATTAAATAATATTAAAAAGTCTAAGATGGCAACGATCAAAGACTAAAGTTAAATGAATAAAAAGAAATCTAGTTCATTAACCCAATTAGCGCTCCAAAAGTTTAAAAAAAACTTTTGGGGCGTTTTAAGTTTCTGGTTTGTAGTTTTTTGTTTGCTGTTGGCGGTTTTTGCCTATACTCTTGCTCCAGACGATACTGCGAATGCTAACCAAATGCATTTGTCTATACATTCTAAGAATCCTGGGTTTTCAGTGAAAATGTTGAGTTTTCCTATAGAAACTTCTTCTCAATCTGTTATTTCTTCTTTTTTCTTTGGACAGAATATTTCTTCCGCAGAGATTCCAATTACCAGTTATAAAATAAGTAATGACACCCTTTATGCAGTACCTTATACAGGTGAAGGAATAGAAGGCTTAACAAAAACCTATACGTTAAAAGAAGATTTTAAAGGTTTAGATTCTTGGCAACAGGTAAAAGAACAGTTTATTCAGCAAAAGACATTTCTTTTAGGAACCGACAAATACGGAAGAGATATGTTAAGTAGGATGTTGGTGGGGATTAGAATTTCTTTGTCCATTGGCTTTGTAGCTGTTTTTATTTCATTAATCATAGGTATTTCCTTAGGAGCTATAGCAGGTTATTATGGCGGTAAGATAGATCAAGCTATTATGTGGCTTATCAATGTTACTTGGTCTATTCCTACCTTGTTATTGGTAATAGCAATAACACTTGCTTTAGGTAAAGGTTTTTGGCAGGTTTTTATTGCGGTAGGTCTAACGATGTGGGTAGAAGTAGCGAGAGTCGTACGTGGCCAAGTACTGGGAGTGAAAAAACTACAGTATGTAACTGCTGCAAAAGCCTTAGGGTTTAGCAATTTTAGAATCATTCAAAAACATATTATCCCTAATATAATCGCTCCCGTTATTGTGATTTCGGCAGCAAATTTTGCCGCTGCTATTTTGGTAGAAAGCGGCTTAAGCTTTTTAGGAATTGGAGCACAACCTCCTATGCCAAGTTGGGGCGGAATGATAAAAGACCATTACAGTTACATTATTCTGGGAAAGCCATATCTAGCTATTATTCCGGGCTTAGCAATTATGAGCTTAGTTATGGCATTTATGTTAATTGGGAATGCTTTACGAGACGCTTTAGATGTAAGAACTTAATTTTATACCTTTAAAATAAAAATATATATGTCAACGATATTCACAAAAATTATCAACGGAGAATTGCCAGCACATAAAGTTGCTGAAACCGATGAATTTCTAGCCTTTTTAGATGTCAATCCGAATGCAAAAGGTCATACCCTTTGTATTCCGAAAAAGGAGGTTAATAAGTTGTTTGATTTGGATGAAGAAACCTACCAAGATCTCATGAAATTCTCTAGAAAAGTAGCTTTAGCTTTACGGAAAACAATTCCGTGTAAACGTATTGGGATGTCTGTTATTGGTTTAGAAGTGCCTCACGTTCACGTACACTTAATTCCGTTGCAAGAAATGGATGACATCCGCTTTGAGTGTAAAATAAAAATGAATAGCGATGAAATGGAGAAATTGGCGAAACAAATAGCAGCTAATTTTTAAATACAACTTACTTTAAAAGTTAACAAGTCCTTTTTGCTAAGAACATAATCATAAATTTCAGAAAAATAAATAGAATGAAAACAACGCCATTAATTGTTATTCTTTTAAGTGTTTTATTAATGTCTTGTAATGACAAGAAAGAATCAAAATTAGAGGAAAAGACCTCAAAGTCTTTTAAAAATAAAGGACATGAGTTAGTTTCTACTATGGTGAATAAAGTAGGAGATTACCAAACACTATTAGATAAAAAAGATGTGGTTTACACTTATACGTATACGACTGCAGATGGAAAATCTGATATTTCTACAGAGAAATATATTTTTGATGGTGAGCTGTCTTATGGATCGTACGAGCATCACGAAAGAACATTTCCCGATCTTGAAGGCCAAATTGAACAAGGATTTGATGGAAGTGAATATTGGCTGAAACATAATGGAGAAATTGTACAGGATGAAGATCGATTGAAAAAAGTAGCTTTTAATAGACCTACTAATTTCTATTGGTTTGCTATGTTTCAAAAGCTATTAGATCCTAGCGTAAACTATGAATTTGTTAAAGAAGAAACAATAAATGAAACTGAATATGATATCGTAAAAGTTACATTTAATTCAGATGATAATCAACCTACCGATATCTATCAGTTATATATAAATAAAGAAACCTCTATGGTAGATCAATTTCTTTTTACTGTAGCTGATTTTGGAGTAATAGAAACTCCATATTTAATGATATTGGATTATGATGAAATTGATGGTATGCTAATTCCAGCTAAGCGTAGGTACAAAAAATCTACTTGGGATGCAGCGATTACAGAAGGTCCTTGGACGACTGTAATTTGGACTAATATTCAATTTAATAATGATCTAAGTAAAGAGGTTTTTAAGAAGTAAATTTATGAGGTTTCGATTTTCTTAAGAAGTTTAATCTCAAAAGTAGTTCCTTGATTAAGTTCGCTTTTAAGTACTTTAATTTTGCCTTCGTGATAGATTTCTATAATGCGTTTAGCTAAAGAAAGACCAAGTCCCCAACCTCTTTTTTTAGAAGTTACTCCTGGTGTAAAGATCTTTTTAAACTGACTTTTGGGGATACCCTTACCGTTATCGGAAATTAAGATTTGTACCCATTTGGTTTCTTCGTTAATTTCAATTTTTATGTCTCCTTTTCCTTTTAAGGCATCAATGGCATTCTTTACAAGATTTTCTATAGTCCAACTATAAAGTTCTTCATTAAGGTCTACCATAATCTCTTTCTGCGGAAGCTTTATTTCAAAATGTATAAGTTTTGAGGTTCGTGCTTTTAAATAATCATAAGAATCTTGAGTAGCCTCTATGATATTTGTAGGTTGTAGCTTAGGTAAAGAGCCTATTTTAGAAAACCTTTCGGTAATGGTTTGTAGCCTACTTACGTCTTTCTCAATTTCTACTAAATAGGAAGGATTAACATTTTCACTTCTTAAAATTTCTGTCCAACCTACTAAAGAAGACAAAGGTGTTCCTATTTGATGAGCAGTTTCTTTTGCCATTCCCGCCCAAAGCTGACTTTGTTCGTGAGATTTTGAAGTTGAAAAGAAGTAGTAAATGATTCCTAAGAATAGTAAAATGATTAAAATTATAATAATAGGAAAGTACTTTAATCGTATCAATAAATCTGAATAACCATAATAGACAATGCTTACTAACGTATCACCATCGTAAACTTCTATGGGTTGATATTGTTCTTTAAAACTCTCGATGAGCTCTAACTTTTTCTCTGGCGAATTAATCTCTTCATCGGCAATATTTCTAGAGCTATAACTTTCATCATTTACTCCAAATACAATCATAGGAGTAGTGCTATTGGTAGACAATATTTCTACAATAATATCATTGATGTTATCATCATTATTGCTTTTAGAAATTTCGGAATAGGCACTTCCTAAAATTTCCATTTTATTGCGCTCTTCTTCTTTTATCTTATCAAAGAAGATAGAGACATTCCATAAGAATAAACCTATAATAATGATGGAAGATAAAGTGACAAACCACCTAAAAAATTTACGCTCTTTCGAGTAAAACATATAAAAATCTATAATGAATTTGAAATATAATCTTTTTTATAAATATAAGCTCATTTTTTCATTGCTCACAAGATTAATTATCTTTGCGGAAAAGAAACTTACATGCTCACAATAGATCCTAAAAAAGTACCTGTTAAAAAAACATACGGACTTATGGTAAGTGCCGTTGGACCTCGACCAATAGCCTTTGCAAGTACCGTAAATGAAAAGGGAGAGCCTAATTTGGCACCTTTTAGTTTTTTTAATGTATTTAGTGCAAATCCGCCTATTCTTGTTTTTTCTCCCGTATTGAGAATTAAAGACGATTCAGAAAAGCACACGTTAGAAAATGTAAAAAATCATAAAGAAGTTGTAATTAATATCGTGAATTACGATATGGTACAACAAATGTCTTTAGCGAGTACAGATTATGCCGACGGTATTAATGAGTTTGAAAAAACAGGTTTAACCATGCAGGAATCTGAAGTGGTAAAACCTTTTAGAGTGAAAGAATCTCCGGTTCAATTTGAATGCAAGGTAAATGAAGTAAAACCTTTAGGTGATAAAGGGGGAGCTGGAAATTTAGTGATTTGTGAAGTATTGAGAATTCACGTAAGTGAAGATGTGTTGGCAGAAGGAGAAAAGATAGATCAGCATAAGTTAGATCAAGTTGCGAGAATGGGAGGAAACCTATATTCTAGAGCAAATATGGGTGTTTTCGAAATTCCGAAGCCGCAAACCACTTTAGGTATCGGGGTAGATAATATTCCGCAAAGTATTAGAACAAGTACAATTTTAACGGGTAATGATTTAGGTAAATTAGGCAATGTAGAAAACTTACCTAACGCGTTAGATATTACTGAATTTTTATCAGAAAATAAATTAGTAGATTACGTTAAGGAGAGTTCAGAAGAGAAAATTCATGCTATCGCTCAAGAATATCTTAAAAAAGAGGAAGTAATGAGTGCATGGAAGATATTATTAGCAAAAAATAAATAGTAAATTATGGAAGTTCAAGGAAAGATTAAAAAGATTGATGAGACTAAAACTTACGGTAGTAACGGGTTTAGAAAGAGAGAGGTGGTAGTAACGACAGAAGAGCAATACCCACAACATATTTTAGTAGAATTTATTCAAGATAAATGTGATTTGCTAAATAGCTACCAAGAAGGGCAAGCAGTAAAAATAGGAATTAACTTAAGAGGAAGAGAGTGGGTTAACCCTCAAGGAGAAACCAAATATTTCAACTCTATCCAAGGTTGGAGAATCGAGAACTTACAAGCAGGAAATTCTCAAAATAACGCTCCAATTCCTCCAGCAGATCAATTTGAGCCAGCAACTAATCTTAATGAAGAAGATCACGACGATCTTCCTTTTTAAAATAAGCCTATGAAACTAGGAGCATTTTCAATGAGTTTAAATGTAAAGGACTTGCAAGTATCTAAAGCTTTTTATGAAAAATTGGGTTTTAAAGCCCTTGGCGGAAATGAAGAAATGAACTATTTAATCATGAAAAATGAAAATGCGATCATTGGTTTATTTCAGGGAATGTTTGAAGATAACATTCTTACCTTTAATCCTGGATGGGATGAAAACGCTCAAACGTTAGAGAACTATAATGATGTTCGAGAGATTGAAAAATCTTTCAAAGAAAGTGATATTGTTTTAGAACAAGAAGTGAAAAAAGAAACTCAAGGTCCTGGCAGTTTAATTGTAAAAGACCCTGATGGAAATGTGATTTTAATCGATCAACATATCTAAAAATTATAAGTTTTTCAGCAGAAAATCCGACTTTTTAAGTCGGATTTTCTTATTATTAACCTTGTGAAAAACAAATTCAAAAAAGCAATGATGAACAAAAATTTAATCTCAAAAGGTTAACTCAAATATCGTTAAAAATTTGAAAACGAGCAATGTAAATTTAATATAAATGATTATTTTTTCTTTTTCATGATAATTTTATACGATAAAGAACCCTTCCCTGCTGTAGAAAAAGCAGATGAACAAGGCTTGTTAGCTATTGGCGGAAAACTGTCTCCAGAGCGTTTATTAGAAGCTTACCGCTCAGGTATTTTTCCATGGTTTGAAGAAGGTGATCCTGTTTTATGGTGGAGTCCAGATCCTAGAATGGTTCTTTTTCCTAAAGACTTAAAAGTTTCTAAAAGCATGAAACAGCTTTTTAAAAAAAGTGCTTTTAAAGTGACCTACAATCAAAATTTTGGGGAAGTCATTCATAATTGTTCTCAAGTATTTAGAAAAGACCAGGAAGATACTTGGATTACTCCAAATATGATTTCAGCTTATATGAAGCTACATGAATTGGGTCATGCGCTGTCTGTTGAGGTTTGGGAAGAGAATGTACTTGTAGGAGGTTTATATGGTGTCTATTTGAGGGAGAAGCAGGTGTTTTGTGGAGAAAGCATGTTCACTAAAGTAAGCAATGCTTCTAAATATGGATTTATCTCTTTAGTAGAGAAACTAAAAGCTGAAAATATAAAACTTATCGATTGTCAAATGCATACTAAACATTTGGAAAGTTTAGGGGCAAAAGAAGTGCCTCGCGAAGTGTTTTTAAGCTATTTGCAACAGGATTAGAGAGATATTTTTAATCCGCTAAGGAGAAATACCTCCACATAAGGAGAATGGGTATAATCTCGGTGTCTATATTCAAGTCCTAGATTGAGTCTAGTGTTTTCAAATAGTCGATAATTGATTTGAGCAGCAAAACGTTGACCTAAATTAGGTCTTTCCTTTTTTCCCATTTCCCAAACAGCTTCGGTAGAAGTGACTAAAGAGAATTCTTTCGGGTTAACTTTATCTCCTTGCAAAGGAAATTCTACTGAAAATCTGTATCGAGTCCTAAACGTGGCGATTTCTCTATAACGTTGAGCCAGTCTTAGGCGGTGAGCAATTTTAATTCTACCTATTTTTTTGGAATAAGCATATTGTTCTATAATACGGGTTTCATTCTTTCCATCTTCAAATCGGTAACGAATACCGGCACTAAGCTTACTATGAAAACCTATTTGTCTACTGGTATAATGATTAAGCTCTAGAAACTTATATTGAAAGTCTAGTTCTTTGTTAAAATCATTTATATTTTCATAATCTGTATAAACTACGTCTCTTTGAGCTATACCAAACGAGTGAGACCAAGGACTTTCATTAGAAATATTTATGGATATCTCTGGATTAATATAGCCAGTAAAGTTGGTTTGTGAATAACCAGTGTAAGAAATGAATAGAAAAAAAACAGATAATAGCAATTTAGAAAATGAGGTAATCAAATTGATTTTTAACCACTTTTCGTTTCTCTTTATAATCTCCGTTAGCATCAAATAAAAATTCATATTTATAATAGCTTCCCTTTAGCCTTATTTGTACAATGAGTTCAAAATTATCGGGATGATTTGTAGGTAAAAGTGACTTTTCAAATACCACTTTCGCTATCCCGTTTTTAAACTGCTTTTGTACTTTAACTATTTTAAACGCATCGAAATTATCTTTTAAAAAAGATTCTATTTTATCTAAAGGTTTTGGAGCAATTTGTTGTTTTTTTATAACAACTTCAACGTCCTCAAGTTTACCTTTAGGGGAGAATTCTACACTATAAGCACTTTTATTATAAATAAATTTTGCTTCGAAACTCTCTTTATTTCCGTCTTTTTCAAAAAAATAATGCTGCTTTTTAAATTTTTTATCTTTAAAAAGATCTAAAATTTGAAGAGCTCCTAGAGGCATTTTCTCCCTAGAGATACGTTGTTCAACTTCTTCTTTTTTTGATTGTGCAATAGTACTCAAACTAAAGATTATAAACAGAAAAAAACATAACTTTTTCATAACTAAAACTTAATATTGAGAGATTTCTTTATATCTAAAACAAGAAACTTCATGATCATTTACCATACCCGTAGCCTGCATATGAGCATAAACTACGGTAGATCCTACAAACTTAAAACCTCGTTTTTTTAAGTCTTTACTTAGTAGATCACTTAACGGAGTGTTAGCTGGAGCTTCTCTGTAATTTTCAACTTTATTTTGAAGAGGTTGATGATCTACGAACCCCCAAATATATTTACTAAAACTACCAAACTCTTCTTGTATATTTATAAACGCTTGTGCGTTGGTCACGGCAGATCTTACCTTAAGCTTGTTTCTTATTATCCCTGGGTTTTGTAGTAATACTTCAATCTTTTTTTCAGAATATTTTGCAATTTTTTTATACTGAAAATCGTTAAATGCTTTACGGAAATTTTCTCGTTTTTTTAAAATGGTAATCCAGCTTAATCCAGCCTGAAATGTTTCTAGTAAAAGAAACTCAAATAAGATTTTATCATCAAAAACAGGCACTCCCCATTCTTGATCGTGATAAGCCTCATATAGTTCATCTCCCTCACACCAACCGCATCTCTTCTTCTTCATAATTTAAAAATTTACCCTAATTTAGTAAGTTATAGTAAGCAAATTACGACCTACATAAAAATTAACCTAATGAAAACATTATCTTTAAAAAAGACGATAGAAGAAGCATTAGATAATGCAATGTCTTATACAGAATATAAAACTTTAATGAACGATTTGTTGGCCGAGAATAAATCTACAGCAGCAATTCAAGAAGAAAGCTTAGTTGAATATTCTAAACTGAATCAACGCCGAATGAAACGTTGGGAAAAAACTCTAAAAATCACTGCAGAAGCTGAAGTATTTTTTAAAAACTACGATCAAAAGATGGTTTGGTTAGTAGTTTCTGAAGGTTGGTGTGGAGATGCTGCACACGGCTTACCTGTTCTTAACGCTTTAGCGGAATTAAACCCTCAAATAGAATTGAAAATTGTTTTACGAGATAGTGAAGACGATTTGATCAATCAATTTTTGACCAATGGGGCGAAATCAATTCCTAAATTAATCATGCTTAAAGAGGAAAATTTAGAAGTAATAGAAACTTGGGGGCCGAGACCTTCAACAGCGGCAAAACTTACTGCAGATTATAAGCAAGAACTTGGTCAATTAGACGCTAGTTTTAAAGAAGATTTACAGCGTTGGTATAATCAAGATAAAGGACAAACTACTATAGAAGATTTACAAGCTTTATTAAGCTAAGTAAGATTTACTCCCTCGGAGATTTTGGTGGAAGTGTAGCTATAAATCTATCTAGATCATAGGAATCATTAACATTAAAATCTCCAATTTTTGTTCTTCGTAAAGCCGAAAGATGTCCGCCACTTTCTACAGCTTTTCCAAAATCGTGCGCTAGGCTTCTAATGTAAGTACCTTTGCTACACCTTACTTGAAAATCTACTTCTGGTAAATTTATCCGCGTAAGCGTAAAGGAAGAAATACTTACTTTCCTAGAGTCTATTTTTACTTCTTCTCCTTTTCTAGCATATTCATAAAGTCTTTTACCATCTTTCTTTAATGCTGAAAATACGGGAGGGTATTGTTCAATTTCTCCTAAAAATTTGGGAATAGCATTATTTAAAACCTCTTCGTTAAGATGATCTACAGGGAAGGTATTATCAACTTCGGTTTCTAGATCGTAAGAAGGAGTGGTGGCTCCTAGGGTAAATGTGCCCGTATATTCTTTTTCTTGGCCTTGTAATTCTTGTATGCGTTTGGTAAATTTTCCTGTACAGATAATCAAGAGTCCGGTTGCTAACGGATCTAAAGTTCCAGCGTGTCCTACTTTTATTTTCTTAATTCCGCAGTGAGAGCGAATAAGCCAACGCACTTTATTAACCAATTGAAAGGAGGTCCATTCTAGGGGTTTGTCAAAAAGTAAAATTTGTCCGTTTTTAAAATCTTCAGCAGTAAAATTATCCATTCATATAGCTTACGGCAATTGCAATAATTCCCACAATTAAACAATAAATGGCAAAGTAACTCAATTTACTTTTTTTAACCAAAGCAATCATCCAGGTACAGGCAATTAATCCTGCTACAAATGCAGCGATAAAACCTACGCCTAAACTCGCGACGTTATCTGTGGTAAAAGTTAAATCTCCGCTAAGAAGATCTTTGGCAATTTTCCCTAAAATTAAAGGAACAACCATTAAAAATGAAAACCTTGCAGCTTTGGTTTTATCGTTTCCTAAGAGAACCGATGTAGAAATGGTAGCTCCACTTCTAGAAATACCAGGAAGCATGGCTATGGCTTGAGAAACTCCAATGACGAAGGCATTGGAGTAACTTACAGGTTTTTCGGTGTTTTTAGCTTTATCGGCTAGCCAAAGCAAAAGAGCCGTGATAATAAGCATAAAACCTACAAGCATAACACTTCCGCCAAAAAGCTGTTCTAATTCTTCTTCAAAAAGAACTCCAATAATTGCTGCAGGCAGCATAGAAATAATAATTTTTAGAGAAAACTTTGTTTCTTCATTCCATTTCAACTGAAATAAGCCTTTTAGTATTTCTAAAATATCTTTACGGAAGACTACAATGGTACTTAATGCGGTTGCAAAATGCATGACTACCGTAAAAAGCATAGATTCTTCGGGAATACTGTTGTCGCCTAAAATGGCTTTTCCTAATTCTAAATGACCGCTAGAAGAAACTGGAAGAAATTCGGTTAAACCTTGAATAACACCAAGGATTAAAGCATCAAGTACTTCCATTATTTTTTATTAGGGTTTAAGAGTATAGCATAAACTTCTATGCCAAAACCTAGTAAAACGAGCATAGGCGCTAAACGAATTCTTCGCCAGCTAAAAATTTCGGGATTAAAAACTTCGGGGTCATCGCTACCACCGCCTGCCATGAGTATAAAACCTAAAGCGATTACGCCTAAGCCAATGGCCATCATCACGTAATTTTTCTTTTCAAAAATAAAATAAGGTTGGGTTTTTTCTTCTTTAACTTCTCGTCTTTTTTGCTCTCCCATAACATTCTAATTAAGGTTTCAAAAGTAATGAAAACTTCTCGAAAATAAATTAATAATAAAGTTCGTCTGTCTTTAAGTTTAAGAAGCGTTGTGTAGCAAAGAAGGTGCTGAACCAAGAGATAAGAATTCCCAGTAAAAAAACCGCTAAGAATAAAGCTCCTAGAATCATTTCATCTTTAAGTAAGTTTAATTCAGGGAAACCTTTATCAATATAATATAAAACTGCTGCCATCCCTATTAAAGCGACAACGGCACCTACTAAACCAAGTTTAATGCTTTTCCAAATAAAAGGTCGGCGTATAAATCCTTTTGTTGCACCTACCATTTGCATGGTTTTTATCGTAAATCGTTTAGAATAAACGGAAAGACGAATAGAACTGTTGATCAACAACACCGCAATAAAAGTAAATAAGCCACTAACTACTAGAATCCAAAAACTAATTCTTTTTACGTTATCGTTTAATAAAGCGATAAGGGGTTTGTCATAAACCACTTCATCTACAAAATCTTTTTCGCCAAGGTCACGAGAGATTTCAGCGATTTGCGTTTCAGAAACATAATCGGCGTTAAAATAGACATCAATCGAATTTTGTAGCGGATTGTATCCAAGGAAATCCATAAAATTTTCTCCAATTTCTTCACTATGCGCTTTTGCAGCATCTTCTTTGGATACGAAATTGGTAGATTTAGTAAATTCGGCTAAAGCCAAACTTTTTTCAAGCTGATTAATTTCTACTTCTTTCGCCGTATCTTTTAAATAAACCGTTAAAGCGATTTGCTCTTTAAAATGATCGGCTACTTTTTTTGTATTCAATACTAATAAGCCTAGCAATCCCAGTAAAAAAAGTACTAAGGAGATGCTAATGACAACAGAAAAATAAGACGAAATTAAACGTCTTTTTTGATATCTTTCAAAAGAAGAACTCATAAATTAACCAGTTGTTTTTTTGTAAAAATAAGAAAGTAATTGAAACTCTATTCTTTAAAACGTTCAAACTTTTCACTTTCGTACATTAATAGTACTTTTGCGACTTAATTTTGATGATTCGTAACGACGATAAATAGATAAAATGAGCTACAATTTTAATGAGATCGAAGCCAAATGGCAGAAATATTGGGAAGAAAACCAAACTTTTAAAGCATCTAACAACAGTGAAAAACCTAAGTTTTATGGTTTAGATATGTTTCCTTATCCCTCTGGTGCTGGGCTCCATGTAGGGCATCCGTTAGGTTATATTGCCAGTGATATTGTAGCAAGATATAAACGCCATCAAGGTTTTAATGTATTGCACCCACAAGGGTATGATTCTTTTGGTTTACCAGCAGAGCAATATGCGATACAAACCGGTCAACATCCTGCAGATACCACTCTGGTAAATATTGAAGGCGGTGTAGATAAAGCAGGAAACAAAATTGCAGGTTACTGCAATCAACTCGATAAAATTGGTTTTTCATTCGATTGGAGCCGAGAGGTGAGAACGAGCGATCCTAATTATTATAAATGGACGCAGTGGATTTTCATTCAGTTGTTTGAAAGTTGGTATGATAATGAGGCGGCTAAAGCTAGACCTATTTCTGAGCTTATTGAAATTTTCTTAACGGAAGGAAATGAAAAAGTGAACGCGGTGTGTGATGATGAGGTAGAAGATTTTTCCGCAGCAGCGTGGTCATCTTTTTCCGATAAGGAGCAACAAGAAATTTTATTACAATATAGGTTAACTTACTTGGCCGAAACCGAAGTTAATTGGTGTCCCGAGTTAGGAACTGTGCTAGCTAATGATGAGATTGTAAATGGCGTATCAGAACGTGGTGGGCATCCTGTGGTAAGAAAGAAAATGAAACAGTGGAGTATGCGTATTTCTGCTTACGCGGAAAGATTACTGCAAGGTTTAGAAAATATTGATTGGACCGAAAGTCTTAAGGAAACACAGCGTAATTGGATAGGGAAATCGGTGGGAGCATCGGTTACGTTTAACGTGAAAGATCACGAAGACACTATTCAGGTCTTCACTACACGTCCCGATACTATTTTTGGTGTGACTTTTATGACTCTAGCTCCAGAACATGAGTTGGTCTCAAAAATTACGACACCAGCGCAAAAAGAAGCCGTAGAAAATTACATTCAAGCTACTGCAAAACGTAGCGAGCGAGAGCGAATGGCCGATGTAAAAACCATATCGGGAGTATTTACAGGAGCTTATGCAGAACATCCATTTACCAAAGAATCTGTTCCTGTTTGGATTGGAGATTACGTATTGGCGGGTTATGGTACAGGAGCTGTTATGGCGGTACCTTGTGGCGATCAACGTGATTATGACTTTGCGAAACATTTTGATATTCCTATCAAAAATATTTTTAAAGACGTAGATGTTTCTGAAGAAGCCCACGCCGGTAAAGACGGAACTGTGATTGATAATTCAGATTTTTTAAACGGTCTTACTTATAAAAAAGCATTAAAAACGGCGATCTACGAACTAGAGAAATTGGGACAAGGTGAAGGGAAAACCAATTACCGACTTCGTGATGCGGTATTTAGCCGTCAACGTTATTGGGGAGAACCTTTCCCAGTGTATTACGTCAACGGAATGCCACAAATGATTGAAGCCGAGCATTTACCTATTCGTTTGCCCGAAGTAGAGAAATACTTACCTACCCAAGAAGGAGAGCCGCCATTAGGTCGCGCCGATATTTGGGCTTGGGATGCTACAAAAAACGAGGTGGTAAATAATAATCTGGTTGATAATGAAACGGTGTTTCCGTTAGAGCTAAATACGATGCCAGGTTGGGCAGGAAGTTCTTGGTATTTCTTTAGATATATGGAAGATCAAAAGCGAGATGAGGTTTTCGCTTCCGCGGAAGCGATGCAATACTGGCAAAATGTAGATTTATATATTGGAGGTAGCGAACACGCGACAGGCCACTTACTTTACGCACGTTTTTGGACAAAGTTCTTAAAAGACCGTAACCTCGTTCCTGTAGATGAACCCTTTAAAAAACTCATCAACCAAGGAATGATCTTGGGAGAGAGTGCTTTTGTTTATAGAGTTGAAGGAGAGAATAAATTTGTATCGGTTAACTCAAAAGATAATTATAAAACTCAAAGTATCCACGTAGATGTTTCTTTAGTAAATACATCAAACGAGTTAGATGTTGAAAGTTTTAAAAGTTGGCGAGAAGAATATAAAGACGCTGAGTTTATTACCGAAGAAAACGGAAAGTATATTGTAGGACGCGAAGTAGAAAAGATGTCAAAATCTAAATACAACGTCGTGAATCCAGATGATATTTGTAAAGAATATGGCGCCGATACTTTACGTATGTACGAGATGTTTTTAGGTCCGTTAGAGCAAGCGAAACCTTGGAACACCGCAGGAATTACAGGAGTGCATAATTTCTTAAAGAAACTGTGGAAGTTGTACCACAACGGCGAAGAGTTTTTGGTAAGCGATGAAAAAGCGAGTCCAGAGAGTTTAAAAACCTTTCATAAAACCATTAAAAAGGTAACCGAAGATATTGAGGAGTTTAGTTTTAATACTTCAGTCTCTACGTTTATGATTTGTGTGAACGAGCTGGCTGCTCAAAAATGTACCAGTAGAGAAGTGTTAGAGCCTTTAGCGGTTTTAATTTCGCCTTATGCGCCGCATATTGCAGAAGAATTATGGAGTTTGATGGGAAATAAAGAAAGTATCGCAACTGCTAGCTATCCTCAATTCGAAGAAAAATTCTTAGTGGAAAGCACCAAAACCTACCCGGTGTCCTTTAACGGAAAAATGCGTTTTACACTAGATCTATCTTTAGACCTGTCTAAAGACGAGATAGAAAAAGCAGTGATGGAAGATGAAAGAACACAAAAACAATTGGACGGTAGAACCCCTAAAAAGGTAATAATTGTTCCTGGTAAAATTGTGAATATTGTAGGGTAGAATGACAAAATAACAGCAAAAAATAACCTCGCTTCTTTGGCGGGGTTTTTGCTTTTAAAAAGACTATATTAGAGTTTTAAAAAAATAAAAAATTATGATGGGATATTATATTCTTATTGGCGCAATTATGCTAGTAAGTTGGTACGTAAGTCACAAGCTTAAATCTAAATTTAAGCAGTACTCAAAAGTACATTTGCAAAATGGGATGAGCGGAGCAGAAATTGCTCGTAAAATGTTAGAAGATAATGGGATTTACGATGTAAAAGTCATTTCAACTCCGGGACAATTGACAGATCATTATCATCCTCAAAAGAAGACTGTGAACTTGAGTGAGTCGGTTTATGCGCAACGTAATGCAGCTGCAGCGGCTGTAGCAGCGCACGAATGTGGTCACGCCGTACAACATGCACAAGCTTATGGATGGTTAAAAATGAGAAGTACTTTAGTTCCTGTTGTAAGTGTAGCTTCTAAATATAGTCAGTTTGTGATTATGGGAGGAATTATCTTAATGATGATGGTCGCTGGTGGAGTAGGACAAATGGTGCTGTTGGCAGGAATTATTATGTTTGGGATGGGAACTTTATTTAGTTTTATTACCCTTCCGGTGGAATATGATGCGAGTAATAGAGCTTTAGCTTGGCTTAAAGCTGAAAACATTGTAACTCCACAAGAATATGAAGGTTCTAAAGATGCTTTAAAATGGGCAGCAAGAACTTATGTTGTTGCAGCAATTGGTTCTTTAGCTACATTACTTTATTTTATCGGGATCTTTCTAGGCAGAGATTAAATCTGTAAAAGAAATATAGATTAAAAAATTAATAAATTATACTTGAAAACGCCTCTACTTAGAGGCGTTTTTTTATTTTTAGGCTATGAAGACTTTTATAGAAGAAACCTTAGATACCTTACTGTCTAATCCCGATTTTAATTTTGAAAAAACCACGTTTATCTTACCGAGTAAACGAGCAGGAAGTTTTTTAAAAGAAAAGATTAAGAGTAAAGTGCATACAACTATTTTTATGCCAGAGGTTTTGAGCACCGAAGATTTTATTGCGCAAGTTACTCAGCTTATTCCCTTAGATAATACAGGTAGTATATTTGAGCTTTATCAAACTTATGTGCAAACTATAGACAAAGAACATCAAGAATCTTTTGATAGTTTTTATGCTTGGGCACAGACCTTAATTTACGATTTTAATGAAATCGATAGGTATTTAATAGATGCCGACCATTTTTTTAATTATCTCTCTAGAATACAAGACATTAATCACTGGTCTAAAAGTGAAAATCAAACCGATTTAGTAAAAAACTATCTATGGTTTTGGAAGCAGCTACCCGAACTTTATAAAAGCTTCACTCATCGCATTATTGAAGATGGAAAGGCGTACCAAGGTTTAATGTATAGAGAAGCTTCAGAGAAGATTGTTTCATATTTAAAAGAAAATACACAAGACTATATTTTTATTGGTTTTAATGCTTTAAATACAGCCGAGCAGAAATTAATTCAGTATATATTAAAACAAAATCGCGGAAAAATATTTTGGGACCTCGATGAGGTTTTTTATCAGAACCCTAATCACGAAGCTTCTTTGTTTGTTCGTAATTATGTGAAAAAATGGGACTATTTTAAAGAGAACCCTTTAAAAGATTTACCGAGAAATTATGAGCAGCCTAAAAATATCCAGCTTACAGGAATTCCAAAAAATATAGGACAAGCAAAATATATAGCACAAATTTTAAAAGACCTTCCAGCAGAAGAAATCAAGCAAACGGCAGTCGTACTTAACGACGAAGGTTTATTACCTGTATTACTTAATTCTTTACCAGAGAATGTAGAGAAGATAAATATTACGATGGGATTGCCTTTGGGGGATACTCCTTTAGCTTCCTTATTTGAGAGTTTATTTAAAATACAAGAACGAGAAGAGGATCAGCTTTATTTCAAATGGGTTTTAGAAGTTTTAAAACATCCATTTGTGTTGCAAATATTTGCATTAGAAAGCGAGCAGCTGCAAAAAGAAATCATTGTCTCCAATCTGGTCTTTATTAGTTTAGATAAAATTAAATCGGTAGAGAATTCCGCATTTAGCGAATTTTTAAATCAAGCTTTTCAATTACATCAATCCACCAAAAGTTTTATCCAAGCCATGCTGAATATTATTCAAGTCTTGCGAGGAAAAGAGGTTGATAACTATGCTTTAGAAACCGAGTATTTATTTCATTTTAATGCGCTATTTGTTCAGTTAAAGAATATTTTAGAAGAGCAAAGTACTGTAGATCATATTAAGGTGTTGTATAAAATTTATAGAGATAGTTTAACGACCAAATCTTTAGATTTTGCAGGTTCTCCTTTTGACGGTTTACAGCTTATGGGAATGTTAGAAACAAGGGTAATTGATTACAAAAATGTGATTCTTACATCGGTTAACGAAGGTGTTTTACCTGCAGGAAAAAGCAGTAATTCGTTTATTCCTTATGATCTCAAAAAAGAATATGGTTTGCCTACCTACAAAGAAAAAGATGCAGTATATACTTATCACTTTTACCGATTAATGCAACGTGCTGAGAATATTCATATTTTATATAACACCGAGCAAGACGGACTTAATGCCGGAGAAAAAAGTAGGTTTATTACCCAGTTAGAGGTCGAGAAGAAATTAGAATCTACTTTTGTTAACCCTAAAGTGCCTTCTTTATCGAGCCAACTTTTAGAAATAGAAAAAACTCCTGCGGTAATTAAAAAGCTAGAAAAACAAGCCGCTTATGGGTTTTCACCCTCTGCTTTGACTATCTATATTCGAAATCCTTTAGATTTTTACAAGCGTTATGTATTGGGGATAAAAGAGGAGCAAGAGGTAGAAGAAACTGTTGCTGCAAATACGTTGGGAACGATTATACACGATAGCCTTGAGCAGATGTTTCTTCCGTTTATTGGGAAAGAGATCTGTAAAGAAGATGTGGAGAAACTTGTTAAAACCAGTGATGATGAGGTTTTGAAACAATTTAAAAAAGTATATAAGAATGCTCCAATTCACAAGGGTAAAAACCTATTGATTCATGAGGTGGCTAAACGTTATTTACATAATTTTTTTCAGTTTCAGAAAAATGAATTAACACAACATTCGGTTCAGATTATTAGTTTAGAAGCCGAAGAGAAAATACAAGTAGAGATTCCGCAGCTGCAAACTCCCGTTTTTATCAAAGGAAAAGTAGATCGCCTAGATTCCCTTGACGGAATTAAAAGAATTATAGATTACAAAACAGGAAAAGTAGAAGCAAAAGATGTTACCATCAAAGATTGGGATTTGCTGGGAACCGATTATAAATTCAGTAAAGCATTTCAAGTTTTATGTTATGCGAAAATGATTTTAAAAGACGAAGATTATGATAAAGCTCAAGGCGGAATTATTTCTTTTAAAAATTTAAAATCAGGTTTTTTAGAATTAAAAGAAGGGAAAGAGACTTTAATTAGTAAGGAAATGATGATTCAGTTTGATGAAGTATTACAGAATTTAATTCTCGAAATTCTCAATCCTGAAATTCCGTTTAAAGAAAAAGAAGTATGATAAGAGAAAAGAATTTTACACTAAAAGGAAGTAATGGTTTACCAATTGTCATCGATGCATTTTTCAAACCCGATCAATCTCCAAAACCCGTCGTTGTTTTTTGCCATGGTTATAAAGGATTTAAAGATTGGGGAGCTTGGAATTTAGTAGCCGAACATTTTGCTGAAAACCATTTTTTCTTTGTTAAATTTAATTTTTCTCATAATGGAGGTACACCTGAGCTACCAATAGATTTTCCAAATCTAGAAGCTTTTGCACAAGATAATTATACCAAACAGCTGTACGATTTACAGTGTGTGATAGATTGGTTGGTCAATGATAATCGATTTGCTGCAAATATTAGTGCCCAGCAAATACATTTAATAGGCCACAGTAGAGGAGGCGGAATTGTTTTATTAAAAGCTAATCATGAAAAAAAAGTGAGCACGGTCACCACGTGGGCAGGAGTTAGTGATTTTGCTTCTAGATTTCCTTCGGGAGAAAAATTAACCCAATGGCAAAAGGATAAGGTCTATTATGTGGAAAATGGAAGAACTAAGCAACATATGCCCCATAATATTCAGTTTTATGAAGATTTTATAGAGCATAAAGAAGATTTAGACATTTCTAAAGCAGTACGAAATTTAAAAATTCCGCAACTTATAATTCATGCCAAAGGAGATACTTCCGTAAAGGTAAAGGAAGCCGAACAACTACAAGAGTGGAATCCGAAAGCAAAAATGTTTTTATTAGAAGAAAGTAATCACGTTTTTGATACCCAACACCCTTGGGAAAAAGGTGAAATGAGTGCGAGTTTGAAGCAAATAGTAAATAAAAGTATTCAATTTATTAAAAACAATTAGATGGAATCTCAATATCTTATTCTTGTAGGTTCGTTGTTGTTGCTTATGAGTATTTTGGCAGGTAAAACTTCTTATAAATTTGGAGTGCCAACCTTAATTTTATTCCTTTCCGTTGGGATGCTGGCAGGATCTGAAGGAATCTTAGGAATTAATTTTGATAGTCCTAGTTTTGCTCAGTTCATAGGGATTATCGCTCTTAATGTCATTTTGTTTTCAGGAGGGTTGGATACTCGTTGGAAAGCTGTAAAACCTGTGGCTGCAAAAGGATTTTTGTTATCCACACTTGGGGTTTTTATTACAGCAGGAGCTGTGGGAGGTTTTACATATTACTTGTTAGATTTTACACTTATTGAAGCATTTTTGTTAGGCGCTATTGTATCTTCTACAGATGCTGCTGCGGTATTTTCTATTTTGAGATCTAATAATATCAATTTAAAGTATGGGATTAGACCCATGCTCGAGTTAGAAAGTGGAAGTAACGACCCGATGGCTTATTTTCTTACCACCTTGTTTACAGGGATGGTCGTAGCTCAAGAATTTTCTTTAACCTCCTCAGTTTTAGATTTGGTTTTACAGCTTGCTATTGGAGGAATTTCTGGATATTTTTTAGGGAAAGGAAGTAAGTGGCTAATCAATAATATTGCTTTAGATTTTGAAGGCTTATACCCAGTTTTAGGTTTAGCCTTAAGTTTTATTATTTATTCCTTTACGGAAGTGATTCACGGTAATGGTTTCCTAGCCGTATATGTATCTTCGGTTTTGTTAGCAAATAGCGAATTGGTTAAAAAGTATGCTTTACGTCAGTTTTTTGATGGTTTTGCGTGGCTAATGCAGATTATATTATTCTTAACTCTAGGCTTGTTGGTATTTCCTTCTAGAGTAATTGATATCCTACCTATTGGTTTGGCTATTGCATTGTTTCTCATATTTGTAGCACGACCATTAAGTGTTTTTATAAGCTTAGCTTTTTTTAAGGTAAATATTAGAAGTAAGCTTTTTATCTCTTGGGTGGGATTACGAGGAGCGGTGCCTATTGTTTTTGCAACTTTTCCTATGGTAATGGGATTAGAAAAAGCCGATTTAATCTTCAATATTGTATTTTTAGTCACCTTGGTTTCTATTATGTTGCAAGGAACTACCATCAACAAAATGGCACAATGGCTTGGTGTGCAAGATAACGAGGTGAAAACTTTAAAAAAAGCAAGAGCATTTGAGTTTTCTGAAGATTCAAAAACTGAAAGTGCCGAAATTTATATCTCTTCTAACAGTAAAGTTATTGGTAAAAAGATTCACGAATTAGATCTGCCAAAAGATAGTTTGGTGGTAATGATCATTAGAAAAGCGAAATATTTTGTTCCATCTGGATCCACAGAATTAAAATACGGAGATACTTTACAGGTCATTTCAACGAGTACTAAAGATTTAACTAAAATGGCTCAGGATTTTGGATAATTGTTTTACATTAGCCTTTCGATGGGGGATTAGCTCAGTTGGCTAGAGCGTTTGGCTGGCAGCCAAAAGGTCATCGGTTCGACTCCGATATTCTCCACAAAAAAACCTGCTAAATTATAGCAGGTTTTTTTATAAAAATTTAATAAAGCTTATCCCACAATATTATCTTTGTTATAGCCTAAATACTCCACTTCTTTTTCAGTAAATTCAATTCCATTTTCAGCTAATTCTGCTAAAATAGGCTCGTAAACTTCTTTGCTAATTGGTCTTAAAACTCCAGGAGTAGTAATTTCTTTGTTTAAGATCTTAACAGTTGCAATTGCTACAGGTAAACCTACAGTTTTCGCCATTGCAGTATAAGTTTGGTCTTCACCAATATGAACCATGGTAGAATCGATCTGTTTTTTCTTTCCGTCGAGTTCATATCCAAATTTATGATACATTACAATCATATCTTTATCATCTTCCGCTAAGGTCCATTTGTCTTCAAGAATTTTTTGGAGCGCTTGGGCAGGTGTTGCATCTTTAATTCCTATCTTTTTCTCGATGTTGAAAATATCAAGTTCCAAAAGTTTTTCCCACATCAAATCATCTTGATCTATTTTAAGGGAATAACGCATTTTAAGCTCTACAGAATCTGTAGGGGAGTAAGGAAGAAATGAGTTTACAAACTCTCTATAACTCATATTTTCTGAGTTTTGCATAAAATAAGTATCATCGGTCATTCCTAATTGAACAAACATATTCCATGCTTTACTAAAGCCTACTCTTCGTAGAGTTCCTCTATATAAAGTTTTTATACTATCTAAACCATAAACGCTTTGGTAAGCAAGAGAGTTTCTGTTGGCAAGTCCTTCAAATTTTCCGTAACCTTCAACTTCCAAAAATTCGGTTCTTCTAAAAAGTCGGTGATATGGGATATATTTATACTGTCCTTCTTGCATAAATTCTGCAGCACCACCTTGACCCGCTACTACAACATTTCTAGGGTTCCAAGTAAACTTATAGTTCCATAAATTGGTATCGCTCTCTGGAGCTACTAAACCGCCAGTAAAAGATTCGAAAAGCAATAGCTTGCCGCCATTCTCTCTAATTTTATCAATTACCTGCATGGCACTCATATGATCAATGCCTGGATCGACACCAATCTCATTCATAAACACTAAACCCTTATTTTTTACAGCTTCATCTAGAGCTTCCATTTCTTTGCTTACGTAAGAAGCGGTAACCATATTTTTCCCAAATTCTACACAATCTTTAGCGACTTCTATATGGAATCTTGCGGGAAGCATTGAAATAACAATATCTGCATTTTTAATAGCTTCTTTACGTTCTTCTTCCTTAAAAATATCTAGAGAAATTGCTTTGGTGTTTTCATGATCTCCAGCAAATTTTTGAGCATTTTCTATAGATAAATCTCCAATAGTTAAGAAGAGTTTTTCTGAAGTAGATTTTTCTTTTAAATATTTAATGAGGGAAGAGGTAGATTTTCCTGCTCCAATAATTAATATGTTTCGCATCTTAAATAGTTGTTTAAATTTGCAGTTATTCTTCAAAGTAATTAATTAATTACCGGTAAAAAAAATAATAGATGCATAGAAAGTTGTTAATTTTAGGGAGTGTAAGTGGATTTTTGGCAGTAATTCTTGGCGCTTTTGCAAGTCATGGATTAGAGAAGGTTTTATCTGTGAGTGAATTGAGTACTTTTGAGGTGGGAATTAGGTATCAGTTTTATCATACGCTATTAGCGATCCTTTGCGGAAATATTTCGGCGTTAAGCGAAAAAAGTAAAAACACTATATTTTACTTAATTCTTATAGGTGTGATTTTATTTTCGGGATCAATTTATGGTTTAGCTACCAACAATCTTTCTGTTTTCGATTTTAAAACCATTGCCTGGTTAACTCCTATTGGAGGCATATTTTTAATTTCTAGCTGGTTAGTGTTATTTTTTAACGTGCTGAAAATGAAAAAGAAATAAAAAAACTAAGTAATCCTATATTTGTTTGGTATTATTTATATTTTTGTTCTAAAGAACACAACAAATCAATTTTATGGTGGAAAATAATAAAACCACGAAAGCGTTTTCATTAGAAAACTACGGAATAAAAGATACTAAGGCTCACTATCAACTATCTTCAGAAGAGCTTCACAAAATCACAGTAGAAAAAGGACAGGGCGTTGAAGTAAGTTCAGGTGCTTTGGCAGTCAATACAGGAGAGTTTACAGGAAGATCTCCTAAAGACCGTTTTATTGTAAAAGATGAAGTGACTAAAGATGAAATATGGTGGGGGGATGTAAATATTCCTTTCGATCCAGAAAAATTTGATCAGCTATATGATAAAGTAACCGAGTACCTTTCAGGGAAAGAGTTATACGTAAGAGATGCTTACGCTTGCGCGGATGAAGAATATCAATTAAATATTCGTGTGATTAATGAGTATCCTTGGAGTAATATGTTTGCTCACAATATGTTTTTGAGACCTACGGAAGAAGAATTGAAAGATTTTACTCCAGAGTGGACAGTTGTAAATGCTCCAGGCTTTATGGCGGATCCAGAGGTTGATGGAACAAGACAGCATAATTTTGCTATCTTAAACTTCTCTAAGAAAATAGCTTTAATTGGTGGAACTGGTTATACTGGCGAAATTAAAAAAGGTATTTTCTCTGCTTTAAACTTTATCTTACCTGTATTTAAAAATACATTGTCAATGCACTGCTCTGCTAATGTGGGAGATGATGGTGATACAGCAATTTTCTTTGGTCTTTCAGGAACAGGAAAAACAACTTTATCTGCAGATCCAGAAAGAAAATTAATTGGAGATGACGAACACGGATGGACGAAAGATAATAAGGTGTTTAATTTTGAAGGTGGTTGTTATGCAAAAGTAATTAACCTTTCTAAAGAGAATGAACCAGATATCTTTAATGCGATCAAACCGGGAGCCATTCTAGAAAATGTCATTATTGATGATAAGGGAGATGTAGATTTTGAAGATGTTTCAATTACACAAAACACGAGAGTAAGTTACCCTATATACCATATTAATAATATTCAGCAGCCTTCTGTAGGGGAAAACCCAAAGAATATTTTCTTCTTAACCGCAGATGCCTTTGGAGTATTGCCTCCAATTAGTAAGCTAACGCCGGGTCAAGCTGCTTACCACTTTATTAGTGGTTATACAGCAAAAGTAGCAGGAACAGAGGCAGGAATTACCGAGCCAGTACCAAGTTTCTCTGCTTGTTTTGGAGCGCCATTCATGCCATTACACCCAACACGCTATGCAGAAATGTTAAGTAAAAAAATGCAAGATGCAGGCGTAAATGTTTGGTTGGTTAACACAGGATGGACTGGAGGTCCTTACGGAGTTGGTTCTCGTATGAAGTTAAAATACACAAGAGAAATGATTTCTTCTGCTTTAGAAGGTAAATTAGATAAGGTAGATTATATAACGCATCCTATCTTCGGATTAGAAATGCCAAAAGAGTGCTTAAACGTGCCTTCTGAAGTTTTAAACCCAAGAGAAACTTGGAAAGATAAAGAAGCATACGATGTGAAAGCAAATGAATTAGCGCTGTTCTTTAAAAACAACTTTAAGATGTTTGAAGATAATGCAAGTGAAGAAATATTAAAAGGTGGACCTATTGTTTAGGTTTTTCTTTTAAGAAAATTAAAAATCCGGTTGAAAAATTCAACTGGATTTTTTTTTATAAAAAAAATATAGCCTAGTTGATATCAACTAGGCTATATTTTTAATTTGATATTTGGTAAACTACTTCTTGTTTTGCTCCTTTATGTACTTTTCTAAAGCCATAGTCATAGAAGGAGTTTCTGGAGTAGGTGCTTTAATATTAGCAACTAACCCGTGTTCTTTCGCAGCTTTTATGGTAGAATTTCCAAAGACAGCAATACGTGTATTGTTTTGTTTAAAGTCTGGGAAATTCTCAAAGAGAGATTTTATTCCGCTAGGACTAAAGAAAACAACAATATCATAAAACACTTTTTCTAAGTGTGATAAATCACTTACTACTGTTCTATAAAAAATACCTTTTGTCCAATCTACTCCTAATTTATTTAATTCTTTAGGGATATCTGGCTTCAACATATCAGAAGAAGGGAGTAAGAATTTTTCTCCTTTATACTTTTTGATGGTTGGAGACAATTCTGCGAAAGTTCTCTTACCAACATAAATTTTTCTTTTTCTGTAAACTACATATTTTTGTAGATAATAAGCAACAGCTTCACTCAAACAGAAGTATTTTAAAGTATCGGGCACTTTATAGCGCATTTCTTCTGCGATTCTAAAAAAATGATCTACTGCATTTCTACTTGTAAGAATAATGGCTGTGTATTGAGTTAAATCAATTTTTTGCTGTCTTACATTTTTTGAAGAAACTCCTTCAACGTGAATAAATGGTATGAAATCAATTTTTACTTTTTGTTTTTCTTCAAGTTCAGAATATGGAGAATTTTCAACCTTAGGCTCTGGTTGAGAAATTAAAATTGTTTTCACTTTCATATGCGTACAAATTTAGAGTTTTGAAACTTAGCTTTTATGTAATTACTTTATATAAAATAATATACGGTGCTATTTCAAGGGTGCAAAGGTACAAAATAAAATAAAACGAATACTTAAAAACAAGTTTTTGGTTTTTTAAATAATATTTTAATAGAATAAATAAATTTAATAAAAGGTATAAGAGTGTAGATATAATAAGGGTTATAGGGCTTGGATTCCAGCTATATATAAAGATCAATAAGATGGGAAATAAGGTGAAAGCCAGTAAGTTTTTATAGGTAATCTTATAAAAAATATAATTATCGATCACTTTATCTATCGTAAAAATAGAAGCGATGATTTTTTCTACAAGGTATTTTATTCCGATAAGGACATTTAACAGAATAAAAATCTGAAGAAAAAAAAGGAAATTATATTCCACTTTTAAAAATCCCATTACTTTAAACAAGGTGAAAAGTCCTAAAGAAAGGATAACACTATGGGATAAGTAAAGAATAAAACTAAAAAAATTAAAGACCGATGGTTTTTTTTGGTGTGAGGTAAAATACTTACCCGAGAAGAAAAGATTTCTAAAATCGGTAAATTTTTCAGGATATAATTGATTGCTAACTAATACTAAGACTAAAACAAATAAAAAGGTTAAAGTAACCCAATTGTTATGCTCCATATTTCTTACAATCACTTCCAAAGTATAGAATTTTGAGCAAAGTTAAAAATTAAATAGCTAGGATTTGCTAAAATTTTGAGGTTAAAAATAGTTACATTTGCCAAAAAAAGAGAATGCCCCAGCGCTTAGTAATTATACCTACATATAATGAAATTGAAAATATAGAGCGTATTATTCGCAATGTGTTTTCACAAAAGCACGATTTTCATATTTTAGTTGTAGATGATAATTCACCAGACGGCACAGCCTCTTTAGTTTCATTATTACAAAAAGAATTTGATAATAAACTCTTTCTAGAAGTTAGAAAAAATAAATCGGGTTTAGGGACAGCTTATATTCATGGGTTCAAGTGGGCTTTACAAAAGGATTACGAATTTATTTTTGAAATGGATGCCGATTTTTCTCACAATCCAAACGATTTAATTCGTTTGTACAATACTTGTGTTAAGGAGAAAGCAGATGTTGCTATTGGCTCGCGATATGTTAAAGGTGTAAATGTAGTTAACTGGCCTATGAAACGGGTTTTGATGAGCTACATGGCCTCTAAATATGTAAAAGCTATTACTAGAATGCCAATTCAAGATACTACGGCAGGGTTTGTGTGTTATCGAAGAAATGTATTGGAAAAAATTAATCTTAATTCTATTCAATTTGTGGGATATGCTTTTCAAATTGAAATGAAATTTAAAGCTTACCTATTAAATTTTAAAATTGTTGAGGTACCTGTTATTTTTACTGACAGAACTCGTGGAGAATCAAAACTGAGCAGCAATATTATCTCTGAAGCTGTGTTTGGTGTATTAAAAATGAAGTTTAAAAGTCTATTTGGAAAAGAAGTATGAAAAAGATATTAATAAAAAATGCTAAGATTGTAAATGAAGGCATCGTTAGAGATGGAGAAGTTTACATTGAAGATGATATCATTAAAGAAGTAGCAGACATTATAAGTGTAAAATCTCATGATGTTCAAGTTATTGATGCAGAAGGGCAATACTTATTGCCAGGGGTAATAGATGATCAAGTTCATTTTAGAGAACCAGGATTAACTCATAAAGAAGATATCGCTTCGGGTTCTAGAGCTGCTGTAGCAGGAGGAATTACTTCTTTTATAGAAATGCCTAATACCAACCCGCAAACCACCACGATAGAACTGTTGGAAGAGAAATTTGCCACAGCAAAAGAAAGCTCTGTTGCAAACTATTCATTTATGTTTGGTGGTACTAATGATAACCTTGAAGAGATAAAAAAAATTAATCCTAAAAACACGGCTGCTTTAAAGTTGTTTTTAGGATCTTCTACGGGGAACATGTTGGTAGATGATGAAAAAACATTAGAAGAAATTTTTAAACATTCTCCAGTACTTATCGCGGTACACTGTGAAGATGAACAGACGATAAAAGATAATTTAGCTAAACATAAAGAAGAGTTTGGTGATGATATTCCTATGGTTTATCACCCAAAAATAAGAAGCGAAGAGGCTTGTTATTTATCGTCTTCAAAAGCGGTAAAACTTGCAAAGAAAACAGGAGCAAGGTTACATGTATTTCATTTAAGCACAGCAAAAGAATTAAGTTTATTTGATGGAAAAAAACCATTAAAAGACAAAAAGATAACAGCAGAAGTTTGTATTCATCACCTATGGTTCAATAACTCAGATTATGAACAAAAAGGAACGAGAATAAAGTGGAACCCTGCCGTTAAAACGGAAAAAGATCAAAAAGCATTATTTAAAGCATTGCTAGAAGATAAACTAGATGTAATCGCAACAGATCACGCTCCTCATACTAAGGAAGAAAAAGATCAGGTATATACGAAAGCACCAAGTGGCGGCCCTTTAGTGCAACACGCTTTACCTGCGATGTTAGAATTTTATCATCAAGATAAAATCACATTGCCTAAAATTGTAGAAAAAATGTGTCACAATCCTGCCATTCTATTTCAGATAGAAAAAAGAGGTTACATTAAAGAAGGGTACAAAGCAGATTTAGTTTTAGTAGATTTAAATGCTCCATGGACCGTTCAAAAAGATAATATTTTATATAAATGTGGTTGGTCTCCATTTGAAAAAACCACTTTTAAATCTAGAATTACCCACACATTTGTGAATGGAAAACTAGTATATAAAAACTTTAAAGTTTTAGAGGTTAAAAATGCAGAACGCTTAATGTTTGATAGGTAATGAAAATCAAATTTCTCATCATTTTCGTCGTTATTTTAGGAGCTTGTCAAAATGTTCATAAAGCACCAAAACCAGATAATCTTATTCCTGAGGATAAGATGGTTGATATTTTAGTTGATCTTCAACGATTAGATGCGGTTATTCAGAAGAATGACCAACAGTTCGAAATGAGAAATGTAAAGGCTAAAGATTTGATTTTAGAGAAATATCAAGTTGATAGCTTGCAAATAGCAAATAGCAGTAATTATTATGCAGAGGATTTTTCAGTAAATGAAAGCATTTACGAAAAAGTAAAAACTATACTTGAAGCTGAAAAGAAGTTAGTTGATAGTTTGTATGCTAATAAAAAAGCTGAAATGGAAAAAGCCAAAGCTAAGAAAACAACAGCAGTCGATAGTCTCTAATTATTAGTATCAATATAATACTTAGAGACTCTTTTAATAGTTTTTTCTAAAGGGGTAAATTGTAAGTCTATCGCTTCTTCAATCTTAGTAGTATTATAAAAGGTCTCATTAAAAGCTGCTTTTATAGACAATTGAGTGATTTCTTGTGGAGTTCCTAATAGCTTTCTTCCTATCGATTGAAAAATCCATCCTAGACTGATCATCCAAGATTTTATTGCTTTTTTAGGAGCTTGGCACTTTAACTCTTTAGCAATTTGTTGAAGAATTACCTTAAAAGATAAGTTCTCTCCAACCAAAATAAAGCGTTCTTGTTTAATATGAGAAGTCATAAGGCTAACCATAGCTTTAGTAACATCTTTTACATCTACAAAGCCTGTTATTAACGGAATGTAATAGCTTAACCCTTTTTTTACTTTACTGAATAATAATCCGCTGCCGCTTTTACAAAACCCCTCTCCAATAATAATTCCTGGGTTAACAATAACTACATTTAAACCTTCTTGAGAAGCTCGCCAAACTTCCATTTCTGCCCCATACTTTGTAATTGAATAATTATCGTATTTTTTTTCGTTGTTACGAGGAGAAACTTCAGTAACCATTTTTTTATTTAACTCACTCCCCAAAGTTGCGATAGAACTTACATGACAAAATTTCTTTACGGAATGAGACAAAGCCAAATTAACCATATTAGAGGTACCTTCAATATTCACTTTTCTCAGCTTCTTATATTCCTTTTCAGAAAGATTATAAGAGATGTAGCCTGCACAATGATAAACTTCGTCAATTCCTTGAAAGGTATCAGATAGTTGTGGGATATTTTCTAATGTAGCATTAACCCATTCAATTCGCTCCAACTGTAGAGCAGTAAGATTAGGGTAGCACGAAAGGAGTAATTTTTTTACGTAAATTACTTTTTCTTGAGACCTATAAATAGCTCTTATAGGTTTGTTTAATTGTAAGACTTGGGCAAGAAGGTGGCTCCCTACCAAACCTGTGGCGCCAGTAACTAAAATCATGCTGTAAATATAGCGAAATCCTTATAGGAAAATTTTGAGTTTCCTATATCTTTGCGCTTTGCTATAATTAAATAATAAAGCCATGACCAAAAATTTTGTACAAGAAATAACTTGGAGAGGAATGTTGCATGATACCATGCCAGGAACAGAAGAACATTTACAAGAAAAAATGCGTGCAGCATATGTTGGGATAGACCCTACAGCAGACTCCCTTCATATTGGTCATTTAGTAGGGGTGATGATGTTGAGACATTTTCAGTTAGCTGGGCATAAGCCTTTTGCTCTCATAGGTGGTGCAACAGGTATGATTGGAGACCCATCAGGAAAATCTAAAGAAAGAAATTTGTTAGATGAAGAAACTCTAGCACACAACCAGGCAGCTCTTAAAAGTCAGTTAGAGCGTTTTTTAGATTTTTCTAAAGACGAAGCGAACGGAGCAGTTTTGGTGAACAACTACGACTGGATGAAAGATTTTAGTTTTCTAGAATTTGCTAGAGATGTAGGAAAACATATTACTGTAAATTATATGATGGCCAAAGATTCTGTAAAAAAGAGACTTTCATCGGAGTCAAAAGAGGGAATGAGCTTTACGGAATTTACTTATCAATTATTGCAAGGCTACGACTTTTTGCATTTGTATAATCAACATGAGTGTACTTTACAAATGGGAGGAAGCGACCAATGGGGAAATATCACTACGGGTACCGAACTCATAAGAAGAATTGGTAATGGGAAAGGTTATGCACTTACCTGCCCATTAATTACTAAAGCAGACGGGACCAAATTCGGGAAAACCGAAGGAGGGAATATCTGGTTAGATGCCGAAAGAACTTCACCTTATAAATTTTACCAATATTGGTTAAATACCAGTGATGACGACGCTGCTAAATATATTAAGATTTTTACATTTTTAACTCAAGAGGAAATTGAAAACTTAATAAAAGAACATCATGAAGCGCCGCATTTAAGACAATTGCAAAAAAAGCTTGCCGAAGAAGTAACTACAATGGTGCATTCTAAAGAAGATTTAGAGAATGCCATAAAAGCTTCTAATGTGTTATTTGGTAAAAGTACTGCAGATGATTTGAAGGCTTTAAATGAAAAAACCTTTCTAGATATTTTTGAAGGTGTTCCACAAGCAGAGATTAAGCATAGTCTTATTGAAAATGGAATGGATATGATTGCAGCTCTGGCCGCTGAAACCAATTTCTTGAAAAGTAACGGTGAGGCAAGAAGAGCACTTAAAGAAAATTCTATTTCAGTAAATAAAGAAAAAGTAAAAGAAGATTACAGCATTACTGAAAAAGACTTGATAAGTGGAAAGTACATTATCATTAATAAAGGAAAAAAGAATACCTATATTATTAAAGCGATCTAAATAAATTAAAGTTCGCTAAAATAGATAAAAACAGAAACCCCAAGCATCACACTTGGGGTTTCCTACTAACTAACCAATCTATTATGAAAAAACTTTCATCTTAGCACTTATTAAGACGTAATAAAAATAGTTTAATTACAGCTTAGGCTGAATTTTAACATAATTATAATACCATTAAATTACAGCCTCTAACATCACTGGCATCAAACCTTCCTAAAATCTCAAATTGATTGTCATCAATTTTTTTTCCTAAATCTTGAGTAGCAATAAATGAGCAAGAATCTACATTTGCCAAATCAATTATATTTAAGCCTCCAGTTTTTTGCTTAGAAAGTAGGCTTAAAGGATCTTCAGAGTCACGAATGAGTATATCCATATGATAAGGGCAAGAAAAGATACCATCACCTTTAGAGTAGGCTTGCGAGAGTAATTCGGTCATTCCATATTCACTGTGAATTTTATCCACTTGAAAAGCTTGGGCTAAAATTTCGTGTAATTCAGTTCTAATCATTTCTTTTCTCCTTCCTTTCATTCCTCCAGTTTCCATTACAATGGTATTTTTTAGCTGAAGCGGAAATTTTTCTGCTAAATCTAACAGGGCAAAAGAAACCCCAATAAGTAAGGTTTTAATCCCTCTTTCTTCTAAATCTTGGAGCGTATTCGCAAGCTCTTTTAAGTTGTCTAGGTAAAAGCCACTTTCCTTATACTTACTTCTTTTTATAAAATCATTTGCCATATAAACTAAAGAAGATCCTTTTCTTTCTAAATAGGCCGGTAATAAAGCAAGAACGGCATAATCTTCTAAGTTGTCGTAAAATTGCTGAAATCCGTTAAGGAAAGATGTTTCATAGATGCTAAGATTTTTTACGAAATGCCGACTTACTTGGCTATCTGTTGTTCCGCTGCTTGTAAATGTCTCTTCATAATCTGAATCTTGAGAGATAATTTTTTTTGTTTTAAAGAATTCTATAGGTAAAAAAGGAAGCTCCTGTAAGGAATGCACTGTAGATATGTCTTTATTTAAATGATGGCAAAAGTTTTGGTAAACCTTATTATGTTTATATTGATATTGAAAAACTTCAATGGCTATAGCTTCAAACTCTTGTTTGTTTTGAATGGAGAAAATACGTTCGATTAAAGACATGGTAAGTATTATGTACTTTGCAAAAATAAAAAAAGCGCCTCTATTATTAGGCGCTTTAAATATGAATTAAATGAAAGATTACTCAATCACTAATTTTTTAGTAGCTGATTTTCCTTCAACAGAAACTTTTACTAAATAAACACCGCTAGATAAATTAGCTACATTTAAAGTAGAGTTAGTTAATGTTTGAGAAATTACTTGCTTACCTAAAAGGTTGTATACTTCTACTGCCGCAGCTTCGTTAGAAGCAGTTTCAATAGTAACTAAACCAGTATTACTTGGGTTAGGGTAAATACTTACATTTGTTAAAGTATTGCTACTTGCCGATAAGTTTGCATTAAAGTCATTTGAATCTCTTGGGAAAATTTGTGGAGTTACATCTGTTCCATTATCAAATTGAGAAGCAATTCCTACAATGTTCGATAACTGAGTAGTTGGGATAACTTGTCCAATATAATCAGCATCAAAAAACTGAGTTCTCATAGTTGTAGTTTCAGAACCATTAGAGATGACGTAATTTGTACCTGTAGCAAAAGTTACAGTACCATCAGCATCAGTTAATGACACGTTTAAGAAAGCGATCAATTCAGACTCATAATCTTCAGAGTTTGCATTAAAATCTGCAATAGTAACAGTTTGGATAGTTAAGTTGTTTCCTGTAGAAGTTGCAGCACCTGGATCAGACTCAGGAATAAATTGCATTACACCATTAAACTCAGATAACTCACCTGTTATTCCAGTGATTCCATCACCTACAGCATACGTAGTAGTAATATTTCCATCATTGTCATCTATTAAGATAGCGGCAGTCGCATCTTGAATATATTTTTGACCTCTAAAAGTTTGCTGATAAGTTAAAAATGCTTCACCTGTAAGCGTGTATTTGTCACCTAAAGTACCTTGTCTTAAAGTAGCGATATCTACTACATTTGTTGAAGGTTCACATTCAGGAGATGTTATACTTCCTTGAATATTACAATTTGCACTTGTAATTGTATAAACTACATCAGTACCTTCTGTTGCGTTAACAATAATTGTTCCTGTTGCGCTTGTTGACGGATCATCAGAATTAGCAACATCTATAGTTCCTCCTACAACGGTTGGAACGTAAGTTTCTGTTCCTCCTCCTGTAAATGAAGCTACAATAGTATAAGTATCTGAATTAGCTCCAGTAGTTTGTGTATCACAAGTAACATTAGTAACTGTAATTACTAATGGGCAAGCTACTGTACCAGGTGTAAATGTTCCAATTCCTATAATAGACTCAAAACTACTTCCACCTTGACATAGTCCTTCTCCATTTAAATCTCCATTATTGAAAGTCCAATCTCCAGGATTAAAAGAGCCGTTAGCTGTAGTTCCAGCATTTCTTTTAGCATAACCATCTTTATATTCCCAAGTTTCACCAGTACCATCTACACCACTTGCGCCGTATTGATCAATAGCTGCGGTTGGGTTACTGTCTAGAATTATTCTCACTCGATCATTACCATTAAAACTCATTACAGATGAAGTAGTGCTTAAAGTGTTTGTAGCACTTGGATATTCCGTTGCAAAAGTTGGATCATCCGCATGGATGTATACAAAATCATCAGTTACAGTTCCTAAACCAGAAAGGTTAAACGAATTTCCAAAACCAGTATTTCCATTCGTTTCATTCTCTAATGAATATAAAGAGAAATCTACGGTTCCATCTGCATAAACTTCTAATACTTTAGGATTTCCTCCAGAACAATCTCCGTCAGAGATCATAGTAATAATTGGTGTTTGTGCCATTGATGCTAAAGCAATCAACATACATGACATTAATAAAGTAATTTTTTTCATAATAAAATGTGTTTTTATAATACGGTCAAAGATACAAAGATGTAAAATGAAATTTTAGAATATCTTTGATTATTTATGTGTCTTAACTATAAGATAATAGATAATATTTAATAAAAAGCCACTCTAATAGAGTGGCTTTTATGTATAAAAATGTATGTTTATTAATTTAATGCCCACGCAAAAGTAGAAGCATCTACGGTAGCTGCTGCATCATAATTCATAGAAGGGTCTGCGTCTACACCGTCAATTTGTACATTTGATAATGGTCCATTGTCAGCCATGTCAATAGTTGTATCATACCCATTCAAAGATAATCCTGTGATGGTTGCACCAGATTGAGCTTTAAATTGTAATGCTTTACCACCAGCTTGAGATACTGCAGTAAAGTTGGTGATAGTTGGATTGTTATTTGCTCCATCTGCTTCTAACGCAGTAGAAAAATTGCTCTCTGTATGTAATACATAAGTATTGGTTAAAGTTCCGTTCCAACCTTCTGTCCAGTCAATAGCATCATCTTGCAAATCTTGAACATAAACATTTGTTGCATTTACAGATCCTCCAAAAAATTCGATTCCATCATCTTCACCATCAATAAAGGCAACATTGTTGATAGTCGTTCCAGAACCAACAGCATATAGTGTTAATCCATTATATTGAGAATCAGCGTTAATTTGTGCACCAGATTTTTTGATGATTAAATACTCGATAGAACCAGAGTTATCTGCATTGTCATTACCACCATAAATAAGACCGCCCACTTCTGCAGTTGCATCTGTACCAGCAGTAGTAACAGCGTTTCCTAGTAATAATAAACCTCCCCAAGTTCCTTCTGTTGTAGGAGCCATAGTTACTGGGTTACTTTCTGTACCTTCAATGAAAATTTGACCTCCTTTTTGAACAGCAATATATACATCTGTTCCTATTCCTGTTTCAATAGTTGTCCCAGCTGGTATGGTTAAAGAAGCTCCGTTTTCTATGCTTAAAATTCCTTGTAGGTTATAAGTGATAGAAGCATCTAAAGTAACATCAGAAGTAATAGATCCGTTAAGTAAGTTATCACTACCTGCATTAGCAACCCAAGCAAAGTCAGCAATGTTTACTGTGGCAGGACCTGTGTAAGCATTAGCTAAGTCTGCCACTTCACCGTTAATTGATACGTTTGCTAAAGGTCCATTGTCAGAAAAATCTAAAGAAGTTTCATAACCGTTTAGGGATAAACCAGTGATAGTTGCTCCCGATTGTGCTTTAAATTGTAAAGCTTTTCCACCTGTTTGAGAAACAGCTGTAAAATTTACGATAGTTGGATTATTGTTAACTCCGTCGGCTTCAATTGCCGTAGAGAAATCACCTTCACTATGTAAAACATACGTATTGGTTAAAGTTCCGTTCCAACCTTCAGTCCAATCGATAGCATCATCTTCTAAGTTTTCAACATATACATTAGAAGCATTTACACTACCACCAAAGAACTCAATCCCGTCATCAGTTCCGTTAAGGATAGCGACATTATCGATGGTTGTTCCAGATCCTACAGCATAAAGTGTTAAGCCATTATACTGTGAATCAGCGTTAATTTGAGCTCCAGACTGCTCGATGATTAAATATTCGATAGAACCAGAGTTATCAGCATTATTAGAACCACCATAAATAAGACCGCCTACTTCTGCAGTTGCATCTGTACCAGCAGTAGTTTCAGCATCACCTAAGATCACTAAACCTCCCCATTCTCCAGTTCCTGTAGGTCTCATCACTACTGGAGAGCTTGCAGTACCTTGAATATCTATTTGACCTCCTTTTTGTACAACCATATATACATCTGTACCTGTACCTGTTTCGATAATTGTTCCTGCAGGAATAGTTAATTTATTACCTTCTTCGATACTTAAGATTCCTGTAAGGTTATATGTTACTGAAGCATCTAATGTAGTGTCTTCAGTGATCATTCCGTTTAACTCTGCAGAAGGAGTTGAACCTTCGTCATCAGAGCTAGAAGAAGAGTCATCGTCACTACTACAGCTAATTGCTGTCATACTCAATATTGCAATGGAGCATAAAATAGATAAATTTTTAATTGCTTTTTTCATTTGTTTAGTGTTTAAAATTAAAGTTCAAGTTTATAGTTTGATTTAAAAGTTATAATTAATACCTAGAGTAAATACCGCTCCTCTGGTATATGATCTGGTAGTTTGATTATTTTCTGTTTGAACCCCTCCTGAAAGTGGTAAGACGTCTTGTGTCCTTTTAATCTCTGGATTTAAAATATTCTGAGCTTTAAATCTTAGTAATAATCTTTCGGATAGTTCTTGGCTAAGTGTAGCATTTAGAGTTACGAAACCTTCTTCAATAATTTCATTATTATATAATACCGAGTTTGCATCTGTCTGGCTATCTGGTGCAGAGCCTAATGCAAATATTTTATCTGAAGCGTAATTTCCTGAAATATTAGCATTAAACTCTCTCTCCCAATTGGTAGAAAAGTTTAAAGAAGTGTTTACGATGTAATCTGAAGCTCCTTGTAATCCTACTTCTGTTTTATTATTGTATTGAAATGTTCGAGCTAAAGTTCCATCATCATTAAAATTTGTTTTCAGATCTTGGTTATGCCACATTCTACTAAAGTTAACACCTAAATCTAAATTGATTCCATTTTCTTCTTCTGAAGAAGTTAAGTTTACATTTGCATCTAATTCTATCCCATAAATAGTAGCTTCTTCTCCTGAGTTGAAGAAAGAAAATACGCCTGCAGAACCTCTATCTAAGACTCTATTTATTGGATCTTTAATATTTTTGTAAAAAGCAGTTGCGGAAATAAGCTCTTTATTAGTTGGGAAAAATTCCCATTTTAAATCTAAATTATAGACGTTACTAGCCTCTAAATCTACATTACCTCGGGTTATTTGGCCAGTAGCAGATACATATTCGAATGGAGCAATTTCTTTAAACTCTGGTAATGTAATAGTTTTACTAGCTGCTAGTCTAAGATTATGCTTTTCGCTTACAGCATATTTTATATTTAAAGCAGGGTAAAAATTGTCGTAATTTTTTTCAACATTTCCTCCTTGTCCACCAGGAGCATTAGCAACATCATAATCGAGGTTTATCATATCTTTTTGATAACGAGCACCTACATTAAAATTAAACTGACTAAAAGAGTAATTAATATTAAAGAAACCTGCGCTAGAATTGAGTTCTGCATCATAAGTGTCAGGTATAATATTCCCTTCACTATCAGACCTCACCAATCTAAGGTCTAATAAATCATTATTAAAATTTTCAGTAGTGAATACAGCATCAAGATGATCGATAGAAGGAGGATTAACTCCCGCTCCATTTTCTGTGACACCAAAAAAACTTGAAGTGAAATCTCTAGTTTTGTTTCTATAATTTCCTCCTATAATTAATTTTAAAGTTGATATAGAATCGTTTTCAAAGACGGTAAATTCGTTTTTCAATCTTGCATTATATTCTAAATCTTCAAGGATTTGAGAAGTTTTCCTTTGTTGAAAACCTCCTTGAAAACCTAATTCTACAAGTTCACCTTCCATATCTGTAGGTTTCTTGATGTTTACCTCGTTACGAATACGATTAGGCTCATCTGCATTTAACTTATTATATCCTAATCCCCAAGTAAGGTGATTTTTTTCTCCAATTTCGTGATCACCTAAAAGTTGATTAACCCATAACCTTGTTTGTTTGGTGTTTTGATCCCTAATAAATTGGCTGTATTGATCTTCGTTATTTACTTCTTCAAAAACGAAACCTTCACGGTTTCTACCAGCTTCATAAACTTCATCTTTTACTTTATTAACAAAAAGACTTAAAGCTTTAATTTCATTTTTTTTGTCAAAACGATACTTCAAATCCAATAATCCGGTAGTGTTGATGGTATTGTTATATAAAGAAGCATCTGTAAATTCTACATCTGTTCTATTTCTTTCAAACTGCCTAAAAATTCCTTCAGAATATTCAAATTTGCTAGATTGGGAACCTGTAAAAAAGATTTTAAATTTTTCTCCTATTTTCTTTCCAGCAGTTAAAGAGTATTGGTAATTAATAGGCATATTGGTGCTCTGAGCATTCCAAGTCTGGTCTGTGATTGCATCTCTTGTAGAAATATCTTTAGAGTAGAAACCTAAAGAAAGATCACTTTCATTAGCTGTTCTTTTAAAGTTGCTTCCTATACCTTTAGCATTAGCATTTGTGTTTAAGCCTACTTGGGTTCCAAAACCAAATTCCTCTAACCCAACTAAGCTTCTAGAGCTTATGTCTACACTTCCTGAAGATTGATCTGCAGAGTTTGCAGAAGAATAGGTTTTGCTTATTGATACGCTTTGAACAATTCGGGTAGGGAATAAGCTTAAATCGATATTTTTTCTTTCAATGTCATCTGAAGGAATAGGCATTCCGTTAAGGGTGGTGTATAAATAACGATCACCAAGTCCTCTTACGAAGACATCTCCAGAAGCTTCACTGCTACTAACTCCAGAAATTTTTGTAGTTGCCGTAGCAGCATCACTTACACCAAGCTTGGTAAGTTCTTGAGAACCTATACTTTCTTTAATATCAACAGCATCTTTTTGATCAAGTAAAAGAGCTACTTCAGAGTCTCTCCTGCTTACGGTAGTAATCATGACTTCATCTAACGCAGCAGCACTCGCTCCTAAGCCAGTATTTATTTCAGTAACCTTATTGGCTTCCACTTTTACATTGGGAATCTCTACGGTTTCGTATCCAATAAAGCTAAATACAATGGTGTAAGTTCCAGTAGGAATGTTTTCAATTTTGTACAATCCGTCAAAGTCAGAGGTTGTACCTTTAGAGGTGTTTTTAACGCTTACGTTTGCAAAAGGCAAAGGTTCGTTATTCATTTCTTTATCGCTAAGGGCACCAGCGATAGTTCCAGTTTCTTGGGCAAATGCGAAAACTGAAAAGAAAAATAAGATTTGGGCAAAAAGTTTTTTCATTACATGTTTATTTACGCTGCAAAGAAAAACAAGTGATGCTTAATAGGTGTTACCCATGAGTTAACTTTGAAAGGGTTCAATGTTAGAAAAATGTTACCAATGTTATGTGATTGAAATATTTGTTAACTTAGAGGTTTTAATATTATATTTACTTTTACCTCTTAAATTTTTAACCACGTTTGTTATGAGTAAAAATGACATGAGTATACTGCTTGTAGATGATGATCCAGATATTCTAGAGATTGTAAGCTATAACCTTTCTGCAGAGGGGTATCAAGTATTTACTGCCGAAAATGGAATAGAAGCCGTAAAAAAAGCAAAAAAGAAAAATCCAGATCTAATCATCTTAGATGTAATGATGCCAGAAATGGATGGGATTGAGGCTTGTGAGCAAATAAGAAAAATACCTTCTTTAGAGAATACTATTATTACCTTTTTAACTGCTAGAGGAGAAGATTACTCCCAAATGGCTGGTTTTGATGCAGGGGCAGATGATTACATCACCAAGCCTATAAGACCTAAAGTATTAGTAAGTAAAGTAAAAGCTTTATTAAGGAGAGTAAGTTCAGAAGAAATTGAAACCAATATTGTTGAGATAGGAGACCTTACTATTAATAGAGATGAGTATAAAATCCTTAACGGAAAGGAGGAAATTATTTTACCAAGAAAAGAATTCGAACTTCTTTCTCTCTTAGCCTCTCAACCCGGAAAAGTTTTTAAAAGAGAAGACATTCTCAATAAAGTTTGGGGAAATGAAGTAATTGTAGGAGGTCGAACTATTGACGTGCACATTAGAAAGTTAAGAGAAAAAATAGGAGATAAAAAGTTTAAAACCGTAAAAGGAGTAGGGTATAAATTTGTAATTTAATGGCGCAAGAATTTAAACGATCATATAAATTTGCTTTTTATACCTCTTTGTTTGTTACCTTATTTATGGTAACTCTTCTTCTTTTTTATCAATTTGTTTATTTAAAAATTTTTAACTGGCAGCCTATTATCATCTTCGGATTAGGTTGCTATGTTTTCTCTTTCCTTATTATACAACTTAGAATAGAGCATTTTATTTATAAAAGAGTAAAAGCGGTTTATGATAAAGTTTCTTTGTTAGAGTCTTCTAGTCTAGAAGAAAAGCAAATCACTACAGATATGGCAACTCTAACAAAAGAAATAGAAAAGTTTGCCAAAGGAAAGAAGCTAGAAATAGAATCTTTAAAAGTGAGAGAAAACTATAGAAAAGAGTTTATGGGAAATGTTTCTCACGAATTAAAAACACCTCTCTTTACCGTTCAAGGTTATATTCTAACTTTATTAGATGGTGCAGCAAATGACAAAAAAATTAGAGATAAATATTTGGAGCGTGCAAGTAAAGGGGTAGACAGGCTCATCTATATTGTTAGAGATCTAGATATGATCACCAAGTTAGAAACAGGTGACTTACACTTGTACAAAGAAAAGTTTGATATCATAGAGCTTGTAGAGGGACTTTTTGATATGTTAGAAATGAAAGCCTCCAAAAAAAATATCTCGCTAACTTTCGATATGGATTATGAGCAAGAGATTATGGTGTTTGCCGATAAAGAAAGAATACAGCAGGTAGTCACTAATTTAATCGTTAACTCTATTAAATATGGTAAAAATGGGGGAACCACCGAAGTAAGTATCGAAAACTTAATTAAAAATAAAATTATTGTAAGAATTACAGATAACGGAGAAGGGATAGAACAAAAAAATATTCCTCGACTTTTTGAACGTTTTTACAGAGTAGATAAAAGTGGTTCTAGAAAAGAAGGAGGTTCTGGGTTAGGACTCTCTATTGTAAAACATATCCTAGAAGCACATAAGGAAAAAATTTACGTAGAAAGTGACTTTGGAGTAGGGAGCGAGTTTTCATTTACGCTCGAAAAAGTGAAAAAAACTGCTTAGAGGAAGAAAGCTTTTATATTCCATAAGTCCATTATAATCCTTTAAATTGTCCAAAAGAGACAATTTAAATTCGTGCTGTCTACAGCTAGGAGCTATATTTTTTCGGGTTAGGCGTTTAGCAAGGTATTCTTGTTCGGTTTGACCGGGAGTGGGGATAAAAAAAGCTTTCTTCTCTAATTTGGCAACATCCATTATGGTAGTATAACCAGCTCTAGCAATGATAAATTTACTTTCATTAAATGCATTTTCTAAAGCTTTTCCTGTAAGAAAATTATAAAAAGTAACATTGCCTTCTTGCCAGCGTTTTTGCTCTTCTTCCATTTTTCCGCAAATAAAAAGTATCTTGTTTTCGCTTCCGCGGATTTCTTCTCGCAATCTTTTTTCTAAAAGTCCGCGTTGAGGTTCAGGGCCAGAGAGGATAAACAGATACTCATATTTTAAAGGAATGTCTTTTTTAGAGAACCTGCTTAAAGGACCTATATAGGTAATTTCAAACTTCCTTTTCTTTTTAAAGTGACCTAGTTTTCCGCTAAGGCTGGGAGAAAATTCTACATCAGGAATCCAACACGTATCAAATTTCCTTATGTAATGTTGATGTAACCAAGAGGTGATAAAGGTAGTGCTGCCAGAAAGTACGTTTAGTTGATGTGTGATAAAAGCACTTTTTACATAAGAAAGTCTTACTCCTAATCGATTGTCAGATATAATTCCGTTAAGGTTTTCTTTTTTATGAATTTGTAGCGTTGCTTTTTGTTCTGCCCAGATAGCTTTCACCACATGATAACTTCTTAGTAAGAATTTAAATTTAAAGAAATATCCCTTTTTTGCATAACTAATTTTGTAAGAAGGTAATACGTAAGTTTTTAAAGAGGGAAATTCCTTTCTTAAAAGCTGTAAAGCATCCCCATCTGAAGCTAAAATAGGTTCAAATCCGCTCTCTTGTAATGCATTTATAATAGGAATACACCTAGTGGCATGTCCTAATCCCCAATTAAGAGGAGCTACTAAAATTTTCTTTTTTGCCATAAACAAAAATAACATGAATTACCTCTGCATTATTTTAGTTAATTTTACCAAAATATTAAATGTAAGTTGTGGGAAGTAAAAATAAGTTAAAACGTTTTAAAGAAAACGAAACCTTTACAAATGTAATTCAACCCTCTAGAGAAGAAATAGTAGATCAAATATTTCCGTTAAAAGGAAAGTGGAGGGAAGATTTTTTTAAAAACGAAAAACCTATCGTCTTAGAGTTAGGTTGTGGTAAAGGAGAGTACTGCTTAGGACTTGCAGAAATGTTTCCTGAAAAGAATTTTTTAGGAATAGATATTAAAGGCGCAAGATTTTGGCGCGGAGCCAAAACAGCCTTAGAAGAAGGAATGGATAATGTAGGTTTTCTAAGAACACAAATAGAACTCATCGATCATATTTTTGCAGAAAGTGAAGTAGATGAAATTTGGATCACCTTTCCAGATCCTCAAATTAAATACAAAAGAACCAAGCATAGATTAACGAATACTGAGTTCTTACAAAAGTATAAACATATCCTTAAAGAGGACGGCGTGGTGAACTTAAAAACCGATAGTGAGTTCATGCACGGTTATACATTAGGCTTGCTGCACGGGGAAGGCCATGAGATTTTACATGCCAATCACCATGTATATAAAAACGAATACAGCCCTAAAGAAGTAATAGGTATACAAACTTTCTACGAAAAACAGTATCTTGAACAAAATAAACCTATTACTTATATAAAATTTAAGGTAAAATAGATTTGATAGAAGCAGCTCAACTTTTTTTAATTACCTATTTTGCGGCTCTTGCCGGAGTAATACCACCAGGATTGGTGAATATGACAGTAGCAAAAAGTTGCGTCGAAAAGGGGAAGAAGAGTGGTGTGTACGTAGCTTTAGGAGCTTCGATTATTGTTTTTGCTCAAGCTTTGGTCGCCATACTTATGGCGAAGTATATTTTTACGCATCCTTATGTGCAAAAGATGATGTTGCGTGCAGGCTTGGTTGTTTTTGTCATTATGGGGATTCACTTTTTTGTAGCCGCAAGAAAGAACAAAGCAAAAGAAAAAGTACGTACCTCTAAAAAAAACTCTGCTAAAAGTTTTTTAAAAGGAGTCATGATCGCTTCGGTCAATGTGTTTCCTATTCCTTACTTTGTAGCGATTAGCATGGCATTTAGCCCTAATGAGGGTTATGGGTGGCCTACTATCATCGCTTTTTCTGTTGCTGCTGCTTTAGGTACATTTACAACATTATATATCTATGTAGTTTCCTTTTTAAAAATTGAAAAAAACACCCAAGCTTTTTCCAAATACTCTAATTATTTTATGGCAGGCTTAATGGCCTTACTTATTTTAATAACGCTTTTTAGAATTTTCTATTAAATGCCTGGCGATAATTTTTATCAAAAAGTATATGAAGTAGCTCGAAAAATCCCTTACGGAAGGGTGACGAGTTATGGTGCTATCGCTAAAGCCATAGGAGCTGCTAAAAGTGCTCGCATGGTAGGTTACGCGATGAATGGAGCAGCGGCAATGCAAGATGTTCCTGCGCATCGAGTGGTCAATAGAAATGGGCTACTTACAGGGAAACACCATTTTCCTGGTACTCATTTGATGCAACAACTATTAGAGAGCGAAGGGGTAGAGGTAGAAGACGATAAAGTCCAAAATTTTAAAACAATTTTTTGGGATCCTATGCGTGATTGCTAAAAGTAAAATCATCATCGATAAATTCAATCAATCTCTTTCCGTGTTACGCACTTAACCCTTATATTTGCACTTTAGAATTATTCTAAGTAAGCATTAACAGAAAGAAGACTTTTTATGAAGTTGCAAAAGAAAGAAATCCTTAAAGCATTAGAAACCATTAGTGTTTCTGGTGAAGGTCAAAATATGGTAGAAAGTGGTGTGGTTAAAAACATACTTACTTTTGGTGATGAGGTAATTGTAGATTTGCTATTAACTACTCCTGCAATGCATATTAAAAAGAGAGCAGAGGTAGATGTAATGAAAGCTATTCATGAACACGTTTATGAGAAAGCAAAAGTGAAAGTGAATATCAAGGTGGAAGCTCCTCAAGAAAAAAAGAACGAAATTAAAGGGAAAGCTATTCCTGGAATAAAAAATATTGTAGCGGTAGCCTCTGGTAAAGGAGGGGTAGGAAAGTCTACTGTTACTGCAAATTTAGCAGTAAGCTTAGCAAAAATGGGCTTTAAAGTAGGTTTATTAGATGCAGATATTTATGGTCCATCGGCTACGATTATGTTCGATGTTGAAAGAGAAAGACCTTTATCGGTTACGGTAGATGGAAAGTCTAAGATGAAGCCTGTTGAAAATTACGGAGTAAAGATACTTTCTATTGGATTCTTTACAAAGCCAAATCAAGCGGTGATCTGGAGAGGGCCTATGGCAGCAAAAGCACTTAATCAAATGATTTTTGATGCCGACTGGGGAGAACTTGATTTTTTATTGGTAGATCTTCCTCCAGGAACAGGAGATATTCATTTATCAATTATGCAATCTTTACCAATAGCAGGTTCTGTTATTGTTAGTACGCCTCAAAATGTAGCTTTAGCAGATGCTAAAAAAGGAGTAGCCATGTTCCGTCAAGAAAGCATCAACGTACCTATTATAGGAATTATTGAAAATATGGCTTATTTTACTCCAGAAGAATTACCAGAAAATAAATATTATATTTTCGGAGAGAAAGGAGCTAAAAATTTGGCCGAAGATTTGGAAATTCCATTTTTAGGAGAACTCCCATTGGTACAAAGTATTAGAGAATCTGGAGATATAGGGAGACCTGCAGCTCTTCAAGAAAACACTCTAATTGCTAATGCCTTAGAAGAAATTACTAAGAATGTAGTTCAACAAACCGTAAGCAGAAATAAAGATTTACCACCAACGGAGGCAATTAAAATTACTACTATGGCAGGTTGCAGCGCCGTTAAAAACTAAACCTATGACAACAGTAAATCACGAATTAAGAGCAAACGTAGAAAAGGCATTAGAAGAAATAAGGCCATTTTTAAGAAACGACGGAGGAGATATTTCACTGGTTGAAATTAATGAAGAAGAAAACGTGGTGAAAGTTCAGTTAGAGGGAGCCTGCGTAGGTTGCAGTGTGAATCAAATGACACTTAAATCTGGCGTAGAAATGACTATTAAAAAATATGCTCCTCAAATTGAAAGAGTGATTAACGTTAGTTAAATGATGTGATTTAATTTCCGTCAAGCGGATTTTAAGACCTAAGAGTAGAAAAGAGTTATGATTAAAACAGATATACTGATTATAGGAGCCGGCCCCACTGGTTTATTTACAGTGTTTGAAGCAGGTTTATTAAAATTAAAGTGTCACCTTATAGATGCTTTGCCTCAACCAGGAGGACAATGCTCAGAGATTTACCCTAAAAAGCCTATTTACGATATTCCCGCTTTCCCTGAAGTTTTAGCAGGAGATTTAGTAAATAATTTGATGGAGCAAATAAAACCATTTGAGCCAGGGTTTACTTTAGGGGAGCGAGCGCAAACGATAGATAAATTAGATGACGGTACATTTATTGTCACTACCAATAAAGGAACAAAACACCACGCCCCAGTAGTAGCTATAGCAGGAGGTTTAGGTAGTTTTGAGCCTAGAAAACCTCCTATTGCTAACATTGCAAACTTCGAAGATAAAGGAGTAGAATATATCATTAGGGATCCAGAGCTTTACCGCAATAAAAAAGTGGTTATTGCGGGAGGTGGAGATTCTGCATTAGATTGGAGTATTTTTCTAGCCGATGTCGCTTCAGAAGTTACCCTAGTTCATCGTAGAAATGAATTTAGAGGTGCTTTAGATTCTGTGGATAGAGTAAAAGAATTAAAAGATATCGGGAAGATCAACTTAATCACTCCTGCAGAAATTGATCAGGTAAACGGTAATGAGAAATTAGAATCCGTTTTAATCCGTAAAAATAACGAAGCTTCCGAAGAGATTCTTTTAGAAGTAGATCACTTTATTCCATTATTCGGTCTTTCACCTAAATTAGGTCCTATAGCCGATTGGGGATTAGAAATTGAGAAAAATGCCATTAAAGTAAATAATAGCTTAGATTACCAAACGAATATTCCTGGCGTTTACGCTATTGGCGATGTAAATACTTATCCAGGAAAATTAAAGCTTATACTTTGCGGATTTCATGAAGCTACCTTAATGTGCCAGAGTGCATACCAGCGAATTTTTCCAGACAAAAAATATGTGATGAAGTATACTACGGTAGGCGGAGTTACGGGGTTTGATGGTACTAAAAAAGAAGCGCCAAAGGCCGTGGTTAAAGCAATTAATTAGCGATGATGAGTGATATAAAAGTTACGATAATTGATAGAGATAATGTAGAGCATACGATAGATGCGCCTACAGATATGGCGATGAATTTGATGGAAGTGGTACGTTCATATGAGCTCGCTCCAGAGGGAACAATTGGTGTTTGTGGCGGAATGGCGATGTGTGCCTCTTGTCAATGTTACGTGCTTTCTGATACTGAATTGCCAGAAATGCAAGATGATGAGGAAGCTATGCTCGCAGAAGCATTTTACGTAGAGGATAATAGCCGGTTGGGTTGCCAAATCCCTATTCTTCCAGAAATGGAAGGTTTAAAGGTAAAACTGGCTCCAGAGTCTTAAAATTCAATTTTCCTATAAAACAATAAAGCCCCTAGAAATAGAGGCTTTATTGTTTTATAGCTATAAGTTTTCTTCTGTTTACTTAAGAAGATAGGCTTGCTTCAATTCCATCCCATAACATTATTCTGTGTTGTAAAGACTCTATCGAGATGGCTTCGGCTTCTTTCCATTTTTGCTCATCGTTTTCACAAAGCTCTTTGACCATTTGCAAAGCCATAGGTCCGTGTTCATCCTCATCCAATTCAATATGCCGATCAAAATAGTACTTAAATAAACTAAGGTCCTGCTCTGGGAAATTACGTTGTACTTTTTCGATAATAGAAGTAAACATTGCTGGGATTAGATTTTCTCTTCCAAAAGTAAAGGCGGCAGCAACTAAATGTGGTTTTCTGCTATAGATCACATCAAAGCTAAATTTTAAAAATTTTTTAATGCTTGCAGGAATATCACTCGATGCAATGACTAAATAGATATCGGTACCATGCTGAATATGATCTACAAAATTGTGGATAGCTTCTGTGTTGGCTTCACTTTTTTGCATCGCATCCAAATACATTTCAAAGTGACTTTGTCTTTTTCCGTCAAGGTTAATATCGGTTTCTTCTGCTAATACAATTTCGTTAATAAGATATCGAAGTTCAGGATTACCAACGGGGTACCAAGGAAAAGAAGTATGTGTTAAACTAGATTGTAAAGATTTTAATAGAGACATAAAATCCCATACAGCAAAAACGTGATGCTCCATAAAAACCTGCAGGTCTCTAGGAGTTTTAATCTTTTCGTATAAAGTATGTTCTAGTAATTGCTTTTTATAAGGTTCAATTGTTGATTCTATATGCGCTAAATTCATATCAATTTTTTTGCAAAATTACAGCGAATTAAGCGTATTTACAATGTGTTATTTAACTTTCCAAAAGAAAAAGCTGTACGGTTTTTGTTGGTAATAAATTATGATTGGAATTCTTATTTTTTATTCTCGAAGATCGATAGATTTTCTTCAAATAGATGGAGTAATCTCTGCTACTTCAAAGCCTTTGAAGAAAAAATGTTGTGATAAGTATATAAAAAAGGGCAAGCGTTGTAAACGTTGCCCTTGTAATGATCTTCTTTAGGTGTATCTTATTTAAAAGCAGAAATACCAGTTACATCTAATCCTGTAATTAATAAATGGATATCGTGTGTTCCTTCATAGGTAATTACACTTTCTAAATTCATCATATGGCGCATAATGCTGTATTCTCCACTAATTCCCATTCCGCCTAACATTTGTCTAGCTTCACGAGCAATAGTAATCGCCATGTCTACATTATTTCTTTTAGCCATCGAGATTTGTGCGCTGGTAGCTTTATTTTCATTTTTTAATTGACCTAGACGTAAAGCTAATAATTGAGCTTTGGTGATTTCGGTAATCATTTCAGCAAGCTTTTTTTGTTGTAACTGAAAACCAGCAATTGGTTTGCCAAATTGAATACGTTCTTTTGCATAGCGTAAAGCCGTATCATAACAATCCATCGCTGCTCCAATTGCTCCCCAAGCAATTCCGTAACGCGCAGAATCTAAACAACCCAATGGCGCTCCCAGTCCGCTTTTGTTGGGTAATAAATTTTCTTTAGGAACTTTTACATCTTGAAAGATCAGCTCTCCCGTGGCAGAAGCTCTCAAAGACCATTTGTTATGAGTCTCTGGAGTCGAAAATCCTTCCATCCCACGTTCCACGATAAGTCCGTGTATTCTTCCTTCTTCGTTTTTTGCCCACACTACGGCAACGTCACAAAAAGGAGAATTAGAAATCCACATTTTAGCTCCGTTTAATAAATAATGATCGCCTTTATCTTTAAAATTGGTAGTCATTCCACCCGGATTAGAACCATGATCGGGTTCGGTTAAACCGAAGCTTCCCATAAATTCTCCCGTAGCTAATTTGGGTAAGTATTTTTTACGTTGTTCTTCGGTACCATATTTCCAGATAGGATACATGACTAACGAAGATTGTACAGAAGCTGTAGAACGAACACCACTATCGCCACGCTCAATTTCTTGCATAATTAAACCATAAGAGATTTGATCTAATCCTGCACCACCATATTCTGCAGGAATATAAGGACCAAAGGCGCCAATTTCGGCAAGACCGCCAATAATAGATTTAGGGAATTCTGCTTTTTGAGCAGCTTCCTCAATAATTGGAGAAACCTCTTTTTTTACCCAATCGCGGGCAGCGTTTCTCACCATTAGGTGTTCCTCGGTTAGTAAATCGTCTATATTGTAATAGTCTGGGGCTTGAAATAAATCAGGTTTCATCTATATTAGGTTCTATTGTTAAAAATCTTAAGGGTAAAGTTAACGAATGAGGTGTTAGTCGCCAATTTTATAAGTAATAATTTTTTATCATAAAATTTATATACGATCTTTTTATTTTCTATATAAATTTAAAGGATTCTTCTTGTAATATATAACTAATGAAAAATTACCATATTATATACATTTTCTTCTGTCTATGCTTTTTGACAAGTTGCAAAAACAATCAAAAAAGCCAATCTAAAGAATTTCATAAAAAAGAAGATAGAGTTTTAAAAGATACTAGGGTTACTGATATAGTTTGGACTTCTGATTCAGCAAGTTTTGATAAAATAGAATATATTCAAGTGACTAATTATGGATATTTCTATGGGGTAGATCCAGATGAGAAAACAAGTAGGTATACGGGCTTAAGAAAAGAAAATTCTAAACTTATTATTCCAAAAATAAGCGAACCTCAAGTGCTTGAAATTCGTAGTGGAATTAAATTAAAGGAGGGTATAAAAGTTTTCAATACTCGAGTTCTTGCAAGTCCAGGTGACAGTCTCAATTTTATCGTCGATGGAAGTAATATTAAATTTGAAGGAAAAAATGCAGCAAATTATAATTTCTTCTCCGAATTAGATCCTGGTAATTTGGCTTGGTCTAAAGTGGGTTATCAAAACGATTTAATAAATTATAAAAACCGAGCAAAAAACCTCTACAATTCCCGAAAAGTCTTTTTTGAAAATTATATTCAGCAGAATCCCCAGGTTTCAAAGGAATTTGTCAAAGAAGTAGAAGAAGAACTCTATTTTGAGTATTTGTATAATTTATTGTCACCAAGATCTAAGTGGGATCCAGTAAATAGGTTGTACGTGAACACGATACAAGGATTAACTTCAATTATTGAAAAAAATGAAAACTCCACAGAAGCACCATTTAATTTAGAAACTTATTTGGATGACATTCAATTAAAAGATTTTGAACAACCAGATCTTGTGGGAAATGATTATTATCAACGTAGTTTGGAAGCCGTTATCCGGAGTTATTTTTCAGGAAATAAATCTTCTAATTATACTATTGAAAATTTTAAAAATGAACTTCAATATATAGAAGATAAAATCGATAATCCTTTAATGACTAATTTACAAGGAAAGTTGATTAGGCGTTATTATTATAGTGGTGGTTTTGGGAGGGGAAGTGTAGAGAAGGAGTTTCTGCAAAAGCAAATTTCAGCCTATAGAGAAAAAAAACTAACTGCTTCTCAAAAAATGGCTATGAGTGAAATTGAAAATAAACTGCAAAGTAGTAGCTCACAAATCCCTTCTTCTTTCTTAGAAGAAAAAATAATTAGTTTTTCCACAGGTGATACTATGACCTTAAAAACGGTATTAACAGAAAAGCAATTTAGTATTTTATATTTTGATAGGTTTTTACCTAATGAGGATATAGATATGCAAAAAGGAAATTTATCTCGTAAGAAATTAGAAAAATCCCAAGAGGTGCAATTCATATATATAAATTTAAATAAGTCAATTTCCACTTGGGAAAAAAGAGCGCAATTATATGAAGAGGAACTCGGTGTTCAAAATCAATATAGACTATTAAATATAGGTGATTCTAAATTGTTAAGGTTTTTAAAAGTAAGAACGCAACAAGTTCTTCATTTTCCCTCACTTTCTTTGATTGATAGAGATGGTAATTTATTGAGAAACGATTTGTCGTTACCTTCAACAGGTGTTCCTTTTGAAAGATCTGTGGAAGATGCTTGGGAATAAGCACTCTCTTATTCAAAATTAATGTTTATAACAGGATATTTCGAAGAGAATATAAAATCCCTAAAATAAGCGTACCTTTGCGGCTTATAACAAGATATGACATTTAAAGGATTGGGCGTTATTGAGCCCATATTAAAGGCGTTAGCCGAAAAAGGATATACACAACCTACACCTATTCAAGCACAGGCGATCCCTGTTTTACTAAAAGGAAAAGACTTGTTGGGGTCAGCACAGACAGGTACTGGAAAAACAGCAGCTTTTACCATTCCTATTTTACAGCATTTGGCAGAAGGTGTGCCGCCTAAAAAACAAAGAAAAATACAAGCGCTTATCATCACTCCAACACGAGAGTTGGCAATTCAAATTGATGATAATATACGAGCTTATGCTCAGCATACCGATATTCGAAGCACCGTTATTTTTGGAGGTGTAAAGCAAGAATCACAGGTAAAAACCTTAAAAAGAGGGGTAGATGTACTTACGGCTACTCCTGGGAGGTTACTCGATTTGATTAATCAAGGATTTATTTCCTTAAAAAATGTAAATCATTTTGTGCTCGATGAAGCCGACCAGATGTTGGATATGGGCTTTGTACACGACATTAAAAAGATCTTAAAAAAGTTACCTCAAGAAAGACAATCTTTATTTTTTTCGGCAACTATGCCTAAATCGATTATTGAGCTTTCAAAACAAATTTTAGGAGATTTTGAACGTGTAAATATTGCGCCGCAACAAACCACTGCCGAGCGAGTAGATCAAGCCATTTATTTTGTACCTAAGAAAAATAAAACGAAGTTGCTGGTTCACGTATTGAAAACAGAACCTTTTGAGACCGTTTTGGTGTTTTCTAGAACAAAACACGGAGCTAATAAAATTGTAAAGAAACTCAGTCAAGCTGGAATTCAATCTGCTGCGATTCATGGAAATAAATCGCAAAACCAACGTCAGAAGGTGTTGAATGAATTTAAAGATGGGAAAATAAATGTATTGGTCGCTACCGATATCGCTGCCCGCGGAATTGATGTTTCACAACTTTCATTAGTAGTACAGTTTGATTTGCCTAACGTACCAGAAACCTATGTACATAGAATAGGAAGGACAGGTCGAGCGAAAGCAAGTGGAAATGCAATTGCTTTTTGTGATAAAGATGAGCGTCCGTACTTAAAATCCATCGAGAAACTTATAGATCAGCGTTTACCTGTGGTTAAACATGAGTTTAATGAAGTGGTGGCAGAGGAAGGAGATTCAAGCTCAGCTAAGCCCCAAAAAAAATCCTATAAACCTAATTCTCGAAGAAATTCGAATTCTAGGAACAAGAAAAAATCAAATTAAAGTTTTAAGTAAAAGTCTTTAACTAATTCGGTGTAAGCTTCCGTGTAAACGTGTCTTTCTTTTTCAATAATGAGAGTTTGCTCTTCTAGCGGTGTTTTTTCAAAACCCAATTGGAGTAACACACGTTTTATAGGAGTGGCTTGGTTGCCTTTTACATAGGTAACCCGCTGTAAATAAAGTTGGTTTGTACGGGCTAGTTGGATAAAATCCTCATATTCAGAAAAAGGAATTATCGTTTGAAAAGTTCCTTTTTTTGAAAGTAGTTGCGCGGTATTTTTTAAGAGATCTTCAAAAGGCAACGCATCATAAAAACGGGCTTTTTTTCGAGCTTCAGGTGTTTCTTCCGATAAGGAGGGTTCAAAGAATGGAGGATTGCTTACGATTAAATCGTAGGTTTCGTCCTCGAATTCTTCAGTAAACTCATCTAAATCGGCATGGTAACAAAATACACGATCTCCCCACGGACTGTTTTCAAAATTATCGACACATTGTTCGTAGGCGTCTTCGTCAATTTCTAAGGCATCGATCAATTCTGCCTGACTTCTTTGAGCAAGCATTAAGGCGATAACGCCTGTTCCTGCACCAATATCTAAGATAGAAAAAGTATGGTCATTAATTGCAGTCCAAGCACCTAGTAAAACCCCATCGGTGCCAATTTTCATCGCGCAACGATCTTGTTCTATGGTAAATTCTTTAAATTGGAAGGGTTTGGACATAGTGTTTGGAAGTCAGTTTTGTTTCTAGTTGTAGATCTCATTACTCAATTCTAACCTCTCACTACTGTTTAAAGGTACATTTCAATCAAGCCTTCAGGAACGTCTAGATGTATAACTTTATTTTCTTTATCAATTTTACTGATAAAATCATCATTTAAAGGAATAAGAATCTGTTTTCCTTGATGATCAATTTCAAATAGTGCTTGCGCTGTATTGGTATTAACACCGGTGAGCGTGCCAATTTCGCCAAAATTTTTGTCTATAGATTGGTATCCAATAATTTCATGGTAATAAAATTGATCGGCTTCTAGAGCTGGCAATTGGTCTAAGGGAAGATAGACTTCTCTTTTAAGAAGGTCTTCAGCATCTTCTTCGGTATCGATATCTTCAAATTTTACACGAAGAAGTTCACTTTTTTGTAAGGAAGATTTATCAATAAAAAATGGAACCAATTTTTTGCGGTATTCCACAAAAACTGATTCCATTTCTAAATAATGTTCAGGATCGTCGGTGTCTAATTTGATCAACAATTCACCCTTAAAGCTAAACTTACTAACGATTTTACCTAAATAGAAACAATCTTCTTTACGCACGTCGTTAGGTTGTTTTTAAGCTTCTTTTTCTTCTTCAGTTGCATCAGCACTAGCTTCAGCTTCTTCAGTTTTTGCTTCATTTTCAGCAGCAGCGGCAGCTAGAGCTTCAGCTTCAGCAGCTTTTGCATCAGCTTCACGCTTGTCATTAACTTCTTTTTCAGCAGCTAATGCTTTGTCTTTAGCTTCTTGATCTGCTTTAGAAAGGTTTTCTTTCTTCGCATCAATTCTTCCAGACTTTTCCTCTACCCAAGCATTAAATTTCTCTTCTGCTTGTTCTTCAGTTAAAGCGCCTTTACGAACACCTCCAGCTAAATGATTTTTTAATAAAACACCTTTGTAAGAAAGAATGTTTTTAGCAGTTGCTGTAGGCTGTGCTCCATTTTGAAGCCAGTTTACAGAACTGTCTACATCTAACTCAATAGTTGCAGGGTTAGTGTTTGGATTGTAAATTCCTAATTTCTCTAAGTATTTACCATCTCTTTTTGAGCGCACATCTGCAGCTACGATCCAGTAAAAAGGTTTTCCTTTTTTACCGTGTCTTTGTAATCTTATTTTTACAGGCATAAAAATTAAATTTTGAGGTTCTCGACCTCGATTATTAATAATCTGGCAAAGATACATCATATTTTTTTACTGTTAATAAAAAGATTATTATTTTTTCTTTTACATTTGTAGCTATTATAACCAAATTTAACCTACCCATGAAAAAAATCTTTTTAATTGCGCTGCTTGGTCTTTTTGTAATAAGTTGTGGAGACGATATTGAAACCAATACCCCTTCTATACAAGGAGAAGTAGAGGATATTTTCTTTAGGTCTGGAAGTTCAACAGCAACGCTTAACGAAGATGGGTCGGTGACCTTAACGGGTAGTTCTTCAGATGAAGAGGTAACCTTAACAGCTTCTGCTTACGAAGAAGGGATTTACTCTTTTGGAGGTAGTGTAACCAATGAGGCTACTTTTGAAGACTTTAACGGAGTCTTATATTTAACCGGAGAAAACGGAGATGGAGAGATAGAGATTACTAGAATAGAAGGTGGGAGACTTTCAGGAGAATTTTATTTTAATGCCTTAGAGAATGGAGTAGGAGACACTATTAATTTTAGTAAAGGTTCTTTCTTTGATGTGCCTTTAACTAACCCAGGAACTCCAAGTACTCCGGGCTCAGATTTAGATTGTGAAGAAGCTCAAAATATAAGATTAGCAGCTAAATTAGCTTATGATAATGTAGACCCTAATAATACAGAGCAATTACAATTGGTGTGTAATGCGTATCGTAATGCGTTAGATCAAGAAATAGAAGCTTGTGGTGATGAAAGCGGAGATCTACAAGCTATTTTAGATACTTTAGGAAGTTGTGAAAGTTAAACTGTTTTCAACGATCTCAAACAAAAAAAACTTTAGGAAACTAAAGTTTTTTTGTTTGTGCACAATACTTTAAAAATAGTTACGTTATCTACAAACCTACAAGCAAAAACACATTTTGCCCCAAATTTTAAAGACTATTTTTTATAAATAGTCTTTTTTTTTTGTTGATAACTAAACTTTCCTAAACCTAAATGAATTCCTAATTTTATACGTTCAATAGTTGCAAAAAATTAGGCGTACATGTATTTAATCTTCGATACCGAAACTACCGGATTGCCAAAGCGTTGGGATGCTCCAATTACCGATTCAGATAATTGGCCAAGAGCAATTCAAATCGCTTGGCAATTGCATGATGAGATGGGGAATTTGATTGAGAATGAAGATTTTCTAATTCGCCCTGACGGATTTAACATTCCTTATGATGCCGAAAAGATTCACGGAATTTCAACTGAGCTCGCTCAAGAGGAGGGAATTTCTTTAGAGGAAGGCTTAGCGAGATTTAAAACGGCTTTATCAAAAACTAAATTTGTTGTCGGTCAAAATGTAGGTTTTGATATCAATATCATGGGGGCCGAATTTTTCCGTGAAGGAGTAGAAAACAACCTAACAGAGCTTCCAGTTTTAGATACGTGTACCGAGACAACCGCCCAGCTTTGCCAGATTCCTGGGGGTAGAGGAGGGAAATTTAAACTTCCTACCTTAACGGAATTACACGAGCATCTTTTTAAACAACCATTTGCCGAAGCGCATAATGCTACAGCCGATGTAGAAGCTACTACCCGATGTTTCTTGGAGCTGATTCGTCTTCGTGTTTTTACCGCAGAAGAACTGGATGTAAGTCCAGATTATTTTGAAAATTTTTCTGAAGAGAATCCACAAGTTATTCCGTTAATAGGTCTAAAACACATTAACCTTAAAAAAGCTTCGGAAGCCATTCGTAAGAAAATGGCAAAAAAGGAACCTCAGCAAGACCTTTCTGAAGCGGAGATTCAAGAAAATATTGAAGTGCTTCAAGATGAAGATTTTGTTCATCTGCATAATCACAGTCAATTCTCCATTTTACAATCCACCATAAGCGTACAAGATTTGGTAGCTGCAGCCGCAAAAAAGAATATGCCAGCAGTAGCTTTAACCGATCATGCGAATATGATGGGGGCTTTTCATTTTGTTTCCGCAGTAGCGAAACATAATGGCGAGATAAAAGCAAAAAGAGAAGCAGCTTTAGAGAGTGGCGAAGAATTTAAAGAAAGAGAAATAAAAGCCATTATAGGCTGCGAATTTTTTGTTTGTGAAAATCATTTAGATAAATCTAGAAAAGATAATGGCTATCAAATTGTATTGTTGGCTAAAAATAAAAAAGGCTATCACAATTTAGCAAAAATGTCTTCGGTCGCTTATACCGATGGTTTTTACTATGTGCCTCGTATAGATAAAGAGGTGATCAAAAAATATAAAGAAGATATTATTGTCCTTACCGGAAATCTTTACGGAGAAGTGCCAAGTAAGGTTTTAAATATTGGAGAAAACCAAGCTGAAGAAGCTTTGCTTTGGTGGAAAGAGGAGTTTGGAGAAGATTTATATATAGAGTTAATGCGCCACGGGCAGGAAGATGAGGACCGTGTAAATCCTGTATTGGTGAAATTTGCGGAGCAACATCAGGTAAAGATGATTGCGAGTAACAATACTTATTACTGCGATAAAGAAAATGCGAATGCTCACGACATTTTATTATGTGTAAAGGACGGAGAAAAACAGGCAACGCCTATAGGTAGAGGACGTGGTTATCGTTACGGTTTGCCTAACCAAGAATACTATTTTAAGTCGGCTACAGAGATGAAAGATCTCTTTAAAGATTTGCCGCAAGCAATTACCAATATTCAAGAGGTAGTCGATAAAATTGAGCCGTTTGTATTAGCTCGAGATGTCTTGTTACCTGCATTTACGATTCCAGAAAAGTTTTTAGATCCAAAAGACGAAGGAGATGGCGGTAAAAGAGGAGAGAATGCTTATTTGAAATACCTTACTTTTAAAGGTGCCGAAGAGCGCTATGGAGAACTTACTGATGATATCACCGAGCGTTTAAATTTCGAACTTTCGGTAATTGAAAACACGGGGTACCCAGGATATTTCTTAATTGTAGAAGATTTTATTCGAGAAGCAAGAAAGATGGATGTTTCGGTGGGACCCGGAAGGGGTTCTGCGGCAGGAAGTGCTGTGGCCTATTGCTTAAAGATTACCAATATCGATCCCATTAAATACGATTTGCTTTTTGAGCGTTTCTTAAATCCAGATCGTGTAAGTATGCCCGATATTGATATTGATTTTGATGATGAAGGGCGAAGTCGAGTGATGGATTATGTGATTGAGAAATATGGAGCCAATCAAGTAGCGCAAATTATTACCTACGGAACCATGGCCGCAAAATCGTCCATTCGAGATACGGCTAGGGTGTTAGATTTGCCTTTAAGCGACGCCGATCGGATTGCGAAGTTGATTCCAGATATGTCGAAGCTGCATAAGATTTTTGCACTAGACGAAAAGGGAATCCGATCTAAGTTTAGAAGTGAAGAAGTAGATAAAGTCAACGAACTTCTTAATATTGCAGAAGGGAGTGATCTAGAAGCACAAACCGTTAATCAGGCTAGAATTTTAGAAGGTTCGGTAAGAAATACTGGGATTCACGCTTGTGGGGTGATTATTACTCCGGGAGATATCACCAATTATGTACCAGTTTCTGTAGCAAAAGATTCAGATTTATATGTTACCCAGTTTGATAACTCCGTAGTAGAAGATGCGGGGTTATTAAAAATGGACTTCTTGGGATTAAAAACCTTAACCCTGATTAAGGATACGGTTAAAATTGTAAAAGGCCGACATGGAATCGATTTAGATCCAGAGAATTTTCCGCTTGACGATGAAGAAACTTACGCTTTGTTCCAACGCGGAGAAACCGTAGGGATATTTCAATATGAATCTCCAGGAATGCAAAAACATATGCAGGCTTTAAAACCGACCGTTTTTGAAGATCTTATTGCGATGAATGCCTTGTACCGACCAGGTCCAATGGAGTATATTCCTAGCTTTATTGCCAGAAAACATGGGGATGAAGAAATTACTTATGACTTGGAGGATATGGAAGAATACCTACAAGAAACCTATGGGATTACGGTATACCAAGAGCAAGTGATGTTGCTTTCACAAAAGTTAGCCGATTTTACTAAAGGTGAAGCCGATGTTTTGCGTAAAGCCATGGGTAAGAAGCAAAAAGCAGTACTAGATAAAATGAAGCCTCAATTTATCAATCAAGCTGCATCGAAAGGTCATGATCCCGAAAAGTTAGAAAAAATATGGAAAGACTGGGAAGCCTTTGCGAGTTACGCTTTTAACAAATCGCATTCTACTTGTTATGCTTGGATTGCTTATCAAACCGCTTACTTAAAAGCACATTATCCAGCAGAATATATGGCGGCGGTGCTTTCTAATAACATGAATAATATTAAAAACGTTACCTTCTTTATGGAAGAATGTAAGCGTATGAAGTTGGAAGTTTTGGGTCCAGATGTGAATGAATCCTATTTTAAATTTTCAGTAAATAAAAATAATGCCGTTCGTTTTGGAATGGGAGCGATTAAAGGTGTAGGTAGCGGAGCGGTACAAACCATTGTAGAGAATAGAAAAGATGGCGCTTATAGGTCTATTTTTGATATGGCTAAACGCATCGATTTAAGAGCAGCTAATAAAAAAGCTTTTGAGAGTTTAGCCCTAGCGGGAGGTTTTGATGGCTTTAAGCCGACTCATAGAGGGCAGTACTTCCACGATGAAGGAGACGGAGTTACCTTTTTAGAAAAGGTGGTGAAATACGCGGCAAAGTATCAAGAGAATCAAAACTCTTCTCAAGTGAGTTTATTTGGAGAGGCGAGTGATGTGCAAATTCCAGAACCTGTAGTTCCTCCTTGCGAAGAATGGGGTACGATGGAAAAACTCCGTAAAGAAAGAGAAGTGGTGGGTATTTATATTTCGGGACACCCTTTAGATGATTTTAGGTTAGAAATGAAATATTTCTGTAACTCATCTTTGGCTTATTTAAGTGATCTAAGCACTCAAGTAAATAAAGAGTTTACGATGGGAGTAGTAGTAAGTGATGTGCAACATAGGGTGAGTAAAAATGGAAAAGGTTGGGCGATATTTACTGTAGAAGATTATAATGAATCTTATGAGTTTAAAATTTTTGGAGAAGAATACTTAAAACACCGTCATTTTTTAATGATCAACAATTTTGTGCGCGTAAGGTTATTTATTAAAGAAGGATGGACGAATAAAGACACAGGAAAAAAAGGAGAACCTAGAATACAATTTAGAGATTTTAGTTTACTGCACGATGTAATCGAAGAAAACGCAAAAAAACTCACCATTCAATTGAATGTTGAAGAGTTGAGCGATCAGCAAATTATATCCCTTCAAGAATTGTTTCACGTTCATAAAGGAGATCATTTGCTCAATTTTGTGGTGTATGAACTGCAAGAAAAAATAAAACTCCATATGCCTAGTAGGCGTCAGAAAGTAAAAATTTGTCAAGAATTAATTACAGAACTAGAGTCTCAAAACATCCAATACAAGTTAAATTAAATTTGAAACCATTGAGGTATAACTTAAATTGATGCTTAAATAATAGAAACCCATTCTTAAGTGTAAGGATGATCTAAAATATTTGACTATTTTTGTATATCAATAAAAATTAAAATTATGGCATTAGAAATAACAGACGCTACATTTGAAGAGCAAGTATTAAATAGTGATAAGCCTGTATTGGTAGATTTTTGGGCTGCTTGGTGCGGACCTTGTAGAATGGTTGGGCCAATCATCGACGAAATTAGTAAAGACTACGACGGGAAAGCCGTAGTAGGTAAAGTTGATGTAGATGCTAACCAAGAATTTGCTGCTAAATACGGAGTAAGAAATATTCCTACAGTATTGGTTTTTAACAAAGGTGAGTTAGTAGGTCGCCAAGTAGGAGTTTCTCCTAAAGATACTTATACAAAAGCTATCGACGAGTTATTATAAATCACTCTTTTAAGATTATAGAAAAAAGGTTTAGCTTAATTGCTAAACCTTTTTTATTTTAGACAAAACTCCAACCATTAAAAATGAAACTGCAAGAAGAAATAAATAAGAGTGAAGGATTTGGAAATTTAGACCATTTGGCCAATCAAATTGTAGAGGGGTTTATTTCGGGAATGCATAAAAGTCCGTTTCACGGCTTTTCGGCAGAGTTTGCAGAGCATAAGATTTATAATAGTGGAGAAAGTACCAAACATATAGATTGGAAGCTGTACGCAAAGACAGATAAGCTCTACACCAAACGCTATGAAGAAGAAACTAACCTACGCTGCCATGTGATCATCGATAATTCCTCTTCTATGCATTATCCACAATTAAAAACACAGAGCCTAAAAGAATATAATAAGATTGGTTTTTCCGCCTTAGCGACGGTAAGTTTAATGAAGTTGTTGAAGAAGCAACGAGATGCCATGGGATTAAGTCTATACAGTGAAGATTATGATTATTATTTACCAGAGAAGGGAAGTGAAAGGCATTTTCAATTACTGGTACATCAATTAGAAGAAACGCTAAAAAAAATTCCGCAGCAGCGAAAAACAGAAACCTATACCTATTTACATCAAATTGCAGAGAAGCTAAAGCGGAGATCTCTTGTTTTCTTGTTTACGGATATGTTTCAGGCAGAAGAGGAGGAGCAGCGCTTATTTGAAGCTCTCCGGCATTTAAAATACAACAAACACGAGTTAGTGTTGTTTCATACCTTTGATAAAGAAAAAGAAATCGATTTTGAATTTGATGAAACTCCTAAGCGGTTTACTGATGTAGAAACAGGAGAGGTGATACCGGTTTACGCGGAAAATGTAAAAGAAGCTTATCAAAAAGAACTAAAAGAATATGGAAAACACTTGTCACAGATGTGTCTTCAATACCGAATTAAATATGTTCCCGTAGATATTAAAGAAAACTTTGATAAAATTTTGACGACCTATCTTGTTGAAAGACAAAAATTTAAATAATCTATTGAAAATAAATTGAAAAAAAGCTCTAAATAATTTTGCTGAAGTGATAAAAGAGTATATATTTGCACTCGCAATTAAGCAACGGTCTGGTAGTTCAGTTGGTTAGAATACCTGCCTGTCACGCAGGGGGTCGCGAGTTCGAGTCTCGTCCAGACCGCAAAATTGTTAAAAAGCTTCAATGTCACATTGAGGCTTTTTTTTACGAAGTTGTGTTGTGTATGTCAAGTTCAAGCTTGACATCTAGGTTTAAGTAGTGTTAAACCAATGAAGAGCTTTTCCTGTAAGAAGGAGAGGCTTTTTTTATTTTGGGGCTATCACGAGTCAAAAGTCAACATTGGGAGAGTGCCAAAGCTACTCTAAGTTCTGAACAAAGGGCTAGGGTATTATATAGAAATACGTACAAAGCAAAAAAGGGATCAAGCCTAATTGTTGTGTTTAAGCAAAAATTGCGGTTAGTCTGTACAGGAAGAATTCTGGATCAAGCCTAATTGTTGTGTTTAAGCAAAAATTGCGGTTAGTCTGTACAGGAAGAATTCTACATTTTTGACTCCCCTGAACTGAGTTCTAAAAGCTTTTATTTTTGCATTGAAAGATTCTGCTGATGCGTTTGTACTTCTATTTATAAAGTAATTGAGGATTGACCTATAGTTTAGGGTTATCGTATTGGCAATGGTGTTAAATGCTTTGAATCCTGTTTCTTCAACATCTTTGTACCAATGAGCAAGTTTCGTATAAGCTACTTGTATTGATGTTGCTTGGTTGAATATATCTCTTAGCCTTTGTACAAGGTTAAAGGCTAATTTTATGTCTAGATATTGTTCAAAGAGTATTTTGCTGCGCTGATATTGATTCTCTGTCCAATTTGAAGGTGCTTTATAGAGCAGGTAACGACTACGAGCTAATAATTGTTTTCTGGTATCCCCATTAGCAAAGATTTCTGGACTAAAGCTTTTGTGTTTTAACCTGGCTTGCTTGATTTGTTCATTCTCTAGGTCTATGGCATCCCATCGGTGCTTGATCCTAATATCCTGCAAGGCTTCTAAGGTAAGTTTCTGTACATGAAAACGATCTGTAACCTGTATGGCTTTTGGGAAGCATTTCCTGGAAATGGTTTTCATGGAATTGGCCATGTCCAAGGTGATCTCCTTGACCCGACCCCGTTTTGAAGCGGGTATTTTAAGCAGTTGTTCTATAATGGGCTCTACCTTGGTTCCCGAGAAAATACCTACAATACTACCCTTTTTTCCCTTAGCTTTTTTATTGGTGATGATGGTGTAAAGTTCTCCCTTGGAGAGTGCGGTTTCATCTATAGAGAGTTTTGAACTGATATTTTGGGGGAAGATGAGCCATTGTTTTGCGTGGGATTTTTGATCCCACTGCTTAAAATCACTTAGGTAGTCCTTGTACTGGCGTTGAAGCTTTTTACCGTTAACACCATAAAAAGAACCAATGGTGTGGCAGTCGGAAGCCTTAGTACTGACTAATTTCTTTTAAAAAAGCAGCAAACTCGGTGGTCATCCGGGTTCCCTGTGCTACTAAATTCCAGTCGCGCTGAATAACCTGTTTGCTTTGTTTGTCCAGCCAGCGACGGCGTTTTATATGCAGGAACACCTTCTTGCCACGAACAGGGAAATCCTGAATGCTTATTTCCTTATGGAATCCGTGCGCTATGACCTGCTTAGAAGAAAACTCTTTAGGAATAGCAGGCTTCTCTTGAAAATGCAGGTGTAAAACATCTTTATCTGTCTGGTGGCTATTAAGATCAAAATGAGTGATTAATAATTCTGGTAATAAAAGTTTAAGCAGTTCAATATATGAGTCCAATGTTTCCTGTTTAGAAAACAAAAATCAAACTATTATTTCAATTCACACACAACTTTTAGGAATGATCCAGAATTCTACATTTTTGACTCCCCTGAACTGAGTTCTAAAAGCTTTTATTTTTGCATTGAAAGATTCTGCTGATGCGTTTGTACTTCTATTTATAAAGTAATTGAGGATTGACCTATAGTTTAGGGTTATCGTATTGGCAATGGTGTTAAATGCTTTGAATCCTGTTTCTTCAACATCTTTGTACCAATGAGCAAGTTTCGTATAAGCTACTTGTATTGATGTTGCTTGGTTGAATATATCTCTTAGCCTTTGTACAAGGTTAAAGGCTAATTTTATGTCTAGATATTGTTCAAAGAGTATTTTGCTGCGCTGATATTGATTCTCTGTCCAATTTGAAGGTGCTTTATAGAGCAGGTAACGACTACGAGCTAATAATTGTTTTCTGGTATCCCCATTAGCAAAGATTTCTGGACTAAAGCTTTTGTGTTTTAACCTGGCTTGCTTGATTTGTTCATTCTCTAGGTCTATGGCATCCCATCGGTGCTTGATCCTAATATCCTGCAAGGCTTCTAAGGTAAGTTTCTGTACATGAAAACGATCTGTAACCTGTATGGCTTTTGGGAAGCATTTCCTGGAAATGGTTTTCATGGAATTGGCCATGTCCAAGGTGATCTCCTTGACCCGACCCCGTTTTGAAGCGGGTATTTTAAGCAGTTGTTCTATAATGGGCTCTACCTTGGTTCCCGAGAAAATACCTACAATACTACCCTTTTTTCCCTTAGCTTTTTTATTGGTGATGATGGTGTAAAGTTCTCCCTTGGAGAGTGCGGTTTCATCTATAGAGAGTTTTGAACTGATATTTTGGGGGAAGATGAGCCATTGTTTTGCGTGGGATTTTTGATCCCACTGCTTAAAATCACTTAGGTAGTCCTTGTACTGGCGTTGAAGCTTTTTACCGTTAACACCATAAAAAGAACCAATGGTGTGGCAGTCGGAAGCCTTAGTACTGACTAATTTCTTTTAAAAAAGCAGCAAACTCGGTGGTCATCCGGGTTCCCTGTGCTACTAAATTCCAGTCGCGCTGAATAACCTGTTTGCTTTGTTTGTCCAGCCAGCGACGGCGTTTTATATGCAGGAACACCTTCTTGCCACGAACAGGGAAATCCTGAATGCTTATTTCCTTATGGAATCCGTGCGCTATGACCTGCTTAGAAGAAAACTCTTTAGGAATAGCAGGCTTCTCTTGAAAATGCAGGTGTAAAACATCTTTATCTGTCTGGTGGCTATTAAGATCAAAATGAGTGATTAATAATTCTGGTAATAAAAGTTTAAGCAGTTCAATATATGAGTCCAATGTTTCCTGTTTAGAAAACAAAAATCAAACTATTATTTCAATTCACACACAACTTTTAGGAATGATCCCAAAAAAGTCTTTTCATCACTTAAAAAGACTTTTTTGCTTTGTAGTACTGTAAGTTTACTCAACCGTATAGGTAAATTGATGACCTTCAGAAAGTCTAAAATAACCCAAAGCATAATTTTCCGTTTGGGTTTGGTTGATGATGTTCCCTCTTATGTTAGCTGGAGGAGTCGAAAAAGGGTTTCCGCTGGTAGTTTCAAGAATTAAATTCATATAGTTATAGAAAGAAGCTGAAATCCCTCTAAACGTAATTCTTATATCGTCTCCAACTTCTAAATCTTCATCAGAGAAACTGTCTTCAATTTCATTTCCGTTATAGAAATCGTCATCGGTAAGGTTGTACTCAGGAAGAGGTAAGAAAGTGGTGCGTATATCGGTTAAATAGAAATTAGTTTCGTCTATGGGGTCATTGTAAAAAAAGCTCACTTCAATTTCATCCCCTAAAAATCCACCTTCATCATCTTGCTCTATTCTGTTAATTTTAGGTACGGGTATCAGCGTTTCCGTCGCAGTATAAAGTTCTTCCTCGACCACAACTTCTAACGTGTAGGTTTCTAGTAATTGAGGAAGAAAATCGGTACACTTATAAGTACCTTCCTCTTCTGATTCTTGAAATATAAAACTCTCTCCTGCACTGTTTTTAATGAGAACTTTAGCATCGGAAACTTTGATCGTCTCGGTTTCATAATAATTGGTTAACCGACTTAATTTGATTTCTTGTTGAGTACCATCGGTTTGTTTCTTCCAGAGGATTTCAGCATCAATCACCAAACGTTCAATACTAGAGTCTAAGTCAACATCAATCACATCCTCGCAAGAGGTGAAGAGTAGGGTAGAGAAAAGTATTAAAAACAGACTTAATTTTGGTAGATATGGTTTTAATAGATTCATGGTTTAAAATTTAAAGTTATAAGAAACACTTGGTAAAATACCAAATATAGATAAGCGTCGGGCTTCATTTATTCCAGTATCATCATTGGTGGTAAAACGAATGGAGGCGGCATTTTTTTGATTGTAAACGTTGTAAATACTAAACACCCAATAGCTTTGCCAGTTTTTCTCTTTTTTTTGTGTTGGGGTATATGTGGCAGCTAAATCTAAATGGTGATAGGTAGGGAGTCGGTTTTCATTTCTAAGTGAATAATTAGGAACGGGAATCCCACCAATTTCATAATAGCCATTAGGAAAAGTAACGGGTTGTCCTGATTGCAGATTAAAATTGGCGCTAAAAGACCACTGATCACTATAATCATAATTTCCAGTTAGGTTGAGGTTGTGTAGCTTATCATAAGGTGATAAGTACCAATCACCATTGGCAATACCTGGATCTTCAGCCGTATTTCCTGTTGTTTTTTGTTCGGCTCTAGAAAGGGTGTAAGATGCCCAACCTGTAAATTTCCCTTTGTTTTTTCTGAATAGAACTTCCAATCCATAAGCGCGCGCTTTACCGTTTAAAATCACACGCTCTATATTATTGTTGGCGATAAGGTCGGCTCCATCTACATAATCTATACGATTGTCAATATTTTTATAAAATACCTCGGTTTCTAAAGAATACATTTTGTTACTGAAGTTTTTAAAATATCCAAAAGCATACTGGTTAAGGAGTTGAGGTTCTATAAACGGACCGCTAGGAGTCCAAATATTCACAGGAGTAGGAGATTGGCTGTTAGAGATCATATGAAGATACTGTGCCATTCTATTGTAACTCGCCTTAAAAGAAGTGTCATCGTTTAAAGCATAAGAAATCGCTACCCGGGGTTCAAAATTATCAAAGCTTGAAATTTGCTCTCCCTTTTCGTAGTTATTAGCACCATTGGGTTCCGCTTCTTCATAGATATTAAAATCAGCATTATAAATCACGGGTTGATTATTTTCATAGGTGCTGATACTTTGCGGACCAAAACGATAGAACATACTATAGCGTAAACCATATCGTACATTAAGTTTTTGGGTGATCCGTTGTTCAACATCAAGAAAAAAGGAAGGTTCTAAAGCATACTTTTTATCTAATTGCTGATAGTTAAACTGGGAAGTTTCTCCTTCTGGCTGCAAAGTGCCTGGATTAAATGTATAGTAAATCGCTTGGGCGCCATAGTTGAGTTGTATATTTTCAGATAAGTAATGTTTCCAATCGTAGGTAAGTCCGTAACTTTTAATATTGCTTTCCCATTTAAAATCTAAAGAGTTAAAACTTAAATTAAACTGGTAATCACTGTAAAAAAGGGAGAGGTGCGTGTTGATGTCTTCGTTAAAACGATGTTGCCATTTTAGATTAGCCATCGTATTCCCATAAGTGCTTAAAAAATTATCACTAATATCAAAGATATCATTCCCGTAATAGGCAGAAAAACTTAAAGCGTTTTTTTCATTCAATCGATAATTGAGTTGGGTGTTGATATCGTAAAATTGAGCGGAATTATCATTATCGGCTAATTTTAAAAATAAGTGCGCATAAGAAGTTCTTCCGGCAAGCATAAAAGAACCTTTGTCTTTTTGTAAGGGTCCCTCAACTTTTAGCTTACTAGAGATAAGCCCAATGCTTCCTTCGGCGTCAAAATTTTGGTCATTTCCAGTATGTTGATGAACGTCTAAAACCGATGATACTCGCCCGCCAAACTTAGAGGGAATTCCGCCTTTGTACAATTTTAGATGGTTGACGGCATCGGCATTAAAAACCGAGAAAAACCCAAACATATGCGAATCGTTATAAATAGGAGTACCGTCTAATAGCACTAAATTTTGATCTGCCGCTCCGCCTCGTACATTAAAACCAGAGGAGCCTTCTCCAGCATTGGTCACCCCAGGCAGGGTTAAAAGAGATTTTAAAGGATCGGGTTCGCCCATCGCTACAGGAATTTGCTTAATTTCTTGCATGGACAGACTGTTAACGCTCATTTGTGGTTTTTTAATATCTACCGCTTTATCATTTTGGGTAATGATCACTTCCTCTAGGGATTCTCCGCTTTCTTCCATAGAGAGCTTAAGCTTGGTGTTTTTAGTAAGCTTTACGGTTTCTTCTCTATCAGCAAAACCTAAATACGTGATGATTAACGTGTAAGTTCCTTGTGGCAATTGTAGCGAGAATTCTCCCTTTTCATTCGTGGTGGTTCCCGTAGCTTGCTCTTTTACATAAATATTTACTTCTGCTAAAGCCTGTTCATTAGGGTCAACTATGGTTCCAGAAAGCTGAAACCTTTGTTGTGAAACATTCTTAAGAGCTTTAACGGTAATGGTGTTTCCGATAAGTTGAAAATCGTAATGCTGATTTCGATTGAGTTGAGCAATTAAATTTTCTTTATTCAACTCATCGAGGTTCATAGCATCAGATATTTTCCAATTCAGGTTAACACTATCGCTATAAGCAAAGGTATACGGAGTTTGTTTTTCTATTTGCTGAATAAAGTCTTTTAAATTAGAGGGTTCCTTTTTTAGGTATATTTGTTGGGCTTTTAGGTGTTGAAAACAGCAACAAAATAATAAGATTAAAAGCGTTGGCTTCATAGTGTGGTTAAGTTAGTAAGATGAGGTATTAAGATTGAAATGTAATGCGTTTCTGTTGGTGATCTATATGGTAATCTAAGTTGTAAACTTGAGCTAAAACCTGAATCACATGATCTAATGATTCGCGCTTCTTAATTTTGAGGGTGATGTTTTTGTTGATTTTATCTGATTGAAATTCAACTTTATATTGGTAATTAGTCTCTATATAATTGATCAACTCGTGTAGGGGGGCGTTCTTAAATTCTTTAAACAAATTGAAAGCTATTATTTTTACTTGATCATCTTCAGCAATAAAACTTTCTCCCGGAGCAATTAACCAATTTTTAGTAGAGCCTTCAACATTCATTTGAATACTTCCTTCATATAAATCTACTTGAGTTTTATTTTTTATAGGACTGCTGATGCGGAAAGAGGTTCCGAGCACGGTAGTAGTGGTTTGCTCGTAATCAACTTGAAATGGATGTGCTTTATCTTTGGTGACGTTAAAAAAAGCTTCTCCTTTTAAACGTACTTTTCTATTTTGTTTAAAATCTTTAGCATAACTGATTTCAGCTTGAGATGCAAGTTCAATTTGAGAACTGTCAGGTAAATACACCAACTTAAGGCTGGTAGTAGGGTTTTTCACAATGTTAGTTTCTGCTAATAACTGAGTGCTGTTGCTGTTTTCATTCGACAGGTAAGGGAGTAAACCCGTTACCCCTATTAAAATCAGAAGAGAAGCTGCTATAGCATATTTGTAATACGGAGTTTTGTGTGCTTTTTTTTCTTTAAACACCTCTTGGTTAAACTTTTCCCAAGCGGCTTCTTTTTCTTCGGTAGCTTTTTTAGGATGAGACTTATGCCAAAGGTTTTCAAATTCCTTATTTATATGATTAGAATCCATAATTTATAATTTTTCGCAGAGGTATCCCTCTTGGAGTAGAACATTTGAAGTTAAATCAAAATTTTCTCGATTGCCTTCTATTCTTAAAATGCGGTCACAATCCTCTAAGTCAAAATTAATATGACAATCTGAAAAATAGAGTTGTAAAATTTTTATCATCCGCTCCACTTGGCGAACTGTGGAAACATTCGTTTTAAATACTTCTACCATCTTAATAGATCTCTTTTCTTATAAGACAAACGAGAAAGTAAAAGTTCCTAATGCTTATTCAACTTTTTTTAAAATAAATTGATGGGCAAGGTAAATATGATTGGCTATCGTCTTAGGAGAGAGCTGGGTGATTTCAGCGATTTCTTTATAGGAATAGTTTTGTAATTTATGAAGACTATAAATTTTTTGTTGCTGTCGCGGAAGCTGCTGTATAAGTCGGTACAGTTGTTCTATTTGAAGTTCAATTTCTTTAAGCGGATTTTCCTGTTCCTCTACCTCCTTTAAAAATGAAGGTTCTAACCGAATCACTTTATTTTCTCTTTGAAGATGATTTAAGATAAGGTTTTTGCAAATGACAAATAACTGTTTTTCAAAACTTACTTCTTCTTTTAAAAGAGCTCTGTTTTCATACACTTTGAGAAAGGTTTCATGAACAAAATCTTCAGGAGTGAGCAACTGAAAGTTAAAATAAGAACCTACGCCAATGAGGTGATCGTAAAATAAGAAATAAGCTTCTTTATACGCTTTAGGGTTCCCCTTTTTAAGAAGCTTTATAAGTTTTTTATCGTTATTTTTATTTATCACCGCGATACAATTAGCTAGAGGTATAACTATTTACTTAGAAAAATATTTTATGCAAGCTTAAAGAAACTCCTTATAACTTATCGGAAATACTTTGCGGACTAATTTTGGTAAAGGATGCTATTTGATGTGGTTGAACATAAGATTTATCAATTTTAAAGTCATCGATATTTGCTGGAATATATTCAGGAACCAAGAGTTTTAGCTTCTGTAGCGCTTCCTGAATGTTATTTTGTTTAATAAGCTGTAGTAATTCAAATAACTGAATTTCTTGAGAAGAGTCATAGGTGTGTGTAGCCTGCGCAATCATAATTTTTTCATGATGCGTAGGCAAAGTAGTTTCTTTATCGGCTAACAATTCTTCGTAAAGCTTTTCCCCTGGCCTTAAGCCTGTAAACTCAATCGCGATATCTTCATTAGGCACTAATCCCGTTAATCTTATCATGTGGTGTGCTAAATTGATGATTTTGATGGGAGAACCCATATCAAACACATAGATCTCGCCTCCATTTCCCATTCCTCCAGCTTCTAAAACCAACTGGCAGGCTTCATCAATGGTCATAAAGTAGCGTGTAATTTCAGGGTGGGTCACGGTTACGGGTCCGCCTTCTGCAATCTGCTTTTTAAAGTGAGGAATAACCGATCCGTTTGAGCCTAAAACATTTCCAAATCTTGTAGTGATAAAGGTGGTTTTTTGTTGAGGTAGCTTGGCTAAAGATTGTATATAAATTTCTGCAGCTCTTTTAGAGGCACCCATAATATTGGTAGGATTTACAGCTTTATCGGTACTAACAAATACAAATCTTTCTATATTAAATTCCGTAGCCAGTTCTGCCAAATTTCGAGTTCCGTAAAAATTAACGCTTAACGATTCTATGGGGTTAGCCTCCATCATAGGTACGTGTTTGTAAGCAGCTCCGTGAAATACAATTTGTGGCTGGTAGGTTTCAAAAACTTCCCTCAATCTCTTTTTACTTCTTACATTGGCGATCACTTTTTCATACACCAAACTAGAATATTCTTTATCTAGACATAGAGAAATTTCATGTAGCGGAGTTTCAGCCTGATCTAATAAGATAATTTTCTTTGGAGAAAAAGTAATGAGTTGTTTTACAATTTCGCTACCAATAGATCCTGCAGCCCCAGTAACCAAAATCACTTTGTCTTTATAAAGCGCAGATAATTTAAGGTTGTCCAATTTAATAGGAGAACGCTGTAAGAGATCTTCAATTTTCACTTCTTTTAGAGAGCTAAAGGAAGGATTACTATTGTAATCTTGAATTTTAGGCAGTTTGTATATTTTTAATTTAAGATCCAGCAGTTCATTTAAAATAGACCTGTCTTCATTCTTTATGTGTTGCAGTTTTTCATCACTAACAATTATCGCTTTGGCTAAGGTGTTTGAAGATTTTAATTGCGAAATCGAGTAAATAGGTAAATTATAAATACGCGTAAGCATCTTACGATTATCTAAATTTACAAAGCCTATAATGTTAAAAGAATCAGAATGTTCAGAGATCAATCCTTCTCCCATAGCAATATCGGCTCGATCGGTTCCTAAGATATACGCACTGGTAGAAGTTTTGCTAGCATTGATACTCTGGTAAGTTCTTTTTACCAATACCCTAAAAAAGAAAAGTAAAGAAAAGGTAATAAATCCGTAAACAATCACTCCAGCGTCTAAGATAAGCTTAGTGCTTCTGGTTAGGTAATAAATATGATTTACCAACAGTATGGTAGCTACACTCAGCGAAGTTACTTTCAATTGGGTGATCACATCTTTAAAACTAGAGTAACGTACCAATCCAAAATAAGACTTGACGATGATATAATAAATGGCTTGAATACCTACAATGGCAAAAAGTGGCCAAGTAAACGTAAAAATAGGATGATCTGCTCCAGTAGCGGAATGGATAAGGAAAAATGCTGCCTGTGCTGCTATAAAAGCAATACAAACATCAATCATAAAGATAAACCTCCTGGGTACATAATTTTTTACCAAGGGTCTGATCAATTTGAGGAATTGTACTTTTATTTTTCTTGCCATAGCCATGCAGCTAGTAATTTAACGGACAAATATATACTTATAGCGGTGATGTTTCATTAAATTTATATTAAATTTTAACAATTTGCAAGGATTTAAGCTTTAAATGTTGAGAGCTAGAAGAGCTCAACTTAAGCCAACTAAATCCATGGAATGCTGCATAAAATGAAAAGTTGATTATATTTGCAGCTATGAAAAAGATAATTTTAGCATTTATTTTTTGCGGACTCCTCTTTAGTTGTTCTAGTAAAAAGGAAATTTTATACTTTCAAGATATTGAAAATACATCTTTGGTAAAAGTAGATCAAATCTATAGTCACCCTACGATTGAAGTTAATGATATTCTTAAAATAGACCTTACTGCTTTAAGTCAAGCCGCCATTTTACCTTATCAATTTGATAAAAATATCGGGGCGCAGACAAGGCAAGCACAAGGAGATATCTTAAAGTTAGAAGGCTACCTGGTAGATGAAGAGGGTAATATCAATTATCCAGGTCTAGGCTCGGTCAAAGTGGAAGGTTATACTACGCAGGAGCTACAAAAGAAGTTTGAAACTCAACTTTCACAATTTGTAAAAGACCCAACCGTAAGAATTCGACTGGTAAATTTTAAAGTTTCGGTGATCGGAGAAGTAAAAGCACCCGGTACCTATACCATAGCCGAAGAAACGGTGAGTTTGCCACAAGCTCTAGGTTTGGCAGGAGATCTCACTATACAAGGGGAAAGAAGAGAGGTTTTATTGATACGACAAACCAAAGAAGGTAGGGAGCACGTACTCATAGATTTAACCTCGAGTGAGTGGATGAACAGTGAATATTATTTTTTAAAACAAAATGATGTGGTGTATGTCCAACCCAACAATGCCAAGGTAAAATCAGCAGGGATTATTGGTAATTTAGGAACCCTTCTTTCGGTATTTTCGATATTGTTAAGTACCGCAATTTTGATATTTAGATAAAATGGTAGAGCAACAGCAGTGGGAGAAAGACGAGGTAGATAGCGGGGAAGATTTAAAAAATCTTTTGTATCGTTATTTTCAATATTGGCCGTGGTTTCTATTAGGAGTGATACTTTCAGTCTCCGGAGCTTATTTATACTTAAGATACAGTACCGAGGTATATAGTACCCAAGCTAAAATAAAAGTCTTAGACGAATCTAATGATGGGGGCTTAGACCTCTCAGGTTTAAGTGGTTCGAGCAGTCTCTTCAACTTAAGTAAAGTCAATTTAGAAAATGAAATTCAAATTGTAAAATCACGAAGGTTATTAGAACGCGTTACCCAAGCCTTAGATTTAAATACGGCTTATTATAGCAATGCTGCGATTAAATCCTCTTTATATTATAATCCAGACATGCCGGTCCAGGTAAGCTGGATCACCAATGATTCTACTTCACAAAGTTCCTCTCCGCTTATTGAGTTTCATAGCTTAGGTGAAAACTCGTTTAGTCTTAAAGAAGAGAAACTCGGAAGTCTAAAGGGAACTTATGGGGATACTCTCCAGTTTGGGGGCTATGCGTTTAGTATAAATAAAAGAACCACTTCTAGGTTGAACGGAGAACTTTCTAAAGATGATACTTTCTTATTTAAGTATGTAAGTGCCGAGAGTGCTATACAGAGCCTATCCAATAGTATGGGCGTGGAGCCGATCGGAGATAAGAGTCACGTACTCAGCTTGTCTATCCAAGGCTCGAATGTCCAAAAAAATGAAGCGGTATTAAACGAATTGATCAAGCAGTTCAATCAAGATGGGATCGAAGATAAGCGCTTGGTCTCTAAAAGAACCCAAGAATTTGTAGAAGAACGTCTAAAATTTTTAGTGCAGGAGCTAGACACCGTAGAAGAGGGTATGGTTACTTATAAGAACGAAAAAGACCTTATCGATGTACAGGCCAATGCTACCCAACTTTTTGGTAAGGAAGCAGAAGCTGAAAAGAAGCGTTTTGAAGTACAAACCCAATTGGCGGTAACCAAAGATTTTCAACAATTTTTAGAAAATCAAAATTCTTATGAGCTATTACCGGCCAATATAGGGATTAGTGATGCTTCGGTGAATCAACTCACCGGTGAATACAATCAATTGATCTTAGAGCGCGATCGCTTGTTGATCTCGGCTACCGCAGAAAATCCAGCCATTCTTAACCTTAACCAAGAGTTAAACCGACTTCAAGCTAATATCAATGCGAGTGTCAAAGCCTATATGCAAAGCTTGCAAATCACCTTAAATAGCTTGCAAAGACAAGAAGGTTATTCGAGTGGGAAATTGGGAGGCTTTCCGCAAATTGAGAAAGAAGTAAGATCTATTACCAGACAAAGGGAGATTAAGGAGCGTTTGTATTTATTTTTATTACAAAAAAGAGAAGAAGCCGCTTTAAGTTATGCCGTAACCGCTCCCACGGTAAAAGTGGTCGATTATGCCTATACCTCCATGATCCCTATTTCTCCTAAACGACAAATTGTAATGCTTGCCTCTTTAATCATAGGGCTGCTTATTCCGTTTGGGATATTGTATGTTTTGTTTTTATTAGATACTAAAGTGAATAATAAGGTAGAATTACAAAAAAAATTAGCCAATCTTTCCGTAGTAGGAGAAATTCCGCAGTTGGCTAAACAGGCTAAAGCGGTAATCGGGGCTAATGATAGAAGTGTCTTAGCCGAAGCTTTTAGGATTTTACGAACAAACCTCAATTATTTTAAATCTCCAACTGATCTAGAAAATAATGGGCAGGTGGTTTTTGTCACTTCTACTACCAAAGGGGAAGGAAAAACCTTTGTAGCGGTCAACTTGGCCAATATTTTAGCGGCGACTAAAAAGAAAACCTTATTAATAGGTTGTGATTTAAGAAATCCTCAGGTACACACCTATATCGATAAAGATAAAAATTATAAGGGAGTCTCTTCTTTTTTACATAATTCTTCTGTTCAAATGGAGGATTTGATCCTAAAAAGGGCTTTTAATTTTGAAAATTTAGATGTGGTGCTATCGGGTGCTATTCCTCCTAATCCCGCCGAATTACTGCTCAATGGAAGGTTCGAAGAATTGATTGCGGAAGCCAAGAGCAAGTATGATTATGTGATTATAGATACAGCGCCTACCATCTTAGTCACCGATACCTTATTGATCTCTAAGTATGCCGATGCGACCATGTATATGGTAAGAGCTGGATATACCGATGTAAAATTACTTAAACATATCGAAGAGCTTCAAAAACAACGTAAGCTTAACAATATGGGAATCGTACTGAATGGAGTGAAAGAAGATGGTGCTTATGGTTATAATTACGGCTATGGCTACGGATACTCTGAAGAGGTGAAGAAAAAGCCGCTATGGAAATTTTGGGCTAAGTAAGCAGCAGTTTTCCTAAAAATAAATAAACCTCCCTCAAGTTTTAATTTTTTTAACACTTGGGGGAGGTTTTCTTTTTTAATTTTGCGATATGATATGGTCATTGCACTTTAAGAAAAGTCTTTCGGTATTTTTTCTGCTTGCTTTTGTGTTTATAAAAGTAGGGGGATTACATAGTCTTACCCATACTGAAGAGGCAAATGACTTACAAGAATGTGTGTGGTGTCACTTATCGGGCACCGATGCTCATACCCCTTTACTGGTGGCGGGAGAAACTTACGAAATACTTAGCGTTCCTGTCATTCAGCCACTACACCTACAAGACACTCATTACCGTTCGGTAGTTTCTTCAAAAACTCCGGTATGTCTTATTTTTAATAAACCCCCACCTTTTTATACCGTTTAATTTTTTACTGGTAAAATTGTAGCCCTATAGAAGTGCTATCTTACTTCTTTCTTAGTTTTTATGATAAAGGCTAATGCCTTGGGTTCAATTTAACTCAGACAACTTCAGCATTCATTCCTGCATATACGTTAGGCTTATCACCATAAAGTGGAATGATAGTTTGTTGAAGTAAAGAAAACGGCACTAATCACAGTTCGATTTTTAAAGAGGAGCAGCAGTACGGCAAAATGTTGATGCTCTTCCAAACTATAGAATAAACATTTGGGTTGAAATATCTATGTCTCTACAAAATTCTTGTAGAGAAGCGTAAAGAAAATCTTTTTTGAATGTTTATTAAATTTAATACCTTTTATATGAAAATACTACGTTTCCTTCTCATAGGCTTTATCGCTTTACAAGCTTTTAAAGGCTACACTCAAAATTATTCCGTTAAGGGAAACATTATAGATTCTTTGGGGGCCCCTATAGAAGGAGCACATGTACATACTTCCAAGATTTTTACTTTAAGTCAAGCCGATGGAAGTTACCATCTGTCCAATTTAGTAGAAGGCACCCATCAAATCCAAGTGTCTTATATGGGGTATGTAAGTGTAGATACCTTAATCAGGCTTTCAAAAGACAGGATACTTAACTTTCGGTTGAAGCCAGATACCTCCACTTTGGGAGAGGTGCTAATCCAAACTAGGGCTATAGAAAAAACCACCGTAAGTCGGGAAGTGGTCGATCAAGAATACCTCCAAAAAGAATTTACAGGCTCTTTGGCCAAAAGTTTAGAAAAGTTACCCGGCTTAAATGCGATGGAAATTGGCGCAGGTACCTCAAAGCCCATTATTAGAGGTCTAGGCTTAAACCGAGTAGCTGTAGCTGAAAATGGTATCAAACAAGAAGGACAGCAATGGGGTGCAGATCACGGTTTAGAATTAGATGGTTTGGCGATAGAGAATTTAGAAATTCTTAAAGGCGTAGGCGCTATTGAATATGGTAGTGGCGCTATTGGCGGAGTCATTAAAGTCAATAATACCAAACCTCCGAGTGCAAATGGTTTTTCAGGTCATGTGACTGCCCTAGGGAAATCGGTAAACAATACCATAGGCTCTTCGCTTAATTTAAATTATAAAGGCGATAAATTTTTCTATAAATTAAAACTGACGGGGATGGAGTACGGCGATTATTCTTTACCTACCGATACCATTTCCTACCTTAATTTTAAGATGCCTATCCATGAGGAGCAACTTAAAAATACCGCCGGGAAAGAATTAGATATGTATGCTCAAGTAGGCTATAGGGGAGAAAAATTAGAATCTCTACTTAGCGTGAGTAATGTATATCAAAAATCAGGTTTTTTTCCAGGAGCTCACGGTATTCCTTCTATAGACAGGGTGCGTTCAGATGGAGATGAAAGAGATATAGATTACCCTTATCAGCGAGTGAATCATTTTAAGGTCATTAATAATAACAAAATCTATTTTGATAATGATTACCTGCAAGTCCTATTGGGGTATCAAAAGAATAAACGACAGGAGTGGAGTTTGTTTCATACCCACTACGCCAATCAAGAACCTCCAGCCGTAGATCCAAATTTAGAGTTGAACTTTGAGTTAGATACCTACGATGCCCAAGCCAAATACACCAAAAAGTTTTCTAGCCGTCATACTACGGCGGTAGGTGTTCAAGCCAAATGGCAAGAAAATTCTATTGGCGGATTTAATTTTTTACTCCCTCAATATACCAGCAATAACTTTGCGGCTTTTGCTACTCACGAGTTTAAATACAGCAACAAATTATTGTACAGTTTGGGGATGAGGTACGATAAAAATAGCATCTCTATAGGAGAGCATTACGATCCTACTTTATACGATTATTTAATCGGGGTGGGACAAAGTGAAGAAGATGCTTCTGCTTACGCGGAAAGAAGTCCGGATGTAGATAAAGACTTTGGGAGTTTTAATGTGATGGCAGGCGTGCGGTATGAGTTCAACCCTCAGTGGACGCTGAATGCGAATGCTGGAACCAATTTTAGGATCCCTACAGCCATAGAACTCGGAGCTAACGGAATTCACCACGGTTCTTTTAGGCATGAGCAAGGAGATGTGAATTTAGATCCTGAAAAAGGCTGGGTAGCCGATGCTAAATTGTCCTATGCCAAGAAGAGCTTTTCTTGGGCCGTCAACCCGTATGTTTATTATTTTTCAAATTACATATTTTTAAAACCTACAGGGAATTTTTCGGTTTTGCCGCATTCGGGGCAATTGTTTCAATACACACAATCTGAAGCGCTTCTGTCTGGAATTGAGATGGAAGTAGAAAAAACATTTTTCTCAAAATTAAGAACCTTAGCCATTGCAGAATATTTGTATAACAAGCAAATTACATCCGATAGCTCTAGAAACTACCCCTTACCCTTTACCCCCGCTAATAATTTGTTTTTAGAAGCAGGTTATACGTTGTTCAAAGAAAATAAAAGCTTCCAAGGAGTAGAAGTCTATGCGAATGCACGCCTAGCGATGAAGCAGGATGAAATTGCTCAAGGAGAAAAAATAACTCCGGGGTACGAGCTTTTTGGTGCAGGTCTTAGTGGGAGCGTTCATATACAAAATGTAGAAGCTAGGTTCAACCTTCAGGTGACCAATCTATTTAATACCAAGTATTTTAACCATACCAGTTTCTATAGGCGATTAGAAATTCCAGAAATGGGAAGAAATATTCAACTTAATTTAACCATCCCTTTCGGTAATCGTTCGTGAAACTCTTAAAGCAACATATCAGTATAGGCTTAACTATCGTTTTTTTAACGGTACAGTTCATCACGTCTATACATTATGTTGGGGTAACGCACCTCTCTGTGCCAGCTTACCAAGTGAAGCAAGAGCAAATGAGTGCTACCACTTTAAAAATAGGACATTATTGTGACCATCTTCACTTTAAGTTTCATGAGCTCTTTTGGATAGAAAACGAAATAGGTGTAGACTTTAAAAACTTAAGTTTTGTTTATCAAAATTCTTATTATTTGGATAGCCCCAAACAAGAATGGAAGTTTATATTTTATACCCGAGGACCTCCAATCTTAGTATAAACAATCTAACATAATCAAACCTGTATGGCCTATTCACTAGGCTAAAAAATAATATATAAAAACAAATACTTATCTGTTAAGACCTCAAGGATGATTCTACAATAAGATTTTTAGATGAACTAAAATGAGGCACAGGTAATTTTAAAAATAATAATATGAAGAATTATAAAATAGTAACATTCATCGCTTTAGTAAGCCTATTCTTTACCTCTTGTAGTAGTGATGATGATAATGGAGGATTAGATAACCAGGCACCTGTTATCACCATCAATGAGCCTACTGTAGAAGAAGTGTTTAGCCTAGGAGGAGAAGTGCATTTAGATATTGATGTAGAAGACGATAAAGAGTTAGCGTCCTATAAGATTGACATTCACAATAACTTTGACGGTCACGACCATGGAAGATCTACCAGTGCGGCAAATGTAGAGCCTTGGTCTTTTTCGCAATCTTTCGACATCGAAGCGGGACTTACTAGTTTTAATATTCACGATCATTTAGAAATTCCTGAAAACATCGCAGAAGGGGAATATCATTTAGGAATTTTTGTAGTTGATGCTGCAGGAAATCAAAGTGAAGCTTTTGTAGAAATTATGGTAGGAGAAGCTCATGGTGATGATGATCACGGGATGAGTATTACCCATATTTCTGTAGCTAATGTAGTAGCGGGTGAGACTTTAGAGGCGCACGCAGATCTTCAAGCAGAGCATGGTATTCAAACGGTATCTATAGAGATCCACGGTCATGATTTAACCCCAACAGCAGATCAAATCGCTTGGGAATTTGATCAAAACTATACCTCTTATACAGGAACTACAGCTGAGTTGCATGAAGATATTTCAGTGCCAGCTAATGCTGCCCCAGGAGATTACCATATGACCATTGTGATGATAGATGAAGATGGAAATTCGTATGCAGAAGGAGTTCATTTTGAAGTATTGTAAGTTTTCTAAAAAGTATCTTTTTAAAGCTGATAAGAACTAAAGCTTATAGGAAAAAACCTCACGTTAATCGTGAGGTTTTTTATTTATAAAACAGCGGTATTGCAATTGGAAAGTCTATCCTTTAGCTTTAAATAAAGATTCTCCACATGAAACTTTACCTTTGTAAAAAAAAACCTATGCTATACGTTAACCAAATTTCATTTGCCTACGAGGAACAAGAGACCTTACATGAGATTAGCTTTAGCGTAGAAAAAGGAAGCCATGTAAGTGTTATCGGAGAGAGTGGTTGCGGAAAAAGCACGCTGCTAAAAGCGGTGTACGGACTTATAGATCTGCATAGCGGAGATATATTTTGGGATAAGGATCAGATTTTAGGTCCGGCCTATCATCTTATTCCGGGGCATCCTCAAATGAAATATTTACCTCAAGAATTTGAATTGATGCCCTATATTTCCGTAAGGCAAAACATTGAAAAATTTTTAAGCCGTCAAAAAGTAGCCTATAACCAAGAACGCGTAGACGAATTGCTACAAGTTATCGATATGCAAGCTTTTGCAGAGACCCATGTAAAGAAGTTGAGTGGCGGACAAAAACAACGGGTAGCCTTAGCGCAAGTTCTAGCGAAAGAACCCCAGTTTTTATTATTAGATGAGCCTTTTAATTTTATAGATAATTTTAGAAAGAATAAACTCCGTCGGGACCTATTTAATTTTCTCAAAAAGAAACAGATCACATGTTTATTTGCCACCCACGATAGCAAAGATATGCTGGGTTTTTCAGATCAAGTTTTGGTGATGAGAGAAGGTAAGCTCATCGCCAAGGATACTCCGCAGCAGCTCTATCAATCCCCGCCCAATGCTTATGTTGCTTCCCTTTTTGATGAGGTAAACGTGCTAGATACTACACTTTTTAAGAAGGGCTTAGAAAACCAATCCGTACTTCTATATCCTCATGAATTACAGCGATCTGCTCAGGGCCATCTAGAAGTTCAAATAGAGCAGAGCTATTTTAATGGATCGACCTATATGATTATCGCTAAAGCGGAAAAAAATAAACAACAAGTTCTCTTTCACCACCCCGAAGCCATCTCTCCCGGAACCCGAATAAGTCTTCAAGTAGATGAAGAACTTCTAAAAAGAAGAATGGAGTCTTAATGCTCTTTTCTTGGCACTTTAGACGGAGTCGAGAAACCTGTCTTTCATTTCGATAGACAAAGGACTGAGAAATCTTTATAAAAAAGAGTTAGTGTTTTATTTAAAGATATTTCGACTTCGCTTCGCTGCGCTCAATATGACAGTAAGCGATTGTCATTCCGACAAGCTTGTCATTTCGAAGAAGGCACGACTGAGAAATCTTTATAAAAAAGGGTTAGAGTTTTAATCAAAAGATATTTCGACTTCGCTTCGCTGCGCTCAATATGACAGGAAGCGATTGTCATTCCGCTAATTTTGTCATTTCGATACTCTTAATGCTTTTCGTAATTTAAAGAAACGACCTATCTAAAAATATAATAAAAATCAAGGAAGCAGCGAGGGCTAGAAAATGAAAAGCTGTTTGAGACCGACTGAGAAGGAGGATGAGTTCTTTTCATTTGTGGCTTGGGATTCCGTAGGATTTTTTTATAGATTTTTAGTCAGTCTTGATCTTTTGCTTCGTTTTGTATCAAGACAAATCGACTTTTAGAGATTCACGAATACTTAAGCAATAGTAAAGTGAATGAGTAAAATGAAGGAATCATTAATGTAATTTCTATTAAAAAAGTAGAAGTTTGATTTCTATTCATATTTTTACTTTTTCCCATCGCCGGAAAAAGTAACAAAAAGGTCTAGGCTTACGAATCTTACTCTAAATTTATCGTTCGAGGTCTAAATTTTAAGAACTCACTTCGTTCAAACAGCTTAAAATTTTACGCCCTTTTCACTTTAAATTTCACGAATAATTTTCGATATGCCACACGTGCTATACTTGAATGCTTCGAAGTAACTTCAGCATCCCATCAAGTTTAATCCATCAGGTAATGTCATTTCGATAGACGGAGGACTGAGAAATCTTTTTAAAAGGAATTCAGAGTGTTAATTAACCAGATATTTCGACTCCGCTGCGCTACGCTCAATATGACAGTAAGCGATTGTCATTCCGATGTGCCAAATACTTTTGAAATATATTTTTTGCTATTATTAAAAATAATTCAAGTTTTATTAGAAAGAGAAGTGACCTACTTTTCATGAGCGTAGTAAAATCAAGAAAAAACTTAGCGTTGGATGGGGAGGATAGCCTAGCGGAGCAGTTTGCTATCCGCAGGATAAAGTTTTTTAGCAGATTTTCAAGTTCAGGAAAATCAGTCTAGACTTTTTGTTACTTTTTGGGCAATGCAAAAAGTAAAGTAGGTTCGATGTAATCTAGAATTTAGTGGGGAAGTATGTAATTTAAGTTCCTTTGTCGGTTGGGATGCAAATCTTAAACTTGTCATTTCGATGGACAAAGGACTGAGAAATCTATTTAAAAGGAATTCAGAGTGTTAATTAAACAGATATTTCGACTCCACTGCGCTGCGCTCAATATGACAGTAAGCGATTGTCATCCCATCAAGTTTAATCCATCAGGTAATGTCATTTCGATTGACGAAGGACTGAGAAATCTGCTAAAAGAGGAATTCGAAATGTTAAAAAACAAAAAAACTATCTCCGTTTAACCCAGACCTCCTACTTTCTGCTAACTGCTAACTGCTAACTACCTATAACAACAAAACTTTAAAAAATAGTAAAGGAGAGGATAAGATGCTGATGAACAGGGAGGTTTTGATATGATGTAGAGCGATAATCCGTAAAATTTGTCCGTCCAAAGGAATTAAATTCATAATAATCAGCTAAATTCGCACCCAGAATAAAATTGGAATAAATTCAGATGCTCAATTTTGGGTTATACCAACATAATCTATGAAGAGAATTGAATTATATATTAAGAATATCATTAGATGACTAAAATAAATAACATCTGCTGTATCGGCGCAGGATATGTAGGCGGACCTACCATGGCGGTGATCGCTAGTAAGAATCCCGACATCAACGTAACGGTAGTCGATATCAACGAAGAACGTATCAAAGCGTGGAACGACGAAGATTTAACGAATCTCCCTATCTACGAACCAGGTTTACCTGAAGTGGTGCAAAAAGCCCGTGGTAAAAACCTCTTTTTTTCTACACAGGTAGATGAGGCTATAGCAGCAGCAGATATGGTTTTTATTTCAGTGAATACCCCTACCAAAACCTACGGAAAAGGAAAAGGTATGGCAGCCGATCTAAAATATGTAGAGCTATGTGCCCGACAAATTGCTCGCGTAGCTACAACCGATAAAATTGTGGTTGAAAAATCAACCTTACCGGTACGTACTGCACAAGCCATCAAAACCATCTTATCAGAAACCGGAAACGGAGTGAATTTTCAAATCCTTTCCAATCCCGAATTTTTAGCTGAAGGAACCGCCATTCAAGACTTAGAAGCCGCAGATCGCGTATTGATCGGAGGAGAGCAAAGTCCGGAAGGAGAAGAAGCGATTCAAGCCTTAGTGAATATTTATAAAGCCTGGTTACCCGAAGAACGTATTTTGACCACCAACGTCTGGTCTTCAGAATTATCTAAATTAACCGCGAATGCTTTTTTAGCACAACGTGTATCTTCCATCAATGCCATATCAGAACTCTGTGAAGCTACGGGAGCCGATGTAGGAGAGGTGGCGAAAGCCATTGGAATGGATTCGAGAATCGGACCTAAATTTTTAAATGCTTCGGTAGGATTTGGAGGTTCTTGCTTTCAAAAAGACATCCTTAACTTGGTGTATATCGCTAAGTCTTTAGGATTAACGCAAGTCGCAGATTATTGGGAGCAGGTGATTATTATGAACGACCACCAAAAGAACCGCTTTGCCGAAAAGATCGTAAGTACGCTATTTAATACGGTAGCCGATAAAAAGATCGCTTTTTTAGGTTGGGCGTTTAAAAAAGACACCAACGATACCCGAGAATCGGCAGCTATCTATGTAGCCGATAAATTGTTAGATGAGCAAGCAAAGATTACGGTTTATGACCCTCAAGTAAAAGAAGTACACATGCAACGGGACTTAAATTACCTACAAACCCGTAGCGAAGAAGAAAATAAAGAAAACTTAACCACTGCTGCTGATGCGTATGCGTGTTGTCAAGATGCCCATGCCATTGCGATTTTAACGGAGTGGGATGAATTTAAAGAACTAGACTGGCAAAAAATATACGACCTTATGCCTAAACCTGCCTTTATATTTGATGGGAGAGGGATTTTGGATGAAGAACGAATGAGGAATATAGGCTTTAATTACTTTGTGATTGGAGGGTAATTAATAATAGATAAAAAGAAAATTATATTTATTACTACTTCGTAGAATCTTGTATAAAGACATTATAAAAAAAGAAAAACATTGATACCAGCAGTTACCACCATAGGACTAGGTTATATAGGCTTACCCACTTCCGCTTTGATCGCATCTCACCAAGTCAAGGTTTGGGGAGTAGATATCAATCCAAAAGTTGTAGAAACCCTTAATCAAGGGAAAATTCATATTGTTGAGCCCGATTTAGAGGAAATTTTAGCTAAAGCGGTAGAGGAAGATTTTTTTAAAGCCGACACCCAACCTAGGGAGGCAGACACCTATTTGATTGTAGTGCCTACCCCTTTTAAGGGAAACCACGAACCTGATATTTCGTATGTAGAAGCTGCTACTAAAGCGGTAATTCCACTATTGAAGAAAGGCGACCTATATATTATCGAATCCACTTCCCCGGTAGGGACTACCGAAAAAATGATGAAATTGATCTATACGGATCGTCCTGAACTGGAAGGTGAAATTCATATCGCTTACTGCCCTGAACGTGTGCTACCTGGAAATGTGATGCACGAGCTCGTTCATAACGACCGAGTGATTGGAGGAGTGGATGAGGCAAGTACTCAAAAGGCAATCGATTTCTACCGTGCATTCGTAAAAGGAGAATTACACGCTACCAATGCCCGTACCGCAGAAATGTGTAAACTGACCGAAAATTCAAGTCGGGATGTGCAAATTGCTTTTGCGAATGAGTTGTCATTAATTTGCGCTAAAGCGGATATCAATGTATGGGAGCTAATTCATTTAGCAAATAAACACCCTCGAGTAAATATCTTACAACCAGGATGTGGGGTAGGTGGCCATTGCATTGCTGTAGATCCTTACTTTATCACTTCAGAGTTTCCAATGGAGTCTCAAATTATTGGAAAGGCAAGAGAAATCAATAACTATAAAAGTTTTTGGTGTGCCGAGCAAATCAAAACAGCGAAGCATGACTTTCAGCTCAAACACGGAAGAAAGCCGTCTATTGCTTTAATGGGCTTAGCATTTAAACCTAATATCGATGATTTAAGAGAGTCCCCTGCAAAATATATTGTGCAAAAAGTATTACAAGACGCACAAGATGAAAATTATTATATCGTAGAACCTAATATAACAAGTCATCAAGTATTTAAAATTACTCCTTATCAAGAGGCCCTAGAAAAAGCAGATATCGTTGCATTCTTAGTGGCACATCAAGAGTTTAAGGAGGTAAGCTTAAATGAAGATCAAGTTGTATTAGATTTTTGCGGGGTAAAGAATTAAAAAGACTTTTTAATTCTTTAATTTTTTAGAAAACTCAGTTTGCGAATAATCAAAAAAATCCTTCAAGATAAAAGTAATATTATTCAAACATTGTGGTTAGCCATGAGTAGTTTGAGTTCACTCGCATTAACATTAATTAGTGCAGCAATACTCTCGAGATATTTTCTGAAAGAAGAATATGGAACCTTTAAGCAAATTACCTATGTATATAATACACTATTAATCGTTTTTGCGGCAGGACTACCAAAAGTTTTTGGGTATTTTCTTCCTAGGTTAAATATTGAGCAAGGGAAAGATATGGTAAATAGAATCACTAAATTCTTATTGTTTTTTGGTTTTTTATTTTCATTGACCCTTTTTTTTGGTTCTGGGTTAGTAGCTAAGCTTTTAAATAACGAGGAGCTTTCTTTTGGATTAAAGATTTTTTCTCCTATTCCCTTTCTGCTTTTACCGACTTTAGGTTTGGAGGGGATATTTTCTACTTATAAAAAAACCATCTATTTATTAATCTATAATGTAATAAGTAGATTTTTAATGTTATTAGGGATTGTTTTACCTGTGATTTTACTGAAAAATCATTATAGCTATGCCATATATGGTTGGATTATTACCTCTGTAATTTTATTGATTGTAGCTTTGTATTTTAAAAATATACCTTTTAAAAACATTGCTAACGAAAGAAATAAAATTTCTAATAAGGAAATATTTGCTTACAGTTTACCATTGGTAGGGGCTAGTATTTGGGGGATTGCCATTAGATCTGCAGACCAATTTTATATCAGCAGGTATTTTGGAGCAGAGGTTTTCGCAGAGTTTTCGAATGGTTTTATAGAGTTACCCTTTGTTGGTATGATCACAGGAAGTGTTGCAACTGTGTTATTGCCAATGTTTTCAAAATCTTTTCATGAAAAAGAAAACGTAGAAGAGATTCTTACTACATGGAGAAGCGTAATTAAAAAGTCGAGTGTAATTATTTATCCATTACTTATTTATTGTTGGTTCTTTGCCTTTTATATTATTAATTTTTTGTATGGTGATAAATATGTGAATTCAGTAGGTTTTTTTAAAATCAAACTGATACTTAATTTTTTTAATATCTTGATTTTTGCACCTTTCTTTTTTTCTATGGGAAAAACTAAACTATACGCCAGAGTACATATGATTGTTGCTATAATTATTTGGGGAGGGGGTTATATTTTATTAAATTTAATTAGTGATCCTTATTTATTTGCATCCTTTATAGTATTTATAGAAATTTTAAAAATTATTACTTTTTCATTCATCATATCGCAGATTTTAAAAGTAAAGTTGTTTCGATTTTTTCCTATTTTCTTGATGTTAAAATTATTTGTACATGGTGTTTTAATTGCCTTTGTAGTTAAATCTATATTTAATTATTTATATTTTGAAAATATTTTAATAAATATATTTTTAAGTTTTACTTTATTTTCAATAGGAGTTATTTTGACTGCACCTATATTTAAAATTAAATACCTGGAAATAATAAAAGTTTTATTAAATAAAATAAAATAATTTCATAATGTCTGTAATAAAAAAAATCATTTTTGACTTGCTGCCATTTAATAGAGAATATTTAAAAATTTCAAAAACCAAATTACACATAAGTTATCTAAGCTTCTTTAAACACAAGTTAGGTTTTTTAAAGACATACTGGCCTAAAAGTAATTACTGTACTGTGGCAAATGCATCAAAAATTTTTATAGGGATTAATTCTTTGGTGGGTAGACCTGGAGTATATTTACAAGGAGAGGGTAATTTATATATTGGTAACTATGTACAATTAGGACCTAACGTAGGAGTATTGAGTTCAAATCATGCTTTATATGATCAAAGAAAGTCAATAAGTGAAAAAGTAGTTATAGGGGATTACTGTTGGATAGGTATGAATAGTGTAGTTTTACCCGGAGTAAAGTTGGGCACTCGCACGATCGTGGGTGCAGGTAGTGTAGTGACAAAAAGCTTTGAAGGGGGGTATTGTGTAATTGCTGGTAATCCCGCTAGGAAAATTAAAAACCTTCATAAGGAGCTTTTCAAACCTTGGCAAGAAGATATTGAAAGTTACGGTTTTGTATTAAAAGAGCGATTCGAAGAGAAAAATAAAGACATCGTTACACAACTAAGAAATGAAATTAATAATATATAGGGTGTAAAAATTACCCTTCTATAATTTTCCATATTTAATGGTGAAGAAAATACTTATCATATCTAGATCTTTTTATCCGAAAAATTCACCTCGTTCATTTAGAACCACAGAGTTAGCAAAGGAATTAGCAATAAATGGACACGAAGTGAGTGTTCTTTTGCCTAAAGATAAACACTCTGATGAAACAGAGGTTTTTGCTAAAAGATATAATATAATTATTAAATATTATGGAGTTCTAACTTGGCCTAGCTTTAGATACTCGAAAATATTTGGTGATTGGACTAGAAAATTAGGACGTTTGTTTTTTTTATTATTTCAATACCCCGATATCGAAGTTTTTTTTAAAATTAAACGTTATCTTAAAAACATTGAAAATCAATATGATTTATTAATAAGTATTGCAGCACCTCATCAAAATCATTGGGCGGTTGCCTCTATTCAATCGAAGTATAAAATTGCAAAGGTTTGGGTCGCGGATTGTGGCGATCCATTTATGGGAAATAAATTAGATACCATAAGGCCCCCTTTTTATTTTAATTATTTAGAAAATCAGTTTCTAAGCCAAGCAGATTTTGTAAGTGTTCCTACTTTAGGAGCAGTAAGTGCATATAAGAAAAAATACCATCATAAATTTAAAATAATTCCACAAGGTTTTGATTTTAATGATATTAATCTTGGAAATTGGAAACCAGAGAATAAAACCATTACATTTGCGTATGCAGGTTCAATTTCACAGAAAGGAGTAAGAAGTCCCCATAATTTCATAAATTATCTTTTAAATAGAGATAAAGAATTTAAATTTTATATTTTTTCAAGTCAAACAAGTATCTTAAAAAATTTAGCTGATAAATCTGGTGGTAGGTTAATACTAAGAGATAGTATTAATAGGAATAAACTATTACAGATGCTTAGTAAAATGGATTTTTTGGTTAACTTCGATAATGGCGTAAGAACTGCGTCGCCTAGTAAACTAATCGATTATACTCTAACTAAACGTCCCATATTAAATATAAATCCTTTTAAGCCAGAAGAAAATATTATCGAAGAATTCCTACATAAAAAATTTCAACATCAATTTGTTGTAAATGATATACAACAATATAATATTAAAAATGTTGCACAAAGCTTTCTAGATTGTTTTTATGAAAAATAGTAAAGAAATAAATAGAAAGGCTTTAGTCCTAACCTTTATCTGGCCTATATTGGGATTGATATTCGCCATTAAAAATTATAAAAACTTTAAGGCAAATAAGATTATAATATTGTTTTGTGCGCTATTTGGATTCACGTTTGTAATTGAAGAAGAATTAGATGGTGCTTTCTATGCGGAAAGATTAAAAATGGCTTATAATCAACCATTCTCTGTTTTTATTGAAAATTTTAGTGGTTTATATAATACAACCTTGGATTTTGTCCAACCTCTGATTACTTTTTTAGTTTCACGTGTTACAGATTCACACCACATTCTATTCACTGTCTATGCCTTAATTTTTGCTTGGTTTTGGGTGAAATCTATGCAAATTCTTAGCTCTAACTTTGATTTAAGAAATAACAATTTGAGTAATTTATATATGGTACTTTTTATATCAATTATTCCTATTTCACATGTTAATGGATTTAGAATGTGGACGGCGGCCTGGATATTTATTTTTGGAGCGCTCCATGTCATCTTAAACCAAGATAAGCGTTTCGTTTTAATTTGTTTGGCAGCGTGCACAGTACATTTTTCCTTATTTTCCGCAAATGCCATTTTATTTTTATGGATGATACTCGGAAATAGAAAGTGGGTATATTTAATAATTGCTCTTATAACATTAACTATTTCTGAAATAGATCTTTCCATCATTCGTGGTTTTGCTGAAGGTTATGGTGCTGCATTAGAGAATAAAGTTAATGCCTATACGGGTACCGCTTATGCATCTAGAGTTGAGGAGCAAAAAGAAAATTATGTTTGGTTTTTAAAATTATCGCCTATACTGAATAAGTATCTACTGTTGTTAAATACAATTATATTTTTTGCCATTTCTCTTAAACGAAAACTACCCAAAATTGAATTGAATTTACTTTCTTTTACCTTATTATTTTTTTCTTATGCGAACGTAATAAGTTTGGTGCCTTCTGGTAGAAGATTTTTGCTTATCTCTTTTGTATTCTCAACTGTGCTGTCTATAGTTTTATATTCAAAATATTTCAAAAAGCGATTGGATTCATTGTTTGGATTATTGAGTTTAGCTACTATTTTGTTAACATTTATGATTGCATTTAGAGTGGCTGCATCTAACATTAATACGGTCTTATTTGGACCAAGTATTTTTATTCCTTTTGGATATGATTTGGATTGGTCCCTTAAAGATTGGTTATTTTAAAACAATGTAAATTATTTTAGATGAGAGAACTTGTTAAAAAACTAACGGCAAAATTGGGTTATCAAACTCATAAAAAACAGATCTTGATTATATCAGATGATTGGGGTTCTGTTCGATTAAAGTCTTTAGCAATCAGGGAAGAACTTCGAGCTAAAGGAATTGATGTTGATGCCAATCGATTTGATCAGTTTGACTGTTTAGAGTCAAACAAAGATTTAGAAGACTTATTTGAAGTGTTAAGCAAGTATAAAGACCGTCTAGGGAATCATCCTTGTATTACCGCGGTAACGAATGTAGCAAACCCAGATTTTCAAGCCATTCAAAAAGATAATTATCAAGTTTATCATTTTGAGACAATCGAAAAAACTTATCAACGATACCCTATTTCAAATCGAGTACTAGCCCTAACAAAAGAGGGAATAGCTAATAAAATTTTTATTCCGCAATCTCATGGTCGTGAACACGTTCACGTTAATTGGTGGATGCAAGAATTACAAGATGAAAATTCGATGGCAAGAAAAGTATTTGGGGATGAATTTTTCTTTTTAGGTAAAGCACATGTTTCCAAAGATGGTATTAATGGTTTAGGGAGTAGCTTGGAAGCAAAAAATGTAAAAGATTTTAATACTGTCAAAGAAATTACGCAATCCTCGCTAGAGATTTTTAAAGAATTGTATGGTTTTGAGGCGGACTTGTTTTGTCCTCCTACTATGCGATACACCGATGAAATTTTAAGTGTATTACAAGAAAAAAATATTAAATGGTTAGATGTCGCAAGAGTTCAAAAAGTGACTAGAAAAAATAAACCACCAAGAAGACATTTTCACGTATTAGGACAAAAATCAGATTATGGGTTTAAATATATGGTAAGAAATACCGTTTTCGAAACTAATTTTTCACATGATAATAATGGTGTCCTGTCTTGCTTAAAAGGAATACAGGAAGCTTTTGACTGTAAACAACCAGCAATTATTTCTAATCATCGTGCGTCGTTTGTAGGAGGTGTTGAAGAACAGAATAGAACCAAAGGGTTAAAAGCCTTGGATATTTTATTGCGTGAAATATTACAAAAGTGGCCTGATGTAGAATTTATTAGTCTGGATAATTTATAATAAGAATATGGGTTTTAAAAAAAATGTCTTTCGAAACTATATTAATTCAAAAGGTATAAGAACACCAAAAAAATTAATTTCTATACAATCTGACGATTGGGGAAGTATACGTATACCAAATAAAAAAATTTTTAATAAGTTAGAAAATGATCTAAATTTAAATAATTGTAGTTATTCTAAATACGATAGTTTAGAAACTGCAAATGACATTCATGCTATTGTTGATGTACTTAATTTTATCAAATTAAAATATAATAAAAAACCTATAATAACTTTAAATTACCTCTCTTGTAATCCGAATTTTGAGAGAATTAGAAAAGATAATTTTTGCGCTTACTATCCTGAGAAAGTTCAAACAACTTATGAGAATTATGATGGTTACGAAAATGCTCTCAAATATATAAATGGAGATTATCAGACATATTTTGATCCTCAATTTCACGGTAGAGAGCATCTTAACCCTGAAATGTGGTTAGAGTTATTAAAACATGATCAAAGAATTAGATTAGCATTTGATCATGATATTTTTGCCTTAGGCTATAATAATATTAAAGATATAAAGTACCCCTATTTAGCGTCTTTTATGAAGCTTAATCCTGATGACTCATTTGAGAAAGTAATCGAGGAGGGGTTACAGTTGCATAGCAAAACTTTTAAAAATAGAGCTATGAGTTTCATAGCACCAGTCTATGTTTGGGACGTTGATTTAGAAAATTCCTTAAAACGAAACGGAATAAAAACTATTCAAGGTTTATTTAAAAGAAAAATTTCTAGTGAATTAAAGAGTAATCCAGCTAACGTGTATAGACGAAAAAAACTCAATTGTAATAACCAATTACAAAATGTAAGGAATTGTTTTTTTGAACCTAGTACAAAATTAGATTATGATTGGGTTAATGAGTGTTTAAGGGATATTGAAGTTGCTTTTAAATGGAATCGGCCAGCAATAATATGCTCACATCGGCTCAACTTTACTGGTAGACTAGATATTTATAATAGAAATAAAAATTTAGAATTATTTAAATCATTGTTAGAGTCTATTTCTGTCATTTGGCCTGATGTAGAATTTGTAGATTCCGAAACCCTTTATGATAGATTGATATGATCAAAAAATTTATTCTTGTAATCAGAAAGAAAGTTTTGCAGATAAAGCATAAACAATTATCATTAGGTAATAATGTTAAGTTTGATCTCGCTACAAAATTTCTAATTTACAATCAAAGTTGTATTATAGGCGATAATGTGACTTTAAGAAGCACCCCTAGAGGATATCATGCAGGAATGCCATTTGGTACAACTTTATTTTGCGACACTAAAGAGGCTGAAATAGTAATTGGAGAAAATTGTAGGTTAAATGGAGTATATATTCATGCCCAAAAATCTATTAAAATAGGGAAAAATACAGTGATTGCAGCTGGAGTAAATATTATTGACTCTAATGGACACATTCTAGCTTCAAGAAATAGAACTGAAGGAAGAGATAAGCCTAAGTCTATAGAAATAGGGGAGAATGTTTGGATAGGTTTGAACTCTGTTATATTAAAAAATAGTAAAATTGGTGATAATTCGGTAGTATCAGCTGGTTCGGTTGTTAAAGGAGATTTTCCGAACAATTCTGTTATAACTGGTAACCCAGCAAAAGTAGTTGATTTTATAAAATATAAGTAATGAAAATAGCGATACATAAATCAGCGTGGGGTTTTAGTAAGGAATGGGTTCGATATTGCGAGAAGAATAAAATTCCTTATAAAACAGTTAACTGTTATGATTCAGATATTATTGAACAGTTAAAAGACTGTGAGATTCTATTATGGCATCACCACCATACTGATGCTAAAGACGTATTGTTTGCCAAAGGTCTTTTATATGCTTTGGAACAAGCCGGCAAAAAAGTGTTTCCTAACTTTAATACAGGATGGCATTTTGATGATAAAATAGGTCAAAAATATTTATTGGAGGCAATAGAAGCACCATTGGTAAAAACTTGGGTATTTTACGACGAGCAAGATGCTTTAAAATGGTTAGAAACCGCCTCTTTTCCAAAAGTATTTAAACTTCGGGGAGGAGCAGGTTCAACTAATGTAAAATTAATACGCACTAAAAGCCGAGGGCAACAAATGATTAAAAAAGCCTTTGGGGCAGGTTTTCCAGCTTATGATAAATGGAATGATTTAAAAGAACAATATTTACGATTTACACAAGGCAAATTAAAGAAAATTGATGCTCTGAAAAGTTTACGAAGACTTTTTGTTTCTACGCGTTTTGCGAGGACGGTTGGGAAACAAAAAGGTTATGTTTACTTTCAAGAATTTATTCCTAATAATGATTCGGATATTCGGGTGATAACTATAGGAGAAAAAGCTTTCGCCATAAAGAGAATGACGCGACCTAACGATTTTAGAGCATCCGGAGGCGGAGTCATCAAATTTGAAAAAAAACTAATTGATGAACGCTGTATTAAAATTGCTTTTGAAACTTCTCAAAGATTGGGAGCAACAGTGGTAGCTTATGATTTTGTCTTTGATGCTAAGAATAATCCCTTAATAGTGGAAATAAATTATGGTTTCTCTCACGAACCATATTTGAACTGTCCTGGTTATTGGAATAAGAATTTAAATTGGTACGAAGGGACATTCAATCAAGTGGAATGGATTTTAGAAGATTTAATTAAAGATTTTAAATAATGAATTTACAATATTCTCCTATATTTAAATATCCAAGAAAAGCATTTAAGTTGTTTCTGAGTTGTTTGTATCCCATCGTAATTAGATTATATCCCCTGCCTACGGTAAAATCTATACCAGAAACAATCGATAAAATATTGAATGATAAAGTCTCTATTTGTAGGTTTGGAGATAGTGAATTTCTTTATTTAATAGAAAAGAGGAATTTACCCTATCAAAAGCAGGAAGTCAGATTAAGAGAATATTTCAAAAAAATTCTAAAATCGACAGATCCAAATATTTTGGTAGGGTTACCTATAGGATATTATTCTCATAACAACTTGAAATCCTCAACAAAACGAATGTGGCGAGCGGTAATTTCTTGGACTTATCCCAAGTTGAAAAATTATCTTGATTTAGATAAAACTTATTACAATGCTTCTATGACTCGTCTTTATATGGATTATGAGGATACTACTCATAGTGGAGAATGGTTTAAAAAAGTAATGCAAATTTGGGAAGATAAAGAAGTATTATTAATAGAGGGAGAAAAAAGTAGGTTAGGTGTAGGGAATGATTTATTCTCTAGGTCACAATCGGTGCAACGTATACTGGGCCCAGCGCATAATGCTTTTGATAGGTTTGATGAATTATTAAATTTTGCCAAACAACACCCTAAGAATAAATTAATTTTAATAGCCATGGGGCCAACTGCCAAACCTTTAGCTTATGAACTTGCACTAGCAGGGTATCAAGTGATTGATATAGGGAATTTGGATATTGAATATGAATGGTTTATAAAAGGGGTTAAGAAAAAAACTAAAATAGAAGGGAAGTATACAAGTGAGGCAAAAGGGGGGAGAAATGTAACTGATATGGCAGATAGCTTATATGAAAATCAAATTATAAAAAAAATCCTGTAATGCCTAGAAAACTATTATTAGTGGCCCCATGTTTGTCTATGGGAGGGATGGAAAGAGCATCAGCAAATCTAGCGAATGCACTTTGTGTAAATGATGTAGAAGTAGTATTTGTATCATTATTTAAGAAAGAGCACTTTTTCTGTTTAGACGATAATATTGTTTTGGAAGAACCGATGGGGTTTAACAATGAAAATCTTTCCCTTATCAAGAGTATAAAATGGATACAAGAGTTAGTTAAGAAACATCAGCCTGATAGTGTATTGGCATTTAATAAGTTTTATGGGGCCATTACGGCTTTAGCCTTGATAAATAATAAGGCTCCATTCTATATATCAGAAAGATCTAGTCCCTTATATGAATGGGCAACACACATTAAGTTTATTAATAGGTTAGCCTTTAAATTAAGACCGCCTATGGGAATAATTGCGCAGACTAAAATTGCAGCTTATTATCAGAAAAGATACTTTAAAAAGTCGAATGTCATTGTAATTCCTAATATGGTTAGAGAAATACAGGCTTACCCTCACATAAAAAAAGAAAATGTTATACTCGCTGTTGGTAGATTGGGAGATAATTTAAAAGGGTTTGACTTACTGTTAGATAGCTTCGCATTAGTAAAAAATCAAAACTGGCAACTAAATATTGCTGGAGGTAATGAGAATGGAGAAGATCTAAAGCAACAAGCAGCGCATTTAGGAATAAGGAATAGGGTAAAATTTTTAGGAAAGGTCAAAAATATTGATTTGGAATATGCCAAAGCAGGCCTTTTTGTGATCCCTTCGCGCAGCGAAGGTTTTCCAAATGCTTTGGCTGAAGCTATGGCAGCAGGATGTACGTGTATTGCATTTGACTTTATTGCGGGACCACGAGATATTATTGAAACAGAGAAAAATGGTGTGATTGTAGAAAAAGAGAACGTCCAGGCTTTAGCTTTAGAAATAGATAGGTTAATACAGAACCCTTTACTTAGAAAAAAAATGGGTATAGAGGCTAAAGATATTGGTGAAAAATTATCTTCACAGAATATAGTTGAAAAATTCAAGAAAAATTTAAAACTGAGCTATGACGTGTGAGAATTTGATTAGTATAATTATACCAGTATATAATGTAGAAGATTACTTAGAAGAGTGTCTGAATTCTATTTTGCAGCAGGATTACGATAATTATGAAGTGATATTGGTTAATGATGGTTCTACCGATAACTCTTTGAATATTGCCAGTGAATTTGATAAAAAATACTCTTTTGTATCTTTAATTAACCAATCTAATAAAGGAGTTGGGGCTGCTAGGAATATGGGTATCCAATATGCAAAAGGTGAGTATTTATATTTCTTAGATAGTGATGACTTTCTTGCTAATGATTTTTTTACAATTGTCTCTAAAGAGTTATTATTAGAACCTGATATCTTGCTGTTTGGGTTTAATAGAGTGAATAATGCAGGTAAGTACCTCAATTCTCAAACTCCACCTAATATTAAGTTAACTAATATCAATATAGATAAATCAAAAATTGCCAGAGTTTTTAGAAGTGGTGTTGGTCATGCCGTATGGGATAAATTAATACGCAAAGAATTGTTAATAGAGAATAAATTATTGTTTGATAATAAGAAAAGGGGAGAGGATATAACATTTATTTTTAATTTACTTAAGGTAAGTGGATCTTTTTTAGCAATAGCAAATAATTTAATTAATTATAGAATTCTTTTAGCAGATCCAAGTAAGTTTGATTTTAATTTAGTAGACAATCATTTAGAAAATTTCAATAAGATTTTTAGTTATTTTAATCACCATAGAAAAGATAATATTATTTCAAGTTATTTAATTAATATTTTTTCAGTTTGGTTTTTTATGGTAATACCTATGCACCTTGCAAAAACAAAAAAAATAACTTTAATAGAGAAAAAACAGGAATTTAAAAAGTTGGTAAATAATTCAAATATTATTGAGTTTATGGAGAAAAATGGGGAGTTTTTCAATCTATTTCAGAAAATGATGAAATTTATTCTAATTCATAAATTAGATAGTATTTATTTTTTATTTGGGAAATCAATAACTCTAGTTAGAAAATTAAAATATTCTTAGATGTGCGGATTTAATGGTGTATATTTTAAAGACAAGCGGAATATAAATATTGAAGTATTTAATGCGCTGAGAGATACTCTAAAGGAAAGAGGACCAGATGGAAAAGGAACTTATAAAGATGAAAAAGTCTTATTAGGTCATCGTAGGTTATCTATTATTGATTTAGAGTCTGGCTCTCAACCTATGTCTGATGTGACTGGTAATATAATTATTATATTTAATGGTGAAATATATAATTTTATTGAAATCAGAAATGAATTAAAAGAAAACGGCGTTTTGTTTTCAACTTCTTCCGACACGGAGGTTATCATTGAGGCTTATAAATTTTGGGGATTAAAAGTTTGTTTAAGTAAATTAGAAGGGATGTTTTCGTTTGCTTTATGGGATAAATCTAAAGAAAAGCTTTTCTTAACTAGGGATCGTTATGGAGAAAAACCTCTGTTTTATTTTCAGGACCACGATAAAATTTGTTTTGGTTCAGAACTAAAGTCTATTCTACCTTTACTTGAGAATAAAGAAATTTGCAAGAAAGCCCTAAATCTTTATTTAAGCTTAACTTACATCCCTGCACCACTTACAATTTATAAAAACATATATAAATTAGAAGCTGGGAATTATTTAGAAATTGCAAACAATGAGATAAAACAGTTTACTTATTATAATGCTTTAGAAGAATTTAAAAAAGAAAAAAGTAATCAAATTCAATCTTATGAAATAGCGAAAAATACTTTAAAAAAACTTTTATACAATTCGGTACAACACCGAATGATTTCGGATGTTCCATTAGGTGCATTTTTAAGTGGAGGAATTGATTCGAGTATCATTTCAGCAATTATGGCTGAGATATCAAATGAACCTATAAACACCTTTTCGATTGGTTTCAAGGAAAAAGAGTATGATGAAAGCGATAGAGCAAAATTAGTAGCCAATCACATTAAATCTAATCATACAAGTCATATATTAGATCATAATGATTTAATAAGTATCGTAGATGAAACTTTATCGTATTTTGATGAACCTTTTGGTGATTCGTCTGCGATTCCTTCTATGATGGTGGCAAAATTGGCTAAAGAAAAAGTTACTGTAGTGCTCACCGGAGATTGTGCAGATGAGCTTTTTGGTGGTTATGAAAAATATTTAGCTTCTCATTATTCACATAAGTACCAAAACCTGCCAACTCTGTTGCGTAAACCTTTCGAATCCTTAATAAATAAAATTCCACACACTAATTACACTAATCAAAAACTAAGAAAGATTAAAAAGGTTATAAAATCTTCTAAGCTAAGTGATAAAATGAGATATAATCATTTATGCTCACTTGGTTTTAGTATGGAAGAGAAACGACGATTATTATTATATAAAAATAACCTTAATGTAAATCCTATTATAGAATCCCATTTTGAAAACATGGTAGGAGATGAATTATCCAAAACTTTTTATAGTGATTTAAAATTAGTTTTAGAAGGTGATATGCTTACTAAGGTAGACAGAGCTTGTATGATTAATTCATTAGAGGCTCGTGTACCTTTTTTAGATTCATCTATTGTGCATTTTTCGGCGAAAATCCCTCATAAATTTAAGATAGAGAACACTAATAAAAAGAAAATTTTGAAAGAAACTTTTGCAGATCTGCTTCCTGAGGAAACCATGAGCTTTAATAAAAAAGGATTCGGTTTGCCCTTAAGAAATTGGTTTCAAAATGAATTAAAAGATGAATTACTAGACTTATTAACTAAAGAAGAAATTGAAAAAAAAGGTTTTTTTTCTTATGATTTCATTGAAAAAATCCTTGATGAACATTTTACAAATAAAGAAAATCATTCATCCAAGTTATGGGTTTTATTTGTTTTTCATAAATGGTTAGCTAAAAATCCAGAATTATGCTAACTGACAAGAAAATCATAAGGATCACTACGGTACCAATATCTATGAATAAGATTTTGGAAGGACAAATGGCTTATATTAATAGATTTTATAATTTAATTGGAGTATCTCGCTATGTTGAAAAAGATTTTAAGGAAATTGAAAAGCGAGAAGGGATTAGAATGATCGCTATTCCTTTTAGTCGAACTATAAGTCCATTTCAAGATGTAATTTCTCTATGGAAACTAATTCGGTTATTTAGAAAAGAAAAGCCAGCTATTGTTCATACCCATACACCTAAAGCAGGTCTTTTGGGGATGCTTGCCGCAAAAATAACTAAAGTACCGGTGAGACTACATACTGTAGGAGGTATGCCCTTAATGGGAGTAAATGGTAAAAAATTAAAAATTTTAGAATTTACAGAAAAACTAACGTATAAGTATGCACATAGAGTTTTTCCGAACTCTTTCGGTCTAAAAGATTTTATACTACAAAATCAATTTACATCTATACAAAAAATTAAAGTATTAGGAAATGGAAGTTCTAATGGAGTAGATACTAATTTCTTTAAAAAGGATTATCTTGGAGCCGAAAAAGAGACACATAATTTAAGACAGGAATTAGGTATTAAGAACACTGATTTTGTTTTTATCTTCTTGGGTAGATTAGCTAAAGACAAAGGAATAATAGAGCTTGTATCGGCTTTTAATAAGCTGAGTAAAAAAGACCCAAACTTAAAACTGCTTTTGGTGGGGCCTTTAGAACAAGAAAATAGTTCTTTGTCAGAAAATACCCTGAATATAATAACGAATACAAAAGCTATCATTTACCCAGGGAGAACAGACAATGTACGAGGTTTTTTAAAACTGGCAGATGTATTTGTTTTACCTTCCTATCGTGAGGGTTTTCCCAATGCCTTATTACAGGCAGGAGCAATGGGTTTACCATTAATTGCAACCGATATAAATGGATGCAATGAGATTGTTGAAAATAATAAAACTGGATTTTTAATCCCCGTAAAGGATCAAGAAGCTTTATTCAATAAAATGAAGTTTCTCTATAAAAGTTCTGAAACCAGACTTAAGTTTGGCGTAAATATAAGGAACAGCGTAGAAGAACAGTTTAAACAATCTGTTATATGGGATGCGCTTCTAAAGGAGTATAATTTTTTCTTGAAAAAGATAGACTAATTTAATGGTAGTAAAAAGAACCGCATATTTAGGTTATTACCTAAAGCAAATGAACTGGCCTTTGTTAAAGGAGTTTCTAACTTATGCATCAAAAAATTCAGGTAAATCTAAAGCTCTCTTAATGAAGGAGAGTGTCCAATCTATCTATAAATACAATATTTCTATATTAGAATATTTTCAATTTGGGTTTTACAATAAAACCAAAGAAGAAAAAGAAACTTGGGCAGGTACGGGTACTATGTACGAGTTTCAGAAAATTGCGAATCCAACAAATCAGCGTAATATTTTGGATGACAAACGCTTATTCTACACTAACTATAAGGAGTTTTTTGTTCATAAGATGTACACCTTAGAGGAGTTACAAACAAACCCAGAAATTATCGATACGCTACTTGCCAAAGAAAAAATAGTACTAAAAGAAGCTAGCGGTAAATGTGGGGCAGGGGTTAAAATTTGCACTACAAGAGATCTAACACGTGAAAGCCTTCTAAGTATGATGGAGGAAGGCAAGTTTGATATTTTAGAAACTTATATTAAACAACATCAGGCAATTCAAGAATTATCTCCGACTGCGGTGAATACCATTCGTATTTTTACACAAATTCGTAAGGATGGTCAATATGAAGTATTAGGTTGTCGTATGCGTATTTCCGTAGATTGTGAAGTAGATAATTTAGCAGCTGGGAATTTAGCCGCTCCTATTGATAAAAAAACAGGGATAATTAACGGAGCAGGGGTGTACTCTAACATTACCAAAGCCCCAGAAACAATTCACCCCATTACAAGAACTTCTATAGTAAGTTTCCAAATTCCATATTGGGATGAAATCTTGGCTATGGTGAAAAAAGCATCCCTCAAACATCCACAAAACCGATCTATAGGTTGGGATATAGTACTTACAAATAGTGGACCTGGCTTAATTGAAGGGAATCACGATTGGTGTAAACTCGTATGGCAATTACCCGTGAATAAAGGATTGAAAAATAAATTGGATGTATAAACATTTTTTTAAACCCCTTATTGATTTTTCGGTTGCTCTTTTAGGGTTGATCTGTTTAAGTCCAGTCCTTATTTTTATAGGAATAGCTCTTGCTTTTCAAAATAAGGGAACTCCTTTCTTTTTTCAAACCCGTCCGGGAAAAGATCAAATAGCGTTTCAAATCATCAAGTTTAAAACGATGACCGATGAAAAGGATGCTCAAGACAATTTATTGCCAGATGTAGAACGCGTAACAAAATTAGGGAGGACCATAAGAAAATTATCCTTAGATGAGTTACCGCAGCTAATTAACGTACTTAAGGGAGATATGAGCTTAATAGGGCCTCGGCCTTTACTATTTAAATATATTCCTTTATTTTCCAAAGAACAATTACGAAGACACGAAGTAAAGCCTGGCATTACTGGCTGGGCACAGGTCAACGGAAGAAATTCAATTTCATGGACAAGAAAGTTTGACTTGGACATAGAATATGTCAATGAATTAAACTTTCTGTTGGATGTAAAAATTATTTATTTAACCTTTATCAAAGTGATCAAAAAAGAAGGGGTAAATCAGCAAGGGGATCGACCTATGCAACCTTTTAATGGCAAAAATTAATAGTATGGCAATTACAATTTTAATAAATGGTGTAGGGGGACCTACTCCTCGAAGTATCGCAAGGTCATTACACCGTTATAGCAAGCAAGAAGTACGCCTAATAGGAACAGATATTAACCCTTTGGCGTATGGCTTGTATGAAACAGATTTGTACCATAAAACCTATGTCATACCTCCTGCAGGAGATCCAGCCTATTGGCCAGCACTTGAAAAAATTGTAGAAGAGCATGATATAGACCTGGCTCTTGTTCAGCCAGAGTTAGAAGTTTTAGAGTGGTCTCGCCACAAATCAGCAGGTAAAGAATGGCCATGTAAAACCTTGCTACCCGATCATGAAATCGTAAAGTATTTGGTAGATAAATCTTTAATGACTGCATGGTTAAAAGAAACTGACTTGGTACCTAATTCATTAGATATCTCTCCCAATGAATTAGACTTTAAGACTATAGAAAAAAAATTAGGTTATCCTTTTTGGATTCGCTCTACTTCTGGGTCTAGTGGTCTAGGTTCTTTAAAGGTAGAAGATCAAAACAGCTTAAAAAATTGGATTACAATTAATCCAGAGGTGGATCAATTTATTGGAAGCACTTTTTTGCCAGGGAGAAACTTAGCTTGTAAACTTCTATTCCATGAAGGGAAACTTTTAAGGGCAGCTTCTGGAGAAAGAGTGAATTATATTATGAGTAAAGTGGCACCATCGGGTATTACGGGTAATACTTCTTTTGGAAGATTATTAAACGAACCTAATTTAGTAGAGCGTTCAGAGAGAGCCTTACGTATTATAGAAGAAAAATCGGGTAAGAGGCTTCAAGGATTCTTTACAGCCGATTTTAAGGAAGATAGTGAAGGTAAAGCTTACTTAACCGAAATAAATGTACGTATGGTAGCATTTAATATGTTATTTGCGGCCGGTGGAGCTAATTTTAGTGAGGATATAGTTAGCTTGCTTACAAATATAGGTAACTTCGATATGAACTATAAAATGTACGAATTTGAAGATGATCTTATCTTTTTAAGAGATGTCGATGCAGAGCCTATTTTAATGAAAGAAACAGATTTACTTAAGAAGGGATGATCGATGTATTTCTAACAAAATAAAACCCAATATGAAAAACTTCTTATTCCTTCTACTATTTCTTTTCAGCTCGTTAAGTCCGAGCTTTTCTGCGGCGACAATACCTACACGGGTTGAGCGAATACAACCTCTTACAGAAGTAGTCTATGTGACCAAAACAGGAAAGAAATTTCATAAGAGTAGCTGTCGGTATTTAAAAAGTAGTAAGATCAAAACTACCAAAGCGGAAGCTAAAGAAGCGCGATATACGGCTTGTAAGGTTTGTAAACCGTAGATTAGTTTTTTCCAAGACAAATCAAATTTGATATTAAAACTTTCCAAACTTTAACAAAAATTGGATTCTATCCAATCTAATCATTTTATACTTTTGGAAAATATCCTATCTAAAGGAAAATATCCAATTTATGAAAGAGAAGTCTATTTTACACCTTGATCTTGACACTTTTTTCGTTTCAGTAGAACGATTAATTAATTCAGAGCTTCAGTATAAGCCTGTCCTTGTGGGCGGACTTGGGGATCGGGGCGTGGTGGCGGCTTGTAGTTACGAAACTCGAAAGTTTGGAGTACATAGTGGGATGTCAATGAAAGTAGCCAAAAATCTTTGTCCAGAGGCTACCGTGATTAAAGGTAATGCTTCTACCTACACCAAATACTCTCATATTGTTACCGATATTATAAAAAGTGAAGTTCCTTCTTTTGAGAAGGCGAGTGTAGATGAATTTTATGCAGACCTTACGGGGATGGATCGTTTTTTTGGAATTTATTCTTATGCTACAGAGCTTAGAAAAAAGATCATCAAAGAAAGTGGTTTGCCTATTTCCTTCGGACTTTCCCAAAACAAAGTTGTTTCTAAAATAGCTACAGGAGAAGCCAAACCCAACAATCAAATACAAATAGCGCAAGGAAGTGAAAAACCATTTTTAGCCCCTTTATCAGTCAATAAAATCCCTATGGTAGGCAACAAAACCTATCAAAAGCTGGTCAGTTTAGGCGTGCAACACATTAAAACCATCCAAGAAATGCCCTTGGAGATAATGGAAAGTGTATTGGGAAAAAACGGTAAAACCATTTGGTTGCGAGCTCAAGGTATAGATCATTCTCCTATTATTCCTTTTCACGAGCGTAAATCTATATCTATGGAGCGTACTTTTAATAAAGACACCATAGACATCAAACGCTTAAAAGCTACTTTACAGGCAATGGCAGAGAGCCTAGCGTATCAATTGCGTAATGCTAATAAGCTCGCTTCTATCGTCACGGTTAAAATACGCTATTCCGATTATCAAACGTACACCAAGCAAACCAAAATTCCCTACACGAGTGCCGATCATATTTTCACTCCCAAAACCTTAGAACTTTTTGATAGCTTATATCAAAGAAGGGTGCTTATTCGCTTAATAGGTTTAAGGTTTTCAGGAATAGTGGGTGGAAATTATCAAATTAACCTTTTTGATGATTCCGAAAAGATGTTGCAGCTGTATCAATCTTTAGATCATATCAAGAATAGGTTTGGAGAACGTAGCGTCCTTAGAGCGTCAACGCTCGACACACGCACCATAGGCGGTATGCAAAATCCATTTAACGGAGAACCTCCTATTGTATTAGCCCACCGTAAACAGTAGGCACCTATGTATTTAAATTGTCATACGTGGTATTCGATGCGTTACGGTACGATGTCCGTCAAAGAACTTTGCGAGGAAGCAAAGCGTCACGCTATAAATACGCTTACCGTGACGGATATTAATTCTACCACGGCTTGTTTAAGCTTTATTAAAGAAGCCAAGCATTATGGTATTAAACCCCTTGTCGGAATTGATTTTAGAAATAATTACCAACAGGTGTATGTGGGAATAGCTAAAAGCAATACAGGATATTTAGCGTTGAATAACTTTCTTTCTCACCACCTGAAGGAAAAACTTCCTTTCCCTGAAAAAGCACCTGCTTTATCTGATTGTTATTTTATTTACCCTATAGAGCGTTACGCTAATAGTGACGCTTTTGAGTTAGGAGAGAATGAATGGATCGGAATTTCTTTTAAAGCTTATTCTCGTTACAAATTAAAAAGATTTTTAAGTGTAGAGAAAAAACTCGTTGCACTTCAAAGCGTGACGCTACGCCATAAAAAAGATTACAATGCACACCGACTTTTAAGAGCGATAGATAACAATACGCTACTTAGTAAACTACCTAAAGAACAGTGTGCTAATGAAGAGGATAAGATGCATACTTTGGAAGAATGCGTCACGCTATTTGAAGAAAATAGATATCTATTAGAAAATACAAAGCAAATATTAAACTCTTGCCACGTAAATTTTGAATTTAACCAAAAAGTCAATCGCAACTTGCAAATCTTCGGTAACTCTAAAGAAGAAGATGAATCCTATTTAAGGGAATTGTGTGACGCTAATATTGGGAAGCGTTACGCTAATGCGTCACGCAAGGTTAAAGAGCGAGTAGAAAAAGAACTAGAAGCCATTATTGGTTTAGGTTTTGTCTCTTACTTTTTAATTAACTATGATATCATTCAGTATGCTAGGTCTAAAAATTATTCCTTTATAGGGAGGGGAAGCGGAGCTAATTCGGTTGTAGCCTATATTTTAGGCATTACTAATGTAGATCCTATAGAATTAGACCTCTACTTTGAGCGTTTTATAAATAGCAGTCGAAGTTCACCACCAGACTTTGATTTAGATTTTTCTTGGAAAGACAGAGAAGATATCACTAATTATATTTTTGAGCGTTACGCTCATACCGCACTAATGGGTACGTATGTCACCTTCAAAAGAAAAGCTGTAGTAAGAGAATTAGGAAAGGTGTTTGGTTTACCTAAAGAAAATATAGACCGTCTGGCTTCTGGTTTTTTTCAAATGCATCAGTTAGATGAACTGGAGAAATTAGTTTTAAAGTATGGAGGTTATATTGAAGGTTTTCCCAACTATGTAAGTGTACATTCAGGTGGAATTTTAATTTTAGATGAGCCTGTTCAACAATACGCTGCTACTTTTTTTCCTCCGAAAGGCTTTCCTACTATACAAATTGATATGCATATTGCAGAAGATGTAGGAATACATAAGTTTGATATTCTAGCACAACGAGGATTATCTAAAATAACCGATGCTATTCAGCTTATAAAAGAAAATCAGCCTAAGGCTACCATCAAAGATATTGAAGATGTACAGCAATTTAAAACTGATCCTAAAATTAATAGTTTATTAGCTAAAGGGGATTGTATGGGTGTATTTTATGTAGAGTCACCTGCTATGCGTGGGTTGCTCACCAAGCTTCAAACCGACAATTACCTTAACTTGGTGGCTGCCAGTTCTATTATTCGTCCAGGAGTATCTAGTGCAGGGATGAAAGAAGAGTTTATTAAGCGTCACCGCAATCCCGAAAAAAGAAAAGAAGCACACCGCATATTGTATAACATTATGCCCGATACTTATGGGGTGATGGTTTACCAAGAAGATGTAATGAAAGTAGCGCATCATTTTGCAGGATTAGAGTTAGACGATGCCGATGTACTTCGTAGGGGGATGAGTGGTAAAAAGACCTCTAAAGGTCAAATGGAAACTATTGAAGCTAAATTTAGAAAGAACTGTAAAATCAAAGGTTATCGAGAAGACTTAGTAAATGAAATATGGGCGCAAATATCTTCTTTTGCAGGTTATGCTTTTCCTAAAGGACATTCTGCATCTTATGCCGTAGAGAGTTACCAAAGCTTATATTTAAAATGTTATTTTCCTTTAGAGTTTATGGTGGCTGTCATCAATAATGGAGGTGGTTTTTACAGTTTAGAAATTTACTTGCAAGAAATTAGAAACTGCGGAGGAACGGTTCACGCTCCTTGTATTAATCTAAGTGATTACCCAACGACCATTAAGGGTAAAAATATCTATTTAGGGATGGGTTATCTAAAGGAGCTGGAAATTAAAACCGTACAAATCATTCTAGAAAACCGTGCTTTTTATGGAAATTTCAAATCTTTAGAAAACTTTATAGATCGAGTAAAGATTTCTATAGACCAGATAGGGATTTTAATTAAGGTGAATGCGTTTCGCTTTACGGAAAAAGATAAACATCAATTGTTGTGGGAAGCACATTTCTTACTTCAAAAGAATAAGCAAATAAACACACAGCCCAAGCTTTTTAATAAGCAAGCTAAAAAGTTTACGCTCCCTTCTTTTTCTCAAGATTATATAACCGAATATTACGACCAATTACAGGTTCTAGGTCTATCTCTTATTGATCCGTTTCTATTACTAAAAGAAAAAGTAAGTTCTTCTGAAAGCGTTTACACATTAAAAGAGCGTCACGCTAAGAGCGTTACACTCTATGGTTATTTAATTACAGCTAAGCGTACGAGTACTTCTAAGGGAGAGCATATGTTTTTTGGAACATTTTACAACGAAGACTTTCAAATATTTGATACGGTTCACTTTCCAAAAGTCGCGTCACGCTATCCGTTACGCTCCAAAGGAATTTATAAGTGTATAGGAAAGGTAGCTGTAGAATTTGATTACCCTACCATTATTGTAGAATCTATTGTAAAAATGGAAGTGTTGGGTGATTCTAGGTTTATTTCAAAGTATTAATTTTTTATTTATATTTACTTATACACTAATCAAACATCTATGTGTTACGAAACTTCACTAACCAAGACTCAAAAAGTAATAGAAAACCATTATAAGGCGCCGATGAAGATCTCCGACCTTTTTCAACCATATTATCATCAATCAGGTTTTTCAAATCCTTATTTGTATGTTATTCCTCAAGAGGATCCTAGTCAAATTTATCCTATGGAATGGGGTTTAATTGCACCCTTTGGAGAGCGAGATATTCAAGGCTTTAGAAAAAAATATAACACCTTAAATGCCAAAAGCGAAACGGTACTCGATTCTCGAATGTATCAAAAACCAACATTAGAAGGGCGTTGTCTTATCATTGCAGATGGTTTTTTTGAACCCCATCACGATAAAGATGGAGCTCAACCTTATTATTGTTATTTAGAAAATCGACAGCTTTTTACATTTGCTGGTATTTATACTCAAGTAGATGATGATTATTGGAGTGCCAGTATCTTAACTACCTCCGCAAATCCATTCTTTGAAAAAATTCATAATAAGAAGAAAAGAATGCCTTTGGTTTTAGATCCCTCAATAGAAGGGAATTGGATAGATGGTAGTTTAAATGAATCCCAAATCAAAGAAATTTTAAACGATGGTTTTATTCAAAAGGATTTTGAAGCGCATCCTGTGAGTAAAGATTTGTATAAACGAGGAATCAATACAAATGAGCCTCGAATTTTAGAAAGAATTTAAATATAACTTATTTAAATAGGTTTTGGATAGTGATGATAAAAATTAGGCGATTCATTAAATTTTTTTCAATTCGCAGAACGTGTTTGTGTATGGTTAGTGGCGTGGTTAAGCACGTAATTTAGCAAATAAAAACCGAATAGAAAATCCGCGAGGATTTTCGTAAGTAGGTGAGAACCAGCCATTAATTATACACGGTGTTGGCATTTCGTTATTTTTTTATTTCAATCCGAGTGTCAATCCGTTTGTAAACCATTCCATTTTCTGGACTTGATCTTTCTTTATCGGTTTCAAATATTCCTTTAAAACGATAAAGTACAAATCCTAAATTATCAATGCTCCTTGGAAAAACAATCCTTTTTGTTGACTGATTTATTAAGTCATAATAATGAGTGTCTTTTCTGCCGTCTATTTTACATTTTTCAAATATGGTTTTTCCATCTGAACTTATTCTATTGTCCCAATCATTATTTTCATAAAACTTTGGAAACCACAAATTATGATTCTCATAAACTTTACTTTTAAACCAAGCCCTTTGAACTCCTTTGTAATTTTGTCCAAGACAATTGCTTGCATCTAAAATTGTTCTGAAGGCTGGATTTTCTGAAACTGACAAATAACCTTTTTTTCTATGATATTCTGGGTCAAACTCTTTTTTTAAATCCCAAGGTTCAAAAGTTCCGTTTTTAATATTTTCAGTTCTTAATTCTCTAATTTTTGAAATGATTTTATCAATACGGTCGTTAATGCTTTTAAGATTATCCGAAATTTTTATTCTATGCATTTTATGGTTTGTAGCCTCGATGATATCGACTTCTCGCTTTAAATCAAGTTCTATTTGTTTAGTGTGAAATGGTTCGTCAACTTCTATGTGCAAGTCAAATTGAGGGAAATACATATCAGTCAAAGCGTGTCCATTTGGTCGTCTTATATACTGTTGTGTAGTGAATTTTATGTCAAGATGATTAATTCCGTGCCAAATTCGAGTTACTACATAATTTTCAAAATTCTTTTTGTTTGTTTTAGAAATCTGTTTAATTATATATTCTAATTCTGTCAATTTTACGTTCTGTTTTTAATGAATGCCAACTGGTTATAAAATGCAATTTGTTGTCGTTATTCCGTCTACCAAACAGGATACCGTAAATATAGCTATTATTTATAAAAACATTTATGCTTACCCGAAATAGAACAAAATTTATTAAATTACGTAGATGAAAAAATCATTACTTATTATCTTTATACTATCGTTTAATTCAATTCTTTTTTCACAGAATGTAATTGGTGAAATAGATGATATAGAAATTTTAGGTGATGATGATTATTACGAAATTATATTTAAAACCAAAGAAGAAGGCTACACATCATTTTATATAGAAAATAACTCTTCTTCTAATGGCTATGATATTCTTAAAAAATACATTTTTCAATTATTTAAGAGTAAAGAAAAAGATGGGTACCTACTTCAATTTGTTGAAGATAGTGTGTTATTAAAGTATAAAGATAATAAAGTTGAGTTAGAAGTTTGGAGAGGGCATGATGGAGATACAAGAATTAATTCTAAGTTATATACCTTAAAAGAATATTTACTTTTATTTGGATTATCCCAAACCAAAAACTCATTTTAAAAATTAAGATGATGACACTATATGAATTTATACTTTTAGATAAAAACCAACAATATGAAGTTACTTTTAAAACAGGTGAATTTGTAGATGCTCATTTAGAAACCAACAAACGTTTTGCACTATATGCAGTAGATATGTTTTTTGTAGAGTTAGAATATGATGTAGCTACTAATAAAATTATCAAGTTAATAAGTTTTATTGAAGGAGAAAAATTAAATAGATATTGTAAATTATATTAAATTAAACTCATTTTCTATTCGTTTTTTTAACGAATTATAATAGTCTCTCTTCTCTTTGGTCAATTTTTTTTCTAATCCAATAGTTTCAGTGATAATTAGTTGTAATTCTTTTTTACTTTTCAATAAAAATAATTTTTCAATCTTAATATTCAATTGATCACAAATTAGAATTAGAATTTCCCAATTGCAACTATGTTCTGCTCTTTCTATGCGACCTATTGTTGTAGATGTTGAATCAATATGTACGGAGAGTTGTTCTTGCGACAAACCATTACTTAATCTCTCATACTTAATTATACAGCCAATTTGAAGACGTATTAGTTTGATTTTAGTTTTATCTAATTTACTCATAAAGTAAAAATTGATAAAAAAATTAGTATTATTCGATACAAATTTGTATCGAATACTTTTTATTACTATATTTGTATAGATAACATATATTTGCGATACTTCTGTAAATAAAAAATTAGAAGCATTCGCTTTGAATCTCGCATTAGGAAACTGGTAATTTGTGTGTACGAGAGGATAAGTAAGGATGCTCACGACCCGGGCGTGGGCTCTCTTATTCGTACACGGGTATACCAGTACCACTAATGCAATAAGTAGAGTTCCACGCCTTTTTGTATTGGGCCCGCTCTATAAATTTCAAAGCTGTTAATTTCTATTTTTAAGATAAGGAAGGTCGTGTCACCATACCTAAAGGTATGCTAACACCCTTATGCCTATGAGTTAAAAAAAGATTTCTCGACTCCGCTCGAAAAGACAAGACCGAGAAAAATTAGCTTAGAATGTGAGGTTATAAAAAGCCATCATGACGCTAATTGCTAATAGCTAAAGGCTAGAAGCTAAAAATGAAAACAAAAAAGCCCCCTCTATACTTTGACCGGCAAGAGAAGGCTAAACATTAATTTACTCAACGTAATTAACAGTACAAAGTTATGAAATTTTATTACACCCCCACTTACGGGTGCGGACTACTTTTGATCCTACTTCTCTTTTTTACAGGAAAAGTATGGGCTCAACAAGAATATACACTTACAGGAAGTGTTACAGATTCTACAGGAATAGCCATCCCAGGAGTACACGTACAGCGCCTTGGAGCCTCAACGGGGAGCACTACCAATTTTGAGGGAGAATATAGGATAAACGTAAGAGCTAATGATAGCTTAAAGTTTAGCTATTTAGGCTTTCAATCCCAAGTAATCGCCGTCAATAACCAAACGCAGATTAACCTTCAACTCTTCCCTAACGAAGAAACCTTACAGGAGGTCGTAATTAATGCGGGTTATTACACTACTACCGAAAGGGAGCGCACGGGAAGTATAGAAAAAATTACCGCCCAAGAGATCGAATTACAACCGGTAGGTAATCCTCTACAAGCTCTACAGGGCAGAATGCCTGGTGTACAAGTGGTACAAGGGAGCGGAATCAGAGGCTTGGCCACTAGCATACAAATTAGGGGTCAAAATAGTCTGCGAACCGATGGTAATTTACCGTTGTATATAGTAGATGGTGTACCCATTAATTCAAGTCCCGTACGCACCAGTGGGCTCTTAACCAATATCCCCGGTTTAGATCCGCTAAATACGCTCAACTTAGCCAATGTGGAGAGTATTGAAGTACTTAAAGATGCCGATGCTACGGCTATTTATGGCTCCCGAGGGGCCAATGGAGTGGTGTTGATTACCACAAAAAAAGGACAACATAAGGATGGCAAACTTCAAGTAGAAGCACGCGGCTATAAGGGTGTTGCAGAGGTCTCTCATCAAATGGATCTACTCAACACCTCTCAATATTTGACGATGCGTAGAGCAGCTTTTGCCAACGATGGGGTGGAGCCTACCGAACAGAATGCACCCGACCTTACCTTGTGGGATCAAAATCGGGAAACCGATTGGCAAGAGGAACTTTTTGGAGGGGTGGCGGAAATCACCAGCTTCGACTTTTCACTAAGTGGAGGAAATCAGTATACCTCCTTTTTAATTGGTGGGGGGTACCAAGAAGAAGGTACTGTATTTCCTGGGGATTTTGGCTATCAAAAAGCTACGGCAAATGTTAACCTTAACCATCATACTAAAGATGAAAAGTTCAAACTCAATTTTTCAGCGAATTACGGGATCGATAAAAATGAATTATTCAGTGACAAATTGGTCAATTTAGCTTTATCACTTCCGCCCAACGCTCCAGAGTTGTATGATGAACAAGGCAACTTAAATTGGGAAGAGGGTACGTGGACCAATCCGCTATCCCACCTCCAAAAAACTCAGCGTGTAGATGCTAATAATCTACTCACAAATATGAGCCTCGATTATCAACTCGCTAAAGGTTTTCATGCCAAAGCTAATGTAGGCTATACTTTTCTAATTAGTGAAGAACTGATCAAAAGTCCTAAAAAAGCTTATGACCCTATCTATTGGGAGTTTGTAGATGCTTCTTCTACGCATTCAAATATCAAGCGCTCTTCGTGGGTGGTAGAACCTCAACTGACGTACCACACCAGTTTTGGAAAATGGAATATACAGGCTCTAACCGGATTGACTTTTCAAAACAGTAACGACCAGAGTTTAATTAGTTTTGGACAAGGCTATAGCCATGAAAATTTAATTGGTAATTTGGGTGCGGCCGATCAAGTCCTTGTAGAGGCAAATGATAAAATAGATTACCGCTATACGGCGGGATTTGGTCGTCTGGGTGTAAATTGGAATAAGAAATACTACTTGAACCTTACCGGGAGAAGGGATGGTTCTTCTCGTTTTGGACCCGATAAACGTTTTGCGAATTTTGGAGCGGTGGGTGCCGCATATATTTTTTCCGAAGAAAAGTGGATCCAAGAACATTTATCTTGGTTAAACTATGGGAAATTAAGGGGAAGCTATGGAACTACGGGGAGTGATCAAATTCCAGATTATGGGTATTTAGATACTTACCAGCCTACTCCTGGTCCGGGCGGACTCTATGCCACCCAACTCACGAACCCAGATTATTCTTGGGAAGTAAATAAAAAATTGGAATTAGCCCTAGAGTGGGGGATGCTCAAAAATCGATTGCAAGGAGAAGTAAGCTGGTATCGTAACCGTTCTTCCAACCAATTGGTAGGCCTTCCCCTGCCTGCCACCACGGGTTTTGCTACCGTACAGGCTAATTTACCTGCTGAAGTACAAAATACGGGTTGGGAATTTAGTTTGAACGCTACCCCTATAAAATCGGCGCATTTTCAATGGCAGACTAGCTTTAACCTCACCCTTCCAAAAAACAAACTTGTTGCATTTGATGATATAGAACAAACCGCTTATAAAAATACCTATAAGGTAGGTGAGCCTCTAGACATAGCTTTGCTTTATCCGTATATAGGGATCAATCCCGAAACAGGTTTTTATGAGGTAACCGATGTTAATGGGGACGGCGTATATAATTATGACGATAGGGTGGTCGTAAAAAATTTAGGAAGAGAAAGCTACGGCGGGATGCAAAATAGTTTTACCTATAAGAACTTTAATTTTCAGTTTTTATGGGAGTTCGTAAAACAAGACAATTATACCTACTTTGCTCAAGCCGGTACCCCAGGATTTAAAGGGAATCAACCTAGCTCCATCCTCCCTGCATGGCAAAATGCGGGAGATCAAACCCCTACCCAAGCCTTTACGCAAGACATACCGGGTTTTATGACGCATTATTACGCTACACAAAGTGAACTTGCCGTAGAGGACGCATCTTTCTTACGCTTAAAAACCATGTCCTTCTCTTATAATTTACCCCAGCCTATTATAGAGAGACTAAATTTAAAAGCCTTACGTCTCTTTGCGCACGGCCAAAACCTAATGACCCTCACCGATTATGTGGGGCTAGATCCTCAAGGGGGAATGGTTTTGCCTCCTTTAAGAACCATTACTGGAGGCCTCGAAATTAAATTCTAAAAACACATCACGATGAAACATTATAAAATAGATAAAACACATATACTCTGGCTCGTTCTCCTTTTACTGAGTTTAACCGCTTGCGAGGATTACTTAGAAGTAGACTTACCCGATAATAGAATCAATAATGAGCAAGTATTTAATAACAAACAAAGTGCTCAAAGTGCTATACAGGGTATTTACAACCAATTGGCGAATGCTTTTTTTGCAGCGGGAGGTACCAACTCCGTGACCGTCTTAGCGGGATTATCGGCAGATCATTTACAAACGACGGTAAGTAGCCTCAACCATGAGCAGTTTGAGCGAAATGAGATTGGCATTCAAAACAGTTATAACCACGACCTATGGACCAGTGCGTATCAAATCATTTATCAATGCAACGCAGCTATGGAAGGCTTACATACGTCTACCTTAGCGCTAGAGGATATGGAGGTCATGCTGGGGGAAGTACGATTTATTAGGGCTTTCACTTATTTTTACTTGGTCAATATGTACGGTGAAATTCCCTTAGTGCTCAGCACCGATTATCGTATTAATGCTAAGATTCCGCGCAGTACGGTCGCCAATGTATATGCTCAAATTATAAATGATCTGCAGAGCGCCCAAGAGGCCTTGCAAGGGACCAACCTCCATGATCCGTTAAGGGCTAACGAATTTACGGTAAAAGCTCTTTTAGCCCGAGTGTATCTTTACCAAAACAATTGGAGCGAAGCAGAAACGCTAAGTACTCAAGTGATACAAAACGGGGGGTATCAGTTAGAAGAGGATCTTAATCATGTGTTCTTAAGCACTAGTCAAGAGGGGATTTGGCAAATTTCTCCTTTGCAAACAGGATCGGGAGCCCTGCATACTAGAGAGGCTAACTTTTTTATTATCGAAGAACAAGTGAGTAGCCTTACTCCCGTATGTTTATCTCCTCAACTCGTAGAGCTTTTTAATCCTACCGATGAAAGGAAACAGAAATGGGTGGGTAGCTTTACAGGAACAGAGGATACCTTCTATTATCCTTATAAGTATAAAGTGAAATATTCCACAACGGGAGACGCAACGGAATATTCGATGCTCTTGCGACTGGCAGAACAATACCTAATTCGCGCAGAGGCACGAGCAAAAAGGGCAGATGTAAATGGGGCAGTAGCCGATCTAGATCAAATTAGAACTAGAGCAGGTTTGACAAGTATCGCATCTCTTAACCCTAGCATTACGCCCCAAGCACTAACAGACTCGATCGCTAAAGAAAGAAGAAGGGAATTGTTTACCGAATGGGGGCATCGATGGTTGGACCTGAAGCGTTGGGGAACTGCCGATGAGGTATTGGCTCCTCAAAAAACTTTATGGGAGGCCGCAGACCAATTATATCCTATTCCCGAACAAGAATTAATCAACAACCCTAATCTTACTCAAAACCCAGGGTACTAAAACCACATTCAAATGAAAACATATATCCTTAGTTTAATTTTTTTGAGCCTGTGTTTTATGATAAAGGCCCAAGGCACTCAATACCACCCAGAGAAACAGCTCTCTAATCAACTAGCACTGGATTCCTCCATTTCGCATCAGCAGTTGGAGAATGGTTTCCAATATTTTATAAAGCCTATGGCGAACCTACATGAGCGGATAGATATAAGATTCCTTGTAAAAGCGGGGTCTAACCAAGAAGATGCCGACCAGTACACCTTAGCTCATTTTATGGAACACATTGCCTTAGATGCCGGTAAGCATGTTTCTATGCGTATGTTATATGGGAGTGAAATTTCTCAAGAATTGGGCTTGTCCCGGGGCGCAGTAAATGCCTACACAGCAAGAGAGTATACCGAATATATCTTAAGAATACCCAAAACAGAAAAAGCCCTCCACTTTGCCTTACAACTCGTGGAGGATATGATGAGTCACCTAGAGTTTAAAGACGAGTATATCCAGAATGAGCGTCCCCCTTTTTTTGATGAAAGTGAATTTAGGGGCGGTGAGGCTGGGTTATTGGGTCAAAGTACCTTGTTAGATAATAAAGTTCTGGGTATTGAAACGGAAAGACCCACAGATTATCTAAGTTTTATTGAAAATTTCCCTAAGTCTAAGCTCATACGCTTTTATAGAGACTGGTACCGTCCTAACCTTATGGGACTCATGATACTGGGTGACTTTGAGAAAGAAGAGGTAAGAATTTTGGCTCAAGACCTTCAAGAAAGGTTCTCATCCATTCCCAATCCTACGAAGGCACGACCGCGAAAAGAGGTCAAAAAAGCCTACCATAAAAAAGCACCTAGCTTTGTTACCCATGCACGCCCTACCCGCTATGAAGATCGTTTTTCTAGCAACGTATCCTATAAATGGTATATGGATCTCCCTCAAAACCCCAATTTAAATTCACATCAACAACTACAAGAAGATTGGAAACAAGAGTTATGGGAGCATATCCTCCAAGAGCGCTTAAATCTAAGTAAGCAAGAAAAATCTTGGCCTTTTCAAGTGGTGGTAACGGCATCTCCAGAAGTAGCCCCGCTGTCGTTGAAATTTGAAGGGCAACAGAAAGATTCCCAAGTTGCTTTTGCTCAAGTCATAGAAATTATACAACAAATGAAAACCTATGGGATCTTAGAGGAAGAATTGCAAAGGGCTAAAACAAATTTGCTTGGCGCTGGAATAGTTTCAAGTCAATCCTCTGCATATTGGGCAGATCAAATCAGGGATTATTTTATACATGAAAAGGCCCTACCCGAAAACAAAGAAAACCTCCGAAAGCAGTACCTGCTGGAGGTATCAAAAAAGGCAATAGAATTAGATATTCAGCAACGTTTACCCTTAAGTCCTAAACATATAGGTTTAATAGCCCCAAAAGGGAATCCTGCTTTACAAACTACTGAAAAACAATTGAGGGCAGGCTTGTTAAAAAGTAGCCAGCAACAAGTATACCCCTATCAGCTTCCAGAAAAACCAGAAAGTATATTAGAACCAGACTTGCTGAAGCAACTAAAATTAAGAGAGTTTCAGGAGATAGAATCTAATGTATCTGGGACAAAAGCCTATCGCCTAGCTAATGGGTTAAAAATTTTGATCCAACCCAATTCTTCAAATAAGGAAGTAAAAAAAGGTCAAAAACGGGTACACTTTCAAGGATTCACCTCAAGAGGAGCCAATTGTTTTGCAAAGAAAGACTTCTTTTCTGCGGTGAATGCGCCAGAGCTGGTCTTGCAGGCAGGCGTCGGGAATATGAAATCCTGGCAATTGCAGGAGTATTTAAAAAATAGAGGCCATCAGGTGAATGTTTCCCCGTATGTCAACTACGCAGAAAGTGGAATTAGGGGGAGCGCGAATCCCTCCCAACTGGAGGAGACCTTACAATTGGTATATGCCTATATGGTACACCCCCGAGCGGACAGCTTATCTTTCTTAACTTGGAAGCAAGAAACGGCACCTGATCGTTATTTGAGAAGACTTAACCATAATGATTTTAGAACCCATATCGAATCGGCTTTACAACACCAAGATAGAATTCCTAAAGGATCTCAACGACTAGAAGGAATAGCAGCAACCGATGCAGAAAGGGCATTAGATATTTATAAAGACCTGATGGGGAATGTAGAAGATTTTACGTTTGTATTTGTGGGCGATGTGGAAACAGAGGAGGTCTTAGATTTATGTCGTAAATACTTAGGGAATGTTCCCTCTTCAAAAGCGTATTGGGAATGTGAGGCTCCAATAGCATTTAAACCTCCAAAAAGGATAAAGAACAACACTTGGAAAGCCCATGAAAAGATGACTAACAGCTTAGTGAACCTCACTTTTTCTACATCCATACCTCCAAAAGATGACCATTGGCAAGCTGAAACTCAATTGACTTTTTTAGCGAGTTTGTTGGATGTCTTATTAATGAAGAAAATGAGAATAGAGTCAGAAGAAGGTGGTCCGTATGCGGTGTTTACCTCTTATAAACGTAACCCGTTGCATCAATATAACCAAGTGATTATTGAGTATAGTGCAAAACCTCAAGACATTCCACGTTTACAACAGCAAGTGCTTACAGCTATAGAAGAAATAAAACAAGAGCCTGTCTCTAAAGATATGTTGGATGCGGTGGTGACCGAGTTATTACCTTCGTTAAAAGAATCCAATTCAAGGAGGTTAGAAAAACTACTAGCCCATGAAAAATACCAGTATCAAGTGCCCTCTGCACAGAAGGAAGAGAAGTTTATTTTATCGCTGACTCCTGAAGATATACAACAAATAGCAAACTATTATTTAAAGGAAACTCCTCAAATTTTCCAGCTTATTCCTGAAAAGTAATGAATAACTTGTAGAAAGTGCCTGAATTAGCCAGGCTAAATAGGAAAGGGGACAAAAATGTCCCCTCTCTTTACCTCACTAGGTGAGTTAACGCTCTTAAGGATTAAGAATAAGAATGTCTCCGGATCCTTTTAAAGGTTGCGTTCTGTTCATGGTAGCGAAAACCTGATGTACTTCGGTTTCACCGGCATAACGTACCAAGCAATCAGCAGAGCCTTGACAATCTACTTGTACGGGCACCCAATTACCGGGTGTTTTTTCTACGTAACCAGAGATCGCTGCCTCATTCGTGTTGGTCGTTGTAAACGACATCCCAGTAGCGAATATCATCGCTAACACGGGAATTAAAAATTTATTTTTCATAATTTCTAAATTTAAATTAATATATACGCCTACTCTTTTTTACAGGTTTTCGGCTACCCCTGGCGTGTTGCGCAACACTTATATTTTCTTTCTTTGTAATAGAAGGGTAAAAGTCAAGCCTATGCTTAGCAAACCCATACCTAATTGCCAAGGCAAGGAAAGGGTAATCCATCCCCCACCACAAGAACAAGAGTTGGGTACGGTATGGAAAAGACGGACGGCCACATAACTGGTGTAAATCGTTAACAGACCCAGACTAACATATAAACCCATACGCTGGGTGCGGAAAAATGCTAGCGCCCCTGCGATAAATAGTAATAGAGCCGGGAGGAACCATGTGAGTGCCTCGACAGCGGTGGAGCCGAGATCTAATATGGGGGCATTCCATAACTGGAGTTTCCAATCTTTTAAATGAAACAGCATAAAACTGCCCAGGTAGAAATATAAAAAGATAAGGAGACCAACTCCCCAATCGAAATATGGATGTGTATGATTTGCTTTCATAAGGCATTGCATTAGAATAGCAAGGTAGAAAGCATATCGTCTTTTCCAGTAGGGTTTTCCCATACAAAAAGTATGGAAATAGCCTCAATTCTTACGTTTTACGTTTTACGTCAAAAACCACAGCAGTCTTATGTCATAAGTCCAAAAGCGCAGCGGTCATAAGTCTTCCGTCTTCAGTCCCACAACCACAGCGATCATACGTCTTACCTCCAAAAGCGCAGCAGTCTTAAATCATAAGTCTAAAAAAAAGCGTAGCGTTCCTACGTCCTTTTAATAAAGATTTTATTTTCACCTACCCCCTTTAAACATTTAATCAGCCTCAAGTCCTGTCTCTTGTTTCCTGTTTCCAAAACCCCAGCGGTCATAAGTCTTACATCTTACGTCTTATGTCCCATAACCACAGCGATCATACGTCTTACCTCCAAAAGCGCAGCGGTCATAAGTCTTACATCTTACGTCTTACGTCAAAAACCACAGCAGTCTTACATCTTACCTCAAAAACCACAGCAGTCTTACGTCTAACATCTTTCGTCTTACGTCTTACGTCAAAAACCACAGCAGTCTTACGTCATAAGTCATAAGTCCATTTTAAATAAAACCCAATTCCTTAGCGGCTTGCAACAGCGCCCTATCATCTTGATCTTCGACTTCAAATATTTCTTTCAAATTTTTCTTCCTACGTTGTACACCGGGATGTGAAAGGGGTAGAAAATGGGTTAAATCTTTGGTTTTAGTCCCTATAGAAAGCTGATAGAGTAAATGCCGGTCCATTTGATCGAGCAGTAAATCGCTACTCACATATTTTCTTAAGGCTTGGCGAACCGTTTTGCTATAGTAGGGTATGCCTTCTAGAATGTCGAGGATGGCCTGTTTAATTTCGCCTTCGTTGACATCGTTTTTAACTAAAAATCCCTCTGGGTTAATGCTTTTAAAAATACTATGAATTCTAAAATTGTGATTATAGGTGGTCGCAATAACAATTTGGGTGGTGGGAAATTTTTCTCTTACCCTTAACGCAAAATCCTCCCCAGAATATAAGTGTTGTTGGGGTAGGGGAGGTAACTTTAAATCCATAAAAAGAATCCCTAAGGGTTGGTGAAGTTGGAAACGCTCTAGCGCATGAATAGCTTCAGATAAGCTATGAGCTTCATTCAGGTCAAATTGTATAGAGGTCTGTTGTTGCTCAACCCATTCAAAGGCTTTTTTATAGGCTGTAGTAATTAAGGGGTGGTCATCGACTAATAAGACGGGTAGTGGAGGTATCATGTATGAAAAGTTTAGTGGGTTATATATTGCCAATCTAGGGGGTGAAAACGTATGCTGATCTGAGTTCCTTTTCCTACATGGGTTTCAAGACTCCAAATCGCTTTTATTTTTTCTATGCGGTGTTGGATATTTGAAAGTCCAATGCCCTCTTTTTTCGAATGAGCATCAAACCCAATCCCGTTATCCCACATTTTTAACAGAATTTCATCATCCTCTCTTATTTTCCAAAACAAATGAAATTGGGTCGCTTTGGCATGTTTTATCGTATTTAATAATACTTCCTGTACAATAGCTAACACATGGGCTTGTATAGGAGCAGGCCAATTGGTTTTAGTAAGTTCCATAGGAAATGAAGTATGGTAGGCAAGACCGTTAACCGGACATTGCTCGCTTAATAAAGCTTCCAGGTTTTCTAAAAAAAGTTTGTTGGCAGGTCTCTTTTTTAAATTATGGGAAATATCTCTAATTTCTTTTTCTATATGATGCAATTGGTCTAAATACTGTTGTTGTTCTTGGTTTGCTCTTTGCAAATGACTGAGGTCTAACATCGACCAATGCAAGCGTAATCCAAATAGTTTTCCTAACACCCCATCATGGAGGTCTTCTGCAATGCGGTAGCGTTCTTCTTCTCTTTCGTGACGCAGCTGTTGTTCTCGTTCTTGTTTTCTTTGAAGTTTTTTCAATTGATTTTTTTGTCGGATATACATATAACCTCCTATGATAAAGACCCCCACTACACCTAGGAGTATGATTAAGCCCCTTTTTTGGCGAACCAATTGCTCACTTCGTTGCTGATATTGTAGGGTTTCAAATTCAATCTTGGCGACTTTATGCCGTTGTTGACGCAGACTTTGCTCGCGTTCTCGTTGTAGATCTTCCCATTGCTGCACATAATTGCTGGTTTGTGGGGGGTCTACTTTGGTAAGAAATACGAGCGATGCCAGACTTTCTCGGTATAAGTCTATACTTTTAGAAAGGTGTAGCGCTTTTTTTGCCCAGTGGATCGCCTGAAGGCTATCTTGATGGCGGAGGTAATAGGTGGCCAGGTGTAGGTTACTGATGGCGACCCCTGCTTGGTTATGCAGACTATCGCGCAAATGTTTAGCCTTATTTAAATCTGTGAGTAAGTGGGGGGAGGGCATTGTTTGCTGTTCTATAAGACTTACGGCTCTATTGTCTATTAATCTGGCGTATAGGGCAGGGTTCTTTATGGGAAGGGTGTTTCTTTGTAGGGCTTTTTCGTAGTAGTGGGTGGCCATTCTAAAATTTTCTTTTTTATACCATAGTAGCCCTATATTGTTATAGGCTTCTTCCTTTAAATAGCCAGTACTATTTTTGGGAATATGCTTAAAGGCCAATTGATGGTAATGCAGTGCCTTATCAAAGCCTTCTAAATCTTCATAGAGTAAACCCAATTGGGTATAGCAACGAAAGATTTGTAATTGTTTTTTGGCTTTTAGAAAGTAGGGTAGCGCCTTGTAAATATAATGTTCACTTCCCGTATAATCCAATAGCCTACCCTTGATAAAAGCCATGTTATAATACATTTTAGCTTCATAATAGGGATGTCGGTTTTGCCCATAATTTTCACGTGCCTTACTATAATGGTAAAAGGCAGGCGCATAATGTTCTTGGCGGAGTAAGAAACTGCCAAAATTCCACTGTGCTTCGCCTTGGGCTATCGTGTCTCTTTGCTTTACAGCCTCTTCTAGAGCTTCCTGATTATAGGTGTAAAAAGTGATGGAGTCTGCCATGTTCAATGCTAGATCTGCTAGCTGTAAACGATACCTCAATTTTTGAGGAGAAGTAGGTAATTGGCTCACCTCCTTAGCCAAGGTATCGAGAAATTGAAGACGTTCTTCTCGCGTATTTTCTATCTCTTCGATTTGATGTATATAATCTTCTAAATGCGGTGCGGGGACGGGAGGTATTTTTTTTTCGGTACAAGCTATCCCAAAAGCAAGAAAAAGTAGTAGCCTAAGGAGATAATTCATAAAAGAAACGCCGGTTGAAAGCATAGCGAATAAATGGCTTACTAAAATAAGCAAAGGATTTTAAATTTACTAATTTTCAATCCCTTGTACTTATAACCCTTAAGCATCTTTATCATCATCAGGCTCCTGACTTTGATCATCACCCGTATCATTGGAAGAATGGTTGCTAGTAGATTCGGTACTATTGGCTTGCTGGTTTTTATGAGGAGAGAGGTCTTCGTGAATAGGTACAGGAGTACATGCGTGGGCAGTGCCTATAATTATAATTCCAATTAAGTGGTGTTTTTTACAGATCATCATACTAGTTTTTGGTTGATAGTTGTTGTTTTGATGTCTTTACCATGATTATGCTAGGCGAAGTGATAATAGTCTTATAGCCCTTTCACAGCGGAGTAAAAGCATCTAGGTAGGACCAAAATTATTTCTCAGAAACGATGATGGAGTAGGTTTATCCCATACTATTTGTAGGGCAAAACCATACTTTAATATGAATGGATTGAGGTAGATTTCTGCCGTATGTTCAATATAAGATCTATGGAAAATTACCGTCACATTTTAGTACAGTTGGAAGAGGAATTAATAGCAATAGAAACGGAGTTTGATGATCCGCTTATGCTTTCAGAAAAAGGGGTGCAGTTGAGTAAATCTTACCTAAGGAAGCTAAGGAGCTTAGTAGTCGAATTAGGGTTTGCTAGTGAAGAGGAGGAGTGTTATTTCTTTAAAAGCTTAAAACCCAAACTAGTGAGCAAGCTGATTTATTACATTAAATTATTTACTATTGAAAGCAAACGCCCTCGCAGTAGTAGAAAAGCTCAAAAGAATTATTTACATACCGAGATCGATAAGCTACAGCATTATTTTAATGAGAATTTAGAATTTTACCACTACTACCGTAGAGGAGCGGTTAACTTAGATCATCATTTCTTTCTAAGGAAAGGAGCGAATCTCCGTTTGCATCCCGATACCATTCACTTTGTCACCGATGCTCAATTTTCAACGAGTCACGACAGTTCTGTAGCCACGATCATGGCCTATGATATGCTCATTGCTTATTTACAAAAACAACTGGAATGCACCAGTCGGCTCACCACCCCCGTAAAAAAATCAATTCCCCCAGTAAAGTGGTCTTGCAATAAAGTAGACCTTATCGAACTTATTTATGCCTTACACACCACTAGAGCGATCAATGGAGGCGCAGCGAGCATCAATGAAATAGCCTTGCTGTTTGAGCGGGTATTTACCATTGAATTGGGAGACTACTATCGTACTTTTTTAGAATTGCGTTCTAGAAAAATCAATCAGTTAAAATTTCTAGATCACTTAAAAGCTTCCTTGCATCAACGTATGAAAAATGCCGATGCATAAGCACTAAAAAATTATATAGAATGGGTATTAAAAATCCATCACCCTAATTGGATGAGAACACGAGTCTGTTAGAAAATGGCTTAAACCTTTATGGTACTTAATATCAGTGAGAAAACATTGGGTAATTCTTCAGCAGAATGGGAGAAAGCTTTAGGCTACAAGCGAGAAGACACCTCGCTAACTTATAGCATCCTCTAGGCAAAGCCCTAGTGAGTCCACTGTACGACTAGATTGCTCTTAGGACAGTATTACGATCCTCTAGGATTATGTGGGAGGATAGTGGACTCGGTATGAAAATAACATCTTTAATGAATAACTATTTAATTTATATACTATGGCACATTTAAATGAAAACAATCAATTGGTAGGCAGTTTAGGCAATTTAATTTTTCGCATTGTCAAAGGCAAAGTCATTGTACAGACGAAACCTGATTATGCTAAACTTAAACAAACCAAGGCCACTCAGAAGTCCGCTACAGATTTTGGTCGGGCTTCCACCGTCACTCAAAAGTTTAATGCAGGGTTACAGGAAATTGTACAAGGCTATCACAGTCCGGATATGTATAATCGAATGCGAAGTAAAATTTTACAAGGGATGCGCACCCATACTTCTTTACCTCTTGGTGAGAAGAATTTGTGGGATGGCACTCCCGAACTTCTTGAAGGTTTTGAATTTAACCATGAAAGTCAGTATAAAGATTTTTCTGATTTATGGGTAGTCAACTGGCAGCTGGATGTGGAAAATCGAGTACACTTTCAACAAAAGGCATTTGTTCCCAAAACCCATCTTCATTGGCTCCCTTTTACGGGACGGTTAGAAGTAGCCTATTGGATAGGAGCATTTCATAAAAAAGATTATAAGCCCACACAACAGCACTTTATAAAATTAGAGGTGTATCCAAATTATACCGAGGTACCTATTCAAAATTTTGTGAGCGATGCTTTTCCCACGGAGAGTTTGATTATTGTCGCTGCGAGTTTATTATATTACAAATTAGATCCGGTTGTGGGAGAAATATTATTAAACCATAAGCAATGTCATCCCGTACGAATTTTAAAAGTAATGAAAACTTGAGAGGGAATGGTTTGGTATTAAGTATGGAAAGAATAGATATAAGACTTTTATAGAAAATGGACATATGACTTTTGGACTTACGACGCTTGGACCTTAAATGATAAATTTAGAACTACGAAATACTTCTGAATACGATTACCCCATGCGTCGTAATCACCCTTACATACCGGTAGGGTAGGCTTGAAGTAATAAAAAAAGCAACCTGTCATATTGAGCGCAGCGCAGTGAAGTCGAAATATCTTTTTAATTAATCCCTTAAATTCCTGTTGAAACAGATTTCACAGTCCTCCGTCCATCGAAATTACAGATATAAAACAACCTGTCATGCAGAATGGAGAGAAACGAAATGAAGCATCTTTCTCTTCAATATCTCAAACTTCTTTTTAAATAGATTTCCCAGTCCTCCGTCCATCGAAATTACAGAGAAAAGTCTCCTCTATCGAGAACAGAGTGTAGAGATTTTATTTACTTCTCGTTCCGATTTTAACAGGAATGCTTTTAATGCAATTTTCATTTTCAAGAGATGAGAAAATTTTTAAAATGATTGAGGTAGGATTTAGGGCAAATGACAATTTTATTAGAAATTTTCTTTTTTAATGAAACATTTCTTCTTTTCCATTGCCGAAAAGAAGCAAAAGTCTAGACTGATTTTCCTGAACTTGAAAATCTGCTAAAAAGCTTTAGCCTGCGGATAGCAAACCGCTCCGCTAGGCTATCCTCCCAATCCAACGCTAAGTTTTTTCTTGATTTTACTACGCTCATGAAAAGTAGGTCATTTCTCTTTCTAATAAAATTTGAATTATTTTTAATAATAGTAAAAAATCCCATTAGAAAACACACGGCCTATCGAAAATTGCTTGTAAAATTGGTAGTGCAGTAAGCGTAAAATTTTAGGTTGTTTGAGACCGATGGCAATCGGGTGAGTTCCTAAAATTTAGCTTGCAACCTACAATTTAGAGTAAGATTCGTAAGCCTAGACCTTCCTGCCCGTACCGGTCGGGCGGGTTTGGTTCTTTTTTAGGTAATTTAAAAAAGAACAAATATAAATTTTAGTTAAGAACTATTATTTACTTCTCAATACAATTACTCCTTGCGTCGTCATAACTTAAAATAACACAAAATAACCTGTCATGCAGAGCGGACCGCAGTGGAGGGAAGCATCTCTTCAATATCTCAAACTTCTTTTTAAACAGATTTCTCAGTCGTGCCTTCTTCGAAATGACAGATATAAAACAACCTGTCATGCAGAATGGAGAGAAACGAAATGAAGCATCTTTCTCTTTAATATCTCAAACTTCTTTTTAAACAGATTTCCCAGTGCTCCGTCTATCGAAATGATATTACCATGCATTGAACTTGATGGTACGCTGCAATCGTAAATTCAACGTAGTTAAATAAACTCAGCATGACGAACGTAAGTAAACACCGTAAAGGGCAGCCTTATTATTGTAATTTCTAACCCACGTGAAGGTCTATTAGAGTAGGTGTTCACAATGCACTGTATTGAAATTAAATAGTAATTAGATAACTAATATTTGCTGTTTTAGTTACTTTAACCGTCATAACGGGAATTATACGGAACGTTTTTATTTATTACTAACATATTGAAAAACATATAATTATGACTAAAAAAATATTTACTCTAATTCTTATCATAATGTCACTTATACTATTAATAATACTATTGGAATATGGAGTGTTTGAAGAATATTTAGCGTACATCTTAATTCCTATTTTAATAATCTATTATTTTCTGGGTCAATATTCTGAAAAAAAGTTTAAGAAATGATTTATTTTAAGAGCATAAATCCATTTTGGTTTAAATGTGAAAAGTCAAGCTTTATTTTTAAATAGAATTAGTAGAAAATAACAACGCATCAGATTTTTAACTATAGCGGAATTGAATACTTGCTGAATTTACTCAAATTTGGAAATACTAAAATAGGGAATTAACGTAATAATAAAAAACCTTAACTTTAGAATATTTAAAATCGAAACTTATGAAACTAACTTATATAGTTACCTTTTTGACTTTAATGTTGAGTAGTTTTATGACTGCCCAACAAAAAGACTGGCAATGGATTAAACAGGGGGGAGCCAGTATAGAAGGAGACGAAACCGAAGAGGCTTACGATATTGCCACCGATAACGACCGAAATGTATATGCGGTTTCGGCTATGGGGATTTATAACTTACAAATAGATGGAAATACCAAAACCTTTTACGGTTCTCCTGCAGCTACAAAAAGTGATTATGCATTGGCAAGCTTTGCTTGCGATGGCACTTACCGATGGTCAAAGATTATTGGAGGAAAAAATGATGAAACCCCTCCGGTTATTGAAACCGATGATAATGGATTTTTATATATGGCAGGCAAGTTTAATTCCTGTGATAAAGATGAGCCATATCACTATCCGGCTCGTATAGAAAATGATGTTATCTTAGACCAAACTTCAACTAGCTGTAGTCTGATGTTTTTAACCAAATATGATAAAGATGGTACTATGATATGGTTTAAACAACCAATGGCCCCTACTACTAGTTCAAATGCTATAAGCCATACTGATTCCCGCGGCCTTGTTGCAACGGCTAATGGTGATCTTCATTGGTTGGTACGTATCCCACAGGGCACATATGCCAATGGAGCTTATACCAATAACCAACCGGATGACACCTGGCATATTTTAAAATATGATAGCAATGGTAATTTTCTGGGAGGGGCTTATTTAGATATAAGATTACCAGGCATTCCTAGAAAATATTTAAAAATGTATAGAAACCCCTACAATGGGAATTACTATTTTACCGGAAGGAGGTCTGCAAATGGAAGCCAACCCAGTACTGCTACCATAGGTGGTCAACAAATTACCGGTTCGTTTTATCTTGCCAGTTTTGATGCACAGGGGAATTTTAAATGGCTTCGACAAAACACCACCTCTTTCCAAGGTTTAGGGAGTACTATATACGGGCTAGATTTTGATAGCCAAAACAATATTTATATGGGGGGAGGGTTTTTAGGTTTTAGTTATGACACCTTTTTAGGGCAAACCATATCTGGACAAATAGCTCCAAGTTTTGTCATGAAAACCAATCCTGATGCCACCCAGGTGGATTGGTTTTCTTACAATGATTATGGTTCTGGTTGGACTCGAGGGGCTATTCAACTAAAAGACAATACACTTTACCTTACAGATCAAGGCGCAACGCAAGTTAATTGGGGCAATCAAACTGTCAACATCAATAATTCAGGAGAAGGTACTGAAATTCTTTTTGCAACATTCGATAAAGCCACCGGAGACTGTACTTCCCTCGATTTTTTACCAGGAAACAATGGTCACCCCGATAGAGGTTCTGCCCTTGCCATTGATGTTAATGGAGATGTCCTCATCGGAGGGCAGTTTGAACACACCCTCTATGATAGCAATGGCGGGCAGGTAATGAACCCCAACCCTTCCAACACCAACTTTTTTATTGCCAAGTACGCCACGGAGCCCTGCCCTGTATTAGGGGCAAACGCTTGGAAAACACAAAGCATAAAACTATGGCCCAACCCGGCAAGCCGTACTATTCATATTTCGGTTCTATCGACTAGCAGTTACCGTATGTACACTATTACTGGGCAACTGGTCAAACAAGGAGAACTTAACATCGGTAAAAACAGCCTTAGCATACAAGAACTTTCTTCTGGGCTTTACCTTATTGAAACCACCAATACACAAGGAAACAAGCATGTTAAAAAAATCGTGAAAGAATAAATAAGCATAAAGGTCGTCACCCTGAACATGGTTCAGGGTCCCATCCTCAAGATTTGTTTTTCAATATAGTATGAGATGCCGGATAAAGTCTGGAATGACAAAAACAACCAATTATTACAAATTATGGATAAGTAATTATTTAAAAATGAAAACCTATGAAACCCATTTATATAGTTATCTGTAAATTACATGTGTAATAGAAATATAGAACAGAGAATTATTCAGAAAACAAAAATAAAAAACACACATTAACAAAGTACTGGAACAAAAAACAAGTAAAAACTCATTAATTTTTAGCTAAAGTACTTCTGTAAGAATCACCCTATACTAGTCCTGATTTTGCAATAGCAAAAGCCTATTTTAAAAACATGTTAGCTACCGCTATCAAGTCCCATTTCTTACAAATGTTTTCTCTCTTTCATAAATCAATCGTCGGAGACAAGTCGTTACGATTCGTTCTTAAGTTTCCCTGTAAGCCTTGTTGTGTTTGCAGGGATTGAATGCGCCATCCCGAACACGAATTATCTTATGGTTTATTCAATAGTATAAGCACTTATCATACAAAAACAATTCATTGTGCTTATACACGTTTCATAATCCAATCAGAAATTAAATTGAGAACTTTTGGAGAGAACGTCTCTTCAATATTAGAATATTCATCCATTTTGCCAGTTTTGGCGTTTTGGAACAAATGATTAAGACCTTTGATTTCAATGATTTCATAGTCTTTATTTTTTCCTTTGACTAATGCTTGGCGCAGACCATCTTGGTTAATCTTTGCTTCTACTTGTGTATCTAAGCTACCATTTAATGAAAGGACAGGACAATTCACTTTTTCGTATTCATTTGCCGGATTATAATCATAGAAATACCGTACCCATTTTGTTGTTCGTACCTCTACCAAACTTGTAATAATTTCATTTATCTTACTATCTGGTACACCAAGATTTTGGAGTATTGGAGCAATAGTTTTGTTGTAATGTGCTTTTAATTCAGGTTTTATTTCAGAAATATCCTTATTCTGTTTTGCAATTTCAATTGCTTCTCTAATAGCCTTTTCGTAAGCTGCTTCATCGGGTACAGGGAACGGACGCATCGTTTTGGACTGAATGACCGAAAGTTCTGTTCCAGAAATTCCTGTACCAGCCAGAGAAATGATAAAGGCAACATCGTTGGCTTTATTGGCTACTAAAGGAGCAATAATGCCACCTTCACTATGCCCTATCAAACCAATTTTATTTACATCAACGTCTTCCCTTGTTCTTAAATAATTCATAGCACTAATAACATCTAAAGCAAAATCGTAAGTAGTCGCTTTAGAATGATTACCAGTTGATTCACCAAATCCTCTATCGTCATAGCGCAAAACAGCAATACCTTGTTTTGTAAGGTAATCTGCCAAAATCAGAAAAGGTTTGTGCTGTGATATGGTTTCGTCTCTGTCCTGCGGACCACTACCACTTATCAATATAGCTACGGGATATCTTTTATTCCCATTAGGACGTGTAAATGTACCAGCCAGCGTTATATTAGCATCCTTATTGGCAAAACTCACCTTTTCCTCAATATAGGGATATGGTTTAACAGGCTCTTGAGGTCTATTCACTTTTGGTGTTTCTAACACCGAATTCCTTGATAGATTTAGGGTAAAAGAATTTAGACCTTCAACCATTTTACCTTTTATTGAGGTGTGGTCATTATTCAGTTTACCACTAAAATTCATTCCTACATTAGACAAATCGATTATCAGACTATCACCTTTAACCAAGGTCTTTATTGCTTTTATTCCACGGACTCTTTGTGATGGAATATCGATGGTGGTTTGATACGCTTTTCCTTCTTCTTTAATATTAAATATGAAATTGAATTTTGTGTCTTTATCCAATTCAATAGCACCCTTCCAATCACCTGTGATATTCTGTGATACTATGGTGAATGTTAGAAAAAATAAGCAGATTGTCATTAAGTATGTTTTCATAGTTTTGATTCTAAAAATTAGTGTAGGGTATTCCTTGCTGAATTTTTTTCAGCATAATTTTGAGGTTTAATTTTTTAATAAATTTAGTCTGTGTCTCGTGTTTAAGAAGTAGTATCCTCAAGCTCTTCCAGAATATAAGAAGCAGAAGCCGTTACCTTTTTGTATTTGCCATATCCCCAAATGGAAAATAGAATTAGAAAAACTGTCATTATGGGAATGTACCAGTACATTAAATTTATGTTTGTAATAAATATGTCTTTTCCTTTAAAAACTTTAACAACTACAGGTAAACTAACCGCCAAAAGAATAAAATTGAGGTAGATGCCAACTTTTTGTGTTAACAGAAATTGCTTTTTCTTTTTAGCATAAGCGATAAGTGTTTCTTTGTAAGTGTTATTGGTTAAATCTATATTTTTCATACTATTAATGGAACGCAGCACAACAACTGGAAGTACAATCAAATAACAAACGGTAAAAATACCAGAGGCCAGTAAATACCAAGTATTCAGTTCAGAAAACCGTAAAATGAGCAGAATAGCTGCTATAAAACAAATGACAGCACCCATTCCTTCATACTTTGAAAGTATACCTATTTTATTTTTATAACGTTCTTTGGTCATTTTCATAATTAATTTATCGGTTAGTTTTTTTTGATTATCCAGTCGGTCGCTCATTTGAGACCAAGTGGCTTGCATTTCTTCGAGTTCCATAATTTTATTTTTTTATTATGTGTTTATTCAATTTTTCTTTTATCCTTGCCATACGTGTTCCAACATTACTGGTAGACATACCTGTTATTTCCGAAATTTCTTCATACTTTTTTCCCTCTAAAAAAAGAAAAACAATTCCTTTATCAACCTCACCGAGTTCTCTAATGTGAGCGTATAATATTTTAAGTCGTTCTTCAAGAACTGGGTCGTAATTTTCATTTATCAGTACTAAATCATCAAGTGATGTTTTGTATCCTTTTCTTTTCTTATTCTTTAGAAATAATAGCGATGTATTTAGTGCGATGCGATATATCCAAGTACTTAGTTTTGCATCACCTTTAAATGTGTTAAAGGATTTCCATAACTGATATACGATATCTTGATATAGGTCCTTTTGGTCATCCTTATCATTGGTATATAACCTTGTCATTTTGTATAGGATTCCTTCATTATCTTGAATTACTTCTACAAATTTGTTTTCTTGTGTCATAAATTATTCGCTATACTCTATTAGTATATACTTACTTTAAAAAAGCACAAAATATTTCATTTTTTTAGTTGGCTCAAAATTCTTAATAAAAAAGAGAGAAGAAAAATTGATATATTGTATTTACTAATCATCGAAATAATTGAAGTTCATACATTATGAAAAACTAAAAAGCTTCTGTAAAAAACGGTGGGTAACACAGAATATAACTCCATAGCTATTCAGTTGCTTAACCGAAGTTATAGCATATTTGGATAGTCGACAAATTTTTAAATTTACTGTATTTTTTATTTTTTATTTTGGTAGCAGTAGTCCTTCGGTGGACGATTTCCAATAAAAAAGATAAATAGTAAAATTTAAAAATCTGGCTTGTGCTTAATCCGAAAATAATTTTATAATTTGCACGCTATGAGCCACATACAAGACCGTTGGTAGCAATACAAGAAAATCGTTTTTCAACTAAACATTTAGTAAAAAAATTGTATTTTTGATTAAATACACGAATTATGGATTTACAAACTCGAAAACTCAACTTAATAACTTATCTAGCCCAAATTAAGGACGAGATATTATTTGATAAATTGGAAAATTATATCCTAAAAAGAGAGATTGAACACAATCCTGAATTAAAACCATTTACTGTCGAGGAATTAGTTAATCGAATTGAGAAATCTGAATTGGATTTCAAAAATGGGAATGTAAAAAGTCAAGAAGATTTAGAGAGAATATCAGCTAATTGGTAACTATGAAAATAGTTTGGACTGATTTTGCTATCAGAAATTTAAAAGACATTTTTGATTATTATTCTATTGAAGTAAATAAAAAACTTGCTCATAAAATTAGAAAACAAATATTTAAATCTTCGAAACAATTAATAAAAAACCCGAATTCTGGTCCAGTAGAACCTAATTTGACAATTCTAAATAAAAATCACAGATACTTAATAAGTGGACATTATAAACTTATTTACAGAATTATAGACAATGAAATTGTAATTAATGATGTCTTTGACACACGACAAAATCCGACTAAAATGAATGATGAAAATCGGATTGAATAATAAAGTACTACTGGCAACAAAGTACTGTGGTAAAAAACAAGTAAAAACTCATTAACTATTTACTAAAGTACTTCTGTAAGAATCATCCTATACTAGTCCTGATTTTGCAATAGCAAAAGCCTGTTTTAGTAACTTAGATAAGTGAATAAAACGCTTGACCGACAAGGGATTTACTACCGATACAGCAATACCATTTTTGTAAAGAAACTGTGCAAGTCGATAGTGATAATATCCCGTGGCTTCCATTACTACCAAAACATCTGGTGCTAATGTTTTAACAAATAACTTAAAACCAGAAGAATCATTTTTAAATTGAGAATGACCACAGTCACTACCATAGACATCAAATACATCTTTATTGATATCAACTCCAACAGTTTCCTTATATTTATCCTTAAAACTGATTTTATGAAAGAGCATACTACTAGGATCACAACAATACTTCGACAAGCTCAGTACAGGCTTTGAAAACGAGGTCTAGCCTCACACAACTGAACGTGATTGAAGTAGTTAAAGAGAGGGGATGAGCACTGTTGTCGAAGTCTAACGCTTCACCGTATATCATAACCTTAATTCTCTCGGTTCTTTCTAATTTATAGTTTAAAATTAATAAGAATCAAGCTTAAGACGTATAAAATTAATTGCTGGTTCTCGCCTACTTACGAAAGTCCTCACAGACTTTCTATCTGTGATTTATTTGCTAGATTTAATGCTTAAAACACGCAACTAATCTTATACAATCAAGTTGGCATTAATTAGGAAATTGCAACATTCAATAAAAATCATCGTCTTCTTTAAAATAGCAATCAATCAAAATAATCATATTATGAATAGAATGAGCTTATGCTTAATTGCAATAGTTATTCTAATAACATCTTGTCAATCAAATAAGAAAAAAGGAAATGTTGATTCCTCAAATGATAACGAAATATCCATTCAGGAGAGAATTGAAAATAATATCTACACAATAGAAGAAAATGGTAAAAGCGATTCTTTAGTAACTACTATTCAATCAAGAATGAAAGCACTAAATGTACCAGGGTTAAGTATTGCTGTTTTTGATAATAATGAAATTCTTTGGTCAAAGGGTTATGGCAAGAAAAATAAAGAAACAGAAGAAGATGTAAATGAAAATACAATTTTCCAAGCCGCATCAATTTCTAAACCAATTGCAAGTGTAGCAGCGTTTAAATTGATAGAGGAAGACAAATTTTCTCTTAATGACGATGTCAACTCAAAACTAAAAAGGTGGCAAGTACCCAATAATGGATTTACAAAAAAAGAAAAAGTGACACCAAGTAGAATAATGAGCCATACATCAGGGTTGAGTACATCAGGTTTTCAAGGATATAACAAAAAAGATTCAATACCAACGTTAATAGAAATATTACAAGGCAGTAAAACAACTAATTCCGAACCTGTACGTGTATTTCAAAAACCCGGAGAATCCGAATTCTATTCAGGTGGTGGAATGGAAGTATTACAAATGTTAATGGAAGATGTAAGTGGAAAAGAATTTCCTCAATTATTAAAAGATTTAGTTCTTAATCCAACTGGAATGAATAACAGTTCCTTCTCTTATCCACTTCCAGAAAAACTACGTAAGTTAATAGCCTATGGCTATGATGAAAAAGGGAAAATTATTGACGGTGGTTATCACATCTATCCCGAAAAAGCAGCAGCTGGACTTTGGAGTAATCCAACAGATTTAGCTCATTTTATGATAGCATTGGGAAAATCATACCGAGGAGAAGATAATAGTTTATTAAAACAAAAATCGGCAAAAACAATGATGACACGAGTTCCAAATGCTGGCGGAATAGGAATTGGAATAGACGGAAAAGGAAAAGCCTTTCGTTTTAGGCACACAGGAGGAAACGCTGGTTTTGTTTGTTATGCGGTATCTTTTGCTGATACTGGGCGTGGAGTTGTAATTATGACAAATTCGGACAACGGATTTCAAATAATTCACGAAATAGTAAGAGCCATTTCCAAAGAGTATAATTGGCCAGCTATGTGGATGCGTGAATAAATAGGGTTTTTCGAAGTACAGCAAAATTCTTCTATACTACAAACTGAAAAACAACGAATACCAACAAAGTACTTTGGTAAAAAAACAAGTAAAAACTCACTGATTTTTAGCTAACGTACTTCCGTAAGAATTATCCTATACTAGTCCTAATTTTGCAATAGCAAAAGCCTGTTTTAGTAACTTATTACACACAGCAATTAAAGCTAGTTTCCTACAAATGTCTTCCTCTCTTTCGTACCTCACTCGTCGGAGACAAGTCGCTACTAGCCATTCATAGATTTTTCTACAAGCCTTTTTGGGTTTGTAGGCATTTACTGTGGATAAAAACAACTAATTTCTAAGCTTTAATTGGTTTTACCTTGCTCATACTCATTCTTTGCTCATCGGAGGTAATACTATCCTGCTTTTGCCTCTCGATTTTATTCCTCATTGCAGGGTATAAAACTCGAGCCTTAAATGTTAAAAAAACACCCCATTCGTACCCCACTTGTGAATTAAAAAGAAGATTAGCCTTCATCTTTGACTTATAGATCTTTTATACGATGCATCGAGATTTATGGGGTTTGAAAGGATGAACCTTTAATCATTCTAATGAATTCACTTTTTAAATTTTTTATTATGGCCCAACAATCAGGGATTATCAAATTAAAAGGAACTCTAGGGGGGATTTCTTTTTACAAGACTAGCGACGGCTATTTAGCCCGCGAAAAAGGAGGGGTAAGCGCCAAACGGATTGCTAGCGATCCGGCGTTTCAACGTACTCGAGAAAATAATGCAGAATTTTCTACGGCAGGAAAAGCAGGAAAATTAGTGCGTAATGCCTTACAGGTATTGCTGCAAAATGCTAAAGATAAACGTTGTGTAGGACGTTTAACACGTGTGCTCTTAAGTGTAGTGAAAACCGATGCGGGCAATGCTCGTGGAGAACGCAAGGTGCAAGATGGCAATATGCGTTTTCTTCACGACTTTGATTTTAATGAGAACGGTAAATTAGGTTCCACTTTCTTTACCCCTTTTGTAAGTGCTTTAGACCGTACCACAGGCGATCTTAGTTTGCAAATTGATAGTTATCAGGCTGCAGTAAGAATAGCGGCACCTCAAGGTACGACGCATTATCGTTTGAGTTTAGGGGGCGTAGAGTTAGATTTTGAAGAGCGAAGCTTTAATTTTTCGATGGAGCAAAGTGCTATTCTTCCTCACGATACTAGTGAACAACCAGCGAGTACCTTAACGGCAAATCTCAACCCAGCAAGCACATTACCCATAGTGGGAGTGATGGGGGTGGAGTTTTTTCAGGAAGTCAACGCCGAGATGTATCCGCTCAAGAACGGTAGTTATAACGCACTAGCCGTCGTGCTTGTCGATCAGGTTTAAAATGGATTTGGTGTTAAAACGGAGTTATTACCCAGATGGCTGTAATGGGACACTCTTTATTAACGGAAAGCAGCTATGCCATACCATCGAACTTCCTTGGCGGAATAATCAACGTTCCCAATCATGTATTCCGGAAGGGACTTATCGTTTGAAATTGAGATTTAGTCCGCGCTTTAAATGGCACCTACACGTGCTAGAGGTTGCACAACGGGATTTGATCTTGTTTCATCCTGCCAACCATGCACTAACAGAATTGCGAGGTTGTATAGCGCCAGTAAAAAGGCTAACAGGGCCCGGTAGGGGATTGGAATCTAGATTGGCTTTTCAGCAATTGAAACAGTTGGTGTATCCAGCTTTTCAACGAAAAGAGAAGGTACAATTAATTATTAATTCTTAAAAAAACAAAGAATATGAAAATTATAGAAAGAGCGAAAGCTCCCACCCCAAAACTGTTTCGGATATTGAGGAATATCGGTCTTACCTTGGCAGCAGTAGGGGGTGCCATTGTAACAGCGCCTGTAAGCTTACCTGCTTTGGTAACTAGTTTTGGGGGTTACCTAGCCGTAGCTGGAGGGGTTCTAAGTGGGGTAAGTCAGGTAACTGTGCAAGAAAAGAACAAACGAGAAGATGAAACCCTTTAACCTAACCTTAGGAGGAACTGCGGGAGGTACTTTGTTAAGCGTAATTCCTGTACTCGATTCTCAAGAAGTGATGCGAACCATTGCCTTAGCAGCGATTGGCGCGATGGTTAGCTTTATCGTTAGTTTTTTAATTAAAGCTTATTTGGATAAAGAGGAGTAGGTCTATTGCAGATTGAAGTGTAGTGTAAGACTGTCTAGAAATAGGCAGTCTTTTTTATATAATTCAAAATGGTAAAGCGGATAGTTAAAATTTTAAAGTAATTATACCATAGAAGGTGATGAAGATTTCAAAAAGCTAGCAGACGTAAACAAATATAATAATCTTTTAAATTTTTCAATACAAACAAACTATGAAAAAAATCTTATTCCATTTCATTGCGTTGGCCTATATCTAGATTGGGAAGGATTGGGATGCAAATCTCAAACTTGTCATTTCGAAGAAGGCACGATTGAGAAATCTGCTCCAATAGGGATTCAGATTGTTATTGAAAAAGATATTTCGACTCCACTGCGTTGCGCTCAATATGACAGGAAGTGATTGTCATTCCGAAGAAGGCACGACTGAGAAATCTGCTTCAATAGGTATTCAGATTGTTATGGAAAAAGATATTTCGACTTCACTGCACTGCGCTCAATATGACAGGTTCTTTTTGTTTGTCATTTCGATGGACGTAGGACTGAGAAATCTACTTCAAAAGGAATTCAAGGTCCTAATGAAAAGATGCTTCCCTTCACGATGTTCTGTTCTCCACGGCAGGTTATTTTGTTTTATTTTAAGTTATAATGACGCAAAGAGTAATGATATTGAGAGGTAAATGATAGTTTTTAGCTACAATTTATATTTTTACTTTTTCCCATCGTTAGAAAAAGACCTCTTCGCTAGAAGATGCACGAACTCCAATAAAATAGTAAAGCGTGAGCTAAACAAACCCGCCCGACCGGTACGGGCAGGAAGGTCTAGGCTTACGAATCTTACTCTAAATTGTAGGTTTGTAATCTAAATTTTAGAAACTCCCCCGATTGCCATCGGTTTCAGACAACCTAAAATTTTACGCTTACTGCACTGCCAATTTTACGAGCAATTTTCGATAGGCCGTGTAATATTCATAATTATAAGAAACGACCTATCTAAAAATATAATGAAAATCAAGGAAGCAGCGAGGGCTAAAAAATGAAAAGCTGTTTGAGGCCGACTGATAAGAAGGATGAGTTCTTTTCATTTGTGGCTGGGGATTCCGTAGGATTTTTTTATAGATTTTTAGTCAGTCTTGATCTTTTGCTTCGTTTTGTATCAAGACAAAATGAAGAGATGTTTTATTATAAACAAGATATTTCGACTTCACTGCGCTGCGCTCAATATGACAGTAAGCGATTGTCATTCCGATGTGCCAAATACTTTTGAAATATATTTTTTGCTATTATTAAAAATAATTCAAGTTTTATTAGAAAGAGAAGTGACCTACTTTTCATGAGCGTAGTAAAATCAAGAAAAAAGCTTAACGTTGGATGGGAGGATAGCCTAGCGAAGCGGTTTGCTATCCGCAGGTTAAAGCTTTTTAGCTGATTTTCAAGTTCAGGAAAATCAGTCTAGACTTTTTGTTACTTTTCGGCAATGGAAAAGAAGAAGAAGTTTCTAGAATACTTAAGCAATAACAAAGTGAGTGAGTAAAAGAAGGGATTTTTCCTTAAAAAGAATATTTAGATTTTCTAAGTTAAAGATACTTCGACTCCGCTGTGCTATGCTCAGTATGACAGGAAGTGATTGTCATTTCGAAGAAGGCACGACTGAGAAATCTGCTTCAACAGGAATTTAAGATATTAATTAAAAATATATTGAAAAATCAAGGAAGCAGCGAGGGCTAGAAAATGAAAAACTGTTTGTAACCGACTTGGTAAGAAGGTTGAGTTCTTTTCTTCAGCTTTTTATTTCAGTTGTTTTTTAATATCCATTCTCTGATGTAAAATTCTAACGATTTCCACAATTTCATTATCCACTTTTCTGTAAAAAATCAGATGGGATTTGATTCTCGACATTCGATAGTTTTTTCGAGTTTGCTCTGCAGATTTTCCAATCAGATCGTTGTCCGCAATAAATTCAATTTCTGCTATTATTAAATCGTAATATCTATCCGCTTGCTCCTTTGACCATTTATGGAAAGTATAAATCCAAATTTTATTTAAATCCTCAATCGCTTGTTCACTTATGCGGTACTTATTTTTACTCATAAGTGTTTGTTATGTAGCTCAGTCAGATTTTGTTTTGGATCAAAATTTTCCACAAATCCACTATCTTCACCTATTTCGAGAGCCTTAATCAATTCTCTTTCTTTTTTTTCTTCACGTTCTAACAAACGTAATGCGGAACGAATCACTTCGCTAACCGAACCATATCTTCCAGAGTTTACTTCTTCTTTAATAAAATCTTCAAAATGATTACCGAGTGATATTGATGTGTTTTTTCCCATTCTGATTGTATATTTACTCAAATATACCAAATCTTGGTAACGTAACCAACTCAACTCCCGGTAGCTTACATTTCAAGTTCAGGAAAATCAGTCTAGACTCCTGCCCGTACCGGTCGGGCGGGTTTACTTAGCTCACGCATTGCTATTTTATTGGAGTTCGTGCATCTTCTATCGAAGAGGTCTTTTTAGCAATGGAAAAGAAGAAGAAGTTTCTAGAATACTTAAGCAATAACAAAGTGAGTGAGTAAAAAGAAGGGATTTTTCCTTAAAAAGAATATTTAGATTTTCTAAGTTAAAGATACTTCGACTCCACTGCGCTACGCTCAATATGACAGGGAGCGATTGTCATTCCAACAAGTTTGTCATTTCGATGGACGAAGGACTGAGAAATCTGTTTCAACAGGAATTCAAAGTGTTAAAAAACAAAAAACTATGACTGTTTAATCCAGAGCTCCTATTTTTCTGCTAACTGCTAACTGCTAACTGCTAACTGCTAACTGCTAATAAAACAAAAACTCGCCATAAAGATTTCAAAAAAGCTAGAAGAAGTAAACAAACATAATTATCTTTGAAATCCTTCAATACGAACCCATTATGAAAAAAATTTTATTTCCATTCATTGCGTTGGCATTTATCGCTTGTAATGATTCAAAAGAAAATCAAGAAACCGCAGAGAAAGACATGGCATTAACCTACCCTAAAACAAAAAAAGTAGATACGGTAAATACTTATTTTGGAACCGAAGTAAAAGATTCTTACCGTTGGTTAGAAGATGATCGAAGTGAAGAAACTGAAGCTTGGGTAAAAGCAGAAAATGAGGTAACCTTCGATTATTTAAGTAAAATCCCTTATCGAGATACCTTAAAAAACCGACTTTCAGCATTGTGGAATTATGAGAAAGTAGGTGCTCCTTATAAGGAAGGTGATTATACCTATTTCAGTAAAAATGACGGCTTACAAAATCAATATGTCATCTATCGTTATAAAACAGGTGAAGATCCTGCTACGGCAAGTGTATTTTTAGATCCCAATCAATTTAGTGAAGACGGGACAACTTCTTTGGGAGGGATGAGTTTTTCTGAAGATGGTAAAACTATGGCATATTCTATTTCTGAAGGCGGAAGCGATTGGAGAAAAGTAATGGTGATGAATGTGGAGACTAAAGAGATCGTAGAAGATACCTTAGTAGATGTGAAGTTTAGCGGCATGTCTTGGAAAGGTAATGAAGGCTTTTATTATTCTAGCTATGATAAGCCTAAGGGGAGTGAGCTTTCAGCAAAAACAGATCAACATAAACTATTTTACCACAAATTAGGAACTCCGCAAAAAGAAGATCATCTTATTTATGGGGGTACACCAAAAGAAAAACATAGATATGTAGGAGGAAGTGTAACCGAAGATAACCGCTATTTGATTATTAGAGCGAGTACCTCTACCTCGGGAAATAAACTCTTCTTAAAAGATTTATCTCAGCCTAATAGTGAGCTTGTTACGATTATTGGAAATACCGATACCGATACCTACGTGATTGAAAATAAAGGGAGCAAACTCTTTATAGTCACCAATAAAAATGCTCCGAATAAAAAGATTGTCAGCGTTGATGCATCGCAACCTCAACCTGAAAATTGGGTAGATTTTATCCCAGAAACGGAACATGTATTGAGTCCGTCTACAGGCGGAGGTTATTTCTTTACAGAATATATGGAAGATGCGGTTTCAGCCGTAAAACAATACGATTATGAAGGGAATCTAGTTAGAGAGGTACAGCTTCCAGGTTTGGGTAGTATTGGAGGTTTTGGAACGAAGAAAGAAGAGAAAGAATTATATTTCTCATTTACCAACTATGTAACCCCAGGGAGTATTTATAAGTATGATATTGAGGCAGGGACTTCAGAATTATTTCGTCAGCCTCAAATAGATTTCAATTCAGCTGACTACGAAAGTAAGCAGGTATTTTATACCTCAAAAGACGGGACTCAAGTTCCTATGATGATTACTTACAAAAAAGGAGTAGAGCTCAACGGGAAAAACCCTACCATTCTGTATGCGTATGGCGGATTCAATATAAGTCTGACTCCCTCTTTTAGCATCACCAATGCCGTATGGATGGAGCAAGGCGGTATTTATGCAGTAGCCAATCTTCGCGGGGGTGGAGAATACGGAAAAGAATGGCACGATGGCGGAATCAAAACTAAAAAGCAAAATGTGTTCGACGATTTTATCGCTGCTGCGGAATATTTAATCGATAAGAAATACACTTCTAGTGATTACTTAGCTATACGTGGAGGCTCTAATGGAGGATTGCTAGTAGGGGCCACGATGATTCAGCGTCCAGAGCTTATGAAAGTAGCTTTACCTGCAGTAGGTGTTCTAGATATGTTACGCTACCATACTTTTACCTCGGGTGCAGGTTGGGCCTATGATTATGGTACAGCCGAAGACTCTAAAGAAATGTTTGAGTACCTTTATAAGTATTCTCCGGTTCATAATGTAAAAGCAGGAACTGAATATCCAGCCACCTTAGTGACGACGGGAGATCATGATGACCGAGTAGTGCCAGCGCACAGTTTTAAGTTTGCGGCAGAACTGCAAGCCAAACAAGCAGGAAGTAACCCTGTGTTAATTCGTGTGGAAACCAACGCAGGTCATGGTGCTGGGACTCCGGTAAGTAAAACCATTGATCAATACGCCGATATTTATGGTTTTACGCTTTGGAATATGGGATACAATGAACTACCTTAACAAGGACATATAACTAAAAAAAAGCGCTTGTTTTTCACAAGTGCTTTTTTTATTCTATAGATATTTTTTTATGTAATTTGTGCTACTGGAGACATCAAGTTAACCTTTTAAATTTCAATGGAGAGGAGTTGACTGTTCTAATCAATACAAATTCTCTTGATTTGAGTCATTCGGGATGGAAATGAATGCAGAACTTTGGTTTACTTAGATCTATAAGACAACAGAAAACTATTCCCCGAAAGCGTAAAGTATTTGTTTTACCCAATAATCATCCCTGCGATAGTGGCTGAAAGTAATGAAGCTAACGTTCCTCCAATCACAGCTTTTAAACCAAATTTAGAAAGTGTTTTACGTTGTCCTGGTGCTAAAGAGCCAATACCTCCTAATTGAATCCCAATAGAAGCAAAATTGGCAAATCCGCATAACATATAGGTGGCCATGATTATTGATTTCTCATAAGTAAGGCTTAATGCTGTTGCAGGATCTTTTAATTCAGCTAATTGAATGTAACCTACAAATTCGCTTGCTGCAAGTTTAATTCCTAAGAGTTGCCCCATAAGCATCATATCTTCGGTGGCCACACCTACTAACCACATAAGAGGAGCGAAAACAGTTCCTAGAATGGCTTCAATAGAAAAACTTTGGTAGGGGGTGTTTGCGGCTAAAAATCCGTTAAGGTGAGTCCAATCTCCAATTTTAGCAAAACCATAATTAATCATAGCAATAAGCGCTACAAACACAAGAAGCATAGCTCCAACATTAGCAGCTAGTTTAAGACCTTCGGTAGTTCCATTAGCGATAGCATCTAGGATATTAGTTCCAATTTTCTCTTCTGAAACTTCTACACTTGTATTGATTTTTTCCTGCTGAGGGTATAATATTTTAGATATGATAATAGCACCAGGTGCAGCCATGACAGATGCTGCCAATAAATGTTTCGCAAACTCTAATCGAACAACAGGATCATCGCCACCTAAGAAACCAATGTAGGCTGCTAAAACCCCACCAGCTACCGTAGCCATACCGCCAACCATCACCAAAAGAATTTCAGATTTGGTCATTCGCTCTAAGTAAGCTTTAATCATTAATGGAGCTTCAGTTTGTCCTAAGAAAATATTTCCAGCCACACTTAAGCTTTCTGCCCCAGAGATGCCCATCAACTTGGTAAGCACCCAAGCCAGCCCCTTAACAACCACTTGAATGACTCCCAAATAAAAGAGTATAGAGGTTAATGCGGAAAAGAAAATAACGGTAGGTAATACTTGAAATAAGAATATAAAGCCAAAGCTTTCTACATCCATCATTCCGCCAAGTAAAAACTCACTACCCGCGGCGGTAAAATCTAATATTTTCACGAATATTTTTCCTACAAATTCAAAAGCTACTTGTACCCAATAAACTCTTAAGACTCCATAAGCTAAGAGAAGTTGAGCACCAAGACCAACACCAACTGTTTTCCAATTAATGGCTTTACGGTTGCTGCTTAGTAAGAATGCGATCACTAATAGAGAGAACATCCCTAAGGCTCCGCGCCAAAAACTTTGAAAGGTGAAGCCTTTACTTTTTATAATGTTCTTCGTAGGAAGTAACAAGGTTTCTTTGGCTACAGAATTTACTTGAGAAAGCTGTATTTCTTTCTCATTTTCGATTAAGGTAAGCGTAGAATCTGTGAGTGTAGAAATCTTAAATTTACGAATGCTGTCTTGTGGCTGATCGTAAAAAAAGAGTAATAATTTATTTTGTAGAAGGTAGTTTCCCTTAGCGGAAATACTGTCTCTAAAGCTGTATTGAAAAACTCCGCTCTGGAGGTTAAGCTCATCAAAGTCTAGCGATGTAGTTGGAGAACTCTCAATTTTCCAGTCTTTTTCTATAGTTTGAGCATTTACGAAGCCTAAACTGATCATAGAAAAGAAGAAAATAATTTGTAACTGTCTTTTCATAAAATTATTTTCTTTTTGAGATTTCATCTCTTAACCTTGCTGCTTCTTCATAATCTTCTTTATTTACAGCTTTTTCTAATTCCTTTTCTAAATCTTGAATTGATTTTTTAGGAGTTTCACTTTTAGAAGGGCTATCCTCACTCAAATCTTCTTCATCAAACTCTTTATTGATCATCAATTGAGTTTCTTGTAAAGGATCATCTTCATCTTCTTTCTCATCGGTTTTAAGATAGATTCCAGCTTTTTCAAGAATGTTTTGGTAGGTGAAAATAGGCGCGTTAAAACGTAGTGCTAATGCAATAGCATCACTGGTTCTAGCGTCGATAATTTCCTCTATTTTATCACGTTCGCAAATAAGGCTAGAATAGAAAACCCCATCTACCAACTTATGAATAATCACTTGTTTCACTTGAATTGAAAAGCGATCTGAAAAGCTTTTAAAAAGATCGTGAGTTAAGGGTCGTGGTGGTCTTATGTCTTTCTCTAAAGCAATAGCAATAGATTGTGCTTCAAAAGCACCGATGACTATGGGAAGTTGCCTTTGACCTTCCATTTCACTTAGCAATAAGGCGTAAGCTCCATTTTGGGTTTGGCTGTAAGAAATTCCTTTAATCGTTAAACGCACTAAACTCATACATCAAAAAATCAAAAATAATAAATAAAAAAGCGGTCTAAATAAGGACATTACATATTTAGACCGCCCTATAAATTAGGGGCACAATTTATAAAAATTATGCGTTATTCGCCTTAAATTCTTTTAATTTTTCTGTAAGCTTTGGTAGAACTTCAAAAGCATCACCTACAATTCCGTAATCTGCTGCTTTGAAAAAAGGAGCTTCTGGATCGTTATTGATGACAACTTTAGTTTTTGAAGCATTGATACCAGCTAAATGCTGAATGGCCCCAGAAATCCCCACAGCAATATATAAGTTAGAAGCCACTGGTTTTCCTGTTTGCCCTACGTGTTCGCTATGTGGTCTCCAACCCATATCACTTACAGGTTTAGAACATGCGGTTGCAGCGCCAAGAGTTTCAGCAAGATCTTCTATCATTCCCCAGTTTTCAGGACCTTTTAATCCTCTACCCCCAGAAACCACGATCTCTGCATCTGCAATAGTAACTTTGTCCTTTGCTTTGTCAACCGACTCTACGTTTACTGTAAAATCTCCTTCCGCTAAAGTAGGAGCGAAGTCTTCTATAGAAGCTTCCGTATTGTTTTCTACTAAACCGTAAGCATTTTTAGAAACCCCAATAACTTTTACCTCTGTAGAAATGTTAGTCACATTAAAAGCTTTGTTAGTAAAAGCTGTTCTTTTTACTTGAAAAGGCTCTGTGCTGCTAGGTAATTCTACCACGTTAGAAGCGTAACCTGCTTCTAGATCTACTGCTAAAATTGGAGCGATATATTTGTCGTTAGCCGTTTGACCGATAACCACTACTTTTGCATCTTCATTTTTTGCAGCTTGAGCAATAGCATCGGCATAAGCTTCGGCATTAAATTTTGCTAATTTATCACTAGCCACATTTAATACTTTCGAAACTCCGTAGTTTCCTAAAGATGCGTTATCATTTGCATTAATGCTTATTGCGGTTACTGTTGTGCCTAATTGATCTGCAACTCCTTTTGCGTAAGAAGCAGCTTCGTAAGAGGCTTTTTTAAATTTTCCGTTTTCGGATTCTATATATACTAAAACTGACATGTTTTTATTTTTAGAGTTTATAAAATTAACTGATTTAACAATTTCAAAAGCTTAAATTACTTTTGCTTCGTTATGTAATAAGTTAATCAATTCGTCAAGATTATCTTCACTAACTAATTTCACATCTCCTTTAGGAGCTGGTTTTTCAAATTTTTCAGAAGAAGTAAAAGCTTCAGCATTTGAAGGTTCAACTACATTTAAAGGCTTTTTTCTTGCCATCATAATCCCTCTCATATTTGGGATTTTAAGATCGCTTTCTTCTACTAATCCTTTTTGACCTCCAATCACTAATGGTAAACTTGCTGTAAGGGTTTCTTTACCGCCATCTATTTCTCTAATAGCAGTCGCTTTATCTCCGTCAACCTCTAAGCTTACACAAGTATTTACAAAATTAGCACCTAAGATCTTAGCCATCATTCCTGGTACCATTCCTCCATTATAATCAATAGATTCTCTACCTGCAATGACTAAATCGTAATTACCATCTTTGGCTACTTTAGCTAATTCTTTAGCTACTTGAAAACCATCTTTAGCTTCCGTATTTACTCTAATGGCATTGTCTGCTCCAATAGCAAGTGCCTTTCTTAAAGTAGGCTCAGTTTCAGCGCCTCCAACATTTACGACATCTACACTGGCTCCTTGTTTTTCTTTGAACCACATTGCACGAGTTAGTCCAAACTCGTCATTAGGGTTAATTACAAACTGAACGCCATTGGTGTCAAACTTGGTATCCCCATCTGTAAAATTTATTTTTGATGTGGTATCTGGTACGTGACTTATACAGACTAATATTTTCATGTGTTCTATAGTTTTTTTGTGCTATTTAAAAAATGTACTGCGAATATAATAAAATATACTTAAAAATACTATGCTTGCATAATAATTTTTTCCTGAAAAGTTATAGTATTTAGACATGTGAATGTTTACTTTTGCGTTGGTTAAAAATTATAGATAACAGTTATCATGAGGACAATTCAATTTAGAGAGGCGGTTTGCGAAGCGATGAGCGAAGAAATGCGTCAAGACGAAGCCGTTTATTTAATGGGGGAAGAAGTTGCTGAATATAATGGAGCATACAAAGCTTCTAAAGGCATGTTAGATGAATTTGGACCAGAAAGGGTGATAGATACCCCTATATCTGAAGCTGGATTTAGTGGGATTGGTGTAGGGTCTACCTTAGTAGGAACTCGTCCTATCGTAGAGTTTATGACATTCAATTTCTCTTTAGTAGGAATAGATCAAATCATAAATAACGCTGCTAAAATCAGACAAATGTCTGGAGGGCAATTTAATTGTCCTATTGTTTTTAGAGGGCCAACTGCTTCGGCGGGACAATTGGGAGCTACGCACTCACAGGCTTTTGAGAGTTGGTATGCAAACTGTCCTGGTTTAAAAGTTATCGTTCCTTCAAATCCTTATGATGCTAAAGGATTATTAAAGTCGGCTATACGAGATGAAGACCCAGTGATTTTTATGGAGAGTGAGCAAATGTATGGGGATAAAGGGGAAGTGCCAGAAGAAGAGTACACCATTCCAATAGGAAAAGCAGATATAAAAAGAGAAGGAGAAGATGTGACAATCGTATCTTTTGGGAAAATTATTAAAGAAGCTTACGCTGCTGCGGAAAAATTAGAAGAAGAAGGAATCTCTTGTGAGGTTATCGATCTAAGAACAGTAAGACCATTAGATTACGAAACTGTAATTGCTTCCGTAAAGAAAACCAATAGATTAGTAATATTAGAAGAGGCTTGGCCTTTTGGAAATGTTTCTACAGAGCTTTCTTACCAAGTGCAAGAACAAGCATTCGACTTTTTAGATGCTCCTATCTTAAAAATTAATACGGCAGATACACCTGCACCATATTCACCTGTTCTTTTAAAAGAATGGTTGCCAAATAGTGAAGATGTTGTTAAAGCTGTAAAAAAGGTAATGTATAAATAAAATTATACTCCTATATTTGAAGCCTTATCATTTTAGATAAGGCTTTTTTTATTTATGAAATTTAACTTTTTACTTCTTACACTATTATTTCTCGGCTCTATTGGTTATGCACAAACCAAAATTGGAGGTTACGTAAAAGACACTAATGGTGATCCCATCCCTTTTGTTAACGTAGTATTTTCTAATTCATCGGAAGGTACGATTACGAACGACGATGGTAGTTACTATATACAGTCAGATAAATCCTACAAAAGCGTTGTATTTTCATTCATTGGTTTTAAATCTAAAACGATCGATTTAGAAAGTTCAACGACTTATAAAATGGAAATTATTTTAGAAGAGGAGGAGAGTGCCTTATCTGAAGTCGTTATTTATCAAGGAAAAACTTCTAAAAAAAATAACCCTGCGATAGATATTTTAAAAAAAATCTGGGAAAATAGACGAGAAAACGGGGTTAAAAAATTTGATCAATACCAATTTAAAAAATACGAGAAACAAGAATTCGATTTAAATACCATTGATAGTTCTCTAGTAAATAGTAGAATTTTTAATGGGATGGAATTTATATTTGATCAGACCGATACCAATACCGTTACCGGGAAAACATACCTGCCTATTTTTATAAATGAAGCTGTTTATAAGGTATATGGAGATAATAATCTTAATGAAGAGAAAGAAGTTCTTTTAGGGAATAAAAACTCAGGATTTAGTGATAATCAAACCCTTATTGCTTTTATTAAAGACTTGTATGCCGACTATAATGTATATGATAATTACTTGAAATTTTTCGATAAAAGCTTTGTAAGTCCGTTAAGTACAACAGGAGTAGATAATTATAATTATGTGCTGGCAGATAGTACTTTTATCGATAACAAATGGTGTTACAAAATTGTCTATTATCCAAGGCGTAAAAATGAACTTACGTTTAAAGGGGACTTTTGGGTAAACGATACTACGTGGGCGATAAAGAATATTAAACTTCAGGTGACTAAAAGCGCTAATATAAACTGGGTAAAAGAAATCTATATAGAGCAAGATTTTAAAGTTTTAAATGACTCCGTATTCTTAATTACAAGAGATCATTTTATGTCTGATTTTGCTTTTAATAAAAAGCAAGAGTCCCGCGGAGTATATGGGAAGAGAACCACTCTTTACGACGATTATAAATTTGATATAGAAAAAGGTTCGGCATTCTATAAGGAAAGGGCAGACCCTTATCAGGAGTATGTATATGATCGAGACAGTACCTTTTGGGATAACAATAGGTTAGAAGGTTTAAATAAAGATGAGAAACAGGTGTATACCATGCTCGACACTTTAAAAACAGTAAAAGCTTTTAAGCGACTGTATAATATAGGAAGTGTATTGGCATCAGGTTATATAGAGTTTGATAATTTTGATTTCGGACCCATATTTTCAACCTTCGGTTATAATGATGTAGAAGGTATTAGGATGAGAATGGGAGGAAGAACCTATTTTAGCAGAAATGATCCTTGGCGTATTGAAGGTTATACCGCATATGGTTTTAAAGACGACAAATTTAAATATGGTATAGCAGGAAAATGGCTTTTAGATAGAAGGTCGCGACTCATTGTTTCAGGAGGAAACCGCAGGGACATAGAGCAATTAGGAGCAAGTTTAACCAATACCAACGATGTGTTGGGAAGAAGTCTTGCATCATCTTCTTTAATAACGGTGGGTTCTAATACCAGTCTAACCGATATTAATTTATCTACCGTTTCTTTTGAATTAGAGCCCCTTAAAAATTTTAATATAAGAATAGGTGGGTCTTACCGAACGCTTAAATCGGCATCAGATCAGTTTAGCTTAGCTTATTTTACAGATGAAGCAAGAACACAAACCACTAACGAGATTACTCAAACCGAGATCTCTACCATCTTAAGTTATTCTCCTGGAAGAAAAACCTCGGGATACGGAGTAGATAGAACCATTATCAACGACGGTGACTTTGCTCGTCTCTTCTTTAATTATTCCCTAGGAGTTAAAGATCTTATCGATAGTGACTTTGATTATAAACGAGTACAGTTTTTCTACAGACAACCTTGGCAAGTAGGAGGTTTTGGTAAACTAACTTCAACCTTTGAAGCTGGGAAAACCTTTGGAGAAGTACCTTTAGGTTTACTAAATGTAGTGCCAGGAAACCAAACCTTGTTTTCTATTTTTGGAACCTTTCCTTTATTAGATTTTTATGAATTTGTGACCGATTCTTACACCAGTTTGCATATAGAACATAACTTCAACGGAAGGTTTTTTAGTAGAATTCCCATCGTAAGGGATTGGAATTTAAGAGAAATTGTTTCTATTCGCGGAGTAATTGGTGATATTTCTGAAGAAAATCAGTTATTAAATGCCTCTACTTCCAATCCCGTTTTATTCGCTCCAAGTGAACAAGTTTACTGGTCTTATAGTGTGGGAGTGGGCAATATCTTTAAAGTATTTCGTATAGATGCTCACTTTCGTGGAAACTATTTTGATAATCCAGGAGCAAGAAGTTTTGGAGTAACTGGCTCATTCGGATTTTATTTCTAAAATAAAGTGCTCATTCAAGGATATTTATTAAATTTGCAATCTTGTTTTTTGAGAAATAATTAATACAATAAGTATAATGACATTTGATGTTTTAGTAGAAATTCCTAAAGGAAGTAGAAATAAATACGAATACGATTTTGAGTTCAAAAAGATTCGTTACGATAGAATGATTTTTTCTTCAATGATGTATCCTGCAGACTATGGTTTTGTTCCAGAAACTTTAGCTTTAGACGGAGATCCTTTAGATGTATTGGTATTGGTAACAGAACCTACTTTTCCTGGTTGTGTAATAGAGGTAAAACCAATTGGTGTTTTTCATATGGCCGATGAAAAAGGTCCAGATGAAAAAATTATCTGTGTACCTGTTAGCGATCCAATATGGAATAGATATAACGATTTAAATGAGTTAAACCCACACCGTATTAAAGAAATTGAGCATTTCTTTCAAGTATATAAAGACTTAGAAGAAAAGAAAGTTGATGTAGGTGGATGGGGAGATGCTAAAGAAGCAAAAGACATCGTTAACCAATGTATCAAACGATATGAAGATAGCGATATTCCAAGAGAAGAAGTAAGCATCAAATAATCTATTTGATAAACAGTTATATATAAAGCAACACTTTTAAAGTGTTGCTTTTTTTTTGGAGCTTAAATTAAATTGTTTATAATGGGTTGTTAATATGATAATAGAAGTTTGTTTTTGATGTGTATTAATGACTTATAACTAAAAATCATTAGTAATTATATTGAAATTTCACATATAAAGTTTAGATTTAACAGAATTTAAACAATCTTTATATGGAGTCAAATATTATTTTCTTACCCATAGCTTTAGCTATTTTAGGTATCATCTTTATGATTGTAAAAGCAAATTGGGTTAAAAAACAATCTGCTGGAAGTGAACGAATGCAATCCATTTCAAAAAGTATTAAAGAAGGAGCACTCGCTTTTCTAAATGCCGAATACCGTTTATTACTCATTTTTGTAATTCTAGCTTCTATTGCGCTTTACGGAGTTTCTTACGCGGTCGAATCTACGAGTTGGATGATCATTCCCGCTTTTATCATCGGAGCGGTATTTTCTGCCTTAGCGGGAAATATAGGTATGCGAATCGCTACCGAAGCAAATGCCCGAACAGCCGAAGCTGCAAAAACAAGTTTGCCTAAAGCATTAAAAGTATCTTTTAGTGGTGGTACAGTAATGGGATTAGGAGTTGCCGGCTTAGCGGTATTAGGTTTAAGCCTATTATTTCTTTTATTCCTCAATCAGTTTATTACCGATACAGGTACATTTTATACAGATATGACGATCGTGTTAGAAACCTTAGCGGGATTTTCGCTTGGCGCGGAATCAATTGCGTTATTTGCTCGTGTAGGAGGAGGGATTTATACCAAAGCTGCCGATGTAGGAGCCGATTTGGTGGGAAAAGTAGAGGCTGGTATCCCGGAAGATGATCCTAGAAATCCTGCAACAATTGCAGATAACGTAGGAGATAATGTAGGTGATGTTGCGGGAATGGGAGCCGATTTATTTGGAAGTTACGTAGCGACAGTTTTAGCGGCGATGGTATTGGGAAATTATTTGATAAGAGATATGTCTGGAGATACCCTGTTTACTGATGCATTTAATAATATGGGGCCTATTTTGCTTCCGTTGGTAATAGCGGGAGTAGGAATTTTGGCGTCAATTATAGGAACCTTTTTAGTAAGTATAAAGTCTAACGATGCCAAAGAAAATAAAGTACAAGCTGCATTAGATAGGGGAAATTGGGTAGCTATATTTCTCACCTTAATCGCAAGTTGGTTTTTAATTGAATGGATGCTTCCACAAACAATGGAAATGCAATTTTTTGGGGAAGGGATTAAAGAAATACCTTCTATAAATGTGTTTTGGGCTGCGGTAATAGGTTTGGCGGTAGGAGCATTAATTTCGGTGGTGACTGCGCATTACACGAGTCTAGGGAAAAAACCAGTATTAAATATTGTGAGAAATAGCTCTACAGGTGCGGCTACCAATATTATTGCAGGTTTGGCTGTAGGAATGAAATCTACTTTTTTATCGGTGTTATTATTTGCCGCAGCGATTTATGGTTCATATGAGTTTGCAGGATTTTACGGAGTGGCATTAGCGGCTTCGGCGATGATGGCTACTACAGCTATGCAATTGGCGATTGATGCCTTCGGACCTATTGCAGATAATGCAGGTGGGGTTGCAGAAATGAGCGAACTACCCGATGAGGTTCGCGAACGTACCGATATTTTAGATTCTGTTGGAAATACCACAGCTGCTGTAGGAAAAGGTTTTGCTATTGCTTCAGCGGCATTAACAGCTTTAGCCTTATTTGCAGCCTATGTAACGTTTACAGGAATTGATGGTATCAATATTTTTAAAGCCGATGTACTTGCCGCCCTTTTCGTAGGAGGGATGATTCCTGTAATTTTTTCCGCTTTAGCGATGGAATCTGTAGGAAAAGCAGCTATGGAAATGGTGCAGGAAGTAAGACGTCAGTTTAAAGAAATTCCCGGAATTATGGAAGGAACCGCTACGCCAGAATATGCGAAATGCGTAGATATTTCTACCAAAGCTGCTTTGCGCGAAATGATTTTGCCGGGGTTAATAACTATCATTTCACCGATCATTGTCGGACTTATATTTGGGGCTGAGCCACTTGGTGGATATATGGCTGGAGTTTGTGTAAGTGGTGTGATGTGGGCTATTTTTCAAAACAATGCTGGGGGAGCCTGGGATAATGCTAAAAAATCTTTTGAGGCTGGAGTAGAAATTAACGGTCAGATGACTTACAAGGGAAGCGATGCGCATAAAGCTGCAGTCACTGGTGATACGGTAGGAGATCCTTTCAAGGATACTTCTGGACCCTCAATGAATATTTTAATTAAACTTACGTGTTTAGTCGGTTTGGTCATTGCTCCTATTTTAGGGAATCATTCTAATGACATTGAGGTGGGAGTAGCTCTCGATAAAAATGAATCTACAATCGTTCAAAAAGAAATGGTGAACAATGAAGGTGTTTCAAAGAATGAAAATTCAGCAACCTCAACTTACGAAATCACGAAAAATGAGGAAGTTGTTTTTCAGAATAAAAAGAAATAAAATAGGTAACTTAAAGTAAACATGTGATAAGTTCATCAAGTTAAAAATGTTATAAACTCCGACTTATATGTCGGAGTTTTTGCTATTATAGTGTGGCCAAACGATAAAATCTATATGAACTACGATGACGTTATAACCTTAGGGATCTCATTTGGATTGGGAATGTTGGTAGGGATGCAACGCGAAACCACCAATAATAAAATGGCTGGGGTAAGAACATTTACCCTAATTACCATTTTGGGTACGCTGACAGGCTTTTTAAGTATAGAGTTTAATAACCCTTATTTATTACCCGTGCTTGCTTTAGCCATAACATCTTTATTAGTAATGGCCAATGTGGTAAAGTTAAAACAAACGCCTGGTGAAAATATGGGACAAACTACCGAAGTTGCTGCTCTTATCATGTTTGCTGTGGGGGCATATCTTGTGGTAGGGAGCCAAATTATTGGGGTGATGATAGGCGGACTTTTAGCCATTCTTCTCTATGTAAAAGAACACCTGCATGGATTTATTGAGAAATTGAAAGATAAAGATTTATCGGCTATTATGACGTTTGTGGGAATTACCCTTGTTATTTTGCCTATTCTTCCAGACGAAACCTACGGACCGCTAGATGTTCTTAACCCTAAAAATATATGGTTAATGGTTGCTCTTATTGTAGGAATAAGTGTTTTTGGGTATTTTGTGTATAAATGGTTGGGTAAGAAAGCCGGACTTATTTCTAATGGTATCCTTGGCGGACTTATAAGTAGTACGGCAACCACGGTAAGCTTTGCTAGAAAAACCAAAGGAAAAAAAGCAGGAGAGAAATTAGCAGCCTTCGTTGTATTAGTAGCAGTAACTATTTCCTTAATTAGGGTTTTAATAGAAATAGCGGTAATTGTCCCTCATAAAATCGGAGAAATTATACTTCCTTTTATAGCGCTTTTTATATTTATGAGTTTGTTGTGTGTAGCGATGTTCTACTTCATCAATAAAGAAGCAAAAAATGAAGAACTTCCAGAACATAAAAATCCAGCGCAATTTAAAAGTGCCTTAATCTTTGGAATCATTTATTCGGTTATATTACTTGTGGTAGCCTTTACGGAAAAAGAATTCGGAAATCAAGGTTTGTATATCGCTTCCATTATTGGGGGACTGGCCAACAAAGATGCCATCACCTTGTCGCTTTCTCGAATGATTGGAGGTGGAGTTGATGCTGCTTTAGGCTGGCGACTTATTATGACAGCAGTAATTTCAAATCTGGCTTTTAAGGTGATCATTGCTATAGCTTTAGGTAGCAAAAAACTTACCAAATGGATATTGATAGCGATGTCACTTTCTATAGCATTTGGATTACTTTTAATTTGGCTTTGGCCAGCATCTTGGCATTTTTAAAATTTGAATTTTATGTTTTTTAACCTTTTTAAAAAAGATCCTCTTCAAATCATCACATTTCAATCCTATGGTACAGATAAACATTTGTATGCAAGAGGAAGAGCCTTAGAAGATGAGTCTATAGATCTAAATAAAAATAACTGGTTCCAGCTGTTAGTTAATTCTTGGAAACGTTTTGAAACCGATGAAATAAAACACACCACTCTAAATTTCAAACTATCCAGTCTTAACGTATATAAAGTAAAAACCGATACCAGAGGTTACTTTAATGTTGATGAGCCCGCAAAAGGCTTAAGAACATTTTGTAATGACGAAGGCTGGCTGTCTTATGAAGTTTCTTACGACGATGTAGATATTTTAAAGAAAATTACTTCTCAAAATAGATTTCCTGGAGAAATTTTAATTCCCAGTGAAAAAGCGGAATATGGAGTAATTTCAGATATTGATGATACCATATTACACACTGGAGTAGCCTCTTTCTTAAAATTAAGAGTTTTATTTAATACCTTTTTTAAACCAGCAAGCAGTAGAATACCCCTAAAAGGGGCAGCAGATTTTTATCATAAATTACACCGAGGAAAGACAGGTAAAGCGGTAAATCCTGTTTTTTATGTGAGTCACAGTCCATGGAATTTATACCGATATTTAGAATTGTTTCTAAAACATAACAATTTTCCAAAAGGACCTATTTTACTCCGAGACTTTTCCAAATCATTTTTTGGCAAAAAAACAGCTCAAAGCAAAAAACCACAAAAACAGCACGAGATAGTGAATGTTTTTAAAATGTATCCTAAGCTAAGTTTTATTTTAATAGGTGATAGCGGAGAGAAAGATGGGGAAATATACAAGGAGATCGCTAACCAATTCCCTGGCAGGGTGCTTGCTATCTATCTACGTAGTATAAATAATGCAAAAAAATTAGAGTTGGTAGAAAAGATGATGCACGGGTATAATCAAACCCCTTATTTGTTGGTGAAAGATTCTCAGGAAGCCATCGTACATGCTAGAGAAAACGGATTTATAAAATAAAAAAAGCGAGATCAATCTCGCTTTTTTATGTTGTATGTAGAATTATTTAGGTCGTTTCTGGATCAATAAACACATTGGTTTTTTGTCGCTTATTTTTAGCGTCTTTTCTAGGCATAGTTCTAAAGATCACATCCCAAAACGGAGAAGAAACTCCAAATGCCCTGTCCGATTCTCTGTAATGGTGAATACTGTGGTGATGCCATAGTATTTTTAGAAAATTATTAGGCACTTTAAAAGCGTGAACCGAATAATGTACTGCTAGATAGGCTGCGTAACCTACTAAAAAGCCTGCTAGAAAACCAAATGCATAATCTCCTAAAATCGCTCGATAAATAATAAAAAATACTGTAGCGATAATTAAACTAAGTAAAGGTGGCATAGCCAATCTAGACTTATCTTTAGGATAATCATGATGTACCCCGTGCATGGTGTAAGAAATTTTCTTCTTACGTTCAGAAGTTGCAGGGATATGATATAAATAGCGATGCATGATATATTCAATCAAGGTAAAAAATAACAAGCCCGCAAAAAATAATAAAATCATAGAAGGAGCTGTAAACCCTTTTTCAATAATACCATAATAAATAAGCGCAGCTGCAATAACCGAAAATATAATTAAGGGTAACGATATATGCGTATGCGTTAACTTTTCTAAAATAGGATTGTCAAATAATTTTGGTGACCCTTTGTGTTTCGGTCTTTTTAATTTCGTCGATTCCATCTTTTTCATTTTTAAAATAATCCGTTAATTTCTGCATCAATCTTGTTGATTATTTCTCCCAAATCTTCAGGGTTATCTACAAAATTGATGTCATCTACATCAATGATCAACAAATTCCCTTTGTTGTAAGTAGCAATCCAAGCTTCATAACGTTCATTTAATCGGCTCAAATAATCAATAGAAATCGTATTTTCATAATCTCTACCTCGCTTGTGTATTTGTGCGACCAAATTAGGAATACTACTTCTTAAATATATTAATAAATCTGGACCACTGGTAACACTTTCCATTAAATCAAAAAGAGAAGAATAGTTTTTAAAATCCCTATTCGTCATGAGACCCATGGCGTGTAAATTAGGCGCAAAAATAAATGCGTCTTCATATATCGTACGATCTTGTATAATGTTTTTGCCGCTTTCGCGGATTTCTAATACCTGTCGAAACCTAGAGTTTAAAAAATATACCTGAAGGTTAAAAGCCCAACGCTCCATGGTGTTGTAGAAGTCTTCCAAATAAGGGTTTTCAAGAACATCTTCAAACTGTGGTTCCCAGTTGTAATGTTTAGCCAAAAGTTTGGTCAGCGTTGTTTTTCCGGCTCCTATATTTCCGGCAATAGCTACATGCATAAGATCTATTTTGCTAGGTTAATGAGGTAGTGATATACGTTTTTATTGTCGTAAAGATAAAGGTTTTCATTATTCAAGTAAAAATCTTTAACGTGTTTTTCAGAAATAGGAAGGTTTAAAAACTCTCCTTGCATAGCTTTTAAAAACTGAAAACCTTCGTCGTTTTGGATGATCATTTTTTGATCACTTACTTGAAAATGAGTTGTTTTCGGTATCTTAAATTCTTGTATAAAACTTCCGTAAATATTAAACATTTCTACGCTATTTTCTAATTGAATCCAAGCAAAATTAAAGTTGCTCTGCAAATCAGTAATTTCTTCGCTAAATGGCGGAGAGTGACTTATCACCTTTTGATTTTGATAATCAAACAATTCTAATTGTTGCAAATCGGTATTAAAAATCCACAGGCTGTTATTTTTAGCCGTACGCGCAAAAAGAACAGTTCTAAAATTAGCGAGTGTATTAAAGTTAATTCTAGTTATTTCATTTAAGCGATTGTCAACAACTACCACGGTATTCATATCCCGATAAAAGAGGGTAATCCGTAAAGGGTTTATAATATCTACAGCAGTAAGTTTGCCCAATTGAAGATCTGTAAATTGATATTTCTTGTCCTTTTCTAACTTATAAAATACGTTTTTGGTTTGAATATAGGTATTCCCGTACTCATCAACACCAATAAATTTTTCTGCACTTATAGGGCGCTGGGAAATAAGTTTAGTGCTAAGCTCTTGGGCTTTACTTTCAGAAAAGAAGCAGATCACTAAAAAAGAAATGAAAATTTTTAAAATCATATTTTAAAGTTACAATAAAACCTTTAAATCCCAAGCATTAGTCCATAAACAGTCTAAGGCATCTGTAACTAAGTGAAATAGTAATCCAAAAAAGAAAATTTTAGCAGTTTTATTTTTTATAAGCAACAACAAAGCGAGGTAAACTCCTGCGGCAATATAGGTATGAAAGGTGTGAAAATTAATACTGCAACGATTAGGGTCAAAAATGGGAGTCGCCCAAAGATGATCTACATCTATAACCATACTTGCTAAAAGGACTAAATAATATTTCTTCCAGTTTTTCTTATCGAATAGATAGGCGAATAAAACAATGAATCCGAAATGCAAGAAATAGTGAATAAAATTTTGAAACATGGATCTACTTGTTTTCTATATCATCTTCGTCGGGTAGAAGTAAATCTTTTAGCTTCTTTTCTAGGATAATATACCTCCATATCCCAATGATAATGAATAATACGCATATAAAAAGGGCGATATAGCCAATGATGTGCAGGTTCTCATTATCTTTTAATTGCAACAATGCAGTGCCACCTACGAGTAGGTATAAAGAGGCTCTTATGTAAGCTAATAAAGTTCTTTCGTTGGCGAGTTTGGTTCGTTCTAAAGCTAAGTGTTCTCTCAGCTTTTTCTCGTCCATGATACGAGGTTTGAATGGGTTATGTAGTTTTACTTTTTTCATACTTAAAATGGGAAAAATAAAGGAATAATAAATGAAGCAGCAATCCAAATGATAAAATTAAGTGGAGTGCCTATTTTTAAATAATCGTTAAACTTATAATTTCCTGGAGCGTAAACCATCGTATTGGTAGGATAGCTAACAGGGGTCATAAACGTAAGAGAACAAGCAAACATCACGGCGATTAAAAAGGGTTTTTCACTGAGTTGCATGGCTCCTGCTAAACTAATTACTATCGGAGTCATAAGTGCCGCTGCAGCTTTGCTAGACAATACGTTTGTTGATAAAAATGTGATGAGAAAAATAACGCTAATCGTAATCCTAGGATCTAAGTCTCCTAGATTTTGATAGACGTATGCCGAAATAATATCTGAGCCTCCAGTTTTTTCTAAAGCTTTTCCCATAGAAAGCACACCTGCCATCATAAAGATAACTTTCCATTCTATGGCCTCATAAGCTTCCTTAGGAGTCATAAGGGTAGTAGTAACAATAAGCAAGCTTCCTACTAAAGCACTCATTAAAATAGAGGTAAAATTGAGAGCTGCGGCTAAAATAACTCCAATTAAAATCAATAAGGTAGGAATGGCTCTTTTTAAACTGAATTTAGCGCCTTGATATTCCGATAAGGTAATCATAAGTTTTTCTGCGGTAAGTGCATTTAAACTTTTAGTAGAGGCAAGCAATAAAAGCAAATCACCTTCTCTTAACTTAATGTGAGAAACATCGTTGGTGGTAATTTCTTTGCGTTGTCGTACAGCTAATACCGATGCATAATATTGATTTCTAAAGTTGAGTTCTTTTAAATTCTTTCCAGCCAATACAGATCCATAAGGAATCATCACTTCATAGATTTTCTTTTCGGTATGATCGTCAATAATGCTTTGATTTCCTATAAGATGATAGCTTTCAATTTCCCTAAGCTTAGCTAAATTTGCAGGATCTATTAAAATCTTTATTTTATCATCTGCACGAAGTGTGGTTTCTCCGTTGATTTCATATACCAACGTATGCTTACGTTTAATACTTAAAATTTGAGCGTTAAATTTTCTTACCAATCGGGATTTTGCAATGCTAATATCTACATCATCATTAATTTCTTGAAGTTCAATTTCGGCAATGTATTTTTCGGCTTCAGTTTTTAAAAGCAATTCTTTAGACTCTCTTTTTGGAAGTAAAATGGGAGCAACAAAAAACATATACACTAAACCAATAACCGATAAACATAAAGCAGCCAAAGAAAACTCGAACATTCCGAAAGGCTCTAAACCACTTTCCTTTGCATAACTACTTACCAAAATATTGGTAGAAGTACCAATAAGCGTACACGTACCGCCAAATAATGCCGAAAACGATATAGGAATTAATAACCTTGACGGAGCTATTCCCGTTTCTCTACATACCAATAATGCCATGGGAATAAGAATCGCCACCACCGCAGTGTCGTTGATAAAAGCCGAAAATACCGCAGCCGTTACACAGAACACCATCAACGCAGCCACATAATTGAGTTTAGCTATTTGAATGATCTTACTGCTCAACCCATCAATTAATCCCGACTTAAAGATGGCAGCGCTAATGACAAACATACAGCCTAAGGTAATTGTGGCAGGGTGATTAAAACCTGCAAAGCCTTCTTCTGGACTTAAAACCCCAGCAATGATAAAAAGGGACATAATTAAAATAGAAGTGGTGTCTATCGTAAAATAATCTTTTACAAATAGAAAAATTCCAATCGCAATTATCCCAATGGTAATGTAGAGCATCGTTTAGCCTTAGCTGTTTTACGTATTAAAAATACATAAAAGAATTAATACCCTTTCTTTCTAGAGACAGTATGTTTTAATTTTTTTCCTTGTTTTAAATTTTTATAATTCTCAAGAATTTGATGTGCTACTGATGATGGTTGAGTGACGCTCGCGGTATGCGGAGTAATAGTTATTTTTTCGTTTTCCCAAAAAGGATGGTCTTTTGGTAAAGGTTCATCTTGAAAAACATCTAAAGCAGCTCCGCTTAATTTTCCATCTTCAATAGCTTCTAACAAATCGCTTTCTACGAGATGGGATCCGCGTCCTACATTAATAAGGTAAGCGCCATTAGGGAGTTGATTAAATACCTCTTGATTTAAAATATCTTCGGTATCATCGGTTAACGGAAGTAAACAAACCACCACATCCAATTTCTTTAAAAAATTAGGAAGTTGTTCTCTTCCCACAAAGGTGTTGATGTTTTCTATTTCCTTTTCGGAATTAGACCAACCACTCACTTTAAAGTTGTTTTTCTCTAAAAGTTGAGCAACAGGAAGGCCAATGTTTCCTAATCCTAAAACACCAATATGGGTTTCTTTAGGTCGGCGGTACGAAATGCGATTCCAATTTTTATGCTGCTGCTGAATGACGTAATATGGAATGTTTCTACAGTAATTTAAAACGCCAGTCAATACAAAATACTGTAAATCTTCAATGAGTTGGTCATCTTCAATTTTAGTAATGGTAACTTCCGCGTGAAGCGATTTATTTTTTGTAAGATGTCTTATTCCTGCACCCATAGAAGCCACTACTTTTAAATTGGGATAGTGTTTAAAAACACCTTCAGGAGGATTCCAAGCCAAGATAAAATCTGTTTTTTCTCTTTCGGTATCGTCGGGATAAACTTCTATTTCTAAATCTTGATCTTCATCCCATAGGGCGTCTTCCCAAGCTCGGGTATCGTGATCTGGACTTATAATTACAATTTTCATAGGATTTTTTTTAGTTGACAAATGCGCTGTAACCTGTAATGGCTCTACCTACAATAAGTGAGTTGATCTCCTTGGTGCCTTCGTAGCTGTAAATGGCTTCGGCATCGGCCACAAAACGAGCCACGTCGTGTTCTAATAAAATTCCGTTACCACCTAACACTTCTCTTGCTCTACTTACCACATCTCGGGTTCTCATACTACAATATACTTTGGCTAGCGAAGCGTGTTCATCGGTTAAAATATCTTGATCTTGCATTTCTGAAAGGCGAAAAACCATGGTTTGCATAGCGGTAAGATTAGAAAGCATTTCTACCAAATGATTTTGAATTAATTGATAAGAGGCAATAGGTCTGCCAAATTGCTCTCTTTTTTTGGTATATTTTAAAGCGCTTTCATAGGCTCCTCGAGCACAACCAACGGCTTGCCAAGCCACCCCAGCACGCGTCATCTTTAGTACTTTAGCGGTATCTTTAAATGAATTGGCGTTTTGCAAGCGGTCACTTTCAGGAACTTTACAATCGGTTAAGGTAATCAGGGCGTTTTGTACAATTCTAAGCGCCATTTTATCTTCTATTTTTTCGGCTTTAAAGCCTGGATTTTCTTTACGGACTAAAAAGCCTTTCACGCGTTTAGAATCTACATCTTTTGCCCAAATAATAATCACATCAGCAAAAGTGGCATTGCCTATCCATTTTTTTTGTCCGTTTAAAATCCAATTCTCCCCATCAAACTTACAAGTAGTTTCCATCCCTTGAGAAACGGCAGAACCAACATTGGGTTCGGTTAATCCAAAAGCACCAATTTTTTCTAATTTTTGCATTTTCGGAAGCCATTCTTGTTTTTGTTCTTCACTTCCGCAAAGGTAAATGGAGCCCATAGCAAGTCCGCTATGCACTCCAAAAAAGGTAGAGATAGAAACATCTACTCGAGCAATTTCTTGGGCGATAATTCCTTCCATAAGAAAAGGCATATTGGGGCAACCGTAACCCTCATAAGGAACCCCTGTAATATTAAGTTTGGCAAATTTTGGAATGATTTCCATAGGGAATTTTGCACGGTTCCAATGGTCGTTTACCAAGGGTCTTATCTCATCTTCCATAAAATTACGCACCTTCATTTGTAAATCGCGCTGTGCAGAAGAAAGTTTTAAATCTAAATTATAGAAATCTCCATCTATAGGAGGCAATTGATGTTGTCCCTTTTTTGCCTTGCTGGTAAGCATTTTCATTAAGCCTTTAAGCTGCCTGTCGTCTAAATCTCCCAAAGCATCCATAGCTTGTTTTAGATCGATTTTTTCATTGATGGCAGCAAGTTTTTTTAGGTCTACTTCTTTGAGTAGTCCCATAGTGCTTTTTATTTTCCCTAATAAAGACATAATGTGTGTTTTTTTATCCTTTTAAAAATAGATATTATATCTATAGCAATCTGTTAAAGAATTAAGAAGAAATTAATTGATGTAACAAAAACTCTTTTCAACAGTCTTATGGGTAACAATAAAATATGAAAGTCATGAAAAAATGGATGATAGGGTTAGCATGCTTCAGTATGATGATATTTGCCAACCTTCAAGCTCAAGAAGTTTCGGGAATAGCTACTTATAAGTCTAAAACAACCTTAGACTTAGACGCTTTTGGAGGTCAGAAAATGTCTGAACAAATGAAGCAGCAAATAAAAGAACGTATGAAGTCGATGTTAGAAAAAACATACACGCTTACGTTTAACAATGGAGAATCTTTATATGAAGAAGAAGAAAGCTTAGCACCAGAAGGAGGTTTTGGTGCGATGATGGGAGGTATGTTCTCTCAAGGAGCCACTTATATGGATGTTAAAGAGAATATCTACGCTCAAGAAAATGAATTAATGGGAAAAAAATTTCTTATTAAAGACACGCTAGAAGTTCTTGAATGGAAGTTAGAAAAGGAAAGCAAAATGATTGGGCAATATGCTGCCTTCAAAGCTACCGCAATAAAAAAGAACGATGATATGTGGAAGAAAGCTAGAAAGCGAGCAAAAGAATGGAGAGAGAAAAATGACGAAGAGGTGGACAGTACGATGCTAAAGAAACAAGAGAAGTTACTTAAAGATCTTGAAAACTTAACTGTTTGGTATACGCCTCAAATTCCAGTAAAACAAGGTCCAAATGGTTACCAAGGTTTACCAGGTCTTATTTTAGAAGTAAACTTAGGAAACACAACGATTTTATGTAGTAAAGTAGTTTTAAACCCTAAAGAAGAAATTAATATAGAAGTGCCCGATAGTGGTGAAGAAGTGACTCGAGAAGAATTTTCTAAAATTACTGAAGAGAAAACTCAAGAAATGATGGACCGTTATGGAAATGGTAACCGAAGAGGCAGAGGACGAGGAGGGTTCTAATCCTAAAAATAATAATTAGAAATTATTCCTTCATTTAAGTTAACCACATATCTACTTATTAAAACACTTCATGAAAAATTCAATACTTGTACTTCTTTTGCTTTTCAGCGGAAGCTTATTAGCACAATCTGTAAAAATTTCGGGTACAGTTAAAGATAGTTTGGGAAATCCTTTGGAGCTCGCAAATATTATCGCCAATAATACTGCAGATGGAAGTTTAGAAAACTATGCGATTACCAATCCTAAAGGAGAATTTAATTTTAATGTTTCCGCTGGAGCGGAATATAAATTAGTGGCGAGCTTCTTGGGGTTAAAACCTTCAGAAAAAACCATTCAAATCCCTGAAGATAGTGAAGATATTCAACTCTATTTCTCCTTGTTTTCCAATGAAAATGAGCTAGAAGGTGTAGAGTTGGTCTATGAAATGCCCGTAACGATTAAAGGAGATACCATCGTGTATAATGCCGATTCTTTTACGAATGGAACGGAACGTAAATTAGGCGATGTGCTAAAAAAACTTCCTGGGGTAGAAGTAAATGACGATGGAGAGATTGAGATTGAAGGGAAGAAAGTGAGTAAAGTTATGGTTGAAGGAAAAGATTTTTTTGATGGCGACTCTAAAATTGCAACAAAAAATATTCCTGCAGATGCGGTTTCAAAAGTGGAGGTTTTAAAAAATCACAATGATGTAGGACAGCTTAGAGGTTTGGGGAACGATCAAGATAATATTGCGGTTAATATTAAACTTAAAGAAGGGAAAAAGAATTTTTGGTTTGGAGAAATAGAAGGAGGTTTAGGAGACGGAGATAAAACTCGTTACCTAGCTTCTACAAAATTGTTTTATTACAGCCCCGAAACGAGTATAAACCTTATTGGGAATGCTAATAATACAGGCGATGTTCCTTTCACTTTTAGGGACTATTTTAATTTTACAGGAGGGTTTAGAAATTTTAATCAGCGTGGAGGTACTAATTTTAGTATCAATGACAGTGGATTAGGCTTTTTAATAATGCAGAATAACCGAGCTAACGAAATTAGAACAAAGTTTGGTGCAGCCAATTTTAGTCAGGAGATCAATGACGGATTAGACGTAAGTGGTTTCGCTATATTTAGTGATAATGAAACCGATTTTGTGCAAAAATCGATTCGTACATATGTGAGAGATGGAGTAGAAGAAACCACAACCAATAATAGCGAACAAGCTAATCGCTTGGGGATGCTGAAATTAAGCACCGTTTATAAGCCTAACGCAAGTTTTCAATTGGACTATGATGTGTTAGGAAAGAAATCTAAGCAAGAAGAATATTCAGATGTACTTTCTATATTTTCTGATGGTGCTGTGGTAAATCCTATAGAAGAAAATAAAGAAAATGACCCTTTCTCTATCAATCAAAACTTAAATGTGTATTACACCCTCAACGAGAAAAATATCTTTGCAGGGTATGTGCAGCATTTGTATCAAAAAGAAGATCCGTTTTATAATGCTTTAGTTCAAATTCAACCTTTTGCAGGTATTTTACCTTTGCAAGAAGACCCTTTAGGGTTCGATGTTAATCAGCAAAAAACCATAGAGAGCAATAAAGTAGATGCCAAAATAGATTACTACTATGTAATTAATAATAAGAGCAACCTTAATCTAACTTTAGGATCTACCTTAAGCAGCCAAAATTTTGACTCGTCGATATTTCAACGCTTATCGGGTGGTGAAACCAATACTTTTTCTCAGCAAGATTTAGTAAATGATGTTACTTATAATTTTACGGATTTATTTCTAGGAGCGCATTATAAGTTTAAGACGGGTAAATTTACATTTACGCCAGGACTTACTTTGCATCATTATATGCTGAGAAACCAACAAAACGGAATAGAAGATACAGAGAGTAATACCATGGTGTTACCAGATTTATTTACCATAATCGAGCTGAAAAAAAGTGAAAATATTCGATTAGATTACCAAATGACAGCCGAATATACCGATGTGAATAATTTTGCTGAGGGCTACGTATTTAATAATTATAACCGTCTTTTTAGAGGTAATAGAGATATTGAAAATGCCATTTATCACAATGTTAATTTGGGGTATTTTAATATCAATATGTACAACTTCACCAACATTTTTGGCGGAATTAATTATAGTCGAAAAGTAGATGCGATTAAAACCTTTACTGCATTCGAGCAAATTAATCAAGTTTCTACACCCATCAACAGTAATTTTGTAGATGAAACGATTAGTGGAAATGGTCGTTTTCAAAAAACATTTAGAAAAATTAAAACCAACTTAAGCGCTTCCGTATCTTATAGCAAACTCAATAGTTTAGTAGCGAATGGGGCAGATTTTATCAATACCGAATCAGAGAATTTTACACAAAACTACCAAGCGAGTGTAGAGTCTAATTTTAAAATTCCTTTAAATTTTGAAGTAGGTTACAACCGCTTAATTAATAACTATAACAATGGAGGTCGAGATAATACTTTTTATACCGATAGGCCTTTTGTAAATGCTCAAGTAGACTTCTTAAAAGGTTTCACTTTTGAAGCCGATTGGAGTTATTATAATTATACCAACAAAGAAGATACAGTAAGTAATGAGTACTCTTTTGTAGGAGCAAGTTTGTTTTACCGACAAAAAGATAGTCCGTGGGAATTCCGCCTTGACGGAACCAATTTGTTAGATGTAGAATCTTTAAACAACGATAGCTTTACGGAAAATTACAATACCACAAGTCAGTATTTTGTGCAGCCCAGAATACTCATGGCAAGTATAAAATATAACTTATAAAAGAGCCTATATAGTTAGAAAAAACGTCAAGATTTTTTGGCGTTTTTTTCTGCAATTTTATCAACGCAGTTAATGCCATCAATTGCTGCAGAAATAATCCCACCAGCATATCCTGCTCCTTCTCCGCAAGGATATAAACCCTTAATCTCTATATGTTCTAAAGTTTGTGCATCTCTAGGAATAAGAATAGGAGATGAGGTTCTACTTTCGGGCGCATGAAGTACTGCATCGTTGGTATAATAACCTTTCATTTTTTTGCCAAAAGCGACAAAAGCAACACGCAATCGCTTGGCGATCATTTCGGGCAATACCTTGTTTAAATTTACCGAAACGATACCAGGTTGGTAAGAAGTTTTTGGGAAATCTTCTGAGGTTCTATTTTCAACAAAATCAATCATACGTTGCGCAGGAACTTGCTGTGTTTTTCCAGCAGCTTCCCAGCAAGCTTTTTCAACAGATTTCTGAAAGTTTAAGCAAGCAAAAGGGTCTGTAGGGTCATGTTGAGGTAAATCTTCAGGAGAGACGCTCACAACAATCCCAGAATTGGAATAAGGATTGTTTCGTTTGCTAGGACTCCAGCCATTAGTCACTACTTCTTCTTGTTCTGTGGCGCACGGAGCTATAATTCCTCCAGGACACATACAAAAAGAATATACACCCAATCCATCTACTTGTTCTACTAAGCTATAGGAAGCAGGTGGTAAATACGGGTTTTTATCGTCCCCGTGATACTGAATTTTATCAATTAAATTTTGTTGGTGCTCTATTCTAACACCAAGAGCGAAAGCTTTGGCTTCGATTTTGATATTTTTATCGTGTAAAAGATAAAATATATCTCTTGCGGAATGTCCTGTAGCTAAAACTACATCAGTAAAATCTAGCCATGGCTCATCATTAATTTTAAGGCCTGTGATTTGTTGTTTTTCAATACGTAAATCGGTTAGCTTGCTATCAAAATGAACTTCTCCTCCAAACTCAATAATAGCTTCACGCATAGCGGTAATAATCTTGGGAAGTTTATTGGTGCCAATATGCGGATGTGCATCTACTAAAATATCCGCGTCAGCGCCAAAATGAACAAACCACTCCATCGCTTTAAGTACATTTCCTCGCTTTTTAGAACGGGTGTATAATTTACCATCGCTATAAGTGCCAGCTCCGCCTTCGCCAAAGCAATAATTAGATTCTGGATTTACAATTTGCTCTTTATTAATTTTGGCCAAATCCCTTCTGCGAGAACGCACATCTTTTCCACGTTCAAAAACAATAGGTTGCAGACCGGCTTCAATAGCGCGTAGTGCAGCATATAAACCTGCAGGACCAGCTCCAATAATGGCAATTTTTTTAGCTTGATCGACTTGCTGCGGAATAAAAGGAGGAATATCCTCTTTTTTTTCTCCTTGTAGCCAAAACTCTAACTGAAGGTTGAGCTTAATTTGTTTTTGGCGAGCATCTATAGAACGTTTTCTAATACGCCAATCTACCACTTCAGGCATTTTTAATTTCGCCTTCTCCAATCCACATTTTAAAATAAATGTATGATCATCTTGTTGTTCGGGTAAAATGGAAATTTGTATCAGCTGGCTCATAATGGGCAAAGATAGTTTCATTTATTAATTATAAAACATTTTAGTTTTATAAAATATAGGCACTAGTATAATTGATTAAGATTGATTTTTCTTAAAGATCGAGTAATTTTTAAAATTTATTGATTAAACGTGATGTAAGGTTGATCTCTAGACAAAACCTAAGCTTTAAAATAAAAAAAACACCTCGTTAAAGGTGTTTTCTCTACTTTGGTAAGGTTTTAAAATCCCCCGATTCCATACCGCAGTTTAATTCCGAAAGAAGTAAGCTTAGCATCTTTGGCTAAACCACTATCAAACAAAGAATTTATTTTAGCCGTTTCAGGGCTCTCTTTTTGATATTCTATGGCAGATGTTGGTTCTTTTTCATCATTAAGGCTAGTTAGTCCATAATTCATAAAAAAACCAATATATAAATGTCCGTTATCACCCGCTTCAGCTTTAACTCCAGTTTCAAAAATAGCTGAAAATGAAGTGTTCCAATCTAAATCTACAGGCTTTTGTTGTATCTCAGCATAAGAGCCGAATCCCATAAATTGCGGATCAAATAGCTCTACATCATATTGAGAATAATAACCACTTGTGCTTAGTCCTTCTATAGAACTTTTATATTCTGATGATAAAATAATGCCTACTTGTCCTCCTGCGCGAACGTACCACTTGGTTTCTCCATCGGTCTGAAATTGTAGAGCTAGAGGTATATGAATAACATCTAAAGTTTGATTTTCTTTAAAGTTAGCTATGCGAAACCTAAACTCAAACTCTTCTCCTTCAATGTCAACTGCAGGAGTGGAGCCATTTAAGGACTTTAACCAAGCTTCTGTTTTATAGCGTTGATAATTCCCTTCTAAGGTAATGGCCCATTGTGGATTCATATAAAAGCTATAACCTAAACCCAAACCATAGCCCTTATCGCTGTCTACGGTTCCATTAGCTAACTCATAATCCAACTTTCCAAAGACCCCACTGGCATTCATTGAAAATTCACTCGCGGTTTGCGCTTTTAGCTGAGTTCCCAAAAGAATACTAGTTCCGAGTAAACATCCTTTTAAGATGTTTTTTATATTATAATTTTTCATTTTTTTGTTATTGTACTATTAATTATTCGATGATCAATTTGAAGTTGTGATGACGTCCCTGTATACTACATCTTACCAAATAAACACCTGCCATTAGACTTTCTGGTAGGTTTACTTGCGTCATCTGTTTTTGGGTTTTCCATTGCTTAATTAAACTTCCTTGTAAAGAATATAAATTAATTTCCATTTCTTTATTGGTCGTTAATCCTAAACCATCCATTTCAATATTTAATACTCTTCCTGGTTGATTTGGGTTAGGGTATAAAGAAGCTTTAAAATCATGAACTAAGCTTACTTCCCCAGTACAAGTTTGTAGGATTTCTCCGTTTTCAGTTTCTAATCTTAAATAATAACTTGCATTTTCAGACAAAAGATCTTGACTGGTATCTCCCGCAGAATAATATTGATTTGTACTTACTAATCTATCATCTATATACCATTCGTAACCAACAAATTTATACCCTCCATTGGTTTGAGGATTATTATTGACTAATAAAACGTTATCAAATTTTTGTTTAGCAATATCAAAGAAGCCAAACCTTCTTTCAACGGTGATCGTATAGGTTTTTGTTGCACTAGCATCTTGAGAGGTAACTACTATATCTTGAGAGAAAATTCCCGGTTGTGGCGTAGAAATGATAAACTCTTTTGAAGGATTTACCAAAGCATTTACTTCTGTTTCTAACACTACTCTTACCTCATCTTGATCGTCGTTACAATCAATTATGTAGTACAAGTCGAGATCTGGATTAGTGAAAACTTCTCCGTTTAAGCTTATTCCAGATATATTGGCATTACGACTGTTAATTTGTAAAGCTTGTATTACATCTGTAGCAGGTAAGTAATTATTATCTCCTGCTTGTTGTGCCGTAATTTGAATTACCCCCGAAGTTAATAAACTTACCCATCCTGTGGTATTTACGGTCGCTGCCGGATCATCACTCGTGTAAGTGTAGCTGTAAGTTACCGGCAAGCCTGAACTCGCGGTTGCTTGCAACTGAAAATCTACATCATCTTCTATATACAATATAGGTAGAGCATTAAAATTAATAGTCTGTGTTGCTTGTTCGATCGTTAAAGTAGCTGTTAACGTGATAGGCTTGCAATTTACTGCAGTAGCTGGCGGGCTTACCACCGCAGTTACCGTATACACTCCCACATCGATAGCTCCGTTAGCTTGTCCTGTAACTGGAGTTGTGGTATAGGTTACACTAGCTCCTGAAGGTAGGTTGTTGACCTGAATGCTTTGCACATTTCCATCATAAGTAAATGTTGCGTCGCTAAAGCTAACATTGGCAATAGGTGAAGGCTGTACATCTATATTTTGTGTCTGTGTACTCGTATTTCCATTCACATCGGTATAGGTCCAAGTTACTACTGTGATTCCTTGGGTTGATATGGGGAAAGTAGCATCATTCGTTACGGTTACAACTCCACCACAATTATCAGTTGCAGTAGGAATTGTAACATCAGAAGCTAACACCTCACACTCCATTACTACGTCTGCTAATGTTGGTAAATCAGCTATAGGAGCCGTGGTGTCGGTAATAATTACATTTTGAGTTTGTGTACTTGTATTTCCGTTAACATCGGTGTACGTCCATGTGATCACTGTAGTTCCTTGTGTTGTAATTGGGAAAGTCACATTGTGGGTTGCCGTTACAACTCCTCCGCAATTGTCGGTTGCTGTCGGGACAGAAACATTACTTGCTAACACTTCACATTGATCTGTAACATTTGCCAAAGCGACTAAGTCAGCTACTGGGGCAGTGGTATCAGTAATGATTACATTTTGAGTTTGTGTGCTTGTATTTCCTGCCACATCGGTATATGTCCAAGTGATTACTGTAGTTCCTTGTGTCGTAATTGGGAAAGTCACATTGTGAGTTGTAGTTACAACTCCACCACAATTATCTGTTGCAGTTGGAGTAGGTACATCGGTAGTTAGCACTTCGCATTGAGCGGTAATATCTGTTAAGTTCATGAGGTCAGCTATTGGTGCAGTGATATCTGGGGTAGTGGTTACCGTGAATGGAACTGTATCTGTACAACCATTAGCATCTGTAATAGTTACCGTATAGGTTCCAGCTGTTAATCCACTAAGATCTTCAGTCGTAGCAGTATTATCCCAAGCATAGGTGTAAGGTGTAGTTCCTCCAGTCACTGTTACATCAATTGACCCATCTGCACTTCCAAGGCAACTTACATCTGTTATGGTTCCATTCGTTACTAATAAAGTCGATTCAGTTATCGTTGCCGATGCCGTAGCGGTACACCCATTAGCATCGGTTACGGTTACATTGTAGGTTCCAGCTGTTAATCCAATCATATCCTCGGTTGTAGCCGTATTATCCCAAGCATAAGTATAAGGAGCAGTTCCACCTGTTACGCTTAAATCTACGGTTCCATCATTCCCTCCGTTACAGCTTACATTGGTAGCTGTTGCTAAAGCAGACAGCAGAGTAGGTTCTGTTAGCGTTATCGATTCTGTAGCGGTACAACCATTTGCATCAGTTACGGTTACGGAATACGTCCCAGCAGTTAAGCCTGTTAGATCTTCAGTTGTAGCGGTGTTATTCCACAAATAAGTATAAGGTGCTGTTCCTCCGCTCACGCTTATATCTATAGTTCCATCATTTCCTCCATTACAACTTAGGTTAGTTGTCATCCCACTTGCAGCTAAAACTGCTGGTTCTGTAATGATTACGCTTGAAGTATCGGTACACCCGTTAGCATCGGTAATCGTTACATTATAAGTTCCTGCTGTAACATTTACTATACTTGCAGTTGTAGCTGCGTTACTCCATAAGTATGTATAGGGTGCTGTTCCGCCTGTGGCGCTGGCAGTAGCGGCTCCATCATTTCCTCCGTTACAAGTTACACTTGCATCTACTACGCCTGAAGCTATAAGAGCTGTAGGTTCTGTAATGGTGACACTTGAAGTATCGGTACATCCATTGGCATCTGTAATCGTTACATTATATGTTTCAGCTGTAACTCCTACTATACTTGCGGTTGTAGCTGCATTACTCCATAAGTATGTATAGGGTGCTGTTCCGCCTGTGGCACTGGCAGTAGCGGCTCCATCATTTCCTCCGTTACAAGTTACATTAATATCAACTGCACTTGCAGCTACAAGAGCTGTAGGTTCTGTAATGGTTACACTTGAAGTATCGGTACATCCATTGGCATCAGTGATGGTTACATTATATGTACCTGCTGTAACATTTACTAAGCTTGCCGTTGTTGCGGCATTACTCCATAAGTACGTATAGGGTGCAGTTCCACCTGTTACACTCGCCGTAGCATTTCCTTCGGATCCTCCATTACAAGATACATTTGAGTCAACTACACTTGCTGCTACTAATACTGTAGGCTCGGTTATAGTTACACTTGAAGTATCTATACATCCGTTAGCATCAGTGATGGTCACAGAATACGTTCCTGCTGCAACACCTACTATAGATGCAGTTGTAGCTGCGTTACTCCATAAGTAATTATAGGGTGCAGTCCCTCCTGTTGCACTTGCAGTAGCTGATCCGTTTGTACCTGCATTACACGTAATATTTGAGTCGACTACACTAGTAGCTACAAGAGCTGTTGGCTCAGTAATAGTAATAGAGGATGTTGCAGTACATCCATTCGCATCAGTGATGGTTACAAAATACGTGCCTGCAGCAACACCTGATAAACTTGCAGTTGTAGCTGAGTTACTCCATAAATAAGTGAATGGAGCTGCTCCACCACTACTTATATTTACTGTAGCTGCACCGTCTGTTCCACCGTTACAAGTTACATTTGCATCTACTACTCCTGAAGCTACTAACGGTGCTGGTTCTGTAATGGTTACACTTGAAGCATCAGTACATCCATTAGCATCGGTAATAGTTACGTTATATGTTCCGGCTGCTAATCCAGTTATCGATGCTGTTGTTTCTGCATTACTCCATAAATAGGTATATGGAGCTGTTCCGCCTGTGGCACTGGCAGTAGCTGTACCCTCATTTCGTGCGTTACAAGTTACATTTGCATCTACTACTCCTGAAGCTACTAACGGTGCTGGTTCTGTAATGGTTACACTTGAAGTATCGGTACATCCGTTAGCATCGGTGATCGTTACATTATAAGTTCCAGCTGCAATTCCTACTATACTTGCCGTTGTTGCTGAGTTACTCCATAAGTAAGTATAGGGTGCTGTTCCTCCTATTGCACTTGCAGTAGCTACTCCATTTGTTCCTCCATTACAGGATATATTCGCATCAACTACACTAGCAGCTACAAGAGCTATTGGTTCTGTTATTGTTGCATTTGCATTTGCTGTACATCCATTCGCATCAGTGATGGTTACAGTATACGTTCCTGCAGCAACACCTGATAAACTTGCCGTTGTTGCTGAGTTACTCCATAAGTAAGTATAGGGTGCTGTTCCTCCTATTGCACTTGCAGTAGCTACTCCATTTGTTCCTCCATTACAGGATATATTCGCATCAACTACACTAGCAGCTACAAGAGCTGTTGGTTCTGTTATTGTTGCATTTGCATTTGCTGTACATCCATTATCATCCGTAACCGTTACTTCATACGTCCCAGCAGAAAGTCCTGAAGCAGTAGCTGTAGTTTGAGCAGTTCCATCATCCCATAAATAGGTATATGGTGCTACCCCACTCGAAGGCGTAACAGTTAATGATCCTGTAGCTGATCCGTTACAAGCAATATTGGTTTGTGAGCTTATAGAAGCGGTCATTGAACAAACAGGGGTTGCTGTCACATTTATAGTAATTGTCCAGTTTTCTCCTACTGAAAAGTTAGCAGCTACTAAGACTGAATATGTCCCTGGACTTGAGGGTACAGGTGAAATATTTCCTCCTGGAAAAGTTTTGGTGCTCGACCCAATGGTGAAAGAACCGTTTGGAGAATTACCTTGTGTAATTGTTGAATTTATACTGGTGATACTCTGTCCGCTTAATAATTGAATTTGAAAACGATCTTGACCATCAGATGGTGTCGTAACTCTACCACTAAACTGATTTATACCTGCAGCTAATGTATAAATAGGGCCATTTCCCGTATTCGGAAAATCAGGTCCTTCACTTTGCCCAAAGAGACTGGTATTTATTAATATTAAAAGACATAAACATGTCCAATAGTGTAGTTGTTGCTTCATAGTATTAATTAGATTTTAGAAATAATAATGTTTAATTTTTTAGTGAATTAACTGATTGTATTGTACTGAGAACATTTTTTTAAATAATTGATATTGAGAAAAGTATTTCAATTAATATTATAGTGCATGAGATTAGCTGATTTTCCTTTTAGTTAGTCCGATATTATCTGTCAAAAATGACTAAAAAAGTTATAATAATGTTAAAATGATACCTTACAAAAACCTTACAAAAAGGTTAAGATATTTGTATTCAGTTTTTTATATAGGTAAAGAAGATAGGCGATTAGTAGAGGTGAATTTTAAAATTTAGGGGGGGAATTGGAACTAAATGTCAATATTCGCTTAACATTCGTAAAGCTTTTCAAGAAGAATAAGGATAGAAGTTATCCCTTTATTTCATTTCTTTTACCAGATTTTGTAATTCTTGCTGACTTTTTAAATTTAGTTTTTTACGGATTCGATGTTTGGTAACCATCACAGAATTTGATGAAACACCTAAAACCAAAGCCATTTCTTTGTTAGATAGTTTTAACTTTTCTAAACATAAACAACGTAACTCTGAGGGTGTTAAATTTTCAAAAGTATTTTTTAAAGATGTAATAAAATTAGGGTAAGCCTCCTTAAATAAAATTTGGTACTTGTCCCAATCCTCATTCGTAATGATAATTTTAGATTTCAGTTCACTAATGATGTTTTGGTTGTCATTAGTTTTAATTTCTTTTTGCAAGCTTTCGATGGTTTTTTGCCTATTTTGAATCTTTAACTTTAAATTTTGTAATTGATTTTTAGATAGTTTTAATTCTCTTTCAGTCTTTTCTATTTTTAATATTTTGATTTCTTGTTTTCTTAATAATGACTGGTTTCTAAACCAATAAGCGAGAAGACTTCCCAGTAAGAGCAAGCTAATAGAAAGAATGATATAATTACGTTGCGAAATTTTTAAACGATTTTCCGTATGTAGTTTCTCAATTTCTAATTCTCGGTCTATAGCATCAACTCTTTGGTTGGCTCTTAATAATTTAATCGTATTGTATTTTTGATGATAGGCATTAATAGCCATTATTGTAGAATCTAAATAAATAGAGCTGCTGTCAATTTCAAAATTGGTAGCATACCATTTACTCATTAAGGGGTATAACTTTCTCAACCTATCTTTTTGTTGAGATTTCCGAATATAGCTCCTAGCTTCGTCAATTTTTTGCTTAGCACTATCTAATCTTCCGTTTTTTAAATAGATGTCTGCTAAAGGAATGGCAGAGCCCGCGGCAAGACCAAGTTCACCAATCTGTAGGGCGTTTTGAATGTCTTTCTCAAATAAGGGAATAGCTTTACTATAACTTTCTTCCAAATAATAGTTATAGCCTAAGTTACCTGATGCGATACCTTGCCATATAGGATCTTTATATGTTGAGGTATCATTTATAACTTTAGTAAAATGCTTTTTTGCTAGACTTAGTTGACCTAATTTTTGATAGCATAAGCCTAAGGTATTCTGGGCTTCTAAAACTGCTTTGGCATTAAAATTAGTTTTGATTATTTCACTAGATTTTTTAAAATATACCATCGCGTTTTCATAATCCTTAAAATAATAATAACACCGACCAATAAAATTGAGGTGTTCTGCCATATTAGGGAAATTCTCTGAGGTAGTTGTTTCTAAAATTTTTGAGGAATACAATAACCATTCGAAAGATTTTTCGTAATTTTTAACTTGCCAGTAGTGATTGGCTAATACGTTGGCTGCACGTATTTTGATATGTGAAACTTTCGCTTTTTCACCCTTTTCCACCATTAGCAGCAAATCCTCAAGAAAGTCTGGTTTTTCTTGACCATATAAAAACCAGCGAGAATAAGCATATAATAAATCCGCTTCCAAAGAAAGTTCTTGATCATCATTAATTAAAGCATAATCTTTTATTTGCTGAGTATAATTACAGATATACAATGAGTCTTCTCGACCCTTGTTTATCGTGTTTTTATACAATTGATGAATATCTTCTACTTTCTCTCTGTAGGGTTTGTGAAGCAATTGCTGGTATTGGCCATACGATAAGGTAAAACCAAATAAAAAAAAGAAGGGGAGTAGTTTTAACTTAAATCTCATTAAAAAATATATGGCAAAATCTTAAAATATCGTTAAAAATATAAAAGTTTTTTAAAGTGGGGAAATATACTCGTAAGACTCTAAAAATATTTATGCCTCCGCGGAAGTGAAAACCACTAGTTTTTCTATTTTAGCTTTATGCAAAAAAATACATTCATTCAGTCTCAAACTGGCTTGCCAGATAAATCTATTGTTCAAACTCTTCAGCTTTTAGAAGAAGATGCTACCATACCATTTATTGCTCGTTACCGTAAAGAACGCACGGGGAATCTAGATGAGGTGCAAATAGGTGAAATTGTAAAATACAAAGAACTTTTTGAAACTTTAGAGAAGAGAAAAGAGACCATCTTAAAAGCAATCGAAGAACAAGGTGAGTTAACCGCATCGTTGAGTGAGAAAATTAAATCGGCTATAGATCTCACTCTTCTAGAAGATTTGTATTTGCCTTTTAAAAAGAAGCGAAAAACCAAAGCTGAAAGTGCGCGACAACAAGGATTGGAGCCTTTAGCAAAAATTATCATGGCACAAAAGGCGGCAGAGGTGGAGTTGGTTGCTAAAAAATATATTACTAAAGAAGTAGCTTCTGTTGAAGATGCTTTAGAAGGGGCCCAATACATTATGGCCGAGTGGATTTCTGAACGTACCGATATTAGAAATTTTATAAGAAAACAAATAGAGCGATACGGAGTTCTTTCCACGAAAGTGATTAAAACTAAAGCAAAAGATGAAAAGGCTCAAAAGTTCAAAGATTATTTTGACTGGGAAGAGAATTTAAATAAAATGCCATCTCATCGCTTTTTGGCCATTCAACGGGCGGAGTCGGAAGGGTTTATTCGTGTTAAAATTGACATAGATCAAAAACAGTGTGTGAAGAGAATTGAAGAGCGTGTGATAAAACCTTCTAGCACGACAGCAGATTACATAGTTTCTGCCATTAAAGATGCTTATAAGCGCTTGATCTTACCATCCTTGTCTAACGAGGCTTTTCAGAATGCTAAAGCAAAAGCCGATGAGTTGGCCATTGAAGTTTTTGCTAAAAACCTAAAACAACTTTTATTAGGTTCTCCATTAGGAGAAAAAAAAGTTTTAGCGATTGACCCTGGATTTAGAACAGGATGTAAAATTGTTTGTTTAGATGAACACGGAAGTTTAAAACATAATGAAACTATATATCCGCATCCTCCAAAGAATGATACCAAAGGAGCGATAAAAAAAATAAGCACCTTGGCGGAAGCTTATAAAATAGAAGCTATTGCCATTGGTAACGGGACCGCTTCTAGAGAAACTGAACAACTCATAAAGCGAATTCATTTTAAACATGAACTTCAGGTTTTTGTGGTGAGTGAGGCAGGTGCATCCATTTATTCGGCTTCATCTATAGCTAGAGAAGAATTTCCTAATTATGATGCTACGGTGAGAGGCTCCGTTTCTATTGGTAGGCGTTTACAAGATCCTTTAGCAGAACTGGTGAAAATCGACCCTAAGTCTATTGGAGTTGGTCAGTATCAACACGATGTAGATCAATCAAAGCTAAAGAAATCTTTAGATGTAGTGGTTGAAAGCGGTGTAAATGCAGTTGGTGTAAATCTTAATACAGCGAGCAAATCTTTACTGAGCTATGTTTCGGGAATAGGAGAGAAGCTGGCAGAAAATATAGTAGATTATCGTGCTCAATATGGAAGTTTTAAAAAACGAAACGAGCTAAAAAAAGTCCCTCGTTTAGGAGAGAAAGCTTTTGTGCAAAGTGCAGGATTTTTACGAATTAAAAATGCAAAACATCCGTTAGATGATTCTGCGGTTCATCCAGAACGTTATGCGTTAGTAGAGAGAATGGCAAAAGATCAACGTAAAACGCTAACGGAGTTAATTGGTAATACAACGATTTTAGAAAAAATAGATTTACAGAAATATTGTAGCGATGAGGTGGGTTTACCTACATTAAAAGATATTGTATCAGAACTAGAAAAACCAGGATTGGATATTCGAGAAAAAGCAAAAGTATTTACGTTTAATCAAAATATTAAAAGTATTGAAGATTTACATACGGGACAGTTACTGCCAGGGATTGTCAACAATATTACCAATTTTGGTTGCTTTGTGGATATAGGAATTAAAGAAAGCGGACTTATTCATGTTTCTAACCTCGCTAATGAATTTGTAAGCGATGTCAACAACTATGTTCATTTACACGAGCAAATCATCGTGGAAGTCTTAGAAGTCGATATTCCGCGAAAGCGTATTCAATTAAAGCTTTATAAGAAAAAGTAAAATTAGATTTCTCTTAGAATATCAATGATAATCGGTTTCATTCCGCTAAAGAAAAATTCTACTGCGATTACCATCACGATAAGGCCCATAAGTCTCATCAATACATTTCTACCAGTATTCCCTAAAACTTTGAGGATTTTGGAAGAGCTTAAAAGAATGAGGTAAGTGAGAAGTAATACGCCAAAAATAGATGCAATCAACACTAATTTATGTTGAATAGTATTGGCATCTTCCATCATCACAATAGCATTGGTGATGGCTCCGGGTCCAGAAATCATAGGTATTGCCAAGGGCGTGATTGAGATATCGTCTACAATTTCTTTTTTCTCAGCATTGTCTTTTCCTTTTACTTTGATGCTCGATAAACGTGCTTGCAGCATATCCATCCCCATCAAAAAGAAAATAACTCCTCCTACCACACGAAAACTGTTTACTGAAATTCCGAAAAAATTAAATAATAACTGTCCAGAAAATGCAAAAGCGATGATGGTAACAAAAGCTGCAATAGAAGCTTTTCTAGCTGTGTAGTTACGATGAGGTGTATCTAGATCGGAAGTCATGGTCATAAAAATGGGCATGGTTCCAATAGGATTTATTAACGTAAAAAAAGACGTAAACGAGAGTAGGGCGAAGCCAATTAGATCGGTCATATCAAATTAAATTTCAAAAATGCAAATCAACATAAAATTTCATGATATTTAAAACTAATTTATAAAAATAAAAGGGGATTTTTTCATTAGAAAAAATCCCCTTTTATTTATTGAATATGAGCGCTTTAGTTTAATTTAAAAGCTTCTTTAATTTGATCTACGTAATCTAGTTTTTCCCAAGTAAATAGTTCCACTTCTCTTTTTACTTTACCTGAATATGGACTCTCAAAAATTTTGGTTACCGTGCGAGGTTCTTTTCCCATATGTCCATATGCCGCAGTTTCTCGATAGATAGGGTTTCTTAGCTTTAAACGTTTTTCAATAGCAGCAGGGCGCATATCAAAGATTTCAGAAACTTTCTCAGCAATTTCTCCATTGGTTAAATCTACATTTGAAGAATTGTAAGTGTCTACGGAAATAGAGGTAGGTTCTGCTACACCAATGGCGTAAGAAACCTGTACTAAAACTTCATTTGCTACTCCAGCAGCAACTAAGTTTTTAGCAATATGTCTTGAAGCGTAAGCGGCAGATCGATCTACTTTACTAGGGTCTTTACCTGAAAAAGCGCCACCACCGTGAGCTCCTTTTCCACCATAGGTGTCTACAATAATTTTTCTTCCAGTAAGACCAGCATCACCGTGTGGCCCTCCAATTACGAATTTTCCTGTAGGGTTGATATGATAAGTAATGTCTTCTTTAAATAACTGCTGAACTTTCTCTGGAAATTGAGCAATAACACGAGGCATTAGAATCTCTAGAATGTCTTTCTTAATTTTACTCAGCATCTTTTCATCATCAGTATCAAAATCATCGTGTTGGGTAGAAAGTACAATCGCTTTAATATGTAGCGGAGTATTATCGTCGCTATATTCTATCGTAACTTGACTTTTAGCATCTGGACGTAGGTAAGTAATTTCTTTCCCTTCTCTACGAAGTTTTGCCAATTCAATTAGCATTTTGTGTGAAATATCTAATGCCAATGGCATATAGTTTTCTGTTTCAGTTGTAGCGTAACCAAACATCATTCCTTGGTCACCAGCACCTTGTTCCTCCTTGCTATCGCGATCTACTCCTTGATTAATGTCTTGAGACTGCTCGTGAATAAGGGAGATTACTCCACAAGAGTCTCCGCTAAATTTGTATACACCTTTTGTATATCCAATATCATTAATAACATTTCTAGCAATATCTTGAACATCTATATAGGTATTAGATCGCACTTCTCCTGCCAATACTACTTGTCCCGTAGTAACAAGGGTTTCACAAGCAACTTTAGACTCTTTGTCAAAAGCTAAAAAATTATCTAATAAAGTATCACTAATTTGATCTGCTATCTTATCTGGGTGTCCTTCAGAAACACTTTCTGAAGTAAATAAATATGCCATGTATTTTTAATTTTAAAATGGGAAGATAAAAGAGAATGGCAACCTAAAGAAGTTTACACTGCTTTAGCATTTTAAAGGGTTGCAATCAGTCAAATTTTTCCCTGAGTAAATTTCTGAGCAAAGTTATGAAAAAGGAATAAAGTGGTTATATTTTTAACGATTTTTTAATTTATGAGAACATAGTTAAATTATCATTTTATTAGAGTATTCGTGTAAAGAGGAACAAAAATAATTTAATTCTGATTCTTTGCAGAGGTTTTATTGTTTAAGAAATGTTATTTTAACAAAAAAATAATATATATTCGTAAGATTGTTTTAGTTGAATTAAATAATAATAAATTATGAAGAAAAAATACTTTTATGCAGTGATGAGCTGTTTAATGTTTTGTTCCTTTTTAACCAATGCTCAGGTCCAAACGATAAGTGCGACATATTCAGCAGGAGATATTCCTACTGCTTATAATGCTTATGATCCTACTTGTAATGGAGCTTCGACAGCACTTACTGTTACTTTACCTCCAGTAACTGGAAGTTGGGAAGTGGTAAGTGTAGATATTGAATATGATATGACAGCAGCGAATGTTGCGTATATGTCAGAACAACGTTCTCAGGTGAAATTTCAGAATACAGGTTTTACAGAACCTACGGAAAGTGGGACAGGAACTGGTGGAACTTTTTCGTATTCCAGATCAGGTTTAACTTTCGCTAATGGCTTTTACGCAGGTAATACCGATCTGATTTTTGAAATGCAAGCGTGGAGAACTTGGGGGGATACCGCACCTAATAATGGTTGTGGCACACATTATAATAAGGTAGACAATAATTCTTGGGTCGTTACTGTGAATTATCAAATACCACCAACTTGTTTACCTCCTTCTAATGTGCAGTCGGGTAATGCAACTACTACTAGTGTAGATATTACTTGGGTAGATATGAATGCAGTCCCACCTGGTGCTTGGAACATTGAATATGGGGCTCCTGGGTTTGCTTTAGGTACAGGAACTACTCATGTGGCTACAGGAAGTCCGACCACAATTAACGGTTTAGCTTTAGGTACAGATTATGAATTTTATATTCAATCAGATTGTGGTACTGTTGATGGTGTGAGTATTTGGGAAGGTCCGTATGATTTTAGTACTACTATAGATTGTTCCGTGTATAATTTAGATATTACAAATACGGTTGATCAGACCATCGCTTGTCAAGGTACTGCTACATTAACGGCTACTTCTAGTGGTACAGGAGATGATATTTATTGGTATGATGCTGCAATTGGCGGTAATATTGTAGGAACTGGAAGTAGTTTTACAACTCCGGTGATTTCTACAACAACTTCTTATTGGGCTTCAGAAATAAAAATGCAGTCAGGTTCGGGTGGTGCTACCCCTACTTATTGTATTCCTACTTATTCTACAGGTTGTACTGTTGGGGATGATATAGATGATTTTGATATGTCTAGTGCGGGTATTTCTCATACAGGAACAGGATGCTCTACAGGGTCTTATGCAGACTATACTAATGATCCTTCTTTAGTTGGGGTTATGAATATTGGAAGTACTTATACTTTCTCTGCAACACACAATTTTAGTAGTCAATACTTAAAAATTTGGATTGATTTAGATCAAGATGGAACTTTTAGTGCCTCTGAACTTTTGTTTACTTCTGCCGGTGGGTCAAATAACACGACAGGATCTATAACTATTCCTGCAGCTAATGGAGGAGCAACGGTAATGCGTGTCATGGATAGTTATGCGAGTGTGCCCACTGATGCATGTAATCCAGGTACTACTTATGGGGAAACACATGATTATAAGGTAATTATAAGCGATGTAGCTTGTGAGTCTCCTAGAGAAGAGGTGGTGGCTACTGTTGATACTAATGGAGATATTCAAGTGACTACTGTTCCTTATAACAATATAAACGATACAGCTAATTATGGAGATCCTTTTGAGGGTAATCCAGGATCAAGCTGTGGTACTACGGAGAATTACCTTAACGGAAATGATGTAGTATATAAGTTTACCGCTCCAAATACCGAGTTAGTAGATGTGTTAATGTCAGATTTATCTGGTTTCTATGCCTCAGTATTTATATATGATAATTGTGGAACTATAGGGGGTACTTGTTTAGCAGGAGCAATAGCAGGTCCTAGTGATGATGATTTTGGAATAGAAGATTTTTCAGTAACGGCAGGTGAAGATTACTACATTGTAGTATCTAGTTGGTTAAACCCAACTGTTGGTTACACCTTAGATATTATTCCATTTGATTGTGCTAATTTAGCTACTCCAGTGGGGCCTGTATCACAAGAGTTTACTACCAATGATACGTTAGCTGATTTAGAGGTAGATCCTACTAAAACGGGAGCTACTTTGGCTTGGTATAGTGATGCTGCGACAACCACTTTAATTGCTGATACTACGGTATTGGTGGATGGAACTACCTACTATGTTACTCAAACCTTTAATGGGTGTGAGAGCGATCCGTTAGCAATTACGGTTAGTGAAATAGATTGTACGAGTTTTGCAATTGTTTCTAGTATGGGAGACAGTGTGAATTGTCAAGGAGATATGACTTTAACTGCAACAGGAAGTGGTACAGGAAGTGAAATTTACTGGTATGATTCTGCTACAGGCGGAAACCCTGTTTCTATTGGTTCATCATTTGATACTCCAACATTAACAAATACTACTTCTTATTGGGCTTCTGAAGTGTTTATTCAAGGGTATTTTCTAAATGAGGATAATGGATTAAATGACTGGACGTACGGTTTTGGTACGACAAGTAATAATTATGGATTAGAGTTTGATGCTACTCAGAGTTTTACTTTACAAAGTGTAGAGGTTTTTTCAACCAGTGCTTCTGGAGGTAATTTGACGGTTGAGTTGTTAGATGATCAAGATAATGTTATACAAACAAGTAATTTTATGCTGCCTTCAGGAGGAAGTGATGCAAGTCCTATTCCTGTAACCTTATCTTTGAATTTTCAAATACCTCAAGCTGGTACCTATCGTTTAGCAGCTGCTGATAATCCAGACCTTAAGTATGAAGCTGATTTTAGTAATAATTATGTAAATTATCCATATTCTTTAGGTAGTGTAGGGGAGATAACACAAGCTTTTACCACATTTACCACCTATGATTATAATTACTATTTTTTCTATAATTGGACTGTTGTAGAGGGGGAATTTATTTGTGAATCTTTTCCAAGAACAGAGGTTGTAGCAACAGTTAATCAAACAGGAGATGTTCAAGTAGACTTTACAGATCTTCCTTATAATACAAGTGACTCTACTTCAGTATACGGAGATAATTTTGATGGTGATCCAGGCTCAGATTGTCCAGGGGTTGACTACCTTGGAGGAAATGAAGTGGTATATCAATATACTGCCGATGCTAACAATGATGATATCTTGCAGATAGAACTGACTAATGTGACTAATCCCTATACAGGGATGTATATATATACAAGCTGTGGAGAAGTAGGAACAAATTGTTTAGAAGGAGCTACCAATGAAGGTAATTCATCTATGATAACGATATCAGATTATTATATAAATGCAGGAGAGACGATCTTTATAGTGATCTCTTCAGAGTCAAGCACTGTAAATTATACATTAGATATTTACGGATTTGATTGTAATAATGTTGCTGGTCCTATCGTAGACGATACTACTCCATATTTTGTGCAGCCAGACACTTTAGATGATATAGATTTAGAAGAAAGTGAAAATAGTAGTGGAATAGTTTGGTACAGTGATGCAGGAGCAACGATGCCAATTCCAGGGAATACTCCATTGGTAGATGGAACTACTTATTACGTTACTCAGACGATCTTAGGATGTGAGAGTTCAACTATAGCAGTGACTCCTGTAGAGTTTAATTGTTCTGCTATGGGTGTTTCTCAAGCAGAAGATGTTACTATATGTGCTCCAGGTGGAAATACAAGTTTAAGCGCTCAAAGTTCAGGTATAGGGTATGATATTTTTTGGTATGATGCGGCAACAGGAGGAAATGTAGTAGCGACTGGAAGTAACCCAGTTGTAAATGTAACTCAAACTACCTCTTTTTGGGCTAGCGAGGTTTACTTAGGAAGTGGTGTGTCAGCTGGTCCTATTGCAAATACATATTGTATTCCAACAAGTAAAAACTGTTCGGTAGGTGATGATATGGATGATTTTTCGATGCCAACTGCAGGAATTCAGCATACTGGAACAGGTTGTTCAGCTAACTCTTATGGAGATTATACGACAGATCCATCTTTAGTGGGGAATATGACCATAGGAAGTACTTATAATTTTGATATAACTCATAATTTTAGCAATCAATATGTTAAGATTTGGATAGATTTAGATCAAAGTGGAAGTTTTGATGCAAGTGAGCTTCTGTTTACTTCTACTTCAGGTTCAGGCAATACGGTTGGGTCAATTACTATTCCTAGTGGTTTATCTGGAGCTACTGTGATGAGGGTGATGGATCGATATGCGGGAACTCCTGTCGATGCGTGTGATGCAGGCGGGACGTATGGGGAAACTCATGATTATAAAGTAATTATTGGGACAATTTTATGTGAAAGTACTAGAGAAGAAGTAGTGGTTACGATAAACGATCAGCCAACTGTTGCACCTAGTGGTGATGCTATTCAGAAGCTTTGTACTGGAGCAACTGTAGCAGATTTATCAGCTACTGGAACAAATATTCAATGGTATAGTTCAGCTTCAGGGAATGCATCTTTAGCGCCTAATGAGTATTTAATTGATGGAGAGGTTTATTACGCTTCACAAACCATAGATGCTTGTGAAAGTGATAATCGATTGGAGGTTACGGTAGAAGTAAAAGATGTAGCAGATTTGCCTATAGCATCAATTAACCAATCTTTTGTTTCAGGAGAAACTGTTGAAGATATAGATGTTCAAGGAGATAATCTTATTTGGTATACAAGTACAGATGGATTGATATTTACAGTGATAGATCCTTCGCAAGTAAACCTTATAGATCAGGGAGTTTATTATGTATCTCAAACTCCAAATGGTCTTTGTGAAAGTGAAAAATTAGCGATAACTGTGCATAGAGTATTAGGATTAGATAATCCGTTATTTGCAGGACTTAATTATTATCCGAATCCTATGCGAAACCAAGTAACGGTTGAAAACTCTAGCACTATAGAGCGTGTGGAGTTATACAGTATGCTAGGTCAAAAAGTAATAGATCAAAAATCTAATCAAAGAAAGCTTAGTTTGAATGTGGAAAGATTAGCAGCAGGACCTTACTTTATGAAAGTTACAGTAGATGGTAAGTCTGCAATGATTAAAGTGGTAAAGGAATGATGAATTAGGTGAATAAATATTAAAGCCAGACAATTTATTGTCTGGCTTTTTTTTATCTATTATTTTATAAACCTTTTAAAATAAATTAATAAGGAAAGAAACATATGATATTGACTCTAAATTAAAAAAGTTAGGTTTTTTGGTGATCCAGAGTAGATGTTACCATGAAAAGAAAAATGAGATTTTTATTGGTATTTGATGTGATTTTGGTTTTTATTCCATTTAAGAAGGAAAGAGCTTTATTTTTGGATAGTAGCTCACTAATAGTTAGTCAGATTTATGTGTATGTTATTAATTTAACAACTTTATCTCTTTATTGATTTTTTAAGGAATAATAAGGCTTGTTGATAAATTTGATTTTCTTGATTTTTATTTCATATGTTTATGTGAAAAAAAAGTCATATATTTGAAAGAATTGTTAAGAAATTATTAAAATAAACCATAAATTTAAACCCAAAACCATATGAAAAAAAAATACTTATTGGCGTTGTTCGCCTTTGTTTTATTAACCCCTATGCTTACGGCGCAAAATTGTAGTACGTTAGCCATAACAAATACGGTAGATGCATCGGTTTGTGGGGAAGGATCTGTAACATTAGGGGCTACTGCGAGTGGCACGGGAGATGGTATTGTTTGGTATGATGCGGCTACTGCTGGAAATGTAGTTGGTTCAGGGGCAAGTTTTCAAACGCCTGTATTAAATTCTACAACTTCTTATTGGGCTACAGAAGCCTTGTATACTGGAGTTCCAATTGTGGGTGACGCTGAAACGGTATTTACTGTAGGTTCCTCAAACAGTTTAAGTGGTGTTGGAAGTACGATAACATTTGCTGTTCGTAATAATAATTCTAGTGCTGTAACAATTACAGATATAGATAATTATATGCCAGCAAATACGACTAGGGAGCACGAGTTGTGGTATCATGCAACTGATTTGACAGGCCCGCCATCTGGAATTAGTGTTGGTAATGGTTGGGTTTTGGCTACGCCTGCTCAGACTTCTACAAGTGCGTCGACTGATGGCTTGTCAAATATATTTAGTAATACATCTATTTCTATACCTGGTAATACTACCTATCGCTTCGCGTTGGTAATGACAGCCAATGTGAGTGGGTCTACTACATTTTATTATTGGGGTAATACTTCTACTCCAGCTGCTCCAAATAATTTTTCAGTTAGTGGGGTTGATTTGTTAGTTGGTGATAACAAACTAGGAGGGACTCAAAATGTGGGTTATAGCGGGACGTCTACTAGTCCTACAGCTAATAATCCAAGAGCGTTTTATGGAAAAATTTATTTCGAATCAATTACGATTCAATGTGAGTCTACTCCGCGAGTAGAGGTTGTGGCTACTGTTAATAACGCAGGGGATGTGGTGGTAAATTCACTTCCTTATACAGATACAGATGATACGGCAAACTTTGCTAATAATTATGTAGGAGCTCCAGGAGTCGATTGTGGAACCACTGATAATTATTTAGATGGAAATGATGTTATTTATGAGTATACTGCTACTGCAGATTTTATCATGAATGCAGAATTGACAAATATAGTTGATGGAGAAACTAGTTTGTATGTTTATGATAGTTGTGCAGATATAGGAACAAGTTGTTTAGCTGGTACAGTTAATGCTGCTGCAGGTGATCATAGTGTAGATTTTTCTGTTGTTAATGGTCAAACATATTATATTTTAATATCAAGTACTTCAAGTACTAACACTTTTCCGTATACTTTTAATTTAGATGGGTATTTGTGTGCAAATTATCCTGCTCCTACTACGAGTGTAGCTACTCCAGACTTTATAGATGGTCAGGCTTTACTTGATTTGACTGTTTCAGGGGCTAATTTAACTTGGTATAGTGATGCAGCATTAACAAATGTTATCCCTGATACTACTTTAATGGTCGATAATACTACTTATTATGTGACACAAACATTTGATACGTGTGAAAGTCCGGCCTTGTCAATAACTCCTAGTGAGGTTTTATGTAGTGTACTTTCTGTGTCTTCTTCTCAGGGAGATTCTGTATGTGGAGAAGGATCTGTTACTTTAGAAGCACAAGGTGCTGAAGCGGTTGTGAATACAAATGTTTGGTGGTTTGATACAGCTACAGGTGGAACCGTTATAGGTAAAGGAAATGTATTTGAAACTCCAATTATTTCACAAACAACATCTTTTTGGGCAACCGAAGTAGTTACTGAAGGTTCATTGTTGACAGGTCAAGGAGAAACTAATCCTACAGGAACTTTGTCTACAACTACAAATGGAGGTATTGTGTTAGATGTTACACAGCAAATGACATTAGTAGATGCAGAAGTTTTTAGTACCTCTTCTGCTGGTGGACTTTTAGAAGTAGAGTTAAGAGATATGAATAACGGTAATGCTACAGTTGCTTCAGCTACGATGAGCATGCCATCAGGAGGTACATCTGCATCACCTATTGCTGTAACGGTACCTTTAAACTTTAATATTAGTCCTGGTCAATATAGATTAGTGAAGGTTTCAGGTCCTACATTTAAATATCAGTCTGGAAGTTTTCCAGATCCTCTAGGAACGTTTGGTTCGGTAACCGGAGGGGCAACTACTACAGGTACCTCATCATTAAACTATATATTCTATAATTTAACTGTTGGGAATGAAAATGCTATATGTGAGTCTTCTCCTAGGACAGAAGTAATAGCTACTGTGAATAATGTAGCGGATATTGTAACAACGAATCCATTACCTTATGTAGATACTGATAGTACAGGTAATTATGCTAATAATTACGCAGGTGTTCCGGGTACAGATTGTGACGCTACTGGGAATTATCTTGACGGTAATGATGTAGTATATGAATATACTCCTGATGGGGACAAAGTTGTTAAAATTGGACTTTCTAATCTTGTAGGAAGCGACGCTGGGATATTTATATATGATAATTGTAACGAAATTGGAGATACTTGTTTAGCTGGTGCAGCTAATATTGGATCTTCATCAGATTTCGCTATTGACGAATTCACGGTTTATCAAAGTGAAACTTACTATATTGTAATCTCAGGGAATGGTGATGCTAGTTCTATAGATTATACGTTAACAATCGAGGAAGCTATTATTAATTGTAATGATTATACCGCTGGACCAGATGTAGATGATCCAGAATTCTTTAACCCAGGTCAGACATTAGATGATTTAGATATAAACGGGGGTAATTTAATTTTTTATTCAGATGCAACTGGAACTACGGTTCTACCAGGTACAACACCTGCAGTGGATGGAACAACCTATTATGTTTCTCAAACATTAAATGGTTGTTTAAGTACTATAGTATCAGTAAATGCAGAAGAGATTGTGTGTAGTAATTTAGATATTACATCTACAGTAGGGGATACAGTTCCTTGTGTAGGTTCTGCAACACTAACTGCCACAGCTTCAGGAAGCGGAACAGATATGTATTGGTATGCAAATCAGACTGGGGGTAATCCAATTGGTTATGGGGCTACTTATTCAACAGATGTAATTACTTCAACTACATCATATTGGGTTTCTGAAGTAATTGCAGATGGAACAACAACTTCAGGGAGTGCAAAACTTGCCCCGCTTTCAACTAGTACGGATTTTGGAGGGGCTAATTATGGATTAGAATTTGAAGCTTATCAGCAATTTACCTTAGTAGATTTAGAGATATATCCAGATGGAGAGGCAGGTACTTTTGATATTGAGTTAGTGGATGATGCTTCAGGAAGTGTATTAAATACTGTTGCAGTAACTGTTCCGAATATGGACGGGGCTACTCCTTTTGTTGTTACGCTAAACTTTGATATTCAGCCTGGTGTATATAGAATAAGACAACAGGGCACAATAGATATGACGAGAGATTCATCTGGAAATTCATATCCATATGCAATTGGGCCAAATGCTATTTTAGGGGAAGTGTTAAGTGGTTCTTATGGTACAACAGGAACTAATTCTACTTCCTATTACTATTTTTATAATTGGACAGTAACTACTGGTAATTTAATATGTGAGTCTCCTAGAGAAGAAGTGGTGGCTACTGTAGATACTAATGGAGATATTCAGGTTACAACTTTACCTTATAATGATAGTAATAATAACACTTCTAATTATGGAAATCCTTACGAAGGTGCTCCAGGGACAGGATGTAATACTACAGAGAATTACCTTAACGGAAATGATGTGGTCTATAAATTTACCGCACCAAATACCGAGTTAGTTGATATTTTAATGTCAGATTTATCTGGTTTCTATGCTTCAGTATTTGTATACGATAACTGTGGAGCATTGTTAAACTCTTGTTTAGCAGGAGCAGTGGCAGGTCCTAGTGATGATGATTTTGGAATAGAAGATTTTTCAGTAACGGCAGGTGAAGATTACTACATTGTAGTATCTAGTTGGTTAAACCCAACTGTTGGTTACACCTTAGATATTATTCCATTTGATTGTGCTAATTTAGCTACTCCAGTGGGGCCTGTATCACAAGAGTTTACTACCAATGATACGTTAGCTGATTTAGAGGTAGATCCTACTAAAACGGGAGCTACTTTGGCTTGGTATAGTGATGCTGCGACAACCACTTTAATTGCTGATACTACGGTATTGGTGGATGGAACTACCTACTATGTTACTCAAACCTTTAATGGGTGTGAGAGCGATCCGTTAGCAATTACGGTTAGTGAAATAGATTGTACGAGTTTTGCAATTGTTTCTAGTATGGGAGACAGTGTGAATTGTCAAGGAGATATGACTTTAACTGCAACAGGAAGTGGTACAGGAAGTGAAATTTACTGGTATGATTCTGCTACAGGCGGAAACCCTGTTTCTATTGGTTCATCATTTGATACTCCAACATTAACAAATACTACTTCTTATTGGGCTTCTGAAGTGTTTATTCAAGGGTATTTTCTAAATGAGGATAATGGATTAAATGACTGGACGTACGGTTTTGGTACGACAAGTAATAATTATGGATTAGAGTTTGATGCTACTCAGAGTTTTACTTTACAAAGTGTAGAGGTTTTTTCAACCAGTGCTTCTGGAGGTAATTTGACGGTTGAGTTGTTAGATGATCAAGATAATGTTATACAAACAAGTAATTTTATGCTGCCTTCAGGAGGAAGTGATGCAAGTCCTATTCCTGTAACCTTATCTTTGAATTTTCAAATACCTCAAGCTGGTACCTATCGTTTAGCAGCTGCTGATAATCCAGACCTTAAGTATGAAGCTGATTTTAGTAATAATTATGTAAATTATCCATATTCTTTAGGTAGTGTAGGGGAGATAACACAAGCTTTTACCACATTTACCACCTATGATTATAATTACTATTTTTTCTATAATTGGACTGTTGTAGAGGGGGAATTTATTTGTGAATCTTTTCCAAGAACAGAGGTTGTAGCAACAGTTAATCAAACAGGAGATGTTCAAGTAGACTTTACAGATCTTCCTTATAATACAAGTGACTCTACTTCAGTATACGGAGATAATTTTGATGGTGATCCAGGCTCAGATTGTCCAGGGGTTGACTACCTTGGAGGAAATGAAGTGGTATATCAATATACTGCCGATGCTAACAATGATGATATCTTGCAGATAGAACTGACTAATGTGACTAATCCCTATACAGGGATGTATATATATACAAGCTGTGGAGAAGTAGGAACAAATTGTTTAGAAGGAGCTACCAATGAAGGTAATTCATCTATGATAACGATATCAGATTATTATATAAATGCAGGAGAGACGATCTTTATAGTGATCTCTTCAGAGTCAAGCACTGTAAATTATACATTAGATATTTACGGATTTGATTGTAATAATGTTGCTGGTCCTATCGTAGACGATACTACTCCATATTTTGTACAACCCGATACTTTAGATGATATAGATTTAGAAGAAAATGAAAATAGTAGTGGAATAGTTTGGTACAGTGATGCAGGAGCAACCATGCCAATTCCAGGGAATACTCCATTGGTGGATGGAACTACTTATTACGTTACCCAGACGATATTAGGATGTGAAAGCGCCCCTATCGCGATAACGCCAGAAGAGTTTAACTGCGCAGGTATGAGTGTTGCGGGGAATGATGCGCTTATTTGTGCTCCAGGAGGGGAAGTGATTCTTACAGCGCAGGCTGGAGGTACAGGTAGTGAAATTTACTGGTATGATGCCGCTACTGGAGGAAATATCGTAAATTTAGGTGATACTTATGAGGTAGATGTAACACAAACTACTTCTTTCTGGGCGAGTGAAGTATTTATTCAAGGAGAAGATCCAACCCCAGGGTTAGGTTTAACAACTTATAATTATGGAAATGGCTCTGCTTTGTTTACGACACCTAAAGGTTTAGAGTTTACAGCAATCTCTACATTTACTATTATCGATGTCGAAGTATTTTCAAATACTGGAGGTGGGACAATGGATGTGTCGTTATTAGATAATACAGGCGGAGTAATAGCAACAAAAAATGTTACAATTCCTGCAGGAACAACGGCTTCTCCAACGCCTGTAACTTTACCACTTAATTTTACAGTTCCAGGACCTGGTACTTATCGTTTAGTTGCTTTAGAAACTTCGGGGAATGTTAGTATGATGTATGAATATGATTTTTCTGGAGTTGGTTATCCGATGAATTTAGGAGGGGTAGGAGAAATTATAAATGGTGTTTCAAATACATTTACATATGATTACTACTACTATTATTTCTACAATTGGACAATTGGTACTGGTGATGTAATTTGCGAGTCTCCTAGAGAAGAAATTATCGTAACAGTAAACGATCAGCCAACAGCTGCTCCTACTGGAGATGCTGTACAGAAATTTTGTGCAGGCGCAACTGTAGCAGATTTATTAGGGAATGGTACTGATTTACAGTGGTACAATTCAGATACATCAAATTCACCTTTAGCTATCAATGAAGTTTTAATAGATGGAGGAGTTTATTATGCTTCACAAACCATAGATGCTTGTGAAAGTGATAATCGATTGGAAGTTACTGTAGATGTAAAAGATGTAGCAGATTTGCCTATAGCATCAATTAACCAATCTTTTGTTTCAGGAGAAACTGTTGAAGATATAGATGTTCAAGGAGATAATCTTATTTGGTATACAAGTACAGATGGGTTAATATTTACAGTGATAGATCCTTCGCAAGTAAATCTTATAGATCAGGGAGTTTATTATGTATCTCAAACTCCAAATGGCCTTTGTGAAAGTGAAAAACTAGCGATAACTGTGCATCGAGTATTAGGATTAGATAATCCGTTATTTGCGGGACTTAACTATTACCCAAACCCTATGCAAAACCATGTAACTGTTGAAAACTCTAACATTGTAGAGCGTGTGGAGTTGTATAGTATGCTAGGTCAAAAAGTGATAGATCAAAAATCTAATCAAAGAAAGGTGAACTTAAACGTAGAAAGACTCGCTGCAGGACCATATTTTATTAAGGTTACTGTAGATGGTAAGTCTGCGATGATTAAGGTGATAAAAGAATAATTAAGAGTATAGCAACAAGGAAAACTCATTTTTTGTATTTTCCTTGTTGTTTTAATAGAATAATTAATACTTCTAAATTTAAATAAAGATGAATAAAAATTACTTTTTTTTAAGTGTAGTGTTTTTGTTATGTTGTTTAGGAATAAATACGACAAATGCACAAGTGCTTGTTTACGAGGATTTTGAAAATGGCTCGGCGCTTACGGATTTTACGGGTTGGAGTTCAGGATTGCCTCCATTTGCGATAACTTCGACAGATCCTTGTTCTGGTAATCAATCTGTAAGTGCATTATCTACTGGAGGTGATCGAATACTGCAATATGTTTCTCAAGTTACTACAGGTCAGGATATAGAGATTTCATTTCAATATAAGGTGGTGGACCCTACTTCAGGTAATCCTCTTCCTGCAAATTCGGTTTCTATAGCCTTGCAGTATTCTGCAGATGCGGGTACAACTTGGACAACTTATACTACCTTGACTGGTGCAACCTTAGATTGTTCAACCCAAACAGATTTAATAGCAGCTTCTAATTTGCCTTCAGGCTCAGACTTTGCTTGGAAAATGGTTGTAACTAATCAAGGGACAGATGCTGTTGTTTTTGTAGATAGATTTGCGGCTGTAGAACAAGTATCTTGTGTTAAGCCAGCTAAAGTAGAAATAGATGAAACTACTATTTCTTTTGACTCGGCTGATATTTCTTGGGTAGATTTAAATGCTCCCAATATTACTGAATGGGAAGTGGCTTATTGTAAATTCGAAGCAGTGCCTACTGGTGGAATACCTAATCCTAACCCAACTTGTAATAATCCTTTCCAAACAGTTACTGGTACTGTAAATGCAAATGGGGAGATGATGGCCTCTTTAACAGGTTTAGATGATGGACAAGTTTATTATATCTATGTAAGATCTATATGTGGTCCAGGAAATGAAAGTGAATGGTCTGAAGTAGCAACCTTTCAAACAATTGCACAAGGATCATATTGTGAAGTAGCATTAGAGGCAAATCAAAATCCAAGTGTACCGAACAATAGTGTAGATTTACCATATACAGATTCTGATCAAACCGATAGATTTGGTTTTGAAGATTACACTGGGCAGCCTGGTGGAAATTGTGGAACTCCTTTAGATATCTTAGATGGATATGAGGTGGTTTATCATTTTACTTCATCACAAAGTGATATTTTAACCGTAAGTGTTTCGAACTTAAATAGTGCGGCCACTACAGGATTGTTTATTTATGAAGATTGTGACGATATAGGAGGGCCTAATGGTATATGTTTTGACGGAGGCTCTTCAACGAATGGACAAGATATTGAAGTGAATAGCTTGTTTGTGAATGCAGGTCAAGAGTTATATATAGTTATAGCTACGGTAGACTCTAGTGGAGCTCCAATCAATTCTAGTTATACTTTAGATATAGAAGGATTTGATTGTACCTCATGGATTCCTCCATCAGGAGATACTGTAGAGCCTTTTGTTGCAGGTCAAACCTTATCAGATTTTTCAGTAACTGGAGCAGGGGTTAACCCAACCATTAATGGAGCGACATTACAGTGGTATACCAACAATGCAGGTTCGCCTGGGACGCCTATCACGCCACCTTTAAGTAATACTGTACTTAACGATCAAGATGTATATTTTGTAACACAAAATATTGCTGGTTGTGAGAGTCCTTCCTTAATGGTGACATTTGAAGAGCTAGATTGTTTAACAGATTTAGGAGGAGTTGCGAATGGCCAAACTGACGAAGTGTGTGAAAGTGGAGAATTAACACTTTCAGTAACAAAAAATCCGAGTCAATATAGTAGTAATACTGAAATATATTGGTATGAACAAGCTACAGGAGGAGAGCCAGTAGGCGTAGGAACAACATTTACTACCCCAACATTATCTCAAACTGAAACTTATTATGCTACAGAAGTATTTTTAGGAGAAGGAGAAACTGCTAATCAGGGTAATCCTGGGCCTGTTGCTACAAGCACAAGTTCTGCGGCAAATGGAGTCTTGATAGATGTTACTGAGCCAATGACAATAGTAGATGTGCAAGTTTATGTAGCGGGAACTGGAAATATAAAGTTAGAATTAGGTGGAGGACCAAGTGGTTTTATTCCTGAAACTATAACAAAGTCTGTAACAAGTGGTACTGTAGCGAATCCATCTTTAAGTACCATAAGTTTGGATTGGACGATTTCAACACCAGGTGTATATTATTTAAGAAAAATATCTGGACCGACTATGTATTATACCGCTTCGGGTGATACTAATTTTCCTTATGCTTTAGGAAACGCTGCAGAAATTATTAATGGTGCAAGTTCAACAGGAAGTGCTACCTCTGGTTATTACTATTTCTACAACTGGACTATTAGAGGTCCTGAAGTATTATGTGAGACTACACGTTTACCTGTTGATGCGATAGTGCATGATATTTTACCAATTACAACTTCGGCTTCGAATATGGTTGCTTGTGTAGGAGGTACGGTAGATCTTACCGCAACAAGTAGTGATACTGATTATGATTATACGTGGAGTTGGACAGATGTAAGTGGTTCTCAAACAGCAACAGGAGCAACTATTCAACCTACTGTCTTGGCAAATACTACATTTACAGTTACAGGGTATAACCCAATTACTACGTGTAGTACTACTGCAACGATAGATATACAAGCTAACGGTGTTGGTAATTTAGGGGTAATTCCTGATGTGACAAACATTTGTACAGATGAGATTATTAAATTAACCTCAGGTTCAAGTATTTATGATTTTGAAACAGGGTCTCAAGGATTAACGGCAGTGAATAATTCAACCGCTCCTAACGGAACCTTAACAGGATCTACTTTCACCATAGTAAACTCACCTTACTCTCCACCAGGAAACCCTACAGATCAAATATCAAGCTCAGATAATTCTCAGTTTTATATCGCTTCAGCGGATCAATTAGGACCTGCAGCAGGTTTAGATACTAGATTAATTTCGCCTTCATTAAATTTAGTAGGTGTAATTGGAGTAGATTTAGATTTTGAATATTATTATAAAGATTACCCATCACAATACACCAATCAAGATACGGAGGCTAAAATTGAAGTTTCGGTAGATCAAGGACCTTGGCAAGAAGTATTTAGCCTTGTGGGAGAATATAACCCTACAGGTTTTAAAAATGCCACTGTAGATTTAAGTCCGTATGTAGGTTCTTCAGATGTTAGATTTAGTGTAAGCTATTCTGGCGGATGGGGCTGGTGGGTTGCTTTAGACAACATTATTGTGTCTAGAGAGTTCAATGATGGTTTTGTATCTTGGAGTCCAGTAACTGATTTGTATTTTGACGATCAAGCTAGCATACCTTATGATGGTTCTCCTTCTAATGAAGTTTACTTTGTAAGTTCAACAGGGGGGCAATTTACCTATAATGCGACATTAGATTTTACTACATGTCCAGATGTATCAAGCGTGGTCGATATTACCGTTTCATTTACAGATGTTCCAGTAGTAAATAATTCGACTCAGAGTTATATAAAAGGAGATATTGTAGGAGACTTAGATGTTACAGGATCAAACTTGAAATATTATGTAATTGACGAAAATGGTGAGTATGATTTAGTTACTATTAACTTCTTATTATCTCATGGGGAAACCTATTATATCACTCAAACCATGAATGGGTGTGAAAGTGATTATACTCAAATAACTGTAGAGTTAGATTGTCCTCAGCCTACAAATATTGTTGCGGGTCAGCCTGTAATAGCTCAAAATGGAAGCGCAAGTATAGTTTTACAGTGGGATGAGCCAATGGATGTTACAAGTGTAGAAAGTTATATTATTGTCATTAAGGATGATACTGGAGCACAAATTAAGTCAACCAGTATTAACTTATCAAATAACAATATTTCACATACTACGAAAGTGATTACAGATTTACCTCTTGATGAAGATTTCACAGCTGAAATTTACTCTCTTTGTGATTCAACTATTCCAGTAGAAAGTGCTATAGATAGTGTAGATTTTGATACTAAAAACTTGAGTGTGGGGGATGTTTATTTTGCAGATTTAAATTATTATCCAAATCCAACCCAGGATATTGTTAATTTCAAAAATGGAACTTCTATAGATGTTATTGAAATTTACAGCCTAACGGGACAAAAGGTAATAGAGCAAAAGATAGGTTTAACAACAGCTGCAATATCATTAGAAAGATTAGCAGCAGGAACTTACTTTGCTGTAGTTCATATTGAATCTAGTAAAAAAGTCATAAGAATAATAAAAGAGTAACAAAGTAAAATATAAGATGGCCTCTCTTGAATTTCAATATTTAGGAGAGGGTATTTTAAACTAATTAAACAATGTACGTTATGAAACAAAGACTACTTCAGTCCCACAAACTTATTTGCAAGCTTGCTTTGATGGGCTTGTTCATAGTGATGGGCGCTAATGATGCTTATGCGCAAACCGCTCCTCCAACGGGGCAAAACAATCAATATTTTTGTTCTGCTGCAAGTTGGTTAAGTGCTGGTTTTACAGAACCAGGTGATACATTTGATGAACTGTACTTATATGGTGAAAATTTAACATTTTATTCAGATCAGGCTTTAACAAATCAAATTCCAGTTACTACAGTACTACAGGATAATACCACTTATTATGTAACCCAAACTATAGGGGGTGTAGAAAGTGCAGCATTGACTGTAGAAGTTACAGATCGTGAATGTGGATGTATAAAAAAACCTAATTTTGAATCGTACGATGGTACGGCGGCTACCAATGGTTATGTTGCCTATGATGAATCTTATCAACAAGGACATAAAACCTGTGGAGGCTCTACTGCGTTAGCGGCTAATTATACCATTGGAGGTGTTGATAGTGGTCTAAACGTTGCTCCAGTTTCTAAAGGTTTAGATGGAAACACACCTTTAGATAGAACAAATGCTAATAATCTTTTTTCTGAATATAGTCTTCGTATTAATAATGGAGGTGGGCACACGTCACCAAACGGTAAGGTGAATCACGTAACTAAAGAATTTATTGCGGGAGAAGTATTCGTATTTAATTTTGCGACCATTTTTCAAAACCCTTCAGGTCATGATTATGATGAGCAACCTTATTTGTATGTAACTATTTTTGATGAAAACGGAGATAAGTTTACCTCACGTTGTGTTGTGTCTCAAACGGAAGATTGTATCTTATTCGGGCAATCGGGAGGTATTTTATATAGTGACTGGTCATGTCTTAAAATTAACACCTTACCTTTAATTGGTGAAAAAGCAACTGTCCAGTTTACAGTTGCAGATTGTACGTTAGGGGGGCACTGGGGCTATACTTATATTGATGACCTTTATGTGGGTGATAATATAGATTCAGATTGTGATGCGCCATCATTTGGTTATATCGCGATGGAGAGTGTAACCTCTAACCCAACAAGTTTAGATTGTGTAGTAGATGTTGCGGGAACGGTACAATCGTGTGGTGATGATATTAATGCATCGGTTCCATTTCCAATAGAGGTTTGTGGTACTATCAAGACGCCTATTAGTAATGGAAATGCGCCAAATTTAGATGATTTAACTTTATCAATCACTCAAAATGGAGTGCAGGTAGGTACGGCAACAAATCCTACTATTCTTGGAGATCAATTTTGCTTTAGCATAGACGCTAGTGATGTAAATGTATCACCTTACGGAGAATTTCAAATATCTTCGACAGTAGAATATACTTTAGATTGTGGTGACCCTTATGATTTAGTGATCACAGATAATGCTAATGTAGATATTTGTCCTACCGCAAACTGTGTAGCGCCATTATCTACTTGTGATGATACAGGTACAGGAATAGGAACTTTTGATTTAACCCAAGTGGCACCTCAAATTAGAGGAACAGATTGGACAGCTGCCGATGTAGATATTACGTTTTATGAAACTGAAACTGATGCTATAGATGAAGTTTCTGAAATAGGAACCCCAACGGCGTTCAATAACTCTACTGCTTACCAGCAAAATGTATTTGCTCGATTAGATTGGCATCCTCAAGGAACCACTACAAGTTGTTTTTATATCATAAATATAGAACTAAATGTATATAACGATCCATTAGTGAACTTACCTGCATTAATTTCTTCTTGTGGTCCAGGTGGAATAAGTGAGCCAATTGTGGCGACTCCAACCAATATAACAGATTTACAAAATGTTACCTATACTTGGGAAAGAAATGGTGTCTTGATTCCTTTTACAGGTAGTTATTATGTGGCTACACAGGGAGGGACTTATACGGTTACTATTTCTGAACAAAATTGTTCAGTAACTAAAACTGTTGAAGTTGAATATATAGAATTTGAGGTAGATTTAGGTGATAGCTTAGTTGATTTATGTGGAACAGGAGATGATTATACCATCACTGCAAATATTATTAATGATAATAGTCAACCAGGGATAGATTTAAATCAGGTTGATTACGTGTGGAGTACAGGAGAAACTTCTCAAAGTATTGATGTTTCCGTTTCTGGAACATATTCTGTAGATGTAACTTATAGAGGTTGTACAGAAACTAATATGGTAGATGTAAATATTGGTGAACGTCCTGAAGTCACTTTAAATGGAAATCAAGTTATTTGTGCAGATGAAACAGCACAAATTGTGGCTACAGTTTCTAATTTTAACGAATCTGAGGTAGAGTTTACTTGGTATTTAGATGGTGGCGAAATCACAGGAGAAATCCAATCTTCTATAGATGCTACCCAAGAAGGTACATATTCTGTAAAAGTTAATCAAATCGGTGTTGCTGATTGTTTTAACGATGATGTAAGCGTAGATATAGAATTTTATGAAAATGCTGGTTGTGTGTTGCCACAAGGTTTATCGCCAGATACTACTCCTGGTCAAAATGACTGTTTTGATTTAGCTTTCTTAAACGATCGTACAGGTATTGATAATTTAAAAATATTCAACCGTTATGGTAGATTAGTATTTGAAGCTAATAATTATAGCAACTCTTTCTGTGGTATGGACCAAGATGGAAATGAATTAGTAACGGGTACCTATTTTTATGTAATGGATCTTAAAAGTGAAGATGTCATTTTTGGTAAGAATAAGAAAGGGTATATTTATATCAATCGACAGGTAAACTAAAAAAACAAACACCCCTCTTTGGGTAAATATAGAGGGGGTGTTTTAAACAAATCAAAACAACAAAACATACTATGAGAAAATTATATTATTTATTGTTGGCTGGCTTTTTGACTACAACCTTTCAAAGTCATGCTCAACAAGATCCTCAATACACCCAATATATGTATAATATGAACGTGGTGAATCCTGCCTATGCGGGGTCTAAAGATCATTTAGATGTAGGTTTATTATATAGAAGTCAATGGAATAATATTGATGGGGCACCTACCACTTATACATTCAACGCTCACTCTCCAGTTGGAGAAAATACAGGTTTGGGTTTATCGGTTATTTCAGATGAAATAGGGCCAATTAAAGAAACGAATGTTTATGCAGATTTCTCTTACACTTTAAGACTTGCTAAAAGTAATTTAGCTTTTGGTCTTAAAGCAGGAGCAACTTTTCATGATGCTTCTTTATCAAACTTAGATTTAATAGATGAAACTGATCCTGCTTTCGCGGAAAATATCACAAATACTTATCCAAATGTAGGGGCTGGTTTACTTTACTATAGTGATAACTATTATATAGGAGTGTCTGTGCCTAATTTCTTAGATGCTGCACACTTAGATGCAGACCCAGATGGTAGAGAATACGGTAATGAAGAGCAACATTATTTTGCAACCGCAGGTTATGTTTTTCAACTTGGTGATAACGTAAAATTAAAGCCATCTGTGTTAGTAAAATCTTCATTTGAATCTCCAGCATCATTTGACGGGAATTTAAATGCATTATTTTATGATCGTTTTGAAATTGGAGCTTCTTATCGCTATGAAGATGCTGTTAGTGGGTTAATAGGGGTTAGAGCAACAGATTGGGTTCAATTTGGTTTTGCTTACGATAACTCCATATCAGATATCGATGAGCCATCGTATGAAGCTTTTGTGATTTTCCATATATTCTTTAACAAGAAAACTTATAGATCACCTAGATACTTCTAATGCCAAACAAATAACTAAGAAAATTATGAAAAACACATATTATATATTTACGTTACTATTATTTGTAACAAGCTTTTCTATAGCTCAAAATAAGGATTCCAAAAAGGCTGATAAGCATTACGATCGGTTAGAGTATGTAGAGGCAATAGATGATTATGAAAAATTGGTTGAAAAAGGTAAAGCTGATGCATACGTTTATCAAAGGTTAGCAGACTCTTATTATAATATATACAATACAAAAAAAGCAGAAACTTATTACAAATTGTATATTTCTGAAGAACCTACTGCAAATGAAGATGTTTATTTTCGTTATGCAGAGATGTTAAAAGCCAATGAAAATTATGCTGAAAGCAACCAAATAATGAAGGATTTTGCTAATCGTTATCCTAATGATACTCGTGCAAAAGAGTTTAAAAACAATCCTAATTACTTGAATAATATCCGTAATGAGAAAACTATGTATACTGTAAATTCATTGGCTACTCTTAATACTGATAATTCAGATTTTGGTGCCTATGAAAGAGACGGTAAGGTTTATTTTGTTTCAGCTAGAAATGAATCTAGAAAAAACTATGCTTGGAATGATCAACCTACTTTAGATGTATATATGGTAAATAAGGTTGCAGATGATTTTGATGAGCCAGCTTTAATTTCTGGTGAGGTTAACTCTAAGTATCATGAAGGGACTATCGCAATTTCTCCAGACGGAAATACGATCTATTTTACTCGTAATGATTATACAGACGGGGATTATGAAAAAAGTTCTGATGGAATTGGACAGCTAAAATTATACATGGCTACTTTAATTAATGGTGAGTGGGATGATGTGCAAGAACTTCCATTTAATGATTCAGAATATTCAACAGGTCATCCAGCCCTTAGTCAGGATGGGAAAATATTATATTTTTCTAGTGATATGCCTGGAGGTTTTGGAATGTCTGACTTATATAAAGTTACTGTAAATGGTGACGGAACATTTGGAGAGCCTCAAAATTTAGGAGCCAATATTAATACTAAAGGGAGAGAAAGTTTTCCTTTTGTTGATGATGAAGGAACATTGTCTTTTTCTAGTGATGGTCACTTAGGTTTAGGAGGTTTAGATATTTTCTATATAGATGCCGGTAAATCATCTTTATCTGATGTTAAAAACATGGGACAGCCTGTGAATAGTGCTGGAGATGATTTTGCTTATTCTTATAATAAAGCAAATAAAACAGGTTACTTAAGTTCTAACAGAGGTAGTAGTGATATGTTGGTTGCCAATGATGAAATTTTTAGAGTTGGTGTAATTGAAATAAAAGAACTTGATCTAATAGTGAAAGTAATTAATTCTGAAACTGGAGAGTTAATTGAAGATGCAGATGTGACTATATATAATGATAGTGAAGTTCAAGTGGCTAATCAGCAGACTAATGAAGATGGTATGACACAGTTTATGTTACCTGGGGAGAAAAACTATGCTGTACAGGTAAACGCAGATGAATATGAGAGTAATTCTGCATCTGTAACAGAAACTGGTGGGGAAAAAGTATCATTGGTAGTTGAATTGGACCCAATAGTGAAAATGATTACAGAAGAAGAAGTGATTCTAAACCCTATTTACTTTGAATTTGATAAATCAAATATTACACCAGAAGGTGCGATGGAATTGGATCGTTTAGTTGCTGTAATGAAGAAACATGAAACAATGGAAATATTTGTAAGAGCTCATACAGATAAGAGAGGTCCAGATAGTTATAACCTTGATTTATCTAAAAGGAGAGCGCAAAGTACTGTTGAATATATAGTTTCAAAAGGAATAGATGCTTCTAGAATTTCAGGTGAAGGCTTTGGTGAAAACGAGCCTAAAGTTGAATGTGGTGGAAATTGTTCAGAAGAACAATATCAAGAGAACCGTCGTTCAGAATTTAAAATTGTAAAGAATTAACGATAAAAATTATATTTATCACTTATTTGAAAAGCCTAGAGATTTATCTCTGGGTTTTTTTACGTTAAAATTATAACTCTTTTATCATTTTGTTAAGAAATTAGAATGATTTTCTTTATTTTTCGACCCTAAATAAATTGTTTGGTGGTAGGAGTTATAGCCATCTAATTGTTTTATTATTAGAAAACCACTAAAAGAGTATATAAATTTTACCCATTATGAAGAAATTTTTACTATTATTAATCACATTTATAGGGAGTTATGTTTCGGTGCATAGCCAATGTGATGTTTCGGTAAGTCCGGTGCTATGTGGAGACCCCGCCACAAATATTTATATTATTGATCCTACGGTAGATGTAGGTATTCAAATTAATGATATTTTAGGAGCTCCTGTTACAGGGGTGAGCTGGGCATCACCTAGAGATTTTTTGTATATGTTCCCTGGTCAAGGTCTTTACTTAGGGGCAAATCCAACTAATGGATTTAATAACACTACCTATTTTAATGGTAATCCCCATTCTAATGTAAACAACCCTTACCCGCAGATAGGAGCTGAGCCCAATAGTACCTATACTTATACTTATACCTTGCCAGGAAGTGCAGGGTGTACGCCGTCTACGGGTCAAATCACTCTTATTACTGGAGGTTTTACCTATGATGATTTTTGTAAAGACGATATCACTACATTGGATGATATTCCTTTAGAAGGCTATAATGCTTCTGGTGGTTTAAGCTGGTATAGTGATGCAGCAGGAACTGCATCTATACCTAATTCAACACAAATACAAGGGCAGCAAACCTATTATGTTGATCTGGGAATAACTGGTTGTTCAGAAGTGTTTCCTGTAGTTGTAGAATATGGTACTCCAATACCACAGGCAGAAAGTATACAAACCTTTTGTACTGCAGCTACGTGGCAGGCGGCAGGTTTTGCTAATTCAACAGACGATTTATCTTCGGTAGTGGTATGTGGACAAAACTTACAGTGGTATAGTGATGCTGCTGGAACTATGCCTATTAACAATATTAACAGTATTAGTTTAGCGGATGGAGATACATATTATGTTACTCAAACTATCAGTGGTTGTGAGAGTGAGCCTCTGGCGGTTAACTTATTAGAAAACGAATGTGCTTGTATAGAGAATCCTAGCTACCAAGATGCTTCTGGAGCTTTTGATGCAGATGGATATACTTTTTATACTCATGACAACCATACTCCTGCAAGCCAAGTTGAAGCTTGCAACACTGGTAGTTATATTTTATCAAGTGTGCCGCAGTATACCTCTACTATAGATGAGTATAATTATAATACAAGTAATGATCAGGTAAATTATGCTTCTCCTGGTTGGGAACCTTGGCTTCTAGCTAATGGAGTTCAAATGCCTAAAACATCTCCTTTTGGATGTTCAGATAAATCTATTAAATTAAATGGAGATAATGGCTCTCACGGAGCTAGAACAAGAACCACTATGGTTAAAGAGTTTGTGGCAGGGGAAGTGCTGGCATTCGATTTTATGTTTATGATGGATGACCCAGGTCACCTTACAATTCAAGAGCAGCCTTTTGTTACCATAAAGCTTTTTGATGAAAATGGAAATGAAGTACAAAGCCGTTGTGTGGTAGCTGACCCAGATAACTGTATTTTTAATAACATATCTAACCCGCTTAAACCAGATGGTACTTCGCATACTACTCCAAATCTTGTATATACAGATTGGTCATGTATTAAGCTTAATACTATAGAGTTACAAGGGCAAAAAGCTAGGCTAGAAATTACGGTGGGAGATTGTATTTATTCTGTACATTGGGGTACTGCGTATATAGATAACTTATATGTGGGAGAAGATAGTCCTGGGCTTTGTGATTCTGCTTTTGGTTATATGGCGGTAGACCCTATTGATCAAGTAGGAGAAAGTTACGAGGCGTGTTCTTTATTTCAAGAACCTATAGATCCAAATTGTGCCCCAGCATTAGCGGTAATTAACCCATCTACATGGCCTATAGAAGTTTGTGGTACGTATAACAACCCAAGTGAAGGAACTACAGCTACAGGTTCTATTACCTTAGATGACATTGTAATAAATGTTGTAGATGGTAACGGAAATGTGGTGTTTACTCCTTCTGCTTATTCTAGTCCTAATCCAGGAGAGTTTTGTGTTACCATTAACCAAGGTGATATCCCTGACCCTTACGGAGAATTTACTATTGAAGGATTTATGGAGTACAATATGGTATGTGGTGGTCCTGGATCTAATTATACCTATAATATACAAGCCCAGAGTAATGGATTTAAGTTTTGTCCTATAGCAGGTTGTCCTTCTTCATTTGATTTTTGTGGGGGTGGTGCTTCGCCAACGGTAAATTTAACTACAAAAGATGCCGAGATAAAAGCAAACTACCCAGTAGCGGATCATGGGGATTATGTAGTAACCTACTACCCAACAGAAAACGATGCACATAACGAAACCAATCCTATAACCAATCCAACGACCTATCCTACGCCGGCCGTATCAGAAACAGTATACGCACGTTTAGATTTTGATTATACTGCCTTAGGAGTTGCGCCAACCTCAGACTGTTATGATTTAGTACCAGTAGATATTAATATAGGGCAAAACCCTGTAGTCCCTGCAGCAGGTACTTTAGCCGATGTAGTATTGTGTGATGATGGCAGCGGGACGCAAACTGTAGATGTTTCAGGAAATGAGACTGCCATTGTTGCTAATGTTCCTGCACCCTATGTGTTAGAGTATTATGATGTGTTAGCAAATGCTCAATCAGGTAACGGTACAGGAGAAATTTTAGATCCTACCAACTATGCAACCTCTACATCACAAACTATTTATGTGCGTGTAATAAATGCAGATAACTGTGCTTCTATAGCAGAATTTAATGTAGTGGTTAATCCACAGCCATCTGTACCAGTAAATATCCCAAACCTAGAAGAGTGTGACGATGATACCGATGGAGTAATGACTTTTGATCTTACAGATAATGAAGCTGCGATTGTTGCCAATGAGCCAAATCCAGGAGATTATACCGTAACTTATTATGCAAGTGCAGGCGATAGAACTAATGGGACTGCTGTTCCTAATGCAACAGCCTTTGCTAATACAGGAAGTCCAGATATTATGACCATCTATGTTTTAGTTGAAGATACTTCTACTGGATGTACAACTGAAGCAGAATTTGATATAGAAGTTATCGCTATACCCACAGCTACCATGCCTGTTACTTATGAGTTGTGCGATAACAATGGAGACAGTCAAGAACAATTTGATTTATCTACCTTAGATACCACGGTAAACAATGATCCAAATGTTACGATCACTTACCACGCCACTCAAAATGATGCAGATGCAGGAACACCTGCTTTGCCTAACTTATATACCTCTCCAACTGCTACGATTTACATTCGTGTAGAAGATAATGCTGGAGCAGGATGTTACAATACGACTACTGTAGATTTACAAGTAAATGAAGGAGCCAACGTACCAAATCCATTACCGACCTTAGAAGTTTGTGATGATGATACAGATGGTATCGCAACTTTTAACTTAACGGATAATGAAGCAACGATCTTATCAAATGAGCCTAACCCGGCAAACTTTGATGTAACGTATTATGCAAACGCTACAGATTTAGCTAATGCAAATGCGATTGCTACAGAAACCGCTTATGATAATGCAACAGCAAATACTCAAACGATATACATAGCTGTTGAGAATTTAACGACAGGTTGTATTACAGAGGCTCAGTTTGATATTACAGTAAACCCGTTACCAACTTATAATGCCCCTGCAGATTACACCCTTTGTGATCAAGGCGCACAGGACGGCTTTACCCCATTTGACTTTACGGTAAGTACAACTCAGATCGAAGGAATAAATACGAACTTGACTATTACTTATTATGAAACTTCAGCGGAAGCAGATGGAGGATTAGTGGGAGATCAGTTAGGAAGCCCTTATACCAATACCACCGTAGATAATCAAACCGTACACGTACGAATTGAAGATGCTGCTACGGGTTGTTATGTAGTAGAACCTTTATTGTTAGAGGTAATACCAGCCCCAACGGTAACAGCTCCAGCAGTATATGAATTGTGTGATAGTGGAACAGGTCAAGCACAGTTTGATCTATCTACTTTAGATGCAGCAGTAAATAATGATCCTAATGTAACGATCACTTATCACGCCACTCAAACAGCAGCTGATGCAGGAACTCCGGTATTGCCAGTTTTATATAATTCAGCTACAACAACTATTTATGCAAGAGTAGAGGACAATAATCCTCCTGGATGTTATAATACTATCGCAGTAGATTTACAGGTGAACCCTAATCCAGATGTACCTAATGCATTACCAACTTTAGAATTGTGTGATGATGATACAGATGGAATAGCAACTTTTAACCTAACGGATAATGAAGCAACGATCTTATCAAATGAGCCTACTCCGGCAAACTTTGATGTTACTTATTATGCTAATGCTACAGATTTAGCTAATGCAAATGCGATTGCTACAGAAACTGCTTATGATAATACAACACCAAATACGCAAACCATATTTGTATTGGTGGAGAATTTGACCACAGGTTGTACTACCGAGGCACAGTTTGATATTACGGTAAACCCGTTACCAACTTATAATGCCCCTGCAGATTATTCAGCTTGTGATTTAGGAGCACAAGATGGCTTTACGGATTTTGACTTTACGGTAAGTACGACTCAGATCGAAGGAGTAAATACGAATTTAACTATTACCTATTATGAAACTTCAGCGGAAGCAGATGGAGGATTAGTGGGAGATCAGTTAGGAAGCCCTTACACCAATACCACCGTAGATAATCAAACTGTACACGTGCGAATTGAAGATGCTACTACGGGTTGTTATGTAGTAGAACCTTTATTGTTAGAAGTAATACCAGCACCAACGGTAACAGCTCCAGCAGTATATGAATTGTGTGATAGTGGAACAGGTCAAGCACAGTTTGATCTATCTACTTTAGATGCAGCGGTAAATAATGATCCTAATGTAACGATCACTTACCACGCTACTCAAACAGCAGCTGATGCAGGAACTCCGGTATTGCCAGTTTTATATAATTCAGCTACAGCAACTATTTATGCAAGAGTAGAGGACAATAATCCTCCTGGATGTTATAATACTATTGCAGTAGATTTACAGGTGAACCCTAATCCAGATGTACCTAATGCATTACCAACTTTAGAGTTGTGTGATGATGATACAGATGGAATAGCAACTTTTAACCTAACGGATAATGAAGCAACGATCTTATCAAACGAGCCTACTCCGGCAAACTTTGATGTAACGTATTATGCTAACGCTACAGATCTAGCTAATTCAAATGCGATCGCTACTGAAACTGCTTATGATAATACAACGCCAAATACGCAAACTATCTTTGTATTAGTAGAGAACTTGACAACAGGTTGTACTACCGAGGCACAGTTTGATATTACAGTGAATCCATTACCAAGTTATAATGTGCCAGCGCCATTAATTATTTGTGACGATGCAAGTGCTAATGGTATAGCTACATTTACTTTAAGTAATGCTACCGCTCAGCTTACAGGAAGTAATCCTAACTTAAATGTGAGTTACTTCCCAAGTCAGGCTACGGCTCAAGCAGGAGACCCTAATGATGAGTTGCCTAATAGTTATACAAATACTAATCCTTTCAATGAAACGATATGGGTAAGAATTTATAACATCCACACTCAGTGTTTCGTGGTAGACAGTCTAGACTTACAAGTAGACCAAGCACCACAGGCTAACACTCCACAAGATTTTATTTACTGTGATGACGATAATGATGGAGTGGGACAATTTATTTTAACTGATTTAGATGATGAGATCAATAACGATCCTAGTGTAACGATCACCTACCACCAGACTCAGGCCAATGCTGATAATAATGTATTGCCATTAAGCAGTCCATTTACCAATACGGTAAATACCACTCAAACCATTTATGTAAGAGTAGAGAGTCCTGGAGTAGACTGTTACAGTACGGTAACGGCAACCTTAATAGTAGAAGATAGTCCGCAGCCAGTTTTAGCAGCCGACTTAGATCCATTAGAGGCTTGTGATGATGACAATAGTGGAAATGCAGTATTCGATCTTACGCAGATGGAACCAGCGATTTTAGCTAACGAGACTACTCCATCAGACTTTACGGTAACTTATTACCAGACACAGAACGATGCAGATAATCAAACTAATCCTATTGGAGTACCAGCAGCTTACACTAGCAACGGACTGAACCAAACTATCTATGTAGTAGTAGAAGGGTTAAATGGTTGTTTAGGAGAAACTAGTTTTGAACTTATCGTTAATCCATTACCAACGGTTAATCCGCCAAGTGCTTTAGAGCTTTGTGATTACAATAACCCAGGAGATGAACAAGAAGCATTTAACTTAAACGATGCCACTTTAGAAATCACTGGAGGAGATAATAGTATAGATGTAACTTACTATGCTTCACAAGCAGATGCAGATGCAGGGATTAATCCGTTAAGCAGTCCATATACCAATACGGTAAATAATGAGACTATCTACATAAGATCGGTAGATCAAGATACGGGTTGTAGTGTAACTCAAGGTTATACCTTAACCTTAGTAGTGAATCCATTACCTTCCCCACAAGTACCTGTAGATCCTCTATTAGTATGTGATGCCGATAATGATGGTTTTGCAGAATTTGATCTAGATGCACAAATCCCAATCATCACCAATGGAGAAGTAAATGTGGTAGTTACTTACCATATTACCCAAGCCAATGCAGATGCAGGAAGTAACCCTATCGATACGACTCAACCTTACGGAATAGTAGCAGGGAATGGAGTTCAAACTATTTATGTAAGAGCTACCAATAGCGTTACTGGATGTTATGTAGTAGAAGTGTTAGAGTTGGAAGTAGTTTCCACTCCAGAGATAGGAACTTTAGAAGACCTGTTTGTATGTGATGATGCTACAGCAGATGGTTTTGCGATATTTGATTTAACGGTAAATACTACCAATGTGATCGGCAACCAAAACCCAGCTGATGTAACAGTAACTTATTACGAGACTCAAGCTGATGCAGCTGCAGGAACCAACGCGATTGCGGTGCCAAGTATGTATACCAATAATATGAATCCGCAGCGTATCTTCGTTCGAATAGAAAATAATGCTACAGGATGTATTGATACTTTTGATACTGCCAATGACAATAGTTTCTGGATAGAAGTAGAGGAGAATCCAGATGTAATGGATCCAACGAATCTGCAGTTATGCGATGATGATTATGCAACGAATCCAGTACCTCAAAACATCTTTAACTTAACGGTAAAAGAAGGAGAGATTTCAGGTCAAAACTTCCCGCCAAGTAGTTATGAGTTTACTTACTATGCAAATAATGCAGACTACCAAGCAGGAACGGCTATAGGAGATCCAACCGCTTATGAAAACCAAAGTAATCCTCAAACGATTATTGTAGAAGTAGTAGATACAACTACAGAAGGTATGTGTGCAAGCACGGTTAACCTAACTATAGAAGTATTGCCATTACCAAGTCCGTCAGAAGATGATCAAGATATCTTACGTTTAGAAGAGTGTGATGATGACAATGATGGAATAGCGGCTACTGGTTTTGATTTAACGCAAAGCGGAGATCTAATTTCGGCAGGAGAGAATGTAATATTGACGTATTACACAACAGAGAATGCAGCAGAAGATGGAGATACAACAGCTCCAGAATACATTGCAGATCCTACGAACTATACCAATGATCCTAGTTTAAATATCACCAATGCAGATGGATTAAGTGTACAGGTGATCTATGTAAGAATAGATAGTAATGTAAATGGTAACTTCTGTTTTGTAGTAGTATCTTTTGAAATTGATGTAGTGCCAGCACCGGTGTTAAATGATATGGATCCTTTTGGATATATTTTATGTGAAGATGGTAATACAGGAACTGCAACCATTTTCTTAGATGATATTGCAGAGAATGTATACGATGCTACACTAGATTTTGATACTGATCCTAATACTACGGCAGATACTTCAATATTAGTACCGTTATTAGATCAAACAGAAAATGAAGATCTAGACATTACTAACTATACAGTGAGCTACCACTTTACACAAGTAGGAGCAGAAACAGATACGGCAGAAGTGCCTAACGGTTATCAAGCTACAGATGGAGAGCGTTTCTTTATCCGTATAGAATATAAAGATACAGGATGTTACAATACCAATGCTATAGGAGAAGTAGTGGTAACGGTAGAAGAGCGTCCAAGTATTGATGATGTAGATATCTTAGAGCAATTATGTTCAGATGAGCAAGGAGGAGATAGTGTAACTATTGATCTAACCCAGTATAATGGACAGATCAATCCAGGATCTCCAGCTAATACTCAGGTGGTGTATTATCCAACGATGAATGATTATATGTCAGGAAATGCGATAGATCCATCACAGTTAAGTGCTTATACTACTGTTGAGAATCCACAGACGATCATAGCAGAAGTAATTGATACGGTGACCTTATGTGAGTCAGAGTTGTTTGCCACTATAGAGATCGAAATAGGGGAAAGCCCAATTATAGACATCTCTAGCTATGATGGAACAGTGCTTTGTGAAGATCTAGATCCAAACACTCCTGTAGTAGGAGGAGACTACAGCTCTGTAACGATAGAGACTGGATTAAGCACTACTCAATATGACTTTGAGTGGACTCAAAACGGAGCTACGTTAATGGAAACAGGATCAAGTTTAACCGTAAGTGAGCCTGGGACATATGAAGTAACAGTGACTGATCCTTTAACAGGATGTGCAAGTACAAGCAGTGCTACATTTGCCTCTGGAAACCCACCAGAATTTACAGTAGAGTCTACTACATTTGGCTTTAATGGAGAACACGCTTTATTGATCAGCAATGTGATTGGAGCAGGAGACTACGAGTTTAGTGTAGATAATGGACCTTGGATCGCTTTAGGAGCAGAAGGAACATTAACTCTAGATGGATTATCAGGAGGAGTTCACGAGGTAAGAGGAAGAGATAGAAACGGATGTGGAATTACTCTAAATGAAGTATTCTTTATCGACTATCCTAAATTCTTTACCCCTAACCAAGATGGTTACAATGATACTTGGAACATTCAAGGGATCTCTAACCAGTTAGATGCTAAGATTTACATCTTTGATCGCTATGGAAAATTATTAAAACAATTAAGCCCTAGCAGTCCAGGATGGGATGGAACCTATAACGGAAACCTAATGCCATCTAACGATTATTGGTTTAGAGTAGAGTACACTGATATTGATGGAATCCGAAAAGAATTCAAAGCTAACTTTACTTTGAAGAGATAAAAGGTAATTCCGCGAAAATGTAAGACCAACAAAAAAAGATCCCTCCAATATTGGAGGGATCTTTATTTTATAAATAAACTTATAAGTGGGTTTAAAGAAGTAGTCTTTAATTTGAAGTAAGGTTAATAAATAGTTCTTCTAAATTTTTATGCTTTTGGTGAAGTTGTAAAATCTTTAAACCATTTTCTTGAGCAAAATCAAAAACTTGTGAGCGCATATCTTCATCGGTATTAAAATACAACCAATACACAAATCCAGCTTTATTTTCTGCTTTTTCTAAATGAGACAAGTTTTTAAAAGCAACTTCTTCAATTCTATAATCAAATTCAACTTCAATAATTTGTTCTTTAGAGCTCTTTAAGTCTTCCAATTTTTTATCAGCAATGATTTCTCCTTTTTTTATGATGATCACACGATCACAAATAGCTTCAACCTCTTGCATAATGTGGGTAGAAAGAAAAATAGTTTTTTCTTTCCCTATACTTTTAATAAGTTCTCTAATTTCAATTAATTGATTAGGATCTAAACCTGTAGTGGGTTCATCTAAAATAAGAACATTGGGATTGTGTAATAAAGCATTCGCAAGCCCAACACGTTGTCTAAACCCTTTAGAAAGAGAGCCAATCTTTTTGTTTGCTTCGGGGGTGAGGCCTGTAATAGCAATTACATTTTCAACTTCTTTTTTATCTATAGAATGTACGGTAGCACTATAATTTAAATATTCACGAACAAACATTTCTAAATATAGAGGGTTGTGTTCGGGTAGGTAGCCTACTTTTTTTTGAATTTCTATCTTATTGTCTATCACATCTAAACCTTCTACCTTGGCGGAACCTTCGCTTGGAGTAATGTAGCCTGTTAGGATTTTCATTAAAGTAGATTTACCGGCTCCGTTAGGTCCTAAAAAACCAACAATTTCTCCATTTCCGATTTTAAAAGAAACATTTTTTAAAGCTTGTTGGTCGTTGTATGATTTCGAAATGTTGTGGACTTCAATCCCCATATGCTTAGTTTTGATTCAAAAATAATTAAAATAGCTATACTTTAGGTATAAAGGGGCATATTTGAATTTTTCGTTTACCTATCTTCAAAATCTGACGTATCTTCGTTAAAAAAAAAGAAAGTAGCTGATATTTATTTTTATAATTCAGCGAAAGCGAAAGAAAGAAAAATGGAAAATTCAACAAAACTTAGAGGATGGTTAGATAAATTCGACTTAAACCACCCATTGGTTATTGCTGGTCCGTGTAGTGCAGAGACAGAGGAGCAGGTTTTAAAAATAGCCCATCAATTAAAAAATACAGATACCAGCGTTTTAAGAGCAGGAATTTGGAAACCTAGAACTAGACCTGGTAATTTTGAAGGAGTAGGTTCATTAGGGTTAAAGTGGTTGCAAAAAGCAAAAGAAGAAACAGGTTTGATGACCACTACAGAAGTGGCAAATCCAATTCACGTAGATTTGGCTTTAAAGCACGACGTAGATATTTTATGGATAGGAGCGAGAACGACCGTTTCTCCTTTTATGATTCAGGAAATTGCAGAAGCCTTGAAAGGAACCGATAAAACGGTGCTAGTTAAGAATCCTGTTAATCCAGATTTAGCTCTTTGGTTAGGTGCTGTAGAGCGATTTTACAAGCAAGGAATAGAGAATTTGGGAGTGATTCATAGAGGTTTTTCTACTTACGACTCCTCTGAATATAGAAATATCCCTGAATGGCAAATCCCTATAGATCTTCAAAATGAATTTCCAGATTTACCGCTTATTTTAGATCCGTCGCACATTGCAGGAAGAAGAGATTTAATATTTGAACTTTGCCAAACCGCTTTAGATTTAAATTATGATGGTTTAATGGTAGAGACACATTATGATCCAGATAATGCGTGGAGTGATGCTAAGCAGCAAATAACTCCAGAAACTTTAGATAAATATACCGTTGACCTGAAGGTAAAGAATAAGGTTTCTTCTAACGAAGATTTTAATTATCAGTTAAAAAAACTGAGAACCAAGATTGATAAGATTGATGAAAATTTGGTTGAATTATTAGTGAAGCGAATGCAAGTGGCCGATGATATTGGGAAAGTGAAGAAAGAACATAATGTTTCTATTTTACAGCCTGAAAGATGGAAACAAATTTTGGAGCGTATGATTTCTTTATCTGAAGGAAGTGGTTTACAAAAAGATTTTATACTGAATGTTTATAAAGCCATTCATCAAGAATCTATTGCACATCAAAAAAATATTAAATAAAACTCAGTCAATTTAGAGCAAAGTAAATTTGACCAAAATATATTATAATTTAGGAATTTTATAATCTATGAAAGGAACCGTATATAAATCTACAGGGAGCTGGTATTTAGTTAAAACTGAAGCAGGAGAATCTTATAATTGTAGAATTAAAGGTAAATTCCGTATTCAAGGTATTAAAAGTACCAATCCAGTATCTGTAGGGGATGTGGTTCATTTTGATGTAGAAGAAAATGGAGATGAAGTTACAGGAGTCATCAAAGAGATTGAGGAGAGACAAAATTATATAATTCGTAAGTCGGTTAACTTATCTAAGCAAACCCATATTATTGCGGCGAATATAGATGTTGCATTTTTAATAGTAACCTTAAATAATCCACCCACATTTACCACATTTATAGATCGGTTTTTAGTGACTGCGGAAGCCTACGGAATTAAAGCGGTTTTGCTTTTTAATAAAATTGACACCTATTCTGAAGAAGAAAAAGATGAAATTCGGTACCTCGCAGCGATGTACAGAGAGATAGGATATACTTGTTTGGGTATTTCTGCTAAGACGGGAAAAAATATCGATCAGTTGCAAGAATTAATGTTAGGCAAAACCTGTCTTTTTTCTGGACATAGCGGAGTAGGGAAGTCTACTTTAATCAATAAAATTGAACCTTCTTTAGATTTAAAAACTTCACAAATCTCATCTCAGCATATGCAAGGTCAACATACCACGACGTTTGCTGAGATGTTTGATTTGAATATGGATGCTAAAATTATTGATACTCCAGGTATTAAAGGATTTGGAGTTGTAGAGATCGAGAAATTTGAACTCGGAGATTATTTTCCAGAATTTTTTAAGTTAAAACATCTTTGTAAGTTTAATAATTGTTTACATATTGAAGAACCAAAGTGTGCTATTAAAGACGCTTTAGAGGAAGGTGATATTTCTTGGTCTAGATATAAATCATACCTTCAAATTTTAGAGGGTGATGAAGAGCATTATAGAACCGATATTTACCCTAAGAAATGAGAGTGATTTTACAGCGTGTAAGACACGCGAGTGTGAGTGTAGATGAAAATACAATAAGCACTATTGAAAAAGGCTTATTGGTTCTCTTGGGCATCGAAGAAGAAGATAATCAGGAGGATATTCATTGGCTTTGTAGGAAAATAGTAAATATGAGAATTTTTTCTGATGAAAATAAGGCGATGAATCTTTCCGTAAAGGATATTGGAGGAGAAATTTTAGTCGTAAGTCAGTTTACTTTATATGCCAGTACTAAAAAAGGCAATCGTCCGAGCTTTATAAAATCAGCAAAGCCAAATACGGCTATTCCTTTATACAATGATTTTATAAAAGAGTTAGACACTCATCTAGATACTCCTGTTAGGGCAGGAGAATTTGGAGCAGATATGCAAGTAAGTCTCTTAAATGATGGTCCTGTAACGATAATAATAGATTCTAAAAATAGAGAATAAATTATATATTTGGTTTTTACTTTTCTTTTAATAGAATTTATATGAAAAATTTTAATCTGTTATTCCTTATAGCTTTCTTATGTCTAAATGTTAGCTATTCCCAAAAGGAGATAGCTCCTCTACTACAAGAAGATTTTAGAAATGCTAATGCGGTTATTAGAAGTTACACGACCCAGGTAGATATATCTCATACTAGATCTATGAATGTTCAGATGTTCAAACTAATTACTGTACTTAATCCAAAAGGAGATAAAACGGCGTTTTCTTATGCTAATTATGATAAAGATTGGGAATTGAAAAGCATAGAAGCTTTAATATATAATTCAGCAGGAAAGTTAATTGATAAAGTTAAAGAAAAAGATTTTATAGATGAAAGTGCTGTAAATGGTTCTACATTATATTCAGATTCAAGGATTAAATATTACGATTACAAGCCACATAGTTACCCTTATTCAATTGCATTTTCGGTAGAATATAAGACTAATAATACTGCATTCATCCCAAGCCATAGTTTTATTTCACATTATAATACATACCTTCAAGAAAGCGAATACATTTTGAAGTATGATAAGCTTAAAACTAATTTAAATATTAAAGAAAAAAACTTTGATGATTACAACATTAAGAGAATAACTTTTGAAAATGGGGTAAAATATAAGGCAGAAAATCTAAGCCCCATTCCTAATGAAGACCTTCATGTTCCTAGTGATAATTTTATGCCACGAGTTATGGCTGTTCCCCTGAATTTTAGTTTATCTGGATATGATGCAAAAGAAATTAAAGATTGGACTAATTTAGGAGAATGGTTTCAAAATCAGATTCTATCAGGTAGAACGAGCCTCTCTCAATCTACTATTGCCAAAGTTAATGAATTGACGAGTGGAGTTACTGATAAATTGGAAAAAGCTAAAATCATATATCAACACGTACAAGATAATACGAGGTATATTAGCGTTCAAGTTGGTATAGGAGGTTATCAACCTATAGAAGCGCAAGAAGTGGATGAATTGAAATATGGGGATTGTAAAGGACTTTCTAATTATACTAAAGCTTTACTTGAAGTTGCAGGAGTAGAATCTTATTATACCCACGTAGAAGCTGGTGATGCTAAAATTAACTTCGAAGAGGATTTTGCAAGCTTAGCGCAAGGTAATCATGCTATATTATCAATACCTTATGATGATAAATTATATTGGATAGATTGTACAAGTCAAACTTCACCATTTGGGTTTTTAGGAAGTTTTACAGATGACAGAAAAGTTTTCGTAATGACTCCAGATGGAGGGAAAATAGTAAAAACTCCTAAATATATTAATCAAGATAATTCTCAATCTACAGTTGCGAATATTACTTTCTCCCCAGAAGGAAATGTGGATATTGTAGGTAGTATAAATTCCAAAGGAATTCAGTACGACCGTAGACAATATATAGAGAAATTATCTTTAGAAGAACTACAAAAAAGAGATTATCAATATTGGTCTAAAATTGATAATATTAAGGTTATCAAACACGAGTTAGAAAATGATAAAGATGAAATTAATTTTAAAGAAGATTTTCACTTAACAGGAGAAAACTATACGACTGTTATAGGAAATAGACTGTTTATTCCTGTCAATCCTATTCATGCTAATTCTTATATTCCCGAACGTTATAGAGATAGAAAAACACCTTTCCATATTTCTAGAGGTTATTATGATGAAGATAAAATAGTTATAAACCTTCCAGAAAATTATATCGTAGAATCACTACTAGAAAAATTTAACCTAGAATCGGAGTTTGGGAATTACTCAATGAGTATTGAAGTTGACGAGCAATCATTAATTTATCAGAAAAAACTTCTCATTAAAGAAGGAAGATATTCCAAAGAGAAGTATAGTGATTATCGAGAATTCAGAAAAAAAATAGCTGAAATAGAAACCAAGAAAATTTCATTAATTAAAAATTAAAAGACTATTTATATGAATAAATCTTTACTAATTTCTTTAGCCTTTATATTTTATTTTATAATAAGTACCACTATTGCTAGAGCGCAAGAATATGAATTTAGAAAAGTAAATAAAGCAGAGCTTTTAAAGAAAGAAAGTGATATTGAAAGTGATGCAGGGGCTGAAATACTCCACCTAAATAAAGAAATTTATTTTGATATCACTCCCTACACCATCTCTTTAATTACAGAAGTTCATAAGAGGATAAAGTTCTATGATACAGATGTCGAAGATTTAAAGTATGCTACAGAAAGTATTCCTTTATATGTAAAAGATAGTGATGAAAAAGTAACAAAATTAAGAGCCTACTCTTACAATTTAGAAGGAGGGGAAGTTGAAGAGACTAAATTGGATAGAAGCCAGATTTTTGATAAAGCTTTATCAGAAAACTATGAAGAGGTAACTTTTACAATGCCTAAAGTAAAAAAAGGAACTGTAATTGATATCTATTATAAAATTAGTTCACCTTATTATATTTATATAGACGAAATTCAATTTCAGTTCGATATCCCTGCAAAAAAAATATCGGCGCAAATTAATACGCCTGGCGATTTTAATTATAATCAGATTAACAAAGGAAGCGTTGCACCAAAATTGACCACCAACGCTCAAATAGATCAAAGAATGGGAATGTTTGCTAATCAATATAGTTACGAAATTGAGAATGTACCAAGTTTAAAGGAAGAAAAATATGTAGATAATATTAATAATTATAGAGGAGGAGTTTTATTTGAATTAAGTTCGATTAAACAAAGTGATGGTTATATGAAGTATTATTCTAAAACATGGGAAGATGTAGCAAGAACATTGGCATCTAGTGATGATTATAAGAATGGTATAAATAGGACAAATGCATTTGAAGAAGATATCGATCAAATAATTAATCAAGAAGTAGACACTTTAGAACGAGCAAAGAAGATATTTAAGCATGTAAAAGAAACACTAAGGTGGAATGATAAAAAATCTAAATATTTTGAAAACGGAATTCGTAAAACCTATAAAGATAAAATAGGTAATTCTGCAGATATAAACCTTTCTTTGGTGGCTATGTTACGATATGCGGGGATAGAAGCTAGTCCGGTAGTAATTAGCACAAGGGATAATTTAAAACCTTTTTATCCGACTTTAGACAGACTCAATTATGTTATTGCATTAATTAGGCATAGTGGGAAAGAGTATTTTTTAGACGCTACAGATAAATATAGCGATTTTAATATTCTACCCATTAGAGATTATAATTGGAATGGGATTATGGTAGATAATCCAAATAAATTATGGAAACTTATAGGATTAAAAGCGCCAGATAAAAGCTCTTCAGTCTATCTTATTAATGCTGATTTAAAAGAAAATGGAACTATCTCGGGTTCTGTGAAAGTTAAGAAAGAAGACTATTCAGCATATTTATTTAGAAAAAATTATTTTTCAAAATCAAAAGAGGATTTGCTTAGGGATAAAGAAAGTGATTTAAAAAACATCCTTATCAACGATTACGAAGTTAAAAACATTCATCAAACGGGGTTTGTTGTTGAAGAGTATACCTACGACTTTGAGCCCTCTATAGAAAAAGTTAATAATCAGTTATTCTTTAAGCCATTTATGTTTTTCGCAACTGATGATAACCCTTTCAAGTTAGAAGAAAGAAATTTCCCTGTTGACTTTATTTATCCTTTTGAAAATAATTACGTAATTAATATTAAGATACCTGAGAACTATGAGATTACTACTTTGCCAGCCCCTTTTAAACTAAGTCTTGGGGAGAATACAGGTTATTATCAATATAATATTACGGGAAATGGTAAATTTATTAGATTGTCAATTAATCTAGAAATGCATAAAAGCAAAGTAAGTCCAAGTCAGTATGAGTTTTTGAAGCAATTTTATAGCAATATGATCAATAAAGAACAAGAGCAAATAGTTCTTACAAAAATATAATTCATGAACATTCAAGATGCGCAAAAAGCAGTAGATAGTTGGATCCAAGAACACGGGGTTCGTTATTTCAATGAACTCACCAACATGGCACAACTAACTGAAGAAGTAGGAGAAGTGGCGAGAATTATAGCTAGACGCTACGGCGAGCAAAGTGAAAAAGAGAGCGATAAAAATAAAGACTTAGGTGAAGAATTAGCCGATGTAGTTTTTGTCGTTTTATGTTTAGCCAACCAGACAGGAATTAACCTACAAGAAGCATTCGATAAAAAGTTAGACCTAAAAACGAAGCGAGATCACGATCGTCATCATCAAAATAAAAAATTAAAGTAATGAGCTTAAAAAAAATCACCAAGATGCCCACGTTTTGGAAATCAGTTGCAATGCTTTCCATCATGTTTATCATCATTTATAACATCATTAACCTAGGTTTTTCATTTGGTTTTGATACTAGCGCTTTCGCGGAATCAAATTTACAACAACCCTACCTTTTTAGATTTTTGGCCGCTAATCTCGTTGGAGGTTTTTTATATGGTTTTATTATGACCTATTTTAAATTTAAAAGCAGACTTAAAGAAGAAGAAAAAAGAAACGCATCTTAAATGGATCTTCAATTACATAGTGAAACCCATGACCTTAGCGGAAAAGTAAAAATTACAGGTTCCAAAAGTGAATCGAATAGGTTATTGATCTTGCAAGCTCTTCAGCCACTTTTAAAGATAGATAATATTTCCAATAGCGATGATACGATAGTTTTACAAGAAGCGTTAAAATCTCAAGAAAGTATCATAGATATTCATCACGCTGGGACGGCTATGCGTTTTCTAACCGCATACTATGCAGTTCAGCCTGGTAAATCTGTTCATTTAACAGGGAGTGGTAGAATGAGACAGAGACCCATTTCTCCGCTAGTTGATGTTTTAAGATCTTTAGGAGCAAAAATTGAGTATGTAGAAAACGAAGGGTTCCCTCCATTAAAAATCGAGGGACAAAAAATAAGTAAACAAGAAGTGCAGATTGATGCTCATATCAGCAGTCAATATATATCTGCTTTAATGTTAGTTGGTAGCTCTTTTCCAAACGGATTAAAAATTCACCTTAACGGAAAAATCACCTCTCTTCCTTACCTGAAAATGACCGCTCAGATTTTAAAAAAGGTAGGCGTAGAAACTATTTTTGAAGACACCTATATTCAGGTTCAATCATCAACAATAGAAGCGAAAAATATAGCCGTTGAATCAGATTGGAGTTCGGCTTCTTATTTTTATAGTTTGGCAGCTTTATCTGCTTCCGCAGAAATAGAGCTTTCCACTTATCATAAAAGTAGTTTGCAAGGAGACTCTTCACTCGTAAGTATTTATAAGCAATTGGGAGTGAGTACAACTTTTAAAGAGAATTCTATTCTTCTATCAAAAGAAAAAACTACAACTCTAAATGAACTTAGGTTAGATTTAAACTCCTCACCAGATTTAGCTCAAACCATTGTAGTGACTTGTTTTGGTTTGGGAATAGCTTGTCATATTACCGGTTTACATACTTTAAAAATCAAAGAAACAGACCGTTTGTTGGCTTTAGAAAATGAATTAACAAAATTAGGAGCAACTATTTCGGTTACAAACGACAGCCTAAATTTAGCATCATCTTCTCAAATTCATAAAAATATGGCCATAAAAACTTATGAGGATCATCGTATGGCCATGGCATTTGCTCCCTTAGCATTAAAAGTGCCAATTGTTATAAAGAATGCCGAGGTGGTTAGTAAGTCTTTTCCTGATTTTTGGAAAAACTTAGAAGATTTTAAAATTTACCACAAAATACTTCCGTAAAGAGATTTTATTTACCGCTCTTGTGAGTGCACATCTACCATAAAGGCTATTTAAAATAAAAATCTCAAAATAAAAGCCTATTTACTTGACAACCCCTATTTTGAGGTTGTATATTTGCCGTTCTTAAAAAATATAGTATGGGAATGAAACTTTCACAGTTCAGTTTTGAACTGCCAAATGAACTTTTAGCTGAATATCCATCAGAGCATCGTGACGAAGCTCGTTTAATGGTGGTTAATCGAAAAGAAAATACCATTGAGCACAAAATGTTCAAAGATCTTATCGAGTATTTTGAGCCAGAAGACGTGATGGTCTTAAACAATACAAAAGTATTTCCTGCTAGACTTTTTGGAAATAAAGAAAAAACGGGTGCTAGGATAGAAGTTTTCTTATTAAGAGAACTTAATCCAGAAACGCGTCTTTGGGATGTATTGGTAGATCCAGCTCGTAAAATTAGAATAGGGAATAAATTATACTTTGGGGATGATGAAAGTCTAGTAGCCGAGGTAATAGATAATACAACTTCAAGAGGAAGAACACTTCGTTTTTTATATGATGGTTCTTACGAAGAGTTTAGAAAAAAACTAAATAAATTAGGAGAAACACCACTTCCTAAATACATTAAGCGAGATGTAGAGCCAGAAGATGCAGATCGTTACCAAACTATCTACGCAAAGACAGAAGGAGCTGTAGCGGCACCTACTGCAGGTTTACACTTTTCTAAACATTTATTAAAGCGTTTAGAGATTAAAGGAGTAAACTTTGCAGAAGTTACTCTTCACGTTGGGTTAGGGACATTTAACCCTGTAGAGGTAGAAGATCTTTCTAAGCATAAAATGGATAGTGAAGAAGCAGAAATTGCATTACCAGCAGTTGATACTATTAACGAAGCTATCAAAAATAAAAGAAGAATTTGTGCCGTAGGAACTACGGTAATGAGATCTTTAGAAAGCTCAGTTTCTTCAAACGGAACGTTAAATGAATTTAAGGGATGGACCAATAAATTTATATTCCCTCCGTACGATTTTAGTATCGCAAACTGTATGATCACTAATTTTCATACGCCTAAATCAACACTATTAATGATGATATCGGCATTTGCAGGACACGATCTTATGGAGCGTGCGTATGATGAAGCTATCAAAGAAAAATATAAATTTTATAGCTATGGTGATGCTATGTTAATTATATAAGATATTTTTAAATAAAAAGAAAGCTGCACTTATAGGTGTGGCTTTTTTTATGGCATTACCTAAAGGTCGGGCTTTACACTGTATCTTTTTTTGCCATATATGAAAGCAAAAAAAGGATGCCGTTTCAATCCCTAATGCGGTCTCATAGAAAACAATTACCTTTGCCAAGTGAAAGAGAAGAAAAAAGATATACGTGCATTAACCAAAGAACAACTGAGAGAATTCTTTGTTTCTATAGGAGATAAATCCTTTCGAGGAACACAGGTTTACGAATGGCTGTGGAGTAAAGGAGCTCATCATTTTGATGATATGACTAATCTCTCTAAAGAAACAAGAGAAATGCTATCCCAAAACTTTGTTATTAATCATATCGAAGTAGATGAGATGCAAAGAAGTAGCGATGGGACGATTAAGAATGCAGTAAAGCTTCATGATGGTTTTACGGTAGAATCGGTTTTAATTCCTACATTTTCTAGAACCACAGCCTGCGTTTCTTCACAAGTGGGATGTAGCTTAGACTGTAAATTTTGTGCTACGGCAAAATTAAAAAGGATGCGTAATCTTAATCCAGATGAGATTTATGATCAGGTAGTAGCTATAGATAAAGAAAGTAGAATATATAACAATATGCCACTTTCTAATATTGTCTATATGGGGATGGGAGAGCCATTAATGAATTATAAGAATGTCATACAGTCTATAGAGAAAATAACCTCCCCAGAAGGTCTAGGAATGTCTCCTAAGAGAATTACGGTCTCTACTTCGGGTGTTCCTAAAATGATCAAAAAAATGGCCGATGATGAAGTGAAGTTTAACCTTGCGGTTTCTTTGCATTCTGCCATTGATGAGGTTCGAACGCAAATTATGCCTTTTAATGCTACATTTCCTTTAAGTGCCTTAAAAGAGTCCTTGATTTATTGGTATGAAAAAACAGGCAAAAAAGTAACTTATGAATATCTTATTTGGAAAGATATAAACGACAAACAAAAAGATATTACTGCCTTAGTAGAGTTTTGTAAGGTAATTCCTTGTAAAGTTAATATTATAGAATATAATCCTATAGATGATGGTATTTTTCAGCAAGCTGAAAGTAGAATAACCGATAACTACAAAGATGCTTTAGAAAGAAATGGAATTACCGTTACTGTGAGAAGATCTAGAGGAAAAGATATTGATGCTGCCTGCGGACAGTTAGCTAATAAGTCTTCAAAGTAAATTAGAAAAAAAATACAAAATAAAAAGCCCGCTCAATTTGAGCGGGCTTTTTTTATCCTAACAGTATAAAGCTATTAGATTATTTTATAAACTTGATAGTTTCAACTTTTCCTTGTGTTCTAATTTGCGCTAAGTATAAACCGCTATTAAGAGAGTTAACATCAATAGTTGCTTCTAAAGAATTTAAATTCTTAGATATTACTCTTTTTCCAGTAACAGAATATATATTGATTTCTTCTAATGAATAGTTTGAAGATTCAATGTTCAAATTACTTCTTACTTTATCATAAGAGTGCACAATACTATTAGCTTCAAAACTATTTACTGCTAAATTTTCATCTATAGAATAATCAAATATTAGTAAAAAACCTGCAGGAGATGCTGCGTAAGATTTAAAAGTAATGTAGTAGTCTCCATCAGCTGGTGCAGTAAAACTTGCAGTGATAGTAGTAGCCATATTCTCCACATCAGCAAAAGCACCAGTTTGAACGATTCCTGTCTGTGAGTAAATTATAGATCCAGCTGCAGCGTCAGTTACTGTATTACCAGAACTCATAATAATATCCAAGCTTTCATTTGCTACAGGCCCTCCATTTGGAGCATCAGCTCCATTAAAAGTTACTTCTATATCATAATTTTTTCCAGCTTCTAAAGTTAATGCAGGAGAAAAAAGATAATCATCTTTTTGTACAGTTGTGTTAGATCCATTAGTAAAGAATGTTTCAGGAGTAGAGTCTCCATCTAAATCTAAGTCTTGTCTAATCCAACCAGTACCATTAGCATCGTTGTCTATCACTGTATGGCAAACCCCGAAATCACCTTCATCATCGGCGTCATTAGAATAAGGGATCGCTGTTGTACAGTCAACTGAAACTTCAGTTAGTTCAAAATCAAACCCTAAACCACTCCAATAATCATCAAAAGCGATATAATATGTTTGTCCAGAAGTTACAGCGAAACTAATTTCTGATAAGTAATTTGTAGTGTCAATATCGTCATTTCCTCCTAAACAAGTTAAGGTTCCGCAAGTTCCAGAATAAATGTGTATTCGTGTATCATCACTGTAGGTAACGCCATCATTTATAGCTAAGTTTGTAGATACTGTAGCTAAACCATCCATAGTGGCAGTATAGGAATACCATTCTCCAGCAGTAGCTCCAGGTCCGTTATCAACGCAATCAGGCATCGGGATTTCGGTTCCGTCTATAGTCCCAACAGTGTTTGTTCCTACGACTGCTGTTCCTGCAGTTGCACAAGTGTCCTGTGCATTCATCGTAATTGCTGCAGCAATAGCTGCAAGTGTTAAAGTAATTTTTTTCATAAGTTTAGTTTTTGTATTTATACTAAATTTAAAGAAAATTATTTAAAACTGGAATATTTAATGTTTTTTTAACATATATGCATCTTTTTAATATTTGTTTTACTAATATCTTAATTTTATAAGTTGTAAGGTAAAAGTGAAGAGTAGCTATAAAAATGAAACCCCATTCGCTCTGAATGGGGTTTCATTTTAAAATAAATAAGTTAGTTAAACTTAATCTATTTCTTAACAATTTTAAATGACTTAGATTGTCCTTCAATTTCAACTTGTACTAAATAAACTCCGCTGTTTAAAGAATTAAGGTTGATATCTGCAGACTGAGTCCCTAAATTTTTAGAAATAACTTCTTGTCCTAAGATGTTATATAGTCTAGCATTACTAATAGTTGTATTTGCTTTTAAAGTTAATACGTTGTTAGCAACATAGTGATTGAATCCTTCAAAATTTTGATCGTTAACTTTTAAAGCATCCTCAACAACTTTAAAATCATCCATCTGTAAAACAAAAGCGTCTTGGGTTACATAATGTATTGCAAAGTAAACTTGTTGACCATCATAATTTGATAAGTCATAAGTGTATTCTGTATACACATCGATTGGAGGTTCAACAACACCATTAGATAAATTAATAGTGAAATCTTGCTCTGCTGTACCTGTTACAGATAAAAGCACTTCAAATTTTTCAAGACCGTATGTATCAGTTAAAGATTTAGCCCAAAACGAAAGTTGAGAATCGGTAGCGTTTGTTAAATCTATTAATGGAGAAATCATATAATCATCATTAACAGGCGTTCCGCTATTATCTCCTGTTGCAGCAAAAAAGTATAAGCCTTTATTACCAGTATATGGATCCCAAATACCATTGGCAAGAGAAGGTGTTGTGTTAGCAGGGTTAAATACCATTCCTGTTCCTACATAATTAATGTTGGTCCATGTTGCTGCATCAGAACCGTAAGTGGAATCTCCATCATTGTCGATTTGAGTCCACCCACCAATACTAGTTGTTTCGTAATCGTTGTAGGTTTCAAAACCGTCTTCCCAGATAGTTGTTTGCGCATTCATCGTAATTGCTGCAGCAATAGCTGCAAGCGTTAAAGTAATTTTTTTCATTGTGATTAAGTTTGTAAATTTTAAACTAAAGTAATAAAAAACCCTAAATAATAAAGAGTTTTAACAGCTTATTAATAATTTGGTGTCTTATATTTGTTGTTATCTTGAAACCCATAGCTCAAATAAAAGAACCTATAACCCATGAGATGGAACTTTTTGAAAAAAAGTTTCAGCTTTTTATGTCTTCTCGGGTAGCGCTGCTTAATCGCATTACGCATTATGTAGTAAATAGGAAGGGAAAGCAAATGCGACCTATGTTTGTTTTTTTAGTCGCCAAAATGGTTTCTAAAGGAGAGGTAAATGATCGAACCTATCGTGGAGCATCTGTGATAGAGCTAATCCATACCGCCACCTTAGTACATGATGATGTGGTTGATGATAGTAACCGTCGCCGCGGATTTTTCTCTATTAATGCGCTTTGGAAAAATAAAATTGCAGTATTAGTTGGAGACTTCTTACTTTCTAAAGGCTTATTGCTTTCTATAGATAATAACGATTTTGATTTATTAAAAATCATTTCGGTGGCTGTTCGCGAAATGAGCGAAGGCGAGTTACTTCAAATTGAAAAAGCCAGAAAACTAGATATCACCGAAGATATTTATTACGAGATCATTAGGCAAAAAACAGCAACTCTTATTGCTGCATGCTGCAGTTTGGGCGCAGCTTCCGTAAAGCCAGATTCAGAACACGTAGAACGTATGCGTGAGTTTGGTGAGTTCATTGGGATGGCTTTTCAAATAAAAGATGACCTTTTTGATTATGGGGATGAAAAAATAGGAAAACCTACGGGGATTGATATCAAGGAGCAAAAAATGACACTTCCGCTTATTTATACTTTAAATAACTGTTCCGAAAAGAAAAGAAGGTGGCTTATTAATTCTATTAAAAACCATAATAAAGATAAAAAGCGCGTAAAAGAGGTAATACAGTTTGTTAAAGATTCAGGCGGATTGGATTATGCGGTAAAGCAAATGAAAATATACCAAGAAAGGGCTTTCTCGATGTTAGAAAACTATCCGGCTTCTCCTTATAAATCTTCTTTAGAAATTATGATGAACTACGTAATTGATAGAAAAAAATAATTATTTTTTTCTTTAGGCAACCATTTCTAAAAACCTCTCGTCTATATTTATAGAACATCTAACCAACAGAGGTGAAAATTATACCACTACATAAAAACGAAAAGAAACTTATACAAAAGGCGGTGAAAAAGAACCGTATGGCGCAGCAAACGCTTTACGAAATTCATGCTCCAAAAATGTTAAGTGTCTGTAGAATGTATATTAAAGACGTACATTTTGCCGAAGATGTAATGCTTAGAGGTTTCTTTAAAGTTTTTAATCACCTTGACGGATTTCAGCATAAAGGAAGTTTTGAAGGTTGGGTAAGAAGAATCATGGTACGAGAGTCGATCGACTTTTTGAGAAGTAAGAAGGAGATTCATTTTTCAGATCGTATCGAGAATTATGATAGAGAGGAAGATGCGCAAGATTATGCTTCCGCGGAAGCGATGCAGCACTTACAAGAAGTTATAGATAAATTGCCTGAAGGTTATAAAGTGGTATTTGTAATGTACGCCGTAGAAGGCTACAAGCATCAGGAAATAGCAGACTTGCTTAGCATATCTGAAGGCACATCAAAATCGCAATTATTTAAAGCAAGAAAATTATTGCAAGAAAAACTAGCAGTACAAAAAGAGGAGAGTCATGGGTGAGTTAGACAAACAAATAAAAGAGAACTTGGAGGCTAGAAAAATTAGTCCGAGTGCAGGGAGTTGGGATAAGCTTTCATCTCAGTTAGAAAATCAAGATAAGAAGAAAGTGAATTACAAATGGTTTATAGGCATTGCTGCAAGCTTTGTGGCAGGGATTTTAATCGCTTCTTTATTTGGAAATGGAGGAGAAGCTGAAATAAAAGTAGTCAACACTCCGCAAAGTGATGCTTCAAATTTTAAAACCGTGAACCAAGAAAATATTTTCTCTAAAGAGGTAGAGGGAGAATTGGTGTACGACTCTAAACAATTAAAAGAGATAGTAGGAGAACTTCCCGAAAGTAAACCAAAGGTTAGTGAAATTGTTTCCACAGAAAAAAGTAACATAAAAGTAAGAAATATCCCAAGTAAATCAAGTATTGCGGAACATAAAAAAACACTTTCTCTTCAAAACAAGAATGTCGAAAATAGAGCTTTGTTAGCTGCGAGAGATTCAGAGGAATTAGAGAATGCTACGGACATTCTTGATGCTTCGCCAAAAGAACTCGCCCAAGTGAATGAACAAGAGGTCGATGCGCTTTTAGAAAAAGCACGCCGCAGCGTAAGATTAAGACAATTTAATAATCCTTATGCCAGAGTTTCCTCCAAAGAATTATTAGAAAGTATAGAAGTAGAAAATAAAGATTCTTTTAAAGAAAAAATATTTTTAGCCTTAGAAAGTGGGTTTCAGCATGTAAAATCTTCAGTCATTAAATAATCAATAATAACTATTAAAAATCTGTATAATTCTGGCTATTTCCATTGGCGCAGCTAGAAAAGTACAATCTAAAAACAACGTATTATGAAAACAATCATCATTAGTTTAAGCATTCTATTAAGCACATTAGTGGCTCAAAATATGCAAGCACAAATTAATATTCAGGTAAATTCTGATATTGATCTTAAAATAGAAAATCTTGAAAAGCAAAAAAATCAAGTTCAAAAGAGCGAAAAAGAAAAGCTTAAAAAAGAAGTCGAGGCGATTAATGAGCGTTTAAATGAAAACGAGATTGGAGAACAAGAAGCTGAAGCCTTAAAAAAAGCTGCCGCGGAAAAAAGAGCGTTGAATATAGAAAATCAATTAGATATTATTGATGCTAACATCGCCTTGCTTAAACGAAATTCTACCACCGAAGATGGAGAAGAAGTGGTAGATTCTTATTATAGACGCTTAGATTATTTAAAATATGATGAAAAGGATGAAGAGCAAGAAGATTATGATTCTATTCCTAAAAGAACAACCTCTGGTTTTACCATGGCATTCGGTCTAAACAATGCTTTGATAGACGGTCAATCTTTAGACGATTCTCCATATAAAATAGGAGGAAGCCGTTTTTTTGAATTAGGATATGAATTTGAAACTGTATTGGTAAAATCTGGTTTTGCAAGATTAAGATATGGGCTGTCTTTTCAGTTTAACGGCCTTAAAGCCGATGATAATATGTACTTCGTAGAAGATGGTGATCAAACTTATTTAGAGGAATTTCAGTTCGATGTAGATAAAGCAAAATTAAGAATGGATAACTTAGTGATTCCACTACATTTTGAATTCGGACCAAGAAGCTTAAGTTATGGAGAAAAAGGAACTTATTATAATACCAGTAATTTTAAAATAGGTTTGGGAGGATATGCAGGAGTTAATCTAAATACCATTCAGAAACTAAAGTATGAAGAAGATGGGGATAATCGTAAAACAAAACTTTCTCAAAGCTATAACACCAGTAACTTTATTTATGGGGTAAGCGCTTATATAGGTTATGACTCGTGGGCTTTATATGCTAAATATGATCTTAATACTGTTTTTAAAGACAATCCTTTAGAGCAGAACAATGTTTCTATAGGAATACGATTTAGTAATTAAGTGTTAATTTAAATTTTATTTTATAAAAAGGATGCCCCATTTACAGCATCCTTTTTTTGTATTTAGTATTTTTGCAAGCCTAAAATAATTTCAAGATTTCATTTTTATGATCCAAAAATCAACCATAGACCAAGTTTTTGATGCTGCTCGTGTAGAAGAGGTAATTGGTGATTTTGTTCAGTTAAAGAAATCTGGGAGTAATTATAAAGGTTTGAGTCCGTTTAGCGACGAAAGGACGCCAAGTTTTATGGTTTCTCCCGTTAAACAAATCTGGAAAGATTTTAGTAGCGGAAAAGGAGGAAACGTCGTGGCTTTCTTAATGGAACACGAACATTTTAGTTATCCTGAAGCGATAAAATACCTCGCTCGAAAATACGGTATCGAAATCGAAGAAACCGAACAAACCGATGAGCAAAAACAGCAGGCAGACGAACGCGAAAGCATGTATTTGGTTAGTGAATTTGCCAAGGATTACTTTAAACGTCAATTATTAAAAACCGAAACAGGTAAAGCCATTGGTTTAAGTTATTTTAAGGAACGTGGCTTTACAAAAGAAACTATTGAGAAGTTTGGTTTAGGGTACTCTCCAGATGTTTGGGATGCTTTTACGAGCGAAGCGATTAAGCAAGGGTATAAATTAGAATTTTTAGAAAAAACGGGGTTAAGTATTGTAAAGGAAGAAAAGCAATTTGACCGTTTTAAAGGCAGGGTGATGTTTCCTATACATTCGATGTCTGGTAGAACTTTAGGTTTTGGAGGTAGAATCTTAACCAACGATAAAAAAGCAGCCAAATACCTTAACTCACCAGAAAGCGATATTTACCATAAAAGTAAAGTCCTTTACGGAATTTATTATGCAAAACAGAGTATCGCCAAAGAAGACAATTGTTATTTGGTAGAGGGCTACACCGATGTGATTCAAATGCATCAAGCGGGGATTGAAAATGTAGTTTCTTCTTCGGGTACTGCACTTACCAGCGAGCAAATTAGATTAATTAATAGACTAACTCAAAATATTACGGTTTTGTTTGATGGCGATGCGGCCGGAATAAGAGCTTCCATTCGTGGGATAGATCTTATTTTGGAGCAAGGCATGAATGTAAAAGTTTGCGGTTTCCCAGAAGGTGAAGACCCCGACTCTTTTGCAAAAAACAATACAGAGAATGATATTAAAGAATACTTAGAGCATAACTCCAAAGATTTTATAAGCTATAAAGCTTCTTTGCTAGTAAATGAAGCTAAGGGAGATCCTATAAAAAAGGCGGGAGTTATTCGGGATATGGTCAATAGTATTGCTAAAATTCCAGATCGCATTCAGCAGGAAATTTACTTGAAAGAATGTGCTCGCATTATGGAAATTTCAGAGAATGTGTTATACAGTACACTTGCTCAAATTTCCGCGAAAGCGAATAATGATGCATCTAAAAAAACAGCCTCGGCACCCAAAGAAATGTCGGTGGTAAAAGAGACTCCTGTAGAGCGGGTAAAAGTAAATCAGCAACATCAATTAGAGCGCAACATTATAAGTTTGTTGTTGAGGTATGGAAGTGTAGAGGACGATTTTGAAGATTTTGTTTTGCGAGAAGATGAGGAGGGAAATGTGCATTTAGAGGGAGAGACGCAGCAATTAAAAGTTTATGAGAAAGTTTTTTTAGATCTTCAGGAAGATGAAATTGAATTTACACACGAAGGTTTTAAAGAGTTATACAAAGCAATCATAGAAGAATTTAAAACTAAAGGCGGGATAAAAACTGAAACCTTTGTTAATAATTTGGTGCCTGAGCAAGCTTCAGAAATTACTACTATTTTGATGCAACAAGAAAAAGATGTTTTGCATCGTTGGGACGATCAAGAAATTTTTGTAAAAGATAAGAGCGAATTAGAGCCAAGGGAGGTAAATGAAACCATCTTAAACCTTCGACGTTTTTTAATTAAACAGAAGGTAAATGAGTTAATGGAAAGCATTAAGGAAAACCGCGACAATCATCATGCCGAGGTTATTGAAGAAACAATGGAGTATAAAAGCTTAGAGGTGCTTATTGCGCAAAAACTTAACCGCGTAATTTAGTCTTTCTTTAAATGTAAAGGGATTTCGCAAACTGGTATGGGATTCATTTTATGTTGATTGGCGTTGTTTAATCTTTTGTAAATAGAAAAAACCTCACGCTTTCTACCCTCAAAATTATCAATCCTTTTACCTAAATCATCCTCGTGCATTGCCCATTCTAGTTCATCGTAAGATGCTCCAATTTGATCTTCGTCACTGCGACTGTCACCAAAAAGACCATCGGTGGGAGCAGCTTCAACAATTTCTTGGTTGACCCCTAAATATTCGGCAATCTCGTAAACCTCACTTTTTAGTAAATCTGCAATAGGACTTAAATCTACACCGCCATCTCCATATTTAGTATAAAAACCAACTCCAAAGTCTTCAATTTTATTACCAGTTCCTGCGACTAAATATCCGTGTAAACCAGCAAAATAATATAAGCTAGTCATTCTTAAACGAGCTCTTGTATTGGCTAAAGTTAGGCTAAGTTGATCGTTTTCTTCCGCTAAGGGAAAAGCAGATTTCATAGTTTCAAAAGTAGGAGTAAGGTCAACTTCTATATTAGTTACATTTCTAAATTGCTTTTTTAAGCTTTCAATATGTTGTTGGCCGCGGGTAACTTGGCTTGCAGCTTGGTGTATAGGCATTTCTACACACAGTGTACGTAAACCGGTTTTGGCGCAAAGCGCTGAGGTTACGGCAGAATCGATACCACCACTTATCCCAACCACAAAACCATTTGTTTTGCTGTTTGTAGCATATTCTTTTAACCAGTTTGTTATATGATTTACTACTTTTTCTGTTTGCATAGCCTTCCTTTTTTTAGTTATTTTCAACTACCTTTGTCACGAAAATAATACGAAATTAGATGTAAAAAAAGTCTATTGCGTTAAAGACTACCTAAACTATTTTTTATGATGAAATATCTTGTGGGCCTTATCTTACTTTTGGGATTGTTTTCTTGCGAAGAAGAAAATAAATTAGAAGAGGAAATAGCACAAATTCCTATTGATTTTCAAGTAGATCGTTTTGATGTGGAGTTTGCAAACGCTTCCGCGGAAGAATTACCGAGATTAAAAAAAGAGTATCCTTTTTTATTTCCGCCAAGATATGCTGATAGTTTATGGATTCAGCAAATGAATGACACCATTCAATTAGAATTAGAGAGAGAAACTCAAAAAGCATTTCCCGATTTTAAGAAGGAGAAAGAAAACATCACTTCTTTATTTCAACATTTTAAATATTACTTTCCGCAATTTAAAGCGCCCCGTGTAGTCACTATGATATCTGAAGTTGATTATCGTAATAAAGTTGTGGCTACAGATAGTTTACTGCTTATTTCGTTAGACACTTATTTAGGGGAAGACCATCAGTTTTATGATGGGATGCAGGTTTACTTAAGAAAGAATTTTAGAAAAGGACAACTCGTAAATGATATCGCTTTTGAATATGCAAATCAATTAATAGAAAGTCCTAAAGGAAGATCGTTCTTAGATCAAATGATTTATTATGGTAAGATTTTATATTTAAAAGATAAAGTTCTACCCAAGATGAGTGATGCCGATAAAATGGGATATACCGATAAAGAATTAAAATGGGCTCAGGCGAATGAAGATCAAATTTGGCGATACTTTATTGATAGAGAACTCATTTATGAAACCGATAGTGAGCTTAGAGCTAGATTTATCAATTTGGCGCCTTTTAGTAAATTTAGGTTAGAATTAGATAATGAAAGTCCGCCACAAATCGGGCAATATATAGGTTGGCAAATTGTGAGGCAGTTTGCTCAAAAAAATGAATCAATTACATTAAAACAGTTACTTACTTTAGATGCCGAGCGTATTTTTAAAGAAGCTAACTTTAAACCCAGAAAACCAGAATGAGTACAAAAAAATCTGAAATAAAAATTCAAGTAGAGGTAGATGAAAATAACATTCCACAAAATTTAAATTGGAGTGCCCAAGATGGCGGAGTTGATCAAGAGGAAGCGAAAGCGATGCTTTTATCACTTTGGGATAATAAAAATCAAGAAACCTTACGTATAGATTTATGGACTAAAGATATGCCAGTAGATGAGATGAAAGTGTTTTTTCATCAAACTTTAGTGGCGATGAGTGATACTTTCTATCGTGCTACAGAAGATGAAAAGATGATGGAAACCATGAAAGATTTTTGCGATTATTTTGCTGATAAGTTAGAATTGCAAAAGGAGTAATGCTTTCTAAAAAGCAAGAGTTAACACAGCTCATATTTGTGTATAATGCAAATTCAGGTAAGGTAAATACTTACCTGGATGCATTCCATAAGATTTTTAAACCAGCTAGTTATTCTTGTAATCTGTGTGCAATTACTTATGGCGTTTTCACGGAAAATAAAACTTGGAAAAACTTTAGAAAACGTATAGAGGTTCCTATGGAATTCTTGCATATAGATGAGTTTAAAAAACAATATGCATCTAAATTTTCTCAGAAATTTGACTTTCCAATTATATTAGGAGTAACCGCTAAGGGTTGGGAAGTAGTGGTTGATGCATCCACTTTAAATGAATTAAATTCCGCGGAAGCTTTAATTGAATTATTAGAGAAAGAAATTTAATTATAGAGATTTGTTAATCTCATCTATATAGTTTAAAACCTCTTCCCCACCTAAATTTTTAGAAGAAGATGTAATAAAGTAAGGAGGTAGGCTTTCCCAAGTTTCTAACAATACCGCATTGTAGTCATTCACCTGCTTTTCTAATGCTTTAGGTTTAACCTTATCTGCTTTGGTAAAGATGATAGAAAATGGTATTTGATTTTCCCCTAACCACTGCATAAACTCTAAATCGATTTTTTGAGGTTCATGGCGAGAATCAACCAATACAAAGGCACAAACTAAAGGCTCTCGTTGCTGAAAATAATCGGTAATAAATTTCTGAAAAGTCTTCTTTGCTTTTTTGCTTACTCGAGCATAACCATAACCCGGTAAATCTACTAAATGCCACTCATGATTAATTAGAAAGTGGTTGATAAGCTGCGTTTTTCCTGGTCTACCTGAAGTTTTTGCTAAGCTTTTTCTTCCGGTAAGCATATTGATAAGAGAAGACTTACCAACATTACTTCTTCCAATAAAAGCATATTCTGGTAATTTGCTGGTAGGGCATTTCTCTACTTGGCTATTACTCATTACAAAAGAAGCCGATTTAATTTCCATACTTAAAACTTTCTTTCAGTCAACCATTTATCGAGTAACCTATTGAATTCATTTGGGTGCTCCATCATGGCAGCGTGCCCGCATTCATCAATCCAATATAAAGTTGAATCGGGTAATAGTTTGTCAAAATCTACAGCAACTTCTGGCGGAGTAACATTATCTTGTTTTCCCCAAATGATACACGTAGGAGTATTCATTTTTGGTAAGTCTTTAGCCATATTGTGACGAATAGCCGATTTGGCAATAGAAAGTGTTCTAATCAACTTGTTTCTATCGTTTACCGTGGCATATACATCGTCAACAATTTCTTTTGTGGCTACTTTAGGATTATAAAAAACGTTTTCAGCTTTTTTCTTTATGAATTCATAGTCACCACGTTTTGGGTAACTTTCTCCCATAGCACTTTCGTAAAGCCCAGAACTTCCAGTGATCACCAAAGCTTTAATTTTTTCAGGATACCTTTTGGTAGCTAGTAAGGCTATATGGCCTCCTAGAGAATTTCCTAATAAAATTACTTCTTCGTAATTTTTATGATCTATAAATTCTTTAATGTATTTGGCAAAATTACCAACATTAGTTTTTAATAAAGACATGGTATATAAAGGAAGTTGTGGGATCACCACTTTGTATCCTTTTTTAGGGAAATAATCGGCAACGCCATCAAAATTACTTAACCCTCCCATAAGACCGTGTAGAATAATAATTGGAGTACCTTCTCCAATTTCTACATAGCTGAATTTTCCTTCAGATATAATTTCTTGTTTCATTCAGTTTTCTTCCGGTTAGCTAAAGCAAATATACTATAATTCTACAAGTATAAGTATTTTTAAGTAAACCTAAAGTGAAATAAGCTCGCTGTTTTATTCTTCATTCTCTTTCAGGAGGATAGCAATCCTCTTTATAAATCCCTCCCACATTTTAAACTTCTTTCAGCCTAGATTATTCCTTTAGTTCTCATAATTAATAGATTACTGAAGCTAAAACTTATTAACAATGTGGGGTAAAGTGGTAAAAAGTGGTAAAAAAATCAATATATTTGACATAGAATAAGAAAAAGTGATCAATCTAATAGGTACATACGAATGTAAAATTGATGCTAAAGGTAGGCTAATGCTGCCTTCAGCACTCAAAAAGCAACTGCTTCCAGTGTTGGAGGGAGGGTTTGTATTGAAGAGAGCTGTTTTTCAGCCTTGTTTAGAATTGTACCCTATGAAACAATGGGATAAGTTAATGGTTAAAGTGAATTCCTTAAATCGTTTCAATAAAAAAAATAATGATTTTATAAGAAGATTTACTGCAGGAGTGAAGATTATAGAAGTAGATGCCAATGGGAGATTATTAGTACCTAAGGATTTATTGAATTTTGCAGGACTTCAAAAAGAGTTAGTCCTTTCTAGTGCAATAGATATTATAGAAATCTGGGATAAAAATAAATATGAAAATGCTATCGATGATGCTGCAGATGATTTTGGAGCTTTAGCGGAAGAAGTAATGGGAGGAAACAATGGAGAATTTGGAATATCATAATCCGGTATTATTACATGAAACGGTAGAAGGTTTAAATATTAAACCAGATGGCGTTTATGTAGATGTCACTTTTGGAGGAGGAGGTCATTCTCGAGAAATTTTAAAAAGACTTGGAGAAAACGGAAGGCTTTTAGCTTTCGATCAAGATCAAGATGCTCAAGAAAATGCAATTGATGATGAGCGTTTTACTTTAATTCCTGAGAATTTTAGATTTATTAAAAAGTTTTTACGTTTTGAAGGTTATAAGAAGGTAGATGGGATTTTGGGAGATTTTGGCGTATCGTCACATCAATTTGATGTAGCTGAAAGAGGTTTTTCTACTCGGTATGATGCCAAACTAGATATGAGAATGGATCAAGAAGGCTTGCTGAGTGCTTATGAGGTGATTAATGAGTATGAAGAAGAGGCGTTAAAAAAAGTTTTTTATGAGTATGGAGAATTAAAAAATGCTCCAAAATTAGCAAAGGTTATTGTAGAAGCTAGAGAAGAAGCTCCTATTAAAACAGGAGAGGAATTGAAAGAGTTGTTGCTTCCATTATTATTTAAAGGAAAAGAATTTAAAATACTTGCTCAAATCTATCAGGCGATACGAATCGAAGTGAATCAAGAAATTGAAGTGCTTAAAGAGTTTCTAAAGCAGACGGAGCAATTATTAGAAAAAGGAGGTAGGATTAGTTTGATTTCTTATCACTCTTTAGAAGATCGATTGGTGAAAAGGTATATAAGAAACGGATTGTTTCAAGGGGAAGCAGAAAAAGATTTCTACGGAAATATTTCGGTTCCTTTTAAAAAAGTAGGCGGGCTTGTAAAGCCGTCTCCTGAAGAAATCAAACAAAATAATAGAGCAAGAAGTGCTCGTTTAAGAGTTGGGGAAAAGTTATAAAATGAAAGAAGGTTTTTACAATGTATTAAAAGGTAAGTTTTTGATTAGCGATGATGCTATGAAAAACTGGCGTTTTATTCTTTTTTGCACGCTACTCGCTATCATTATGATTGCTTGTTCTCATAGTGCAGAAAGAAAAGTGCATTTAATTGCTAAAATGAATAATGAAGTTAGAGAATTAAGAAGCGAATCTATAGAAGCACAAAAAAACTTAATGCAGCTTAAAATGAAATCTGCCATTGAGAAAAGAATGCAAGGAACAGGTATAGGTCCGTCCAGCACGCCACCACAAAAAATAAGAATTAACCTCTAGATGACAACAGAAAAAGGCATACTAAGAAGAATCTACCTGGTGGCAATCGGGATGCTCCTTTTTGCTTTAGCGATAGGGTTTAAGTTAGTGAATATTCAAGTGGTTGATGGTGATAAATATAGAGAGCTTTCAGAGCAGCGTGTTTACAAAAGTTTTGTCATTCCTGCGAATAGAGGAAATCTTTATGATTCAAATGGAAGTTTGTTGGCTACCTCGGTACCAGAATATGATATTAGGTTTGATGCGGTCACGGTTTCTCAAGAAAACTTTGAAAAAAACCTAAAACCTCTATCGGAATCTTTATCAAAAATGTTTGGTAAATCAGCTTCTCACTACGCGCAAGATATAAGAAGAGCTAGAGCTCATAAAAACAGATATTATTTAATAGCTCGCGGAGTAAGTTATACGCAATATGTGCAAATGAGGGAATTTCCTATGTTCAACTTAGGCGCATTTAAAGGAGGTTTTATTGCAGAACAACGAACGGTAAGAGAATTGCCTTTGGGTAAAATTGGTGAGCGTACCGTGGGTCGAGGTCAAGCGGGTCTTGAGGGTGCTTATGATGATTATTTAAAAGGTCAAAACGGGAGAAGGTTAAAACAAAAAATAGCCAAAGGTCAATGGAAACCTATTGGAGATGCAAATGAATTAGAACCAGAAGATGGCTTAGATGTGGTTTCTACTATAGATATTACCATTCAGGATATTGCACATCATGCTTTACTAAAGCAATTAGAAAAATATAAAGCAGATCATGGGACAGTTGTCGTTATGGAAACTGAAACTGGTGAAATTAAAGCGATGGCTAATCTTGGAAGAACATCTGAAGGGACTTATTACGAAAAGAGAAATTATGCTATTTACGAATCTCAAGAACCTGGTTCTACCTTTAAATTAATGACCATGGTAGCAGCCTTAGAAGATAAGGTTTTAGATACCAGTGATGTGTTTGATTCAGAAAAAGGAAGAATTAAATATTACGATCGCGTAGTAAAAGATTCTCGTTACGGCGGATACGGAGAGATATCAGCAGCAAAAGCTTTTGAAGTTTCTTCTAACACGGTGTTTTCAAAATTTATTAATGAAGGTTATAAAAATAAACCAGAAGCTTTGGTCAACCGTCTTAATTATATGGGATTAAATCAAAAAATTGGTTTAGAAATAAAAGGAGAAGGTCAGCCGCATATTCCACATCCAGATGATGCCAATTGGTATGGTACTACACTGCCGTGGATGTCTTTTGGTTACGGGGTTTCAATTACACCGCTTCAAACTCTGGCATTTTACAATGCTATTGCTAATGATGGCGTAATGATTAAGCCAAGATTAATTAAAGAAATTAGAAATAGAGATAAAGTTGTAGAGCATTACGAAAAGGGAGAAATCAATAATTCTATTTGTTCTAAAGAAACCGCCTCTAAGGTGAGGGAGATGATGAAGAATACTGTGCTTAGAGGAACAGCAAGAAATATTTACACAGAACAGTTTTCTATGGCAGGCAAAACGGGTACTTGTTTAACAGGTTACGGTCGTGGTGATGGTTCTTCAGAATATATAGCATCCTTTGCTGGGTATTTTCCTGCAGAAGACCCTAAATATTCTTGTATTGTAGTAGTCACTAGGCCAGATCGAAGCTTAGGCTATTATGGAAATATTGTAGCGGCTCCAGTATTTAAAGAAATTGCTCAAGAAATTTATACCGATACGCCTACCACCAATGAATTTGAAGATGTAAATGTAGATTATAAAAATGTGCAGAAAGATTATGAGCAGTTTTACGTAACCGCTCAAAAATATAAATCTGTTATGCCTAACGTTGAGGGCTTACCTGCAATGGATGCAGTTTCACTTTTAGAAAATCTAGGTTTAAAAGTAGTATTAAAAGGAGCAGGTAAAGTAAGAAATCAATCCATTACGAGTGGAGTAAAAATAAAGTCTAATCAAACCATTTATCTAACGACAAGTTGATTTTATTAAAAGACATATTATATAAAGTAGCTATAGAATCGGTGGTTGGGAATACCAACATATCGATTCAACATATAGATTTCGATTCTAGAAATATTTCATTGAATGATGTATTTGTAGCCATTCGTGGCGCTGCAAGTGACGGTCATGAATATATCGCTAAAGCGGAAAATAATGGAGCAATAGCTATTGTTTGTGAAGAACTTCCGCAAAAGCAAATTAGCGGGATTACTTATGTCTTAGTTGAAAATACAAAAGAAGCTTTGGCGATAATGGCGAACAACTATTATGAAAATCCATCGAGCCGATTAAAATTAGTAGGGGTTACAGGAACCAATGGGAAAACGACTATATCTTCTTTGCTGCACCAACTTTTTACCTTAGCGGGCTATAAAGTCGGACTTATTTCTACTATTAAAATTGTCGTGGGAGATGAAGAATTTCCTACACGATTAACCACTCCAGATTCATTAACAATCAATAAGTATTTAAGAAAAATGAACGAAGCTGGGGTTGAGTTTTGCTTTATGGAAGTAAGCTCTCACGGTATCGCTCAGCATAGAACCACAGGATTAGATTTTGCAGGCGGAATTTTCACCAACCTTTCTCACGATCATTTAGATTACCACAAAAGTTTTAGTGAATATCGCGATGTAAAGAAAAAATTCTTTGATGAGTTACCAAAATCTGCTTTTGCAATTACCAATATAGACGATAAAAATGGAGCTTTTATGTTGCAAAACACAAAAGCAGCTAAAAAAACATATGCGTTAAAAACCAATGCCGATTATAAAGCTCAAATTTTAGAAAATGAATTGAGTGGTTTGTTGTTAAAAATAAATAATAACGAAGTGTGGTCAACGCTAATAGGAAATTTCAATGCTTATAATCTTGCTGCAATTTACGCTGCCGCGGATTTATTAGGCTTGGAAGAATTAGAGAATTTAAAATATCTAAGTCAGTTAAAATCGGTAAGCGGAAGGTTTCAATATATCATTTCCGATAAGGAAAAAATTACTGCCATTGTAGATTACGCTCATACGCCTGATGCGCTTAAGAATGTATTAGAAACCATTAATACAATTAGAACTAAAAATGAAGAACTAATTACGGTAGTGGGCTGCGGTGGAGATCGTGATGCCACTAAACGCCCTATAATGGGAAAGGTAGCTAGTGATTTAAGTACTAAAGTAATACTTACCAGTGATAATCCTAGAACCGAAGATCCAGATAAGATTATTGAAGATGTAGAAGCTGGTGTAGAGGCGCACAATTGGAGTAAAGTAATTTCGGTAACCAATAGAAAACAAGCAATTAAATCGGCTTGTGCTATGGCAAAAGCTAAGGATATTATACTTATTGCAGGAAAAGGACATGAAACTTACCAAGAAGTAAATGGGGTAAGATCTGATTTTGATGATATGAAAATTGTTCAAGAAATGTTAGAGCAGTTTAATAAATAAAGAAAACAACAAAGAATAAGATGCTATACTACTTATTTGAATTTTTAGAAGAACAATACCAACTGCCAGGAGCGCAACTTTTTCAGTTTATCTCTTTTAGGGCGAGTATGGCGATTATTCTGTCTTTGTCTATTTCTACCATTTTTGGAAAAAAAATAATTAACTATTTACTTAAAAAGCAAGTAGGAGAAAGCGTAAGAGAATTAGGGTTAGAAGGACAGGCTGAAAAAGCAGGAACACCGACTATGGGAGGATTAATAATTATTTTCTCTACTCTTATTCCGGTATTGCTTTTTTCTAAATTAGAGAATATCTATGTTATTTTGCTCATTATCACGACCCTTTGGATGGGAGCAATTGGTTTTTTAGATGATTACATTAAGACGTTTAAAAAGAATAAAGAAGGTTTACAGGGTAAGTTTAAAGTAATAGGTCAAGTAGGTTTGGGAATTATCGTGGGAGCTACCATGTATTTTCATCCTGGAGTTACTATTAAAGAACACGTAGAGGCAGATCCTCAAGCTCAAGAGCAATTAATAGAAAAAGATATCAGCAAAAGCGTAGCAGAAAAATCAACTAAAACCACCATCCCTTTTGTAAAAGGAAATGAGTTTGATTATGCGACTTTAATCTCTTGGATTAACCCTTCTTACGCAAAGTATGCTTGGATTATTTTTATTCCAATTGTTATTTTTATTGTAACGGCAGTTTCTAACGGTGCTAATTTAACCGATGGAATTGATGGTTTGGCAGCAGGATCTTCGGCTATCATTGTGCTCACTTTAGGACTTTTTGCTTGGGTATCGGGGAACGTAATTTTCTCTGATTATCTCAACGTGATGAATATTCCCAATTCGGGAGAGATGACGGTTTTTATTACGGCATTTGCAGGAGCATTGGTAGGTTTTTTATGGTATAACACTTTTCCTGCTCAAGTTTTTATGGGAGATACAGGAAGCTTAACTATTGGCGGTATTATCGCGGTATTAGCTATTGCGACTAGAAAAGAATTATTAATTCCTATCCTTTGCGGAATTTTCTTAATGGAAAATCTATCGGTAGTGATGCAGGTAGGTTGGTTTAAGTACACTAAGAAAAAAACAGGAATAGGGAAGAGAATCTTTTTGATGTCTCCATTACATCATCATTACCAAAAGAAAGGTCATCATGAGAGTAAAATTGTAGTCCGTTTTTGGATTATAGGAATCTTGTTAGCGATCATCACTATCATCACTTTAAAACTAAGATAATGAGTAAGCGATTGGTCATATTAGGTGCTGGAGAAAGTGGTGTAGGCGCAGCTATTCTTGGAAAAAAAGAAGGCTATGAGGTTTTTGTATCCGATCGTGGATCGATTGAATTAAAATATAAGCAAGTTTTAATTCAGGAAGAAATAGAATGGGAGGCAGAAAAACATACGGAAGATAAAATTTTAAATGCCGATTTAGTGATGAAAAGTCCGGGTATCCCTGAAGATGCTCCTTTGGTATTAAAATTAAAGGAAAACGGGGTTAAAGTTATTTCTGAAATCGAATTTGCTAGTAAATATACACACGCAAGTTTAATAGGAATTACAGGAAGTAATGGCAAAACCACGGTAACCTCTTGGATCTATCACGTTCTTAAAAATGGAGATTTAGATGCTATGATGGCTGGGAATATTGGAGATAGTTTTGCGAAAAATGTTGCGCTTAAGAATCCAGATTATTATGTGTTGGAGTTAAGTAGTTTTCAATTAGATGGTATTGAAACTTTTAATCCGCATATAGCGGTTTTAACCAACATTACGCCAGATCATTTAGATCGTTATCATCATAATTTTGAGGAGTATATCGCTTCGAAATTTAGGATTGTAAAAAACCAAACGAACAAAGATTATTTTATATATGACGCCGATAATAAAACCATTTGTGATTGGCTCAAAAAGAATAAGATAAGTTCTATTCAACTTCCTATGAGTTTAAAAGAACATGAAGGGGAAGGAGCTTATTTAAAAGACGATAAAATTTACATAAAAGTTAATAATACAGAATTTATAATGCATAAAGATAAAATAGCGCTTAAAGGAGAACATAATACTAAAAATGCTATGGCTGCTACTACTGTAGCGCAATTATTAAAAATTAGAAAACAAACGATACGTGAGAGTTTAGAAAGCTTTCAAGGAGTAGAGCATCGTTTAGAGCGCGTATTAAAAATCAATAACGTGCAATACATCAATGATTCTAAGGCTACAAATATTAACGCAACCTATTATGCTTTAGATAGTGTGCAGCCAGAAACTGTGTGGATTGTTGGAGGAGTAGATAAAGGGAATGTGTATGAAGAGTTACTACCGTTAGTAAACGAAAAAGTAAAAGCTATTATTTGTTTAGGGGTAGATAACGAAAAAATCATCAACTCATTTAGCAATTGTGTAGAGACAATTGTAGAAACTAAATCAATGGAAGAGGCTGTAAAAATGGCTTATCATTTAGCTGAAAAAGGAAATACGGTTTTACTTTCTCCTGCTTGTGCAAGTTTTGACTTGTTTAAGAATTATGAAGATAGAGGAAGACAGTTTAAAGAATACGTAAGACAATTATAAACATTGGCAGTAAAAACAGACATATCATCTAAGAATATTTTCTTTTACTTAAAGGGAGATAAGGTTATTTGGGCTATAGCGGCACTTTTAGCTATATTTTCTTTTATACCCGTTTATAGTTCGAGTAGTAATTTGGCCTATTTATATGGAGATGGAAGTACGTTTAGTTACCTATTAAATCATTTTGCTTACTTGGTCTTAGGGTTTATTTTGATCTATGCTATACATAAAATTCCTTATCATTATTTTAAAGGACTGTCCTTAATTCTATTGCCTATTATTGTTGTGCTTTTACTATATACTCTAGCGCAAGGAACGACCATAGATGGTGCTAATGCAAGTAGATGGATAAAAATTCCTATTATCAATAAAACCTTTCAAACCTCTACGGCAGCAGCAGTGGTTTTAATGATTTATGTAGCGAGGTATTTATCAAAAATAAAAGATAGGACGGTTACTTTTAAAGAAACTATTTTTCCACTTTGGGTACCCGTTGGTATTATTTTAGGTTTAATTCTACCGGCAAACTTCTCTACCACAGCGATCATTTTTGCCATGGTTTTTGTTTTGGTTTTTTTAGGAGGCTATCCGCTAAAATATTTAGGTGTTATTTTACTTTCTGCTATTATAATCTTATCGATTTTTGTGCTTTCGGCGAAAGCATTTCCAGGGGTTTTTCCTAACCGGGTAGATACATGGATTAGCAGAATAGATAACTTTTCTAATGGAGAAGATACCAAGGAAGATTATCAAATAGAAAGAGCAAAAATAGCTATCGCTCGAGGCGGAATTGTAGGAACAGGAATAGGAAAAAGTGTACAAAGAAACTTTTTACCGCAATCCTCATCAGATTTTATTTATGCCATTATTGTTGAAGAAATGGGGTTACTCGGAGCTTTTGGAGTGATGTTAGCCTATTTACTCATCTTATTTAGATTGGTGATTATTGCCACTAAAGCCAATACCGTATTCGGTCAGTTGCTAGTCATTGGCGTTGGTTTACCGATTATTTTTCAGGCGTTGATCAATATGGCGGTTGCTGTAGAATTATTTCCGGTCACGGGACAAACTTTACCACTGGTAAGTAGTGGAGGTTCTTCCATCTGGATGACTTGTGTGGCGTTGGGAATTGTACAAAGTGTAAGTGCAAAACGAGAAGAGATGAAGTTGAAAGAAGAGGAAGACCAAGAACGAGAAAACAGAGAAGATTTAGATAATCCTTTAGAAGTGTTAAGCGAAGCAATATGAGCAAATTAAAAGTCATATTATCTGGTGGAGGAACAGGCGGACATATTTATCCGGCTATTGCTATTGCCGATGAAATTAAGCACAGAAACCCTGAAGCTGAAATACTTTTTGTAGGGGCTAAAAACCGTATGGAAATGCAAAAAGTTCCTGCTGCGGGTTATTCTATAAAAGGACTTTGGATTAGTGGAATTCAGCGTAAGCTTACTTTAGATAATTTAAGTTTTCCGTTAAAATTAATTTCAAGCCTATTTAAATCACATCAAATATTAAAACAATTTAAGCCAGATGTGGTGATTGGTACAGGAGGTTTTGCAAGCGGACCTTTATTAAAGGCAGCAAACCAAAAAAATATACCCACCTTAATTCAGGAGCAAAACTCTTATGCGGGGATCACGAATAAGTGGTTGGCAAAAAGTGCTCAAAAAATATGTGTGGCTTATGAAGGGATGGAAAAATATTTTCCGTCAAGTAAGATTCAATTTACTGGAAATCCGGTAAGACAGGATTTGCTTCAAATTGATGAAAATAATGAAAAAGCAATAGCTCACTTTGAGCTTAGGCCAGAAAAGAAGACCATACTTGTCTTAGGAGGAAGTTTAGGCGCTAAAAAAATTAATGAACTCATAGAAGAAAATATTGTTTTCTTTAAAGAGCAAAATGTACAGTTGATCTGGCAAACGGGAAAATTGTATCATGAAAAATTTAAGGCGTACGCTGCTAATGAGCATATTAAAGTGCATCAGTTTTTAAATGAAATGGATTTGGCTTACGCTGCTGCGGATTTAATTATATCACGTGCAGGAGCAGGATCTGTAAGCGAATTATGTGTGGTAGGCAAGCCAGTAATTTTTATTCCATCGCCCAATGTAGCTGAGGATCACCAAACTAAAAATGCTAGATCTATTTCGCAAAATAATGCTGCAATTTACCTTAAAGAAAGTGCGCTAAAAGAAGAATTTAAGAATACATTTGCAGGCTTGTTGAAAAATGAAAAAAAGCAACAAGAGCTAAGTGAAAATATAAAGAAAATGGCCAAACCCAATGCTACCAAAGACATTGTGGATGCGGTCGAAAAATTGATAAAAGCATAACTTGAAGAGTTTAGAAAACATATCGACTATTTATTTTCTCGGCATTGGCGGAATAGGAATGAGTGCCCTTGCTCGATATTTTCATGCAAATGGTAAACTTGTGATGGGTTACGATAAAACTCCAACACAACTTACCAAAGAACTGCAAGAAGAAGGAATAGACATCACTTTTAAAGAAGAGGTGAGTAAACTTTCTGCGCAATTAAAAGATAAAGAACATACATTAATCATATATACTCCCGCTGTTTCTAAGGAAAACCTACTGTATCAATACATCATAGAACATAATTTTTCTATTCTTAAGAGAGCAGAAATATTAGGATTGATCACAAAGGATATTCCAACTCTAGCGGTTGCTGGTACCCACGGGAAAACCACGACAACTGCCATCTTAGCACATATTTTGAAACAGTGCGGAGTACAACTAACTGCTTTTCTTGGTGGGATTAGTGAAAACTACCAAACCAATTTTATCAACGATGGTAATGAAGCCGTTGTCGTAGAAGCCGATGAATTTGATCGTTCGTTTTTACAACTTTCTCCAAATATCGCCAGCATTACTTCTATGGATGCAGATCATTTAGATATTTATGGTAGCAAGAATGAATTAGAAAATTCTTTTAGAGAGTTTGTAGCTAAAGTGCCCAACCAAGAAGATTTATTTTTTGCAGAAGGATTAAACTTACAAGGAAACTCTATTGGTTTCTCCTCAGATTCAGATTATGTGATAAATGATATTTCAATACATAATGGGAGCTACTTTTTTAATTTTAAAACTCCGCATGAGGTCTTAAAAGAAATCGAATTTAGTTTACCAGGGAAGCATAATCTTATGAATGCGGCTATCGCTTTGGCAATGGCGATAAAATTTGGTGTTGATTCCGCGAAAGCGAAACATAGCTTAGCGAGTTTTAAAGGAGTAAGAAGAAGATTTACCTATCACTTAAGAACAGAAGACAAGGTTCTTATAGAAGATTACGCACATCACCCAAGTGAGATTAATGCAGTTTATCAAGCAGTGAGAGAAATGCACCCTAACAAAAAAGTGTTGGCGGTATTTCAGCCGCATTTGTTTAGTAGAACTCAAGACTTTGCTAATGAGTTTGCCACAAGTCTTTCCCCGTTTGATGCGGTAATGTTATTAGAAATATATCCGGCAAGAGAAAAACCTATTGCAGGGATCAATTCAAAAATGTTACTCGATAAGATTGATAATGAACAAAAAAGTTTGATAGATAGAGAGTTGCTGATAGATAAAATTAAAGAAGCTTCCGCAGAAGTGGTTTTACTACTGGGAGCTGGAGATATAGGAGATGAAGTTCAAAAAATTAAAATTGCGTTAAACCATGAAAGTTAATTGGAATTACATAAAAGCTTTCTCATTATTGGTGCTAGTGATTTTTCTTTATAGTTTTTCATCTGCACGAAATAATCAAAGGAAATTAGATAAAATTGAAGTGCAATTTACTAACGATGAAAATCTGTATGTGACTGAAACAGCAGTTAATAAGTTGTTGATACAAAATCAAGACTCGGTTAAAAACCTGGCGAAAGAAGTTCTAGATTTGAATATACTAGAAAAAAGATTAGATACACATGCGATGATTGAAGATGCAGATGTGTATTTGACAGTAAATGGGGAGCTTGGAGCAAAAATAACTCAGAGAAAGCCCATTGCAAGAGTATATGGAAATGAATCTTATTATATAGATAAAAATGGTAAGAAGATGCCATTATCAAAAAACTATTCGGCGAGAGTACCATTTATAAAAAATATTAAGAAAGAAGATATTGCAGAAGTATATCCGCTTTTAGCGAAAATAGATAAGGATGAATTTTTAAAAAAACATATTACTCTAATTAAAAGAAACTCAAAAGGAGAGTATGTACTCGAAATGAGATTGTACGATTTCGAAATCTTATTCGGAGAAATAAATTCAATAGAAAGCAAGACTAATAATCTAAAAGCATTTTATAAAAAAGCAATGTTAGACCACCAATTAGATTCGTTTAAGTGGGTGAGTTTAAAGTATAACAATCAAGTTGTTTGCACAAAAAAGTGATATGAGTTTTACTATGGAAGAAAAAGATATTGCAGTAGGATTAGATATAGGAACCACCAAAATAGTTGCTATGATTGGCCGTCAAAATGAATACGGCAAAGTGGAAATTTTGGGAATAGGTAAATCTAAAAGTTTAGGCGTGCATAGAGGTGTGGTGAATAATATTACCCAAACCATACAATCTATTCAGCAAGCAGTACAAGAAGCAGAAGCAGACTCCGGCGTGAAGATTGAAGATGTAGTGGTAGGTATTGCAGGTCAACATATAAGAAGTTTACAGCATAGCGATTACATTACTAGAAACAATTCAGATGAAGTAATTAGTGATAAAGACATAGATATTTTGTGTAATCAAGTGCACAAACTGGTTATGCTTCCTGGAGAAGAAATTATTCACGTTTTACCACAAGAATATAAAGTTGACGGTCAAGCCGAAATTACCGAACCTATAGGAATGTATGGAGGTAGATTAGAAGCTAATTTTCATGTAGTGGTAGGGCAAATATCTTCCATTAGAAATATAGGAAGATGTGTAAAAAGTTCTGGCTTAGAATTGGCAGGAGTAACTTTAGAGCCATTAGCTTCGGCAAATGCAGTATTAAGTCAGGAAGAAAAAGAAGCAGGAGTTGCCCTTATTGATATAGGAGGAGGAACTACAGACTTGGCCATTTTTAAAGATGGTATAATTAGACATACAGCCGTTATACCTTTTGGAGGAAACGTAATTACCGAAGACATTAAAGAAGGTTGCTCGATCATTGAAAAGCAAGCAGAATTATTAAAAGTAAAATTTGGTTCGGCTTGGCCAGGAGAAAATAAAGATAACGAGATTGTTTCTATTCCAGGTTTAAGAGGTAGAGAGCCCAAAGAAATAACACTTAAAAACCTTTCTAAGGTAATTCACTTTAGAGTAGTTGAAATTATAGAGCAAGTTTATTTAGAAATAAAAAATTACGGTCACGAAGAGCAAAAGAAAAAATTAATTGCTGGGATCGTAATCACTGGAGGAGGAGCTCAATTAAAGCACTTAAAGCAATTAGTAGAGTACATTACAGGAATGGATACCCGTATAGGATATCCTAATGAACACTTGGCAGGAAATTCAGATGAAGAAACTACAAGTCCTATGTATGCTACAGCAGTTGGTTTAGTACTTAATAGTATTGAAAAGAGTAAGAAGAGAGAAGAAGAGAAGAAAGAGAGAGAAGCTTTAGAGGCAGAACAGCCACAAACTCCACTTGTAGAGGAGGAAGAAGTATCTACAGAAGTAGAGCAAGAGCATGATCTTGTAGAAGATCCTCACGCTCCAGAACAAGAAGAGAAAAAAGAATCTAACGTTGCTAGAAAAAATATTTTTGAAAAGTGGTTTGACAATTTTAAAGATTTTTTAGACAACGCAGAATAAAGAATAGCTAAAAAAAGAAAAAGAATATTAATACCGAAAATAATAGAATTATGAGCAGCACAGAATTCGACATTTCATTCGATTTACCCAAAAATCAGTCTAACGTAATTAAAGTGATAGGAGTAGGAGGCGGAGGCTCCAATGCCATTAACCACATGTTCCAACAAGGAATAAAAGGAGTAGATTTTGTAGTTTGTAATACAGATGCACAAGCATTAGAAAATACAGGAGTTCCCATTAAAATTCAGTTAGGAGTTAATTTAACTGAAGGATTAGGAGCAGGTGCTAATCCAGAAATTGGAGAACAAGCAGCTCTAGAAAGTTTTGACGATTTAAAAAATATGCTCGATACCAATACCAAAATGATCTTTATCACCGCTGGTATGGGTGGAGGAACAGGTACTGGTGCTGCCCCAATCATTGCTAAACAAGCAAAAGATATGGGTATTTTAACGGTTGGGATTGTCACTATACCATTTCAGTTTGAGGGTAAAACAAGAAATGATCAAGCTCAATTAGGTGTCGAAAGATTAAGAAAAAATGTTGACTCGTTAATTGTTATCAACAATAACAAGCTGCGCGAAGTTTATGGTAATTTAGGTTTTAAAGCTGGCTTCTCTAAAGCAGATGAAGTTTTAGCAACTGCATCTAGAGGTATTGCCGAAGTAATTACACATCACTACACGCAAAACATTGACTTGCGCGATGCTAAAACTGTATTAAGTAATAGCGGAACCGCTATTATGGGATCGGCCGTATCTTCAGGGAGTAATAGAGCTCAAGAGGCAATCGCTAAAGCTTTAGATTCTCCATTGCTTAACGATAATAAAATTAGTGGTGCTCAAAATGTATTGTTGCTTATCGTTTCTGGTTCAGAAGAAATAACTATAGATGAAATTGGAGAAATTAATGACCACATTCAAGCAGAAGCTGGTCATAGTGCCAATATTATTATGGGTGTTGGAGATGATGAAAGTTTAGAAGAATCTATTTCGGTTACCATTATCGCTACGGGATTTAATGTAGAGCAGCAAAATGTAATTGTAAATACAGAGACAAAAAAGATCATTCATACGTTAGAAGACGAACAAAAAGCAGTTCAAGATCTAACGGCTAAGAAGAGCAATATAGCTCCAAGTTTTAGTGCTCCAGTAGGAAAAGCACCAGAGCCAGCTCCAAAAAAGGTGGTTCACGTTTTAGAAGAGGAACCTAAACGAAGCGAGCCTAAAAAAGATGAGCCTTCTGCCAATTTAAATCAAATGAATTTAATTCCGACTTCGGAATTAATAAAGAACATTGATGTTTCTTACGAAGAAGTAACTTATGACGAAGATGATTTTGTTATTATAGATGCTTCAGATAACCTTAATGATATTGAAGTTAACGAAGCACAAGAAGTTTCTTCAAAAGAAGAAGATTCTCAAGCTATGTTTACGTTCGATTTTCCGTTAAACGAAGAAAAAGAAGTTAAGGAGGAGCCAAAAGCAGAAGTGAAATCAGAAAAAATAGTTCATAATCTTTCTGAAGACGATACCAACAATATAGAGGTAAATGATGAAATAGAGGTTATCTCTAGTAGTACTTCTAGCAACGGGGAAAAACGTTACAGTTTAGAAGATTATATGGAGTTAGAGAACACCATTAATGAAGCTCAACCATCTGCTGCTCAACCACAACCACAGATTAAAAAACCTGAAGTAAGGAGAGAAGAAGAGATTGTATATAAAAGTACACAGCCTGCAGAAAAAAAGCCAACTCCACCAGCGGTAGAGGAAGATCCATTTGATAATCCTATTTCTGAAGATTTAATCGCTAGAGCGGAAGAAAGACGTGCTAGAATGAAAAGCTTTAATTACAAGTTTAGAAATAACAACAGCATAGATGAGATTGAAAAACAACCCGCTTACAAAAGAGCAGGATTAGATTTAGACAATCCTTCTCATGATAGAGAAAAACTCTCAAGAACAAGTATTAGTGAAGATAGTAATGATGAGGTTAGTTTTCGAAAAAACAACTCATTTCTTCACGATAATGTAGACTAATTATATAGAAATATAAAGCAGATATAACCCGAAGTTATTTTAAAAATAGCTTCGGGTTTTTTAAGCAATAATAACTATCTTCGTGCTATAAATAATAGAAATTATGAGTCTAGAGAAAGAAGTGATGACGCAGATGAAAGTTGCGATGAAAGCAAAAGACGCTGCAGCATTAGAAGCTTTAAGAGCAGTTAAAAGTGCTATACTTATGGCCAAAACAGAAAGCAATGCAGGAGAACTTTCTGAAGATCAAGAAATGAAACTAGTTCAAAAACTAGTAAAACAACGTAAGGATAGTGCAAGCATCTATAGAGAGCAAAATAGACCAGATTTAGCAGAACCTGAAGAAAAGCAAGCAGAAGTGATTGCAGCATTTTTACCTGAACAATTAAGTGAAGCAGAGATTGAAACAAAAGTTGAAGAAATCATTTCTAAAACTGGAGCTGAGAGTATGAAGGATATGGGGAAAGTCATGGGAATAGCAAGTGAAGAATTAGCTGGAAAAGCAGATGGTAAAACCATTTCTGCTATTGTGAGAAAAAAATTAGCTTAGAACTCTCTTAATATCATAGAATGAGAAATACTCAAATTCTTAGTTCTCTAAAATATTAGGCCCCGTGGCGCAACTGAATAGCGCATCAGATTTCGGCTCTGAGGGTTGGGGGTTTGAATCCCTCCGGGGTCACAAAAAAAGTCTTGTTTTAAACAAGACTTTTTTTATTTTGAAATATACGTTATCGAAATAATACTGAGTAAATTTATGAGATAAATATCTAGCAAGTCAATTAGTAATATGCGTTGTGTGACACCTTATTTACTTTAGCTTCTTTCTCATTACATAATAGTCATTATGCTCCTTATATATCTTGAAATCGTTTCTAATGTATAATTCGATTGCACCTTTGAAATTACTTGCGCCTGCTTCACCTTTTCTAGGGTAGGATTCAATATAATCATAATCTGTATTTGAATAATCAGCAATAATTTTTTCAAGAATTTTTTGAGATATTCCTTGTCTTCTATAATCTGGATGCACTAAAAAACATACCACCGAACAAATTTTGTCATCAGGATTATCAATTAAATCATAATCTCTCAATAATCTTTGATAATTAGACCTATTGTTAGCATTACACCACCCTATTGGCTTGTCGTTTTCAAAAACCAAATAACCTTGTAGCTCATGTTCATCTATACGATCAATTATTAAAGAGCGGCTAGTAGCAAGCGTACACGTTTCTACGTCTCCAAGAAAATGATAGTCATTGCAATAGCATTTTGACCATTCGGGGTTCTCTTTATGAACCATGTTATCAAAAAGATATAAATAATCGTCTTTTAAATCTTTAGTTAAGGGTTTTATTTCCATATCATTTAATCGTTTTTTTTTTGAATTGGTATATAAAAATCTACAATAGCTTTCTTTTCTGGATGTTCATTAAAATTATTGTAATAAATTTCAAAAGGTTCTCTATCTGCTTTTTTATATCCTTGGTCATTCATCCAGACAAATAATCCAGTCCACGACTTTTCAAACTCATCTACACCAATTATAAAACTTCCAACGATAAATTTTCCAGTTTCAATAGTTGTGAGTCCAACTTCTCCCTCTATTTCCTCTGGTTTATTAAGTAGAATTGATGCGCTCATTCTTATTTTGTTGGCGTCAGTAAACTTAAAACTGTCGTGATATATCGTCATCATTTTTGTTTGGTCATTCATTAATCCTTTTGGTGTAGCCCATTGTATTAATTTTTCGAAGGAATTTCCAAGATTTTGAGAACCAATGCATGAGATATAAGCTACATTCATTTTTGGTACTTCTTTAATTTCAACTTTTGCGTTCATTTCTATCCAATTTTTAAGATTATCAATTATACAAATGTATTTTTCATAGTTAGGATAATCTTGTCCATTCTTGCTTTTAAGTTGACGGATCTTGCTAAACCTATTCGGATTTTGCTTTTTAAACTCAGTCGGACTTACTTTAAAATATTTTTTAAATGCTCTAGAGAAAGAAGAATTGTCACTAAAACCATAATTATGTACTATTTTAGTTGAGGTTATATTTTTGAGTTTATATAATTTACTCGCAGGTGCATGACTTGTGCTAATCAATCTTTTTAATCCAAATCTTTCAAAATTTTGTGCAAAATATTTTGTGAAATTGCTCCATTCTGAGTCATCACAAGGGAGAAGTACAGTTTTGTTTTTGAAAACATCAGGATTATATTCTAAATATGCCGAAACTTCCTTTTCAATGTCGTGATATTGTGTGTAAAATTCATCATTCTTTGCGTTTTGCGCATTGGTCATTGTTGGTATTGGCATACTTTATTTCAATTTTCTTTTCAGTTTTCAATTTAACACTATTTTGAGCGTTGGCAAGAAACAGCTCTTTTATTTTTTTGAGCGTTGGCTTTTCGCGTTGGCAAAAAATAAATGTGCTGTTTGCGCGTTGGCTTTTTTAGTTCAAATGTTCAATTTTAGCTCGATTTCCGCATTACTTACAACGGTCTCGGCTATGCGTAGTGCGGGATTTTAGGACACTTCACTTTCCGTTTAGCAGTTAGTTTATTTAATGTATTTACTTTCATAACAGCACTTTCGCCCGCATTACGTATAGCCAATGTTGGCGGTTCGTTGTTTTTTTTCTTGTTTTATTGTCAAGTTAGAAATTCGTTTTACAAATTCATTTTCACTTTCAATTAGTTCTACCATTGTCTGATTCTCATTAACAACAATTCCATCAACTATAAAGAGTACGTCATTGTTATGGTTTCCGTATAAACTTTCTGAATGAGCATTGTCAATGTTTGTTTTCTTTGACAATGGATAAATTAATCCACTTGCTATCAAGTTATTTTGATAATAACCCGAATAAGAATGTATTTGATGTAAGTCTGTTCTGTCAACGTCTTTGTTTTGCATTTCCATTTTTTTGAATTTGGCATCAAGAGCGATTATTTTTCCGCTTGTCTTGTGTTTCAATATTAGGTCGGGAAACATAGACCTACGATAAAACTGCGTTTGATATATTGGAATTTCTATTTGTCCATTTACAAACCATTCTGGAAAATTTCTACTTAATAGTTTTTCAAGATAGAGTTCATACAATTCTGCGATATCAAAAAGGTAGCCTGTTGTTGCTAAGTTTTGTTTTTCATTATCGGGCATCAAGTCTTTGTTCAACAAAATAATTTCTGCATACTCCAAAACCTTTTTAAAACCATTATACATTGGGTTATTTATAGTTTGATGGTTTTTAGCATTTTGTATTGTTTCGTAGCTTACAAAACGTCCTGAATATTGTTGTTTTAATAATTGGTTTAATCCAAGCAATCGACTGTGAATTTCTTTCCCAAAAACACTTTCTAACCTTCTTAGGACTAAATATAACACATCAACAATCTCTTGAACATAAATTCGTTCACGAAATGTTGTTGTAAGTTTGCCTTGAAAAGGAATGTCTCTTTTTAGATATTCGTTAAAATCTATCTTCCCTCTTACTTTATGACTTCTTTCTTGGTGTTTTTGGTAATGCTGTGGCAACCCTAACACAACAGCTTTTTCTAAGGATTGGATAAACAAATGAGCTATTATAAAGAGAAACTGATTTTCGGTTTCGTCCTTCTTAGCCTTATTTTGCTCGTTGTCAACGTAAATGTCATTTACGAAGTTGAGCATACGTTTTAGAAAAGTATCTCCGTATTTTGTTGTAATGTTGATTTTACAACCTTTGTGAAATAAAACGCCTGCATACAATCCCGTTTGAATAATATATTCTTTTTCTTGGTCAGCTTTTTCTTTGGAGTATAGTTTTAGAATAAGACGCTCTTCATCTTGCTCAAAAAAACGGTTGCGTTTGAAGTTAAATACTTTAACCTGTTTTAGTTGTTTTGCTCCAAGTTTTAATTCATAAACCGAAGAAAAGAATTGGCGTAATTGTTCTTGGTTTCGTCTATTATCTTTTACAGAAAATTGGGAACATAAACTTGATTCACCAATAATTGGTAGTTCTTCGTAATAATTATGGTTTACTGGAACACTAATTCTCATTTTACTTCAATGGCTCTTTAAACTTGTTCAAGGCTTCATCTAACTTATTATCTAATTCACTTTCTGCAAATACTGCTCTTACATATTCTTTCAAGGTTGGTCGTAAATACAAGTTGAATAAAACATCTCCATTGTTTGGTGAAATTTCCTTTCGTTTAGCAATGTCGGCAACTTTCATAAAAAAGGAATGTCCAAATTCATAAGACTTACCTAACCCTAAATCATTAGAAATATAATTGTTCAACTTCTCACAAGCTTTTAAATATTGGCTTATATTACTAAATTCCTCTTTTCCTTTAAAGCGTGTTTCTTCTTCGATCACGTTATAATCACAATCTTTCCTTATCCATTTGAATCTTCTTCTAAGAGCTAAATCAAATGCATCAATACTTTTGTCAACATCATTCATCATTCCAATGAAAAAAACATTTTGAGGCACACCAAATTTTACTTCACCATTATCTATTTCATAAGCTAAATGTTTGTATCTGTCTTTGTCCTCTTTAATCAAATCTTCAATGAGAGTAGAGTATTGAGTTTTAATTAAGTTTTGGTTGCTTTTGATGTTATGTCGATAATCTTTTTCTAAAAGCGATAAGGTTTCTCCGAATACAGTTGAAAGGTTTGCTCTGTTTATTTCATCTACAACAAAATAGAAATCCTTTTCGGGATTGTTTTTAGCTTTAATACAAAAGTTTTTGAAAACACCATTTACTAATTCAAAACGAATATTTCCATCTTTTGAAACTCCTTTAGGCTTTATTCCCTCTATAAAATCTTCGTATGTAAATGATGGATGAAATTGTAATACTTCATATCGTGAACTATTGCCTTGACAAACAAAATTCAAACTGTTTATGATAGAGTAAGTCTTACCTGTTCCGGGAGGTCCATACATTATAACATTTGGATTGTTTGTGTCAGCAATTGCTTTTGAATTTCCGTAACGCCACAAAAAACGTGAAAGCAAAATAAGCTCTCCATTATCTTGTTCATTTACATCTAATAGTCTTTTTGCTACAGTACATACTTGATGGTTTTTTTCAAAGTCAGACGAAGATTCGCCATCTATAAAATCGTTGTACAATTCATCTAATGAATGAGATGAGTAGATGTATAAAAAGTCTGAAAGATTATCCAAAACCGACAATTTCATCAAAATTTGTTTGGCACTATAATCAGCATTTTCTACCAAACGTATTTTTTCTAATGGGTCTGATTGTGAAACAAGGTTCTTCAATAAACTTTTTATGTGATTATTAAAATAATCTTCTGCTTCTTGACGAGTTGCATTTTCATTACTCGCACTCTTAATATAGTATGTTGAATTGTCATTGTTAAGTTTTACTTCAAAGTTGAACGCTGTTCCTGGCTTTGAAGAACCTAATACAGTTCGAGTTGTTCTTTCTAAAAAATTACACAAATATCCACCTGGCATTATCGCAGAGGTACTTCCTAGCGTATTTGTATATTCGTCCAAAGTCAATGTGTCACTCTCGATTTTTGTTTTGTATTGATTCCATTGATTTATAAGATTAGCAATTTCATCATTATTGAACTTCTTGTCTTCTTCTTTGATTTCTCTTTTGAATTTGTCCCAAAGACCTTTGATTTGAGATTGTCTCTCGGTTGAAAGTTTTATGTTTTCCATTAGCTGTTTGTTAACTGCATTTCGATACCACTGGACTATTACTTTTGCTGTATCGGTATTTAAATCTCTACATATTGATAATGTGCCTCTCGGTTGAGGAATTGTAAAATTGTAAGCAGGCTCATAAAAGTCAAGAACTTCAACTTCACGTCTGTGCGGAAACCAATCAAAATCATCTTTGATTAACCTTTCAAACCAATAGTTTCCCTTTATCCGAACTAATGCTATTGGACTTGAACCATCTTTTACAGCCACAATGTCACCAATATGCATTTCATCTTTAAACTGGTTGATTAAAGCTTGTCCATCATCCCACTCTCCAACTCCAATAACAGATTTTTCTTGAAGAACACTTATAACAACTTCTTTTGAAATTGTTCTATTGTCATTGGGGTGAAGTTGTATATGCCAAAAATTCATTAAATGTTTTTATTGGTTGTTATTTCTAGCGTCTTTCAATGACCGCCAACGGACTTGTGTATGGAACGTAGCGTGCAAAAAGACACTAACTTTTCGGTTTAACACAGAGCCAAATTTTTATATTTTGTTTTTAATTTTCTTTTTTTGAAAGCCAAATTAAAAATTTGGCGGACTTTCTAAATATACATAAACCTTTCGGTTAAGCACTTATTAGCTATGTTTTATACACCGTGTTGTACAGCGTTTTTTATTCGATCGGAATATTCAAATCAACTATAAATTTATTCTCAGGATGTTCTCTGTAATCATTGTGATAAATTTCAAATGGATTTTCTTTGCTTTTTTTATATCCATTTTCATTCATCCAAATAAAGAGACTTGTCCAAGATTTTTCAAATTCATTAGGCGTGATTTCAAAACGGCCTACAATACATTTTCCTTTATTAAGAGTCAGCTTATTAATCTCTCCTTCTGTTTCAAAAGGTTCATTGGTTGTCAAAAATATACTCATTCGAACTTTATCAGGTGCAGTAACTTTGAAACTGTCGAAGAAAACTCTTCCCATTTTAACTTCTGAATTTTTTAATAAGCCTTTTGGAATTGCCCACTTTGTGAGTTTCTCAAAAGCGTTCTCAATTCCGTTTACTCCTAGGTGAGTTACTCCAGCAAGATTCAATTCAGGTGTTTCTTTAATTTCTATTTTTGCATTCATTTCTGTCCATTTTTTTAGATTATTAATGATGCAAATGTATTTTTCATAGTTAGGATATTCTTGTCCGTTCTTGCTTTTAAGTTGACGAATCTTGCTATGTCTATTAGGGTTTTCCTTTATAAATCCGGTTGGACTTATTCCAAAATACTTTTTAAAGGTTCTCGAATATGAAGAATTATCGCTAAATCCATATTTGTGCGCTATTTCTGTTGTCGAGATGCTTTTATGCAGTAAATCTAATGCTGATTTTTCAATTCTGCGTCTTGTCACATATTCATTTAGAGTTTCTCCTGTAACAAATTTGAAAACTCTGTGAAAATGAAATGATGAGAAAAAAGCAATTTTCGAAACTGTGTTCAATGATAAATCCGATTCCAAATTTTTATCAATGAATTCAAAAACTCGGTTAATTCGATTTTTGTAGTCAGTTTCTATTTCTTTATCTAAAATTTTCATCAGTGATCAAATGCTGTACAACGGTATTGTATATGAAACGTAGCGTGTAAAAAGACACTAATTTTTCTGATTATATACGAGCCGAATTTTTAAATTTTTCTTTTTATCTTTAATTTATCTAAAAGCCAAATTTAAAAATTTGGCGGTCTTTGTAAATACAGACAAACCTCTCGGAAAGCTTGTAATAGCTATGTTTTATATATGTTGTTGGGCACAGTTTTTTATTCAGTTACTACTTCGTCAAGCATATTCATTATTTCAACACAATCATTAAAGTAATTTCTAATATTTTCAAAAGATGATGATGGTGAATCTCCGTGTGCAAATGAATTTCTTGCAGTATTTAAAGAATCAATAGAATCTTTTAAACGTTCTGAATTTGCGTGTTCATTCAGTCTTTGCTTAAAATTTGTATTCCAATCTATATCAAACCTTTTTAATGTTCTACAAATATTATCTCTACTTGGATTCATAGAACTATTTCTAATAGTGTTGTCTACATAATTTTGAACTTGTGTAGAATGTCCAGAGTGCAAATCTGATATAATCGTTTTAAAGCAAAATTCTATTGTTCCACAAGCTCTTACAATTGAGTAATTAGTTAGAAAAGGAACAATTGGCGACATATGACCTAAACCTTCAATTAAATGAAATATTCTTTGAAGTTCATCTACACAAACATCTATACTTTCTTGGGCGTTTGTGTTATTCATAATTTATACCAAATAAATAATTTAAAGCTTTGTTTATACGACCGTGAATATGAGAAATTTGCATTGTTCCTTCGGATATGAAGGTTTTATATTCATCATCTTTTAAAAGAGCTAATCTTTTCTGTTCTAAATTTTCTGTCGGAATATCATCTCCAAAATGGCGATGTGCTATTGCTATGGCAGGACATATAGAATCAAAAATAGTTGGATAAAATCTTTTTCGAATTTTTGTGTCGTCTCCAGCTGTAATATTATAGAAAGCATTTTCTCCAATGTTTTCAATTATAAAATTCATTACGTATTCAAATTTTTCTCTTCGCTCGTTTATTATAGATATATTTTGAGAATTTTCAGAACCCATAAATTCATTCAAATACTTTTTAAGAGAAATATTTGAAGATTCATTTTCTTTTATGAATGTAGTATCTAAAGCTAGAAAACGTAATATAAATTCCATATCACGCATTCTTGGGTCGACTAGATTTTTACCAAATAGTATTCTCCAATTCGGATTTGTATTTAATTCTAATAACAAATTATTAAATGGACCTTGATTAACACAATTTCTAATCTCTTGAGGCATTAATGCTCTTCCACCAGTATTTATCCTTTCAAAAACTTGATATAAACTAGTATCATTGTCATTTGGTGCTTTTTGTTCAAAAACGATTGCGTGAATAGTTGTACTTCTTAATCTTCTTTGGTCTTGTTCCGGAAGTTCGGAAAAAGCTTTTCCTCTATATCTTTCATTAATCTTATCCGTATTTGATAATTTAAATGTTTTCCCATCTTTTCTCCAAACTCCTTTTTTAACATAGTCAAATACAGTCATAATTCTTTGATAACCGTCAATGATTAGTTTTTTACCTTCGCTGGTATTTGCAAGAAAAATACTTGGAACAGGTAAACCTAAAAGAATAGATTCGATAAATCTACTTGCTTCTGGTTTCTCCCATACATAATATCTCTGAAGTTCGGGTTTTAATAACTCATCTTCATCATACATTGTGATTAACTCTCTGAAAGATAAATCAGCTCCCCAGGAATTTATGTTGTATAAATCATCATTTGAGTAAGCATCATTTACTTCCTCTGGTATTTGTTCAATATGTTCTCTTTCCATTCTTATTAGTTCTGTTTTTTCTCAAATTGTGCCCAACTCCTTATATCAACTCAAAAATAAACTTTTAAACTAAAGATTGCAGGATATCGTCACTTTATTATATGTATGATTCCTTTATTGATTCATTTGGTTGGAGTGGTATAAAAAGTCCAGTATTTAAATGAGACTTTTTGTTTTTAATAACTATTTTTAAAAACTATGAGCGCGAAGAAAAAACAATTATTAAAAAGCTTAATCCAGTTATTAGCTATAACAATCATCGGGTTAAGTGTACTTCCATATTTTGTTTACCACCTTTGGTGGATAGATATTTTCTCTAACTTTCAGGTGCAGTATCTAGCTTTATTAATTTTTTTATTGATTCTATTTATACTTAAAAAGAATTGGAAGTGGGTATTCTTTCTGGGGATAGGAATTGTCTTTAGTTGCTCTCAAATTTTACCATTGTATGTTAATACTTCCGCGGAAGCGAAAATAGAAGATGCAAATCCTATTTCGATGATGAGTATTAATTTACTGTCCGCCAATAGAAACGCTACAGCTGTAATCAACTATATAGAAAACAAAAATCCTGATATTTTAGTTTTATCAGAATTCAATTCTTATTGGGATAAACAACTTGTAGAAACTTTAGAAAGTTATTCTTATACACATAAGGTTTTGAGAGAGGATAATTTTGGGATAGGTGTTTGGAGTAAATTGCCGGGAAGTTTGAAGACGATTTATTTCAATGAATTTCAACTACCTTCTATATTATTACAAACAAACGAGCCTGGAAATTCCTTCTCGTTAATTGCTACACATCCTTTTCCGCCAGTAGGTCAACGTCAATTTGAAGTAAGAAATAAACATTTAACTCACCTGGCAGCTTTTATATCTCGAGAAAACTTCGACAACGTGGCAGTGATAGGAGACCTCAACACCTCGTCTTTCTCTAAGAATTTTCAACTTTTTAAAGAGAAAGCTTCTTTAAAAGATAGTCGGGAGGGATTTGGTATTTTACCTTCTTGGCCGGCCAATGCTTTTCTTCTTCAAACCACTTTAGACCATGCATTGGTAAGTGAGAATGTAAGCGTGCTTAGAAGAGAAGTAGGTGAGCATATAGGCTCCGATCATTTACCTATATATTTAGAAATCAGTTTACCATAATTTTAAATTTCACTAATGAAAGTACCTAAGGAAAAGAATATAAAAGGACACCGACATATTAAATACGATGTAGAGTCGGTGAGTCAAGAAGAGAGCATTTTTAGAAGTGCAAATTTTTATAAGGAAATGAATCACAGAAGGTCGGTTAGAGAATTTTCAACCCAACCTGTAGAAAAAGAAGTCATCGAAAATATTATACAAACGGCTTCTACAGCTCCTTCTGGAGCTCATAAACAACCTTGGGTATTTTGTGCGGTTTCTAATTCTAACATAAAACAACAAATAAGAATTGCCGCAGAAGCAGAGGAAAGAGAAAACTACACTTCTAGGATGAGTGAACGTTGGAAAGAAGATTTAGAAGTTTTGGCGACCGATGCAGATAAGCCCTTTTTAGAGAATGCACCTTGGCTTATTGTCGTGATGAAGAAAGCTTACGATATCAATGAGAAAGGGGAGAAACAAAATAACTATTATGTAAACGAATCGGTTGGGATCGCATGCGGAATGCTTATTACTGCCATTCATAAAGCAGGGTTGGTAACACTTACACATACGCCAAGTCCTATGAATTTTTTAAGTAAGGTGTTAAAGCGTCCGGCTAACGAGAGGCCTTATTTATTACTACCTGTTGGATACCCGCAAAACCCAGTTTATGTGCCCGATATTCATCGAAAAAAAATAGAAGAGGTTAGTGATTTTTATTTATAACTTAAATAAAGTCAAATTTAATTTTAATATTATTAAACAATAACTTAATTTTATTTAAATTAATTGTGTAAAATGAAAAAACTACCTGTTCATTGTCCTAGTTGTTCAGAAACGCTAAAAGTGAGTCAGCTTTCTTGTGAAAATTGCGAAACCCTAATTTCTGGTAGTTATGATTTACCAGTGATGATGAATTTACCAAGAGAAGATCAGCAATTTATTTTAGATTTCGTGCTTTCTGGCGGAAGCCTTAAAAAAATGGCAACCCAATTGAAAAAAAGCTATCCTACCGTAAGAAATATGCTCGATGAAGTGATTGAAAAATTAAATCTTCTTAAAAATGAATTATAAACTATTTTTAAACCCTTTTGAGCGGTACCAAGAGCGTTTTTTGCTTAGCCTAGGGTTTGTGGCTCTATGCGTAGGTTCGGGTTTAGCTTACCTGTTTAATGCTCGTTTTGACGGAGTTTTAGATTTACATTTTGTTGCGCACATAGAGGTGTGGTATCCTTTTTTAGACAACTTAATAAATATAGCGTGTTTGGTGATTTGCTTAGGAGCGTTAAGTTTATTGATAAACAAAAGAACACGAATTGTAGATGTTTTGGCGGTTTCCTTAATAGCAAGAATACCGTATTACCCATTTAGCTTGTTTAATGTAAATGACTTTATGGTAAATATGTCAGAGGAGATTTTAAAAGATCCTACAGCAATAATGTCTGGCGGAATTGCTATACCTCAACTTTTAATTTTACTTTTTTTTTCGGGGCTTTCTCTTCTAGCAATTGTATGGCAGCTAGTACTTTTATATAAAGGAATAAAGGTAGCTTCAAACGGAAAAGGCGTTAAGTTTACTCTTCTTTTTGTGCTAGCCATAATTGCTTCAGAAATTTTATCGAAATTATTAATTAACTACTAAATCTTATGAAAAATTTATTTTTAAGCTTTATTTTTTTACTGATCTGTTTTTCGGTAAAATCTCAAGAAGTTACAGGAAGCTGGTATGGATCTTTAGAGGTTCAAGGGCAAAAGCTTCGTATTGTTTTTCACGTAGAAGAAGAGGGTGAGAATTTTAAGAGTACGATGGATAGTCCCGACCAAGGAGCGAAAGGTATTCCTATGGGAAACACAACTTTTACACGCGATACCTTAGAAATTTCTGCTCCTAATATGATGATGAAGTTTACAGGAGTATTGAATGATGATGAGATTAAAGGAAATTTTCAGCAAGGTGGGTTACAACTTCCGTTAAGGTTAACACAAAAAGAAACACAGCTCAATCGACCACAGACTCCCACAAAACCTTACCCGTATATGGAAGAAGAAGTTACTTTTGAAAATACGAATGATACGGTAACCCTAGCTGGGACTTTGACAAAACCTAAAAGTCTAAAAAACTTCCCTACAGTGATTCTTATAAGTGGTAGCGGACCTCAAAACCGAAATGAAGAGTTAATGGGCCACCAACCGTTTTTGGTGTTAGCAGATTATTTAACCCGAAACGGAATTGCGGTGTTAAGATATGATGATCGCGGCGTGGGAGCATCTACAGGAAGGTTTGATACTTCTACAATTTACGATTTTGCCGAAGACACTAAAGCTGCTGTTAGCTATTTAAAAAGTAGAAAAGACATTGATAAAAACAAGATTATTCTTTTAGGTCATAGCGAAGGCGGAATGGTAGCTCCATTAGTGGCATCTAAGGATAAAACAATAGCAGGAATCATCACGTTAGCTGGACCAGGAGAACGCTTAGATAAAGTATTGCTGCAACAACAAAAAGACATTTACAGTAGATCGGGTATGCCTAAGGCTACTGTAGATTCTATCATTAGCTTAAATAAAGGTTTTTATGACATTGTAAATACCGTAGATAAAAGTCAAATAAATAAAGAATTTCTAAAATATGGCCAATCAAAATCGATGTCTAACATAGAGATAACCCAACAAATTGAAAGTGTTAGTGACAGGTGGTTTTATTCTTTTATTACTTACGACCCTAAAGAAACATTACAACAAGTTTCTTGTCCGGTTTTAGCGATAAATGGTAGTAAAGATATGCAAGTAAATGCCCACCAGAATTTAACGGCTATTAAAGATAATCTCGCTCAAGGCGGAAATAAAAACGTTACGATTAAGGAAATGGAAGGCTTAAATCATCTATTTCAAAAAGCTAACACAGGGATGCCTAGTGAATATGCTCAAATAGAAGAAACGATGTCTCCAGAAGTATTGGGAATTATAAAAAACTGGATATTTAGTTTAGATAAACTATAAAAAAATGTTAAATTAGTAGAGTTAATTTTAAATTTTACTATATGACTTTAAAAACTACTATTTTAATTCTAGGAATATTATTTATCAGTCAGTCTAGTTTTTCTCAACTTAGTGGCAATGTTTATATAGATGCCAATGGGAATGGGACAAGAGATACTTCAGAAAATGGAGTTGCTAACCTAGCGATAAATATTGAAGATGATACTTTTACTGTAATAGATGTACTTACCACCAATGCTAATGGAGATTGGAATAGTACTACTCAGCTTTCTACGGGAGAATATTACATACATGCAGTTGATAATGACCCTAATTACCCCGTAAACATGACCATTTCAGAAGGGAGTAATCCAAGTTTAATTCAATTTGTTAATTCAACAGTTATCTCGGGCACAACAGATCTTGGTTTTTTTCCTTCAGGATTTCTACAAGGAAACTTGTTTCATGATTTAAATAACAACGGAATTAAAGATGGATCTGACGAAGGAATTCCTGATGTTGATGTTCAAATAACCGATGCTTTCAATCAAACCACAACCATTTCTACAGACGCTATTGGAAATTGGGAAATAGTAGTTCCTGAAGGAAATGTAACTTCTTTAATAGATGTAACAGATCCTGATTTTCCCTTTTCATCACCCACACAAACTACAGGGACTAATCCTAGTGTAGATATGATAACTGCAGGAAATACCGTAGACAGTAATAGTGATGGCTTTTATGAGAGTTTATTAGTAGAGGGTATTAGCCAGACTTCTATAAACTTTTATCCTAATCCAGTAAGAGAAACTTTTCATTTTAAAAATTACTCTGGCGAAATTCAAATAATTGATGCTTTAGGAAAGGTGGTTTTAGAAACTAATGTGGTGGCCAATCAAAATATAGATATAAGTTCACTATCAAAAGGAAGTTACTTTATTAAATTAGAGCAGAGAGAAAAAACGATTCGATTAATTAAGGAATAAAAAGGTTATTTTATAAGTTATAAACGAAAAGAAAATCATAGTTTTAAACCGTGATTTTCTTTTTTAATTAAAAACTTGAGATGAAAAAAATTATCGTATTATTTTCTGTATTTGCAGTATTAGTTAGTTGTCAAAATGAAACCTCTCCAGCAGAGAAAGAGTATAATGAAACTCTTAAGGAGGTGTTTGACTATCACGATGAAGCTATGCCTAAAATGGGTGAGATAGCCGACTTAATAGCAAAATTGGAAGTTCAAATTGCATCAGATTCGGATTCTAATCCACCTGAAGAAGAATTAGTGATGGCTAAAGAGCGTTTAGAGCAAGCACATGATCATATGATGGCTTGGATGAAAGACTTTTCGGAAAACTATCCAGATGTTCATAAAGCTAGAGACTTTAATAATGAGCAATGGGCAGAAGAAAATGAAAGACTTCAGCCAGAAATTTCTTCAGCTAAAGAAATGCGTGATGATGTTTTTGAAAGTGTAGCTAAAGCTAAAAAGGTTTTAGGAGAAAAGTAATTATTGTATCTTCTCCACTTAAAAATATTTCGATATGAAAGGTTCTTATTTTACAAATCTCAATCTACCCAAAACAGACTTTGCTTTATTGCTTTTTAGGTTAGCAATTGGGGGAATGATGCTAGTACACGGTATTCCTAAATTATTACAGCTTTTTAGTGGAGAAGAAATAGTATTTGCCAATCCGCTTATGATTGGAGATACGGCAAGTTTAGCTTTAGCAGTGTTTGCCGAAGTAATTTGTTCGGTTCTTATTATTCTGGGTCTGGGAACACGTTTAGCTGTTATTCCATTAATAATTACGATGGCGGTAGCAATTCTTGTCGTGCACGCGACAGACGGTTTTCAAGCACAAGAACTAGGTCTATTGTACTTAATTTGCTACTTAGTACTTTTTTATACAGGTAGCGGAAAATATTCTCTAGATTATATTTTCACGAGAAAGTAAGAAATTAATTTTTAGCTATATATTTTTTCAAGTATTTGGCATCTTTTTTAATTCCGCCAAGGGTAGCAGATCCTCTAGTGTGTAACCATGGCAAGCCTATAAAATAAAGTCCTTTCATAGAACTAATACCTCTTTTATGATTGGGATAACCTTCTGGGGTTAATTCTAAACCTTTTATCCAAGAAAAATTAGGTCGGTAGCCCGTTGCCCAAACGATATTTTTAATATCATTAATCGTTTCCTTCTCGGTTTCAATTTGTTCTTGGTGAGCATCATTAGTTCTACCTACAGAGATTACATTATTTCTATTTAAAATCTCCTTTACATCGGTGCCAATCACCGGTTGCCTGGAGTGATTTATCTTTTTCCCTATAAATGAGTTTTTACTAAAACTTAAAAATCCTGTTTTGGTAAACCACCACCATAAAGTTTTACCTAAAATTTCTTGAGGTAAAGTAGCAATATTAGTTTCACCCGAGTAATAGGTTTTTCTTTCCTTATCGGAAGAAACTTCATCAAGGATCTGGAAACCACTATCGCCAGCACCTACCACCATTGTAGGTCCAGGATTTAATTGAGAAGGATTCTTGTAATAATTACTGTGTATTTGGAAAATATCATCTGCTATATCTTCAGAGCAAGGTGGCGTATAAGGTATGTGAAATGGCCCTGTTGCAATCACTACATTTTTAGCTTCGTAGCTCCCATTTTTATGCGTAATGATAAACCGACCTTCTTTTTTTTCAATTTTTTCGATAAAGGTGTTTAATTTTATAGGTAGATTAAACTCTTTAGCGTAAAGTTTAAAATAATCTGCGACTTCATATTTATTAGGATAATGTCCTTTAGGAGCAGGAAATTTTAATCCTGGCAAATGGTTAAATTCTGTAGGCGTAAAGAGCGTGAGAGAATCCCACCGATTAAGCCAAGAAGCTCCGACTTCATCTTCTTTATCTACAATGATAAAGTTTTTACCAAGTTTCTGTAGGTAATATGATATAGATAAACCGGCTTGTGCAGCTCCAACTACTATAAAATCTAGCATCTTATTTTGTTTTGGGTATAATACAATATTTAGGTTTTATAAACAAGTTTAAGGATGTTTTAATCTTTTCAAAAAACATCTAAAATTTGATTTTTTATCACCAACATAAATTCGTTTTTAAATCTTATTTCTAGCGATTTATTTATTTGATTTTTTAAGAAAAGTTTTAGTAGCTTTATGAAAAAAAATCGATTGAGCGAGGAAGAATTTAGTTTTGTGTTTGTTGTGATAGTATTGGGAATACTCTTAATCTCCTTAATAGTTATTATAGTTGTAAAATCTATTACGTTGATAGAATACATCTATAGCTATTTTTATAAAAAACCGCTTTACACTCATTTTTACTTTAGGTTAAAAAAAATCTCTCCACAGCACCAAGAATTTATAAAACAAAGGTTTCCGTTTTACAATCGGTTAAATAGGAGACAACAATCCTTTTTTCAACACAGGTTGGTCACCTTTATAGCTCATAAAAGTTTTGAAGGTCGAGATGAGTTTGAAGTTACCGATGAGGTTAAAATATATATTGGTGCTACAGCAGTAATGCTCACTTTTGGAATGCGTAATTTTTTACTCAAACGTTTAAGTAAAATAATTATTTATCCAGATATTTATTATTCTACCATCAATGAAGTACACCATAAAGGAGAATTTAATCCGCAGTTAAAAGCTTTAGTTTTTTCCTGGAAAGACTTTTTACAAGGTTACGAAACCGAAAATGATAATCTAAATTTAGGCATTCACGAATTTATGCACGTGATTCATCTTAATACTTATAATCATAAAAATATAAGTGCGGTCATATTTAGAGATGCTAATAAAGAACTTGAAGATTTATTAAAACAAGATCATCTTAGAAATAAGTTGGTTGATTCTCGGTATTTTAGAGATTATGCTTTTACCAATAGATTTGAGTTTTTAGCAGTATTAGTTGAATCTTTTATAGAATCACCATTGCTTTTTAAACAAAACTTCCCCGAATTTTATAAGAAAATAAAGGAGATGCTTAATTATAATTTTGCAGGGTATTAGTGTTTGCGCTAGGGATAGTAGCGGCATCCTTTTTTTGCTTTTTAAAAGCAGAAAAAGATATAGCGAATAGCCCGACCCAAATTTATTTGGGTAGCGCCCTAAATCTTATTCTTTATTTTTCACGTAAATAAGCTTAAGTCTACCTTTTTGGTTATCTCTAGATTCAATCTCAAATTGGTTAATGGAGTTAATCATAGGAGTAAGTTTTTGAAATCCGTAATTACGACTATCAAAATTAGGTTGTTTTTTTTGTAATAAACTACCTACGTCTCCCAAGAAAGCCCAACCGTCTTCATCGGCCACGTCAGAAATGGTAGAAGCGATCAATGCTATTACTTTTGGAGTAATTTTATCTACATCGTTCTTGGTATTTTTCTCTTTAGAGATATTATCCTGCTTAGATTTATTCTTTAAAATTTCTATGTATATAAACTTATCACAAGCCACAATAAAGGGTTCTGGAGTTTTCTTTTCGCCAATCCCAATAACATTTTTACCAGCTTCTCTTAACCTTGTTGCTAAACGAGTAAAATCACTATCGCTAGACACCAAGCAAAAACCATCTACTTTGTCGCTGTAAAGAATATCCATCGCATCGATAATCATCGCAGAGTCTGTTGCATTTTTCCCTTGCGTGTATCCATATTGTTGGATGGGATTAATAGCGTTCTCTAAGAGAACTTTTTTCCATTTTGCCAAATGTGGTTGTGTCCAATCTCCATAAATACGCTTAATGGTAGGATTACCGTATTTGGCAATTTCTTCCATCATCTCTTTTACATACGCAGAGGTGATGTTATCTCCATCAATTAAAACAGCAAGGTTAATTTCCATAGGGCAAAATTTTATTTTCTTAAAGTTAATCTAATTGTGTAAAGTATCAATATTCTCCATAATCATTTTGGCATGGATTCTAGAGTTTTCAATAAACCATTTATGAGTTTCTAATCCTCCGCAAATCACCCCAGCTAAGTAAATTCCCTTTTGGTTAGTTTCCATAGTCTGAGAATCATAGGTAGGAATCTTTTTTTCTTTATCACTTAAAGTTATTCCCATAGAATTTAAAAAAGCAAAATTGGGTTGGTAACCCGTTAAAGCTAGAACAAAATCATTCTTAAGCGTAAGATTACCAGATGCAGTAGCAATATCAATTTCGTTTTCACGGATTTCTTTCAACTCCGATTCAAAATAAGCCTTAATGCTACCTTCTTCGATACGATTTACGATATCGGGTCTCACCCAATATTTTACTCGGTCACCAATTTCTTTTCCTCTAACGATCATAGTTACATTTCCGCCTTTACGGAAAATTTCTAACGCGGCATCTACCGATGAATTACTAGCGCCAATGACAGCTACATTTTGCCCAGAATAATAATGAGGATCGTGATAGTAATGACTTACTTTAGTCAATTTTTCTCCTACAATATGGAGTTTATTGGGAATGTCATAAAAGCCTGTAGCTACAATAATGTTTTTACACGTGTAAGTGCTTTTTGAAGATGTGATTTGATAATTAGCATTTTGTTTTTCAACTTTTTCTACCTTTTCAAAAAGATTGATATGAAGATTATTAGAAGTCGCAATTCTCCTGTAATACTCCAAAGCTTCTCTTTTGGTAGGTTTAGGGCTGTTACTTATAAAAGGAATCTTATCTATTTCTAATTTTTCTGAAGTAGAAAAAAAAGTCATATTGGTCGGGTAGTGGTAAAGAGAATTTACCAAGGGACCTTTTTCGATAATAAGATAATTAAGGTTTCTTTTTTTTGCTTCTAAACCGCAAGCAATTCCAATAGGGCCTGCGCCAATAATTATTACATCTATGGGTTGAGACATATTAATTGTTCGCTAAATTTTTAAGGTCCTCAATGGTACTTGAAGGATCATTAGATTTAAAAACAAAACTTCCTGCTACCAATATATCTGCACCAGCTTTAACAAGTTCGTGAGCATTCTTATCGGTCACTCCTCCATCGATTTCAATGAGAGTTGAAGCATTTTTATTGAGTATCATCTCTTTTAACTGACCTACTTTTCTATAGGTGTTTTCAATAAAGCTTTGTCCTCCAAAACCAGGGTTAACACTCATCACACAAACTAGGTCTATGTCCTGTATGACATCCTCTAAAAGTGAAACGTTAGTATGCGGATTTAAGGCTACACCAGCTTTCATTCCTGCGGCTTTTATAGCTTGTAAGGTTCTATGTAAATGTGTGCAAGCTTCGTAGTGAACGGTGAGGATATCAGCACCTAGGTCAGCAAACGTATTTATATAACGATCGGGGTCTACAATCATTAAATGTGCATCTATTGTCTTTTTTGCGTGTTTATTGATAGCATCTAAAACAGGCATTCCAAAACTTATGTTAGGTACAAAGACACCATCCATAATATCAATATGAAACCAGTCTGCTTTACTTGAATTCACCATCTCTATATCTCTCTGTAAGTTAGCAAAATCTGCAGCTAGAATAGAAGGAGCAATTAATTTATTTTTCTTCATGGGAGTTTTGTTATGTTGTGCTGCAAAAATAAAGATTTAATATGAGTCTGGTTTTTAATTTTCTAAAAACATAAAAAGTAGTTTCTTTTATTTTTTTAGAAAATGCTTTTTCTTACCTTACTAACAAATATTAGTATAGCCATGATTTTTATTGAAAATGAGGGGATTAATGATCCTCACCTTAATTTAGCTTTAGAGGAATACATTTTAAGAAATTTTGACAGAGGAGAAGATTACCTTTTGTTTTACATTAATGAACCCTCCATCATTATTGGTAGAAATCAAAACACCTTAGAGGAAATTAACCAATCTTATATTGATGAAAATGGAGTTCACGTAGTAAGGAGAATTTCTGGAGGAGGAGCAGTGTATCACGATTTGGGAAATTTGAACTTTAGTTTCATAACAGATTATGATAATACTAAACTTAATAATTTTAGAGATTTTACCAGACCTGTAATTAATACTCTGAATAATTTAGGGGTAAAAGCTGAGCTTAAAGGGAGAAATGACATTTTAGTGAATGATAAAAAAATATCTGGTAATGCTCAATTTTCTAGCGTAAAAAGAATGTTTAGTCATGGGACGTTGCTTTTTGATTGTAACCTAGAAGAAGTAGGAAATACGCTAAATGTAAAGATGAGTAAAATCCAATCTAAAGGTCATAAATCTGTAAGAAGTAGGGTTGCTAATATTTCTGAATTTTTGCATATTCCTATGGACATACAATCGTTTAGAGAAAAAATTATTGAAGAAATTTACGATGAACAAGAGCACTTTAGGAGTTATTATCTTACTTCAGAAGAGTGGGAAGGAGTAAAAAGATTAAAGGAAGAAAAATATGGGCAATGGGACTGGAACTATGGTAAATCTCCAAAATTTAATATTCATAGAGTAAAGCGTTTTTCTATCGGGGAAATTGATATTCGAATCTTTGTAGAAAAAGGATATATAGAAAGTATAAAATTTTACGGAGATTTCTTCGGGAAAGAACCTGTGGGGACTATTGAAGGGATTTTGACAGGAAAACGTTATGACTTGGTTGAGATAAAAAAAGCACTAGAACCTGTAGATGTACATGAGTATTTTGGGAATGTAGATAAACAAGAATTTGTTAACTTACTTTATGGGCCAGATGAAATATAAAAAACCCCGGTCATCACTCCGGGGTTCATTCATCAATCAAAAAACGAACAGTTATCATACTGCTTGTCGAAGGCAAATATAATAAAATATTAACCTAAATATGTTTTTAAAATTTTACTTCTAGAAGTGTGTTTTAATCTTCTTATAGCCTTTTCTTTTATTTGTCTAACTCTTTCTCTAGTCAGGTCAAAAGTTTCTCCAATCTCTTCTAAAGTCATCGGACTTTGATTTCCTAAACCAAAATAAAGTCTAACCACATCTGCCTCACGTGGAGTCAATGTTTCTAAAGCTCTTTCAATTTCCGTTTTAAGTGAATCGTGTAAAAGTTCTCTATCAGGATTTGGAGACTCTCCAGAACGTAAGACGTCGTATAGGTTAGAATCCTCACCTTCAATTAAAGGAGCATCCATAGATATATGACGACCAGAGTTTTTCATAGACTCTTTAACGTCATTTATTGTCATGTCTAACTCTTTTGCAATTTCTTCTGGACTAGGAGGTCTTTCATGAGATTGCTCTAAGAAAGCAAACGTCTTATTGATTTTATTAATCGAACCAATTTTGTTTAAAGGTAGTCTAACAATTCTAGACTGTTCTGCTAATGCCTGTAAAATAGACTGACGAATCCACCATACCGCATAAGAAATAAACTTAAAACCTCTAGTTTCATCAAATCTTTTTGCAGCTTTTATAAGCCCTAAATTTCCTTCATTAATTAAATCAGGAAGTGTTAAACCTTGGTTTTGATATTGTTTTGCAACAGAAACAACGAATCTTAAATTGGCGTTAGTCAACTTCTCTAAAGCTCTGTCGTCTCCTGCCTTAATACGTTGTGCTAACTCTACTTCTTCTTCGGCGGTAATTAAATCTACTTTACCTATTTCTTGTAAATACTTATCTAAAGATGCGGTTTCTCTATTAGTAACCTGTTTGGTGATTTTGAGTTGTCTCATGTAATCTTCCTAAAATTAAATATGGGTTATATAATCTTATACGAGTACTTTCAAAAAAATGTTACAAAAAACTTAAAAAATATTCTTAATAGGTAAAATAAACTTTCTCTAATAAAAGATAATAAGTAAAAGATAATAAGGTGTAGATTACTGAATATCAAAATAAGCGGAATGGGATATAGGTGTGCCTTCTTCACTTATTCCTTGTATAGAAATTTTATATTTTCCAGCTAAATCTGATGCGAAAAAAGAAACTTCTTCACTCGGGCTGTTAATCTTGAAATTTTCTATCCACAGCAATTGATTTCTATAATCGGGTATTCTACTTAATTTGTTGTTGTCGTAATTGGGCTTATAAGATTCAGTGGGTGTTTGGGGTCTTATAATTTGAAACCTATGGATGTAATTATCGTTTGCCTTTTCGAAATAATTCTCATTTTTAGTGATAAAATTGACTACCCCATTAAAAATTTTAGAACCTATTATATAACCTCTATTTACTAATTCAATTCTATCGATATTCTTAGGGTTATATTCAAAAAACGTTTCAAAGTTTTGTAAAGGAAGACCGTCAACCAGAACTAGTGTTTTGTCATAAATTTCTTTATTAAAATCATTCTTAAAATCTCTTAAAACGATAGAACGTACATTCTTTTTCTTTGAAACATACATTTCTGGAATAATTTCAATAATTGTCTCTTCAAGAGTAGGGAAGCTAGTATAATTTTCTAATACATATACTTTTTCAGAAGGATGATAAAATGCAGTTTTTTTTCTTTCAAGCACTAAACTATCCTTTTTATTAAGGTAATATGCATTTTCAATTTGTAAAGCAATAGACCTTTCTTCAATATTTTCAATTAATTCTCTTGAGACTTTTATAGAGTCTTTAAATTTTAAATTACTATAATCAATTTGAGTATTATTAAGAGTAATGTTAAATTTATCTTTATTTTCTCCAAAGACCTGTAAAAATATCTCATTGTCATAACCATTTTCAGGAATGGTAAAATTAAACTCTCCTTTAGTGTTGGTTTGAGATAGATATAACTTGTAATCGTTTTGAGGTATAGATAAAATTACATATTTATTAGAGAGATTATTGTTATTGCTCTCTTCTTTATATTCTAATTTACCAGAAATGGCTTCTCCTCTAACTTCTGGGACAATAGTAGAATTATTTTTTAAGCGAAAAGATGGATAACTGGGTTCATTTATATTAATGAAATCTAAGCTGTCAACTTTGGTAATACTAATCAACGCATTATTAACTATTAAGTTTTCAGGGTTTATAATTTCCAACTTAACAGCCTCTCTTTTCTTATAATTTTTTTTATCCGTATTGATTTTTAATTTCCGATTAGGGGATACTTCAGAGGAATAATTATAATGAACAGAATCTTTAATTTGGATGTTACCGGGTAATTTTTTGAACGGATTTAAAACAATGAGATCCTTAGTGAGTAATTGGAAATTTGTCCCTTTAAGCATCGATTTGGTATAGGCAATCAGCTTATAGTTACCTGAAGTTAAATTTTCGGAAATAAATAACTTTAAGCTTCCAGAGCTATTACTAATTGCTATTTTATTTTGAGAAATAATATTTTCTTTATGATCAATAAGGTCTACATAAGCAACTTTGCTAATCAAGGAAGGTTTACCGTTTTTTTTATTTTTTATCCATAAATTAATATTTAAGGTTTCACCAGTCAAAATAGTATTATAATTCGTGGAAATAATAATTTCTTCTTGAGGAACTTGATAATTAGTTTGAATAAAATTTACCTTAGCCATTAATGGCGTGGTAATTATAAATACAAATACTAATATTTTTTTTTCAATTTTATTCATACCAAAAATCTGGGATTTCATTAGACGATATCGATGTACATTTAGAGCAAGGAGTTTCAACCATAAAATATGTATCCCAAGGGTCACCTTGCTTAATTTTAAATAGGGATTTATTACCAAAACTAATAAGACTCATTAACCTTTCAAGGTTTTCAGGCAGAGGAGGAGTCCCACAAGGGTATCCGCTCACTATTTCCTCCACATTACAGTCTATATAATATTCTGGTTTAGGCTCATTAGGATATAAATCGTCGTAGTTAAAAAATATTCTTTCAGAAGAATAAGAAGCTATTTCGAAATATCCTAGTATTTTTTTATCGCTGGTAGTCGATTTAATATTACCCTGTAAAAAACCAGGTTGATTAGGAGAAAGTGTGTTTTCATTTTCGCCCGATCCAGATATTTTTTTTAATGTTCTATAATAATTATAGGTATCATAGTTTATAACATGTTGCTTCACATTTAAAGCATAACGGTGCGCAGATCTCCAACTTGATTGTGGTACGAATTTTATCAAAAAATCAGATAAATTACTTTCAGATTGATTAGAGGTCGTAGCTAATATAATCTCTTTAGAGTCTTTAACAGTATAACAAACTTTATCATCTTCTTGCCTTGGTTGGTAACTAATATAACAGTAATTAGTAGTAAAAGGCGACTCTCTCACATATATAGCCTCGTTTGGTCCCCAATATGGTGCTATTACTTTGTAAGCTTCTTGATATTCATAACGGTAATATATTGCTTCATTTATAGGGTTAGTAGAATTTACCTTGAAGCTTGCCCCAAACTTATCATCTATATTTTCTTTAGAAAGCTGGACCTCTAAATTGCTAACTGGGGGCAAAGTTTCAGGTAAAGATTCATAACTCTCACCAGATGCGGTTTCAATATATAATTGATAAGAGTTATTTGGTTCTGCCTTAAATTTCTCTAAAGAAAGGTAAGCTGTATCTTCTTCTTTGTATTGAAATAAATATTCTTGATCAAAATTATCTTTAATAAGAATATGAGCATTGGTTACCGGTAGGGCAAGTGAATCTTCAAAAGTATAAGTGTTTGTTAGTTTAATTTTCTGAAATTTAAACTCATCTGTAATGGTTGTTTCTACGACTAAAAGATCTTCAAAATTTTCAGTAGAGGGTATAAATTCTTCTGTACAACCCCAAAAACTAAAGATTGTAAATAGAAAATAGAGCTTATATGTAATTTTTATCTTATTCATACCAAAAGTCAGGGATTTCATTTGAGGATATTGATGTACATTTTGTACAGGGGGTTTCTACAACCCAATATAAGTAATCAGGAAAAACTTTAAATACAGATTTCACACCACTACTTATATACATTGAAAGTCTCACCGCTTCCGGTGGAGGATTTCGAGAGTGTATCCATCTTCTGTCGAGTTTTTTTACATTACAGTCTATATAATAATTTGGTTTGGGCTGATGAGGAAATAAATTATCATAATTAAAAAATATTCTTTCTGAAGAATATGAAGCTATATCAAAATAACCCAACACATTGCGATCACTTGTGACAGACTGAATATTACCTTCTATATATCCAGGTTGTGTAGAAGATAAAGAATTTGAGGTGTTTCCAGATATTTTTTTTAGATTTTTATAATAGTTATAAGCATCCAGGTTTTCAACGTATTGTTCTACTTTCAATGCATATCTATGAGCTATTCTCCAGCTATCTTGAGAATAAAACTTTATCAATAAGTCTTCTACATTATTCTCTATTTGATTATTAGTATTAGCAATAATAATCTCTTTAGATTTTTTCACAGTATAACATACTCTATTTTGTTCTTCTCTTGGTAAGTAATAGATGTAAAAATAATTTTCTGTGTATGGAGGTTCTCTGTAGATATAGCCGTCTACAAGTCCCCAATCGGGGGCAATTACTTTATAAGCTTCTTGATATTCGTATCGGTAATAAATTGCATCATTAGTAGTGCTTTCATTGCTAACTTTATATGTAGCTCCAAATTCCCCATCAACCTCTTGAGCGCTAAGTTTTAAATCTACATTACTAATAGGAGGTAAAGTTACTTGTGTAGATTTATATTTTTCTCCTGCAGCGGTCTCTATGTGTAATTGGTAAGATTTATTTGATTCTGCCTTAAACTTTTCTATAGAGAGGTAAGCTGTATCTTTTTCCTTGTATTGGAATAAGTATTCTTGATTTAAATCATCTTTAATAAATACTTTAGCATTTGTTACAGGCCGTGTCAATGTATCTTCAAAAGTATAAGTGTTTGTTAGTTTAATTTTCTGAAATTTAAACTCATCCGTAATTGTTGTTTCTACGACTAAAAGGTCTTCAAAATTTTCTGTAGAAGGAATAAATTCTTCTGTACAACCATATAGACCCATAATCAGAAATAAAAAAATAATGTGTTTTTTGAGTAACATCATCAAAATTTAAAATTGTAGGTTACAGTTGGGACAGGAATGGAAAATATAGATGTTTTATAAGCTTTTACCTCTCCATTATCTGTAACAAAATATACGGAATATGGATTATTTCTACCTAAAACATTATATATCGAAATATTCCAAAAACTATGTGCTAGCTTCTTTATTTTATGATTTCCTTCAATATTAACTCCTAAATCTAATCGGTAGTAATCTGGTATTCTAAATTCATTTCTATCACTATACAAAACGTAGCTAGCATTATTATAATCATAGTTTCCTACAGGGTAAGTTATTGGTCTTCCAGTTTGGTATATAAAGTTTGCCGAAAAACTATATCTCTTAGTTAATTTATAATTTAAAACAAGGCTAAAGTCATGTGGCTTGTCAAAATTAGCAGGGAAATAATCTCCACCATTAACAATTTCTTCGTCAAACTCTCCGTCTAATTTTAAAAATGTTCGAGAGTAAGTGTAACCAATCCAGCCATTTAATCTTCCGTTAGGTTTTTTTAATAAGAATTCTATACCATAAGCTTTTCCTTTACCTTGAATAACTTCAGTTTCCAAATTTTGATTAAGAATTAATTCAGCTCCCACTTTGTAATCCAACATATTATCAAGGTTTTTATAATATCCTTCTAGTGTTGCTTCAAATATTTCTCCTTTAATCTTTAGATTATTGTAAAGCCCAATAGAGTATTGATCTGCTGTTTGTGGTTCAATATTGGTATCTGAAATTTTCCAAGTATCGGTCGGAGATTGTGTTGTGTTGGTAGATAGCAAATGAATATATTGTTTGTTTCTATCGTAGCTAGCTTTGATAGAAAAATCTTCTGTTAAAAAATAGCGAAGAGAGACCCTAGGTTCAATCCCATAGAAGTTTTCAATAACTTCATTGTTGCCATATTGGAGAGTGTCTATAACGGACTCATTACTTTTAGGAAGATTCTTGTTATAGACTAGTTCTGTCCCACTTCCTAAATTAATGAAGTTAGACAATCTGGCGCCTACATTTATAAGGAGTTTGTCGTTAAACTTAAATTCATCTGCGATGAAAATACCAGATTCAAGGGCCTTTTCCTCATCTATAACTTTTCTTTCTAGTAAGGTGTTAGAGTCAGTTGGATTAAAAAATCCAGGTTTTGTATTGTAAAGTTTTGAGGATACTCCATAGGTAAGATGATGTTTTTTATTTAGTGCATAGTTAAATTTTAGTTTTGCCAGAGTTTCATTGATCTCAAACCCAAAATCAAAATTTTCTCTAGGTTCATCGTTATTTTCATAATCAATATCAAAATTATATTTTGTATTTGTTAATAAAAATGTAGATCTATGTTTATCACTAAATGTATGGTTCCATTTAATAGAAGCCAGTCTATTGCTATAACTGTATAAAGAATCGGAAGTTAAGTTAAATTTATCTTTACTGTAATAAGCTGTAGCTTCAATATTATTATTCTCATTGAGAATGTGATTGTATTTAATTAATCCATCAAAGAAAGAAGCTTGACTATCTTTTAAATCTTCATCATCTAGACTTTTTAAAATCCAGTCAGAGTATGTAGCTCTACCACCTACAATTAAGCTTGATTTATTCTCTACAATAGGAATGTTAACCATTACGTTAGAAGTTACTGGACCAATTCCAGCTTCACCACTAAATTTGTTTTTATCTCCATCTTTGGTTTGAATATCAAAAACAGAGGAGAGTCTACCTCCAAATTCAGAAGGTATACTTCCCTTATAAATATCAACCTTACTAATGGTGTAAGGGTTTACGGCACTAAAAAAACCAAAAAAATGAAATGGATTGTATATTAATCCACCGTCTAGTAAGATTAAATTCTGATCTGTTTTTCCTCCTCGTACATTGAAACCGGCGGAGCCCTCACCAGCCGTTTTTACACCTGGCATAATTACAGCTACTTTTAAAACATCTCTTTCACCTAAAACCATTGGTATATTTTTAATCTCCTTAGCGTCTATAGTGGTAACTCCTGTAATAGCTGTTCTAATTACTTCTCTGTTTTTAGAGCTAATTATAACCTCATCTAACTGGCTAATGCTTTCAGTTAACGAAAAATTTAATGATCCATTACTGTAAACAATTATTTTTCTTTTTTGTGGTAAATAACCAATAGACGATACCAACACAGTATTTTCACCTATTGGTAATTTAAGTGAGTATTCTCCATTTTCATTGGTTATAGTGCTAATGTCATTTTTAAGTGTTTTTATATTTAAATAAGATAGCGGGAAACCAGTTTTTCTATCTGTAATTTTTCCCGATATCGTATAAGTTTTAATAGCATTAACCTCCTTTTGTTTGCCTATAAAAGAAATTTTTTCCTCAATTTCGTCATCAGAATTTATATTTTCAAAATTTTTATAGAATACAGGGTTTATTTCTGCAACAGAGATATTTGAAGTAATGGAATCAGAACTTTTATTTCTTTTAGGGTAAAAATTATCAGGTAATACGCTGTAGATATAATTGTTCTTTGATAGAATTATTTGGTTATTATAAACTAAATAATTAATATTATTGTCAGATAAAAGATCGTCTAAGATATAAGTCAATGTTTTTTCTTGATAGCTTTTATTGGGAGCGTAGATTCCCTTCAGCCACTCAGAATCAAAGTAAGCTTTCTTTTGAGTTTTTAATTCTAACTTTAAAATGGCGCTTTCAATTGTTTCATTATTGAAGCTTATTTGATCTATAGTTTGAGCTTCTCCTTTTGAAAATATAATTAAAAAAAAGAGAGAGGTAATTAAAAATTTAGGCATTAAAAATCATTTAAAGGTTTAAACTTTTTAAGAGAAAGAGGTTGAACTCCAAATCGTTCTTATGTGAAGCTTTAGATCTATTTTTGTATAATTTGTCTATTTGATCTTTTTTATGAGGGAGAGCTGTTAAGAGATCATCTTTATCGTTAAGGGTGTAGTATTGCCCCCCTTTTTTAAGAATAAAGTTATAAGAAGTATAAAACTTTAATTCTACATTTCTTGAAGTAATAAATTCTTTACTTGTTTTTGATATATGTGTGAAGAGATCAATTTGATTAGAGATCTTGTCTTGCCTGTAGTAACCTTTTTCTTTAGCAGAATCAAACTTGTTTGATAGGTTTACAAATTTTATAGATCCTATATAAAAAGCTTTGATATTCTCTTGATTTAATTCGATTCCAATATTTTTAATAGATGATGGAGGGCTTAAAACGAGTACCTGTGTTAATAAATCATATTTTATTTCTAAATCATTATACCATTGGTTAATGTGGTAAACACTACCCTCTGCATATTTATTTTCATTAAAATAGGGGTGAGAACTATCTTTAGCGTGATAATCTAAATCTTGATATAGAATACCGTTATAAACTGGAAGATTTACTTTATTTACAATGGAATCATAAGTAGTATAATAATCATTTGAATCTTGAGAAAAACAGTGGGAGGTAAATAAAAGAAGTAGAATTACTACGTAATAATTTTTAAATAAGATCATTGTGTTTTTTTCAAATGTTTAACGAATTTAAAAAAAATAAGGTAAGTTTTGAATAAAAACTTACCTTATTACAAAATAATCTTAAAAGAGGGTTTTATACCCTTACGTGACCATCACCAAAGACATAATATTTGTTTGTAACTAACTGTTTTAAGCCTAAAGGGCCTCTATGGTGAAGTTTGTCGGTGCTAATAGCTAACTCTGCTCCAACACCCATTTGACCTCCATCGGTAAAACGAGTTGAGGCATTGTGATACACTGCAGCACTATCAACTTGTTCCATAAATTTTTCCGCCTCAGCGTTATCTGAAGTCATAATGGAAGCAGAATGACCACCTGAGTAATCATTGATCATTTCAATAACTTGGTCTAATCCATCAACTTCTGCAATAAGAATCTTTAATGCTAAGAATTCTTCATGCCATACATCTTTACCAGAAATTTCTTCTTTGTTGCTGAGAATACTTTTAATTCCATTATCTACAATGATCTCAACATTTTTATCTTCTAAAACTGATGCTAATTCTTTTACTTTAGACTCGTAATTAGAAATATTCTTATCGATAAGTACTTTATCTAATGCATTACAACCTGAAATTTTATCGGTTTTTGCATTTACAATAACTTTGATTGTTTTTTCCCAATCGGCGTTTGTAGAAACATATAAAAAGTTATTTCCTCGACCGCTAATAAGAACGGCACATTTGGCGTGTTCTTTAACGAAGCCAATTAAGCGTTCTCCACCACGGGGAACAATTAAATCTAATTGCTCGGTAGGATTTCTAAGAAATTCTTGGGTTTCTTCTCTGTTAATATGCATCAAGCGAATCCAAGATTCGTCTAAGTCGTTTTCAGCTAATGCTTCGTGCCAGCATTTTTCTAAAATAACATTGCTGTGATAAGCTTCTTTACCACCTTTTAGTAATATTTTGTTATTGGCTTTAAAAGCTAAAACGGCAGCCTCAATAGTTACATCTGGTCTAGATTCATAAATGATCATGATAGTGCCAAAAGGAGCTGTTTTATTTACGATATTCAATCCGCTATCTAGTGTGCGATTAGAAATGGTTTGCCCAACAGGATCTTCTTGATCTTTTACTTCTTTAATGGCTTGGATCATTCCGTCGACCTTAGCTTCATTAACTACTAATCTGTCGTAAAGAGCTTGATCGTCTCTTTTAAATGCTTCAAGATCTTTCTTATTTTCGGCAATAATATCTTTTCTTTTTGCATCGATAATATTCATCATCGATTGAAGTACATTATTTTTTTTGTCTGAATTTAAAAGTTCCATTCTTTATGTTTTGTTATAAATTTCTTTCGTTCTACAATCTTTAAATTTAATCTTCAGAAGAAATAAATTCTGTTCCTACATCTTTTCCTTCTACTATATCTACAATTACATTAGGTCGTTTACCATTTGCAATGTAGGTAGGTATATCTTTGAGTGCAGTTTGCTTAGCAATTTTTAGTTTACTTTGCATACCACCACGTCCTTCACCTTCTCCTTTTTCTGAGGCTTGTACGTATTTCTCTACATTTTGATCGGTGGTTACTTGATCTAATTTTTCCGATTCATCGTCATCTGGGTGACCCGTATAAAGACCATCTGTATCGGTAAGGATGATAAGTTTATCTGCTCCCACAAGTTCCGCAACTAAACTTGCTAATTCATCATTATCAGAAAACATAGACATTGTTAGTGATACAGCGTCATCTTCATTAGCGATTGGGATGACACCTTGAGATAGTAAGCCTTCATAACAGTTAATCATGTTTTCTCTATACTTACCAGGATCGAAGTCTCTTTTCGTTGCTAATACTTGCGCACAACGCATTCCATAATCATGGAAAATACTATAGTAATGTCTCATCATTCTTGGTTGGCCTACAGAAGAGTATACTTGTCGCCTCGTGGAAGGGTCTTCAATATCACACTTCCCTAAGACTTCTCTTCCTGCAATGGCAGAACCCGATGACACTAACACCACCATGATATCTTGCTCATATAGTACGGAAATTTGTCTTACCAATTCTTTTAATATAGGTCCTAGAATGCGGTTGTCCTTGTTGGTCATTACATTTGTTCCAACCTTTACTACAACTCTTTTCTTACTCATAATAATTTCTTGTTTATGTTTATTTACCTGCTTCACCTAATTCTACTGCTCTGTCGAAAGCAGCATAGGCAGCATCTTTAATTAATTCATTTACATTATTATCTTCCATAGAATCTAAGGCAGCTCTAGTAGTACCTCCTTTTGAGGCTACACGATCCATCCATAATTGTGGAGAGATATCTGATCTATTAAACAATTCTACAGCTCCTTCAAAAGTGTTACTTACCAATACTTTGGAATCGTAATCTGAGAAGCCCATTTTCATAGCAGCTTCTAACATAGACTGCATAAAATAAAATACATATGCTGGTCCGCTTCCAGAAATACCCGTCGATGCATCAATAAAGTTTTCGGTTTCTACGTGAATAGAAGCACCTGTAGTGTCTAATAGGTTTCTTATCATAAGAAGTTCGATTCTTGAAACTTCTTCAGATTCAGTATATGAAGTAACTCCTTTTCCTACCTGTGCAGGCAAGTTGGGCATGGTTCTTACCACTTTTTTTACTCCCAAATTTTCTTGAATATTTCCAATAGTTACGCCGGCCATGAGAGAAACGAAAATTTGACCATCATTAATCATAGGTTTCATCTTCTCGAAAAGATCATCTGCGTGGTAAGGTTTTACAGCAATAAAAACCATATCTGCTTCTGGAAGGCAGTCTTCTAAATTTTCGTAAACATCAAAAATGCCAGTTGTTTTTAAGCTTGCAATTTTGGTAGGATCAGTATCAAATATTTGAAGCTTCTTTTTGCTTAATAAAGGAGATTTTGCCATTCCTTCAGAATAGGTTAATCCCATATTTCCTGCTCCTATTACTAATAATTTCATGTGATTGTTTTAGGTTAATTATATATCTGTCATAATAATGTGCAACATCTATACGGAACACCCGAATAAATATTAAAATATATTATTTTTATCAAAATACTAATAATTAGGGCGAATCACCTTTAATTTTGCATTATTTTAATATTAAATTGCTAAAAATGAAGATTAATAATAATTTCTTAAATTCATCAAAACTGCCAAGTAGTCGAAAAGGTGAAAGCCTGTCAGTTAAAAAAATCTTAAAAAAAAGTCAAAAAAAATAGCCTTAGAAATTTCTAAGGCTATTTTTTAAATAGATAATAAACTTTTTTACTCTTCTTTTTTAGGAGAAGCTTCTTTTTTGTCTTCTCTTGGTGGTTTAGGTAAAAGTGCTTTTCTAGAAACTTTCTCTTTTCTAGTTTTTGGATCTACTCCAAAATATTTTACATCTAATACATCTCCCATCTTAACTACATCTGTAACATTATTGGTACGTTCCCAAGCAAGTTCAGAAATATGTAATAATACTTCATTTCCTGGAGCATCTATATATTCTACAACAGCACCAAAATCTAAAAGCTTAATGACTTTAACCTCATAGACACTTCCTTTAACGGGCTTAAATGTTACCGAATCAATTTTAGCTATAACCTTGTCAATACCTTCTTGGTTAGTTCCTAAAATTTCAATAATTCCTTCTTCGGTTACAGGGTCTTCGTTAATTACAATGGTAGTTCCTGTTTCTTTTTGAAGTTCTTGAATTACTTTTCCTCCAGGACCAATCATTGCTCCAATAAATTCATTAGGAATTCTACGCGTGATCATTTTAGGAGCATGTCCTTTAACATCCGTACGAGGAGCTTCAATAGTATTGGTTAGTTTTTCAAGAATATGAAGTCTTCCATCTCTAGCTTGCTTTAAAGCTTTTACTAAAATGTCATAACTTAATCCTTTTACTTTAATATCCATTTGACAAGCTGTGATACCATCAGCTGTTCCTGTAACTTTAAAGTCCATATCTCCTAAGTGATCTTCATCCCCTAAGATATCTGAAAGTACGGCATATTTCCCTGATTCAGCATCAGAAATTAATCCCATTGCAATACCAGATACGGGTTTTTTTAATTGAACTCCTGCGTCCATTAAAGACATAGTACCTGCACATACCGTAGCCATAGAAGAAGAACCGTTAGATTCTAAAACTTCAGACACTACACGTACTGTGTAAGGACAATCTGCAGGAATCATTCCTTTTAAAGCTCGTTGAGCTAAGTTACCGTGACCTACTTCTCTACGAGAGGTACCTCTAATTGGTCTTGCTTCTCCTGTAGAGAAAGGAGGGAAGTTATAATGTAAATAGAATGTTTCTTCACCTTCGTAACTTGGCATATCTATTTGACTAGCTTCTCTAGAAGTACCTAAAGTTACTGTTGCCAAAGCTTGAGTTTCTCCTCTTGTAAAGATGGCAGAACCGTGAGTTGAAGGAAGGTAATCTACCTCACACCATATAGGTCTGATCTCATCTGTTTTTCTTCCGTCTAGCCGTAAACCTTCTTCTAGGGTTAAATCCCTAACTGCGGCTTTTTCCGCTTTAGCGTAATATTTAGAAATAAGATTGCCGTAATCTTCTCTTTCCTCGTCACTAAAACTAGCTTTAATTTCTTCTTTTATTTCTCCAAAAGAGGCAGTGCGCTCATGTTTTGCAGAACCTGCTTTTGCAATAGCATATACTTTATCGTATGCCATTTCGTGAATTTTCTTTTCTAAAGCTTCATCTTCTCTTTCTCCATCGTATTCACGAGTTTCTTTCTTTCCAAAAGCTTCAGCTAATTTTACCTGTGCTTCACATTGCTTTTTAATTGCTTCGTGAGCAAACTTAATCGCTTCAGTCATTTCTTCTTCAGAAATCTCATCCATTTCACCTTCTACCATCATCACAGAATCTGCAGAAGCTCCAATCATCATATCGATATCAGATTCTTCTAACTGTGTGCGAGTAGGGTTAATGATAAACTCACCATTTACACGAGCTACTCTTGCTTCAGAAATAGGACATTCAAATGGAGCATCTGAAAGTTGGATAGCAGCAGAAGCCGCTAATCCTGCCATAGCATCTGGCATTACATTTTCGTCGTGAGACATTAATTGAATCATCACTTGCGTTTCTGCGTGATAATCTTTAGGGAAAAGAGGTCTTAACACGCGGTCTACTAAACGCATAGTTAATACTTCTCCGTCACTTGGTCTTGCTTCTCTTTTAAAGAAACCGCCAGGATAACGTCCTGCTGCAGCAAACTTTTCTCTGTAATCTACCGTAAGTGGTAAAAAGTCAACATCGCTTTGTTTGTAGTTAGATACTACCGTACAAAGTAACATACAGTTTCCTGATTGAACAACCACAGATCCGTGGGCTTGTTTTGCTAATTTTCCGGTTTCGATTGAGATTTCTCTTCCATCTCCTAAATCGATTACCTCTTTAAAAACTTGTGGAATCATAATTTTTTTATTCTAAGTTAACAATGGTCTCCGTCTTGCCATGACGGTCTGGGTTGTGTGTGGTGTTGTAGTGACCAATGAAAAACTAATATAGTAGCTTTTTCTTTTTCTCTAGAAAAACCTATTGCTAGGAAAAAACAGTATAAAAAAAGGGGCGTAAAGCCCCTTTCAAATTATTTTCTTAATCCTAATTCTTTCACGATTTCACGATATCTAACGATATCTTTTTTCATTAAGTAGTCTAGCAAGCTTCTTCTTTTACCTACTAGCATTACTAATGAACGCTCTGAATTGTAATCCTTTTTGTTTGTCTTAAGGTGACTTGAAATATGTGCAATTCTTTTTGTGAATAAAGCAATTTGCCCTTCAGTTGAACCGGTATCGTTTTTTCCTTTACCGTGCTTTTCAAATAAACCTTGTTTCTCTTCTTTAGTTAAATACATTCCAATATTATTTCAATGATTATTATGTACAGATAGTTTTTCTATCAAGCGGCAAATATAAAGCTTAAAATTTAATAATTTGTTTTTTAGTAGAAGAATTTTTATGGTTCTAAACCCTAATTTGAAAGATAGATTCATATTTCTTTAAATGTTAAACCAGTTAATAATAAAAATAGGATTTGTTACAATTCATTTAAATGTGTTATTTTTGTAACGTGAAAAATAATAATCTCCATAAAATATTTTTGTCGTTGTTAGCCGTTTTAATAGTGCTATCAACTACTTCTTTTACCATTCAAAAACATTTTTGTGGTGATTTTTTGATCGATTCTGCGGTGTTCTCTGCAGTAGAAAAGTGCAGTAAAGAGCCTTGTTCTAATAGTGATAACAGTACTAACTTTACGCCACCCGATTGTTGCAATGATGTTGAAGACGTGGTAAAAGGTCAAGATGTTCTTATAACTAAAAATTTTGACGATTTAGAGTATACCCAGCAAGTGTTCTTATTGGCATTCTCTATTTCTTATATTGATTTATTTCAACCCTTATCGGAATATTATATTCCGCATCAATATTACTCTCCTCCCAAATTAGTGGCAGACATTCAAGTATGTCATCAAGAGTTTTCTTGATTTAGAATTTTTTAAGAGGTTTCCTTGTTAAGTCCGCATTTGCATAAATTTTCGACATTGCCGATTTTATACGTTTTGTTTTCCGCGGAAGCATAACTAAAAGGAAACTATTCATTTTTATATTACAAACGTAAATTTAAAAATAATATTTAAAGGTATTATTCAGAGCCATTTGAATAAGCTTTAAGTAGATAATCTTAAAAAATGAAAAAATTAATTTATGTGTTTTTTCTCATTTTATTCCCGTTAAGCATTTTTTCTCAAGAGAAAGTAGAAGGAATTATTTATGAAGAAAATTCAGACACAAAAAAGACTCCTTTATTAGGAGCAAATGTATACTGGTTAAATACCGAAGTAGGTACGGTAACCGATTTTGATGGTAAATTTTCTATTCCATATAAAGAAAGCTATTCGCAGTTAGTCGTTAGTTATATTGGGTTTAAAAGTGATACCATTCAAGTTAAAAATCCCAACAAGCAAATTAAAAGTTCCTTGATTTCTAAAGGTAATTTAGATGAGGTAACAGTTGTTTCAAGAAAAAAAGCAACTTCTCGTTCTTATATTGAAGCCAAAAATGTAATTAATGTAAGCAGCGACGAATTGTTGAAAGCTGCTTGTTGTAATTTATCAGAAAGCTTTGAAACGAATCCTTCCATTGATGTTAATTTTGCCGATGCAATTTCAGGAACCAGGCAAATTAAAATGCTGGGATTAACAAGTCCGTATATTCTCATTGCTATGGAAAACATTCCTACGGTTAGAGGAGCTGCACAAGCCTATGGTCTAAGTTTTACTCCTGGAACGTGGGTAGAAAGTATACAAATTACCAAAGGAGCAGGGAGCGTGGTTAATGGTTATGAAAGTATTGCGGGTCAAATAAATGCCGAACTCCAAAAACCAACGAAAGACGATAAATTATTCGTGAATTTATATGGCGCAAGTAGTCAGCGATTGGAATTAAATACTCACTACAATACCAAAGTTAGTGAAAAATGGAGTACAGGAGTCTATCTTCACGGGAATACGCATCAAGAAGAACACGATGTAAATGATGACAATTTTTTAGATATGCCACAATATCAACAAGTAAATGTCATGAACCGATGGCAGTATACCGATACAGAAAATGGTTTTGTGGGCTTTTTTAATATAAGATATCTTAATGATGAAAAGCAAACAGGAGAACTTAATTTTGATCCCGATACCGATAAACTAACGACCAATGCTTGGGGTAGTGAAATTAACACTACACGTTACGATTTTTCAGGTAAATTGGGTTATGTGAATCCAGAATTACCATGGCGAAGTGCAGGATTACAGTTTGCGGTAAGCAATCATCAACAAGATTCTTATTTTGGTTTGCGTAGATATGACATTGAGCACAGCAGTATTTACTCCAATTTTATCTATAACTCTATTATTGGTGATTCTCGTCATAAAATTAAAACAGGATTTGATTTTACGTATGATAAATATGATGAGTTGGTAGAAACAACTTCTTACGAGCGAATCGACAACTCTGTTGGGGCATTTTTCGAATATAATTTTGACAATTTAGATGACCTTAATTTTACGGCAGGAATGCGGGTTGATAATCACAATAGGCTTGGATTGTTTGTCACTCCTAGAGTTCACGCAAGATATACTCCTTGGGAAAAATCTGCGTTTAGAGCTTCAGTAGGGAGAGGAAAACGTTTGGCGAATATCTTTGCAGAAAACCAAAACCTATTTGCTACCTCTAGGAATATCAATATTAACGCTTCCGCGGAAGGAAATATTTATGGTTTAGATCCAGAAATAGCTTGGAATTACGGAGTTTCTTATTTGCAAGGATTTAACCTTTTTGGAAACAAAGCAGATGTAACTTTTGATTTTTATAGAACCGATTTTCAAAACCAAGTAGTGGTGGACTGGGAAAATCCAAGAGAGATTAGTTTCTATAATTTAGAAAATAATAGTTACGCCAATAGTTTTCAAACAGAATTCAATTATAACCTTTTTGAACATTTTGATGTGAGATTGGCGTATAAGTATTATGATGTAAAGACAAAATATCAAACTGGAGAAAAGATGAAACCATTAACAGCGCAACATCGTTTTTTTGCAAATGCCTCTTATGAAACTCATATAAAAAATAATAGCCAATGGAAGTTTGATGTCACTTACAATTGGCTAGGAAAACAGCGTTTTCCATCTACCGTAGCTAACCCAGCAGAATTTCAATTACCAGAATATTCACCAACCGTTTCTACTATTAATGCACAGGTGACAAAGGTTTTTTCACCTAGATTTGAAATTTACGTAGGCGGAGAAAATATTACTAATGTAAGACAAGATAACCCTATTTTAGATCCTGAGAATCCATTTGGATCAAACTTTGATAGTACATTTGTATACGGACCTGTTTTTGGAAGTTTATATTATGCAGGTTTAAGATATAGAGTTAAGTAAAATAAGAAAAGATGAAAAAATTATTAAGTATAGCGTTGTTATTAGTGACAACCATGGTTTTTGCTCAAAATAAAAATGCAAAAGCTTCTTTTGAAGTAGATGGTGTTTGTAATATGTGTAAAGAACGTATTGAAAAAGCTTGTATAAAGACTAAAGGTGTAAAAAGCGCCAATTGGGATGTAAATACACATCAATTAGATTTAATTTATAGTGAAAAGAAGACCAATTTAAACGAGATAAAAAAAGGGATTTTAGAAGTAGGGCATGATTTATCCAATGCAACAGCAACAGAAGAGGCATATAATAGCGTTCATCTTTGCTGTAGATATCGTGATGAAGTGGTAAAAGATGACCATAAAGATGACAAGGATAAATAAGCTTTGCCTTATTTAAAAGAAAAAGCCTCTAAGATTTTAAATCTTAGAGGCTTTTTTTATGCTCTTACAGGTTGATTAAGAATAAGATCTAAATACAAATTGACTTTATTTTTAAGCTCTTTACGTGGAGTTATAAAATCTAAGAAACCGTGTTCTTTTAGAAATTCTGCTGTTTGAAAACCTTCAGGTAATTCTTTTCCAGTAGTGTCTCTTACTACACGAGGTCCTGCAAAACCAATTAAAGCTCCAGGTTCAGAGATATTAATATCACCTAGCATCGCATAAGATGCAGTAGTCCCTCCTGTTGTAGGATCTGTACAAAGAGAAATATAAGGAATTTTGGCTTCAGCTAACTGTGCTAACTTTACAGAAGTCTTAGCTAATTGCATTAAAGATAAAACCGCTTCTTGCATTCTGGCTCCACCAGATTTAGAAACAATTAATAGGGGAATATTGTTTTTTAAAGAATAATCTGCAGCACGGGCAATTTTCTCTCCTACAACAGATCCCATAGATCCTCCAATAAAACTGAAATCCATACAAGCTACAACTAAATCATTTCCTTTAGATTTTCCTACTCCAATACGAATAGCATCTTTAAGGTTGGTTTTAGCTTCTGCCTCTTTAATACGGTCTGGATATTTTTTCTTATCCTCAAATTGTAAGGGATCTTTCGAAGTTAGATTTTTATCTAACTCTTTATATTTGTTATCATCAAATAAAATTTCGAAATATTCTTTACTTCCTATTCTTACGTGATAACCATCTTCCGGGCTTACGTAAAAGTTTTTTTCTAGCTGTTCTGCATCAACAATTTTACCTGTTGGAGATTTATACCATAATCCTTTAGGAACATCTTTTTTATCTTCTGTTGCCGTTTGGATTCCTTTTTTTGTTCTTTTAAACCAAGCCATAGGGTGCTAAATTAGGTTTTGTAAAAGTTAAGTTTATTTGCTTAACGAATTAACGTTATTTAAATCTTCAAATGCTTTTTTAAGTCGGTTTTTAAAAGTGATCTCACCTTCTCTTAACCATTTTCTCGGATCGTAATATTTTTTGTTAGGAAGGTCGTCCCCATCAGGGTTTCCTATTTGAGCTTTTAAGTATTCTTGTTTTGATAAGATATAATCGCGAGCTCCTTCCGTAAAGGCATATTGCAAATCGGTATCAATATTCATTTTAATAACACCATAACCAATAGCTTCTCTAATTTCTTCTAAGGTAGATCCACTCCCTCCGTGAAAAACGAAATCTATATGATTATTTTCTACATTATACTTATCGGAAATATGTTTTTGTGAGTTTTTAAGAATTTTTGGTGTTAGCTTTACGTTTCCTGGCTTATATACACCATGAACGTTTCCAAAAGCAGCAGCAATTGTAAATTGGTCACTAACTTTACTTAATTCTTCGTAAGCATAGGCTACTTCTTCTGGCTGAGTGTAAAGTTTAGAAGAATCAACATCTGTATTATCAACGCCGTCTTCTTCTCCTCCAGTAATACCAAGTTCAATTTCTAAGGTCATTCCCATCTTACTCATTCTGGCAAGATATTCTTTACAAACTTCAATATTTTCTTCAATAGGTTCTTCGCTTAAATCTATCATATGTGAACTATAAAGCGATTTTCCATGTACTTTATAAAATTCTTCTCCAGCATCTAAAAGACCGTCGATCCAAGGCAATAATTTTTTCGCACAATGATCGGTATGTAAGATAACCGTAGCTCCATAAGCTTTTGCTAAATCATGCACGTGCTTAGCTCCAGTAACACCACCTAAAATAGCAGCTTGGTGGTTTTCGTTAGAAAGACCTTTTCCTGCATTAAAAGTAGCTCCTCCATTAGAGAACTGAATAATTACTGGGGAGTTAAGCTCTGCCGCAGTTTCTAAAACAGTATTTACAGTGTTAGAACCTACCACGTTTACAGCTGGTAAAGCATAACCATGTTTTTTTGCGTGGTTAAAAATTTCTTGAACTTCTTTACCGGTAGCTACTCCTGATTTTATATTATGACTCATAGATTTGATATGCGTTAAATAATTGATGATGCAAAATTAATAAAATAAAACCGCTTAGAAAGGATAATTAATACCAACATTATAAACAGCATTTGAAAAATTATAATCTCTAAACCATTTTTCTTGGTTTGCCGCGGGATTATACGTTTTAAAACCAACGTCAAATCGAATGACGAAAAAATCTAAATCATATCTTAGCCCTAAACCAGAACTTACCGAAAGCTCTTCTAAATCTTTAATGGTATTAAATTGCGCAGCTTCATCTTCTACATTATCTAAAACATTCCAGATGTTTCCTACATCAACAAATAACGCACTGTTTAGTGCGCCAAAAAGATTAAAGCGGTATTCTAGATTAAAAGTAATTTTCATGTTAGCTTCATTAAACTCATTTACACCACCAGTGCTACCAGGACCTAAATCGTAAGCTTGCCAACCTCTATTATCATTTGCTCCACCTGCAAAGAAACTTCGTGCAAATGGAATGCTGTTTGAGTTTCCATAAGGTACCGCCAAACCTCCTAGTGCTCTAGCTGCGATAATATTTTTATTGCCTAAATCCCAATGTTTTATAAAATCGATCTCTCCTTTTAAATATTGTGAAAATTGAACTCCGAATAAATCAAAATTATCAGATTTGTTAGATTTTAGATTTAGCAAATTAGCAGCGAGTGCCAAGGTATTTCCTGAAGCTTCAATTTTAAATCTAAACTGAGTAAATTCATTATCGTATATATTCTCCCTAGTATTTTTAATGTAATTGAAACTAGTGGCAAGGATAAGGTTGTCTTCTGTTAAACGCTCTTTTCTTTCAATGATATTTTTAGCTTCTCTTAATTCATCTGAGGGGAGTGAAACATCATTTGAATTAATGTCGTTTATAAATCTATTAACTCCATCAGGAATAATTAAATCTGGGGCACCGGTGTCTCCTTCAGATAATTCTTCAAAATAATTTGGATTAACATTACTTATATTTTCTTGAGCAATTTCATTGAGACGACTAAAAGAGTTTCTATAAACATTAAAATAGTTACTGGTATTAAGATTTCTTACATACTGCAAATCTAGAAGATTAAGTTTATGAGTGAGCTCTGCATTAGGGTACCAACGGTATGAATATTTACTTGTTACATTTTGTTTGTCTAATCCTATGTTTTGCTGAGTGCTCGCACCTATACTTAGCGTAGTAAAAGGCGACATAGATTTAGGTATAATATTCTCGGTGTTAATAAAAGGAAAGGCAATTTTAGGGAAAGTAAGGCTTAAGTCTCCACCAATTTCTGAAATATTAAAAAAGCGGTCTTCACTTTCTGCAGCATCTTTAGAAGAACCAATACTTCCTCGTCCCGAAATTTCTAAATTTTCGGCACCTTTAAAGATATTTCTTATTAATAATGAACCTCCAAATCCGATCCCAAAATCTTGAATATTACTTCGGGAAACATCAAAATTATAGGTAACCCCAAATTTAGGTTTCGGGGTTAAAAATACATTTGATATAAGTTGAGTTCCTGTAGAATCTTCTGGATCGGGCACATATTGGATATTAGGATATTTAAATTGTCCTAACTCATTCATTCTTTTAAAAGTTAATGAACGGTCTATATCTTTGTAAACTTCTCCTTTTTTTATAAAAACAGCATCAGAAATTGCTTTAGGCTTGTATTTTAGTTTTTCAAAACTATAAATGTCATAGCCTTTATAACTTGTAGAATCTGTAATAGGTTTACTCTTATTCTCATAAGCGTAATCGGGGAAAATATTTACTTTACTTATATAATGAATTTTATATGGAACGGTATAAGTAGAATCTAGCCTTGTAATTTCTCTGTTTGCAATTACTAGATCTATATTGGCTTTATGATTCGTATTTATAGTATCGGCATCAAAGGAAATGTATTCTTTTTCAAAATGAAATAAGCCACTATTTCTAAACTGGGAGGTGATACGCTCACGCTCAGCTTCAAAATCATCTGTGTTAAATTGTTTTCCCTCTTTAACGTTGGCTTCACTTTCTTTTTCTCGGTATAAAGAATCTGCCACGGGAGATTTAATTCTTTTTGTAATAGAATCTACAAAGTAGGGTTGGTGAGGTTTAATAATATAATCTACTTGCGCACGCTGATTGTCGTTTTTAGTGATTTCATAATCGGTTTCTACATTAAACCAACCGTGATTCCAATACCAAGCTTTAAGTCTATTGGCAGATTTTTTGGTTTTTTCTTCACTTACAATGGTGGGTGCTTCCCCTGTTTCTTCTAGAAATTCATTAAAAGAAATGTAGGCTCTACGTATTCTTTTTACTTGCTTATCAGAATAAATACTCTTTAAACGCGCTCTTCTTTTTTCTTTTTTATCTAACCAATGGGTAAAGCTGGTATCTGGAGTAGGATCTGCTAAATTATAAATATGTAACCTTAACGGAAAGCTTAAAAGTTTTACATTAGGCTCTTGGTACAACTGGTTGTATATTTGCCGAGTAGAAATACGCTCATCATTTACTAAAATATTATTTTTGGTAAGTAAATGCTGGTTGTCTTTTACACGTTTTACAGGGTTGCAACTCGAGATAAAAAGTACCAAAAGTAAGAATGTTATTTTTGCAGGTACAGCTTTCAAAAAAAATAATTTAGGTTCAAAAATACATCAATTTATGCTTAGCAAAAGCCAAATAAAGTTAATAAACAGTCTATCACAAAAAAAATACCGAAATAAAAACAGATTGTTTGTAGCAGAAGGAATAAAAGTCATTAAAGAACTCCTTAATTCTTCTTATGAACTAGAAATGCTTTTTGCCAAAGTCGATTTGTTTTTTGTGCCTAAAGATAAATTTACTCTAGTAACACCGCAAGAACTTAAAAAAATTACTAAACTAAGCACAGCTCAAACAGCTCTAGCCTTGTTTAAAATCCCAGAAACAGAAGAAAAACCACTTCAAGATTTGGTGGTAGCTTTAGACGGAGTGCGAGATCCTGGTAATTTAGGGACTATCATTAGGCTTTGTGATTGGTTTGGCGTAAAACAACTTTTGTGCTCAAATGATACCGTAGATTGCTATAATGAAAAAGTGGTACAAGCAACAATGGGTTCTCTTACTAGAGTTCATATCGCTTACGCGGATTTATATGAAACTTTAAAAAACACCGAGCTGCCAATTTTAGGAACTTTTATGGATGGTGAAAATGTATATAAAACCCAATTACCGTCAAGCGGAATTTTAATATTAGGTAATGAGGCCAATGGTATTTCTTCCTCTATCGAAAGTTTAGCAAGTCAAAAAATAAGTATTCCCCAATTTGACGAAAATCAATCTACTGAAAGTTTGAATGTAGCCACGGCTACTGCTATTTTGCTAAGTGAATGGAGAAGAGGGTAATTAATGCAGTTTAAAAATATCGCTTATTTTCTTTACTTCTAAAAAGGTGAGGAAGTGTAGAAATAGGGAATAAGGACCTAGTTTAATATACAAAAAATGATAAATGGAGAATCATTTATGCCTTTAATAGTTTTTATTTGTAGTAACCAAAAGCTATAAAGCCTAGTAACAAAAGCAAAGCAATCCCGCCAAATTTTAAACCTTTGCTTATTCTGTTATTTGAAGTATTATCTTTTTTATTCTTTTTCATTAGTAAAATTTATAATGTAATTTGTAGGATAAGTAGTGCTACATTGATTATAAATTTAATTGAAGGTGAGAATAAGTCAATATTATTAAACCCTAAAGAAAGAAATAGGGTTACCACCATTGTTATAATTACTGTTTGTCTGGTTATGTTTTTCATTGCAATTTATTTCAAAATTTAATAATCAACCTTTTGCAAAAGTTAACACGAAATAAAAAAAAGGAAAGAGACGACACTAGATAAAACGGGGAATTTGTCAATTTTTATTTTCAATCCCTCAAAACATTAATACTACTTAACTTTTATTTTTTTTGAAGTTATATAGTAATCTAACGGTAGTTAAAAAATGGAAATATAGAATTTCAGATACTGAAATTGTTAGATAACGGCAATGAAGCCAACGGCATTTCTTCCTCCATAAAAACTCTAGCACACCAAAAAATAAGTATTCCCTAATTTGGCGAAAACCAATCAACGAAAGTTTAAATGTAGTCACGTCTACCGCTATTTTATTAAGTGAGTGGAGAAGAGGTTAATTAATTAGTGCAATTTAAAAATGTCGTTTATTTTCTTTACTTCTAAAAAGGTTGAGGAAACGTTGGAAGATGTTGGGACGGGAATAATAGACATAGCCTACGTAAACTTCTGTCAACTCATCACTAAATTCTAAATTTATTTTATGTTTTTTATAAGCTTCTTCTTTTATTAATTTAATTTTTTTGTTTTTAAATCCAGTATAAGTTATTTCTAAGAATACATCATTCTTTAGATCTTCTTTATGAATAAAGATTGAAAAATTCCCGTCGAAATCGGCTTGTGTTCTGTGGGTTTTATTTAGTTGAATTATATTTGCTCCTGGAAGCGTAAGATTTTGATCATCTAACACTGTTCCTGAAAAAAGAATAGAATCATTTTTAGTAGTGATCTTCTTTTTTAAACCTTTATCTACTATGTCTTGTTCTATTTGGACTTTTATATTTTTTTCTTGAGCAAAACTAGGCTGAGCTACGGCAATAATAGAGCCTAAACCTAAAGCAATTCCTAAACGACTTAAGTTGTTTTGGGAAGAGGTTGTATAATTTTGTTGAAGTTGGTCTTTAGTAAATCTGCCACATAAATTCTTCCTGCTTTTTATTTTCCGAGCAATATCAGAAGAGGAAAGTTGTGTGAAATCAATCACCTCTTTCTGGCAACTGGCACAAAACCTCCCTTTTTGGGTAGGAGTCATGTTTTGCCAGCCTTCATCACATGGTTTGGGAATGTCTATGGTATATTTCAAAAACACAAATATTTAATTCATCTTAAAGATAAAGAATTAAATATGAATCAACTAAAAAGTTATTTGGTTATTGAAAAGTAAAATTAATAAAAATACCTCGCGTACTCATACTGTCAATGTTTCCAGTATATGGGCTGTTGGGATCTTCATCTCTTTTAAGTTCATCGGTCATTGCAAAAATACCGCGTATAGATGGAGTAAATTTAAAATAGGGTAAGTATAAATCTATACCAAAACCAACTTCGTAATAATTGGTGTTATTTATCATTCTAAATTCCCCTGCACTGTTATCATCGGGATTGTTTTCATTACTTGATAAATTAATCGAAGTAGAAACTCCTGCAACGACAAAAGGCTTAAAATTATTGATTCGTTTGGTTGAGAACTTCACCAGTAGCGGAATGTGAACATAGGTAGATTTTACTTCTCTAAAGTTATCTTCGGGAATATCTGGAAAGGTTAAATTTCTACCAGAAAAAACTACTCCAGGTTCTAATCTTAAATCTATATAATCGTTAATTCTTAAGTTTCCTAAAAGCCCCACATTGAAACCTAAGCTTTTTTCGACAATTACATCTTGAGCCTGACCTTCGTATTCAAACTTAAAATCGTAAGTATTAAAACCTAAAAAATAACCCCAAGACCAACGTTGTTTGTCAAAGTTCTCTTTGTTTTTAATTTTTTCTTTACTAAAAAGCCATTGAGCTTCTGTAGTTTGAAATGCGATAAAAAAGATAAATAGAAAAAAAATTTTCTTCATAAACTTATTTTGATGCCGTATAAATCGTTGCCACTCCCATAGTTTGTGGAAGGTGTTTCACTTGTGTAAACCCAACTTTTGCTAAAATATTGTTGAACTTTTCTCCAAATGGAAAAACAGCCGCACTATCACTTAAATATTTATAAGCAACTTTATCTTTAGAAAATAATTTACCCACAGTAGGTAAAATAAACCTACAATGAAAACGATAACCTTGTTTAAAAGGAAATTTGGTAGGAACCGAGGTTTCTAAAACCACAAATATACCTCCAGGTTTTAATACGCGTAAAATTTCTTTTAATCCGTTTTCTAGGGTTTCAAAATTTCTTACCCCAAAAGCTACAGTTATCGCATCAAAAGAATCATTTTCAAATGGTAAAGCTTCAGAGTCACCTTGAGTCATTTCAATGATGTGGTCTAATTTTTTTTCTGTAATTTTTTTTCTACCTACACTCAACATTCCTTCAGATAAATCTAAGCCCACAACTTTGGGAACTCCTGCTTCCGCTAAGCTAATAGCTAAATCCCCAGTTCCTGTAGCAATATCTAAAGCATTTTTAGGATTGGTTTGTTTTACCAAATCAATCACTTTTTTTCTCCAAGAAGTATCAATTCCAAACGAAATTACACGGTTAAGTCCGTCATAATTTTCAGAAATAGTATCAAACATTTGTTCTACTTGCTTTTTCTTGCCAAGCTGAGAATCTTTGTAGGGTGTAACTTTCTTAGACATCTTTATTTTTTTGGCAAAGATAAGTTTTATGCTTTAATATTGCTTTTAAAGGTTTAAAAAATTGCTTGAGAGGATTTTAGCAAATCCTTTTAAAAGGCTTATCTTTGTTCTGCTAAAATTTCATTTTATATGAAGATTATTATTGCCGGAGCGGGAGAAGTTGGTTTTCATTTAGCAAAACTACTTTCTTTTGAATCGCAGGACATCACTTTAATAGATAACAACAAAGTCAATCTTGAGTATGCAGATACCCATTTAGACATTAGAACAGTTAAGGGAGATGCGACCTCTATAAAGATTCTTAACGATGCCCAAATAAAAGGAGCCGATTTGGTGGTGAGTGTCACCAGTAGTGAAACTACCAATATTACCATTTGTGTTTTAGCAAAACAGTTAGGGGCAAATAGAACCATCGCAAGAATATCGAACACAGAGTTTATTGAGAATAAAGATGAACTTGGGTTTGTAAAGTTTGGTATAGATGAACTTATTTCACCAGAATCTCTTGCGGCAAAAGAGATAGAATTACTTATTAATCAGTCCGCGTTTAATGACACCTTCCAATTTGATGATGGTAAATTGACTATGGTTGGTTTTAAGTTATCTAAAAATGCTCCGTTTGTAGGAAAAAGTGTAAAAGAAGCTGCTAGTATTTTTCCTAAACTTCATTTTATTCCTATAGCCATTCAGCGATTTGGCACACAATATACTCTTATACCAAGAGGAGATACTCAATTTAGAGAAGGAGATCAAGTATATTTTATCACTACCGAAGATGGTGTGCAAGAACTTTATAAGCTTACTGGAAAAGTAAAACAAGAGATTAAAAATGTAATGATCCTTGGCGGAAGTAAAATTGGGAGACATACTGCAATGGTATTAAGTGCAGCTAAATTTAATGTAAAGCTGGTAGAGAAAGATCATGATAAAGCATTTGAGCTAGCTGATGAAATGTCTAAGGTTTTAGTAATTAAAGGAGACGGTAGAAATGTAGGTCTGTTAGAAGAGGAAAACATTCATGATATGGATGCCTTTATTGCTGTTACTGGAAATTCGGAAACCAATATTATGTCTTGCTTAGTGGCAAAATCGAAGAGTGTTAAAAAAACCATTTCTTTGGTGGAAAATATGGACTATTTTCAGCTCAGTCATTCTATAGGAATTAATACGCTTATTAATAAGAAGCTTCTTGCTGCAAATAATATTTTTAGATACGTAAGAAAAGGAGAAGTGGTCGCTATGACTAAACTCAATAATATGAATGCAGAGTTGCTAGAGTTTATTGTAAATCTTAATTCTAAAGTTTGTAATAAGAAGATTGCAGATATAGATTTGCCTCGCTCAGCAATTATTGGAGGAGTAGTGCGACAGGGAGAGGGAATAATAGCCTTGGGAGACTTTTTAATAAAAGAAGGAGACAGGGTTGTAGTGTGTTCTTTGCCTAGATCTATACATAAGGTAGAAAAACTCTTTTTATAATGCCAAAACTTAATTATAAAATCATCCTACATATTATGGGGCTTCTGTTGCTATGCAACGGCGGTTTTATGATTATAGCCACTCTTGTAAGTTGGTTTTATAAAGATGGAGTAACGGTGCAGATTGCAGGAGCTTCAATCACCACCATGTTTATAGGGGTTTTATTGATGTTTTTTACAAGAGAACATCGTAAAGAAATGAAACAACGTGAAGGTTATATTATTGTAACTTTTGGTTGGATTTTTATGGCCTTTAGCGGAATGTTACCTTATTTGTTTACTGAATCTATTCCAACAATTACAAACGCTTTTTTTGAAACCATGTCTGGTTACACCACGACAGGTGCTACCATATTAAATGATATAGAAGTTATTCCTGAAGGGATTTTACTTTGGAGAAGTTTAACGCATTGGATTGGTGGAATGGGAATAATAGTTCTAGCCGTTGCTATTCTACCACTTTTAGGAATCGGAGGGATGCAACTTTTTGCTGCTGAAGCACCAGGACCTAGTGCAGATAAACTAAAACCTCGTATTACTGATACAGCCAAGCGTTTGTGGTTTATTTACGTGGGCTATACTTTAGCCGAAATGATTTTACTTAAAGTCGCTGGGATGGGAATGTTCGATGCGGCTAACCATGCCTTAAGTACGCTTTCTACGGGAGGCTTCTCTACAAAAAATGTCAGTGTTGCTTATTGGAATCATAAACCAATCATACAGTATATTATTATTTTGTTTATGTTCTTAGCAGGAATGAACTTTGTAATGAGTTACTTTGCGTTTAAAGGCAGAGTGCAGCGTATTTTAAGAGATGAAGAGTTTAAGTGGTACGTTATTTTTATTTCTTCATTTACAGTAATAGCAGCTTTTCTTATTTACTTTTATGCCGATGTAGGCTTATCTTCAATTGAGCATCCTATGGTTTGGGGAGAAGCAGAAAGCGCTTTTAGACATGCTTTATTTCAAGTTTTATCTGTAATTACAACGACAGGTTTTGTAAGTGCAGATTTTAGTATTTGGACACCATTTTTAACCATTTTCTTCTTCGGAATGTTTTTCTTGGGAGGATCTGCAGGATCTACTTCGGGTGGAGTTAAAGTGGTTCGGCATATCATTATGATCCGTAATGGAATTACAGAATTTAAAAGAACTCTACACCCAAATGCAATTTTGCCTGTTCGTTATAACGGTAAAAGTATTCGAGGAGAAATTGTATTTAACATATTAGGCTTTTTCATTCTCTATATGTTAGCATTTATTATTGGGGCCATAGGCTTGGCATCTTTAGGTTTAGATTTTTCTACGGCTATTGGTGGAGCTGCTTCTTCCTTGGGGAATATAGGTCCTGCATTCGGAGCTTTAAGTCCTGTAAATAATTTTGATGTTTTACCTTCTGCAGGAAAATGGTGGTGTGCTTTTCTTATGCTTATTGGTCGTTTAGAGCTGTTTACGGTGCTTATTATTTTAACTCCTTTCTTCTGGAGAAACCGTTAAAAAATTAGTTGCACTTAAAAAGTTGAGGTAAAAGCATAATTATTTTTTATATCTTTAGAGGTAAGTAATTTATTTCTAGAAAGTTATTATGAAGCAACTTTACCAACGATCCATTTCAGTTAAAACAATTTTACTGCTTATAAGTCTGTTTATAGGTTTAGAAATCACCGCACAAACCACTAGCATACCTGACCAAAATTTTGAACAATATTTGATTAATGAAGGAATAGATAGCGACGGTACTATTAACGGTCAGGTCTTAACTAGCGATATAGTTTCAGTGCTGGTGCTTGATTTATACATGGTTAATGATTTGACAGGACTAGAAGATTTTACAGCTTTAGAGTCATTAGAAATATGGGATGCAGCACACTTTCAAAATAACAATGATATTACCTTAGATTTAACCGCTAACGTAAATTTAGAAAAGATAGAAATTTGGACATATGAAGGCTTAAAAAATTTAGACCTAACAGGGTTGGTAAATTTAGAAGAATTGTGGGTAATGGAGGGACAAGATGATGTGGTTACTATGTATATTGAAGAAATAGATTTAAGCACTAACCCTAATATTAAATATTTGCATACAGGATATTTGCAATATTTAGAGCAAATCAATTTCCAAAATGGTAACAATTTTAATATGTTAGATATGGAGATAACTGTTGAGAATACTTCTGCTCGTCCTATTTGTTTAAAGGTAGATAATGCTGCTGCGGCTACAAATAATAATTCTCCTTATGATAATTGGACGATGTATGGGGTGATCCCTAATTATTATGACACAGGAGTTTGTACATTAGCAGCAGATATTATTAGCAAAATAGAAGTTGCTTTATTCCCTAACCCTGTGCAAAACAGTTTTCAAATAAAAACTTCAGATGAAATAGAACGTGTGCAAATATTTTCTATAGATGGGAAAGAAGTTGCTTATTTTGGTTCAAAATCAGAGTATAATATTTCAAAACTTCCAACCGGAATGTATTTTGTAAAAATACATAGTAATAAAGGTGAAGCTATTCAGCGAATAGTTAAGCGATAAAATCTATGACCTTTTTAAAAAAAATGCTTCCTTGTTTTAAGGAAGCATTTTTTTAATTATAAAATAAGTAGCTTTAAAGCTTAACTTAAAGCAGCTTTAATTTGTTGTATAGCCTGTGTAATTTCTTTTTCGCTCGCGGCATAAGAAAGACGAATACAGTTAGCATCTCCAAAAGCTTCACCTGTTACGGTGGCAACTTCGGCTTCTTCTAAAAGATACATGCTCAAATCTGTAGCGTTCTTAATAGTTTTTCTGCGGAAGCTTTTTCCAAATAATTCCGAGACATCGGGAAAAACATAAAAAGCACCTTGGGGAGCATTACATTTAAAACCAGGAACTTCGCTTAATAAATCTAAAATGAGTTTTCTACGTTCTTTAAATGTATCGATCATAAAAGAAATTTTACTAACAGGCGCTTCTAGTGCTGCAATAGTAGCACGTTGAGCAATGCAATTAGCTCCGCTGGTAAATTGACCTTGAATTTTGTTACAAGCTCTTGCAATGTGCGTAGGAGCTCCAATATAACCAATACGCCAACCTGTCATGGCAAATGCCTTAGAGACTCCGTTAACAGTGACTGTACGGTCGTACATATCTTCAAATTCTGCCATAGAAACATGACCTCCTACAAAATTAATGTGTTCATAGATTTCATCACTTACTACAATAATATCTGGGTATTTCTTTAAAACATCAGCTAAAGCTCTTAATTCTTCTTTATTGTATAACATTCCGCTTGGGTTGCAAGGAGAGCTAAACCAAAGCATCTTTGTTTTTGGAGTAATCGCCGCTTCCAATTGTTCGGGTGTCATTTTAAAATCGGTCTCGATGGTAGTAGGAACTTCTACTGGCACACCTTCTGCAATTTTTACAATATCATTATAACTTACCCAGTATGGGCAAGGTAAAATTACTTCGTCACCGGGGTTGATGCAAACCATAGCAACATTGGCTAAACATTGTTTTGCCCCCGTAGAAACGACAATTTGAGACTTATCATAAGTAAGTCTATTATCTCTTTTAAATTTGTTGATAATAGCTTGCTTTAATTCGTCGTATCCATCTACTGGAGTATATGAATTATAGTTATCATTAATGGCTTGAATGGCAGCCTCTTTAATAAAATCAGGGGTGTTAAAATCGGGTTCGCCTAAACTAAGGCCAATGATATTTTTACCTTCAGCTTTTAGCTCGCGTGTTTTTGCAGCCATAGCTAATGTAGCCGAAGTTTCTAATTTGTTGATTCTATCAGATAATTGATTTTGCATAAAGTTTGGTAGGTTTAAGCAGTTAAAGCAGGGTTAGTTCCCATTTCTTTAAGATGTTTAAAGTGGGCAATAATTGCTGCTCTGGTAGTTTTATATTCGTGGTAAGGAAGGTTGCATTCTTTAGCAGTTTCCTTTACGATTTTAGAAATTTTGGTATAGTGAACGTGGCTAATATTTGGGAAAATATGGTGCTCTACTTGATGATTTAAGCCCCCTGTAAACCAATTTACGATTTTATTTTTCGTGGAGAAATTTACAGTAGTAAACAGTTGATGGATAGCCCATGTATTTTTCATAGAACCTTTGTCATCTGGTAAAGGCATTTGTGTATTTTCTACGACGTGTGCTAATTGAAAAACCATACTTAAAATGATCCCTGCAGTATAGTGCATAATAAAAAAGCCGAGTAAAATTTTCCACCAAGCGATGCTCATAATAAGCATAGGAATAACAATCCAAATCGCAATATAGAGTGTTTTAGTCACCGCAATTGTACTCCATTGCTTTAACGGACTAGGTAATTTACCGTATGATAGCTTTCTTTTTAAATAACGGTGTGTTTGTTTAAAATCTGTAGTTAGAACCCAGTTAAAGGTTAATAATCCGTAAAGGAAAACTGAGTAGTAATGTTGAAATTTATGGAATTTACGCCATTTAGAATGTTCGCTAAAGCGGATAACTCTACCTGCGTCTAAGTCTTCATCATGCCCATGAATGTTTGTGTACGTGTGGTGCAAAACATTGTGTTGCACTTGCCAATTATAAACATTTCCGGCCAGGATGTACATACTGCTTCCCATCACTTTGTTCACCCATTTTTTGGAAGAATAAGAGCCGTGATTTGCATCGTGCATGACATTCATACCAACACCAGCCATACCAACTCCCATAACAATGGTAAGTACGAGCATCCACCATTGAGAGATGTCTAAAGTTAACATTAAAAAATAGGGTGTAAGAAATAAAGAGAACATCACGATAGTTTTAAGGTGAAGTTTCCAATTTCCTGTTTTTGAGATTTCATTTTCTTTAAAATAGTTATTTACGCGTTTATTTAAAGTTCTAAAAAACTTTGCGGAATCTATTCGAGAAAATTTTACAACTTGATCTTTCATTAATCTTAAAATAAGAAGTTTCAAATTTATGAATTAATATGCTCTTTAAAGCATTTAGAGTCATAAAGTATAGTTTAAGCTATAACTAAATATTTGTTTTTTAATTGTTTCTTAGAGGTTTTATCTTTATTTAAATTGAAAATGTTATTTATTTTTATATAGAATAAAGCATTTAAAATAAGAAAAAATATGATACCAGCCATTTCTTTGTTTGTAATTGTAACTTTATCAGCTCTAATAACGAGAGTAGCAGCTATAGCTTTAGCACACACAGGATTATCTACAGAAAGTGCTAGATTTCAGGCAAGATCTGCTTATACGGGAACAGGGTTTACAACGGGAGAATCTGAGAAAATAATGAATTTTCCTGTGAGGAGAAAGATAATTTATATGCTTATGCTGGTTGGGAATGCAGGGATTGTAACTACTATGTCAACCTTAATTTTAGCTTTTGTGCTTCCTAACAAAACAAATTCTTTATTGTATGGATTACTAATTATCGTGGTAGGTTTGAGTTTGCTTTGGTGGGCGATAAGAAGCTCTATTATAGATCGGTGGTTGTCGAAAGTCATTGGGAAAGCTCTAAAAAAATATACAGATATAGATGTGAAAGATTACGCTTCAATTTTACATTTGGCAGATAATTTTCAAATTACTGAGTTAAGGGTAGATCATGAAAGTTGGCTAGCCAATAAAAAATTAAAGGATTTAGATTTACGTAGAGAAGGGGTAATTGTTTTGGGGATTCAACCTATTGAGGAAGAATACGTAGGTTCCCCGAATGGAGACTCTTTGGTTAGGCCTGAAGATTTAATTACGATGTATGGTAAAGCAGAGTCTTTTCAAAATTTAAATCAGCGTAAGCGTAATTGGAAAGGTGATATTGCGCATCAAATAGCTGTAGAAAATGATTCTTAGTATTTTTAATACCTAAGGTTTTAGTAAAGGATAGTATATTTGCAAAAAATTATATTTTGAAAGAAATTACAACTTATTTTCCTGACTTAACGGAAGATCAAAAAGACAAATTTGAACGCCTTAAAGATTTATATAAAGACTGGAATCTTAAAATCAATGTGGTTTCTAGAAAGGATATTGATGAAATTTATACCAGACACGTATTGCATTCTTTAGGAATTGCTAAAGTTCAATCATTTTTACCAGGCAGCAAGGTAATGGATGTAGGTACAGGTGGCGGTTTCCCCGGAATTCCTCTCGCTATCTTATTTCCTAAAGTACAGTTTCATTTGGTAGATAGTATTGGGAAAAAGATAAAAGTGGTAAATGAAGTTGCTGAAGGTTTAGGTCTAGAAAATGTAAAAACCTCGAACTGTCGAGTAGAGGAGGTTGATGAACAATACGATTTTATTGTAAGTAGAGCTGTTGCTCAAATGGAAACCTTCGTGCGCTGGGTAAAAGGAAAGGTAGCCAAAAAAAGTAATCACGAACTTAAAAACGGAATCCTGTATTTAAAAGGCGGCGATTTAAGCGAAGAGCTTGGCAAATATAAAACTGCAAAAATATATCCGTTAAGTGATTATTTTAAAGAAGATTTTTTTGAAACCAAAAGTGTGGTACATCTTCCTATGAAATATAAAGGATAAAAATTTTTAAAACGTTCAAGTCATTATAGATATCGACTTATTGCTTAAAGTATATTAAATAAAAAAAACCTGCTCTAAAGCAGGTTTTTTTTATTTGAATCTTTAAAAAATTACTCACCCATAAATGGATATCTGTAATCTGTTGCAGGAACAAAAGTTTCTTTAATTAAACGTGGAGAAACCCAACGTAATAAATTAAGTTTAGAACCTGCTTTATCGTTAGTTCCACTATTTCTTGCACCACCAAATGGTTGTCTTCCAACAACGGCACCAGTACATTTATCATTGATGTAGAAGTTACCAGCTGCATTTTGTAAAATATCGGTTGCTAAACTTGCTGCATAACGATCTTTAGAGAAAATAGCACCTGTTAATGCGTAAGCACTTGTATTGTCTACGACGTGTAGAGTTTCTTCGTACTTATCATCTTCGTATACATAAATAGTCACTACAGGTCCAAAGAGTTCAGTTTCCATAGTAGTATACTTAGGATCGGTAGTTACAATAACCGTAGGCTCTACAAAATAACCTTTAGATTTATCATAATTACCTCCTACAATAATCTCTGCATCTTTGTCTTTTTTAGCTTGGTCTATATACTTCGCTAACTTATCAAAAGAACCTTCGTGAATAACTGCATTAATGAAGTTTTCCATATTTTCAGGAGAACCCATTTTAAACGATTTTACATCGGCAACCAATTGTTCTTTAATTTCTGGCCAAAGACTTTTTGGCATGTAACAACGTGATGCAGCACTACATTTTTGCCCCTGAAACTCAAACGCTCCTCTTGCAATAGCAGTAGAAACTTCTTTAGGATTAGCAGAAGGGTGTGCCATAATAAAATCTTTACCTCCAGTTTCTCCAACTATTCTTGGGTAAGTTTTATAATTGTGAATGTTAGCTCCAATTTTTGCCCAAATATTTTTAAATACTGTTGTACTTCCAGTAAAGTGTATTCCAGCAAAATCTGGACTAGCTAATACAGTATCAGTAATCATTTCAGGATTTCCCATAACCATATTAATTACCCCTGCAGGTACGCCAGCTTCTTGGAAAACATCCATTAATACTTTTGCAGATAACATTTGGCTGTCACTTGGCTTCCAGATTGTTACGTTACCCATTAATGCAGCACTTGCAGGAAGGTTACCAGCGATAGCTGTAAAATTAAACGGAGTAATAGCATAGACAAACCCTTCTAAAGGTCTGTGTTCAACACGGTTCCAAGCAGAAGAATCAGATTCTGGTTGCTCATCATAAATTTGCGTCATGTACTCTACGTTAAAACGTATAAAATCTACAATCTCACAGGCAGAATCAATTTCAGCTTGGAAAATATTTTTAGACTGACCAATCATGGTGGCCGCATTCATTTTTTGACGGTATGGACCAGCAATTAATTCGGCAGCTTTTAAAAACACAGCGGCACGTTGTTCCCAAGGTAGATTAGCCCACTCTTTACGAGCTTCTAATGCAGCTTCAATTGAATCTTCTATATTTTTTTTCTCAGCTAAATGATATACTCCCAAATTATGTTGGTGATCGTGTGGTGGGTGTATGCTAGAAGTGTTGTTAGTTCTAACTTCTTTATCACCAATATAAAGAGGTACATCTACTTTTTGGTTGTATAAATCTTTGTAAGTGAGTAATACTTCTTCTCTTTCCGGAGTACCCGGAGCGTAACTTTTAATTGGCTCGTTTTCTGCCGGCGGAACGTGAAAAAATCCTTTCCCCATAATATTTTTTGTTTTTTTGTTTCGTAAATTATTTTCGGCATAAATATAAGTAAAATATGCCAACATGATTTTGGTTTCAAGCTAAGGTTTTCTTAAGTTGTGTTAAGTAAATTTAAGATTTCCAAAATTATGTGTACTCTAACCTTTTTTCCGCTTAAAGCGGAAGATCACTCCTTTGTATTTACCTCTAATAGAGATGAATCTATAAATAGACCAACTCTACCACCTAAACATTATATGGAAGATGAGATAGATTTGTGGTTCCCGAAAGACGAAATTGCAGGGGGAACTTGGGCCGGGGTTAGTTCTCGGCAACGCTTAGTGTGTTTGATGAATGGTGCTTTTGAAGCACACCAACGTAAACCACAATACAATATGAGTAGAGGAGTGGTGGTAAAAGAAGCTTTAAAAACTGAAAACATTGAACATTTTTTTGAAAATTTTAGTTTAACTGAGGTGGAACCTTTTACGCTTATTAATATAGAATTTAAAAGTGAGTTAAAAATCTTTAAATGGGTTTGGGATGGAGAGCAAAAACATCTATTTAATGAACAGGTAAAACCTCAAATTTGGTCAGCTTCTATGACTTATGATCAAATTCAGCGAAAATCACGAGAGAAGTATTGGCAAGAATTTTTAAAATCTCATGACGATATTTCTGAAAAAGAAATTTTAAATTTTCATCATCAAAAAGAAGGAGATTTAGTTATTGATAGAGGAATATTGAAAACAACAAGTATTACGCAGGTAGTAATCAAACCTAATCAAAAGCTTATTAAGTTTGAAGATTTAAAAAATAATGAAATATCTAAACTAGAAATTAGTTAAGGGCAAATGGAGCACTTAATTTAAAAGAAGGGATTAAGACTTTAAACTTTCTTGTAGATGTAAAGTTGACCATATTGTAATGTCCACTCATAGACCCAAAAGGAGAAGTGATAAGGCAACCGCTACTATAAGTGTGGGATTCACCAGGTTTAATAACAGGTTTTTTACCAATAACACCTTCGCCTTGAACAATTTCACTTCTGCTTAAAGCATCTTTAATTTTCCAAAAACGGGAAGTGAGTTGTACCGAATCATTACTTTGATTTTCAATAGTAATACGATAAGAAAAAGCAAAGTGAATTTTGTAGTTCTTCAAGAAAGTGCCTTGAAAACTAGTCTTTACAGAAATCTTGATGCCTCGTGTTACTTGTTGAATCATAATCTAATAGATTGCAAACGTCCCAAAAAATGAAATTATTGTAGCAAACAATGCTAAGGTAATAAATATAGTATTTAAAAACACAAACTTAACAATTGTTTTCCAAGTTTTTTGCTCATAAAATCTCTTTAGCGCTATATAAAAATGAATATTATAGACGATGAATAATAAGAAATAGATACTGCTAAAGCCTGTGATGTCTTTAATTGTAAGTGCTATCGCGTAAGTGAAAAAGAAAAAAGATTGATTGTTGAAAGTAAACACTAAATGCTCCATATAATTATAAGAGGTTCTCCCGAAGCTTAACCATACAAAAAGAGCTGAGATGGGGATGAAGCAAAATATTATAAAAGGAAGCTTACTTACCATATAAGATATAAAGCTAGACGGGTCTTTCATGACTTCTTTTACTTGTAATGTTTTTTTATAGTAATAAGAATTTAGTCGCGTGTGGGTATGATTTAGTTCTTCTAATGCTACTAGAGATGAAGGTTCATTTTTTATCTTGTAATATTCGTTGTAAATACCAATTCGTTTCGATGATGAATTAAGAAAGGAAAGTTTCTCTAATTCCTCTTCGGAATAATAGGCAGTTGAATTTTTAAAGTTTTCTATAGATGTACATTCACTCTCGGTGCTTGTAATGATATCTTTAAAAGCGTTCTCGGTTTCGTTCTGATAGGAAAGTTTTATTCCGTAAAGGATAAAGATGATCAAAGCGAGGCTAAGAAAAAATCTAAAAGGGTTTACATAAGTGTTTCTTTTCCCAGAGACATATTCTTTTGAAAGTCTTCCTGGAGAAAAAAGTAACTTCCTTAAGGTCTTATAAACTCTAGAATCGTAGGCGAATAAACCTCCAAAAAATTCTGATGCAAAATCCTTGAAACTGAGCTTTTTAGTAGAGTTTAACTGTCCGCAATAGTGGCAAAAACGATCGCTTTTATCTAATAGAGCATCGCAGTTTAAGCATTGAGAGCCTCTATATTTATAAGAAAACCTAGAGTTTTTCATACAGGCTTTTGCTTGTTAGTTAATGATATTTCTGCTGTTCGCGCTTCCTACGCCAATAATTCTGTCATATCTTCCGCCAAGTTCTCTATAGTATGCTAGCACGTTGTACTGATTTTCGGTTTCATCAAAATCACCAGAAAAATAACCTTCATTAATGGTTCCGTCTTTTTCTAATAATACATATTTATAGTTGTAGAAACCTTGTTTAAAAAGACGTTTAGTTTCGTAAAGGTCTTTTTTAGTATTATAGGTGAGCTTTGTAGAATCGTCTAACGTGTAATTGTTGAAATTTCCGTAAATATGAATTTCTCCACCATTTAAACGTTCGTAATTGCTTAAGTAGAAGTGAACCCAAGTATATTCAGACTGTATAGTAGCATCGTCTCCTTGTATGGTGTTAACAACAAAATTCCCGTTAATGTCTGGGTTGTATGTATAAGGGTCAAATTTTCTTACTTTGTCGGCATATAAATAGGTGTTGTAGATATCTATAAGTTGAATAGATCTAATGTTTAATGTAGACGCGCGAACATCTTTATTATCAAAAAATATAAATTCATTCCCGCCCCAAAATGAAGCTTCTTGGTCATACCTATAAATTAACTCATTGCCCACAGAGTATTGGGGTTTAAGGTTATAAATAGATTTTTGAAGGTTATTATTAGGAATAATAAGCGTCTTTAGGTTTTGATCGGGATTTCTTATTAAAATATTTTCTCCGCCATTTACAGAGAAATTTACTACCTGCTTGGTGTTGATAAACTTTAAATCTCTAGAGCGTTTTACTTGTACTTTAATAATGGCAAGATCTTCATACACCATAAACTTTCTAGAAAAAACCAAATCTCTATTTTCATCCCATACCTTAATCATATAATTCCCGCTCACTTTAAGGTTACGAGTATTTTTATTTGGGATGGTTAGATTATAGTGAGAGTAAATTTGTAGCGTATTAAAAGAGTTTTCATAATTTAAAATTCGCACGTCGTCAAACCCAGTCATAAACTCATTCTTTGCTAAATTGGAAGGAGTCCAGTCAAAATTATAATGTTCAATAGTGTAAAAATAATCAGCTTCATCTCCTATAAGATCATCAAACTCTAAAACTACGGGTTGTCCTAAGGATATAATTGGGGTACCTGCAAACTCTTGTTCTCCTTTAAATTGAATAGTTCTTATGTATTCTGGGGGAGTAGTTTCTAATTCTTGCCCTAACAATAAGAGATTAAAAAAGAAAAATACGATGGCTAACGAATAGTGTTTCATAAATCAACTAAATAATTGCGGTTAAATATACATAAAATGTGCCGTTTTCACGGAAGTAAATCTACTTTGTAAAACTGGTTTATTTAGAATTTATATAAATAAGCAACTTGTAATTAAGTTTGAAGCTAGAAGAGGATTTAATTATTAAATTTGCAACCGCGAATATTAACTTATACAGGATTATGTCAAAAGACATTAAAGTTAGGAAAGGTCTAGATTTGCGCTTAAAAGGGGAGGCTGAAAAAACCATCTCTAACGCTCCAAAATCTAAGACTTTTGCAATAAAACCATCAGAATTTCACTTAGTTGTTCCTAAAATGATGGTCAAAGAAGGAGCGAAAGTAAAAGTGGGAGATCCCATTTTTTATTCCAAAGACAATAAAGATATTAAAATTGTTTCACCTGTTAGTGGTACTTTAACCACTATAGAAAGAGGTGCTAAAAGAGTGATTTTAAGTATCATTATCGAAGCTGATGCTCAGCAAGAAGTAAAGGATTTAGGTTCTTTAAATGTTGAGAGCTCAGATGCAGAGGTGCTTAAGGCGAGACTTTTAGAAGGTGGTTGTTGGCCATTTATAAAGCAACGTCCTTATGACGTGATCGCTGAGGCAGAAACAATGCCAAGAGATATCTTTATTTCAGGATTTTCATCAGCTCCATTAGCACCAGATTATGATTTCGTGCTAAACGGAAAGGAAAAAGAACTTCAGGCTGCGTTAACCGCTTTGTCTAAAATGACAGAAGGTAAAGTACACGTAGGAGTAAGAGACAAAAAGTCTTCTGTGTTTTCTTCTTTAAAAAATATAGAGTTACATTCAGTAGAAGGGCCACATCCAGCAGGGAATGTAGGTACTCAGATTGGAATGATTGCTCCAGTAAATAAAGGAGAGACAATTTGGACACTCGATGCTCAAAACTTGGTAACTATAGGTGAGTTGTTACTTACTGGTAAATTTAATCCAGAAAGAACAATTGCAGTTGCAGGTTCTAGTGTTAAAGCTCCTAAATATTACCGTACCGTTTTAGGTAGTAATCTTAGTGGAATAGTTAGCGATGCAGGTCTTAACGAAGACAATGTACGTGTAATTAGTGGTGATGTTCTTACAGGTAAGAAAGAAGCTAAAGATGGATTTTTAGGTTACAATGCAAATATGGTAACCATAATTCCTGAAGGGGATGATTATGAATTTTTTGGATGGAATAAGCCAATTTTCAATAAAGTGTCTACTTCTAGAGCATTAACTTTTTCTTGGTTATCACCTAATAAGAAATATGAGCTGAACACAAATACAAATGGTGAACATAGAGCTTTTGTACTTACAGGAAATTATGAAGAAGTTTTTCCTTTAGATATTTATCCGTTACAAACTCTTAAAGCTTGTATGGTGCAAGATTTAGATCAAATGGAAGTGCTTGGAATGTATGAAGTTGCTCCAGAAGATTTTGCTTTGACAGAATTTATATGTGTATCTAAGCAACCGCACCAAGAGATTATTAGAAAAGGATTAGATTTAATGTATAAAGAAATAGGATAGTATTATGGGATTGAAAGAAAATTTACATAAGCTAAAGAAAAAGTATGAGGGTAAAAAAATGGCCCCAGCATTTAATGCATTGCATACTTTTTTATACCTGCCAAATGAAACTACTCATTCTGGTTCACATGTTCGTGCAGCAGATGATTTAAAGAGAACTATGAATACGGTTATTATGGCCTTGGTTCCTTGTTTGTTATTTGGGATGTTCAATGCAGGATACCAGCATTATGCAGCTTTAGATGAAAGTTTAAGAGCAGCTCCTCTAGAGAACTTTTTTACGATGGATAATTTCTTAATGGGATGTCTTACCATCTTACCGTTAGTTATTGTTTCTTACGGAGTAGGTCTTGCAGTAGAATTTTTATTTGCTGTAATTAAAGGACACGAAGTTGAAGAAGGTTACTTAGTAACGGGGATGTTAGTTCCACTTATCGTACCAGTAGATATTCCATTATGGATGCTTGCTGTGGCGGTAATTTTTGGAGTAGTTATAGGTAAAGAAGTGTTTGGAGGAACAGGAATGAATATTCTTAACCCAGCACTAACTATTCGTGCTTTCTTATTCTTTGCATATCCAACTTGGATGAGTGGAGATAAAGTTTGGGTACACGGAGCAGTAGAGCGTTCTAAAGAAATTGCTGGAGGAGCTAATTTAGATGCTATCTCAGGTGAAACTATTTTGGGGAGCTATGCGCAAAACCAAGAAGTAATGTATAGTTTACAAGATATGTTCTTTGGTTTTATCCCAGGGTCTGTAGGAGAAACTTCAAAACTCTTAATTATTATAGGAGCATTGTTTTTAATCTTTACCAAGGTTGGAAGTTGGAGAATTATCTTAAGTACACTTATAGGTGCTTTAGTAATGGGACTTATATTTAATGGTGTTGTAGATGCAGGATGGATAGAAAATACTTCTAAGTTTTACGGATTAATGAGTTTACCTTTCTGGGAACACTTATTAGTGGGAGGTTTATTGTTTGGAGCAGTTTATATGGCGACAGATCCAGTGACGGCTTCACAAACCAATAAAGGAAAATGGATTTACGGTTTCCTTATCGGATTTATCTCTATTATGATTAGAGTATTTAATCCAGCTTATCCTGAAGGAGTTTTCTTAGCAATTTTATTAATGAATGTTTTTGCTCCAACCATAGATCATTATGTTCTTCAAGGGAATATCAAGAGAAGACAAAAACGTTTAAAAGTTAAAACAGCATAACCATGGCAATTAATACAGATAAAAATAGCTATACCGTCATTTTTGCTATCATTATGGTGGTGGTTGTAGGTTCTCTACTGGCAGGATTCGCTAGCGGATTAAAGCCTATGATTAAAGCTAACGAGAAATACGAAAAGCAACAGAATATTCTTTACGCTATGGGTGTAAATAATAATCAAGGGGCTAACGATGTAGAGTTTATTTCTACTGATAAAGTAGAGGCAGAGTTTAATACCTACATCAAGAAACAATTGGTAATTCAAGGAGATAAAGTAACCGAAGATGATGAGGCTTACTTAATAGATTTGAAAAAAGAAGAAACCAAAGCAAAAGATGATTCTTACGAGAGAAGACTTCCTTTGTTTGTAGCAGAAAAAGATGGTAAAGAGATTTACATTATGCCTGTAAGAGGTAAAGGTCTTTGGGATGCTATTTGGGGATTTGTGGCTGTAGATAAGTCTATGACAATTCAAGGAGTTTATTACGATCATAAAGGAGAAACTCCAGGTCTTGGTGCAGAAATTAAGCAACGTTACTTTATGGATGATTTCACAGGAGAAAAGTTTCTTAATGGAGATGCATTTAAAGGTATTGATGTTTCAAAAAGCAACAACGATCCTAAGAATACAGATACTTCAGACAATCAAGTAGATGCTTTAGCTGGAGCAACCATTACTGGTACTGGTGTAGCTACGATGCTAAAGAAAGATGTTAAAATGTATGTACCTTATTTTCAATCATTAAATAAATAAGCCATGGGACTATTATCAAAAAAAGATTCAAAATTAATCACAGACCCATTAGCAGATAACAACCCAATTACTATTCAGGTATTAGGTATCTGTTCTGCATTAGCAATTACGGCACAATTAAAACCGTCAATTGTAATGGCTATTTCGGTAGTGTTTGTATTGGGAGTAGGAAACGTAGTGATTTCTTTAATGAGAAACATTATTCCTTCAAAAATTAGAATTATCGTTCAATTAGTAGTAGTGGCGACATTGGTTATTATTGTAGACCAAGTTTTAAAAGCTTTTGCTTATTCACTCAGTAAAGAACTATCCGTATTTATTGGATTAATTATTACCAACTGTATTATTATGGGGCGTTTTGAAGCATTCGCTTTAGGTAACGGTCCTTGGAAATCTTTCCTTGACGGAATAGGAAATGCAGCAGGTTATGGTTTAATCTTAATAATTGTAGGTTTCTTTAGAGAGCTTTTAGGTTCAGGAACTTTATTCGGATTTAAAGTATTAGGAGATTCTGTAGAAAAAACAGGACTATATGCTATAGGTTATGAAAATAACGGTTTTATGGTATTGCCTCCAATGGCTCTTATAGTGGTAGGTATTATCATTTGGGTACAAAGAAGTAAGAACAAAGAACTAATTGAAGAAAATTAATAGCAAAAACGCTATAAAATAAAATCATATGGAACATTTAGAATTATTTTTTAAATCCATTTTTGTAGATAACATGGTATTTGCATATTTCTTAGGAATGTGTTCTTATTTAGCTGTATCTAAAAAAGTAAGTACCGCTGTAGGGTTAGGAGCTGCTGTAATCTTTGTATTAACAGTAACTGTGCCTTTAAACTGGTTATTAGATCAATATATCTTAAGAGAAGGAGCATTAGTATGGTTAGGAGCAGAGTATGCAGACTATGATTTAAGTTTCCTTTCTTTTATTTTATTTATTGCAACCATTGCTACAATGGTTCAATTAGTAGAGATTATTGTAGAGAAATTTTCACCTTCATTGTATAACTCATTAGGTATATTCTTACCTCTTATTGCTGTAAACTGTGCCATCTTAGGAGGTTCATTATTTATGCAATCTAGAGATATTGGAACTTTAGGTTTAGCGCTTAATTATGGTTTTGGATCTGGTATAGGTTGGTTTTTAGCCATCGTAGCTATCGCTGCAATTAGAGAAAAAATACGTTATAGTAATGTGCCTGCTCCACTAAGAGGTTTAGGAATTACATTTATTATTACAGGATTAATGGCGATCGGGTTTATGAGTTTTGGAGGAATGTTAACTGGTGGAGAAGAAAAGAAACCTTCTTTAGATGGTAATCCAGAAAATGTTGGTTTTAACGAAGAAACCATAGAAGAGAGCGATGTACAATCTTCAGGAACTACTTTTGTAGTTTCAGAACACAATACAAATCAATAATATGTTTTTAGCAGCAAGCACATTAGGAGTAGTAATTGCAACAGTTTTAGCCTTTTTGGTTCTTACTTTATTATTAGTTGCTTTACTATTATTTACAAAACAAAAACTTTCACCATCAGGACCTGTAACTATTACTATCAATGATGAGAAGAAAATTGAAGTAGACTCTGGAGGAACTCTTCTTTCTACTTTAGGAAACCAGAAGATATTTTTACCATCAGCTTGTGGTGGTGGGGGTACTTGTATTCAATGTGAGTGTCACGTTTTAGAAGGTGGAGGAGAAGCTCTTCCAACTGAAACCCCTCACTTCTCAAGAAAAGAATTAAAAGAAGGAGCTCGTTTATCTTGTCAGGTAAAAGTAAAACAAGATATGAACATTCATATCCCAGAAGAAGTTTTCGGGATTAAAAAATGGGAAGCAACTGTTGTTCGTAATTACAACGTAGCCTCTTTTATTAAGGAATTTGTAGTAGAAATTCCTGAGGATATGAATTACAAAGCAGGAGGTTATATTCAAATTGAAATTCCTCCTTGTGAAGTAAAGTTTGAAGATATGGATATTACTGCTCACCCAGAAGAGCATGAAACTCCAGATAAATTTCAAGACGAGTGGGATAAATTTAAATTATGGCCACTAGTAATGAAAAATACAGAGACTGTAGAGCGTGCATACTCTATGGCTTCTTATCCTGCAGAAGGAAGAGAAGTGATGTTAAATGTTCGTATTGCTACGCCTCCATTTGATCGTGCTAAAAACGATTGGATGTCTGTAAATCCTGGTGTGGCTTCAAGTTATATTTTCAACTGTAAGGAGGGAGATAAGGTAACTATTTCTGGTCCTTATGGAGAATTCTTTATCAACGAGTCAGAAGCAGAAATGCTGTATGTAGGTGGGGGAGCTGGAATGGCACCAATGCGTTCACACCTTTATCACCTATTCAAAACGCTTAGAACTGGAAGAACTGTTACTTATTGGTATGGAGGTCGTTCTAAGAGAGAATTGTTCTATATTGAACACTTTAGAGAATTAGAAAGAGAATTTGATAATTTCAAATTTTACTTGGCCTTATCGGAACCAGCAGAGGAAGATAACTGGAAAGTAAAAGATGATATTCATGCAGAAGGAGACGGTTTTGTAGGGTTTATTCACCAAGTGGTAATAGATCAATACTTATCTAAACATGAAGAACCAGAAGAAATTGAATTATACTTCTGTGGACCACCATTAATGAACAAAGCTGTTCAGAAAATGGGAGAAGATTTTGGTATCCCAGATGAAAATATCCGATTTGATGATTTCGGAGGATAAAATAAAAAAGCCGCTTTTTGAAAGCGGCTTTTTTATTTTGCAAATTTTTTCATCTAAAATTTCTATCTAGTTCTAAAGCTTTTCTAGGATTGATAATTCTTTTTCGGGAGTATGATTTACGTTGTAATTGAAGATCTGAGAACAGTCCATAATATTATCTATCCTTTCTAATTGGCATAAGTAACTAATGACTTCTGTTAATCCATTAAATAAATCATCTTTGTTGTTTTTTTCCTTCTTTTTATAATGAGCCAATGGTGTTTTATATCCGCATCCCTTTAAAAAAGTTTGTTCGATCTCTAGTAATTCTATAGGTTGAAAACCGTAAAATTTTCTCCCTAAGCGTTGATGTATAAGGCCAACATAACTTAGCTTTCCAGAACCGTGATGATCTGTTAAATACTGCCAGGCAGTTGAATTATTGCATATATTACCAACAGCGCACTGAGAATGGCATTCTGGATTTAATTGGTTACTATGAAAAGCTTTATAAAGTTGACTGATAGCATGGTCAAAACGAGGTGTTAGGGATGTCATAAGCTTTAGTTTTAACTAAAGTTAATTAAAAATCAGCAAAACCACATAATTAGACTTTAGATTAACAGTTTAATACGTTCGGTTTATATTAATATAAAATGCTTCTTATATTTGTAAAATGAATGAGAAATTAACAGAACAAGAACTACATAACCTTGCAATGAATATTGTAGGGGAGGACTTAGAAAAACAAGGCTTTGAATTTTTAGCTGTAAATTCTAAACTCAAACGGAATCCTCAGTTTGTAGTTCAAAAGGGAAAGCAAATGAGTTTTATAGTGGTAAAAGCTATTTGTCATCCTCAAAAAGTAGCAGATATGGATAAAACACTTGTGCAAAAAGTGAAAAATCATGGAGAAAAATATGATGCTACTACCTATTACGCTGCAGTAGGATTGGGACACGGTAAAGATTTTGAAAAACCAGTTCTTAAAGATGAAGATTACGCCCAATTATATCCTGGATTAAAACTCGTATAATGAAATACCTATTAAGTTTATGTTGTGTCTGGCTATTAATATCTTGCCAAGATGAAAAAGATAAAGAAACATTTCTTGTGGGAAATGCTTTTGGTACAGAGTATCATATTAAATATTTTCAAGAAGAGAATTACGAAAATCAGATAGATTCTATTGTAAATCAATTCAATCAATCGCTAAGCACATATTTGCCTACAAGTGATATTTCAAAGATTAATTCGGGAGATTCAACAATTGAAATAGATGATTCATTTCAAAAAGTTTTTAGGATTTCTCAACGTATTTATAATGAGAGTAAAGGTTATTTTGACCCTACAGTTGGTGTTTTACGCAATGCCTATGGTTTTGGAGAAGATAAACCTTTAAAGGTCATAGATAGTGTGATTTTAGATTCCTTACGACAAATGGTAGGTTTTTCTAAAATCCGCTTGACGGAAGCAAATCTAATCCGTAAAGAAAATAAAAATACCTATTTAGATTTTAATGCGATAGCTAAAGGTTATGGTATAGATATTATAGGTCAATTTTTAGAATCTAAGGGAATAGAAAACTATATTATAGAATTGGGGGGAGAGATAAGAGTCAAGGGGGAAAATATTTTAAAAAATAAAGCTTGGCTAGTGGGGATTGAAGGAATACAATCTCAATTAGAAGATCGTAGTTATACCCATACTTTAAAGTTGAAAGATGAAGCTTTGGCTTCAAGTGGGAATTATAGAAAATTTAGAGTTGACAGCCTTAGCGGAAATAAATACGTGCACACTATTAATCCTTTAACAGGAAAAGCAGAGCAAGGTGATATTACAAGTGCTTCGGTAATTGCAGAAACTTGTGCTGAAGCTGATGCTTATGCCACCACGATTATGGCTATGGGGCATGAGAAAACCCAAGTGTTTTTAAATCGCGTTCAAAATATTGAAGTTTACTATACGTATTTGGATGATAAAAATGAGGCTCAAGAGTTTATGTCAGTCGGATTTGAAAATAGAATTGTAGAATAAAAAACTCTACATATCTATTGCTAAAGTCAAAATATAATTTGATTTGCTAAAATCTACTGAAGCTCGTTCTTGAATTCCGGTTTGTAAAAGGTTGGCGTTATAATCTTGCGAGGAGTAGTCGTACGCGAAATCTAAGCGTAACTTCCCAAAATCGTACCCTAATCCACCAGAGTAACCATTAAGTTCGCTCACGGTATTAGAATTCGGACTTTCTTCATAGCGATAACCGCCTCGTAAACTCCATCGTTGTATCCTGTATTCTCCACCAAGTCTATATGTGGAAGCAGCATCAAAATTGTTTTCAAAATTTTGATTTTGTATGCGGTAATCAGTGTTGTTGTCGTAGCCAGGACTCAATTGCATATTTGAGTAGTCCTTATAACTATAATCAAAACTTAGGATTCCTGTTTTTCCAAATACTAACCCCAAACTACCTACAAGTTTTCCTGGAGTTCTTAATCTGTAATTAGGAAATATATTAGTGACAAACGGGTCTACTTCTTGGCCTCCAAACTCATTGCTATATGAATAAAGATATTGAGAAGTTTCATCAGATATAGTATACCAAGTAGGAGATTCATAACTAGCACCTAATCTTAAAAATTCATTTACTTTGGCGATTGCACCTACTTGAAAAGAAAAACCAATACCAATAGTACTTAAATTATTTTGAAAAACTACTTCGTTAATTTCACTAGAACCTCCAATGCTTTCATAGTACGAAGTGGATCTTTCGTAGTTGATAAAATGACTGTTTAAATTTAATCCTGCATAAAAATTATCAAACAATTGCATAGATCCGTTTACGGAAAACTTTCCATTTAAACCTGTTGAACGGTAATTGTAATCTTGAAAAACCGAATTACTATTTACATTAGAGGTATAAGAAGTGTTATTTGTATCATCACTTACAGGATCAAAAAGAAAAGCATTATACCCAAGGAAGGCATTTTGTAAATCTGTATTCGAAAAACCTTCATTATTAAAATTTCCCTCTCCTAAAAAGATGTATCTATCTTGTAAAGAAAATGAATTTAAAAGGTCTAGAGGAACACCGTTAGCGAGATCAACAAAATAGTCTCCAATAGAACTTTCGTTATTTCCTGCAGCGTTAAATCGATTATCTAAAGATTTTTTCTGGTCGTAAGTAATACCAATAGTAAATTTAGATACATTGGCATCTGGGTTGCTATTGTTGAAAACAAAAACAGCACCAGCTTCTGGAATGAAAAAATTATTATTACTTCTATTAGAATCGCTGCCTTGGTATAGGACATCATTTTCATAAGATTCATTAGCTAATGAAAATGAAGCGAAATTATGTAAGAAAACAGAAGAACCAGCAGGATTCACCTTTAAAGAAGAAATATCTCCTCCTAAGGCTCCAAACGCTCCTCCCATAGCAACAAATCTAGCGGTACCCGACAAGTCTTCAGAAGAAAACAATAAAGCATCGTTACTAGATTGAGCGTAGTTGCCCCAAGTAAATATAAAACTGAATATTATAGCAAGGTTAAATTTCATAATCTTTCAAAATGGGTTTAGATGCGATTTTATCTTCTTCTAGATGTTCTTCCGCTTGAAGAACTTCCGCTGCTTCTAGAACTTCTTGTAGATGATCCTGAGCTATTACTTCTTGTTGAAGGTGAAGAAGACCTAGTTGTTGGTGTGCTTCTAGTAGATCTGGTATTAGAAGATCTCGTTCTCGAATTATTATAAGTAGGAGAAGATGATCTAGTGGTTCTAGAACTATTATTATAATAGCTATTTCTGTTATTTGATCGTGTAGAACTACTTCTTGTGGTAGTTCTTGTCCTAGAGTTGCTATTGTATCGGCTATTAGAACTTCTTCGCGCATTTATATTGCTAGAATTCCTAACGTTAGTGTTTCTTCTTGCTGTAGAAGCGTCACGTCTGGTATAATTTGAATTCCTACTAGATGTAGCGGCATTTCTTCTGTAGTCGCTTTTCGCAACATATCTACCTCTATTATTTCTGCCGTTGTTGTGATAAGCATAGCCGTAGTTTCCATAGTAGTAGGGATTATTATAATATCCTCCACCATAGTATCCGCCATAGCCATAATAACCATAACCTCCGCCATATCCGTAGTAACCCCAAGGTCTATAGTAGCCGCCCCATCCCCACGAGGAGAAACCTATATTCCAACCGTTATAAAATCCGCCACCATAACCCCAAGATGCGTAATAAGGGTCATAAAACCCGCCATACATATATGGATTATTATCATAATAGTTAATCGTTACATTTGAAGAATTAGAGCCCCAACCTCCCTCGCTATTATTGTAATTTCCTTCATCATAATATTCTTCTTCATTATTTACATTTTGAGTATTGGGATTGTTATTTGAAGAATATGAATCTACATCTGTAAATACAGCTGTTTCTTCATTATATTGCTGAGCTTCATTTATTTTTTCGCTTTGTTCAGCAAAGTAATTTTCGTAATAATTATCTGGTTTTGTGGTTTGAGAAGTTTCATTTTTAATAACTTTATTATTGCTGGCATAAATTCCATCTTCTTCATAAGTAGAATTATCGTATGAGCCGCAAGAAATTAGAGTGACAACTGCGAATAAATACATTGGCAGTTGAATGATTTTTTTAATATTTATGTGATGATATAGCATATCTTACGGTTTTAATTGTTGAACATATCAAATTTAATTAGTTTTGTGCGAACTAACAATTCATTAACATAAACACAACATTTGTGCCAAATCTTATATATGGGTAATAAGCTAACTGAAAGAAACAAAGATTATTCTAAATGGTATAACGAATTAGTAGTGCAAGCAGATCTTGCTGAAAATTCGGCTGTTAGAGGCTGTATGGTTATAAAACCGTATGGGTATGCAATTTGGGAAAAAATGCAGGCAGAATTAGATGCTAAGTTTAAAGAGACAGGGCATCAAAATGCTTACTTCCCTTTATTTGTGCCTAAAAGTTTATTTGAAGCAGAAGAGAAAAATGCAGAAGGTTTTGCTAAAGAATGTGCGGTGGTTACTCATTATAGGCTTAAAACCGATCCAGAAGATAAATCAAAATTAATTGTAGATCCTGAAGCTAAACTAGAGGAAGAGCTGGTGGTTAGGCCAACTTCAGAAGCTATTATTTGGAATACCTACAAAGGTTGGATTCAGTCTTATAGAGACTTACCAATTCTCATCAATCAATGGGCTAACGTGGTACGTTGGGAAATGAGAACACGTTTATTTTTGAGAACTGCAGAGTTTTTATGGCAAGAAGGACATACAGCTCATGCAAGCAAAGGTGAGGCCTTGGCTGAAGCTAAGCAGATGAATAATATTTATGCTAATTTTTTAGAGAACTTTATGGCTATTCCTGTGGTGCAAGGATTAAAGTCAGAAAGTGAGCGATTCGCTGGTGCGGAAGAAACTTTTTGCATTGAGGCTCTAATGCAAGATGGGAAGGCTTTACAAGCAGGAACTTCGCATTTCTTAGGACAAAATTTCGCCAAAGCTTTTGATGTGAAATATGCTAGCAAAGGAGGGAAATTAGAACATGTTTGGGCTACAAGCTGGGGGGTTTCTACAAGACTTATGGGGGCTTTAATTATGACTCATAGTGATGATAAAGGTTTGGTGTTACCTCCAAAATTAGCGCCTAATCAAGTAGTGATTGTGCCTATTTACAAGGGAGAAGAACAACTTAAAGAAATTTCAGAAACCGCAAATGAATTAGCGGCAGAGCTTCGAGAAGCTGGTATTTCTGTTAAATATGATAACCGTGATACTCATAAGCCTGGATGGAAGTTTGCTCAATATGAATTGCAAGGAGTTCCGTTAAGAATAGCTATTGGTCCTAAAGATTTAGAAAAGGGTACTGTTGAACTTGCAAGAAGAGATACGTTGACGAAAGAATTCGTAAATCAATCAGAAATTGTAGGCAAAGTAAAAGGCTTAATGGTGGAAATTCAAGATACTTTGTTTCAAAAAGCTTTAGACTACAGGAGTGAACATACAACCAGTGTTGATACGTTTGAAGAGTTCAAAAATGTTTTAAAGACTAAAGGAGGTTTTATTTCGGCTCATTGGGACGGAACTACAGAGACAGAGACTAAAATAAAAGAGCTTACTAAAGCAACTATTAGGTGTATTCCTTTAGAGGCTGATAAAGAGGAGGGTAAATGTGTGTTTTCGGGTAATCCTTCCAGCCAAAGAGTTCTTTTTGCTAAGGCATATTAAAATTTTTTTAAAATTTTTTTGCTTAAGTTTTGGTACATTGGAAATAAGTATTATTTTTGCATCCGCATTGAAATAATAACGGTCCGTTCGTCTAGGGGTTAGGACGCATGGTTTTCATCCATGTAACAGGGGTTCGATTCCCCTACGGACTACAAGAGTAGAGCATATTGCTCAATTGAAATATTAATAATTAATGGTCCGTTCGTCTAGGGGTTAGGACGCATGGTTTTCATCCATGTAACAGGGGTTCGATTCCCCTACGGACTACAATCAAAAATAAATAAACCAAAGAGTTATGGCAAATCATAAGTCGGCATTAAAGAGAATACGTAATAGTGAGGTGAAGCGTTTAAGAAACCGTTACCAACATAAAACTACACGTAATGCCATAAAGAAGTTGAAGGGTGCAGATAAGAAAGAGGCTGAGGCATTATTTCCTTCTGTGGTTGCAATGATTGATAAATTAGCAAAGCGTAATGTGATCCATTCTAACAAAGCGGCTAACTTAAAATCAAAATTAGCAAAGCACGTAGCGGCTCTATAAATTATTATAATTTATACTTACAATATTTAAAAGCTCCTTTTTTAGGGGCTTTTTTTGGTAGAATTTTTTATGGAGATTATTATTTTAATTAAATATTTTATCTTCTGTCTTAAATGTTAAATAAAAAAGCCCTAACGAATTCGTTAGGGCTTTTTTTGTTAGTTATTATAAAATGGATTGTTATCCATTCATAGAGATTAAAAACTCTTCGTTATTTCTGGTTTGTTTAACTTTGTCGTTAATGAACTCCATTGCTTCTATAGGGTTCATGTCTGCTAAGTATTTTCTAAGCACCCACATACGCTGTATGGTGGCTTCGTCTAATAGAATATCGTCTCTTCTTGTACTTGAAGAAGTAAGATCGATGGCTGGGAAAATTCTTCTGTTAGATATTTTTCTATCTAATTGAAGTTCCATATTACCTGTCCCTTTAAATTCTTCAAATATCACTTCGTCCATTTTCGATCCAGTTTCGGTAAGCGCTGTCGCAATAATAGATAAAGATCCTCCGCCTTCAATATTTCTAGCGGCACCAAAGAAACGTTTAGGCTTGTGTAATGCATTGGCATCTACACCACCACTTAGTATTTTTCCACTAGCAGGTTGTACTGTATTGTATGCTCTTGCTAAACGGGTAATTGAATCTAAAAGAATAACCACATCGTGCCCGCATTCAACTAGTCTCTTTGCTTTCTCAAGAACGATATTAGCTACTTTTACGTGTTCGTGAGCTTCTTTGTCAAAAGTAGAAGCAACTACCTCTCCGCTAACGTTACGTTGCATATCGGTAACCTCTTCTGGGCGTTCATCTATTAAAAGTACAATTTGATAAACTTCAGGATGATTGGCAGCAATAGCATTTGCAATATCCTTAAGAAGCATTGTTTTACCTGTTTTAGGTTGAGAAACAATCATTCCTCTTTGTCCTTTTCCAATAGGAGAAAATAAATCGATGATTCTCGTTGAAACTGTACTTTGCTTTTCGGCGATATTAAACTTTTCCTCAGGGAATAGCGGAGTTAGGTGTTCAAAAGAAACACGATCTCTTACTACTTGAGGGTCTAACCCGTTAATTTTATTGATTTTAATAAGAGGAAAATATTTCTCTCCTTCTTTTGGAGGTCTTATTTGTCCTAATACAGTATCTCCAGTTTTTAAACCAAAAAGTCTAATTTGAGATTGTGATACATAAATATCATCAGGAGATGATAGATAATTATAATCAGAAGATCTTAAAAAACCATACCCATCTTGCATGATGTCTAAGACACCTTCACTTTCTATGATGGCGTCAAATTCGTAATCTGGCTCACGGTAACGATTTCTTTTATCTCTATTCCCGTTGTTCTTTGGGTGGTTAGATTTAGGATTTTCTTTTTTTCCTCGTGTATTATTATCTTTATTAGACTTATGCTGAGGAGTTTTTCTATCCTGCTCTTTAGAAGGAGTGTTTTTAGACGAAATTTTAGATTCATCTTTCTTCTCTTCTTTATGAGTAGGTTTTTTAGCAGGAGCTTTCTTATCTACAGGAGAAGTTTTCTCTTCTTTATTTTGCTTAGGAGCGGGCTTACGCTCTCTCTTAACCGGTGTTTTTTTAGTAGGAGCAGGCTTATTTTCTGCAGTATCATCTTTTAAAGCTTCTTTTACCTTATTAGGGTTGGCAGCTTGATAATCTAAAATTTGATAAACTAAATCTAATTTTTTTTGTGTTCTGTACTTAGGTACATTAAGTGATTTTGCAATTTCTTGAAGCTCAGGAAGCTTTTTTGCTTTTAATTCAGATATTTCTAACATTTAATAAAGAGGTATAATAATAATATTTTCTTAGAATAAAGTTTCTAAAATTTCAAAGTAGATTTTTTTGAAAAAAATTTGAAGTTATAAGTAACCTTTATTGAAGTGGTTACGACTAGTTTATGCAATTATACAACTTTATTTTTAAATTTAAACTTTTAGAATACAATTAATATTATATTTTTGTGCTCAGAGAATTAAAAAAAACAATGATTCAAAGAATACAAAGTTTATATCTACTACTCGTAGTTTTAATTACCACTTTAGGAGCTTATTTTTTGAGCCTTTGGGTAACTGAGGCTGGAGAAGAGGTGTTTGCCATAGACAGGTCTTACGTAGGTTTAGCTTTATTATTGAGTTGTATTATGGCATTCTCTACTATATTTCTTTACAAAGACAGAAAACTTCAATTTGTAATGAACAGATTGAACATCATATTAAACTTTATTTTACTAGGATTTTTTGTTTACTGGTCGCTAATCATACCTGGAGAAATGCAAATTTCAGAGAAAGGTATTGGGATGTTTCTTCCTATCATTTCTATCGTTTTACTTGTAATGGCTAATAAAGCCATTAAGAAGGACGAAGCGCTTGTAAAATCTGTAGACCGTTTACGATAAACCTAACATCTTAGTAGTATTAGTGCGTAAGAACCCAGGAGATTTTTCTTCTGGGTTTTTTAGTTATTAGGGCAAATCCCTTTGGGTCGGGCTATTCGCTATAGCTTTTATTCCGCGAAAGCGTCATAAAAGGCTGCCGCTGCTATCCCTTTTGCAAAAAATTATCGCGTTCCTAATTCGATTACTTCTAAGTTTTTAATCTCTGCTTGTTCAATTTCAAACCGAAGCATGGTTCTTACTTGATGAAAACCATGTTTTCCACACGCTCCAGGATTCATGTGTAATAAACCTAACTTTTTGTCGGGCATTACTTTTAAAATGTGAGAATGTCCAGAGATAAAGAGTTTAGGCGGATTTTCTTTAATTTCTTCTTTTATTGCAGGTGAATATTTATTGGGGTATCCACCAATATGAGTGATCCAAACATCAACACCTTCGCACATAAACCTGTTATTTAACGGAAATTCTTTTCGAGCTTCGTGGTTATCAATATTACCAAAAACAGCACGTAAGGGTTTTATTTCTTTTAATTTATCGGTTACATTAAGATCTCCAATATCTCCTGCATGCCAAACTTCATCCGCTTGACGGGCGTACGCTAAAATTCTATCATCTATATAACTGTGGGTGTCGCTTAAAAGTAAAATCTTTTTCAAAATGGATATGGGTTTTCTAAGGTGTAGAAAAATATGTTTAAGTATCTTTGCACGGTAAAAATAAGAATTAAGATTGAAGTATTTTATTGATTTATCTTTTAACGGAAAAGACTTTTTTGGATGGCAAAGACAACCCAATGTTATCACTGTGCAAGAAGTAATTGAAGATAAGTTGAGCATCGCTTTGCAAGAAAATGTTGAAATTGTAGGTGCAGGAAGAACCGATACGGGAGTTCACGCAAAACAAATTTTAGCTCATTTTGAAACACAAAAAAAATTTATTGTTCATGAATTTATTTTCAAGTTAAACACGATGTTGCCACCTAGTATTTCGGTAAATAGGTTATTTGCAGTGCAGCCTAAAGCTCATGCAAGATTTGATGCCATTGCCAGAGAGTATAAATATTACGTAGATACTCAAAAAAATCCCTTTAGTAACGCAACTGCTTACTATATTAAGAAAAATATTGATGTTGAAGCGATGAATGAAGCTGCAAAAATCTTATTGGATTATAAAGACTTTCAATGCTTCTCCAAGGTTAAAACCGATGTGTTTACGTATAATTGTAAGATTTCCTATGCGCATTGGGAGAAGAAAGAGCATCAATTGATATTTACCATTAAAGCCGATCGATTTTTACGAAATATGGTTAGAGCAATTGTAGGAACTTTATTAGAAATAGGCGTGGGTAAAAGAAATATAGAAGACTTGCATCACGTTATTCAAAGCAAGAACCGTTCATTAGCGGGAAAATCAGTAGATGCTAAAGGCTTATTTTTAACACAAGTAGAATACCCAAATTCAATATATTTAAAAAATGGCGAATAAAACAGGAAATGCTTTTGATTTTGGTTTGTTTAGAAGGTTGCTTAAATATACCAATCCTTATAAATGGACATTTTATTTTGTCGCTTTTGCTGCAGTATTACTTTCACTGCTAGGTGTTTTACGTCCTTATTTAACTAAAATTACAATTAACGACAGCATTGTTCCTAAAGATAATGATAACCTTATATTTTATGTAGCTTTAATGCTAGGGGTGCTTGTTTTAGAAGTAATTTTTCAATTTTGTTTTATTTATTTCGCCAATTGGTTAGGGCAAGAAGTAATTAGAGATATACGTGTTAATCTCTTCGATCATATGTTGCAATTTAAAAAGCAATATTATGATCAGTCTGCTGTAGGACGTTTGGTAACCAGAGCGGTAAGTGATATAGAAACGATAGCGAGTATTTTTAGTCAAGGTTTATTTATGATTATAAGTGACTTGCTAAAAATGTTAGTGGTTTTGGTCTTTATGTTTTTTCAAGATTGGAAACTAACCTGTTTAGTTTTAGCGGTACTTCCGTTTATATTATATGCTACGAGAGTATTTCAGCAAAAAATGAAAATTGCTTTTGAAGAAGTAAGAACGCAAGTTTCTAATCTTAATTCTTTTGTTCAGGAACGAATTACGGGTATGAAAATTCTACATATTTTTGGAAGAGAAGCTATAGAATACAAACGTTTTAAAGATATAAACCACAAACACAAAAAAGCGTGGATTAAGACAGTGTGGTATAACTCTATTTTCTTTCCAATTGCTGAAATGTCTAGCTCTATCGCTATTGGTTTAGTCGTTTGGTTTGGAGGTTTACAAATTACTAGCGGAGATACTTTAGACCTGGGTATTATCGTGATGTTTATTCAACTTATTCAGATGTTATTTCGTCCGTTAAGACAAATAGCCGATAAGTTTAACACCTTACAAATGGGTATGGTAGCCGCTAATAGGGTATTTGCAATCTTAGATACCAAGTCTAAAATAGAAAATACTGGTACGCTTACCGCGGAAAATTTAACCGGAGAGATCAAGTTTAAAGATGTCCGCTTTAGCTATATTCAGGGAGAAGAAGTGGTAAAAGGTATTTCTCTGGAAGTTCACGCAGGGGAAACTGTTGCGATTGTTGGGGCTACTGGAGCGGGGAAAAGTACCATTATTAATTTATTAAGTAGATTCTATGAAACCGATAGTGGTGAAATTTCTATAGATAACACTAATATTAAAGAATTTACACTTCGTTCTTTACGGAATGAGATTGCAGTGGTGTTACAAGATGTATTTTTGTTTGCTGATACTATTATGAAAAACATCACTTTAGGTAACCCTGAAATTACCGAAGAAGAGGTAATAGATGCATCCAAGCAAATAGGGGTTCATAATTTTATAGCAACCCTCCCTAACGGTTATCATTACAATGTGAAAGAACGCGGAGTAATGTTATCTAGCGGTCAGCGTCAATTAATAGCATTTTTAAGAGCTTACGTGAGTAACCCATCTATTCTAGTATTAGATGAGGCTACCTCTTCGGTAGATAGTTATAGTGAGCAACTTATGCAAGATGCTACAGATAAAGTAACAAAAGGACGAACATCAATTGTGATTGCTCATCGTCTGGCAACCATAAAAAAAGCAGATAAAATTATAGTAATGGACGCAGGGGAGATTGTAGAGGTAGGAACCCATCAACAATTACTTCAGCAAGAAAAAGGCTATTATAGAAATCTCTATGAAGTGCAATTTATGGAAGAAGAAGTAGGGGAATAATGTTTTACTCTAAATCTTCTCTTAATTTATTACCTAATTCTTCATAGGATTCGAACATCTCAAATGAGCCATTTTTAATATAAGAGGTCTGTCCGGTTTCTTCACTTACTACTAAAGCTAAAGCATCAGTTTTTTCGGTAATTCCAACTGCGGCTCGATGTCTTAATCCAAAACGTAGTGGGATACTTCTATCGTTACTTACGGGTAAAATTACCCGAGTGGCCGTTATTTTATTCTCTTCAATGATTAAAGCTCCATCGTGTAAAGTACTGTTTTTGTAAAATATCGATTCCAAAATGGGTTGATTCAATTCAATATCCATAATGTCACCCGAATTTTTTATAAAATCTAAACTTGTACTTCGCTTAAGAACTATTAAAGCTCCCGTAGAACTTTTTCCCATACTTTCACAAGCTTTAATAATTGATGTAACATCGGTAGTTAGTTCTTTTTCGTCATCTCTTAAAAAACGCAGGTGTTTAATGAGTTTTCTCTTGTTTCCAAAATTGGTAGAACCTACCATTAATAAAAACTTCCTAATTTCTTGCTGAAAGACTACAATAAGAGCAAACATTCCTACTCCAATAAATTGCCCAAGAATGCTGCTTAGCATTTCCATTTGTAAAACCTGAGTTAGTTTCCATGCTAAGTAAACAATTACGATTCCTATAAAGATATTAATTGCAGCACTCCCTTTTACTAATTTGTAAATATAATATAGAAGTATAGCTACCAATAAAATATCAATGATATCGAGAATGCGTAAGTCTAGAAAATTGAAGGTTTCCAAATATTGCTTTTTTGTAAATTTATAAATTTAATCCTAAAGTTGAGCCACCAAGTCAATACATTCTTTGGCTTCTTTTACATCGTGAACCCTTAATAATTTAGCACCTTGTTGTAGAGCTAAAGTGTTTAAAACACTTGTTCCGTTAAGGGCTTCTTTAGCTGAAATCTCTAAAGTTTTATAAATCATAGACTTTCTTGAAAGTCCAGCTAAAACGGGAATTTCGAGCACGTTTAATAAAGAAAGATTTTTGAGTAGTTCAAAGTTTTGTGAAGTAGTTTTAGCAAATCCAAAGCCTGGATCTAAAATAATATCGTGAATCCCAAAACTTCTAGCTTCAGCTACTTTATTAGAGAAATAGTAGATTATATCCTGTAAAAGGTCATCATATTGAGTTAATGATTGCATCGTTTTTGGCGTACCGCGCATGTGCATTAAAATATAGGGAACTTTTAATTCACCTACAGTCTTCATCATTAATTCGTCTAGGCTTCCGCCGGAAATGTCATTAATAATAGCCGCTCCATTATCAATAGCTTTTTTCGCAATTTCACTTCTAAAGGTATCGATAGATAAAATGATATCTGGAAATTCTTTTTGTAAGAGTTCAATTACCGGCATTAGACGTTGCATTTCTTTTTCCGTGGAAACGTCTTCAGCATTGGGACGAGAGCTATATGCGCCAACGTCAATACAAAATGCCCCATCGGTAAGCATTTTTTCGGTTTGCTGAAGAATTTCTCGTTCATTTTTATAAGATCCACCATCATAAAATGAGTCGGGTGTAAGGTTAAGAATCCCCATGATTTTGGGAGTTTCTAGCGAAATAAGCTTTCCGTTGCAATTAATTGTCATATAAAGATAAAATAACTTTGAATAGTTGAAATATTTCTCCGAAATTTACGCAAAATACAGCGTTTTCATGCAAAATACTTCTTTACAATATGATTCGGTCATTTCTAAATGCCGAGAATTGTTTCAACATAAAATGAAAGATTATGGTAGCGCTTGGCGAATTTTACGTTTGCCGTCGTTAACCGATCAAATTTTTATAAAAGCACAACGCATTAGAGGCTTGCAGCAAAATGCTGAGCAGAAAGTTGATGAGGGAGAAATACCAGAATTTATAGGAGTTATTAATTATTGCATCATGGCTTTAATTCAGCAAGAAAATGGGGTGGCGGAGCAACCCGATTTTTCTCTAGAGAAAGCGTTAGAACATTATGATCGTCAGGTGATTGTCATCAAACAATTGATGGAAAATAAAAACCATGATTATGGAGAAGCTTGGCGAGAAATGCGAGTGAGTTCATTAACCGATTTAATTTTACAAAAGCTACTTCGCGTAAAACAAATAGAAAATAATAAAGGAAAAACAACCGTGAGTGAGGGAATCGATGCAAATTATCAAGATATGATTAATTATTCCGTATTCGCCCTTATTCTTCTTAACTTCCACGAATCTTAAAAATAATAATTGTTATGAAAGCATTAGTTGGCTTTGCTAGAGTATTTGTAGGTATACTTTTCATTTTTAGTGGTTTTGTAAAACTCAATGATCCCGTTGGTTTTTCATATAAACTTCAAGAATATTTTAGTCCGGGAGTTTTAGATATTCCTTTCTTAATTCCAGTTGCTTTAGCCTTGGCGGTAATCTTAGTAATTGCCGAAGTAATGCTAGGAGTAACTTTACTTTTAGGGTATTTGAAAAAGTTCACTGTTTGGAGTTTACTGTTAATGATTGCCTTTTTTACTTTTCTAACATTTTATTCTGCTTACTTTAATAAAGTTACCGATTGTGGTTGTTTTGGTGATGCTATCCCCTTAACACCTTGGGAATCTTTTTATAAGGATGTTATTTTAAGTGTATTGATATTAATTTTATTTTTTAATCAAAAATACATTAACCCAATATTTAAACCTGCTTCCCATAAATGGATTGTATTTGTAGTGTTTATTGGATGTTTAGGCTTTGCTTATCATGTTTTAATGCATTTACCTGCAATAGATTTTAGAGCCTATAAAGTGGGGGCAAACATATCTGAAGGAATGAAAATGCCAGCCGATGCTAAGCAAGCAGTATATGATTATAACTGGAAATTTAACGTAGGCGGACAGGAAAAAATAGTAACAACTCAAGGAGCTTATCCATCTGTCGATGGAGAGTTTATAGAAGTTAATACAGAAGTTGTTGAAGAAGGTTATGAACCGCCAATTCACGATTTTTCTTTACAACAAGGAGGAGAAGATTTTACTGAAGAAATTTTAAGTACGCCTAAAGTACTTATGGTATCTGCTTATAATTTATCTAAAAGTGAAAAAGCTGGATGGAGTGCTATTAAAGATGAAATTGCAGCAGCACAACAAAAAGGATACCGTGTTATAGGTTTGTCTGCTTCTGGACCTAATGAAATTAGTAAAATTAAAGATATTTATGGTATCGATATTCCATTTTATTTTGCAGATGAAACGGCTATTAAAACAATAGTGCGTTCTAACCCTGGTTTAGTGACTTTAGAAAAAGGTACTATTATGCAAAAGTTACATTGGAATGATGCTGAAGATCTAGAGATCAAGTAATCTAGATACTTTGGCAAAGTGAAGGATAGAGTTGGTCTGTTTACCAATTGACTTATCTACACGTATTCTTTTGTAATTAGTGATTTTTATAATTATAAGTGAAATCTATACAATCGAATTTTTTTTGTTGCCAAAGATTTTAAACTTTTAAAATGATTTAGGTTGCTAAAATATATCATCTATAAAATAGGCTATGCTTTGCTCACACTGTTTGGTGTGGTAAGTATCATCTTTTTCTTATTTACTGTACTTCCTGGAGACCCTGCACAAATGATGTTAGGCCAAAATGAAAGTGAAGAACAGTTAGAAGCAGTAAGAGCAAAATATGGATTTGATCAGCCTATTTCTGTTCAGTATTTGTATTACATTAATGATTTGTCACCAGTTTCGTTTCATTCCGTAAAGCGAAATGATTATACATATTTAGATGATAACAAGTATAACGCAGTAAAGCTGTTTACTATTTCAGGAACGAGTTTAGCGTTAAAAACACCTTATTTAAGAGAGTCTTTTCAGAAAAATGGGAAGAAAGTATCAACAGTTATTGCAGAAACTTTGCCTAATACATTTGTGCTCGCTTTTACCGCAATTACAATTGCTTTACTTGTCGGAATTTTCTTTGGAATCATTTCAGCGTTACAAAAGGATTCGTGGCTCGATAAAACCATACAAGTTTTGAGTACGGTAGGAATGAGTGTTCCTTCATTTTTTAGCGCTATATTATTTGCTTGGTTTTTTGCATACGTTTTGGGAGAATATACGCATTTAAACACCACCGGAAGTTTATATGAATTAGATGATTTTGGAGAGAAAAATCATCTAATGCTCAAAAATCTTATTTTACCCGCCATTGTTTTAGGGATTCGACCTTTGGCAGTTGTAATACAGCTTATGAGAAATTCTTTATTAGAAGTTTTACAACAGGATTATATACGAACAGCCAAAGCAAAAGGTTTGTCAATGCCCACCATCATTCGTAAGCACGCATTAAAAAACGCGTTAAATCCCGTAATTACAGCGATTTCTGGTTGGTTTGCTTCTATGTTGGCAGGAGCTGTTTTTGTAGAATATATTTTTGGCTGGAATGGTTTGGGAAAAGAAATTGTAAATGCGCTTAATACCTTAGATCTACCCATTATTATGGGATCGGTTTTAATTATTGCGCTTATGTTTATACTTATTAATATTTTTGTAGATATTATTTATGGTTGGTTAGACCCAAAAATCGCCAACACTTAAAAAAGAAATTATGAGAGAAAAAATAGTAGCAGGAAATTGGAAAATGAACTGTGATATACAGGAAATGAAAACTTTACTGAATGATTTAAAAGAGAAAGATTTTAATGATGGAGTAAAAGTAATGGTTGCACCTTCCTTCACCAATCTATATTTAGCTAAAGAAATTTTAAATGATACTAACATAGAAGTTGCAGCGCAGAATATGCACGAAGCAGAAAACGGTGCTTATACAGGAGAGATTTCTGCTCCTATGTTAACCAGTCTTCAGGTAAAAACAGTGATTTTAGGTCATAGCGAACGTAGAAGTATTTTTAATGAAAGTAACGAGTTGTTATCTTCTAAAGTTAAATCCGCTTTAGCGAAAGGTTTGAAAATAATATTTTGCATAGGAGAGGAATTAGAAGCTAGAAAAAATAATAAACACGTAGAGGTGGTTAAAAAACAATTAAGCGATAGCGTTTTTACCTTAACGGAAAAGAAATGGAAATCTATCACTTTAGCATACGAGCCAGTTTGGGCTATTGGAACAGGAGAAACTGCTAGTCCGCAGCAAGCACAAGATATGCACGCCGAGATTAGAAAAATGATAGCAGATACTTATTCTTCCGCTACAGCGGAAAAAGTTTCTATTCTTTACGGCGGAAGCGTAAAGCCCAACAACGCTAAAGAAATATTTGCAATGCAAGATGTCGACGGCGGACTTATTGGCGGAGCAGCGCTTAAAGCCGAAGATTTTACACAAATCATTAATTCCTTTTAATATGACACCTGTATATATTGGTTATTTTTTTAAAGTAGAACCGCTACAACCAGCATCAGATATTTTAATTGCAGAGTTGGGAGAGTTAGGATTTGATAGTTTTGTAGAAACCGAAGAAGGTATTGAAGCTTACATTATTAAAGACCAGCACCAAGAAGCTTTAGTAAAGGAAGTTTCAATCTTAGAGAATGAAAATTTTAAGATTAGTTACACCATTCAAGAGTTTGAACAAGTGAATTGGAATGAAGAATGGGAAAAGAATTTCTCTCCTATTTTGGTTGATGATGTTTGTCAAGTAAGAGCTCCATTTCATCCAAAAAAGGAAATGGAGTATGATATTGTTATCGAACCTAAAATGTCTTTTGGTACTGGACATCATGCCACAACGCATATGATGATTCAGCATATATTAAAAGATGATATGCGAGAAAAAAGTGTACTAGATATGGGTTGCGGTACAGGAGTTTTAGCAATTCTAGCATCAATGAAAGGAGCCACTCCAGTTGAAGCTATAGATATCGATAATTGGTGCTACTTAAATACTTTAGAAAATGTCGAGCGTAACAATTGCTCAACTATAAAAGTAGAAGAGGGAGAAGCTTCTTTACTCCCTGGTAAAAGTTTCGATATTATTATTGCAAATATTAATCGTAATATTTTATTAAATGATTTGCCCGTTTACACGGATTGCTTAGCAGAAAATGGTGAGATTTATTTAAGCGGATTTTACGAAGAGGATTTACCTATTATTACAGAAAAATGTGAAAGTTTAGGCTTAAAACTCGACAATCATTTGGTTCGAAAAAATTGGGTTGCTGTAAAATTTGTTAAATAATTTATTGGGCTAGCTAAATATCTTTAATTTTGTAACGTAGAAAATTGCATATGATGAGCGTACAAGAAGAAGTTTTAGAAGAAGTTAAGACCAAAGAAAAGGTAAATAAACAAAATCAGATTATTGTTTTTAACGATGATGTAAATACATTTGATCACGTAATAGACATGTTAATTGCGACTTGTGATCATGATCCTATACAAGCAGAACAATGTACAATGCTTATACATTATAAAGGTAAGTGTGAAGTGAAAACGGGAGATTATGACGATTTAAAACCGAGATGTAGCAAGTTGCTAGATGCAGGTATAAGTGCAGAAATACAATAATTAAATACTGAAAGTAAATAAAAAAGGTTGACTGTAAAGTCAACCTTTTTTGGTTTAGCTAATCAAATACCTACGTTTACTATTCCATAATTTTTTTCGACTAAAAACGGAGGTGTTTTTCTTTTCTTCGTGATGATTTAAAGTGCTTGAACTTAATTTGTCTAATGCGTTTACTACAGTTTTCATGATGTTCGTTTTAAAAGATTGATATATCTAATAGACGCACGATTGGTACTTTTGTTACAGTACTATGTAAAACAAAGTAGCTTTTAACATATTTTAACACTGTTACACTTGTAAATACTTTTCACTTAAATATTTCCAATAACGTATGGGAACGTGTTGCTGGTGTAGTTTTTTATTAATTCTAGAGCTAATGGTAGTGCTTTTAAAGTAATTTTTCCAAAGCTGTTGAAAGTGTAATTCCTCAGGTTTGAAAAATTCTTCAGAGGAAGAGAGAATATTAGTAGGTAGATCTAAACTTATAATTTCTGTTTTATGAAGATCATAAAAAATACCATAATTTCTTTTTAAATCGTAAATACACCATTTTTGATCGGCATAACGTTTTCTAAAATGCGCTTCATTTAATGGAAGTACATTAAAATCTGGCGCTACTGTCGCAAAGTAAATATTATCTTTTGTAAGCCTAAATCGAACAAAAGCATCCATCCGGTGTTTTTCTCTGCCAATTTTTTTTACGATTTGAGAGATTTCTAATACATACTTATTAGCATAATCTTTAGCTACACTTCTTTTTTCCGTAAAGAGATATTGAGTATAATTGAGAATCAAATCCTCCACACCATTTAATTCACTTAAAAATGCACGATAAATTTGCGAAAAGTCTAAAGCAGATCCCATTTTTATAATTCCCTTCTGTAATCTTGTAGATTTCTCTTGTTGGGTAATCACTTCAATTTCTTTATTGAAAAAGCCTTTTTCATAAGTTGAGATTTTACAAATAGAAACCTTATCAAGTTTATATTCATAAACTTCAAAAATACTGGTGAGTAAACCTTCAAAAGAACCATCATATAAAAAATAAGTCATCTTTTATCCAAATAAATTAAGTTGTTGAGACAGCGTATTTTTATATTTTGTCTGACTAGTCGATAAGATTTTATATTTAATTTGTGCAGGCGTGTAATCTTTAGTTTCAAAATTTCTAGAATTGCAAGTAATAAAGTATTTGGCACGGTTAAGTGCTACGCCCATTTTATGAAGATGTTCCCAATTGAGTTTTCTATATTTCCTTCCGTGAAGGATTTTATAAACCGATTTCATCCCCAAACCAGGTACTCTAGCTAGAAGTTGTTTATCAGCTTTATTAATGTCTATAGGAAAATGATGTAAATTTCGTAGAGCCCAACTTAGTTTAGGATCAATATCACTATCTAAATTAGGATGATTTTTATTTAATAATTCTTCGATTGAAAAACCATAAAACCGCAATAGCCAATCAGTTTGATAAAGCCTATTTTCGCGCAACATAGGGACTTCTGTTCCAATTGCAGGAAGTCGAGAATCATAAGAAATTGGAATGTATCCTGAATAATACACCCGTTTCATATTATATTTTTTATATAAGTATGTGGCCGTATACATAACCTCTGCATCGGTTTCATTGGTTGCACCAACGATCATTTGCGTGCTTTGTCCTGCGGGTGCATATTTAGGTGTCGATTTAATTAACTTTCGCTCAGATTTATATTTCTGAATTTCATTTTTCACCTTATTCATAGGTTGCAAGAAATCCTTTCTATTCTTATCGGGAGCCAAGAGTTTTAATCCTTCTTTAGTGGGGATCTCTATATTTACGGAAAGCCTATCGGCATATAATCCAGCTTCGTACATAAGCTCATCACTTGCACCAGGAATAGATTTTAAGTGGATATATCCATTAAAGTTTTCTTCAAGACGAAGCTTTTTCGCTACTTGAATAAGGCGTTCCATAGTATGATCTGGACTTTTAAAAATACCGGAACTTAAAAACAAACCTTCAATGTAATTTCTGCGATAAAAATTGATGGTAAGATCAACCACTTCTTGCACTTTAAAGGCAGCTCTTTTAATATCATTACTTACACGAGTTACACAGTAGGCACAGTCATAAATACAATAATTGGTCAGTAGTATTTTAAGTAAAGAAACACAGCGACCATCTGGAGTGTAACTATGGCAAATCCCCATGCCTTCGGCATTTCCTAGGCCATTGGTTTTATTTTTTCTATTACTACCACTACTTGAGCAAGAAACATCATACTTTGCAGCATCTGCAAGAATGTTTAACTTATCTTTAATTCTCTCATAATTCATTCTAGGAATTTTTACAAAAATATGGAAATATTCTAATATTTAGGAAATAATACCATTTAAAATTGGATAATATCCTAAAATGTTTCTATATTTGAGTATGGAAACAGCTATCGAGATAAAAAGATTTAAAGAGGTTAGAGAGGAGAACCAATATACTCAAACCGAGTTTGCGGAGCTTTTAGGAGTAAAAAGTTCTACAGCAGATATTGAACGCGGCAGAACTAAACTCTCTGGAACCGTTGTAATGGAGTTGTTAAAGCATTTTGGGATTAATCCCCTTTGGTTATTTGGAGAGAGTAATCAAAAATTACTCCCTTTGCATCAAGTCGATACCATGCCTAAAGTAATTACATTAAATTCTGAAGAGCATGAAAATATTCTCATGGTTAATCAGAAAGCTGCAGCAGGGTATCCTCAAAACGTGCAAGATGTAGATTGGTATAGAAATTTACCAGCTTTTGATATTCCTTTACCGCAGTTTAGAAATGCGACTTATAGAGGCTTTCAGGTAGAAGGAGATAGTATGTTGCCAAATTTAAGACCAGAAGAATGGGTGTTAGCAAAAGCTATTTCTAGCATTACCGAAGCGAGTGACCATAAAATATACGTGGTAGTAATGTATGATACCGTAGTGGTGAAAAAGCTACATAAATTGGGAGATCCTTCCAAAATTAGATTAGTCTCTTTGAATAAAGAGTATCCTCCCTTTGATGTATTAATTTCAGATATTCAAGAGCTATGGCAAGTAAATAGTAAATTAACCTTTAGTTTAGATGAAAATTCAGAAAATAGCATGTTAAGACAACTGCAAGAATCTATGGATGATCTAAAACGACAATTGGGGCAATTGAATAAATAAAAAAAGCGATGAAATTTCATCGCTTTTTTATCTATTAAAGAAAATTGTAACCTAAAATAAAAGAGAGCTGATTGTATGATGCTCCTACATTAGCTGCACTTATTATATCTCTACTAAATACATAATTGATTTCTACAGAAATCTTTTTATTATAGTTATATCCTACACCAAACGCCAAGTTATTAGTAGTTTTATATAACGATATGTCTCTCCCATTAATCGTACTTAAATTGGAGTTAGGATTTGAAAATTGTTGATAATAAGTACCATTTACAAATATACTTGATTGATTATTTATAAAAAAATAATGTCTCAAGCCTGCTTGAAGACCTAAGGAGTTATAAATTATTTTAATATTTTGACTATTGTCAATAAATGTATAATCGTTATTATCTGCAATAAAGAGTTGGGATTCATAATGAGAATAGCTCGGTTCCATTATTACACCCCATTTATTGTTATTAAATGGTAATATGTATTCTAACTCTAAACCTATTCTATAACCAAATTCAAGATCAAATTTTTTATCAATATCATTGAGATAAGTAAATTCAATTGAAGAAAAAGTAGCTCCTGGTCGAATAGTCAACGATAAGTTATTATAATTTTTTTTCTCTAAGTAATAAGGGGTGTAGTTTTCATCTTTACATTTATTATAATCTTCAAAAACTCTTACAAGATTCTTTTTCTTATAAGATAAATTATTGACTCTATTCAAGTCAATAATTTTACATTTCAAATTATTTAATATCTGTTGTTTGAAATAATTGTTCTCTGCAACACTTGGGGTGCCATTGTTACTTTTTTTGATGATGTATTCTTTGAATACTAATTGAGTAATAGTATTAGTAGAAGTTTTAAAAAAATATTTGTTTTTAAAATTTGTACTATTATTAGAATATAAGTTGGCGTCTCCTTCAACCAATAATTCTAAAAATACAGTTTTTTCATTATAATGTGGATTCCTGTCAGTATTTAAATTTTTTAATTGAGTTTTGGAAGTATCAATTTTCACAGTAAACTTTTCAAAAACTTTTGAATTTTCAAAAGCAAATAATTTAGAGTTTTTAATAGAAATAATTTTTTCTTTTGAATTGAAAGACGATTTAAAACTAAAAGATTCAGGAGTATATTTCCAGTCTTTATTTTCAATATATCCCTCTACCTTTTCACCATTATTAGTGAGGTAGTAGCCTTTTTCATATTGAATTTGAGCAAATAATATAGTGTGAAAAGTAAGGAATAGAAGAAGTAAAATTTGTTTCATGTTATGATTTTGGAATGAGTTTTCAATAATAATCAATATTTAATTATTACAAAACTTTTTTATAGTGTCGTAAGCATCTAAATCTTCTAGTTTACAAGATTTACTCCAATCTTTACATGCATCATTTCTCTTATTCAACATTAGATAATGAAATCCTCTTTTGCTATAGAGCTCAGGATTTTCTGAATCTATAAGTAAAGCTTGATTATAACCCTTTATTGATTTTTCAAATCTAGAAAGCATTCTTTGGCAATATCCCTTGTCAATATAATTTCTTATAAAAGATTTGAAGAATTGTAATCATTAATTGCGCTCTATAATTTTCCAACTTTTTTTAAATAACTTCTATTATAATAGGCAATGTAAGATGTATTATCTAGAGAAATACTTTTATTATAGTCTTTCATTGCACCAGATATATCCCTCAATTTTGAATTTTACATTAGCTCTATTTAAATATGCAATAGCGTAAGATGAATCTAATACTATGGCTTGGTCGTAATCTCTTAAAGCTCTATGATACTTTTTTTGTTCATTATACGCAACAGCTCTTTGGTTATACGTGTCTTTTATAAAAGGATTTGCCTATATAGGTTGAGTGTAAGATGAAATAGCTAAAATGATATTTTTTTGTTGGAATGCTTTTAGTCCCTCGTTATAATAATCAATAACAGGTTGAGCTTGACTCCCAAAAGAGAAAATTGTAAGAATTATAAAAAAGAAATTCTTATAATTTCTATGCATGAAAAGTTTTCCAGTTTGCATATTTTTTCTTGTTTATATAATTTGTAAATAAATTAATATAAGCAGAGGTGATGCTTTCGAGAGTATTTTGTGAGGCTGTTGCATAATTCTTTTTAGCAAGTTTTAGGGTGTAATTTTTACTATTGTAAATAGTAGAAATTCCCTTGCCTAAAGAAATTTCGTTTTTTGGGGAGAAAAAATGAGCAGCATAGCCTTCTTCTCTAATTTTAGAGCTTATATTATTTTCATTAGGAACAATTATAGGTTTACCAATTAGACTTGCATTTTGTAATATATCTTTATCATTCAAAATATCTGAAGTAGTGAATAAAGTCATACTTCCATTTTTAATGTATTCAAAATAATTGCTAGTAAAATAATTGACAAACTTTATATTTTGGGGGATATCATTTAAATTTATGAATTCTTCAAGGTCAAAATAATCGGGATTCGTATTTAGTGCGATTTCAATACTTTCTTCATTGATTTTTTTTATAGTACGAAGTAAAAATGAAAGCTCTTGATTAGGATTCGAACCTAAATATGTATTTATTTTTAATAAATCTCTATCTGCATTTAAAAAGTTAGGTTGACTAACTCTTTCCGTCCTTACGTAAGGTGAATGCTTTGCAGGATACTTAGGGTATTCTTTATTAAAACTTTTAAAGTCTTTAAAGTTAGGTAAGGTAACCAAGTTAAACTTTGGTAAGATTTTAAAGATGATATATTTTTTTACTTTAAAAACCTTATTATTAAAATAATCACCAGAAAATGTTGTGTGATTTAGCTCTAGCTTATCAAGATAATTATTTAAGAATAAAATGGAAGGTGTTTTTCTTAACGAAAAGAAACTAGGAATTAAAAATTTAAAAAGAGAAACCCCACTTTTTTTAGACTTATCAGTAAAGTCAACATTAAAGAAAATAGCATCGGGCTTTTCTTTATAAATCATTTTTAAAACTTTATAAGAATTTTTGAAACCTTGAAAACTAGCTTTTGGTATAATTTTCAAGTTGTTTTCAGATAAACTTATAGGAAATTTAGAATTAGTAATTACAACCGTTTCTTTTACATCGCTCGCATTTTGAAAATGATGGATGATGCTTTCTCCAAATTTTTTTGAAATTGGGTTTTGTCTTTTAGAAAAAATGGAAACGATTACTAACTTCATCTACTCAACTTTGCATTAAAAAATTACTGGGGGATGAGAATCAAAAAATAATATAGTAATATTTAATGAATTTTCAATCATAAAAAGTAGCTTAAAAACAAAAAAACCCGTTTAAAAAAAACGGGTTACAATTAAATTTGTGGAGTCGGGGAGACTCGAACTCCCGTCCAAACAAGCAATTCAATAGCTTTCTACACGCTTATCTCTCGTTTATTTTTCGATATGCAGCCGGCCGAAAGCCACCAACTACATACTTACTCTCACTTAAGTTTTAAAACTGCATCAAGACCCTACAGTTTCTAGAGTTACTTTATCGGTGCCTCAATTGTGGTCGCCGTAAATCAAGGCTGCCACGAGACATCTTGGCTCCCTGTCTAACAGGGACTAAGGTATCCTACTATAATTCGGATTACGCAGCCAAGGCGTAGTTATTCTCGCCGTTTAAAAAAGTGTGAAATATGAGATTTACGAGCTGTATCCCAGCGCTCGACGTGCTTACCATTCAATTAGACTCGCTGTCAAAACCAAATCGACCCCAAAAAATTCCGTGTAAACGAAAAAAAGAATAATATTTTGGGCGTTCCGCTAGCTAAAAAAAAGCTATCAGCGGGCTATCTGCTATATCTTTTTAAACTTCTGCCTATGGGCAAAATTTTAAAAAGGATGCCGCTTCTATCCCTAACGCAATAATAAAATTCAAAGAACTACCTACAAAGTAAGGCTGGCAAATATACAATAAAATCATATATTTACGCATCAATTTGATGCAAGTTATAACAACAAAAGCCATACCAGTTTATGAAGATAGGAATCATTAAAGAAAGAAAAACACCACCAGATCGTAGAGTTGTTTTTTCACCTCAAAAACTATCGTTGCTAAAAAAACAATTTCCCGCTTGTGAACTGGTAGTGGAGTCTTCCAATATTAGAATATTCCCAGACGAAGAATATGAAAAATTAGGTTTTCAAATTTCAGAAGATTTAAGTGATTGTGATATCCTCTTAGGGGTTAAAGAAGTGCCTATTGATTCTCTAATCCCTCATAAAAAATATTTTTTCTTTTCCCATACCATCAAAAAGCAACCTTATAATCGGCCACTTTTGCAAGCAGTATTAGATAAAAACATAGAATTATATGACCATGAAGTAATTGTTGATGAGAATAATAGTCGTTTAATAGGTTTTGGTAGATATGCAGGTATTGTAGGAGCTTATAATGGATTTAGAGGATTAGGACTTCGTGATAAGCTATTTGATTTACCTAAAGTCGAAAGTTTACCAGATTATGAGGCAGTAGTAGAGAACCTTCAGCAAATAAAAATCCCTTACATAAAAATAGCATTGAGTGGTTCTGGTAAAGTAGCCTATGGTGCTAAAGAGATTTTGGACCACCTTCATATCAAGAAAGTAAGTATTCATGATTATTTAACCAAATCTTTTAATGAACCGGTTTATACGATGATAGATGTATTGGATTATAATAAGAGAAAAGATGGTAAGCGGTTAGATAGATATGACTTTTACAATTTTCCGGAAGCCTACAAATCAGACTTTATGCGCTTTGCAAAAGTTACCGACTATTTTATAGCAGGACATTTTTATGGGGATGGATCTCCTTATTTCTTTACAAAAGATGACGCTAAAAAAGAAGAATTTAAGATCAATCTTATCGCTGATGTTAGTTGTGATATAGATGGTCCTATAGCGTCGACTATTAGACCTTCAACTATAGCTAATCCTTTTTATGGATATGATCCTCAAACTGAAAGTGAGGTAGAGTTTGATGTAGAAAATGCTATAACGATGATGGCGGTAGATAATTTGCCTTGTGAATTGCCTAAAGATGCAAGTGAAGGTTTTGGAGATATGTTTTTAAAACATGTAATACCTGCTTTTTTTAATGATGATGAGAATGGTATTTTAGACCGAGCTAGAATGACTTTTAATGGCGAACTTACTTCTCGATATTCTTATTTAAAAGATTTCGTAAATGAAAAGTAAGTGTGTTTGTCTCCTTTTCTTGTTTATTCTAACTTCATGTGTTTCTTTAAAAGATAAGGAAAATGCAAAGAACATTGCAATAATGACATATAATATAAAAATGTCGGGAGATAGTGGGCTTAAAAGTTGGACTAATCGTAGCAATCATGTGATTAAACAGATGAAAGAAAAAAGTACAGATGTTTATTTGTTGCAAGAATCCTTAAAACATCAAATAGATGATATCTTGTCTTATTTAAAAAAATACAATTTAGTAGGAATACCAAGAATTGATAATCAATACCTAGGTACTTATAATGCCGTATTATATAATGCTGAAAAACTAGAGGTAAAGGAAGAAAACACCTTTTGGGTTTCTGAGACTCCTTTGTTGGAATCTAAAGGTTGGGATGCATCTAGGGTAAGAATAGTGACTTACGTTTTGTTAGAGAATAAGTTAACCAAGAATAAATTTTATGTTTTTAATGTACATCTAGACCGAGAAGGTTCAAAATCAAAAATAAAAGGAGTGCAATTAATAGATGAATGGATAAAGAAAGTAAATACTCATAATTACCCTGTTGTTATCGGTGGAGATTTTAATTCTAAAGAAAATTCAGAACCTATTGTGTGGTTTAATAATTATTACAATGATACAAAAACAGCAAGTATAACCTCTCCTAAAGGACCTCTAGGTACGTTTAATTATTTTAATAATCGAACCGAAAATCATAAGTATAGATTAGATTACATTTTTGTAAATGAAAATGTAAAGGTAAATTCTTATGAAGTGCTTCAAGATAAGTATGGAGAAATGTACCCCTCAGATCATTACCCAGTTTTTGTTGAATTAACTCTTCTATAATAAAAAAGCTCAGTATAAAAATACTGAGCTTTTTTTGTGAACCTTAATTTTTATTAAAGAGGTTTTAATTCTTAATTTTAAAAATTATTTATCGTTTTTCTAATGCTTACCAAGTTGGTAAGTAACTTTTCAAGATATTTAATGTCTAACATGTTGGCGCCATCACTTTTAGCATTCGCAGGATCAAAATGAGTTTCAATAAATAAACCATCTACATGGTTTACAACTCCAGCTCTTGCAATGGTTTCAATCATATCTGGTCTTCCTCCAGTAACACCACTTGTTTGATTGGGTTGTTGTAGAGAATGGGTCACATCTAAAACCGTGGGAGCAAATTCTCTCATAGTAGGAATTCCTCTAAAATCTACAATCATATCTTGGTAGCCAAACATAGTTCCACGGTCGGTTACCATGACTTGTTCATTATTGCAATCGGTTACTTTTGTTACCGCGTGTTTCATGCTTTCTGGACTCATAAACTGTCCTTTTTTAAGGTTTACTACCTTACCTGTTTCCGCAGCAGCGACAACCAAATTGGTTTGGCGTACCAAAAAAGCCGGTATTTGCAATATATCTACATATTCTGCAGCCATTGCCGCGTCACTTACTTCGTGAATATCGGTTACTGTAGGGACCTGAAATGTTTCTGAAACTTTACGGAGTATTTTCAACGCTTTTTCATCACCAATACCTGTAAAACTATCTATGCGACTACGATTGGCTTTTTTAAAACTTCCTTTAAAAACGTAAGGAATTTCAAGTTTATCGGTAATCGTAATTATTTGTTCTGCAATTCTTAGTGCCATTTCTTCGCTTTCGATGGCACACGGACCTGAGAGCAAGAAGAAGTTATCGGAATTGGTATATCTTATCTGCGGTATTTTATCAAGTTTCATCATTAAAAATTTATAAAGTCAAAGATAATGAAATTATTTACCGTAAGCGGAAGTTAAATATTGTAATAAATAAAAAGGCAATATTATCTCTAATATGGTAATAAAATAAGGTGTTTATTTAACAATAAGTAAAGGGCTTTTTAAACTTTCATCAAATAGCTCTTCGGTGAGACTTCCTATTAAGAGTGAAGAAATATTATTTCCTCCTTTATCTGAAATGATCACTAAATCGGGATGATTATTTTCAATTTCTGCAGCAAATTTTTCGCTTACAGTCTTATCTTTTGCAAAAATTAATTGCCTTTCTTCTGGTGGAGTAAGTATCACTTTCTTAAAAAACCTGTCTGACTTTTGCTGAAGATGCTTTTCAATTTTCTCAATCGCCGTATTGGTTTGAATGTAAGGAGAGAACTGCATAGGTACGTGAAAGACGTGTATAGATTTTAAATAAATATCGAATTTACCTCTATATTGTTCGACGAACTGAAAGGATTTTTTAGAATGCCCTGAAAAGTCTGTTCCTACCCATATATTTTTCAATTCTAATTGTGCAGATTTTGGCACTGAAAGAATATTGCATTTAAGCAATCTAAGAAGTTTTGCAGACACCACTCCCGTACCTTCTTTCACTACTTTATTTCCTATAATTGTAAGATGAATTTGGTATTTATTCACCACATATTCAATTAAAGATTCTGTATTAGAATCTTCAGAAATTAATACTTCCCAGTCTATATTTGCTTTAAATTTTTCTTCAATTTTTTCATTCAGTTCATCTCCAATAAGTTGATCTAAATTTATTTCGCTGAGCTCTTTCTCGAATAATTCTGAAATTTCATATTTTTTAATGTTATGCACAAAATAGACTTTGCTGACTTCTAATTTTTCAGACAAAAAAGCGCTGTATTCTATTAAATGATTATCAATGGAAGATAAGTCTAAGGCTACTAAAATATTTTTAACACTTTCCATTACGATTCTTTTTTATTTCTACGTTCAACAATATCTTTTACTACTCCTTCATAGTCATCCATTTGTTTTTCAGATTTCTTCTTTTCTAATTTTATATAATCTTCTTTCAAACCTTTATAAAGTGAGTAACACATTACTAGAAGAATGAGGGCAAAGGGTAAACCAGTTACGATGGTTGCTGTTTGCAAAGCTTCAAGACCGCCTCCAATAAGTAGAACTGCAGCAACTGTACCTTCGGTGACTGCCCAAAATATGCGTTGACCCACTGGTGCATCTATTTTACCTCCAGATGTTAAACTGTCTATTACTAATGAACCTGAATCTGAAGAGGTGATAAAGAAACCAGCAATAAGGACAATTGCAACTATGTTAATAATCATTGAAAACGGGTAATCTTCAAAAAAAACAAATAAAGCTGTAGCTATATCATCTTGTACAGCCATGACAATATTTGAGTCACCTCCTAATGCTTGTTGTATAGAAACACTTCCGAAAGCAGACATCCAAAAGAAAGTGACTAGTGATGGTACGAGTAAGACTCCAAGAATAAATTCTCTAATTGTTCTACCTTTAGAGATTCTGGCAATAAACATTCCCACAAAAGGAGACCAGCCAATCCACCAGCCCCAGTAAAATACTGTCCAATCATTTTGCCAACTTGTACTACTGTAAGTTTCACTCCAGGTGGAAATTTTTAAGAAGTTGAAGAAATAACTTCCCGTATTCTCCACAAAAGATCTAAAAATAAATAAAGTAGGCCCTAAGACTAATGCTAATAGTAAAAGCACAACGGCTATTCTCATATTCCATTCGCTTAAAATTTTCACACCCTTATCAACCCCTAACACTACAGATGTAGTCGCAATTAAAGTTACCCCGGCAATTAATAAAACTTGAGTTAGCGTACCATCGGAAACACCGAATACATGATTTAATCCACTGGCTATTTGCTGAACTCCAAATCCTAAAGAGGTAGCTAAACCAAAAAGAGTAGCGAGAACTGCGAAAACATCAATGATATCTCCGATTCTTCCATGAATTTTATCACCTAAAAAAGGATAAAAGATAGATCGTATGGTAAGAGGTAGTCCCCTTGAATATGTGAAATAGGATAATGCTAACCCTACTAATGCGTAGACAGCCCAAGCATGAAAACCCCAATGTAAAAAGGTGAAATTCATTGCTTCTTGTGCTGCAGCTACGGTATTAGGTTCTGCTGTGGGGGGATTTCCAAGATGTTTTATCGGTTCTGCAACTCCAAAGAAAAGTAATCCAATTCCCATACCAGCACTAAAGAGCATAGCGAACCATGACATATTTTTAAATTCAGGCTTTGCATTTTGGCCGCCAATTCTAAGTTTTCCGAATTTACCTAACGCGAGATAAACTAAGAATATTAAAAATAAGTTGATGGTTAGTATAAAAAACCAGTCTGCGTTTTCAGCCACCGCATGCTGAATATTAGCAAAAGCCGTTTCTGCTTTCTTTTCAAATATAATTGTAAGAGTAATACTGACAACTATGAAAATAACCGATGTAAAAAAAACGGGTCCGTTTACATCCAATCCAAAAATTGATTTTTTCTCGTCGCTTCGCGTAACTTTTTTAGCCATAAAATAATTTGATTAAAAGTAGTATCCTACATTTATATTGAATCGAGCTTCCCATTTTGCTCCTGGAGTTCCTGTAGAAAAGTCATCTACAAAGTTGCCCCCCAGCCAAGAGTGATTATACCCTGCGGCATAATCAACAAAAGTAAGTAAATTCCCAGCGGTAATTTTAAAACCAACTACATTCATTATAGAAGAGTCAAATTCTTTCTTCTGTTTTTGCATCCACCCAAAATCATTATAAGCTTCAATTTTTTCAAAAGGCCCCCAGTTAATATCAAATTTTCTAGAAGCAGATAGGGTATAAATGTTAAAGTTGGAGGCAACTTCGTAGGGTATTCCATATGCTCCCATTTGTATTCTGTCGTCAGATAAACCTTCTCCATTTTTAGGGTTATGAGCTACATTGTTAAGACTTATTTTAAAATTCCATTGGTGGTAGTAAACTTCATAATGAAGAGCGAAAGCATAATGGTTTCCATTTTCTTTAGTATCTAAATTATAAAGTTGTCCAGCTTGCGCAGAAATACCTAATCGGTGGTCTACATGGCCGCCAAATTTCCATACAAAATTACCGTTTAGTTGATTGGTTTCCTTATTTCTTCCCACCACATCGTATGCATATCTACTAGAATCGTGTTCTTCACCACCAACAAATTGCATTTCTTCAGCATTTTTAAAGAAAGCAAAAGCGTACTCAAAAGTTTCGTCCTCATGAACATATTTTAACCCCATATCATGATCGTCCTCTAGTCCCACGTAATAAGTGATATTAAAAAACCAGTTGTTAGAATTATATTGCTGAATTCCGAAAGGGACATAAACTAATCCAGCTTGTATTTGATCTTGTGGGTTAAAATGATAAGCGATCCATCCATTTTTTAAAAAACTACCGCCAAAGGCTTCGGAATAAAATCTGTATTCTGCGTTTAAGGACAATTTTTTATAGGAAGCTTTAGGTTTTATAGCGATCATATCATACCCAAACTCGCCACCTTTAGCTTTTTGTTCGGCCTTCCAAGAAGAATTGATGTAATTAAAACGTACGGCCCCGTGAAGTTCTAGTTTTGGTTTTTCTTTTTCTTCTGCAACTTTGTCTTGACCGAAGCTTAAAAAGGGGGTTGCAAACAAAATAATGCCTAAAGAAAAAGATAAGAAATGAGTAATTTTCGACATTCTATATAGATTTTTCAGATGGGTTATTTTGGAAAATTAAGTTGAAAAATCTTAAAGTCGCTGGAATTGACCGAAATTTAATAATAATTTAGAGTTTATTTATATTTGTAACAAAATGAGCTATCTTTTAAAACTGTCTCCCTTTTAAGTTTTTTATTACTTAATTTACTGTTTCGCTTCCTTATTTATTTAACCGAAAAGTAACATTTTTAGGTTTTAATAAAGAAAATAATAGAAAGAGATTGACTTAGGGTGAAGTAAATGAAGATTTCTTATTCAAAGCCCAATTTGACTAATAATTAAGGTTTTACTGTTAAAATTTTACGTTTCTATCACCGTAATATTATATTTTTGGGTTATAGCTTTATTATCAGAAAATTAAACGTACATTTGCAGCCTTTTAAAAAGGGCTTTTTATGACAGCAATCAAAAACATTGCAATTATTGCACACGTTGACCACGGTAAAACTACTTTGGTTGATAAAATTATGTACCACTGCCGTTTATTCCGTGAAAACGAGAATACCGGCGATCTTATTTTAGATAATAATGATCTTGAAAGAGAACGTGGTATTACTATTACCTCTAAAAACGTATCTGTAGTATATAAGGATACAAAAATTAATATTATTGATACTCCTGGTCACGCCGATTTTGGTGGAGAGGTAGAGCGTGTTTTAAATATGGCCGATGGTGTTCTATTGTTAGTAGATGCTTTTGAAGGTCCTATGCCACAAACTCGTTTTGTATTGCAAAAAGCGATTGACTTAGGTCTTAAGCCTTGTGTGGTTATCAATAAAGTTGATAAAGAAAACTGTACTCCAGACGAGGTACATGAGAAAGTTTTTGACTTAATGTTTGAGTTAGGAGCAGAAGAGTGGCAGTTAGATTTCCCATCAGTTTACGGTTCAGCTAAAAACAACTGGATGAGTGATGATTGGAGAAACGAAACAGAAAATATTGAGCCTTTACTTGATATGGTAATGGAGCACATTCCTTCTCCGAAAATTGAGGAAGGAACAACTCAAATGTTAATTACTTCGTTAGACTTTTCTTCGTTTACGGGAAGAATTGCTATTGGACGTTTACAAAGAGGAAGTCTAAAAGAAGGAATGCAAGTTTCTTTGGTGAAAAGAGATGGAAGCATTGTAAAAACTAAAATTAAAGAACTTCATACTTTTGAAGGTCTAGGAAGGAGAAAAGTAGAAGAAGTACAAGCTGGTGATATTTGTGCAATTGTAGGATTAGAAGGTTTTGAGATTGGTGATACTGTTGCCGATATTGAAAATCCTGAGGGTCTTAAAACTATTGCTATAGATGAGCCTACGATGAGTATGTTATTTACCATTAACGATTCGCCTTTCTTCGGAAAAGATGGAAAGTTTGTAACTTCTAGACATATTAAAGATCGTTTAAATAAAGAATTAGAAAAGAATTTAGCACTTCGCGTTAACGAAACAGATAGTGCCGATAAATTTTTAGTTTACGGTCGTGGAGTACTTCACTTATCAGTTTTAATTGAAACGATGAGAAGAGAAGGTTATGAACTTCAAATTGGTCAGCCACAAGTAATCATTAAGGAAATTGATGGTGTAAAATGTGAACCAGTTGAAGAGTTGACTATAGATTTACCAGAATCTGTTTCAGGTAAAGCTGTTGAAATGGTGACCATGAGAAAAGGGGAAATGTTGAGCATGGAAGCTAAAGGCGAGCGTATGGTTTGCGAGTTTATTATTCCGTCAAGAGGAATTATAGGTTTACGTAACCAATTGTTAACCGCTACTGCTGGAGAAGCTATTATGGCTCACCGTTATAAAGAATACCAACCTTTAAAAGGAGGAATCCCAGAACGTTTAAATGGTTCTTTGGTTTCTATGGAAAAAGGTTCGGCAATACCTTACTCTATCGATAAATTACAAGATAGAGGTAAGTTCTTTGTAGATCCGGGTGAAGATATTTACGAAGGTCAGGTTATTGGTGAAAATTCTCGCCAAGATGATATGGCAGTGAACATCACTAAAACTAAGAAGCTTTCTAACGTACGTTCTTCTGGAGCAGATGATAAAGCGAAAATTGTTCCTGCAATTAAGTTTAGCTTAGAAGAAGCATTAGAATACATTCAAAAAGATGAATACGTAGAAGTAACTCCTAACCACTTAAGGTTAAGAAAAATTTACTTAACGGAAAATGAGCGTAAACGTAATAAGATTATATAATTCTTTACGGAATTAAATAAAACCCCAAGCCTTGTGTTTGGGGTTTTTCTTTTATAAAAGCTTCTGTAATGATTTATCTTCATTATTGTATCTTCGTAACCTTAACAATTATAATAAGCTTCAATTTTGATAAAACTGTTTAGGTATCTTAACTCATCTAAATGCGTCCGAAATTTATAAACTATATAAAAGAAAATCCTTTATTAAAAATAACTTCACTAAACAGCGGAGCTATTTTAATGAAAATGATAACAGGTTTAATTATTTCTAAGCTTACGGCCTATTTTTTAGGACCAGTAGGTATTGCACTCATAGGAAACTTAAGAAATGGTCAAAACTTAATTAATACTATAGCCTCTTCGGGAATACAAAAAGGAGTAGTAAGCCATATAGCGAAGAGTAGAGAAAAGAAAAAACTATTACAAATACTAACTAATACTTTTTTTAGTGTAGGCTTATTAGTAAGTATAGTCGTTAGTATACTTCTTATAGTGTTTAATGATGAGGTTTCACAATATATTTTTCAAACCAAGGAGTATGCGTGGATAGTAAATCTAATAGCATTTAGTCTTCCTATAAATACACTTAACCTTTTTGTTTTATCTATACTTCAAGGCCTATCGGCTTTTAAAAAAGTGATTTCTATAAATATAATTACGAGTATTTTCAATTTAGTTTTATTCTCAATATTGTTATATTTTCTAGAGCTTGAAGGTGCATTTGTGACTGTTATTTTACTTTCTACTTTTCAATTTATTTTTACTCTTTTTTACGCCAGACCTTATAATTATCTTCTTAAAAATTTGAAACTTTTTTATTTCCCCAAAAAGATAGTTTCTAGTTTATCTAAATATGGATTAATGACTTTAATCTCTAGTATAACGTTTCCATTAGTTTACTTAGGTGTTAGGAGAGAAATTATGGTAGTATTGTCAACTACAGATGCAGGTTATTGGGAAGCTATGAGTAGACTGTCTTCTCATTACATTCTTCTTATGGTTTCAATAATCAATCTCTATGTGTTGCCAAAATTATCTGCAGCTAATAGTAAAAATACGTTTAGGGAAACCGTATTGGAATTTTATAAATTAATTATTCCGTTTTATGGAATAGGTTTAATTGTTATATATGTTCTGAGATATTACATTTTAAGGATAGTTTATTCTCTAGAATTTTTACCTGTTCAAGATTTATTTTTAGGTCAATTGATAGGTGACTTTTTTTATATATTAGCATTGGTCATGACCTATCAAATGCATGCTCAAAGACAAGTAAAAAGATTTATTGCAACCGATTTATTTAAAGCCCTAGGTTTTTATCTATTCAGTATTTATTTTTTAAAGCTTTTAGGTATTGAGGGTGTTGTTTATGCACACGCTTTAATCAACATCTTATACTTTTTACTCATACTATTTATTTATAGAAAGGATTTGTTTAATTTAAAATATGTAAAAAATTATACAAAAGGCTCTAATAGTTAAGTATTAACTAGACTTTTAAAAATACTATATATACGATCAAATATATATTATATTAGCAATTTACGTTTAAAGAATAGAGTGGATTTCGCATGATGAAACAAATAAGTCAAGAAAGGGTTCGAGTATTAAAAATTTATCTTTTTTTTTGGTTGCTACCTATTGTTTTATCTTTTTTCTATGAACTTTATTTTTCAGAGCTAACTAAAGATAGAATAAAGAATGTGATTGAAAATACGGTTTTTGCAGGAATGTTGTTGTTAACCGTACCGTTTTTTAAAAATGCTAAAGTTCAAAAGTTTTTACTTTTATTTTATTATGTAGCTTTTTTGCTTTTTCTGTTTTTAGAAACTAGCTTTTTTAAAGTTTTTTCAGCCATATTTAGCGCATCAACAATTTTCATCCTTTTAGAGACGAATATAGCTGAAGCTAAAGAGTTTTTACAATTTTACTTAGGCTTACCTATAATTTTTTATTTTGTGTGCTTAGTGCTTTTTGGAATTGGTTTTTACAAGTTCAGGAACAAATGGTTTAAACCAATATTTATTATCAAAAAGATAAGATTGATTTTAGTTATTCCTCTCTTTTTATCTCTTTGCCTTCTAAGTTGTACGAATTTGATAAAATTTAACTTTCCTTATGCTCTATGTGAAGCCTCATTGAGTTATTGGTCAGAGCAACAGAAAATCGCGTCTTACGATATAGATAAAAAAGAAGGTGAATTTTCTAACGTCAAACATCTCTCAAAAAATAAAAAGGCAATATATGTATTGGTTATTGGGGAGTCTACAACTCGAAGTCATTTAGGAGTTTACGGGCATTACCGGGAAAATACTCCCAATTTAACGGCTTTGAGGGACGAATTATTTATCTATGATAATGTAATCAGTCCGCATGCATATAGTATAGGCTCTCTAAAAAAAATTTTAACACTGAACAATTTTGAACAATCTTCCGAATCATCTATTGTTCAACTTTTTAATCAAGCTGGCTTTAAAACCTTTTGGCTGTCTAATCAGCGTCCAATTGGTTACTCCGAAAGTCTAATAACCAAAGCTTCCAAGGCAGCAGATGTTTATCATTATACAAATACAGCCAAAACAAGTTTTGTTACTCCTTATGATGAAATTCTATTTCCTCACTTAGAAGAAGCTTTAAATGACCCTTCAGATAAAAAGTTTATTGTACTTCATATTTTAGGGACTCACCTTAGGTATAAAGATAGGTTTCCTAAAGATTTTGAAAAGTTTACTACAAAACCTAGAAGTAAATTTAATTCAGATTTAGCATTGAAAAGAAGAAATAATTATGACAATGCTGTTTTATATAATGATTATTTTGTTTCAGAAGTTATTTCAAAAGTGAAAGATAAATTAGAAGAAAGTTATGTTATTTATATTTCTGATCATGGAGAAGAGCTATACGGTGTAAGAGATTTCGCAGGCCATCTAGATGATAATCCAACAAAAACGATGTTCGAAATACCGTTTATATTATGGAAGTCTGAAAAATTTATAGAAAATCGTAATCTCTCATTTGAGTCGAATAGGCCATATGTTTTAGATGATTTTATACACAGTTTGTCAGATTTATCTAAGATTAAATTTGACGAATTGGAATTACAAAAAAGTATCTTTTCAGAGGAATTTAAATTTAAAAAACGAATCGTAGGTATGGGTATTGATTTTGATAATTATGATTGGAAAGCCAATGAAACTATAAAAACAGAATAGTATGGAGGCTAAAAAACATATATCATATGGTATTAATGATATCGAGATTTTAATCTCTACGATGAATCGGAAATCATTAGATTTTTTACGCAAAATGTTTAAAAATAATGATTTATCTAAGTACTCAATTTTGATTATAAATCAGACTACGGAGGATTGTGTGCTAACTTCTAACTCTAAAAATATTAGAGTCATCAATACTCATGAAACTGGATTGCCACAAAGCAGGAATATGGCTATAAAACATGCTGTAAATAAAATTTGCTTAGTAGCTGATGATGATGTGGTGTATAAAGCTGGCTTTGAGAAAAAGATATTATCTGCTTATAATGAATTTAATGAAGCTACGGTAATCACCTTTAAAATGTTAAATGAAGATGGTGAAGAATATCAAGATTATAAAGACTTTAGTTTTCTACATACACAAAAATCTATTGTAAAAGTAAATGGAGTTGTTATCAGTTTTAATCTTGAACGATTAAAAAGTAAAAATATCTTATACAATAATCATTTTGGTATTGGTTCTACTTTTGAATGTGCTAATGAATATGTTTTCATGAAAAATGTGTTAGCAGCAAAGGCTAAAGCCTATTTTGTTCCTAAGACTATACTTGTGCATCCTAATTTTAGCACAGGTAGTTTTGGTGAAAACGATAAAGTCATTAAGGCTAGAAGTGCTTTTCACTATAAATATTATGGGGTCTTAGCATATTTATGGGTGTTTAAGTATGTGCGGTTTTTGTATTTAAGTAACCGAATTTCATTTAAAGAAATCCTACCTAAAGTTAAGGTGGGGTTTTCAGGAATTGCCACCTACAAAATCTTACTAAAAAAAGGTTTGGAAAAAAGATACTAAAGGAAACGTTCTACCTAAAAGCTGTCAAATAAATTCCTTTTTTAATAAGCAATAGTTGAAATTTCTTTAAACCTATCAAGGCAGAATTAGGAAGCTTTAATAAGAAACGTTGTTTGGCGTTGAGAGATTCGGGGTCAATTACTTTTAAAAACTTATTTAAAACCTCAGTATCATTATGATATTTACAATGTATTGCTACAGCATATCGATTTAGGTCTAGGTATTTTTTAAAAGATGCATTTGTGTGTTCAGCTTCTTTATATGAATTTAGAAATTCATACTTAACCTTTCTTAGTTGTTTTTTAGATAGGCTGTTAGGTACGGTTTTGTCGTAACACGCAGTAACAGCAGGATTAAAAACTATCATCTTTTGCAAAGCAAATCTAATCCATAAATCAATATCTTGTCCAGAAGAAATGGTGGTATTAAAACTACCAATATCTAAGAAAGATTGTTTTGTGAAAGCAACTCCCGAAGTCATAGCCAACGGATGAATTATACTTGCTTTAAAGTAATCTTCAACAAGTTGGATTTTATGTTGTTCTTGTAAATTATATGTGGCGTTATGTGTGTAATTTTCTCGTAATTTTAACTTATATGCATTACAAAAAAATGAAGATTGAGGAAATAGCTTTATACTTTTATAGAACTCATTTAAATGATTATTATTCCAAGTATCATCAGCGTCAATTAGTGCAATATATTCGCTGTTAGATTTACTAATTCCAAAATTTCTTGCTGAAGATGCTCCGCTGTTTTTTTGCTGAAATAACTTAATTCTTGGGTCAGTGAAGCTCTTAACTACAGAGAAGCTAGCATCTGTAGAACCGTCATCCACAATAATCACTTCAAAATCTTCAAAATTTTGTGATAGAACACTTTCCAAGGTTTTTTTGACTTGAACTTCTTTATTATATAAAGGAATAACGACAGAGAAAAAAGGCATATTCAATTTATTTAGAAAGGGTTAAAGTTTTTAATTTATGAGCAATTTGTTTTGCTGCATTTAAATTTTCATCAATAATATGTCCTTTAATTAAGTGATTCGTAAAGAGTTCATAAAGATAATTATCTAATTTATTTTCTTCTGCGGAAAAGTGAAGTACTTCTTTTAATAATTCTTTTAATTCATTTTTATGCTGAAGCTTTAAACATATTCCGCTTCGATCGTAATAAGAATTTCCCAACGCAAGTACAGGTTTACCTTTTATTATAGCTTCTAAGCCTACAGTTGAATTATTTACAATAACCGCATGGGTTTTTTTTAAAACTTCGTCAAAACTTTTGTTGGTATCAATATAAATATCAGGTTGCGTAGAGATAAATTCATAAAATTCTTCTGCGTATTTTTTCTTATATAAAGGATGCTCCCTAACTATCAAAATACTGTCTTCAGGAAGATGGGTATAAACGTCTTTTAAAATTTGAGTATGACTGCTGTAAAACGGACTGTGGTGCGTAAGGTTAACATCAAAAGGAACTTGACAAATTAATAGAAATACATTTTTTTCTTTTTCAACAAGTTTGAGGTCCTTTAATAAATGTGCTTTTTTATATGTTTTTGTCGCAGGATTTTTTAAGTCTGGAGGTAATAAAACGGTATGTTGAATCAAAAACTCTAATATATGATCAAATCCTCTGTAGAACGGGAGCCGGTTGTATTTTTTATCTTTTACTCTATTTATAAACTGATTTATTTTTTCCTTCTTAAAACTACGATTTTCTGTAATTTCAGGCTGGTAACCAGCAATTGAAGCATTTGCATTAACGCCTTTAGTATCAAAAAAAGTAGTCTTGTACGGACCTTGTTCTATAAAGTAAGTCTTGATGTCTTTTCTTTTGGCAATGATTTTGGTAATGTCTATAAGTAATCTAGAATCACCTATAAGAAGAATTACATCTGGGGAGGTAGTTGTTTTTTTATCAATAAAATTAATATATTCTATCGCCTGCAGGAGAAGTGATTCTCTTTTTATATTCTTGTTTAATTTAATTTGATATTCGATTAACCTATCTAAATCAAATTCTCTATAAACTGGTTTTTTTTGCGAAAGTATTGAAGCATATTTTCTTCTGTTTTTATGAGCACTAAGCCAACATTTAAAAGAAGCTAGTGTAGAGGTAACTCCTCTAAATAAACTGTAAAAATACCCACTAGGGTAAAGGCTTAATATTTCAAACTGAGTAGATGGAGTTGTTTTTTTTAACTCTTTTTCTATGCCTATAAAAAAACGAGAAAATTTATCATAATAGCTTATACATAAAACTTTCATTATAAATTATGCAGTTTTCTGTACTACTTCAAATACTTTTTGTCCGTCGCATTTCAATGTTTTTGATGGGTATTTCAAGAGAAGTGCATAATCGTGTGTAGCCATAAGTATGGTGTTACCGTTACGGTTAATTTCTTGTAAAACCTCCATGACTTCAACAGAAGTTTGCGGATCTAAATTTCCTGTAGGCTCATCGGCTAAAATCAACTCAGGGTCATTTAATAACGCACGCGCTATGGCAATACGTTGTTGCTCACCACCAGAAAGCTGATAAGGGTATTTAAAGTTTTTAGTTTTCATCCCCACTTTATCTAAAACCTGATCGATTTTGCTTTCCATCGCTTTTTTCTCCTTCCAACCCGTAGCTTTTAAAACAAACATAAGATTGTCTTTAATCGTACGATCATTCAATAATTTGAAATCTTGAAAGACTACACCCAATTTTCTTCTTAAAAATGGGATGTTTTTTTCTTTTAGTTGTCTTAAGTCAAAGCCTACGATACTCCCTTCTCCCTCTTTTAGTGGAATATCTCCGTAAAGCGTTTTCATAAAACTACTTTTACCAGTACCTGTTTTTCCGATAAGGTAAACAAAATCACCTTCATTAATTTCTACGTTCACATCAGAAAGAATAAGATTTTCTCTTTGGTAAACCGCAGCATTCTTGAGTTCTAAAATAGGGTTTGACATACTAAAAGTTTTAAGGCTTAAAGGTAATTGAATATTTGTAAAGAAAAAACAAGGCTCAAAAATCTATCTAAGAAGATTTGTTTAACATTAACATAATTATCACAACAAAGTTTCGTTATCAAAATAGCAATTCCACTATATTTGATCCATTAAATAATAATTAAATTTAGCTGCATGTTAAAGAAAATAAGTCTTTGTTTGGCCTTAACGGCAAGTATTTCGGTACCAGTAATGAGTCAGCAAACCGCCATATACACGAACGATTTTGCAGATTACAATAGAGCTATGGTGCTTTTTGAAAACAACCAGTACAAAGCAGCTCAAACTTTATTTCAAAAAGTAGAGCAAGAAGTAAGTAGCTTAGAGCTCAAAGCCGATTGTGCTTATTACGTTGCTATTTGTGCCGTAAGATTAAACCAATCTAATGCCGATGCTTTGATGGAGGATTTTGTAAATGAACATCCTACGAGCACCAAGCGTAATTCTGCTTATATAAATGTAGCAAATTATTATTTTAATAATGGCGATTATAATAGAGCAAGACAATGGTATGAAAAAGTAGATACTGCAGGTCTTTCTAGAGCAGAGCAGCAAGAATTTAATTTTAATAACGGTTATGCTTATTTTAAAGCAGGGAGAAAAAAAGAAGCTAAGACGTACTTTAATAGAGTAAGAGACAGTAAGGAATATGGTTCTCAAGCTAAATATTACCTTGGGTTTATTGCTTATGAAGGCGACGATTACCAAGAGGCAAACGATATGTTTGAGGAGGTAAAAGGGGATGGGAGGTTAGATAAATCTCTTTCTTACTTTCAGAGTGATATGAACTTTAAGCTAGGAAAATTCGAGAAAGCGATAGAATTAGGGAAAGCTCAATTAGATCGTTCTAACCGTCAAGAAAAATCTGAGCTTAATAAAATCATAGGAGAAAGTTATTTTAATTTAGAACAATACGACCAGGCTATTCCTTATTTAAAAGAATATCAAGGTAAGCGCGGTAAATGGAATAATACCGATTATTACCAATTAGGGTATGCTTATTATAAACAAGGAGAATATCAAAATGCGATCAATGAGTTTAATAAAATTATTGATGGCCAAAATCACGTGGCACAAAACGCCTATTACCATCTAGCAGAATCTTATGTAGAGTTAAACCAAAAGCAACAAGCATTGAATGCGTTTAAGAATGCTTCGGAAATGAATTTTGATGAAAAAATTCAGGAAGATGCTGCTTTAAATTATGCTAAATTGAGTTACGAGATTGGGAATAACTACAAAAGCATTCCAGAAGTACTTACCGCTTTTTTAGAAAAATACCCTAATAATTCCGCTACGACGGAAATAGAAAAACTTTTAATAGACTCTTACATTACTTCTAAAAACTACCAAAAAGCACTTAGCATTTTAGAAGGAAGTAACAAGTATAACGACAAGCTGGTTTATCAAAAAATAGCTTATTATAGAGCAACAGAGTTATATAATGAAGGAAATTATTCGGCAGCTTTAGTACATTTTAATAAGTCGCTTAAAGAAAGAAACGATGCCGCTTTTACTGCAAAAGCCACCTATTGGAAAGCAGAAAGTGATTATAATTTAGAAAATTACCAGTCGGCATTAATTGGCTACAAAGAGTTTATGGGAATGACCGCAGCCAAACCAACTGAAGAGTTTAAAGCTATAGATTATAACATTGGGTATGTGTATTTTAAAAAGAAAGAATATGCCAATGCGATTAGTCATTTTAACGCTTACGCGGAAAAAAACAATATTCCGTTAACTCAAAAAAATGATGCTTACCTAAGATTGGGAGACAGTCATTTTGTAACGAGTAATTATTGGCCAGCGATGGAAGCTTACAACAAATCGATTGCTTTAAAAGGAATTGATTCTGATTACGCTTATTTCCAAAAAGCCATCAGTTATGGTTTTGTAAATAAAAACCAAGATAAAATTAGAGATTTAGAAAGCTTTGTTTCAAAATACCCAAAGAGTATTTACAAAGATGATGCTCTTTACGAATTAGGAAACACCTACGTGGCTGAAGAAAATTCCGCGGCAGCGTTAAAAGCGTACGATAGATTACAAAGTGAAACCCCATCTAGCTCCTTTGTTTCTAAATCATTATTGAAACAAGGATTAATTTTCTATAACGGAAATGAAAGCGATAAAGCCTTAACTAAATTCAAAAAAGTAGTTGCAGATTATCCAAACACTAATGAAGCGGTACAAGCGGTAAAAACGGCGAGAGGTATTTATGTAGACTTAGGTAGAACCGATGAATATGCTAGTTGGGTGCAGAATTTAGATTTTGTTGAGGTAGCCGATTCTGATATCGATAATGCTACTTACGAGGCGGCAGAACAACAGTTTATTCAAAATAATACTAATCCTGCTATAAAAGGTTTTGAAAAGTATTTACAAGAGTTTCCTAACGGACTTCACGCGACTTCGGCCAACTTTTACTTAGCTCAATTGCAATTTAAAACCGATAAGAAAGCAGAAGCTGCGCCGCATTACAATTATGTGATTCAGCAACCAAGAAGTGAGTTTACTGAGCAAGCTTTGGCAAGATTATCTCAAATTTATTTAGAGCAAAAAAATTATCAAAAAGCAATTCCAGTTTTAAAACGTTTAGAAACCGAGGCAGATTTTCCTCAAAACATCACATTTGCACAATCTAACCTAATGAAATCTTACTATCAACAAGAAGATTATGCACAAACCATTGTATATGCAGAGCGTGTTTTACAAAATGGAAAGATAGAAAATCAAGTAAAAAGTGATGCGCAAGTGTTTATTGCAAGATCTGCGATTAAAACGGGAGACGAAACCCGAGCTAAAAGCGCTTACCAAGAAGTTCAAAAAATTGCCAAAGGTGAACTAGCAGCCGAGGCACAATATTACGAGGCTTATTTCTTAAATAAAGAAGGGAAGTTTAAAGCCTCAAATGAATCTGTACAGGTTATGGCAAAAGAATATTCTGGTTATAAGAAGTATTCTTATAAAGGTTTATTATTAATGTCTAAAAACTTTTATGATGCAGAACCACCTTACAAAGACCCATACCAAGCAACAGTTGTTTTAGAAAATATTATTACTGGTGTTAAGGGTTACCCTGAAATTGTAGAGGAAGCTAAAGCGGAATTGATTCGTATTAAAACTGAAGAAGCTAAAACCAATTCTTCTGTAGAAACCAACCCAAACTAATTTTAAACTCAAACTAATCTTTCTTATATGCAACGCATTTCATTAAGTAAAGTATTTTTATACAGTATCGCTTTTTTATTCACAGGAGTAGCTTTTGCTCAAGAAGATGAAGAAGGCGATATCGATACCGAAAGGCTCATTATTGTAAAACCCTATTCGCCTACCGTAAGTGACGCGTTTAAGGTAAAGCAAACTCCAGTAATAAATGACTCTACAGAAAACAAAAAGAAACAAGTTTCTTACGATATTTTTTCGTTCCCTGTAGCTTCAACTTTTACACCTGCAAAAGGTACAGCTGCTGGAGTAACTAGAAAATCTATGCCACGACTTTATGATAATTATGCTTCTTTAGGCTTTGGTAATTACTCTAACATTGCGGCAGAGTTTTACAGCACCATTAACTTAGATAGAGGAAAAGAAGTTTCTATTGGTTTGGTGCATAACTCTTCTCAAGGAGGAATAGATGAAGCTCGTTTAGATGATAAGTTTTATAACACAGGTTTAGAAATAGGATATAAGGCTCAACAACGTAATTTTACTTGGGGAGTAGATGCTGGTTTTCAGCATCAAGTTTATAACTGGTATGGAATTCCAGATTATTTCCAACCCACAGACATTGAATTAGCAGGAATCGACCCTCAACATTCTTATTATGCTGCGACATTTGGCGCAAATATAGATATGGAACAAGGGATTTTTGATGAAGCTAAACTTAAGTACAGAAGATTTGGAGATAATTTTGGAAGTGGAGAAAATCATGTAAAATGGACTCCGAAGTTAGAATTTCCAGTTGTAGAACAACTTATTGGGACAGAGCTTTCTTTTGACTTTGTGAATGGAAATTTTGATGAAAGCTACGAAAATCTTCCCGTAAGCAATCAATACGGTTTCTTTAATTTAGGTGTAGCGCCAAGCATTCAAATACAAAATGAAGACCTTTCTGTAAATTTAGGAGCTCAGTTGGTGTATTCTATGGATATAGAAAATGAAGACAATAACTTGTATTTATATCCAAAAGTGACAGGGAGTTACCGTGTAGCGGGAGATTATTTTATCGCTTACGCTGGAGCGGAAGGAGAATTAAAGCAAAATACATATTATGAATTCGTACAAGAAAATCCGTTTGTTTCTCCAACCTTACTAGTAGCACCAACCGATAAGCAATATGATATCTACCTTGGAGGAAAAGGAAAATTTACAGATCAAATAAGTTATAACATCCGCGGAAGCTATAAATCTGAAGTCAATAAACCTATGTTTATTCACAATCCTTACGTAGCGACAGGAAATACTCCAAAGGAAGGTTATGAAAATTTCAATTCATTCGGAGTGGTTTATGATGACGTCACGACGGTTTCTTTTTTTGGAGAACTTCAATTTGCATTAAGTGATGATTTTAATGTGAGACTTAACGGAACTTATAATAACTATAGCGCCGATACACAGGATGAAGTTTGGAACTTACCTGAGTTTGAAGGTTCTTTAGCTTTAGATTATCAAATTACCGAAAAGTGGTTTGCAGGTGCGAGTATGTTTGCCGTAGGAGAACGTAATGTTTATTTAGACTTTCAAGGAGTACAAAGCACTTACCAAACCAAAGGAACAATGGATGCTTACTTAGATGCTAACTTGCGAGTAGGTTACAAATTAAATGACCGACTTTCTTTATTTGCACGTGGGAATAATTTATTAACCGAAAACTACAGACCTTGGTTAGGTTACCCAACACAAGGTTTACAAGTTATGGCAGGAGCTAGTTATCAATTTGATTGGTAGAAATCCTCAACCAACAATTGATTAAAAAATAGTTAAATAGAATATATTGATTTAAAAAGCGTTTGTCAATGGCAAACGCTTTTTATTTTTGTAAAAAATAACTCCATGAAGAAAATATTATTCCTCTTTATATTAATAAGTCTACAAGCTTGTCAAAAGAAGCAACAAGTAGATTTAATTGTTAGAAATGCAAAAGTCTACACCGTAGACGGGAAATTTAATATAGCTAAAGGTTTTGCCGTAAATAACGGGAGAATTATAGAAGTAGCCGATGCAGAAGAATTACAGTTAAAATATAAAGGGAAAGAGGTTTATGATGCTAAAGGACGTACGGTTTATCCTGGGTTTATAGATGCCCATGCACATTTTTACGGTCTAGGTTTACAACTTCAAAAAGTAGATTTAACCAATACCAAAAGTTATGATGAGGTTGTAGAACGTATTATAAAATTTCAAGAAAAGAATCAAGTTAGTTTTATCACGGGAAGAGGATGGGATCAAAACGATTGGGAGGATAAAAATTTCCCCACAAAAGATACTTTAGATAAATTATTTCCTAACACTCCTATTGCAGTTACCCGAATTGACGGTCATGCGATGTTGGTAAATAAAAAAGCTTTAGAACTCGCAGGGATTAATAGATACACTAAAGTGGAAGGTGGAGAAGTAGAATTAAAGCGAGGAAAACTGACAGGAATTTTAATAGATAACCCTATGAGCTTGGTTGAAAATATTATTCCTAAAGCCAGCAAAGAACAAGCAATCAAAGGCTTATTAGAAGCTCAAAAAATTGCTTTTAATTTGGGGCTTACAACTATAGATGATGCAGGTTTAAATAGAGAAAGTATAATGCTTATTGATAGTTTGCAAAAATCTGGAGATTTAAAAATGCGTCTCTATGCTATGGTTCAAAATCAAGAAGAGGACTTAGATTATTTTCTGAATAAAGGAATTATGAAAACAGATAGGCTTCACGTTAGATCTGTCAAAGTTTATGCTGATGGTGCTTTAGGATCACGAGGAGCAGCCTTGAAAAAACCATATTCCGATAAGAAAAAACATTTTGGAGCTATGGTGATTGGTATAGATGAGTTTAAAAAATTGGCGGCTAAAATAAGCAATACCGAATATCAAATGAATACGCACGCCATTGGAGATTCTGCCAATGTTGTTGTATTAAGAACTTATGATTCTATTTTAAAACACGAAAATGATAAGCGCTGGAGGGTAGAACACGCCCAGATTATAGACGAAAAAGATTTTAAATACTTTGGCGGAAATATTTTACCATCAGTTCAACCTACACACGCGACGAGCGACATGTATTGGGCCAAAGAACGAATAGGAGAGAAGCGATTAAAAAATGCTTATGCTTATAAAAAGCTTTTGGAGCAAACCGGAAAAATTGCTTTGGGAACCGATTTTCCTGTTGAAAAAGTAAGTCCGTTTTTAACTTTTTATGCAGCAGTAGCTAGACAAGATGTTCACCAATATCCTAAAGAAGGATTTCAAAAAGAAAATGCTTTATCTAGAGAAGAGACCTTACGCGGTATGACCATTTGGGCGGCTTACGCTAACTTTGAGGAAAAAGAGAAAGGAAGTATTGAGAAAGGAAAAGTAGCCGATTTTATTGTGTTAGATCAAGATATAATGCAAGTAGATTCAAAATTAATACCCAAAACAAAGGTAATGGCTACTTTTGTGGGTGGAGAACAAGTAAAATAATTTTTTGAATGTCAATTCGGGCGGAGTCGAGAATAATACGGTTTAGAAATTAGTATTTACCGACCTTCCGCCAGAATGAGTTTTTCTATGTTGATGCGAAGTGTGATAAAGAAGTTGGTTTTAAAATTTATCTTCCGCCATTAGCTTGTAAATCGGCAATGCAAGCGGCATCTAAGTTTGGTGTTTCTCCTTGCTCTAGCATTCCAATCATTCCTGAAGCGAATTCCGCTTGAGCGCGCATTAAACAACCTTCTGTAATACAATGCCCGTCAGATTCTGCATCTTTATGGTCGCTTTGTAGCGGTGTCCCAACATCTACAAGTCCTAATAAATGAGCAAATTCATGTTTTAAAACAGTAGTTTCTACATCTACAATAGTAGGTGCTGTTAGACCAGATGTAGTCTCTTGAATGGTTTTTTGATAGATAACCATTGAAGTATTTTGATAAGCGGTACCTAAGGTAAATTGATTTCCTTCATCATTCGCACTATTTCCGTTGGCAAAGAAGACAAAAACTTTGATTGTACTATCATCATTAAATGCCGTTCGGTTATTTGCTTCAATCTCTCTTATTTCTTCAATAGAAAAGGGAGCGTCACTCGGAGCAGCAATCTGTCTCTGAGTTATATTTACATTAGTTTTAAAAGTTCTTGTTTGTATAAAACTTTTTAAATTTTCTAAACTCTGAGCTTGTGGCTGAAAACCATCTGGGTAAACCACCTCAACTTCTAAATTCTGAAAAATATCATTTCCTAATAAATCTTCTGCAGAAGCCCCAAGGTTAAGGTTATTACCAGGAATACCAGAAGGAGAGTCTCCGTTATCATTAGAATCATCTTTGCTACAGCCAACAATTAATAATAAGGTAAACATTAATGAGAGTACGCTAATTTTTTTCATAAATAGATATTTATTTTTTTGAAATATAAGTAGCTCTTCTTCAAATTACAGAGGCTTTAAGATAACTTTAATTCCGCTAAATAATCATAATGTTCTCCTTCTTGAATCAACTTACAAGAGAATCCGTTGCTTTCTGCAGCTAATTGCAGAGAATTGAAATCTACATAGAGCCAATCAAAAATAGCAGAAATTTCATTCTTATATTTGATTTGGTAATTAAGTTCTCCGTAATATTGAGTAGGGTCTACCCAAATAGAACCATCTTCTTCTTTATCGAATAAATATTGTAGATCTGATGAATCTAACAAAACTTTACCTTCAGGGTTTAAAATGGTTTTAAGGTGTTGAAAAAATTGAGTGAGATTTTTGAGTTTACCAACAACTCCAATTCCGTTCATAAGCATTAAAATGGTGTCAAACCTTTCTCTTTCTTCAAAGAAATCTTGTACCACAGCATTTTTAATTCCGCGTAAGCGAGCAACTTTTATGGCACCTTGAGAAATGTCAATTGCTTTAACTTCTATTCCTTTTTCTTGTAATGCTAAGGCGTGACTGCCCGCGCAACAACCCACATCTAAAGTTTTTCCTTTACATAATTTTAGTGCCTTTTGCTCTAATGCAGGCATTTCTTTTAGTTGTCTAAAAAGATAATCTGTTGGGATTTCGTCTTCGTCAAAATCTTCTGAGATAACTTTAATGTTTTCTGAATCATTATGATGATAATGGTCTAATACAGCTTGGCCAAAAATGTCGGGTACAATCAAAAGTAATATTTTTAGATGTTTATATTTGCAGCTATGGATGAGGTTTTAAAAAACTTGCCAAAGCAAGCCAAAGATAAACATAAGGAGAATAAAAAGCTTTTTGCTAAACTTAAAAAAAAGCCACCAAAGCATTTAGATCTTTTAATGCAAGAATTACACGATGATGAGTTTGAAAAAACAGATTGTCTTACATGTGCAAATTGTTGTAAAACTACAGGTCCTTTATTTACAAATAAGGATGTGGAGCGTATTTCTAAATTTTTTAAAATGAAACCCCAAGCGTTTATAGATGCTTATTTAAGGGTTGATGAGGAAAATGATTATGTGTTGCAGCAAGTGCCTTGTACATTTTTAGGAGCTGATAATATGTGTTCTATCTATGATGTTAGGCCTAAAGCTTGCGCAGAATTTCCTCATACCGATCGCAGGAAATTTCAGCAAATAGCCCATTTAACTTTGAAAAATGTAGCGATTTGTCCTGCGGCTTATAATATTGTGGAAGAAATGAAAAAGCGACTACCTTAATGGTATAATAAATAAGGCTGTCTCATTTTACCATAGTTTTCAATACCTTTTTTCCAACTCGCTTTAATTTTGTTAGAGTCCCAACCTTGTTTAATTTGTTGTTGTAATTTTTTGGTTCCTGCTAGTTTGCTAAAAAACGGAGTAAAGAAATCATTTTTATTTTCTGATTTTTCATAAGCTTCTAACAACCATTTTAATTCAATTGTTGAAAGTAGAGGTTCTTCACTTAAATCTTTACCATAGCAGATTTTTCCTTCATTTTTGGGATGTTTGGCTCCGTCGTTGGGTTGCGGAGTATATTTATAATCAAAATAGTTGGAGTCTAAACCTGGTGCTCCAAATATTTGAAACTGTTTAGAAGTTCCACGTCCTGCATTTACGGGAGTGCCCTCAAAAAAACATAAACTTGGGTAGAGATTAATAGATTTGTCATTAGGTAGATTAGGTGATGGTTTTATAGATAATGAATAATGATCTTTTTTAGAGTAGTTTTTCATTTTAATGACCATAAGATCACAAATGAGATTGTTATGTAACCATTTTTCCCCGTTGATCATTTGAGCATATTCTCCAATCGTCATTCCGTGGACGATGGGAATTGGATGCATGCCCACAAAACTTTGGTGTTCTTTTTCTAAAATAGGTCCGTCTATATAATGTCCGTTTGGGTTGGGACGATCTAAAATTAAAACCGTTAAACCTTTTTCTGCAGCAGCTTCCATTACATAATGTAAGGTAGAAATGTAGGTGTAAAATCGAACGCCTACATCTTGAATATCAAAGACTAAAATGTCTAAACCTTCCAACTGCTTTTGAGTTGGTTTTTTATTACTTCCGTAAAGAGAAACGATAGAGATTCCCGTTTTTGCATCAAATCCATCCACCACTTTTTCGCCAGCATCGGCTTTTCCTCTGAACCCATGTTCGGGAGAAAAAGCTTTTACGATATCAATATTTAAGGAAACTAAAGAATCTACCAAATGCGTGTAACCTCCATTACCTTTAAATACTACCGATGTTTGATTGCCTACAATGCCTACTTTCTTACCTTTTAAAAGTGGGAGGTAAGCTTCGGTTTGATTGGCGCCTATGATTAATTTATTTTCATTATTGAGGGTTGTGTTAGTTTTTGCTTCCGCGGAAGCGTGAACAGGAGATTTTTTTGATGACGGACTAATGCAAGAAACAATAGCAATGACACCGATAAAAAATGTATTTTTGAAAAAATGTAAAAACATACGAGACTTGAATTTTGAATTCTTTATTTCTAAACGTTTAATAAGCGCTAAAGATTATAAAAGTAGCATATCGGCACCAATTATAAAAATTGCGGTGGCAGCTATTGCGATTGGAGTGATTATGATGTTGGTTTCGGTGGCGACAAGCACAGGTTTACAACAAAAAATTAGAGATAAAATTGCAGCTTTTAATGGTCATATTACCATTGGTAATTTAAATAATAACAATTCTCAAATTTCAATTAAACCCATTTCTTCACAACAAGATTTTTATCCAGACTTTGATGAGGTAGAAGGCATTGATCATATACAGGTAGTAGCTACAAAATACGGAGTGATTAGAACTGAAACCGATTTTGAAGGTATAGTTGTAAAAGGTGTAGGTACGGATTACCGTTGGGATTATCTGCAAGAGTATTTGGTCGAAGGAAGAATACCTATCTATACGAAAGAAAAAAAATACAGTAAAGAGATCTTACTATCTGCTTATATGGCAAACCGATTGGGATTTGAGTTAAATGATCAGGTGGTGATCTATTTTTTAAATGATGCTAATCAAGAAAGAGCAAGACTTACTGCTTTTGAAATTGTTGGAATTTACGATTCGGGTTTTCAAGAGTTTGATGAAACTTTTTTAATAGCCGATATCACTCAAGTTCAGCGTTTAAATAAATGGGGAGAAGATCAAATAGGGAACTTTGAGGTTTTTGTAGATGATTTTAATCAAATTGAAGAAAAAGGAGGAGAAGTAAATGAACATATCAATACATTCTTAGAGGCCAAAACTATACAGCAATCTTATAATTCGATATTTGAATGGTTGTCTTTGTTTGATTTTAATGTAGCCTTGATCATAGGTATTATGATAATTGTTTCGGGGATTAATATGATAACCGCTTTATTGGTTCTTATTTTAGAAAGAACCCCTATGATAGGGATGTTAAAAGCTTTGGGAAGTAACGATTGGAGTGTAAGAAAAATATTCTTGTATAATGGAGCATATCTCATTATAAAAGGATTATTCTGGGGGAATTTAATAGGTCTAGGCTTATTGTTTTTGCAAAAATATGGAAAGCTTATGAAGCTAAATCCAGAGACCTATTACGTGACCGAAGCACCAGTGAATATTAATTGGGAATATGTGCTTTTAATAAATATAGGAACTTTAGCTTTATGTTTATTAATGCTATTGGTTCCATCATATTTAATTACGAGAATTAATCCTAGTAGAGCAATTAAGTTTGAGTAAAACCTAAAAGATGACATTAGAAGAAAAAATAAATAACTCTAAAACAACTATTTTTAAAGCTGTTTTTCCTAATACAACCAATCATTATGATACTCTGTTTGGTGGTACTGCAATGCAATTGATGGATGAAACAGCATTCATTACCGCAACAAGATTTAGTAGGCAGCCAATGGTAACGGTTAGCAGTGATCGTATAGACTTTAAAAAACCAATTCCCGCAGGAACAATTGTAGAGTTGGTTGGTCGTGTAACTTACTTAGGCAATACAAGTATCAAAGTACGTGTAGATATATTTATTGAACAAATGTATGAAGATAGCCGTGAGAAAGCTGTTTCGGGGGAGTTTACATTTGTAGCAATAGATGAAAACAAAAAACCCACTCAAATTTTATAGGTATTTAATTTTTATTACTCTTATCTTTTCTGATAAAAAGAGTTGCTTTAAAAAAAAGCAACTCTTATGAAAGTGAATAAATAGATTGGTGTTTATTCCTTTTAGTCATTGAAAATACTTGATTAACAAAACTAAATTAAAATTTACACATCTGCTTATCAATACCCAATTCAAGGTATGTTTTCTATGGTTATTCAATTTTACTAGTGCAAAATTCTTTCTTACCTTTGCGCATTAAAAAAATAGAAAATGGATTATAAGGAAAATATATTAGGAACAATTGGGAACACCCCATTGGTTAAAATAAATAAGTTAGCAGAAGAAATCCCTGCCTTGGTTTTAGCTAAATACGAAACTTTTAATCCGGGAAATTCTGTTAAAGATAGAATGGCGGTGAAAATGTTGGAAGATGCAGAAGAGCAAGGGTTAATAAAACCAGGAGGAACTATTATTGAAGGGACTTCAGGGAATACAGGAATGGGACTTGCTTTAGCCGCAATAGTGAAAGGTTATAAAATGGTTTGCGTTATCGCCGATAAGCAAAGTAAAGAAAAAATAGATATTCTTAGAGCAGTAGGGAGTGAAGTAGTGGTTTGCCCAACAGATGTTGAGCCAGAAGATCCTCGTTCTTATTACTCTACCTCTAAACGATTAGCAGAAGAAACTCCAAACTCTTGGTATGTTAATCAATATGACAACCCTTCTAATGCAAAAGCACATTATGAAAGTACTGGGCCTGAAATTTGGAAACAAACCGATGGTAAAGTTACTCATTTTGTAGTAGGAGTAGGTACAGGAGGAACTATTTCTGGAGTCGGAAAATATTTAAAAGAACAAAATCCCAATGTGAAAGTTTGGGGAATTGATACCTACGGCTCGGTATTTAAAAAATATCACGAGACCGGAGAATTTGATGAAAAAGAAATTTATCCTTATATTACAGAAGGAATTGGAGAAGATATTTTACCTAAAAATGTAGATTTTAGTATCATCGATGGTTTTACCAAAGTAACAGATAAAGATGCTGCAGTATATACTCAAAAACTCTCTAAAGAAGAAGGTATGTTTTTAGGGAATTCTGCTGGAGCAGCAATGAAAGGTCTCTTACAATTAAAAGAGCACTTTACAAAAGATGATGTAGTGGTGGTATTGTTCCATGATCATGGAAGTCGCTATGTTGGTAAAATGTATAACGATGATTGGATGAAATCTCAAGGTTTCATAGATTAAAAAAAAATATAAAAATCCTGCTCTTAAAGCAGGATTTTTTTTGCTATATATTAAAAGAAATAAAATTCACATGAGAAATATATTACTTGTTATCAGTTGTTTAATAGGGTTTTTAATATCTGTTAACGCACAAAATAAGGATTCGTCTGTCTCTAAGGATTTCCGCTTGGAGATAGAATTAAATAATCCATCAAAGACGATAAATGACGCAACAGCTACCATTAAAGTTATAGGAGGTCAACCTCCTTACAAGTATAAATGGTCAAATCAAGAAACCAGCTTAGAGTCAATAAAAGCGAAAGACTTAATTGAAGGAATGCCTTATTCGGTTAAAGTGACCGATACTGATGGAAAAACAGTAACCAAAGAATTTGAAATTCCTACAGAATCCATTACAGAGTTTTTTAATAGTGGTGTTCAACCAGCGGTAAATTTCTTAGGAAGTATTTTGTTTTGGGATCCATTTTCCAGCATAGGGATTTATGATCCTGTAGTATATACAGACTATAAGCAAGTTCCTATTCCTAATTGGGATGCAACGAGTAAAGATGCATATAAATTAACCCAATGGAAATTTGCAGAAAATGATGATGTAAAAGAAGGAGATGAGATTGCTGTAGTTACTAGTGATGGAGGAAAGGAAATAAAAGTGATTTCCCCAGTATCAGGAAAGGTAGGTTATTTGGTAAAAGAAAATCAAGTTATTTATGACCCTAATAGTACCAGCGATGTTGTTGAGCAAGGGGCACACTTTTTAGCTAAAATTAAATATGATACTCCTCAGCCATTACAACATCCTAACGGAGATATTAAAACGAATACCATACCTTTTATCGTGATATGGCTTATTCTAGGAAGCATATTTTTCACCTTTAGATTAGGTTTTGTGAACATTAGCGGGTTTAGACATTCTATATCCTTGGCAAAAGGAAAATATGATGATCCAGATGCTCCAGGTAGTATTACTCACTTTCAGGCGATGGCCACAGCAGTATCAGCAACGGTTGGTTTGGGGAACATTGCAGGAGTAGCGGTAGCCATTTCATTAGGAGGAGCCGGTGCGACATTTTGGATGTTTACGGCAGGTTTTTTCGCGATGTCGTTAAAATTTGTGGAATGTACTTTAGGAGTTAAATATAGAACTATAAACGAAGAAGGTAGAATTTTTGGAGGTCCCATGAACTATCTACGTTACGGTTTAGAGAAGAAAAATTTAAAAGGTTTAGGTAAATTTTTAGCCATTTTATTTGCTGTATTAGGAGTAGTAGCTTCTTTTGGAGGAGGTAATATGTTACAATCTAACCAAGCATTTAAAATAGTCTCAGAACAAATACCTTTTCTACAGGGCCATGGTTTTTGGTTTGGTGTAGGATTTGCCGTGTTAGTTGGAGCTGTTATTCTTGGCGGAATTAACAGTATTGCTAAAGTAACAGGTAAAGTAGTGCCATTTATGGCAGCTGTATATATTATAGGTTGTCTTATTGTTATTGGTTTTAATATCGAAAATATAGGTAATGCCTTTTCAGCAATATTTAATGGTGCTTTTTCGGCGACAGCACTTAAAGGAGGTTTTGTTGGGGTTTTAATAGTTGGTTTACAACGAGCAGCATTTTCTAGTGAAGCCGGTGTGGGATCTGCAGCAATTGCTCACAGTGCAACTAAAACTAATAATCCTATCGCAGATGGATTTACTTCTTTAGTAGAGCCTTTTATTGATACCATGGTAGTGTGTACGATGACTGCTTTGGTTCTTATCTTTACAGGGATGCACGAAGTAGATGGTTTAGGAGGCGTAGAATTAACCTCAGATGCTTTTGGAAGCGTAATTTCTTGGTTTCCTGCAGTATTGGCTTTTGCGGTCTTTTTATTCGCATTTTCAACGATGGTGTCTTGGTCTTATTACGGGATGCGTTCTTGGACTTACCTTTTCGGAAAGAGTAAAAAATCTGAAGTTATTTATAAAGTAATGTTTTTAATATTTGTAGTATTAGGAGCATCGGCGAGTTTAGGAGCGGTGTTAAGCTTTTCTGATATGATGATCCTAGCTATGTCATTCCCAAATATTATAGGATTGTATATTTTATCATCAGAAGTAAGAGCAGACATGAAAGCTTATTTAAAGAAACTTAAAGCAGGAGAGCTTTTTATAAATCCAAAATTTAGAGATTCGTAGTCTTTGTATATAAGAAATTTAAAGCCCTTTAGAGTTTATCTTTAAAGGGTTTTTTCGTTTCTAATTATAATTCCGCTTTAGCGAAAATATCCAGATTAAAAAAAATGAATTAACTTTAAAGATATTCGTGTACTATGGGGTTAAAAAAAATATTTATCATCATTTCGGTTCTGAGTTTATTCTGCTGCAAGGTTAGTCAGCAAAAACCGGCTACAAAAGATAATCTTAACTATTTAGCATTGGGTGATTCTTATACAATAGGAGAAAGTGTAGAAGAAGATGGTAGATGGCCTGTACAATTGGTTAAAGAATTAAATGGGGACAATTTTTCATTTAACCCACCAAAAATTATTGCCCAAACAGGTTGGAGAACAGACGATTTGCTTCAAGCAATGAAAGATGAACCAGCTAAGGAGCAATACGATTTAGTTTCGGTATTGATTGGAGTAAATAATCAATATCAAAATAAAGAACTAGAGCAATATAAGAAAGAGCTTAAGAGGATTTTAGAGAATGCTATTTTGTATGCTAAAAGAGGAAATGAAAGCGTGTTTATGCTTAGTATTCCCAATTACGGAGTAACGCCTTTTGGATTAACTTCGGGAAAAGAAAATATTGGAGAAGAGTTGAAAGAGTATGATGAAATAGCTCAAGAAATTTGTGCCAATTTAGAGATTCCTTTTTATAACATTACAGATATTTCGCTTGAAGCGGAAACAAATAAAACTTTAGTAGCTGACGATGGTTTACATCCTAGCGAAAAAATGTATCATCGTTGGGTGGTTAGAATTTTGCCTCAGGTAAAAGCTTTACTTAACAATTAAGGGATGAAAGAAGACTTTTTACATTATCTGTGGAAATTCAAAAAGTTTGATGTTTTAAATTTAGTTACTACTCATGGTCAAAAAGTAGAAATCTTAAATTGTGGCACTCACAATACTCAAAATTCTGGTCCAGATTTTTTTAATGCAAAACTTCATATAGGTAATCAAACGTGGGCGGGGAATGTTGAGATACATATAAAATCTAGTGATTGGTATGCGCATCAGCATCAAAAAGATCCAGCTTATGACAATGTAATTTTACACGTGGTATGGGAAGATGATGTTGAGGTATTTAGAAAAGATAATACGGTTATAGCTACTTTAAAACTTAGTGATTTCGCTTCCGCGGAAGCGTTAAAAAACTATAGGAAATTACTTGAAAGGCAGGATTATAATTGGATTAATTGTGAAAAGGATTTAAAATCTGTTTCGTCTTTTACTATAGAAAATTGGTTAGAGAGATTATATATAGAGCGTCTTCAAGAAAAATCTATAGCGATTGAAAAAGCTCTGAAAGAATCTAAAAATGATTGGGAAGCCGTATGTTTTCAATTGTTAGCAAAAAATTTTGGATTAAATATTAATGGAGTGGCATTTTTTAAAATGGCATCAATAGTTCCTTTTTCAATAATTAGAAAAACCAATAAAGTAGAAACTTTGGAAGCAATATTTTATGGGCTATTAAATATGATCCCTACAGATGATGGTGATGTATACACTATAAAACTAAGACAAGATTTTGATTATTTACAGAAGAAATATCAGCTTGATTTTCATTTTGAGCAAGTAGAATATTTTAGGTTAAGACCCCCTAACTTTCCGACAATTAGATTATCTCAATTAGCTTCATTATATGCAAATGCTCCCCAGATTTTTATGCAATTAATGGAGGCTAGATCAAGAGGGGAAATTCATAAACTACTAAAAGTAGAAGTTTCAAACTATTGGAAAACACATTTTACTTTTGGGAAAGAAAGTAAGCGAAGCATTAAAGTGTTATCGTCAAGCTTTATAGATTTACTAATTATAAATACGATTGTTCCTCTTAAATTTCATTATAAAAAATTAAAAGGAGATTTAGATTTAGAAGATTGTTTATCTCTCTTAAAAGAACTTCCGAAAGAGCAAAACTCTATAATTCAATCCTTTAATTTGATAAGGCCAAAGATAGCTATATCTGCATTAGAATCTCAGGCATTACTTCATTTAAAACCTAATTACTGTGATAAAAATAGGTGTTTACAATGCGAAATAGGCTTAAGTTTATTAAAAAAGAAGGTGTAGTTTTCTATTCTGTGAAGAATTTATCATTGCAATCGATTAAATGTTATATTTGTTAAAGTCAAATTTTATGGTTTCGAGTATAAGATATTATTTTGAGCGTAACGGATTTTACGTAAGTTCTCGCTTTGCAGATCGCTTGGGAATGAAAGTAAAAAGCGTGCGTCTCTTTTTTATATACTTGTCATTTGCTACTCTTGGAATAGGCTTTGCGGTATATTTAACTTTAGCTTTTTGGTTAAAATTAAAAGATTTGGTGTATACCAAACGAACCTCTGTTTTCGATTTATAAAAATCCATCTACTAATGTAAAATGTCAAGTTTAGTCCGTAAGATTTTTCATTCTAGAATAAATGTCGCCATATTTCTACTTTTCGGAATATTTATTTTAGGAATATTAGGCTTTAGGGTTTTGTCTGGTTATAGCTGGATAGATGCTGTCTACATGACGGTTATTACTATTACAACGATTGGTTTTGGTGAAGTGCAACCCCTTAGTGCGGTAGAGAAATTCTATGTTTCAATATTTATTTTATTAAGTATTATTATAGTGGGTTATGCTCTTTCTGTAATTTCAGAACATCTATTAAGAAAAAGTAATATAGGTAATTTAAGATATAGTAGGATGCGAAAAACAATAAACACGTATGAGGATCACGTAATAATATGTGGCTACGGAAGAAATGGGAGGCAGGCAGCATTAAAACTAAAAGCATACAATAAACAATTTGTAATCATAGATTCCGATAAGGAGGTTATTGATGATTTAATAGAAAAAGGAATTTCTTGCATTGAAGGAAACGCAACCGAAGATGAAATTTTAGAAGAAGCCGGTATTACCCGAGCATCTACATTATTATGTGCACTACCCAATGATTCTGATAATTTATTCGTGGTGCTTTCTGCTAAACAGCTAAATCATAATTTAAAAATTATAAGTAGAGCTTCAAGAGAGAACAGTACAAAAAAGCTAAAGCTCGCTGGCGCAGATAATGTAATTATGCCCGATAGAATTGGGGGTGACCATATGGCGTCTTTAGTGGTTAATCCAGATTTAATCGAATTTTTAGATAATTTATCTGTAACGGGAGAAAAAGATAGTATTAATATAGAGCAAATTGCTTTTGAGTTTATTTGTCCAGATGAAAGGGAGAGAAGCATTGCAGAGCTTGATTTGAGAAAACAAACAGGTTGCTCGATTATAGGTTATAAATCACCTACTGGAGACTATATAGTAAATCCAGAAGCAAAGTTAATTATTAGAAAAGATTCTAAGTTAATATTGGTGGGAAGTACAGAACAAATACGTAAAATGCAAGATTTATACTTAAAATAAAATTATTGATAAAGCGTTATGATTAACAAATTCTTTACATTTCAAGCGCAATCACTTTGATATAGTGAGTTTTTTTTTGATATTGCTGCAGATTTAATTTCAATTTTCCAAAATTTATTATAATAAATAATTATACCTTATGAGAAAGTACCTACTTTCAGCATTGTTTTTATGTACAACTATACTTACAATCCAAGCCCAAGTTAATGTAAAGGCACAAGATAATACGGGTGATAGTGACAGTCAAGCTTTAAAAGTGAAGACAGAGTTGCTCAATCCTTCTACCCTTATTAACGATGGTACAATAATTCTTGATGTTAGCGGTGGAACACCACCTTATTCGTATAAGTGGAGTAATCAAGAAACTTCGTTAAAATCTAATAAAGCAGAAAACCTAGTCGAAGGTATTGATTATACGGTCATTATTACAGACGCTAATCAAAATACAGTCACTAAGTCTTACCGTATCCCTGCGGAGTCTATCACAGAAAATTTTAACGGCACATTTGCTCCTATTGTTCAAAGTATGGGAGCAATTCTTTTTTGGGATCCATTCACCGCGTTAGGGGTTTATGATCCTATTGTGTATGCTGACGTTAAAAATGTATCTATTCCTAATTGGACGAGTGAGACCGAAGATAAGTTTACTCTTAAATCTTGGGAAGCTAAAGAAGGACAGCATATTGAAAAAGGCGATCTTATTGCGATAATTACTTCCGGAAAGGATGGAGATATAGAAGTGAGATCCTCAACAAGTGGAGAACTTCAACATCTAGTAAAAGAGGGAAATAGTATTTTTGACTATACTAATACGGCAGACTTAATAGAATCTGGTGCTCATTATTTTGCACGTATACAATATGATGAACCTGTCATTCTAACACACCCTAATGGAGATCCTCAAACACACAACATACCTTTTATTGTAGTATGGTTAGTATTAGGAGCTGCTTTTTTTACAATAAGAATGGGGTTCATTAATTTTAGAGGATTTAAACACGCATTAGATTTGGCAAAAGGAAAATTTGATGATCCTAATGCGCCAGGAAGTATTACACATTTTCAGGCATTATCTACAGCGGTCTCGGCCACAGTAGGTTTAGGGAATATTGCAGGTGTTGCAGTAGCGATTTCTTTAGGTGGAGCAGGAGCTACATTTTGGATGGTGTTGGCAGGTTTAATGGGAATGTCATCAAAATTTGTAGAATGTACTTTAGGAGTAAAATATAGGTTTATAAATAAAGAGGGTAAAATATTTGGAGGTCCTATGAATTACCTCCGTTATGGTTTAGAAAAAAGAAACCTTAGTGGTCTTGGTAAATTTTTAGCAGCATTTTTCGCAGTATTAGGAGTAGGAGCTTCTTTTGGAGGAGGAAACATGTTTCAAGCAAATCAATCATTTGAAATTTTATCAGGTCAATTTCCAGCATTGGTAGGGAACGGTTTCTGGTTCGGTATCATTGTATCTGTACTTGTAGGTGTAGTTATAATTGGAGGTATTAATAGTATCGCTAAAGTTACTGGAAAAGTAGTGCCATTTATGGCTGCTGTATATGTAATAGGTGCATTAGCAGTTATAGGAATAAATATCGAAAATATTGGTCCTGCATTTAGTGCAATCTTTGAAGGAGCTTTTAATCCAACCGCTCTTAAAGGAGGAGTTATAGGAGTTTTAATCGTTGGTTTTCAACGTGCAGCATTTTCTAATGAGGCAGGTGTTGGTTCGGCAGCAATTGCTCATAGTACAGCGAAAACAAATCATCCACCTTCAGAAGGATTCGTAGCTTTATTAGAACCTTTTATTGATACAGTTGTAGTTTGTACTTTAACAGCATTAGTATTAATTTTTACAGGAATGCACGAAGTTGAAGGAGTTGGTGGTGCACAATTAACCTCTCAAGCTTTTGCAAGTGTAATTTCTTGGTTCCCGTATGTATTAGCAGCAGCAGTATTCTTATTTGCATTTTCTACTATGATCTCTTGGTCATATTATGGAATGAGAGCTTGGACTTATTTATTCGGAAAAAGTAACAAGTCCGAATTTGTATATAAAATGTTATTTTTAATATTCGTTGTAATAGGATCTTCTGTAAGTTTAGGAGCAGTGCTTGACTTTTCAGATATGATGATTCTGGCTATGTCTTTCCCTAATATTATAGGATTGTATATTCTTTCAGGAGAGGTACGAGAAGATCTACGTGAATATTTCAGAAAATTAAAAGCAGGTGAATTATTTAAGAAGCAGAATGTGACTTCTTAAGCAACATATAACATATGAAAACACAATCCCATTTCAGTTTAAATAAAAAACAACGAAATGGGATTTTGTTCTTTTGGGTAGTTATTGTTTTGATTTTTATAGGAATCTGTTATCAAGACACTCTTTTTCCTCTTCCTGAAAATAAGATTGTACAAGATGAGCAAACTCAGCTAATTCAACATAAAATAGATTCCTCAGCGGAAGCAAAAACAAAGAAAAAATTTAAAATCTTTCCTTTTAATCCTAATTATATAAGCGATCACAAAGGTTATACTTTAGGAATGAGTTTGGATGAAATTGACAGGCTTCATCAATACAGAGAACAAAATAAATGGATCAACTCCATTCAAGATTTTAAAAAAGTTACTCAGGTTTCAGATTCGTTGCTCAATACCATATCCCCCTATTTTAAATTTCCAGAATGGGTAAAAGAAAACAAGAAAAATACTTCGTATAAAAGAGGTGTCACTCCTCATCATTTAAAATCTGATTTAAATCACGCTACAGAAGATGATTTAATTTCCGTTAACGGAATAGGGCAGACCTTATCTACTAGAATTATTAGATATAGAGTTCGTATTGGAGGTTTTATTGATGATATTCAAATTAAAGATATTTACGGATTGTCTTACGAGGCAGAGCAAAACCTTTTAGACAAGTTTACGGTAAAGGCTAAAAATAAACCTATACTGTTAAATATTAATTCTGCTACAGTTCTTCAGTTAACTGAAATACCTTATTTCGACTACGAACTTGCGAGAAGAATAATTAATTATAGGAAATTGAATGAAAAAATCACAACTTTTGAAGAATTAATAAAAATAGATGGTTTTCCTAGTCATAAAATAGATAGAATACAATTATATTTGACCGTTGAGTAATTAATGATAAAAGGGCTTTTTAATTTTTAAAAAGTCAATAAAAGTATAAATAAATGAATAATATGTATTTTACTGAAGAACACGAACTTTTTAGGCAAAGTCTTAAAGATTTTTTACAAAAAGAAGTGGTGCCTCATCTAGATAAGTGGGAGAAAACAGGTACTATTGAAAGGTTCATCTGGGAGAAGTTTGGAGAAATGGGTTACTTTGGTATCAACTACCCAGAAAAATATGGAGGTTTAGAGTTAGACCTTTTCTATACAGTTATTTTCTTAGAAGAATTACAAAAGATCAATTCTGGAGGTTTTGCAGCAGCAATGTGGGCGCATGCTTACTTAGCGATGACGCACTTAAATAAAGAAGGAGATGAGAGAATAAAGCAAGAATACCTAACTCCAAGTATTGAAGGTAAAAAAATAGGCTGTCTTTGTATTACAGAACCTTTCGGCGGATCTGATGTTGCAGGTATGAAAAGTACAGCAGTAAAAGATGGTGACTCTTATATTATTAATGGTTCAAAAACTTTTATTACTAATGGAATCTATTCAGATTACTTGGTAGTAGCAGCGAAGACTTCTCCAGAATTAGGAAATAAAGGCATGAGTATTTTTGTGATGGACAGAGATACACCGGGTATTGCTTCTACAAAATTAGATAAGTTGGGGTGGAGAGCTTCAGATACTGGAGAAATTTCTTTCACCGATGTAAGAATTCCTGCTGAAAACCTAATGGGTGAAGAAGGTCAAGGCTTCCCATACATTATGCAGCACTTTGCGTTAGAGAGATTGATTATGGGTATTAATGCACATGCAAGAACAGAACATGCATTGCAATATACTTTAGGATATATGAGTGAAAGAACTGCTTTTGGTAGATCTATAGATAAATTTCAAGCCTTAAGACATAAAGTAGCCGATATTGCAAGTGAAGTAGAAATGTGTAAAGAATTTAATTACTCAATCGCAAAAAGATTAAATCAAGGTGAATATGTAGTAAAAGAGGCGAGTATGTCTAAATTACTTTCTACAAAAATTGCCGATCAAGCTATATATGACTGTTTACAGCTTTTAGGAGGTTACGGTTATATGGAAGATTATCCATTAGCAAGAATGCTTCGTGATAGTAGGCTTGGGCCAATAGGAGGTGGTACATCTGAAATTCTTAGGGAGATTATCGCCAAAATGATAATCGACAAAAAAGAATATAAACCAGCAACCTAGGTTAAGTTAGAGAGAATTATTTTGGCGAAAATTCCATTTTTTTACGCCAAAATGATAATCGACAAAAAAGAATATAAACCAGCAACCTAGGTTAAGTTAGAGAGAATTATTTTGGCGAAAATTCCATTTTTTTACGCCAAAATGATAATCGATAAAAAGGAATATAAGCCAGCAACCTAGATTAATAATATTGTTTTCGTTGCCACGAAATTAAATAAAAAAGACTCAGCCAATGGTTGGGTCTTTTTTTTAGCTATTAAAAATTTGCGATATAATAATTTTAAAAAGTTTGTAGTTTACATTCTCAATAAATAATATATTTGCGCAAATTTTTAAAGAAAGGAGGTGGTAAATAGATGTTGATAGTACAGATAAAGGACGGTGAAAATATTGAAAGAGCGTTAAAGCGTTATAAGCAAAAGTTTAATAAAACGAAAACGATGTTTCAATTACGATCTAGACAAGAATTCATAAAGCCTTCTGTTACAAATAGAGAGAAAATTCAAAAAGCTCAATACATTCAGAAGCTAAGAGATCAAGAGAATATTTAATTTTTCGAAAATCCAAAAATTGACCATAAAGTAAGTAACTTTATGGTCAATTCTTTTATATGGAATCCATAGATAAATTTGTAGAGTATTTAAGATTAGAGAAAAACTATTCAGAGAATACGATTATTGCTTATCAAAACGACTTATTAAAATTTAGAAAATTTGTTGAAAGCCAGTTTCAAGAGAGTGAATTAAAAAGCGTTAATTACTCTATTATTAGGACTTGGATTATAGAGTTATCAGAAGGGGGGATTTCTAACAACTCTATCAATAGAAAAATTTCATCACTTAATGCTTTTTATAGATTTTTGCTTAAAACAAAAACAATTAAGGTCTCTCCTTTGGTTAAACATAAAGCGCTAAAGACTTCTAAAAAAATTCAAGTTCCTTTTTCCAAATCAGAGATTCAAGAGGTACTTCAATTAATTGAAGTAGATTCTTTTCAAACTTCAAGGGACCGATTGTTGATAGAGTTGCTGTATGTTACAGGTATGCGTAGGGCAGAGGTGATTTCATTAACCTTAGGCAATCTAAATTTGGAAAATAGGACTTTAAAATTCATAGGAAAAAGAAATAAAGAACGGGTGGTTCCTCTAATTGGTACTTTTGTAAATAGTATTAAGGAGTATTTAAAATTTAGAGAGAAACTTCTACAGAGCTTATCTAAACAAACGGATGTTCTCTTTTTAACAGAAAAAGCTAAAGAGATCTATCCTACGTTGCTATATAGGAAAATTAATGAAATGTTTTCATTAGTATCTACTAAAACAAAAAAAAGTCCTCACGTATTAAGACATTCTTTTGCAACCCATTTATTAGCCAATGGTGCTAACCTACAAGAAGTAAAAGAACTCTTGGGACATGATAGTTTGGCTTCTACTCAGGTTTACACCCATAATGACATTAATAGTCTAAAAAAGGTATATGGGAAATCGCATCCTAGAAATAAAAGTGAAAAATAATTTTAACTAATATTTTGATAATCAACAAGATGTTTCTTTATCCAAAAAAAAGATGAAAAAAAAAGGAAAAATATTTTGTGTAATTCACAAACTCCTCTATATTTGCATTCCGTTAGAAAAGCGGTAGTTCTTTAGAAAATAGAAAAAGTAAAAGATGCCGATGTAGCTCAGCTGGCTAGAGCAGCTGATTTGTAATCAGCAGGTCGTGGGTTCGAGTCCCTCCATCGGCTCTGTTCTATGAAATTTTGAAGGTTTTTTTATTTAAAAAACCAATGGGGAGATACTCAAGCGGCCAACGAGGGCAGACTGTAAATCTGCTGACTACGTCTTCGCAGGTTCGAATCCTGCTCTCCCCACTAAAAACTTAATTTAAGATTAAGTTTAGAATGCAAAATTTTGGAATGCGGGAGTAGCTCAGTTGGTAGAGCGTCAGCCTTCCAAGCTGAATGTCGCCAGTTCGAACCTGGTCTCCCGCTCTATTTTCACTGAGGTAACTTGGTGGGGATGGGGCTTAACTTGCATAAAGCAAAAATAAGTTTTATGCCGACGTAGCTCAGGGGTAGAGCGCTTCCTTGGTAAGGAAGAGGTCACGAGTTCAATTCTCGTCGTTGGCTCTATTTATGAGGCGTTTGCTTTTCGTAAACAAAACTTTCGGGTTGTTGTTTTTTTGTATTGTATAAAATTGAACACTAATATATAACTAAGATTAAATAAGTATTAATTATGGCAAAGGAAACTTATGATCGTTCCAAACCGCACTTGAATATAGGTACAATTGGACACGTAGATCACGGAAAAACAACTTTAACAGCAGCGATTACAAAAGTAATGGCAGATGCTGGTTATTCAGAGGCTAGTGCTTTTGATCAGATTGATAATGCTCCAGAGGAGAAAGAGAGAGGTATTACAATTAACTCTTCTCACGTTGAATATTCTACAGCAAATCGTCACTACGCACACGTTGACTGTCCTGGTCACGCCGATTACGTGAAGAACATGGTTACTGGTGCTGCTCAAATGGACGGTGCTATTTTAGTTGTTGCTGCGACTGATGGTCCGATGCCTCAGACTCGTGAGCACATCCTTTTAGGTCGTCAGGTTGGTATTCCAAGAATTGTTGTATTCTTAAATAAGGTTGACCTTGTAGATGATGAAGAATTGTTAGAGCTTGTTGAAATGGAGGTTAGGGATTTACTTTCTTTCTACGAGTATGATGGTGATAATGGACCTGTTGTTTCTGGATCTGCTTTAGGAGCTTTAGAAGGAGATGATAAGTGGACAAAAACAGTTTTAGAATTAATGGAAGCTGTTGATGCTTGGATCGAGTTACCAGAGCGTGATGTTGATAAGCCATTCTTAATGCCAATTGAAGATGTATTCTCTATTACAGGTCGTGGAACTGTTGCTACAGGTCGTATCGAAACTGGTATTGCTAATACAGGGGATCCAGTTGAGATCATCGGTATGGGTGCAGAGAAATTAACTTCTACTATTACTGGTATTGAAATGTTCCGCCAGATTCTTGATAGAGGTGAGGCTGGAGATAATGCTGGTATCTTATTAAGAGGTATTGAGAAGTCTCAGATTTCTAGAGGTATGGTAATTACTAAGCCTGGATCTGTAACTCCTCACGCTAAGTTTAAAGCAGAGGTTTATATCCTTAAAAAAGAAGAAGGTGGGCGTCATACTCCATTCCATAATAACTACCGTCCTCAGTTCTACGTTAGAACTACAGATGTTACAGGTACTATTAATTTACCTGATGGAGTAGAGATGGTTATGCCAGGAGATAACTTAACTATTACTGTTGAGTTAATCCAAACTATTGCAATGAATGTTGGTCTTCGTTTTGCTATCCGTGAAGGAGGTAGAACAGTAGGTGCTGGTCAGGTTACTGAAATTTTAGACTAATTTTGAATATATATTATAAGTTTAAGGTGTTTCGTTTTTCGAAACACCTTGGCTTATAGATACGGGTTTAGCTCAGTTGGTAGAGCACTGGTCTCCAAAACCAGGTGTCGGGAGTTCGAGTCTCTCAACCCGTGCAAATAAAATAATCATGGCAGGAATCGTAAATTATATTTCAGAGTCTTATAACGAGTTAAAAAACCACGTAACTTGGCCTTCTTATGCAGAGGCTCAGAGGCTTACGGTTATTGTGCTTGTTTTTTCAGTATTATTTTCTTTAGCGATATGGGGTGTAGATACCGTTTTTAGTTCTGCGATCGAGCAATATTTTGAATGGGTAAAATCTTAAGAATCAACTAGCGATATGTCTGAAGGGAATTTGAAAAAATGGTACGTTGTTCGTGCTGTAAGTGGTCAAGAGAATAAAGTTAAGGATTATATAGAAAAAGAAATAGCTCATCAAGGTTTAGAAGATTTTGTAGAGCAAGTCTTGGTTCCTACGGAGAAAGTTATTCAAATCCGTAACGGAAAAAAAATCAATAAAGAAAGAGTGTATTTCCCTGGATATATAATGGTTCAGGCTAATCTAGGTGGAGAAATACCTCATATTATAAAAGGTATTAATGGAGTAATTGGTTTTCTGGGTGAGACAAAGGGAGGTGATCCTGTTCCGTTAAGAAAATCAGAAGTTAATAGAATGTTAGGTAAGGTAGATGAGTTGTCTGTTAAAGCAGATAGTGTAGCTATTCCTTACAATGTAGGGGAAACTATCAAAGTGGTTGATGGTCCGTTTAACGGATTTAATGGTACTGTAGAGAAGGTAAATGAAGAAAAACGCAAGCTTGAGGTAATGGTGAAGATATTTGGAAGAAAGACACCATTGGAATTGAGCTACATGCAAGTTGAGAAAATATAAATTGTTACATATATATTAGAATTATTGTTAATGCTTCCACTTTAAAAATAATTCAAACTAAATTTTTAAGAAATGGCAAAAGAAGTAAGTAAGGTTGTAAAGCTACAAGTAAAAGGAGGCGCGGCAAACCCGTCGCCACCAGTTGGACCTGCTTTAGGTGCTGCCGGAGTAAATATCATGGAATTCTGTAAGCAATTCAATGGTAGAACCCAGGATAAAGCTGGTAAAGTATTACCAGTTGCAATTACAGTATATAAAGATAAGTCTTTTGATTTTGTAATTAAAACTCCTCCAGCGGCTGTTCAACTTATGGAAGCAGCAAAAACAAAGAAAGGTTCGGGAGAGCCAAATAGAAAGAAAATAGCAAGCGTAACTTGGGATCAAGTAAGAGCTATTGCTGAGGATAAAATGCAAGATTTAAATGCGTTTACTGTCGAGTCTGCTATGAAAATGGTAGCTGGTACTGCACGTTCAATGGGAGTAACAGTAAAAGGTGATGCACCATTTTAATCCAAAAAGAAAGTAAAAATGGCAAAATTAACAAAAAAGCAAAAGGAAGTTCAGTCAAAAATAGATTCTACAAGAACCTATACTGTAGCTGAAGCTTCTGCTTTAATAAAAGAAGTATCTAACGTAAACTTCGATCCGTCTGTAGATTTAGCAGTTCGTTTAAATGTAGATCCACGTAAAGCTAACCAAATGGTTAGAGGTGTGGTGACACTTCCACACGGAACTGGTAAAGATGTAAAGGTATTGGCTTTAGTAACTCCAGATAAGGAGCAAGAAGCTAAAGATGCTGGCGCAGATTATGTTGGTCTAGATGAGTACTTAGATAAAATTAAAGGTGGTTGGACTGATGTTGATGTAATCATCACCATGCCTAGTGTTATGGGTAAATTAGGTCCTTTGGGTAGAGTTTTAGGTCCTAGAGGTTTAATGCCTAACCCAAAAACTGGTACAGTTACTATGGATGTTGCTAAGGCAGTATCTGATGTAAAAGCAGGTAAGATCGACTTTAAAGTAGATAAGACTGGTATTGTGCACGCAGGAATTGGTAAAGCCTCTTTTGATGCAGAGAAAATTGCAGGAAATGCAAGAGAATTATTAACTACGCTAGTAAAATTGAAACCTCAGGCAGCTAAAGGTATTTATATTAAAAGTATTTATATGTCTAGTACTATGAGCCCAAGTGTTGAGATTGATACAAAAAGGTTTACTGAGCAATAATTAGATATTATGACAAGAGAAGAAAAATCACAAGTAATAAAAGATTTAACTGCCCAGTTAACTGATACATCTATCATCTATTTAGCAGATATTTCTGGTTTAGATGCTGGGACAACTTCTAACTTAAGAAGAGCTTGTTTTAAAGCTAACGTTAAGTTATCGGTAGTTAAAAATACATTGTTGGCTAAAGCCATGGAGGTAACCGAAAAAGATTTTGGTGACTTACCGTCAACTTTAAAAGGCAATACTTCAATTATGATTGCAGAAACTGGTAATGCACCAGCTAAAGTAATCAAAGAATTCAGAAAAAAGGCTGAAAAGCCACTTTTAAAAGGAGCTTTCATTAATGAGGCTGTATATGTAGGAGATGAGTATTTAGAAACTCTTTCTAACATTAAGTCTAAAGAAGAAGTTATTGGGGACATCGTTGGATTACTTCAATCTCCTGCTAAAAATGTTGTATCAGCACTTAAGTCAGGTGGTGGTAAAATTGCAGGAATTCTTAAGACCCTTTCTGAAAAAGAAGGATAAAACGTACGCACTTTTTAACAATTATAATTCAAATTACACATTTTAAAACGATAGAAAATGGCAGATTTAAAAGATTTCGCAGAACAATTAGTTAACTTAACAGTAAAAGAAGTAAACGAGTTAGCTGATATATTAAAAGAAGAATATGGTATCGAGCCTGCAGCTGCTGCTGTAGTAGCTGGTGGTGGAGCCGCTGGTGGTGATGATGCTGCTGAAGAGCAAACTGAGTTTGATGTAATCCTTAAAGCCGCTGGAGGTTCTAAACTTGCAGTTGTAAAATTAGTTAAAGAATTAACTGGTTTAGGATTAAAAGACGCTAAAGGTTTAGTAGATGGTGCACCAGCTCCAATTAAGGAAGGTGTTGCTAAAGACGAAGCTGAGGCATTAAAATCTCAATTAGAAGAAGCAGGAGCTGAGGTTGAGCTTAAGTAAGCTTAACAAGCAATATTATTTAGGTTTAGACCTCCAGGCTTTGGCTTGAAGGTCTAAACCATTTTGCGTATTTATACGCGGCGTTTATTCGCAAACATTTTTTATATTTAATTAGGCTTTTGATATTTTGATGTGGCCTCAAATATTAAAAACCTCAAATTCCGTCCATAGATGTTAGAAACGCAAACTGAAAGATTGAATTTCTCTTCTGTTAAAAACAGACCTGATTATCCGGATTTCCTTGATATCCAGATAAAATCATTTCAGGACTTTTTTCAATTAGAAACAAAATCAGAAGAAAGAGGGAATGAAGGATTGTATAATACCTTCATGGAAAATTTCCCTATTACGGATACCCGTAATCAGTTCGTATTAGAATTTTTAGACTATTTCGTAGATCCTCCACGTTATTCAATTCAAGAATGTATTGAGAGAGGGTTAACTTATAGTGTGCCTTTAAAAGCTAGGTTAAAGCTTTATTGTACCGATCCTGAGCATGAAGATTTTGAAACTATCGTGCAAGATGTGTATTTAGGTACTATTCCTTATATGACTCCAAGTGGTACTTTCTGTATCAACGGAGCTGAACGTGTTGTCGTTTCTCAACTACACCGTTCTCCTGGAGTTTTCTTTGGACAGTCTTTCCATGCTAACGGAACAAAACTATATTCTGCTAGAGTAATTCCATTTAAAGGTTCTTGGATAGAATTTGCTACCGATATTAATAGTGTAATGTACGCTTATATCGATAGAAAGAAAAAATTACCTGTTACCACTCTTTTCCGTGCTATCGGATTTGAAAGAGATAAAGATATTTTAGAAATTTTTGATCTTGCAGAAGAAGTAAAAGTTTCTAAGTCTGGACTTAAAAAAGTTTTAGGTAGAAAACTAGCCGCACGTGTTTTAAATACGTGGTATGAAGATTTCGTAGATGAAGATACAGGAGAGGTAGTTTCTATTGAGCGTAATGAAATTGTATTAGATCGTGATACTGAACTTGAAAAAGATCACATCGAAGAAATTTTAGAAACTGGTACGAAAACTATTCTTTTACATAAAGAGGATAATTCTACTGGTGATTATGCTATTATTCACAATACTTTACAAAAAGATCCTACCAACTCAGAGAAGGAAGCGGTAGAACATATATACAGACAATTACGTAATGCAGAGCCGCCAGATGAAGAGACGGCTAGAGGAATTATTGATAAATTATTCTTCTCAGACCAACGTTACAATTTAGGTGAAGTTGGGCGTTACCGAATGAATAAAAAATTAGGTCTTGATATTGCTATGGATAAGCAAGTGCTTACCAAAGAAGATATCATTACCATTATAAAATACCTTATTGAGTTAATTAACTCAAAGGCAGAGATAGATGATATTGATCACCTTTCTAATCGTCGTGTTAGAACTGTAGGAGAGCAATTATCTCAGCAATTTGGTGTAGGTTTAGCTCGTATGGCAAGAACAATTCGTGAGCGTATGAATGTACGTGATAACGAAGTGTTTACACCTATAGACTTAATTAATGCAAAGACACTTTCTTCTGTAATTAATTCTTTCTTTGGTACCAACCAGCTTTCTCAATTTATGGATCAAACCAATCCACTGGCAGAAATAACGCACAAGCGTCGTCTTTCTGCACTAGGGCCTGGAGGTTTATCAAGAGAAAGAGCAGGTTTCGAGGTTCGAGATGTTCACTATACACATTATGGTCGTCTTTGTCCTATTGAAACTCCAGAGGGACCAAATATTGGTTTAATTTCTTCTCTTTCAGTTTATGCAAAAGTAAACGGAATGGGATTCATCGAGACTCCTTACCGTAAGGTTGAGAATGGTAAGATTGATATTACTAATGAAGCGGTTTATTTCTCTGCTGAAGAAGAAGAAGGAAAATTAATTGCACAAGCGAATATTCCGTTAACAGATGATGGTACGATCAATACCGATAAGGTAATTGCTCGTATGGAAGGAGATTTCCCTGTAGTAGATCCTAAAGAGATTCACTTTACAGATGTTGCTCCTAATCAAATATCATCTATTTCGGCATCTTTAATTCCATTCTTAGAACATGATGACGCCAACCGTGCATTGATGGGATCTAACATGATGCGTCAAGCTGTACCATTATTGAGAGTAGATTCTCCAATTGTAGGAACAGGATTAGAGCGTCAAGTAGCTTCAGACTCACGTGTATTGATTAATGCAGAAGGAGATGGAACAGTAGAATACGTAGATGCGCAAAAAGTAACTATAAAGTACGACCGTACCGAGGAAGAAAGAATGGTAAGTTTTGAATCTGATTCTAAAACTTATAATCTAATTAAATTTAGAAAAACTAACCAAGGTACATCAGTAAACCTTAAGCCAATTGTTCGCATAGGCGATAGAGTAGCCAAAGGACAAGTACTTTGTCAAGGTTATGCTACAGAAGCAGGAGAATTAGCTTTAGGTAGAAATATGAAAGTAGCCTTTATGCCTTGGAAAGGGTATAACTTTGAGGATGCAATTGTAATTTCTGAAAAAGTAGTAAGAGAAGATATATTTACGTCTATTCATATTGATGAGTACTCTTTAGAAGTAAGAGATACTAAATTAGGTAATGAAGAATTAACTAATGATATTCCTAACGTTTCAGAAGATGCCACAAGAGATCTTGATGAGCATGGTATGATTCGTATTGGAGCAGAGGTTAAACCTGGTGATATCCTTATCGGAAAAATTACTCCAAAAGGAGAATCAGATCCAACTCCAGAAGAAAAACTTTTACGTGCTATTTTTGGAGATAAAGCTGGAGATGTAAAAGATGCTTCTTTAAAGGCTTCTCCATCATTAAATGGTGTAGTAATTAACAAAAAGTTATTTGCTAGAGCAGTTAAAGATAAGCGTAAGAGAGCTCAAGATAAAGAAGATATTGCAAGACTTGAAGATAAGTACAGAGTTAAGTTTGAGACACTTAAAAATGAATTAATCGACAAGTTGTTTGTTATCGTTGGAGGAAAAACGGCACAAGGAGTAAAGAACGATTTAGGTGAAGATGTTTTACCAAAAGGTAAAAAGTATACACTTAAAATGTTAAACTCTGTAGATGATTATACGCATTTAACGCAAGGTACTTGGGCTACAGATGACCATACCAATGCATTAGTGGCAGATTTAATTCACAACTATAAAATTAAAGAAAACGATCTTCAAGGTAACTTAAGAAGAGAGAAGTTTACGATTTCTGTAGGAGATGAATTACCTTCTGGAATTATAAAATTAGCTAAGGTTTACATCGCTAAAAAACGTAAACTTAAAGTAGGTGATAAGATGGCAGGACGTCACGGTAACAAAGGTATTGTTGCAAGAATCGTTCGTCAAGAAGATATGCCATTCTTAGAAGATGGAACTCCAGTTGATATCGTGTTAAACCCATTAGGGGTACCTTCACGTATGAATATTGGACAAATTTATGAAACTGTTTTAGGTTGGGCTGGTGAAAAATTAGGTCAAAAGTATGCAACACCAATTTTTGATGGAGCTACTATAGATCAAATTAATGAGCTTACAGATGAAGCAGGTATCCCAAGATTTGGACATACTTACTTATATGACGGAGGAACAGGAGATCGTTTTGATCAAGCAGCAACTGTTGGAATTATTTATATGCTGAAATTAGGGCATATGATTGAAGACAAAATGCACGCTCGTTCAATAGGACCTTACTCGTTAATCACACAACAACCATTAGGAGGTAAAGCTCAATTTGGGGGTCAGCGTTTTGGAGAGATGGAAGTTTGGGCATTAGAAGCATACGGTGCTTCTGCTACCTTACGTGAAATCTTAACAGTAAAATCTGATGATGTAATTGGTAGAGCTAAAACTTACGAAGCAATCGTAAAAGGAGAGCCAATGCCAGAACCAGGATTGCCAGAATCTTTTAACGTATTAATGCACGAATTAAAAGGATTAGGGTTAGATATTAAGTTAGAAGAGTAATAAGGATTGCCTTCACTACGGAGAAGGCATCTCTTATAAGGCTAAAATTAAAATAATTCTTTAGTACCATATATTATGGCAAGACATAACGATAAGAATACACAACAAAAGAGATTTAATAAAATCTCTATAGGTTTAGCTTCTCCAGAATCGATTTTGGCTGAATCGAGAGGTGAGGTGTTAAAACCAGAAACCATTAATTACCGTACTCATAAACCAGAACGTGACGGACTGTTTTGTGAGCGTATTTTTGGTCCTGTAAAGGATTACGAATGTGCGTGTGGTAAATATAAAAGAATTCGCTACAAAGGGATTGTTTGTGACCGTTGTGGTGTAGAAGTAACCGAGAAAAAAGTACGTAGAGATAGGGTAGGACACATTAATTTAGTGGTTCCTGTAGCTCATATTTGGTACTTTCGTTCTTTACCAAACAAAATAGGATACTTATTAGGAATACCTTCTAAGAAATTAGATATGATAATTTACTACGAAAGATACGTAGTAATTCAGCCAGGTATTGCTAAGAATGAAGAAGGAGATGCATTGCAAAAAATGGATTTCTTAACGGAAGAGGAATATTTAAATATATTAGATACCCTTCCACAAGAAAATCTTTATTTAGATGATTCAGATCCTAACAAGTTTATCGCAAAAATGGGTGCAGAATGTCTTATTGATATTCTAAACCGTTTAGATTTAGATGAGCTTTCTTATGACTTAAGACATAAAGCAAATAACGAGACTTCTAAGCAACGTAAAACTGAAGCTTTAAAGCGTTTACAAGTTGTTGAAGCTTTCCGTGATGCTAATAAAGGAAAAGAAAATAAACCAGCGTGGATGATAATGAAAGCAGTTCCGGTAATTCCACCAGAATTGCGTCCATTAGTCCCACTTGATGGAGGTCGTTTTGCGACTTCAGATTTAAATGATCTTTATAGACGTGTTATTATTCGTAACAACCGTCTTAAGAGATTGATGGAGATTAAAGCTCCTGAAGTAATTTTACGTAATGAAAAACGTATGCTTCAAGAGTCTGTAGATTCATTATTTGATAATACAAGAAAATCTTCAGCAGTAAAAACAGATTCTAACCGTCCTTTAAAATCTTTATCAGATTCATTAAAAGGAAAACAAGGTCGTTTCCGTCAAAACTTATTAGGTAAACGTGTAGATTATTCAGCACGTTCGGTAATTGTTGTTGGACCAGAAATGAAATTGTTTGAATGTGGTCTTCCTAAGGATATGGCTGCAGAGCTTTACAAGCCTTTCGTAATTAGAAAATTAATTGAGAGAGGAATCGTAAAAACGGTAAAATCTGCAAAGAAAATTATAGATAAAAAAGAGCCTGTAGTTTGGGATATTTTGGAGAACGTTCTTAAAGGACATCCGGTATTACTAAACCGTGCTCCTACGCTTCACCGTTTAGGTATTCAAGCTTTTCAACCAAAATTAATTGAAGGAAAAGCAATTAGATTACACCCATTAGTTTGTACGGCATTTAACGCCGATTTTGATGGGGATCAAATGGCGGTTCATTTACCATTAGGACCAGAAGCTATTTTAGAGGCTCAGCTATTAATGTTAGCTTCTCATAATATTTTAAATCCTGCGAATGGATCTCCGGTAACGGTACCTTCTCAAGATATGGTACTTGGTCTTTATTATATGACCAAGATGAGAGTTTCTACTCCAGAGCGTAAGATGAAAGGAGAAGGACTTACTTTTTACTCGGCAGAAGAGGTTAATATCGCTTACAACGAGAAACAAGTAGACTTAAATAGTCCAATAAAAGTAAGAGCTAAAGATTTTAATGATAAAGGTGAATTAGTTTACCAAATTATTGAAACTACTGTAGGGCGTGTACTTTTCAACGAAGAAGTACCAGAAAAAGCTGGATTTATCAATGAGGTATTAACCAAGAAATCTTTAAGAGATATTATTGGTAATATTCTTAAGGTAACTAGCGTTCCTGAAACTGCAGAATTCTTAGATAATATTAAAGGATTAGGTTACGGATTTGCATTTAGAGGTGGTCTTTCTTTCTCTTTAGGAGATATTATTATTCCTGAAGAAAAGTATGAAATGATTGACGATGCTAATCAGCAAGTTGAAGGTATTATGGCCAATTATAATATGGGTCTTATTACTAACAATGAACGTTATAATCAAGTTATTGACATCTGGACGGCAACCAATGCTAATCTTACTGAATTAGCTATGAAGCGAATTCGTGAAGATAACCAAGGTTTCAACTCAGTATATATGATGCTTGATTCTGGAGCACGTGGATCTAAAGAACAGATTCGCCAGTTAACTGGTATGCGTGGATTAATGGCAAAGCCTAAAAAATCTAACTCTGGTGGAGGTGAAATTATTGAAAACCCAATTTTATCTAACTTTAAAGAAGGTCTTTCAATTTTAGAATACTTTATCTCAACACACGGTGCACGTAAAGGTCTTGCCGATACCGCATTAAAGACTGCCGATGCAGGTTACTTAACACGTCGTTTAGTAGATGTATCTCAAGATGTTATTGTTGGGGAAGTTGATTGTGGTACATTAAGAGGAATTGATGTAAGTGCTTTAAAGAAAAACGAAGAAATCGTTGAGTCTTTAGCAGAAAGAATCATTGGTAGAACTGCCTTAAACGATATCGTAGATCCTTTAACCCAAGAAGTAATAGCTGTTGCAGGAGTAGAGATCGATGAAGATATTGCAGCAAAAGTAGATGCTTCAGCATTAGAAAGTGTAGATGTAAGATCTGCATTGACTTGTGAGGCTAAGAAAGGAATTTGTGTAAAATGTTACGGTAGAAACCTAGCAACGGGAAAAACTGTTCAAAAAGGAGAAGCTGTAGGTGTTGTTGCTGCTCAATCTATTGGGGAGCCTGGAACTCAGCTTACGTTAAGAACATTCCACGTAGGAGGTATTGCAGGAAACATTTCCGAAGAAAATAAATTAATAGCTAAGTTTGACGGTATTGCAGAGATTGAAGATCTTAAGACTGTTAAAGGTGAAAATACAGAAGGTGAAACTGCTGAAATTATCATCTCTAGAACTTCAGAATTAAAAATTGTAGACCCTAAAACTAATATTGTTCTAAGTACAAACGTTATACCTTATGGTGCTCAATTATTTATCAAGGCTGGAGACAAAATTAAGCGTGATGATGTAGTTTGCCAATGGGATCCATATAACGGTGTTATTATTTCTGAATTTGCAGGTAGAGTTAAATTCGAAAATATTGAACAAGGAGTTACTTACCAAGTAGAAACTGATGAACAAACCGGTTTCCAAGAAAAAGTAATTTCTGAGTCAAGAAACAAGAAAAAGATTCCAACTTTACTAATTATGGGTAAAGGAGACGAAGTAATTCGTTCTTATAACTTACCAGTTGGAGCTCACTTAATGGTGGATGATGAAGAGAAAATTAAGATTGGAAAAATCTTAGTTAAAATACCTCGTAAATCTTCTAAAGCAGGTGATATTACAGGAGGTCTTCCACGTGTAACAGAATTATTTGAAGCACGTAATCCTTCTAACCCTGCAGTAGTGAGTGAGATTGATGGTGTGGTTTCTTTTGGTAAAATTAAACGTGGTAATCGTGAAATTATCGTAGAGTCTAAACTAGGAGAGGTTAAGAAATATTTAGTTAAACTTTCTAATCAAATTTTAGTTCAAGAAAACGATTATGTTCGTGCGGGAATGCCATTATCTGATGGTTCTATAACTCCAGAAGATATCTTAAACATTAAAGGACCAAGTGCTGTACAACAGTATTTAGTGAATGAAGTTCAAGAGGTTTACCGATTACAAGGGGTAAAAATTAACGATAAGCACTTTGAGGTAGTAGTACGTCAAATGATGCGTAAAGTTAAGATTCAAGATTCTGGAGATACTATTTTCTTAGAAAATCAATTGGTTCACAAATCAGACTTTATTGAAGAGAATGATGAGATTTTCGGTAAGAAAGTTGTTGAAGATGCAGGAGATAGTGAAAACCTTAAGCCAGGACAAATCGTTACTGCTAGAGAATTAAGAGATGAGAATTCTATCTTAAGAAGAGCAGATAAAGAATTGGCAACGGCAAGAGAGGCACAGCCAGCAACGGCAACACCAATCTTACAAGGTATTACTAGAGCATCTCTACAAACCAAGTCATTTATTTCTGCAGCATCATTCCAGGAAACGACTAAAGTATTGAACGAAGCTGCGGTAAGTGGTAAAGTAGATACCTTAGAAGGATTGAAAGAGAATGTAATTGTAGGACATAGAATCCCAGCAGGAACAGGTCTTAGAGAATACGATAATATTATTGTAGGTTCTAAAGAAGAGTTAAACGAAATGATGGAAAAGAAACAAGAGGTAAACTATAATTAATATAGCGTTATGAGTGAAGAAACCAAGAATAAAAAAAATCAACTTAATATTGAGTTAGATGAAGCAACCGCACAAGGAACGTATAGTAACTTGGCGATTATTAATCATTCTCCATCTGAATTTGTTGTTGATTTTGTAAATATTATGCCTGGAGCACCAAAAAGTAAAGTGAAGTCTAGAATTATCTTAACTCCACAACACGCAAAGCGGCTTTTAAAAGCTTTAGGAGATAATATTCAAAGGTTTGAACAAGCTCACGGCGAAATAAAAGATTATGATAAACCACCGATTCCGTTAAATTTTGGTCCAACGGGACAAGCATAAAACAAAAACTCCGAAGCGAAAGCTTCGGAGTTTTTTTATATTAGAGTTTTTTCTTTCCGGAATAACGATACACAAAGATATAATGTGTCGCTATTTCCGAACGAGAGACTGTGCTAAAAATAAAAAACCTAACTGTAATAGTTAGGTTTTTTTGATTCATATTCGAATATAAAGCTTAAAACTCCGACGTATAATGGAATTTAATATGCTTATATTTTTGTTCTGTCATTTGTAAAGAAAATTGAGAGTCAGCAAGAAATACCAATTGTCCACGCTTATCTTTGGCTAAAAATTTAGCTTTTACACGTTTAAATTCAGCAAATTCTTCGCTTTTTTCATCTTCAGGTTCAATCCAGCAAGCTTTATGTACATTAAGGTTTTCGTAAGTACATTTTGCGCCATATTCATGTTCTAAGCGGTATTGAATTACCTCATATTGTAATGCACCAACCGTACCTATAATTTTTCTGTTATTTAATTCTAAGCGAAACAGTTGAGCCACTCCTTCATCCATCAACTGGTCAATTCCTTTTTCTAATTGCTTAGATTTCATAGGATCGGCATTATTGATGTATCTAAAATGTTCAGGTGAAAAACTAGGTATCCCTTTATAATTTAATTCTTCTCCTTGTGTAAGTGTATCTCCAATTTTAAAATTTCCAGTATCATGAAGACCCACAATATCACCAGGATAAGAAACATCTACAATTTCTTTCTTTTCAGCAAAGAAAGCATTGGGGCTGCTAAAGCGTAACTTTTTATTATGTCTTACGTGTAAATAAGGAACATTTCTTTCAAACTTTCCTGAAACAATTTTGATAAAAGCCAATCGATCTCTATGTTTAGGATCCATATTGGCATGTATTTTAAATACAAAACCAGTAAATTCTTTTTCTTCAGGATTTACGATTCTCGTATCGCTTTCTTTTGGTCGGGGAGCTGGAGCAATATCTACAAAACAGTCCAAAAGCTCTCTAACTCCAAAATTGTTTAAGGCAGATCCAAAAAATACAGGTTGCAAATGCCCTTCAGTATATTCTTTTTGATTAAAAGGAGGATAGACACTTTGTGCTAATTCTGCCTCTTCCCTGAGAGTGTCTGCAGCTTTATTTCCGATAAGGTCGTCAAGTTCAGGGTTACTTAAGTCAGAAATTTCTATAGTTTCTTCAATATCTTTTCTAGGATCTCCAGTAAAAAGATTAACATTCTTCTCCCAAATATTATAGATTCCTTTAAAGTCATAGCCCATACCGATAGGGAAACTGAGAGGGGTAACTCTAAGATGTAACTTCTGTTCAATCTCGTCTAATAAATCAAAAGCATCTTTCCCTTCGCGGTCCATTTTATTAATAAAAACAATCATCGGGATATTTCGCATACGGCAAACCTCTACAAGTTTTTCGGTTTGCTCTTCGACTCCTTTTGCAACATCTATCACCACAATTACACTATCTACAGCGGTAAGAGTTCTAAAGGTGTCTTCGGCAAAATCCTTGTGTCCTGGAGTATCTAGGATATTTATTTTAATATCTCGGTATTCAAAAGCCAAGACAGAGGTAGCTACAGAAATCCCTCTTTGGCGTTCAATTTCCATAAAATCACTTGTAGCCCCTTTTTTAATTTTATTAGATTTTACAGCGCCAGCTTCTTGAATAGCTCCTCCAAAAAGGAGTAGTTTTTCAGTTAAAGTGGTTTTACCTGCATCGGGGTGGGAGATAATACCAAAGGTTCTCCTTTTATTTATTTCGTCAATTAATTTCATTTTGCAAATGTATTGTTTTTAAAAAGCTGTAGCAAAGTTTCTTACAAAAGGCTTAAAGAAAATATAATATTGACTATTATTTAAATTTTATTTTCTTAAATTCTGTTAAAAATTATTTACCTTTATCCTGTAATTTTGAGACTATGTAGATGCCCCGAGAATCTTTTATGTAACCCAAATACAAAAAGATTAATATGCTGAAAGTCATTTTTTAATAACGACTAAATATTTTCTTTCTATGAAAGGATTTTTGCAAAGTGTCTTTTTTTTAGTTACATTTTTATTTTTAGGAATTGAAAATGTAGCCGGTCAAGATCAAGAAATTAATATCTCCCCAATATTTAATTCTAGCTTTCTTTCACTACCTAGTGATTTAATGGTAGTAACTACTGTTTCTGGTCGGGTATACCGAGATAGAAACGGCAATGGTATGCAAGAAACTTTAGATCCTGGCCTAAATAATATTGATGTAATAATATTTGATTCTGCAGGTACATCGCAAGCGGTAACTACAGATGCTAATGGAGATTGGATGGCTGTTGTTGCTCCAGGAACTGTCAATGTAAGTATTGATAATACCGATTTACCTTTAGGTTATATTCAAACCGAAGGAGTAGATCCTCAAGTACTTACTGCAGTAGTAAATGTAAATAATAATGCAGGCAAAGACGGTTATTATTTTGAAGGGCAAGTAAGCGGTCATTTATATTTCGATACTAATGGAAACGGACAGCAAGACCCGGGTGAACCCAATATGCCTAATGTAGATATTGATATTACCGATGAATTTGGAACTGTCATTACAGTAACTACAGATGCTAATGGAGATTGGATGGCGACCGTGGCGGCAGTAAATGTTACAGTCGCGATAAATCAAACGGATCCAGATTTTCCTACAGGCGCCATTCAAACCGAAGGTACAGATCCTACAACGGTAACGGTTATTTCTAATCAAAATAACTTTACTGATAACGATGGTTTTTACTTAGAAGGAGTTTTAGAAGGACATGTTTATTTTGACCTTAACGGAAATGGAACTCAAGATGCTGGTGAACCAAATATGTCTAATGTAGATGTAGAGGTTGTAGACTCATTAGGAAATATTCATGTTGTAGTAACAGATGTTAATGGGAACTGGTCAATTGTTTTGCCAGCTGGGCCTGCAACTTCAACCATAGATATTAATGATCCAGACTTCCCTACAGGAGCTACACAAACCGAAGGGACTAACCCAACAACCACTACGGTAATAAATGCTCAAATAGTAAGTGATGATGGCGTGTTGAATGATGGGTTTTATGAATCTGGAACTTTAGAAGGTCACGTTTACTTTGATGTTAATGGTAACGGACAACAAGATGCTGGCGAGCCAGATATGCCTAATGTAGATGTAATAATAACCACTTCAACAGGGCAAATAATTACGGTTACCACAGATGCTAATGGAAACTGGAGTATTTTAACTTCCGTAGGAAATACTACAGCATTAATAGATGTAAATGATCCAGATTTCCCGACAGGAGCTACGCAAACCGAAGGAACAAATCCAACAACTTCAACCGTTTTAATAAATCAAACCGTAAGTGACGACGGAATATTAAATGACGGTTTTTACGAGGTAGGAACTTTAGAAGGACATTTGTATTTTGACCTTAACGGAAATGGAACTCAAGATACTTCAGAGCCAGATATGCCTAACGTCGACGTAAGGATTACAGATGCGTTAAACAATCAACAAATTGTAGTAACAGATGCTAATGGAGATTGGTCAGTAAACGTACCTGCAGGTTCAACAGAGTCGGATATTGATCAAGCTGATCCCGATTTTCCGACTGGCGCTATACAAACTGAAGGTACAGATCCTACAATAACAAACGTGATTACAGGGCAAACTGTAAGTGACGATGGATTGTTGAATGATGGCTTTTTTGAAGAAGGTATTTTAACAGGCCATTTATATTATGATACCAATAGTAATGGAACTCAAGACCCAGGAGAACCTAACTTACCTAACGTTGATGTAGAAATTACTGACGCCTTAGGCATTGTACAAATTGTAGTAACCGATATAGCTGGAAATTGGAGTGTAAATGTTCCTATAGGAAACACCACGTCAGATATTGATGAAACCGATCCCGATTTTCCTGCTGGGGCAATTCAAACCGAAGGTACAGATCCTACAACCACTTTAGTAACTCCCAATAATACAATTGCTGAAACCAATGATGGTTTTGTGGTGCCTACCTTAATTGATGGTACGTTAACGGGACACTTATATTATGATACTAATAATAATGGAACACAAGATCTAGGGGAACCTAACTTGCCTAATGTAGATGTGGACATTATAAATGTCTTGGGGATCATCCAAACCGTTACCACTGATGTAAATGGAAACTGGGGAATTGTGGTTCCTGAAGGCAATACAACATCAAATATTGATCAAACCGATCCCGATTTTCCAACTGGAGCAATTCAAACAGAGGGAACAGATCCTACCACAACATTGGTAATAGGTAATTCGGTAGTTGCAGAAACTAATGATGGTTTTGTAATACCTACATTAACAAATGGAACTTTAACAGGCCATCTTTATTATGATGTAAATGGAAATGGAATACAAGATTCGGGTGAACCAAATCTACCCAATATAGATATAGAGATTACGAATGTTCTAGGGATAATTCAAACGGTAGTTACAGATTCTAATGGAGACTGGAGTATTGTTGTTCCTGAAGGCAATACGATTTCAGATATAGATCAAACTGATCCCGATTTCCCTTTAGGCGCTATACAAACTCAAGGTACAGATCCAACCACAACAAATGTTATTGCAAATAATACCACTGCCGAAACACCAGATGGATTTACCATTCCTAATCTACAAAACGGAATCTTAGAAGGACATTTATATGAAGACCTTAACGGAAATGCAACTCAAGATTCAGGTGAGCCCAATTTACCTAATATAGATGTTGTAATTACCAATGTTCTGGGGTTAGTTCAAACTATAGCAACCGATGTAGATGGAAATTGGTCGGTTACAGTTCCAGTAGGGAACACTATTTCAAATATAGATGAAAGTGACCCCGATTTTAATCCTGCCTTTCTACAAACCGAAGGTACAGATCCTACCACAACGAATGTAATCGCAAATACAACCTCTAACGAAGTAAACGATGGTTTTCAAGATTCAGGTTTAGCTGTAGGTACATTAACAGGACATTTATATGAAGACCTTAATGGTAATAGCACTCAAGACACGGGAGAGCCAAACTTACCTAATATTGATGTAGAAATTACAAATGTATTAGGAGTAATCCAAATCTTGACAACCGATGTAAATGGAGATTGGAGTGTTAATGTTCCAGTAGGAAATACCATTTCAAATATAGATGAAAACGATCCAAACTATAACCCATTATTTATACAAACCGAAGGTACAGATCCTACCACTACACTTGTGGTAGCTAACGTTTCCACTTCTGAAGTAAATGATGGTTTTACAATTCCTACTTCTACTACCGGAACTTTAAACGGACATTTATATAATGACGTTAATGCTAATGGAAATCAAGAACCAGGCGAAGCAAATTTACCAAATATAGATGTAGAGATCATCGATGCTTTAGGGATTGTGCAAATAGTAGTAACAGATGCTAATGGAGATTGGCAAGCATCTTTACCACAAGGTCCTGCAACAAGTAATATAGACTTTACAGATCCCGATTTCCCAGCTGGAGCTACTCAAACCGAAGGAACTAACCCTACTACTACTGTAGTGGTACTTAACGTCACAACCAATGAGCCAGATGATGGATTTAATTTTACAGGAACTCAAACAGGAACTTTAAATGGACATTTATATAATGACCTTAACGGAAATGGAAATCAAGAAGCAGGAGAACCAGATTTAGCAGACATAGACGTAGAAATTACAGATGCACTTGGGATTATTCAAACTGTAGTCACCGACGTTACAGGAAATTGGCAGGCTATTTTGCCAGAAGGAGTAGCTACAAGTGATATAGATTTTACAGATCCAGATTTTCCAGTAGGAGCCACACAAACGGAAGGAACAAACCCTACCAGTACGGTAGTTGTGAACAATGTTAATACCAATGAGCCAGATGATGGGTTTGAGGTACCTATTAATAATCAAAATTACTCAGGACATATTTATTTAGATTTAAACGGTAGTTTTAGTCAGGATCCAAATGAACCCGATTTACCTAATATAGATATTGAAATAATAGATGCTAATACTACAACTCACTTGGTTACATCTGATGCTAATGGAAATTGGAGCATATCTCTTCCATTGGGGAATGTAACTACTACTATACAAACGAATGATCCAGATTTCCCTGCTAATGCTGTTCAGACAGAAGGTGATAATCCAACAAGTAATGTTATTGTATTGGGAACTTCTTTGATGGAACTAGACGGGTTTTATGTAACTGAGTTGTCTACAGAACGAATTACAGGTCATATGTATGAGGATGTTAATGGGAATAGTATGCAAGATTCAAATGAACCTAATATTCCGAATATAGATGTAGAAATATCAGATGCCTTAGGAATTACCCAAACGGTAGAGTCAGATGTGAATGGGGATTGGGAAGCTCTAGTGCCTTTAGGTAACGCATTAAGTTTTATACAAACAAATGATTTAGATTTTCCAGAATACACTACTCAAACTCAAGGAAGCAACCCAACCATGATTACAGTAACTTCAGGAGATGTAAATAATGAGTTAGATGGCTTTTATTTAGAGCGATTAAAAGTTTTTAATGCAATTACTCCCAACAATGATGGAAAGAATGATTTCTTATACATTCAAGGAATTGATCGATATCCAGATAATAAAATGACTATCTTAAATAGATGGGGAGTTGTGGTCTATGAAGTAATAAATTATGGTCAAAATGGAAAATTATTTAAAGGCTTAAGTGAAGGAAGAGCTACCTTAGGAAAAGATGAGCAACTCCCTACAGGAACGTACTTCTATTTTATGGAGTATAGAGATGAACTTGGAGACTTAAAAAAGATAGATGGATACTTATATATTAATTAAAAAGAATCACAATTTATGCGTCAGCTAATTGGTATCATTATAGCAATCTCTTTTTTTGTGGGAATTTCTTCTTCCGTAAAGGCACAGCAAGACGCCCAATATACTCAATATATGTACAATACATTGAGCATAAACCCTGCTTATGCTGGTTCACGTGAGGTGTTGAGTGCGGTATTACTTCATCGTTCACAATGGGTTGGCGTAGATGGCGCACCTACAACTCAAACCTTAAGTGCTCATACACCCATTACCAAAAACTTAATGGGAATAGGTTTAAATATAACCAATGATGCAATAGGACCTTCTCGCCAAACCTATATAGATGCGAGTTACAGTTACGGGATAGAAGTAGGAAGAGAAAGTCAATTGAATTTTGGAATAAAAGCTGGAGCTCATTTATTGGATGTAGATTATTCTAAACTTGATATTTTTGATAGTACAGATCCAAATTTTCAGAGTAATGTAGATAATAAATTCTCTCCGCAGTTTGGGTTGGGTGCTTTATTATTTGCAGAGAATTATTATGTAGGCTTAAGTGTACCAAATGTTTTAGAAACCAAACATTTTGACCAGTCTAATAATAGTAACTCTAATACGGTTGCTAAAGAAAGGATTAGTTATTATTTTACTGGAGGTTATGTTTTTGATTTATCAAGTGATTTAAAATTAAAGCCAACTCTTTTAACCAAAATGACAGAAGGGGCTCCTCTGCAAGTAGATGTTTCGGCTAACTTTTTACTCTATGAGAAATTGACTTTAGGAGCTGCCTATAGATGGGATGCTGCTTTAAGTGGATTGGTAGCTTTCCAATTTACAGATGCTTGGATGCTGGGTTTTGCTTATGATACAGATACGACAAAATATACAAATTATAATGATGGGAGTTTTGAAGTTTTTCTAAGGTTTGAGTTGTTTAAAAAATACAACAAGATGCTAACTCCTCGTTTTTTCTAAACTTATTGCTATGAGTAAAAATATATATAAATATTTAGTTTTCTTTTCACTTTTCTTAAGCTGCTTTTTTACTGCAGCACAAGAAGAAAAATTGAAAGAAGCCGATAAAATGTTTGATAGATACGCTTTTATTGATGCACGAGAGATCTATCTAGAAGTAGCTGAAGCTGGATATAAATCTGAAAATTTATTTAAAAAACTAGGCGATTCTTATTACTTTAATGGTGACCTTCCCAACGCTTTAAAATGGTATGAAGAATTATATGTACTTAAAAATTCAGAATTAGAAAAAGAGTATCTTTTTAGATATGCAATGGCCCTAAAAAGCGATCAGCAATACAAAAAATCTGATGAGGTTTTATTAGAGTTTGAAAAGTTAAGTGAAACAGATTCTAGGGTAGAATTATTAAAAGGAGAACGTAATTACCTAGAGTTAATAGAGCTTCAGTCAGGAAAATTCGATGTTGACATAGCACCCATCAATTCAAAACTATCCGATTTTTCTCCGCAAATAAACAATCAAACATTAATTTTTGCATCTAATAGAGAAACGCCTTCTTCCGTAAAGCGTATTCACGAATGGAACAAACAACCTTACTTAGATTTATATACAATACCAATTAACGATGAAAATGAATTAGAAGGTGAACCTGCTTTAATGTCGGAAGTAATTAACTCAAAATTCCACGAATCTTCGGCTTGCCTTACTCAAGATCAACTTACTATATATTTTACCAGAAATAACTATAACAATAAAAAGTACGGTAAAAGTGATGAAGGAATCAATTTCTTAAAGATATATAAAGCAGAGCGAGATAGCGTGTCAGCCGAGTGGAAAACACCTCTAGAACTTCCATTTAATAATGATGAATATTCTGTAGCTCATCCTACCTTAAATGTAGATGAAACCAAATTATATTTTTCTTCAGATATGCCAGGAACCATTGGTATGTCAGATATTTATGTGGTTTCAATCAATGAAGATGGTACTTTTGGAGAACCAAAAAATTTAGGGAATCAAATAAATACAGAGGGAAGAGAAACATTTCCTTATATTAATAAAAAAAATGAACTCTATTTCTCCAGCAATGGTCATATTGGCCTTGGCGGATTAGATGTTTTTGTAAGCGTTCTTAAAAAAGATGGGTCATTTGGAGAGATTTTTAATGTTGGTCGTCCTATCAATGGTTCTAAAGATGATTTTAATTTTGTCTTAGGAAAAAATGATAAAAATGGATTCTTTGCAAGTAATCGCGAAGGAGGAATGGGTGAAGATGATATCTACTATTTCAAACAAAATGAAGATCTTATTACTTCCTGCCAGCAATATGTAAATGGTACAATTACCGAAACTGAAACTGAAACTCCAATTCCTGGAGTGAAGGTAGAATTATTTGATGAAGATTTAAACTTTTTAAAAGATACCGAAACCAATGAAAATGGTGAATACGAATTTACATTAGATTGTGATACGCGTTATATCATTAGAGTTTCTAAAGAAAGTTATGAAACTGCCGAAGAATTATTAAGATCAGGATCTGAGTTTGAAAAGAATATTCAAATTCCTTCTGTTAATATGGAAAGAGGAGAGGAACTCGGAGTTACTAAAGCAGGAAAAGGAGATGATTTAAGAAACTTGTTACAATTAGATCCTATTTATTTTGATTTAGATAAAACTAATATTAGACCCGATGCAGAGGTAGAACTACAAAAAGTTTTAGCGGTATTAAGGAAATATTCTCAAATGAAAATTGATATCCGTTCTCATAGTGATAGTCGTGGTGGTGACGCTTATAATTTATTGCTTTCAGACAAAAGAGCAAAGGCTACGGTTAATTATTTAGTTCAAAAAGGAATTGATAAAAGTAGAGTCACAGGAAAGGGATATGGAGAAACCCAATTGATCAACGGTTGCGATAATAATGCCGATTGTACCGAAGAGCAGCATCAACTTAATAGAAGGTCAGAGTTTATTATTCTTAATGAGAATGAAACTCCAAAAGAAATGCGAAGAGAAATTGTAGCTCGTAACAATGAAGAGGTAAATAAAAGTAACGATGCCTCGGAAAAAATGTTAACTACGAAAGGTTATGATTTTGAGAGCTCAAATCCGCAAGAGGTATTTACAGTTCAAATTGTAGCAGGAAGTAGTAAAAACCCTGCAATTAAGCACAAATCTTTGAATAGCGTATTCTATTATTCATATCCCGATGGTTATAGAAGATATTTTTCTGGACAATTTAAAACCCGAGAAGAGGCAGATGCTTATAAACTAGAATTAAGAAAAAATGGTTTTGATGGCGCTTTTGTTGTAGGTCTTCGTGGGAAAGAACGTTTTTAATGATAAGCCTTCTTTTATTCCTATGAAATAGAAATACAATTTTGTACTTTTGATTTCTATGGAAGAGAAAGTAATTTTAGTCAATGAAAATGATGAGCAAATTGGCTTGATGGAGAAAATTGAAGCTCATGAAAAAGCACTACTACACCGTGCATTTTCAGTTTTTGTATATAATGACAAAAATGAAGTCATGATTCAGCAAAGAGCACTCTCAAAATACCACTCCCCAGGCTTATGGACCAATACATGTTGTAGCCACCAAAAAGAGGGAGAGACCAATGTAGAGGCAGGGAAAAGAAGATTAATGGAAGAGATGGGTTTCCAAACCGGTCTAAAAGAAGTAACCTCCTTTATTTATAAAGCCCCTTTTGATAATGGCTTAAGCGAACATGAATATGACTACATACTCGTAGGTCATTACAATGATGATCCTAAAATTAACCCAGATGAGGTTGCTAGTTGGAAATGGATGAGCTTAGAGGATATCAAAAAGGATATGAATAATCATCCTGAAAAATATACAGCTTGGTTTAAAATTATTTTCGATAAATATTATAATTTCATTTCGTAGTGGCAGTAACCGTAAGCAGAAAAGCACATTTTAATGCCGCTCATAGATTGTTTAGAAAAGACTGGAGCGATGAGAAAAACCTAAAGGTTTTTGGTAAATGCAGTTACCCTAATTACCATGGTCACAACTATGAACTTATTGTCTCTGTTACAGGAAACATAGATGAAGAGACGGGTTTTGTTATGGACTTGAAGGTATTAAAAGATTTAATTAAAACTGAAATAGAAGATTATTTAGATCATAAAAATCTCAATGTAGATATTTTAGAATTTAAAAACTTAAATCCTACCGCAGAAAATATCGTAGTTTTTATTTGGCAAAAATTAAAATCTAAATTAGAGAATCACTTAAGTTTAGAAGTTGTTTTATACGAAACTCCTCGAAATTTTGTTTCTTATAAAGGATAGTTCGTATGAAAGAAAAAGTACTATATCCTTTAAAGTTTAAGCCCATTTTAAAGCCAAAAGTTTGGGGTGGAGAAAAGCTACATACAGTTTTAGCTAAAGATAAAGTAGGTGATAAAATAGGAGAGAGTTGGGAAATTAGTGGAGTTGAGGGTGATATTTCTATTGTAGAAAATGGATCTCTAAAAGGTGAGAGTCTTCAACAACTAATTAAAACTTACAAAGAAAAGCTCGTTGGAAATAACATTTACCGCAAGTTTAAAGATAATTTTCCATTACTAATAAAATTTATTGATGCTAAAGAAAACCTTTCTGTTCAAGTACATCCTGGGGATGAGATAGCTTCAAAAAGGCACAATTCTTTAGGAAAAACGGAGATGTGGTATATTGTTCAAGCCGATTCTCAAGCAAAAATAGTTACTGGGTTTAAAAAAGGGATAAGTAAAGAAGATTATTTATTGCATTTAAAAGAGGAATCTTTAGAAGAGATTTTAAATAAAGAAGTTGTAGAAAGCGGAGAGACCTTTTTCATTAAAGCAGGTTTAATTCACGCTATTGGTTCTGGAGTTTTATTAGCTGAAATACAGGAAACATCAGATATAACCTATCGTATCTATGATTATAATCGAGAAGGAATAGATGGAGAGAAAAGAGACCTTCATACCGATTTAGCTTTAGAAACTATAGATTATGAAAGTAATGATGATTATAAGGTAGAATATACTCCTAAAAAAAACGAACTAACTTCTTTGGTGAACTGTTCTTATTTTACTACTCAGTTGCTCTACATAACAAAACATGATAGTTTTAAGCTATCAATAAATGAAGATTGCTTCGTTATCTTAATGTGTGTAGAGGGAGAGGCGCAAATTGAATATGAATTAGGGAAAGAAGAAATTAGATTAGGAGAAAGCCTTTTAATTCCGGCAAGTTTGAAGGAAATTGAAATTAAATCTCAAAATTGTAAATTACTTCACGTTACTATGTAGATTTTAGTGTAATTTTGCTCCATAAAATAAACAAATACTTATGGCAAGTAAACAAACGCTTAAAAGAGATGTAAATTACGTAATGGGCGATATTATAGAAGCTGCATTCTTACATCAAATGGTAAATCCAAAAGAAGATCACTCAAAGTCTGATGCTATCGTAGAAGAAGCAATGGTTTCTTACGATGATTTAATCACTAAAATCAACGATAAGTCGGTAGAAAATAGAGGTAAACATTTAAGAGCAGTGGGTAAAGAATTAGAAGAAAAAGCGCATAGTCTTGTAAAAGACATTAACGCTCTTAATTCTTAATATATTTCTTTTTTCTATAGGTATTAAAGCCAAAAGCAAAAATACCTAAAACCACAAGTGGTAAAATAATTGTAAAAAGTTGCCAAGAAGTTCTTTCTTGAGCAACTTTTTTTGTGTCTAAAAATGCCAATTTAATATCTTTTGCTCTTATAGCTAGTAAACCTGTATCATCTAATAAGTAATTGACGGCATTTAGTAAAAATTCTTTATTGCCATACGTAGCTCCCGTAAATCTATCGTGACCTAGTGCGACAGGGCCATCTCTATTAAATTCATTTTTAATGACATCACCATCAGAGATCACCAACATTTTTGTGTTTTCTCCTTTCTCTTTATACTTATCTAGTGAGAAAGGTGAAATTCTATTCTTATAAACAGAGGTAAACTCACCTTCCAGCAACACACCTAAATTTTGTTTTCCAGCATTATAGCTTTCTTCAATAGGTTTTTTATTTATAATATCTAAGTTCACTAATAAAGGAGTAGCATCTAGTTTAGTTTTAGGAGAGCTATGTAGCAATATTGTTTTTTTAATATTGTTATTTAGAGTATCAATGTTATTAGCAAAATCAAACTTTACTGCTTCGGTATTTTTTATGATCGTATGTGAATTGTCTGAAACTGCTAAAGGAGAATAGTACCAAGGGAAAGGATTAAATTGAGTTTCATTGCCTGAGCCTTGAGCTAAAATAATAGGAGCTGAAATAATATCATTTACCAATGAGGTGTTAATTCTTATTCCGTATTTAAAGAAAAAGTCATTGAGGTTTAAATCTCTAGGATATGCCAATGCTGCATTATCGTCATTGGTAAACAGACTATCTTTTTCTATAGCTGAATTTTCTATAAGCCATAACATTTTCCCGCCTTGCATTAAGTACTGGTCTAGAACTAATTTTTCCTTTTCGGAATATTTTTGAGTAGGTTTAGCTTCTAAAACCAAATCATATTGCTCTAATTGACGTAGTGTTTTTTGTGGATTAGCTTCTACAGAATCTAGTGTAAATGGAGCTATATAATAATAGTCTCTGAGTGTTTTTACGAAGTCTACAATATTCTTTTCAGGCAATTCTCCATTACCACGCATAATGGCAATTTTTTTATCTTTCCCATAAATTAATCTGCTAAAAGCATCCGCGAAAGCGTATTCTAGATTTTCTACAGAGGTATTTACAATTTGTTCATTAGAGTCACCTATTTTCTTTTTCAATAGATTTACTTGAACAGATTTGTCGTCATAATAAGCTACAGCCCATGGGAAAAGTAGGCTCTCACTTATTTTTCCGTTTTCATTTACGTTTAAAGTTTCAGGAGTCATTCCTGCTTTATAGAAGTTATTGGCGATGGTTTGAGCATCTATGCCTTCTTCTAAAGGGTTAATGAAATTGAATTTTATTTCTGAATTATAGGCACTAAATTCTTCAAGTAAATATCGAGTTTCGTTTTGAAGGCGTTTAAATTCTGAAGGGAAATCTCCTTTTAAAAAGACATCGATAATAATTGGATCTTTTACCTTTTCTATAATTTCTTTCGAAGGCTGGGAAAGTGTATAGCGTTTATTTTGAGTAAGGTCATACCTATTAAAGTAGATTGTAGCAATAACATTCACTACAATTAATACCAAAAGAATTCCAAATATAGATTTTATATTTTTTGTCATTACTTGTTTTCTTTTTCTAGGTTAAACTTGGTCAAACTTAAAAACAAAAAAATGATGCTTATAAAATAAATAAGATCCCGAGTATCGATAACTCCACGGCTTATGCTTTTATAATGATAACTAAGACCTAAGTATTCTATGCCATAAGTTTCTGAATTAAAAATAGTTAAGTTTGATATTCCGTCAAAAGCAAAGTAGAGTAAAAAACAAAGTAAAACTGCCAGTATAAAAGAGACAATTTGATTTTCAGTTAAACTAGAAGCGAATATACCTATAGAGGTGTAGGTGGCACTTAACAATAATAATCCTGCATAACTACCTATTATAACGCCTAAATCATAATTACCGGGCGTACTTCCCAATTCGCTAATAGCATACACATATAATAAGGTGGGGATAATTGCTAAGATAGAAAGTGCAAAAGCTCCAAAATATTTACCTAACACTAATTGCCACTTAGTGATGGGTTGTGTAAGTAGTATTTCTAAAGTTCCTTGTTTTTTCTCTTCAGCAATGCTACGCATAGTAATAGCCGGTATTAGAAATAAAAATACCCAAGGGGCTAAAAGAAAAAATGGAGATAGATTAGCAAATCCATTATCTAGTATATTAAACTCTCCTGTAAATACCCATAAAAACAATCCGCAGACAATGAGAAAAATACCAACGACTAAATAGCCAATAGTACTAGAAAAAAATGAGTTTATTTCTTTAAAAAAAATTGCTTTCATACGATTAATTTAAACTTACCAGCTTATCAACACTCCAGGCTTCTGGCTTAGCATTAAACTTTACTTTTGTATTGGCCCAAACTTCTTTAAATAAAGAAGAATGTCTGTAGTTTTCTAAATCCTCTTCGCTTTTCCAATAACTATACGTAAAGAAAATAGAAGGATTATTTTTATCTTGATAAAGCTCTAGAAAATCACAACCTTCAAAACCACGTATATATTGTTTTTTACTATGAAAAAGTGTCAAAAAATTTTCGATTTCTTCTTCTTTAAAAGACATTTTTACAATTCGAACAATCATGAAGTAAATTTAATATTTATAGTATCCATTAATTTTAATCCAAATAGGGTAGAAGCGCTGCCCACTGTATTTGGGTTACTCTTATAAATAGCAATTTCTATATAATTTGAAGCATTAAAAATAGCTAATTTTTTTCCTTCCTCCACACGTTGCTCTTTAGGAGAGTCAAAATCAATAGCGTGGCTGTAGCTTTCGTGTATAGTAGTAAATGCGGTAGATCTAGCATTTAAAGTAAAGGCTCTTCCTTTTCCTACATTTTCAAAAAGCTTTCGTGAAACATTGGTCACAACATTACCATAATTATCAATATACATGACGTGACCTATGATTTGATCTTGACTATCGTTTATAAACGGATTAAACTTTTTAATTTGTTTAATAGTAGGAATAGATTTACCTATAACATCTAAAGTTCCGCCACGAGCGATATGACAAGCTACTTTTACAAAAACATCTAGCACAGGAAAATTGGTCTCTATCGCATCGTGAATATTAATTTCCACAATTTTTTGTGGTTTAATTTCTGAAGCGATTAAAGACATAATCCCATTATTGGCACAAATAAAAAAATGATCGTCCAATTGTATTGCAATATGTTTATTTTCTGGAGTAATTTCAGAATCGACACCAATTAAGTGTATGCTACCTTTAGGGAAACTGCTGTATGAATTTTTAATAATGTATGCAGCTTCAGTAATATGAAAAGGAGAAACATCATGAGAGATATCAACAATATTTGCACTTTCCAATTCGCTTAGGATAGCACCTTTAACAGCACCTGTAGAAGGGTCTTTAAGCCCAAAATCTGTGGTTAAAGTTATAATCGCCATAAAGAAATGATGTTAATATATTTTAGTGTGATTTGAAGGTATTTTTGTCTAAATTTGTAATGCGAATTTAATTATAAAAGATTAATAAATACACTTGCTTTTGAACGAACTTGATATTGAACTCTCAGAAATTAATCCAAGAGAATTTTTTGGATTACAAAATGCAAATATAGAGCTACTTAAGAAGTATTTTCCTAAGTTAAAAATTGTTGCAAGAGGTAATAGAATAAAAGCTTTTGGGGATGAAGAATTACTAGAAGAGTTTGATAAAAGATTTAATATGCTTTTAGAACATTTTGGAAAGTATAATAAGCTCGATGAAAATGTTATTGAACGTGTACTTACCAGCGAAAAGAAAGAAGATTATGATACCTCTTCCGAAAGTGGTGAAGTACTTGTACATGGAGTAAGCGGTAGATTAATAAAGGCTCAAACAGCCAATCAACGCAAGTTAGTAGAGCTTACCAAGAAGAATGATATGGTTTTTGCTGTGGGTCCTGCGGGAACAGGAAAAACATATACAGGGGTGGCACTTGCAGTTAAAGCACTGAAAGAAAAAGAAGTTCGAAAAATCATTTTAACAAGACCAGCCGTAGAAGCTGGAGAAAATTTAGGATTTCTACCAGGCGATCTCAAAGAAAAGCTAGACCCTTATATGCAGCCTCTATATGATGCATTAAGAGATATGATTCCGCACGAAAAGTTAGAAACTTTTATAGAAAAAGGAGTAATACAAATTGCACCCATGGCATTCATGCGTGGTAGAACTTTAGATAATGCTTTTGTAATTCTAGATGAAGCTCAAAATACCACTCACGCTCAAATGAAGATGTTTTTAACCCGTATGGGGAAAAGCGCTAAATTTATTATTACAGGAGATCCTGGGCAAATAGACCTTCCGCCAAGAAGTATTTCTGGTCTTAAAGAAGCGTTACTGGTTTTAAAAGATGTGAAGGGTATTGGTGTAGTTTATTTAGATGACAAAGACGTCATAAGACACCGCTTGGTTAAGAAAGTTATAGAGGCATATAAAAAAATAGAAAACGTAGAATAATTTAGATTCATGAGCAATACCCTAACTGAAACCAGTTTTCAATTTCCGCAGCAAAAAAGTGTTTATAAAGGAAAAGTAAGAGAAGTATATGAGCTAGATAATGATAAGGTAGTAATGATTGCTACCGATAGACTTTCTGCCTTTGATGTAGTGATGCCAAAAGGAATTCCATATAAAGGACAAATTCTTAACCAGATAGCCACCAAAATGATGAATGATACCAAAGATATTGTTCCCAATTGGTTAGAAGCTACTCCTGATCCGAATGTTGCAGTAGGACAAATGTGTGAAACCTTTAAAGTAGAAATGGTCATTCGTGGGTATTTAGCCGGTCACGCAGCAAGAGAGTATAAAGCTGGAAAAAGAGAATTATGTGGGGTTGCCTTAGCGGAAGGATTAAAAGAAAATGATAAATTACCACAACCCATTATTACTCCTGCCACTAAAGCAGAACAAGGGGATCATGATGAAGATATTTCTAGAGAAGATATTTTAAAGAGAAATATCGTATCAGCTGAAGATTATGAGCAATTAGAAAAATACACTTATGCTTTATTTCAAAGAGGAAGTGAAATTGCTGCTTCACGCGGATTAATTCTCGTAGACACTAAATATGAATTTGGGAAAACTAAAGAAGGAAAAATTGTTTTAATTGACGAAATTCATACGCCAGATTCTTCTCGTTATTTTTATGCTGAAGGTTATGAAGAAAGACAAGAAAAAGGTGAGAAGCAAAAACAACTTTCAAAGGAATTTGTGAGACAGTGGCTTATTAAAAATAACTTTCAAGGTTTAAAAGGGCAAACACTACCCGAAATGAGTGATGAGTATATCACTTCTGTCTCAGATCGCTATATTGAACTTTATGAAAATATCACTGGAGAGAAATTTGTAAAAGCAGATATTTCTAATATTAAAGAAAGAATAGAAAATAACATATTAGATTATATTTCTAATTAATTTTTAAGTTATAAATATACCCTAGTCCAAATTCAGTAAAATCAGCCTGTCCTAAATTAGCGTTGATACTTGCAGATAAGTATATATTGTGGTTGGGATTAGAGTCAATACTTGTAAAGTAATATTTAACTCCTAATCTCGTAGAAAATAGTTTCTTTAGTTTGTACTTAGAGTTATAGTCTCCTAAAAGCCACCCCTCTGGTATTTCTTGTGGGGTGTCTTTCCAACCTTCATTATATCGCCACTCTATACTATAGGAAGGCTTATGTAAATTCACACCTATTTGAGTTAAAAATCCTATGTGATTAAGAAGAATCATTTCTCCAGTAATAAAAACACCAAATGCTGAAGCGTTAATAACAGGATGGTTTTTTAATGTTTCGAATTCTTCTCCCTTTTGAACCAAAGATTCATTATTATTTATATAATCGTAATAATGTTGATAATAATGATAGTGTATACCTGTACCTAATCTATAAGTGTTATTTATCTTTTTTCCTATTCCTAGTCTAAAAGAATATACATTTTTTGGATCGTTAAAGCTAGGTGAAAATGTGTTTTCTCCCCAACCTGCTTCAACATTGATATAGGTATTTTGTGTTTTCTCAAACGTAAAAAATGATGGTGACTCTTTAATCTCTTTAATTTTTTTAAAGTTTATATTAGCATTCACACTAGTTAAAAAAGAATTGAAGCCGTTATTGGGTAATCTTTTGTGCCCGTTCGATTGGTGTGCGTAGCCTAACCCTAAACGTATATTGGTTGTTGAGGTTTGAAAAATGGGGTAGTAGGTGAAAAGTTTAAATGACCAAGTAATATTGGTAGAAACAGCTTTATTAATAGGATTATTCTTTAGGTCATATTTTTCAGTAAAATAAGAAGAACCTAAACCTAACATAAGGTTTATTTTTTTTTCATTTAAAGTTAATAAGGGAAATTCAGCGTACGGGAGAATAGAAAATTGATAACCCAAGACATCACGGTTTCCCATATTACCTAGTCCTATTGCAACTCCTGTTTTAGGATAGTTAAGTCGGTACGCCCATTCCTCTTCATTATTCTTATGGTCTTTTCCTATACCAATAGAGATGCCTCTTTGCATATGTATATCAGGAAAATGTAGGTTTGCTGGCACCGTTTTACCTATGAAAACTTCAGATAAAAAGAAATAATCAGTAAGGGAGTTTTCTGTATCTTGTGCGTAAATCAAATTAAAGTTCAAGAAGAACAAAATACTAAAACTATATAATATAGTATGGGTGCGTAAATCCCAATATGGTAATTTCTTAATCATAAATAAAGTATAAGTAAAAATAGCGACTCTCTTACAGATGTATTTATTCAGCGTAAAGATCTTAAAATAAATAAAAAAGCCAAGTTAGAAACTTGGCTTTTTTATTTTAGTTGGCGCAATTTTCATTGTAGAAATAAATCATTTGATCAAAATCTTTCCATTTTGGTTTCTTTCCATACTTGGTAACTGTTGCTTCGCAATCACCAAAAAGCTCTTGAAAAATTTCTTTTTTGAAATCAGACTTATGCATTCTTTCTGCAGTAGCATTGTCTTTTTGAATATAAAAAGATTTATCTATAGATTTTTAATTTGAAATCCTCCCATTCCGAAACCACCAGCTTCTCCGGCTCTCATATCGTGAAATACTTTTATCCTAGAAGTATTGGTAGGATTTAATAATTGTAAAAGTAAATCCATCTTCTTTTTCTTAATCATTACAGGTACTTTTTCAAAATAGGCATAACCTTTTTCGAATCTTTCCTCATCATACGGACTTCTAGTCTATTGGGCTGGATCGTGTGCGAAATCGGTGAATTTATTTAGTTTATCAAGATTATTTTGTGGGATATACACGAAATCAATATCTTCTATGGGCACTTCTATTTTGTTTTTATTTTCGTCCTTATAGCTAAAGCCTTTAATTAAACTTTTTTTTCTTTTTACAGATTTAATAGGAGTTTCTAACTCTGTACCATCTTCGAAAGTTATGTAGGAAACTTTTTTGGTAGAAATTCCTTCAAATGGTCTTAAAAATTGTTGAGCATTACTAGACAATGCAAATGCTAAGGTAGCAACTGCGAGTAAAAGTTTTTTCATTTTATAGGTTTAATGTTAATTAGTTGTTGTAACTATAAAATAATTTTTAAAAGCATCAATCTTTATATCAAAAAACCATCTTTTAATAAAGTTTATGTGATATTGTTATGTATTAGGAGATATAAATGACTTTATTTCTTAAAATCAATTTCAAAATCTTTCATAAGATCAAGGAGAACTTCTTCTGTTTTGGAGAGGTTTTTTGTTTTGGGATTCTTATTGTTCTCTACTTTTTTAAAATAACTTGTTATACTTCCATCAAGGTATTTTTCTGGTATTATGGGGTGCACATAGTATTCTTTACAAACTGTTTTGGTATTACCCAATCCGTTGGCTGCTTCCGCGTAAGCGAGATTTAAATTTTTGGTCTGCTGTTCTTTATCTTCTTCTAAGCCAATATCTCGAAGGGTTTCGAAGAATATTTTGGTGGCTGCCCAGGTTCTAAAATCTTTAGCCGAATAAAAATCACCACAACTGTTTTGAATATACTCATTGACCATCCCGCTGTCAATTTTTTCTACGTTGCCCGATTCGTCATAGTATTTAAACAATTCCCATCCCGATATTTCTTCACAGTTTTGCACCAATTCTATTAGTTTTTTGTCGGTAATATCTATTTGGTGTTCTTTTCCTTTCTTCCCAATAAAATTAAAAGTGAGAATGTCCTTACTTATATGCACATGTTTTGATCTTAAGGTAGAAAGACCATAAGTTTTGTTTTTCTTGGCATAATAATGATTGCCGATTCTTATATGAGTTTCTTCCATTAGCCGAATAACCAAAGCGATTACTTTTTCTTTAGGCATTCCTTTCTTTCTTAGATCCTTATCTATTTGCTCTCGTATTTTGGGAAGTTGCTTACCAAAAGCTGCTATTTTGTAAAATTTGGTTTGATTTTTAAAATTGGTCCATTGTTCATGGTATAAATAGACTTTTCTGTCTTTGTCATCTCGACCGATTACCTGAAGGTGCCCATTTTTTAAATGCGTAATTCTAACGTTTTTCCAATTGGGAGGAATAACCAAATCTTTAATGCGTTTTTTTTCTTTTATAGAAGTAATTTTATTTCCTTTCTTGTCTTTGTAGTAGTAACCTCTACCTACTTTATGCCGACTAATGGTTAAATCTTCATCTGAAATATAGACAAGATTAGCCATATTGGTAAACTCTTCAGGTTTTGTAATTATTTTCTTTAATTGTTGAGGTGAAAGTCGCACAGCTATATTTTTTATTTCTGAATTTAAAACTAAAAACAAAACATAACTGATAAGGAAAAGTGAAATTTTTCTTTACGGAATAATTTTTATGAAATTTTAAAGATTTGTTACATGAAAAGGAGGCTGTCTAAAAAGTCAGTATTCGTCAACCTGAACTTGATTCTGGTTCCCATATTAATTTTTACATCAACAGGATGAGATTCTAAAATAAATTCAGAATGACGTTTTTAATACTTTTTAGACAGCCTCTTTGTATTTATGTCCGCGGAAGCGAAATTTTAGTCAAAATAACTAAATGTTTCTCCGTTTTTAATTTGAAGTAAGCTTTCGTAAATTAACTTAATCACATTCTCTACATCATCTCTATGTACCATTTCTACGGTAGTATGCATATAACGTAATGGTAGTGAGATTAAAGCAGAAGCGACTCCGCCATTGCTGTATGCAAAAGCATCGGTATCTGTCCCAGTAGCTCTACTTGCTGCCATACGTTGGAATGGTATTTTTTTGTTTTCGGCAGTATCGATAATCATTTCACGCAATTTGTTTTGTATCGCCGGAGCGTAGCTAATCACGGGACCAGCACCAATTTTGGTATCACCTTCCTTCTTCTTATCGATCATAGGAGTAGTAGTATCGTGAGTCACATCGGTTACAATAGCTACATTTGGTTTGATGGTTTGCGAAATCATTTCGGCACCACGAAGACCTATTTCTTCTTGTACAGAATTAGTAATGTATAGACCAAAATCTAACTCTTGTTTATTCTCTTTTAATAGACGAGCAACTTCGGCAATCATAAAACCACCCATTCTATTATCTAAGGCTCTACAAACAAATTTATCATTGTTAAGTACAAAAAACTCGTCTGGATAAGTAATTACACAACCTACGTGAACACCTAGTTTTTCTACTTCTTCTTTAGTCGTACAACCAACATCTATGGTAATGTTCTCTATTTTTGGATGCTCTTCGTTGCTTTTATCTCTAGTATGTATAGCTGGCCAACCAAACACACCTTTTACAATTCCGTTTTTAGTATGAATATTTACACGTTTTGAGGCTGCAATCATATGATCACTTCCTCCGTTTCTAATGACGTGAATAAGACCATTATCTGTAATGTAATTTACATACCAAGAAATTTCATCGGCATGTCCTTCTATAACAACTTTAAATTTAGCATCGGGATTAATAACTCCTACTGCAGTACCGTAAGTATCGGTAATAAATTCATCAACATATGGTTTTAGGTAATCCATCCATAATTTTTGTCCTTCCCATTCATAGCCCGTTGGAGCTGCATTATTTAAATAATTTTCTAAAAAAGTGAGTGACTTTTTATTAAGGATACTATTTTTGCTCATAACTTAAATTTTACATTTTTACGAAAATACTAATAATTAAGGTCACAACGCTTGTAGCGGAATTAATTTTGGAACGATTTTGGCTAATAGTTATGTAAAAAATAATCACTTGAAGTACATTATTTCTATATATATATTACTCTTTTCCTTTATGTTGCAAGCTCAACATACAAGCAGGGTGCTTGAAAAAGACACTACAAAGAAGCATTTGGTATCGACACCATCTGGCTTTTATATGATACAAGATGATTCTATAGCTGTAGATGCTGTAAACCTAGATGAAGTACTTCTTCTCGGTCCTTTTAAGTTTAAAAATAGAACAGAGCGAAGAACCTATTTGATTCTCCAAAGAAAAACAAAAAAGGTTTGGCCTTATGCTGTTTTAGCTTCTGAAAGATTAACTCAATTAAATGAAAGACTTAACTCTATAGAAAGTAAGTCTAAAAAAAGAAAATATACACGAATCGTTCAGAACTATATTGAAGACGAGTTTACAGAAGAATTGAAAAAACTCACTAAAACCGAAGGGCAAATTCTCGTAAAATTAATGTATCGCCAAACAGGTGAAACCACCTTTGATGTAGTTAAGGAGTTAAAAAGCGGATGGAAGGCTTTTTGGTATAATACCACTGCAAGTCTTTTTAATATTTCTTTAAAAGAAACTTTCGATCCTTTAAACGTAAAAGAGGATTATTATATTGAACATATATTGAGAAGGAGCTTTCAAAAAAATGAGTTGAGTAGAAGCGAGCCTGTTATTGATATTGATTTTTCTAAGAGTATGAAACGCTGGAATTAATTTCTACTCAAAATTTAGAATCTTAAACTCACACCTTCTATTTATTTCATGTTGTTCTTCTGTACAAGATTCTTCAGTCTCACAATAAATAATAGGAAACTTCTCTCCGTAACCTGTGGCAATAATTCTAGAAATGTCAATTTTATTTTCAGATAAATATTGCTGTACAGAATTAGATCTTTTCTGCGATAAGTCTTTATTATACTTATTATTTCCTCTAATATCTGTATGCGTTCCTATTTCAATTTTCATATTGGGATACTTTTTCATTAGAGAAATAACATTTTGTAGCGTTGCTCTAGATTCTTTTCTCATATACCAAAGATCGTAATCAAAGTAAATAGGTTCGGTTTTAATGTAATAGGCATTATCTTTTTTTACAATCGATTTTTCATTGTCGATAATTGATTTTACTCTATTTTCTTTCGCTAGTTTTTCATTTGCTTTGGTAATTTCTAGTTGTTTTTGTTGCTCTAGTTTTTCTTCTTTTTTCAGTTCTTCAATTCGCTCAAGACTCAGTAAAGACAAAACAATTTTATTTTCTTTTTTTCTGATTTTAGAAGTGTTTACAATTGTACTGTCAGGTTTATAACTTACTTTATGACCAGTAATTTTATAAGGATTTGAACAAAGAACTTTAAATTTAAATTCACCTTTAGGTCCTGTGATAATACTATCTCTGTCTACATTTTTATTATAGAGAATTACCCTAGCATTTGCTAAAACTTCTTTGGTATATTTATCTTGAACTATACCAGTAATATATTGATAACAATCTTCTATAATTAAAGGTAAGGTTTCTTTAATTTGATATACGTCATCACTTCCTTTACCCGTAGCACGGTTAGAGCTGAAAAAACCTTTTTTTGTTTCTGAATTTATCATAAAGGCAAAGTCATCTAATCCAGAGTTTACAGGAAAGCCTACATTATCAGGTTTCAAAAATTGATCATTTTCTTTTTTGCTTATGAAAATATCTAAAAACCCAAAACCAGGATGACCATCAGAAGAAAAATATAAACTACCTTCTTTATCTATAAATGGAAATTGCTCCTTATGTTTAGTATTTATAAGTACTCCTAAATTTTTTACATCAGTAAAATTGTTGATGGAAACTTGATATATGTCAAAACCTCCAAAACCTCCAGGTCTATTAGAGGAGAAATAAAGTGTTTTTCCATCTGGACTTAATGCAGGGTGTTCTGTAGAGAAATTTTTATCATTAATAGGAAGGGAAACAATATTTTTCCATTCTTCATCAATGAGCTGCGCTTGATAAATTTGAAGCTGATTTACTTTAGCGGAATCTTTTTTTGTTTTTCCGTTAAGGTAATTATTTCTGGTAAAATAGACTGTTTTTCCATCTGAAGTAAAAACTGCATTTGATTCATGAAACTTGGTGGTTAAAGATTGAGAAAAGAGTTGGGCTGAGTTTTCCTGATTTAATGAATCTAATGAGGTGCTGTATAAATTAAGATAGGGTTTGTTGTTCCAATAGTACATTTTTTCAAAAAACGAATGGGACTTTTTGGTAGCTGAGTAAATCAATTGGTTGTTATAAATGGTTGACCCAAATTCTGAACTTTCAGTATTAATTGGTAAAGATTTAATTTCATATCGATTACCTATACCTGTTACATTTTCTAAATAGCGCAAGTTGTTTTGATGTTTCTCAGGACTATGAGAAGAATATAAGGTTTCAATTTTATTTGCCTCTTGATAATTATCTATTGCTTTTAAGGTTTGAGCATATCTAAAAAGATGCTCATTGTTCATTAATTCTGACTTTCTACCTAAAACTTTTCCGTAAAGAGAGGATGCTTTTTCTACTTGAAAGGTGAAATAATACGCATCGGCTAAATTTAAAAGTGTCTCTTCTGAAGTTTTTTTATTTAAGGAAGCTTCATATAAAGGGATGGCTTTAGAATAATAGGTTTTTTGAAAATAATTATCGGCTTTTTTAGTCTGAAAATTCTGACAAAAAATAATTTGTGGAATTAAAATGAAGAAGAGTAGCTTAATTTTCATACAAATAATTTAAAAGAATCTTGGAGATTTATTGTAACCGCTTAATAAAGATAAATCATAAAGCAGAAAGAATTCGTGCGTACCAGAGTTGTAGTTTCCAAGATTGGTAATGGTATAATCGTAAGCGTAACCAAAGCTTAAGTTTGGGGTGATGCCAATTGAAAACATTCCGCTAACTGAATCGTCTAAGCGATAAGATGCCCCTAACTCAAACCGATTTAAGTACTTTACATTAAAAGACAAATCGTACATTAATGGAGCACCTTTTACATTTCTTATCAAAAAGGATGGTTTTAGTTTAAACTCTGAGTTAAGCTGATATACATAACCTCCAGTAAGGTAGGTGTGAATTTCTTCACTTCCCAAGCGTTGAATCCCGTCGGGATCATCTAAATGTTTACTATTTAAAAAATTAGGAGCAGAAAGACCTATGTAATAATCTTTATGAAAAAGAAATGCTCCCGTACCAAAATTTGGAAAGGTTTTATGTAAATTTTCTTGAAATGCAGCATCCGTGCTCACGTCTCCACTTTCTAAGCGGAAGTTAGAAAAATCTGTATCTAAGAAAGTAATCCCAGCCTTTACGCCAAGTGATAGTTTAAGCTTGTCGTTAAGTTTTAAGATATAGGCAAAATCAGCAAAAAGGTTTTTTTCTTTTAAAGCTGCTTCACCAATCTCATCAGAAATAAAAGATAAGCCAGTTTCAATCTTATTATTTAATGGTAGATGGGTGAAAAATGAAAAAGTTTGCGGACTCCCCGTCGCATTTATCCATTGCGTTCTATAAAAAGCGCCAAAATTGATTACCTCTGGAGTACTGGTAGCATATGCAGGATTAATCACATTCATATTATACATATAATGTGTAAACTCTGGATCTTGTTGTGCAAACCCTAGTTTTATGAATAATAAGAAAAAGAGAGATAGAGTAATTTTTTTCATATATAATTTTAAATATTATCTATTAAGGTATAGACGACCTTGTTGTGGTTTCTTTCTACCTTTATTGAAATGAAGTATATAAAAATAAACCCCATTAGGTGCAATACCATCTACTAATGCACCACTCTCAGAAGAGCGACCATCCCATTCTGGATGATCAATATCTCCTTTAAATAAAATTTTCCCGTAACGATTGTAAATTTCAAATTCATAATTAGGGTAAATAAATGAAATATTCGGGATTCTAAATACATCATTGGTCCCATCTTTATTAGGTGAAAAAGCATCAGGTACAAAAAAATCGTAGTTAGTGACTTCACAATTTGTAAGACTAACAAATACTTCTAGTTTTTCTTTTGAATCACAATTGGTAACAGAATCATGTAAGTAAATATAATATCCTACATTTTCTTCTAATAGAGTAGAGGAGGAGAGTTGATTATTATTTTCATCTAACAGGATTACCTCATATTGAAGGTTCTCAATTACATTATTAGATAAATCTTGGATAGTAGGATTGTCGGCTCCGCAAAACTCGGCATCTAATAAAGTAGGAGTCGGGATTTTATGGATTAAAACGTCAACGGGAGTTTTATCAGAAATACAATTTTGAGTATTACTTTGTGCAGCCCAATAAGTTCTTTCTAAAAGTATATGAGTGTTACCTAACGGAACAATTGAATTTTGATTGTCATACCAAGTTATATTTCCTGCATTAGGTAGTAAGTCTGCGATGGTAGCTTCATCTACTTCGCAAAATTCTTGAATAGCATTTGCCGTAGGCGGATTTGGTATGGGAAAGATTTCAAAATCTTGGTTACTGTTAGAAAGAATGCTGCATCCTGTTTCTAGATTAATAATTTCATTTACTACAAAAGAATAATTGCCTGCACTAATAAAAGTATTAGCGGGTAAGGTAAATTCTGTTTGTCCATTAATTACGGGTAATGATATATGTTGATTTAAAGAAATTCCTGTTTCAATAGAATAAATGATTTCAACTTGATTAATACCTGTTAAGTTAGAAAGCTGTATTAAATTCGGTTCACCGAAACAAACATTTTCAACATCAATAACTACATTGGAATTTGGTAGAGGAAAGACCTCAAAATCTATAAGTAAATCATCTGGATTTGAAGTACAATTATTTTCGGTGGTAATACTTGTAATTTTAAAAGTATTTATACCTATATTAGGAATTAATGAGCTATAAATACTGAAAGAAGCTTTTCCATTTACAAAATTTAAAGTTTGAGAACTATTGTTTATGGTGTTTGCACCTGTAATATTATAAGTGATGTTTAAAGACTCATTAAAGTTAATATCTGGGTGATTAATAATTATACTTAAGTTTTCACCTTCGCAAATATCATCTATTTTTAAATTTAAATCGTCATATACGGGCCATATTTCAAAAGTAGTTTCTAGGTTATAAATAATATTACAGATTAAATCGTTAGGATCGCTTACTAATTCAATATTTGTAATGGTAATAGAGTATACTCCTGGAGTTGGTGTAAAGTTAGAATCTAATAAGAATGATGTAGGATCACTTAAACTAGTTTGTACTGAGCCATTATAATTTATGGGTCCGTTTACTTCATAATCTATATCTAACATATAGCTAGGGAGGCCAGTTAAACTTGGTAGATTAGTTATTAAAGCTTCAAGCGGAATTATACCTATTTCATTTTCACATATAGAGTTAACATCAAAATCAGAATTAGAGAAATCTAACTCTCTTTGTATTTTAAGAGTCGTAATAGAAGTTTGGGGTTGGCATATAGGATGATTAGGTGTTGCCGTATAGCTAAAGTCATATTCTCCGTAACCAAAAGTGTTAAAAATATTTTGGACGTCAATAGTCGTGTCACTATTATTACTAAATTCTGAAGTGCCAGAGTTTTCTGTCCAATTTCCATTAGGTTGTTCACCTATTAATATAACCGATAAGTCTAAAGTCGTATAATTAGCAAGGTCAGTTAAACCACAAATCTCTATAATTGAATCTATACCAGGGTTTGGTAATGGATGTACGGTTAATTCAACAGTTACTGTTTTGGCAGAACAGCTTCCCACTGCAGGAACATTATAAGTAAATAGGTAAGTTCCTGCACCCTGCACAGTGGCATTATAGAAACTCCCATTTAAAGCTCCAGTATTACTTTGGTCAACCCAAGTGCCAAAAAAGTGCGGGCTAGGATTATTACTTATAAATTGAAAAAGGTTTACGTCTAAATCATTTTCACAAGCATTAGCTATATAGTTATCTTCACCAGGGTAGCCTCCTATAATTAAAGTTATAGTAGCAGTATTATTAGTGCAATTAATAGGATCCACTGTATAAGTGTATGAATATACACCTCCTTGATTTATTTGCCATATATTAATAATATCCGTAGCGGTCCCAACATAAACATTTAAATTATCATTGTCTGTCCATGTTCCTCCAGTAAGAGGAGTCCCTGGCAAAGCGTTGAATAAATTAAAATTTTGATTACTCGTGTCTGGAATATTACATATAGTAATTGTGGTATCACTACCTGCACATTGAGCTCTTGTATATTGGTTAATGAGAAACAGAAAAAAAAATAAGATATATACTTTTCTAATAGAAGAATAACCTTGTTTCATAAATAGTGAATAAATTTTATACTAATATAACAGTTTAGGATATGAATTTCCTAATTGAATTATAACAACAAATAAATTTTCACTTACACACTTTTCATTTTCAATGTATTAAGGGAATATTAAATAAAAGTTGCGATTTTGTTTGTTGATTAGGGAAAAAGGGTTGTATATTTGCACCCCGCTTAGCGCGGTAGTTCATTGAGTTTTAAGGATTGTTTTTGAGAGTTAAAAATAAAAAAATTAATTTTCAAAAAAGGCTTGTTTAATTAAAAATAAGTATTAGTTTTGCATCCGCTTAGCGAAATAGAGTTGAGTGTGTTCGTTGTAAGATTAGCTTAGAAAAATAAAAAATAAATTATTTCATTTTTTATTTGCCAGAAAGAAAAAAAGGTTTTACATTTGCAGCCGCTAACACAACAAGTGTTAAGGGTTCTTAAAATAACAAAAATAAAATCCCTTGGTTGGGCGAGAGGAGAAGAGGTTCGATTCCTTTTATTTTAGCAAGAAAAGTTGTGAGAATAACTTTTAAAAAGTTCATTGAAGTATTGAATTGACA